>Ga0316204_10000011_pt1 | contig 884415 bp, 731 predicted proteins | sample 6monrhotite_MG_2_FD_205661 | JGI IMG/M metagenome (GOLD analysis project Ga0316204, IMG submission 205661) | Microbial mat bacterial communities from mineral coupon in-situ incubated in ocean water Damariscotta River, Maine, United States -... | ecosystem: Environmental > Aquatic > Marine >... | reverse complement strand
CATGAAGGTGATGAGCCTTCCTAACTAGCGCCGAAGGGCAAAGAACATCGATGAGGAATGAAAATGAAGACCAAAAGTGTAAAGGACCTCTCCGGTCTAAAATGTCAGGCACGTCTCCGGTTGCACAGAGATAGTGTTTGATGTGCAGAACGGGATGGGTGCAATGAAATTGACGAAGCGAGATTTTGAGGTGTTGAGGACTATGGTGCGGGTGCAGTTGGTGCGAACAAGGAGCCTTCAATGGGTGTTTTTTCCAAACATGGGGGTGGCACGAAGACGGTTACGAGTGTTGAGAGGGTATGGGTTGGTGACAACGCATAGAAATGGACTGCCGGGGAACTTGGCAGTGGCCGGCGGTCAGTATTGGAGAGTGACAGGACAAGGGTTAGAAGTCATGTTGCAGAACTTTACCGATGAGTTTGAGCCAGAGAACTTCATCGCACGGATTAGGCGCGCGAGCCTGCGATGCTTTGAGCACCGAGATGAGATGACCGATACGTACTTAAGGCTCATCTACTCGCAAGACCAGAACTGGGATGACATCGGCGCGCGAGCCAGCAGGCTTCATTGGAGAGGTGAGTATGAGGTCGAGTTGGGGCTGACGGAGATGGGTGCTGGCAAGAAGTCTAGAATCATTCCGGATGCCACCTTAATGACGGTTGACCGACGGATCTTTATTGAAGTCGATCGGTCGACTGAGTCGCATGCACGTTGCAAGCGAACCATCGAGCGCTATGACAGTTCGATACGATACGGCCACTACAAACAGCGCTTTCCCGACGAGCGTCCGGTGACAGTGCTCTACATTACCAAGGGCGAACGCCGTGCTGCCGGCTTGCAAAAGCTCATGGACGCGGGCATGCGACAGCTCTCCTATCAAGGGCTCGCTCTTCCGACGAGGCGGGCTACCGAGTGGCTTAGAAACGCAACCGTGTCACCTGGTGATGAGGAGGTTGTAGCTCATGAATCGCACTACAGCTCCGCGTGTGGCTTGTTGCGTCGGCTGTATGACGACTATCAAAAAGACTTAGCCGAGAGGGAAGCCCAGGGCTATGCCTTGCCAGCCACAACAGAGGCGTTGATGGACACATACAACTTCTTACGTTCACTGCCTGGGCGGGAATAGATTGGGGATTCGGTCGATGATTCCGTTGGTCATAGGGACACTCTGTGTCGCCAAATTGGCCATCCGGATCGAGAACTTGATGCTAGGGAGAATACTGAAATGAGAGAAGATGATTTGATAGCTCTGTCTGACATGCTACGTGATGTAGTAAGAGACGAAGTGGGAAGTTCTAGTATTCCGAGCTACCTGAGCACCAAGATGGCTGCCAAGATTGCAGGTGTGTCCCCTGCGACGATCCGGAGTTGGGTGAAGCGTGGAGAGCTTCGAGAGTATTGGGCGGGAAATGACTTGCGGGTGCGACTGGTTGATATCGAGGCATACCTCGCTCGGAAGAACCCTGAGAACGCAGTTGATCTTGAGGCACAGATTAGGGAGATGATGGGCTAATGGCGAGTATCTACAAACGTGGAAACCTCTGGTGGGTCGCTTTCGTGGACGCGAACCAAGAGAAAAAGCGGGCAAGCCTAAACACCGACGACGAAGCCTTCGCGAAGCAGTTGTGCCGTCGTATGACGGCGCGCGAGGTCGAGATTCGAAGTAGCGGAGTAACGGTCGAGTCCTTTGGTCGACAGTGGATCGAAGAACGGCGGCGACTTGGTGGCCGCGACATTCGCAATGAAGAACAACGACTGCGCGACCACGTCTTTCCAACTCTTGGTCCCGTGCCCTTGGCGTCATTGCGTGCCAGCGATTTGCGTGACTGGGCGATCGAGATCCGTATTGCGAACAAAGTCGCGCCGAAGACGCTTCGGAACATTTACGGCGTGCTTCGCACAATGATTCGCAGTGCGAAGATCGCCGGCTTCGTGGATACAGACCCGTGTATTCTCACTAAGGCGGAGCTTGGTAAGAACAAGGATAAGGACCCTGCCTGGCGCGCCACTGCTGTGTTCAATCGGCATGAGGTTGTGCAGCTGTTCTCTAGCCCTCTCATTCCTTGCGACCGGCGTATTGTAAATGCGTTGGCCGTGTTGGCTGGCCTTCGGCAAGGCGAGGTTTGTGCCCTTCGATGGTCTGATCTCGAACCTCGCAAGCCACTCGTGGCGCTTATGGTCTCCAGATCTCACGATGGCCCAACGAAGACGGAGTCAACACGTCAGGTGCCCGTGCACCCGACGTTAGCTATGCTGCTCTCACAGTGGCGTGAGAGCGGCTGGTGCGCTCTTATGGGACGCCCGCCTAGCCCAGCTGATCTTGTTGTGCCCACTGCCAAGACGAGCCGTGGGAGGGCAGGGCGGCAGCGCACGATGTCGATGATCTACAAAGCTTGGACTAAGGATCTTGGAAAGCTTGGTTTTCGAAAACGGCGGTACCACGACTTGCGCAGGACGTTCATCAGCCTTGCCCTCGCGGACGGTGCGCGCCGCGATGTCTTGGAACGAGTAACTCACCAAGCTCTTGCAACTCGCGCCATCGACCTCTACACCACGTTGCCATGGGCGGCTCTTTGCACAGAAGTTCTAAAGCTCGATTTGAGACTTGCGGAAAACAAAGAGCAGACCGCACTGGATGGCAACTATGACAAAGCTGTCGTTGTACAGTCGGTACACAGTGGGTCGCAACCACCCGTTTTATTAGGTGGTTTTAGTGGAGGCGGCGGGAGTCGAACCCGCGTCCGAAAATGTGCCTACAGCAGACGTCTACGTGTGTGTTCGATAGTTTAATTGTCGGCTAGAGAGCGGCTATCGACAGCCTATCTTTTCGCTTAGTTCATCCTGAGTTTCGCCGTCACGCCGATGATCGTTGCGCTGTGGCTAGCCTGATTGTTAACGGTATTTCCCAAGCTACAGGCGGAAGCCTGAGAAAACCGAGCAACCTAATTAGGCTGCTAGAGCAACGCTCTGACTGTTGTCATTTGCAGTTGCGATTGTGCCCATTTTTACGTGGCCATGGGCGCCACGACACGCGATCTGAGCTTCTTCATCTCCGTCGAAGCCGTTTCGCCCCCAAAAAAGCAGTCTCTTTAGTTGTCACCGAGTATGGCGATTGCCACGGGCCCAATATGAGGGCGAGGCAGGGCTTCGTCAACCCCTAGCTTCACTACTAGACTTCTTGCAGCTCGCGAATGGCGTTTTTGTCGAAGATGACACGAACGCGCTTGAGGGTAGAGCGGCCGTTGCCCTTGCTGCGCATAACCATCACAAGGTTGAGGTGATAGACCTTGCGGAAGTTGCGCCGTTCGACGAGGTCGTCTTCTTCAAGGTAGTAGGGGATGCTGCTGGTTGGATCGTCGGCACGGGCAAGGAACTGGGATAGCGAGAAGCGAACAATGTCGTTGACGTTATCGTCCTCAAGGTGCATCCGCTCGATCATGTCCTTTCCTCGTAGGTTAACCTGTTTGGAGTAGTGCATGACCACTTCGGGTTTTGCCATGGCTTCGATGCTCGACTTTGCATCTCGCAAGCGCAGGCCTAAGACATTTGCTGGGATGTCCTCGGTGTCGATAAAGCTGAAACTCTCCCGGCATCTACCAATCCGCGCATTGGTGAGTGGGTCGCGAACCTGAATGCTGTAGTCGGCTAGGAACCGCGAGAATCGCACACCGAGAAAGGTCTTGAGCCAGTCCTTGATGCGGTCTTTGAGTATGTAGGTGCCAACACCGGCCGCAATGAAGTTCCAGCTGTTGATGCCGTAGTGCTCACCTGCGTAGAGCGTCGCCATGAGAGCAAAGAACATTGCAAAGCCCGCGGCAATTGCAGCGCCCATGTTGGCCACGCGACGGCCCTCCTTCTCTTTGCTTAGGTCGAGCCACAGCACGGAGGTGAGAAACTTCTTTAGGAGCCCTTGGCGATACACAAAGTGATCGTCTTCGTCCTCTTTGTCGACCGTTGAGTACCCTGCGCTGCCTCGGTACCTGCGCTCTTTGAGTAGCAAGTCGCGAGCGTCGGATCTGGTTTCATCAAGCGCATCGCCAATCGGAATCTCAATCGCATCAATGCGACGAACGATTGATGCCATCTTCATTTCAATTACGAGGCTCAGGTACTCGTCGACGTAGGCAAACGTCTCGCTGGCGGCTCGTGGAAGCCGACCATCCACAAAGTCGGGGCGCAATTCTCGCCACTCGCCAACCACCGCTGCAATGTCCTTCACCAAGGTGTCGCAGATGTGACCGACATCGCTGAGAAGCACTTGGTTTGCGGACTGCTGCTCGTTTAGCTCTGAGAGCATTTCGCGCAAGCCGCGGCTGCGGTCGCGGATGTTTGCGCGCTTGATGCAGCCGAACATGCGCAACTGGTAGCTCATTTGTTGCAGGAGCTCTCGGTCTCGTGGCTTTGCCCGCAGACGGGACACGAGGTTTCGAATGTCCTGCAGTGGCGAGGGGTTGCCCGCCAGGCTCATCATTGTTTTAACCGGAGTCTTAAAGCGAATGTATGCCTGCACATCGCTAAAGAACTGTTGATCTCGATACGTGTGTTTGTTTACGCCGAGGCTCGCCGGTACGAAAAAGTAGTAGTCGACGTTGTAGCGAGAGCGGCCTTGCGAACCGATGGCGTACTCAAGTTTGACTTCAAAGTGGTTGCTGTCGTGGACACCGATGCGACTCTCGATGAGGTCTTCTTCTAGAAGCTCGTTCTCTGTAAGGATTTCTTTGGGACTCGACACTGCTGCTGCTGGACTCGGCGCGTTCGAACTTGATACGGCGGATTAAGAGGACATTGTTACACGTTTTTCACATTCGTGTGCTACTGAGCGCCACATGACTGTGCTAGTGGCTGTCTTTCGACGACCGGAAATGCTCAAGGCGTTGCTCTGCGAACGACTGCCCTCGGACGATACCGAAGAGGGCCGTTCGAAGAATCCCTACGTAGAGCGCGTGGTTCCACTCTCGGCGCTTCCCGACGCAATGTGTCCGTGGCGCGATGCGGATATTCGAGCTTGGCGCTCGCTCGGCAAGGTCCCCAACCTGAGCAAGAAGGCCGTAAAAGCGGTGATTCGATGCCTTCTAAGCACTGTTACCGATCCTGACTTCAATGCGTCTGACTTTGAGGCGAGCGAGGCGAGCGAGTTCTCCTTCGAACGCGGGGCCATCGATATGCGGCCTCTCTTGTGCAATCCCGCTGGCGAAAACCGAGTGTTGAGTGCGCTTGGAGATGCAGTCCCCGGAAAGGCGGAGCACTCCGAACTACCCTCATGGCATTGGACGCATCGAAGTGAGCTCGCAGAACTTCCTGCGGGATTTCGGCGCCACTTCTTGTGGGGGCTCTCGCTCGCTCCGTGGTCCCAAGTAGAGCTCATGTTGGCAGTACACGAGAGCTTGAATCTTGCGAAGGCGCCGGCTCTTTCCCTGGCGGTGGCTCGATTGGCGACCGTCGGGAGTCGAGAGGCTACCCTTTGGTGGTGTGACGTTCTGGCCGACCTGCCGGAAGCAAACCGATTGCGCGGAGTGCGCCATGTCCTTGAGGCGGGAGCGCACTCGATTGCGCCGACAGACAAAGTGCGAGCTGCGATGATCGCCGAGGATTGGAAGCAAGCCGCTCACAGCCTCGCAATCTTGGTTCCCTGAGAATCGCGAGAACGAGCCCTGCGCCGAGGTCGAGCGCTAGTATCGAGAGCGATGAAGCGCAGAGCGTTCGGCCTGCAACTTGTGGAGTTCCGCTTCGATGCCCCGAAGTGGGGATAGCGTCTTTGTGCGCTGCTCTTCGAGTTCGCCCTCGGTGGACTCTGCGACGGCTTGCATCGCCCTGCCAATATTGCGCGCAGTACCGACGAGCGAGCCGAAGATCGCAAGAGCGCCTGAGGGCTCGTTGCGGGCCGATACAACGAGGCGGCCGAAGGCGTTGCTACCCTTGGTAAAGCGCGCATTGCGAATCACCGTACGGCTGTCGCGAAGCGAATCGATCTGCGTTGTTAGCTCCGCAATCTTGGCGTCGCGAGTGGGATTCGGCGTTTTGTCGACTCTGTATGTAGCGGCGTGATCCGGGTAGCTATCGTAGCTGTCAGAGAACATGAGCCATTGCAGCAGCATGGGATCAAAGACGAAGAGCGCGAGGTTTTGCGGGCTGCCGACTGTCTCAGTCTCATGTGGGCGCCAGGCTGGAGTTGTTGGTGTTTCCCCAACACTGCGGATATCAAGAAAGCCGTTCGAGATCGTGATGCGGACCGGGCGATTGTTGAAGCTTTCAATCTCGAGTACGGCATCTTCGCCGGTTCCCTTGACGTATTGGCGTAGAGCTGGGGATTGCATTGCTTTGCTGAGTAGTTCTTGCGCAGCCTTGTCGTCGCGAACTCCGAGCATGATGTGCATGCCAAACGCATTGAGGGTTTGTTCAGAGTTTTTCGCAGTCATTAGCAGGTCGCGATTGAGAGTAAAGGCGCCCGACATTTCGCCTCCAAAGAGCTCAATCCAAGCACTGAGGTCGACTTGAAACTCATTGCGGGCTGCCGAAGCCACGCTTCCCATCGTTTCTCCCTCCATGTTGACAATGGTTTTGAGGATCTCGAGGGCAGCGATTCGATCCACGTGTCCTGCAAGCATCCAGAGCGGCTCTTCTACGAGACGTTTCGGAGTCTGGAGAGGGCCACCGCCCGAGACAAAAATTCTGTCTGCGAATGACTTCGGTGTGGCGTGAATTCGAGTGCGAATGCCGGTCGCTGCATCACCGATGTCCAGGCCAAACGCGACCGTTCCCAAGGTCCCGACGATACTATCGGTGAAATGTGCTTCTGCTGTGTCACGTAGCGCGAGCTCGTTGTATTCCTTGAGTACTTCCGCAAGCCGTTCTTCCAGTGCATCAATCTCGGCCTGAGGTTTGGCCTGGGACTTGGCTTCCTCGACACGGTTTTCCAACTCCTCAAGCTGCCCGAGCCAGTAGTTGTTCCCCCCACTCCGATTGCGATCTTCGGCGAGTCGCGCAGCAAAGGTGTCGAAGGCGATAAACCCCGTGACATCTTCGCCGTAATCAAATCCAGTAAAACTCTTAGCAAGGCGGCCACTCTCCGCGAGAGTCGGATTGCCTGATGTGCCAAGCAAGTCGGCGACAACCCTATCGAGGTCTTCCTTGCGATCCGCAAGAATCAGTACAGCACTCTTGGCGTTTACGAGGACGGCAATTTCGTCATCGCGTTGAAATCGAAATATGTGGCGCTCTCCGACGCTCGACTGATGTACTTTGCCAAGTCCAAGCACTTGGGCGGCGTGTGGAACACTGGCTCGAAACGCCTGAGTGTCGTGCAAGGACGCAAAGAACAATCCAACCGCGCGTTTGTGAACGATAAACGCCGCGCCAATTTCCGAATCCACATCGATTCCGAGTTTCGACCAGCTTGCAGGTTCAAGGAGCTTGGCATCTAGGGCGGCGTTTAGAGCGACATTGTACTCTGCGAAAAACTCTGGGTACTCGCGCAGAATCTCAACCGACTCCATGCTGGTGGCTAGGTGGCTCGGGCTCTTGCCAATGATGGCTGCCATGGTCGAATCGGGCAGCGTACTGAGCACCGCGGAGTGCTGCAGCGTTGGGACCTGGCCGCGAAACTCCTCTGGCAATTCCGCTATCGGTGGCGCCGGATGGGCGCTTTGGCTGCGGCCCACCGTCGGCTGTTTGCCCTCAGGAGTTCCGCCACCGCATGCGAGAGCAAAGGAGCAAAGGACGAACAGGGCAGGGCTACGCACGCTGAAGAGGTATCACGTGCCTGTCGGCTTCGCTAGCTGCCTAGCGTCGGCTCTTTGCGAAGAAGTCGTCAAAGCGCGAGTCGATTTGCGCTTTGGTTTCGTGACCGGTGGCCAGGACTTCGTCGGGGAGACCAATGCTGCCAAGGGTCTCGATGGCATCGTCAAAGCCGCTGCCAACAGCCGTTCGAATGGTCGTCTCAAACTTCGCCATAGCGTCATGCTCGCTCAGCGTTGTGTTTTGATCTCGAAACACGCCATACAAGCTAATACTGAAATCCACAATTCGATGCGCGACTGCATCGGGCGAATAGTCGAGGCCTTGGTGTTCGCTTAGATCAATACCTTCGGCTTCGAGGGTTTCGGCGAGCTTTTCTCGCAGCATCTCTTCGATGCGCGCTTGGCTTATCGACCCTTTGGCCTCAGGGCTGAGCTCGACAACATCCGTACCCGTGGGCTTTTGTCGAACTTCGCCATCTGCGACCGCCCGTCCTACCGCCTCAACCGGGGTGTGCTCGATCGGGCGATGTAGTGGGTCAAGGATGTTCTCGCTACTGTTCACCGCGGTGACTGGCTTGACTGAGGTCGAGTCCACCAGTCGTAGGTAGTCTTGAGTAACTCCGGTAATCTTCATCGTTCGTCTCCTGATCCTTCATAGTGAGTAACGGATCGAAACGATTGATCTTTAGGCCTGGGTCACCGATGACTGCGGCCGATTTTTGGCCGCCGTCGATGATTCTCAAGTGATCTAGATTGGTTGGAGGTGGAGGTTCACCTTCACTTTGGATCCCGATCCGGTGAGATAGATTGGAATGTCTCGGCGCCAGCCGGTCTCGAAGCTTACGTTGACCGTTTCGTGACCAAGGCTATCGTCTGGATTGAGAAATCCATCCTTGTCGAAGAGGTTGGCTTCCAGGGTGATCATCTGGCCCGCTTCAGGTGTTACCTCTAGGACAAATTCGGAGATTGCACCCGTTGTAGGCCAGGTCTCTCCTTCGGAAAGGCTGACGTGGTGTTCGGATGCTCGGTCAAAGAGCATGCCTTCATTGTTTGCGCTGGCACTCACGGTTCCAAAGATCTCAATGTCGTTGCCTTCGTCGGCGGCATCTTCGACTTCAAAGTTGGACAGCGTTACCAGAACTTTCTGAGTTACGCGGGCACACTCGCGAACATCAAAGTCTTCTGTGAGGGCAATCTTCGCGGGCTCGTTATCTCGCATGTAGTTGAGCTTGTAGGCGATGGGGCTGCCGGGGCTCTCGTTCGAGTAGTCGCCTCCAGAGTGGATAAACTCCATGAGTGCGTCGAAGCTGTCGATGGCTTGCGCTGCTTCGCCACCAGAACCGCCAAGGATGTAGGCGTTGATCTTTGAGCGAGAAAGCACTTCTTTGTAGCTCACGGAAACGTTTCCACTTACGTCCACACCACCGCGATAGGCAAAGTCGAGAGCTGCTCCAAGCTCAGTCGCGGAGTACTCGGATTCAAAGGTAAAGAGAATCGTGCGGCCGTACGTAACGGACGAGACGTACATCGGAGGGTCGCCAGCGTGAATGACATCCGAGACCGTACTGAGGGTGACTCCATCACTAAGAAAAGCACTGGGGGAGGCTGGCTGGTCGACATCGACGGTGTAATACGACTGGGTGAACTTGACGACGTAGCGGCTGCGCACCTCTTCGTTTTCGAAGTTGAAGCTTGCGCCAATCGTTGCCAAGCCTCCGGTAAGGAAGGTCACTTCCACACCCATGGCAAGACTCAATTGTTCCAGCGAGTGCACTTCTTCAACGTCGGCATAGATATTTGCAGGGGTCGCGCCGTCGAGTTGGCTATCCAAGATTCCGGCGAGGGAGTCGCGGTAGCTTGAGAGTTTGGGCTCTTCGATGAGAGCGGATTTGCTACCAACGAGGTTGCTTAGCGAGACCGAGATGCCCATGGGAGCCCGGTCGAATTGCAGTTGGGTAAGCTGGCCCGTCTCAAGAGACTTGCCGCCGACGATGGCTCCTGGCCAAAGGCTGTCGGAGTTGGCGGAGTAGGCGACGAGGCGATCGTAGTGCCGGGTTTCGATGAGGTTGGTGGTTGTGCAAGAGAAGTCGCCTTGCTCTTGCTCCGTCGACGGATTGCCCTCTGCGACGCTGGCTTCGGCAATGCCAAGCGGAGCGATGGTGCGAACGTAGTCATCGATCAGTGCTTTTTGATCGATGCCACCTTCGAACGTCCCACCATCACACGCAGCAAAGAGCGTGCATGCGGCGAGGGGCGCGAGAGACCAAAGGGAAGTTCGGAATGAGCGAAGTGCCATGCCTCCACCTTGAGCAACTTGTGAGCCATAATTGAAACTGTTGTCACAATCGCTAGAGCTAATGCATTTCGAGATGTTGGCGGGCGGCCAGCATGCGCGCGCTTTGCAATAGAGCCTTGGTGCACACGGCTGTGTGCGCAGCGAATTGTGCGATGGCAGCTCGAGTTGCCGCCTGGGTGAACGAAAGCCGCCTGCGCTAGACCGAAGCGGCCGTCGGGGCGTTGAATAAGACACGATGAAGATCCCCAAGCTCCGCTCCGCCCTTGCTCTCTTGCTTGCCCCTGCCATCGCCGCAGGAAGCCTTGCAGCCCCCAACCGTGCCGAGGCGGCTCCCAGAAGCCATCGCACCGTTGTGGACTCGGTTGCTGGCATGGTCAGCAGTTCATCCGCGCGGAGGCTTGCAACCAAAGAAGGCCTACAGATTCTCAATGTGATGTGGGAGGACACCGGGCGCTATTTGGGAAGCAGCGTGGGGCCGAACATTAGTGACGTCACCATCGAAGTGGAAATTGAGAACAAGGATTCGCGCAAGGAGACCCGTCTGATGCCGGTCATTCGCTATCCGAATTTCACCGACAAGACAGGCGACATCGACATCGACAAGTTCTTTGTTCGCGTGGGCAATGAGAAGGAAGGCCGAGCGGCCCGCAGCGTCTCGCTCCGCGAGTTGCTCGGAGATCCTCTGAGCTTCATGAGCCTTCCAAATAAGGGCACGATCAAGGGCAATAGCCTCTTGGCAAAACGCGATGAGAAGGTTTTGGTTTCGGCCCAATCTGCGTTCCTCCCCATTCGCGAAGGAGGCAAGACGCGGTTTTGGCCGGTCATCTTTAACTACCAAAGTTACGACAAGAACCCCGCAGTTCTAACCATCTTGGTAACTCGCCAAGGCACGAGTATGAGCATTGTCGACAACAGTCGCGACACCGTTGGTGGTGGTGGAGGCTGGGGACAGCGGCTCTACTTCAACAAGGACGGCCAACGTGCGCCGCTCACAGCAGAGCGCCTCAAGGACGTCAAGAGTAGCGGCGTGACGATGAACGGCGAGAGCGCAGACAGCCTTGGCAAAGACGCCAACCTACTTATGATGATTCAGGTCCCGCTCAAGCAGAAGATGCAGAACCGCGGCATGATTGGAGCGATGGGCGGCGCAGGAGGGTACGGAATCGCCGACTCGTTTAGCGGTATGCCAGAGTCGAGCCCAAGTGACGACGGAGGCAAAGACAAGGAGTCCTCCGACCTTGATGTAGCGGTGTTGGGGCATGGCCCAACGATGGGGCCGTTTACCGAGCTGGACGACCTCACCATCGAACGGGACGAACGCTTTCCGGTTCGCGTAACTGTGCAGTTCTATCAGGCGACCTCCAATGGTGTTGTGTCGGCAGCGGATATGACCCGCATGGCGAAGCAGATCAAAAAAGTCTACGCCCAGGCTGACTACGTGGGCTCACTCGTGGTTCCCGAAGGCGAGCCCAGGCCAACGATGTGGGATGGCGTGACGACCGCGCCAAACCTCGATTGGCGAGATTTTGCGGGACTCAGAGAGCGCTACACAAAGCATGGCTGGGCGGGCATTGTGTATCGCAGCGATATGGCGGCCGGCGTCTACGATGCAGTTCCGCACCCAGGAGCGGTATTGGTTACTGAGGGATGCAACCACATCATGGGTATGATTATTAAGTAATATCAGAGGCTTGGATCCTCTTGTCATAGTCGTGTCACAGGCCGGGATGAGCGTTGCCGGCCCTTAGGCCCTGCACTAAGCTCGGGCTAGCTCATGCTGTTTCGCCACAAGGAAGACAAGAAGATTGTCGCAATCGCCCTCTCTCTGACAGCTCTAGATGTATTGGTGTACGCAGCGCTCAGCAGCGTTTGGATGTTCGCCGCGTACTGGCTCCTGATGTTCATCCCCAAGGGACTGATTGCTCCTTGGAATCACCATCACCAGCACTGCATGACCTTTCGTTCGCCTGTGCTCAACCGGCTACTCGAGGTTTCGTATGGAATGCATACAGGCATGACCTCGAATCTTTGGGTGTTGCATCACAACCTTGGGCACCATGTGAATTACCGCGACCAAACCAAGGATGAGAGCCGCTGGCGTCGCAAAAGCGGCAAGAAGATGGGCGTTATCGAATACACCTTCAGTGTAACTCTTACTGCCTACTACCGAGCGTTTCAGGTTGGCAAACGCTACCCCAAGCATCAGAGAGTCTTTGTCATCTTCGGCGCCATAACGTGGTCACTGGTTGTCGCGAGCGTGATCTACAAGCCGTGGGCTGGCTTCTTCATCTTCGCACTGCCGATGTTTTGTACGGTCATGTACACGTCTTGGGTGACCTACGACCACCATGCAGGCCTGGACTCCGACGATCACATGTCTGCAAGCTTTAACATTATGAACAAGTGGTTCAATCGGCTCACAGGAAACTTGGGCTACCACACCGCACACCACTACAAGCAGGGCTTGCACTGGTCGAAGCTGCCTGCGCTTCACGAAGAAATCAAAGACCGAATTCCTGCCGAGCTTATGGTCAAGTCAACGTTCGACGCATTTCTCCCCGACGACGTGGTTGTTCAGCCGCCGGTTGACGACGTGGCTGAACTCAAACACGCCTCTTAAGAATAGTTCGGAGTTCGGCTAGCCTCGAAGAGCGCTCTTGGCGGCCTTCAGTGTTTGTCCAAGGCTGGCCTGAGGGCCCACTGCGAGTTGGAGCGTTGGCCCAATGGTGACTTCGATAGGACCGTCGGGCTTTTGTAGAATTTCGCCATCCACCGTATAGATTGGCTCATCCGTTTCGATGAGTAGGCGCTTGGCAGGACGGTTGACGTAGCGCGCGTCGGTGTCGAGTGGTTCGGAGATGCGTCCCTTGCTCCACTTCTTGAGCATGCCGCTTACATCGACCGGCAAGAGACCTCGCATGATGAATGGCAGGTTCATGGCAAACTCGCGAGCCGAAACTGCGTAGACCGCCGAGTGAAAGCTGTCGCGCGTGCGGTCTGAGGTGAAGGGCTCCACGCCGGGATTGATCTGCCCGGTCACGTTGGAGAAGATGGTTGCGAACTTTCCGTACGGAAGCACTTCATCGTCCAGGGTGACCTTGGCTTCCATCTGCTCAAACATGGCTTGGGACGAGCCGATGCCAAAGAAGGCGCCCGCAACACATTGTGCGCCCAGTTTAATTGCCGCGGGTTTCCCCTTTTTGCCGCGCTCGTAGGCATCGAGAATGCGAACAATTGGCCCAATCCCAAACGTGAAGCCATGGTGAAGGTTGTCGCCAACACGCACTTGCATAAGTGGCACTTGCTTGAGCAAGAGGTCGCCCGAGCGAAAGCTGTTAACCACGAAGCGAAAGTTGTTTCCCGGCGAGGAACCAAAGCCCAACCACCTTGATGTGACATTCATCGTGCCACCGCCCAATAGGGCCAACACCGTGTCCTCGTTGAGGTTGCCGTGCGCAAACATGTGGTCGAGGATGCGCTGAATGGTGCCATCGCCGCCGTACATGCAAATCAGCCGGGCATCTTCTCCCAGGCCTTGCACCGCTGGGGCAATGTCCTCGACGGAGTCGGTGACGATTCGGCGTACATGCTGCGCTTCCTCTGAGTCAAAGATGCGAGCGAGCTCTTTCCATCGGCCGCCTGCGCGTGGGTTGCAGAGCAGGACAATCTCCGACTCCCTTTTGACCTGTCGGTTCCAGCGTCGGTCATTGGAGCCGACATGCGTTCGAGAACTCATGACGCAATCATACCAAGGACGAAGACAGGGCACCGAGGGGCAGCAAGCCGAGAATGCCTCTCACCAAATCTGTAGTACACTGCAAGTAGTTTCGTGCGCCGAAACCTGTTCATCGATGGACGAAAGCAAATTCACCGAAGAAACGATTCGCCTGCTGCTCTATGTGGCTTGGGCGGACGATGACGTCGCTCCAGAAGAGTACGACTACCTACTGCGAATGGCGCAGAATGCTGGTTTGGGAACCGTCGCTGTGGCTGGGTTGGACCGGGCACTCCGAGATCGCAAGAGCCTGAGTCGGCCCGATATCGAGTTCTTAAAACCGTATCGGGACGAAGTTCTCGCCCATGTCCGTGCGCTAATCAGCGCTGACAACCATATCGCGCCCGCAGAAACCGACATTCTGCACAAGATCGCTTCGGCGCTGGCCTAGGGAACGAGTGCGTCGGCCCGCTCGTTGATGAACTCCTCGATGGCCGGGTAGCCTGAAGGCATCTCGCTCTGATTGTCCGATGGGTCGCTTGCATCGAGTCCGTGGCTCGCCTCCCAGGAATCGGCAATGCCATCGTTGTCGGTGTCAGTCGGCGGCTCCGATGCGGTGAGCCCATCCATCGGATTGTTCAAGTCGTACGAGCCCCAGCTACCACTTCGATCGCGAGTCTCTTCGACCGATTTTCGTGTCACAAGGTCTCGAGGGAACGCTCCCGCTCCTGCGAGCACTTGATCGTACGCAGCCGAGGATGAAGAGGTTGTGACGCTTGCATGCCAATCGCCCGTAAAGGAAAACTCTGAGGAGACTCTGCGGTTCTCTGGAGCATTGAGGTCTTGAGAGCATTCCGACCAGGGATTGGTAACAACGCCATTGCAGCTACTGCCCGGGTCGTCGATGTAGTTGTCGGCAAGAAAATAGGTGAGCCCCTCGTCGGCAAAGCCATCCTCGTCATCAAAGTAGAATGGGATAAGTTCTGAGTCGCCACCTTTTTTGAAGTAGTTGCCGACGATGTTGAACTGGCCCGACGCCGGGTTGTGATGAATAAAGCCATGGCGCACGTTGAACATGACGTTGTTGCGCAACTCGGCCGGCCCATTGGCAATGGCTGGAGCTCGGTTCTTATGGTGCGCGAAGAGATTGTGGTGCAAAGAAATGCGGTGCCCATCAGGGCCGTTGATGAGTCCGTAATTGTGCTCGCCCTCGGGGTGACCTTCCGTGGCACTGCTTTCGATGGTCGACCACTGCACGGTGACATCTTGGGCCTCATACAGGTCGACTGTTTCATCCACGCCAAACGATGCCGATACGTGATCAAAGATCAGTCGTGCGTTTCTTGAAAACTGGATGGCGTCGAATTGCTCACCCGAAGTTCCATCATAGATTGGACGTACGCGAAGGTGCCGAATGATCATGTTGTCGACACCGCGCTCATAGGCGCCCGACAAACGACCGGCAATGGTGATGCCACCGCCCGGAGCGGTTTGCCCCGCAATGGTTACGTTGCCAAAGGGAATCTCAAAGCTGCCCTCGATGACTCCGCTGACGTCAAAGACAATGATCCTCGGTTCATCTTGGTTGATGGCCTCCCCAAAACTCCCGGGTCCGTTGGCGTTAAGCGTCGTGACTTTAATGACTCGTCCACCGCGCCCTCCGGTTGCGAGCGCTCCAAACCCTTGCGCTCCGGGAAATGCTCGAACGCCTTCGTTGCCTCCTCCTCCGCCGCCGCCATTTCCATCGTCACCATCAGTACCGGTGTTGCTGATGGTTCCCGCACAACCACATAGCAGGAAGAACATCGAAAATCGTAGAACGCGCCCCATACCGGCATCCTAGCTGCGGTTGCCGCAGTTTCACATCGCAATATCCCCGTTGTGTAGGTCACACGAAATTTGTCCATCTTTGCAGGAACTGGCCCGTCCTCAGCCTCCATAAGCTGTGCTCTAATTGCCCAACTGTCTTGAAGGCTTCACTGATGTACTTGGCACTATTTTTAGTGCTCGCCTGCGGACATCCCAAGCCCGCTCAGGTGCCGGGCTCGACCTCGCGGGCCGTCGAGTCCGTGGTGATTCGCCCAGCGGAGGGCAGCAAGAGCGCGTTTGAGTGGAAGGTACTGCTGGGAAAGCTCGGTCACCGGCCGGGCAACTTCATCATTCCCCCGCGCGATTTTAACCCGTATCGCCTTGGCGAAGACAAACGGCGCATCGCGACGTACGCGAGCAACTACGGCTATTTCGATGTTGAAGTGTCGGAACCGAATGTTCGCGAAAAAGGCGAGAAGGTTGCTATCGATTGGAGGGTTGCATTGGGCCCGCAATATCGCATTGGAAGCCTGCAACTGGTCGGTGTTCCAGACGAAGCGCGCGATGCGGTAATGGATGCGATTCCCTTTCGCAAAGGCTCGGTGCCCGCCGTCAATGAACATCGAATCCTTCGCCACATCCTTGCCGATACCGTGCGGTGGTATGGCTACGGGCACGCGAGGGTCTATAGCCGAGCGTGGGTTGACCGTAAGAAAAAGTCTGTTGAGTGGTACTACTTTGTTGACCCCGGCCCCAAGACGACCATTGCCTCGATTGCCGTCGAAGGCAATGCGCGTGTCTCTAGAGATGCAATCATCGAGCGCAGCGGCCTAACAATCGGAGGTGCGTATGGGCCAAGGGAGCGCGACCGAGCGCAGCTCGCGCTCATGGATGCTGCTTCCATGGTTTCCGTGGTGGTTGATGCCGATGAAGACGTGCACAAGGGGCCTCCGCAAATTCCAGATTCGGGTGGTGCGCCTATCACGCATGCGGATGGAAGTTTGGCGGCACGCTCTCTCGACGCTGGTCTTCACGTGAAGATTGTTGTTGTTGAGGCGCCACGACGCGCTGTGCGCTTAGAGCTTGGCATGGAAGCTGACCCGAGCCGAACCGATGCTTTCGCAGGAGGGCGTTTGGTGGTGCGCGACGTGCTCACGAGCGCCATGCATATCGTTACCGAAGGCCGTGTTGGCTACGGCTACGAGCTGGGAACCACGAATGAGCCGCTTGGTACCTATGGGTACGCGCTGGCTCAGGTTGTGCGCGCGGGGGCTTGGGGGACGCGTTTTGATGTCCGCGCAACTGCACAGCTCGACCATCGATTGCTCCCTGATACTGCAGTGCGCGAGTATTCGGCTGGCCCTGGACTAAGAAGAACTCTAGTAGACAATTTGCACCTAGATTTGGAGGTGCTTGGCTATCGCGCTCGCGAAGTCGATGCTCTCGAACTGGATGCAGAGCAGCGCGCGCGTGTGAACTTGGCTGCTGACACTGAGTCGAGCGGAGTGAAGTTTCAAGCGGCCTTGGTTCGCGATGCGCGCGATAGCGGAATTGAGGCAACCGATGGGCATTTTGCGAGTGCTCGAGTGGAATTTGCCCCGGATGCCCTTGGTGCGACTCATCGTTGGCTACGGCTCGCCGGCGATGTCCGTGCATTTGTGCCCGTGGCAACGTTTTGGACGGTGGCAGCTCGAGTCTCGGGAAGCTGGGTCGGGCTCGCAACCGAAGACGGCCTTCCACTGCAGAGTCGTCTCTTTGGCGGCGGCTCCTACGGCTTTCGCGGTACTGGACGGCAGCGCTTGGCCACGCAACGTGAAGGCTTGTATGTCGGTGGTACAAGTTTGCTTGAGTCATCGCTGGAGCTGCGTCACTTGCCCCTCCAGCAACTCTATGGCTTGATCGCATTTGTCGATGTGGGTGCCGTTGCGAGTGAGAACAATCCGTTTGCGGATGGTGTTTCGTCAGCGATTGGAATTGGCGCGCGGGCGCGGCCCTTCTACATTCCGCTCGCACTCGACTTGAGCTATCGCTACCTCGATGAGTCTGCGCTGCTCAGTCCAATTCGCGGCAGGGCATGGTCGGTGTTCTTTCGCCTTGGAGAGTCCTTCTAGTGCGAACCTCAGGGAAACGGTCGTTCTGGAAACGTTGGCGTCGTCGCCTGTTGTTGGCCGCCGGTAGTTGCGTACTGCTTTTGGCGTTGCTCGTTCTCGTGCTGCACACAAGCTGGGGCAAGGACAGAGTTCGCGGGCGACTGGAGGCAGCACTGGGAAAACAAGTGCGCGGAAGCGTGTCCATTCGAACGTTGGATTACGATTTTCCGTTTGGCGACCTTCGCGTTGGCGATATCGAAATTCGGGATGTGAACGATGCGCCTGCGATTGCCGTTGAAGAACTCGACCTCTCTCTAGGGCTGTGGTCGACGATTACCGAGAAACTTTCGGTTCAGTCATTGTCAGTTCGCGGAGTGACCGTGAATACACAGATTGCAGAGGACGGCCGCAACAGTCTTCGCGGTCTCTTTATCAAGCGAAACGGAGAAAACGGGCGCGGCTTTTCTGTGCGCTCCGTGCACATTGAGGGGCTGAATTGGAAAGTTACAAAGGATGACGGCGACACCATCTCTCTTCGAGACGGCGCGCTGCAAGCACGTGTGGAGAAGGGTGAGGATACAGAAGTATTCTTAGATGCCTTTAGTGCGACATTCTCTGCGACGCGGGGGCAACAGTTCTCCGTCGAGGGCGCAGTAAGGCAAGATGGCGCGGTTCTTCGCACCAATCCTGAGAGAACGATACTGCGGCTGCAACCGCTGCAAACGACGCTGGAGGTCAAGCGCCTCGGCAAGCCCACCGTGAAGACCACGGTGCAAATAGCCAGCGGTGAGCTAACGCTCACACCGACCTCGCTGCTCGCCAATGTGAAGCAAATCGTCCTCGGGCCGTTGGCTATCGAGGAGGCGTCGGCCGCTCTGGGGTTTGACCGGGGCAATCCCGCTGGCCACCAAGACATTCAACTCAAGGGCTTGGCCCTGGACACCAAGACCGTTGCCAACGTGTTGCAGCGCGAACTCCCCGTTGGGAGCGCAACAGGGCATGTGAGCATCATTGGCCCCTTGGAAAAGCTTGCTGTGCTGGGCATGCTGCATACCGAAGAAGGGCAAATCGATTTGACGGGAACGGTGGACGTTACCGGTCCGAACGCTCCAGCCTATTCTCTGTCCACAACAACCGATATCTCGGTCACCGCACTTCCTACCCTGTCAAATTCGCCATTGCGGATTGCACCACTGCTTCCAACAGAACTGCGCATCCTCGTAAGCGGGGAGGGCCTGCCATCCGAAGGAGGCTCGTTGTCACTACAGGTCGAGGGGCTGCGAACGATCGACGGTCAAACGTCGGAGACGCTGAGTGTGCGCGCGCATAAAAGTGGGGCGTTGCTGCATGTCGATTCTCTTCGGCTCAAGCTCTTGGGTTCGGAATTGGAGGGAACGGGTTCGCTGGACACCGCCGAGCAAGGTGGTGATATGACAGCCAAACTCACGTTGCGTGGCAATGCAAAACACGCGCTGGCGAGACTCGAAGAACTCGGGTTGCGGGTTTCACCTCCGTTGCACTTGCCTTCGGAGTTGTTCTTAGACCTGGAACTCGGTGGCCGCCCAGGTGAGCGCATCACCGTCACGGTCTTGCCCTCGAATACCGCGATCGCAGGTGGCCGAGTCAAGCTGCAGGGGGAAGCGGTCTTTGAGCCAAGTGGGGAGACGCTGGCACTCACCTCGGCAGATGGCACGATGACCGTGCAAGGCCTTAGCATCGCAGGATTGGCGCGCCTTGCCCGCAAGCCTGCGAAGGTGCGTGGGCGCATTGATGGAGCCTTTACGCTCCGTCAGCGAGGCGATACGCGCACCGTCTCGCACAATCTCACGGTGCATCTCTCGGAGATGAACCTTGATATTGCGAGTCGTGGACAGATGCGGCGTGGGCAGTGGGAGGGACACATCGGGGTGCACGCTCTTGGCGAACGCGAAGAACTTGCGTGGGTGGATGGTCGTCTTCCACTGGTGGTTCGGCGCGGTGTGCGTTTGCGAAAGCGCGGACAAGTTGCTTTGGATGTTGAAGTGGCGCCTTTGCTCTTGAGCGATCATCTCGAACGCTTGCCATTCGCGCTTCGAGAGCGTCTCGGGGCCAAGGTTAACGAGGCACAGGTGGGCCTCTCTCTGCATCTCGAAGGCACCGTGCAAGCACCTCGTGGCCGCATGACGTTGAGCGCCGATGTAAACCCTGCCACGCAACCCGATACTGTTGTTGGCGTGAAACTCGCTGCAAATCTAGAGCACTCCGATGATGGGGGACTGCAGATTCGGCCTCAAGCAACCGTCTCCCATTCGAAAGTAGGAGAAAGTCTGATGTCAGTTGGCGGAGCCATTCGAGTTCAGCCCAATCGAAGACGTCCCAAAGACTCTCAGTTCTTCTTCGACGTCACCGCGGATGTCGGCAAGCGGCCACTGGCGTCGCTGGCACCACTGCTTCCAAAGCATGAAGAGAAGATTCGAGCCCTTGTCGGCGATCTTGAAGCGCGATTGCATTTGCAGGGCAGTCCAAGGAATCCCAAACTCCGGGCCGATGTGTCTTTGGGCGCCAGCAATCCGATGCGTCTCGCCATCGAGGCCGAGAAGTCGGGCAATGCGTTGCGCGTGGATGTGCAAAGTGCCATTCGCTCTCTAGAGCTCTCGGAGGTGTGGCCGGGCTTTGCGCCCGCGCTGATTGACGATCCGCTCTTGCTGAGTTCGGACCTTGGCGTGAAGGCTGGGCTATCGTTGGGACCAACGCCAACCCTCACTGATATCAGCCTTCGCGGCACTGCGAAGATTTCTGGTGCCTCGATCGCCGTTCCCAAGAGCCATCGATCTTGGCGGGATGTGAGCCTGGCGGTGCGAGGCAAGGGAACGGAGCTATCTCTTGAGATCGACGCCTCGGAGAGTGATGCGCAAGCGAACGATCGCCATCTCACTCTCGCTGCGAGTGCCAACGTTACCGTTGGAGATACCGTTCAACTCGGCATCGCCGAGGCCAACCTTCAAACGAAGAAATGGTTGCTCTTTGGCGGGCCTCTGGGACTACCCGATGGCCCCCGAGCAACGTTGGACTCGGAGTTTAGAATTCACGCGGACCTCGGCCAAGAGATTCCGCTCATCGACGTCACAGCAACGTCTCTGTCCTATTGGGACCCTGACCGCGAAGTCTTTACCCACGGATTTACCGATATCTCGCCGAAGGGTGACTTGGTGTTTCTCGGAGATGCGAATCGCCCGCTCGGCGTCCTTGGACCTGTACTCGCAAACGACGCGGTCCCGAGTGAGCTGCCAGCGAAACCCAAGGCGCGCGTTCGCCTGCACTTGCCCAAACCGGCAACGATCGCAAAAGGGCCCTTGCGCCTTCGAGTAAGCGGCGATGTTGAACAAGTGATTCCAAGTGCTGGGCCCACAGGCAACCTAGAGATACTCGACGGTTCTATCGTCTTCTTTGGGCAGGCGTTTCCCTTCGTAGAGAGCAACATCGTGCTCGATGGTGGTCCTCCAAAGGTAGACATATTCTTTGCCGACGAGGTTGCGCCAGACATTCTCCGACAGGTCTCTCGCGAGAGTGCCGGCTCCAATGTTCAGATTCACTTGCGACCAGTTGGTGGCGGGCCCTTGATAGCCTTTGGCGGAGCGGGCAATACAAGCATGATGGAATCACTTAGCCTCCTTCACACAGGGCATGGCTACGTGCTCACGCGGCCCGAGGCACCTGCCTCGGTGACGGTTCGCGCGCCGCAAGGCATGCACCCGCTGATGATTGCCTTCATCAAAGCCAATATTCCCAAACTTGATTTGCTCGATCGATTCGCTGTTTGGTCGAGCCCCTTCGACGTCAACACGACGTACGGGCAGATGCGATATCTCGATGCGACTCGCTATCTCGGCAACGGCTCGTCACGTCTTCGTCTGATGTCACGTCCCCAGCAGATCGGGAGAAGTCGTAGTGAGGCTCATCTCGATCGCCTCTTCTACGATTCGGAATCTGTTCAGCTTGGCGTTGGGATTCGAGCGGGCTCGCGACTCGGCGGAGGTGTCGGTGTCTTCTTCGAGTGGACGTCTGAGGACTAGCCGGGGCGCTACTGGGGAGTCGCGGTATAGCCTGCGAGCTTGAAGGAGCCCTGTAAGTGTGCGCGAGCACCGCAGTAAGTTTCCCTGCAACCGTCTGACATGAGGTTGAATTCACCTTCATGGAATTTGAGTTCCACTTGGCACGTTTGTGTCTCGTCGGACCAGCCCCAGTGTCCCTGCCCAAGCTCGGCAAGAATTCCGGTAAAGCTACAGCTGTGGCCATTGTCTTGCGTTACCTCAATCGCGACGTCGAGTGCGCCATCCGCGCTTTCGGCAATGGTGAGGGTATCGCTAACTTGGACCTCACACATATCGGGCTCGTCGCACTCATTGAAAGCTACGTGTGATTGCACGTAGCTTCCGAAAGAGAATCCGCGATCTTGCTCTACGTGTTCTTCTGATGTCGTGGGTTCCGCCTGTGGTTGGGCTGCTGGTGTCTTCGGCGCTTGCTCGTGATGCGGCTCGGTGCCCGCTGGGGCAGCTTGCTTGGCGGTCGCTTTAGGGCTCGGAGAGTGGGACGAGCCGCAATGTGCTTGCGCTGCGGCGAGAGAGGCGAGAAGGGTCGTGCGAATAACGATTGAACTCATGAGACTGTCTGATGCAAAGACTGTGTGTGCCCGGGAGAGGCCTTTGACCACGATGCTAGCCTACATGCCGCTCGTGGCGGGACGGAGATTGCCGGCATCGGATCCCGATGTCAAAGACAGCAATCAAAGGTGCGCACCTGCGGGCGCGGCGGCGCCGTGATCGCTATGCTCGCTTGGCGTGTTGCCTTGAATCCGTGCCAAGCGGTTGCGGATTCTGCGAGCGGCACCATGATGGGAAGCCTGTGACAGAGACGCCAGATCCAAAACCTAGCCAAAGCCACTGGCAGACCCTGCGCACACTATCCCGCCATCTTTGGCCGGCGGATCGTGCCGATCTAAAGCTACGGGTTGTCGCTGCTCTCTCGTTTCTCTTCGCTGCAAGGCTCGTGAGCGTCTACATCCCCGTCATCTACAAAGACGCGGTTGATGCCTTGAGCCTTGGCGAGATTGCCCTGGTATTGCCCTTGGCCGTCATTGCTTCCTACGGCCTCGCTCGCCTCATGACGACGATTCTTGGGGAACTCCGAGACTTCGTCTTTGTACGAGTGTCTCAACACGCTCAGCGATCCGTTGCGCTGAACACCTTCAAGCATCTGCACCGACTCTCCCTGCGCTTTCATCTCGACCGGCAAACTGGTGGGCTATCGCGAGTCATCGAACGCGCTCTGCGCGGCATGCAGTTTGTGCTCTCGTTCATGTTGTTCAACATCTTGCCGACTCTCATCGAGCTCGTGCTCGTGATGGTCGTGATGACCTACTACTTTGACTACCGGTACCCGATCGTCACGGGTGTCACGGTTGTTGTCTACATCCTCTTTACCCTCTCGGTAACAGAGTGGCGGCTCAAGTTTCGCAAGGAGATGAATGCGAAGGACTCAGCCGCAAATACCAAGGCGATAGATAGTCTTCTCAATTTCGAGACGGTCAAGTACTTCAGCAATGAGGAGCACGAGTACAGCCGCTACGATGAATCGTTGGCGGGCTATGAGGATGCTGCGATCAAGAGCCAAAGTTCGCTATCCCTTCTCAATGTGGGGCAAGCAACAATCATTAGCATTGGTGTTGTGCTCCTGATGTACATGGCCGCGCAGGGCGTTGTTGACGGAAAACTCAGCGTTGGCGAATTTGTCTTGGCGAATACCTACATGATGCAGCTCTTCATGCCGCTCAATTTTCTCGGCTTTGTGTATCGAGAAATGAAGCAAGGCTTTATCGATATGGACAAGATGTTTGAGCTGTTAAGCGTTGCAGAAGAAGTGCAGGATGCTCCTGACGCACAAGACTTGGCAGTCGATGGTGGTCGCATTGTCTTTGACCATGTTTCGTTTTCCTACAACGAGGACCGACTGATCCTCGATGACATCTCGTTCACCGCAGAGGCTGGGCAGAACGTGGCGATTGTGGGCCCATCGGGAAGTGGCAAATCGACCGTTGCACGGCTCCTCTTCCGCTTCTACGATCCGCAGTCTGGCGGCATTTCAATTGATGGACAGGAGCTTCGAGAGGTCTCACAACGTTCGCTTCGCAAGAACATTGGCGTCGTTCCACAGGACACCGTGCTCTTCAACGATACGATTGGCTACAACATTGAGTACGGCAACCCGGGTGCTTCGCAAGAGGCGATCGAGGAGGCGGCGCGCCTGGCACAGGTCTACGGGTTTGTTACTGCACTCACCGATGGCTTTGACACAGCGGTCGGCGAGCGAGGCCTAAAACTCTCTGGTGGTGAGAAGCAGCGTGTCGCCATTGCGCGAACCATCTTGAAGGACCCACCCATTCTGATTCTCGACGAAGCGACGTCCGCACTCGACTCCCACACTGAGCAAGAGATTCAAGACTCCTTAGAAGAAGTCTCAAGAGGCCGAACAACGCTAACCGTTGCCCACAGGCTGTCCACCATCAAGGACGCCGACCTCATCATCGTATTGGCCCAGGGCAAGATCGTTGAAAAGGGAACCCACCAAGAACTCTTGGCATTGGATGGCGAGTACGTATCGATGTGGAACCGACAGCAGCAAGCTCGTGAATACGAGGACAGGCTGCGCGAGTATCGCTCGCCGACCTAGCTATCCATCAAGACGCCGGCGGCGATCACGCTGCCGATCAGAATGCCACCAACGACGTAGTGACCGGTGTAGATGAGCAGCCCGCCAACGACGAGGAGAATTAGGCCCAGGAAGCCTGCGTCGAAGAGATCGGCTAGATCGAACCAACTTCCGCCGGTGTTCTGCGGGCGCTGTGGGGCGGCATTGGCCATCTGGGCAACGCTTGGAGCTGCTTGTCCCTCTGGCGCCGGGCCTTCGACACTACTCAAACATGGATTGCACCACCAGTTCTGATTGGCGGGGACAAAGCTCATCGCTTGCTTGCACGTAGGGCAGTCCATAGCGCGGACTCTAGCGATTTGATGGCGGATGTCGAGCACAAAGATTGGCAGCGCCGTGTGATTCCCGGGTGCCGAGAGAGGCCGCAGGCCCGCGCTCCTCGTGCCACTTTGGCGAGCAACCTGGGGCGTGCGCGTCAGTGTGACTCTGCAGAGCGCTTCAGCGACCTCAATCGCCTGAGTTTTGGTCTCTGCGGCAACGGAACGGCCTTTGCAATTCCCGAGCGCATGCCCAACTCCAAGAATACGTTCTCGATGCAAATTGTTCGGCCAACAAGGATGCAAGCCTGGGTCTTTGTGGCCGGCTGCGGCCTCTCTTCCATGTTCGGGGCTGCGGCCACTGCGATGTCCCAAGGGGCAACGACGGTCAATACCGTGTCCTTCTATGAGTCGAATTACCCGGGCTCATCGGCAGATCATCAAGGGGCATTAGAACAACTCTTACCTCGCGATTGCCACGATATGACCGTCCACACTGCCGTGCCCAAAGCCGAGATTATTCGTTGGTTATCAGAACCCAGGTCCGAGCCGCGCTTTGTTGTAGTTTCCGATGTTGGTGTGCCGCCCAGTGTGCGAATCGAGTCGGTTGTGCCCGGCTCCCTTTTTGAGCGCATGGGGCTGCGAGGCGGCGATACGATTCACAGCGTGCTGGGAATCCCGGTGCTCAGTCCCCACAGCACCGATCGCATGCTCGAGACTCTTGTCTCGCAAGACCCGGAAACCATATCGGTTTCGTTCACGAGGGGCCGCTGCCCGATGAATCTGGAGCTCTTTCCTTCATGAGTTGCCCGCAGCGCCCTTGCCTTTTTGCCAACGAGACTCAACTTGGAGCAATGGCCACCAACCCCCTCCTGCGGCTTCTACGACTCCTGCCTCTTGCCGCCCTCGGAGTGGCGCTCGCGGGTAGTTCTGCACGCGCTTCACAGCCTGCGCCAACCGTGGAAGCGCCGTTTCTTTGGAAGGTGGAAGGTGCGACGGCGCCGAGTTACCTCTTCGGCACCATTCACGCGGGGGTGAGCGCCAGCGAGCTACCGGTTCGGGTTGGAGCCGCCATTGCTCACTCGGATCTCTTCATTATGGAAACCGCTCCAGCCAAAGCGATGCAATCCACACAGCGACCGCAGCCGATGGATCTCGATTTGGCACAGCACGCGCACCGCAGCGGCTCGCGCATACTCACCCTGGAGACACTGCAGTTTCAGCTCGACCTTCTATCGAAGCTTGGTAGCCAAGAGGAAATTGCCGCGATGCTTGGTGACCAATCCGACTCATCAGAAATTGCCTCCATTGCCGATGCGTATCGAACTGGCGATTTGAATGCACTCGTTTCCGCAACCGGCCCCGCAGAACCCGAGATGCAAGAGATCTTGCTCGACTCGCGAAACCGTCGTTGGACAGAGAAACTCGCACCGGTGCTTGGGCGGGGAGGCGCATTTGTCGCCGTCGGTGCCGGGCACATGGCTGGGCCAGAAGGGCTCTTGGCTCTGCTCGAAAATCGCGGATTCTCTGTGCAACGCGCGTAACGTTTCTGTAGGGTTTCGCAGTTGCTAGCAATGGGCATTTCACCGCAGATTTTGGCAGTCGCTGCCCTCGGCATCGCCGTGGCAACGTGGGGCTTCTACTTGGTCGCTCTTGCGAAGAACACACTCTCGGGGCTTCCTTGGGGCAGCATCGCCCTCATGCTTGTCGCCCTCGCCGGAGGCGCCTACGCTATCGTTGGGCTGTCCACAGCTCCTGTCATTGCTCCTGCGGCCGTCGGCATCACGATGAGCGGGCTGTTTTTGGGGCTGCTGAGCATAAGAAAAACCCCGATCGGAGCAATTACTGTTGCAGTCGGTGGACACATCCTGCCCTTTAGCGCGCAGTCTGCAACCGGTAGCCCATTTGATTCGGCGTCGCTCGCTGGCCAACGAGTTTTGCTAAAGTTCTTTCGCGGTAGTTGGTGACCGTACTGCAGCGCCGAGTTGCGGCGTTTCGAAGAACTAAAAGGGGAGCTTGCAAAGCACGGTGTCACCGTGGTGGCGCTGAGCAAAGACAGCCTGGCCGATGTCACGATGCAGGCGAAACGCGACAAGCTTTCGTTTCCGCTATTGAGCGATCCACATCTCAAGGTGATTCGCCAATACGGTGTGGAGCATCACAAGGGCGTTGAGTTTTCGACGGCTCGCTTCTCCATCGGTGGAATCCCCTTGGCGCTGGTGCCATCCGTAAAGGCCATGGCAATTCCAACAAGCCTTCTCATCGACGAAGAAGGTGTGATTCGCTGGATTGACCAGGCTGAGGACTATCGGCTTCGGAGCGATGAAAAGCGCGTGATGCAGGCCGTGCAAGACGCTTTTCCTCTATAGTCTCCCCATGAGTCTTTCAGACGATTTTGAAGCAGCGGTCGCCCGCATGAATGCGTCCTCAAGCACTCCTGGGCCCATGGAGCAGCTAAAGCTATACGGCCTCTTTAAGCAGGCAAAGTTGGGCGACACCACCGAGAAGCGCCCGGGCATGACAAAGGTCCGTGCGCGGGCAAAGCACGACGCCTGGGCGGGCCACGCAGGCACGTCAAAAGAAGACGCGATGCGCAAGTATATGGAGCTTGTGGACCAACTCGCTAAGTAGGCCCTAAAGCTCGCTCAAACTCGGTCGAACCGCGGTTTCATGACTCGCGAGCCAAAGATCACGACCTTCGAAATTTGCTGGGCGTTTGCCCAGCTCTTTCTGCTGATGGCTATTGTCGCTACGGCGTAGGGCAAGCACAGAGGCTCGTATTGAGTGAGCCACTCGTGTTGCGTCGGCGGGGCCGCGCATGGGGCGAGTGTGCTCGTTTGGATGTTGGGCCCTGGGGTACCATGCAGCATGGTCGAAAATGCGCATGCCTCGACACCGCCTGCCAACACTCCCCAAAAACGCTGGCGGCGCATTGCTGTGCGAACACTCCAGGCCTTTGCCGGGATTCTCGTCGCTCTAGCGATTGCCGAGTACGCGTTTTACAAACGGGACAACGGTGCCTTTCCGCACGTAAACCTCTACGTAGCGGACGCGGAGCTCGGCGTCCGCCTTGCGCCTCACGCAACTCAGCGACTCCAGTTTCGAGGCAATCCGGTCACCGACATTCGCGTGAATGCCCTCGGGTACCGCGGAACAGACTGGGCCAATGATTCGGGGAATGAAATCTTGGTGGTTGGCGACTCGCAGGTCTTTGGACTTGGCGTGGAAGAGGATGAAACCTTCTCGGCGGGCCTTGCAAAGGCTACTGGGCGCATCGTTCTGAACGGCGGCATTCCGACTTACGGCCCCCTTGAGTACACAGCTGTTGTGAAAGAGGTGATGGAAACTCGCAAGCCAACGACGGTTGTCTATGTTGTGAACTTCGTCAACGACCTCTTTGAAAATGAACGGCCCAACAGTGATCGCCATGCAGTGTGGGATGGATGGGCAGTGCGAAAAGAGACCGCTCCCAAGAGCACAACATCGTTTCCCGGGCGTACGTGGCTCTATTCCAAGTCACATCTTTTCTACGCTTGGCGTCGCTGGCGCTATTCCAAAGGGCCACAGATCGACGATCGGGGCTTTGAGTCGGAAGGAACCTGGAGCGATCTCGCGAGCATTGGAGAAACAACTGGCGAGGCTCATGAAGCGAAGAAGAAAGCCTCCGAATCCAACAATGCAACCAAGACAGAGCGACTTGCCGAGGTGCGAGAAGAAATCGCAAAGACGGAAGCCGAGGTTGAAGGGATCTTGATGGAGCACCTTGAAGACCGTGGGCAGGCCTATGGTGACAACTACTTGAGCCTCCGCTCGGCGCGGGGCAAGCCTGGCGACATCGTGAGAGAACAAAACGTCGAGGAGGGCCGAGAGATTGCCCTCACGGCCCGCACCATTCGACGAGGGGTACTCTATCGGAACAAGCTAGCGGCCCAGCTTCAAGAGAAGAATTCGAGCCTAAGTGAAATTCTCACCAGCCGCGAGGCCCTAATCTCCGAGCGTGGGAAGCTACATGCGAGGGCCATTGAGGGCACCGTCGTCCCCTCGGTTCTCGAGGCGCGCCTTCGCGAAGTGAAGGCATTGTGCGATGCGAATGGCGCGGAACTTGTGGTTGTGGCTCTTCCGATCGATGTTCAGGTGTCCAATGCGGAATGGGCGAAGTATGGCGTTACCGACCCACCGGATATGCTCCCGACTCGCATTCTTCTTGGCGACCTCATTACCTCGGCCGAGTCGATGGGGGCACGCGCGATTGATGTTGTAGAACCCTTGTCCAAGGTTAGCGGGGCTGCGTTTCTCGATCACGATATCCACATGACGCCGGCTGGGCATCTTGCTGTTGCTACGGCCTTGGCGGCCAAGCTGAAGGAGTCCGCGCCATTGCCTAGGCCGGCAGCAGGACTGCCCATCGGCCGTACCCGAATCCCCGATCCGGCCACGTGGAGAACAACTCCCGAGGCAAATGTGCATGGCTCCACAAAAGCAAAGTGCGAGACGACTTACATTGACGAGTGGTTTCGCGCGACTTGTCTGAAGGCTCACAGGCACATTCCGACCGACATCGTTGTGACGGATGGCGGGCATGGTGAGGCATCGATCATTCATACGAAGTCCTCGGTGACCTTGGTAACGCCACTATTCAAAGGGGAGAAGTTCACGGCGACCTTTCATTGGACCGATCACTCGCAAGAATTTGTCGCAAACTGGCCAGCCGAGCGCGATAGGCCGCTTTTGTGGTTCGAAGACGAGGTGGCATCGACATCAGAACTTGTCATCTCTGAAGCAGAAACGCGACTGTGCGAGTGTCACTTGGAGGTGGAAAAAGAGGCTGAGTGCAAAGTGGAGCAGGGGTGGCCCACGGGGGAGTGCAAGGCAACGTGCGTAAATCTGTACGGTCATGCCTCACCGGATTGCATGGAGCAGTATGCAGGAGACTGCGAAAAACTCTTACGATGTACTCGCGGCGAGGCAACCGCGCTGCCCGTGTGCAAGCCGGGATACGCCAATGCGGGGGCGACCGGTCAATGCTTGGCTCTGTGCTCGCCGACCAGGCCGTGTGAGTCGGGGACATGCACGCCCTGGCATGGAAGTAGTCTCTGTTTCTAGGCGCATCGCCCTATGTTTGTGACGAACTCTCTCGTGCGGCTGCTCAATCCCTTGGTCTGGAGACGAGGACGAGCTGCTCAGAAATTTTCTTCGTTTGCTCTTGCGGAGCAAGCGAGCATGGTGGATATGCTCGAAGCTGCTCGGCTCACGCCTTCGGTGGAACGTGCTGCTCTCTATCTGCGTCACGCAGCAGATGAGTCGCGCCACGCCAAGCTCTTTCTCGCGCGTTCCGCCGAAATTCGAAGGGAGCAGGGGCACGCTCCGCTGGCATCGCCAACGGCGGATACCGAGGGGCTCTTTGCTGCACTTGGAGAAGAGTTCTTCTTAGCATTCGTTCATCTAGGAGAGGCTGTTGCTCTTGGTCAGTTCCGAATCTACATAGACTACTTTGAGGCGAAAGGGCAGTCGGCCAACCACGCCCTGCTTGCGGGAATCTCTACCGACGAGTGCAGACATGAGGAGTACACCCGCTCTCTGCTCGTCGCACTCAGTGGCAGTGAGGACGCCGCAAAGAAGGCGATTTCGCGCGCTCGTCGGTGGCGAGCGTGGAGGGCCTGGCGTCGAATCGGGCGCAACCTGAGTGGCGGTTTGCACGGCCTTCTCATGGTCTCGCTCTATATTATCTGTGCACCGCTGGCGTTGCTAATACGCCTTGTTACGCCTCCTAAAGGCGGTTGGAGGCAGCTTAAGTGAGTGTCGTGCTTGGCATTTCTGCGCTTTATCACGATGCGGCTGCCGCTCTGGTCGTCGATGGGGAAATCGTCGCAGCGATTCAAGAAGAGCGTCTCTCCCGCATCAAGAACGATCCATCGCTACCATTTCGGGCGGCCAGCGCCTGCCTGCACCGAGCGGGGCTCGAAGCGCGCGACATTGACACTGTCGTCTACTATGAGAATCCCTACGCAAAGCTTGAGCGAGTTCTCTTGAGCCTCATGCGCGCCTTCCCCAGAACCTGGCGACAGTTTCCGCGGGCACTTGGGTCTCAACTTGGATCCAAGCTCTGGGTGATCGACCAGCTTGCCGAGGGGCTTGGAGTCGAGCGCAAGCGTGTGGAATTCGTTTCTCATCACGAGAGTCATGCCGCCAGCACGTTTCTCTGTAGCCCGTTTGAAGATGCTGCCGTCTTAGTTGTGGATGCGGTCGGAGAGCACGCATCCACAAGCATCTACCGTGGCAAAGGAGCTGCGCTTACCGGCCTGCAATCGGTGGACTACCCTCACTCTCTCGGGCTGTTCTATGCCGCGATAACGGCCTTTTTGGGGTTTCGAGTAAACGAGGGCGAGTACAAAGTGATGGGGCTCGCCGCCTACGGTACGCCTCGCTATCGCGATGAATTCGCAAAACTCTTACTGGCGAAGGATGACGGTTCCTACAAGCTCGATCTCACGTACTTTGCTCATCACATTGGCGTGGAGAATGGCTTTAGCCGCAAGCTCGAATCGCTACTTGGCCCGAGGCGCCCCTCTCACAGGCCATGGAACCTGGGCACCGATGAGGATCAGCACTATGCAAATGTTGCTGCGACTCTTCAGCTTGTTACAGAAGAGGCCATGCTGGGCTTGGCGAGACAAGCGCATACCCTCGTTGGGAGCGCAAATTTGTGCCTTGCGGGGGGCGTAGCGCTCAACTGTGTGGCCAATGCTCGAATTTTGGCGGAGTCACAGTTTGACAGGATCTTCGTGCAACCGGCCGCAGGGGACGCGGGGGGCGCTTTGGGTGCTGCTCTCCTCGGCGCGCAACGACTCGGAGAGGGGCGGCCCAAAGCACTGTCGACTGCGGCCCTCGGTGTAGAGCTCGACCTAAGTAGAGCTCTTAATGTCGCCACGGAGATGGGCTTGCGAGTTCGTCGCGTGGACTCACCCGCGGATGCCGTTACTGCGAAGCTCGCTGCCAAACGCATTGTGGGTATCGCCAGTGGCCCAAGTGAGTGGGGGCCTCGAGCTCTGGGGCAGCGTTCGATACTCGCACTCCCGCAAGAGCGAGATGTGCGAGAACGTCTCAATCGTGTCATCAAGGAACGGGAAGTGTTTCGCCCGTTCGCTCCTGCTGTCAGTGCCGAGCGATCCTCGGAGTTTTTCTTAGGCGTGGACGGGGATATGAGCCCTTTCATGACCACGGTTTGCTCGGTTCGCGAAGCGCACATGGAATCGCTGCACGCTGTGACACACGTTGACCAGAGCGCCCGCGTGCAAGCCGTTACGGCACAAGGAGCGCCGCTACTGCACGAAATCTTGGCAGGTGTGGCGAGACACAATGATATGCCGATTGTGCTCAACACCTCGCTCAATGGCCGCGGGGAGCCGATTGCTGCAAGTGCTACCGACGTGCTCTCCTTCTTCGCTCGCCACCCCATCGATGCACTGCTCATTGGTGACCTCATGATCGAGAGAGGCTCATGAGCGTGCTAACTCGGATTGGACACCGCCTCCGAACCGTCGGAGGGCTGCTGCGTTTCTTCATGCATCGACAGCGCTTCTTCTTCTTGCCGCTATTGCTGGTACTGCTGGTAGCAGGGCTGCTGCTGGCGGCCACGGGTGGGCTGAGCTATGTCGCCCCATTTGTGTACACCCTGTTTTAGGATGGGCTCCATCGTTGCTGTTTTGGTCCGCGCGAGAAGGCGAATTCGTCTCTTGTACTCACTGGCGGATTCGGGCATATGACCTCGCGAGGCAGCCGATGAACCACGAGCAACACTCTAACGACTTCATCTTGGAGCTGGCATCCGCTCTGCACCGCTATGGCACGCCTGCGCATCGTTTGGAGGGAGCCCTGTGCTCGATGGCAGAATCGCTTGGGGTGCAAATTCAGGTGTTCTCTACGCCAACTTCGATCATCATTGGTTTTGGCGAGCCTTCGGAACAGCGGACCTCGGTGCTGCGGATGGAGCCGGGGGCGCACAACCTCGAAAAGCTCTGGCTGGTGGATGCGTTGGCGGAGCGGCTCGTCCGCGGTGAAGTCTTGCCCGACGAAGCCGTCATGGAGTTGCGCGCCATTGATGCGGCTCGCGATCGCATGGGAGCGGCTCTCACGGTTCTTTCCTACGCTGTGACCACGGCCGCGGCGACCACGATCTTTGGTGGAGGTTGGGTCGACATGGGGGTTGCGTTTCTAAGTGGTTTTCTGATCGGCATACTCGCCCTCTACGTGCCGCGGACTCCTTCGGGTGGGCGCCTCTTTGAATTCGCAGCCGCCGGCGTAGCTGGGACCGTTGCTCATTTGGCCTCCACCATGGAGATCTGCGTAACCTACGAGGCGGTCATGCTTGCCGGCGTCATCGTCTTGGTCCCCGGCCTCACCCTTACCATCGCGATGACTGAAATCGCCACGCGAAACCTCGTCAGCGGCACCGCGCGACTCACAGCGTCCATGATGGTCTTCCTGCAGATCATCTTTGGCATCGCGCTCAGCCAACAAGTGTTGACGCGCTTGGTTGGGGCGCCTCTTGCGACAAGCGGTTCTACAACTCCCGAATGGGTTGCGGTGGTGGCCTTGGGCGCAGCCTGTGTCGCCATTGCCATCATCTTTCGAGCGCCTCCGCGAGCCTTTCTCATCATTGCCGTCACGGCACTCGCAGGATTCTTCAGCGCCCGCTATGGCGCCAGATACCTCGAGCCGGAACTCGGCGCTTGCCTCGGTGGTTTCGTTGCCGCGGGAATCTCAAATGCCTATGCGCGCATTTGGAACCGCAGCGCGCTAGTCCCCCTTGTGCCTGGGCTCATCTTGCTAGTTCCAGGCAGCCTCGGCTTCCGAAGTCTCAGCTCGTTGTGGGAACACAATGTGGTTGGCGGCATCGACACCGCGTTCAAGATGCTCCTTGTCGCCATCTCTCTTGTTGTCGGCATCTTGCTAGCAAACGCCGTGGTATTGCCGAGACGATCGCTCTAGCCAAACGAGCTCCCAATCACGACTGTCGGTCCAGTGAAAGACGAGGTTCACGTTGGATGCAATTGCTCCCGAGGCTCGTCATGGAGTGAGCTCATTCCAATTGCGCCGCGAAACATGATTCCGCGGCGCTAAATACGCACACCACACGCCTTTGCGATGGTAGCGGCTACTGAGAGCAGGAGTACCTTGGGCACTCGCATCACCTGGATCCGAATTGTTCTGTACTCGTTAGTTGCACACGAAAGGGGCAAAGCAGGCGCTGGTGCCATTTTCGACATCGCAGCAGTGGGTGTCACCGGCGTCCCACGATTGGTCGTTGCCGGTGCATGAGAGGTTGTTCTGACATGCAACGCGGCAAATCCCTTGCTCGTCACCTTGGCTGTCCACCACGCATGTGAGCTGTGAGTCGGTGCCGCAATCGAAGTTGGGGGCGGTGCAAAGGTCTCCATGCGTCTTGTTGGTGGGTGGTGGATCGGCGCAGGCACAGGTGCCCCATTGTTCGCTCGAACAGGTTTGGGATCCGCTGGCGCCGTTTGTACAGACGCACCCCTGAGTAGCACCCGTTTGACAGACGGGGGTGCCGTCACACACGCAGCTTCCCCACGTGTCTTGGGCACAGGTTTGCGCGCCTTGGGCGCCATCGGTGCAAGTGCAGGCCTGTGTTGTTGCGGTCTGGCACACGCGCGGTGTGCCGTTGTCTCCGTCTCCGTCGCTGCCGCCGCTGCAGGCCGCGAGGGTTAGAAAACATCCGAGTAAAAGCGAGCGAAGGAGGATGGGGAGAGGCATGGTCGTCGATTCCTAATGTGCTGAGTGAGGCCGTCATTGGCCTTTCAGCTACTCAGAAACCGGTCCTGGCAAATTGTCGCAAACTATCGTCTAGTTGCTCGTTATTTAACGGGTTTCTTGGCTCGCCGACCGGGTTTTGCGAGCAGCCGTGTGAGGCTCACGTCCAAGTGGCTTCGAATAAGATTCATAACATCTCTTAGATCCTCCGGTGAGAGGTCAAGGCTGTCACGCATGCGTTTTTGCGTCCGCTCGAAGAGCGTTCCCCGAACTCCAGCGAGGTGTCTTGCGGCGGTGGCCCGGTGCATATTGTGAAGCTTGCCAAGAGCGTCAATGTTGAGCCCATCGATCACGGTTTGGCGAAGTAGTTGGCGGTCGTGGAGCGATAGGGACTCAAAGGCCTCTTGAAAGGCCTGTTTAAACGAAACCCGATAGGCCTGTTTCATGTAGTTGAGCTCGGGGTCTGCGGTGTGCACCAATTCGGCCAGACGATCCTGCTCGAGCAGGACCTCGTTTCTGCCCTTGTCGCTTGCTCGTGAGAAGTGGCGAATTGCAACGACGCGCAACCAGGTTCCTATCGGCGATCGCCCAGCGTATTGCTGGAGCTTTGGCACGCCGTCAGTGCCACCCGTCAAGAGGGCCACGGAAATTGCTTGGCACAAATCTTCCCCAGTATTGCCAGCGGCCGACCGGCCTCGTGTCACAGCTCGTACTTCCTGAGCGAGCTGAGAATCGAACTTGTTCAAGGCCTCCGGCGATCGATTCAGACAGCAGTAGGCTAAGTAAATGTCTGATCCATAGAGGCGCTGATATGGTGGCTCTTGTCCAACGAACCTATCAACGAAGTACTTGGCAAACTCCGCGCCTGTAGTTTTTGCGTAGTTCGCACGCTGCGAGGAGTTTAGGAACTCGACAAGCTCGGGGATTTGCTCTTCGCGGTAGAGCGGCCCAACAAGCCGCTGGCAAGCCTCGAATGTCACCTCGTGCGTCGTCATTTTCTCACGCTCGACGAGCCATTGATTTGTGCCTCCGAAAGCACTGCCACTGCCCCGACAACGATTTTGTCTTCAAGCGGGTAGTGCTGCTTGGCGATGCGCACAGAGCGCTTTAGGGCTCGCAACGATTCGCGAGAATCGCCGAGGTATCGCAGCGCAGTGCCACGGTGTTGGAGCGCGTAGACGAGGCCAGGGTGGTCCAACCCCTGGCTCTCTTCTCGAATGCCAATCGCACGATCAGCGTAGGTGAGGGCTTGGCTGTATTGCTCAAGATCCAGGCAAACCGCAGCGAGGTTGGCCAAGGTGGTCGCGAGCGCAACATGGGTCGGGCCGAGGCTCGATTCGCGGATCAGCAGCGCCCGATTTAGGTACACAAGCGCTTCCGAATACTTCTCACGATACTTTGCCAGTGAACCAAGATTGGTGAGCGCGGACGCAAGGGAGGCGTGCTGTGATCCAAAGACGTCTTCGTTAATGGCTAGGCTCTGGCGTAGGTAGTGCTCTGCGCGTTCGTACTCGCCCTGGCGCCCATGCAAGGTACCTAGGCTGTTGAGGACAGAGGCAACCTGAGGATGTCGAGGGCCAAGGCTCGATGTCCAAACCTGCAACGCCTCCTGATAGAGTTCTTCTGCCTGTTTGTGCTCTCCAAGGTCGGCGAGGATGAGCCCTCGATTGTGAATGGTCTGCGCATACCGGGGCACGTCGCGGCCCAGGGAGTCCGCGGTCAGCGCCTGCGCGCTCGCTGCGTGTTTTTCTGCCTCTGCGTGATTCCCCGCTCTCCAAAGCACGGTGCCTTCGACGTGTTCAAGCTCCGCCAAAAGCTCAATTTGGTCTCCTGCTCGCGAGACGGCTGCGCGCGCTGCAGCCAGTCGCTCGGTTGGCTTGTCATCTTGTTGCATATCGACACCACCGATGCGGGCCAAGAGGATCCATGCTTGCGCATTCAGGCGATCGTCCTTTGCCTTTGCCGATGCTTGAATGGCCTCTCGAGCCACTCGCAACGCGTTTGCGTCCTGACGATCGATGGAGAGCAGCATGCCGTGCTCGTATGCGTAGGAGGCCGTGAGTGGCACGTACTTCGTATTTGTCACTGCGGGCGCGAGAGCCGTGGCGAGGGCGAGTCCTTCATCGTAGCGACCGGCAAGACGCAGGGTGTGCATGCGAGAGACCTTGTACTCCAAGTCGATAATGGCGTCGCGCTGCGTTTGGTTTGAAGGCATTGGGGTGCTAGCCGAGAGCCATGCGGCATTCGAGCAGTCAGGAACAAGCGGCAGGGCATACGAGGCCTCAACCGCAAACTGCAAATCGGCAGAATCCACGCGCTCCGAATAGGCCGCAAGAAGTGCTGTGAAGTCCGCTTTTCGTCGATCGAGGCATTGCACTCGTTGGTCCAGCAAGCGCGCAGACTGCTCATGGCGAACGTGCGTGGCCTCGCAGGCATCCTTCCGCGCAGCCGTCCAGTCGGAGGCGTAGGTGTTGAGTACGCTCTCCATGCGCTCGTAGGTGGCAGCGCCAGTGGCGTGCTTGGCGAACGCGTCTCGAAGATTGTCCTTTACGGCGTCGTTCCAAGAATCAGAAAAGTTCGTATCCGATGTCGAGCAGGCCGAAGCAGCTTGATCTGGCGAGTTTCGGAAAAACACCAAGGCTCCAATGATCGCGATGGCGACGAGAGACGCAGCCCAAGCGATAATCCTTGCCCGCTGGCCTTCGTCTCGCTCAAGCAGCGTCACAATTTCTTGCATCGAAGCCATGCGGTCTTCCGGGCGAAGCGCGAGCCCACGCATCACGATGCTCTTGATTCGTGTGGCTCCTGCAACGGTCGGTCGGAAGCTCTTTGGTTGCCCCAATAGAACCGACGTCCGCAGCTCCGCAACCGTCTCGCCCACAAACGGCCGAGTCCCACAAAGACACTCAAAGAGCACAGCGCAGTAGCTAAACTGATCACTGCGCTCGCTTGGAGCCCCACCGGAAAACTGCTCTGCGGCCATGTACGCTGGCGTCCCGGAGCCGGGAGTCGCCATCTGGAGCTCCTCGCTCTCGTGTCCGACGTCGCTTTGGTTTCGAACCGCGAGTCCAAAATCCGCAACCAGGACTCGGCCGTCTTTGCCGACGAGTATGTTCTCTGGTTTGAAGTCCCGGTGCACAATTCCCGCTTGATGCGCTGCTGAGAGCCCACGGGCTGCCTCAAGCATGACTCGCCGAATGTCGGGCCAGCTTCGCTCCTTCGCCTTCAGCCAGTCACGCAGCGTGAGTCCCGAAACGAAGTCCATCGCCAGGTACAGCTGCGATTGCCAAACACCGACGTCATGGATTGCCACCAGATTCGGATGAGCGAGCTTGGCCATGACCCGCGCTTCTCGTCGAAAGCGTCTTTCGACCTGGTCGCCGTCGCCATCGCCGTCGTGGACGAACTTGAGGGCAACATTTCGTTCGAGAGCTGGGTCGTAGGCCAGATACACCTGTCCCATTTGGCCGGCGCCAATCAAGTTCAGGACCACGAAGCGGCCGACTTGGCTCCCGGGCCCCAGGCTCGACCCCGCGGCACTCGCGTTGCCCGGCTCTAGATCGCCTCCGACCGAGCTGAGGCTCAGTGCCAAGGTCGAGATCGCCTGGCGGCACGATACACAGGTGTCAATGTGCACCCCCATCGCTTCGCGTCTGGCAGCCTCAAGAGAGCCGAGAACGTACTCGGCTACATCTTCATCCTGCGGGCAAGCTGGCAGATCCTCGGACAAGACGTGTTCATATAGCATGGCGCTTTGGCCTGATTGGGAATCGATCTTTGCGGAATCACCGACGATCGGCGCTTCTTCACACATTATTATGTGCTCTTTTGGCGGGCAGGCCTGGTGCAGCGCAAGTAGTGTGTTTTCAGTAGGTTGGTTTGCCGATTGGCCACTTGAGGTGTCCCTGATTCGCGAGTATGAGCCATCTTCACAGTTCTGGCGGCTTGACCCAGACCCGGAAACCGGTGGATGTATGGGGCCATGAGCGCTGGGCAAAAGCTAGTCATCGTCGAGTCCCCGACCAAAGCGAAGACCATCCGGAAGTTCCTAGGTAGTGAATATCGTGTCGAAGCCTCCATGGGCCACGTCCGCGATTTGCCCGCCAAAGCAGCTGAAATTCCAGAGTCAGCCAAGGGCCATTCCTGGTCGAGACTGGCCGTGGACGTGGAAAATGGCTTCGAGCCAATTTACGTGATTCCGCCCGGCAAGAAGAAGATCGTCGCTGAACTTCGCAAGGCCATGGAAGATGCCGAAGAGCTCTACATCGCGACTGATGAGGATCGCGAAGGGGAGGCGATTGGCTGGCACCTGGTGCAGCTTCTCAAGCCCAAGATTCCGGTCTACCGCATGGTCTTTCACGAGATTACTGAGAAGGCCATTATGGCGGCTCTCGGCAGTCCTCGGGAACTCGATACCAACTTGGTCAACGCCCAGGAAACGCGCCGCGTGCTCGACAGGCTTGTTGGCTACACGGTTTCTCCACTGCTCTGGCGCAAAGTCGCTCCAAAGCTCTCCGCAGGTCGCGTGCAATCGGCCGCAGTACGCGTGCTTGTTATGCGTGAGCGCGAGCGCATGGCCTTCAAGTCGGCGGTGTATTGGGACCTCAAAGCCACGCTTGAAAAGAGCGGCACCGAGTTTACCGCCGAACTCAAGCAGCTTAATGGCAAGCGGCTCGCGAGCGGCAAAGATTTTGATGAGAACACCGGCAAGCTCAAAGATGGCCTAGATGTTCTTCTGCTCGATGAAACCCGCGCCACCGCCCTGGCCGATGGGCTTAAAGGCAAAGCGCTCCACGTTGATGACCTCAAGAAGCGCGACTTCACGAGCAAGCAACCAACACCGTTTACAACGTCAACGCTACAGCAGGAAGCGAACAATCGGCTGGGCTTGAGTGCCAAGCGCACGATGCAGACCGCACAGCGACTCTACGAGAACGGGCACATCACCTACATGCGTACCGACTCAGTGAATCTCGCAGAGGATGCTCTGGAGGGGATTCGCAAGATGGTCGGCGATCGCTACGGCAAAGAGTACCTGCCTGCGGAAGCACGTCGCTACAAGACCAAGAGCAAAGGTGCCCAAGAGGCACACGAGGCAATTCGGCCTGCGGGCACGGAAATGCCAACAGCCACCGAGCTCAAGCTCAGCGGTGAGCAAGCCAAACTCTACGAACTTATCTGGAAGCGCACAGTTGCCAGCCAAATGGTCGAGGCCAAGAAGCAGAGCACCAGCGCCATTATTACGGCAAAGACGGCAACCGGCGAAGTCGCTGAATTTCGTGCCTCTGGCACCGTGGTGGTCTTTCCCGGCTTTCTTGCTGCCTACGAAGAAACCTTTGAGGACGAGGCCAAGACCGGTGGCGACCGCAAGCAGCCACTGCCCGCTCTCGCGATTGGCGACGACCTGCCGTGCCGCGAAATGGACGCACTCAAGCACGAGACCAAGCCACCTGCTCGGTACACGGAAGCCAAGCTTGTTAAGGAACTCGAAGCCCAAGGCATTGGCCGGCCATCAACCTACGCAACCATCATCGATACCATTCAGTATCGCGGTTACGTCATGGCAAAGAACAAGCAGCTCGTTCCCACGTTTATCGCGATGGGTGTGACTCAGCTTCTCGAAGCCGCTCTCGGTGATGTGGTGGACTTGAAGTTTACAGCCGGCATGGAAGCATCGCTCGACGAAATCGCCGAAGGCGCCGACGGCAAAAAGTTCCTCAAGGAATTCTACGAAGGAAAACTTCTTAGTCGCGTCGAGAAGGCAATGGATATCGATGCCCGAACCATCTGCACGATCATCAAATGGGATGGCGGAGAAGTTCGCGTTGGTCGTTACGGCGCCTTTGTCGACATGAACCCAGAGCCAAAGAACGACAACGAAGAGCCAAAGCGAGTTTCACTACCCGCCGATGTAGCGCCATCCGATGTCGACATGCCTCTCATTGATCGCCTGGTGTTCTTGGCGGAACGTGCCAAGACCAGCATTGGCACAGAGAAGGAATCTGGCCTTCCGGTCTTTGTCAAAAGCGGGCCGTTTGGGCCCTACGTTCAACTTGGCGAGGCCAGCACAGAGAAGGACGCTCCCAAGCCAAAGCGGGTCTCGATTCCCGATAGCTTTGATCCGGGAACGCTGGAGTTCGACAAGGCATGTCAGCTCCTCGAGCTGCCGCGCAAACTCGGACGTCACCCTGAAGGTGACAAGCTCATCAAGGCTGGCATTGGGCGCTATGGACCCTATGTTGTGCATGAGCGGGTGTACGCATCTCTAAAGCCCACCGATGACATTCTCTCCATCGATCTTGAGCGCGCCTTGGAACTCCTCAAGGACAAGAAGCCCCGTAGGCGCGCAAGTGAGCCGCTAAAGGAGCTTGGCGAGCACCCAGATGGCGGCGCCATCTCCGTGATGGAAGGCCCCTTTGGCCAGTACATCAAGTGGGAGAAAATCAATACCAGCTTGCCAGATGGCGTAACAGCCGACGATGCAACGCTTGAGGAAGCGCTGATTTGGATCGAAGCCCGGCTTGAGTACCTTGGCGCCAAGAAGGCGGCGAAGAAGAAGCCTGCTGCCAAGAAGAAGAAAGCGGCAGCAAAGAAGAAGCCTGCGGCTAAGAAGGCTGCCGCGAAAAAGCCTGCGGCTAAGAAACCTGCTGCCAAGAAGGCTGCCGCGAAAAAGCCTGCGGCTAAGAAACCTGCTGCGAAGAAGGCCGCCGCGAAAAAGCCTGCTGCGAAAAAGCCCGCTGCAAAGAAGAAGGCTGCTGCAAAAAAAGCTCCGGCCAAGAAGGCTGCCGCTGAGGAAAGTTCTGAGGCTTAGCGAATGCGCGCACTACTCGCGGCTGCTCTCTTCACGGTTGCCTGCGGTGGCACTGACTCCAAACCGGAGGCAGCTGTCGTAGCCCCAACTCCTGTTGTCGAGAGCACCGAAGCTCGCGCTCAGAGGTTGGCGCGCGAGACCATCATTATCGATGGGCACGTGGACTTGCCCTACCGCTTGCATCACATCCACGACGAAGGCAAGCCAATGCCCGACCTCTCGATTCACGGCGAAGAGGGCGATTTTGATGCAGCCAAGGCCAAGAAGGGGGGACTCGATGCGCCCTTCATGTCGATCTACATTCCTTCGAAGCATCAAAAAGAAGGCGGAGCCAAGGCGCTCGCGGACTCACTGATCGACAGTGTTGAGGGCATCATCAAGAAGTGGCCCGCGGACTTTGCAAAGGCTCACACGCCAGCAGAAGTAGAAGCGAACTTCAAAGCGGGTCGCATTAGCCTCTTGATGGGAATCGAGAATGGCGCTGCGATCGAGGATGACCTTGCCAACGTAGAGCATTTCTTTAAGCGCGGGGTTCGCTACATCACGCTTACTCATGCCAAAGACAATCTCATTTGCGACTCGTCCTACGATGACGCAAATACTTGGGGTGGAATGTCACCGTACGGCCGCAAGGTCGTTGCGGAAATGAATCGATTGGGAATTCTCGTAGATATCTCTCACGTAGATGATGAGACGTTTTATGAGGTCATGAAGATCAGCACCAAGCCTGTGATCGCATCTCACTCTTCGATGCGTCACTTCACGCCCGACTTTGAGCGGAACATGAACGACGACATGGTTCGTGCGCTTGCTGCCAATGGTGGCGTGGTCATGATCAACTTTGGATCTACCTTCATCTCACAAACAGCGATTGAATGGCGTGGCAAGATGAAGGCCGAAGAACACCGCTTTGCCACCGCAAACAAAGACGCCAGTGACGAGGCGAAAGAGGCGAATGGCAAAACGTGGGTCGAGAAGAACCCGCTGCCGTATGCAACCGCTGCGGATGTTGCCAACCATATTGATCACGTTGTTCAGCTTGTTGGCTCAGACCACGTCGGGTTTGGATCCGATTTCGATGGCGTTGGCGACAGCCTTCCCGTTGGACTCAAGGATGCCTCTGGCTATCCACGCCTCATTCAGATCTTGCTTGAGCGCGGTTACACCGATGAAGACATCGTGAAAATCAGCTCGGGAAACCTTCTGCGGGTCTGGCTCGCACAAAACAATAGTCGGTAGCATGGGCATATGGCCCATCGCCGGACGCTCACTTCGATTCTTGGAAACTCGCAGCGCCTAGACGGTGGCGCGATGTTTGGAAATGCTCCCAAGGCTCTCTGGAGTCGTTGGTACACACCTGACGAGCAGAACCGTATTTCGATGGCATGTCGAGCGTTGCTGGTGCGAGACGGTGAACGCAATATTTTGCTTGAGGCTGGAATTGGTGCCTTCTTTACCCCGAAGATGAAGGAGCGCTTTGGGGTGGTCGAGGACGAACACGTCCTGCTTGCTTCCCTTGCAGAAGTGGGCCTAGAGCCAGCCGACATCGACGTCATCGTGCTCAGCCATTTGCACTTCGATCATGCAGGGGGCCTGCTTACGCCGTTTGTGGAGGGCCAGGCGCCCGAACTCGTCTTTGCGAATGCCACCTATGTTGTTGGTGCCGAGGCTTGGAAACGCTGTAAAGAACCGCACTTGCGAGATCGCGCTTCGTTCATACCCGGGCTAGCAGAACTCTTAGAGGCGAGCGGAAGACTCGAGATCGCATCCGAAGCGACGAGCGAGGTCTTGGGAGAAGGCTTCCGCTTTCATCACAGCTTTGGGCACACACCCGGAATGATGCTAACCGAAGTAGACATGCCGGCCGGCCCAATTCTCTTTGCTGCGGATCTCATTCCGGGGACAGCATGGGTGCACCTGCCACTTACGATGGGCTACGACCGGTATCCGGAGCTGCTGATTGAAGAGAAGAAGGAGCTCCTAACCCAGTGGCTAGAGCGCTCTGGGCGGCTTTTCTACACACATGATCCCAAGTGCGCTCTTTCGGGAATCGAGCTTGATGAGCGCGGACGGTATCGGGCTTGCGAACTTCACCCAGAAGTGGTCGAACTCGCCACCTGAGAGGCGTATATTCCCTCGTATTCGTGTCTGCCAATTCGAAGCGCCCCAACTGGCTAAACTACTCGCATCTAGCTGACGCCATTCCCGGTGGTGTACTCGCGTTCGATGAAGATGGGCGAACCGTCTACGCTAGCGAACGTGGGGCGTCGCTCTTGGGGCTAACGGGGGATGAGCTACTAGGGAAAACTCTCGTTGAGTTGACGACGAATGACTGGGCGGATGTTGCAAGGCAGCATTTGCGAGGAGCGGGGCGTGGGGAACGCGCCACCTTCGATTTCTGTTTCCTCAACGGTGCAAGAGGTGACGCGTGGGCTCGCGTCACCATGACTCCCGCGTTTGAGGAGGACCGGTACGTGGGTGCCGTTGCAATCCTCGCCGACATTAGCGGTGAGCGCCGCGTGGAAGGCAAACTGCGCGAGGCCGAGTTGCGACTGCGCGGGGTTGCAGCCCACACGCCGGGTATCATTTTCGAGCTGCGTCGGTTTTCAAACGGTGGCGTTCATATGGAGTACGTCAGCGAAGCTTCCGAACGCTATACTGGTGTGGCTGCCGAGACGCTCATGCTTCCCGGTACGCGAATCGAGGCGCTCATTCACGCCGACGATGTTCAAGACGTCGTTGACAGCATCGACTCAGCGGCAGAATCGTTGCAGTCGGGCTCTATTGGTTTTCGCGTAGAGCACGAGGGCACGATTTCTCACCTCTACGCCGCCTTCTCAGTGGCGCAAGGCGACGATGGTAGCGTTCTTCTCTCCGGCGTTGCGATCGACGTTGGTGATCTCAAGAATACCGAAACGAAACTCCGCGCAAGCCAGGCGCAATTGCATGCGGTGTTCGATAACTTGCCGTTTGCCTGCTGGACGCTCGACTTGCAGGGGTGCTTTGTCTTGCAGAACCCTCCAAGCGAAAAGCGCTGGGGCAAAGTGTTGGGTAAGAATATTTCTGAACTTGACGCCGACGAAGAATTGCGCCGCATGTGGGCCCAAGATGTACAACGTGCAATCACTGGCCAGTCCCCGCGTCGCAACCTCGTGATGCAAGAGCGCGGTATGAGTATCCACTTTCGGCGGCTCATTGTGCCGATTCGCGATGGTGACGTCGTAATCGGCGTGCTTGGTGTGAGCGTGGATACAACCGAGCAGCGTCGACTTGAGAATCAGTTGGCTCAGTCGCAGAAGCTGGATGCAATTGGTCGTCTAGCTGGTGGTATTGCTCACGACTTCAACAACCTCCTTACCGCGATCATGAGTTGTGTGCGTCTTCTCGAACGGCGGCTCGAAGGCCCGCCCCGGCGTGAGTTGCAGATCATCCGCGATGGCGCGCAGCGCGCAGCAGAACTCACTCGTCAGCTCTTGGCGTTTGCAAAGCAGGAAATGGTTGAGCCTCGCCGCGCCGTCATTGACGACATCGTTATCAAGAGCGACCGTTTGTTGCGACGATTGATTGGCGAAGATATCGAGCTTGTGACCCTGGCAAATTCACGTCGGGCTGAAGTGATCGTGGACCCGGTGCGGCTAGAGCAAGCCATCATTAATCTTGTTGTGAACGCGCGCGACGCCATGCCAAGGGGCGGCAAGATTACGGTGCACTGCAATCACGTCGATTTAAGCCAATCAGCCCCCAGTGTTGATGGCGCGATTCCTCCTGGGAAGTACGCGTTGATCATTGTCGAAGATGGTGGCGTCGGCATGAGCGAAGAGACGCGAGGTCGTGCCTTTGAACCGTTCTTCACAACCAGGCAGGATTCGGGCGGAACCGGTCTCGGACTCTCCTCCGTCTACGGCTCGGTTCATCAAGCGCAAGGCTTTGTCACGTTGGAGAGCACGCTTGGCAAGGGCACCAAGGTTGGGCTCTACATTCCCCTGGCAGCTCCAAGCGAACAGGAGCTTGGGCAAGAGTCGGAAAAGCTCGACGGAATTCCGTTGGGTGGCACAGAGACCATCTTGGTTGTCGAAGACGAACCCTTGGTGATGTCTGTCGCCTGTCAGAGTCTGCGAATGAGTGGCTATACGGTTCTCAAGGCGCGCAGCTCACGATTGGCTTTGGAGGTAGCAAGTCGCCACGAGGGACACATCGACTTATTGCTAACCGATGTGATCATGCCTCATGGAAGTGGACCGGAACTGGCAGCGCAGCTGCGCGAGGCAAGACCTGAGATCTGCGTGCTCTTTATGTCGGGCTACACGAGTGAGCGGCTTGATCTCGACGGCGATAGCGACGATTTCTTGGCAAAGCCTTTTACTCCGGATGGGCTAGACGCCAAGGTACGAAAAATTCTAGATACGAAGAACTCTTAGTTCAAGCTAACGGCAACTCGATTTTCGTCCCAAGGTACAGGCTTGTTTGCGGAAACTGCTGGCCGCTTCGATCAGAATCTCGCCGCCCTTATCCGATTCAAACAACGAAGCGAGTTGGTCGCAGCTGCGCGCATATCCTTGGCTACAGTGAATTCGATGGTATCTGCGAGCATTGAGATAGATGGCAGAGGCATCTTTTCCACTGCGTTCGACGAGCATCGCTTGCCCTTCACAACCAATTCCAGAGCCGCCCTTGCAGGCGCGCTTGTAGAGGAGCAGAGCCTCGTCGGTGGATTCGACGAGCGCGGCCCAGTTCGCACAGCTATTTGAGTGGTTGAGTCCGCATGCGCGCTCGCACGCCGCCAGGCTCGGAGTGCCTGCTTCGGGTTCGCAGAGCTTGGCGTTGTCGACCATGGCGTTGGCGTTTTTGTAGCCACGAGCCAAGGCTGCCGCTTTTTGCTCTTGCACGGATTCGCTCTTCGCGGCCTTCGGTTTGTCAGAAGCGCAGCCCACGAGGAACGCGAAGACAAATAGCACTTTCAGGGGGCCGAAGCTGTGCAGCTCAAGCATCTCAGAGTTTTTCTGATTTCGGGGAGTCCTCTGCCGGCACCTCTGCGCCCGGCACCGCGTCACCTGGCACTTCCTCATCTTCGTCGGCGAGACCTGCCTCCACACCGCGTTTGACTCGGTCCACGAGCGGGCCGCTGCTGTCTTTCACTCCGTCAACCAACTCCTGGGTCTCATCGGCGGACCAAATGTTTGAGACGTGCCCAAATAGGGTGCGTTGCCCCAGGGGAACCGTGAAGCCCACAAAGAGAAAGATACCGAGAAAGCAGAGAGAAATTAGGCTGCGAATCATGCCCATGCGTTGACTCTAGCCCACGCCCGGGCCCAGGGCCACTTTGGCTCAGACGAGCTCAAACTCTTTGCACAGCGACATCTCACTAGCATCGGTGAGGGGCCATTTGGCCTGCTCTTCCGATGGCCACTCGTGGGCACAGCGTTTCTCCGCCTGCACGTAAAAGAAGCAATGAACGCATGAGGAACGCAGCTGATAGCGTTCCAGCTCGTCTCGATCTTCGTCACTTAGTGGGAAGCGCATGGCCTGTGGACTATGGCAGTCTCCTGGTGTGATTGTCATTGCACAAGAGGTTTTGGATGCGCGGGCCGAAGGACGAGCGATCGTCGCTCTGGAGTCCACCATTATCGCTCACGGCTTGCCGTATCCCGACAACGTGGCTCTCGCAGGCCAGCTTGAAGACAAGGTACGGGCTTGCGGCGCTGTGCCGGCAACCATCGCAATACTCGCGGGCAAGGCGTGCGTCGGGCTTGACGCCGCACAGCTTGAGCGATTGGCATCACCCGAGAGCAACATCAAAAAAGCGGGCGCAGCGGATATTGGTGTCGCCATCGCAAAAGGGGACAATGCAGCCACCACGGTCAGTGGCACCTCTGCCCTGGCTGCGCGTGCGGGGATTCGCTTCTTTGCGACCGGAGGAATTGGCGGGGTTCACCCGGGCGACGAGTTTGATGTCTCTGCGGATTTGCTTTCGCTCTCTCGGGAGCCCGTCGCGGTTGTCTCAGCGGGGCCCAAGGCTATTCTCGATTTGCCGCGAACGATGGAGGCCTTGGAGAGCCTTTCGGTTCTTGTGCTGGGCTACGAAACCAACGAGTTGCCGGCCTTTTACTCGCGTGAATCGGGCCTTCAGCTGGAGCATCGCGTGGACTCCCCGCAACTTGCCGCTGCCGCGCTGCACGCTCGGTGGCACCTCATGGGGCAGGGCGGGGCCCTCATTGCCAATCCCGCCCCCAAAGATGTGGCGTTGCCGATGGCGACGGTCGAGGCGTGGATCGCCGAGGCAACGGCTGCGGCGCGCAGCGAAGGCATCATGGGAAAAGCCCTAACGCCCTATCTCCTGCAATTCCTGGCCAAAACCAGCGGAGGGCGGGCTGTCAAAACCAACTGTGCTCTGGCCCTAAACAACGCCAACGTGGCGGCGCAAATCGCCGTTGCCTACAGCAAATTGCAATCTTCGTGAAATAGCGCCCCAGCAAAGTGAATATTGCCACTCGCTGGCATGTCTTGACTTCCCGGCAGGGAGGCCGTGAAATGACCGCCATGGGTAGAAATCGTGAGTTGCTGGCTTTCGTGTGCGCTGTTGTTCTCGGATTGGCTGTAGGCCAGGGAACGGCATGGGCAGGCGCCCCGGACTCGGCCAAACAGTATGCGCCCGCAGTGCAGGCGACACTCGCTCAAACCATCGCCCCGGCAGAGGGCTTTGTCGACGATCCGTTTGCCTTTGATGCATCGGGATCGCGCTTGGCCTATGTCGCCTCGGATGCGGGAACTTCATCGCATCTCGTCGTCATCGATACTCTGCAAAAGACAGAACTTTACCGAGTTGATATTGGCAAGTTTACGCTCAAGCCTGCGCGAATCGACTTTGCCCTGGACGGAGAGCACTTTCTGATTTGGAGTGCCGACGAGGCCACGGGGAAAGAACGCGTTGGACTCTTGGATAGCAAGGGTCGTGTGACTCGCAAGTTCGGTCCTGCCGATGACATTGTGCGGACCAACTACCAAGGCCAAGACGCGATCGTTGTGCACACCGTTTCGAGTCTTAAGAAGCGCAGGAAGAAGCACACCGAGGGCGCCCCGCTCATTCGCCACAACGTTGTGGTTTCCGCGTTGCGAACAGGCAAGACACTGGGCAGGAAGAGCAATCTCGACTTGGACGAGAAGGATAAGAGCACCGCGCTCGACTTCACGCTCAAGTACTGGGCGAACGACTTCACAACGGCAGTTGGCATCAAGGGCGGTGTTTGGGATCGAAAGGAAAACCAGCAGAGCCCCGACTTTGAAGGCTGGTACGAGATGCCCTCGGCGACCTTTAGCAAGCGACTTCCGATCAAGGAACTCGTCAAGCATCGCGAGCGCATGGCGCGACTTGTGAAACACCAAAAGAGCAGCCGAGACATTGTTGTTCGACACAACCTCTCAGGGGTTGATCTCATTCAAAATGGCGACTTCACCGGCCTAACACTGGCCGAGCCATTTCATCACTACGATCACACAAGTCTGGTAACGCAAACTTCCACGAGTGGCAGCATCTTCTTCTCGCTAACGATCGATCCTGTGCATCCCGATGCGGCGGCAAAGCGCCGAGCAGTAAAGCCGTGGATGGATCTCTACGAGTATGTTCCGACCACCAAGAAGGTCATTCGTCGAGCACGGCTCTTACCTCCCAAGGGGCGTCGCCACAGCTGGCGAGCGACGAGTACGCACTGGGCGTTGGTACCTCGGCACATTGGCTTTGATCGCGGTGGCACCCAGCTTCTGCTCTACGCACTCGACTAGATTCGTTGCCATTGAATTCGCTTGTCCTTGCGAACCTGGGCCGGCAGCTCCCAAGTGATGGCGATTCTTCGATGCTGGTAGCGAGCTAGAGGCCGGCGCTGGGCTGATCCCGCTTTGCAGGGCACCGCCGCAATCGCACGCGGTGTGCAGGAGCAGCGGTTAGGGAGGCCAGGCCGGTCGGGGCAGCTAGGCTGGTTTGATGCCTTCGATCGTCGCTGAGACGACGTAGTCTTGCACGTCGCGACCAGGCGCCCAATCGCGAATAAACTCTCGGGATTCATCCTTGGGCTCGATGCGAACATCGGTGAAGCCCGCGTCTCGCATCACTTGCGCAAGCTCGCCAATCTCCATGGCACCGGCCATGCAGCCTGAGAAAAGTTCTTTGTCACTTCGCATCTCCTCGGGTAACTCTGCCGTTGCTACGACGTCCGAGATTGCTAGGCGACCAAGTGGCTTGAGAATTCGAAAGGCCTCTTGGAAGACCTGTGCCTTGTCGGGCGATAGATTGATGACGCAGTTGGAAATAATAACATCCGCTGTGTCGTCACCGACAGGCATGTGCTCGATCTCGCCAAGGCGAAATTCGACGGTTCCAAAGTTGCCCTTTGCCGCATTCGCACGAGCCTTGCTGATCATCTCTGGCGTCATATCGATGCCGATGACCGAGCCTGTTGCGCCAACCTCAGGGGCTGCAAGAAAGCAGTCGAAGCCGCCACCCGAGCCCAGGTCGACAACCACCTCACCTTCTTTGAGTGAGGCAATCGCCCGCGGGTTGCCACAGCCAAGGCCCATATCAGCGCCTTGGGGAACTGCCTTGAGATCGTCTTCGCTATAGCCAAGCCGGGTAGAAATCAGAGCGTTGATCTGGTTGTCGTCGGAAACGCCACAGCAGCTTTGTGCGATGCCTTCTTCAGAACCCGCGGTTTCGGCTTTGGCGACCTTTTCATAGTCTTCGCGAACTCGTTGACGAACCGCATCGGCCTCGACATGAGTCGAGCTATCGGTGGACTTTGGGGGACAGCAATCATTCTTGGACATGGCGTTCATTACTTTCTGCGTTTGGGAGCTTCTGAGAAAAATACCCAGAGAGCTCCAGGAGGATATTGGGATCAACCCAGCACATCACTTGCTTGCCTTTGCGCTCCATGTGGATAAGGCCGGCCTGGTTGAGTTCTTTGAGATGGTGAGAGAGCGTAGACTTGGCGATGTTCAAGTGCTCGCCGAGGTCGCCGACGGAGCGCGTGGCTGCTTCGATGGAGCACTTGGTTCCCGGCGCGCAGCAGCTCGATAACCGTTGAAAGAGGACCAAGCGGTGCGGGTTGGAGAGCGCCTTGAAGTACGAGGCAAATCGTTGCTCATCTGTTCTACTGTTCGAGATGTTTCGAACTGTAATGCCGGAGGTGCCTTGGCGCAAGGGAAAGCTGCGCCAAGCTCAGTCCGGGCTGCCGCCGAGCAAGTACTCGCCCAAGGTCGCCAACTCAGCTTCGCTAAGTGCCCGCCATGGCAGGTTTTGTCGTTGGGCGATCGCTCGTGCCGAAGCTGGCGGCATGTTGCGCTCGAGAACGACCCGCCGGTAGATGCGCCCCCGAAGCCTGTCCACTTGGCCCTTGGCATCGGGGCCAGCGATGAAGTTGGGTGCCGTTGGCCCAGGAATCTCGGCATCGCGGTGGCATGCGGCACAGGCCTCGTACAACAGCGGCTCAACGTCGGCATACGTGAGTTGGGTGCTCTGGTGACTCACGTGGAAGCGGTCACTCTCGAAGGTCGTCGAGGCAGTGCCATCGCCGGCGGTGATGCGAAGGCGCCAACCCGGGCCTTCGGGAAGGTCTGCGGCGCTCGCCCAGGTGAAGGTGTTGTCACCCGAGGTTGCAGCAACCGCCTCCCCAATCCGCACTTCATCGCTGCCGCGAAACGCCGCGATGTCGAAGGTGAGCGTGTCGCCGGCGTCGGGGTCATCGATGGCAATGTCAATGTCGAGAGGGAACTGTACGTCAGCAAGAAGACCATCAAAGAACGACGTACCCAGCGCAACTTCGGGAGCTGTGTTGCCATCAGCATGGCGCACGACGAGAGTGCCAATGGTGACATCGCGCCGACTCAGATCGTCGGTGAGAGAGGCAACGATTGGATAGTCACCATCTTCAAGCGTTGCGGGGGTAACGGTTGCGGTGCCTCGGCCGTTCTTCACAAGCTCTGCGACAACTCGATCACCCACGCGAATGCTCCCGCTAATCAAATCGCCATCGGCGTCACGAGTTTCGTACGCAAGCTCAACGGGATCTTGATCGACCTGGGAAAGTTCTGAGAGTAGCTCGGCCTGCGGGAGCGAGTTGAACCCTTGGCCGCCGAGAGCTGCGCCGTTTTCCCACCAGTTGATAAGCGTCTCGCGCTGACCATCGTTGCGAGGGAAGTCGGGCGGCATCGTGCCTTGTTCACCCGCCCGGTACGCGATGAATCGAGCCATGGTGCGAGCACCGCGAATAACGCGCCCGTCGGCCAGCGGCGTGTCTTCGTAGACGTCGAGGCGAAAGTCGGTGGGGGCGCCACCAATCGATGGCGGCGTGTGGCAGCGCAAGCAATTTGCTTGAACAATGGGCCGGACGTCCTCAAGCCATGTTGGCGAGGTGACGGCTGGGCTGCCAATGTCGCAGGAACTCGTAAGGGGGAGGCTGAGAAAAAGTCCTAGAGTCGAGAATTTCTTGATGTGAATCACGGCGAATCCCTAGAGGTAGTAGTGGAACATCAAGAGTGAAAGAAGATCGCTGGTATTGCGAGTGCGCTCAGCTTTGCCAAGCAACATGATTTCGTAGTGAGCCCGCGGGAAGTACTGAATCGATACCGTTGCGGCTTCCGCATCCTTGCCGCGAAGGCTTAGGTCCCCGTGCTTGGCCTCAAGTGTTGTCCCAAGCATGAGCCCCGTCGTTAGGAAGTGGGTCAAATTGATGTGCGCGATGCCCTTGGCGATGGGGTCGGCATCGGGAGTGTCTACGCGCTGCACGCCAACGTCGAGTTCGGTTAGCACGAGCAAGTCGAGTGATGGCAGCCAGTACTTGAACGTGCCGCCTGTCCAATAGGTTTGTGAATCGGGCCCGAGCTGTACTTTGCTTTGCACGCCCCATGCGGCCGCATCATCGTGAAAGCGCTTCTCGTACATGGCAGCGACGCCACTGCCAGCGGGGCCAACGGGAAAGAGTGGATCGCGGATATAGGCGCTTACGTGCAACTCCCATGCGTTGTCTTTGAGGTAGCCCCCGGAGACGCCATAGGTTTGTTCGTCGGTGTAGAAGCCCAGGTCACGGCGAATGTAGTTTGTGTGATCGACCTGACGAAGCCCGTACGGCGCGTAGAAGCGGCCTGCTCGTACGTAGAGGCCCGAGGGTTTGGGCTGATACATCACGTAGTGTTCACGCGAGGCGAAATAGGCCAGTGGTGGTGGATTGCGATCCCGTGCTTGTTTGCGCAATCCGAGGGTAATGGTGAGCGCTACGGGGCCAAACTCCGCTCTTGAGTAGATATCGGCCTGCATCGGAAAGAGCAGGGTATCGATGCCCTCGGCAGGGGTGTCTTTGATGCCTGTGGCTGCTCGAAGGTCGGCTCCAAGTGACAACCATTCTGGCGGATCCCACGCACCGCCAAGAAACGCTCCGTCTCCACCACGGCTGATGGTGTCGGCAGCTTCCTCGCGCCCCCACCCATTGATGAGCCCGCCACCGGATGGTGAAAAGTGACACATCGTGCACCGTGCATTGTCGGTGCTAAATTGGAATTGTGGATAGGCTTCTGCGGTTTGCGTCCAAAAGAGAATTGCCGCAAAGGCGATGAGAAGTATTCTTAGCGCTCTTAGTTGCATTGCGCGCCCTCCAGAATCCATCGCTCGACCAACTCAATATCAACTTCTGACATGCCCCGGTCCGGCGGCATGCGACGCGGCACATCATCACCGTAGAGCAGCGAGATGAGTTGCGACCGGTCAGGGTCACCTGGGCGGACGTAGTTGGCGACAGCTTCGCCAGGAAGATCGTCTTCTTCGTTGCACGCTCGGCCTGTGAGGCCGGCATAGGCTCCAGCCTTGGTTTCGAACTGCAAGCCATAGGTTTGAGAGACTTTGTTGTGACAACCGATCGTTGCACAACTTGGCGCAATGATGGTTTCGTAGACGTATGTGAAGGTCGCAGGACGATCATCTTCTCGCCCACATGCTCCCGTTGTGGCCACCGCTGCGATCGCCCATGCAATCGCCCATGCCATACACTTGGCTCGCAAATCCATGGCCGAAGTGGAGCTTGCCTGTGCACAATTAGCAAGTCTTCGAACCTCATGGTGCCTCGCAATCACATCAGTCTTCTCATCGCCGACGGTCGGCGCGCTCGCGAGTGGGAATTGGGCCTCCGAGGGGAGGGGCTGCACGCCAAACGTACGCCAACTCGGGGGAGTGATGCTGCCAAAGGGGACTACTGGCTTGTCATTCCGGAAGCCGAGCAGCTGGCCGGGCAGCGCTACGTTAGTTCCGTGCTGGCTGGCAAGCGAGACCTTCCGAAAAGCGCACCCGTGGGCGGGCCGCTACTGTGGGGGGCGGCACTGATTGTGCTGGCTCTTGTGGCCCTTGTGGTCGCTGCGTTGCTTAGCTGAACCGCGATTCTGCTGTGCAATTCGCGCATTCTGGCGAAATCTTGCTCACTGAAGGTCTTTTCCCCACCCAGTGCGTTTGAACGTCCTAGCGACTAGCGCGACCATGCCATCGGCACAGCCGGACTCCGATCTATGACCAAATCTACCGCAACCCCTCGTCTCCTCCTCGCACTCTCTCTTTGCCTCTCTCTCGGCATTGGACTCAGCTGCCGAGGCAACAAGAAAACCAACGACGGCTCGGCAGGGGTCGTTGCGGAAAATGTCGAAACTGACAACGATAAGATCTTACTAAAGCTCGAAGGTGCGGAACCAGGGCTAAGCATTATTCTTAGCGACGGGAAGACCGGGGGCGGCAAAGCCGCGCCAAGAACACTGGCAAAAGCATCAAAGCTGGATGACAAGCGCGTCGCAACGCTGCTCGGTCGCTTGCCAAAGCTCCTCAAAGTTACCGGCGATACCACTGATTTCGCCTTTCGAGAGCGTTCGCTTCCGGCGCCGCGAACCGGAAGGTCGGTGAAACAACCGTTTCCTGCGAAACCCGTGGCGATCGCTCCATCCGTGAGTGGTGGGGCATTGGAAATCACGCGGTACGCACCCGAGGGCGACGTTCCTCTTGTACCGCACCTATCCGTTAGCTTCTCCAAACCCATGGTGGCGATCACCTCTCATGCGGACTCGATCAAGAACCTCCCGATCTCTCTGAGTCCAACTCCTGCAGGCAACTGGCGCTGGATTGGCACCAAGACTCTGCTCTTTGACCCCGACGTGCGATTTCCGATGGCTACGAAGTATTCTGTCGAGGTTGCCAAAGGCACAAAGGCTGCCAATGGCGAAGTACTCGCGGACGCCAAGACATTCACCTTTACAACACCTGCTCCGACGATGGAGCGCAGCTACCCAGTTAATGGGCCCCAAGACCTCGAGCCGACCATCTTTGTGCTCTTTGACCAGCGAATCGATCCGGCCGCTGTTCTTGCCCAAATGTCGATCTCAGTTGGCAGCGAGAAGCGCTCCGTGCGCATGGCGACCGAGGGTGAAATTACGGATGACAAGGCTGTCTTTGGCATGGTCGAGGCCGAAAAGAAGCGCGAGCGTGGGCGCCGATGGATGGCTGTTCGTCCCGAGAAGCCGCTTCCAAAGGACAAGCGCATTGTTGTGACGATTGGGAAAGGCACTCCATCTGCCGAAGGGCCGCTCACTACCAAAACCGACCAGAGCTTCCACTTTCGCACCTACGCGCCACTTCGGATCGAACAGCACCGATGCGCATGGGGAGGAGATTGCCCTCCGGGTTCAGGGCTCATGGTGCGTTTCAACAACCCTCTCGACGAAGAAGAATTCGATGCGGAATCGATTCTCGTAAGCCCCACGCTCGGTCGAATGCGGGCCCAGGCGCAGGGCGTCAACCTCACCGTGATGGGAAATACTCTGGGACGAACGACGTACACAGTAACGATTCCCGCAGGGCTCGCAGATCGCTTTGGGCAGACCTTCGGCGAGGACAAGGACCTAACGTTCCGCATTGGCAAAGCCCATCCACAGCTCTTTGGCAGCCAGGGGCTCACCGTTGCTGACCCCGTTGCCAAGACTGCAACCTACGACCTGCACAGCATCAACATTCGCAGCCTCGACGTGAAGATCTACAAGGTGCAGCCCAAAGACTGGGAGACCTTTACCGTGTTCATGCAGGGCAATCCTCGAAGGCCCAAGCCAGCGCCGGGCAAGAAGGTTGTGGACACCAAGCTGAAGCTTTCTGGCGAAGCCGATCGCATGATGGACTCATCCATTGAACTTGCGAAGGCGCTCGGCGCAGATGGCAAAGGGCATGCCGTCGTTGTGATTGAGCCAACAAGCTGGCCCGATCGCTACAAGCCTCGCCTCGTGAGTTGGGTGCAGGTCACCGATATCGGGATCGATGCGTTCTCCGATGCGAGTGACCTCATTGCGTGGACGACGAACCTCGCCGATGGAAAGGCCTTGAGCGGCGTCGAAGTTTCCATCACGCATACGAGCAAGCGCGCATCGAGCGACAGCAAGGGCTTGGCTACGCTTCCACTTGATACCAGTGGTGCTGGTGCCAAGAAGGGGGAGCATCAGATCATTCTGGCTCGCAAGGACGGCGACACCGCATTCCTTCCTGAGAATACTTCTTGGTGGCGCGACTCTTCGGCGTTTCGCGGACACACCCCAAGTGACTCCATGCAGTGGTTCGTCTTTGATGACCGCGGCATGTACAAGCCCGGCGAGACGGTTCGCGTGAAGGGCTGGATTCGAACCCGGGAAAACCGCGAAGGCGGAGACATCGTCGGGCCGGGCAACGTGGGAGGCTTGAGCTACACACTGCACGGCCCGCGCGGGAATAAGATGGGGGAGGGCAAGGCCAAACTCACGAACCAAGGCGGCTTCGACTTTGCCTTGGAACTGCCCAAGACGGCGAACCTCGGATACGCGCGCATCGAAATGCAAATTGCCAACGCATCGGCTTCGGGGGCGCGTTCGAGTCACGGATTTCAGATCCAAGAATTTCGTCGCCCAGAATTCGAGGTGACGTCGAACGTGAGCCAAGGTCCGTACATCGTTGGCAAGGGCGCGGACGTAACGGTCGATGCAAAGTACTACGCGGGCGGCCCGCTCGCCGGAGCCGATGTCACCTGGAACGTGCACTCAAGCCCAACGACGTTTACGCCGCCGGAACGCAGCGAATACAGCTTTGGCCAATGGGTTCCATGGTGGGGTTGGGGACGACACGGGGGCTTTGGTCCTGGCGTTCCAAACAATTGGCAGAATCACAAGGCAAAGACGGATGCGGGCGGCAAGCAAGTTCTGCACATGGACTTCGTCTCAGTAAAACCCCCACGCCCGATGAGCGTCATCGCGCAGGCCAGTGTGATGGATGTGAACCGGCAGGCATGGGCGACGTCGTCGACGTTGCTTGTGCATCCCTCAGAGCTCTACGTTGGCCTCAAGCGCGACCGCTACTTTGTACAAAAGGGCGAGCCGATCAAGGTCACGGGCGTGGTCGTGAATCAAGATGGCGCCATGATGCCGGGGACAGACGCGACGATTCGCGCTGTACGTCTCGACTGGGAATACAAGCAGGGCGAATACAAAGAAGTTGAGCGCGATGCACAACTTTGCCAAGTGACGTCAACGGATGCGCCTTTCGATTGTGAATTCAAGACTCCCGAAGGTGGACGCTACAAGGTGATTGCAACCGTTACCGACACACTTGGCCGTCCAAACCAAACGGAGATTACGACTTGGGTTTCTGGTGGCAAGCAGCCGCCGAATCGCAACGTCACCCAAGAGATGGTCACGCTGATTCCAGACAAGAAGGAATACGCTTCTGGGGATACGGCAAAGATCATGGTGCAGGCACCGTTCTATCCAGCCGATGCGGTTCTCTCGATTCGGCGATCCGGAATTGTTCGAACCGAGCGTTTCACCATGAAGACGGCTTCACACACCATTACCGTGCCAATCACCGAGGCGCAGGTGCCGAACATCTACGTGCAAGTGGACTTGGTGGGTTCTGCTGAGCGAATTGACGACAAAGGCGTCGCGCAACCCGCATTGCCTCGTAGGCCCGCGTACGCGGTTGGTACATTGAATCTTGCGATTCCTCCCACAAAGCGCACGCTCAAGGTCACGGTAACGCCTGCCAGTGCCAAGGTCGCGCCAGGTGAGAAAACTTCTGTTGCGGTGAGTGTTCGCGATGCCAATGGCAAGCCTGTGAAAGGCGCCGAACTGGCTGCGATTGTTGTCGACGAATCCGTTCTTGCTCTCAGCGGCTACAAGACGCCCGACCCGATTGCTTCGTTCTACGGGCAGCGCGGTGCGGGTGGTCGCGATTTTCATCAGCGCCAGTGGCTCAAGCTTGCAACTCCCGACCTGACCAAGCTCGCCGGCGGTTCGATGAATGGGGTTGAAGGCAATCTAGGTGCAAGCCGAGGTGATAACTTCGCAACGGCAACCGCCGAGAGCGAGCCTATGGCGGACATGGCTCCAGGCGCGCCACCACCACCGAAGTCTGCTCCTGCGCGGGAGCGGAAACGCTCCAAGAAGGACAAGTCGAGCTCCCGAGGCAATCGCAACGGTAGCGACGGCGCAAATGCTCCAATCACTGTGCGCAAAAACTTCGAGGCACTGGCCGCGTTTGCGCCAACCGTAATCACCGATGCAAATGGCAAGGCTACGGTGCGTTTCAAGACGCCCGACAATCTCACTCGCTACCGCATCATGGTTGTGGCCGTCGCTGGTAAGAACAGCTTTGGTAAGGGCGAGAGCAATCTAACGGCTCGTATGCCGCTGATGGTTCGTCCATCGCCGCCGCGCTTCCTCAACTTTGGCGATCGCTTTGAGTTACCCGTCGTTCTTCAAAACCAAACCGATAGCGACATCAAAGTGGACGTTGCGATTCGCGCTACCAATGCCGCGATCACTGCAGGCTCTGGTCGAACGCTCGTTGTGCCAGCCAATGATCGCGTGGAGGTTCGCTTCCCTGCAGCGGCAGAGATGGCCGGCGTCGCTCGCTTTCAAGTTGCTGCGTCCAGTAGCTCCTACAACGATGCCAACGAGTTCTCATTGCCGGTGTGGACACCAGCCACCACAGAGGCGTTTGCCACCTACGGCGAGATTGATAAGAGCAAGACGGCAATCTCCCAGCCCGTGCGGATGCCACCGGGCGTTGTGGAGCAGTTTGGTGGGCTCGATATTAGTATGTCCTCGACCCAACTCCAGGCTCTCACCGATGCGTACTTGTACTTGGTGCAGTATCCGTATGAGTGCAGCGAGCAGACCGCATCGCGCATCATGGGAGTTGCCGCACTACGAGATGTTCTTACGGCCTTTGAAGCCAAGGATATGCCAAAGCCCGCGGAGGTCATTGCAACGGTTGCTCGTGACATCGAGCGGCTCTCCTCGCTGCAAAACTGGGACGGGGGATTTGCGTTTTGGGTGCGAGGCCACGAATCCTGGCCGTACATTAGTATTCACGCCGCGCACGCGCTAACTCGGGCCAAAGACAAGGGCTTTAAGGTCCCGCAACCTATGCTCGACAAGAGCCGCACCTACTTGCGCCGCATTGAGCAGCACATCCCGCACTACTACAGCGTTCGCACCAAGCGCATGCTGCGCGCCTACGCCCTCTACGTACGAAAGCGCATGGGAGATAGTGACATTCCCAAGGCCAAGAAACTCTTTGCCGAAGCGGGCCTTAAGGGCATGTCTCTTGAGAGCCTGGGTTGGCTCATGAGCTCCATGCACGGCGACAAATCGTCGAAAAGCACGCTGCAACAGATGCACCGCTTCTTGGCGAATAAGGTCACTGAAACTGCCGCTGCGGCAAACTGGGTGGAGAGCTACAGCGACGATGCTCACCTCGTCTTGCACTCCAGTCGCCGAACCGACGCTGTCTTGCTCGAAGCCCTCATGGAAGAGAAACCCAAGGATGCGCTAATCAGCAAGGTTGTTCGCGGCCTGCTCGCACATCGAAAACGCGGACGTTGGGGAAACACTCAGGAAAACGTCTTCGTGCTTTTGGCGATGGATGCGTACTTCCAAGCGTACGAAAAGGTCACGCCAAACTTTGTAGCGCGCATGTGGTTGGGCGACGAGTTTGCCGGAGAAACCCAATACCGAAAGCGCTCGACGGATCGAAACGAAACCAACATTCCTATGAGCTACTTGGCCGGCAAGGGCGATCAGAACCTGGTGATTTCGAAAGACGGCAAGGGGCGACTTTATTACCGGATCGGAATGACCTACGCGCCTAAGTCACTCAAGCTTGAGCCAGCGGATCACGGCTTTGCGATTGAGCGCAGCTACGAGGCTGTGGACGAGCCAAGCGACGTTACGCGTCTGCCCGATGGCACTTGGAAAGTGAAAGCAGGAGCGCAAGTTCGGGTGCGTCTCACCATGGTTGCCGAGAATCGCCGCTATCACGTTGCTCTCGTCGATGCGCTTCCCGCTGGGCTAGAACCCATGAATCCGGCCCTTGCCGTAACGGGTACTGTGCCTCAGGACACCAAAGAGCTTGCCTCCAGAGGGCGGTTTTGGTGGTGGTCACGAACCTGGTACGAGCACCAGAATATGCGCGATGAGCGGGTCGAAGCCTTCTCCTCCCTGCTGTGGGCTGGTGTTCACAAATACGACTACGTGACTCGGGCAACAACGCCAGGGCGTTTTGTGGTGCCACCCGCCAAAGCGGAGGAAATGTATTCGCCTGAGACGTTTGGGCGCAGTAGCAGCGACGTACTCATCGTGGAGTAGGTAGTATGCCAGGCATCGATGTCGTCTGAGGAACTGCCTGAACCCTTCGTCCCGGCGTCGCAATCGCTGCCGGAAATCACCTTCAAGGCACTGCTAACGGGAATCATTCTCTCGGCAGTGCTGGCGGGGGCCAACGCCTACCTTGGACTCAAGGTGGGCCTCACGGTTTCGGCGTCAATTCCGGCTGCGGTGCTCTCGATGGGAATCTTGCGGATGTTCCGCAAGCACAACATTCTCGAGAACAACATTGTGCAGACTGCTGCCTCTGCAGGTGAGTCGCTTGCCGCTGGCGTTATCTTCACACTCCCCGCGCTCATCATGTTGGGCTACTGGGAGAAATTCGAATACCTCCCAACCGTCGCCATCGCTTTCTTTGGCGGCACGTTGGGCGTCATGTTCACCATTCCTCTTCGGCGCGCACTCATCATCGAAGCAAAACTCAAGTTTCCCGAGGGCGTGGCCACCGGTGAAGTTCTTAAGGCCGGGCAGAGCGGTGGCGGTGGCGCCAAGCTCATCGCGATGGCAGGCATTGCCGGCGCGTTCGTAAAGCTTCTGCAAACCGGCTTCCAGGTGGTATCGGGGGCTCTGCACACAGCGCTTCCCGTCGGCGGTCGAAGTGTGGTCGGCATTGCGTCTGAAATGTCGGGAGCGCTGTTGGCGGTTGGCTATATTGTGGGCCTCAACATCGCCATCCTGGTTTTTGCAGGCAGCGTGCTCTCTTGGTTTTTCGCGGTCCCGATCTATATGGCGGTGGTCGATGACGCCACGCTGCAGGCCGTTATCGGCAATGCAGAGGGCTTTGCGGCCGCACAAACGGTGGCTAGTCAAAAGATTCGCTTCCTCGGCGTCGGCGCGATGGCTACCGGCGGGCTCTGGGCGATCGTCTCCCTCTACCAGCCCATTCGCGACGGCATCAAGTCTTCCTTTGCCGCTATGAAGTCAGCAAAGGGCGAGGGGTTCAGTGAAATACCTAGGACCGAGCGCGATACGCCAATTCAGTTTGTCTTGATCGGCACACTCGCGTTGGCGGTGCCCATCTTCATCGTCTTCTTCTACATCATCGACCGCGGCGCCCTTGGTATCGATACCACTCGCTACATCACTACGATCATCGTCGGCGTGCTGTTCAGCCTCATCGCCGGCTTCCTTTTCTCTTCTGTGGCGGGCTACATGGCCGGCTTGGTTGGCTCCTCCAACAATCCAATCTCTGGCGTCACCATCGCTTCGATCCTCTGCATTAGCCTCATTCTCCTTGCGATCCTCGGCGGGGCGGTGGACTTCGCCGACGCTGACAAAGCAGCCGCCGCAGCCGCCACCGCACTCTTGGTGGGCAGCATCGTCTGCTGTGCATCCGCAATCGCGGGCGACAATATGCAAGATCTCAAGGCTGGTCAGATTGTCGGCGCAACACCGTACAAACAACAGATCATGCAGATTGTTGGTGTCGCCGCGGCAGCGCTTGTACTCGCACCCGTGCTCCAGCTTCTGCTCGATGCGTACGGGCTCGGTGGCGTTGGTGGCCACGAAGGCTCCGAGCCACTTGCAGCACCGCAAGCCGAACTCATGGCAACCGTTGCCTTTGGCGTTTTCAACATGAACTTGCCTTGGAACCTCATCGGAATCGGTGCGGGCATCGCGGTCTGCGTCATTATTCTCGATCAATACTTGAAGGCAAAGGAGAGCAACTTCCGAACGCCTGTCCTTGCTGTCGCTGTCGGTATCTACCTTCCCATCGCATCGACCGCGCCGATCTTCATTGGTGGCGTCTTGGCGTTCGTCGCAGCCAAGGCCATCAAGCAAAAGAAGCTAAGCGAAGAGGACACCATCAAGGCCAATCGCCGCGGGCTTCTCTTCGCATCGGGCATTATCACCGGTGAGGCTCTCATTGGGATCGCACTGGCGATTCCCTTTGCGATTTACGAAGACGCCAACGTCTGGGCGATGGACATGAGCGGTGGGCTTGCCACCGTCGCCAAGTTCCTCGGTGCTGCTTCGTTTGCCCTCTTTGGGATGTGGATGTATCGGGTCTCCACGAAGCCAGAATAGTTCGCAGTCGACACTAGCGCAGTGGCGCGGTCAGTAGCGCGCTCAGATAGTGCTGGACGTAGTCGATGCGAATCTCTTCGCCTCGGCGCTCGTCAGGCGCATCGGCTGCGCACGACCGTGGCATGCCGCCTCGGTGGGCTCCGACTTCTTTGAGCTGGCAGCGCATCAAAAAGTCCAAACCACGTTGGATACTCGCCTGTAGCATTGGCGTGACGGATCCCTGTTGCGCTTGAATCTTTGCAAGAGCGCTGAGGCCTTCCAGTCGTGTGGCCGTTGGCGTGGACCTTGGCTGCTTGGCAAAGTAGCCACCCTCTCGCTGATCCTTCATGATTTTTGCCCCCATGACTTCGATGTGGGTGCGCAGGTCTTCTTCACTGATGGCTGGATTCTCCACGTGGGCAAAGCGCTCCAGCAGAGGCAAGCTGGACAGCATCATCCAGTGGTCGGCGGGCCAATCATCCGTGCCAAGGCGACCTTGCACCAACTCGGAGGCACTGCGCAGCGCTGCGGCTAGCCACTTTGGGTCGCCGTCCACGTCATAGAGCATCGTGAGGGCGAGCATTGTTTCGCCGGGGTAGTACAGGGAGTGAAAGGAGAGGTCGTAGTCATCGCCAACGATGTACTTTGAGTGAAAGCCTCCGTCATCCTTTTGCATGAAGAGTAAGAACTCTCCCATCGACTGCAAGTCGGCCACGGAGATCACACTTGGATCGAGCGCCATGGCGCCTCGGAGCGCAATGACGGCGAGCGCTGTGCCACCGAGTTTTGCTGTGGGGGCCGAAAGATTCTCTTCGCCCGGGCGCGAGATGGCTGCGGCGAGCGCAGGATGCTTTGGAAGCGGCTGTACGTACCGCTCGTTTAGGTAGCGAGCCGCTCGTACGATAGCGGCCTTCAAGTTCTCACTGGGGGCGTGTTGGTAGTACTGCACCAGTGAATGAACAGAGCCCGCATGGCGGAGTATATTGTACTTTTTCTCAGAGACGGTGGATTGCCGTACATAGTCAAATCTACCTTGGTCGTCTAGATGGCGAACAAGATAGTCTGCGGCCTCGCCGGCGGCTTCCCCCACGTTCCAATTGGCCCCGACCAGAGGGATGTGCATTGGGGCGGGCATTGGGGCGGGCTTTGCAGACTGCCCCGAGGCCCCGCACGCCATCGCCAATAGCATCGATGTAAGAAAATATCTCAACTCGCTTCTACTCTGTCTTTGGGAGAAGAATCTCCATCGAGAAGAACCACAGGCACAGCTTCTGCACGCCCTGGGCTCCAGTGCTCGAGCTTGGCCTTGGTGCCCTGGATTCGCAGAAACGTATACTGCACGCGCTCTCGCGGCATGAGGGCGTCAGGAGTAAACACTGCAATCCAAGTGCCTGTGTTGTAGTACCAGGAGTCTCCATCGAGGTTGAGAGGGCGGAGGTCTTCGTCGTGGGTGTGCCCGAAGGTCACGATTGGGACATCGACAAGCGTCGCGATCTTCTTGGCTGTTGGACCAAGCCATGGATCTGGGCCGGGGCCCGAAGGTCGCAATAGAAAGTACATCATGGTGACGAGCACGAGGACCAGGAAGCCAAAGTTGAGACCAACAAAGAGCAGAGCCTTAAAGCCCACGCCAAAGGTCGCGGTACCAATCGATTGCGCTCCTAGCGTCCAGAGGCCCGTTGCCAACACGGCGGCCAGAAGTATGAATGCGGCAATCTTGAAAGCGCGGCTAATGGCCTGCTTTGCCAAGATGGCGGAGTCGAGACCAATCCGCTTGTAGCCCTCGATGGTGCGGAGCTTTTCGCCGACAGTCGTCGTCTCGACCAGCCTTTGAAGCTGGTTCTCGTGGCATTGGCGCAACTCGGTGGCCTTGCTGCCAGTCTTGGCAATGCGGCGAATCACCTGCCAGAAGAAGGGCAGGTGCACGGTGGCTACGTGAGCAAGCAGACGAGGCTTGTTGATGAGCAGCCATCGGAAGTAGCGAAATTGTGAACGTGAGTTGGGAACGAGGAAGGTGATGCTGCCGAACTGGTTATACAAGTAGCGTTGAAAGAAGGTGCCCAGCGGCATATCAACTTCGGCTTTGTGCACCGCTTCGCCTTTTTCCGCTAGGTCGCCTCGCAAAAAGAACTGAAACGCGTTTTCTGGGTCGTACTGGCAACCGTGTTCAATCCAAACTCGGTTTTCTTCGTAGTAAAACCACTGCCGAAAATGCAGGCGCTCTGCTGCACTCTCGGCCAACTCTTCATCGCCCTCGCTGCGCACGACGTCGAGCAACGTATCTCGCACGACGGCCTGCACATCGGCCCACTGCATCTCGATATCGTGGTTTCCCGGCAAGAAGATCACATCGTGGCCTGCCGCCAGTATGCGCGCGAGTGCCTGCATGAAGACCGGATGACCCGCCATGATCTGTTGCATGATCGAGGCGGCAACAGTGGGCGTGAGCGCTGGACCGTAGCGCCGCTCGCGAAGGCTTTGCTCCTGTTCGGCGTCGTGGTCAACTCGCAGCAAGTCGAACGTGTCGCCGTTGAGCACCAATTTGAATTTGCACGTGCGAAGCCGGGCATCATCAATGAGGTGGTCGCAAAATCGCAGAAAGTCAGCATCGTAGAAGAAGGCCTCTAGCCGGTAGTAGCGTCCTGTTTCCCGGTTTTTGCCACGGCCAATGTGCAGGTCGCTTACCACTACGATGTCGTGCTGTATCGCCACTGTGCGCAGCGTAGCATCCACTGGTATGATGCCTGTGATGGGCCAGGTGAAAGAGGGCGACCAGGTCGCCATTCGCTTTCGCGCGATCGCCAGCGACCGACGTGTTCTCGCAACGACGGGGAGCGGTCCCGCCCTCACGATCACCGCGGGCAGCGATGAGGTGCTCTACGGCCTTAGCCATGGTGTGATTGGAATGCAACCGGGGGAGAAGGCTGTCCTTGCGATCGACGCCGAAGACGCTTTTGGAGTCGAGGGAGAGGTGGTTGAACGGACCATTCCTCGATCCCGGTTTCCCCACGATGTGAGAGTTGGCGATGCCCTGCAACTCACCCACGAGCACACCCAAATCCTTCTCTGGGTCGTCGAGGAGGGAGCTGGTGATACGTGGCGATTGTCGTCGCAACACCCTTTTGCCGGGCAGGACCTCGAGTTGCACATCGAAATCGTCGACGTCTGATTGTTGGTACCATTGTGCATGTGACGCGCGAGGAATTTCTGGAGGGGCTCTTGGCTGTGATGGAAGCCAAGGAGCACTGGGCTTGGGCTAGCTTTACGGACGGTACGGTAGCCAAGGACCGGCTGTACCTGCACTTTGAGCAAGAGTATGAGACGTACGTGCGAGACTTTCCCGTTCTCATCGGTCACGCCTACGTGCAATGCCCAAACCGCGAGGCGCGCCAAGAACTCGCCGAAAACCTCTACGAAGAGGAAACCGGTGGCCTTGCGGCAGGGCGCCCGCACCCAGATTTATTCTTAGAGTACCCAAAAGGCCTGGGCTTCGATCTCGACAGGTATGAGTCCATCGAGCTCTTGCCCGCGGCCCGCGCCTATCGCGATGTCATTGACGAGTGCACCCAGCGACGTGGCTGGGAGGCCGCCGCCGCCGTCACCACCCTCTTCATTGAGGGCACCAAGTACGAGCGTGGCGAGATCGATGGAGCGGCAGCGAAGCGACCCGAGACGCCACTCGAGCAGCATCCACTAGTGCTTCACTACGGGTTGCCACTTGAGGGACTCGCGCTCACAAAGGCCCACCGCAAAGTGGAGGGCAGCCACCGCCAGGCCGCCTGGAAAGTCATTCTGGATTGTGTTGGAGAAGAGGCGCGCCCTGGTGTGCTCACAGCAATGAACGAGATGCTTGCGGCGTGGAAGACGTACCGAGACGCCGTCGCAACAGCCTGTGGGCTCACGCAGTAAGCCTGCTGGACACGCCCCCTGGCGCGACGCCGAATTCTCGTGCCGAATCTGAAACCTTTGCTCCAAATCCACGTAAGGCCACCGTATGCATATTTCTACTAGCGCCCTTCTAGGGGTCGCATTCCTCGGGCTGGCTGTCGCCGCCACATTCACGATGTTCCAGTTCTGGGGCTACGAGTACGACGAGGTCAATAAGAAGAGCAGTTGCCCGCAGTGGAAAATGAATATCCATCGCGGAATCGGCTTCGCCTATGTCTTGGTTTACATCTTGATGATGATCGAGATGGTCCCGAGGCTGTGGGAATACCAGGTGGAGTTTCCCGTTCGAACCGTGGTTCATATTCTGCTTGGAGCCACCATCGGAATTATTCTGATCATCAAGATTAGTATTCTCCGATTCTTTCGACACTTTGAAGAGTGGATGCCGGTACTCGGCGTCTCCCTCCTTGTTTGCACGGTTTTGCTCGGCGTGATGTCGATGCCAGCATTCTTCCGAGAGCGAGCTCTTGCCGAGGGGGCGATTGGCGGTGGTGTGTACTCGATTGAAAACCGTGAGCGCGTTGCAGGGCTCCTGCCCAATGCAGGGTTTCCCGAAGGAGTTGACCTCAAAGCGCTTTCGACGCAGCCTGTCTTGGAAAAGGGCCGTAGAGTGCTTCTCGACAAGTGCGTTGCTTGCCACGATCTTAAGACGGTTATTGCGAGACCAAGAACACCGGAAGATTGGGTTCGAACCAACAAGCGCATGGCGCTTAAGCCAAGCCTTGGCGTGACAATCTCCGAGGGGGAAGGGCACCAAGCTGCCGCCTACCTAATTGCCATCACGCCAAACCTGCAGCGCTCGGCGAAATCGAAACGAGCGGACGGTCTCGATCGAGGGGAGTCGATCAAAGCCGCCGAAGAAGTCTTGGTGGGCCCTGATGCTGGAGTGCCCGACGAGCCCGATGCCGGAGAACCCGAGGTGGCGCCGGAACCTCCGGAAACTCCCACGACAGCCAAGCCCGACAAGCCCGAGCCCAAGCCCAAGCCCAAGCCTGTGAAGCCCGCAGTAAAGAAGCCTGTCAAAAAGCCGTTCGACATGGCGAAGGCAAAATCGCTCTACGAAGAGGAGTGTTCGCTCTGCCACGGGCTAAGTGATGTCACCGATGCCCCCCCGGGATCGCGCAAAGAGGTCAATCAGGTCTTGTCGCGGATGATCGATAACGGGCTCGACCTGGAGAAGGAAGACCTATCGTTGATCCGTGGATACATGCTTCGAAGGTTCGTTAAGTAGTTGGTTCTACGAGAGGTGCAGCGTGCCCTGCTGCACTTCTTCGGCAAATCGGAGGTCTTTGTCACCTGGCTGAATCCTTCTTGATTCCAACTTGTTACCAGTGAGTGTGAGCAGCTGAGAGTCTTCTCTTGACGCACCACAGCGCAGAATGATTAGACTGCCACCGTGTTTATGAACCGAGTTTTTTGCGCTGCCCTCTCAATGAGCTTCTTCGCAGGAGCATGCGTTAGTGACGACGACGATGGTCAGATTGGCGGCGGTGATGCGGGGCCTGGCTCTGCCGATGCTCGCGGTCCAGTGGCCGATGCCGCGCCAACTGCAACTCGCATGTTCGTACACACGAATGAGAAGCTTTATCTCATTGATGACGTGAACTTCTCACTCAGCGAAGTTGGTTCGTTTGATGCGCCCGACGGTGATCGAATGACCGACCTCGCAGTGACGCCAGATGGCGAAATCTACACGCTCTCAAGCAGTGCGCTCTTTCGAGTGGATCGCGAAACTGCCAAGGCAACGAAGGTCGCCGACGTAAACGGCACGTTGAACGTTGGTATGACCTTCCGCATTGACGGAACGTTACTGGCCACCGACAAGGACGGCGCTGTTCGCTCGATCAATCCGCAAACAGGGGAAGTCACCGAGCTTGGAGAAATCGGCAGTGGCTACGCAACAGCGGGGGATCTCGTTGGCGTCGCCGACGGTCGCATGTTCGCCATTTCCGACACGGGCCCAAATGGCAATGAAGATGTCAACAACGTCCTCATCACCATCGACCCCGATACTGGAGCCTTCAAAGAGTCGATTGGCCAAATTGGCTGGGGGCGGGTTTTCGGCAGTGGTGTTGCCAACAATCGCATCTACGCATTCACTGATGAGGGCTACGTCATCGAGATCAACCCTTCGAACGGCGTTGGCACCGAGCGCGCGTACTACGAGAACATCAGTTTCTGGGGCGCTGGCGTTACGCCTCGAGCGGCCATCGATTAGCGTGAAACCAGCGATCTGAGCACGAATCACCCGATCTGCGATCGCAGAGTTTCAGATTCTATTCAGATAGTTCTGGACTCTGGGCGCTAAGTGGGACACAAGGAAGACATCGCGGCGACAACGTCACATAGTGTGACCACTAGCCACGAAGAAAAGAACAGACAGATTATGAGCGAAGGCAGAATTAAGCGTATTACAGACAAAGGTTTCGGATTCATCGAGACCAGCGACGGCGGTGGACAAGACATGTTCTTCCACATGTCATCTTGCAACGGCGTTGAGTTTGACGACTTGACCGAAGGACAGCAGGTTGTCTTTGAAGTTGGACACGGTCCAAAAGGCCCACGCGCCGAAAACGTACGGCTCGCGTAACGACCTAAGATTGTAACAAAGGCGCAGAGGCATTCAGCCTCTGCGCTTTTTTTTGTGCCCGCTCCCTGGGCTGCGTTGGCTTGCCCCAAGGCTGCCATCCACGCCTGGGCTGGAGCAGTGCCGCCGCCGCCCACGGCTGGGCAGTTGTGCCGCCGCCTGGGCTGGAGCAGTGCCGTCGCCCGCGGCTGGGCAGTTGTACCGCCACCGCCACCGCGTCCACGCTTCATGTTGGAGCAGTCGGTCGCAAGGTGCGCATTCTGGGGGGAACGAGCGCTGACTCTCGCAACCGACTGCATCCGGGGGGATGCCAGGGCCGTTTTGCCCTGACGCGGCGGAACCTGCACTGGCTCAGAGCCAAAGTAAAACGCGAAATTCTGAAGGTGGCGTTAGCTGAGCTTATGTCGGCGTCTTCGCGGCGCCCACAGCCCGAGCAGTAGCAGGAGAGCGCCGGCTGGGCCGCCCTGGGAAGAACTCTGGCAGCCACAACCGCCTGTCGGTTCGTCTTTGGGCCAGCAAACTCCATCGCTCGCGTTGATTGCGATGCAATCGAATCCCGTTGGACAGGTCTCTTCTGTGGGTGTGGGAAAGCAGCTCATGCTGCAGATCCCAGCCTCGCCGTTTTTGGGGCACATGCCACTGACGCACTCCGCGTCAGAGGCGCAGGACTCGCCAAACTCGCCATCCGCCGGAGGGAATCGGCAGCGGCCCATGTCGCAGCTCTGGCCATCGAGGCACGCATTGGCATCGGCGCAGGGTTCGCCCTTTTGCACCGTGACCGCAGCAATGGTCTCGACCGCAATATCGTTGGTCGCTCGAATCTCAACGTCGATGATTCCATCCGGCAAGGTGGTGGGCGCCTGAAACCTGTAGGGCGAATTCGCTGTCTCGATGGAATGCGCCTCTTGCACCGCGTAGGAAGTTCCGTTTAAGAATAGTTCTACGTTTCCAATTCCGCGCACGTGCGTGGCTGTTGTCAGAATCAAGAAGCCCTCATCGACAGCGGCGCCGTCTGCGGGCACATCAATGTTTACGACCGGGCCGACAAGCGCAACGTCGCTTTCGCCGAGAACGGACTTTAGCCAGTTGTGAGAGTTTTGGGCCGTGCCGCCGCATTTGCACTGATCTTCGTCTTGGTACTCGCCACAGGGTGTCGTTCGATCGCGAAAGAACTGTCGCGTGCATGTCTGCATATAGGTCATTGGATCCGAGCAATCTCTTGCATGCTCCAAGCCGTAAGAGTGGGCGGTTTCCTGACCGACGGTGTGGCAGATGGCGATGGGATTGTTTCCATAGCCGTTGGCGAATGTGTAGGAGATGACGTTGTTGGCCGGCCTGCACTGAGATGGCGCTACGCCGCCAATCGGGGTCTCGTAGCCAATCTCTTGGTAGACACCGGCGACGATCGCCTCATGGTGAAAGATATTGTCACCCGGATCCACGTCGGTGACTTCAAGATCGTAGGGCGCGTAGAGTTCTTGCACGCACGCGAGTAGTTGTTGCCAAGACTCTTCGCCATGCCGCCACGCACTAATCTGCGAGGGCCCAGAGACGATGGATGAGGTGTTGTACCGAGAATCGTTGACGCCCGGAGTGATGCTACATCCACCACTGCAGCGATTTAGAAAGAGCAGCTTTGATACATGCTCAGATTGAATCTCAAATCCGGGCCTTGGGGGCTGCCGAACCATTTCACCGTTGTCTTCGATGAGATCGAAGCCTTCAGCGTTCGCCGTGCTCTCTTGGGAAACTCCGGTACTGAGGAGCGCCGTTGCTGCAAAGCAGAAGCATAAGAAGAATTGACCCCGCCGAGATCGCTGAGTGTGGAGCATAACGAGGCCACGCTAGCATGAAACATCGGCGGGAATGCGGTGCATCTACTAGCACCCAGTGGCAACGCCGCGCTTACGCGAAGCTAAAGTCGCGCTTACCGACCTGAATTTCGGTGAGCATGTCGCGGAGCGTTTTGGTCGCAGGGCCTGTCTCGCCGGCGCCAACCTGGTGATCTTCGCCACCGATGATGAGCGTTCCCACGCCACCGAGAATTGCTGCGGTTCCGGCGAGTGCGGCTTCTGCCTTGGGGCGCTGGCACCAGGCGGCAAGCTCATCGACGCTAACAGGCCGTTCTTCCACATTCCAATCCAAGGACCGCGCAAGTTGCAGCAGCGAGTCTCGGGTGACGCCGTGCAGGAAGCTACCGGAGAGAGGCGCTGTGATGATGTGGCCCTCTTCCAGCAAGAGGAAGTTAGCTGCGCCGGTTTCTTCGATGAGTCCGCCGGGGGCAAAGAGCACCTGGTCCGCTTGAAACTCTGCGGCGGCCTTGCGAATAACTCCGAGTGCCATGGCGTAGTTTGATCCGCACTTCACTTGGCCAAACTGCGGTGTGGTGCGAGGAATATTGGACTCGACCTTGATGCGCAACATGTGCGGTGGCAGGTAGGCGCCAACAGGGCTTGCGAGTAGGTATAGCGCTGCGGTCTTGGATGGTTTGGACGCGGCACCGATGTTGAGGTCGGTACCGAGCAAGTTTGGGCGAAGGTAGAGCGAACCTGGCGAATCGGGGACCACATCGCTATTGGCTTCAATCGCCATCGCGACGAGTTCCTCAAGTAGCTCTGTGGGGGGCACAGGTAGGTAGAGCGCCTCAGCACTTTTCTGAAGTCGCGCAATGTTCTTATCGGCACGAAATGCTTTGATCGTTCCATCTTGCTGGCGGTGGGCTTTCATGCCCTCAAAGCACTCGCTGCCGTAGTGCAAGCAATGCGATGCGACACCAAAGCTGACAGAATCCGTTGGGACGATTTCGGCAGCGCTCCAGTTCTCGCCATCAAATCGGGCGATGGGAAGTTGTGCTCCAAATACGGTTCCAAATGGAGCAGATGCTGCGCTTGTCTTGCTGTCGCTCATGCTTCCCTTATACTGGTTGACGAGCACTTCTGCCAAGCGGTGCGGGATCGAGCGCAACGGCCAAGTTTCAGACGCTTACACAGCAACCGGTCTTGGGGCGATGGTCCCCGTGGCACCGATGTGGGTGTTGTGTGAAGGGAACCGGTATTGTGCCCTCTGTCGCCCAGCAATTCGGAAGCGATTCATTGTCGGGCTGGCGAATCACTCTTATGCTCTGATGGGGTAGGGACGAACCATGAACAAAGCACTTGATACGCGCCGAATGGTTTTCTTTGGAAGTCTCGTCGCGACGTTCCTCCTCTACAAATTGGTGCCCTCAATCGCTGGCCCGCTGATTCTATTGGCGACCTTTGTTCATGAAACCGGTCACGGGATGGCAGGCATCTTGGTTGGAGGAGACTTCCGAGAACTTCATATGACCGATTGGGGTGGCTACGCGATCGTCGCGCGCCCAGCTACCGGTATCTCAGCGGCCATCGTGAGTGCGGGCGGTTTGGTGGGCCCCTCCATTGCCGCCATGTTTTCGTTTGCGGCAGCACGAAGGGCTCGCCTCTCTCGCTTGTTTCTGGGCGCCGTTGCACTTGTCGTCGTCTGGCTAATCGTCTTCAAGATCGCAAACGGTCGCGGCTTCGTTGTTGCCAGCATCATCTTGGCGGGTGCCTCCATGGTGGCCCTCAAGGGTTCCGATTCTCTCAATCAAACCGTGACCGTCTTCTTTGGCGTGCAACTCGCGCTCAGCCTGTACTCGGATCGACACTACTTGTTTACCGACTACTTTACGGTGGACGGCAAGCGCATGGCCTCTGATACACAAAACATGGCCGACGCACTCGTGGGCCCCTACTACGTTTGGGCTCTCATCTGCATCCTGGTTTCGATGCTGGCCCTGTCGGCGGGAGCCTACGTATTACTCTCAGGCAAGAACAAAGCCCAGCCTGCATCGAAGAAGAGCAAGCCCGCTCCCACAACCACGACATAGCATGCCGAAAAACCTAGGCGGCTAGCCGCGCCAGCGCACGCAGTGCATCGGTACTGGTGAACATGCCCGAGAGTCGTCCACCACTCACAACGATGGCACAACCTATCTTTCGAGCCGCCATCTCACTCGCCACTTCCGCGAGCGGAGCACCGGGATCGACGATATACGGGGCCTCTACCATGACGTGGGCGATGGCCGTCTCATACTTGAACTCCTTTTGAAGTTGCCAGACCCGCAAATCGCGATCAGAAATTTCCCCAACGACGACACCATTCTTTAGTACCGGGAGGTGTCGCAAATCGTGTTCTTGCATAACTTCCAGTGCCGTAGAAACAGGTTGATGAGTTTCGACCGCGTGTGTTCCAACGGTGAAGTACGGAAGGATGGTGTGACTATTCTCCATGTGCCTGAGGCTCCTGCTGTTTTGCGAGTTTGTAGAGTTCTTGGAACGAAGCATTAAAATCCTCAACGAGGACATGTAAGTCGGGAAGTGCGTGCCAATCGGCACCAAAGCCAATCGTCATCGTGCCGTCGTAGCTAAAGAGCGCAATACCTAGCCCTTGGTGATTGAACAGGGGCACCAGGGGCACCATCTCTTTGAGTTTGGCCCCAAGCAAGTAGAGCGGAAATGGTGGGCCCGGCACGTTCGTGACGACGACGTTGAAGGGGCGGAGTGCCCCTGCAAGGCGAACGCTTTCCCGCAGAAGCGCGTCGGAACTGACATCGGCTACCTCCTCAAGAAGTGCCACGCTCTCGGCTTGGTGTGAGGCATCTTTGACCTCCACCGCTGATGCATGCGCGGCCTGATAGCGCTCAAGCGCGTCTTCTACATGGATGGGCAAGGGAACAATGGTGAGGGCAATTTGGTTTCCAAGAGCCTTGGTCTTTGCGGCTCGAGTCGATACCGGCATCAGGATTCGGAAGCCTTCCAACTGGCGTACTCGATCTCCCCTGTTTTGTAGAAAGCGTCGCAGGCCACCTGCACAGAGCGCGAGCATCGCGTCGTTGATCTTCCCCCCGAGTTGGTTCTTGATGAATTTGATTTGGGAAAGTTCGTAGTGGCAATAATCGAACCGCCTGTGCGGACTCACGTGAACAGGATTGATGCTTGTCTGTGGAGCTGGGACGAGGCCGCTTTTGGCGATGTTCAAGAGCCCTGCCGCGATGTCTTTTGCTCCGCTGCCGCCGCTGTTCTTGAGACTCTCAAGGTATTCGCGACTTCGGCGTGCCAGATTCGCAAGGCCGGCTCGCCTGTGCTGGTATTCGTTTACGAATAACTCGTAGTTTCCGGGGTGCTTGGCAGGATGCCAGGATGTCGATTGTGCGAGTGGTGGTGCCGATGGTGTGCCGCGAAGTATTTCCGCAAGTACTTGGACTCCTCCCATACCGTCGATCATTGCATGGTGGACTTTGGCGATGATGGCAAACGTGTCTGCTCCCACTCCCTCGACAATCCACATCTCCCAAAGCGGACGCTGGCGATCCAAAGATTGAGAAAAAATCCGACCCGCAAGACGCTTGAGCAATCTCGTTCCGCCGGGCTTTGGCAAGGCAGTGTGTCGCAGATGGTAGCGAAGTAGAAAGTGCGAGTCGTCGACCCAGACTGGATGCCTCAAGCCAGGTGTCTTCTTTAGGCGCTGCCGGTAGTTTGGAAGCTTGGTGAGCGCTTGCTCGATGCTTTGCGCGATGCGCTCACTGTCAATGCCACCGTCGGGTGTGGCAAGTGGTCCAGCTTCAAAGACAAGCACGGCGCCAACATGCATGTGCAGTTCTGACGTTTCGATACCGACGAACATCGCGTCTAGAGCCGAAAGGCGAGTGCTGCTCGAAGCGCTCATAAATCCACTATAGCGGAGGGCCGGATGTGCGCTTCAGCTCTTTTCACGCAACATTCGCGCGAGCGGTACTGGTTACTTTTTTGCGTCCAGAAGTCGTCGAACGTGTTCGCAGATTTCCGACGGTAAGAACGGCTTTGCCAACACAGGGGCATCCGCACTGAGCACCCGCGAATTGAGAGCTTCTGTACTCGCAAAGCCGGTCATATAGAGAACCGGAAGTTCCGGCCTCTGCTGCAACAGTTCTTCGACCAATTCGGGCCCGCTCCCGTCGGCGAGCATCACATCGCTCAGCACAAGGTCGAGACTTGTGAGCATGTCGCCGAGAATCGCTCGCGCCATTCGAACCCCATCGGCCTCGACAACTCGATAGCCATGGAGCTCCAGGATTGCTCTTGTGGCGCGTCGAACGGTTTCCAGATCTTCCACCAGAAGGATTGTCTCGTCGCCTTCCGGTGGTGTTTCTTGAGCGACGGTGAGCTTCACAGGCTTGGTTGTTGCCACCGAAGAGGGAAAGAAGAGCGTGAAGACTGTGCCCTCGCCAGGTGTGCTGTCTACGAGGACAGCTCCACCACTGTCGCGAACAATGCTGTACACCGTTGCAAGCCCAAGTCCGCTGCCTCCTTGAGCCGCACCCGTTGTGAAGGACTTCTCGAAGATGCGCGAGCGCGTGTCGTCATCCATGCCAATGCCATCGTCGGCAAAGCGCAGTGCAACGTGAAGCCCCGGTTTTAGCCCTGCCTCGCGCGCACGCGCATGCTCGGGCGAGTCGTCGATCTCAACATTGCGAGCCTCGATGGTTAGTTTGCCCCCGTTTGGCATCGCCCTCTTGGCATTGCTCGCCAGGTTCATGATGACTTGCTCAACTTGCAGCGCATTGATGTGGCTTGCCCACAGATCGGGAGCGGCGTCGAGAGTCCAAACGATGCTGTCGCCAAGGAGCTTGTTGAGAAGTAGGGATATTTCTAAGATGACGTCGCTCAGCAGCACGTTGCGATCTGCGGCATCCTGCTTGCGTCCAAATGCGAGTAGCTGTTTGGTGAGGGCTCCGCCTCGTTTGGCGGCAAACTGCGCGGCTCTGAGGTCGGATTGCAGGGCGCGGTTGTCAGGGCAACGTCGGGCAGCGAGTGCGCAAGACGAGATCACAACCGTGAGTAGATTGTTGAAGTCGTGGGCGACGCTGGAGGTGAGGTTGCCAATTGCTTCCAGACGCTCAGCTTGTGCGAGCCGAGCGTCCCGGTCTTGCTCCTCCGTAACATCGCGGATAACGAGTTGCACCGCATGCTTGCCATCAAAGGGGATTGGCGTGCCAAGCACATCTGCGTGGAACATTGTTCCATCCCTTCGTAAGAGTTTTTCTCTCAGTGTCGGGGCGGCGGCTTCGCTACCCATCATGGCTGCAATGCGCCCCAGCACCTCCTCGCGAAAATCTGGGTGCACCATGGTGAGTAGCGAGCTGGCTAAGAGCTCTTCTCTTGGGCCCCCCCACATCTTTGCCGCCGCGTCGTTCACATAGTGAATCTTGCCACCCGAGTGAACGAGAATGCCGTAGGGCGAGTACTCGGAGAGAGCTCGATAGCGCTCCTCACTTTCACGCAGCGCACGATCCTTTGTGGCGTCTTCTCCGGATTCTCGAAAGCGCGCTACAAAGATCTGCTTGCCAAATGTCTCGGCTGCGTAGCGGGTGATCTCAGCTTGCGCCTCGATTTCGGTCCCATCTTTGTGTTTCAGCACCGTTCTAAAGGTGCGCTGTGCGAATCCTTCTGCTGCTGCGAATACGTCCTCAAATCGGGCGCGCAGGCTCTTTGGCCAATACAAGGCGTCGGGAGTCTTGCCCCAGACTTGTTCTGGTTCGTAGCCAAGGAGGTCCGTGAGGCGAGTATTGACATCGAGGTGCTGACCAGACGCACCAATGATGGCAACGAAATCTGCCTTCGTATCCAAGGCGATTGTTAGCGAGCCCGCACGCTCACCCAGCTCCTCACGAAGCAACACCGACACCTGATGCTTACCAACCACCATGCTTCCTCCCCCCAATGGGAGCGTACAGGGGTTTTTTGCCGCTCTGGTGACATCGGCGCACAATAGGAGACAGGAGGTGGCGACTTCTGTCGTCACTTGGCAGACCTCGATCGGCTACGGAAGTCTCCGGTATGACCAGCTCAAGTGCCTGATACTTGGTTGATCGCGTTTGGCACCAGCCTTGCTCTATAGGAGGGTGTTGCCAAGCAGACGGATGCTTTGCAACCCAACAACAGAACACGCGCAGGCCCCTGCTAAGCAGACTCCTGCGTTAATAAAATGCGAGCGGCTTGGGAGTACCGGGCCGCTCGCGCCCCCCCAATTTTCGTTCCCCCCGGAACAAATATAGTGCCAGACAGCGTTCGTTGGCCAGAAGGTGTAGCGTAGCGAGCAACCGGTGTCCCCCCACCGGTCTGCTCGCTTTCTTTTTGCCCGAAACCGTTCCTATGCACTGCAATCAAATGGCTCCACGGCGCGACTCCCAAGAGCGAGGAAGCACGATTGTTGTGGCGTTGATTGTTCTCAGTGCTCTTCTTATGGCGGGCACCATCATGATTCTCAAGGTGCAACGCGGCGCCCGCGCTTCGAGCCAGGCACGGTTTCAGTCGGTCGCACTCTTTGCTGCCGAAAGCGGCGTGAGCGCGGGGATGGAATTTCTCCGCAGCAACATCGTGCCGGTGACGTTCTTCGGCGGCTTCGTGACGCCGAGTAATAGTAGCCCTCAGACCCCTCTCGGAATTGCCGGCAATACCTTGCCGCACTCAGATGCCAACAATCTGTTCGTGGGGGCTACTGAAATGAGCTACGAAGTTTCCCTACTCAACAACATCGACGACCCGGGATTCGTACTTGGCAACGACACCGATGGCATTATCATAATGAGAGCTATCGGGCGAGGCCCCGGAACGGCGATGGTCGTTCTCGAAGTTACTGTGGACGGGAGCGCACTTGGGCCACTCGAAGTCGTTCGCTGGCGCGTTATCCAGTAAGGACGCCTTTGGCGCTAAAAGCGTCCAGGGAGTTGGCTTAGCGACGCCACAAGCCGGGCGCCTTCAAGCAGTTGGGCCGCGGTTCTCTCCAGCCGCTGCCAGCGCAGCCAAACTCGTTGTCCATCGCAGGCGATGGCACACGCACCCAATCCATCGGCATTGTCAGTTGCGAATCGAGCATGCTCGGGAAGCCGGCTGGAATCACCGTGCATGCGTCCAACCTCATCGATGCTCACCGCGAACCTAGGAATACTGCGTCCGCACTCGGACCACGCGCGCATATACGCACCCCATTGGCCACCGCGCGGCTCAAGGTGCACAGGAGTTGGCGTCATGACCGTGACACCAGGGGCATGCCTTCGGTTCCACGGACCGCGTGCTTCGTAGGGGCTGGCACCAGGCAATGCGCGCAACACCGCGAGGCAATCATGCTTATTTCGCGCAATTTCACTGACAACTTCGACGGCGACATCGGCGTCTGATTCGAGACCAAAGTCGCCTTCGCGCCAAAGACAAATTGACGTTCCATCGCTCACGAGCTTGGCGTCCTCAAAGTGACTCGCCAAGAGCGAGCGCGCGCGCGTTGTGAGGGCTGTCCACGTAGCCTCGGGGGCTGCGGTCTTGACGTAGAAGAAGTCGTCAAAGCATGGATCGCCGGATGACATGCCGCCAAGGATTCCCGTGACTCGTGCGAGAAGCGCCCTTGGTCGAAGTTCGAACACAGGTCCCGATTCAACGACGTAACTCGCTCGTGCTCGCGTCAACCAAACATTCTTGGAGCCGTCCCATTGAAAACCGTGATCAACGAAGACCCGCACGTCTCCGGTGTCGACAACGCGCGAGAATGGCCGGTTTCGTTGCCGCAACCGCTTTCTATCGCGTCCAATGTAGTCGAACACCGTTTCCCCCTCTTCCAGTATTGGGCATCGGTGCATGTGTTGCCAACCTTTAGCTGAGGTGGCCCCCGCAAAAAGTCGTGCACACACACTGACCCACGAGCAAACCTGTGCGTCAATCATTGCTTGCTGCTCTCGCCCCCAAAACCCGCCAGGCTCCTACTTGTGGGATGTATCCTGAGCCTATTGGTGATGCCGGTAGCGTTCGGGCAAGAGGGTGCTCGTCGCGAAGACGGAGAAGCGCCGCCCCCTGCGGCACCTGTACTCACCGCACCTCCATCGCTCTTGGAGGCCAGCGCTCCCATCTACCCACCAGAGGCTGCCACACTAGGGCTGGAAGCACAGGTCAAGGTTCAGATTCGCATTGAGGCCGACGGCTCGGTTTCTACGGTGCGCGTTGTCGAGCGTGTCGGCTCGGGTTTTGACGAAGCGGCCGTTGTCGCGGCCAAGCAGTACCGATTCAAACCAGCGGAGTGGGATGGAGTTCCAGGCGCGATCGTTGTAGCAACGACGATTCACTTTGTTTTGGAGCAAGAGGAAGAGGACGGTTCCGCGCCCGTTGGCGACGATGCTCACCCTAAGGATTCTTCTGATGAGGCGTCCGTCGCTGCCCGTCTCGACGATCCGGATTTGCCTGTGTCCATCTCGGGTGTTGCTCTAGAACGTGGAACTCGTCGCAAACTGCCCGGCGTGATTGTCTCACTTGTCGAACTCGGCGTAGACGTCACAACCGATGCGACGGGGCGCTTTGCGTTCCACGGTGTTCCTGCCGGCAGCTACCAGATACTCGCTATTGACGATCGATTTGACCGATTTCGAAGAAGCCTCGTACTCGGTGAAGATGAAGCCGTCGACCTGAAACTCTATATGCGAGCGAAGGGAGGCAATCCCTATGAGACCGTGGTCGAAGGCGAGCGCGAGATCTTGGAAGTGACGCGCCGAACACTAAAACGCCGACAGATGACTACGGTGCCGGGCACGTTTGGCGATCCCATTCGTGTGATTCAGAGTTTGCCTGGGCTCGCCCGAACGCCCTTCGTCACCGGGTTTCTTCTAATCCGCGGCTCCAACCCCGACGATAGCGGAGTCTTTATTGACGGACATCGAGTGCCGCTGCTCTTTCACTTCTTGGGCGGACCATCGGTCTTGAACGCAGAGTTTCTCGGTCAAATCGACTTGTACCCAGGCGGGTTTCCGGCCCGCTATGGTCGATCCATTGGTGGCATTGTTGGTGTGGGAACGCGATCGAGTAAGAGCGATGGAGTGCATGGCGCTGTTGATATCGACTTGCTCGACGCCGGCGGCTATTTGCGCTTTCCCATAGGCAAGCGGGGCTCTATGGCCGTTGCTGGGCGCCGCTCCTACCTCGACTTCATGTTGGGGTTTTTCTTACCAGAAGAGGAGCCTGGTCAAACGCTGGTCGTCGTTCCTGTGTACGACGATGAGCAGGCGCGCTTGGACTACGACTTTGGAAACGATGGAAAGGCGAGTGTCTTCTATATTCGCTCAAACGATGTGCTCAAGGTGCTGAGTGCGGATGCCGAGGATGATTCCTCGCTTGCACTCAATAGCTCGATCGGATTTCAACGGCTGATTGCAAAGTACGAACGTCGCATTTCCGGAGGGCTCCGGCTAAGCCTCTCTCCGGCGATCGGTGTGGATTCCATTGGCTTCTCTGGGGCCCCGAGCGAGGATGAAGACGTCTTTGTCGGTCTCGACATCCAGTCGCGCTCCCTGAGCTATCGAATGCGTGTCGACGGCAAGCTGAGCAAACGGCTCTACTTGGACACAGGGCTCGATATGGAGTCGAGAAGCACTCGGTATGAGCTTCTCATTCCTCTGAACGACGATATCAGCATCGATGACGCAATCGATATTCCTCCCGAGTTGCTCATCCGCAACATCGACTCTCACATGGCTGCGCTCTACGCGGATCTCGCGATTGACTTAGGAAACCTACGCCTTGTCCCAGGGCTGCGTTTGGATGGCTATCTTCTCCAGTCGCAAACCCAGATGACTGTCGATCCTAGACTTGTAGGTCGATATACGATTAATTCTGAGTGGCTCGCAAAAGGATACGTTGGACTCTTTCATCAGCCGCCGCAACCGGAGGCTCTCGATCCCGAGTTCGGGAATCCCGAAGTTGAGCCCGAGCAAGCGCTGCACGTTGGCGTTGGTGGCGAATGGCAGTTTGCAAAGAACTGGGACATCGATTTTGAAGGATACTTGATCGATCGCAGCAACCAGATTGTCGCCACGGATGCCGCCACGGTGGATCCCATTAGTGGTGCGATCGAGCGCACCTTTTGGGCAAATACTCGCGTCGGTGACACGGTAGGGGCCGAAGTTCTATTGCGTCGCCAGGTTACGCGCAAACTCTTCGGTTGGGCTTCGTATACCTACAGCAGGACGCGTCAGCGCGATACGCCAAGTGAAGACTACATACCGTCGTCGTTTGATCAGAGACACACGCTCAACGTGGTGAGCAGCTACAGCACTGACAACAACTGGGAGTTTGGTGCCCGGTTCCGGCTTGCGACGGGGCGCCCCATTACCGAAGTACTTGATGGCACGTTTGACGCTGATACAGGGGGATACAAGCGAGTTCGCGGCGAGCGCCGAGCCGGCCGACGCAAGACGTTTCGCCAACTGGATATGCGAGTCGAGAAGACACTGCTCTACGATACGTGGCGCCTGGGGCTCTACTTGGACATTCAGAACGTGCTCAACACGGTCAACGAAGAGGGGCTTCAATACGACTACCGATTCCGCGAGCGGTCACCGATTGCCAGTGTCCCGTTCGTTCCCACAATTGGCGTAAGAGGACAGTTCTGATGCGAGTTATGTTGCTTAGTGTAGTTCTTAGTTCTCTCGTAGGCGCATGCGGTAGTTTTGACGATCCAGCGTTTGTCTACGATATGAGAGTGCTCGGTGCGATTGCGGAGCCTCCCGAGATCCTGGTTCCGGCAAACCCCGATGATATCGACCCAATGGCTCTGCCCGAAGTGCGAGTTTGTGCGCTCGTCGCAGATCCAGGCGATTCTCGGCAGCTCTCGTATTCGATGGTGGCTTGCCCAAAGAACGTTCGTGGGCGTTGCGATGCCAATGCGCAGCCGCAGATAAACCTGGGGTCAGGGACGGTGGGCGACCCCGAAGAAGATGATGCTCTGGTGGAGATTTGCGAGACTCTTGTCGCGAGCCCAGGGCTGGGCGAAATCATTGAACGCTCGGTTTCGATCGATAGCTTGGCCGGCTTTGGCGCCATCGACATTCAGGTGGGGATTGCCGTTTGGCCTGCGGGTAACAATGTTGATGAAGCCATCTACGCCACCAAGAAGGTGCGGTTTGGCGCCGCGCTTCCCGCAGAGCGCGTGCCCAACCAGAATCCGACGCTTGAGAGCATTGCGATCACCCGCCTCGATGGTGGTGATGCGTTCGACTTGCCCCTGGGGCGATGTGGAACGATTACAGCGCCCGTGGTTGCACCGGGCGAGGAACTCGAACTCCTGCCCGTTGAGCCCGAGGGCGCCAGAGAAGACTACGTTGTCCCAACTCTCGACGGCGATGTACGCCGATTTACCGAAGTTCTGAACTATCGATTTTACGCTACGGAAGGCTCTTGGGGCAGCAGCAGCTCGGGAGGGGGGCGCGATATCAGTGGAATGCTACCTCCGCTTGACGTCAGCTGGACGGCTCCGACCGACGCAGCGCGAATCGGCGATGGCCTCGATATCACTGTGTATGCAATCCAACACGATGAACGAGGTGGACAGAGCTGGGTCCAGAGTTGTTTGCGCGTTGTGCCTTAGCAGTGTGCGCTAGCGCGTTGTCTCGATCGTCGGCAAGTCCCACTCGGTGCGCAGAGCGTCGTAGCGCTTGGCGGGAAGGGCAATAAGCACCGGAGCCGCCTCGGGGGAGAGCCACGCGAGAAGCGCTTGCATGTCTTCCAACGGCATCGCAGTACAGCCAATGGTTGGAGCCCCAGGGCGGCGCCAAACGTGAAGGAAGATGCACGAACCATCGCCGGGAGTTGGCGTCGCAACGTCGCGTTGGATGTGGTTGTGGTCGACTTCGATAACGAGTTCGTAGAGATGGTCTCGGCGGCGCATATTCTCTGCCTCCGACCAATCGATGTCCATCCCTTTGGAGTCGAGTACTTTGTTGTAGTGCTTTGATTGCGAGTCGTTGACACAACGCCAACTGCGGCTCACTTGTTGAAACGGCAGCTTGGTGTTCTTCGGAGCATCGTCATAGCCATAGGAATTTGTGATTCGAAAGACACCGGCCGGGCTGCGACCATCGCCTTCGTGTTTTACAGGATCCGACTCGCTCACTGCGGTATGAAGGCCGCGGCCCCAACCAAGACCTGTACGGCCGAGAGTGCTGGCAATCGGATCTCCTATGGGGCGCCAAGCGCTTCCAGGATCTCGTTCAAAACGCTGTAGGACGGCATCGGTTCCCTTCCAGCCATCACTGCGAGAAACGATGAGCTGCGTGGATGCAGCAGGCACGGGGCCTGCCGCTCGCTTGGGCGCTGGTTCCGTTGTGGTTGCCGCGTCGATTGGCGACGCGGCTTTGGTCTTCGAAGGCGTGGTTGCCTTTGAAGGTTCGGAGTTTGGCGGGGCAGGGCTTGTTGCCGTACAGGCGACGGACAGGGCGAGTCCTGCAAGCCAAAGAGGACGCATCCTTGCCTAGAAGCTCATCTCAAGCATGCGCTCGATAGGTGCTAGCGCGCGAATGCGTGTGGCTTCGGGGACGTCAACTTCGGGGCCCAGGTCACGCAAACAGAGATAGAGCTTCTCCATCGTGTTGAGACGCATGTACGGGCAGACGTTGCATGCACAGGATTCGTCCTCCGGTGGTGCGGGGATGAGCTCCTTCCCGGGAGCGGCTTGCGACATCTTGTGCAAAATACCGGCTTCTGTCGCAACGATGAATGCCTCGGCGTCGTCCTCGACAACGAATCGCAACAGGCCCGACGTGGACGCAATGCAGTCGGCGTGCTTGAGAATCGATTCTTCACATTCGGGATGCGCAATGATCTTTGCACCAGGGTGGCGGACTTTGAGCGCCAGAAGTTTCTTCTCAGAAAATGTCTCATGCACGATGCAGCTGCCCTGCCACAAGACAATGTCGTCTCGGCCGCTCTCTTTGCCAACGTAACGGCCTAAGTGTTTGTCTGGAGCGAAGACGATCTTTTCATCGGGGCCAAGAGCTTTGATGATTTTCGCTGCGTTGGAAGAGGTGCAGGTAATGTCGGAGAGCGCCTTCACCTCGGCACTTGCGTTGATGTAGGTAACGACCGTGTGGTCTGGGTAGTCCTTTAGCCACTCTTCAAACTCGGGAGCGGGGCAGCCATCAGCAAGCGAGCAACCCGCGGCCAAATCAGGCACGACCACGGTCTTCGACGGGTTCAAGATCTTTGCGGTCTCAGCCATGAAGTGGACACCACAGAAGCAAATCACGTCGGCGTCGGTGTTCTTTGCTTCAATCGAGAGCTGCAAGCTATCGCCAACAAAGTCGGCCAGGTCTTGAATCTCTGACTCTTGATAGTAGTGCGCGAGAATGACGACATTCTTCTCCTTCTTAAGTCGGAGGATCTCGGATTCAAGCTGGTCGGGACTGGGCAAGTTGCTCATGGGAAAGGGGTACCACAGTGGCTGGTTGTCGGCTGGGTTGTTAGATGTAAGTTGTTGAAAAGAAAGCTGAAGTTACCGGGCGAGTCGAGCCCCGCCGCAGGTCTGCGAAGCGCGGTTGGGGATGTCAGTTGACTGTGGCGGCGGCCGTGAATGACCAAAGCCCCTCACCTGCAGAGTTCACACAGCGAGTTTGCACGTCGATGGCTCCCCGACTCACTGATTGCACAACATCGGATTCGGACACATCGGTGATGACTGTCCACGCGTTGCTCCCCGCTTGCGACCAACGCAAATCGAATCGCGAATAGAGGTCGCCACCGACGGCAGTCTGATCGGGACTCTGCAGCGTTGGCTCGTGCAACGTCGTTACGCTGAACTGCCCAGTCCCCGAAGCGAGGATGGGAGCGCGCGCACGCATGGGGCGGTGAGCGCCCCCTCTCCATTCACCGTTGACGTTGAGCGCACCAATCGTGCTCACCTGCGTCGGAGTAAACATCGTCACAAGCGAGGCAATGCCCCCGAGACTGCTGGGACCGTTGAAAAACTCGTCGTAGGACGACGACGTCTGGTTGTTGAGGTCATCAAGCTCGAAGCCAAGGCGATTCGCGTTTGCACCCGCTGCAGTGGTGTTGAAGCCGGAAGGAAAGAAGGAGTCTGCGACGATGATTTGGCTGTCGGTTCTAAAGATTCGAATCCACGGCGACGCTTGCCAATCGACGTCGGCAATGGTGTTGCGCTCGATCAGAACTCCGCGCCCACCACCCTCGAGAGAAATTCCATGGACGCTTCCCTTGGTGGCCCAAATGTTCTCGATGTAGCCCACGTTGGTCATCGGAGATTGACTTAGGCCCGCTTGCGCATTGCTTGATCTGAACTGGCCGGGGTTAAAGCGATTCCGATAGAAGACGAGGTTTTGCACGCTTGGATTGGTATTGTTCGCAGACGATCCTGTGTTGAAAACCTGTGTGCTATCTGGGTGTGGGGCGTTGTTCCCCATTTCATTGTAGACAGCAAGATTGTTGGTGAGATCGACATTCGCAATCAGGCGGTTGCCCTCGACGTATCCCTCCTCACCGGACGCGATGATACGAATGCCGTCAAAGTACCAAAAATCAACGTCTAGATTGTCAATGACCACGTTCCCGTTCATCCGGAAATCGCCGATTTGGTAGACGTATTCGGCGTCGATGTTCCGAAGTGTGTAGTTGTAGGTCGCGAAATTTGAGAATCGAAACAAGCTCGTCATGCCGCTTGCGTAGTTTGGCGTTGGAGTAGAATTGTTCTTATCCCCAGGATCTAGGGCCGTAAAATCACTGCACGAAATCGCGATGTCGTGGGCATCTCCACCTGTCCCGTTTCCTCCACCATCCGAAAACCAAATGCCCCCCAGGTCCTCTGTCGCGACAAACGAGAGGTTTTGAAAACTCACATGCCGGGTAAGGATGAGCGACTGCGTTGCGTTCTGGAACACAGGCCGGTCGTCCGGGTTGAGCCCCTGAATTGTCAGAGGGTTCGCCGTGCGATCAATCCCCTTGGCCATATCCGCGAGGCTGTACGTACCGGGAGCAATGAGAATGTTGCTCGTGGTGCCATTGGTGATCGCGGCGGCAAGTTCGGCATCGTTTGCGACGATGACCGACCCTTCTTCGACACACCTACCCTGCATGCACACCAAGTCGTCTTCGCAGGTGCCACAGGCTACAGGCGCGTCGCAGCTGTGCACATCAACCTGCGGACCTGCATCGCTTTGCGGCGCGGCGTCAGTTTGCGCATCGCGAGCCGATCCAGGGTCGGCATCGCCACCCGTCGCGGCCGGGTCGCTTCCACAAGCCATAGCCAAGAGGAGCGGCGTCAACAGTTTTACGGCGACAAAACGGCCGGCTCCCAATGTCATGTGGCGACCCTACCATCGCCGGGAGTTGCGCGTTGGTGTGCGTTGAGCGCACTGATTTTCTGCACGCTTTGTGGGCGCATACGAAGAGTTCTTAGTCGCCAAGCGCTTTGGCTGAACGGCCAACATGCAACAAGAAACCTTACAAAGGGATCGTTGCGCACCATAGTTTCAGCGAATTGCTCGTCTCACAGATGCCCGAATTCTCTCGGAAACCCCATACAGAGCGGTGCTCTTGGTGGGGTACCAGGAGCCGTGCTCCTACAAAGGCCCCAGCTGTGGAGAGTTTGGTCCCATCATCAATCCTTTTAAAACAGCTAGTTAACTGCCAGATTTCTCGGAACGAGCTTTGCAATTCTCTGGCAGTGCATGGCAACTCGTTCCTACCTTCGAACTCCCCTCCTTGTTGCCTCACTGCTCGCAGCAGTCACAGCCTGCGCAGCGGACGACGAGGTCTTGGTAGGCCAGCAACACAGTTTGCTCGAGTCGGCGCATCCGGCACTTCACACACTTCCCAACGTAGAGCGCTTGACCATGGGCGCTGCCAATCGCACCGCCTTCGTATCGGGACAGCTGGGCGCAGAACTCGATAGCGTCGGCGCAGCGTTTGAGATTGCCGAAGGTGCATTGCATCTGAAGAACTCGGAGCAAGATGAGCTGGGACAAACTGTTGAACGCTACGGCCAAGAGCGAAACGGTCTCGAAGTAATTGGTGGTGATTTGCGAATCACCCGGGATGCCGATGGTGAGATTCGCTCCGCCACTGGAACAAGCTGGGCTGCCGGCAAGGCTCCCTTCACTCCAACCTTTGCACAAGCCGATGCCCGCGATGCAGCAATGGCAGTCACCGAGGGTGCGGATGGGAGTTCTTCTGGCCGACTTGTTTACATCGCAAGTTCAAAGGGTACGTCTCCTGAGCTTGCTTGGCACTTTGTGCTCACAGGAAACCGCGCTGGCATGCCTGTCGAAGATGATGTCTACATCAACGCATTGAGCGGTGAGCTCGCAGACCGCGCACCACGCATTCACTCGGCTCGCCTTCGCACAACATACAATGCTGCTGGCACCGAAGACTACGGAACGATCGCTCGCAGCGAGACGACTCCTGCAACTGGCGACTCGGATATCGACCAGGCACACGACGCAGCCGGTAAAACCTACGATTGCTTGCAAGACCTCTTTGGGCGCGACTCCTACGACAATGCCGGCGCAGGTCTCGTGAGCATTGCGAACTTTGGCGTAGGCTTTGAGAACGCCTTTTGGAACGGCTCTGAGATGGTGTACGGCGATGGCTTTACCGTTCTCGATATTGGTACACACGAGCTTGGGCACGCGGTGACCGAGTACACCGGCAACATGGTGTATCAAAACGAGCCAGGTGCTTTGAATGAAGCATGGTCCGATATTCTCTCAGCGGTTTGCGATGCCTACGCAAACGGTGGCGTTTCAAACAACACATGGACTCTGGCAGAAGACCTACCTGGAATCGGCGCTCTACGCTTCTTCAGCAATCCAACACAGGATGGCCAGTCATCAGATCACTACTCCTCTCGCTACCTCGGAACTGAGGATGAGGGCGGCGTTCACCTCAACTCAGGGATTGCAAACCTCGCGTTCTACCTTGCCACGCAAGGTGGCGTTCACCCACGAGGCATCAGCACGACCCTCGTTGAAGGCGTTGGAATCGACACCTCTGGAAAGATCTTCTACCGAGCGCTTTCAAACTACATGAATGTCAACACGGACTTTCTCGGTGCACGTGTTGCAACGGAACTCGCAGCAGAAGACCTCTACGGAGCCGGAAGCCCTGAGAGTATTTCTATGAGTGAAGCGTGGTCGGCAGTTGGTGTCGGTGGTCCAGCTCCAGAGCGACAAGCAGAGCCTGAGCCCGAAGAGCCAAGCCCAGAGAATCCAGACGTTCCTGGTCAAGATGATGGGACCGGTCCACAAGCTGGAACGGGTACGGTCATTGGCGGCTGTTCAACATCGAGCGGAACCGGTGGCGCAGCATCCGGTCTCCTCCTCATGTTGCTTGCCCTTGTCGCTACTCGTCGTCGCAAAGAAGACTAGGCTACAAGCGCAGCAAGGACGACAACTGCTACGTCCTAAGTGCTCGCAGTGCGACGGCCCCCAAGAGTGGGCCGGGCGCGAGCACGAGGAAGGTCCATTGCCAACCGATGCTGCTCGCAACAACCGGCAGAAGTTGGATAGAAGCGATCGTGATCGCAAAGCCCACACCGTTTTGCACGGTGAGAGCTGTGCCGACGTATTGCGGTGGGCATGTCTGCACGGCGAGTGCGGAAAACTGCGGCGAGTCCGCGACAACGGCCATGCCCCAAAAGAACAGAAACGCGGCGAGTAGTGGTGCCGGGAGATCAAAGGCAAAGCCGCTGGCAACACAACAGGTAAAGCTAAGCAACAGTGCAAGGAGCGCAACTCGGCGAGGGCCATACCGTCGACTCGCAAGGCCCCCGAGAACACAACCCGCGCCACCAATTGCAATCGCAATGAAGACTACGAACGCGGCTGTCTTTGGGCTCGATTGCAGGGCGGGAGCGTGTGCGACATAGGCTGTGAGCATGGCCCAGAACGCGTAGAGCTCCCACATATGACCGAAGTAGCCCAACGCCGCTAGGCGATACGGGCGGATGCGAAAGAGCTTCCAAATCATTGCGGAATCAAACTCCGCCTTCGCAGGTAGATGCGGGCCATCGCGAACCCCGATGCCAACGAGCAAGGCGCCAACAATGGCGGCAAGTGACGCCAGCGCAACCGTGCTCTGCCAAGGCAAGCTTGTGCCGATTGCCCGCAGCAAGAAGGGAAGCGATGTGCCGATGGTGAGCGCGCCGACCATCACGCTGAGCCCAAAGCCCAGGCCACCTCGAAACCACGAGGCAACAATCTTCATGCCCACAGGATAGACGCCCGCCAACGTCAGACCTGTGGCAAAGCGAAAGCAACAGGCCACGATAAACGTGTCGCTGAGGTAGGCAAATCCCAGGTTGAAGAGTGCTCCGATGCAGGCGGAGAGCACAAAGACCCACCTTGGCGAATACTGATCGGCAAGATTGGTGAGCGAGTAGGCAAGGGTGCCGACAATAAAACCAAGCTGTGTGGCAATGGTTAGCCAAACCACGCCTGCGCTCGACAGCTGCCAACGCAGCGCCAGGGCGTCAGCCACAGCACTTCCTGCGAGCCACGGTGCAGTCGCCAGCAAAACGGCAAGACTAAGCACGAGAAGAGTGCGGTTCGGGGATTGGGTCCTCATAACGTCTGCGTGGGCGATGGCTGGCTACATTGCGAAGGCTCTGTGGCTTCGGTAGCATCTACCTCAGTGTCTTCTTCGCGCCAACGCTTATGCTCTATTCTCGATCGCGTTGGCCTCATTGAAGGCGTATTGCGCGCGCGAGCTCGGTTTGGAAGTCCATACTTGACGGTTCTCACCTACCATCGAGTGTTTGAGGCTCCCGAGGTGTACCCATTTGATCGAGGTGTCATTGATGTGGGCCCCGAAGCGTTTGATGCCCAGCTCAAAACGCTAGCCAAGTACTTTAATGTGGTTGGCATCGATGAGGTGTGTGCGCACTTCGCCGGTGAGCAAGCTCTGCCAAAGAACGCCGCCGTTGTGAGTTTTGACGATGGCTACCTCGACAACCTCGAAGTCGCGGCGCCGATTCTCAAAGACAATGGCATGAAGGGCATCTTCTTCATGGCGACGTCCTACATCGAAGAGCGACGCATTTATTGGTGGGACCGCATCAACTATCTCTTTCATCACGCGACGCCTGGCCTTGGCAAGATAACGCTTGAGTATCCCGCTCGGCTGCAACTTGATCTCGATGGTGATCGCGCTGGAGCTCTCTCGACCATCTTGCAGCTCATGAAGATTCAGTTTGATCTGGATGTGGAGCGCATGCTCGATGGGCTCGCAGATGCGCTGGGCGTTGCCTGGAATCGCGAACTTGAGAAAGAGTTGTGTGAGGGCTTTGTCATGACTTGGGATGACGTTCGCGCACTTCGAAAGATGGGTATGGATGTGCAGTCTCACACGCGAAGTCACCGAGCTCTGCAAACGGTTCCACACGCGGAGCTTGCCGGTGAATTGGCGGGCGCCAAGCAAGATTTGGAGCGAGAGCTCGGTGAGACCGTGGATTCGATTTCGTATCCGATTGGCAGGTCGCTGGCTTCGCTCGGTTCTATCAAAGAGGCTCTCAAGGACGCGGGCTACAAAGTGGGGTTCACGAACGCCACCGGCGCACACCCTCTGTGGGGCGAAAGCGACTGCTACGACGTGAGGCGGATCGCGATCGAGCCGGAGTATCGAGGCTCGTTCTTTCGAAGTGTGCTTGCCGTTCCGCAGTTGGGATACTAGCGCGTGTCCAAATCATCACTAAGAACTTCTCTCATCACGACGACGAGTGAACTGGAAGCCCTTCGCGAGCCATGGGCCGAGCTGCTTTCAGAGAGCGTCACCAACGAAGTGATGCAAGGGCCGATTTGGCTCATCAACTGGTGGCATGTCTATGGCCAAGTACAGGGGCGTGAACTCTGCACGATCGCCATGCATGAGGGCGACCGCCTCGTGGGGCTGGCTGCGATGTGCCGGCGCAAAGTGGGCAAACTTGGGTTGCAGCATGTTGAGTTCATGGGCTCGGGGGAAGAAGAGGAGCATGAGACTTGTTCTGAGTATATTGGGCTGTTGGCGGCGCAGGGCTATGAACAGCGCGTTGCCGACGCATTTGGAGATGCTCTAGAGAACGACCGTATCGCGCCCTGGGATGAAATCGACTTCACGGCCATGAGCAGCGAGGCGGTGATATCGCCCCTCTTGGCGAGAGCGATGGGGAAGGCTACGGTCTACGAAGTCACCGGTGGTGCGCCCTTTGTGACATTGCCGCCAAGCTGGGATGAGTATTTGGCCTCTCTTCCTTCGTCTCGGCGCTATCTCGTTCGACGGTCTCTCAAAGACTGGGAGAAGTGGGCGGGCGAGGCTCCTACCCTTCGCCGTGTCGAACACGAAGATGAGCTCGACGAAGCATTTGAGATGCTCGCGACGCTTCACGAAGAACGTTGGCAAGACGTTGGTCACGATGGTGCCTTTGCTTCACCACTGTTTCGCACGTTTCACAAAGAGACAATGCGCGACTTGTTTCGCGTTGGAGCGCTGTGGCTGAACTGGTTGGAAGTCGAGGGCAAGCCCGTTGCGGCAACGTACAGCATCATCTGGAACAACCAAATTCGCTTCTATCAGAGCGGTCGGAAATTGGACCTGCCCAAGAAGATCCGTGCAGGATTGGTGATTCATGTGTGCGCGATTCGCGAGTCAATCGAAGCGGGCTACAGTCACTACGACTTTCTCGCAGGAACCACTCGCTACAAAATGCAGCTTGCGGACAACGTGCGGCCGTTGATGCGGCTGTCGTTGTCGCGGCCATCTCTGCGCAGCAAAGTGCAGAAGCTGAGTCTTGCAGGGGTGGGACTTGGCCGATTGGTGCGAAACGAAGTCCGCAATCGATTTCCCAAGAGCTAGACCGCACATCGTGAAAGAGTTGCCGGAGTCACAATCGCGCGCGTCGATTTGCCGCAACTAACGTCGACACGTGTACAGAGTTTGGGCCGCTAGCGAAGTGCTTGACGCAGATTGGCAGCGGCAAGTTCTGCGCCCCGTTCTCGCCTTTGGATGGGAACTAGACATCGGGCGGGTGGCAGGCAAGACTTAGCTATGGTTCGCCTATCGCGTGTTCTTCTGCCTGTTCTCTCGCTAACGGTGTGTGCGTGCGGAGGATCGGTGACGAGCTCAGGCAACGGTGATGGAGGCGGCTTCACCGAACCCCCACAAACCTCGTGTGAGGCTCCGACCGATGAAGGGCCGGTCTTTCACGTGACTGTCGATGGCGACGACGATAGTGGCGACGGAAGTGTCGCAGCACCGTGGGCAACGATTGCCCATGGGATTCGGAATATTTCTGATGGCTCGACACTGCTCGTCGGACCGGGGACGTACACCGGCCGCATTCGCATGGATGCGCAGTTTGCCCAAGGCGTCGTTGTTCGGGCCGAGCCAACCTATCAGGCGCGGTTGCGCAACGATGAGGCTGTGATTACCGTGTACGAAGGCCAGGGGATTACCATCAGTGGCTTTGACATCTCTCACGATGGGCCGGGAGCCGGAGCGCTGATTGTTCATATCCAAGATCTCATCGGTGAATCAGGCGGCGACGATGCCGTCAGCCGAATTACTCTTAGAAACAATATCCTCCACGATAGCTACAACAACGACATTCTGAAAATCAACAACGGTGCTCGTGACATCCTTGTCGAGCGCAACGTTTTCTACAATCAGCAGGGCAGTGACGAACACATCGACATCAATAGCGTTGGGGATATCACGGTGCAGGACAACATCTTCTTCAACGACTTCGAAGCTTCAGGGCGGACGAACGAAGGCGAGACTTCAAGCTTCATCGTGATCAAAGACTCGAACGGCAACGATGATTCCTATGAAGGGTCAGAACGCATTGCTGTACGTCGCAATGTCTTTGCGAACTATCAAGGAAACGCCGGCGCCAACTTCTTGCTTGTCGGCGAAGATGGCAATTCCTATCACGAGGCTGTTGACGTGCTTTTTGAGAACAATCTGCTGGTTGGCAACAGCGCAAACGAAGTGCGGGCGCCACTCGGAATCAAGGGCGGACGCGATATCGTGTTTCGACACAACAGCGTGGTTGGCAACATGCCTGGAGCCGCCTTTGCGTTTCGCTTCAACCAAGAGGGCGACAACCCAACCAACCAAAACGTCTCGCTCTACAACAACATCTGGTCCGATCCGACGAGCAGCATGGAAGACTTCTCAGACACGCCGCAGGGGGAGACCGAGAATTTCACCATCGACAACAACCTCTACTTCAATGGCGGCAGCGCGATTCCCACAAGCGGTGATGACCTCATCAACCGAAGCAACGATGCCGCTGCTGTCGAAGGCGACCCGCAGATCGCAACGACAGAGATAGCGATGCCAACCTGGCTTGAGGGGGAAGGCCGATTCGCCGATGGTTCCGGTGACATTTGTCTCGCTTTCGAGCGCCTGGTGGAGAGCTATGGAGTGCCCGCTAGCGATGGACCTGCCGCGGGGGCGGCACGCGCAGATCAGTCTCCAGAGACCGATATCCTTGGAAAACGACGCTCCGGAGCAACGAGCATTGGCGCGGTGGAGCCCTAGCCGTCGCCGAGCTACAGCGAACTGACGAACATCCGCAATGAGCCCAAGACGCAAAGACCCAAAGTGCTGTATCCCGCGCTACAATCTAACCACGATGGTTGTTCGCGGCAAAGCACCGATCTGGGTTCTCACAGCAGCATCCCTGCTGTTTGTCGCCTGCCGCTTCGGAGATTTTACCGAGGATGCGGGTCCCGACGATGCCGCTGTCATCGACGCAGCGCCGCCAGTCATCGATGCTGCTCCCCCCGTGATTGATGCAGCGATTCCCGACGCGGGAATTCCCGATGCCGCCGGCCCCGACGCGACCCCCGCCGACGCAGGTCCGCATCCGATGGATCCATTGGAAGACGGGCTCAGCACCTTGATTGGGGATAGCACCGCCGGTTTCCTAAATGGCCCACGCGAGTTTGCATTGCTCAGCAATCCCGTGAACGTGCTTGTCGGGCCAAACGGCGACGTCTTTGTGGCCGACTTTGGCAACAATGCGATTCGACAGGTAACTCCCACCGGCGACACAAGCACACTTGTACGGCAACCGGGTTTTAACCGCCCCTTTGGCATGGTCTTCACACCCGATGGCGAGCTCTTTGTGCAGACCGATCGCAGCAGTCTCGACGCGGACACGGGTGCGCTTTGGAAGGTCGCCCTAGACACCGGCATCGCCACCTTGGAGTTGGACGACACGGGGCGCTGGCGCGGGCTGGCCGCTCTTAGCGATGGTCGAATCGCGGTGGGCGACGCGACAGCATTCACTGTCAAAATCTATGATCCCGTTCTTGGAACCGTGACGCCCATAGCTGGGGAAGAGGGCGTATCAGGCTTCGGCAATGGCACGGGAAGCGGCGCCCACTTCAACACGATTCGAGACATCGTTGTCACGAGCACCGACACCATGCTGGTTTCCGATGCAGGCAACAATCGCATTCGTCAGGTCACGCTTGCTGGCGTTGTAACGACGGTTGCGGGCAATGGGTTGGCTGCGAGTACAAACGGAGTCGCACTTGCCTCCAGTGTGAATCAACCTTCGGGACTCGCCCTCGACGGCGACGATGTCTTGTACATCGGAGAGTTCAACAGCGGCATGATTCGAAAACTCTCGGGCAACCTGCTCACCACCATTGCTGGGAGTGTTCCGGGATATGCCGATAACGTTGACCCAGTTGTTGGGCAACTCTTCTCGGCAGAAGGTCTCGACTTTGTCGCGCCCAATCTCTACAGCTCGGATGGCAATGCTGGTGGCGACGAACCCTTTCACCGGATCCGTCGCACGGTCATCGCAGCTGACTGAGGATCGCGCACTAGACGGAGAACATCTCGCCCATGTAGTCGGCAATGCGTTCGGCCGACTTGCCATCCCAAAAGCGTGGAATTCGGCCAGAAGGCTCTGCTGCGATGCTCGCCTTCCATGCCGGCATAATGGTTTCGCGGCGGATACCAGCGAGCACGTTCGTACCTTCGTCGATCGTCACAGGACGCTCGGTGTTTTCCCTAAGAGTCACGCAGCGAACGCCGAGTACGGTTGTTTCCTCTTGGATACCGCCGCTGTCAGAAAGTACGACCTTGGCACCTGCCATCAGGCGCATGAAATCGAGGTAGCCAACGGGGCCGGTCATGAACCAGCGCGACTCATCCATCTTGATGCCAGCCTCTTCGATGCGCGCTCGCGTTCGAGGATGGACAGGGAACACCAGAGGAACGTCTTGCTTGGCAATATCGTCCAAGACTCCAACGATGTGCGCAAGCTGCTCTGGCTCGTCGACGTTGCTTGGACGGTGAAGCGTCACAAGCCCATAGCCACCTTCGCTAAGGCCTAGCTTGGTGAGAATCTCAGAACTCATGGCCTTCTCTTTGGCCGCCAGGAGTGTGTCAATCATGACGTTGCCAACGAAGGAGATGCGTTCTGCCTTAACGCCTTCTTTCGCGAGGTTCACATTGCCTGCGGGGTCGGAGACAAAGAGCACATCACTTAGGCAATCGGTGACCTTGCGATTGATCTCTTCAGGCATCTCGTCATCAAAGCTTCGCAGCCCGGCTTCCACGTGAATCACGATGGGGCGATCGCGTGTGCCTCGGGTGCACTCGAACGATTCTTTGAGGCGGAACTTCGCTGAGACCAGCGAGCATGCCACCGTGGAGTTGACGTCACCGACAACAAGGACGACTTGTGGTTGCTCGTCTTCCAGGACCTTTTCAAAAAGCGTCATCACCGACGCCGTCTGCTGGGTGTGCGTTCCCGAACCTACGCCGAGGTCGATGTCGGGACGCGGAATGCCGAGTTCGTCAAAGAAGACTTTGGAAAGAGCGTCGTCATAGTGTTGGCCGGTGTGCACAAGCCTGGTTTCAAAGCCCTCCTTTGCCGCGAAGGCCCGCATGATGGGCGCGATCTTTGGGAAGTTGGGGCGAGCTCCGGCGACGCAAATAACTTTGATTGGCACGCGCCAAGTGTACAAGCGAAGCCTTGGTGCGAGCTACGATCGGCTGCGATTCTTAGCGATCGCGGATGCGTAAATCTCTTGGTAGCCCTCCACAATCGTGGGCCAATGGCGCTCTTCTTCCACGTAGGTGCGAGCGTTCTTTGCCCGGCGGCTGCGCTCTTCGGGGTTTTTGAGGGCCTCAATTGCCGTTTGCGCGAGGTCCGCACCGTCGCCAGGAGAGAATGTGTAGCCGGTGTCGCCCGGGCGCACGAGCTCGCGCATGGCCCGGGTGCTACTCAGCATCACGGGAATGCCAAGGGCCATGGCCTCAAGGGGCTTTAGCGGGGTCGTGAGTTCCGTTGTGCGAGTACTGATACGAGGATAGACCATAAGGTAAACAACCGAGTACATATCTTTGACCACTTCGTGGGGGACGCGCCCCGTGAACGTTATCAGGTTAGATAAGTTCTTAGTCCGAACCAACTCCTGCAGTTCGGTATCCAGCGCATTGCCACCCCCGGTTATCATCAAGTGAGCATTGGGGATTTCTTTGGCAATCGCGGGCATCGCCTCGATAAGGGTTTCGAGCCCTTCGTAGGGTTGAAAGGCACCAATGTAGCCGAGAAGCGTTTTGTCCTGCAGATTCCATTCTTCGAGAACGGATTGAACGGGTGGCTTGCTGACAAAGAGTGAGCTTTCGACTCCATTGGGAATGACATGGAGTGTCGTGTTCTTGCCGATACGAGGCGCAATCTCCGTGCGCAGCGCTTCGCAGATCGCGATGATAGCGTCGCTCTTTTTGTACAGAATGGTTTCCAGTGCTTTTGCCCCCCGATACGGCAGAGAGTCGTACTTCCATTTTCCGCGATCGACCGAGGCGTTCTCCCAAAGATCGCGAACCTCATAGACAAAGGGCAACTTGTACTTGCGAGCCACGCGAAGCGCAGGCAGGCCAACTAAGACGGGCGATGCTGCGTGAATGATGTCGGGGCGAAATTCGCGAACCGCTGCCTCGACGGTGTTCTTGAGTGCGTGCATCATGCCGAATTCGCGCAACCCGGTTTTTCGATCCGGTTGGCTGGGGGTGCGCACGTAGTTTCGACCGTCGATCGCCTCGCGCATCGAATCGCCGTTGGGATGCTGCGAGGACGTGACGACGTCGCAGATCATGCCGAGCTGTTCTTGGCAGCGCATGATGTAGTTTGCCCGGATGCTGTAGCCGGAAAGATTGGGCAGGGAGCTATGCAATACGTGGAGGACTCGCACGATGTGATCGTCACGTGTTAGACCTTCGAACACAATCGCTAGGAGCGCTCGATTTCGCGCAGCGCGCACGCATCATGAAAATCGTACACGTCTTGGGATCGTTGGGGATGGGGGGCGCCGAACGTGTGGCACTCGATCTCGCTACCGCACAGCGCGCAAAAGGCCATGAAGTCCTAGCGATCTCGTTCTCGGGGGATGCAGGGGGAGGGCCGCTGGCTGAAGCGTTCGCAACGGCGCAGGTTCCCGTGCACATCATTCCCAAAAGGGCAGGCTTGGACTGGACGCTGCCCCCACGCGTCGCCCGAGCACTGCGTGATCTCCGTGTCGACGTTGTGCACACCCACAATACCCAGCCCCTGGTGTACGCCGCCGCTGCCGCCAGACTGTCGCGGCATGTTGTTGTCCACACCAAACACGGCGAGGGGCATCTCGTGAGCCAGGCAGGGCAAATCCTCCGTCGCTTTGGGGCTCCCTTCGTACACAGCTTCGTCGCTGTCTCTAAGAAAACTGCTGAGCACGCTCGAGAGCAGTGGGCGTATCCGCTACCCAGTCGAATCAAGGTGATCACCAATGGAATCCGCCTCGACGTGCACAAACCCGACCTGCAAGCACGCCAGGAGATTCGCCGCGAACTAGGGATTTCCGAGACCGCGTGGGTTGTTGGGACCGTCGGGCGCTGCGACGCGAACAAGAACCAAGCAGCTCTGTTGCGAGCCCTAGCCGGTGTTCTTGGCGCCGAGGTGCACGTTCTCGTTGTTGGCGACGGCGACCGCATGACGGCGCTCAAGGAAGCTCGAGAGCAGAGCGAGAGCCGCGATTCGATTCATATTCTCGGGCGCCGCAACGACGCCCCACGCATCATGGCTGCACTGGACGTCTTTGCCTTGCCTTCGCTGAGCGAAGGCTTGCCCTTGGTAATCCTCGAGGCCATGGCGACCCAAGTGCCTGTCGTGAGTACCGGCGTTGGAGGCATCCCCAAGGTCATCGAAACCGGTGTGAGTGGCCTGCTTGTTCCACCATCGGATGACGACGCGATGCGTGCTGCCCTGCTTCGACTTCGAGACAATCCACAAGAAGCGGCGTCGATCGCTCTTGCTGGGCGTGGGTTGGCCCAGCGCGAATACTCTTCGGAGCGCATGGCAGACGAGTATCTGGCTCTGTACCGGTCGGCGCTCGGGCAGTCCTAGAGCTGGTCTCTAGGTCCGATTTGCCATCAGTTCTTCCAAGTTGGAGGAGTCCAAGGGGCCGTAACCTTTGGTGTTTCTGTCCGTATACTCATTATGGACAAGGAACTCTACCTGGCTAGAATCGGCCATCGCGGCCCGGTTCGGCCCGATCTTGAGTGTCTTGAAGCGTTGTGCCGAGCACATTTGCAGTCGGTACCGTTCGAGAATCTCGACATTCATCTGGGCGTCACGCTCAAGCTTGATGAAGCGAGCCTATTTCGCAAAATCGTTCGCCGAGGTCGTGGGGGCTTTTGTTACGAGCTCAATGGACTCTTTGCGTGGCTTCTCCGCGAAGTGGGATTCTCCGTCGAACTCCTCTCGTCACGAGTGCTGCGCAAAAGCCGCGTCGGCTCCGATTTTGATCACTTGGCACTGCGCGTTTGGTGCGCCGGCAAACCCTATCTCGTCGATGTGGGATTCGGAGATGGATCAACCATGCCGCTTCCGCTCGTTGCTGGGGCTGTGCGCTCCGACTCCGAAGCGAGCTATAGGCTTCGTTCCTTCGGTGACGAACTACTCTACCAAGTCGAAACCGTTGACGGCGAAACCAAGGGCTACGAACTTTCCCTTATCCCCCGACAGATGGCGGAGTTCGCACCCATGTGTAGACACCACCAAACCAGTGCTCGTTCTTGGTTCACCAATGCACGGATATGCGTCTTGAGAACCGACAGCGGAACCGTTTCGCTTATCGACGGGGTCTACAAGTTTGCTGGGGGAACCGTGACTTCAGTGGGCTCCGACGGCGACTATCTAACGACACTGCGGGACGTGTTTGGTGTCGACCTACCGAGAATGCCGCGGAACAAGTCGGAGAGTGCGCTGCAGAAGCTTCGCAATCAGGGCCTTGTGTGGCAAAGCCGCGCACGACGAGCGCTTGCAAAAGCCGGGCAGCTCTCACCGCTACCCCAGTAGTAGCGATACGCGTGCCCAAGAGCCTTCGGGCTTTGGTAGCCTCACCGTATGGCCCCGCGCGATCCACTTGAGGTGATGATCACCGTCGATGTTGAAGCTTGGCCCCGGTGCAAGGACTGGAAGCGTGACAGCTTGGCAGGCGATCTTGCTCGGGATATCTACGGGGCGACACCAGGGGGCGACTTTGGCATCGAGTATCAAGTCGCCTTGCTCAAGCGACACGGCCTAAAGGGTGTCTTCTTTGTCGAGGCGCTCATGGCCTGCGAGATCGGCATTGCGCCGCTCGCTAGAATTGTCGATGTCATTCAAGAGGCCGGTTCCGAGGTCCAGCTTCACATCCACACCGAGTGGTTTGAGAAAATGTCTGAGCCTCTGCTTGGAGCGACTCGTGCGTACAATATTCGAGAACTCAGTCGTGACGACCAAGTTGTTGTGATCGAAACGGCACTTGAGAATCTGCGCGCAGCTGGAGCCGAGAACGTAAACGCGTATCGAGCGGGGAATTTTGGCGCTGACTTTCAAACCCTGGATGCACTTGTGCAATGTGGCATCCGATACGATTCCAGTTACAACTACTCGTATCTCGAAACGGAGTGCGGGCTCGACATTGGCGAAATGCTGGTGCAGCCACGCCAGTTGGAAGGGCTTTGGGAGTATCCCGTTTCAAGTTTTCGCGACTATCCAGGGCACTATCGGCCCGCGCAGCTGTGCGCCGTTTCCGCGCTGGAGATGCAAGCTGCCATGCAGGAGGCCTACGCTGAAGAATGGCGCAGCTTCGTGATTGTCTCGCACTCGTTTGAGCTCTTGCGCGATCGCAAGCTGCCCCAAGATTTCGCGCATCCCGATTGGTCAGTGATTCGACGCTTTGAGGCTCTCTGCGAATTTCTCTCAGAGAACCGAAGTCGCTTTCGGACGACGGGGTTTTTGGATCTCGACACCAGGCCTGTGACTGGGGAGTTCGCTCCTCTGCATCCGCCGATGGCGCAGTCCACAGCGCGGACCGCAGCGCGCATGGCGAGCCAAGCCCTGCGCCGCCTGCCGCGAAAGCGGGAAGAAACCGTGCGCAAAACGCTGGCGCGCTTCGGCTTAGACAAGCTCTAGCCTGCCACCTGACACCCGCGCTGTGTCACTTTCGTAGCGGCTCAGGGTTTCGTAAGTATCTAATATTAAACAGATAATATCTGGCACAGCGAGTGCTCTAACGGAAGTCAACCTTCGACTAGGAACTTCAAATTATGGCAACTCGCACACTCAGAAACGTTCTCTTCCTCGCTCTCGCAACCACGGCGCTCGGCGCTGGTGCTTGTAGATCCGGCTACTCCGATGACTTGGTTCCCGGTGAGCCAAGCACCGTCAGTACAGAGGAAGAAACGGGTGCAACCGCTCCGGATGCTGACTTCGATGGTCTTAGTGATGCCGATGAAGCCGACTATGGCACGGACCCAGAAAACCCCGACAGCGACGATGATGGTCTTGATGATGGCGACGAAGTCGAGCGAGGCACCGACCCTCTCGATCCTGATAGTGATGGCGATGGCCTCCGCGACGGCGACGAAATTCTTCTCGGCACCAATCCGAATCTCGAAGACCAAGCCTGCGCAACTGACGCGGATGAGGCTTCGGTTGTTAAGAAGCCCGTCGACATCATTCTTGTTGTGGATAGCTCGAGCAGCATGGCGGGTGAGATTGATGCCATTGAGCAAAACCTCAACACAAACCTTGGCAGCGAGCTGGAAGCTTCTGGCGTCGACTACCGAATTGTTCTACTCGCCGATCACGGAGACGCCGACGTAAGCGGCAAGTTTGGCATCTGCATCGACTCTCCTCTCAGTGGCCATGACTGCGATGCTGTCGACGGTGACGCCTTACCAGTCGATGGCGATCGCCTTAAGCACTACCCGATCTACGTTGGCAGCCACGACGCCTACGACCGTATCCTGAGCGACTACGCCCTCGATGACGATGGTATCTACGATGTCGCTCCCCAAGGCGGCCTCGTGCCAGCGCTTCCCTATGGCTACGGAGAGTTCTTACGAGAAGATGCACTGAAGGTCTTTCTTCTTATCTCGGATGATGACACGCAAGGCGCGACGACACAGTCAGCTGCTGACTTCGATGCCGCTCTACTTGCTATGGCCCCTGAGCAATTTGGCACCGCTGACAATCGAAACTACCTCGTGCACAGCATTGTTGGGCAAGAGGGCAAGGCCACCGACACCAGCATTCCATGGCTCGACACGGATGCCGTTGCTACCCGCACATGCGGTGGTGACTCAGAGGCTGCCGGCGTGCAACACCAAGAACTCAGCATTCTCACCGGAGGCCTCCGCTTCCCGCTTTGCGACAACGAGAATTTCGATGCCGTCTTCCAAGCCATGGCAGAAAACCTCACCGAGGAAGTGACTCTTGGTTGCACCTTCCAACCGGAGCCAGACCACGGCGAACTCGACTTTGATCGCATGGTTCTCTACTACACCGACGGTGTCGACGGCGAAACGAGCACCCTCAACCGCGTTGCAAACTCTGGAGCTTGTGAAGCGAACTCTTACTACGTCTCCGCAGGACTTGTGAGCCTGTGTCCAAGCACTTGCGACGATGCGCAGAGCGACCTCGGTGGCCGCCTATCCATGCACGTCGCTTGCGAAATCTCGATTGACTAGCAGCGTCCGCGGTGGCCTACGATAGCGAATCCGCTATCGGGCAGCCGCATTGCTCAAGCTTGTCGCGGCTGCTGTGTCCAAAACTCACGAGGATGCAGCTGGCCCCAAGCTCCGTAGCCACTTCAAAGTCATGAGCGGTATCGCCGACCATGACCAAGTCCTCAGGAGCCCTTCCGGTCTCCTGCATCCATTTTCGGCCACTCTCAATTTTTCCATGGGCGTAGTGGTCATCGATTCCACAAATCTCCGTCATGATGTCAGTGAGTCCGAATTGTTCTGTGAGTGCTTCGAGCGATGCTTGCCTCGAGGCTGATAGTACCGACGACGTGAGATTGCGCTCGTACAGTGCCGAAAGGCAGGGCATGGCATCATCGCGGAGACCACAGTCGTGCATGCCCGACTCGAAGTTCTTTGCGAAAACGTCGGCGACGGCACGGAAGGCATCTCCTTCGCCTGGCAGTCCGAGTTTTGCGTAGTAGTTGGAAACGGGAAAGCTGAAGAGTTTCCGATAGCGGTCTGCATCAATTCCCGGCAATCCTCGATCGCGAAGAATGTCGTTGGTGATGTTGAGGACCAAAGTCACGTCGTCGACGAGAGTGCCATTGAAGTCCCAGATGACGTGTTTCTTAGAAGCGGGAATGAGATCGAGAACCGAGGCCATGGGTGGGCAGCATAGACGCTTCATTCCAGAGAGGCGAAGCGTGCAACGCCCTTCTTGATTGTCTTGTTGTGAAATGTCTTTGTTGAGTTAGTCCCGAAGACGCACACCGCAAAGGCCTACTCTTCGATCTCCAAGAGCTCGACGTCGAAGACAAGGGTGCCTGCGGGTTTGTGAGGCTGGCCTTTGTAGGCGAGCGCTTCGGGAATCCAGAAACGCATCTGATCTCCGACCCGCATGAGCTGCAGTCCCTCGGTCCACCCGGCGATGACAGCATTGAGTGGAAAGGTCGCGGGCCGTCCGCGAGGAATGCTGCTGTCAAAGAGCTTGCCGTCCGTGGTCCATCCCGAGTAGTGCACGCGCACTCGACTCGTGGCCGTTGGATAGATCGTTCCGTCGCCACGATGCAAGAGGCGATAGCGAAGTTTGCTCTTGGTACGTTTCGCGCGCCGCGGTGCCTTGGCAACATCCTTTGGAGTTGGAGGTGGCGCAGGGAGATCAATTATCTCGAGTAGCTCGACATCGAAGATCAACATTCCCGCAGGCCGTTCTGGCTTGCCATCGTACGCAAGCTCGGTCGGTATCCACATCCGAGTCGTTTCGCCAACGGTCATAAGCTGTAGGCCTTCGGTCCATCCTGCGATGATGCCGTTGACAGAAAACTCGGCTGGGTGGCCACGAGTAACACTGCTATCAAAAAGCTTGCCGTCGGTGGTCCAGCCGGAATAGTGCACACGAACCTTGTCGTGTTTGTCGGGGTGTTCCGTGCCCTGGCCAGCCTGCAACACTTTATAGGCGAGGCCGGTTGCAGTTACCGTGGCATCTGTGGGGGCACGTGTCAGGTTGGCCGGTGTTGCAGGAGCCTTATCGATGGCGAGCAACTCAACCTCAAAAACCAACATGCCCGGAGGAGCGCCTTCTCTTCCGTCGTAGGCCAATGCCACGGGAATCCACATGCGAATCGTCTGGCCGATCTTCATGACTGGCAAACCATACTGCCAGCCCTTGATTACCTTGGAGAGCGCAAAGGTCGCCGGTTGGCCGCGATTGATTGAGCTGTCGAAAAGATTTCCGTCTGTGGTCCAGCCTTGGTAGTGGACCGTGACAGTATCGTTGATGCTCGGAGAGTCTCCTGTGGAACTCTCGCCATCTAAGAGAATGTAGGAGACACCTTCTGACGTGCGCAAGGCATGGGATGGCGGTGCTTCAACGTCGGGTGGAGCCTCGCCAAGGTCTCGCGTTGGCGGCGGCGGTGGTGGTGGTGGAGTGGGGCTCGGTGATGCAACCTCAGCTGGTGCGGGGGCTGCAAGAGGCTCCTGAGGCTGCGGTGCGGGCTTTGAAGCGCACGCAGCGAAGCTCTGGACCGCTGCTAGGAGTACAAGGAGAAGGGCTGCGCGTATCACGGCAACACGGTAGCAGGTGCAAGACCGAACATCGCTGAAGCGAGAAGACTAAAATGCGACGCCAAACGCCGTATGAGCGCCGGGAAGAACGCCGTCCACGCCGACGCCGCCTGCGCTGTAGTCAAAGTACGAGACGCCGAGGGCACCAGAGAGAACCCAGCGATCTTCAATAATCCAGGCGTAGCCACCCAGTGCGCTGATGTAGCCGCCAACGCGGCTTTCATCGTCGTGGCTTACGCTGGCAATCGTGGCGCGACCGCCGGCCCACCATCCTGCTGGTGCGGTTCCGGAGAAGAACCACCGAGCGCCAAATTCAACGCCCACGGCTCGGTACGTTTCATCATCGCTTAAGAGATTGTCGTAGAGCTTAAGGCTAGGGCCCGCGTAGATGGCAATGTGATCTGAGACGCGCCGTTCTACGAGCACATGTGCAATGCCGAGCACGGTTGTCAACGGATCGACCTGTACCGTCCAGGCGGGTGCTGAGGAGGCTTCGGCCTCTACCTCGTCCGCGTGGGCCGTTGCCGCAAGACTCACAAGTGCAGCGGTGGAACTCAGTAAAATGCTTCGAAGCCCTGGCATGCCTAAGAATACACCTCGGTTTGGTGTGCACAAATCTGCCGCACCAAAGCTCGGCCGTGGCACGCCTGATGCTCTGCATATAGGTGTGTCCAATTGGGGACCTCATTCTTGCGCAGTGGTTGCGCAAGGCGAAAAGAGCCCCGCAATTCTTATGAGGAGTACGAATCATGTCACTCAAGTTCTCTCACTATTTTGCGATCGCGTTGTTGTTGGCGGGATGTTCCGATGACGGCGGAGGCGCAACCGTTGATGCCGCGGTATTCGATGCAGCAACACCCGACGCTGTGAGCATTGATGCAACGCCAGAGTTCTCTCTCGTGGAGATCATTCCAGCAACGGGGTTTATGACTGGTGGGACGGAAGTGTTGCTCTCTGGTGTGGGGTTTGAGGCCGCAGGCGGTGGCGATCCGAACGTCACGCTCGCCGGCGCGCCATGCGCGGACATCGATGTCATCAATGACCAAACGTTGCGCTGTACGACGCCACCGGGCCCTCTTGGCAATGCAGACGTTGTTGTTGAGAATGCGTATGGAACCGCCACGCTCCAGTTTCGATACTTCGGTCTACTGGGCGCAGATGGCAAGACCGGAGAACCCGGCAACTTGTACGCGATCAATCCTGAAACCGGCGAATCTGTCACGATTGGCCCGGTAGGGTTTGCGATTACGGGATTGGCGCTGAGTCCAGATGGCAGCGTGTATGGCTCGCAGTCGACGCAAAGCGGTAATCGCGGCAATGCGAATCTCATCTCGATTGATCCAGTTACGGGAGCTGGCACCGTCGTTGGTCTACTTGAAGATGCGGCGACGGGCGTGTTTCACAATTCAACCGCGGACATTGTCTTTGTTGGCGAGAGGCTTCTTGGATGGTCAGAATTTGGGGACGATCCAATCGAAATCGATCCGGCAACCGGCGCCGTCACCGTGATTGGCAATACGGGGATTGCGTCATCGGGGAGTGGGCTCGCAGCCAGTGCGGAGGGAACCGTACACTTCGCTCCTGGTCGCGTTAATGCCTCTCTCTTTCGCTTGGATCCTGTTACCGGCTTGGGAACCGAAGGGCCTGTCCTCACCGGCGGCACGTTCGACAATATCAACAGTATGACGATGCTAAACGGTGTCCTCTACGCGGTTGATACCCAAGACCAGGGAAGCATCGCCTCTCTGCAGGTGTTGACTACCATCGACCCAGTCACAGGCGTTATGACCTCCATCGGCCCGATTCCGACGGGTATTGACTCGATACTCGGTTCTGATCGATAGAGAAACGATAGCTACTGAAGCGGCCCAACGTGATCTGGCATCGCGTTGGGTCGAGACTTTAGCAAGTGAAGTTTTCTTAGAACTCCTTGGTCGTTGTGAAGCTCGTCGAAGACCCGGCCGAGCTCGCTTCGCATGTTCTTGAACTGCTTGGGCTGCGTGTCGACCAAGTTCTCGGTGTCGCCTGGATCGCGCACTACATCGTAGAGTTCATAGCTGTTGTGCCTCCTATCGTGTGTGAGCTTGTAGTCGCCGAGGCGAATTCCATGGAGGTCAACCAGGCCGTGATAGACCGATTCAAAGACAATCGGGCGCAGTCCCGGATCGTTCAGCAGCGAACGCCCTTGCCAGCCGACAGGCCTTGGCAACCCAAGTAGGTCGGTTAGCGTGGGAGCGACATCAAGCAGGCTTGTTGGCCAGGCAATGGTGGTTTGCGGCACGTTGGGGCCGGAGATGACGAGCGGCACCCGAATCATTTCTTCGTCGAGCCGCCAAATGTGCCCCTTGAAGCCATGGGAGCCGAAAGACTCCCCATGGTCGGAGACGACGATAACAATGGTTTTGGGCCCAACGACGTCGAGGATGCGGCCAACCTCTGCATCTACGCGCGCCAACTCCTGTTGGTATCCGCCGAGGTAGGGCAAGTGTGGATCGGTGAAGTGTGCCCAAAGAAATAGCGGCTTGTCGTTCTTCCGCTTCTGGAAATACTGAATTGCCAAGTCACCCATGGCCTTCGCTGTGGTTCCTGCAAACGTGCTGCAGCGAGGCCCGAGCTGGTTGTCCACAAAGTCAAAGCCCTGCACCATGTCGGTTACAAGGTCGGCAAGGCAGTGAAGGGCCACGGATTGATATCCTGCCTTGCTAAGAACAATGCCAATTTGAGGTTCGTAGCCAAAAAAGCGTCCATGGCGCCTACTGTCGATTCCCACCGTAGAAGTCATGAGTCCAACCATGGAAACGCCTGTGTGTGGAGCAGTAGCGTAGGCCACAGGGGCATGCAGACTGTTCTCGGCCAGGCGAGCGAGGTTGGGCATGTACTCCGCTGTTACGTGGTCGGCACGCACAGCATCAAGGGAGAGTATGACGACATCGGGCAGCGGTGTTCTTGGTGTTTGGCCGCCGACTGACCCTGTACCAACAGGCGTAAACGCTTTCAGGTCTCCGCCAAGGCAATTGTCGTCCTTTCCATTGCCAACGACTTCGAGTTCTTGCGGCGAGAGCGCTGCATCAAAGTCGTCGCAATCGCCTCCTCCAAGGATCGCGCTAAAACCATCGGAGTCGAAATCAACGAGGCTGCGAACTGCTTGCGCTACGGGCGCCGAGACCACCGAGCGCTGCACCAGACGAGCGATGACCGTGCGGTCGTTTTCGTAGCCTACAAGGCCGACAACACTTAGCACGGCGGCAAACGCGGCGAGTGCACTCGGCTTGGGTACGCGGAGCTGTGCTGCAACAGGCCAAAGGGCCAGCACTGGCCAGAGAGCGTGTTGGGCGAGGATTCGGTGATACGGAGCGGCAGCGATATAGGCACCCCAGATAAGAAATAGTATGAGTAGTCGTTGCGACGGTTGGCGCCTTCGCACGGTGGCGACCACCGCCAGGACAATCGATGCGGCGCAGGTTCCGACCACCAAAGCAGCATCAAGAGGTAGCTGAAGCGTGCGCGTCCACGCGAGCCATGCGAGGGCGGTACAAGAGACAAGAACTCCGGCCGATACGAATAGCGAAGAGCGAGTATCGGCAATCTGCCACGGTTGTATGCGCGGCCGAATGATGAGTAGAGGGATGACGGCTAGTGCTGAGGCGACAATGGCTGCCGGTAGCATCGCTGCAGCATATCGATGTGGTGCGAGCAGGGCTGCAGGCGCGTGCCAGCTCACCTGAAGCATGTCGAAGAAGACCAAGAGTAACGACGCGCAGAGCAGGGCTCGGAGTGCCATGAGAAACGTCTCAGCGACGCTGCGGAGCCGCGTATTCGAGGGGGCGGCGCGATTCGAATGGGTCTCCACGACTAGGGCTCATCATCGTCATCATCATGGTTTCCGGCCCTTCGGTCGCGAATCCATTTGATGACACCTTTAGCAATGGGACTAGCGCAGAGGAAGACTGCGGGGACATACGCGATGCCGCCCACGGCTATTTCGATGCATAGCGCGACAATGACGTTATCCAAGGAGCCCGTGAACACGCTGCGAATTCCAACAACGGCGCCGGCCATGAGGGCTGCGGCTAGGGCGACACGGATTAGGCCAAAGAGCATCTCCCCGATGGGGACTTGGTCGTAGTAGTGCGCTGCGTAGAGTGCTGCGAATGCGCGATAGGCCATGCCCACGCCAACGCCAAAGCAGGCACCGTACAATCCAAAGTAATAGCCCAGGGCAAATGTTGATCCCAGAAGAACTCCTAGGTAGGAGATTTGGACAACCATGACCGCCCAAGGCATGTCTCGAGCCTTTAGATAGGACGACATGGTGTCTCCCATTGGATCAATGAGAGATACCGCGGCCAGAATGGTTAGGGGCGTCGCGATGCCTGCCCACTCGGCGTTGAAGAGCGCCGCAACCAAGGTGGGCGAGATCGCCGCAAGCCCCGCTGCCATCGGATACACCACCACGGCTACGAGGTGGCAGGCCTTGACGACCGCGACCCGAGCTTCTTCTGGAGTCATGCGCACAAACGACGGCATGAGCACGTCTGCAACCGCATCGCCAATGTTGTCCGCCGGGACTGAACTAAGACTTTTTCCTAATGCATAGATCCCGTGGACGCGTGTTCCAAAGAGGCCCGTAACGACGAGCCGGTCCCAACTTGTGGAACAGTAGTGGGCGACATTACCGACGGCGAGAGGGATGCCAAAGCGAAACATCGCTCTGGTTTGTTGCCATGTGAGGCGTACCGGGTGAAACCACAGCGAGCGTTCGACAGCGGTACCAAGCCAAAGCAAGCGGAGTCCGTATTGCGCAACATTGGCCCAAACGATCGAGTCGCCGCCGTAGCCCGCAGCAGCCATGCCAAGAGAAACCCCGACGTAGGCGATCTCACTCATCGCGGATGCCACCGAGAATAGTTTGAAGCGCAGCTCCCGCAGAGCGATCGATTCTGGAATGCGCGCGAGGCGTTCTAGAACCATGGAGAGCACCATCACCGGTAGATACCGCTCCATCTCCTCGGCACCGAGCAAATCACCCAAGGGGCCTGCCACCAGCAAGAGTGTGATGGCCGCCAAAATGGTGGAGATCAGATTAAAGAAGAAGGCATGAAAAACGGCAGCTGGATCGTCTTTTGATTTGACGACGATGTATTGCCCAAAGGCGAAGTCGGATGCGAATTGTGCTGTCAAAACCGCGACAACTGCGACTCCAACTTCGCCCATAACTTCAGGCGATAGGAAGCGGGTGATGACAAGAGTCCCGACGAGGCCCACTAGGCGAGCGCCAAGCCTCGTGACCACCATCCAAACGGCGCCGATTATTGCTGTGCTAGCGAGAGACAAAGGAGAAGGTGCGCCGCGGGTGAGTACTGGATCATAGTCAATGGGGTGTGCTTTCGCTATGATGCGGGCATGCTCAGTAGGCTTGCGCTCGGTGGAGGATTGTTGCTGGTGCTTGGCACCGCTGGAGGGGCACAAGCGGATACCAGCCTAGTGGCGACCGGGTCGGCCAGCACCGGGTACTCCACAAACATCTTGGGTGTGCCAGAGACCGAGGATGTCAACGCTGCTCAACAGCCAGAAGCCGATGGCTTCTCCGACCTGGCGCCTGGGCTCGCGGCTGCGTATGAGCATCGTCGTGGCACACACAACCTAACCTACGTGTTTGGGGCGCGGCTCTTTCTTCGGAACAGCGAAGCCAACTCCTACAACAACTCGCTCTCGTATCAGAACATTCTGGCAACTTCGTCCCGCGGTAGTTTGCGCATGGGGGCAAGCTTTAACTCCGGGCGTGTGAATGCGTTTGATCAAGCCGGCAACGATGTGGTCGGCGAGGGTGATCTGTTGCCAGATGGCGACATCGAGTTCATCGCGTACAACGCGAGTCTCTCGTATCGCCACCAGCTCACACAAAACGTCACAGGCGAAACGTCGATCGTTGGCGGCAAGTTCATTCCCACCAGTGGTGTTGAACAAACCGGAGAAACAACGAATATCGAACACCGCATGCGTCTCGATCGCGGGTTTCGAAGGCACCTTCTTGGCGTCGACTTTCGCACGGGATTCAACAAGCAAGAAGTTCCCGACTTGCAACGCCAACTGACCCTTGGGCCCGGCGTGTTCTGGACGTGGAATGCGTCCCAGTCGATCTCCACCAATGCCTCGGCCGGGCTCGACGTAATTGGTGAGTACCCTAGGCTTGCCCGTGGGCTCACCGTTCCTCGAGCTTCGGCGGCCGTGACCTATTCCCACGAGCGTGGACGCGCTTCGATAGGGTGGACTCGAGGTGTTGCCGCGAACCTCTTCGGGGGCGACACAACCGTCAATACTCAGTATTTTACCAATGTGACGATGCCGCTACCGACCAAGCGGCCGATGGTGGCAGGTGTCGCCGCCGCTTACGCAACAGGCGACATCATCGACGTCACGCTTGATGAAGCGCGAGGCACAACAGAGCGTGTGAGTGCCGATCTTAACCTTGCGGTGGAACTCACTCGAGCCTGGCAACTTGGAGTACGGCTTGAAACAAGCAAGCAAACCCAAAACGACGTTCTTGCCGACATGATGCAGTTTGAAGCGGTGACGTCGCAGACCCAGGGACTCATCGTGTTGACGGGGCGTTTCCCTGGTGTTGTGGCGGCACAAGTTCCACGCCGTTCCAACGATCGCGTAGAGAGCGGAAGTGGAGACTTTGGCGGCGGTGGTGCGACAGGCTCCTCGAATGGCGGAGCGGCAGCCACCGGTGGCCAACAGCAGTAGCTACCCTCTTGGGAATCCCACGAGTGGATTCCCTGTCGGCGCTAGGGCTCAATCCAATCAACTTCGAGCGAGAACGAAGCTGCGCTGTAGCCGCGAACCATGATGAATGCTTGATTCTCTCCGGCCGGAACATCGAGCGTGCACGTCTCGGTTGAGCCGTTGCGATAAGGCCGACAGTCATACTGAGATGTGGTCGCTTGGCTTCCAAAGCGCACGTACAGGTCGGCGTCTCCTGAGCCTGTCATGCGAACTTCGAAGGGCGTGCCACTCGCCACTTCGATGGGTTGGTAGGCCACTTGCTGGTTTCTTGCGACGCTTCCCGAGGCCCCTTCGCTTCGTGCAGCACCACCACTCGGTTGCTCAGGATCGGTGGGTGTAGAAGCTCCAGGCGCGCCATAGAGTGCAGCTGCGCCGCTGTAGTCCGACTGCGAGAAGGTCAGGCTATTGCTTGCGCCGTTGCACTGAGGGTAGTGCATGATCGAAGCGGCATCGTAGGGCGTCAATGGACGCCAGTTGTTGTCTTCAAAGCAGGTTCCTGCTTCGGGACGTGTGTGTTCGTGTCGAAAGCCAAGTGTGTGGCCAAGTTCGTGGGCAACGATTGCAGAGAGCGGCCAAAACGATTGAAAGGCGCTGGTATCAACAACCACGTTGCTGCTTTGACGCGACTGCCCAGGGAAGAAGGCACGCGCGAGATAGGGAGCTCCAGAGGTGGGCTGAACATCAAAGAGCACGTTGCCATTGCTTGCGGTGCAGTTTGCGTCTTGCGAGGAGTCGTAGATGAAATTCACGTTGGCGGCTTGTTCCCAGCCGCTGGCGGCACTTTCCATCGCACCAACCATCTCCGACTTGAGCCCTCCAAAGCTGTTGCTTACGCAGTAGGTTAGGTTGAGTTGTGTTGTTTGGTCCCACTTGCTGTCAACACCGCCTCGCCGATCGACGACTAAGGTTGAGTAGAAGAGTCCGTCGTAATATTCGCGAAGCAGCTTTTCATTCTCGATGGGCGTATCACCATTTACAACGTAAACGCCTGCGACCGGATCTTTGTAGGTTGCTGCTTCAAACTCGGCAAACGTTGGCGTGCCTTCGGCGTTGTCAACGAAGCCCTCTGAAGTGCCGGTAATCTCCCCAGTTCCGCATGCCGTGGCGGCAACAGCAAACAAGGCAAGGCGAATCGAATGCAGCGAACGTGACATAGGTATAACTCCTATCTGCAGCGTCGTGGTCCCATCCACAAGCTCTGCTACAGCAACTGGGGCTTGGCTAGTTCAGGATTGGTGCCAAGGCTGGGCGCGCGTTTGCTTGGATCGTCAAATCAACAGCAGAGAGGTACTTCGCCTTACGTTTTGATGTCACGGATGCTGAGATGCTCGCCAAACGAAACTAACGTTGCTCTCCATCGGAGATTCTGTCAGACATACCTGTGCGCTGTCATCGTTCATCGCTGCCTGATGTGTAAGCCGCTTTACTGCCAAGCCATCTCAGAAGCGAATTTGTCTCAATAACTACATGGGGTGTGAGGGTAGGCTGCATCAAGCCCGCGGTGTCTACTCCCACAGTGCGTGTGCGCCAACCGCCCAGTGGGAAAACGCGTGGCCCCGTGGGAAAACGCGTGGCATCGTAGTTAAGAACTATTCTTTTTCGCTCTTCGCCGCTCGGTGGCTGCGTTGTCAGTCGTTGTCGGTGGGGCTCGGAAGTAAGCGAGCAACGGGGAGACGCGATGATCGAAGAGCGTCGAGAGGTTCTCCCTCGAGTGGAGTGCCGCGCAGAGCCAATACAAAGGCCACAACCTCGGCGAGGAGCCGTTCCACATATCTTTCGGTGAAGACGTGGCCAACGGCGTCTACTTCGATTAGGCCTTCGCCAATCCGAACCCACCGCACGATATGCCTTTGAAGTCGAAAGCTCCTCGGCGTGAACCATTGCAGGAGTTGTAGTCGTACTTCTTCTGAGAGGCCATGGTTGGGATCGTTGCTCGCTGTTGGCACGCACCTGGCGTGGCGCCCAAGAACCTGGTCATCCAACGCCACTTCCGTTCCGACTTTGGGGACAGCGGCGTGCCTATTGTAAAAGGCGCAGGACAGCGTTGTTGCGCTGTCAACGGCTTCGATTCGCAGGCGCGTCCGTCCACTTTGTTCGGGCGAGAAGGTATTCGTCTCTCGCCAAAGCCGAACCTCCACACCGAGAAGCGCCCCGGTCCTCCGATTTGTCGCTTCGGCGGCGCTGCCTTCTTCGAGCAAGAGTCCGTAGCTTCCGCCGAGGCGGTTCCAGCCGCCATCCCACTTGCCAACTACGCGAGTACCGGCGGCGTACACCCCCAATACGGCCAGCAAGAGAAGGAGGGCCGTCATCAAGGTTGCTCCGCCAGGTCTAGAATGGGCCTTCGGAGTCGCCCAGGCCCATGTGCCAATTGCTCGGGCTCATCAGCAGGCGTTGGTGTTGCGATGCTTCGGGAGTCGCGAGAAACAGCGGTACACGCATCACCCTGCGAAAGAGCCGCTCGTGAAGCGCTTGGCTGTAGATTGTGCCAGTCGCAACAGCCTCGATACGCTCAGCACCAACGTTCTCAAGGTGCCGCACGGCCCGTTCTAGGAGCGCGTGAATTCCCGCACGATCGTTGTCGACGACCATGAGTTCGGCAATGGAACCTGTGTTGGTGTCATCCGGGTTGATGACGACGCAAAAGCCACTCAACTGCCCAGATTCGTCGAGAAGCTGAAATGCTGCATAGTCCAAGTGCGGCCGATGCGCGTATTTCCAGTTGAGGTAGGCGCCACTCTTGTATGGACAGATTCCTATGTGTGCGGCTGCTCGATCACTCAGAGTTTCGAAGCGAGAGTCGAAGTGCTCAATTCGCTCGACACGAGCCTTGGTGCGCAAACGCAGGCCATTCGCCCAGGTTCCCGCGCTAATGAAAGCCCGGGCCGCCTTAATCGCGGGAACTGCTGCCGTTCCCGAAACGCGCTTCTCAATCTTTTCTCTGAGACCGAGGATCATAACTCGTTTGTCGGTCCACATCTGTTTGTACTTGCGAGCCTTCTGGAGCGAGATGTTGATCTCATTGGTCCAGATCATGGCAGAAAAACTCTTACTGGCCTTCTCGCATTTTCTGTACATCTTCATGGACAGAAAGAAGCCTTGCCCCCCTTGTTGTCGAAGGTCGGGGTGCACATAGAGATCATGGAAGTACGAGGCCATCTCGCGGGTGCCGCCAATTTGAAATAGGGTCGGCATCCGTCCCAGGTGCGCCACGACTCGATCACCTTGCACACCGACAAAGTAGTGTGGGGAATCATCGCGAGTTGGGTTGCGAAACGCGACCCATTCAACAACTTCGGCTCGGGCATCCGACTCCTTGCGAGTCAGGTTTTCCCGGGACGCGGTGAGTTCTGCAAAGCTCTGCATGTCCTCGGGGCGTAGCTCTCGAATCGTCGTTTTCACCCGTTCTTCTCCTCGATTTCCATCGCGAGGCTGCGCAAAACGTTGCGATCAATCTTGTTTGTCGATGTTCGCGGAAGATCGGCCTTCACGTAAAGAGCTTCCGGAACCATGTATTTGGGGATTCGGTCTCTACAGTGCGCGAGGATGGCTTTGTCGTCGAGACCGCTGTCGGGGGCAACCGTGGCAAATGCAAGAATTCGATTCCCCACTTCTTCGTCGGGAATTGCGATCGCCACCGCACTTTCCACGCCGTTGCAGGAGAGAAGGGCAAGGTCGATTTCGCCGAGTTCGATGCGGTAGCCGCGACTCTTGATCATGTCGTCAGTGCGGCCGCCGAAGTAATAATTGCTGTCGTCGCCGAGATACGCAACATCCCCTGTGCGGTACACGGGCGCACCGCTTTCGCGCTGTCCCGGTCGCGGGTCGGTGATGAACTTGTCACGACTGAGGGTGGGGTTTCCCCAGTAGCCAGCAGCAACCGTATGAGCGCGTACAAGAAGCTCTCCTCGTTCACCCGGGTGTGTGACCTCGTTGCCATCGGCGCCCAGAACAAAGACGTCAAAGTTTGGGAGCGTTGTTCCCAATGGCACCTTCCAGTCGTCGTTCTCTGGAATTGCATCTCTCTCCACTGCATACACCAGCGAGGAGTTTGCTTCTGTTTGCCCGTATACGTTGTAGAAAGCGGCATTCTGCATGTGCTGGTGGAGGCGACGCAGATATCGAACGGGCATTACTTCGCCTGAGAATATTACTGAGCGAAGGCTGTCAAAACTCGCGGCCTCCGGCTTACCTCGCTCCATCATGAGCGTTAGCGTGGACACGACGGAGTTCCAGATAGTGATGCCCTGGCTATCGATTGCGCTGGCCATCTTCTTGGGGAAGGCTGCGTAGAACTCGGGGATCAGAACAATACTGGCGCCTGCGTAGGCGGCTACGTACAAGTCAAAGACTGAGAGGTCGAAATGCAGTGGCGCTTGGCTGCAGAGACGGTCATCGGAGACGACGTCCCAGTATTGCGCTGCCGACTCCACAAAGCACAGCGCATTGCGATGGGTGATCGCGACTCCCTTGGGAGCCCCCGTAGAACCAGAGGTGTGCAAGACATAGGCGAGATGGGTGTCTGTGACGGCGGGAAGGGACACCGAGGGAGCCGCGCGGTCCCAAACCGTGCAGGTTGTTCCCGCCGGCGGTGTGACATCAGCCTTGGGCTCTGTCGGAACAAAAATCTGCTGAAGGCTCGCGCCGCCCGTGCTGTTCTTGAGCTCGGTTGCCAAGGTTGCCAGACGGTCTGGTGTTGTAAGCAGGTAGCGAAGCTCGGTGTTGGCGATGATGGCCGCACTACGATGGGCGGGGGCAAAAGCGTCGATGGGCACGTAACAAGCGCCTGCTTTGAGAATGCCATAGACCCCAACAATGGACGCAACACATTTGTGCATCGCCACACCAACGGGTGTGCCAGGACCAACGCCGCTGGCTACGAGATGTTGCGCAAGCGCGTCACTCTGTGCGTCGAGCTCTGCGTACGAGAGGGACTCTTTGGGCCCAAGAACAGCCGGAGACTCAGGGGTTTTCTTAGCGCTGCTGCGCAGCAGTTCATGGATTGTAAAGGCCAACTACAACCCCAAGAAGCGCGCGATAATGTTTCTCTGAATTTCGGATGTGCCCGAATAGATCTTGCCACCCGCGGCATCCAGCAGGTCTCGGTCGGCCTCGTATTCGCTCATGAATCCATAGCCGCCGCGCAGGTGCAGCGCGTCGATGCTGCTGGCCATATAGGCTTCGCTGACGACAAGCTTGGCCATGGCAGATTCGAGTGGTGCCCGCTTGCCGCGATTCTTCATCCACGCAACCTTGTGCAACATCAGTTCGCCAAGCTCAATGCGAACCCGCATGTCGGCAATCTTGTGTGAGACGCCTTGGAAGTTACCGATAGGCTCTCCGAATTGTTCTCTATCCTTTGCGTACTGCACGCACTCTTCGAGTTGCCTCTGCATGGCCCCGAGGTGACAGGCAAAGAGGCACGAGCGCTCCCACTCCATCTCTGCGCTAAAGATGGCAGAACCTTGCCCCAGTCGCCCCAGCATTGCGCTCTCGGGCACTTCGCAGTCTTCGAGCGTAAGCTCTCCTGTCGGTGAGGTCTTGAGCCCGATCTTGCTAAGAGGTTTACCTACGTGAAGCCCGGGGTTGTCCTTTTCGACGAGGAACCCGGTGATGCCTGCCCAGCCTAGGTCGCGATCGGTGCTAGCAAATATCAGCAGCACGTCAGCGATCGGAGCGTTGGAGATAAAGACCTTTGAGCCGTTTAGTACGTACCCGGTGTCGGTCTTTTTTGCGGTTGTACGCATGCTGTAGGCATCGGAGCCCGAGCCGGGCTCGGTCATCGCATGGCCTCCAACGATCGAACCCTCGATCATGCGGGGTAGGTAGTGCGTCTTCTGCTCCTCAGTCCCGAAATCAAGAATCGGAATCTCGCATGTCCACATGTGTGAGTTGAGCGAGAAGAGAAAGCCGCTGTCACGACAGTGTTTGCCCAGTGCCTGCATGGCGATAAGGCAGGTCGTAACGTCAAGGCCAAGACCACCGTAGGCCTCGGGCATGGGCATGCCTTGAATCCCGAATTCTGCACACTTCTTCCAGCCCTCCCAGAAAAACTCTCCGCTGGCTTCTCGCTCGCGAACATCGCCTTGCAGCTCAAGCTTTGCGAACTCTGCAACAGAGCGGCGAAACGCCTTCTGGTCCGGGGTGATCGAGAAGTCCACGCTACGAACTCGGCGTGCTGATTAGGGCGGCAATCGAGGAGATGGTTTCGAAGTTCTCCGGATCGAAGTCAGCGTCATCGATCTCCACATCGAACTCCTCTTCGAGGTAGCTCAGCAGCTTAACGATGGCGAGAGAGTCGAGCAGGCCACTGCTGAGTAGGCCGTCGTCAGGGGCGAGGTTCTTGGCTCCCTGTTCTTTGGCGAAATAGGCTTGCAGATGCTCGATGGCTTGAACGTCGGTCACGCGGTGGTCCTCATTTTGGAAAGGCCCTAAGTGTCCCATAAATCAGGTCTCGTTCGATATGCTTGAACCTCTTCAAATCGCTCTATGCTATGAAGCTGGCCTCAATGGCAGACCCAAGAAAAGGCGCCGGAGCGGTGATTTGCATTCCGACGTTCAACGAGCGCGAGAATTTGCCCCTGATTGTGCCGGCCGTGCTGGAAGCAGTTCCCCTTGCCCACATCTTGATTGTCGATGACAACTCGCCCGATGGGACGGGGGTGTTGGCTGACGAAATGGCAGCGGACGACCCGCGCATTCAGGTGTTGCATCGAGAGGGCAAGAAGGGGCTCGGCAAGGCCTACCTCGCAGCATTCGAATGGGCTCTTGAGCGTGACTACCAATTTGTCTTTGAGTTTGACGCCGATTTCTCGCACAAGCCCGAATACCTGCCGACATTCCTCGGCCTACTCGATTCTTCCGCCGACGTGGTGGTTGGGTCTCGGCGAGTTCAAGGCGGCGGTGTCGAAAACTGGGGCGCCGCACGGAGGTTCATATCGTGGGGCGGCAGCATGTACTCAAGGGTGGTGCTGCAAGTTCCTGTGCGCGACCTAACCGGTGGCTTCAACGGATTCCGGCGAGACGCGCTCAAGCGAATTGGCCTCGACCAAGTATCAAGTACCGGCTACTGCTTTCAAGTGGAGCTCAAGTATCGCGCCTGCAAGCAAGGGCTTCGCGTGGTGGAGTCGCCAATCATTTTCCCGGATCGAACTCGTGGCGAGTCAAAGATGAGTGGCGACATTTTTATGGAAGCCGTCACGCAAGTATGGAAACTACGCCGTAGTAAGTCCTAGGGTTTTTTCTTAGGATCTGGCGGTGTGTAGATTTCTGCGCGCCGAGGCTGGGCTGGCTGTGTCGCGTTGTGCGCCCGCTGCTGCTGTTGTTCGTAGTGCTGCTGCTGCTCGTATTGTTGTTGTTGTTGCTGGCGTTGTTGCTGCAGCAACTGCTCGTGACTCTGCTGGTATGCCTGAGGCTGCTGACTCTGCTGGTATGCCTGAGGCTGCTGGTATGCATTGGGCTGCTGGTGCGCCTGAGGCTGCTGGTATGCCTGAGGCTGCTGCTGCTGGTATGCATTGGGCTGCTGATGCGCCTGAGGTTGCTGCTGCGCGTGCCCCTGGCCCTGCTGCTGCTGGTATGCATTGGGCTGCCCGTGTTGCTGGTATGCCAGCTGCTGCCCTTGCTCTTGATGCTCGTCTCCATGCATTCGAACCTCAAAAAGCTGCAACACAACAGCCCCGCAAATTCCGCCAAACGCGCCCAGAAATACGTCGGTCACATCAATGTAGCGCCCAACAACGAGGGCTTGGGAAAGTTCTGTGAAACAGGCGAAAGAGCCGCAGAAAAAACCGGTTATAAGAACCGTCTGCAGCCGGGAAAACTCTGGGCGAATGCTCGTGAGTAGCTTTGCGAAGAGCAGTCCCAGAGGCAAGAAGAGTCCCGCTTCCTTTACGATGTCGACAGCGCTGCCCAGACTTCGCGTTGCGAAGTGCTGCTTAAAGGGCATTAGGTTGCTCTCGTGTCGGATCTTCTCAAAGACGGTTCCGAGCTCGGTTTCAAATTGAAAGGGTGACCAGGCAAAAAGCCCGATCACAAAGGCGTAGCCCAGTGTCGCCAGGGCCAACTGTTGCCATCGTACTTCTGCGCTGCTGCCATCGCTCCGTACCTGGGTTCCCTGAATCTTGAACCAGGTGCGAACCAATGCCCAGCCGAGTACACCGGAGAGCACTGCGACCCCCAGCATGGCGATATCGGTGCGGCGAGAGAGAATGCAGATTTGTGCGCCCTCGCAAAAGACAGCAACCGCGACGCATGCGAACACTGGCGAGAAGACGTTTAGGCGCCCTCGAATTCCCGCCAAGAATGCGGTTAGGCCCGCTACGGGAAGCAAGGCCCAAAGTTCGAAGGTGAGTTTGAGGCCACTTTCCTTCCAGTGAGAAACGCTGTAGAGCGGGTCGAGAATGATCTTGGGCACACCCGTTTCGTCGGGCTGAAGTTGGGCGTAGAGGTCGCTGAGTTTCACGGAAACGTCAAAGGGCAACAGTGCGATTAGCACGTAGACGCAAATGCCAATGAAACGAAACGCCGCGATGCTCTGGGTCTTTCGATCTTGTGTCTCGCCCTCGTGAAATCCCATGAAAACCAAGGGATTGAGGCCGTAGAAGCGAATTGCGGCAACAATGATCCAATAGCCAAGCACATATCCGGAGGTGTTGGTGATGAGATCGACCATGTCGGGAGTTCGACCGATGAAGCTCTGGCCAAGCTCCATGGTGAGGCTGACCGCAAAGCCACCGAGCAACCAAGGGCTTAGGAAACGGCCGCCTCGAGCACTGCGTGCGAGCGCTAAGAAAACTCCCAATGGCATGTAGAGGAGTACGTTGGTGGCGATGTCTCGGAGATTGTGCCCTCGGAACATCTCACGAGGGTTCTTTAGTTTGTCAAAGAGCCCACCCGCGCCAGCACCTCCATCTGCGGGCGTCCAACTCGCGTAGACGATGAAGAGGATGAAAAGAACCGTTAGGCCACCGAAGACCCATGCGACGAGACGTTCCGAGTTGAGCGGTGGGGACGACGACGTCGACACTGGTGTCTGATTCATTGACATTGATTTCGCTCTCTCGGTGTTTCGACTTCTGGGCGCCTTCCGCTCATCGTTGCTCACAGCGTCGTTTGGCCCACCAAACTCCTAGTTCGCGCCTCGCCAGAAGACGAACTCCCTTCGTGAGCGAAAACCAATTCCCATGAAGCAGACACTAGTAAAGAATCCGAGTCCTAATGCTCGTAGGAAGGGCAGCGATGGCAGCTTTCACATCGTCGGAAACGGATTGGTCGAGATCGGTTAGCAGGTAGCCAATCGTATCGTCGGTGCCAAGCTGCTGCGCGTGAATGTTGGCGTTGTGTTCCGCGAGAATATGTAGAATTTCGGCCATGACCCCGGGAACGTTCTGGTGAACGTTGAGAACGCGGTGCAGGTTGGGACGCAGAGGTTGCTCGATGGGGGGAAAGTTTACGGCGGTGCTTGTCGTGCCTTGGGTGATAAATCCCGAGCACGAGGCGGCAACTTCCTCCCCAATCGACTCCTGCGCTTCTTCCGTAGAACCGCCAATATGAGGCGTTAGGACGATGTTTGGCAGACCTACGAGGGGCGACTCAAAGCCGCCGCCGTTTGCTCGGGGCTCTTTGGGATAGACATCAATGGCGGCTCCGGCGATGTGACCTGATTTCACGGAAGCGGCGAGCGCTTCGAGGTTGATTACCGAACCTCGACTCGCATTGAGCAGGTACGTGCCCGGTTGCATCTTTGCCAAGTGCTCGGCTTGGATCATGCCCTTGGTCTCGTGGGTTGCCGGCACGTGGAAGGTCACAAAGTCGGATTGTGAAAGTAGATCGTCAAGGCTCTCGACCGGTGTGTTGTTGCCCATCGGAAGTCGCTTCGCGATGTCGTAGAAGAGCACCCGCATGCCAAAGCCTTCGGCAAGAACGCCGACCTGCGAACCAATGTGGCCGTAGCCAACAACTCCTACCGTCTTGCCACGCACCTCGTGACAGCCAGAGGCAGACTTATTCCAAGTGTGCTCGTGTAGCTCCTTTACGCAATCGCCAAGGCGACGCGCGAGCATGACGATTTCGGCGATGATGAGTTCGGCGACGCTGCGAGTATTCGAGAATGGGGCATTGAAAACTGGGATGCCCAGCGAGTTTGCTTTTTCGAGATCAACTTGGTTGGTGCCAATGCAAAAGCAGCCAACGCAAAGTAGCAGCGGCGCATGTTCCAAGACCTTCGCGGTGATCTGTGTCTTGCTTCGAATCCCAACAATGTGCGCATCGGCGAGATGTTTGATGAGCTCGTCTTCGGGGAGCGCGCCGGGCACTTGCACGACGGTAAACTCGGAGCGCTCAAAGAACGCCTTGGCGGAGTCGTGAATGCCCTCAAAGAGAACAACCTTGATCTGACCGGCTGGAAAGGTGGTTAACGACCGACGCCTCGACATGGCAGGGATTCTACAGAACCGGGCCTGAAGCACCGGGTTGCAGCGGCTGAATCAGCGCCGGTCGGACCAGATTGTGGAACTAACTGGCGGCCAGTTTGCTCCCGCGGAATTCTCGTCAGAAGTCTCCGCGAACCTAGGATGCAACGTGATATGTGGGTTACGACGCTTGAAGGGGAGTAATAGGATGATTCGTTCAACGATTACGGCAGCACTCGCAATTGCACTTTTTTCGGCCACCGCTTGTGGTGACGACGGAGACGGCCAACTTGACACCCAGCGTGTCGAATGCAACCCCCTTGGCGGCCCCGCCTGCATGATGCCTTGGCCCTCCTCCGCGTACCTCATCGCCGACACCACTACGGTCAGTGGATATCGCGTCGATGTGCCCGCTGCGGCGATGCCGGTCAACGCCGACAACATCGCCATCGAAGCTGACGTCTACAACCAATACGACGGCTTCGCAGTCGCCGGGCCGATGCTCGTCGATTTCCCCACCGGTGTTTCTGTGGATGGCCTGCCGCCGTCCTCAGACATTGCCCAGTCACTCGATGCCTCGTCATCCATCGTCGTCGTCAACATGGCGACGGGCGAGCGCCTACCATTTTTTGCCGAGCCCGACATGAACGCGGCGGTTCCCGAAGAGCGAGCTCTGATCATTCGCCCCATGACTCGCATGGCATCGTCGACACGCTACGCGGTTGGCATTCGCAACACGGTAAAGGCTGCCGACGGTTCTGCCCTGCCGGTTCCCGAAGGGTTTGCGCAGATTCTAGACGGCAAGGACATCAAACACCCGCTGTTTGAACGCCTTGACAACTACGATGAGATCTTCAGCGCCCTGGACGCTGCCGGACTTCCTCAATCAGAACTTGTCTTAGCATGGGACTTTGTCACAGCTTCCGACGAATCACTCACTGGCGACCTCATATCCATGCGTACGCAGGCTTTGGCGAAGTTGGACGAGGTGACTCTAGGCTATGACCTCACCCCAATGGACAACGGCAATCCCGACGAGGTCCTGCGAATTTTCGAAGGCACCTATGACACGCCGATGTTCCTTAGCAACGGTGAGCGCGACAATTCCATCCTGGTCCGCGATGCCGACGGTGTGCCAGAGTTCAACGAAATGGGCGACTCCAATATTGGAGTGGTTATTCCCAAATGCGTTGAAACCGCGACATTGCCAGTTCCCGTGGTCATCTTTGGACACGGCATGTTTGGCAACGCTGTCGACTCTCTCGACAACCGCTTCCTCCAACGCTTTGCCAACGACGAGTGCACCATCTTGGTCGGCAGCGATTTCATCGGGCTCACCAACCGACAATTCGCCAGCGTCGCCTTTGCGATGAACGAGCTGAACAAGGGCCGAGCACTCACCGAAAAGATGGCTCAGGCGATCATCAACTTCATCGCTCTCGAGACCAGCCTGCGCACAAGCCTATTGGACTCAGACGAATTCAAACTCGATGGCGTAGCGATGATCGACCCAGCTGACATCAGCTACTTTGGCGCCTCGCTGGGCGGCATTCTCGGTGGCGTATTTATGGCCTACGATCCAGTGATTACCCGCGGCGCTCTTGGCGTTCCCGGTGGTCCTTGGTCGCTGCTTTTTGAACGTTCGGTCTTTTGGCCACCACTTCGCATCACTATGAAGGGGGCCTATCCAGAGCCTTGGGACTACCAGCAGAACGTCGCGCTGATGGGAATGCTCTTTGAGAAAGTGGATCCGGTCACAACTGCGCATCGCGTCATCGCCGATCCACTTCCCAATACGCCTCCCAAGCAACTACTCCTATACATGGCCCTCGGCGATGCGCTCGTCGCAAACTCAGCTTCTGACACCTTGGCTCGATCGCTCAGCCTGCCGATTGTCGGCCCGAGCGTGCAGGTGCCATTTGGCTTCGAAGAGACGACCGAAGTAGTATCGAGCGGTTACACGATCTACGACGAAGATCCCGAGCTCGTTCCACCAGAGAGCAATGCGATGGTCGACCTTGAGTTCAACAGCACACACCAAGACGTGCACGAATGGGGCTCCGTGCAGAGGCAAGTCTTTGGCTTTCTTAAGGACGGCATGATCTCGTCGGAATGCAGCGTCGATAACGCTCCGGCACCGTGTCTTTGCACAACTGGCGCCTGTCAATAAAGCGGTCTGATTCGCTCTACGAATTGGTCTGAAATGCGACATCGTGAGGCGTCTAGGATGCGAATTCCAGCATTCCTAGGCGTTTGGCATCTTCACATCTAGCGTTGCCAGCCGCACGGGCCAGTCGCCAGTATTCTAGATTGCTCACAAGCGCAAGTGACGCTTGTGTGGGCGGCATGCAAGCGACTACGCTGCGGGCATGAATAGGTATGGCTTATGCTGCATGGTTTTTGCCAGCGTTTTTGCCCTTGGGGCATGCGGTGGTTCAGATGACAACACCGCTGAGGCTGACGCCGCTCCGGGCATTGAGCCAGCGGCTGAGTGCGAAGGCGATAGCGTCGTTGCACTACAAGGTACGCAGCGCATGGTGTTCTCGGGGCTTTCGATCGGAACGCAAGATGACGGCTTTGATCTCAACGGCGACGGCGAACCAGATAACAAGTTTGCCGGCGTCGCGGGCTTGGCTGCTGAGCCCATTGCAGATGCGTTCGCAGACTTTTCCCTAGTTCTGCCGATGGAGTTTTTCGACTTCCCAGAGGTTGGTGAAGACGACTGCGTGAAGTTTGCGATTTACCAAGGCGAGTATCGCCTCGATGGTGATGGCGATAACAAGGATACCGCTCGCGACGAGGGTGACTGTAACGACCTGCTCGCTACGGTTGCTCCCGGCCTTCCCGAAATCGCTGGCAATGGCATCGACGACGATTGCGATGGCCTAGCTGATGAGACCGAGGAAGACGTCAAAGGCACCATCGTTGTTACGCCTTCCGATGACGTGGCAGACACCGATCAAGATGGCGTGACACTCGCCGATGGTGACTGCGATGACACCAATGAGTTTGTCTTCCCAGGCAACGCAGAGACCTGCGGTGATGGCCTCGACAACAACTGTGACGGTGTTGCCGATTGGACTGTTGGAGCTGCGGAGGCGCACTGCTCACCGTTTGATAGCGACCTCGACCCACTCAATCTAACTCCTGAGAGCTTTGGCGACGGTGGCGAACCACAAATCGCCTTCAAGTCGGGCACGGTCTCGATGGTGGATGGAGTTCTTCGTTTGAAGTCGGGCCCATCGCTCTTCGCACTCACGCTGCCAATCGTGGACGACGTGGAACTTGAACTTCGCATCACCGGAACCACCATCGAAGCCGATCTCGTCATGAGCCCAGATGGTTGGACTCTGCAAAACGGTCGCCTCGGCGGTGTGCTCGACACCTACACCATGGACCAAGTTCGTGGACTCGACATCGAGCAAATCGGTTTGCGCCCTGAAGACTCTCTCGCCGATGCGATGTACGCCAATGTACTTGGCATTTTGCTCGGTCTTCGCAAAGCAGAAGCTGGCACACCGGGGGAGGGCTGCCTAACGCCCGACATCGATGTTGATGGTGACGGCCTCGAAGCATTCTGCGATACCACTCCCGAAGACGAGCCGTTCCTTATCGACCGCTGTGTTGATGGTGATGGCACGGTGGTGCTCGACGAAGGTACCGAGTGTTCAAGCGCTCTAGATGCGGATGGTAATCGCCGATTTGTCGATGGTGTTTCCATCGCCATCACGTTTGAGACGGTGCCAGCAGACTTGCCAACGACGCTCAACTAGTCGTCTTCGCTCGACGAAGACTGCATGTCGTTTGGGCCTCTTCGGAGGTCCAGCGCATACGCTCGAACTAGAGTTTTACAGTAGAACCGAACCCAAGCTACTTGGAGCTAGGGTGTGGACGAAGCCTCGATTGTGTCGGTATCTTTCGACATCGGTCACTGACGACCAAGGTAGAACGGAACAATTATGAAGAATCTCAAAGCACTTATCCTAGGTCTTGGCCTCACGGCTTCTTTTGGTCTCTCCGCTTGTGGCGACGGTGGCCTTGGCGACCTTAAGAAACTCAAAGACGAAGCTTGCGCATGCAAGGACATGGCTTGTGCCACCGAAGTCACCAACAAGATGGGCAAGCTCAAAGACGTGAAAGAGACCGACGAGGCCAAGAAGGTTCTCACCGAGCTCACCGCGTGTCTGACCAGCGCAATGGTTCCTTCGGCTCCATAGTTCTAGGTATTTTACCTACTACATTGGACCTGCTCTATGCAGGCAGAGGGCGTCGGTTTCTCCGGCGCCCTTTTTTTACGAGCCTAAACTATGGCGCGGGACGCGCCCTAGCTACCAAACAAAGGCTACGCGAGATTGCAGCGAGACCGAGTTGTCCGCGTTGGGCAGAGCGCTTCGCAGTGCCTCGCCAAACTTGAGGTACCCAGCTTCAAGGGAGAACTGCATGTGTCCAGAGAATTGCGCTTTGATAGCGACGTCCACCTCTGTGCCCAAGTACGACGACTCTGTTTGATCGTCGTAGATCATTGCGGGCCCTTCGATGGCGAGGGTGTCTGCCCAAGCCATTAGCAAGCTCGCAACAACCGTCACCTTCTTGCTTGGGATGTGATAGCGAACCTTGGGGTGAATGTAGTTGCTGTTGATGACGCCGCCGTTTGAGAAGAATCCCTCAGCGCCGTTGGGGTTTTCGTCGGAGAGAAATGGAGGGCCGTAGGTTCGAGCGCTGAGTTCGCGAAGCGTTTCCTCAAAGAGAATGAGCCCCACGTTGTAATCGGGGTGAAGCGCGCGTTGTTTAAAGTCTTGGTCGGGGAGCGAGTCGTCACCACTTGCGTGGCCGGCTTCAACAACAGCATCGAAGAGCTTCTCGCCCTTCTCGTTTGTCGCCATGTAGCCAAGGCGTACAACACCGCCTGTGATCTCGGCTTTCTTCTTTCGGTTCTTGCTTGGAAACGGTACGCCGCCAAAGGTCTCGCCAAAGATGGCCATGACTTCGGTCTCCGCGTAGAGCGGTCCGTAGCGAAGCTTGCCCCAAAAATCAGTAATGAAAATGTCGGAACCCGTGTCCACGCATGGGATCAATTCTCCGTCGAATTCACCGCAGTTTTCGCTCGCGTCCAAATCGGATGGCTGCGTGGAGCTGCGATCGGAGTGGCGCCAAACGAAGTATGTGCCAAGCCGGAGCTCATCGGTATCTCGCGCGAGTGGGCCACCAAACTGCGCGTACGGGTCGTTCCAGACCACAAATCCCACGTGCTCGGTAACGTCGTCGCCGGGGCGGGAGATGAAGCCCTGTTGCCCAAGCGGGCGAAATCGCGCCCCTTCAGACTCGGCACCAAGCAGCGGCGCCTCACTGATTTTGTCGTACGCATAACCGGTTACAAGCTTGCTCGTCGTATCCGACTTGCCCGTTAACGTTTTGTAAATCGAGAGCGGCTTTGTGATGAAGAGGACGCGGTCGGTGACCGAGCCGAAGTGATTGTCACCAAAGTCGTCGTCAAAGTAGGTGTCAATGCTCTCGCGCTGGGCGATGTGTTTTGGTCGCGTAGGATCTGGATCCAAGTAGGCATTGCCGCCGCCGTTGGCAAGCAAGCCCATACCCCAGTGACTCGGCATTCGGCCGACGCGCATGACGCCCACAGGAATCTTAAACTCAACCCACGCCTTGTGCAGTTTGAGAGCGTCACGGGTGTCGCTTAGGTAGTGCTGATCGGTTCCATCGATGGCAAAGAGCGGCGCTGTTGCAAGACCGTTGTTATCCCCCCAAAGGACATCATCGAGCGCGTCGACTTGGAAGTGAAGCTTGGCAATGTCGCCATACTTGAGCGTAGGAGTTATTCGCAGGCGCGACATCATGTAGCTTGTGCGGCGAATCTCGGGGATGTCGTATGGCTCGCCTCCGGGGAGGACAAATGTGCTTCCGTCCACGGGAGCCAAGTTGGTCATGGCCACGCCGCGGGTCCGGAAGTAACCGGATGAGTCCCAAGTAAGCTTGGGCGTATCCGCCTGCGCCTCCCCTGTGGCTACGACACTAGCGCCTGTGGCTACGACACTAAGGAGGGCTACGCTAAACAGAATGGAACGCATGATGGTTTTCGTGGCTGATTACTGAAGTGGGCGAAGGCTAACGGTAACAACGGCATCACCAACGATGGGTGCTGCGACTTGTCCCAAGAGCGTCATCTCACCATCGGCGAGGTCTGCATCATCGACAAAACCCCACACTTGCAGGAACCGCTCTTGCCCTGGTGGAAGCTCAATGGTCACAAAGACGCCATCGGTGTTGGTCGCGGACTGAAGACTGTGGCGAACGGGAAGCGACGTATTCGCTGCGGAAAAGTAGTAGCTAACGCCGCCATCAACGTGGCTTGCGACATCGAGAGTATCGCTTACGGCGGCGACCGCGCCTTTGACGACGTTGCCATCACAGTCGCGAATGCTGCCCGCAATGATGCCAAGTCCCGGAGTACGAGTAACACCAATAAAGGCGGGCAACGCTTGTGCGGTCAGCAGAGATACGGAATCGATGTCATCGCTTTGCGCGGCTTCACCAGGCTCGTAGTATTGATTTAGCGAATATGTGTCGAGAGCATCGTCTGCGACGATCTTAAACGCCCAATGCGTTTGGCCTGTTGGCAACGTGAACTCGTAAGCGCCATCTTCGTCGGACGTGGTGGTCGCAAGCTCAGTCCCGGTGATGCCTTCGTCGCCGTAAAGAGTCATCGTTCCACCGACAAGAGGCTCATCAGTTTGGAAGTCGAGCAGGGAACCCGAAAGCGTAATGTCAGTGGTTGTCGGAACTTCGGTCGCGGTTTGGCCGAGGCAGCTCCAGTTTGCCGGTCCAACCAAGTCCCAACCGTTCTCTGCCTCAAGGTAGGCGGTCGTCGCTTCCGTTGGGGTTGCAAAGCCAAGCTCGGGAAGACCATTGTCTACGCCACTATCAGGGCTGTTGTTGCTGTCTCCGCCACAGCCAACGCTCATTGTGAGCCCAAGGCCCAGTGCGAATGAGGACAGCGCGCGAACGCCGGAGGTGCTTTGAAGGGAAGTGCTGCGAAAGAAAGTGCTGCGAAAGAATGGCTGGTTCATGAACGGTCCTTAGGTGAGAGATGCGTGTGTATCCCGAATTGAATAGCGGTGCCAGAGCGTGCCCCCAATACCCAGCACTCGCGTTCCAATCGATTCCTTTGGGCACAGCCCAGGCCCAACGAAACCGGATCGGTCACAAGGGCTCACAAGCGATTCCGGGTGGTTGGCTATTTACTCTTCGCCAATAGCGAAAGCGCGTGCTGTGCGAGACTGTGGCGATGATTCGCCGTCGCTGTGTCGCTTCTTTCGCACTCGTATTGTTGTCTTGCGCAGGCTCCGCTGACACTCCAAAGGCGCCCGAGGTATCGGGGGCAACGCCGCCAACACAAACCGTGGACGCTGGCGCAAGCGCTCTTTGCAAAAGCGAGGTCATCGCGCTGCCACCGGAGTTCGCTCCAGGCTTGCCAACGGGGCAAGAGACGATTTGGTTTGCACCGGGAATGTTCCAACCGGAGGCGAATGACTACTTCATGTATCAATTTGTTTTGAGGTTCGATGCGCCCCAAGAAATTGCGACGGCGAATCTCCAAGCAGTGCTCTTGGGATACTACGAAGGCCTCATGACCGCCGTTGCAGAAGGCAAGAACCGCGAGCATGCGGCGGGAGCTACGGTCGTCGAAGTACAAGCGTCCGCAAATACGTTTGCGTCGATGCTGTGTGGAACATCGGCATGCCCAGAGTCGGTTCAGTTTTTTGAGGCAAGCATTGTCACCATCGATGAATTTGCAACGGGAGAGCCCCTTTCACTCCACGTCGTCTTGGCAGCAACTCCGAATATGGTCGCGGCTCATGTGGTGCCAAAGGGGGCGTGGAATGCAGCACGACCCACACTATCGCTGCCTTGTTTGGTTTCCCGTCCATAGCGCGCAAACTCTGCCGCGTACTCTTGCTGCAATACCGAACGTTCCGGAATTGCGTCGTCAGCACCCGTGCAAGCGGGCCCTGCGGTTGCAGTAGCTTGGGAGCGTGCTTGGAGTCGCTCTACTTTTGCTGCTCGTGGTCCATGGCCTAATCCACGGAATGGGCTTTGCCAAGGCCTATGAACTCGCCGAGTTTGAAGGGCTCACGGCATCCATTTCGCGAGGGTGGGGCGCACTTTGGCTAGTTGCCGGTGTTCTTCTTCTCGCAGCAGCAAGCCTACGGTTCTTCGATTCGACGTGGTGGTGGCTACCCGCGCTTGGTGGTGTCGTCGTTTCACAAGTCCTCATCATCGCGTTTTGGTCGGATGCGAAGTTCGGTTCACTTCCAAATCTAATACTTTTTCTGATTTCGATTGTGGGAGCTGGGCAGTGGAGTTTCGAACGAATGGTTCTCGCCGAGGTCAAGCAATTGCAGCACGACGCACAGGGGGGCGAGGTTGTTGCCGAAGAAGACCTGGCAGCGCTTCCGAACAGCGTACGCCAGTGGCTACGGCGCTCGGGTGTTGTTGGCAAACCAAGAGTCTCGCTCGTGAGACTCAAACAGCGCGGTCGAATGCGAACCAAACCGGGCGCGAGTTGGATGAGCTTTGAAGCAACCCAATGGATCTCAACGAAGACCCCAGGCTTTGTGTGGTTTGCCGATGTCTCCTCCTACCCAGGAGCATTCCTCTACGGCCGCGACAAGTATCAAGCTGGTCACGGGGCGATGACCATCTCACTGCTCTCGCTCATCCCCGTTGTCGATGCGGCCGGACCGAAGGTCGATCAGGCCAGCATGCTTCGTTTTCTGGGCGAAATGGCTCTCTACCCTTCGGCGGCACTGGAGCCCTATGTTGTGTGGGAAGAAGCGGGAGAGTTGGCTGCTCGCGCCACAATGACCTACGGCGGAATTACCGCCTCGGGAGTCTTTGCGTTTGATGCAGTGGGGAATGTTCTGAATTTTCAGGCCAAGCGATATCGCGAAACAAGTACCGAGGACTGGCTTGTTGAGGCCAAGGATACCGGCGAGACGACACGTGCAGGACGTCGATTTCCCGCACGTTGGGATGTCTCCTGGCGATTGGACACAGGTGACTGGACATGGCTTGAACTTGAGATTTTTGACGTCGCGTATGATGACGAGGTAGCGCCTTAGTCACATGCGGTGGTTGTGCAGTCGCAGACTTGGGCATCCCCACAGGTGTGCACAATCTCGCCGGTCTCAAAGAAGATCTGAATCTGCTCGATAGCGGCTTGCGAGTTGCGAGTTACGTAGTGGCCCAGGTTTTCTTGAGGCGGAATATTGCCCTCTGGAATGTCACCAAAGCCGCCGTCGAAAATCACCAAGGCGCTCGATAGTGGCCCCGGCATTTCTGGTACGCCAAAGGGGGCGTAGAGTGCGGGAGCCAAGACAGGAATCCCCATGGTGCGAGCCTGGTACTCGGTAGAGACGTTTGGAACTTCCGAATCCGCTCGTGACATATGCAGCAGGAACTGCTTGTCAGGAGTCCCTGGGATTGGGTTTCCCGGAAGATCGGAAATGACGTTGGTTGGCTCGGTTTGATCCCAGCGAATCTGTAGGAGGTTAATCATGATCGAAACACTGAGCGGGTCCTTGTAGGCGCCGATCACGACGTTGCGATACGTGGGCCAATCGAGCGAGCGCTCCAACATGAGGGAGTAATTTGCGCCGCCGACACCGAGAGCCGCGCGTTGAATGTGCGGATCGTAGGCGGCGATTGTTGCCCCAAAGATGTGGCCCTGCGAGAGCCCGTAATAGTGAATCTTGCTTGTGTCGACGATGCTGGCGCCCTCTCCATTGACGAAGAGCGTTTCGGCCATGGGGCCGCGTACGGCCTGTACGAGGGCAATGTGATTGTTGATGCCCTGAAGCATCGGATCAAAGATTTGATCCGCGAGATTGTAATCGTTGAGCACCAAGAGCACGTTGGGAATGTCTCGGGTACTCATGCCGCGCATGATCGTGCCAACGACAACGGCGCACATTTGCTCGGCGAGGGCTCGCTGCGATCCGCTCGCCGCTTGGTTGTTCTCTCCCAAGAGTCCGTGACCGTAGATGATTACCGGCACAGGCTCGGTCGCCGTGAGTGCACACTCTGGAATCACCGCGGTGAAGGGCACGTCATGCATGCCTTCCACTTTCGGCAGTCCATCTGCGTCGCGAAGGGCTGCAATCCCGAAGGCAAAGTCGCCTCCCTTCGAGAGCATCAGCGGAACCGTAAACGTGCCATCCACGCGCCGCATGCCGCTGTCCTTCGAGATGTCCTCATCGGTTATCTCGAAGGTTAGGTTTGCGCCATCGACACCGGCCGCTTCCAAGGTGCGGTCGCGGGAGACAATGAGGTCTTCGCGCAGCGCTTCGTCGGAGGCCGTTGTGAAATCCCATGCAACTACGAGATCATCCGTGGGCACACCGGCTGTTGCGAGCGCCTCCAAGACTTCGGCGTAGTCGTCGCGCCGGGCCTCAAGTGCCTCGTGCTTGGTCGTCTTGCCCGAGAGCAAGGCCGCAAAGCCCGCTGAAATGGGTAGCTCGCTGCCATCCTTGGCTTTAAGACTTTTTCGTACCGCGGCCGCATACCTCGTGCCAGGCTTGAGTCGCTTGGCGGAGCGAATGTAGAGAGCTTGCTTATCCGTGATGTCAGGTGATCGGATATCTATTTCGGCAAAGTGCAGCACGCGCTCACCGGTTTCCATGTCGAGCAACACGGTGGGACTTGAGTCCTCTACGCTGTCGAGAAAGCGCGAGTTCGGAACGAGGTTGGAATCATCAACGCCGGTTTCAAATGCGACGATCATCGGCGCCGCCGCGGAAAATCCGTCGAGGGCATTGAGGGGCGCAGGATCGATCGCGATACCGTCGAGATTGGTTGGCAGCGCGCCTGCCGGAATGTCGAGACGCATGCCCGTGTTGCTTGTTGCGTCTTCAGAAGCGTAGAGGTTTGATGGCCAAGGTGTGACGCAGCCGTTTCCGCCAAGTGGGTTGCACTCTTGTTGGCTTAGGAGCGTGTCTTCGCCGTCGTCTTTGTCATCATCTCCGCATCCGATTGCGGTAACGCAAAGAGTGGAAAGTAGGATGTGTCGCAGCCAGGTTCCTCGCATGACCCGAAGCTATCGGCGCTGGCGCAAACATGACAGTGCGATCTGCGTGCCTTCGTCGGAACTAGTCGCAAGCAAACCAGCATTGCTCGTGAGCAATTGGGTGTCTTCGGGTAGTTACGGAATTGTTCCTTGGTTAGAATTGGCGCATGGCCAAGACAGTTGCGGTATTGGGAGGCGGAGTAGCGGGGCTCAGCGCGGCGCACGAGCTCATCGAGCGCGGTTTCGATGTTCAGCTCTACGAGGGCTCGGCGCACTTCGGTGGAAAATCTCGTAGTCATCCTGTGCTCGGCACTGGGACTGACGGACGCGCGGATCTGCCCGGCGAACATGGCTTTCGATTCTACCCGAGTTTCTATCGGCACCTCATCGACACGATGGAGCGCATCCCTCTTGCCGATCCAAGCAAGAATGTCGCTGGGAACTTGCGAGCCGCGGACCGTGCGGCGATTGCCTCTGCCGATAATCAGACGATTCACGAATTCGTTAGAAAGCGCCCAGACACTCCGTATTCGGTACTTCAGAGTCTTGAACTCTTCTTTCAAGACATGGACGTCGACGCTGCGGATGTTAGCCTCTTTGGGCTAAAAGTTCTTCAGTACCTCACATCGTCAAAGGAGCGAAGAGACCAAGAGTACGAACCGATGTCTTGGTGGGAGTTTTGTCAGGGGCATCGCTTCTCAGAAAACTTCCAACGCTACATGCGAGCAATTCCAAGAACCATGGTGGCGATGGATCCCGAGGTCAGCAGTGCGCGAACGATCGGCACGATCTCAATGCAGCTCATTCTCGATTTTGCCTCGGAGGGAGTGAACAACGATCGAACGATGGGCGGCCCAACGTCTGAGATGTGGATTGACCCGTGGGTTACGCATCTCACAGCGCAAGGAGTGCAGTTTCACATGAACAAACGTGTGACCTCGCTCAACCTTAGTGGCAACGCGATTGGAGACGTGACGTTTGAAGATGGCACCACAGCGACTGCCGACTACTTTGTACTCGCGGTGCCGCTCGACATCGCGCACAAGCTAATCTCCGAGGAGATCGGGGACCTGGATCCCAAACTTGAGCATGTGCGAAATGCCGATATGGACAGCCTACTGGCGTGGATGGTCGGAATTCAGTATTTCACGCACGAGGATGTTCCCATGATTCCGGGACACGTTTTTTACCCAGATTCAAAGTGGGCTCTCACGTCGATTTCCCAGGCACAGTTTTGGGATCAAGGCGGACTCTTTCGACAACGCTACGGTGATGGTTCGGTTGGTGGCATCGTCTCCGTTGATATTTCGGAGTGGAAAAAGCCGGGGCACTTTGTAGCCAAGACCGCTCTGCAATCCACGCCCGACGAAATTGCCGAAGAAGTTTGGCAGCAAATGAAACGCTCGGTGAACGGCGTCGGTGAAAAGGAAGTGCTCTCCGATGAGAACTTGCACAGCTGGCACCTCGATGATGAACTCGAATATGGTCCCTTGGGAGCTGCTCCTCCCATCAATCACGGGCGTCTCTTGGTGCACCCACCGGGCTCTTGGAAGATTCGTCCTACTGCCAACACAGAGCTAGACAACCTTGTTCTCGCTTCCGACTATGTGCAGACCTTCACGGATCTAGCGACCATGGAAGGCGCGAACGAGGCCGCCCGCCGCGCTGTGAATACCCTCCTGGACAAGGAGAACTCGACGGCACCGCGCGCGGGCGTTTGGAAGCTCGAAGAACCCGCGGGATTTGACTTCCTAAAGGACCTGGATCGAAAGCGCTTCCAGGCCGGCAAGCCCCACATTCTCGATGGCGACCTGCTGAAGATGGCGTTTGGGGCGGCGGAGCTTGGGCGCAAGGCTGCCAAGGCAACTGGGCTGAGCGCCCTTGATGACTACTTAGATCGCTTCAAATTTAGTCGATTTATCGAGGCTCTCCTATCTCGCCTGGGAGTCATTAAGTATCCGTAACTAAAGGTGTTATCGGCGATTTGGGACGACGGAAACCGATCCCTAGCAATCGGAGGAGCCGATTAAGGAAGAGGGGGAACTGACCGAAAGCTCAAGAGTGGCCACTCTTGTTGAATTCACCCAGGGACGCCCGATGCGTCATTCGCTCGGTTCTTTGACCACGCTCGGGCGCTCGAAGGACAACAGCATTCGGCTCGACGACGGAGCGGTGTCTGCTCATCACGCGGTGATTCGAGCGGTGTCGGGAGGTGGGTACGTGCTCGAGGACTTGGGAACCACAAATGGCACCTTTGTTGGCGGGGCACAAGTCAAAGAGCGGACGCTGCAGGAGGGCGACAAGATCACCGTTGGAGGCATTAGCTTGTCCTTCTCGACGCGGATTGCCGAGGGAACGCCTGCGCCGGGCGCGGTGCCGCCACCGAAGACAACGACATCGGGAAAACTCAAGCGACCAAGTACAGCGCTCCACCAAGTGAAGATGACGGTGTCAGAAGAACTCGCATCGGTGCGCCCGACATGGGAGATGTCTGCCCAGGGCCAGCACACGATGATCGAGGCAGCCCCTTCGACGGGGAATCTTCAGCAAGACTACGATCGCTTGCTCGCAGGCTACGAACTCATTCACGCAATTGTCGGCGAAGATGATCTAAGTGTTATTCTAAACCAGATCGTCAATGCGGTCATCGACCTGATGTCGGTGGATCGAGCGGCCGTCCTGCTTGTGTCTTCGGATGGCAAGCTGGTGCCGCAAGTGGCTCTGCAGAAGCAGCGCTCGCGCGAAGAGTTCAAGGTTTCAACCAGCATTCTCAACTACGTGATTGAGCATCGCTCTGCTGTTGTCTGCAACGATCTGGGAGCGGATGAGCGCTTCTCTAGCTCGCGAAGCATTATCATGCATCAAGTTCGTTCGGCGATGTGTGTCCCCATGTTGCACGATGGTGAGCTTGTGGGCGTGCTCCATATGGACTCGCTCATTACGAACAACACCTTCAATCAAGAGAGTCTCGAAGTTGTAACGACCATTGCAAACACCGCGGCCTATGCGGTTCGGACAGCAATGCTGAAAGAGCAAATTCGCGATATTCAGCGGCAACAGGCCGAAGCCATGCGGGCCATGATCTCTGGTGCATCGCATTTCATCAACAACCCGCTCGCTGTGATTCGTGCCAACCTATCGATGTTCGAAGAATGGTCGGGGACCATGACTCAGTTTCATCGGGAAATTGAAGCTGACCCTACGAAATTTTCTGAGATCAAGACTTCGCTTGGGATCGACTTTATTGACGAGGAACTCGCGCCGATGTCGAGGGAGACCGCCCAGTCTGCAGCCCGCATCGGTGAAATTGTTCGAGCACTCTATGTCTTTGAGCACCAAAACGACCCAAGTGCATGGTCTGAGTTTGACGTTGCCGAGTTGCTTCGCGAGGTAATGGAAGAGCAGAAGGTGGCGATTGCAAAGGTCGCCACGGCACATCTGCAACTCTCGCCATCACAGGTTTGGGGAGTGCGCGAGCGTCTCAAGCTGCTCGTTACCAATCTCGTGACCAATGCTTGGCAGGCCATTGAAGAGGGCAGCGTCGATACCCAGTGGGTTGTCGCTTCGTGTCATGTCACAGGCGGACGTGCGCACATTGCCATCGACGATACAGGGAGGGGAATCCCGATCGAGAATCGCAATCGGATCTTTGCTCCGTTTGATACTGACAGGCTTGACGGCTCTCTCGGGCTCGGGCTTGCGGTCGCCGCAGAGGTTGCCCGGCAGCACAGCGCACGCCTCCAAGTACGCGAGCGCGAAGGTGGTGGGACTCGCCTATCCCTTGACCTACCTGTCGCAGGCTGAACAGGCGCCCCACACGATTTCCGATTCGCGGTTCGGCAGGTACACTTGTAGGCAGTATGGGCGAGGACAGCAGAGCCAAAGTTGGCGACGTTATCGATGGCCGGTACCAGCTCATGTCCATGCTCGGCCAAGGTGGCATGGGGCAAGTCTTCCAAGCCGAGCACATTGGCATCAAGCGCGAGGTCGCAATCAAGCTCTTGCATCGCGAGCTGCGAGACCATGAGGGAATCCAGGAACGCGTCATGCGGGAGGCATTTGCCACCGGGCGCCTAGACCACCCCAACTGTGTTTCGATCACCGATTCTGGAATGCTCGAAAACGGTGGGGGGACCTACCTTGTAATGGAGTTGCTCAGGGGCGAGTCGTTGGGCGACGCACTTGATATTCGTGAGACTCTGCCAATCGCCGAGGCAATTTCTATCGCCCGAGATATTCTTAAGGGCTTGCAGCACGCGCACGGACTCGGAGTGGTTCATCGAGATCTCAAGCCCGATAACGTCTTCCTAGTCAAACCTCAAGAGGAAGACCTCTTTGGCTATCCGATGGCCAAGATTCTCGACTTTGGTATTGCGAAGCTTCTTGGCGAGGCGAAGGAAGAGGCCGGCGGCGGCGATTTGACCGAAGCCGGCATGGCGATCGGGAGCCCAACGTACATGTCGCCGGAGCAGGCAACCGGCGGCACGATTGACGGCCGAACCGATCTGTACACCCTCTCGCTGATCCTCTACGAGATGATCGGCGGCGAACCACCGTTCTTTGAACCTGATGACAAGGTTCGCGCGCTGCAGAGGCGGCTAAAGGAAAAGGCTCCACCTGTCGTGAGTCCCTCGGGAGAAATGGTTCCCGAGGCGCTTCAGGCCCTGTTGCAGGATGGTCTCGCCAAGATGGACAAAGACCGAGTGCCGAATGCGGAAACGTATCTCGAGCGACTCGACGCGATCTGGGCACAGCTACCCGGGGTCGCAGCCGCAAGCGAAGCCGTGGTTCTGGCTCCCTCGCCAGAGTTTCACTCAGGCCCCGTTTCAGGCCCCGTTTCAGGCCCCGTTCCAGGCCCCGTTTCAGGCCCCGTTCCAGGCCCCGTTCCAGGCCCCGTTTCAGCGCCGGACCCAACGCGTACCGACATGGTTCCGCGTGGCTTGGCTCCGGCCGCGGTTTCGCCGGAGCTCATGAAGCGACTCAAACTGGGAGGCATCGCCCTTGTTGGAGTTGTCGTATTGATTGCCCTCATCGCTGTTGCGAGTCGCGGCGATAACGCTCCCAAGGATGATTCAGAAAACGTCTTATCGATGGAACCCGACTACGTCGACCGCGTTCGCTCTTCGGATCCTGCGGCTTTGGCGGCGCAGCTGACTGAGGAACTCGACAGGCTACAGGTCGAAATCGATGAAGGGCGCGGGGAGGACCAAGTCGAACCACTTAGACGCCTGCAAACGACGTGGCCGCGCGATGCCCGTACAAACTTTCTGCTTGGGTTGGCCTACATGGAGAAAATGTACTGGGCCGATGGCTTCAAGTACTTGGAGCTTGCGATCGAAAACGATGCACAGTTTCGCGAAGAGCCCGCCCTTATTAAGGCGGCGATCCGATCACTTTCGTCCCAGAGCAAACCGGGCATGGGGCAACGCTTTCTGGTCAAACAGGTTGGTCGTGCAGCGATTCCCTACCTAGAGGAGACGGTCGCTGGCGGTAGTGCTCGTCAACGCAAGTACGCGGACCGCGCCTTAAAGCAGCTGCAAGCCGCCGATATGTAGCGCATTGCGCATCGCTACGGTTTGGAACCGCCAAGAGATTGGTGATGTGCCTCGCACCCTGGCAACTAGGGTTCGGAATGAGCTTTTCATGGCTGTTCCAGCCATGCATACTGCGACAACGATCCATACCGAGGGGAATTACGATGCTGAATAAACGACTTGGACTTTCTGCTGCCTTATTACTCGCTTGCTCTTCAATGTTTGCCTGTTCGTCTAGCGACAACCCGGCCGCGATTGATGGCGGCGATGTCGATGTTATCGACGCAACTCCCAACCCCGGCCCAGATGCAGACACGCGCTCTGGCGAGAACTTCTCGGTAACATGGGGACCGTATGACGTACCCTCGGGCGTCGAAGACACGAAGTGCATGATCCGGCGCGTTAGCAACGATCGCAGCATTCACGTCGGCCAGATTCACAACGTCCTCGGAGACGCTTCGCACCACTTTATTGTCTATCGCATTGCCGAAGGCGAAGAGAGCACGGAGCCGTTTGACTGCCAACCGTTCGCCGACGTGTTGAATCCTGCGAATGGCGCTCCACTCATGGTGACGCAGAAGGCAGAAGAGACCCTTCAGCTTCCTGATGGTGTCGCGTTCACATTCGAGCCAAATCAGCTCGTGCGCCTTGAACTCCACTACCTAAACGCAACTCCTGAGCCCAAGACGGTTGAGGTCACCTCCACGTTCACGACCGTCTCTGATGCGGACTTCGAGTTCGAGGCGGACTTCCTCTTCATTGGTAACCCGGATATCGATCTGGCACCTGGCGCGTCGGTAACGCTTGGACCAAACTTCCTCCCTCTTCCTGCCGACATCGAGGGCGCCAACATCTTTGGCATCACCGGGCATACCCACGAACTCGGCACCGACGTTACCGTCGCGTACCAAGAGGGTGAAGGCGGCCCGGAAACGATGCTCTACGACATTGAGAACTTTGATTGGGAAGAGCCCGACACGGTCCTCCTTGACCCACCACAGGTGGTCGGTGCGGGCGGCGGCTTCAATTTCAGCTGCTCTTGGAACAATACAACTGCCGAGCAAGTGACCTTTGGCGAGGGCGTATCAGAGGAAATGTGTTTCTTCTGGGCGTACTACTACCCGAGCAAGGGAGCACGAGTTTGCGTGCACAGCGAGCAGGCACCACAGGTCGCGACGGACCTTTGCTGCCCGGGCGACGCTCTTTGCGCGCTCCTCGACGGTCTACTCTAGACCCACGCACAAGTACACCAGTGGATGCTGCCAGGCTTGTATGCCTGAGCAGCATTTTCTGCTTTCGGGCCCCGACAGGAGCGCAGTCTTGGACGTGAATTGCCCTACGCTTCGCGCGGAGATTGGCTATACTTCGCCCACAGAGCCCAGGTTTGCAGGATAAGAAAGAGATAGCCGCTATGGAGACACTCGCGTTGTCTCCCGCGGAGCAGAAGAACTCTGAGCAGCAATACACGGCACCGGCACCGGTGGGCGATGCATCGTTGGCGGAGACGCTCGAGTCCACGGGCGATCCGACCGCCGCGGAGCAGTCTTCGTTTGCAAAAGGGTCGCGTGACACGGGCGGAGAATCACGACGAGACGTTGAGGTGGCCGCCACGATTGCCGCCGGCAGTGCTAGCGAAGTGCCAAGTGCCCAAGCGTCCGAAGACTCGCAACCCGATCTCTCGCCACCGGCCATTCGCGCAGGAGCGCATCTTGGTCGACTCGAAATTGGCGAGACTCTTGGAAGCGGCGCGTTTGGCGTTGTGGTTGCCGCCTATGATCCGGAGCTAAAGCGAAAGCTCGCCGTCAAGATTCTCCGTCCTGAGGTTTTTGATTCGAAGGGCGGTAAAGACGCGCAAAAACGACTTCTCCGCGAAGCGCGTGCCATGGCGCGTATCTCGCACCCCAACGTTGTGACTGTGCACGATATTGGCACGGTGGACGGGCAGGTGTTTGTCGCCATGGAGTTTGTCGCCGGCACCCACTTGCGCCACTGGGTCACAAAGTGCGACCGAAGCTGGCAAGAGATTGTGGACATCTTCTCCAACGCGGGGCGTGGCCTTGCTGCGGCACACAAAGAAGGGTTGGTTCATCGCGATTTCAAACCCGATAACGTCTTGGTTGGCGATCGAGGGGAAGTTCGAGTTGCTGACTTTGGCCTCGTGAGTATTTCTTCCCAAGAGAACGAGAAGGTTGCCTCGTGGGAATTCGCGGTTCCGCGCTCAAACTCAGATGAACTTGGGATAACTCGGGTCGGTGCGGTTATGGGCACCGCGCTCTACATGGCCCCCGAGCAGCATCGCGGGCACGAAGCAGGCCCAAGTGCCGACCAATTTGCGTTTTGCGTTGCTCTGTACTGGGCTCTCTATGGGCGCACTCCGTTCAAAGGAAGTCACTACGAAGAACTCCGAGAGAACGTTCTCAAGAACAAGCTCATTGAGCCTCCTTCCGATTGTGGGCGGCCAAAATGGCTTTGGCCGATTCTCGTTCGAGGCATGGCAACGGATCCTGCGTCTCGGTTTGAGAATATGGATGCGCTTCTGGCACGCCTGTCGTTCGACCCATCGAAGCGGCGAAAATCCCGACTCAAGATTGCAGCCGTGGCGCTGGCTGGCATCGGAGCCTTTGGCGGTTTCTGGATGACGCGTCCAGCTGCGGCCTCCGTCTGTCAGAACGCAGAGGAGCGTCTGGCTGGCACCTGGGACGATGCGGCAAAGGCTCGAATATCGAGCGTCTATGCCACGGCAAATCGGGGCGAGTCGTTTTTGCGATTGGCGAGCACTGTCGATGCGTACGCTGACAATTGGGTCTCGGTTCGAACGCGCGTTTGTGAGGCCACCCACTTTGTTGGGGATCAGAGCGACTCGCTCATGGACGTGCGCATGAGTTGTCTCGACCAGAGGCTTGGGTATCTCAATGAGTTGATGGGACAGCTTCGAAGTGGCACGGAAGGACCGATGCTTGACAAGGCCGTGACTGCGGCCATGGCGCTCCCAACACTGGATGCGTGCACGCAAGCTGAGAATACTTCTGAACGGACACCGCTTCCAGAAGATGCGAAGGAGCGAGAGGCCGTTCTGAAATTGCAGGCTTCGGTTGAGAAGGCTCGGGCGTTCGCAGAGCTTGGTAAACCTGCCGAGGCGGCTGCTGTACTCCAGAACGCTCTTGAGACACCGATTGCTTTCCCACCTGTTCAAGCCGAAGCGACAAATCTCTTGGGCAAAGCACTCTCCGATTTGGGGCAGTTGCCCGAGAGCGAAGCGATGCTGCACAAGAGCATCGAGTACGCGACCGTGGCCGGAAACGACGTGTCCGTTGCTTCAAGCTGGTTGGCACTCATGCACGTGGCTGGTGTGGAACGCGAGAACTACAAGGATGGCTACGAAATGGGGCGAATGGCCAAGCTCGCGATGACTCGCGGCAAGGCAACTCCGTTTCGATTTGCCGGTGTCGACAAGGCAACCGCTGCCATTCTGCTTCGGGAAGGCAAAGCTGCTGAGGCCATCGCACTCTTGCAGCCCTTGGTGCCTCTCTACGAGAAGTCATCCGATACCACCGAGCTAGCATTCTTCCTAGCGGCTTTGGCCGATGCAAAAGCTGCAGACGCGCGCCATGACGAGGCGATCGTTGACTACAAGCTGAGCTTGGCCCACCTGGAATCCGTCCTGGGCCCGGACCATCTCGAAAACGTCTATGTGCTCAACAATCTCTCGGTTGCCTATAAAAACACGGGCAAGGTGGCGGAAGCTCGAGTTGCTCTTGAGCACAGTTTGGCCATCGTTGAAGCGACACACGGCAAGGTGCATCGCAATGTGGTGACCATTTTGGTCAACCTTGGAAATCTCGCACGGCGGGACGGAGACATGGAGGAGGCGAAAGCGGTCTTTGCTCGCGCCATTTCCGTGGGCAACGAAGTGCTGGAGGAGGGACATCCCAACGTCACAAAGGCGATCATGAATTTGGGAATTGTGCTGGCCGCCGAAGGTGATTACGAAGGAGCGACCAGCAAGTTCTTGGTTGTTCTCGCGCGGGCTAAGAAAAGTTCGGAAGGTGATCATCCGGATGTCGCCATGGCGCTAAACAACGTGGGGGAGGCGCTGGCCTTGGAAACGAAGTTTGCAGAAGGGCTTCCCTATGTTACCGAGGCCCTAGAGATGAAGACTCGCCTCTACGGGGCAAACCATCCCAGGAGCGCCAGTAGCATTGCGACCGTTGGAACCATCAACGCGGAGCTTGGCAACGTTAGGGAAGCCGAGGCGCATCTAAAGCGCGCACTCGACATTTTTGTAGAAGCGGCTGGCCCCGAACATCCGCGGAGCATCATGATGATGAGTGAGCTGGGGAAGCTGCACAGCACCAACGGCTCGGCAAAGAAGGCAGTCTCCTTCCTCAGGCAAGCCATTGCGGCGAGAGGGGAGAGTGTGACGATCGCCCAAGGCGAAGATCGTTTGCGTTTGGCACAAGCGCTGTGGTCGCTCTCCGACCGAAAGGCCGCAGCCTTGGAAGAGAAGAGTATCGCGGTGCTGATTGACCAGTTGGATGACTCGAAGGCTCTTGAAGACGCCTTGGAGGTATGGCGCCGAGAGCGCTAGCCAACACTTCAGACCCTTGCACGCGATTTCGAGATGCGCCGGCAGGCAGGTCTATCTGTGCAGCGCTGCGAGGGTGCAATCGCGCCAAGTGCCCTGCAAGAGCAGGTAGCTCGCTAGGACACCTTCGACGCGAAAGCCAAGCCGTTGCAGGAGCTGACCACTCTTCGCGTTGTCCGCCTCGTAAAACGCTTCTACCCGGTGTACCTCCCAGTGTTCACAAACGTAGTCGATGGCCGCAGTCACAGCTTCGGTCATAAACCCCTGGCCTTGCTCGGCGTGCGCAACATTGAACCCCACAGAGCAGTGCTGGTACCGGCCTCCTAGGAATCCCGAAAAGTGGCAGGAGCCAATGAGGGCGTTGGTATCGAGCCGCCTCACGAGAAACGTGAGCGCTTCTCTGCGCAGCCTGGCGAGCGCTTCTTCGGCAAAGCGCTCTTGCCAGAAGCTCGCTTCGAGGTAGCGCGGGTTCTGGGCGCCGAACTCGAGATGAAACGCTTGGTTCTCTCGTTTGTAGCGAGCGTACTCATCAGCATCAATGCTCAGCGGCGACACGAGTTGCAGGCGTTCGGTGGGTATCTCGATTCGAAATGGCGGGAGGCGATCGCTCGATGCGGAGGCACTTGGCGTTTCGCTCGGAGCCAAGAGGCTTTCGAAGAAGCGCTGCTTTGCTTGCCCATAGCGAGGCCCCGGCGTGTGAGCATAGGTTCGCTGCAGAGCACGGTATTCGCCCATGACGAGCGGATCGGCCGCAAAGATGCTGCGGACTCGCAGGCGCGAGCTTGCCTCCTCACGATCCTCGAAGAGGAGAGACACCGGCCGTGGCAATTCCTGCAGCTTCGCCAGTGCTTCAACCGTGGAGCGCATTGCCTTGAGAGCGCCTCGGTTGCCCCGCACAAGGATGTCTACGGTGCCGCCTGTCAACAGGGGCAACAGGGCGGTACTGCCCACATGATGCAGCTCCGCTTGCTCGCCCAAGGCTGCGTTGATCTGCTGCAACGCGCCCAGCACCGTCAGGTCGATCTCTGGCTGAAGACTCTTGACGGGACGCAGAATCGAATTGGGTGTCCACATACGATTTTTACTTAGACTGCGAAGCCTTCAACAACGTGTTGCAGTCGTTGCAGTAGACACATTCGTCTGCGAAGAGCGCGCGCTCGGGCGCCCCAAAAACTACCGCGGTAGGAACATGTTTGCGCATCTGCGATTCGGCCTCTGTGTGCATAAATGGCATCTCGGCTCCCCACAAGGCCCAACATGCTCAAGACGGCAAAGAATATGAGGGCAACGGCCAATCCGGCAACGCCCCACAGCACTTTGAGCTCGAAGGAGAAAACCATAGCGCTAGTATGCCTCAATCACGCGATACGCACCTCTGATGGCCTCATTGCGCTGGGCTTTCCTTAGCAGCGACGCGAGAGAGCTGGCATACTAGCGCCCGTGTTGCGAGTTGTTGCCGTGTTGGCGGTTGGTCTGTTTGCTGCGGGCTGCAGTCTGGTGTTCGAACCAGGAGAAGCTGCACAGACTGAAGACATCGTCCCCGAGTTGCGGTTTGACTTCGAGGGCGATAGCCCGTTTGCGAGCACTGGGAGTATCGAACTGGAGCTTCGAGCAACGGAGGGAGCAATCATCACGGACGGAGCACTGGAGTTCTTGCCCTCGCAAACCGTGTCTCCACGGGCCGTGAGTCGAACGTCGATCTCCGAATTCGTGGCTGCGTGCAAGGCCACATCAGAGTTTAGTCTCTCAGTGTGGTTCGCCCCGCTCGGAACGATGGCGCTCGATGACACCCCGGCGAGAATCGTGACGTCCGAAGCGGTCTTCAACAGCCCCACCAACTTCTCGATTGGGCAGGGGGGCAACGGACCAGGCGAGGGACAGGGCGCCGAATTTGATGCGCTTACCGTGCGCACTGGAGGCTCGGGTAACGGCGGTACGGCTTCGGCAGAGAGCTTGGGCCTGGCAATTGAGCAAGATTCTTGGGTAGGGATTTCACTGAGTTCGTTTGGTGAACTCTCCATCCTCGTCAACGAACAGAGCTCTTCCACGGTCGTCGACAATTCGATTGCTCAGTGGGATCCCGATTTTCCGCTGGCGCTTGGCGCCACTCCTGAGGGGCGACGGCGCTGGTCGGGCCGTATCTATCACGTAGAACTCTACTGCACGCTCCTAACAGACGAGGAGCTTCGCGCGCGCTCCGAAGCCACTCGTCCTTAGTGTTTGCTACATGTCGATCTGACTGACTGATCGGTGGAAGCGACGCACGATCGATGGATCTGGTGAGGTACTAATCTCGGGGTCGTCATCGCCGGTGTACGAAAGATGATTGAGCGCATAGCGCATTCCTTCGAGCCGAGCGCGTTTCTTGGAGTTGGCTTTCACGATGATCCACGGACTAAATGTCGTGTGGGTCTTTGCGAACATTTGCTCCTTATAGTGCGTGTAGATGTCCCAGCGTTCCTGGGCTTGTTCATCGACCGGGCTTATCTTCCACTGCTTAAGTGGGTTCTCTTTGCGATCGCGAAATCGCTTCTTCTGTTCGCGCCTTGAGATGGAAAACCAAAACTTGATGAGTTCGATGCCGTCTTCGTAGAGCATGTGCTCAAACTCTGGGACCTGCCGCATGAAGCGCTTGTATTGGTCCTTGTCGCAAAAATCCATGACAGGCTCGACAACCGCACGGTTGTACCAGCTGCGATCAAAGAAGCAGATTTCGCCTTCGTTGGGCAGGGCTGCGCAGTACCTTTGAAAATACCACTGGCCTCGTTCGGTCTCAGTTGGCTTGTTTAGGGCCACAACGCGCGCAGTTCGTGGGTTGAGATGCTCGATGAAGCGACGAATGCAGCCGCCTTTGCCGGCGGCATCTCTGCCCTCAAAGATGATCGCCACGCGCCGACCTTGCTCTTGAACGCTGCGCTGCAATTTGACCATCTCAATCTGCAGTTGCATCAGTTCGCGCTCGTAGTCGACAAAGCGCAGCACTCTTCGAACTTCCGAGTTGGAATGCTTCTTACTTCGCAGCAGCTGGATTAGACCGTGGCGAGTTGCAACCTTGCCAAGCTCGTCGTGGCTCAGCAGGGCTAGGGGCGATGCATCAGGCTTTAGGCTTGAGCGTGTTTTTTTCTTTGCTTCGTTATTCTTGCTTCTGCGCGCCATTGAATCGATTTTATCATTCGATCGGAACGCGTAACGTTCGGAAATTGACTTGATAGAAGATTCCCCGGTTTTGGAGGAATCGCGCGCAAGGCGTGCTCGCTTCGATCGTTGAGACGCAGACCGTGCGCGCGATTTTACAGATCCCATGCGCGGGCGTTATCATTGGGAACCTCGATGTCTGAGCCAATAAAACTGGCGGCAATTGATGCTGGGTCGAACGCCATCCGCATTCTCATTGTCGAAGCAAGCCCACAGCAGCGCACATGCCTGGCGTCAATGCGAGTGCCCGTTCGCTTGGGGCAGGGGACGTTCTCCACAGGGCTCATTGCCAGCGAAACCATTCAACGGGCCGTGCAGGCGTTCATTCGATTTCGAGCGCTCTTTGATGAGCACGGCGTAACTGTGTACCGCGCCGTTGCAACCAGTGCCGTTAGAAGCGCTAGCAATCGCGAGCGACTCATCGATCGCATTTTTCAGGAAGCAGAAATTGACCTAGAAGTTATTGATGGAGCAGAAGAGGGGCGTCTGGTTCGCAAGGCCGTGCTCTCGCAATTCGGAACGCGCAAACACCCCGACGCCATCTTCGATCTCGGAGGCGGTTCGCTCGAACTGATGCGGCGAGCCGATAGCGATTGGCTAAGCGGTAGTACGCGCATTGGAACGGTGCGGCTCTTGGAGACGTTTGGGCTCAAGGGAGCAATTAGCGAGGACGAGAGGCGCATGGTGCAGCGGTTTCTCAAAGCAACTCTTCGCAGTGGGGTCGCCGAGGAACTCCGGGCCGAGGGAATTCGGCGTGCGGTCTGTTGTGGGGGCAATGCCGAGTGTTTTGCGAAACTCTTTGGAACCCAAGAGAAGGGGGGCATGCCCTTTGTGTCGTTGGATGAACTGCGAAGTGCCGCCTCGGAAATTGCCGCACTCGATGTCAAAGAGCGCATGGCAAAGTACAGCGTTCGGAAGGACCGTGCCGAAGTCATGGGGGTGGCGAGTATTGTTCTTGCGACCGTTGGGAAAGAGCTTGGCCTCGATGGCTACACCGTTCCTGGCGTTGGCATTCGGGATGGAGTGGTTCTCGATTTGGCCGAAGCCCAAATTGGCAAGCTTGGATCAACAACCGAGGCACCGAGCATTGCGTCCGCGCGATCCTTTGCTGCACGCCTTGGACACAATGCCAACCACGGGGAGCAGGTTCGGATTATTGCCAAACGCTTATTCGAAGAACTCGCAGATGTGCACAAGCTCCCGCAGCGCTGCAAAACCGTGCTCCAACTTGCAGCCCTACTACACGATGTTGGTGAAGTTGTGCATCGCAAGAGCCATCACAAACACAGCGAGTATCTAATTCTGAATGGCCGCATCCCTGGAATGGAAAGCCCACAACGAGAATTGGTGGCGGCTACGGCGCGAGGGCATCGAAAGAGTCTGCCGGGCAAGCGCAAGCACGAGGTCTTCTCGACGTTAGATTCCAAACAGCAAACTCAGGTGCTGAAAATGTCGGCATTGTTGCGGCTTGCAGACACACTCGATGCAAGTCGAGGGCAGCGAGTAGTGGCGCTCTCTACGAAAAACTCGGAGGATGCCGTCGTCCTTACCGTTTCGTCAAAGGGCGGTACGAAACCGCCTGCCGAAGCAATCGAAGCTCGCAAGGCCGACTTCGAAGAAGTCTTCGGACGCGGTCTCGAATTCTGTCATCAAGAAGTCGCTGCAAGTGCTAGTGAAATCTAGTCTCTGATTCACTGACATGGATTTCCCTCACTAGGTGTTTCGCCTTCTGGGCGCCTTCGACTCATCGTCGCTCACAGCGTGGCTCGGCCCACCAAAGTCCTAGTTCGCGCCTCGCCAGAAGACGAACTCCCTTCGCTAGCGCAATCCCATTCCAATGGATCAGACACTAGGGACGCTCTACGGTGCCATCGGCTCGTTGGGCAAACCTCCCTGCATCGCGCTCGTGCACCGGGTCGTCGCGTTTCCAAGGCCAGCCGCCAAACTCGGTTTTGCGATAGTCGACGATGGCTTGCTGAATCTCACTGGCCGAATTCATGACGAACGGGCCGTAGTGAGCGACAGGCTCGCCAATTGGGCGCCCTTGCAGCATCAAGACTTCGGCTTCCGCATCTCCGTTGACAAGGAGCAACGCCTGCTCGGCATCGACTCGCACCCCACAATGGCCCTTGAGCTCGGTATCGGCGATCTTCAAGCTTGTGCCTTCAAAGAAGTAGAGCGTGCGATTGCTGCCGGGCTTGGCCGGAGGCAGCGTGAGTGTTGCGCCGGCCTGCATGACGATGCTGAGGATTGCGACGTCGTTCGCCTCATCGGCGGCCCATGACTTGGGTGGTGGAGAGGGCGCCCGCTGCTCGTCATAGGCACCGGCCACAACCGTAACGGTAGAGGTCTTGCCTTGGTCATCTCGAATCGAGTGAATGGGAATGTGCTCTTTCCACAACATCGAGAAATGCGGGGGAGCCATCTTGTTTGCGGCCGGCAGATTGATCCAGATTTGAAAGAGGCCGGTGGGATTTGGCTGCTCGGTGTTGAGGAGTGGGAACATCTCTGAGTGAACAACACCACTGCCCGCTGTCATCCACTGCACATCACCGGTTGAGAATCTCGCCATCGCACCCAGCGAATCCGCGTGGTCCATGAATCCTGCGCGAACCACACTGATGGTTTCAAAACCGCGGTGCGGATGTCTTGGGAATCCCGGGACGGTGTCTCCGTGATACATGCTCCAGCCATCGTTGCCTGAGAAGTCGCTTCCAATCGCACGACCTGCGAGTGACGTCTCTGGAGCGGCCATGGATGCAGTCCCTTGCGGATACGCATCATCGTGATGCACGCAAAACAAGAATGGATCGAACGTCGCCCATGGGAATCCAAGTTCGAACGTACTGATGATGGGTGTGGACGGCATAGCAGACCTTTCAATATGCATAGAAGCATGGGGCTGGCTCGTTGGCGAGTGGTCTGGGGGAGTCTCGCAATGGCGGTACGTCGAGGTACCGCCCATGTCGTCTTGGTGGGACCTTGGCTAGCACCCCGCTGCAATCACTGTTGGGAATCTCTACAGATAGCCCAGGCACGGAGCTTGCTGTGTATACGAGGTATGAATCGACAACGCGCTTCGACGCTCGCTTTGCTCTCTCTTTTCACGGTGGTAGCCGCCTGCGGCTCAGAGACCGAGGAGCAGCAACCTGCGGCGGATGCGGGGATATCCGACACTTCTCCCCGAGCCACCTGGCATCAAGATGTAGCGCCCATCATTCACGACAAGTGTGTGACGTGCCACCAGAGTGATGGTGGGATTGCGCCCTTTGGCTTGGAGACGTTCGATGAAGCCAGCCCGTTGGCGGGCTTCATGCTGCAGCAGGTTGAGAGTGGTGCGATGCCGCCATGGAGTGCTCGGTCCAGCGAAGAGTGCAGTCCAGCGCACGATTGGAAGGACGACGCGCGACTCTCAGAGCAAGAACTCCAAGTGCTAGATCTGTGGGTCGAAGACGGCGCGCAAGCGGGGGATGCTGCAACGGCCGCGCCCCTGCCTCTACGAGAAATTCCTACGCTAGAAGGAGTCACGCATGAACTCGTGATGCCGGCCTACACAACCTCAGGCTTTGAGGATGAGCTGCGCTGCTTTGTTCTCGATCCCGAACTCACTTCGGTTGCGTACATGACGGGCGTGGAAGTTGTGCCATCCAATCTTGAAGTCGCTCACCATGCAACGCTCACCGTAGTTCCTGCGGCAAGTGCACAAGCGGTTCGCGATTTGGAGCAAGGCGACACTGGATTTCGTTGCACCGGAGGTGTGGGGATCCCAGGTTCGTACTCTCTTGGAGTTTGGGTACCGGGAACCGATCCGTTTGAGACACCCGCAGCAACAGGAACCCCCGTGGGGCCAGGAGCCATCGTGGTACTGCAGATGCACTACCATCCAACCGGCTTTGACCACGCTCCCGACGAGACTCGAGTGAAGCTGCGAATGACGGATGAGGCTCCCGCGCAGACGTTCTTGTTTACCGCCATTGGGAATGCGAATCAGGCGCCAGCCCTACTCCCTGGGGAGAATGATGGTGACGTCCCGCAGTTCCGAATTCCTGCCAATATCGATGATCATCGCGAAAGTATGGCGATAACGATCGATGCTCCAGGGCTCGAAGGCAAGCGGCTACCCATCGTCGCCATCACTCCGCATATGCACTACGTGGGGCAACACATGCAGGTCTCGATCGAACGTGCTGCACCGTTGGAAGGCGAGAGCAACGAGGAGTGCTTAGTCAACGTGCAGGACTGGGACTTCGACTGGCAGCGAACCTACAACTACAACGCCGAGCTTGAGGCACTGCCCACCGTCACCGACGGCGACACCATCACGCTCAAGTGCGACTACAACAACACGCTTTCCAACCCTTTCGTTGAGCGAATGCTCGCGGAAGAAGGGCTGGAGAATCCGATCGATGTTTTCTTAGGCGAAGAGACGACGGACGAAATGTGCATCGCCATCTTGGGCGTGGTTTTCTAAGAGGCTATTCGATCGGGTTAATGATCTTGACGTCGGAACCGCCTGGGTAGCCATACGAGCCGACGTTGTAATATCCGTACACCGTTAGGCCGAAGGGCTTGTCGGAGCTTACCGAGTGCACACCTTCGGGCATCGGGCAGGTGAGTTGATCATAGGTGATGCCATTGACGACTCCGATTACGCCGGTCGTGCAGTCGTTGAATTCGGCAAGCGAGGTGCCATTGATGGTAATGCCTGCATTCTGAGGTTTGGCGAGCACCATGTAGTTGCTACTAAATGTCGTTGGAACCAGGAAGGTGTAGTCCTTGCGATGTTGCTCGGCAGCAGGGAAGACAACAAAGCTTGGATCGCCGGTTCCACCATCAGGAATGAGGCCTTGGCTCACCAGAAATTGTCCAAGCATCACGGCCCCGCCATTGGACTTGAGAGTGAAGCCATGGTCTGAGTAAAACGCTTTCCAATCTCCAGCGTTGAGAGTGAAGCTGGCAAACTCGCCGCCGAGATTGGTTTCGATGTTGGTGCCATCTACGGTCGCCACGACTCGGTAAATGTCTGGTTCCGCCCAGCTTGGGTTTGTCGATCGCACAGGGCTTCGACTCACAGCAAACTGCTTGCCGAGAGCTGTCGTGGGAAACATCTGTTGTTCCAGGTGATCGGTGCAGCACGACTCGCCGTCCCAGCCTGGAGGCTCGGGAATCTCAAGGCCACCGGTTCCAATGCCTCGCTCAAGGCTTGAGAACACGGCTACGGGCTTTGTCGAGGTAATCTCGCTACCACTGAAATCGCCGTCCTGAATCGCCGCAAGCGAGATGCATGTCGTAAACGAACCGATCGGCTGATCGGATTCCAGGTTTACCACGTCGTACTTATTGATCGTGAAGGTGAGAGGTGTTCCCGCCGGTGTTGCTGGAATCGCGATGCCCGATGGTCCTGCAGACGCCATGATTGGGTGGGTCGGCTTGACGGTTACCTGGGTGCCATCTTGGGTGCCGATGATGGTGATAGCCGTGTGATCAGGAATGCTATCGGTGAGGTCACCACCTGGAAGTCCTTCGATCTTGCAAGGGTTGGCTGTTGGGTACCCGAGTACGTAGTAGTGCTCACCAAGTGCCTGTCTTGGAATCAAGATCGATGCGTCGTTCGAGAATTGTTGAATGATGGGATTGAATTGGTACGCGACAACCGGCTCGTTCGTTTCAATGCGATAGGCGTGTGGGCTCACGAAGGTTCCCGAGCCAGAACCGCGGGTGTACGAACCGTTCTGTCCCATGGTGCCGTCAATTTCGCGTTGGTCGAGATTGATCTGAGCGAGGTCTCTGGCGGGAATGGTAACGGTTTGCACGAGCTGCTCGTTGACTGGCTCGCCGACGTTTGCGGTGTTGATGTAGACCTTCGCTTCGGCGGGAACAAAGCTATTGTTGGCAACGACAACGGCGTACTGAGCGGCAGCAGCGTCGTTGCTAATCGGTCCTCCGGTTGCCTCATTGTCCAAGTCGACCGCCCAAAAGTGACAGCCTACGTTTGAAGGCTCGTCTTCGGCCTTGGAACAACGGTCTTTGCAAAAGCCATTGGAGCAAACTTCGCTGTCTTCGCAGCGTCCGATTTTCTCGCCCTCTTCGCCATCTTTGGTGCACGAGTAGATGTCTTGGCCATCGGGGCCACCGCAGAAGTTCACCTCGGGGATGCACTCAACACAGCCATCGGCGTTGACACAAACTTCGCTCTCTTCGCAGACCACAGGATCGGCAAACTGATCGGGCCCCAAGCACTCTTCCCAGCCAAACGAGGTGCAGCGGCTTGGGCAGATGTTGTCTCCCCCGCCGTCGTCACCAGCGTTGCCACCTGGTCCGCAGGCAGCAAGGCAAAGAACGAATAGCAATCCCCATAATTTGGTGGCTACGTGCATGCTGGCAGGGTCTTAGCCGCCAACTCACAGGTCAATTAGGAACGACTCCACGGCCCACGATTTGGTTTTGCCAATGAGTTGCCCCAGTTTTCCTCAAGTGATTAAGGGGCTTGCGAGCGTCGAGTGGATCACAATCCGGCGAACTAAGGATTCTCGCGCCAACCGCGTCGCTCAAGCGACATCGAGCTTCAGTACCGGTTCGTCGACGAGCGTGTCGCCATCGTCATCGAATTCGTCGGCGGGAGCTGTGTTGGGCACCAGTGCCGGGACCTTGGGGCCCGGGGTTTTCTGGATTGCCGCAAAGACCTGGCTCACATCACCGGGAATGGCAGCGAGTTCGCGCTGCAAGTCTTCTTGATGAATGGCGGCAAATGCTTGGCTAACGTCGCCACTGCGAATTCGAATTGCGCGGGCATGCCGTCTGCGTGATGGCGGGCTCGCATCTCGATTGGCTTCCCCGACGAGCCCCTGCCATCGAACGAGTCCTTCTTCATGCACAGGCAAGTGAACAAGGTCTAGGACATATCCGCGTTCCCCAAGAACACATCGCTGGACGAGCACTGCAAAGCGATAGCGCTCGTAGTTGCGAAGAACACTCATGCGCGTAACGCTTCCCGGTTCGGCGGGTGTCGCACCTTGGACGGCCATGCTGAGACCACAGACGTGCAAGCTACTGTAGGTCGCAGAGGGTTCTTCTAGGGTAACTTCGTAGTCCATTGGGCAGATGCCACGGCGACGCGGAAGCGTTGTGCTCAAGGGGAGAGAACTATCCGCGCCTTGGCAGTCGAGGTACTCGATGCTTGCCGAGATACCCATGGCAGCTCCAGTAACGGTCTCACGACGCTTCTGAGACTCCATGCCCTCGATCGATTGCATCGACTGAAAGCCGAAACACGGGTCGGAATCCATGCTGCCCGCGAGTGTGCTGGCGACCTGCAAGAGTTCACTCATTTTCTTGCTGTCAGTGTTATTCTTAGTTCGGGTTTCTGTGAGGATTGCTGCTGGTAGGTGCAACGGGTCCAAGAGCACCGCAAGAATATCCGTATTGTACGAGCGCGCCAGAGATAGGCAGCGACTGGGGGAGAAGGCGCTTGCGGTGTGGGTTGTGAGCAATTCCTCAAGGCAGCGAAGTGCGGCGAGCGTTCCGAGTTCGCCCAAAAGCGCACATGCGTACGCTTCATCTCGCCATTGTCCAAAGTCCTCAGCCAAGCCGGTAGCGAGTTCCGCTCGCATGAGTGAGTGACGCCAAACAAGCCGATGCAGTGGTAGCAATGGCGATGGCGGCGCACCACTCTCATCGAGGCGCTCAGCCATTTCCTTAAACCAGGCGGGGCCTAGGTGTGAGACCGCCGAGTCGATTGAACAAATTCGCGAGCCAAATTCTTCGGCGCGTAGGTTCACAGCGCCCAGGGTTTGCGCGGAGAGAATGACATCGCTCTTGACGAGAGAAGCGATTCGTCGCCAGTCGGGAGATGTTTCCCGGCGCAGGTACACAGCGAGCTGACTCGCCATCCACGGTAGTGGAGACAAGCGCAGTTCGCCGTTGGTCACCCGCTGAACGTACGCCATGACAGCGCTTTTGAGCGGATCCGCCGATACCTCTGGATCCATATTGATCCTTATCGGATCGATCTCAGCAGTCCTTGAGAATCAACCTATTGGGGCTGCTCGCCCTCGTCTTGCTCGCCTTGATCTTGCTGTCGCTCAAGATTGAGATACTTCTCGATGCGGCGCGTTGGCTCGTAGAGCGAGTCGTCGGCGGGGAGAAAGCCGGCAAAGGGCAGATTGTTCTCCGTGAGCACCTCTTCGCCGAGGGGCGAGTCCAATTTGAGAGCGAGTAGCGCCTTGGTGAGGGCTGCCGCGGTTTCGTCGTCGAGCATGTCAGTGACACAATACGCATCCCAGGCAACTCGCTCGGTCGTTGCCAAAACCGTAAACGACGACGCCTCCAGTCCACTCGACGCGGCCTCGATCCAGATCTTGTCGTAGACCGCTGCGCCATCGCAGCCACCGGTTTGCAAGACGCGAAGCGACTCCATGTGGTCGCTGGTGAAACGCGTGTTCAAGTGCGCATCTGGATTGATATTGTGTTCGCGAAACACCGCGCGCGGGTAGAGATACCCGGAGCTCGACGACTTGCTGGTGTAGCAGAATGTCTTGTCCTTCAAATCTTCAAGCGTGCGAATTCCCGAGTCAGCTCTTGCGAGAATATAGGCGCCATAGCTTGGGCCCGCCTTGGTGGTGGGCGTTGCCAGGAGTTTGAGCGTAGGCAAGCGGCGCTTCGCACGAACGTAGTTGGCTGCAGAGAGTGCAGCGAGATGGATTTGACCGTTGTTGAGCCGGGCCGAAACATCATCGTAGTTGTCGACGATTTTGATGATGACCGGCCGCCCAATCGCGTTGGAGAGGTAGTCCGTCAATGGCTTCATCTCGGCAATGATCTCTTTGGGATCTTTGTGCCGAGTGATCGCGAAGTAGAGGGGCTCGCCATCAACGACCGCAGCAGTCGTTGCCACGGTACTATTCGTTACGTCGGGGGTGGTTGCCTGGGTGTTATTCTTACTCTCTTTTGTGAGGGAGTACGTAACGACACCGCCAACAATGGCGCCAAGTACGATCACCATCAAAGCAATCCACTGCCACGTTTTGTTGTTTGGTCCGAGGTCCGTCGTCGGATGGGGATGCACCGCTGCCATCATCGCGGAGGGTGCAGAAGGCCTCGTTGGCGCCGTAGCGTAGTCAGGCAGGTTGTTTGGGGCAATTGCCCCGGTGCCGATCGGAGCGACCCCACTGGAGACATGACTCGGATTTGGGCCGAGAGAGACTGGGCGAATCGTCGATGCCTGGCGACCAGAACCGTACGTCTCTGTCGGTACGGCGCGTTGAAGAGCTTCGGTGAATTCGTACGGGGTTTGAAAGCGTTGGTCGCGCTCTGGGTGCATCGCTTTGAAAATGACAGCTTCGAGCTCTGGGCTCAGCTCCGGGCGTAGCTGGGTGGGCGGAGGCGGCTGGGCAATGAAGATGTTGCGGTACAGCTCTTCGGCGTTGCTTCCGACGTAGGGGAGCCGGCCAGTCACCATGCGATACAGCATGATGCCCGCCGCGTAGATGTCTACTCGCCCATCAAGCTCTTCGCGCGCTCGAATTTGCTCCGGCGACATGAAGTTTGGGGTGCCCACCAGAGCACCTTGCGCGGTGACGTTTAGGGTTGCCGAGAGGTCACCCAGTTTTGAGATTCCGAAATCAAGAATCTTCACCCGGCGTGAACCGTCGCTTTGCGTTGCGATGAATACGTTTCCGGGTTTTAGGTCTCTGTGGATAATGTTCTTTGCGTGAGCGGCACCAAGGCCTGCGAGAACTTCTGAGGTGATCCATGCACTTAGACCTGGAGAGAGCAAACGCTCGCGGCGCAATGTGCCCGCCAAGCTCTCTCCTTCAAGGAGCTCCATGACCAAGAAGGGAATGCCGCTTTCGTCGTTTCCCGCGTCCATCACGGAGATGACATTCTCGTGACGGATTTGCCCCATCACTTTGGCCTCTCGGCGGAAGCGCGCAAGGCTGTTGGGGTTGTTAACGCTCGCCTCACTCAGAAGTTTTACGGCGACCTTCGCACCGAGTTCGCGGTGATCGGCTTCGTACACCGCTCCCATTCCGCCTTCACCAAGCACGCGGCCGAGGTGGTACTTGCCCGCGATAACGCGTGTCGGTGCCAAGACGTCGGTGGCAATCATGCCGTTGTTCTTTTCGCCGTCGTTCATGAGTCCCGCGGATGTTCTTCCCTCGTCTCCACTACCTCGAAAGCTTAACAGGAGAGTCCACCCTGCGTTCTGATTCAGCGCGCTTCTGCCTTCAGGTGATCAATCTTGGTGCGGCCACTTAAATAGTCTTAAGAATTTGGGCCGTATGGGCCCAAAGAAGGCCTTCTTCGGCAGATGCGCTCTGTCGGCAATCTGGTTGCTCGTGGTATTCTATCTAGTGGGGAACTCCAACCTGGGTTGGAGAATAGGATTTATTATTACGTTGTCTAAGGGCGCTCTTCACGTCGCGAGGGGGATTGTGTCGGGAATGTCTGATCCTGCAGTGTTGCTGGATCGGGATCTCGTAATGGTCACCTATAGCCCGTCATATCCGGCGCTTGCAGGGTTGCGGAACAGGCAGTTTGTCAAAGCCATTCGCGACGGGGGCAATACCTTCGATTTTGTGGGTGGGGACCCAACCGAGGCACGCAACATGGCTCGCATGTGCATGAAGAACCGAAAGGCCATGCACTTTGCCGAAGAAGTCGTGCGCAACCAAAACGGCGATGAACTCACGGTAATTCTCTCCTACTTGCCCGTTCTGAAGGACGACGAGGCAATTGGAGTCATCCAGAGCTTTCGGGATGTGAGCGCAGAGGCCCGCATGCAGGGGCGCTACAGAAAACTCTTAGTGCAGGAGCGGCTGCGTGCGGAGAACCTTGAGCGGGAAGTCGACAAGCGAACGCAAGAGTTGAGCTCAGCGCTCGAGGAGGTCACGCGACTGTCGAGAGTCGATCCACTCACGGGAATTCTCAACCGGCGCGCCTTTACTGAACTCGCAGAGCAGGCAATCAAACTCGCAAAGCGGCATGGGCGCTCGATGGGCCTCTTGCTTGGTGACATCGACTTTTTCAAGAAGGTCAACGATGAGTATGGCCACCTGATTGGGGACAAGATCTTGGTCTCAACTGCCGGGGCGATCAGTCATGCTGTTCGCGACTCAGACCCGGTGGCTCGCTTTGGTGGAGAAGAATTCGTCATTCTTCTTACCGAGACCGAGCGCGATTCGGTGCCGGTCGTTGGAGAGCGTGTGCGCAGACTCGTTTCCGAAATTCGCAATCTTGAAGGAGCCGAATCGGAGTGGCCCAAGACGACGCTGAGCCTCGGCATGGCAGTGTTTCCCGATCATGGCGAGAGCCTGGATGAACTGGTTTCGAATGCTGACAAGGCGCTGTATCGCGCGAAGGAAACCGGTCGAAATCGCATCGTCATGTACGACGAGAGCGAATTTGCCGAGACCGATCCTGGCAATGCGGGATTTCCTCGGGAGATTCTGGTGGTGGGCTCTGGCCGTGCAGACGCGTTTGCGGAATCGCTCGGCGATAGCTTTGCGGTGTCCAAGGCCGTCGATGTAGATGAGGCTCTGCGGTTGGGGGCAGAACAAGATTTCGAAGTGCTCATCGTCGACTGCGCGGAAGCGGAGGATGGAGTCGAGTTCTTGCGCAAGACGCAGCGTTACTGTCCACAATGCCTGCGGATTCTCGTCATCGATAGCAAAGACGTTTTCGTAGAAATGCGCGGTGCTGGTTTGGCTCGCATCGACAGCTTTCTCTTGCGGGAGGAGGCGACAGAACACATTCGCTCCGCAATTGACGATGGGCTTGCGCGCCGAGACATCGATCGCCAGAAACTCATGATGCGGACCGATAGCGTCAGGCGCCTGTACTCGACGCGTCTGCAAGAACTGGAGACTCTTATTGAGGAGCGACAGCTCGAGTTCGCCTATCAGCCCATTGTGAATCCTGCGACTCGTGAGATTTTCGCCTATGAGGCGCTGTGTCGCGCCAAGCATCCAATCTTTCGGAACCCCCAAGTCTTGTTCGATGCGGCTGTGCAGAGCGGAATTCTCTGGGAGTTGGGGCGAGCCGTGCGAGAGATTTCGGTCCAAGCGCTGTCGCAGCTTCCAAGCAACATCAAACTATTCATGAACCTTCATCCCGGCGAAGTGGAAGATCCAGAGTTGGCGACGTTTCGGGGCAGCGCCACAGCCAAGCGCATCGTCTTTGAGATTACCGAGCGCGCTTCGATCCCCGACTATGGGCGCTTCCGAGCGATCATCTCGGAACTCGCCAAGGGTGGATACGAGTTTGCCATCGACGACTTGGGGGCAGGGTATGCGGGGCTCAACGCTGTCGCACTTCTCTCACCCGATTTCATCAAGATCGACATGGCGATGGTGCGCAACATTCATTTGGCTCCGCAGCGCGCCAAGCTCATTCGGCGCATCGTTGATTTTGCAAACGACGTCGGTATTCGACTCGTCGCAGAAGGCATCGAGTCAAAAGAGGAAGCCGATGTGATCCAAGCGTTGGGATGCCATCTCGCACAAGGGTATTTCTACGGTCGACCTCGCATTGGAATCCCCGGCAGCGACGACTAGGATCTCTGAACGCTGCGAGCGGCATGTGCATCGATTGTCGCCGCAACAGAACTCTTCTTATAGGCCAGCTCGGAGCCCAGGGGTGGCTTCGGTTGCTTCCGAGAGGTGCTCGCCTTGCTGCGTCGTATTTCTCGCCTTGCTGCGTCGTACTGCATCGGGGCGGGCCAAGAGAACGGCGCCGCGATTCCGAGGCGTTGGGCGACTCGCCGCCCGCCCAATCGCAGCTTGGTCTAGCGCTTGTTGGACTTCGCCTGTGTCTACCGCTCGTCGGCCTTCATCCGGGCGCCGCATTTCGCGGGCCCGCCATCTACTCCGAGTTGGGCCTTCACAAGCGCCTGGGGGCGCTTCGGTCTGAGCCTGCTTCAGTGTAAGTGTCTCCCAACAACCGGGCCTCGATTGTAGGGATTTGAATACAGCTGTCACTGATGCGTGCCAGGGCTGTGAACGAACGTTGGTGATCGATCCTCCCGATACGGGTCCAGATCACTTTTTGTCTACTCAGGGCTTTTTCTGAGACAAAGCTCGGTGTAATTTGCTCGTCGTTCAGGGCGGCTCTCTTTGATCCCCTTGTCACTTTGTAAATGGCCTCTTCTCAATTATTTGAAGTCGGTCGCTCTGTAAACAGCGTGCATTCAGCACGAAAACACCCTAAGAGATTTTTGAAGGAGTAAGAATATGACTTTCCTACGTACAGCCGTTCTTGCAGTCGGAATGATGAGCCTTGTTGCCTGCGGTGGTAGCAGCGACAGTGGTTCAACCACGAACACAGCTAACCCATGCGGTGAGAACCCATGTGGCGAAGAAGCAAACCCATGCGGTGAGAACCCATGCGGTGAGAACCCATGCGGTGAGAACCCATGTGGCGAAGAAGCAAACCCATGCGGTGAGAACCCATGTGGCGAAGCGAACCCATGCGGCGAAGACATGGCTAACCCCTGCGGCTAACCATTCGACTCGTTCGAAAAGTGGGCGCGACCGATTCTCGGTTGCGCCCCGTTTTGTTTCGGGCAGTTTTTTGTTTCGGGCAGTTTCTTGTTTCGGGCAGTTTTCGATTTCAGATGATCTATGAATAGCGCAACCAATCTGGCAGCACTGGCATCTTTAACTGTGGTTGCGATCGCAATGCCCGCGTGCTCGGGATGCGATGGTGGCTCGGCTCGACCAGACGCCCAAACTGCGCCGGATGCGCAAGTTGGCTGGGCCCGGGGCCCCGATTTGCCAGAGCCCGTCTCCAACAACGCCTTGGCTTCCGTGGAAACCGAAGGTGGTTGCATGATTTTCAGCCTGCTTGGTATCGATTCCAGTCGCGATAGCAGCGGCATTCACAATCGCGGATTCAGGCTGCGCGAAGGCGACGATTCTTGGATTTCACTACCCGTCATTCCCGGCCCACCTAGGCTAGCCACGAATGCGGTTGGACTTCGCGGCGAACCTTACGTGCTCGGCGGCTATGAAGTGCAGGGCGGAGGCACGGAGGTCAGCGCAAATACTCTGCAGCGTTTCGACCTGGCCTTTGGACGCTGGGTAACGATGGCGCCGATGCCCGTTCCGGTCGACGATGTTGGCGCTGCGACATGGCAGGATCGCTATATCGTTGTCGTATCTGGTTGGTCGAACACCGGAAACGTCGATGCTGTTCAGATCTACGATGTCGAATCTGACACCTGGACACAGGCCACAGCGTTCCCCGGCACACCCGTCTTTGGCCAGAGCATGGCGATATCTGGTGACGAGCTGGTTTTGATCGATGGCGTCCGCAGCGGCGCATTGGGTTTCACCTTGGTGAACCAAGCTTGGCGCGGAACGCTCGATCCCGATCAACCTGGAGAGATTGCCTGGACAGATCTTGGCGAGCATCCTGGGCCAGCTCGATATCGCGCTGGTGGCGTCACAACCAATGGCGGCGCAATGTGGTTTCACGGCGGCACATCCGAGCCCTACAACTTTGATGGCCTGCGCTATGACAACAGCCAGCCTGCGACCCCTTTGGCAACAACGCTCAGCTATCAAGACGAAGCGTTTTCGCTCATCGAAGTTCCAGAAAAGCCCAATGCCACCATGGATCACAGAGCACTTGTGCCGTGTGGTGAGCGTGTCTTGAGTGTTGGCGGCATGACCGCTGGGCCAGACGTCACCGCTGAAATTTGGTCCATCGTTCCCTGACGCGACCGAACCCTTTTTCTCAGGATCCGCGACGCGTACTCAGGATTCGCGACGCGTACTCAGGATTCGCGACGCGTACTCAGGATCCGCGACGCGTACTCAGGATCCGCGACGCGTACTCAGGATTCGCGACGCGGGCGCGACTCACTTGGGGTTCGCGACGCTTGCCGACGTCATGGCCTTGCGCGCGGCGATTGCACAGTTCTTAACCATCGCTTCATCATTTACGCTTGGGCCTGCCATTGCTTCGACCGTGCACTTGGTATCCGGCTCGATGAATTTGTAGGTGTAGGAGTATTCCGCGCCCTTCTCTGTAGCGCGAAGACAGGCAAAGCCCCCTTCGAGAGTGCTGCGCGAATTGCCATCCGCTTCGCACTTGGCCTTAAAGGTATCGAGGTCGTTTGCAAGTGAGCAGTACGCGCTGATCATGCAGTACTCATCGCCAGGCAATACGCCGAGCTTTGCGTATTTCTCTTCGAGCGTCTTGAGTTCCTTTGGAGATGTTGGAGGCTCGCCAGCGCGAATCAGTGAACACACAACCGAGGCTTCGCTATTTGATTTGCTCTTGTCGAGAATTGAGCCAATTTCGTCACCCATGGTCTCGGTGAAGATTGCTGTGTCGGGAAAGACATCTTCGCAGGCGAGGTGTTTGCCGTAGGGAACAGCGGTGGTGAGCTTGGTGACGTTGCTCTTCTTCTTGACCACCGGCTTCTCCGCTGGTTCCTCTCCCTCCAATTCCCCTTTGCAGGCGAAGGTGGAAACGAGCATTAGGCTTGCGGCGAGTAGTTGCGTTTTCATGGCGCAGCGACCATAGCAAGAACCTGAGGAATGGGGTTTCTACCTAGGAGCAAACTCAGCGGCACTCGTCCGCATCGCGTTGAACGCGTCAATCTCCTGTTGGGAAAAGCCCTCCCGGCTGTAACTCGGAAGCTCCTGGGCGATAAAAGCTAGAATGATTTCCCGTGCCTGAGCACCTTCTTCGGCATTGGCGGCGCCGCCCTCCGCGCACTCATCCCAAAGTGCGAAGAGTAGCTGTCTTCGAGTTTGCGCATCCCATTCTTGCTCCCAAACGGCTGAGAGATACCCGGGAAGTGCGCGAATCGCTCGCTTGCTCACCCGCGCTCGGTGATGCTCGGAAAGGGCTGCCCGGCGCTCAAACGTCTCCTCCATCAGTTCAAGCTTTTGCCAAGCATAGGCATCGCCCTTTCCCAGTAAATCGGTTAGGTCGAAAACACCGAAAGCACGCGGCCCGGTCGTAGGATCCGATGAGAGTCCTGTCGAAAGCACGTTGGAGTCGAAAATCAGGCGGCCATCGTTGTGAATTCGCCCGCTAAATCCGGGGCGACTAACGGTGCGTCCCGAGCCAAAGCTCGGGTCTGGCGGCACTTCTTCGGCGGTTGGCGGTGGCAGACTCGGCATTGGCGAGTTCGCAATAAAGGGCAGGGGAGGCAGCGCTTGGTTGTAGGGATACGAGTTGGGTGCGCCCGGAACCATCACGCTCGGTTGCGCCTCCGCCACCGCGGTCATGGCAAAAAGGGCCAAGAGGGGCGTTAGAAACCGGAGCTGGATGCGCATGCCTATCCCTAGTGCAAAGCGCATCCCATCTCGCGTGCCCGCTATCTACCTGCGATTACGTGGCAGCCAGATGTATGCCTGTTGCAAAGAGCACACAGCGGGCGCTCTTTGCTACGCAACTCTGTTGATCGCTACCACCAGAAGGTGGCGTTGATGTTCTGCGTAAAGAGCCCAATGTCGATGGTATCGAACGAGTCGGTGAACGTGAGGCCACCGCCAATTCCCACACCGAGAGTGAACTGGTCCATGAGTTGGTAGTCCACGCCCATAACAACATCGACACCAAGGCCGAGCGTATCGCCTGCGGCGTCAAAGTCATTGATCGCGATGAACGCGCCTGGCTCGAGGTAAGGACGAATCTTCCCTTTGGTGGGCTTGTACATGCGGTAGCCGGCGCCAGCGAAGAAGCCCACCGTCGTTTGGCCAGTGGTTCCGCCCATCCCATCGTCAACAACAGCCTTCTCGATGTCGAATCCAATGCGGAGGTTGAGGAAGGTGTCTGTGTCGAGGCCGTACAAGAAGTTTGCGGCTCCGCCATCGCCACCGGTTGGAAAGGCGGTTGAGATGCCCATGGTCAGTGTGTCTGATGAGGACGGCGCGGCGGCGGGGCTTGGTGCGGCCTGTTGGGGCGCGGGCTCATTCCAGCTTTCTTGCGACGACGAATCCAATGGATTCTCCTCGGGTTGGGCCAAGGCAACTCCGGCAGTTGCAGTGAGAAACAATGTCGCAAGGGCTGCGCTTGTTAGGTTCTTCATTCGGTGATGTTCGGGCGCGGCAGCGCGGTGGGCAAATTTTTGCTGTTTGCCACCGGCGAAAGCCTGCTGTTGCTCGCTTGCCCGCTCGTTTTCGCTGCCGCTCGCTTGTTGGGACGGGCCGAAACCGCGAAACGACCCGCAATTTCTTGCGAGCCGAAAACACACTCGGCGGCCCTAGTGGGCCGCCAGACGAATCGGGTTTTCCCCTTCAAAGGTTTGAGACTTTGTACGAAGGAACAGTTTTGCTGTCACCAGCAATCCAGCAGCCTCTTATGAGATTCGCTGCACTTCAGAGTTTTATGAACAGAAAGCTAGCAACCTATTCGGTTAGCTGCTCCCACCATGACTTTCTTGTTTCCAAAAAGCCTTCGTGGTTTTTGCGTTTCTGTCGTCCCCTACTTCATTTGCAATCGATAGGTTCATCCTCTCCTGCGCTTTTCGTTCTCTTTAGAGTTCGTTTCCGTTCAGAGCCCGTTGTACATGCGGACATGTTCAACACCGTTCTTGAGGTTTCGTTCTCTATCGCAACATCAATCTGAAGAATCCACCAATGGGAAGCATCCGACGCTTACCCTAGTTCCACTCTCAGTGTTTCGCACACTCTCAGCGGTTTACTCCTCTTCCGACCTTCTGGACTTATTTCATTCCAGAGCTACGTTTGAGATTCGCTTTCCAAGGGTTTTCCCCGCTATCAATCCTCCACAGCTCGTCACTGCTTTGAACCCTCATAGTATTAGCGAAGTTCGTCTACTGTGAAGTTACCCTCACAGCTCCAACTTTCCCCGCCGCACTTTCAAGGCTTTGCTCTTGATAACGATCCGTAACAACCATCGATGGGGTTAGCACCGATACCGTCCGATCCCCTCCTAAGCTTCCAACTTCTCCAGGACTCACACCGTCTGCCTTGCCCGTGCTTACACACGTGCTCCACTCATGTCCTTAACGTCGAGGTCCTCACAGTGATCCTCTACGTCGAACTCCAGCGTCTCATCAGCATCCGGCCCCTTGCTCTGTCCCCAGAACAAGCACCTGCTCAAGTCTTTTTTAACTGTCCTACAAACGCCGAAGCACTTGCAGAACGAGATACCCGATTCAATTGTCAAGCAACCCAAGAGAGCCGCCGAGCGATACAGGGGACTAGTGCAGCTCGTGTGCCAAACTCGACTTGTTCACAAGTAGGTGATTTTCTAAGGCCCGGATTCTAAAGGGATTGTCGTAGATCCAAACACTGCTGTGGACAACCTATGGACAGAGTGTGTGACCAAAGATCCAAGCTTCGAATTACCGATAGGTTGCGCAGAGAGTGTCCAAAGTTTGGACACTATTCGGGAGTGTCGCGGGAGTGATCACGCAGCGACTCGGCAATTGGGCGAAGCTTTCCAACCAGCTCTGGGGCACAGACGAGACGCACTGTGGAGACCGGTCGGCCCAGAGGGAGATCTTCCAGCAGCCGCCCAAGCGTGACCGTTCCGTAGCGCGGATGGCCAACGACATAGAGCTCTTCGCCGGAGTGTGCGCTGTAGCCAATCTGCTGGGCGTTGTCCAAGTAGTAGTAGCTTGAGGCTGCCTCACCAAACGTTGCCTCAGCAATCGTGTGCACCTCATCTCGAACTTGCTCAATCACGGCTGGGTCGTCCCCAAGGTCAAGCGTCTTGAACAATCGCCGGCGCACGAGACGGTTGGCCAAATCGCGAATGACAGGGTCTTCTGCTGCGGAGGCCTCGCCGTTGGCACCGAGGCCAGCCCACCTGTCGATGGCGCCAAAGAGCGAGTAGTCGTCGAGAAAGAGGAATTCGCTGGTGCTGAGGCGCTCACCACGAGCGAGCTTTGCGGCAACGGCAAGTCCCTCGGGTTCCGTGCCGTGCCTGGCGAGTTCAGAAAAACGACTAAGAAGTTTTATGAACATCCTCTCGGCCGCTCGAACGGCTTTGTGATGATAGACCTGCGCGTACATATACGAGCGCGCAAAGAGATACTGCTCGACAGCGTACATGCCGCGCCGATAGTCGATCACCAAGTCTTCTGGATCGTCTCCCTTGTGCACGTCTTCGATTCGCAACGCGTGCAGAATCCACTCAAGATCATAGGTTGCGTATCCCGCACCAGAGTAGTGGCCATCGCGAAGAAGGTAGTCGAGCCTGTCGACATCGAGTTGCGAGCTAACGAGCTTGCGCGCAAACGTCGGTCGATAGGTTTTATCCGTAAACTTGCCAAGCGCCTCGGGAAGATCCGGTGAGAGACTTCGCAAGACCTTCGCCATTTCTTCGTCTTCCGTGATAATGCGAGCGCCCCATTCCTCGTGATCAAACGTCGGAAAGACTTGCTCCCAAGTATGCGAGAACGGCCCGTGACCAACATCGTGCAACAGCGCGGCTGCCTTCACGTGCATGCGAACTGGCTCTTCGAGCTTAAGTCGTTCGACGACCAGAGAGGCGACGTGAAAGGCTCCCAGAGCGTGACCAAAGCGTGAGTGTTCGGCCCCTGAGTAGACTTGCCAGGCGAAGCCCATTTGCTTGACGCGACGCAAGCGCTGAAACGCGCGTGTATCGAGGATGGTGGCTAGCGGTCGGTTCTCGCCTACAAATTCAATAAGCCCGTGAACGGGGTCGCGAAAGACTCTATCGGCCAAATTCGAGTGGGGCACGTGGCGACTCTACAGGAGGAACTAGGTGCCAAGCGAGTAGGCGCCCGTATCCAACGTCCGGCTGGGCCAAACGCGGATGTTTCGTGCCTTTTGCACTTTGATCCTGTGTTCCACATGAGAGCGAGCGAAACAGGTGCCAAGCGAGTTGCAATGAACTAGCCTGGGCCGATGCGCACTTCGAAGCGAGCGATTCACAAGTCCAATGGCGGGCAACTATCGCGCGTTGACGACGAACTCGCCGTTGAAGAACCGCTCGAAATTCGCGCGCACGGCAAGAGCCTTGCAGTCTTGATGCGGACTCCGGGCCACGATCTTGAACTCGTCCGCGGGCTCTTGCACGCAGAAGGCGTCATTCGTGACGACGTCTTCTCCCTCTCGACCCTTGGGCCCAACGAGGTTCTTCTCGAGATGGATGAGGCACTTGTGACGAAGCGCTGGTCGAGCCGAGACGTGATTAGTTCGTCCTCTTGCGGTGTCTGTGGTGCCGCGGCGCTCGCGGTGTTGGAAGAGTTGGCAGCGCCCGTGCGATCGGATCTGACGTTTTCGCCCGACCTCGTCAGCCAAGCTCCAACGAGCCTGCGAATGAGCCAGGAACTCTTTGAGAAGACTGGCGGGCTTCACGCCGCTGCACTGTTCGACGGTTCGGGGTCGCTGCTTGTCTGTCGGGAGGACGTTGGCCGTCACAATGCCGTCGATAAAGTCATCGGTTGGGGGCTGGAACAAACGCCGGTTTCGTTTTCAGAACAAGTCTTAGTTGTCTCCGGCCGACTCAGCTACGAAATTGTGCACAAGGCTGTCGCCGCGGGCATTCCCATTATCGTAGCGGTTTCTGCCCCCAGCAGCCTCGCTGTCGATTTGGCGGAGCGCTGGCGAGTCACTCTGGTCGGCTTTGTTCGCGGACAGACATTCAATGTCTATAGCCATTCGGGGCGCATTCAATAGGGTTGAGCCAGGCTGGGCTGCTGGATGGTATAAAAGGTGTTGATGCGGCATCGGAGGATCCAACTTGCAGCCCTCGCCGCCGTAGTATTCCTAGTCTCTTCGTGCGCCAAGGGGCCAGCTGCTGTCTCACGGCGCGCACCGGCAATTCCCCTTCTTGAATTCGAGCTAAGCGCGAACGCTCGCAAGTCCCTTGCAAACGCCCCCAAAGATTGGGTCAAGGGCGACTTGGTGCACGAGGGATTGCGCATGCGAAACGTAGCGCTGCGGCTCAAGGGCCAGCGAACGCTTCGCGGCCTCGATCAAACGCCCTCTATCAAGCTTCGCATGGACAAGGGCTCGCAGCATCGCGGGCGGACGTTGCTCGGAGGCAGCTCGTGGGTGTTGGACAATATGGTTGAAGACCCATCCATGATGCGTGCCCATGTGGCATATACCTTGGCGACGATGGTGGGCCTTCCCGCACCAAGCAGCCGCTATATCCGAGTGCGTATCGATGGCCAAGACAAGGGCATCTACCTTTTGACTGAGGCCTTTGACGACGCGTTTATGCACCGGCATTTTGACAGCGCGAATGGGCCTCTCTACGAGGGCGAGTACGGTTGTGATGTGGTGCCGGGCGCTACCGATTGTTTTGACCTGGAGTCGGGCGACGATCCGCAGCGCATGCACCTTTTGGCGTTGGCGGAGCGAGCTGCGAGCCCAGGCGATGGCCTGTGGAATGGTGAGCAGCCGCCATTTGCCGTGGAACACTTGGCGATGGTGCTCGCATTTGAGATCTATGTCGGCGACTTTGACGGCTACTTCCACGCGCACAACTACCGCCTCTATCGCAGCCCAATCGATGGCAGGTGGCACATGATTCTCTCGGGCTTGGACCGAGTGTTTTCGAAGAGACTGGATCCGCATAGTGGGGAAGGTGTGCTCACAAAACAGTGTTTTGCAGACGCGCGCTGCCGTGACGCCTACAGTGCGGCTTGGGAGCAAATCGCGAAATCGGCGACGGAATTGGATCTCGATGGTATTGCCAGGCGTTTGAGCCTAGCCATGCCGAAGTCCGAGGCTCAGAACATCATGATGCAGAGCAAGCAGCTACAATCGTACATTCGCAAGCAGCCTGTGGCACTCGGGGCCCCACAGTGAAGCGTATCGGAATTCGGCGCCAAGCGAGCCGGCCGTTCGCTGCTTCGTCCAGTGCGGGTGCTTCGTACCCTCGGCGCTGTGGTCAGGGCTTTCACATCCGCTCTGTTGCTCTCTTCGTGGCGTCTCTCTGTGTGCTCTACGGCTGTCGCAATCGCACCCCAGAGGCGAGGTTGGCCCAATCCAAAGCATCTGAGCCAACGAGCGAAGCGCCGTCCGAAACAGTGCAATCCGAAACCAACTTTACGAGCCTTGCCCTGGGAGAGTCCCACTCCTGCGCACTGCATGACTCGGGTCGCGTCTTTTGCTGGGGACACAATCACCTTGGGCAAGTCGGCAACGATTCGAAAGAAGAGATGGTTCCGATTCCCACGGAGGTACTCGGTGTTGAGAACGCCGTGCAAGTTGTTGCGACCGGCAGCTACACCTGCGCTCGAACTACGTCGGGAGATGTGTGGTGCTGGGGAGGAGGAATCGGGCGCACGGCGAAGCGCGTTGAGGGGCTTGCTAAACCTGCTACCGATGTTGTGGTTTGCGATGGCTATTACGGATGCGCACGCCATGAGGGCGAGGTTTCTTGTTGGGGCTCTCAGTACCTCAACCGGGCCGATGGGACACCGCTTCTGCCGTCAGATACCGCGGTGATGATTCCCGATCTTCACGATGCGTCGGGCTTGGCGTGCAAAGGGGCCATCGCTTGCGCACGTCGTGGTCAGCTCGATGCGCTGTGTTGGGGCGCAACCGAAGACGAAGGCATGTTGGCCACATCCGCTGTAACGGAAACCGTCCCGTTGCCGCCGTTTCAGGCGTCGCAAGCCGCAGAGAGTAGCTTTCACGCGATGTCCTCCTGTCGTGACGGCGCGTGCTGGTCGCTGGCTCCCGCCAAAGATGACAAGGCATTTCCTCTTATGGGCATTCTGGAGATTGCTCGCAGCAACAGCATTCGTTGCACCTTGCGAAAGGGCGGATACGTGACGTGTGAAGGCCACGCCGACTTTGGCGCAGCAGGAGAAACCGATCGCGCGGGAACGTTGCTCGGTGTTCGCGCCCGGGCATTGGCTGTTGGCGAACGCCATGCCTGCGTGTTGGACAACAAGCGAGGCATTCAGTGTTGGGGAGACAATGAAAAAGCCCAGTTGGGAGATGGAACCTGGGGCGAGGCAGTCCCGACTCCTCAGAAGATCTCTGGTTTGTCGAACCTGCGTGACTTGCGGGCATCCAGGCGCTGGACCGATTGGCCGATGCAAAGCGTGATGCTGGCTGCCTCGGCGGATAGCAAGGCTCTGGAACAGCTTCAGGGTTGGCAGTGGCGTGGAATCGCGGTGACGCAAGAGAAGCAAGAGCTGGTGTGGTGGGGTGGAACGCGGCGTGCCACCGGAGGTGGGAAGAATCCACGCATAACGCAGGCGGATTTAAACGGCGAAGAGATTTGCGCTTCGACAACGAATGGCCTCGAGTGTGCCGCACTCACCAAGGGCGACCTCGATTGGAAGCCCATCTCCAAGCAGCGATTTGACCGACTCAGTGCTGGCGGGCATCACTTCTGTGGTCGCGACGATTCTGGCGATGCGTGGTGTTGGGGCTCGAATGCGAAGGGGGCTCTTGGCGATGGTGGCACCATCGATCGAAGCGCGCCGGTTCGCGTTAAAGGTCTTGGCAAGATCGCAACGATTGCCGCAGGAGATGCGCACAGCTGCGCACTCGATGTCGAAGGCAGCGTCTCGTGTTGGGGCAAGAACAGCCAAGGTCGTCTTGGTGATGGCACAACCGATTCTACGCGTGCGCCCACCAAGGTGCTGGGACTCGATGATGCCGTGGACGTGTCAGTTGGCAAAGACACCAGTTGTGCTGTGCGCAAAAATGGCGAGGTCTCATGCTGGGGGCGCCGCTTTACGGGGATGAGACTGGGCCCAAAACGGGTCGCAGTCGCAGCTGCTACGGAAGTCGCAGTCGGTTGCGATCACGCGTGCTCACGTACGTCGGCGGGCCAGGTGCAATGCTGGGGTGGCAATGAGTATGGGCAACTTGGCGCCGTGCCTGGAACGTTGGACACAAATCCCGATGGCGAGTCGCGTGGCTCGCTTTGGATGCGGTCCTACCTTGGGCCTTCGACCGTTGCAGGTCTGCCACCGGTCAAGCGCCTTGCCGCTGGCTGCAATGGGACCTGCGCCGAGACGCTCACGGGGGAGGTCTATTGCTGGGGACATCGCGCGACCATCGGCGACGATGAGGCCAGCTTCCGTTTCGAGGCTAAGCCTATCGCCGAGCCCAAGGGCGGATGGCCGGTTTGCGAAACCGAATGCCGCTGATGTGGAAACGCCTAAGAGTTGTAGGAGCCCAGACTTGCCAGGTCTATCTTCCGTGCGGTACCCGTGTTCCGTGAGTTCGTCACTACATCCAAGCGAGGGAATTCGACTTTTGCTCGACCGAGAGTCGGTGGCTGAGGACAAGGCGAACGCCGTGTACGTGGCATCGATCTACACGACCTCCGAGGTGTTTACGTATCGCGCAACACTCGGATTGGACGGCACCGCAGTTGTCGATGCATCGGGTGCAGAAGCATCAGAGGCCGACACCAAGCAACTCACAAACATCGCAAAGTCGACAGCGCGCGCTGCAAAGCGAAAGCTCGATGAAGACCTGCCGCCTTGGCCGCCGCGAATTCTTCGCTGGCGCGCGCCGAGATAGTTACTGTTTTGGAAGTGAAAGGTCGGGTTGTTGCCTGGCCATTTCAGGATCGCAATCCGGGTCCCATGGAAAGCGCCCTTCTTGGTCTGCCCAGTAGACCTGGAGAATCTCAAAGTCGTCGCTGCCGTGATACCAGAGGCCGTAGCCGAGGTAGTCGCGGTACCACGTTGGGTGCACGGGTTTGGCTTGGCATGTAAGTCCAACGATTGGAGCGGGGAAGTTCGTGCCTGGCTCCAGCGTGGCACCTTGGGTGATTTGCTCTCCTAGGACATTGAGGGCGCGCGCCATGGTTTCCGTCTGCTGTCCGATCATGATGAGTTCGGGGTGCGATTGCGTTGTTGGCATTCCAATCGTGTAAGCAAAGTACCTAGGAACGCCAAAACTCTCGTCGCCTACCAGGGCGACAAACCACCCGTGTTCGGCAATGCAAGCGGGAATTTCAATCGCGAGTTGGTCACCTTGAACCCACGGTTCATCTGGCGCCTGACGTTCGGCATAGTCGTGGGGCGCAAGAGCCGAAACCGCATTGAGGCTTGGGTCCATCTTCACCATCTCCTTTAAGGGAAGCGCTCTTCCTTCATGGTGGTCGTGGTTGTGGTCTTCTCCGCAGAGAAACACCCAGCTGCCGTCGGCGCCGCGAATCACATGAAGCACGGGGGCTTCGTCTTGGGCGACGTGGTTGCAGACGCGAACGGTTGTGTCGCGAAGTTCGTGCAGGTGGAAAAGGGCAGTTTGCGCAAGCATCAAGAGACTCCTTGGAATGGCGTGACATGGGATCCGGTATGTGGGTCCCATAGGCGTCTATCGCCCAGTGTCTCGATGATCCTGAGAAGTTTTTTTGCGGCCGTCCCTTGGGCCTGTGATCTTGGGCTGGCGCTACCAGAGGTAGAACATGGCGCTTACTCCGAAGTACGGGACGGTGCGCAGCCCTGCGTCGACGTTGATGGCCATGCCCTTGATGGGGCGGAATTGCAGGCCGACATGCGTGTGAAAAATCGGCAGAACCGGAGGCAGATCGATGGCCTCGTCCTGTTGAGCGCCATCAGGATCAGGTGCGCAGTCCCGCTGAATGGTATCGCTTGAACAAATCGAGTCGGTTCGAGTGATTTGCCCACGAACGATTCCGACTCCCAAGCCGGCTCCGTAGCGAATGGACAAAATTCGGTGGAGGGCTAAGTACCCCACGAAGGTCGCATCAACCGAATACCAGTGAAGGCCATCGAATTTGGTGAAATCAACATGTCCTGGAATGCTTGGGTCACCGGCTGTTTCGAGATAGTAGCCATTGCTGGCTTCGAGGTTGTCGTAACCAAAGCCCAGAACAAACTCGAGTTCTTTCCCGCGCCTTGCGAACTCGACCGAATACCCTTGGGTGCGGGTTCCGGCCGGAGCGGCCTCGCTAAAGATCTCGGCGACCCCGCGGGTAAGCTGAAGCTGCCGCGCCGAGACACCCATTCCGAAATCGGCTTTTTTGCCTTTCTCAGCTTGGGCCTCAGCAAAGGACGTTGCAAAGAATGCTGCCGTGGCCACGCCAACAACGAGGGTCCTAGAGAGCGCCATACGCCAACGTATCACGGCTTGTGTGTGCGTGATTGCCTCCATTTATGCCGCAGGTGTCCGACATCTATGGGAATGTGAGGCGGGCTCAGTGCGGGCATTTTGGCCTGGGATGAGGCGGTTATGCATGAACCCAGATCACCTCTGCACAGGGCATGGCAAGGCCCCCTCGTGAATGTCATTTTGTCCTAAGCCAGGATTTTGACAGGCAAGATCCGGCCCCCTAGACTGCCTTTGACTTTCACGGGAATACCTGCATTTTTCGCAGCGTTCACAATTCTACCGTCTCTCATCGCCGTTTTCTCGACTCTTCGAGAGCACCAGCTTATTTAAGGGCCATGCCGTTGTTACCTACCAGCTTCCGATCCTCATTCTGTGCGCTAGCTCTGGGCGCTTCTTTTCTCGTCGTTGGTTGTGCCAAGGAGGACAAGTCTTCATCGACCGTGAAAGGAGACGAGTCTGGGAAGGATGACTCCAAGGGCAACGATGGCGACAAGGGCGAAGCCAAGGCTAAGAGAAAGTCTGAACGTCCCAACATGGCGACGTTTCGCCCACTGCTCGCCGAATCGGCACGGGCTGAACTGGACGCCGGTGGACTGCTCGTAGACTTTGGCACCGCCGACCAACACAAGTACACCCGCGGCGGGTGGAAGACGGGTTGGGCCGCTAGCAAGAACGAGAAAGGTGTTACGTATGCACCAGCAGATTCTCGCAAGAGCGATGTGAACGTAGTCATTCCCGACGACGGCGAAGTAAAGGAAATCATCATCCGCGGACGGACCGCAGTTGCAGGACAAGTCCTTACTGTCTATGTCGACGGCGAACGCATTGGTGATGGCAAGTTTGAATCGAGCTGGAGCACCATTCGAATCCCCGCAAAGGGCCTAGAGCCAGGTTTGCACGGCATCGACTACGTCTTTAGCAAAGAGGGCAGCACCCGCGCGGACATCGATTGGATGTTGCTCGCACGAGAGGCGGGCGGAGCGGACCCAGCCGTTATGCCTCGCGTTCTTCCAATCAAGATCGACAAGAGTCCGATGCGGAGTCTCATCGCTCCGAGTGCACGAAGCTACTCGTTCTTCATGCAGCCTCCGGACGATGCGCGCCTCGTCTTTGACTTTGGCTCTGACAAGAACACGACCTTCAAGATTATGGCGCAGGCCGACGGTGGCAAAGCGAAAGAGCTTTGGAGCGCTGCTGCAAAGAATGAGTGGCAAGAGGCTGTAATTGACCTATCAGCCTACTCAGGCAAGGCAACGCGGCTCTCACTTGTAACCGAAGGTGACTCTGGAGTCGCCGGTTGGGGTGAGCCGGAAATCATGCTGGGCAAAGCAACAAAGCCTCCAATGAAATCGGGCGCGGCTCCCAAGAACGTGATCCTCATTTTGATGGACACCAACCGAGCCGACAACTTCAAGGCGTTCAATCCCAGCAGCAAGGTCAAGACTCCAAGCTTCGACGCATTTGCCGCCAAGAGCCTGGTGTTTGAGAACGCCTACAATCAAGAGAACTGGACCAAGCCTTCGGTTGCCACCACGTTGAGCGGCACCTACCCAGATACCCACCAAACCAAGAAGGATAGCTCCGCGCTTCCCGCCGATGTAGAACTCATCAGCGAGCGGCTCAAGAAAGAGGGCTTTCAGACCGCAGGCTTTGTCGCCAACGGATACATCTCAGAGAAATTCGGATTCGAAAAGGGCTGGGATACGTTCAAAAACTACATCCGCGAGAGCAAGCCGTCGCAAGCAGAGCATGTCTACGGAGACTCACTCGCTTGGCTCAAGGAACACAAAGACGACAAGTACTTCCTATACATCCAGACCATCGATCCACACGTGCCGTACCGCGACAAAGGTGCAACCACAGCGCAGTACTATGCGGGCGACTACGCAGGTGCCCTTGGCAACAGCATTTCAGCAGAGAAGCAGATTGCTGCCGGAAAGTCCCCTCCATCGGCGAACGACCTAAAGTGGCTCAAGGCAATGTATTACGGCGAGACCACCCATCACGACATCGAGATGGGCAAATTCCTCGCAGAGCTCGAAGGCATGGGCGTTCTTAACGACACGATGGTCATCGTTACCAACGACCACGGTGAAGAGCTTGGTGAGCACAAGAAATTTGGACACGGGCACTCTCTCTACGAAGAACTGCTTCGCGCGCCGATGATCATGCACTACCCACCGCTGATCGATGCTGGCGCACTTCGAAACGAAGTTGCCGAGAACGTCGATATCGCTCCTACCATTGTTGATGTTCTCGGGCTCAAGCCGATGGCAAAGGCCGATGGTCTCTCCCTCTTGCCACTCATGAAGGGCGAGCCTGTTCAGCGTCCGTTCTACGCGATGAGCGAGTTCATGGAGAGTCGCCGAGCCATTCGCGTCGGAAGTTGGAAGATGATTTGGGCAGGCAGCACGGTAAACGTCTTCCACTCAGAAAAAGACCGAGCTGAGACCAAGGATCTTGCCAAGACAGCACTCATCGCTCGGCGCATGCTAGAAGTTCACGCAGGCGAAGCTCAGGCTGCCTACGATAAGAAGCAGCGAATGCAAGACATCACTACTAAGCGGCAGTTCAAGGCGGGCGAGGCGGATATCGATCCGGAGACTCGCAAGCAGCTGGAAGCGCTGGGTTACTTCGGCGAATAATGATGCGTAAGCTCCTCCTACCGCTCGCTGTACTCACGGCTCTGCTAGCGCTACCCACAGAGGCACACGCCTACGTGGGGCCTGGAGCAGGCATCGCCGTGGCGACCACTGGCTTCATGCTGGTGATTTCCCTGTTTCTCGCCATCTTCGGAATCATGTTTTGGCCCTTCCGTTGGGTCTATAAACAAATCACTCGCAAGCGTCCGCCAAAGCCACCAAAGATCAAACGCGCCGTGTTGGTTGGTCTTGATGGGCTCGATCCCAAGCAGGTCCGTAAGATGTTGGATGCAGGACAGCTGCCCAACCTTCAGAAGATTGCTGAAAAAGGCGGCTTTCAAAATCTGGGAACTACGTTTCCTGCGATGTCGCCTGTTGCCTGGAGCTCGTTTGCAACCGGTGTAAACCCGGCCAAACACGGCATCTTCGATTTCCTAACGCGAGACCGAAAGACCTACGCGCCAGACCTCTCGTCTGCCGATGTTCGCGGTTCAAAGCGCGAGTTTCGAATTGGGGAACTTGTGGTGCCGCTGGGCAAGCCTGAGATTCGCCTGCTTCGAAAGAGCAAGCCGTTCTGGAAAGTCCTAGGCCAACACCAGGTGCCGTGTTCAATCCTGCGTGTACCGATAACGTTTCCGCCGGAGAAGTTTCACGGAACGATGCTCTCGGCAATGTGCGTTCCCGATCTACAGGGTACGCAAGGATCGTTCGCGTATTACACAACAGAAGATGACGACGGCGAGGCTATCGGTGGTGCTCGCTTTCGGCTCGACGAGAAGGATGGCGTTATTCTCGGCGACTTGATTGGGCCTCCAAACCCGATGCGTACGAACCACGCTCCCACGAAGATTCCCTTCAAAGTTGTGATGGCGAAGGATCGCAAATCCGCTGTAATGACGTTGGCGGGCAAGAAAATCAAACTCGGCCTTCACCAGTACACCGAGTGGATCCCTGTCGCATTTCCGCTGGCGCTCGGTGCAAAGTTGCGTGGCATTTGCCGATTTCGCCTGATGGACGGCGAGCCGTTCAAGCTCTACGTAACACCTATCAATATCGATCCAGAAAATCCCATTCTGCCGATTTCTCACCCCAAGTTCTTCGCGACCTACCTGGCAAAGCTTCTGGGTGGCTACGCAACGCTTGGGCTTGCAGAGGATACCTGGGCGCTCAATGAGGGCGTTATCGACGAGAAGGCCTTTCTTGAGCAGGCTTGGAACAACCACGAAGAACGCGAGAGCATGTTCTTCGAGATGCTCAAGCGCACGCCAAAGGGGCTCATCACCTGTGTCTTCGACGGCACCGATCGCATCCAACACATGTTCACCCGCTTCATGGACGATGGCCATCCAGCCATGAAAGACAAAGAGAAGAATAGTGAGTGGACCGAGGTCATCCCCGATACCTACGCCAAGATGGACAAGATGGTCGGCGAGGTCATGAAGCAGGTTGATATCAACGACCCTTCAAATCTTTTGATTGTGCTCTCCGACCACGGCTTTCAAACCTTCAGGCGTGGTGTAAATCTCAATTCCTGGCTACTGCAAAACGGCTACCTGAAACTCAAGGACCCGGAGGCAACGCGCAGCGGCGACTGGCTCACTGGCATTGATTGGGAGAATACGAGAGCCTTCTCTGTTGGGCTCGCCGGTATTTTTCTGAACGTCGAGGGACGCGAGCGCGATGGCCAGGTTAAGGAAAGCGAAGCCAACGATTTGGCCGACGAGATTTGCGCCAAGCTCGATGGCCTTGTGGATACTGGGCTCGTAGACGGTCCTGATGCGGGGGATGCCTATCGCTCGTCAACAGCCGATGCGGTGGCCATTCGCCAGTGCTACGCCGCTCACAAACTCTACGACGGCCCCTACGCAGAAGACGCCCCAGACATCATCGTTGGCTACAGCGCGGGTTGGCGAGCCTCTTGGGATGGCGTTCGCGGCATTGCCCACGATGTGGTCTTTGACGACAACACCAAGGCCTGGAGCGGTGATCACTGCATCGACCCCGAACTTGTGCCAGGCGTGCTCATTAGTAATCGCAAGATGGGCAAAGAGGATGGCTCGGAGGCGAACATCGCTGATATGGCACCAACCATGCTCGATCTCTTTGGCATCCCAGCCCCAAAGTACATGGACGGCTCAACTCTCGACAAGAAGCAGGCAGGCGCATGAGAAAAACTCTGTTCACCGCCCTGTCCACCACCATCGCCGGACTCGTGCTTTTCGCCTCGTGCGGAAGCGATCGAGAGTATCGGGCACGCCCGAAGACCGAGGACAAGAAGCTCATCATTCTCGGTATCGACGGCATGGACCCTGTGTTGGTGAAGCGGTTGGTCAAAGAAGGCCGCTTGCCCAATGTGGCCAAGATGATCGAAGGCGGCGGGTTCCTCGATTTGCAGACAACGGATCCGCCTCAGAGCCCTGTCGCTTGGTCGGCGTTTATCACCGGCCTCGACTTGGATGGCCACGGCATTTACGATTTTGTGCACCGCGATCCTCTGCATCTCGAATCGTACCTTTCGACCTCTCGCGTCGAACCTGAAGAGAAGATTATCGGTCTCATTCCCAACGGCGGGGGCGAGTACGAACTTCTCCGAGGTGGTGAAGCGTTCTGGCAGCGTCTTGAGAAAGAGAATGTCGGCGCCACCATGGTGAAGATTCCCGCGAACTTCCCACCGGCAAAGACGAATGCAAACGAGTCCATGTCGGGAATGGGAACACCGGACATCTTGGGGACCTACGGCACGTTCCAGATGATCACCGACGAGCCTGAGTGGCAGGACAAGCACGTGAGCGCTGGCGAAATCCATATGGTGGACTTCTCCAAATCCGATGCTGTGAAGACCAAACTGGTTGGCCCCGGAGCAGAGGCAGCTGTAGAGGTCTCGATCGATCGAGAACAAAACATGGCGGTCGTCGACCTTGAGGGCGAGAAGGTCCTTCTCAAAGCAGGCGAATGGAGTGCGTGGACGCCAGTTGACTTTGGCGTAGGTCTCACTGGATCTGCCGCAGCGCACGGAATCGTGCGCTTCTACCTTCGTGGGGTATCCCCGTTTCGACTCTATGTGAGTCCTGTCAATGCGGATCCGGCAGACTCTGACTGGCACATCAGCGAGCCGCCAAGCTGGTCCGAAGAGACGGCTAGGAGCATCGGCCGCTTTTACACGCAAGGGATGGCCGAGGACACCAAGGCTCTGGTGGGCGGAGTCCTTAGCGACGAAGAGTTCTTAGAACAAGCCACCATCGTTTTCGAAGAGCGAATCAAGATGTTGCACCACGAGCTCGACCGGTACACAGGTGGCCTGCTTTTCTTCTACTTCAGTAGCATCGATCAGCAGTCGCACATGTACTACGGCAGCATGGAGCCTGATGCGCCCGAGCACTATGCCCGCTACAAACACGTGGTTCCCGATCTCTACGAGCGCATGGACAAGGTCGTAGGGGATGTTCTGAAATGGGCCGGAGATACTCCGGTTGTGATCATGAGCGACCATGGCTTTGCTCCGTGGACCTACAAGGTCAATCTAAACACGTGGCTCGCCCAACAGGGCTATCTCTCTGTGCTTCCACCCGGCCAAACCGGGAAGGGCATTCTTGGCCACATCGATTGGGAGAATACGCAAGCGTATGCGCTTGGTCTCAACCAACTCTTTCTCAACCTCGAGGGCCGCGAAGCGCATGGTGTGGTTTCGCAAGACGAAGCCGAAGTCGTTCTGCAACGCATCAAGCGCGACTTGGAATCGTGGCGCTACACCGAGACTGGGCAACGTGTCGTGACGAAAGCCATGCGCGCTCCCGTCGGGCAGTATGTGGACCGAGCCCCCGACCTCATTGTTGGCTACAACCGCGGTTTCCGCTCATCGGATAGCTCGGCAATGGGCGCCGTTGGCAATGAAGTTATCGAACGCAACGAAGGCCACTGGAACGGCGACCACTGCATGTTTGCTGGTCACGTTCCCGGCGTGCTGATTAGCAGCAAGCCACTCGGCATTACCGAAGCATCTCTCGTAGACTTCGCGCCGACGGTTCTCAACTACTTTGGCATTACCCCTCCAGAGGGAATGAAGGGGAAGCTCCTCTTCGAAAGCGACCTATAGGTAAACGACATGGCACTACTCAAATTCAAAGTGAAGCCCCCGAAGGAACTGCAAGCTCGTCTCAAAGACGTTGGCAAGAAGCACGACCTGGGAGACTTGGACGAAGTTGTGAATCACTTCATGACACGCGGGCTAAAAGCCTACGAAGCATCGGAGAGTGACTCTCTCAAGAAGCAAATCGACTTTGTTGTTGATGAGCAGGGGTACTCGGGCCGCGACGAAGTCGTCGAGCACTTGCTACTCCGCGGATTGCGCGCCTACGAAGAAGAGGCAGACGATCCTGAGGCGCTGGCAGCCCGCTTGCGCGGTCTCGGTTACATTGATTAACGAACGTCGACGAACCGCAGACCGACTGATAACCGCAGGCAGACTGAGAAAAGAACAGCAGTAGATGGGTGCAATCGCAGCAATCTTGAGACGTGGTATGGAGGGCCTTATGGTGCCCTTCGACCTGTTGGGGCCGTTCTGGGGCCTCACACTGCTATCTCTTCTCAGTGGCGTAGGCATGCTTTGGGTCGTTGGAAAGACAACACCGCAGAAGCTTGTTGAGCGTGCCCGCAATCGCATGGACTCGGCGGTCTATGAGATTCGCCTGTTCCTCGATTCGCCCAAACGCGTCGCGATTTCGCTCGGTCGACTGATTAGCAACAGTCTGCTCTACATCGCGACGATGCTGCCTGCATTCGTGATTCTGGCGGTGCCGTTGGCCTTTATGTACTTGAGTCTAGAAGCCAGACACGGCTTTGAGGCAATCGAGCCTAACGAGCCGTTCGTTGTCTCGGTAAAACTCGCAGACGGTGTTGACGGGCGAAAGGTTAGCTTCACGCCAGGCGAGGGGCTCGAAATCACCTCACCACCCATGTATGCCAAGAGTGAGCAGGCGGTGTACGTGCGTGCTGTCGTCACCAAGCCCATCAAGACTGCCATCCATGTTGATCTTGGAGGGCGTGCGGAAACCAAACGCATCATCGCGGATCCCAAGGCACAGAAAATGGCTCCCGATCGGGCGAGTGGAATCGACCTCTTCCTAAGCTACGGTCCTGAGAGTTCGCTTGATGGCGACATTACGGCAATCAGCGTGCCGCACGTAGGGAAGCCCAGTCTCTTTCTGGGCGCAAAGTCGTGGATGCTCTGGTGGTTGTTCATGATGATGGTCTCGGCTTTTGGTCTGCGAAAGCAGATGGGCGTCACGCTCTAAGTCTTCGTGCACTGGTCCAGCTCTCGGCGTACCCCGTGTGGGTGCGCTACGCTTGGGCTATGCACGTCGATACTCGAACGCTACTTTTTCTGAGTGTGATTGCAGGGCTTTCGTCCTGCAAAGGCAAGGCGGAGAAGCCGGACAAGCAAGAGCCGTCGCCCGAGAAGGCCAACGTCGAGCATTCGTCACCCACGCCTGCAACGGCTGCGGTGCTCACTCCGGTCCCCTCCTCATTCCTCAGTGAAGAGCAGCGAAAGAGCCTCACGGGAACGGAGGCACTGGTTACACGGGAGTACGTTGAGGCGTTTGCTGCAACTCACACCTCACTCGATTGGTACGGATTCTACATGGCCGGTCGCAAGGTGGGCTTTGCTTCCGTCGAGTCGCGCAAGACTCGTGGCGATGAACCTGGCGACTACCTCATGGAACTGAATATCGAGATGAGCGCCGACGGAGCAGATATGCAGTTTGGCGAAGCGAGCTACTACGAGAGTACGTTCCCGTTTGCGACCGTGGCGATTCGCTCGTATGAAGCGAGCGCAACCGGGCGGGTCGAGCGTGAGTATGTGCCGGAGGGAGATGCCACTCGCGTTCGACAAGTGATCGATGGCAAGCCCGCGGCGGATCTATGGGCGCCTGCGATTTGCGAAACCCTTGCTTCCGCATTGGCCGCCACCGCACCCGATGTGAAAACGGCCAAAGTGGGCAGCGTTTCGCGGCATTGCGGATTCTCCGATGGGGAACTCAAACAAGAAGTGACCGAGACCCGTGTTGTTTCGATGGGTACCCGAAGAATCGGAGGCGTTGAGATTCAAGTCGTGACAACGGAAGAGCGAAGCAGCCCTGGGGATCCGTGGATTGCCGCAATCACCACCGAACACGGAACGCTCCTCGAAGCATCCGTCGGGCCCGCGCTGGAACTGAAGCTTGAGGACATGAAGGTAGCCAAGAGTGACGTTGTTGGAATCGACATCATCTCGGCGTCGGTCAAGCTCGATGCATCGCTCGGAGATCCTTCTGACATCAAGAAACTTCAGCTGCGAGCCGTGTTTGTAGAGGGCTTCGAACCACCACCATCCGCACCAAATCAGAAGGCCGAGAAGCAAGCGGATGGAAGTTACCTACTAACCATGGAGTCGGTTCCGGGAGCTTTGGTCGACGCTGAAGCAAGAGCTGAAGCGCTGCTATCAACGGCCGACATCACAGCAAACGACCCTGGGATACTCGCGATGGCGACGGACCTGACAAAAGATGCAAAGGACGTCAAAGAGAAAGTCGCGATTCTCAACCATTGGGTCTACAGCAACTTGGACAAGAGTCTAAGTACAAATCTTAGTACCGCGTCACAGATCTTGGAACACAAGACGGGAGATTGCACGGAGCATACGGTGCTCTTACTTGCCCTACTTCGCTCCCTGAAGATTCCTGCGAGAGAACTCTCGGGGCTTGTGTACATGGGCCCCGAATTGTCAGCCTTTGGATGGCACGCGTGGACCGAAGTTGAAATCGATGGTCACTGGGTACAGGTGGACCCGAGTTGGGATGAGGTCGTGGGCAATGCAACGCATATTCGACTTGGAGTTGGCGACAGCGACAGCGGCATGATGAACCTCGGCTCTATGACACTTGAAGCTATCTAACTCGACAGAACGCTAGGTTTCGGATGGGAATTGTTCTTAGGCTCAGGGTTGCGACGGGGATGGCGAGATTTCGGTAGTTCGAGCCGTTTCGATGTTGGCCATATTGCTGTGAATGCGCACATAGCCAACTCCTCCTCCTCCGCCGCCATGGCCCGATTCCGCTGATTCTGCGCCACTGGTCGCATCCAAATTGAAGCCCGCCCCGTTTCCACCACTAGCTCCGGGACGAGTGCCGCTGCCGCCCGGGCCTCCGGCGGCCAAGGTGGCGCCTGCGTTTCTGCCACATGCGCCCACGTCGCTTGAACTCGCTCCACCGCCGCCACCGCCGCCATTGGCAAGCACGAGTGATCCGGCCTGAATCGTCACGATTGGGGCACTGATGTCAATCATGCCTCCCGAGCCACCACCAGCGCCGGCACCAACAATGGTGCCCAGCTTGCCGCCCTCGCCACCGGATCCACCAGCAAGCAGCTTTGACTGGCCGCGGAGCAGAATGGACTCCTGGGACACAAGACCGATAGCACCGCCGCCTGCACCTCCCAAGGCGGGGGTCGATAGCGTGGACGCTGCGGTTCCGCCACTGCATCCACCGCGAATGAAGGACGTGGCAAAGAAGTCCCCACCCACAAATTCGTTAGCACTCCCACCGCCTTGCGAACCAAAGCCTCCTCCTCCGCCGCCAGAACCTGCCGCTGTACCATTGGTTGCCGGATGCGACTCACACTTGGGTGAGTTCCCGCCTGCTCCCACGTTTCTCGGATTGCACAGGCCGTCATTCCCAGAAGAGACATCGATGGTACCGGAAATTTGCATCGCCTCGGTCGAAGCGATGACGAGGGGCAAGCTGCCTTCTGCGCGAAGCGTTGTACTATCTACCGAGATCTCGAAGCGGCTCGTCTTTACTAAGAGAAACTCTACACCGTCGTTGGGCACAACGGTGCGCGTCGAAATCATAATCGGGGTGTCCGACTCCAAGTGCTTGAGTGTTCCTAGATCGGTATCTAAGACGTACGTGCCCGGCATACCTAAGAGGAGCGGCCCACCAATGTTTTGCTCATCACAGCTATCAATGTGTGGCGAGGGGCTTTGACATACCTCCGACCCCGCATCGGCTGCCGCATCGACTGCCGCCGCATCGATGTCTGCGTTTGGTCCGCCGTCAGCGATGCCCTGCTGCGACTCTCCAGGTGCAAAGACGAGCGAGCACGCAGAGACGAGGGGGAGTATGGGGAGCCAGGCGATGGCACTTCGTAGTGTCACGTCGCGAACCGTATCACCAAGAGCAACCATCCAGGCGAAAACTCCCTCAGCCGTTGATTCGGTGTCGCCACGAACGGTACAGGCTCGCCGCCGAATGGGCGGTAGTACGTCACCGCGACGGAACTGGAAGCAATGCGCTGTCAAACCAGCAGTGTTGCCAGTGAGAACGCGGTCACAGCAACGATGTGCCGAGCACTGTCATCCCACGATTCCGGATTTGGAATGCCCCGTCGTCGTCATCCAGACCGTCGCCTCCGCCGCAGGACGGCGATGCGGGCAGGGTGAAGAGCGGACGACAAGAAACGCAGGGGCTACCGTCTGGAGTGTCCTAGGCGTCAGCTCTCGAAAGAGAATTCACTGCGCTTGCAAGAAATCTACGCCAGCAGCGTTGGAACTAGTCGGTTGAGGGTTCGACTAGGGTGGCCTCGATGGTGGTAACGGAGCATGCGGTCCCGCTGCAGGTGGCGAGGTATCCCGAGAGTGTATCGGCATCAACGACGGCACAGAGGTTCAACGCCATCGAGGTGAGGTTATACGTTCTGTGCATAAAGAGGTTGTCGTCATCGACGTGCAGTGCGTCGGCGGGAATCGCATCGAGTATCGCTCTGTGCACGCCCTTTTCGAGTAGCAGGTAACTTGGGAATTCCTCGCCTGAGCTCGAAACGTTGTTCCATTTTCCCAGGAGGTTGATGGCCGCCAAACTACCGTTATCGTCGCAATTGTCTCGTGAGAAATCTTCGTAGTTCTCGTAGGTCAAAGGACCGGCGTCTACTCTCACGACAAAGGCGTCGATCTGAGGGGCCGCATCGGGGGCGCTGGCGACGGAGTCTGAGCAAGCAGCGGCACCCAGGAGCGCCAGCCAATAGACACTACGCATCGGCTCGTTTTCGCTGCCGATACAGCGCAGGATCAATGACCGTTGCCATCTTGGCGGAATCGAGATCGGCGTCCATGAACTTCGCAACCCGAGCGATTTGGCTCTCGGATTCGCTCTGCATTCGGTTGTAGCTCACGAAGAGTACTTGCACGTGATCGGAGACGCGTAGCCACGCTTCGACTTCTTCGACGTGCCCTGCGAAGCTCGACTTCATGTCGTCGTTTCCGGCGCCATCTTCTTCGTCGCGATTGACGAGCATCTTTTGTTGCGATGCCAGAACCTCATCGAGGTTGCGGCGCATGAAAACGATTTTGTACTGCTCGGTTGCAGGCAGGTCTTGCAGCAACTGTGAAATGACTTTCACAACCTTGCCGCGAGCGGGCTCAACCCAACTTGGGTCTTGCTTTGTTCGCTTGACCGCTTCGAGTTCGTAGTAGCCCTTGGGGTTGTCATTGTCAGCACTGCGAATGCCATCGGTAACAGGCTCAAGACCACCGGCCTCAAGCATCTTCATCATCATGGAGGTACCGGAACGGGGCAGGCCCGAGACAACGTAGATCGGCGTAGACATGGCTAAGAGATAACACAGAAGGCCCCACGAAGCGCGTCTTCGTGGAACCTGCTGCGATTTGCCAGCGGCCCAAGTGCCGGCGCTAGCCGAGTTCGATCTTGCGGGCTTTGCGCTCTTCTTTCTTGGCGATGGTGATGGCCAAGACGCCGGCTTCGAGCTTGGCTTGCACGGCCTCGGCATTTGCGTCTTTGGGCAGCTTGATGCGCCGCTCGAAGGAGCCGTAGTGGCGCTCTTTGACAAGAACATTCACGCCCTCTTCGGTTGCCTCTTCGGAGCGAGTTCCGCTCACGCTGAGCACACCTTCGTGCAACGTAATCTCAAGGTTTTCTTCGGCAATGCCAGGCAAGTCGGCATGGAGCCGGTAGTCATCCGCGGTCTCGACAAAGTCGAAGCGGGGAGCGTGTATCGCGGTAGCAGCGCTGCTACGAGTGGATACGGGGACGCCAAAGAAGTCGCGCGCAAGTTGTGCGAATGGGTCGGCTTTGGTGCGGTTGTTGAATCGTGTTAGTTCGTACATGGTGCGTTCTCCAGGTTGGGGCCAGTGGCCGTTGCCCCATTGAGATAAGCACCGAGAGCGCGAGTGCAAGACCTTGACGAGTTCGTATTCGTGGCTAGGCGAGCAGAAAACATTCACGGTGCGCTACGCCGCCATTGCGACCGAGGTCTCCATCTCTTGGCGAAGGCTTGCGAGAGCGTTGGCGTGTGCTCGACTCGCCCATGATTTTGAAATTCCCAACGTCTTGCCGGAATCCTGGAGAGTGGCGTCGCCAAAGTAGTGGTCCATCACAAGGGTTTGCTGCTGCGTAGGGAGCTTGCCAATTGCGCTGCGGAGCGCGCGTCGCATCTCGTTGCGCGCAGCAAAGTCTTCGGGGCTGAGGCCGGCTCGTGGATCGGCGATTGCTTCGGGCTCAATGTCTTCGGCGTAGATGGCGTGCAAGTCACCACGACCGGCAGCGTGTCGGTAGTCCTTGCGTGAGAGCGGAGCGATCTTGCCAATGCCGTCGAGCATGGCCCCGCGGACTCGGAGGTAGGCGAAGGTTGCCAGGGTTGCTTCGCCGCCTTCGACAAAGCGATTCATGGCCTCTAGCAAACCGGTGGTGCCCCAGGCGATGAGTTCTTCGAGGTCGGCTTGACCGTGAGTTCGCCGAAGCACGCGGAGGGCAATGCGTCGAACCATCGGAAGGTGTTCGGCGACAATGGCGTCTCGTGCTGTCAGGCGGAGGCGGCTGCTCTGCTGCTCGGCGCGCTTGCATGCGAGGGGAGTTCGAGGGGCGGAGTTGTTCGTTGTCGTCTTCATGACCGTTCGTAAGAGCAGGGTCCGTACCAGTACTCATAAGCGGGTAACATGTTGAAAACAAACGTAATTGTGCTGCCCCGGTGGATCAGAAATCGCCTGTTCCCGTGTTCCACCCGCGTTCCAGGTTGTTCCACCCTGTTCCACCTGTTCCATGGTCAGGCTATGGTGGCTCGGCATGGGCGAGACGTCGGGAACCCTGTCTTACGCCGGAGGTGGCGAGGACATTCGGGGCACATTCAAAGCTCCGTATCTGGTGCTGCTCATGGTGGCGGACCGCTTGGAGGTGGGCAGCGTGAGGCTCTCGCTTGCCGAGGTCGTGCAAGCCAATATCGGCCGGGGAGAAACCTTTGCCCACCATCGATCGCACGAGGGTGTGGGGGCGCAACTTCACGTTGAGGTACCCGACGGATGGATGTCAACGCGCCATGTAGAACTGAGCGCCGACAACGATGGATGGGTCATGCGCGACGCCGGATCGAAAAACGGTTGTTATCGAAACGGTCAGCGATGCAGCGAAGCGCAACTTCAAGACGGCGACGTGATTGGGACCGGCAATACCTGCTTTCTCTTTCGCAGTAGTGTCGAGCGCAGTCATCTTGACGCTGCCGATGCGAGTTCGCTCCTGATGCGCACACAGCCCGCAGCATCCCAGACGTTGAGCTTGCCACTTGCACACCTCATGTCTGATTTGTCGCGTGTTGCAACGTCTCGAGTCTCGGTGATTCTCGGAGGCGAAACGGGCACAGGAAAAGAAGTGAGTGCGCGCTACGTGCACACAAGCTCTGGGCGCCAGGGAAGCTTCGTGGCGGTGAACTGCGGGGCGCTTCCGGCAACGCTTGTCGAGAGCGAACTATTTGGGCATCGCAAGGGAGCGTTCTCAGGGGCCACAAGCGATCGCATTGGCTTGGTGCAAGCATCTGATGGCGGCACACTCTTTCTCGATGAGGTTGCTGAACTCCCGCTGGAGGCACAGGTAAAACTCTTACGCTGCCTACAGGAGCGCGAGGTGGTTCCGGTGGGAGCGAGTCGACCCATTCCTGTGGATTTGCGTGTTGTCGCAGCAACCCACGCGGATCTACCTACCTTGGTCGAGGCCGGCGACTTTCGCGCTGACCTCTATGCACGACTTGCAGGGGTGAGCTTTCAACTACCGGCGCTTCGAGATCGACCCGAGGATTTGGGAATCCTCATCGACACCTTGCTCCGGCGCTGTTCGGGCGACAAGGCGTTTCACTTTGCTCGAGAGGCTGTGTGGGCCATGGCCATGTATTCGTGGCCGCTAAACATTCGCGAACTTGACCAGGCACTTGTGGCTGCCACCGCCTGGGCCGAGCGCGGGCTCATCGAACTTCGGCATTTGCCGCCCGGAGTCGTGGCATCCCTGCAACCTGCTGCGCTCGAACCCGAGGATGCCCTAAAGACGGAACTGGTTGCCGCGCTTCGCAAACATGCGGGCAATGTCAGTGCGACGGCGCGCGAGATGGGCAAGGCCCGTGTGCAGATTCGCCGGTGGTGCAAGCGCTTTGGCCTAGACCCCTCGCACTTTCGGTAGCTCATGTCCTCGCGCTCGATCATGGTACTGCGATTCGCTGCGATCCTAGTCGCGCTTCTCTGCCTCCAGTCTCCCGCACTGGCACATCAGAGTTCCTATACCTACGCGACGATGTCGACCTCGAAGTCCGGCAAGGTCGTGCGTTTCGAGATTCGCCTAAGTAGTAAGGATCTCTTCGAAGCGCTGCAGCTCGGAGAAGACCGGGACGCGAGTGACAAAGAAATCCTGGCGGGCTCGGAGCAACTGAAAACGTATGTCTTAGAGCGCGTGTATATGTCGGTGCCGGGCCAAGAGTGTGCTCTCGGTACTGCCTCGGTGCATGTGGTGAAGGATGGCCAGAGATTTGCGCAAGTAAAGACGCGGCTTCGATGTCCGTCAAGAATCGCCTCCGTCGAGCTTTCCTATCACCTCTTTTTCGACTTGGACGAACGACACGAGGGCTTGCTTCGCATCGGTGATGGACTCGTGCAGTTTACCAACAAGAATCGGAGGCATGAGCATGTCTGGGGCAATGCCGCTATCGAGAATCGACTGGGGTTTCTTCGTTCGGGCGCCCTTCATGTTCTTTATGGTCTCGATCACATACTTTTTCTTATCTCCTTGCTGATGGTAATCGGTCTTCGCCAGAACGGAAAGATGCTGCGTGGGCGCACGGTCAAAGAGAGTTTGCGCGCTGCTGCAGGAATTGTCACAGCGTTCACTCTTGGCCATTCGCTCACACTTGTCATGGCTGCGGTGGGATGGGTCTCACTTCCCAGCCGCTTTGTTGAAAGCATGATTGCTGCATCAATCGTATTTGTCGCGGTGGAAAACCTGCTGCGCCCTGATCCGCCAAATCGTTCCGCCGTGGCTCTGTTGTTTGGTCTGATGCATGGGCTTGGGTTCGCCTCCATGCTGCGACCACTGCTGCCGGCAGAGGATGTTGTTGTCCCTCTCCTGATCTTCAACCTCGGAGTTGAGTTGGGTCAACTCGCCGTTGTGGCGATGACACTGCCGATTCTCTGGGGGCTCATAAGAATTCTGGGAGCGCGTCGGTACCGTCGCACGATTCTTCCGGTGTCGTCCGCAGTACTCGCAGTTGCAGGTTTGCTGTGGTTTGCCGAACGTGCGCTAGCGCTCTAGCTGCTCGGTCTTGGCAGCAAAGACAAAGTCGCTCTCGGTGAGCCCGTCCACCGTATGGGTCCATATCTCGACGATGGCTTGCCCCCAACGCAGCTGCAGATCGGGGTGATGATTCTGCGCTTCAGCCAAGTTGCCAACGCGGTTTACAAACGCCAGGGCGGAGGCGAAGTCGGCAAATACAAATGCCTTGCGCAGACGCTTTCCATCGGCGACCTGCCAGCCATGGCCAAGCTGGTTCGCGAGCGAATCCAGGGCAGGGCCGCTCAGCGCCACCATGTCGGACGTGCCTTCTTTGCACTCTTTCTTCGCAAGCTCTTCCATTGGTCTCGCGCAGAGCATAAGACGGCGGCGTGCTTGTCGCAATCGCCTACGTCACCTGCGCTCTTGTGTGGGGAACCACCTGGTTTGCGATTCGGGTTTGCATTGGTGAGGATGGATTTCCAACGCTTACTGGAGCCGCGCTGCGCTTTACCATTGCCGCAGTTCTGTTGCGGCTCTTGGTTGTGGTGCTGGGGAGTTCACCCGGCATACGAACGTGGCACCAGCGTTCCTGGTTCACCATCGCCGGTCTTCTAAATGGCGCTGGCTATGCGTTGGTCTATCTGGGCGAAGAGACGGTTCCCGGCGCCTTCGCATCGATTCTCTTTGGCACCTTGCCGCTGCTCACCGCGTTTCTCGCAGCCATCAGCAAGACCGAGCGAGTGACCCTAGGACATTTTCTGGGAGCGCTGATTGCCCTCGCAGGCATTATCGTTATCTTTGGCGACCGAGCCTCGGTTTCCGCGGACCAAGGCTCAGGAGTCGCACTCTTGTGCGGTGGCGTTGTCTTATCCGCGTTCTATAGCCTCGTTCTCAAGCGGGAGAGTTCAGGCGTGCATGCTTTGTGTGCCACGAGTTGGTTTCTCACGGTGACATCCGTTGCACTCTGGGTTGCCGCGCTCGTGTCGGAGGGCTGGTCGATGCCGTGGCCACCACCGGTCACTCCGACTTTGGCGTTGCTCTACTTGGCGATCTTTGGCTCGGTGCTCACCTTTGCGAGTTACCTGTACTTGCTGCAGCGTGTATCGCTCATGACTACCACCACGCTGGTGTTTATCCAGCCGCTCATTGCACTCGTTGTGGATTCACAGTGGGAAGACGACGGGCAGTTAACAGCAACCAGCTATGTCGGGGCCGCGATCACGCTGGGTGGCGTTCTCGTGGCAACGCTCTGGAAGCGTTACGCCGCGCCCAAAGCGTAGTATCCTATTGTCGCTATGTGCGGACGCTATACGCTTACTTCGCCCGACGAACTCGTGCACGAGTTTGGGCTGGGCGAACTGCCGTTCCCGCTATCACCCCGCTACAACATTGCGCCTTCCAACGAGGTCCCTGTGGTCGTGCAAGAGGGCGATGCACCGACTCTTCGATTGCTTCGGTGGGGCCTTGTTCCGAGTTGGGCTACGTTGGACCGTTCCACCAAGCGCCCAATCAATGCGCGCGCGGAGACGGTGCACGAGAAACCCTCGTTTCGAGAAGCGTTCGAGCGACGTCGTTGTTTGGTTTGCGCTGATGGCTTTTACGAGTGGAAGAGGCAAGGGCGTCGGCCGATGCCGTACCTGATGCGCAGGCGAGACAAGCGCATCCTTAGCTTGGCTGGCATCTGGGATACGCACGTTGATGCAAGCGGGGCTACAACGAATTCCTTTGCCATCTTAACGACTGCCGCAAACGACTTGATGGCTCCGATCCACCATCGCATGCCGATCGTGATTGATCCCCAAAGTCGCGAACGTTGGCTAGACGCCAAACGTCAAACTCGTGCGGACGTGGATAACCTGCTGGTGGCACCGCCCACAGCGGACTACGAACTTTTCCAAGTTTCCGAGAAAGTAAACTCCGTTGCCAATGACTCGCCCGACTGCCTGCAGCCCGGGCCCGACCAGCAGAGCCTCTTTTAGTCTCGCTAGAACGGGCCGGCGAGGGCCAAGTGCAATGCGGTTTCGTCTTCAAAGTCGCTGAAGTCGTAGAACTCGATACTGGATTTGATTCGCAGGCCCATGCTCAAGCGGTACGCAACCGCAGCGGTGTAGCGGAGGACTGCGCTTTCCGAGCGGAGGGGACTGTTTGCAACTACGTTGCCCAGTCGCCGCATTCCATCCCACCGACCAATGACATCAAAGTCATCGGTGAGTGGCACTTCGAGCTCGGTGTAGAAGCCATCCTTGATGAAATACGGATCAAACTCGCCATCGGCTCCCGGGCCGTACTTGAAGCGGGTGGAAGGGTCCTCTCCCAAGGCCATTTCCGTTCTGCGAACAATGTACTCGGAGCGCCAATAGATGCGCTTGAAGCGAAGCTGCAGATCTGCGCCCAGAATTTGATAGCTGAGATCGTTGTCGGGATCGTAGTGCCCCGCCATGCCCGATAGGCCAAAGGCCATGCTCAAGTCATCCGTCAGGTCAAATGACGTGCCGAGCTTTGCGCCTATCGACGGTCGCGAGTTGTTGTCTACGTAGTACCGGTCACGAGAGCGAGATTGGATGAAATCAAAATCGTCTGCCCCGCTCGATGCCTTTGGCCCTCCGATTGCGTAGAGCGCATAGTCGAAACGCGTACTATCACCGGTGAACTTCGTGCCGCTCACCTCCACACCATTGTCGACCCAAGGCGTAGGTAAAATACTCATATTCCACTCGTCCGTGCGAAGCATTCGCCCCATGTCGTAGGGCAGAGGTTTGTCGCTGGTTCGGTGGTTGGCTGGGTCGTGTCGCAAGGGGAAGCTACCAAATTGCGGCGTGAAGCGACCAACGCGAAAGTTGAGCAAGTCGCTTGAGCGCAGATCAAAGAAGGCCATGCCAACTTCGAGGCCGTGGCACGCAACGCAAACCTTTACGTTTGACGAAACCTGATCGTTGAAGTCAATCGCGAGCTTCAGAGAGAGTTCTACCGTTGCTCCATCAAGGCCACGGTCGCGACCGACGTCCTCCGTTGGCACCGCAAGGTAGTCAAGCTGTACAGAACCAGCAAAATTTCGATCTCGCTCTTCGGCCTCGGCACTGCCAAGCAACCCAAGTAGGGAAATAAGAATAAGTACGACTCGCATCACTTCGCTTGTCCCTTCAATGTAGCGAGCCCTTCGTTACCAAACGACCGGTAGACTAGGCATTGCACGATCTTCGGCTCTTCTTGCTCTCGAATGCCGGCTCCAGGCATGAGTCGCATACGATGTACATAGAGACGCCAGGTGTCAGGAGTGGCGATCTTAGCTGCCAGTAGTTGGTCCATCGTGTGGCAACGCGTGCACTTCTGTTTGGCAATGGCACATCCTTCAAGGACCGTCTCGCTGGGATTCTCCATACCGGATAGCAGTGGGTTGCCGCCGGATTGGGCACCAGAGCAAGCACTCGTCATTGCCGCTAGTGCAATCACAAGTGCGTGTGAATTAATTGTCATTGGCGCCTTCGGCAATCCAGTCGTGGACAAGTTGTAAGAGAGATTCTGAGAGGTAGGGAGGCCCACCAAGCGGCATTCTGGCTCCAAATGGAGGCCCAGAGCTCACCTTTTGGTAGAGGATGCTCTCACAGGGCTGCCCGGGAATGATGGCGATGCCATCGCTATTTGCGCCGCCACGTCTAGCGGTATCAAGGCTGGTTAGGTCAAGACCACTCACTTCAAACCCGAGCGGGGTTGGGGCGATTGGTGTGTGGCACTGGAGGCAGCCGAGGGGCTCGGGGGCAAAAATGAGTGGGCGAATCTCATCGCGAAAACTCACATCAACATCCGGGTCTGAATCCTCATTGGAACACGGTGCGTTCTGCAGAGGGCCAACATCGGGCTCATAGCTCTCCAGGCAGGCTGCCTGCAAAAGGGCGAGCAACAGCACCGGGCGAAACAGAAGCGGGCCAATCGTTCTCATTAGAGAGCACCTACGCTGGACTGCTGCGGCAAGTTGCGCACTTCATCCGTTGTCTCAAATGCGACGACCCGACCAGGGACAGGCGCCGGCGCAAAGAGGTCGCTATAGGATTGGATTCCCGAAGCGTCCTCGGCCTCAGTGGTGTCGATCAAGGGAAAGCTATCGTCTGGAACGGTCACATCGATACGCCGAGTTAACGGTGTGTACGCTGCATCGTTCCTCGCAAATTCAAAGACGTTGTTGGTATCGAAGATGTCACCATCGTTCGTAATGTCGATTTGACGAAGCGGCTCGCTTATCGGCTCTTTGCCCTCTCGCGAGAGTATCAATACGTCTGCCACTTGCTCGTTTGCATCGGGAATTGGCATGGGGCCAAAGTCGTAGTACCGCACGGTTTTGCCTTGCCAGTAAAAGCCAGCTGGGGGCGCGAACGGATCTTCACCACCCCCAACCTCCAGAGTGACGTCGTCGGCGACGGCTGGACAGTTGATGGCAAATGTTGGTTGTGGTGGCGCGAGTACAAGACCAAGGCTTTGCGCCTCTTCGACAGCACCAAACGACGTAATCAGCTCGCCGTTGTAGAGGTCTGTCACTTCTAAGATAAATACTGTCCAGTACGGCGAGTACCCAGAATCACCGGGAATCGCATCCACGATTGGTGGGTGGGTTGTGACTAGCTCAAGCTCGCCCGCGGCGTTGCGACTGGCGAGAGCAAAGAGCGGCGCCCCATACGTTGGGCTATCCCCAAAGTCCCAATAGCGGATGGCAGTGCCATTGGCAAAGCCATTGAGCAAAGGCTCGACTCCGTCGACACCGTCGTTGTCGGCAATTTGCTGCGCGATTTCGGGATTATCATGCGCACTTGGCACAGCGGTTCCCGCGGGCAATACCAGCCTATTGAGAACTACGTCGTCGCTCACTTGGGGATCGAGGCATGCACCCAGAGAACCAAGTGCGAGGAGGCTAAGCGTGAATCGCTTTGAGAATGTCATCATTGCTTTGGCTTGTATTTGAGCGAAAATTGCACGCGCTGTGGCCCGGTGTCTGGACGATCGCGCGGGCGTAGTTTCTTGATAACCTTTGTGATGCAGCTGCTGAGCCCAGAGAGCGGCGTCTTGGCAACACGCACCTTCTCGATGCGGCCGTTCACACTCACGATGTAGTCAACGCGAACGGTCAGAGCAGCATTTTTCTTAGATGCCCGAGCTGCCGTTTCGTAGCACGCAGCAAGCTTTGACATGCCCGACTTGAGAGGTTGTTTCACTTTGCTGTCAGAGAGCGAGCCGTGGGATTCAAATGCCGCAATGGTCGTCTTTGCTTTGAAGACCGTTGGCACTTTCGGCTTTTGCACGATCGGTGGTTTCACCTCGGGCGCTACGGGCTCGATTGGTGGGGGCTTTACAGGTTCGACAGGCGTTGGAAGCTCCGGCGCAACGACAGCGGGGACGGGCTCGGGCTCGGGCTTCACATCCGGTTTTGGCGTTGGAGTAGGGTCACGTCGCGGTTTGTCTCGCCGTGGTTTGTTGCGCACGGTCGCCACGGGTGCAGCGTCGGGGACCTCGACGATTGCCACAGCGCCAGCGTCGGGTGGCTCGGGCAGAACAGGCACTGCGATGGGCTCTTGCGCCTTGGCAACGTCGTTCGCTTGCCCCGCGTCGATCACAGCCAACGCAGCGCGCTTGTCTGACGTGCTCTTGGCCTTCTCTTTGCCACCAAAGACGAGAAATGCTGCGGCTGCGGCCACGACAAGAATTGCTATCAAGGCGGCGGGCTTGCCCCACGTTGTGCTATTTGGGGGCGTCGCGGCGATCGCCATGGCGTCACCACGTTGTTGCGACGCATGAGCCGTATCCAAGACTTCTTTGTCGAGAGGTTCACCAGCAACGCCAACCAAGGGAGCAACCGCAGCCATTGTCCTTGCGGTCTCGATTCGCTCGCGCTCTTTGCCAACTCCCGCCGCGTCGCCACCGACGCCAACTCGAGAGACAACACGCTTGGGATTCTCAATTGCTTCCAGGGCGAGAAGAACTTCGCGGGCACTTGAGAATCGCTCCGCCGCATCCTTTGCGGTCAGCTTTGAAATGATCGCTTCGAGCTCTGGCGCAACATTGATGCCGGCGCGTTCGGCGATGGGCGGTACAGGTGCAGTCGCGTTCTTGTAGAGGACATCGATGACGCTACCGTCAAACGGAAGCGTGCCCGCCAGCATCTCGTAAATGGAAACCCCCAGAGCAAAGAGGTCAGTGCGATGGTCGACTGGGTGCCCTTGGGATTGTTCTGGTGAAACGTAGGCTGGGGTGCCCACAACCAAGCCCGCGGTTGTGAGACGAACCGATGACTCTTCGGGCGTGCTAATGATTGCCAGACCGAAATCGAGAATCTTGGGAATTGTCTTACCGTCGTGCTCAACTAGCGCGACGTTGTCAGGTTTGAAGTCGCGGTGTACAAGGCCTTGATCGTGGGCGTGTGTTAGCCCCAGGCAGATTTGCTTGGTGAGTTCGATGGTATCGAGTTCGGAGAGCGCTCCTGCATCGATGCGATCGCAAAGGCTGCCGCCCTCAATGAAATCCATCACCAAGTAGTGAAGGCCACCTTCGGTCTTTCCAAAATCGAGGACAGAGACGACGTTGGGATGCTGAAGTCGACTGGCAGCTTCGGCTTCTTGGCCAAATCGCAGTCGCATCGTTGGGTCCGCCGCAAGGTCACCCAAGAGCACCTTGATAGCGAATCTCCGTTTGGTGAGGCGAGCGTGATGGGCTAAGTAGACGCGGCCCATCGCACCTTCGCCAACGCACGAATCGATCGCGTATTGGTCCGCTATGGTGGTGCCCACAAGGGGATCCGCCACCAGAGCAACGAGCGCCGTGTTATCGATTGGGCAGGCATCAAATCCGGCTCGATACACTGCCATACAGGTTGGACAGCTAAGGCGTCCTTCTTCTTGATTTGCCGATTCGCTCAGAACTCGCGTCCAGTCTTGGCTGCGTCGTTGCAACCTTTGGTCGGTGAGTATTGTGGCACAGCTTTGTGGTCGGGGCCTCTTCTAGGCAGTACCTGTTAGGGGGCTGTGGAGTGCACCAAGGTTATGCCCACAGTGTGCGTTCGGCCTGTGCGAAAAGTTGTTGAGCTGCTAGCGCATTCGGTAGTCCCACATTGGTGGTGAGGTCGCTGCAGACTTCTTCCATAACTGTTGATCGAAGCATGTCCACCGCATTGGTCTTGGCGCGATCGAGTGAAGAGCAATCCGCTGCGCTGAGAACCGTTCTGGCCCAGGCATCGATGTCGGCGGAGAGCTCGGCGTGACGGGACTCATCCACGGCGATTCGGGCCATCACTGAGCGCACGATGGGATCGCTTGCGTGCTTGCTCTGCCACACGGCAACCAATGCGCCATAGGTTTCGCGAACGCAACCCTCTCGAGCATTCTCGATTGCGACGTCTCGCAAGGACCTTTCTTCAGGCAGGGTGGGCGTGCTCGCCGGTGTCATCAACGCCCCGTAGCGCAGTGCAAGTTTGGTCACAGCTTGGGCATGTCGAATTTCGTCGGCCGCGGCGGATGTGCATCGCGCCACGAGAGAGGCTGGTGCTCCCAGTCGCTCAAGCTCCAAGCCGAGCCAAACAAATGCATACACCGAGGCTTCTTCAAGCTCGGCGAGGCCCGCAAGCCAAGCGCCTGCAGGACTGCGTGCTGTCTTACTCTCGTGCAAGTCGGCCCCTGGTGGCCGTCGGCCTCCAACGCACTCGACCGTCGATACGTAGTGCACGGCGGGGCGTCCATCATAGTCGACCAGTTCGCACTCAGTGAATGTCTGATACTCCGCAGAACCCGGCCCATGGACAAGGGAGTAGACTTTGCTGCACAAATCTTCGCAGTCGGCAGCATCAAATTCGCATCGTTCAAGGGCCTGTCGTAGCGACTCCGCCTCTGGGTCAAAGACGATGGTTTCGTCAATGGGATCGGGGCAACTGCAGGCCATAGCGGTGGAGGCGACGAGGGCGGCGAGGAGTGTGTGCAGTGCTGGGAGGCGATTCATGACTGTCTACTAAGCAGGTGGGGGGCCATGATCGAAGCACATCTAATGCTTTGAAATTACTTCACATTAGGAGTGACACGTTGCCTGGATACGTCAACCCGTGACAAGGTTGTCAGGATTGTGCCCCTGAGACGAAACACAAAACCTCGTCCTTCTTGGGCGCTTCTGACGGTTTGTGCGAGCTTGCTTCTGTGGGCGCCCCGTGAGGCCACTGCAAAGCGAACCGTTTGGTCTGAAGCTGTTGCACCTTCGGGCGGCAGCGCAAGTGCGATTGGCTCCTACACCGCAGGCTGTGTTCGCGGTGCCAAAAAACTCGCCTTGTCAGGCACGGGCTACCAAGTGATGCGGCCAAAGCGCAAGCGCTACTACGGCCACCCAGCGCTGCTTTCGGTCATTCAAGATCTTGGTGCGACGATGCTTGCCGCAAAGCATGGCCCCATCTTGGTCGGTGATCTGGGACAGGCAAAGGGCGGGCCCTCGCCAAGAGGGCATGCAAGTCACCAGAGTGGCCTGGATGTCGATATCTGGTTTTGGCATCCAAAGGTTGCCGAGAAGCGGCGGCTCACACGTCGTGAGCGTAGGAGAATTCCCAATCATCGCGTCGTGGATCCCAAGAAGCTCAAGTACACAAAGTACTGGTCGGACGATGTTCCCGCGATGATTTTCGCCGCGGCAGCCGATTCGCGAGTCTCGCGCGTTCTTGTGAATCCACTAATTAAGAAACGACTCTGTGAGACCAAGGGAATCGATCGAACCCTCCTAAGAAAAATTCGGCCTTGGTATGGCCATGCGGATCACATGCATGTTCGACTTCACTGCCCCAAAGGAAGCAAACACTGCGTTCCTCAAGATGCAGTCCCCGAGGACGACGGTTGTGGCGACCTAGAGTGGTGGCTGAGCCCAAAGGCTCGTAAAGACCGCAAAAAGGGCAAGAAAGAGTATTTGAGCAATGTTGGTGCGGTCCCCTTGTTGCCCGAACAGTGCCAAGAATTGGTGCGCTAGCGTCTAGGTTTATCGCCGCTCGGCATTGGGGCGCTCGGCATTTCGCCCGCCAATTCCCACGTAGCGTCTAGTTTTCGACTCTTCGTGCGGTAACCGAGCGGATACGGTTCTCGGTTGGGTCGGGGTGCACAATCAAAAAGTGCCGATCGATGCCGTCGAAGCGCTCGGGCAGCGCCCCTCCGCCACCTGAGATAAACGCCGGAATGCCCGCGTTCTCGAACTCATATAGGGAGTGCACGTGTCCGTAGAGCGTTAGATCGACGTTGCCGCGAGCGAGTTGCACAAGCAGCTTGCTCGCTTCGCTGCGGCTCCGAAAGCCGGCATTGCGAACGCCGATGGGATCAAAGAGCGGGTAGTGAGTGCCAAAGATGTGAATCCGCTCCTCACCTTCGTCTAGCCAGCCTCCAAGCCTGCGATGCAGTGACGGATCGAGCGAGGCGTTTCCTGAGTCGACATAGGAAAAGTCGACGCCTTTGAAGCGGAAATGGGTCGAGAATTTTCCAAAGAGATCGTGCCACCGCGTGATGTCCTGGGTAAGTTCGTGATTGCCGATTGTCGAAAAGAAGGGGACATCGAGATGCACAATCTTCTCTAAGAATAACTCGTACTCTTCGGGGGCTCCAGTTTCCACAACATCGCCCGTGCTCATAACAAAACGCACTTCAGGCTCGGCGGAGATGGCCTCAAATACCTCTTCGACTCGGTCCATTGCGGTTTGAATGTCTCCCATATCGGCGAAAACGAAGGCTTCCTCCACATCCCAATCCGGTGGTGCAATCGAGACTTGGCTTGCGCCCGACGGCAATGCGATATCGAAAATGCAGTGTGTTGGCCGGGGCTGTTCGGTTGGAGACGTTGCACTTGGACCCTGCTGGAGCTCAGCTGTGGGCATGCAGTTGTAGACCTCAATGGTGAGCGCGCGCGGCTCTTCGCTGCGCAACTCGATCTGAAGGGAGGGAGCCTGCGCCCAAAACGTGACGCGCTCTGGTGAAATGGCCTGCACGGCAGCTTGACCATCCTCCACATCCACGGTGAGCGTGCCAACACTCGCGCTGCCAACGTCTTGCTCCAAGGACTGTCGGTCTTCCGCGGGGCGAATGCATGAGGCCGCCATAAGAATGACCGTCGCGGTCGTAAGAACTATTCTACTCATTGGTTTGCTCTCTGACGAAATTCAATCCCCACACTAGAAACCCAGGCGGACCCAATCTCGGAGCGGAGCAGGACGGCAAAGCTGTCGGAAAGCGGTTGCCGCATCGAAACTCCAAAGTGCCCCAAGAAGCCTGAGCCGTTGCGAGAGCTTGGGCTAAGGCCCGCACTAAATCCATCGCGGCGGTGTTCGTAGTAGCCCTCAACCTCGCCGTTATTGGGGAGATACAAGCCATAGCCAAACCGCGCCAACAGCAGCCCAATGGTGTCGGCCGGAACCCCTGCGATATCGTAACTCGTTCGATGCAGCGCGTAGCCAATCGAGGCGGAGGTAAAGGAACCCGCGAGGCTGGCACCAAGTTGACTGCTGTTGAGCCGGCCACCAATGCTCCATTCTCCGATAGCGCAGGCGAAGCCATCATCGCCATATCGATGGTAGGTCGCGGCTACCTGCGTCTGAAGAAAGTCACCGGCGTTGTTGTCGAGAAGGCGATACGTCACAGGGAGTCGCGCGCGTTGATTGTTCGCATCCAGGGCCGTCCACAGCGATGGCGACACTCCAATCGCATCGCGACGGTAGGACGCTCCAACAACAGAGAAGTGCGTGTAATCGAATTGCGGATCGTCGATGTAGCCGTATCCGGCCGCCACCGACAATGATGGAGGAATCGCATACCTTGATGTGCGCCCTCCCGAGGCGGTGCCGTAGATATCGGCGAATGCGGTGTTCAGAAAAATTCCGCTGCCAGTGACGAGCGCTGGGATGGTGATTTCGTTTCCGTACCGGCTTGCACCGGTGAGTCCGATCGCTGCGCCTGAGGCAATCATCATGCCCAGTCCTACACCCTGCCACGCGAATAGGCTCCAGGCGGTGTCCTTGTCGCCGGCCACGTAGTGACCAAAGCCGTGCAGGACGAGTCCTGGAACTACCGCAGCTGCCGTGGCCAGCGCACTGGGCTTGAGCTCGATTGTCTCTTCGGAGGACTCCTTCTCCTTCTCAGTGGGAGACTCTTCAGAGGATTGCTTCTCAGGAGTTCGCTCCATCACAGCCGATGTCTTTGGTGTTGGCGTGTCGGCGCGCACACGCGCACTCCCAGCCACCATCGTTGCGAGAGTGAGTGGAACTGCGATCTTCGGAAGTACGAACTTCGGAAGTGCGATTCTAAGCGGTGTCGTCATTGGCGAAATCAAGCGACGCGGAGTTAATACAATAGCGCTGTCCTGTTTCCGTTGGACCATCATCAAAGACGTGCCCCAAGTGTGCATCGCACTCGGAGCAGCGCACTTCGGTACGAAGTTGCCCATAGCTTCGGTCTTCGAGAAACCGCAAGTTGTCGTTGCTCATGTGGTCGGCAAAGCTTGGCCACCCACAACCGGATTGGAATTTCTCGTTTGACGTAAATAGTGCAGCTTTGCAACATACACAGTGGTAGACGCCGGAAGCATCATGAGCGTTGTATATGCCGGTACCAGGCCGTTCAGTGCCGCCCTGGCGAGTGACCCAGAACTGCATTTCTGTGAGCTCGGCTCGGTATTCTTCGTCCGACTTTTTCGCCATGATTTGAGTATAGTGCCAGTAATGAGATCGGGAAGTACCAGTGGCCGACACAAGCGCTGATATCGCGGAGGGCCGTGCCTATTGTTATCGGTGTATGCGGGTTTCGCCAATGTGTCTTTGCGGCGCGTTTCCGACATGTGACAACCGTACGCAGATTCATGTTCTGCAACACGATCGTGAACGGCGTCATGCGTTTGGGACTGTGCGCCTTCTCAAGATCGGATTGCGCAACTTGGTAGTGCATCGCATGCCGGCCGACTCCGGGGCCCAGTTTGCTAAGCCGGCCGCGTTTCCCGATGATGCCGGCGTTCTCTATCCGGGGCCGGGCAGTCTCGATTTGGCGGAGCTCCCTGCCGATCAATGCCCCAAGAAGCTTGTCGTGATCGATGGTACTTGGAGTCAGGCGCATCGCATGTATCGCGACAGTCCGTGGCTGCAGCGTTTGCCTCGCTACTCTCTCAAACCCATTGAGCCGAGTCGCTATCGAATTCGCAAAGAGCCTCGGCACGAGTGCCTGTCAACGCTTGAGTCGACGGCCATGGCATTGGAAATGATTGAGCCCGATACGCCCGACATCGACACACTCTTGCGGAGTTTCGAGCAGATGGTGGATCGTCAACTCGATTGCATCGCGGAGAATGCGGCCGGCAAGCGTCGCATGAAGCGAGCGCGGATTCGGCCGATGCGCGCGGTGCCGGCGCCGCTTTGGCAAAACCCAGAGCGCATTGTTGTGGTGTACGGAGAGAGTGCGCTTCCGCGATCGAGGCGTGAGAAGCAACATCGCGAGCTTGCGCAATGGTGTGGGGTACGCATGAGCGATCCTAATGCGTGCTTCGAATCGATTGTGCAAAGTGAAGGTGAAATGCCATCGGGGTTTTTCTTAGAAGAACTCGGGTGGACTCATAGGGACTTGAGCCGAGCCGAAGCCATCGAGCGCGTGCAGGGGAAGTGGCGTGAGTTTCTTCGCCCCGACGATGTCTTAGTGGCGTGGAACAAGGGCTCAGCAAACTTGGCGAAGCAACACGGGCTGTCCTCTGAGGTATTGGTGTTGAAAGAGACCTACCGCAATACGGTTGTTGGCAACTTTGGAACGCTGGAGAACGTGATTGCGAGAGAGGGCCTGCAACCAGGGGCGGCGTTGCCTCTCGCGGGTCGGGCAGGGGTGCGCTTGGCCAACGCACAGGTCGCCGCAAATTATCTAAGCACCTGGGCTCTCCAACGCCTCGAACTCATCTAGCGATTATCCTTCGCGACCGAAACCCCATTCCAATGGATCAGACGCATAGCGCCACGAGCATTCTCTACCGAGACGAACACGTCGTCGCGGTGAACAAACCCTCTGGCATGCTTGTGCATCGAGGCTGGGACAACGACAAGGTTGTCCTCATGACCGAAGTGCGCGATGCGATTGGGCAATGGGTCTATCCGGTGCATCGCTTGGATCGCGGGAGCAGTGGCGTGGTGCTCTTTGCTTTGAGTTCGGAGGTCGCGGCGACCCTTGGAGCGGCATTCGCCGAGCAACGCCTTGAGAAGCACTACCTCGCTTTGGTTCGGGGGGTTCCGAATGCGTTCGGAGTTGTTGACAATCCAGTGCCCAAAAAAGAGAAGGGGGAGCGCGTCGCGGCCGTGAGCGACTACCGGCGACTGGCGGTTGCTGGGCGCTATAGTCTTGTTGAGGTGCGCCCACGAACGGGCCGCTTGCATCAGATTCGGCGCCATATGAAACACCTCGCGTGTCCGCTCATTGGCGATGTTCGCTATGGCAAAGGAGAGCACAATCGCCACTTCCGCGACAACTACAGCCTTCACCGCTTGGCCTTGCACTGCCACGGGCTGGCGCTGGAACATCCTCGGTCCGACACGCGTCTTGAGATTCGCGCGCCTCTCTCCGAAGAATTCGCAAGCGCGCTCATCAAGCTTGGTGTGATTGAGACAGCAGACTCTGTGCAGGCTCGATTTGGGTCATGGCCCGAAACGAACAAAGCCCCAGACGAATTGTCTGAGGCTTAGCCCGGGTTGCGCTAGGAGCGCTAGTTCTTGATAAGGACGATGCGGCGATTGCGCGCCGACGTGCTTGGTTCCACGGCGGGCTCTTGCTCACCTTTTGGAGTCACTGTAATGCGGCTATCGTCGACTCCAAGGCCGAGGAGGAAGTCTCGAGCCACGTTGGCGCGTCGCTCGCTCAAGTCCATGTTGTAGGCCTCATCGCCAACACTATCCGTGTGTCCTTCGATGGTGACCGACGAACCGGGGTTTTGCTCAAGCCACTTAGCGTTGTTCTTAAGCCTTCGCTTGGCGCTGGCATTGAGGTTTGTCTTGTTGGTGCCGAACTGGAACTGTCGAGACCACTTGGCGCTCTTAACAGCCTTTGTCCTTGGCTCGGCTGGGGTTCGATCAACCTTTGGCTTGGTGACCTTGGGCTTTTCAACGCGTGGAGGCTCGGGATCAACAGCGGGTGTTGCCTCCACCGTCTCCGTGCGCTCGGGCTTGGGGGCTACCGTCGTCGTCGCTGCCACCTTTGGCTCTGCAACAGCGACCCGAGTTGGAGTCTCGGTTCCGACCTCGGTTGGCGTTCGAGAATTGGTAGCGATGTTTTCGCCACCGGTCTCAACAGGGCGACGATTCGGGCTCGAGTCGGTTGGGCCTTTCTTGCGGCTCGACTGGGAAGCGCTGCGGGCGAGAACGGTTTCAACCCGGTCGGCGGTTCCGCGGCTCTTGCGCTGCACAATGGACGCTTTGTCGAAGCGGTCGCGCGCGGCCTCCGCCTGATTGGAGTCAGTGATTACGACGCGATACCGAGCGTTCTTAGCATCCTCAACGCTGCTGGCGTATTGAACGCGGTGGCCCGCAGACTCAAGCTTGCGAATTAGCGTCTGGTCCTTCTTGCCGACGACAAGAATTCGCGACGGGGTTTGCGATTGTGTTCGAGTGCGCCGTTTGCCCTTTGCGGAACCAACGCCAATCTTAACGCCACATGCTTCAGCCTTCGGCGGAGCTGTGTCGACGATGGTGGTTGCAAAGAAAATTGATGCGACGAATAGTGCTTTAAACATGAGAATTCCCCCGAAGGTGCCGTGGTACTTGGGACTCGAGACACCGAGCCTGAACGAGTATCAATGGTACAAGGTCGCCCGATACCGCGCAACCCCACTTCTCTGTGGCGGATCGCTCCACAAACGCACAGCAAGCCCATCAAAAACGCCGGTTTGATGCGTTTCCAGAAGACGTAGGCTTTGGGCGTAGATGTCGTATAGTGTCGCTATGAGCCCCGCTCGCACATTGCTCGCAGCACTTCTCGTTTGCTGCGCCTGCGACGATCCGTCTGACTTCTCCGATATCGACGGGCAGGGGGAGAGCCCCGAGGACTCAGAAGAACTCTATGCGGCTCAGGAGGTCTGGCACGTGGATGTGCTGCTATCCGATTCGAGCTATGCCTCGTTGCTCGAGGCGCCTCGCATCTATGTGCAAGGTGATGTGCGCATTGGCGACACGGTTATCGAGCATGTTGGTGTGCGACTAAAAGGAGCATTCTCGTTTCAGGGACTCGGCGGCAAGTCGTCATTCAAGATAAAGTTCAACGAGTTTGTTCCCGGCCAGCGTTTCCTCGGGCTCGAAAAACTCACGCTCAACAACATGCGCCAAGACCGGTCGCAGCTTCACGAATGGTTGTCGTATCGAATCTTTGATGGTGCAGGGGTTCCGGCTCCGCGCAGCGGCTTTGCACGCGTGTCCGTAAACGGCGATATCTATGGGCTCTACGCAAATGTGGAAACGATCGACGATAGGTTTTTGGCCGACCGCTACGACGATGGCGACGGCAATCTCTATGAAGCACCGTGGGGGGCGGATTTGGATGCAGAGTCAGTGGACCTCTACGAGCAGGATGAGGGTGACGATACGAGTCGGGCCGACCTGCGTGCGCTGGTAGCGAAAATTGAAGTACCCGATGACTCAGTGTTTTTCGGAGAAGACTCACTTCTCAACACGGAGGAGTTCCTACGCTTTGTCGCGAGCGAAGCGATTTCTGGCCATTGGGACGGATACTGGAAATCCAACAACTACTTTCTGTATCACGATGGGCCGGTAACAGGTCCAGAGCAGGGGCGTTGGCATTTTATGCCTTGGGGCCTCGACCAGAGCTTTGGCCAACACCTCGATCCGTTTTCAAGCCGCGGAGTACTGGCAGAGAAGTGTTACGCCTTCCCCTCGTGCATGGCGGAGTACACGCGAGTCGGCTTGGAAGTTACCGAAGCATTTGAAGCGCTCGCGCTCGACGAGACGGTAGCGAGTTCGGCTGCGCAAATTCTCGAGTTTGTGCAAGCCGACCCAAGGTCCCCGCATCCACCGGCGAAGGTTCTCCGTTACCAATCCATTGCGCAGGCGCGCCTCGCTTCCGTTGGTCCAGAGATGCGCACGCACTTCTCCTGTATGGAAGATGGCGAAGAGCAAGATCGAGACGGCGACGGCTTTGGCGCGTGCTTTGATGATTGCAACGATGCCAGTGATGAGGCGCGACCTGGCGCCATCGAAGTCTGTGATGGCATCGACAATGATTGCGATGGGCAGATTGACGAGGTGGGTTGTCCTTGCGTCGAAGAGAGCATTGCCGACACCGAGTATCTCTTTTGTGATGCGAAGGTCCCTTGGAGCGTTGCCAAGCGCGAGTGCGAAGAGCGCGGTGCCGTCCTTGCAGTCTTTCGCGATCAGGCGATCAGTGAGCAAGCCTTTGCGATTGCGAGTCAGCGCGCACCTGCGAGCTCTTGGTATCTCGGTGCAACAGACTCGGCAGAGGAGGGACAATGGCTCGATACGGTGGGCTTGGCGGTAGATACGTCTCGCTTTGCGGCGGGGGAACCCGACGACTTTGGTGGTGAGCATTGCGCCGCACTCGCCTCATTTGCCGATGGCGATTGGGAGGACGTTCGCTGCGGCTCTCGTCTCCCTTACATCTGTCAGGAGAGCGAGTAGTGTCGGGTACTCGAGTAGCGTCGGCAGTCATGGGCATTGCGCTCTCCGCACTCTTATTGGCCTGTGGCACGCCACCGAGCGATTTGGATATCAAGCTCGATGTGGCGTCGGGGCAACTTGGGCTGGTTCGCCAAGTGTCGTGGCCCGGCGGTGGAACCGAAGTCACCGTGAAAGTTAGCGACCCTTCCGGAGGGCCGCTCCCTGCGGATGTGGCCTCGGCGTTTCGGGTCTCACTCAGCGGTTCGCTGTTGGAGTCGGAGCGGGTGCGTGTGGAGCGCGAGCTGCTTGGCGTTGGATCTACCGCATTGCTTGTCAAACTAGCCGAGACGCCCGCGCTGCGGATGCGCCAGGCGGACGAGCTTGAGCGCTTTGTTCGCGAGCGCCCCGCCTCCGAGAGGATCGGTGTTTTTCTTTGGGGCGAGGCGGTTACCCAGGTAGCTAACTTCACTCTCGATCGGGATCGATTGGCCGCGAAGTTTGAGCTGCTTGCGACGTTCGAAGCACCCGCTGTGGTCTTGGACTTTGATGCAGCGCTTTTGGTTGTCGATGAAAATGTGGCATCGGTCGGCGGCAGGGCGCCTCGAGGCATGCGAGCGGTTGTCGTCTCTGGCGCGGATTCGGTGGAACCACCTCCGAGTCGGTCTGCGGTGGTGATGGGAACCGCGCAAGCCTCTGCGCGTATGGCCGAGTTTGCGAGTTCTTCGTACTACCGAGTTGCTGTGTGCGCCGGAGAGCCTGGTGCACAGTTGAAACTTGAGGTTGATGGCGCCGAGGGCGAGTTGCCGGTTCTCCTTGCGAAAGCCTTGCCTGAGTCGTCTGAGATGCCGTGTGATGTAGCGGCGATGGGCCCTGGGCTTCGCGACTATCCCGAGCGAATCGACTTGGTGTTCTCCGATGCCCAGCGAGCTGTCTACGACGATCGTGCGGCAGCACTCAGCAAGGCGGACTTTGGGCTGTCGGTTCGTATTGATGGTAGCGCTGCCATCACCGCTTCCGCACACCTTCGCGGCAAGGGCACCCTGGGTTGTGAACGCAAGAGCTATACCCTCTCGCTTGACGGTGCCGGTCGCCATTGGTTGCCCGAGTCGCGCACTGATGAGTTCTACTTACTCTCTATGTGTGCCGACGACCGCTATGTTGAGCAGTACACAGCCAATCAGCTGCTATCGGAGTTGGGGCTGTTCCCCTTGGCGTTTCGCCTTGTTGAGGTTGCACTCGATGGCCAAACACGGGGCGTGTACCTGCTCTTAGAAAAACCCCGAGAAGAGCTAGTGCGGGATGGAACCGGAATTCACGATGTCATGCGTCGTCGATTTGAGACAAATCCCCCGGCAGACTACTTCGAGAGCAAGTTCAGCACGGGGCTGTTTGACGCTGCAGCTCTCTACTCGACAGCAGCAGCGGCAGACATTGCAGTGATGCAAGACGAGGTTTCTCTCGACCCGTACCTGCGCTTTTTGGCGCTAATGACGGCGTATCAAAATGGTGACTACATCGATGAGATTTGGGTCACGGCGAGCGAGCAGCGCCTGGGGGCCGAGCAGGGTCTCTGGTTTGAAACCATGGCGTGGGACAACGATGACCTCTTCTCCGAGTGCCACTATTCGGGCCAGTTTGCCTTTGTAGACCCCAATGCGCTGGTGTACTGCGCCGAGGCCACGATCGATCACGTGCTTCTGGGAGACCCGGCGATCTATAATCGCTACGTGGATATTCTTGAGGATCTTTTGCTGCGTCAGGTGCCGCCAGAGCGCTTTGATGTCGCCGCTGATGCGACGGAGGCTGCGATTCTTCCCATGCTGAGCCGAGATGGCGTGAGCGCTGCGATGGTGCGGCTCATCGAAGATAACCCCGAGGCGGTAGAGCCTGCGGAGGCGCAGCGCGACGTCTCGGCGAAACTTGCGGACCTACGCAACCTGTACCGAAGCCGTCATGCCGAGTTGCTTGCTCGAATTGCCACCTACCGCGGAGCAGCGCTGTGAATCCGATTTTGCGAATTGTTCTTATCACTGGTGGCATTGCGTGCGTTGGCGTTGCATGCGGTGACCCCGATGTCCGAGAGCCTACCGATCTGGAAGAGGTTGTTCAGCAATACGAATCTGGCGAGATCAGCCGAGACGACTACCTCGCAGAGATTGCTGCATTTGAGGACGATGAAGGCCTCGGGCAGACGCTGTCGGGAACTCTGCAGAATTCGACCTTGGTGCACGCTCGAAGTGAGCCCTACGTGGTGGAAACGGGCTTTACCGTCAAACCTGGGGTGATCCTGGTTGTTGAGCAAGGCGCTCGCTTGGAGTTTGCTTCCGAGGCCGAGGTCGAGATTAACGGGCAACTCTACGCAATCGCCCCAGAGGGCAACCCCATCGTCATGACAGCGGCTCCCGGCGAGACCTACACCGACCTCTTTCTGCGCAACGGCCCCAATCAACTCGTCGGGGTCGACTTCTCTAGAGCCGCGCGTTCCATTCACGTGACCCACGACAACGGAGTTGTCTCGCTCGTAGAGAACGGAACGTTTAACAGCTGGGTCGATTTAGCCATTGCTCAGAATAATTCTATAGGGCTGCATGTGCGGAACTCTCGCTTTGGCTACGAGACCCCCGAGGAAGAAGTTTCGGGGGAAACGATTCGCACGCGCAACTCCGGCGGCACAGTGATCGAGGGATCAACCTTCAGCTATCGCACAGGTTATCGAGACGTTCTCGACTTGCAGGATTGCCGCACGGGGCCCGACGAGTGGCCTATCGTCATCGGCAACACTCTCGACGGCGGCGAAGACGATGGCGTTGACCTCGACAACTGCTCGGCCATCGTTGTCGACAATCACATTCGCAACTTCAGGCCTATCGACCTCGCAAGACAAGATGCCGGTGTCAACGGTGGTGGCGTCACAGGAGACGGCGCTGGCTCAACGCCCTTCATTGCGAACAACATCATAGAGGGCTGCTTTCACGGCATTGGATTCAAGAATGGCGCGCGCCCGGCAATCGTCCACAACACGGTCATCAACAGCAACATCGGCATCACGCTCTACCAGAGCGCGGTAGGGAATCCGATGCCGGAAGGCATTGCCTACAACAACATTCTGGCGGGAAATGCAGGCTGGCTAGACGGCGCTGCTAACGACATCGTTCTAAACGGCAAGTGGTGGCGCAACTACAATCAGGTTGATGAAGTGCAGGCAACCATCGATGCACAGCACAACATCTTTGCGACGCTCCCCGATGTCTACCCGGGACAGGGCAACAGCAATCTAGACCCCCAGCTTTCTCAAGAAACCGAGTACCCTGAGCTCACAGCGGAATCTCCTGCGGTTGATGCCGGGCTTGAAACGTTCGCATTGCCCGATCTCGACATGCTGCGCGCACTTGAGTATTTGGAGCGAGACTTCGCTGGGCGCGCCCGCACTCGCACTGCCGACGCGCTCACCAAACCTGATCTCGGAGCTCTTGAGCTTCGATAGAAACTACGACGTCGATGCCTGCACTCGAACCTCATGAGCTCAACCTAGACGCCAGCAAGATTCTCTTTTGGAAGTTTTCTGCGCTTGACGTTGCGGTTGCGCCACAAGTTCAAACTGCAAAACTCACCACCGACCTTGCGCAGGTTGGGCTCGCGGCCGGTGTCTTGCTCGATATCGGCTGGTACCCGGCATTGCGCGAGGATGGCGAATTCGTGGTTTTGGTCGTGCGCGAAGGAGAGTGGGAAACGCCCATCGCCCGCTTCACTGCAACGAGCTGGGATGAATTGCGACGTGCCGTTGCCAAGGCAGTGGTCTTGGCGAAGGTGAGCGAACTCGATCGTCGCAAGCGGTAGTCGTAGCCCAAACGCAAAGAAGCCCGCGGCTGGCGCGGGCTCCTTTTCGCATCGAGGTTCTAGTAGGTGTTACTGGAGACCTTCGAATGCTTTCTTAACAGCTTCGTTGTCCATACAAGTCGAAAGTCCGCCCATCATCTCAGTCATGATGCCTTCGATTTTCTTGCCGTGGGTCTCGTCGAACCACTTCTTAGCTTCTGGATCTTCGTCGAACTTCTTGCCAGCTTCCATCACGTCTTTGCCTTCGGTGATGACAGCCGAGAGGTCTGCGCCGATTTTGTCGCAATCGCCCGCGCCAGCTTTGACGGTGTCGTTCATCTTCGTGAAGAGAGCGATTGCCTTCTCAGCAACTTCTTCGCGGTTCATGTCGCCAGCAGCAGCAGCAGGTGCCTCGTCAGCCTTGGGGGCTTCGTCAGCTTTAGGGGCTTCGTCAGTTTTTGCAGCTGGAGCGGTGTCAGCAGCGGCTTTGTCAGCAGCTGGAGCTTCCGTGGTTTTTGCAGCAGGCTCTGCCTCTTTTTTGTCGTCCTTCTTGCAAGCAGAGACGGAGACGAGGGAAGCAAGTGCAACGAGTAGAAGACTGTTCTTGATCATATTTTGATTATCCTTACTCCCCCGGCTGATTCGTAGTTGAGGGACGCGAGCAGTCTAGCCGCAGTTCGCGTAAATCGGTGTCTCAACACTTTGCAACTTTGTCGCCCAACTGTGGGGTTCTTCGTTGCAGTTGTCGCGCTATCGTTACAAGTGGGATCGGCGCATCTGCCGTCTACGCTGCCGAGGACTGTCACAAACCCACAAAGCAAAGAAGTGGCAGAACATCCTCTCGACTCGCAAGCGGTAGTCTGAGAAGGGCATCATGCTCTTGACGCAAGCGTTGATGGCACAGGCATGTGGGCGTGCGACAGAGCCGTCTAGGAGCTGCTGGCTGCGCGCGCACCGGAGGTTTTGTCACCCGTGGCGCTGCACGTTGAAGGTGTTCAGAATCTAGAGGTGTTCAGAATCTAGTGATCCTTCAGGGCATTGTGCGACCTGCGCTTCGCAGAGTAACGTTGGCCTCGGCGAACTATCATGAGCACGAAAGCAAAACTCGTATGTGTGCTTAGCCTGCTTGTCGGAAGCAGCTGTGCACATTCTTCTTCACCCTCCGCGACCGGAAAGCAGTCCGCTACATCGGAACCAGCGGCAGACTATGCGAACTCTTCTGATGTAAGTGCTTCGCCGACAGAGTCGGTTTCTGTGATTTTGTTGCGCAATGACGGCTCGCTGTGGTCGTACGACATGATCGACTTGGCCACTGAGAAGCTCGCGCCCGCATCGGCCTTGCCATGTCAGGAGCGCATACATCACACGTACGATGGGCGGCTTGAGCTCCTTTGGGGGGAGTGCGATGGAACCCTTTGGGTCATGGATCTTCGTCATCCGTCCAAGCAATTCGTTCAAATCGCGACCGGTATCTCTGCAGACTGGTCGGTCTCGGTTAACGCCAAGAGCTTCCCGCCGGATCTGAGCTACGATTCTATGGCTATCAAAATCACGGGAGGTGCCACACCGCGCTTCTCCGTGGTGCAGGGCAGCGATGACTCGGAGGAGGATGTGGTGCGAGTGGAGAACGAGGTCGCCTTCACGGCACCCGGCAGACAATGGCTGGCAGACGAAGCAAGGCGCCAACCTCATGCGAGATATGCCGCACTCTACGAGGAGCCACTAGAGATCACCCCAGCCGTAAATCGACTCGCCAAGGAGGTGGAGCCAGACGAGGCTTGCGGTGGCGGCATGCCCTTTGGGAGTTCAAAGACGCGCTTCATTGTTTGCTATGCGGTCTTCGATGGCGGAGAGGAGCCGGCTTCTGAATACGCAATCTTTGATACTGCGACCAACCTCTTTGCGCACACCTCAGAGCTCTCCAAGGGAGAGGGGTTTACCTGGGGACGATTAGAGCAGCTCCGCAATAGTCATACTGCCTGGCCGCTGAGGTTTGATGCGACCGCGAGCTACTTCATCCATTTGGATTCCGTGTGCACAACGAATGGCGCATGCGTGCAGGTGCCCGAGGCTCGGCCGCTTGGCTTTCTCCACGGCGAGCGCTACTACCTAGCCCACTAGCGCTTGATTCATTAACGCTCCCTCGGTGTTTCGCCTCCTGGTCGCCTTCGGCTCATCGTTGCTCACAGCGTCGTTTGGCCCACCAAACTCCTAGCTCTCGCCTTGCCAGAAGACGAACTCCCGTCGCGAGCGAAAACCAATTCCAATGGATCACCCACTAGCGCTTGATTCATTGACATTGATTCCGCTCCCTCGGTGTTTCGCCTCCTGGTCGCCTTCGGCTCATCGTTGCTCACAGCGTCGTTTGGCCGGGCTTGCGACTGCCCACCTCGCATCGGCCGCTAGAAGCTCAGCCTCGCCGTAAGTCGTGCAGAAGGGGCGGCGTAGAGTTCGCGGGCATTCCCAAAATTGCGATTGCGTTGGGTTGGACGTCCTGTCTCGGCACCATTACCGCCGTCAAACTCCTTCAAGAAAACGAGATCTTCATAGCTACCACCGACGACCGGATTTACGTTTGACCGGGTGTAGCTGCCGTCAACGGCTGCCGTGCCCTGGCCACCAAAGAAGCCAAATGCATTGAGATTGAAGACGTCGATGAAGCCTTCAAAGCGCATCCCGTGACCGAGGTCTCGGAGGTAACCAATCTTGGCACTGGCATTCAAGTCAAAGTCCACGCGCCCAATGCTGCCGCGTGGCAGGAGCATCGTCTCATCTTGCTGGTACAGGTAGTGAGCACCGGTAACGTTCATCGGCGCCCCCGATATTGCTCGAAAGCTCAGCCCTGTCGAAATCGTTCCAGCGTCTTCCAGGTCAAGGCTGTAGTAGCCATCGAACTTGAAGAGGTGGGGACGATCTTGTGGCAAGGGGCCGTCGCGGTTTGCCATGAGTTCGGGCAAGTCGAACAGTGAGGTGATGTTGGGATCCACTTGACCATTATCGCTTGAGAACAATCCCTGGTAATTGCCTTCTGTTGCAGAATACGTGTAGCTCGCTTTGACTCCAATGGCGCGAGAGAATTGCTTTGCTGCTGTGGCCGTAACGGCATTGTAGTCGCGCCTTGGGGCATCAAAGTCGCGAATGCCGCGAAATTGTCGCAGGGCGTTGTTCAGTCGCGCAATCTCGGAAAGATCTGTTTCTTTGTCGATTTTCTCTAAGAGTTTTTCTTCTTCCTCCTTGGGCCAGCTTCCTGGGTTTGCGAGCACGTAGGTGTCTGCGTTGTCGGTTGAGAGATCTTCTAATACGCGACCAATTCGCCGGTTCTGCACGCTCAGACCCACGCGGGTGTTCTTCGCAATCTCGAACTCAACGCCCAAAATGGTCTCGTCTAAATACTGAGCCTCAATTCCGCTAGCCACCAGGGTTCCGGCACCTGTGAGCCTTTCGCCAAAGGCTGGCGCTTCGCCGCTGGCAACACAGCCTGAACCACTGGGGGTTGCAGAGGCGCCTCCAAGGGATGGATCGGGCGCGCCACACTGATCGAGGTTGCCAGAGTCATACGTTGAACGCATCCAACTCTCGCCGCCAAAGGAGCGGTCGTTGATGTCCATGGGAATCGATTCGTAGTAGCGCCCCCAGCTTCCGTAGAGTTTCGAACGACCTTCGCCAGTCCAGTCGTATGTCGCGCCAAGGCGCGGTGCCCACATGTTGCGAAGGACCATGGCGTTCTTGCCGAGCAACTCGCCAGTGCCGACGGCTGTGGTGCCTCTGAGGTGTTCTGCATTGCGGAGGCGTTGCTCTTCGTAGCGCACACCGGCATTGATCGTGAGAGATGGAATGGGTTGCCAGCTGTCTTGCAGGTAGCTGGCGAGGTTTAGGGTTTGTCCTCGCACATCGCCTGGAGGGGTGTAATTGCATGCCACCGGATCCGACTGATCATCGCCGCGGCCGCATTGGTTTGAGAATTCTTCTGTGGTCTCCCCATTCGGGGAGAGTGCGACGTAGCGAAAGACCTCAATGCGATTTCTGCCGCCTTGCTCGTTCGTGAAGTACACATCACCAGAAATGAGCCGCTTCTTGTTTAGGAATCCCCCTTCGGCATCAATGCCGCCTTTGATTTGGTGGTCACCAAATGCCTTGACTCGTTGTAGGACTGAGAGCTTTCCTGAGCTGCGCTGCTCTTCCTGATCGGAAAGAAATCCGATGCCACCCACGGAGTAGCCAATGCCTGTGTCGGGGCAGTTCTCAAGCAGTCGATAGGGGTCCCGCGTTGCATCCATGGAATCCTGGCATCCGGAAACCGTGGCAAAGGACTCTCGAGGTTGGGTCGGATTGGTGGAATTCGTTCCTGCGGCCCAGTCTCCAAAGTTGCCGAAGACGAGCCGTTCATGGGGAATACGGTCTGCGTTCTCATCAATCGAACTCGACGTGAAAGTACTGCGATGCACACCGAGTTGAGCCTCGATGCGAGTTTTTGCATTGTTGAGTTTTGATACCCAGCCAGCGCTCAGATCGGTTGTGAGCACTTGAATGTCTCGACTCACGGCCTGCAACTCGCCGAGGACGCCGATGTTTTGGCGAGAGAAGGGCGTTCCCGAAAACGTCACTTGCCCCGAGTGGTTGTCGTCGACTTTTAGATTGATTTTGGAAACGAACTGGTACTCTGTTGCTTGCGAGCGCAAGGTTTTGCGGTCGAGTTCCTCGTAGATCACAAAGCCATTCTCATCGACATCGGCTATGCCATCTTCGTGGGTGAACCCCAGATTGGGGTCGTTGGGATCCCGCGGCTCGCAGGCCGATAGGGAGCCATCGTCGAGTGTCTTGCGGCAGTCAGTCTGTCGCTTGGTGATGCGATCGGTGTCGGTTGCAATGAGTCGGGGAACAAGGCCAACAAAGAACCACAGCTTGTCTTTGATGATGGGGCCTCCAAGAGTTACGCCGAGAGTCAGGTCGTAGGCCTGGTTCGTCTCCACGTCAATCCAGCTTTCGAGCGGGGCCCGGGCCGTGCGTTTTTGAAGAAAGGAATTGGTGAACTGGCTGAAGATGGTGCCGTGGAACTCGTTTGTTCCGGTCCGTGTTTCCACGTTCACGATGGCTCCAGTGGCGCGACCGTACTCCGCCGAATAGCCGCCTGTGACCACATCCACTTGGTCTAAGAGCTCCATGCTCATGGGGGAACCGAGACGGCCATCACTCAGACTGGTCACGTCGTGGCCATTGAGGACGAAGCGGCCCTCCAGGGATGATGCGCCGCCAACGGCAAACCCTTCGCCGTCGAAGATTGCAGTAGCGGACTGATCCATGAGGCCTTCGAAGCTAGAACCGGGAATGGGCAGACGTTCCATGGCCTCGCGATCGATGCTCGTAACAATTCTGTTTCGGTCGCTCTCTACAACGCGCTTGCGGCCACGTACTTCGATGTCTTCGCCACTCGCAGTGATGCTCCGGTTGACCGTTGTCGCTAGGCCCGCCGCGACAGTGATGTTTCGGACGCGAACTGAGTCCTCTCCGTAGAGAATGAGGAGTTGGTACGTCCCCGGTGGCACAGGAGCCAACGAGTAGCGCCCTCGCACGTCGGTTGTCGTCGAGAAGTTCTGCCCGCGAGCGTTTACGGCCGCGATTGTTGCTGCTTCTAGCCCTGTCTTCGAGGCCTTGTTGCGAATGGTACCGACAATGGAACCGCTTGCTTCTTGCCCGCTGGCTTCCTGCTCGCCTCCGAGAAGTATGAGCACGCCCGCTATAAGTGTGAGGATTGTTCTTAGGTACATTTTGAGGTCTCTCTTGGGGAATAGGCAAAGCTGCGCCAGGCGGCATGGCTTGCGCCGCCGCTTCGGAGACGCAGAGCGCCTCCATGATGTATGGGTACCATCGCGGCTCTTGCCGAGGGAACGGTTTGCCTCTGTCGCGTCTTCACAGCTTCGCGACCTCGTTCGCGACCACGGTTTGCGAGACGATTGGGCAGCATGCTGTTAGCGCCAAGGTCACGTTGCAAATCGCAACGCCCTAACCCGCTGCTCCCTCGTCTCGGTCGTTGCAAAAAGCAGCAGTTTTCGAGGGCTTTGCCGACGTCGTAGCGTTTTTGTGATTTTCAGAAGTGCTGGCTTATGCCGACGGAGCATTCTTGATAGCGTCTTGTTTCCTCACGAAGGTCCATCCTATGCGCAATCAAGATAACTCCTCGTCGCACTCATCTGCCCTCGTCGCTGACGTGCCTCCGTTGGGCATGAAGGCGGCGGACCTCGCTAGCGACTTTCGTCGACATCTGAGCAGTACTCTCGGAGGCCTTCACAACGCCAAGTCAAACGACGACTTGTACAAGGCACTTGCTGCCATCCTTCGCGAACGCTTGATCGAACGGTGGAACCAAAGCCAGCAGGCGTATGAAGAGCCGAGTTGCAAACGCGTGCACTACCTTTCCCTTGAGTTCTTGATGGGACGCGCGCTCAGCAATGCGATGCTCAACTTGGGCATTGCCGATGAGGTGCAGCGTGCCCTCTACGATTTGGGTGTGAGCATCGAAGAGTTGTGCGAAGTGGAGCCTGATGCGGGGCTTGGCAACGGCGGCCTGGGGCGACTCGCGGCATGTTTCCTCGATAGCTGTGCAACCCTGCAGTTGCCCGTCACCGGGTACGGACTTCGCTACGAGTACGGAATGTTCCGCCAGTACATTGCCGATGGCGCTCAGGTGGAAGCACCAGACCATTGGCTGCGCGACGGCAACATGTGGGAGCTTGAACGGACCGCGCTGTCCCAACGGGTGCACTTTGGCGGTCGCACCGAAAGCTACAAAGACGCAAATGGCGAGCACCGCATGCGCTGGGTGGACACGCACGATGTTTTGGCTGTGCCATACGATACGCCGATTCCTGGGTTTCAGAACGAGACCGTGAATACGTTGCGGCTTTGGAAGGCCGAAGCTACGGAAGAGTTTGATCTCGATGAGTTTAACGCTGGGAGTTATCCCGAGGCCGTAGCGCAGAAGAATGCCGCCGAGCACATCACCATGGTGCTCTACCCCAATGATGCCAGCGAGAACGGCAAGGAGCTGCGTTTGCGTCAGCAGTACTTTCTGGCGAGTGCGAGCATCAAAGATGTCATGCGCGACTGGGAAGAGCGCCATGGCAACGACTTCTCGACGTTTGCCGAGCGCAACTGCTTTCAGCTTAACGACACACATCCGAGTATTTCTGTCGCCGAACTGATGCGTCAGCTAATGGACGAGAAGCATCTTGGGTGGGACGACGCTTGGGCCATCACCCGCGCAACGATGGCCTACACCAATCACACCCTCTTGCCCGAGGCTCTTGAGCGATGGCCTGTACGCCTATTTGAAGGGCTTTTGCCGCGGCTCCTCGACATTATCTACGAGATTAATGCGCGCTTCTTGTCGCAAGTCGCTCAGCACTGGCCTTCGGATACGGGGCGTCTTGAGCGCATGTCGATCATCGAAGAAGGGCACGAGCCGCAGATTCGCATGGCCTACCTGGCGATTGTCGGCAGCTTTTCCATCAACGGAGTAGCCGCGTTGCACACGCAGCTCCTGCAAGCGGGGCTCTTTCGCGACTTCTTTGAATTGTGGCCTGAGAAGTTTAACAACAAGACCAATGGCGTGACGCCGAGGCGCTGGCTGGCTAACTGCAACCCGGAATTGCGAGCCTGTATCGACAAGACGATTGGACCCAATTGGGTGGCGCACCTGCCGCAGCTCGCCGAGCTTGCGCCGCACGCCGACAATGCGGACTTTCGAGAAGGCTGGGCAGCGATAAAGCGCAGCAACAAAGTACGGCTGGCAGCCCTCGTCCAGCAGGACTGTGGTGTGACCTTTGACCCCGACGCGCTTTTCGATGTGCAAGTGAAACGCATCCACGAATACAAGCGACAGCTCCTAAACGTGCTGCACACCATCCATCTCTACAACCGCATTAAGTCTGGCGATACCGAGAATTGGACGAAACGCTGTGTGTTGATCGGTGGCAAGGCAGCGCCCGGTTACGCGATGGCGAAACGCATCATCAAGCTCATTAACAATGTCGCCAGCGTTGTTAACAATGATCCCGAGGTTGGTGATCTTCTGAAGGTGGCGTTCCTTCCCAACTATCGAGTTTCGGCGATGGAGATTATCTGTCCGGGAACCGATGTCTCAGAACAAATCTCAACCGCGGGCAAAGAGGCCTCTGGCACGGGCAATATGAAGTTCATGATGAACGGCGCGGTGACCATTGGCACCCTCGACGGGGCAAATATCGAAATTCGCGAGGAAGTTGGGGACGAGAACTTCTTTCTCTTCGGTCTCACAGCTGATGAGGTCAAAATACGAGCCTGCGATTATGACCCCAGGGGAATCATTGCAGCCGACCCCGACTTTGCACGAGTCATAGAGATGCTTGAGTGTGGTCACTTTAGCCAGTTTGAAGCAGGCATCTTTGATTGGATTGTCGATTCGATTCGCAACCCGGATGATATGTGGATGACCGCAGCTGACTTTCGCAGCTACGTGGATGCGCAAGAGCGGGTTGCCGAGGCGTATCGTGATAGAGAGCGTTGGACGCGTATGAGCATTCTCAACACCGCATCCAGTGGCCGCTTCTCGACGGATCGAACGATCGGCGAATACAACCGGGACATTTGGAAAGCCCAGGCCGTTCCGCCTGCGGAGCGCTAGGCCGCGAGTTCAAGAGCGTACCGGCCGCTCTTGCCGACATGGGGCTACACGCGGCTTCGAGACGTGCTGAGGACGCTAGGGCATGAGAGAGGGCGGACCACCATCAGGAGCTCTTGAGAGAGCAGGGCATGGAGCCCGCTCTAAGCCCCAAGAGGCAGGTGTTTTAGAGTGAGTTTCTCCGAGCGCCTTGGGGGACTATCACGGCCTGGGACTTCCTGACAGTGGACCTCTCGCTGCTGCGAGGCCTTGGACGTCGCCAGCCGGCGCGTCGAAATCGGCGGCATCGCGTCAGAGCCGACCGGCGCTTGGATGAAGCAAGCAGTACGCGACCTACTTGACTGTGGACGGCTTCCTCACTGGAAAGGCCAAGCTTATCATGGACCGAGATCCAGTCTTCACTACAGACGTTCGAACAATTCTTAGAAGTGGCGGTGTTGAGACGGTCCGCTTACCAGCGAGGAGCCCAAATCTGAATGCCTTCGCGAAGAGGTTCGTTCTCAGTATAAAATCCGAGTGTCTGAACAAGCTCATCTTGCTTGGTGAAAGGCATTTGCGGTTGGCGGTTCGAGAGTACGTTGCGCACTACAATCGGGAATGCCCACATCAGGGGCTTGAAGGTGGTTTGCGGCGTTTCTATCACCGGCAGGCTGCATGACCAGCGCGATCGTACTTCCGAACACGACAGGCTCGTCGCCCGCGTGCCGAAAACCTGCCCGCTGTTAGAGTAGTCAAAGACAAGCGTCGCAAGCGGTAGCCATTGTACGTTCGATCAGCGAAGTACCCGCGTCGCAAGGGTAGCTATCGCAATTAGCCGCCAGCTAGAGTATCGCCACCGGGTTCGAGCGGCTAGCGTGCGCAGATGAAGAAATTCATTATTGGTGGCGCGGCGGCGGTGGTACTCGTTGGTGCTGGTATTGCCGGCAAGATGTACCTTGATGGCCGCGCAAAGAAAGCTACTGATCACAAAGCCGCCGAGGCCGCAAAGCGAGCAGCAGTGATTGAGCTAATGCCGGCGGACATCAATGGCGATGAGGCGCTCGACGTCATTGCGATCTACAAGTACAAGGTTGTCAAAGGTGGGACGGTTTCACTCATGGAGGCCTACGATGGCGCCACGGGGGCGACGCTTTGGACCAGCCAAATCGATGGCGAGTACAACGGCGCCGATAGAGGCGAGCGGGTGCGGAGTTTTGTGGTTGGCAAGAAGCACTTCGCCATCAGCGCCGACTATCTCTCAAGCCCAGGTGGGGAGTCCGAACATAGTGTTATTGGCTACTCACTGTCCACCGGTGAGAAGCTTTGGCATCGTGCCACGGGGTTCGTGCTACCGCGTGCGGGGTTTCGCATTTGGCGCGATGATCAACAATTGCTGGTGCGAATTTCATCGTCGACTGGCATCCAGGAGCTGCAATCTCTGGACATCGCAACCGGTACACCGGCATGGACCGCGGTACTCGGAAGGTTTCACGCTTCGTACAACGACGAAGTTGTTCTCGACTTTGTTGGTAGCGACATCGCTGTTACGCCGCAAGGAAGCTACGAGAAACCAAAGATGCTGCTTATTGATAAGCTGAGCGGCTCGATTCGGGAGATGCCCGTCTCCGAGCTACGACGAAATCGCCCGATGGTCACTGGCGACCAACTCCTGATCACTTGTGAGCGTCGAGAGGACGAGCTGGTTTTCGAGTCCAGCGTGTCCACCTGTATCAAGACCGATGCGTATCGTAACGCCCTCGCCGATCAGTGCGAAGGCGCTGGTGACGCGGATTGCGTTGCGAACGCCGACGCAGCTTTCGATCGGCTTGGCTGGCTCGCCAGACTGGACTCGAAGTCGGGCGTCCTGGAACCGGTGATGACTGACGACGGCAGTCTGGCGCCCTTGCCCGACACGGAGGATGGTTGGTTGTTGCGCGTCCTCTACAATCGCGATCTGGTGCTTCAGTTCAGTGACGAGGTGCAAGCGTACGACATTCACACGGGCAGTCAGCGCTGGCTCTTAACGCAGCCGAATGACAGCGTCTCCTGGAATAAACACTTGGTCTCTTCACGTGATGCAACGAGGCTAAGAACAATACCAACTCGCTACATACCGCTCTCGGGGGAGAACGACGGCGGCAAACTCGCGATCTTAGACGTCGAATCAGGCAAGCTGGTCTGGGAGTCGAAACTGTTCTCTACCGAAGACTCCGTTGTTAGCGCCTTCCCGTTCACGTATCACGGTGGCAACTACTACTTTGAAATGCACACCGAGTTTGGAGTTGTCCTGGTTTCCATAGACGGCAATCGTGGCCACGTTTCCTCGGTTGATCAGATCCAGTTTGAAGATCACACGGCCAGCCCAATCGGTTGGCAACAGTACAAGCCTTCGCCTTGGCAATTCCGAAGGAACCGCCTTGTTGGCAGCCAAGGTAGGCAGCACCTTTGGTCGATCGACCTCGATAGCCACGAACTCGTGATGTCGAGGCCAGAGGGCGTGCGCCTAACCCATCCCTGGGATGCGGTGGAAGCGCTGCTGGGGCCGCTGCCACGTGCTATGCCCTGAGTTCGTGCTGCTGGGGCCGCTGCCACGTGCTACGCCCTGAGCACGTGCTGCTGGCATCGCTTGCAGAGGGTGGCCTTGCCCTAGGTCGCGCTTCCGCCAACGAACGAAAACATGACAGCCTTGATCCAATGCCGCGAAGGTCTCGGTGGCTTGCTTCGCTTCGATCATCGGCAGGCTGCATGATTGCCTAGAGCGTGCTTGCGGACACAACGGGCCTAGGTAAGCGCCTTGTACGCCAAGCGCTTTGGCTTGTCGGCATCGTCGCCGAGGCGCTTCCGTCGGTCTTTTTCGTAGTCCTGGTAGTTGCCCTCAAACCACACGGTCTTCGAGTCGCCTTCGAAGGCGAGTATGTGCGTTGCGATGCGATCGAGAAACCAGCGGTCGTGGCTGATGACTACCGCACAACCGGGGAAGTTGAGCAGGCCGTTCTCAAGTGCCCGCAGGGTGTCCACATCGAGGTCGTTTGTCGGTTCATCGAGAAGCAACAGGTTGCCCGCGCTCTTGATGAGTTTCGCCAAGTGCACTCGGTTGCGTTCACCACCGGAGAGGGTGCCGAGCTTTTTCTGCTGGTCAGAGCCTTTGAAGTTAAAGGTCGAGCAGTAGGCCCGAGCATTCATCGACCGAGTACCGAGTTCGACAAACTCCGCGCCTTCGCTGATTTCCTCGTAAATCGACTTACCGTCGTCAAGCGCATCGCGACTCTGGTCCACGTACGCAAGCTTTACGGTCTCACCAACCTTGAGCTCGCCTTCGTCGGGTTGCTCTGTACCCATGATCATCTTGAAGAGCGTTGTCTTGCCCGCGCCGTTGGCTCCAATGATGCCGACAATGCCACCGCGAGGGAGGCGGAAACTCAAATCGTCCATAAGCAGCTTGTCGCCAAAGGACTTGCGCACGCCGACGGCTTCGACAACTTCGTTGCCAAGACGTGGTCCCGGCGGCACAACAATCTCGAGGCTATCGATGCTCTCTTTATCAGACTCGGCAACCATCTCGTCGTAGCGGTTGAGACGCGCTTTGTTCTTGGCGTGCCGCGCTTTTGGAGAGAGTCGCACCCACTCAAGTTCGCGCGCCATCGCCCGCGAGCGTGCTGACTGAACCTTCTCCTCCGATGCAAGGCGCTTCTCTTTGGCTTCGAGCCATCCAGAGTAGTTGCCCTCGTAGGGAATGCCAGCGCCTCGATCGAGTTCAAGAATCCAACCGGCCACGTTGTCCAAGAAGTAGCGATCGTGGGTAACCGCAACAACGGTCCCCGTGAACTCAGCGAGGAAGTGTTCGATCCACTGCACTGACTCGGCGTCCAAATGGTTGGTCGGTTCGTCGAGGAGAATCATGTCGGGCTTCTCAAGCAAGAGGCGACACAAGGCAACGCGGCGTTTTTCACCACCTGAGAGATTTTCTATTTTGGCATCGCCAGGAGGGCAGCGAAGCGAGTCCATTGCTAGCTCTACTTCGCGATCGAGATCCCAAAGATTGCCAGCATCAATCGCGTCTTGCACTTTGCCGTGAGCGTCCATGAGCGTATTCATCTCATCGTCGCTCATAGACTCGGCCATCTTCATGCTGAGGTCTTCGAACTCTTGGAGAAGTGCGCGCTTGTCTTTCACGCCATCTTCCACATTGCCCAAAACATCTTTGCTCTCGTCGAGACCCGGTTCCTGTTGCAGGAATCCGATCTTCAGGCCTTCCATCGGAAATGCTTCCCCGGTGAATTCCTTGTCGACGCCCGCCATGATGCGAAGCAGTGTTGACTTGCCTGCGCCGTTGTTGCCGAGCACACCAATTTTGGCACCCGGGTAGAACGACAGCCAGATGTCCTTAAGGATCTGGCGCTTTGGGGGCACGGTTTTACCGAGCTCTTTCATGGTGAAGACGAATTGCTGTGCCATAGCTGCGGACCTTACAGCAGCCGTTCGCTGCGGCCAACGGGTACTATGCCCCATAGCACCCAAGTCGAAATGCGACTATGCTAGGAAGAGTGTCTCCGTATCGCGCAACAGTCTCGCAAAGCGAGCTTGAGGCCGAGACTGGAGTTGGGCCCGTTACGCTGGCCCTGGGCCCCAAGAGCACGCGCCTCACGGTTGGGCCGCAAGTTTGGACCATCGCCGACAACCATCTTGTGGTTGCGACCCAGGGCAAACGCAAAGCAAAGAAACGATCGATTCGGCTAGGTGAAGCCAGTCTCTATGTGGCCCGGGCTTGGCCTACCAATGAAGTGAGTTTGTGGATTGAACGCAAGCCGGGCGTTGTGCAGCGCATGCTGGGGTTGCCGCCGATGCCGGGCATGAATGAAAACGCCGTGAAAGCGTGGCGCGATCTCGAGCGACTCGCGACCAAACTGCAAGACGCGCTTATTGAGTATGGGGCAGGAGCCCGCGCGTTTGAGTTGGGCAATGGGCAACATCGAGTCTTTGCCCTGCGCTATCCAAATAAACTCATCGTTTATGCGCGAAAAGTGTTTCGAGAAAAACCGCGACGCATCATCGAGCTTCGCGAAGATGGTTCCCTGGCACTTCCGGGGCGTCAGCGCGACCGAGTGATTCCCATGGATAAGGGAATGGAAGTGATTGCGAGCGGCGATCGCATTAGTTTTTGCCACCCTGATGGTGAGCATGTGGCCGGCGTCTTTCTCCCATGGATTGGAGACGCCGACCGAGTCGAACTCACTCGTCGCTTTCAGGCGCTCATCGCTACTCTGCGATGATCAGCATGTCGATGAAGTGACCGTAGTCGTCTTCGAAGGTCGCTGCGTACTCACCAGCTGGAACTTCGAAGTAGAGGTAGCCCTCACTGAGGTTCGTATCAATAAGACCTGCTTCTAAGCCTGCGTCAATGGTTGCCGTGTAGACGTACTTCCCCATTGTCGGAGAGTCGATACCAATGACGGGCGTGACTTGAAACGACACCGCCTCATCGGCGTTCACAGTCCATACTTCATCAAAGGAAGCATCGTCGGAGGGGCCCACCGCATCCCCAAGAATGTTGATTCCAACAAGCCCCGTGAGCTCTTGCATGGGAACCTCAAGAAAGTCGAGGTCGGCACCTTGCGCGTCGAGAACGGTGAGTCGGGCGACGCCGGCAGCAAGAGATTGCAGCTCCCAGGTTGGCTGGCCACGGTCGGCTACAGGAGTAACGCGTAGCAATGCAGGGTCATCGCTGATGAGGTCAGCGCCGGCGGTACTCACTCCTTCAAGTCCAGTGATTTGCACCTCGATAACTCCGCCAACGCCAATGGAGTCGTCGAAGTCACAACCAATACGTCCGCAGTCGGTCGGTGTGAAGGTTACGTTGCCATTGGCACCATCGGTGCTCACATTACAGGCCATGGCTGTGAGGGCGGTTAGGGCGAGTAGGAATCGTTTCATAGTCGTAAGCTCCTTAGGTTCTTAGTAGGTGTAGACGGGGCCGTCCTCTTGATCTTCATGCAACCAGCAAGACGTGGCAAGCACTTGTGTCGAATCTGCATGGATGCGAAGAGCAATGCCATTCGCCGTGCTAGGGCGCACCCAAAACCCGAGCGAAACGCGCCGCGATCGCGACACCACTGTCAGCGCGCGCAAAATTCACCGGTCTTTGAAACGTGACCTCGCGCGCTTATCGCGTGGCAGCAAAGACTTCGTCGAGAGTCTCGCGACTTGAGCGCTTCTCGCCCCGAGCAATGGCATGCACGGTTTCGGTGATGAGCGTATTCACCGGTGTCGCTATGCCGTGCGCCTTGCCGCGTGCCGCAACCTCTCCGTTGAGAAAGTCAATGGCCGGTGGGCGCCCTCGTTCTAGCGCCGAGAGCATCGAGGAGCGCAGTCGTCGATAGCGCATGCCGACAGCCAGAAGCATGGCGTGCTTGGCCGCTAAGTTTGGCGACCCTGGAATCGTGCGCTCTTTGTCGGTAATCGCAATCCAGTTTAGGTCGAGCGTTCCTGAGACTTTTTCTAATTTGACGTTTTCCGCTTTTGCGACGGCCACGGTCTCCGCAAAAATCTCTAGACCAAGCCGTCGGTAACGGCGCACTTTCGCGAGAGCGCCGAGGCGGTCGCCGCCGAGAGTTCCCAGCGAAGAGATGCAGCAATTGAGTGCGAGCTTGCTCCATCTCGCTCCCAGAAGATTTCCGGTTTGGGTCACCGGTCCAATGGCCTCAAGGAGACCACCGAGTTCGCGGAGTCTTTCGTCGCGAAGTCCACTGAGCGTGCCGATCTGAAATCCCCCCGACGATGTTCGATCGTAGTTGCCGGGCGACGTCATGGAGGCACCCCATGCGATGATTCCGCCAATCACGCGATCCGATCCACACAAGGGTGCGATTCGTTCTTCGCAAAGCCCGTTTTGAAAGACGACCATGCGGCCATCATTTGCGAGCAGGGGCACCATTTCTTTGGCCGCGGCTTCGACCTGGGGCGGTTGGGTGGCGAGAAAAATGTAGTCGAAGGTCTCGTCTTTGGGCGTGCCCAAACAGATTCTCCCGCGCACATGGCGTGGGTTGCCGTCACCCGATAGGCCAAAGCCGTGCGCGGAGACGGCTTGGTAAATGCTCTCATTGGTCGTTGAAGCGACTACATCAGCCCCGACTTCTGACAGGTAGCCACACACGGTGCCACCAATGCCGCCAGCACCAACGATGAGGATCTTGGGTGGTTTGCTGCTGGTCATGCTCCAAACGCTAGCAAAATGCGCCTCACCGCAGGAAGCGCGTCTGTGCGCGTTTTTGTCCTACGTAAACTTAATGACAGCCAGGCGAATCAGCTAGGATCACCGGAGAATGTATTTGACCTTTTGGGGCGTACGCGGGAGCTATCCGGTTCCCGGAGCCGCGACTGTGCGCTATGGCGGCCACACTTCGTGCGTTGAGCTGCGTTCCGACTCGGGCGGATGCTTGGTAATCGATGCGGGGACCGGGCTGCGAGCGCTCGGGAAAAAACTCGCACAAGAGTTCCGAGAGCCTCAGGGCGCGACCTACAATTTGATCCTCTCGCACGTGCACTGGGACCACATTCAAGGCTTGCCGTTCTTTGAGCCCGCGTACATCGGTGACACGAAGATCGTTGTGCACGCACCGAGGGCGGCGGCCAAAGAGCTGCGCCAAGTGATTGGTGGAATTACGCGCCACGAGTTCTTCCCGGTAGATTTGGATGCTGTGCCTGCCGACTTCGAGTTCCAAGAAGTGACACCGGGGACCGAGTTCCAGATTAACGAATTCACCGTGCTTCCCATTGGCCTCAATCATCCATTTGGAGCCGTGGGATATCGAATTGACGCGGATGGAAGCAGCATGGCCTACGTGAGCGACACGGCGCCTTTCGATCGAATGCTGCACAAACAGCACTTCACAGCGGGCGTGGAAGAGCCAAGCGCGGAAGATCGCGAAGTGCTTTCCAAGATGCGCGCAAACCTCGTCGCATCGCTTCGCGGGGTTGACACGGTTATCTACGATACGCACTTCACGAGTGAAGAGTACGAGCAGTTTCCGCACTGGGGGCACTCCACTCCGGAACACGCGTTGGAGATTTGTCAGGAAGCCGGTGTGCGTGAGCTTGTTCTCTACCATCACGCTCCAGCTCACGATGACGATACGATGGATCGCATCGCAGAGAAGTTTGGTGTTCTCGGCAAGGAGGTCAACGTCGCGGTCTGCGTTGCCAAAGAGAAGATGACACTCATCATGGGTGAAGTGACCAACCCAGGAATCGTGGCATGAAAGTTCGATTTTGGGGCGTACGCGGCTCGTGCGCCACACCGGGCGGGCGCTACTTGCGATATGGCGGCAACACCACCGCCATCGAAGTACGAGCCGATAGTGGCCACCGCATCCTGATCGATTTGGGTACGGGCGTGACGGAGTTTGCCAAAGAACTCATGGCCGCCGAATTTGGGCAGGGCAAGGGCGAACTCCCAGTACTGCTCACCCACACTCATGTTGATCACATTCAAGGGCTGCCGTTTTTTACGCCGCTCTTCATTCGCGGCAACTCCATTCGGATCATGGGCCGGGAGCTAAAAGGGGTGCCACTCAAAGAAGTGCTCCAAGATCAGCTGAACGGTCACTACAGCCCGCTCTACGGATTAGAAAATCTCGCAGCTGGGCTCGAAGTCCAAACACTGCGCGCCGGCTCTTCGTGGCCAGCCGAAGGCTTCGAAGTAAAGACGCATCTTGCCCCTCACGGCAGTACCTCAGTGGTCGCATGCCGAATTACGGCGGACGGCAAAAGCATCGTCATCATGACGGATGTTGAACATCCACCCGAAGGCATTTCGAACGGCTTGATTGAGCTCGCTCGCGACTGCGACCTCTTGGTGCACGATGCCATGTTTAGCGATCAGGAATATTCGTTGCGCGCCGGCTGGGGACACTCCTCGGTTGGGTCTGCAATCGCCACAGCACAAACCGTCGGTGCTCGTCGATTGGCTCTCTTTCACCACAGCCCCGATTCTAGCGATGAGCAGCTCGATACCTTGGTCACACAGGCTTCGGAAGCATCGTCGATTCCTCTATTCGCGGCCCAAGAGGGCCACGACGTTGCAATCTAAGAAGAGTTCTCGGTGCCCGAAGCCTATCGCTTCGTAGTCTGTCCAGACTGTGAATTACGCTTTCCCGGTGAGGTAGGCGTTGCATGTCCGCTCTGCAAGACGACCACAGAGCTTGCCTCCGAGCGCTGTGACGAGCCCGATGATACGGTGGCCGAGCCCGCAGCACCGCTTGCGTTTCTGCTCGACAACGTACGGAGCGTCTTCAACGTTGGGTCGATCTTTCGCAGCGCAGACGGTTCTGGCGCCGGTCATTTGTACCTCGGTGGCATCACACCAACCCCAGATCACAAGGCGATGCGAAAAACAGCTCTGGGCGCCGAAGAGTGGATTGCCTGGAGCGCTCACAACAACAGCGTGCAGCTGGCAGAAGAACTCGCAAACGCTGGACATACGCTTTGGGCCCTTGAGCGAACTCGCGGCTCAGAAGAACTCTTTACCGCCGCTCTCTCGCGCCCCAGCGGCTCGTTGGTGCTTGTCCTGGGCAATGAAGTCGCTGGCGTCGACCCGGGAATTCTGCCGTTTTGCGAACGCTGTGTTCACATTCCCATGCGTGGCAGCAAAGCATCTCTCAATGTTGCCACGGCGATGGGCGTTGCCGCCTACGCGCTGAGCTAACGCAATGGCGGCTTTGGGCTTTGGTAGCGGGCTCGCTATACCGGTGGCTCAACCGGCTCTGCGGCGACGGTGAAGTTGAAGCGAACCGCCTCAAGTTCAGAGCGACAGCCATCCTCAACCGTTTCTTGTCCAGCCCCGTCAAGCGTGACTGCGCGGAACTTGAGGCCTGTGAGTGTGCCCGTAACCGAACCGGTATCTGGAGTGACATCAATCGTCTCGATGACGAGGTCTCCTGCGTAGGCCGCATTAAAATCGATGTTACTGGCGTCAACGAAGTTGGCCGCGATGAAGGAGCACACACCGCAGGTGATCAAGTCGGCCTGATTCCCATTGAGCGTCTGGGTGAGTGGGACAAAGCCCTGGCTGAGGAAGGGCTCTTCGGTTTCCCAAAACTCGAGAAAGAGCACATCGGGCTCGGCATCCTCATTCAGAGGCATTTGCAGCACAAGCTTCTTTGGCCCATCGGTCTCATCGGGGTTGGCCGGCCCAATGAGCGCGACGCCTGTGAGTTCTCCGAGGTCGCCATACATGGCTTCGATGTCCGTGCAGACGTTTTGCGGCATGGCATCGGCAACGGGACCTGAATCGGGGCGTGGCCCTGCATCGGCTTGTTCGGGCGGTGGCCCGGTGGTCCCGCCACATGCGGCAAAGAGAAGTGCTGCGAGGGCTGCGTTCTTCAAGCTATCCATCCGCTTTCTCGATTTCTTCAGGGAGTAGTTGTGGAAGATCTTCGGGCTTAAGAGTTTTGCTATGCACCGAGATCGCCTGTGCCGGCGTTTCATCGGGCCCGATCAGCACTTCCCCGCTGCCGCCTGCACCAGCCTTGAAACGAAGCTTGAGCAGTTCTTCCCTGGTGAATTTCTTAGTGCGTCGCTCGTACTCGATGAGCCACGCTTCTTGAATCTTGTTGGTGTCCATTCCTTGGGAGGCGAGGAAGTCAAAGAAGCCATACTCTTCGTTGCCGGGGGCACCTGTTGGCTTGATTTTGCTGGCAACAAGCTTGTTCCGCTTGATTGTCGCGGCTAGCTTGCCCTCCGAGTACACACGAATTCCGCCGCGAATGGGCTCGCCAAAGTACGGAATGCCCTCGACGCGTTTGCCTTCAAAAAAGAAGTACCCGCCTTCGCGTTTTGGTGGCTCCTTGTCGACATAGAGCGCCATCGTCCCGATTTGATCGGGGCACTTGCCATCGCCAACACTCTCTGGACAAGCGGGTAGCGGCTTGCCCCAAATGGCACCACCAAAGCGAAACTGAAAGTCCTCAAACTCGCGAAGGTTCTTTCCGGAAATCACCACAGCGGCGGCTTTTTGATTGCCGCCATAGATGTGCAGCTCTTTGATTTTTTCCAGGTCGACTCCGAGCTCTCGGAAATAGTCTGAGAAGCGATATCGTCGTGTTTTGGTGATCCGAAACCTTGGGCCCTCGTCTCCCTTCTTAAAGGCAACTGCGGCGCGCTCTTCAATCCACACGGGCTTGAGCGTGATTGGCAGTTCGCCAAAGCGCAGCACCGAGGTCGGAACCCCGTCGATGTAGACGCCTGGGTCTTTAAAGCGTTCCATACCGCCGGCATGCACTTTGGCGACGGGCGTTGCTGGAGCTGCATCGATCGCAACGCTTGGAGTGGGCGGCGCCTCGTTGGGGCCAGCTTTCGAAGTGTCCTTGTCCTTGCCGCATGCGACAGCACAAAGAAGGAAGAGTGGAACGACTCGGGCCAGCATGCTGCCTAGTATAGGCGGTGTTCTGCCGTCGCGGGATGGGGGCCAACGTGGGGGAGGAGTCGCCGGTTGGGGGCCCCATACCGCTGGCGTCCCGTGGCATTCCGTCGCGTTGCGTGGCTCTGTTATCGGCACGGTCAGTGCTATGCTAACGAGCAATGAGCCTAGCCTCCCGTATCTCGCCGCTGCTGTCCTCTATTGTCGTTGGAATGGGGCTACTTTCGCTCGGTGCCTGCGGATTGGATGGTGTTGATGATGGTGGTCCCGGTGGTGGTGGAGACAATCCACTTCGCATCCCGGCCGACGACCCAGCCATTGATGAGCGGCTCGATACACTTGATATTGCTTGTGAAAGCACACTCTCCGTCACCGGCACCTACACTGCTGGGGACCCGCCGCCAGCCGATCACAATGGTTGCTGGCCCGTTGGCACTTGGACAATCAATGCAACGGTGGATCGCTTGGGATGCACTGAGCAGCCCGAATTGCCCGCCGACCACGTGTACGACATCACGTTTGATGATGAGGCAACCACCATCAATGTCCTATTCGCCAATAACCCGGACGATGAGCGGGTGAATCTTAAGATTTCGACTGCTGGCGACGGGCTCTGTCACGGCAGCATGGAGCACTTTGGCTTGGACAACTCGGTTTGGGCGCTGATGCCAACCCTCCAAGAAGACGGCACTCTGAGCGGAATCGGCACCTACTCAGTCTACAACGAAGATCCGTTCTAGCCGACGGTTGGCGTAGAGCTCTACGGCTCGCAACGAGCGTTGCTTGAGCCGCGCCAGCTCTGGCAACACACGCAGGGGCCCGCATGTGGCCTCGTTCAACTAGGCCTTCCACAACTACGCGTTCAACTAGTCCTCGCGATTTGCCTCGCCCTTGTTGGCCTCTTGCTCGTCCCGGCTCAGGTACTTGTCCAGAGACCGGATGCGGATGAACAAGTCCTGCTCTTCACTGAAGTCCGGGAGATCTTTGGCTTCCCATCGCGCTTCCTGAACTGCCTGGACCATGCAGGTTTCCAGTTCTCGGTCCCCAAGGTCACTCTTGTCGATCTGGACATTGCTTGCGGAAACCTCTCCGTTGGCGATGTGCAGCATGTAGGTGAGGCTGATCTTCGCATCAGGATCAAAGCCCTTGCGATCGCAGCGAGCGAGGCTTGCCCGGAACCTATCGGGGATTCCGACATCGATTTGGGCCGAGAACTCCTCGCTCTGTGGGTCGAGTACACCGTCGGCGACCGCAGCAATGGGGGCTGCATCCGAGGGTTGTCCAGGCTTTCGCCGCTTCGCGATCACCGGTGGCGCTGTTGTGGAGGGCCCCGCATCAAATGTGGGGACATTGACCTCAGGGGGCTCACTCCCCGCGGACAGCTTCCAAAGAACTCCGCCGAGCGCACCTAGCAGAGCCACGATCACTACGAGCCACTTGATCATTGTCACTATACTAGAGCCACAGAATGCCCAAGAGTGCAACTCACCCTCGACCAGCGCTCAGGGCAGCTCGGCCCTGGCTAGAGTTGTTGGCAACAGCCGTGGTCCCAGCTCTGTAGTGTCGCGCCCCATGCACCTTTCAGCTGGGGCATATGGCGTGAGAACCCTTTGTTTCACTGCAAGTGCACGTACTTACATGTGGTTTTTCTCTCCAGGGATCTCGGGGGGGCGCGACCCATCGATCGGGAACCACAGTCCCAGATCCAGGGATCTAGTCGCACGCAAGCTACTGAAATCTCGATCACAGTTTAGGGCATGGCAGTTGCACTAGCCACCCAGTGTCAGACAGGTCGTCTGTCCCCCATCGTGAACCTCATGCCCAGCCGAAACATAGACCAACGCTCTTTGAGCCGAGTCGCCAAACGGCTCAATACAAAACAGGGCGCGGATCGACAGGTTGTGGTCATGGCGGGAGCAACTCATTCACCGGGAACAAGCAGGTAGGAATAGATGATGAACAAGGTAACAACCCTCGGAATGTTGATTGGTACGGCAGCGCTCGCGCTTCCAGGCCTTCAAAACAGCGCAAACGCCAATACCGTCATGATTCAAGCGGCGGATATGGAAGATGCAGCTCGCACCCGTCTTCGCAACGGCATTGAAGTTCTCCGTCCCACCGACGAAGAGCACACGCCAGAGCAGGCCTCATTCGCATTTGACCCAGTCCTAAAGGACAAGGGCATCGTTGTCATGATGAACACCGGACGCCTTGATGGCCCGGCTGGTCGCAACCTCGGTGACCAAATTGAGGTCGGCAACATTCAGGGCGCTTGTATGCCCGTCAGCATGGTGCAAGACACCAGCGCAGACTCGGGAATCTCCCTAATCCCCGACGTCGCAAACTTCAAGTACGTCTCTCAGCGTAACTCTGATGAGAACCGTGCCTACCACCACCCAGAAGTTGAGGCGATTGGCAACGGCCGCTTCGTCATCACCGCAAACTGGGATCGCAACAACAACACAAACACTGAGCGCTACGCACAAGTCGTAGACAGCCAGTGCAATCTCATTCCCCTTACTGGCAACGTAACGATTCGAGAGAACAACACCTCGGCCGTTATCATGGCTAAGAACAACGACAACTGCTCCGGCCGCCAGGCTGCTGGTGGTGGTGACGTAACGATTGGTCCTGATGGAACCGCAACGTTGGTCTCCGCTGAGCTCTGCAACGGCAACGGTCGCGATGATGGTTGGATCAACCACTTCACTGTGAACTGCGCCGAAGACGGCAGCACCTGTGACGTTCAGAAGCAGTGGGATACGAGCTTCATCGACCAAGAGGAGCGCTCACGTGGACGCTGCGAGATGGTTGACTCTGATGGCAGCGGCGAAGAAGACCTCGCTGTTTGTTGTGGTACCGAAGGTAACAACCAACCACAGCGTGATGGTGTTTGGTGTGCTGGTGCAGACATGGCTAGCGGCGAGCTGCTCTGGAAAGAGCAAGTTGCGTACCGCGGAGAGACAGGAAGCGGCCAACGTACCTACGCAATGCGTATCAAGATGCTTGCTGAGCAAAACATTGCCGCTCAAAACACTGGCAAGGTGATTCTTCAGTACCAAATGCACCGCGGTAACAACAACAACAACAAAAAGGGTGGCTACGACGCCAACGTGATGGTTGCTGTTTCAACTCCAGACCGCAACGGTCTCAACATGCAGCCTCCGCAAGACATCACAAACGGTGTCATCAATGCAGGAACCGAGATGACTCACTCAGTCATGTTCCAGACCTTCACAGGCTCTACCGAAAACCCGATTCCAACCTTTGGATTCCTTGCTCCTAACCACAACGGTGGTGGTGGCGTGAACTCTTCCATCATGAACGTGGCTCTTGCCAACGGTGTTGTTGGAGACATCAAAGCACAACAGCTTAGTGGTCCAATGGATGGTCAGAAGTACGCCAAGTACCTCGGCAACAACCCAAACAACCAAGGTCGTAACTACACCGACTGCCACATGGTCGCAAACCCATTCATGGCAGCTCCTGGGTCATCGACTGCAGGTATCCCATTCGTCAACATGTGCGCACTTACCGGTAAGCTTAGCTCCGCTGGTATCCCTTCCATGAAGCCCGACCTCTTCTTCGAGATTTGGACTTCACTTGAGACACCAGCTGTCGAAGAGCCAGGCGAAGAGCCTACTCCTGAGCCTGGTGAAGAGCCTACTCCTGACCCAGGTCAAGAGCCTGACGGAACTGGCAACGGTAACGGCAACAGTGGATTCGCATCTTCGGGTGGTTGTTCAACTGGCGGAAGCAGCACCGGCGGTCTTGGAATGCTTCTTCTTGGTCTCGCAATGTTCGCAATCCGTCGCAAGCGGAGCCTCTAATGAACGCAAAGTATCTAGCTCTCTTTGGTGCTCTCTCTCTCGCAGCGATTGGCTGCGCGGGTGAGTTCCAACCAGGAGATGGCAATGGGCCCGGCCCTGCTGGCGTAGATGCTGGAACGGCAGTTCCCGAGGCAGATGCCAGCGTAGATGAGCCTGATGTCGGAACCGCTCAGGCCCTATTCGAAAACAATGTCCGACCTATCATTGGCTCGGCATGTAACCCAGGCGGCGCTTGTCATGCCTCGCAGGATCCTGCTTTCGTAACGGCAGACCCAAACGCAGCCTACAACACGATTGGTATTCACAAAGACCGGCTCTACACCGGCTTTGACCCAGCAACATCACGGCTTCTCATCAACGGAGAAGGTGGCCACTACGGCGCAGTCTACACGGTTGATGATGTCGAAGCGATTGAAGCTTGGCTTACCCAAGAGAAGCTTGATGCAGAAGCTGGTGGTGGTGGGGAACTGTATTCCGCCATGCAAGTCTGGTCTGGTTGTATGAACCTCGACGACTGGGAAGCACAAAATGTTGCCTCTCTATGGGCCGACAAAGATGCCCAAAACCAGGGCGACTGCGATGCCTGCCACAACCTTGGAGCAGATGGCTTCATGGCAAGCAACGACTCGGTTCGCGTCTTCGAGAACATCACGACAAATCCAAACTTGATGCCCTCGTACTTCACCCAAACCACCGACGGCCTCAGCGTCGTTATCAACCGAGCTCGTCTTGAGAAGGTTGGCAACCAGCTGTCTCCACACGAGGCGCACGGCGCCTTCAATGTAGATGGCGGAGCAATGGACGCACTTCAGAACTTCTATGACCTCACGGCTCTTAGAAAACTGAACGGACAGTGCGAACCACCGCGCTTCTAGCGCATACACGACCTACCTAGCGATTGGGCCCGAAGCTTTGGCGAGCTTCGGGCCCTTTTTTCGTTTCGGCGGTGCTTGGCACCCAATGCCACCAGTCGTGGCATGCATTGTATGATCGTCGTTTGTGCGCGTTGCTAGTGTGTGGCTCTTCACTCCCAACCTTCACCCAATCGGATCCACCTATGAAGAGCATCCCCTGGCTTTCCGCTGTACTCACCCTTCTCCTCTCCTCCTGCTCAACTCAGCTTGGCGGCGATGTCATTGAATGCGGCGCTGGCAAGTGCGATGCGTTTGATGACAACGGTTGTGTTGGTCCCGCCTGTGATGATCTCGAAGGCACCGCGTTTGACTTCATTGTTGTCGGCTCGGGTGCTGGTGGCGGCACGGTGGCGGCACGTTTGGCAGAAGCTGGACACAAGGTTCTGGTACTTGAAGCGGGTGTCGATGCTGGTGGAAGTGCGAAATACCAAGTCCCTGTCTTCCACGCAGCAGCGACCGAAGAGGCCGGTCTTGGTTGGAGCTACTTTGTGGATCACTACGACGATCCGATTGTGGCGAGCCTCGATAGCAAGATGACGTCGAAGGGCATCCTCTATCCTCGAGGTGGTGCCCTTGGTGGATCCACTGCGGTCAACGCGATGATTGCCGTGTTGCCAAAGCCCAGCGATTGGAATCGCCTCGCCGAACTCACAAATGACTCGTCGTTCGCAAGCCCAGCCATGCGTTCCCATGAAGACAGCCTACGCGAGTGGTTGCCCATGGAGCCGCCTCCGTTCAGTGGGCTCATTGCTGACATCTTTGAGCCCGAGCTCGGACTCTCGGCAATCGACAACCTACTCGACATCATCGATGCGACCTTCATTGAGATGGTCAACGCCGGGCACTCGCCGGGAGATTGGGACTTCAACATTCTCGACCCGTTCCGCAAGATTGGAGCGTATGCCGACTTTTTCGCGGAGAACGTGAATGATCGATTGCGTGAAGGCAATGTGGAAGGTGTTTTCTCTTTCCCGCAAACGATTGAGAATGGTCGTCGCTACTCGGTTCGCGAGAGGCTGCTCGAAGCTCTTTCAACGGGTAACCTCACGATCAAGACGCAGGCATTGGTCTCGCGCGTGCTCTTTGAAAACGGTGATGGGGCAGACGGCTGCATCGGGCCCTGCGTAGCAAACCAGGTAGAGTTCTTAGATGGGCGCGCTCTTTACGGTGCCGAGATTGCGCAGAGCAACGCCGCCGGAAATGCTCGCCTTGTCGGTATCGCGGCCGGCGGAGAAGTCATCGTATCGGCCGGTGCATTCAACACCCCACAAGTTCTCATGCAGTCGGGAATCGGTCCACAAGACGAACTCGCGCGATTTGGCATTCCGATTCGCGTGCCGCTTGTCGGAGTTGGCGAGAATTTGCAGGATCGGTACGAGGTCGGCATTGAGAGCGAAGTCACCGGCACGATTCCGCTTGTGAACAACGGTGACCCGATGCCCTTCATCGACACAGAGACATGCAACTTCGTAGCGACTGATGACGATCTTTGTTTCAGCCATTGGGAGGAGAGCGGCGAGGGCTTGTACTCAACAAATGGTGGCGTCGTCGCACTGCTCAAGCGATCCGGCATCACCGAGGACTCCGACCTACACATCTTTGGAGTGCCAGGGCCGTTTCGAGGATACAAGCCAGGCTACTCCGCTGAAATTCCCAAGGCCGAAGCTCGCAATCTCTTCACATGGGTCATTCTCAAAGGCCACACCGACAATCGGGGCGGAACGGTACGACTGCGCTGTGAGCAAGAGGTGGATGGCATCTGCGTTGTTAACCCGAGGGCGACCCCCGACATCAACTTTCACTATTTCCACGAAGGTCTAGAGTACGAAGAGGGCAACGAGTCCTTCGAGACGTCCCGGGGCGAGCGGGACCTTGAGGCCGTTGTTCGAGGCATCGAATTCGTTCGCGCGATTGAAGACCAGACAAACTCGGAAATGCTGGGTGCTGAAATCGTTGAGACTTGGCCTGGAGAGAACTTCGCCGTCGGTGAGAGTTTCTCTGATGAGCATGAGCGGCTGGGAGAATTCGTGCGTCGAGAGGCGTGGGGGCACCATGCCTCTTGCTCCGCACCTATGGGCTGTATTCCTGCGAATGAGATCGGTGAACACAATCGTGGGGCTGGCGTGTGTGCAGCGCCCGATGACTTCAACGAGAACACGGTACTCGATAGTCGATTTCGCGTTCGGGGAACGAAGGGACTACGCGTTGTTGACGCGTCGGCGTTTCCGCGCATCCCTGGAACGTTTCTCTTGCTGCCAACCTTCATGCTAAGTGAGAAAGGTGCCGACGCCATTCTCGAGGACCACCAGTAGGAGCAGCGCGTATCCTCTGCTAGAGTTCTTTGGTGGGTTCCCTCTCTAGCGGCACGTTGCTGCAGATACTCCTCGGACTTGAGCCTCTCGGTCTCGATGTGCAGAGACTGCTAGCGGATGTCGGTCTCTCCGAGCAAGGTCTGCGTGAGCCAGACTCGTGGACTTCGGCAGAGCATGTTGACGCCCTGTGGAATCGCGCCGCCGAACTCACGAACGACAAGAACTTCGGCCTTTCGGCCGCTGAACTCTTGCGACCCAAACAACTGGGAGCCTTTGGCTATGTGGTGGCCGCAAGCGCAAGCGTTGGCGAGGCAGTCGCTCGCCTGGTCCGGTTTAAGCGCCTAACCGGTGACGCGTCGCAAGCGCAGATGCGCGTCGCTGGGAATCAAGCGCGATACATTCACGAGACCACAATGCCGCCGCTTTCAAGCAATCGCCACCATGCGGAGTGGAGTGCCGCCGCCGTGGTGTGTCTTCTAAGAGAAGTTACGGGACTCCAATCATGGAGGCCGCTGGACGTGACCTTTTGCCACGCCGCACCTGAGGACCTTAGCGCTCACAAACGCATCTTCGGCTGCACACCGGTCTTCTCGCAGGAGCAGGAATCGTTTGCGATGGAACTGAGTTTCTTGGCGTCGCCGTTCTTGGGGGCGGAAGAAGTTCTCTCTGGCATTTTAGAGCAGCACGCGATTGCGCAGCTCGCTGCAATGCCCCAGCAGAGCGAAGTGCTTCAAGCACTGCGCGTTCGACTCCAGAGGCAACTCTCAGGCGGGAGTCCAACCATCGAGCAATTGGCTGATGATATGGGGTTGAGCGTGCGGAGCCTTCAACGGCGTCTTGAAGAGCACGGCGTTACGTTTCAAACCGTACTCGATGAGATGCGCGAGCGACTGGCCACGGTCTATCTTGGCAATCCTTCGATGGCGATCGGCGAGGCGGCGTTTCTGCTCGGCTACAGCGATGCCAGTGCGTTCTCGCGAGCCTTCAAGCGGTGGTACCAAATATCGCCATCAGACTGGCGCAGAGGAAACGCTTGAGCTCTATCTAACTGGTGTATGTAACGGCTCTCTAGCCGTTACAACAGAATGGTGTCTTCGTGCTCAGATGCTTCTTCCGCTGTCTCTTCTGTTGAACGGAGAAGCGGTTCGGAGGATGAAGACGTTGCTTGCTCCGAGTTTTTCTCAAGGCCGCGCTTTCGCTTGTTCTCGCTTTTCGTCGCCCGTGCCCTGTCAAGAACGGTGTCGATGAGGCTCACCAACTCGTGCACGTTTCTCGCGCCCCACTCAGGATGTTCCTCATCTACCAACTGCGGGAAATGGCCGCCGTAGACCAAGCGATACCACTGCTCGGGGGGAATTCCCGCGCTTATGATGCTTCGCTCCGCGAGGCCTGCAGGGACAAGCGGGTCGTCTGGCGTAGTCACAACGGTGCACCTACTCAGTTGTTCGGGCGCCGCAGGTTGGGCATTGGCCAAGCTTCGAAAGAGTCTGCCAACGCGCGCGCCCCCAAGACGCAGCGCACTCTCCGCCATGGCATCGCAACTCTTGGCGTTGACGTTGGCAAGCGATGGGTCTCGTCGAAAGGCGTACCGTGCTGCCCGATTGGCGAGCCAACTGGGAAGGACAGACATCATCGTGGAGGTTAGCGAGTTCATGCGAGCTTTGAGTCGCAAGCGCCATGTGTAGAAGAAAAACGCCGGTGTGAGGCAAATCGTGTGCACGCCATCGCCAAGCTCTTCTTCGGTCGCACACATGAGCGAAGCCGCGGAATACGAGTGACCAACAATGGCAGTTGAGGAGTCACCAAGCCCGATGAGTTCAAGCCATGCGTTCATGCTGCGGACAAGACCTTTGGGCGAGAGGGCATCTTTGGGAAGCGCACCTCCCAAATGCGACTCCCCGAATCCTGGCAGATCGGGAGTGAGCGCCACCGCCAGGCCGTTGTCTCGCGAAATGCCAATGGCGACATCTTTCCATACCTCGCGGTCGGTGAAGAGCCCGTGCAAGAACACGACACTCTGGTTTGCGCGACCGAGGGCCGCAGGATCGTCAAGTGGCCCCAGGCGTTCGTCGCGCGCGTACATCGACCAGCCAAAGTCCGAGCAACCAGTCTCGGAGCGAAACCATGCCGCTCGCTTCGCATCGATGAGCCCAGCCGCTTCGAGTTCGGAGAGGCGGAAGTCGGTACGTACAATGTGCTCCCCAAATCGTTCGACGCGATGATGGCCTTGCACCCAGGCGAAGGCTTCGGTTGCTCGCCGAAGTGGAGCGCGTCGCGTCGCTGTCTTGGTGTCTGAAAGCGTTAGCTTCTTGAGCGCATCCGCCATCGCAGCAACATCTGGAAAGCGCTTCTCGGCAGCTGTCGCAAGAGCGCGAAGTAGAATTGGCCGAAGGGCTTCAAAGGACGGGGGCAGGGCCCGGATGGCTTCTTCGGAGGACAGTTGGCTCGTACCACCCAACATGACAAGAAGCGTCTTCGCGAGTGAAAACTGATCCGACTTGGGCTCGGCCGTACCCCGCTTTTGTTCCGGAGCCATGTACGCGGGCGTGCCGCGAACAACGTGTGCGTCCTCTGGACTCTGCACATCATCAACAAACGTTGCGATTCCAAAGTCGGCCAAAAACGGCGTGCCCTCATGATCGAGCAAGATATTGGCCGGCTTGACGTCACAGTGCACGATTCCTGCTCCGTGCACTGCCGATAGCGCAGAGGCGATTTCACAGACAATGCTGACCGCTTCGGGCACGGGAATCGGCGAACGCATGCGGTGCCGCAAGTCCGCGCCTTCGACGTATGCAGAGACAATGTACCGATCGCCAACATCAAAGACGGGAACCAGGTTTGGGTGTTGCAGGCGAAGGAGCGCGCGTTTCTCTCGCTCGAACAGTCTCGCAGCGGCAGCGGCCGAGGATGCTCGCAGGAGTTTTATGGCAGCGAGGCTTCCGTTGGCGCTTGTGCCAAGCCAGACGTCTGCCATGCCTCCTTGGCCAAGTGGTCTCTCAAGTCGATACCCCGCGACGCTTTGGCCCGCACGTCCGCTGTGCTCCGCGTCCTCGTCTCGCCTATCGCCATCTTCGCTCAGGTCCTTAGAATAACACCGACCTAGTTTGTCGTGGGGACGTTGCGCGGTTGCAGAGAGCGAATCCAGCGATCAATCTTGGCCTCCAGAATACTCATGGGAAGGCTGCCGCTCTCCAAGACTTGGCTGTGAAACCCACGAACGTCAAAGCTTGAGCCCAGCTGGGCTTCGGCGCGGGCACGCAGCTCAGAAATCTTCAGCTGACCTACTTTGTAGGAGAGTGCCTGCGCAGGTATTGCCATGTAGCGCTCAACTTCCGCTTCAATGTCTGAGGTCGCGAGAGCCGAGTTGGCGATCATGTAGGCAATGGCCTGATCGCGGCTCCAGCCTTTGGCGTGCAAGCCAGTATCGACCACAAGTCGCATGGCTCGCAGCATCTCATCGCTTAGGCGGCCAAAGTATTGGTACGGATCGGTGAAGAGCCCTAGCTCCTTGCCAATGCTCTCTGCGTAGAGGGCCCAGCCTTCGGCAAACGCTGTGCTGTCACTGAATCGTTGAAACTTTGGCGCGTCTTGCATTTCCTGCTGCAACGAGATTTGGAAGTGGTGTCCTGGAGCCGCTTCGTGCAAAGAGAGAGTCTCAACGCCCCATCGAGGCTGTGCCTTTAGGTTGAAGGTGTTGATGTAGAAGACACCCGGTCGGGTTCCGTCCGCAGTTCCCGGTTGGTACGAGGCTCCAGCGGCGTTCTTCTCGCGGAATGCTTCCACAGGGCGGACTTCGTAGGCCGTCTTCGGCATCACTCCAAAGAACGTTGGCAAGGCACTCTCGATCGTGACCTTGATATCCTGGTACGCGGTGATTAGTTCGTCTTTGTTGGCGAAGAAGAATTTCTTGTCTGTCGTAAGGTGTTTGAAGAACGCCTTCAAGTCACCCTTAAATCCAACCTGCTTGCGAACGTCATCCATCTCCCGAAGAATTCTTGCTACTTCTTCTAGTCCAATTTCGTGAATCGCCTCAGGGGTCATCGTCGTTGTTGTATGCTGGCTAACCAGATACGCGTACCAGGCATCTCCACCCGGTAGGGCTCCCAAACCGTGTTCTGGGACGCCTGCCGCGAGATACTCACTTGCCATGAAGGTGTGTAGCTTTTTGTAGGCGGGCATCACAATTTCCGTGATGGCCTTTTCATAGTCCGCGACAAGAGCGGTTTTGCCCTCAGGAGTCATTGTCTTGGGAAGTGCGTTTAAGGGCCCGTAGAACGTACTCTTCGTGAGGTCTGTGGTTGCGAATTGGGCTTCCAGCTGCGGCAGTGTGCGTTCGATGAGAATCTTGGGCAGTACGACGCCCTTGCCAACACCTTCCTGCATTCTCTGAATGGCGGTGTCGACCCATAGGGAAAATGCTGAGGTCTTCGCAATGAAGTCTCGGTAGTCCTTTTCGGTGCCAAAGGGATGCACTCCCGAACCCGAACCTTGGACGGCAAAGTCATTTGGACGCGAATAGAACTGATTCACCGGCAGTAGGTAGAGTGGAATCGCTTCCGACGCGCGCTCTCGCTTGCGGGTATCGAGAAAGAACTCTCTCGATAGGCGCTCCTCAGCGTTTAGGTCCTCTGGTGAGATGGCTTCTGCGAGCGCTAGGTACTCGTCGTTCAGTGCTTTCGCCTTCGCCATGTGTTCATCGCTGAGGTTGTTCTCAAGCAAGTGATTGAAGCGGTAGTCGCCGATCGCCTGAGCCTGGCTTGGGTTGAGCACAAGCGTTGCCTCAAAGTGCGCAGCCAACATCTCGCTGAGTGCCTTCGCGGGTAAAGCGGTTGCGGTTTGCTCCGCGTTGGGCGCGGAAGCAGGAGACGGGGAGGAGGAGCCACAGGCCGAGAGGCCCAAGGTTGCCGTAAGTAGTGGCGCGGCGAGGAGAGTCGTTGCGGTTCGATAGTTCATAAGAGATTCCGTGTGCGAATGCGTGTCGTGGTGTCTATAGGGTTTCAACGAGGAAGGTGTATTCCTCTGCAACTTCTAGGTACTTTTCGAAGCGACCAGACTTGCCGCCGTGTCCCGCACCCATGTTGGTTTTCGAGAGCAGCAATTTATCGTTTGTTTTGAACTCGCGCAGCTTGGCGACCCATTTCGCTGGTTCCCAATAGGTGACTCTGGGGTCGTTGAGGCCGGCCGTAACCATCATGTTGGGATAGTCCTGAGGGCTCACTTGGTCGTAAGGCGAGTAGCTCTGAATGTAGTCGTAGGCCTTCTTGTCGAGAATTGGATTGCCCCACTCGGGCCATTCAATAGGCGTAAGAGGCAGCGTGTCATCGAGCATCGTTGTGAGTACATCGACGAAGGGGACGTGGGCCACAACGGCACGCCAAAGGTCGGGGCGCATATTGGTGACCGCGCCCATCAGTGTGCCGCCGGCGGAGCCACCCGAGATCGAGATTTGTCCTTTTGCGGAGAAGCCTTCAGCAATGAGGTGCTCGGCACAGGCAATGAAATCGTGAAAGGTGTTGGTGCGTGAGAAGAGTTTGCCCTCTTCGTACCAGTGGTAGCCCATTTCATCGCCGCCGCGAATGTGAGCGATTGCGTAGGCAAATCCTCGATCGAGCAGCGAGAGACGAGCGGCAGAAAAACTCGGAGTCATGGCCATGCCGTAGGCGCCGTAGGCATAGAGGTGCACTGGCTGACTGCCATCCTTCTTGAATCCCTTTGGGTATACGACGGAAATTGGAACGCTGGTGCCATCGTGGCTGGTGGCGATGAGCCTCTCCGTGCGGTAGCCACTCTTATCGTAGCCCGACGGAATCTCTTGGATTTTCAAGACCTCAAGGCGCTTGTCGCCAAGGTGATAATCGATGACGGAAGGTGGCGTAATCATCGAGTCGTACCCGATGCGAAGCACTTGCGTTTCAAACTCCGAATTTGCCCCAAGGCCCGCGCTGAAACTCGGTTCCGGAAACTCGATGTAGTGCTCGGCGCCTTGGTAGTCGCGGATGCGAATCTGCTCTTGGCCTTCTTTTCGCTCTTCAATGACAAAGAAGTCTTTGAAGGCTTTAAGGCCGGTTAGGTAGTGATCTTGCGATGCCGCCACAACTTCTGCCCACTGGGCTTTGCCAGGATTGTCCAACGGCGCGGTCGCGATGCGGAAGTTCTTGTGGGTGTCGTTGGTGCGGATTAGAAATGCGTCGGGGCCATCATCTAGGTAATACTCTTTGCCCGCTTCGCGAGGGGCAACCAGAATAGGGGGCGACTCCGGTGCATCGGCTGGGATAATTCGTGTTTCGGTCGTGACATGATCTCCTGCACTGATGGTGATGAATCTTCGTGAGGAGGTTTTTCCAACACCCACAAAGAAACTCGGATCCGCCTCCTCGTAAATGCAGGTGTCTTCAGCGACATCGGTACCAAGCGTGTGCAGCATGACCTTGTAGGGGCGATGCTCTTTCGAGAGCAGCGTGTAGAGAAACCGCTGACCATCGGCGGCCCAGGTGATGGAACCCGAGGTCCCGGCGATGCTGTCCTCGTGAATCGACTCAGCGGCCGAATCTGTTGCGAGGGTCTTTATGGCAATGGTGAAGCGTTCGGAGCCGTCAGTATCTGTCGACCAAGCAAGTACGTCGTGAGCAGGCGTAATCGCCAAACCGCCAAGTCGGAAATACTCATGGCCATCGGCAAGGGCCACCTCGTCAAGCATGACAACGGCTTCATCACTTGATTGCTCGCGCCGCATCCACGTTCGGTACTGTGCTCCCTCAGAAAACTTCCAGTGATAGAAATAGGGGCCGTTTTTGTGGGGCACCGAGGAATCATCCTGCTTGATGCGGCCGATGACTTCGTCGTAGATCTTGGTAGTCAGCGCCTCGTGTGGATCCATGTAGGCTCGGTAGTAGGCGTTCTCGGCCTCGAGGTGCGCGAGGATTTCCTTGTCCTCAACCGTGGGGTACCCCGGATCTTTGAGCCAGTGATACGGATCCGAGAGCGAAACTCCGTGGTGCGTACTCGCAAAGGGCTTTTTGGCGGCGATGGGGGCGGGCAACTCAGTGGCGCTTGGCATGGGCGCATCGTATCCTCCGGCCAAGATGCCCGATACCGCCACTGCCGATTTGCTGAAGTTCATCGAGGCCAGCCCCTCGCCTTATCACTGTGTCGAGGAAACTGCCAAGCAGTTGCTCGCCGGGGGATTCAAGGAGATGGACGAACGTGCAGCGCCGGTTCCCGTGACCGCGGGACAAATGTGCTTCATTCGCCGCTCCGGTTCGCTCCTTGCGTACCGCGCAGGAACAAAACCGCCAGCTTCGGCAGGCTTTCGAATTCTGGGGGCTCATACCGACTCTCCAAATCTGCGCATCAAGCCGCGACCCGATGTGACCGTTTCGGGCTACCGACAATGGGGCGTCGAGACCTACGGTGGCGTGTTGCTGTCGACCTGGATGGATCGTGATTTAGGCCTTAGTGGCCGCGTCTATGTGCGCGGAACCGATGGCAAGCCGGAGGCTCAACTCTTCCGCTGTGACAAACCCATTGCACGGATTCCCAATTTGGCAATCCACCTCAACCGAGGTGTGAATCAAAACGGCCTGGTTCTCGACAAGCAAAAGCATCTCCCGCCGATGGTAGGCCTCGAAGGCGTTGAGAACTTTACTGAGTGGCTAAGCGGGGAGATGAACGGTGCAGAGATTCTCTCTTGGGACCTGGGGCTCATGGACTTGCAGCCTCCAACCGTCGGTGGCATCGACGAGAGTTTCATCTTTGCTCCGCGGCTCGACAACCAAGCAAGCTGTTACGTTTCATTGGCGGCCTTGCTTGAGGCTGCACCCGCCGAGTGCACGCAGGTGATTGCGCTCTTTGACCATGAGGAAATCGGCAGCCGATCCCAATCGGGAGCGATGGGCGCATTTCTAAAGGATTCGCTGGCGCGGATCGAACATAACTATGAGTCAACCGAGCGCGGGGGAATGGAGCGCGCGATTCCAAACTCCAAGCTTGTGAGCCTTGATATGGCGCATGGCGTTCACCCAAGCTACGCCGAGTATCACGAACCAAACCACGCGCCGGTTCTCAATGGTGGCCCCGTCATCAAGGAGCACGTGGAGCAACGGTACGCAACCGACGGTGAGAGCACCGCGTGGTTTCGAGACCTCTGCCTCGCGAAAGACGTGCCGTGTCAGGACTTTGTGATCAAGACGGATCTGGCCTGCGGCTCGACGATCGGCCCAATCTCCGCAGCCGGACTTGGAATCAAGGCCATCGATATTGGCAACGCAATGCTCAGCATGCACTCGATTCGAGAGCAAGCAGGAGCTCACGATACGGCGTACCTACTAAACGTTCTGGTGCACGCCTTGGAAGGCAACTAATGGAAAGCAATCTACTCCTCCGCAGACTTCGCTATGCACTCTCGATGCGAAATCGAGACGTTCAAGATGTGATGGCGCTTGGCAAACTCAAGATCAGTGACGAGGACGTTCGAGGCCTCCTGCACCGAGAAGGCGACCCTGAGTTTAAGCTGGCTACCGTTGAAGATCTGAGTGCGTTCTTAGATGGCCTCATCATCCACAAGCGAGGCAAGCGTGAAGTGCCACCGGGCCAGGAGGCACCTGCCCCGATTCTCGCAACCTCCAACAACATGATTCTGAGGAAGCTGCGCATCGCTTTTGACCTCAAGGAACAAGGCATGTTGGAACTGTTGGAGTTGGGTGGATTTCAACTTTCGAAAGCTGAACTCAGCGCACTGTTTCGCAAGGAAGGCCACAAGCACTACCGCGAGTGTGGCGACCAAGTCTTGCGCTACTTTGTCGGTGGGCTCACCAAGCAATTGCGCCCCACAGAGCCTCCTAGCGAGTAGCTTGGTACTCCTGCCTGGCGTCGCAATGGTGCGGATGCCCGTTGCCAGGCATCGGCAAATTTTTCCGAGACCGGGCCTTCCCAGGTAGAAGACGGGCTTTTCTGGTATGGATGTATCGATATGATCTTCAGGCAACTACTCGACGCACGCTCTTGGACCTACACCTATTTGTTGGCCGATGAAGAGACCAAGGAAGCTGTGCTCATCGACCCGGTCTTCGAGCAAGCTCGGCGAGACTGTGCGTTGCTTGAAGAGCTTGGACTAAAGCTCCTCTACACCCTTGATACTCATGTGCACGCCGATCATGTGACGGGGGCGTGGCTGCTGCGGGAGAAGCTTGGATCGAAGATCGCGCTGATGCATTCGGCGGGAGCGAAAGGCGCTGACGTCGAGTTTTCAGATGGCGACCTCATCAAGTTTGGAAGCCTCGCTATCGAGGCTCGGTCGACTCCCGGACACACAAGCGGTTGCGGCACCTATGTGTTGAGCGACAAGAGCATGGCGTTTACAGGAGACTGCTTGCTCATTCGCGGTTGTGGTCGCACTGACTTTCAGCAGGGGTCATCGAAGCAGATGTACCACTCGATCAAGGATAAGATTCTCAGTCTGCCATCGTCGTGTGCGCTCTATCCTGCCCATGATTACTCAGGACGCATGATGACAACCGTTGCGGAGGAAACCGAGCACAACCCAAGGTGCGGCGGTGAGCGCAGCGAGAGCGACTTTGTAGGGCTGATGGAGGCTCTCGGGTTGCCACATCCCGCGCAACTCGATGTGGCTCTGCCCGCCAATCTGCAGTGCGGCGAACCCACAGACAAAAAGCCCATGCCGGTGGAGCCCACGTGGGCACCGCTGCGCTACAGCTATGCGGGCATTTGGCAGGTTGGTGCTCAGTGGCTTATGGAACACACGTCCGAGGTGCAGATTGTGGACGTTCGACCTGCCGACGAAATTGCCGGCGCCTTGGGGACCATTGAAGGAGCCACACTACTCGCCTTGGACAACGTGGTTGAGGAAGCACAAAGCCTCGACGCCAACCGTCCCATTGTTGTTGTCTGTCGCTCTGGAGGGCGCTCGGCCCAAGCGACGGCGAAGCTCATGAAGGCGGGATTTCAGAGCGTGGCGAACTTGCAGGGTGGGGCACTGCGCTGGTCTGCCGTTGGTGGGAACTTGGTATCGCAGGCAGCTTCGTAGCTCATAGCGGTCTCGTAGCTGGTAGTGGTCTCGTAGTTGATGGCCGATCGCGCAAGAAATCGTCGCAAGAAATCGTCGCAAGAACTGTTCGTAAGAACTATTCGTAGGAGATGACGATCTGGCCGTTGCCCGATTGGACACCTTCTTGATTGTCCGGGTTGGTTCCGCTGTTGAACGAACCTCCGCCACCGCCACCATGAGGGCCGTCGTTATCACCGCCGCCGCCGCCCGAGTAGCCGCCGCCGCCGCCGCCCGTAAAGCCTGCAGAGCCGCCGCCACCAAAGCCACCACCTCGGCCAAGGGAGCCGCCAATGCCACCTGCGCCGCCCGCCTGAAAGCTGGCGCCTGGTGCGTTGGGAGTTCCAAAGTTCGATTGGTTGCCGGTGCTGCTACCAATACCTCCGCCAGTAAACCCACCGGCGCCGGTGCCACTGTGAAACCCTGTGTTGGGACCGATGCCGCCTCCATTGCCACTCGTGCCCCCCGAGCCGGGCTGTGAACCTCCGCCAGCTTGGCCCGACTCTGTGATCTGACCAGGGCCGCCCGGGATCAAAACTTCTGAGGTTACGGTGCCGTTTTGCGGATTGATGATGCCGGTATGAGTCGCGCCTCCACCTCCGCCTGCGATCAGAAGTGGCGCTCCAGTGGGATCTATCAAGAAGCTGCCACCTCCTCCGGTGCCACCACCTTGCTCGAGCAACAAGCTTGGGCCTGGAACGGCATCAAGGCCTTGTCCGCCGACCAGCACTGCGAGGAGCTCGCCACCTTCAACGACAAAGTCGCCAACAATTCTCGCTCCGCGCCCACCGCCGCCGGTTGCATTGCGACCTCCACCGCCCTGCGCTCCAAGCGCTTCGACGTGCAGGCTTGTCGCGCACTCCGGTAGGGCAAAGTTCTCAATTGTGCCCGTGAAGTCGAAGGTCTGAGAGCCAGCCGGGCAGATTGCAGCATCAGGATCACCCGGGGCCGCATCGTATTGCTCGGTCGGGGCCGCGTCGGCTGTTTCTCCGCCTCCGCCCCCACCGAGTTGGCAGGTGCCGGCCACGCAGCTCAGCTCACCGGGACACTCGCCGCTTTCCGAACACGCGAGCCCCTCTTGATAGGTTGGCGAGAAGCAGCCGACTGCCAGCAAAGAAGTTGTTGCAAACGCCGCGCTCGCCGCGATGCTCAGCACGTACTTCTTCAAAACCATGCCTTTACTATACCAAGGCCAGGCCATATCCCCGAGTGCGAACGCTAGGGGGACCAGCTGATGATCACTTGCCCGTCGCCAGTTCGAACACCAGCGCTATCGTCCTGATTTGCCCCGGTATTGAGCGAGCCGCCGCCGCCGCCCGCATGGGTCGCGTCAAAGACGTTGCCGCCGGCGCCACCACCAGAGTACCCGCCACCGCCGCCGCCTGTGAAGCCGGCGGAGCCTCCGCCACCAAAGCCACCATTGCGTCCAGCCGAACCACCCACGCCGCCTGAGCCGCCTTCTAGGTAACTTGCGCCGGGTGCATTGGCGGTGCCGTTGTCTTTCAGGCCATTGCTGTTGCCAACGCCAGGTGATGAGAACCCACCGCCTCCGGTGCCACCGTGAAATCCCGGATTGTCATTGGTGGTTCCGCCACTACCGGCGGCGCCACCCGCTCCAGAGCTGGTACCTCCGCCGTTTTGGCCGGCACTAAGAATACTTCCGTCTCCGCCGGGAACGAGCTGTGGGCTCACAATCGTATTGTGCGAAGCGCCACCGCCGCCGCCGGCGACCATGAGCGCGAGCCCGTTTTCGTCGGCGACGAAACTGCCACCACCGCCGGTTCCGCCACCTTGCTCGCCAATCGCATTGCCACCGATTTGCACAGCGTTGAGACCGCGAACCCCCACGAGTACGTTCAAGACTTCGCCGCCAACAACATCGACATCGCCTTTGATGCGCGCGCCTTTGCCACCGAGAACTGCACCGCCAACTCCACCGCCACCTTCGGCACCAAAGACTTCAACGGTGAGAAGGCTGATGCACTCGGGAACCGTGAAATCAACGATGGCGCCGGTAGCCTCGATGGTTGTCGATCCAGCTGTGCAGTCCGATGCATCGGGACCATTCGCATCGCTGCGATTGGCGTCCGCCTGCGGCGTGAATCCGCTGTCGGGAAAATTCTGAGATCCTGCCGATACACAGCGATCTTGCACGCAGCTTAGGTCGCCTGGACATTCGCCGCTCTCGCTGCAAACCAAGCCCTCTTGGAAGGTGGGAGAAAAACAGGCTGACAGGCCGCACACGCCCAGCAGCAAGGCCAAACCTGCCGATGGGATTCGCGTACTCACAGATTTAGGGTATCACCTTTGCCCGACTCTTTGAATCGGACTCTGGTGGCGTTCGAGGCGGGCGCGGTCCTAGGCCAGGCGGTGGCTCTCGTAGAGCTGGTCGCGCCAGTCGAGGAGGTCACCAAAGTTGTCTGCGAGCTCTTCGTCAGTCCAGGCTTTGCGAGTTGCGGGGCCGAGCTTGATAAACTCATCGGTTACGGGACGCACGCACTGCAGCGATGTGGCCATGCAAACATCCGCATAGCTAAAGTTCTCTCCCAAAACGTATGGGCGGCCATCCTTGAGAGTGTCTTGCAGGTTGGAGAGCACGTTTCGGAGCGCCTCGTTTTGGCTCTCAATGGCAGCGCTGTATTGATACTTGCGGCGCAAGTAGGCGGCGCCAAAGAGTGTGAATGGACCCTTGAGGAGGCCCGAGATTGGCGATGGCAGCGGTGGCATTGCCTCGGCGCGGGCTGTGGAGTCTTGCATGGTGCGAACGGTGACCATCGCTCGGCCCGCGCACAACGCAATCTCGCTCTGCTCATTCCAAGCGACGATCGCCTTTTTCGCGTCCTCGGGGAAGAGCAACGTTGGGTTGCTGCCAATCTCCTCTGCATAGTGCGCAATCTCGAAGGAATCCTCGATGGTGCCCTCCGCCTTGATGAGAAGCGGTACGGATATCTTCCCGCGCCATTTGCCGAGTCGCTTGCGCAGTGCGAACTCTCCGAGCATCGGCACATACTCGACCTCTTGGTAGCGCACCCCATGGTGGTCGAGCGCCCAGCGTGCCTTCTCAGACCAAGGCGAGTAGGAAATGGTTAGCAGTTCGATCACCTCGAAACCCTAACAGAGGCTCCCGCTTGCACGAAGAGCCTCGCGCTTGGAAGAAGAGCTGGGTGCGGCCGAAACGAAAAAAGGCAGAGTCCGCAGACTCTGCCTTCGATCGTATCTGCGAAGTGTCTAGATTACTTCGACGCAGCGTCAGCAGCTTCTTTGGCTTTTGCCATAAGCTCTTCAGCGACGTTGTTCGGCACTTGTGCGTACTTTTCGAATTCCATTGAGAATTCTGCTTTGCCCTGAGTACCTGAACGAAGCGTTGTCGAGTATCCGAACATCTCTGAGAGAGGTACGTCGGCTTCGATCTTAACGCTGATGTCATCCTCTTGCGTACCGATAACGATACCGCGGCGCTGCATGAGGGTGGTCATGACGTTGCCGTTGTGCTCGGAAGGTGATTCGACAACCACGCGCATAATGGGCTCAAGAATCTTGGGCTTTGCGCTGTTGTAGACTTCACGCCAAGCGCCGCGAGCGGCCTCTTGGAATGCCATCTCAGAAGAGTCGACTGCGTGAGCCGAACCATCGTTGACTTCGACCCGTACGTTGACAACTGGGAAGCCGAGGAGGCGACCTTTGACAAGCGACTGCTGGAAGCCCTTGTCGACAGCCGGGATGTACGGCTTGGGAATGACGCCACCTTTGGTGTTGTCGATGAACTCGTAGTTCTCTTCGCTGTCCTCAAGAGGCTCGATGTAGCCAACAACTTTGCCGTACTGACCGGAACCACCAGTTTGCTTCTTGTGCGTGTAGTTAAACTCTGCACGCTTGGTGATGGTCTCGCGGTAGGCAACCTGTGGTGGCGACGTTGTCACTTCAGCGTTGTACTCGCGCTTCATACGCTCGATGTAGACCTCGAGGTGAAGCTCGCCCATGCCGCTGATGATGGTCTCGTTCGACTCGGCGTCGACACCCACGCGGAAGGTTGGATCCTCTTTTGTGAAGCGACGAAGAGCCTTCGACATTTGCGTCTCAGACTTGTTGTCGACCGGTGTAATGGCGATCGAGATAACCGCGTTTGGCACAAACATCGACGTCATGGCGACGTTCATCTGACCATCGGTAAAGGTATCGCCCGAGTTACACTCGACGCCGAACATCGCGACAATGTCGCCAGCTTCACCTTCGGTGATGTCTTCCATCTCGTCGGAGTGCATGCGGACAAGACGACCCACTTTGATCTTCTTGCCGGTGCGGCTGTTGTAGACGACGTCGTCCTTCTTGAGAGCGCCTTGGTAGACGCGCATGTACGTTAGCTGTCCGTAGCGACCATCTTCAAGCTTGAACGCGAGTGCGACCGTTGGCTTCTCTGGGTCACAGGGAAGGACAACCTCTTGCTCGTCCTTGTCGAGATCGAGAGCCCTGTTTTCGACTTGGGTTGGGTTGGGCAGGTACGCCACAACACCGTCGAGAAGCGCCTGTACCGCTTTGTTCTTGTAGGCAGACCCAAGGAAGACTGGGGTCAGCTCGCGAGCGAGTGTTCCGCGGCGAACGGCCTCGACGATCATCGCTTCGGTGACCGTCTCTTCCATCATGGCTTCCATGAGTTCATCAGAGAACATCGAGCAGGCGTCGAGAAGCATCTCGCGGTACTCATTGGCCATGTCGGCAAGGTCAGCGGGAATGTCACCTTCGGTGATGACTTCGCCATTGTCGCCGGAGAAGGTGAGTGCGCGCATCCTGACGAGGTCGACGACACCGTTGTGCTTCTCTTCAAGTCCGATGGGAATCTGCATCATCACGGCGTTGTGGCCGAGCTTCTCGCGAAGCTGTCCCATAACGCGGATGGGATCTGCACCGGTGCGATCGCATTTGTTGACGAAGGCGAGACGCGGCACGTTGTAGCGCTTCATCTGCCGATCGACAGTGAGAGATTGCGATTGAACACCTGCAACTGAGCAGAGGACGAGGATGGCGCCGTCGAGAACTCGAAGTGAGCGCTCCACTTCCACCGTGAAGTCCACGTGACCAGGGGTGTCAATGATGTTGATGTTGGTGCCTGCCCATGTGCAGTGGGTCGCAGCGGAGGCAATTGTGATACCTCGCTCGCGCTCGAGCTCCATGGAGTCCATCTTGGCGCCGACACCGTCTTTACCGCGCACGTCGTGAATTGCGTGAATTCGGTTGGTGTAGAAGAGGATGCGCTCAGTCAGCGTCGTTTTGCCGCTGTCGATGTGTGCTGAGATTCCGATGTTTCGTAGTTTGCTTAGGTCCATAACGGCTACTCCATGTAGATCGGCGCTACACCTAACCCTGCAGAATCCTAGAGTCAAGAGGGAATGGCAGACGGCTTTATTTTCGGCGATCGGGCGATTCGGGAGTGGTGGATATGTGCTTGAAATCCCGGAACCTCGCTTCGTTATCGCTGGTGAGGCATTGCTCCTAGTGATCAGAAGGCATTTGCGATAGAAGACCTACATGCTTCACAGGCCGCTGTCCCTTAGTTTCGCTGCTGTTCTACTCACGGCTGCGATTGCCGTGCCCAGTGCCTCCGCTGAGGACAATAATAAGGCGTTCGAACTCAGCGAAATCCGGGCGGGCAGCGAGCCGGTCTTGGCTGGCGATGACGAGCGGTTTCGCACGGGCTGGGTCTGGGTCGATCCGGTTGAAGATTTGGCGGCCGATGCGATCGCCGATGGCCACATCTCGAAAATCATTTTCCTCAACCGCTGTGAAGGCGGCTGCACCATTCAGCCAGGCAGCAACGATGCTCGCCTAAATACCTCATCCATTGCTCCAAGCACCTCGGTTCTCAGCGAGTACCAAGGCACCGAAGAGCAGTGGGACGCAACCGTTCAGTGTGTTCGCGACCTCTACTCGCCCTACGATGTTGAAGTTGTCACCGAGGATCCGGGCGGCGAAGTTTTTCACCACGAAGCCATCGTCGCCGGTTCTCCAGAGGAAATTGGCCTCAATGGAAACATCGGTGGCATCGCGCCTTCGAGTTGCTCCCCGCTAAACAACGTCATCTCGTACAGCTTCGCAAACTCGAACTTCTCGAACAATCAAGACGTCCTCACCATGTGTTGGACGATTGCCCAGGAGTCCGCTCACGCCTTTGGTCTTCCAAACCACGTTTTCCACTGCATGGATCCAATGACCTACTTGGATGGCAGTTGCGGCAAAAAGTACTTCCGCAACAAGTCGCTCCCATGCGGAGAGTTTCAGCAAGCTCCCTGCAACTGCTCGGGCGCAACCCAAAACTCTCACGTTGAGCTGAGCGCTGTGTTTGGCGCCGGCGCCTTGCCAGCACCACCGCAACTCGAGATTCAGCTTCCCCAAGCCGACAGCACGGTCACCGATGAGTTTTCCATCTACTGGGTTGCCGATGACGAGCGCCTCCTCGATCACTCCGAGATTTGGATCAACAACACCAAGTACCTCGATGTTCCGGGCCGAGAGTGGGAGGGACGCTTCCAGCCCAGCGAGTACAACATCACAGCGCCGACGTTGCCCGATGGAATTATTGATCTTGAGATTCGCGCCTACAACGAAATCGGCAGCGAGACCATTCAGAAGATTACCGTTACCAAAGGCGCACCATGTGCCAATGCGGATAGCTGCTTTGACTTCCAAGAGTGCAACGAAGGTCGCTGCGAGTACGGCGCGGCTGTCTCTGAGCTCGGTGATGGTTGTGATGTCGACCAGCAGTGCGCCGAGGGTGTCTGCGCCGAAGTTGATGGCGACCGCGCTTGCTCAACCAGCTGCAATCCAACGGTAGGTGGCGCCTGCGTCGACGGCTTCACGTGCGAGACGTCTGCAACCGGTGGCTCTGTTTGTTGGGCCAAGACCGATACCGGTGGTTGCTGCTCTGTTGCCGGAAGCAAAGGCGACCCACTGCCATGGTTCGGACTCGGCATGTTCCTCTTTGGCCTCATTGTGATTCGCCGACGCCGTGCCTAACTCGAACTCACGCATATCCGGCTAGCGTTTCGCGCGAAGCACCAGGGCCACTGCCCGCCCCAAAGCCCGTCCTCCTCCAGAGCGACGGGCTTTCTCGTGTACACTTCCCACAATGGGATTTTTTGATCGGATTTCTCGGGGCTGGGGCTTCATCAAGGAGGCATTTGCGATGGCTAAGGAGGAGCGAGTTCTTCTTAAACCCTCGCTCTATTCTGTCTTTGCTGGCATCGCCTACTGGGTGGTGTGGGTCCTAATCTTCGTTGGCGCCGAGGTTGATTTCGATTCTGGAGCAGGCAAGGCGATGGGGGCCGTTGCGACGTTTGGCTCCTTTGCGATCTTCTATTTCTTCATGGGCATGACCGTCAACATGGTCGATGTGCACGTGAAGGGAGGCAAGCCAACGCTTGCTGAGGCCTATATCGACGCAAAACAAAACTTTGGTGCCATTCTCTTCTTGGCTCTCATCTCAACGCTTGTCGAACTGATTGCCAAGGCCGCGCGCCGCAGCGCAAACGAAGAGGGCGGTGCCGCAGCGATTATCGTCAGCATCCTGGCATCCATCATCGAATCCATTTGGACGATGATGGCGTTCTTGCTCCTGCCAGCGATCATCATCGAAGATGCCTCACTAGGTGATTCTCTGCGCCGAGTTCGGGATATTTCTAAGGGCAACCTCATGCAAATCGCCATCGGTGATGTGGGTGTTCGCATGGTCACAAACCTCATTGGCTTGCTTGTGATGTTCCTGCTCTTCGGTGTCTTCTATGTCAGCTTCGGCGTCATGGGTGGCACAGCCGGCACCATCGTCGGAGTAACCATCGGCGGGACCGTGCTCAGCCTCTTCGCCGCCTTCTCAAGCTACTTGCGAATGGCCTACTACACATGCCTCTACATTTGGGCCGCAGACTGCGCCGACAAGGGGCCACAAGCGCCCGCTCCACTTCCTCTCGCCCGAGTGCTGAGGTAGCACTGCTGCGGAGGTAGCCCGGCTGAGCGAGCGGGCTACTTTTTGCGGGGGCGAGGCAACAACGCTCGTACGGCGCGCTTGGCAAATGTTCGCCCCTGCGTCATCGACTTGGCAAGACCAAGAGCGAGGCTGAGCGGCGATGTGCCTCGAGCCTCGATCGCGACCTTTTCCCCGGTGATCGCGTCCTCCATGGCACCCCGAGCAATCGTTCGGCTGCCATCGGAGCGGATCTCCACAACGAGTCTTGCAACAACCGGTGGCTCACCTTCCGCGTTGGTTAGTGATTCATCATCGGCCATGCACACACTTTACGTGCATTCCACGCTACTGTCATCGCCATGGAAGTTTTGCGCACTCCCGATTCGCGATTCGAAGGCCTCCCTGGGTATCCGTACGAGCCCAAGTATCAAAACGTGGCGCAAGAGGGCGCCGACGAGTTGCGCATGCACTACGTCGCAGAGGGGCCAACCAAAGGGCGCCCGGTTCTCATGCTGCACGGAGAGCCCTCGTGGAGTTACCTCTACCGGCACATGATTCCCATGATCGCCGAGGCTGGGTATCGCGCCATTGCCCCCGATTTGATCGGCTTTGGGCGCTCAGACAAGCCTGCGTCGCTCGACGACTATACCTATCCGAGCCATGACAGTTGGTTGGAAGCCTTTGTGATGGCGCTCGACCTTCGCAGAATAATTCTGGTTTGTCAGGACTGGGGCGGGTTGCTCGGTCTGCGGCTTGTTGCAAAGTACCCGGAGCGTTTTGATGCTGTTGTCGCCGCGAATACCTTCTTGCCCAGCGGGCGGGAGCCGGTTAGCGATGCCTTCAAGGCGTGGCAGAAACTCTCTCAGGACATTCCCGAGTTTGATGTCGGCCGCGTCATCCAAGGTGGCTGCAAGAGCAAACTCAGCGAGCAAGTGCTTGCAGCGTACGATGCGCCGTTTCCCGATGAGAGCTACAAGATGGCAGCGCGCAAGTTTCCGCTTCTCGTTCCCACGACGCCCGATGCCCCCGATGCGGTTGCCAACCAAAAGCACTGGGCCGCACTAGCCAAATTCGACAAGCCTTTTCTCACCGCGTTTAGCGATGGCGACCCTATCACCAGAGGCGCCGACCGTTTCTTGCAAGCGGCGATTCCAGGTGCAAAGACAGCGCCGCACACCACGATCAAAGGCGGAGGCCACTTCTTGCAGGAAGATCGCGGCCCCGAATTGGCAAGAGTGGTTTTGGACTTTGCGGGAACGCTGCAGTAATTTCGAGCTTCTAAGAAAAACACTATGGACGAGACGCAGGTGGGTGGAATGACGAGGGATGCGGCAAAGGATGCGTCAAAGGATGCAATTAGTCGACAAGACGTGCGACCTCTCGTGCCTTCGGAATTTGCGGAGGGCATGGAGCTATTGCCCTCGGCGGTTGCGGTAATCGATGTCAATGGTTACTTGCGCTACGCCAATCGAGTGTTCGAGCGACGGTCGGGCATTGCGCGCGCCGACGCGATAGGCGCCAAGCTTCCTGAGCTTCTCAGTATCAAGGCCGAGGACTACGACGCCTGCATGGAGAGCGTCATCGATGGTCGGCCGTGGTCCGGTCGATGGATTGCCGTTCTGAAGAAACGGCCGGCGTGGATTCAGGAGGTGCAGGCCTCTCCCATGCACAATCAGGCCGACTTGATTGACTCGGTCATGCTCGTGATTCGCGATCTTACGAAAGAAGATTCCCTAGCCAAGCGCCTGGGAGGCGACTCGTCCATGACGGCGATGAATAGCCTGGCGGCGGGAGTTGCCCACGAGATCAACAACCCTCTTTCCTTCATCATGGGCAACGTGGCCTACTTGGTAGAAGAGTTCGATCGAATGCGGCCAAACCTTGGCGAAGAGCTCATTGAAGAGTGGGGCGAGGCGCTGGACGACCTCAAGGAGGGCGCAGTTCGCGTCCGCGACATTGTGCAGCAACTCGGTGCCATGGTGCCTGACATCGACGAGGGGCTTGGCAATGTTGATTTGGGAGCATTGCTCGACACGACCTTGGCGTTGGTGCAAAACCAGATTCGCCATCGCGCCCACCTTGTGCGCGAATACGCGGGTAGCAATTATGCGTGGACAAACGCTGCCATCTTGAGTCAGGTGTTACTCAACCTGCTGCTCAATGCCGCCGAGGCGATGGAGCCTGGCCATGTTGACGAGAACGAGCTGCGCTTGGTGTTGCGTTCTGGAAGTGAAGGGCGCGTTACGATCGAAGTTCGCGATACCGGCCGGGGCATCGCTTCGGATGTCTTGCCGCACATCTTTGATCCCTTCTTCTCTACCAAGCCTGTTGGCGATGGAACCGGCATGGGGCTAACGGTTACGCGCCGATTGCTCACGCAATTGGAAGGGCACATTACCGTGCGTTCGACGGTTGGCGAGGGCTCTAGCTTTATTGTGAGTCTGCCGGCTCTGGACCGATCGGCGCCAAGGCGTCCGAACCTCACTGAGAACATTCCCAAGCGCTACAGCGATCTCGCGCGCATTCTTGTTGTCGATGATGAACATGCCGTTCTGCGAATGGTGGAGCGCATTCTCAACAAGCACGACGTGACCTGTTGCGACGACGGCCAGCACGCCCTCGCTCTGATGGACGAGAACGAGTTTGATATCGTGTTTTGCGACTTGATGATGCCCGAGATGAGTGGCGAAGAACTGTATGGCGAGGTGCTGAAACGCAATCCAGAACTCGCAAAGCGTTTCGTTTTCATCACGGGTGGTGCCTTCACGGCGGATGCGATGCGCTTTGCCAAAGAGGTTGCGAACCCGATCCTCGAGAAGCCGTTCACGCCGATGCAGCTGCGAGCGGTTGTTGATCAGCACGTGCACACGCCCGCGCCTCCGGACTAGCGGCTGCGTCTTCGCCGCGTTTCGAGCGCGGTGGCAACCCGGCTCGGGCGCCAGCAGTCGCTTCGTTAGAAGCGTGCGCCCAGTCGCAGTGCGTAGAGCCTATCGTGCGAGACCTGGTGCACGACGCCCGTGACGTCGATGCGAAGCACGAGGCGCGCATAGGGCACTTCCATGCCCGTCGTCCAAGACCAGGCCGGTTTGAACACCGTACCTGTGCGGGTGTCGTCGTCAATGCTGTGGCTCGTGTGGATGGCCGCGGCTCCAAGGCCAAGTCCGCCAAAGACATGCACCGAGTTTGCTACGCGCAAGTGACGCGTGGCGAGGACGGAAAGCAGGTGTGAGCTTCGACTACTGCGAACGAGATCGGTGCCATCGTCGAAGGCGCCATACACATAGTGCGCGCGGAGCCCCCACATGCGGTCCGTCATCGGACGCCAGTCAGCGCTCAGGGAAAACGCTATCGAATCTTTGCGTCTGGCCGCATCGCTCATGGACATGAGCCCAACCCCTGCACTGGCAGACCTGCGCGGGAGAGCGGGGCGCGCCTCCTTTTGTTGAATCTGCGCTGGCGGCGGTTGCGCGGCGGTTGGTGCCGCGACGGGTGCCATCGCTTCGACTTGCGCCTCGGCCGTCGTTGTCGGTGCAGGTGTAGTCGCGGCCGTTGCTGCCGGGGTCGTCGCTGCTGTTGGTGCGGGTGCAGGTGCGGCAGGGGGGGGCGAAGGTGCAGCAGCCGGCGGTTGCGCGGCAGGTGTCGTTGTTGGTGCAGCCGGCTCTGTCTTGCCCAGGGCTACGCCAGGCGCGATGGCAAGGGCAATGACACAAATACTGCCCGCGATTGCCGAACCACTCATGGACATCCCGCCTCGGTTTGGAGGATCGCGAAGTGTTGCTGAACGGCGTCGCACCAGGCGGCGTCGGTGGTGGTCTGTGTGACGGCTAGGAGATAATCCGAGATATGAAAGCCGTTGGTAGAGAGGTCTAGGTTTGAAACGGCGTCGAAGGCAAGGCGACCCATTTGCTGCCGAGCTTCCTCACCCGCTATGCCCCGACTTTGCAGCTCTTCGGAAAAGGTCCAGAAGGTGGCTGCAATGACGCTTCCCAACGCATAGGGATCGTAGGACTCAAGCGGAGCATTTGCATTTCCTAAGAGAAATTCTTGTAGCTGATGGTCGTCGCTCACGTCGCGCCCCAATAGTAGATCGCGGCCGCTTGCGGCGATGAAGTTGGAGTTGTTGGTGATGGCGACGCCGTGCACGTCGGCCAATCCTTCGTGGAGCGAGCGCCAGAAATTCGTGCTCGTCCCGTCCCAGTTGTACCGAATGTCGACCGACTCTCCGGCTTCGTCCTTGGTAAGAAAATGTAGCACTCCATGCGAGTATTCATGGGCAACAACACCTTGGTTTGCGGCCAGCGGAATCTCGTCGAGAACACTCTCGCCAAGCACCAAGTACGCATCAATCTGATAGACAAACGCCATGTTGTCGTTGAGCGAAAGTGGGATGGGCAACCCTGGAAACGAGAAGGTGGGAAGAAACATCACGCGCTGCTGTGGCATGTCAGCGGTCGTTGTGCCGAGGCCGATGCCGCGAAAGTACGCGTGGGCCTCGTTCATGTGATGGAACGTCGTGATGGCAACCAAGCCCGCGTAGTCGGTTGCGAGCAAAGCACCGTCATCGTCTGCGTAGCTAACCTGCATCGGATCGTCGCCATCAACGGATACCGAAACCGTTGAGCCGCTCTGCTTGAAGACGAGTTTCGGACGGCGTATGAGCCGGACCGTCTCGCCTTCCAGAGCGGTAAAGTCGTCTGCCGTCACCGAGCGCGTCTGCAGTTCGTAGTCGTCGGAGCCAACGTTGGCCGCAATGAGAACCGCATCTCTGGTGCCCGAAATGTCTGGGTCGAGACACCCGACGCAGCAAGCGCTGGCGATGAGGACGTACGCGGCCTCGCCGAATCGATTTTTCACAACTAGATACTGTCAGGCTGAGCGAGTTGATGGCAAGGCCGGTTACCCGCCGACGTGTCCCACAGGCCAACGGCGGTCCATGCAACACGGTTTTCGGATCGCGGGGCGTGAGCGCGCGCACGACACTCTTGATTTGCTATTCTGCGGAGTAAATCTAGCGCAGGGAGAGAACCGTGAGTTTTACATGGCATCGAGATATACCCGTCTGGGACGCAGACAAACTACGCATCGTTGGCGGCACCGCGAAAGGCATCTTGGACAGTCGGTACGCAGACATTCAGGAAGGCACAACCGTGCCGTGCAACTGGTTTCGTGCAGAGCGTGACGGAGTCGTTGTTGGCTACGGTTGGGTGGATGTGAATTGGGGCGAGGCAGAGATCTTGCTCGCCACTGCCGATGATGCGCAGGGCAGTGGCGTTGGTAGTTTCATCCTTGAACAACTCGATGACGAGGCTCGGCGCATGGGGCTGGCCTACACATACAATACGGTTCGTTCAACACATCCCGAAGGCGACAAGGTTACCGCTTGGCTCATCAAGCGCGGGTTTGAGAAAAACCCCGACGGCCGCCTCACCCGGCGTGTTGGCAAGACGGTCGGCTAATCGCTGCTATGAAGCTACGGCGCATTCGAGCCGGCGAGGGGCCGGCGTTGCGCGAGATCCGCTTGCGCGCGTTGGCGGAGAGTCCGTCGGCTTTCGGTTCGACACTCGCGCGCGAGCAGGCCTTTGACGAGGCTCTTTGGGCCAGCCGGGCACGGGAGTCCTCTGCTGGCAGCGCCGCGGCAACCTTTGTCGTGGAGGACGCGAGCGGTGACTGGCTAGGTCTTGTAACCGTGCTTGGCCCAACCCACGAAGCTGCCGATGATCCAACCTGCGCCAAGCTCGTCTCCATGTGGATTGCACCTGAGGCGCGCAGGCAGGGCATCGCTCAGAAGCTTGTGCAAGCCGCTGTAGAATTTGCAACGAGCATTGGAGCGCGGACCCTGCGCTTGGCGGTAACGCGCAGCAGTATCGCCGCACGGCAACTCTACGAGAAGTTCGGGTTCGTACCCGCTCTTGAAGAGGGCTACGAAGAGTCCCATCCGTGCCACGGCGAGATGCAGATGACGCTTTCGCTATAGCGCAGGACTTGGCGGAGGTCCGAACGCGCGACGGCTTTTGCTAGAAGGGCGGGCGAGTATCGAAAGAACCCTCTGTCGGTGAGACGAGGCCAAATGGCTCGCCGTCGCAGTGGACGAGTTCTCCGCTGTCGCTCGCAAGGGATCAGTCGCTAGGCGCTTCATCGCCTGGCTCCGGCTCGTCGAGTCCCTGCAGGATGGGATCGTCGTCGCGGAGGAAGCTGTACTCTTTGCCGGTCGATTCCACGAAGGCGCCATTCTCAAAGTGGATGGCGAACCCAATGGAGACGGCGCTGATATCTTCGGGCAGCAGCGCAAAGGTCATTTGCTCTGGAGTGGCCAGAATGCAATCTTGGAGTTCTTCTGAGTCGAGCGTCGTGCTGTCATGGTCAATTTCGCTGGTCTCAACAACAGCTTGCGAGTCGCCGTCGGAGCCGCCATTCGAGATGATGAAGTGCAATGCAATCGCACCGTTTGTGGACCTCGCGTCGTCGTTGACGCCTTGCACACACTCTTGCCAAACCGGCTCAGCATTTGCCAACTGCTGGAGCAGTGACTTGCGAAACGAGCGCGAGGTGAAGGGGGCCGGCGGTGCCGCTTCGTTTGCCGTGGCTCCAGACGCCTCGCTCGGCTTCGCTGGCAGTAGAGGCGCCAACGCTGTTTTGGGCGCGGGCGTTTGACGAGGCACAACCACCGCAGGCGGCGATGCTTGCGGCGCACTCGGCGCGCGGGCGCTCTTCCCAGCCACATCGGCCTCTTCGCCGGATGACGCGCTGGAGCCACCGAGCGCACGCAGCGCGGTTGGAGCGAGCAAGAGGAGTAGCAGCGCGCTGGCGCCGGCGATCAGGGCTTTCTTCATTGTCAGTATTCCTGCCGTGTTGAGGGCAGATCCAACGCTTCCATCCAACGGCGGATCTCTCTGCGTTGCAGCCTCTGCCGTGGTCGTGAGTGCTCCCGTCGAAATTGCCGCAATGACACCAGCGGCAATTCCGCGTGGCGCTTTCGATCGCCTTAGTGTCGACTCCACTCGTGCGACGACACTTGCTCGCAAATACTGGCGCCCGCGGGAGAGGCGCTGTTGGACCGCGTTCTCACTGAGACCGAGAAGTTCTGCGACCTGTGTTGTGGATTGATCCTCCCGATAGAAGAGCACAAGTGGTTCTCGGTATTTTTCTGGTACCTCCGCAAGCGCGAGCCACACAAGAGATTCCATTTCCTTTTCGAGAGCGAGTTCCAGCGGTGATTCCGAAGCGTTCTCAAGCTTGCCGACCGCAGCCTCAATATCGCCTTCACAGGGGATTTCTCGCCCCGCACGCCTGAGCGCCTTGCTACTTAGGTTGCGGGCAATTCCACACAGCCACGCACGGATCTTTGATGCGTCCCGAATGCTGCCAAGGCTTCGCCAAGCGGCGATGAAGGTATCTTGGGCGATGTCTTCGCTGAGGGTTCGATCCCCCGTCGCGCTGTAGGAAACGGCGCAAACCAGCGACTCATACCGTCGCACCAGTGTGGCAAATGCCTCAATCTGGCCTTCCGAACTCGCGGCGAGAAGTTCGATATCGCTTATCCCGGCAACCCTCATCTATAGACAAGTACCGCCGCAGCGTCATTCCTGACAGACAATCGTAAAAAATCTTGAGAGTGGCGACGTTCTCGCGAGATTTCTCAAAGTTTTCCCAAACCTAGGAGGAGGGGATTGCTACCTTCGCCCACCGTGGGAGATGCGATATGGGCTTTTTGAATCCGTTTGAAACAGGCACGACACTGGCACTCGCAGGCACTCTGGCGGCCTCGCTCTTGGCGATTGGGTGTCAGCAAGGTGAGCCCGCCATTGGTCGCGACCAGGCGAATCTCATCTTTGGCGACGTTGACGAGGGCCATCCGGCTGCCGTTGCCCTCAGTCGCTTTGGTCGTCCCTTCTGCACTGGCACGTTGATCTCTCCCAGTGTTGTTCTTACTGCCGCGCATTGCGTAGATATGCTGGCGGGCGATCCAGACGTAACCATCTTCTTTGGAACCGACATTCGGGAGGAGGGCGTTCGCATTGGTGTGCGCGAAACCATCGCGCATCCGGGGTGGACCGGCAATCTCTCCGGCGGCAACGACATCGGCATGTTGCTCATGGACTTTCCCGTCGATCCCGAACTCGCGATTCCCCTAAGCCTCTTCGACATGACCCAAGAAATCGGCACCGAAGTCGAACGCGTTGGCTTTGGTATTTACGACGCAGCAACCATGGCGATTGATGGACAGAAGCGCACGGGCTTCACAACTGTCACGCAAGTACCCGCCGGCGCCGACACTTTCATCGCAGGCGATCCGGATCTAATTACCTGCAGTGGCGACAGTGGTGGCCCAGCGTTCATTGAGAAGGAAGGCGTCGTATACGTCGCTGGCGTGCACTCCTTTGGTCTCGAAGGTTGCACCTCTCCGCGCAACGGCGACACGCGAGTAGAACTTTTCGCAGAGGACTTTGTCCTGCCTTGGATTCAAGAGAAGGATGCGGCATGCGGTGCTGACCTTCAGTGCGCGCGCATCGGATGTGTTGACGACCCGGATTGCGAACCGTGTGGACCCGACGGAACCTGCACCGAAGACTGCGCGCTTCCCGACGTCGACTGCCAAGATCGCAACCTTGGTGACTTGTGTCGCGCCGACCAACACTGCACCACGGGCAAGTGCGTGGTTTGGCGCCCGGAGCCAAAGACGAGCTTCTGCACCGAAGAGTGCGTTCTGGGCAGCGATACCTGCGCCCCCGGCATGAGTTGCCAAACCATTCAGCCCTTCGGCGACATTTGCTACTACGACGAGGAGCCAAGCGGTGTTCTTGGCGGCGACTGTGAGGAGAACTACGACTGCGGTTCAAGCCTCTGCGAAGACGGCGTATGCGTGTACGCCTGCGACCTCAGCAATGGACAGAACTGCCCCGAGGACTTTGCGTGCAGCGACAACGGCGGCGGCTTCGTCTGCCATGCTCTTCCGAAAGAGTCGGGGGGCTGCTCGACGTCCGGATCGCGCGACACTGGGCTGTGGTTTGGTGCCGTCTTTTGGGCGCTGCTTTGGGCCGGCCGCAAGCGTCGGCGCCTCTGCCGCGTGGCACCAAACTTCATCGGCTAACCTCACGAAGCTGCCGATTTAGGGCCTGACTACGAGCCCGCCGCCAAACCCGCGACGGTTCGACATCTCCGCCGCGATGAGGGTTTTAGGTGCGATACCTGTGCAAACTTGCATGTGGCTTTTCGTCGCAGATCGGCCAAGCGGGCGCACCGTTGCAGTGCTTTGGGACCTTCAAAAAACCGTGGCGTATTGTCGCAGGCTTGGCTGATAAGTGTCTGCAAATACTGTTGTGTTTGGGGCTGTGACGGGAACTCAGTGAAAATCGGAATGGCATTTCCGGCAATTCATGCGGCGATTCACCACAGGGGCAAAGAGATTCAAGAGTGTCAATGACTTGAAGACTCTCTCGCTTTTGTGAGAACTCCCCCCCGAAAACGTTATGCCCCGATTTCAATTCCCCGAGTGGACAGAAAATTTCAAGAAGGCGCTCGGCCTGCTTCTAGCGGGCGGTCCAGTCTACTTGATAGCGGTCATTGCCTACGGCGTCTCGCCAGAAGCAATCCGTATTGGTTATCAACCTGAGCAACCGGTGCCTTATTCCCACGCACTACACGTGGGCGAATTAGGCCTCGATTGTCGCTACTGCCACAACACGGTTGAGGAATCCCCTCACTCCGCTGTGCCGCCAGCAGCGACCTGCATGAACTGCCACACCGGCATTCACGCAGACAGCCCAAAGCTCCTACCGATTCGCGAAAGCGCATCGCAGGACGTACCGGTCGAATGGGTTCGTGTTCACGATCTCCCCGACTACGTGTACTTCAACCACTCAGCGCACGTTACGCGCGGTGTTGGTTGCGAGAGCTGTCACGGCCGTGTCGACCAAATGGAGAAGGTCAGCCAGGTTAAGGCTCTCACCATGGAGTGGTGCCTCGAGTGCCACCGGGATCCATACCCCAACCTTCGTCCCATCGAAGAAGTTACGACGATGGGCTACGACCCCGACACCAATCGCCGCGAGCTCGGTCAAGAACTCGCCAAGCAATACAACCTCAATCCAAGAACGGATTGCTCAACATGTCATCGCTAAAACTTACCAAGAGCGGGCGAGTGGCTTCAGGCCACAGCGTTAGCGAGTCGTCTACAAGCGAGTCGTCCAAAGGCGCGCCCAAGGGCACCTCCACTGGGCCGTCCCAGGACGGTTTCTGGCGCAGCCAAGCCGACCTCGACAACACGCCCGAGTTTCAAGAATTTCTCGCACGGGAGTACCCGGAGCAAGCGGAGCAGAATAAGGACCCACTGTCCCGACGCAACTTCGTTCAGCTCATGGGTGCTTCGTTTGCGCTTGCTGGTGTTTCACAAGCCTGTCGCTGGGAAGAGGAGAAGATCATGCCTCTTTCTCGTCGCCCCGACGGCTACATCCCAGGAGTCGCGAAGAAATACGCTTCGGCCTTTGAGCTTGGTGGCACCGCCGCTGGACTCTTGGTCACTTGCATGGACGGTCGCCCGATCAAGATTGAGGGCAACCCCGAGCACCCATTCACTGGTGGCACTTCAACCGCAGTCGCACAGGCCAGCATCCTCGAGATGTACGACCCCGACCGCTCGCGAGCCGTTCGCCGCCAAGAAAAAGGCCAAGGCCTCATCGCCACGCGCAAGGATGCACTCGCTGCACTTCGCGCACTTCGCGATGGTGCCAAGGCAACGCGCGGCGCTGGTCTTCACGTTCTTAGTGAAGCCACCAGCTCACCAACGGTTGCAGCTCTTCGCCAAGAGATTCAGGCAGCAATGCCTGGCGTCAAGTGGCACGAGTACGAAGCCCTCAGCACTGATGAGCAGCGTGAAGGCAACCGCATGGCCTTTGGCGCTCCGCATCGCACCCACTACCGTCTCGACCGAGCGGATGTGATTGCTACCTTCGATGCTGAGCTCTTTGGGAACCACCCCGCAGCACTTCGTCACTCGAAGGACTTTGCGAAGGGACGCAACCCAGACACCGGCAAGCAAAATCGCATCTACGCGATCGAGAGTGCCTACAGTCTTACGGGCGCCGTCGCAGACCATCGCCTGCCGGTTCGCAGTGACCTTATTAAGCCTCTGCTTCTCGGCCTCGAGCAAGCACTTACCGGTGGCGACGTTGCCTCGGTTGGCGCAGCGATTCTCGCTGAGCCTAAGGCAAACAAGTTCATCACTGAGCTTGCCAAGGACCTCGGTAAGAACCGTGGCCGCAGCGTCGTTGCAGTGGGTTCTCACCAACCTGCAGAGGTTCACGCGATTGCCGCGCGAATCAACGCAACGCTTCGCAACCACAACGCGACCGTGCTCTACACCGCTGAAGCGGATGCACAGCGCCCTCGACACCTCGACGACCTCAAGGGTCTTGTCACTTCGATGCAGAGTGGCAAAGTTGCCGGTCTTCTCATCATTGGCGGCAACCCTGCGTACAACGCTCCAACCGATTTGGATTTTGTAGGTGCGCTCGCCAAGGTCAAGTCCAGCGTGCATCTCTCGATGTACGACGACGAGACGTCGAAGCACACCAACTGGCACATCAACCGCGCGCACTACCTAGAAGCATGGGGCGACTCACGCAGCTACGACGGCACGGTCACCTTGGCACAGCCAATGGTCGAGCCTCTGTACGACGGCATGAGCCCGGTCGGTGTCCTCAAAATCCTCGCCGGTCACGACGACGATTCAAACCAGGATGTCGTTCGCCGAACACTGCTTGCAGTTGCCGGTAGCGAAGCCACCGACGATAAGTCTTGGCGACGCCTCTTGCACGATGGCTTCATTCCCGGAAGTGCTCCGCGCCCTGCCGCTGTTCAACCAAAGCAATTCGCAGCAACGCCACTGTCTGATGGACAGAAGCTTGGAAGCTCGCTTCCAAACGGCAAGCTCGAAGTTGTGTTCCGCGAGTCGGCTACCTACGACGGACGTTACGCAAACAACTCGTGGCTTCTTGAGACGCCCGACTTCATGACCAAGCTCACTTGGGACAACGCTGCGCTTATCGGGCCAGCAACAGCAAAAATGCTGGGTGTCTCAAACGGCGAACTCGTGAAGGTCACCGTTGGTGAAGCAACGCTCAAAATCGTTGTTCACGTATCTCCGGGACAAGCACCTGGTTCCGTTGCTCTTCCTCTTGGTTGGGGACGAAGCCGCGCAGGTCACGTCGGTGGACACGAAGACTTCAAGGTCGCAGCGCCAGGGTTCAATACCTACACGCTTCGCACCTCGGCAGGCTTTAGCTTCGCTGGCGGCGCAACCGTCAAAGGTACCGGCGAGAGCTACCCTCTCGCGGAAACCCAAGACCACTTTGCGATGGACGAGATTGGAACCAAAGAGGTTCAGTCTCGCGCCAACGTGCAAATCAAGACCGGCACTCTCAAGGAGTACAACGATCTCAAAAAGCCTGGTGGGAAGGGGCAAGCGCACCTTGTCACCAAGGACGCTCACCTCGAGATCGAGAAGAAGCTGATTCGCCCCATCGAAGGTCGCGAAATCAACGTCTCTCTCTACGACGAGCACGAGTACAAGGGCCACAAGTGGGGCATGAGCATCGACCTGGGCAAGTGCACCGGTTGCAACTCTTGCTCAGTGGCTTGCCAGGCGGAAAACAACATTCCCGTCGTTGGTAAGAAGGAAGTCATGAACAACCGGGAGATGCACTGGATTCGCATCGACCGCTACTTCAAGGGCAATCCGAATAACCCTGAGATGGCATTCCTTCCTGTGCACTGCCAGCAGTGTGAAGGCGCACCTTGCGAGGTTGTCTGTCCCGTCGAAGCGACCTCTCACTCGGATGAAGGTCTTAACGATATGACCTACAACCGCTGTGTGGGTACTCGCTACTGCGCGAACAACTGCCCGTACAAAGTACGTCGCTTCAACTTCAAGTACTGGAACAAGGACTTCGAGGTTGCTCGCAACAAGGTTCGAACTCTTCTGTCGAATCCCGACGTCACGGTTCGAAGCCGCGGTGTCATGGAGAAGTGCACTTGGTGTGTTCAACGCATTGAGCGCACGAAGATTGATGCCAAGAACAACCGCCGGGCGATTGTCGATGGGGAAATCCAAACTGCTTGTCAGCAAGCTTGCCCAACCCAGGCCATCAACTTTGGTGACCTGCAAGACAAGCAGAGTGTTGTCTACAAGAACCAAGAGTTGCCACGGGCGTACGCGCTTCTGGCAAGTCTCAACAACTCGCCTCGCAACGCCTTTTTGGCACGCATCACCAACCCCAATGAAGCACTCGCTCCTGCGAAGGAACACAAGGACCACTAGGCCATGAGTAGCGCAGAAACATCCGCGGAAGCCCTAGAGGCCCGTGAGTATTTTAAGGGCATCTCCGACTCGGTTTGCGGCATTGTCGAAGCTGAGAAGGCCCCGAAGATCTGGCTGCCAGCATTTGCTGCAGCCCTTGGTCTCACGGGTGTCCTCGTCGTCTCGCTCTACGTCCTTCTCACCGAGGGAACGGGCATTTGGGGCAATAACAACACCGAAGCGTGGGCTTGGCCCATCGTAAACTTCGTCTTTTGGGTCGGCATCGGTCACGCAGGAACACTGATTTCTGCTGTGCTCTTTTTGATGCGCCAGAAGTGGCGAACTTCGATTAACCGCGCTGCAGAGGCGATGACGATTTTCGCCGTTATCTGCGCTGGTCTCTTTCCGGTTATTCACACCGGTCGTCCATGGCTTGCGTACTGGCTTCTGCCAATTCCAAACGACATGGCCATCTGGCCGCAGTTTCGCTCACCGCTCGCCTGGGACGTCTTCGCCGTCTCAACCTACATGACGGTGTCGATTCTCTTTTGGTACATGGGACTCGTTCCCGACTTTGCAACGCTTCGCGACCGCACCAAGAGCAAGCTCAAGCACACCATCTACGGCATCCTCGCCCTCGGTTGGCGCGGTTCGGCTCGCCAGTGGCATCGCTACGAGCGCGCCTACCTAATCATGGCTGCTCTCGCTACGCCGCTTGTGTTCTCGGTGCACTCGGTTGTTTCCTTCGACTTCGCGGTTGGTCAACTTCCCGGTTGGCACACAACAATCTTCCCGCCGTACTTTGTTGCTGGCGCCATCTTCTCCGGTTTCGCCATGGTGCTCACGCTCCTGGTTCCGGCAAGGGCGATCTTCAACATGAAGCACATCATCACCGACCAGCACGTCGAGAACATGTGCAAAGTCATCCTGGCAACAGGCTCGATGGTTGGTTTCGCATACGGAACCGAATTCTTCATCGCTTGGTACTCCGGCAACGCCTACGAGGGATTCACCTTTCTCAACCGCGCATTCGGACCTTTCGCATGGGCTTACTGGACCATGATTACCTGCAACGTCCTTGTTCCTCAGTTCTTCTGGTTCAAGAAGATTCGCACCTCGCCATTCATCATTGTTGGCCTGTGCATCCTGGTGAACGTGGGAATGTGGTTCGAGCGTTTCGTCATCATCGTGACGTCACTTACTCGAAGCTTCATGCCTGGTAGTTGGCACTACTTCTCGCCAACCATGTACGACGCCAGCATCTTCATCGGAAGCTTCGGCCTCTTCTTCACCCTCTTCCTCCTCTTCCTTCGCTTTATGCCAATGATCGCAATGTTCGAGGTCAAAGGTGCATCGCATCACGCACACGCTGGCGTGAAGCACCACTAGGCGCATCGGAGATACGAAAATGAGTACCGATAAACCAACCGATCAGGTCGAAGACAAGCTCTACGGATTGCTTGCCGAGTACGAGAGCCCTGGCGCTCTCATCGAGGCAGCCCGAAAAGTTCGCGACGCGGGTTACACCAAGTTCGACTGTCACTCTCCATTCCCTGTGCACGGCATCGACCCTGCCATGGGAATCAAACCCACCATCCTTCCCGTCATCACATGGTGCGCCGGCCTCACAGGTACCGGCCTCGCCATCCTGATGCAGACTTGGATGAACAACTGGACCTACCCTTGGAACATTGGTGGCAAGCCGCTCTTCAGCTTGCCCATGCAGATTCCAATTGCCTTCGAGGTAACGGTTCTTCTCGCTGCCTTCGCCACGTTCTTCGGAATGTGGGGGCTCAACAAGCTTCCACAGGTTTGGCACCCACTCTTTGGCAACGACAACTTCGTCAAGAAGGCAACGTGCCACGGCTTCTTTGTCGCCATCGAAGCTGAGGATCCCAAATTCGACGAGGAGGGCACCAAAGCCACTCTCGAAGAAGCGGGAGCCATGGAAGTTGAGACGGTTCGCTACAAGACTTCCAAGAAGATGCGCGCACTGCCAAACGGCGTTGTCGCATTCATCGTTCTCTCCGCATGTGTTGCGCTTGTGCCATTTGCGTACATCGCCAAGAAGCGTGCTTCGAAGAGCGATAAGCCGCACATCCACATCATCCCCAACATGGACTTCCAAACGAAGAACAAGCCACAGACGGCAAGTGACATGTTTGAAGACGGTCGCGCCTCGCGCCTTCCTGTTGAAGGCTCGGTTGCTCGCGGTGAGCTCAAGGCCGATGACCACTTCTATCGTGGACTACAAGGCGATGCTTGGGCGACTGACTTTCCCAAGGAAATCAAGCTGAGTGCGGAGACGATGGACCGCGGTGAAAACCGCTTCGGCATCTACTGCTCTCCTTGCCACGGTCTCACCGGTGCAGGCACAGGCATGATTAACCAACGCGCCGATGCAGTTGGTGCAACGGCAACTGGTTGGGTTGCTCCAAGCAACATTGCCCAGGAGAGTTTTGCCAAGCAGCCACACGGCCAACTCTTCAATACCATCACCCACGGTATCCGTTCGATGCCGGGCTACAGCGCGCAAATCAAAGAAGCGGATCGCTGGGCCATCGTACTCTATGTTCGCGCTCTGCAACGCAGCGCTCACTCAACCATTGATGATGTGCCCGCTGGTGATAAACCAGCTATTCGGTAACAAGGAAGCGTCATGAGTTCCTCAGACACCATTCTTCATCCTGACGAGAAAATCACCGCAGGCCCCGGCGTCGCGAAAGCGCAGTCAATTGGCCTCGCTGCCGGCCTGTTCTTGCTGCTCGCAGTGGCCGGTTGGGGCCTTGCTGTCGGCGACGGCATGCAGCGGTTCTTCCACGGCTACCTCGTCGCGTTCACCTACTTCACCAGCATCGCGCTGGGAGCACTCTTCTTTGTTCTCATCATGCATCTCATGGGCGCCAAGTGGGTCGTATCCATGCGACGTGTTGCTGAGATTCTCACGCAAGCATTTCCGCTGCTCTTTGTCTTATCTGCGGTCATCTGGCTGCCGATTTTGCTCGGCAACGACAACCTCTACATCTGGACCAGCGAAGAGTTCATGAAGCAGAACCACTTGGTTCATGCCAAGAGTGGATATCTAAATCCGGTCTTCTTTGCGATTCGCCAGTTCATCTACTTCGGCCTTTGGATTTTCCTTAGCCGCTACTTCTACAAGACCTCTGTTGCGCAAGACAAAGGTGACGATGACGATGCAACACGACGCATGGCCAAGTGGGCTGCACCCGCGATGTTTGGTTTTGCCTTCAGCTGCGCGTTCTTCGCCTTCGACATGCTCATGTCGATCGACCCTGAGTGGTTCTCCACCATGTTCGGCGTTGTCTACTTCGCTGGTTGCTGTATCAGTGTCTTTGCTCTGATGGTTCTCATCCCACTCGCACTTCAGCGTTCGGGACGACTGGTTCACTCGATCACGGTCGAGCACTACCACGACATCGGCAAGCTTCTCTTTGCCTTCGTCTTCTTCTGGGGATACGTCGCGTTCTCTCAGTTCATGCTCATCTGGGGTGCGAACATTCCCGAGGAGACCGGCTACTTCTTGAAGCGTTGGTTCGACGATCGTGGATCCGGGCTCAACACAGGGGAAATCGGCATGTGGGGGAAAGTCACCCTGGTCATGATTGTGATGCACTTCCTCATTCCCTTCGTGCTTCTCATGAGCCGGCACTCCAAGCGCAAGGTTCAGATTCTTGCAGGCTTTTCCATTTGGATGCTCGGTTGGCACTACCTCGACCTCTACTGGCAGGTCATGCCTGCGCTCAACAACCACCACACGTGGGGACTTGCAGCCAAGTCATCGACTGGTAGCTACCTATTGATGGATGCTGCTATCTGGATCGGCATGGGGCTCCTCTTCATGGGGTACGTCGCTGGCAAGTTCCGCAACGTAAACCTCATCCCAGTCAAAGACCCTGGACTTGCACAGTCCCTTCGGTTCGAGAACCAATAGGAATATCCAATGAGTGACTTTCCAGAAAAAGCAGCTGACAAGACCAACGCCGTCGCAGTGGTGGTGATTGGCTTGGCAACGACAGCGGTTCTTTGGGCCTTCGTGGTCTACCTGCAGTCGTACTTCGAGAACACCCAAGGCGAAATTGCCGCAAAGCGCGCCTCCAAAGGACGTAGTGCGATGGTTCGTGATCTTAAGGCTGAGCAACGTGCTGACCTGTCTAAGACCGCGTATGCCGATGCATCCAAAGGGACTCTTAAGCGACTCAATGTTGAGACCGCCAAGAGCCTTGTGGTTCGCGACGCCAAGACTGGCGGATCGTTGATTCCAAGCTTGGGCGACCTCAATGTTCCAACCGTCCCGGCTGCTGCAGGACGTCCTGCGGACGACGCGACAATCGAGCCACCGGCAGCTCCTGTGGCTCCCCCTGCAGTACCAACCGCAGTGCCAACCGCAGTGCCAACAGAGGGCGCCGACGCACCACCGGCTGACGCTCCGGCTCCAGCAGCTGCTCCCGCGCCAGCCGCCGTTCCCGCACCCGCACAATAACAATGCTTCTCGTCACTCCACATCGCGCCTTGTGCGCCATCGCTCTGCTCGGCGCCCTCGCAGGTAGCGCCGTAGCGGCCGATCGAATCGAACCCACTCCGCGGGAACTCGAGAACGTGGATGTGGCAGAAAAACTCGGAGCGAGCATTCCGCTTAGCACCGAGTTTCTCGATGCCGATGGCAAGCGGGTTCGACTTGCGGATGTCATTGGTTCAAAACCCGTCATCCTCACCTTCAACTACTCAAACTGCCCAATGCTCTGCAACGTGCAGCTTGGTGGCTTGGTGAATACGATGAGCCAGATGGATTGGAACATCGGAAGTCACTTCGATGTCATCACCATCAGTCTTGATCCGACAGAAACTCGCGAGCGAGCCACCGAAACTCGCGACCGTTACATTGAGCAGTATGGCCGCGACGGCGCTTTCGAAAACTGGACCTTCCTAACGGGAACCAAAGAAGACGTCGATGCAGTTACCAATGCGGTCGGCTTTGGGTACACGTATCACGAAGGTCGCAAAGAGTATCTGCACCCCGCCGTCCTCACTCTTGTGAGTCCACGCGGCAAAGTGTCTACCTACATTTACGGCGTTAGCTACGACCCAATCGACCTTCGCGACAAGCTTCTCCTCGCTGGAATCGGCGAGACATCGGAAGCGGCAGCCAAGTTCATTTTATCCTGTTACCACTACGATGCACCGACCGGAAACGGCGCCATCGTAGCCAACATCATGCGTTATGGTGGCCTCGTCTTTGTCTTCGGCTTTGCCGGAGCAATCGCACTAGTACGGCGACGACGTCACTTGGAGGACCTTCATTCGGAAGGGCTTCATACACACGCTCACCAAGTAGGGAGTACGGAAGATCATGTTTAGGAACCTGATCACAATCCTAGTTTTCACCGTCGCAACTCTGGTTGCTACGTCGGTGACGACAGCACAGCCTGGCGATACAGGCACAGCAGAAGCACCAACAGCGGCAGCTCCGACGATCGTAAAGCAGCCCGTTGTGGATCCAGTAGCGCCAACGGGTGCGGATCCTGCTGGGACAGAGGCCGCGATTGCAGCACCTGCCGCTGCAGAGGCTGCTGCACCTGCTGCAGAGGAGCCCGCTTCAGCGAAAGCCGAAGCGCCTAAGGATGCCGCAGCGCCAAAGGATGCTACAGCGCCAAAGGATGCTTCGAAAGAAGGCCAAGCCGTGGTCAAGGAGGACGAGTATCCGTTCACTGACCTCACGCCCGACAGCTACTGGATGCCTGCAAAGGCCGCTGGCAATACAACAGAGCACGTCGATTGGATGTTCTACGCCATTCTCGGACTCTCGGTGTTTTGCTTCTTCGCGATCACCGTTGCGGTTGTCTACCTAACCTGGCGCTACCGCCACAGGCCAGGACATCGCGCCGAGCCATCCACTGCACACGACAACGTACTCGAGGTTGTGTGGACAGTCATCCCATCCATCATTTGTGTCTTCATATTCATCGGTGGCTGGAAGGGCTACCTAAACATGACGACGGCACCTGGCGATGCTCTGGAAATCCAGACCGTCGGCCAAAAGTGGAACTGGACCTTCACGTACTCAAAGGGTCTTGAAACCATTCAGCGGCCAGAGCTACACGTTCCGGTAAACCGTCCTGTGAAGCTAAACATGAGATCAGAAGATGTCTTGCACAGCTTCTACCTGCCTTCCATGCGAGTGAAGCAGGATGTCATTCCCAATCGCTACAGCTACATTTGGTTCGAGGCCGACACCCCAGGTGTCTACAAGGTCTACTGCGCCGAATACTGCGGCGACGCTCACTCAGATATGAAGACGAAGGTTGTCGTTCACGAACGTGGTGGCTACGAGAAGTGGCTCAACGACGAGTACGAAAAAGACCAAGTCGACTGTCGCGAGTTCGAAGGACAGGAACGTCAGGATTGCTACATCGGCCAAGGTCAGAAGATCTACGAGGCCAAAGGATGCAAGCAGTGTCACAGCCTCGACGGCAGCTCTGGAACTGGCCCAACATTCCAAGGAATGTGGGGACAGACTCGCAACTTTACCGATGGCAGCTCTGGAACCGTTGACGAAAACTACGTCCGCGAATCCGTACTAGACCCAATGGCTAAGATTCGCTCTGGATTTAGCCCTGTCATGCCTACGTTCAAAGGCAAGCTCAAAGACAAAGACATCGACGCCCTCAACAACTGGATGAAGGCGCTTTAGGAGTAATTCATGTCTAGCGAAGCAGCAACTGCAGACTCCGTACAAGAACCAAGCTACATCGATGTCAAGTCGGGCTTTTGGAGCTGGTTTGTAACGATCGATCACAAGCGCATTGGCGTGATGTACTTGATCGCCATCCTCACAGCGTTTCTCTTAGGCGGCTTTTTCGCCCTGATGATTCGCGCCGAACTCCTCCTGCCTGGCTCTCAGCTAGTCACGGCAGCGACGTTCAACAAGCTCTTCACCGTTCACGGCGCCATCATGGTGTTCTTGGTGATTATCCCCGGCATTCCCGCAGCCTTGGGCAACTTCGTTGTACCGATCTTGTTGGGGGCACCCGATGTGGCCTTTCCGCGCCTAAATCTGGCGTCGTTCTATCTCTACCTCTCTGGAGCTCTCCTACTTATTCTGTCGCTCTTCCTCGGAGGTGTAGACACGGGTTGGACCTTCTATACGCCGTACTCCACGACGACTGATACTGCTGTGGTTCCCGCTGTGGCTGGTGCCTTCTTGCTTGGCTTCAGTTCGATCTTCACCGGCCTCAACATGGTTGTGACGATTCACAAATTCAAGCCTAAGGGCATGGGTTGGTTCAAGATGCCTCTCTCCCTTTGGGGCATCTACGCGACTGCTGTCATTCAGGTCCTCGCAACTCCAGTTCTCGGTCTCACACTGCTGCTTCTCTTTGTGGAGCGCATCGTCGGTATCGGCATATTCGATCCGGCCCTCGGCGGCGACCCGGTGCTCTTCCAGCACTTCTTCTGGTTCTACTCGCACCCTGCTGTGTACATCATGATTTTGCCAGCCATGGCGGTCATGAGCGAGCTCATCACGGTGTTCGCAAAGAAGCACATCTTCGGATACTCCTTCATCGCGTACAGCTCCATCGGTCTTGCGCTTCTCAGCTTCCTGGTCTGGGGACACCACATGTTCGTATCGGGACAGAGCACGCTGGCCAACATGGTCTTCTCGGCCCTCACGTTCTCGGTCGCCATTCCGTCGGCAATCAAAGTGTTCAACTGGATCGCCACGCTCTACAAAGCTGACATCCACCTCGACAGCCCAATGATTTGGGCGCTGATGTTCATCTTGCTCTTTGCCATCGGTGGACTCACCGGCATCTTCCTCGGAACACTCAATGTCGATGTGCACCTGCACGACACCTACTTCGTGGTCTCGCACTTTCACTACGTGATGATGGGCTCTGCTCTCATCGCATTCTTTGGCGCACTTCACTACTGGTGGCCAAAGATGACGGGAAAGATGTACGCCGAAAAGCCTGCCGTGATTATGGCTCTCATGGTGTTCTTCTCATTCAACCTCACGTTCTTGCCGCAGTTTGTTATGGGCGCACGTGGCATGCCTCGTCGGTATTTCGACTACGACCCTCGCTTTGAACTCATGCACCAACTCTCTTCGCTGGGTGCGTTCATCATGGGTGTCACATTGTTCTGCATCATCATGAACCTGCTCATCTCGCTCAAGACGGGCAAGAAGGCACCAGCAAACCCATGGGGTGGAACGACGCTTGAGTGGCAAACGTCTTCCCCACCACCGCTGTACAACTTTCCCGTTGGCCAGCCTATTCCGCTTCCCGAGCTGTACGAGTACGACAACTTGGTGAAGGACGAGGTCAACGGTGGTTGGCACTACAAAAAGGACGATGCTGCTACCGAGGCCTAAGGCCTCTAGGCAAGGATTGAAACGACCATGAGTCAGCACACCATTAACGGTCACGACGCTCACGTCGCCCACCACTTCGACGGTCCTCAGCACCAGTTCGATTCGGGCAAGCTGGGCATGTGGGCTTTCTTGGCGCAGGAAGTTCTCTTCTTCTCTGCGCTCTTCGTGGCTTACATCGTCTTCCGCTACAACCACCCTGAGGTCTTTGCGTACGCGCACAAGTACCTAGATGTGAAGTACGGCGCCATCAACACGATTGTTCTGATCGCTTCAAGTTTGAGTGCGGCTTGGGCCGTTCGCGCTGCTCAGAAAAACCAGCAGAAGCTGCTCATCGCGTGTCTGGCATTTACCATTCTCTGCGCCTTCGGCTTTCTCGGCATCAAGGCAATCGAGTACAAGCATAAGTTTCACATTGGCACGGTCTATGGGTGCAACTTCGCTCCAAGCGAGACACCAGACGGAACCAAGATCGATTGGCCCGAAGCTCCCAAAGGCCAATGCCGGACTCTCAAGGCTGCCGACGCAAAGATCGTTGTCGTACCGCCTACAGCGGCTGATGGAACTCCACTTGAGCCAGGTTCTCCCGAAGCCCTAAAGGCTATCGCTGAGGCCGATAAGAACGCTCCTTCGCGGTACTCGCAATTGCCGCCGCCGGGCACCAACATGTTCTTCTCGATCTACTTCGCGATGACCGGCTTGCACGGAATTCACGTACTGGTAGGTATTGGCGTCTTCATCTGGTTACTCGTGCGTGCCATCAAAGGGCACTTTAGCGAGGCCTACTTCGGACCTATCGACTTTGCCGCGCTCTACTGGCACATCGTCGACTTGATCTGGATTTACCTCTTCCCACTTCTCTACCTGATTCACTAAGGACTATCACCGTGTCTGATCACAACGACAAAGACGACAAGCACGACGAGCCCGAGACGGATGCTCTCGAGCAAGAGACGGAATCGGAAGAGACTTCGGCTGCAGTAGAGTCCACAGACGAAACTGCGGAAGACTCTGACGAAACTGCGGAAGGCTCTGACGAAACTGCGGAAGGCTCTGACGAAACTGCGGAAGGCTCTGACGAAACTGCGGAAGGCTCTGACGAAACTGCGGAAGGCTCTGACGAAACTGCGGAAGGCTCTGACGACGCTGTTTCTGACGAAACGGAAGACTCTGACGACGACGCTGATGATGTCGAGGCATCCTCGACGGAAGCGGATGAGCCAGAAGAACCTGCCAAGCCCGAGCCTGTTGCGGCTGCCGCTAAGACGGCCCATAACGACCACGGCCACGATGACGACCACGGCCACGGTGATGACCACGACGACCACGGCCACGGTCTTTCCCATATTGCCTCTACCAAAGTCTTGCTTGGCACCTTTGGCGCGCTCATGGTGCTCACGATCATCACGGTCGCTGCGACCATGGTTGATCTTGGCTCAAGCATGAACCTCTTGGTCGCAATGGTTGTTGCAACCATCAAGGCCGGGCTCGTTTGCATGTTCTTCATGCACCTGCGCTACGACAAAGTCATGCACACCGTGGCATTCCTATCCGCTCTTCTCTTCGCGCTTCTCTTTGTAAGTTTCGCGCTGATGGATAGTTCGGAATACCAGCAAGACATCGTCTGGGTGGAAGAAGCTGCTCCGTAACCTGCGAGTCTTCTTTGCGAACTCTGCGAGGCTGACATTCAGTCTCGCAGTTGTCGTTTCGGTCTCAGCCTCGGCCTGTGGTCCTTCCACTGCGTCGACAGTGCTTCCCGCAGAGTTGACGCCCGCCAGCATCGAGCCCCTTGCCGAGAGCGAGAGTGCGTCAACAGTTCTGCGAGTGCGGGTCTACGTCGGTGCCGACCACCGCGCGCGCGTCGTCAGCTGGGAAGAGGAACTCACCGAGGTTGTGAACGCCGCATCGGCTCTCTTGTCCCGTGGCAGCAGCGTGCAGTTGGAGCTTGTGGAATCCGTTGGCTGGGAACGTGCCGGCGGTCCCCTCGAGAAGACGCTCGAGTCATTGACCGCCAACGATCCTGGAACTGATGTCGATGTGGTTGTCGGCCTGGTCGATGCTTCGGAGACCGCAGTTGTCGATTTCTCCTCGTTGGTTCGTGTCGACAGCAAAGTGCGGCACATCGTTGTTCGGGGCTTTCATTGGCAAGCAGAAAGTGCGGCGCTCGGCAGCGGCGGAGACAAACTTGGCGAGAGTGCGAAAGAACGCCTGCTCATTCGCAGGCGCAAGCACAAGCAAGCCATCACGTTGGCCCATGGCATCGCTGCTCTCTATGGCGAACCGGCAGCCTTTGGAACTCGCTACGAGATGGCGACGAACGCCATTGTTGGTGATGCAGGCGACCGGCTTCGCGAGTCGGTTCTCAGTCGCCTTGCCCTTCGCAAGGAGGCGGAACGTCGCAAGCCGAAGACAGCCGAACCTGGAGCACTGCGGCTCATTGATCGAGAGAATCTAGCGCAAGTTCGTTTGTTGCTGGAGGCACAGAAACCTGGCGTCGCTTGGGAAATCTTGGAACCGCTTTTGGAGCTGTATCCTGCCAACGCCGAAATCGCCACGGTTGGCTGCTTGGTCGCCGAAGCGCGCAGCGCAACAGACGTGGCGGTTCGTTGTGAGGGGGCCATTTCGGCTGGCAGCGAATCGGCGGAGGCGTATCTTGCCCTGGCAAGAACGCAATTGGCGGGCCGACCCAAGGAAGCGCTTGCGAACTTGCGGCGGGTCGAAGCTGTCTTGCCTCCTGATGATGCAAAGGAATGGGGCATGGTGGCACAGGCCTACAAGAAACTCTCGCTCGCAACTCACGCTGCTCGTGCTGCGGCAATAGCTTCTGAGACCGCGGTAGCGACTTGGGCCCGGGAGAGCAAGACGCGCTACGCCGTTCATGTTGGCGTTGCGCCTGACGATGAAGGTGCCTACCTGCAGGCGCTACAAGCTGTGCTGGCACTTGTGTACAAAAATGACTTTGCCGCAGCTACCGCTTCCGCCAAGACTTTGACTAAGAACTATCCTGATAGCGTCGCGTCCGAGTTTGTTCAGTGCGAGCTGTCAATGCACAAGCGCAAGTACGATGAGGCGCTGCGAGCCTGCCGAGCGGTTGTGGCAAAGCATCCGAAAAACTCGTGGACGCGCTACTTGCAGGGTGTCGCGCATGCTCGCCAGAGTCGCAATGACGATGCAGTTCGAATGCTTCAGGAAGCCATTGATCGCGATAGCACCTTGGAACCTGCGTACAAGGCGCTTGGACAGCTGTATCGAAAAGGTCGCGATACTCGTCTGGCCGCACTCCGCAAAACGTACAAAGAGATCTTCAACAAGACGCTCTAGGCTCGCCGCGCCCCATCGCTGGGGCTTGGCTCTCCGCTAGGGTGCGAGGCAGCGTACGTCCGCTGTCGTATCGATCGGCACCAAGAGCCCTTCTGGGTAGTAGACCTTGGGAGAGAGGCCGGTCGGAGTGTTGGCGCAGGTTGGATTCTCCGTCAACGTGAAACACGGCAGCACGCTCGACGACTGGGGGCTCGCCAGATTGTCACAGGTGCCAATGCGGCGGTCATCAAGGTCGGGCTCACTGAGCGTTACGATGCACTCCGGCTGCAGTCCAGGCTCCGCCGCATCGATGTCTGCGAGATTTCCCGAGAAGCACGCTGCTGCTTGGTTATTGATCAAGTTTGCGATGTCCTGCAAGGCCCCGCTCAAGTCATCCTCGCAAATGGAAGTCTCCTGCCCGCTGTCCGCGGCAAAGCCATTGACAAAGGCGCTAAGGCGAATCGGCGGAACCGCTTCCGCATCTTCGCGGGTGCACGAGAAGTCGAGGGCGACGTAGTCGAGATCTTGTTGCTCATCGTACTTAGGAACGACCTGCACAGGAGATAGCTCGCCGGCGATGGTTGCAACAAGCACCTGCTTGGGAGACTTCTTAAGGTCGTAGAGAAATTGCACATACTCATCAACGTCGTACAAGTACTCGCTATCATCGCGAGGAACGCATCCGCTTCGGGGGCCTAGGGCGCGAACATCATCGCCATCCTGGTCACATTCGACGCCAAATTCGAAACAACGGAATGATTTGGCCGGGCCAAGCGAAGAATCCAAATCTTGCACAGCGCTGTTGTAGACGTTGGGATCTTTCGCCGAGCAATCGTCTTCATCTGTAACAATGACGACGGCAAGGTAGGCATGTTCGCGAAGGAAGGACTCGGCTTGGGGCGCACTGAGAGCTCGACGCATAGATTCTAGGGGCTGTTCGAAGCCACAGCCGTTGATGCCAAGCGCCGACATACAGGAGAATGTCTCTGCCGGCGTCCCCGAAAAGTTCTCAATTCTCGATCCGTCTTCTTGAACGATGCTGCTGAGAAATGGCCCGTTTAGGGAGTTGCATGCGCTACCCTGAAACTGGCCACCATCACCCGAAATTCCACAAATGTTTTGGTCGCCGCCGCCTCCAAGGTCTGTTGAGACAACCGCAATATGAATGCTTGGCAGCCCATCTGGATGTTGCGCAAGTGTGTCGATGACCTTGCTAAACTTGTCTCCCAGCGAGGTCTGCTCGCGCGCCATACTTCGCGAGTTGTCGACGACAAAGAGAATATCGACATCGCGGTTTTCGCTCACATCGAGGAGCACCTTCTCCTCGGCGACGTGATCGATCTCAACGAGAGCAATTGTGCGGTCAGCACAGGCAAAGAACGCGGACGCAAGAGGGGCGATGAGCAATGCGGGAAGCAGTGCCCCAATCGATTTGGGCATGGGAGATCCAATCTCTGCGGGCAAATGCGCAGGAGCTAGTATGAACTGTCGTGGAGGCCACGCAGCGCATTGTTGGTTCGAGCGGACCAGACAACAACGTGTCTGCGCTCTACAACACCTAGTGGCCAGCGATCGCGAATCCGTGCCTGCGCGCCAAGATTTCTTTGTGGAGCTTGGCCGGTGCTACTTAAGAATCTTGGCTGCGGCCTCGCGCACAAGGGCGGGGTAGGCCGTTTGTTTGTGCATCAGCCTCAGCTCGCTCTTCGGGGTCGCGCGCAAAACCGTCATGATCATGTCCTTGGTCAGCCTGCGGTTTGCCAAGAGCGCGCGTCGCACTTGTGGGGAAGCGAGCCATCCGCGATTGCTCACGATCACTTCCAACAGCGGAGTTGGCAATGAGGCCATGCGCGCAATGCGAAGCACCTCCGGAGGCGTGAGCCTGGAGTTGCCCAAGAGCGTTTCCCAAACTGCCTTGCCATACAATCGCTCAAGTGCAACTCGATCGGCGAGTTCGCCTGTGCGGGCGACCTTCTGTTGTTCGGAGAGGGAAAGGTTGCGGACCCGCTCTTGAGGGCTGCGCGCTAGAGGTCTTTTTTCGTCATCTTTTGCTGCCTCGCCTTGAGAACTCTCGGTCGCTGCCTTCTTGCGTTTGGGGCGCGCAGGCTTGGCCGGTAGTGGGCTTGGCGGCAAGTCGGTCCGAGTTACTCGCGATCGCGGAATCGGCTTGCCTTCCGTCCGCGGCTTGGCAACACCAACGCGAATGGAGACCGGATTGACCAAGACCTCTGGCATCGGAGCGTCGATCGTCGCCTCGTCGTCTACCCATTCGGGGAGTTTGAGCAGGATTCCATCAATATCGCTCTGCGTCACCCCACACGCCGGCCGCGGTGGGGGCGCCAAAGGATTGGCGGGGCGGAGAACTCGTATCTCCACCTTTGCCTGCGCAGACATGAGCCCGATCCTACCCCAAGCTCAGCGAATGATGAACTCTACGCGTCGATTGGCCGCCCATGCGGCTTCTGTGTGCTTGCGAATTTTAGGTTCATCCTCGCCGTAGCCAACAGCCCGCAATCTGTGCGCCTCAACTTGGTCCTTAATCAAGAATGCCACGACGGCCTCAGCGCGGCGCTGACTTAACTCACGATTGTATTCACGACTTCCGCGCTCATCGGTATGACCTTGGACTTCGATAAGCGTTAGCTGCGGCGTCGTATTCATGGTCATGGCTACCGCATGCAGAATGTCGAACGAGTCATCTAAGATTTCTGCTGAGTTGTAGCGAAAGTGGATTTTCTCGAGGACCGTGATGCCACCCGCTGTCCGAGACACTGGGCCCCGATCCGGGCAGCCGTCCTCATCGTCGACCGTGTTGTAAACCTCGCGGGTCTCTTCGGCCGATTGGCCATCCACTCCTGGACACTCGTCATCTTCATCGGCGATGCGGTCTCCGTCGTTGTCGGGATCCGGGCAGCCGTCTGTATCCTCAAATCCATCGAGGTCTTCTGGATCATCTGGGCAAAGGTCGTCGATATCGAGGATTCGGTCGTCGTCATTATCAGGATCTGGGCAACCATCGGTGTCTTCAAACTGATCGACATCTTCTGGATCGTCAGGGCAGCCGTCTTCTACATCAATGATGCCATCGCCATCTCGGTCCAAGGGTTCGTCTTCCGGGCAGCCATCCTCATCGTCCACGCCGTCGCGGTCTTCCGGCGTGTTTGGGCAGGAGTCGTCAACATCCAGCACTCCATCGACGTCATTGTCGGGCTCGGGGCAACCATCCGAGTCTTGAAAGTCATCGTAGTCTTCTGGATCGTCGGGGCATTGGTCTACGTCATCTTTGAGGCCATCGCGATCTCGATCTCCCACGTTGGGCTCGAAAACAATTCCCAAGTAGGCTCGCGCATCGGGGCTACCCGCTTTGTCTGGGCGCAAACCAGCGCCACCGCCGAGGCTTAGGAATGAGCTTTGCGCAAGGTAGACCTTAATACCGGTGAGCGCTTCGATGGGTTGATAGTTCTCGGCATCTGGAACGACTTGGCCAAAGACCTCAGCAATGACTTCGAACTTTTCTGGTACCAGCATGTAGGAGAGGCCAACACCGTATGGCAGGGCGAGTCCGCTGGAGACGCGCACACCGGTCATGGGGCCTGCAACGCCAGAGACGATTGGTGGCGTGTCATCCACAAACTCGTTTGAAGCAAGTGGTACGCGAATGCCTGCGTTTACAGCCAGGCCAAGAGCGCCAATCTTAGTATCTGCGATCACGCGAAGGTGAGGCGTGCTTGTATCCGCGCCGAGCCATGCCTCGGTCTCACTCACGGTTGGCAGTGCGACACCGCCGACTATTGCCAAACCGAAGCGCGAGCGCGATGTGTTGAGAAGTCGCCATTTTAGCTGCAGGTCAATATTGCCGATGCCTTGGCCTTCAAAGGAAAAGTTCTGATCGTCATTGGGATCATCTGGGGTATCTGCGCCGGAGTCGGGGCTGCGATCTCCGCTGATAACACGAAAGGGCAGGGCGACGCCGACCTGTAGCTCCTGGCCGAGAACGCGAAATCCCAAGGCTCCGAGGAGCGTCGGAGAGAGCACATGTTCGACGCGGTAGGTGCTGTCGTTGCCCTCGAGCTTTAGGAGACCTTTGGCCCATCCGGTAACCAACCCCATGGATGGTTCGAGGTGGCCGAGGACTTGTGACCGGTCAAGAGTCACCATTCCCTTTGAGTCTTGTGCTGGCCGGAAGGCTTGCAGGTCAATGTTCCCGCCAGAGTCGGCATGGGCAAGAGGAGCTAGAACGGTAAGGCTCATGAAGAGGGCGCACGCCGAGGCGCGCCAAACAGCATTGTGTGTTGGCATAGGTATCCCTTGCTGGCGTCTTGGCGCCGGCTCAGTGTTGTCTGGGTTGCAGAAGGGGGGCTACTCGGTCGCTTTTGACCGAATGATGCGAGTGGCTAGGCCTTGGAATACGCCTTGTGGGTACCGCTGGCGGTATGTATGCGCGGCTGCGCGACACGATGATGAGTAATTTTCTGAGTCGCAACTCGAGAGGACGCGAAGCCAGAGCATGTCCTCCGATTCACGTCCGCGAGGGAAGCGCCGCGCGTATTGCTTTGCGGCCTTCACAACTTCGCTGCGCTTGCCAAGCTTGAAGAACAGCAAATAGGCACGGCTGTACCATGCGAAGGATGCCTCGTGACCTGTCGCCGTTGCTCCCAAACGCTCTAGTTCAACGACGGCCTTCTTAGGGTTTGATGCGGCCACCTTCAAGAGTTCGCGAGCTTCTTCTCCATGGCTCGGTTGCACGATGGGGCGAATCGGCTTGGCGTTCTTCAGAACATCACTGAGTTTCACCGTGCCTCCGTTCTGAGCAAAACGCTGCTTGTGGCGATGTTTCTGGCGGGGCTGCTTTGGGCGCACCGGTGTTGGAGGTGTTGTGGCATTGCTGCTTGCCACTTCATTGGTCGCGACTTCGGTTGCGTCGCCCACACCTGCGTCCGGTGCTGAGTTGTCAGGGACCTTCGGGGGCAAATTGGCGACCGAGACAGTGGCGTCGGGAGTGCCCTCAGCATCAGGAGAGCCCTCCCACAATTCGCCTGCGTGCAGTCGCAAGGTCGCGTGGCTCGTAGCCACACTCACGATGCCGTGCTGCACCGAGACCTGAACGGTCTTGTCACGTTTCACATCAAACGAGGTCCCTACGACGGTGACATTGACGTCACCCGCGCGAACCTGAAATTGGGGGCGTTGCTCCCGAGGTTCGACCTCACAGTGCACCGCTCCACCCTCTAGCACGATCACTGTGCGGCCATCGGCGAAGCGCTGAATCGAAATGTCAGTGTTTTCCTCTACATCGATGGTGGCGTCACCGAGATGAAGGCGGTCGCTCTCTCCCGGGCCTGTTACTAGCTTCGTTGGGCGAAGAACATCTGGAGCCTCTCCTGGGCCACCCGCAGCGCGCAGGTTTAGTGCAATTGCCAATACGACGCCGGCGACAGCGACCATGCCAACAACAACCTTTGCAACTCTTCCGTAAGAAGAACTCTTTGCTGGCTGAAGCTTCGAAACTTCGTTGACGATGCTTCGCTCCATACGGGCCATGCGAAGTTCGTCGACTTCGGGGACGGGGATTTTAGAATCGAGATTCATGATGGAGTCCCACTAACGTCAAGATCACTGGTGTCGAGTAGCTCGGCTAGGATGGGGTCGTTGCTCGCCAGCGCAAAGAGCGTGCGGCGAGCCCGCCAAATTCGGAGTTTGCATGCGGACTTGCTGGCGCCGACAAGGATTGCTACCTCACTCACGCTGCGACCGTCGATTTCGTGAAGAGCAAAGGCGACGCGCGATGCTGTTGGGAGTTTCGCCAGGGCGTTGTAAAGCCGACGTACCGCTTCGCGCGATGCCGCCTGCTGCCCTGGGCCGGGGCGCGGAGACTGCTCCTCATCGAGGGTGTCATCGGGGACAGCGAGTTTCTTTTGCTTCGAAATATGACGGTAGGCCACGCGCACGGTGATGCGATCAATCCATGTTGCGAGTTTGGCTTCGGCGCGAAAGGTGGGCAGCGACTTGAAGACTTGGATAAAGGAATCTTGCGTGAGGTCGTCAATGTCTCGGCTCGACCCGAGAATTCGGTAGAGAGTGCCGTGCACCCGTTTGTGATAACTCCGAAACAGCTCGCGGGTGGCCGCCTCTTCACCGCGGTTGCAGCGGTCGACCAACATGATGTCGGCGACGAGTGAGACTTGGGCTGTCACACATAGATTGTGCCCAGCTGGCGGGCTCAGGTTACAAACCAGACGAAGAAACCCGGAAAAATGCGTTCCTCACAGGCAATTTCAGGGCTTTACAATCCACGAGCACGATGGAGTAGGATGCGCGCCGTGAGCGAAGCAAACGAATCCAACGATGATTTCGCGGCCATGCTGGCCGAGTTCGAACCCGCCGCACGCGGCACTGGTCCCAAGAAGGGGCAAATGGTCAAAGGCCAAGTCGTCAACATTAGCGGCAATTCCGTCTTCCTCGATCTTGGTGGCAAATCAGAAGGCGCCATTGCTCGGGAAGAACTCCTAGATGCCGATGGCGAACTTACGGTTGCACTCGGTGATTCGGTGGAGGCGCGCGTCGCCGAAATCGATGGCCCTTCTGGATGCGTTGTCTTGCGACGAGGTATCTCCAAAGGTTCGGATGCCGGTGAAGCACTGCGCGGTGCCTACGAAGCGGGAATTCCTGTAGAGGGATTGGCGACCGGACTAAACAAAGGCGGATTGGAAGTGGAGGTCGCAGGCTTGCGTGCCTTCTGCCCAATTTCTCAAATCGACGTTCGCTTTGTCGAGGACGCCAATCACTTCGTTGGTCAAAAGCATCAGTTCAAGATCACCAAACTTGAACAAGGCCGCGGCAAGAACATGAACATCGTGCTCTCCCGTCGAAAGCTTCTCGAAGAGGAAAATGCCGTCCAGGCAGCTGTCCTGCGAGAAACTCTCAAGGAAGGCCTTGTGCTCAAGGGCCGGGTAACGACTCTTAAAGACTACGGTGCCTTTGTCGACCTCGGCGGCATTGAGGGCATGTTGCACATCTCAGAGTTGGGACATGGGCGAATCGGGCATCCCAGTGAAGTTCTGAGTGTCGATCAAACTCTCGATGTCAAAGTCGTGAAGATTGAACCACCCGTTGGAGCTCGTAAGGAAGAGCGCATCAGTCTCTCTGTGAAGGCACTGCACGACTCCCCATGGGCAAGCTTCGGCGAGACCATTAAGACGGGCACGCAGATCCAGGGCACGGTGGTTCGCCTCCAGCCGTTTGGCGCGTTCATCGAACTCTCCCCAGGCATCGAAGGCTTGGCGCACATCTCAGAACTCGGCGGAGGAAAGCGCATCAACCACCCGCGCGATGTGATGGCAGAGGGCGACTCGGTTCAAGTAACCGTGCTCTCTGTGGATCCGACTGCACAGCGCATCTCGCTAACCCTGCGCTCTCCTGACGATATTCCAAACGAGCAGGCCGATCGAAAGGCTGTGAAGGAAGTTAACGCAGCAAACAATACGGGCCTCGGTACCTTCGCAGATCTTCTGCAAGGCAAGCTGTAACAACGAAACCTAGATTCCGCGCGGACTGCCCTTTGCGCGCGGAGTTCGGGCCCTAGGGCCCCGACGCCAGCTGCACATAGGCAATCGGAACTGCGGCACCCATGGCGATTAGAATCGCACCGCGCCCAACAAAGCCCTTGCGACCTTTGAGCATGAAGGCACCGGAAATTGCCAAGTAGAGCAGCAAGATCGCGTACCCATCGGCGATGTACGTCCAGGCAGACTTGCCGCGATTGTAATGAAGCCAGTTGACGACCCGCAGAATGAACCGGGGCTTCTTGCTCGCAACCGTTACGGTGCCGGACATTGTGTCGAGTTGTGCGGTGGAGTCCGCCAGGCTCACTTCAAAGACCGTATCCGAGTCAAAGTACGACGCTTGCACATCCTCCTCGTTGACCTCTAGATGCTCAATGACTCTCGCCGTGAGTACTTCCTCGTCTTCGGGATAGGGCCCATCGAGCTGCGACGTTTCCACGACACTCTTAAAGTTGGGATCCCAGTCGCCGAGGTGGTTGATTGCGATTCCGGAGATTGCGTAGACGAAGGTTAGCCCAACGGCCAAGTATCCGATGTCTCGGTGGACGGCACGCAGCCACGCCCGCCATCGCTTTCGCAGAGTTTCTCGCAATCCTCGCCGAGCCTTGGCGGCGGGTTTTGCATCAGCCATACCGTTGCTCTTTCCAAGGGTCGGCAATGTTGTGATAGCCGCGAGTCTCCCAGTAGCCTGGCTTGTCGCGTTTCACAAAGCGGATGCCCGTGAGCCACTTAGAACTTTTCCAAAAGTAGCGGTCGGGTACTAAAGAGCGAACCGGTGCTCCATGCTGGCGCTTGAACGGTTTTCCGTTGAGGCGATGCACCACCATCACGTTGGGTTTGAACGCTTCTTTGAGGGAGATATTTGCGGTGTAGCCATGCGCGGATTCAAAGATGACAAAGTGCGCATCTTTCTTGAGCCCGGCTTGCGCAGCCAAGGCCTTGACCGTCACGCCACGCCACAGCCCACCAAGCATCGACCAACCGGTCACGCAGTGCACATCGGCTTCGGTCTCAACTTGCTTCATGGCCAAGAGCTCTTCGAAGTTGAGCGTGAATGGCTTTTCGACTTCACCGTGGATCTTCAAGCGAAAATCCTTGGTCTTCGGATTCCCTGGCTCGCCGCCCATGGGGCGCAAGCTCTCAAGGACCTTTTGCCCGGGAGGAAGTCGCTTGCGGCCATCGTCGCGGGTTTGTCCCTGCGCCTTGCGGGTTAGGTCATCTCCTGCGAGACGGTACAGGCCGCCGCCTAGCGCGACGAGCAGCGTGCCCGCGCCGGCCTTCTTGATGAATTCCCGACGCTCCAGGCGTCGTTCCATACGATCGTCGTTGTCAGTTGGTTTGTCGGTACTCATTCAGCTTCCAAAGCAGAGGGGTTTCGTCCACTGCTACGAGGTGCACAGGCCGAGGTTACAGAAGCTTGCCATATACCGGGACAAGTGTCCCAGACGTTGTTGCGTTGGCTGGGGAGATCAAAAAGCCAATCGCCGCGGCGATTTCATCGGTTTTGGGCCAACTTGCGTGATCCGCATCGGGCATCGCCTTGCGGTTGCCCGGCGTGTCCATGATGGCGGGCAAGATCGCATTCACGGCAATGCCTTCGGCCGCGACTTCCTTGGCGAGACACAGGGTTAGCGACGCCACGCCGGCTTTTGATGTTGTGTAGGCCAGCATGCCGCCCACAGGCTCAACGGCGGGGCGCGCAGCGACATTCACAATGCGCCCGCCTTCGTTGCCTTCTCGCATTCGAACGACAGCTTCGCGGCATGAGAGAAAGCACGACGCTGTGTTCATTAGCCACATGCGCTCAAAGTCGGCGAAGGTCGTCTCGGCAATTCCCGCCATTGCGAAGCCCCCTGCGACGTGTACGGAAGCCCACAGGGACGGCATCGCTGAGAAGAATTCTTTGACCGCTGCTTCATTCGATAAATCGACGTTTGCGGTCTGATGCACTCGCTCGTGGCTGTCGAGTTCAACGTCGATTCCCTCGTAGCAGGGGATCCAGACGTGTGCCCCTTGCTCAAGTATCTGCGCGACCACAGCGCTTCCAAGCGCCCCTGTTCCGCCGGTAACAATGACGTGCTTGTTGACTAGATTGGTGCTCATGAGGTGTTCCATTCAAAGTCTACGCTCGCTCTGTGCGTCGCAGTTACGTGCTGGTACAGTTTCTCTTCGCTATGGATACTTCTGAGTCTGAATCGCCGGTGATGCCATCGCGCAAACCGCCTGTGGCATTGGTTCTCATCAATCGCCCCGAAGGCGGGCCTCAGACTCTTAGTCTGGAACCAGAGGACCTGCGGCTACTGGGGCAAGTGCTGAACTGGGCCGGGTACCAGTCGTTCACGGTTGATATCGACGATGATGTCGACCGAATCAACGATGCCGTGGTCTTGTACAAGCCCACCGTGATCTTCAATCTTGTTGAGCAGATGTTCGGCGACGAATTCCAAGCGCCTGCGGTTGCTGGCATGCTCGACCTCTTTGGCTACGTCTACACAGGCAGTGAGCCCAGTGTTCTCTTCGACTGTCTCGATTGGGCCAAGGTGCAGGTGCTCCTTGAGCATGCTGGCCTGCCGCTGTGCAGCGGTCGTGGCACGCGAAAGCTGCACGCCTGCCTTTTGGGCAATGACGAGGTCGAAGTACTACCGCTTGGCGAGAGCGTCTTTCTCGAGGGGGAACCCGTGATCGAGCAAGATACAACAGAGCCGCACGTTCGGGCGCGAATTGAACATCTGTGCCGACAAGTCTGGGATGTGCTTGGGCTGCGGGACGTTGCGCAAATTGATTTTGATGTCTCGCTAGCGGGACGAGTGAGCATCACAGGAGTTACGGCTGCGGTAGACCTCTTTGGCCTCGTGTTTCGAACGGCAGCTGCGGGTCGCGATGGCGGAATGCCGGGAACGCTTGTGCGCCTCAGTCGGCTCTGTCACGAACGTCTGTCATCAGAAGAACTCCTAACGCACCCACTACCCTAGAGGTATGGCGATAGGAGTTTTGCCGAGGCGTTTCGAAGCCGGATCGCAAGGCTCTGCTGCCGTAGCTCCTGCGCGCTCACCAATGTGCTCTTCGCGAGAATCTCTTGGTGGTGCTCACTGAGCGTCTTTGCCAAGTCCGGATCGTAGATCTCAACGTTGAATTCAAAGTTGAGTCGCAGGCTTCGCGGATCGAGATTGGCGGAGCCGACGTTGAGATAGAAGTCATCGACGACAACAAGCTTGGCGTGGGAGAAGGGGGCGGGCTGTCGGAAAACCTGAATCCCGTGATCGACAATCTCGGGCAGCATGGCGTTGCACGCCCAATCCACAACCGGCAGGTTTGAGTGAATCGGAAGGATGATCTGCACAGAGACGCCACGAAGCACCGCTGCTCGCAGTGCCGAAACCAATTCGCGGCTGGGTATGAAATAGGGAGTTAGGATCCGCACAGACTCTCGGGAGCAGGCTAGGGCGCCAATTAAGATCCACTGGAGCGTCTCAAGATCCTCATTGGGACCATCCTTGATGCCGCGGCACAGGGCTTGCCCAGCAGCGACAACATCGGGCGTCTCCGGCCATGTGTCTTTGCCCACGCGGAAGCACCAATCCTCTGAGAACACTTCTTCCAAGGTGTGAACGATTGGGCCTTCCAGGGCAAAGTGCAGGTCTTGAATTGGATGCTTGGGGTTGGAAGAGTGCAGATTGTCAGCGGCGATGTTGATGCCCCCCGTAAATCCTTTTAGACCATCGACAATAAGAATTTTTCTGTGGTTTCGCAGGTTCAGCAAGAACATGCGCCGGCCGAGGCTCATGGGCAAGAATTGCTCGAAGCGAACGCCCTTCTTGTCCTCCAAGCGTTTGCGAATCGGGCTTCGGCCGATCTTGCCGCCAATGGCATCGACCAAGACGCGCACGTCTACGCCACGCTCGCCAGCTCGTACCAACGCATCGGCAATGCTCGCGCCGGCGACGTCGCCAACGAAGAGGTAGCTCATGAGAAAGACGTAGCTCTGCGCCGCGTCAATGGCTTGCACCATGGCCGGGTAGGTCTCATCCCCATTGTGCAGAAGCGTGACGCGATTGTGAGTGAGCAGCGGCCTGCCTGTCACGCGTCTGGAAAGCTGCAAAAGGACCAGCATCGGCTCTTCCATGTGGGGATACGCGTCACGCAATTTGGCGATCGAGCTTTCGTGGCCTTCCAACATGCGACCGCGGGAGAACAACCCGCGCGCTTGCCATTCACGGGCGCGGGTCTCGACGCGATTCACTCCAAAGGCCCAATAGAAGAGGGGGCCGATGAGGGGCAGCAGCAGGCACGTGAGCAGCCAGCTAAACTGCGCTCGTGGATCGCGCTTGAGCAGGAGTGCATGGCCTGCAGAACCCACTGCCAGAGCCGTAGCAAGAGCCAAACTAGCGATAAGTAGGAGTGAGGGCAGCACGGCGACTTCGTTCCGAAAGAAGAAAAGCCGACCCGGGATGGGTCGGCTTCACTGTACCAACTTGAGGGTTGCTTGCTACTCGATTGGTTCGAGGGTTCGGCAAGCGGCGTCGAAGGTTGCAACCGCCTCGCCAAGAGCCGTCGAGAGGTCACCATCGCAGATGGATGAGAAGACAGCGTTCTCGCCAGTCTCACCCACGAACTGCTGCAGGTTGGCCGCGTGCGAGGCTTCGCCGAAGCTTGAGCTACATGAGCTTGGACCTGCAATCACGGCCGTCGCCCAACGCCCACGAGCACCGGTTAGGGTGTCGAGGAAGTTGATGGTGGAGCTTGGCGGCAAGAAGGTCGGATCATTCGTCCCACACTGATCACCACCAATGGTGAAGTTGTTATCGGTTCGAGAGCAGTCGTCCTCGTCCGTTAGAATCACAACGGCCAGAAGAGCATCGTCTCGAAGGAAGCCAGCATTCGTACCGTCGGTGACGCGGTCTCCCAATGCCATTTGCGTCGCGAGGAGGGGCATCTCAAGACTCGGTCCGCTGGTCCCAACGTTGGCAACGCAGGAGAACGTGCTCGATACGTTGCTGTCTGTGCGGTCGATCCATCGCTGGCTCATGCCGCACTCTTGGCGCATCACACCGTTGTCACCGCTCTCCGACATCGGGATTTCGGGAAACGGCAGGGGAATTGGAAGTCCCAGGCTCGGGTCGATTACGTAGTCAACATCGCGACCTGTGGTCGTGACAGCAATTCGGTAATCCAGGAGTCCGTCCGCTGCCATGTACTCATCAAGCACATTGATGAACTGGGGAAAGTTCTGGCCTAGGTTGCCTTGCTCTTCGCCCATCGATCCGGAGTCGTCGATGACAAAGAGGATGTCCATCTTAGAGCAGACTTCAGCAGGACCTGCATCGGCAAATTCAGTTGCGCCTCCACCATCACTGTTGCCGCCACCACCGCCATCGGTGCCCACGTTGCCAGTGAAGCCGTCTTCGTCGCTCACGCCACAAGCCGCCAGAAGAAGAGCACTTGCTATACAGAATTTGTTCATCGATCCCCCAAGGTAAGAATTGGTGCGCAGGAAAGCCCCAATGCACGAAAGTTGAGACACGCTACTACATTGCCCTTCGGTCGCAAAGAGGTTTGCAGTCACCGAGATTCGGTAATTTCAAGGGGTTAGAGGTCTAACCACGCATTGAATTTGGCCAGTGGCCAGGAGTTGATGATCCGATCCTTAGGAACCCAACCGCGATGGCTGTGCTGCACTCCAAAGCGGATGCCGGGTAAGTGGTCGGCATGATGAGCGTCGGAGTTGATGGAAAAGACGTTTCCAAGCTCGACGGCTCGTCGCAAGACATCCGCTGGCGCATCGAGTCGGCTCAGGCCCGAGTTGATTTCAATCGCTACGTTGGCTTCTTTGGCCGCAAGTAAGACCGCATCGATATCACATTCGATGCCCTCTCGTTTGCCAATACTCCGGGCCAACATGTGACCCAAGATACGCACCGATGGATCCTGCATGGCAGTGATGAGCCTCTTGGTCTGCACCTTGGAGTCGAGATCGAAGTGCGAGTGAATGGAGCCGACGCAGAGATCAAACTTTGCTCGCAGCTCTTTCGAGTAGTCGAGTTCGCCATCTTTGCCAATGTTGAGCTCACACCCATGAAGAATCCGCATACCCGAATACTTCGGGCGCAGAGCTTCAATCTCTTTTGCAATTTCCGCGTGTGCAATTTCGTCGACGCCGTTGATGCGCAAGTCCTTGCCGTGGTCGGTGATGGCTATGTACTGGTAGCCAAGCGCCTTCGCCGCCGCGATCACATCGGCGACGCTGCTCTTGGCATCGCCCGAATAACTCGTATGGACGTGTAAGTCGCCCACAAGGTCCTCTGTTGTCACAAGAACTGGAAGGGCGTTTTCTGCGGCCTTTGCCACTTCGCCAAGATCCTCACGCATGGTTGGAGGAATCATCTGCATGCCCAGCGCGTTGTAGATGTCCTCTTCGGTTTCGCTCGCAAGGACCTTCTCGGTGTCGAGAGCAACCAGGCCGTATTCATTCAACGTCGAGCCTTGGTCGAGTGCTCGCTGGCGCAACCGAATGTTGTGCGCTTTCGAGCCGGTGAAGTAGAGAAGCGCTGCGCCGTATTGGGTAGGTTCCACAACACGCAGGTCCACTTGAATCCCCACGTCGGCAACGATGGAGGACTTGGTCTCGCCTCGCACCAGAACTTCTCGTACGCGCCCCATGTTGACGAAGAACTCCATGATTGGCTCCGGATCGGTACTCGCAACCACAATGTCGATATCGGCGATGGTCTCGCGGAAACGCCGCAGGCTACCGGCGTACTGCACTTGCTGAACCATGGGCAACGCAGCGATTTCTTCGACAAGAGTCTCTGCGAGCGGGAGGGCCTTGCCAATCGGACGCCGGTCTTGCTTGCTGCCAATGCGCTCTATCGCCTTTGCGAGCTTCTCTTCGCTCTTCGCTCCCATGCCCTTGAGGTCGCGAATTTTCTTTGCATCGATGGCGGCTTTCAGGTCCCCGAGGTTCTCAACCTGCAGTTCATCGCGCAGCCGGAGCAGTGTCTTTGGTCCAAGACCTGGAATCCTGGTCAGCATCACAAAGTCGGCAGGGTATTTCTCTCGGAGTTCTTGCAGCCGAGTAATGGTCCCGGTCTCAAAGTACTCGTGAATCTTCTGCGCCGTTGATTTCCCAATCCCCTCAAGCTTGGTCAGCTTGGATACTGTCATCTCTGCGAGTTCTTCTCTCGTCGACTTGAGCGTCTCGGTCGCGTTCTCGTAGGCACGCACGCGAAACGTCGCAGGTCCTCCTTCGTCGAGCGTTAAGAGCTCGGTGAGTTCCTGGAAAAGTTCGACGAGTTCTTTGCGGCTCGGCACGCCGCGAGTCTACCTGCGTTTCGCGGGAGCAACGACAGCTCGGAGCTCGGGCGATTCAGATGCGCACTAGGCTGCCATTGCGTAGCTTGCGAGTGCGTGACTCGCATGTACGGATGGCCTCGCGCCCTGGCTCTCTCCGTCTTCGTCTCGTTTGGCTGCGGCTTTCTCTTTGGCCTCTGCGGCCTCTTCCTGGGCCTTCACGGCGATTTCCGTGCGCGCTGCAGCGGCGGTTCGAGTCGCCTTGGCCGCAACCTGCCTGTCTGCCCCAGAAGGCTCGGCTGGTGCGAGTGCAGCTCGCCGAACCGTCTCGGCCTTTTGAATGGTTCTCTCTGGGTCACCTGCGATTGGAGCCGTATCAATGCTCACGTGGCCGCCAATAGCGTACTGTTGATTGTCGGGACCACGTTGAAACTCGTAGGTGATGCCACCATTTATGTAGCCTCCGCCAGCTGCAACGTGCGCTTGCTCATGAGTTCGAACTTCGGCATCGCGAGCCTTAAGCTCAGCGACCTCGCGTTCCTGCTCTTCGGAGAGCTCATTCGGTCCCAGCTTCTCTTTTGCAGCAGGTTTGGCGCTCTCGAGAGCGCGTTGCGCCTCGGGCGAGAGGGTAACGCTAGTAGCGTCTTTCCCTGCATGTCCCACGTTCCGAACGCGGCTTTGCGACTCCTCTTCGCGTTCTTCGTGGCGATGAGCGCCGCCGTAGGAAGCGATGCCGTGTGAGGCAATATTTGATGAGCCAATCTGCATGGGGGACGAATCTCTTGCGCTGTGGATCGGTCGCGTTGGAGCAACTTGAAGGGCTTGGGCAAGATTTCTCGTCGATCTCCCTCATGGTAGAACCTGCGGACCATGCGGCTCCTGCTCAGCGCCCTCTTTGGAATGCTCTTCTTGGCTGCATTCATTGCATTCTTTCTATTGGGCTCCGTTGTCGACTATGTGGATTCTCCCGACAGGCTTGTGGCATCGGCTTCCGAGGGTGGGCTTCGCGACGCGATCGTAGATCAGACCGCGGAATACATCGCCAAGGAGGTTGCTGCCGATCCGACCTTGGAAACCATGTCGGTCCCAGAATTGCGGAGCATGGTTGGCACCGTCATTACAAAAGCTTGGCTTGAAGACTCTCTTCGCCTCGCTCACAAGGCCTTCAAGAGTGCAATCCACGGCGCAGAGACGAGCGCGGTATTGGATCTGCGAGGAATCAAATCGGCGTTGGGCACCGCGCTCTCCGAACTGAAGATTCGAGCGGCGAACAGTTGTGAAACATTCCTTGGAGCCGAAGCGTGTTCCGATGAGCAGGTATCGCGAGCCATGGTTGCATCGTTCGAAGCGCGCGCGCTTCTCGCCATTGCCCAAGTGCACGACGAAATTGATCTCATGCAGGAGCTGCGCGGATCACAGCGCGACGATGCGGAGCAATTGCAGAAGGGATTAGAGAGCATGGAGACCGTTCGCATGCTGGCCCTCGTCGTACTAATTCTCAGCCTGGCAATCTTTATCGCATTCAACAGCCGACCGTTTTCGCGCTTTGCTATCGCAACGGGGATTTTGGCGACTGTGTCGAGCGTGGTCTATCTCATCGCGATTGCCGTTAGCGAGAGCATTGCAACCGATGAGGTGGCTAAGCAGGCTCGCCTCGATGGTGACTCGCAAGCCGCAGAGCTCGGATCGAAACTAGCCACCCAGCTTGTTGGTGACGCTGTGACGGGAGCCACCTTGCCGGTGACTATGGTGGGAATTGCGGGTGTGGTCCTGCTTGTCCTTGGCATTCTGGCGTCGTCCCGGTCCTCCGCTCGGTCGTGACAGTGGTTCCTATTTGGTAGAATCTCGCCATGTCGATTGTGGGGCAATTGGGAGCAGGAGAGCAGAGGCTGTGGCGCTTGGTCGCTGAGCGATGCAAGGACAGTGCGGACCTCGCGGTCATCGATAAGAAAATCTGGGACCTCTTCGGAGAGCGTTGGGCCATCATGTTCACCGACCTCTCGGGGTTTTCCCGAGGTGTAGAAAGCTTCGGCATCATCCACTTCCTGCAAGTCATCTACGAGCACAACGTGCTGGTTGCACCCATCATCGACGAGCACCAAGGATTTCTTCTCAAAGTTGAGGGCGATAGCCTGATGGCCTTGTTCCGTCGACCGGAATCCGCACTTCGGTGTGCGGTGGAGATGCAGCATGCTTGCCAGCGCATCAACAAGCGGCGCACCGCAGAGGAAGCGATTCTTCTATGCGTTGGCTTGGGCTACGGCGATGTCTTGCGTGTTGGCGAGCACGAAGTCTTTGGTGCGGAAGTGAATGCAGCCAGCAAGCTCGGTGAGGACACGGCAGACTCAAACGAGATTCTCGTTACGGGAGCCATTGCCGAAGCGTGTGGCGATGCAGAAGGCATCTCCTTCGCGCCGATGGACATCAGCATTCCCGGCGCTTCTAGCGTGTTCCGCGTCGGCTACTAGTTAGAGGCCAAAGCGCCGCCGGATGGGGCACATGCGCTGGCTGCAGCAGCCCAGTCGTTGAAGGCGGCGAGGGTCGAGACCAAACTCCGAATCTCAGAGTTATTCTGTTGAGAGCGTTGTGACGTCTTGTCGCCATCGAGCAACCAGGCGTCGGCTTGAAATAGGGCTTCAAGGACGTCGGAAGAAGGTTCTGCACCCGCTGCGAGATTGAGTTGTGCTGCTGCCATTGCCAATGCGAGATCTGCCACCGCATTGCCTCTGCTGCTCGCCAGGTTGAAGAGTCGTGCTCGGCTGTAGAGTTGGTCGCCAAGAAGAATTTCCTCTGCGGGCCAACTGCTAGAAATCATCCAGTCGTCGATGCTTGCAGCACACGTGGCTGTCGTCGCTGTGGCTGTGGCATTTGCCTCGCCACGTGCGCTAGAGCCGCCAGAAAAGGTCAGGAGCACGAGTGCAGTTGAGGCAGCCAGTGTCGCAGCAAGTATGAGGTGGGCAGGACGAGCCATGCGCCTATTACAAAGCAAGAGGCGATCCAATATATACGTCCTTTGATTACAGCATGTTACGCAAGAGGTGGCGTTGCGATCCGCCAGCCAATGGAGGATCAATGTTCCCTCTGGGGACTGTTGGCCGATCATGGTCTGACTTCCTGCCGGTCGGGGCCTCGAGACCCGGGATTTAGTCCCCGAGTCCCCTTCGAGGCTCGTGATTACAGCTGTTTGCAGTGCTGAGAATCGGATCTAATGTTGCAAATGTAGGGCTGCGACCATGCTGACTACACGACTCTCAACTCGGCGCTTCCTTGTGACCATGTTCGCCCTCAGCAGCCTGGCCCTGGCCGGGGCGTGCGCATCGTCAACGGCCAACAGTCCAAGGGTGGCAGTGATGCCCATCGCTGGCAGTGACTCGGCTCATGACGCGGTCAACAAAGTCGTCGATCACCGCTACGACCTGGTCTCAACCAAAAAGTACAAGCGCGCCGCAAGTCGTCTCGACGCCAAGTCGACAGAGTCCAAAGACATCCGCCGCGTCTCTCGCAAACTCGATATCGATGCTGTCGTGGAAGGCGAGTTGGTCAAGAAGGGCCGCAAGAAATACGAACTCCGCCTTGTGTTGCGTGCTGGCGATTCAGGCAAAGAATTTGATTCCATTACCGTCAAGCTCAAGTCGAAAAAACTCAAGAAAAACGACCTCCGCAAGGTTCGCAAGAAACTCTACTCCGCGCTTTCTGTGGTTGATACCTGGGATAGCGATGACGGGGACGAGGATGATTCGCGTCGCTCGCGAGCGGGCTCTGGAAGTTCGAAACGCGAGATGGAGCGTGCGCGGAAACTTCGCTCACGCAAGCACGATGACTCTCGTGAGAAGGAAGAGCGACGCGACGCAAAGCGAGAAGAGAAAGATCGCAAGCGCGCTGAGAAGGAACGTCGCAAGGAAGAGAAACTAGCCCGTCGCCGAGCAGAGGAAGACGAGGACGAGGACGACTGGGAAGACGAGGACGAGGACGAGGACGACTGGGAAGACGAGGACGAGGATGAGGATGATCGTCGCTCGAAAAAGAAGTCCAAAAAGAAATCTAAGAAGTCGAAAAAGAAGTCTAAGAAGAAATCTAAGAAGTCGAAAAAGTCTAAGCGAGACCGCGAAGAAGAGGTCGAAGTTGTGACCGTTCGCGATAAGAGCGGGCAAGCGCTCGACGATGAAGATCCGCTGTAGCCAAGAGAACGTTATGGTCGGTAGAAGCGCCAGCAAACATGTTGCTGGCGTTTTTGCGTTTCGGCTCTACTGGCCAGCAACCATGCGGTTGGCGGCTTCAAGGTCGGCCGCATCGTCGATTTCCGTCCACTGACAGCCCGTGACGTCAGCGACTTGATATGCAGCACCGTTTTGAATGAGGCGCTCGTAGGCGCGCTCGTAGTACTCATCGGTCTCACCGATCTCGATGAGTTCTCGCAGCATGTCGAAGACCGGTTTGCAGAGTTCCGCATCTACCCGGTCAACGCCGATGTACTCGCCCAGTGCGAGTTTTGGGTCCATGCGCTTGTTGAGTTCGAGAATCTTGCCATCGGCATCGACGCGAACCTTCATTTCCTCTTCCGCCATACCATCACGGCAATCCACTGCAAGAACACCGGGCCCAGCCGAGGCGAGCACCTTTGGCAGAACGGTTTCGTCCATGAGCAAGTCGCCATCGAGTTTCACAAAGGGCGATCCAGCAACAGCTTCTTCTGCGACGAGCAGAGAGTAGAAATTGCCCATGTCAGAGAATCGATCGTTGTGCACAAAGACCGCGTTCTTGGCCAGCGGTTGGTCGATGTTGGCAACGTGATCTCGAAGTGCTTCGGCACAGTAGCCGGTAACAATGATGACCTCGTTGATGCCCGCTTCCGCGGTTCGTTCCAGCAGGCGGTCGATGAGCGGTTTGCCCCCAACCGGGACCATGCATTTGGGCACGCCTCCCGATACCGCTTTGAGTCGCTTTCCCATACCCGCAGCAAGGATGATCGCTTTCATGGGGCAAAGCGTTACCACGAGTGGCGGGCCTCATGTTGTGAGCCAACTTCATTCTCTGCACAGCGTGTCGCCTACGAGGAGACAGGCCCACCTGTCAGCTGTTGAGCATGTGGGACAATGTGGTGGTGAACTACCACCTAGGTGTCAGGTTTTGAACGGATTCTTATCTAGGTAGCTGAAAACACAGTATGGGTCGATTCTTGCTCAGAGGGCCCTTGAGGTAATCACATGATCACACGCGCAATTGTACTCGCTCATCGTATGGTTCTTGAAGGTGGAAGCACCCTCTCCGCATCTATGATTGCGATGGTGCGTCGCTCCCTAACTGCGTTGCACCAGGCTGGCATTCGCGACGTTGCCGTCGTGGATGGTGAGCATGCAGAAGAGCTTCTCGAGCGGCTTAATGTTCACGAGCTCACCGGCATGCGCGTGCGCTGCTACTCCAATCGCAGCTGGCAGCAAGCGAGCGGCTCGGCCGTGCTCATTGCCAAAGACTTTCTCACAAGCGAGGCCACCCCGTGCCTCATCCTCCGAGGCGATCGCCCGCTTGCCCGCGAAGCACTCGCGGAGCTCTGCAGCACCGACCTTGGTACCAACATCGCTTCGATCTGTGTTTCCACTCCACCAACTGCGGATCTCAGCGAAGAGTACAAAGTGAAACTTCGCGGCGGTCGCACGGGCAAGGGTGTCGCTAGCCTCGGTCTTGACCTTGGCGACTTTGATGCCGTCTACACAGGCCACGCTCTCGTGACGCCTGAGCTTCTGCCCGAGCTTCTAAAGCTCAGCAACCCGCACCTCGAAGATGCGTTTAATGCTCTTGCGGTTGCCGGTCGTGTTCGCATGCAAATGGGTCGCACCGCGTGGCCTTGGGGCATGAGCAATCCAGCTTCTCTCGACGCAGAAGTCAGCGCAATTCTCGAGAGCAAGCAGCATCCCGAGTACACGCTTCTCAACCCCGGTCCCGTCAACACCACCGCCCGCGTGAAGAGCGCCATGGTGCACCACGATGTCTGTCACCGGGATCCGAGCTTCAGCGAACTGATGGTTTCTCTTACCGGCAAACTTCGCCGGGTATTCCGCGCCAGCGCTGAGCACACGATGTGTGTCGTCACAGGCAGTGGCACGGCAGCCATGGAGTGCGGCATTGCCTCCACGGTTCCTCGCGACGGAAAAATTCTTATCATCGACAACGGTGCATTTGGCGAGCGCATGCACGAGATTGCTCGTCTCCACGAGATGAACATCGTGCATCTTCGCTATGCGTGGGGCGACCAAGTGAATCCCGCCGATGTCGAGCGTGCGATTGAAGAGAATCCCGACATTGCGGTTGTCGCGATGACTGCCCATGAGACCTCTGTTGGTCTCCTAAACCCAGTTCGCGCCGTTGGTGAGATTTGCCAGCAGTACGATGCACTCTTCCTTGTCGACGCCGTTAGTGCACTTGGTGCCGAAGACATTGATGTCGTCCGCGACAACATTGACGTGTGCTGGGCGAGCGCGAACAAGTGCCTGCACGCCATCAGCGGCGCCGGCTTCCTTAGTGTTTCCCCCCGTACCTGGCAAAAGATCGAGAGCGTTAAGCCTCGCTCCTACTACCTCGACCTCAAACGATACCGCCGCTATGTAGAAGAGCTCGCACAAACGCCGTTTACCCCGGCTGTATCTGCCTACTTCGCACTCGATGCTGCTCTTAGTGAGTTCCTGGCTGATGGTCACGAGGTTCGATTCAGCATGTACCGCGAGCGCAACCAGCGCCTTCGCCGTGGACTTGCCGATCTGGGCATGGCTCCATTTACTCGCACGGGCAACGAGTCTCATTCGGTCGTGACCTGCTGCGTACCCACCGGCATTACCTTCCAAGAGTTCTACGATGCGCTAAAGATTCGCGGCTACATTGTGTACGGCTGCAAAGACGTGCTTGCAGAAAAGTTCTTACAGGTAGCCAATATGGGAGACCTAAGCATCGAGAAGATCGAGCAGTTCCTCACAACCGCCGCTGAAGTGATTACCCTTCTGCGGGCGGAACGAAGCGCTCGCGGTGAAGTACTTGATGTACCAGCCCGCGCTTCCGCGTAGCTCCAACGTCTGCTAAGAGGGCCCGAGCATCTTCTGAGGTGCCTCGGGCTTCTTCGCGTTTGGCCGCTAGGAGAGGTGTGTGCATCGCTTCGCTTATGGCAGAGGCGGGCGTTTGGGGCAGGTTGGTAATGCTGGGCTTTGGTGCTGCCTGCGATGCTAGGATCTTTCGATGGCACTCAAGAGAAACGCGGTGCCCCGCGGCTTTCCTAATCTGGCGCGGATTCGGGAGTCGATAGGCTTGCTGGTTCCCAAGATCAAGGCAGGCCACCTGCCACCGCCCAAGCCGCCATGGCAGGGCTATACATCCTACGACGCCACCCAGCCCATCGTTAGCGCCCAACACTTGGCGATTGAGGTTGCAAAGGTCTACGAGCTGACTGTCGGTACACTGGTGGTTGCCTTTCGGTCGGGCCTCAAGAGCGCCGCAGTTGTGGAGCTTGGATCAAGCGACGACTTCTTCATCGAGGTCGATGCGAGTTTTTCTGATCGGCCCAAAGACCTTGGGGCGATCCTGGGGCACGAACTCGCGCATATCTTTCTACATAGGAAGCAGATTCGCATTGCAAACACGTGGGGCAATGAAATCCTCACAGACACAACCGCCGCGTTGTACGGCTTTGCTGCTTTGATGGCCGATACCTTCACCGTTACGGAGCAATCTCGAAGCGTGCACGGTGGCGTTGAGACTACCCGGCGCGAGCGAAAACTCGGCTACCTCACTCCCGATGAACTCGGCTACGTAGTGACTCGCTGTAGCCCCGACAACATTGCTTCCTACCTAGATAGCGCGGCAGCCAAGTCGGCGCTGCGGGTGGGCAGGCGCAAGGCACTGCAAGACGTTCGCACGCCGCCACTTCGCTCGGCTCCCCTCGGCTCAAGAATTATGTACCGCATACGACAAGCTCGCCCTGGGCAACTCGAGAGTGGTTTGCCCTCCGCGATGCGCTATGGGTTTGGGACGGAGACTGTGTCCTTTCGCTGCCCTCTTTGCTGCCAAGGTATGCGCTTGCCCACCCGCAAGTCTCTCACGACCAACTGTCCCCGCTGCCAGTTTGAACTTGTGTGTCAAACATAGACACCACCTAGGGCGTTTTCAGATGGCGCCAAGACCTCGCCCGATGGGGCTCCGTAGTGGTGTTTGCGCGTTTGAGAGTTGTTCTTATTGCGAGAACGCTGGCGCAATGGCTTTGGGGTCATCCGTCATGATGCCATCGGCCCCGAGGGCCAAGAGTTCCCTGGCCTCGTCCAACGTGTTTATCGTCCAGAAATCGACTCGGACTCCCAATGCGTGAAACTTTGCAATGTTCTCTTTGGTTGCGAGTTTGAGGTAGCGAACGCTCGTCGGGATCTGCGCAGCCTTGCCTCGATACGGCCATGGCTTCACCAAGCACTTGGGCGCGAAAATCGCTGCGCCGAGTTCGACGGGGCCCATTACGGTTGTGCCGGCATAGCCTGCAAGGCGCAAGTGGAGCACCGTCGCTTGAGAAAAACTCCCAAGTAGGACTCGGTCCTCGGCGCGAGCGTCGCGCACAATCCGAAGCACCGATGAAACGATGGACGGCGTGTGCTGCTTCAGGTCAACGTTGATAATCGTATCGGGAAAGTGCTCTAGCATTTCGGCCAGCGTTGGAATTCGAAAGTCCAAGCCAGCGAAGGGGCGATTGCCATCCGCATCACAGAAACCCCAACCTGCATCCCAAGTGCGAACTTCCGAGTAGGGCGTGTTTTTGAACGTGCGCGACTCGCGACACATGCGCTGCCCATCGGCATCGTGAGACACAACGATCTCACCATCACAGGTTGCGTGCACATCCATCTCAAGTGCGTGCACCCGGTAGGTGAGTGCGCGCTCGAAGCTTGGAATGGTGTTCTCTGGCAGTTCCGCAGCGGCGCCACGATGCGCGTAGAGACGAGGGGTCACTCGCTCTCGCTCAAAAGATCCGATGGCAGAGGCGGCGGGGCCGGGTCCGTGACTGCGAGCACTTCCACATCAAAAACAATGTTCTTGTCTGCGAGTGGATGGCACAAGACGGTCTTCACTTCATCATCGCCGACTTCCACGATCTCGATGCGGACTTCTTGGCCTGCACTTCCTGCCATAAAACTCGTTCCGACTTTGAGTTCTGCGTCTTTGGGAAATTCGCTGCGGGGGATGCTCTTGTCGTGGCGATGTGACTCGCCACCAAAGGCTTTCTTCGCAGGGATGAGGCCACTCTTCTTCGCGCCGGTCTCAAGTCCCTCGAGTTCTTCTTCGAGCCCTTCGAGCATGTTGCCGGCACCGTGAAAGTACTCGACAGCGCTTTCCTCAAGAACGTCACCGTCCTCGACCTGAAGTTTGACCTTAATACGTACTCGTCTGTTCTTCTCGATCTTCACCGCCCACAAGCGTAGCGCCAACAGCCGTGGGTGGCGATCCTCACGGATCGCTATTGATCATGTGAACTCAGAGATACAGTGAGAACCAAAATAGGCTGTTTGGGGCAAAACCTCCCTTTAGATTACAGGAACTTGCGATCGGCACAATCCTGGCACTATCTTAGGTTGAGTAGTTAAGTGTCATACCTTAGGTTACATAGCGTTCTTCTTGGCTTGGCTGTACTGGTGGTCTCGGCGTGCTCGTCAGCAACCCCCAAGATGACAGTGCTCGGCGTAAAAGCTCCACGAATTCAGCAGTTTGACAAGCCTTCGATGAAAGTCTTTGTCGAAGTTCACAACCCGACATCGCAAAACCTGAATCTGAAACGCCTTCAGTATCGCCTAGTTGCAGAGGAGTGGTTCGATTCTAAGGGCGAGGTCAACGTTGGCAGGACAATCACCGCTGGGGCCTCCGCCGTGGTCGAGATTCTGGTCCCAATCACGGAATTACCGGAGCGGGGCAGCATGCGAGGCGTTCCCTATACCCTTGACGCTCGGCTCTTTGCCGTGACTGACAAGATGCAACGCTCCTGGAAGTTGAGCGCAAAGGGAGCTTTGGCTGCCTCCCAAGGGGCGCGAATTCGCCCGACACAAGTCGCCGATCGCTACTAGTGCTTTGATTCGTCGGCTTGCGAGCGCACTCGATACCCACGCGAAACTCCAAGCCACTCCAATCGAGCAAGCACGAGTTCTCGCACTGGCGAATTGGCCGCTAACCGGGCTAGGTTGCGCTCATGTCTGATGTTTCCACGAGCCGTCTTGGCCAACCAAATCTTTGGGAAACCTTTGCTGATCGCTCTCTCGCTGGAGAGGCATTAACGCGAAGCGAGTGCCTCGAAGTTTTGCATGCAGAAGAAGATGAGCTTCTTCCTCTACTACAAGCAGCGTTTCGAGTTCGCAAAACGCACTACGGCCGCAAGGTACACATCCAGGTTCTCGAGAACGCCAAGGTTGGGGCCTGCCCAGAAGATTGCGGCTTCTGCTCGCAGAGCTCAAAGCAAGGCGAAGAGGGCGCGGGAAGCCCATCGGGTGAAGAGCCGATGCAGAGCGTTGCTGCACTGGTGGCCGCAGCCTCCAATGCTGCCGGAATTCGCGCGAAGCGCTTTTGCATGGTGACCGCAACTCGCGGCCCTTCCGAGAAGGATCTCGACATCATTTGTGAGGCGGCCAAGCAAATCAAGGCGAAGCACGATATCGAGTTGTGTGCCTCTCTTGGGCTGCTAACTGAGAAGAAAGCCAAGCGCTTGGCCGAGGCTGGCATCGATCGTTTCAATCACAACCTAGAAACAAGTGAGCGCTACTTCGATAAGGTTGTGACCACACATAGCTGGGCCGACCGAGTGAAAACCGTAGAGCTCGCGAAAGCATCCGGCATGGAAACGTGCTGCGGTGGCATCGTAGGCCTCGGAGAGAGCGAAGAAGACCTCATTGACTTGGTCGTCGCTCTTCGCAGTCTCAAGGTTGATTCTGTTCCGGTAAACTTCTTAGACCCTCGACCCGGCACCGCATTGGCGGCGCATCAGCGCATCAACCCGCGCTACGCACTTCGCGCGCTGTGCCTCTTTCGCTTCATGTGTCCAGAAGCTGACGTCCGTGTTGCGGGCGGCCGCGAGGTCAACTTGCGATCGATGCAAGGGATGGCGCTCTATCCTGCCAATTCAATCTTTACCTCTGGCTACCTAACCACCGACGGCAATGAGCCCACGGATGACATGCGCATGATCACCGACGCGGGCTTCGAAGTGGAGTTCGACGGAGTGGAGCCTGGTCTCATGGACGCGGCCAAGAATCTCTCCCTTCCGGTCGTAAACTAGTGCGTGATTCATTGACATTGATTCCGCTCACTCGGTTCTTCGCCTCCTGGTCGCCTTCGGCTCATCGTTGCTCACAGCGTCGTTTGGCCCGCCAAACTCCTAGTTCTCGCCTTGCCAGAAGACGAATTCCCGTCGCGAGCGAAAACCAATTCCAATGGATCAAGCACTAGCGAGGACATCATGGTTCGTATCAACAAGGTCTACACAAAAGCCGGCGACCGCGGCACAACGCAGCTCATTGGTGGCGACAAGGTAAAGAAGTGCAACGCTCGCATTGATTGCTACGGCACCGTCGATGAACTCAATGCGACGATTGGCATGTGTCTCAGTGCTCTTGCCGAAAGCAAGGCTGGCGCAAAGCTGAGCGCAAAGCTCGTGCGAATTCAGAACGAGCTCTTCAACGTGGGAACACAGCTCGCGACGCCGGATGCCGAGCGCCGCGCGGAGCTTCCGAATATTCGCCCCGAGCTCATCACGCTTCTTGAGACCGAGATGGACGAGTTCAACGAGGAGTTGCCCGATCTCACGTCCTTCGTCCTACCTGGGGGAAGCGAATGTTCGGCGCGCTTTCACATTGCTCGCACCGTTTGCCGACGAGCCGAGCGCATGGTGGTCGAGCTTGCTGAGACAAATGACGTCGACGATCTTCATATCTCGTACCTCAATCGGCTATCGGATACGTTCTTTGTCTTTGGCCGCTACTGCCTTGTCGCCGATGGACTTCCAGAACAACTCTGGGAACCCAAGTCGGTTTAGACCTCGAATTCTCAAGCGGCGGCCCCACTGCTCTCTTTGGTTTGCAGTGAGGAAGCGAAGCCCCGCGCAGTCGCCTTGCTGTGGGATGGATCTGGGCCGAGGGCGAACGCAATAGGGGTGTACAATCCAGAAGTTACCTACCTTGAGGGTCGTGTAGGTATCTTGGACCCGAACTTGCTGAGACAGAGACAACATGCGTCTCATGCGAACGACTCTTCTTGCAGCCCTGGTCGCCATTCCCACGTTGGGAGTGACCCGGGCCGAAGCGTATAGCCCTGCGAATACCCATCGCTGGTTGGCTCGTCAGGCCGTTGAATTGCTCGTTGCCACGTATCCGGGCGAATACGATGAGCTTCTCGAGCATCTCGATTTTGTCGTTGAGGGAGCGTTCCACGAAGACGACTTCTTCTTCGATGGCGACCATGACCCCAAGACACTTCGCGTCATGCGCCACTTCTTTCACGCGCCCGACGCAAAGGGGCTCAGCTTTGGTGATGCGGAGTTTCCCAATTCGTTTGAGTGGCACGGGCTTCCCAACGAGGGCAACGAGTGGGACTTCCACGACGGCCTACTTGCCTACCGCCGTGGCGACTATGAAATGGCGTATTTTATTGCGGGGCACACAGCTCACCTCATCGCCGATTTAACGGTGCCAGCGCATAGCCATCTCGACGAGCACGGTCCGCCGTCTGGTGACGACTACGAACAATACTGTGCACGGCAATCGCACAGCCCCACAGATGTTGACCTGCCGACCGTTGCCGTGGGCACTCCGATTCCCGAGTTCGCGACGCTCTCAGAAGTATTCCAGGCCACCGCGAATGCCTCGTACTACCGCAACCTCTTTCCCGGTCGGCTTCCAGAGCAGGGCGAGGCGACGGGGGTGATTCAGCAAATGTTTCCCGAGATCAGTCTCGGCTTTCTCAGTGGGGAGTGGAGCATTCCCGGTGTCGGCACATTGGGCAGCGCGTTCTTCGAGGACCAACCTGGCTATTACTACTTTAAGAAAAACGATGTGCCCACGCTTGTCGATGTTGTTGACTACGACCCGGCTCGGCCGCTGACGCGCTCGTTTGGTTCGGTGGCCGATGATGCGCCCTTGGTTGAGCGCATGTCCCAAGACCTAATTCCCGTTGCCATCTTGCACAGTGCAGCTGGCATCAAACTCTTTGTGGACGAGGCACGCTCGTTGCCACCGATTGACGAGCCGAGCGAAGTACCACCCGACGATGTCGATGATGGCGCAGGCTGTCATGCAGCCGGTGGTGGTCCTAGCGCTCTCACGAGTTTCTTTCTCATGTTCTTACTGGTCGGTATGCGCCGACAGTCTTGGAAGGGCCAATAGCCATGCGCACAGCACTCATTCTCGCTTCCACCACGATGCTTTGCATTCTCGCGAAGCCGGCACACGCGCAGCACGACGTGCACGCCTTCCTCTCGGAGAGCGGCGTTGCATTCATTGAGAACAACGCATCTAGCTTCTTGCCGTCAGTCCTTGAGCCACAGCCCTACACCAAGGCCGTGGGCTGTATGGACTTTGAGCAGCGCGACACGATTGTCAATTTGAGCCTCGATAGGCTCGACATTCAATTGCCGGCAAACGATCGAGTACGGGTAGAACTGGACCTGACGATCGACGCACAGGGCGAATTGTACGTGGATGATTTGTACGCCTGTCTCGGAGAAGTCACATGCCAGGACACCATGAGTCTCCAGAGCGCATCTGCGGTTGTCGACCTCACGGTTGAAATCGTTGATGGGGTTCCCAAGGCAACGGTTCGCGACGTTACGCTCGATCTCGATCCTGCGAACTTTGATTTTGCCCTCAGCGATTGTGGCGTGACTGGAAGTTCTCTTACGAGCGTAATCGACTTTGCAGAGGGTTGGCTGCTGTACTTTGCCGAGGTTCAGCTTGCGAGCATTGCAGAAGAGAACCTCGCACCAATGATTGAGTCGCTTCTCGCTGGCATGAGCACGGATGGGTCCTACGTGGCGGCTTCCGTCGAGAGCCTCTCGTTTCCCAATAATGGCATGAGTGTGGTTGCGCAAGGTGGGCTTAAGGAAAAGTATGAAGCTGCCGAGTGCATTCGCGAATTTGATGAAGGCGGCCCTGAGCCAGAAACCGGCGCACAAGTTCCCAATCTCGCGGTCGATGGCAGCAGCGATCTAAACGTTGCGGTCAACTTGGGTCTGCTAAACCAGGGATTCTACGCAGTGTGGCACAGAGGATTGCTGTGTCTCTCCGACGGCCACCTTGCAGAGCTTGGAGTCGAGCTCGATCTTGCGCAATACGCTGCCATGCTCCCAGGGTTTCCCGCTGGCTCAACGCTAGGGCTGGAGTTTCGATTCACGAAGCCTCCGAGGGTGCAAAGCGCGGAATCCGAAGATGCTGAGCTAACCCTGGTGGTGGAGGGCTTTGAGCTGCAATTGCATGCCGATACACCCAATGGAGATCGCAACACGCTGCGCGCCGAACTCGATTTCGAAGCATCGACACGGCTTGCTGTTGACCCTGTGAGCAACGCAATTCATGTACAACTCATCGGTGCCCAAATCACTCGCATGAAGCTTCGCGACGAGCGAGACGCAACCGAAGAAGGCTATGACGTGGCTCGAATTCAGCAGTTGCTGCACGAGGCCGTGTTGCCCGTTCTCCTGAAAGAACTCGGTTCCACTCCGGTTTCAGGTTCTGTCTTTGCAGTCGCAAACGTAGCGGTGCTCTTGCGGTCTGTTGCGTCCAATAGCGCCTACCTGAGCGCTGGGCTCGACCTCTTTCGAATCCCCGATGTCGATCTCAATGCGCCTGATACACAAATTCTTGACGCCCCAACGACGGTCGCCAATCCCCAGAGCGCCCGTATTCTCTTGGGAGGCAGCGACTCCGAGATTCCAGAAGAACTCTTACAGTACCAAGTGGTCGTAGATGGCATTGCGCACCCGCTCAGCTTTGTTCGAGAAGCCCACATTGGAGTGCGGGGCGTAACAGCGTCGTACGAGGTGCAAGTTGCTGCCGTTGATCTCGCGGGAAATGTGGATCCGTCGCCGGCAACACGCAGCCTCCTGGTTGATGGAATCATGCCGGTTGTTATCGTGAGTGGTGCCCGGACCCGGAGCGCCGACGAGGGGCCCGTCGAGATTCGATGGAACATGAGCGACGACCGAACCGAAGCGGCTGCCCTGAAGGTTCGCGTTGAGATTTTTGATCTGGAAGACCCCAGCGATGTTCTATCGGCGCGGTTGATCGACAGCAGGGAACTCGCGCCAGGCATGACCAGCACCATTGTAGAGCTCGACAAGGTTGGTGGCGTGTATCGCGTCGAAGTACACGCAACCGACGAAGCTGGAAACGATTCGAAGTCGACGCTTCTCCTTGGCGTTGCCTCGGCAGGGGGGTGCTCGATCGGTGGCCAAGGGCCGAGCAGCATGTCGCTACTGCTCCTTGCCTTGGGAGCTCTGAGCCTCCGCCGTCGCCGCAAACGCCAGGCATGACAGTTCTGCGGTGCGAACGCTGTTGCGACCCGCCGCTAGAAGCTACGAGTCGGCGTCGAGCTCCGCTAACGCGATATCGATACTGTCACCGGTGGGAGCTGGTGGCGCGTTGCGCGGAACTCGCACAGGGGCCGGAGCCGCTCCGCGCGCCGGTACTGCAGCTGTCTTGGCAAATGGCGACGGTGGCGCAAGCTTCGATCCCACAGGCGGTGACGCCGATGGCCGTGCCGGAGCTCGGGGCGGCGCGGGAGGAGCCTTTACGGGCGGCGCGTGTGAGGCGCGGGCTCGGACTGGCGGCGCTGGGGCCACGGCGACAAGCTCGGTTGGTTCATCATCTTCCTCGTCGGGCGCGAGTGCGATAATTTCTGAGATCTCTTGCGTCTCATTCGCGGGATCCGGCAGTTCTCCTGGCACCATCGTTTCCTCGTCATCATCGTCATCGTCATCGTTGAATGCGACCAAGGGGTCATCTTCAATCGACTTGAGACCATCGACTCGGTTGGTGGGATCGTGTTCTCCAACGCCTTCTTTGAGCTCTCCGAGGCCAAGGGGCGCAAAGACCCATCGTGCGGCCATCGGCACAGCACTAATCTTGTTGAGCATGTCAGCCTTGGAAGCGAAGATTTCTTCACGGCGTCCATTGTCCAAGACCCGCTTTAAAACCAGCTCACTCTCTGCAAGTGACTTCTCGGCAATTTTGGAGACCACCGGGCCCATGCGTTGAATGAGTCGAGTGACGAGCGTTGTTGGCTCGTTGCAGCTTGCAAGAGGCTGTTTGTCAAAGCGGACTTCGATGAGCCTGGATCGCTGTTCGATTAGATCGACCGTCTTCTGAGAGAAGTTCTCAATCATCTCAAGAAGTTTCTTGGCATCGTCACCGGGCGCATCAAACGGAGGCGATTGCTCTCCCTTGTGAAGGCGGGTGATGCACACGCGCGGCGATGTTGGCTGCACGCGGATATCAATCCCTGTGTCGTCTTGCGCAGATGCGGTGCTTCGGAGCTGCACAATGATGTCGCTTCCAACGTGTTTCACACTGGTGAGAAAGAGTGGGAAGAGCCGATACGGCTTTAGTTTGACGCTCTTGCGAACGAAGCCAGACATCTCGGGTAGTGAGATGGTGAGCTCGGGGTCAAAGCTCGAGATCTTGATGGTCTCTTTAAAATAGTGGGCCGGCGGAATGTTGGCCGCAAAACGCCAAGCCAAACCTTGCTTACAGGAGCCCACCACTTCGGCGGCATACGATTGGCCCTCCGCATCAATTTCGACATTGACGGAACTCTCGCTGTCGGGAAGCCGGTGATTGAGTAGCAGTGGTTCAATGAGCTTGGCATTTCCCGCGCGCTCTCGGCCCCGGCTCGCGAGAAGCTCTTGCTCGTTCTTGGCAACGCTCTGCTTGAGCGATTCCGCAGCACGTCGCAACGTTGCCTCTGTGGCTTGGTGGATCGCCAAAATGCTCTGGTCCGTCACCGATTTCGAATTTTGACTCTTGGCCGTGTCCAACGTCGCTGTAACCGAAGCTCCCAAACTCCGCAGCCGATCAAGCTCTGCCGTCGCCTGCCGCTTGGCGTCGTCTGCCCCCATCCTGTTCCCAGCAATTCGGTGCTCGGAGAGCATGACCTGCACAGCGAAATCCAAGAATTCGCGCAGAAGCTCGATGTAGTTGAGCTCAAGTCCAGAGTCTGTGGAATCGCCGTAGAGATAAGTCATCCGAATTATTTCCTTTGTCGCGGGTCTCTCAGTGTACCGAACTAGCGGCTAGGTAGTGAAAGATCCCGTACCACCGCCAACGAGTGCTCAAGCCTCAGCGCAGATGCATCGCTTGGGTTCTTGAGATAATCGTCAAGGGCTTCAGTAAGTTCGCCAATGTGAGCGGCATTTGCACCGGCCGCAATCGTGTCGTCTAGAAGAGTACCTACTCCCACACCGTCGCGCCTGTTCCGAGCCATGATGAGTTCAATTCTTCCCAATGGGACCCGCGCAATTTCGGAGCGGGCGACAATCCAGGCGACTCCGAGGGCTGGCAAGGCCAGGAGGTCGGTGGCATCCAGCACGATTTGCGGGCGCATGCCCATGCCCGCCAGCATCTCGATTACGAGTTCGTTGCTGCCAGGACTAAGCTTGACCAGGGCGAAGACCACTGCGGTGAAGGTGATGGCGATGGCCGATTTGTAGCGGCGAAGGGTGAAGTCGATGGGGACCCCCAGGCGGTGCAGTCCCAATGCGGCGCAGTTGGCGACTGCGGTGAGCAGCAGCGGAAAGAAGACCAAGCCGGCGACGTCACTGAGCTTCCCGGTAAGAAATCCCGTTGCCCAGCCGCTGGGCTTGAGCCACCAGTCGTTGGCAACGAGCAGCACAAGCGCCGCGAGGGGAATCGGATGCAGGAATTCGCCGGCGGGCAGGGCGCGCTGGTTGGGGCCGTCAAGGCCGGCGAGTCGGGATCGCAAGGTCATGGATTGAAGAGACTGCGGGAGATACCCGCAATGCACCTGCTGGCATTTTGCCCTATTCCGCGGCAGCGCGCAGCGGGACCATCTGTATACTCCGCCCGTGGCAGAAGAGGCCGAAACTGATTCCAAGGAGCAACTCGCAAAAGCCGAAGAAGAGGCTCGCGAGCGCTATACCCAAGTCATCGAGGAGATTCGAGAAGGCGCCCATGCGTTTTCCTCGGATGTGCGAAGCCAGAGCGGCATCGTTCTCGAAGAGTTCATCGATCCGGAGGGCGAAGCCGTTGCAACGCTCGCCGAGGTCGAAGGCGATGCAGGAGCCCTGGCACTTGCCATGCCTCTTGATCTCATCACCTTCGAGACCTGGCTCTTAGGCCAGATCGGCGACGAAGAAGAACTCGATTTCGACAATCCAAGACACAAGAAGTTTTGGTTCACTCTCGGCGCTTGGATTGGCGAGACGATGCGACTTCGCCACGGTGGTCACTGGCTCTTCGCTGGCGATGACCCACGAGGCTGGCGTCTCGGATTTTCCAAGATCATGCTCGAAGTCGTTCCTCACCTCTTTGCCGAGCAGCTGCTTCGCATGGGGCAGGGCTCGGCCAAGAAGCTACTCGCAGAGATCGAGCGAATTCGCATAGGGCATGCCGAGCAGGCCGAGCGCGATGGTGGCAAAGAGATCGATCGCTTTACTCCACAGCACTATGTCCGCATGCACACCATGCCGCTTGGGCAGTGGATGGTGATGGACTTCGAATACCTCGATGTCTTTTGGAACAAGAGTCCAGTCCCCGACTTGGTCGCAGAGATCAAGAAGCAGGGCGAGCGCCTCGGCGCAAGCAACGTAGAGGTCGTCAAGCAGGTGACTGCTGCCCTGGAGAAGGCCGACCAAGCCAAGCCTCTTGGACAGCAGACCGGAGACCGAGGTCTCTTCGAGGCGATTGCGCAGATCATCGCGCTGCGTCGCACGACCTCGCCAATTGCCATGGACATTCTTGAGTCCTTGGTGATGCCAACGATTCACATTGGATTGCCTGAGAACTTTCCTGAGCTCGACGAAGACGACATCAGCAAGATGCACAAGGGCATCGAGCTCTTTGCACTCTTTGTCGACATCGTTCCTCACCAACACCAAGCTTGGGACGGCGGGTTCCTGGGAACCATTCCCAACGAAGACCTGGCAACGCCGTACCGCGACAAGACCAAGCTCGAAGTCGGCAAGGGCGACTGGGTCATTGTGAACCCAAAGAGTTTCGTCGAGATGCTCAATGACTACGCGCCAGACAAGCTCATGGAGAAGTACGACGGCTTTGTGAAGCACGTCGGCGAAGACGAGAACGCTCCAAAGCGTCGTGACGATGGTCGCATTCTTGCGGAGACGGTTTCTCGCGCTGTGGCCGAGGTCAAAGCCTGCGTCGACCTTGCCGCGGAAGATGGCAAAGTCCTGATGTTCCGCCTGCTACCACCACCGGGCTGATCGTTGGCACCAACGTCGGCACCGATGTAGGCAAGAGAACGCGCACTGTTGGGCAATCCGACAGTGCGCTTTTCTTTGTGCTCTGTGGCACGTGGTGGTTTGCCACATTCTCAGGTCGATGCCGTGTCTGCATACCAGGCATGGCATACTTAGGGCTGGCATCGCCTTTGCTCTAAGGAACCGTATGTTGAACACAGTATCTCGAACGCTTCGCACCGCTCTAGTCCTTGGCCTCCTTCCTCTGACAATGGCTGCAGAAGGAGATGGCTGCGCATCGAGCTCTCAATCCGATGCACCCGACGTTCAGGGGGAGTGGAGCGTGACCTACGACGACTCTCTTGACGTCACCATCCGCATCGGTGGGCAGGTCTACGATCGGCAATTGGGAACGGGTGGTGGCGCCATCGAAATCACTCACAACGGCCAGCCACTTTCCTTCGACCTTGACTGCGACCGGCCCGAGGTTGTTTGTCCAAGCGAGGCATGGCCTGCGACGATTCAAATTGAGCAGCGCAATGTTCAATTCGAGCATCGCATGATCGTGACGCTTCCAAGGCAAACGTGCGCGGGCGAACTTGTAGCGCCGCTGGCCGAGGAGTGTGGTGAGGGCACTCTCAACCCCGCTTGCGAGCAAGTCTGTGATGGCGAAGTAACGGTCAGCGAGCGCGAGACCTTTGGGGTGATTGGCGAGAGCGGCGAGAGCTTCCGTCTCTTCTTGGGGGCTGGCATTGCAACCAACGGCATCAACTGCGCTCTCTTGGGAATTTCCCTAGCCGACGCTACCCTCGACAACGAAGGGGCGCCCGGCACCGAGGAGTGGCGCTCGGTAGCAATGAGCTCCGGCCTTGTTACCGTTGGCTACGGCGGTGCCTGCCTGTGGGCGGGAGATCCTGACATGGATCAAGAACTCGAAGCGCTGGTTCTTGGCGCCAGCGTCGAGTTCCGCACCGGCTTCACCGGCGCCCGCGTTCCGTAACGCGAGTACCTGGCGAAGGCGATTATCTCAAGAAGGTGCCTACCGAGAGAATGCTCTTGCCGAGGGCGCCTACCGAGAGTGCCTACCGAGAGAACGTGCTCAAGTAGAAATCTCCCTTGAGCATCTTTGGGTCGGGGCCAGCCTTTGGCTTGAGCACACCGGCTCCAAAGTCGATGTCCACATTGTAGGAACCGACGGTTACCACGCCGCCATCAGCCAACGTTGCGACAGCCTTTCCCATATCTCTGCTGGTGTTGCCAAAACTCTTGGCCCAAAGCACCGAGCCCGTTGGCGACAGCTTGAGCAGGAACGCATCTTCTTTGCCCTTGGAGGTTAGCTTGGTCCCGGCAAAGTCGACGTCGTACCAAAACCAACCTGTGATGTAACTGTTGCCATGTGCATCGGTTGCAACGCTATTGCCCCAGTCTTTGTCTTTGCCTCCAAAGCCATGACTCCAAACGTGTGAGCCATTGGTATCGAACTTGGCAACGTACATATCCGAGCGCCCAACGGCTTTCAGGTCCTCGCCACCAAAGTTGACCGTGTCTTCAAACGAGCCGGTCATGACAACGTTGTCGGCGGGGTCTACGTCAATTCGAATCCCCATATCATCGTAGCTGCTGCCCATCGACTTTGACCAAATGTGCTGTCCGTCGGGGCTAAGCTTCACGAGGGCAATGTCGCGATTGCCGTTGGTTGTAAGCTCTTCGCCACCAAAGCTCACGGCAAGAGAAATCTCCGCGAGAAGCACGATGTTGCCAGCTGAATCGATTGCGAGGTCACGACCAAAGTCCTGGCCGATGGAACCAAAGGATTTGGTCCACAGATACTCGCCGGCAGGAGATAGCTTGGTTAAGAAAATGTCTGAGTCGCCCGTTGCGGTAATCTCCTGCTCCCCAAACATCACCTTGCTGCGAAAAACTCCCGTGATGTAAATGTTGCCAGCCTTGTCGACGGTCACGGCATCCGCCGCATCGATGTCGGTTGAGCCCAAACGCTTGGCCCAGAGCCTGTGTCCGTCGGCGGCAATCTTCGTGATGAAGATGTCATCGGCGCCGGCGGTAACGAGAGTGCCGTTGCCAATGGCGATCTCACCCGAGAATGAGCCGACAACAATCGTGCTGCCATCGTCGGCTACAGCTAGGGCTTCCGCCGAGTTGGTGCTCGTGCCACCAAGGGCTACCGACCATGCAACAGAGCCATCGGCCTTATTGAGTTTTGCCAGATACGCACTGATGTCTTCGGTCGTGTAGTCCTTGCCAAAGATTCCCTCGCCTTTGAAGTAGCCACAGACGAGGTAATCGCCATTGGCGTCGATGGCTACGCTGCGAGCGGCGTCGGTATCCGTGCTTCCATGGGTCACCGCGAACCCGAGCGTTCCGACATGCTCACCGGTGTCGGTTGGCAATTCGGCGACCGGAACGGGCTTCGGGGCAGTGGCCAATTTGGCAGCCTCGACCGGGGCGTTGTCCTTTTTCGTAGGGTCGGCCTTGGTTGCTGCGTTTTTCTCGGCTTTGCCAGTCTCTGTGCTCTCGCCGCCTTTTCCACAGCCTAGGCCGAGAAGAGGAATGGTGAGTAGGGCGCAGAGGGAACCTGATTTTCGGAGCATGATGGCATTACCTTGTCACACGCCTAACAGTGGCGCAAAGCACTCTGTCTCAGCTGGGCCCCTTGGGTGGGATGACCTCCGTGTGGGAGTGTGGTAAAGACCTCGCGCGATGGCGCCACAAACCGCAGAGCAGTCGAGTGCGGACCCTGCGTCTGGTTTTTGGACCGATATTCGGACCATTCCCAACCTGATGTCGATATCGCGGATTCTGATTACCCTCTTGTCCGCTGGTCTCTACCTCACCGGGTATCGAGCTGCCGGTCTCATCATCGGAGCCGCCGCAGGAGTCACCGACATTCTCGATGGCTGGCTTGCTCGCAAACTCAATCAATCGACAGAGCTTGGTGCCATCCTCGACAGGCTTAGCGACTTGGTCCTCGAGACGGTCGCGCTCACCTGCGCCCTCTACTACAACCTCTTACCGCCGTCGTTTCTCATCATCTATCTCATACGAGAATGGATCGTGATTTCCGCTCGGCAGTATGTCGCCGAGCGCGGTCACTCGATCCCCTCGTCCTTCCTCGGCAAGCGCAAGACGAATTTAGTCTTGGGCTCCTTCATCGGAATCTTTGCCGCCCACGCTGGGCTCGTGAGTGGTGATGCCGCCGAAATCGTCTACAAGACCGGCTACATGCTGATGGTCGGAGGCCTCGTCGCTTCCTACCTGTCTGGCATCATCTATCTTCGCAGCTTCATCGGAATCTACGACGCCGACTCCGCTTCGTAGCGTGAGTCGACGCGAGTAGGCCATCGAGCGTCGACTCCGCTGCAGGCTAGAGTCGACAGGAGCGCCGCCCTACTTGACGGGGGACGCCTTGAGGGCAGCCTTGCCGTCCTTCTCGTAGACCTGGAACTTCACCGACTTGCATGCATGCTTGGCGATGAGGGCATCTTCGTTCTTGCGCAGTTTCTTGGCGAAGCGCTCAAACGTGAGGTTCTCCGTGGGTTCCCCACACGTCTTCTTCAATGCGATGAACTCTTCGTACACTTGCTCAAAGTAGTTCTGAGGTTGGGCACTGTCATCGGCGATCGTTGGTGCTTCGTCATCGTCTCCGAGAATATCGGCGTCGATTGCCATCGGCACTTTGTGATTGTCCGTTGGCGCTTTTAAGACTGGGCCACTCGCGGCGTCAGCGGTTCTTCGCACCGGCACCGGAGGAGGCGTTTTTTCTGGTGTTGGAGTGCCAACAGGTTTCTTCGGCCGATTCATCTGAGCGGCGGCGAGCCCTGGCATTGGTGGAGCGGGAGTCTTGGGTTCCACCGATGGCAGGCCGAGACCGCCGGATGGGGCCGGGCCACCAAACTTGAACTCGGAAGGAGGCGGAGCTGCGGCTGCGCCGGAAGTGCCACCCGGTCCAATTGGCGGCAGCGCACTGGCTTGCGCATCCACAGCGCCTGGAGCTGGTCCCAGCAACTGGTCGAGGTCTTTCTTTGCGGCCTTTGCATCCCGGTGCATCTTGTCGATGGCGATGTTGACCGAGCGTGCGATGGAACCGTATTTCGAGCGATGCGCGTTTTCATCGAAGCGCTCGGTCTCACCTTGGGCCAATGCCACGGCGTTCTTGTTGAGCTTCTTTAGCGGCCCATCAACTTCGCGAAGCGTTAGAAGAAGTCCGACAACCATCATAACGATGAAGCCACCGATGACCTTAATCCATGGGAAGCGATCAAAGCCCAGGTCATCCTTCTTTGCAGACCCGAGCATGCCCATAAAGTCGAGCGGCTCTGCGCGCTCAATGAGAACGCTGTAGAAGGCTTGCTGCTCGCCCGCTTCACCAGGCAGGGCCGCGTTGACCACCGCATACCGTTTGCCACCGGCGGAGACGTGCAGCAGGGTACTGGCGCTACATCCTTCGCCCTCATCGATCTCGGACAATTCGGCTGAGCCCGCCACAACGTCTTTGTGAATCTGAATTGGCTGGCTCGCAGCAACCGATTTGCCACTCACGTAGAAGCTAATGTTTGCGCTGATGTTCTCGCTGAGCGAAACGGCAAATTCTTGATCCATTGCTTGCCCGACAACCACAGCTCCTGCCCACTCGAGGCTCTGTGTGAGCACTGGTGCTGCAGCAACTCGGTACAAGCCATCTTGCATCATCCATAGATCATCTCGAACGTAGCCATCAAGCGCATCCTGCACAGCGTAGTAGCCGCGCACGGAGTCGCCGTAGTTGGTGTTCTCGGCGTTGGAACGCGCAACGACTCTGCCCCGTTTGTCGAGAAGCCACACAAAGCTTGGCTTGGTTCCTGAGACGCTCTCAAGCAGCCCCTTTAGCTCTTTCCTCGCGGTGCCGTGTGCTTGTCCTGAAACGATGTCGTCCTTGGAAGCTTCAAAGAGCGTGCGCGAGAGTTTTAGTTGACGTACCGCTTGCGCGAATTCGGAGGTGAGTTGAATGCGGGCTCGTGCGTTGTCGCGAAGCAGGACTCCGGTGACAAGGCAAGCCGTGCGAACTCGATCATCCTCTTGCACCTTGGCGGCGCGTTCCGCTGGGCGGGGCATGATGAGCGCAATCGTGATGGCAACGCCCGCTACGATTGTGATCAGAAAGAACCAAATCTTGGAAAGAAACATAGAATGCTTGCAGCCCTACTGGGCTTCTCCTGCAGCGGCGAGTTTGGCGGGAAGAGTAACTTCGACCGCCTTTGGGGCTCGTTTGCCGGCAACGGTTACAGAGGTCGCAGGGATGTTGGTGACCCAACCACCCTCGTGCCAGATCTTGATATTCCAAGTTCCAGCTGGGACACCCGCAATACTGAAGGTTCCGTCGTACTTGAGCGTCGCAAAGTACGCATGTTCAAAGGCGACAATGTGCGCTAAGAAATGTACTGAGTCCTTGTCTCGGACATCGATGGGCGTGTGGGCCGTTGCAATGGCTTCCGTCACCCGCACACCTTTTGGATTGATGGGGTCACTGGGAACAACGTTGGGGTTGCTCTGCGAGTAGAGACGCGGCGTCTTGGTACCCATGTTCTTTATCTCGACTTTGCCGCCAACGATGACTGGGAGAATTTCTGAGTCGAAATTCTCGCCAACGATGCTGTAGCGCGAGGAGCGAGGGTTTTTATCCATGTCATCGACGGGGCCACCGTCTAGAACCACCACCATCTTGCGACGCGGGTCGAGCCCATCTGGTGGCCGCAAGGGATTCTTCGCGCGAGGCACAAAGCCCTGTCCCCGTTGGGGGGCCGGACGCCGCGAAGCACGAGGTGGCAACGCAATGGTGCCGGTAACCACTTGACCGTTTGGTGCACTGTGCACGGCGTCTGGTGAACTTATGAGCGTGAGGGCCAGAGCGAGTGCGCCGGCGGACAGATGTCGAATCAAGAGCATTCCCTTCCACCTCCTCATGGACATCGTCGGATCCGAGCGACCAGACCGGGCCAGAGGCGGTGTAACCTACTGAAAGATAGGTAATTTTCACCCCCGCCTGATTCCGAGTCAACGTTTTCACACAACTACTTGCGCAGCTTCTCGATACCAGAGGCGATGGTTTGTCCTGTTCGATTGGCCTTGGCGATGGCGGCTGGCATCTTGGCGGCGAGTTGGCTGGCTCCCCTCATCCATCCACTTCTATATGTTGCCGCTGCGTTTCTCAGCCTCTTGCACCTGCAAAGACCATGGCGGGGCCCTGTAATTTCAGCGCTTATTGGCGCGGCATTGCTGACCAGTAGTCTCGCGACCCAGCGTGAGGCCGAAGATCGAAATTCTGGCCAACTCGACGACCGAGAGCATGAGCCCCTGCTCGGAACCATCGTCGGGCCAACCCAACTGCACCAGGGCCGGCAACAGCTTGTTCTCGATACAGGAGCAGAACGAATCTGGCTCACTTTGTACGAGGGGGAGGACAACGCCAAGCGAGCATTTCTTCCCGGCCAGCAAATCTCGGTCTTGGCCAGGCTCGGGCGCCCACTGGGCATGCGCGGCTTGGGGGCCGCCGACCGGAAAATGCAGGTCATGGCACAAGGCGCATCACTGGTTGCGAGTGCGAGCGCCGCCGACGTTCAGATTCGTTCCCAGCGTTGGTCACCCTGGCGGCCTGCGATGCGAATGCATGCCGCCGCAGTCGACCGAGTTCAGAACCAGAGCGGGACAGACGATGGGCGCGCCATCGTGGCAGCACTGGCCACCGGAGAGCGGCGCCTCATGTCGGATTCTCTCAATGCAGCCGTTCGAGCATCGGGGTTGGCCCATCTCTTGGCGGTGAGCGGCATGCACATGGCAGCGGTTGTGGCGCTGGTCTACTTCCTCTGCATTGGACTTTGGTGTCTCTTGCCATGGCGTCAGAGTTTCGCACCAAAAGCAGTCGCATCCGGTGTGGCACTCATGGCGGCGATAGCGTTTGCAGCACTCACCGGTGCCCGACCTTCAACGTGCCGTGCATTGCTAGTCGCCGCGTTGGTGCTTGTCGGTATCATGTGCGATCGGCGAGTCTCGCTTCTTGCCGCCCTGGCATGGGCCGCTCTTGCGATGCTTTGTTGGCGGCCGGTGTTGTTGTGGGATGTTGGGTTTCAGATGTCCTTTGCTGCGACGATGGCCCTTGCCGTCGCCTTTGCCCCACAGGAAGGGCCTTTGGTATTCGAAGAAGCGACGCTGCGAAAACGCTTGGTCAACGGTGTCTGGAACATCATGCGAGCTTCGTTTTGGGCGAGCTTCGCAACCATGCCGATTGCGCTGTATCACTTTGGTGAGGTGAGTCCTTGGGCAATCGTCGGCAACGTACTTGCTGTGCCTCTCGTAACGCTCATACTACTCCCAGTATCGCTTGTTGGTATTATTCTTAGTTCCATTTGGAGCCCTCTCGGGAGTGTCGTCTTGGAGGTGTGCATAGGGCTCGCTGACGCCCTCGCGCAGTTCTGCTACGCCCTCGAGTCGCTGATGCCCATGCAAACTCGGGCCCCTCTACATCGGTGGGAGTTCTTCCTATGGGCGGCTCTCGGCCTGGTGCTACTTTGGAAGCGACTCTCGCCTTGGTCGTCTTGGCGCAGAGGTTCCCGGTGGGTCGTGGTGGCGATTCTGCTAGCTATGCTCGTTTGGTCCAGAGGCCAGGGGGCCCCGCACGTCGACGCCGTTCGCATTACCTTCGTGGAGATCGGGCAGGGCGATGCTGCCGTTATCGAATTGCCCGATGGCAACGTGTGGTTGGTCGATGGTGGAGGCTTGCCTTTTGTTGCTCCAACGGCCAAAGGAGACCCACAGAAGCTCGCCGAAACTCCCGCACGATTGGCACTCTTGCCTTATCTGCGGCATCGCAGAATCACACACATTGACTTGGCCATCGTCTCGCATGCGCATCCCGATCACTTTGTGGGGTTGCAGGCAGTCGCGCGTCGCATGCCGATTCGCGAAGTGTGGTCGGTTCATCAGAGAAGCGCGCAGCCCGGGCCGTACGAGACTTGGCTCGCCGGGTTGCGGGACGCGGGCACAATCGTTCGCGCCCCGGAAGTGGGCATGGCTCGCACGTCATCGGGAGCAGGTCTCGAGGTTCTCTGGCCCCTCTACTCGGAAACCGGCACGCAACTCGGGCGCGCTTCTATGGCAGATCCGATTCTCACGGTGAATGATAATTCCCTCGTGATTCGCTTGGTGGTTGGCCAGCGCAACGTACTTTTTGCCGGCGACATCGAGGCGGAAGCGGAGCAACTCTTGGTGGACCACTATGGCGATGGTCTGGGCGCTGACATCCTCAAGGTTCCCCACCACGGCTCGCGCACCTCCTCGACACCGGCGTTCGTAAGAGCCACGCGACCCGCCGTAGCGGTGATTTCCTGTGGGCGCGCCAATCGCTTTGATTTCCCGGCCGCGGAAGTCGAAGAGCGTTGGAGTGCGTCTGGTAGCCAGGTATTGCGCACGGACAAGGTTGGCAGCGTTACGGTGGAGATTGAGCGTTCTGGCCGCATGCGGGTGCGCACGGTCGATCCATTCTGACAGCCCGCCAAAAAACCAATTGGTCTCGATTCTCTGTCGACGATGTCGATTCCACTGGATCCGGACCATCAGTCGTTGTGTCCGTGGCGTTGTTTGACGCTGGTTGAGGCCGACGGATGATCTGAATGGCAGCGCCACTTGTGGGCGCCGTTGCCGCTGTGATGTAGTTGGCCTTGATGCTTCGCCGGTTCGTGCAGTTCTGCGTTCCCAGCCTATTGGGCGCTTGCGCTGCGGGGCTGTTGGCGACACTCGCTGAAACCGCGCTGCACACGCGACATCCGATCGAGACGTTTGCCGGAGCCGGTTTCCTGTTGCTCTTCGCCCTGCCCATCGGCACCTTGGCCAGTATGGTAGGGCGCAGCCTCGTTCGCGCCTGGAATTTTTCTGAGCTGCTGGCGCCGATCGTCGATGAACGCGGCGCAAGTCCGCGGTTCTGCGCCTGGCTTCTGTTCTTGCTTGCTGCCGGTGGCGTCTTGTGGGGCGGCACCTTTCAGGGCATGCGCATGCTCTTTGCTGCAACCCGCGTCAATGCTCTCGTGGCGTTGGGAGCCCCGGTTGTCGTTGTGGCGATCTGTTTGGGGCTTGTCGCAATCTCCAAACCCACCGTTGTGATCTTCGAGCAATTCTTAACATCGTTAGAAGCGCGAAGAGCCGCCAAGGGCAAGCGGGCGCTAGCCAAACCCCTGTACTTGGCACTCACGGTTGTCACTATTGGAATCGTTACGCTTTGCGTCTCCTGGTGGGTTGTCATTCTGCCAAGCATCGGTCACCTCGACATTGGCTTCGTAAGCTACATCGTACTCTTCGTCGTTGGCGTCATCGTATTTCCGTTATTGTGGCAACAGCTCACAAACGGAAGTGTTGGTCAACGCTCCATAGGAGTTGTTCTTATGGTAGCGACCTTAGTCTGTATCGTCAGTTCGCAATGGGCTCGCTACCAGCGGCCGTATACGATGTTGGAAATCTGGGGTGAGACCAAGCTCGCAGGCTGGGCGATCGACTCCATTTACGATGTACAGGCGCTTCGCGTTGACTTGCGTATCGACGGAATTGAGCCGATTCCCGTCCCTGGAGCACCCCATCCCAACGTTGTCGTCATCACGATTGATACGATGCGAGCGGATCGGGTTCCCGTGTATGGCGGCCAGGCTAAGATGCCACGCCTCAAAGATCTAAGTCGCACGGCCGCCGTCTTTGAACGAGCGTATTCACCTGGCAACGTAACAAGGCGATCGTTGCCAACCCTTGCAACCGGGCTTTCGCCTTCCCGTGTTCGAGGTCGCGTGGTGGGCTGGGCGTTGCGACTCGACCCCAGGCACGTGATGCTCGCTGAGCGATTTCGGGCCGGAGGTTACGAAACGGCAGGCTTCTTTTGTTGTCGATCGCATTTTGGGCGCGACCACAAACTCGGTCTGATTCGCGGTATCGACCACGTCGACGTGGAATACGATGCCATGAATCTCGCTAAGATAAATGCTGATTGGCTGCAAGCGCGACCAAAGACCGACGCACCTCTGTTTATGTGGACGCACTACATTGAGCCCCACAACTGGGTCAAAGACCACAAGCCAGGGCCAGAGGGCCGCACAAAGGATGCCCGCTACAACTTGAGTCTTGCCGCTACCGACGATGCTCTGGATGTGCTCTTGGAGTCGGTCTACGAGACCCTTGGCGAGAACACCATCATCGTCGTTACATCGGACCACGGTGAGGGACTCGGAGATCATGGGATTCCCCATCACGCCGGCAGCTTGTACAACAGCGAGATTCGCGTGCCGTTGATCATTGCCGGTCCCGGCATCAATCCGAGTCGCAAACAACAGGCGGTTGGTCTGGTTGATCTGGCGCCGACCCTTCTCGAGCTTGCCGGATTTGAAGCTCCTGGCATGCCGCAAATGGATGGGCTTTCCCTCGCTCCGGAGCTTCTCGGCACGCGAGACGATGCCCTCGGGGTTGGCGAGGCGTATTCGCAAATGGTCTCCGACCGGTCTGTGCATCAGAGTCAGGCCGCAGTGATCTCCGGCCGATTCAAGCTCATTTCTCGCGAAGGCGGCAAATACGAACTCTTCGACACCAGCCGCGATCCACGGGAAACCAAGGACATCAAAGACAAAGCACCAAAACTCTTTAAGTCCATGAAGGCGCGACTGGCACGGCGCCGCAAGGTGGATCGAGTTCCGCCCTTTTAGGTGGGGCCATCGGTTTAAGCGCGGGGAAGATTCGTAGTAGCCTCGGCGAGCAAGGCTTGGCTTTGCATTGACCGAGATTTTTTCTCCCAACCCCTAGACCAGGACAAACACAATGCAGTTTCTTTCCCCAGAGTGGTTCACTAAAGTTGCCGAGCTTCGCGCCGCAGCACAACCTCTTGAGCTTCCTTCGCAGCTCGCCGATTCGGTTATCAACGTGACTCTCACGGACATGGATGATGGCAAGCAAATCCACATTGCTGCTGGTGAGTTCATCGACGGACACAACGAGAGCGCATCTGTGACTCTTGGCCTTACTTCGGAGCTCGCACGCAAGCTCTTCCTTGAGATGGACATGCAGGCAGGAATGCAGGCGTTCTTCGCAGGCGAGATCAAGCTTGAAGGCGACGCCACGAAGCTCATGGAGCTTCAGAGCTACACGCCAGACGACAAGCAAAAAGCGCTGATGGATCAAATCATCGCCATCACCGAATAGCGTTTTGTTCGGTACGAATGAGCTTCCGAGGGAAGCGCAATACTCGCGTTTGGCTGTGCCAGGCGCGTCGGAGACTGGCGTCAACTCGTTTGGCATCAGTTTCCTAGTGCGGGGCAACAGCAGGACACGATGATCCCATGGGAGAAACTGGCAACGGGCAAAGCGCCCGACGGCCAGGTCCTTGAGTTGCGCCGCCGCGGCCATGAGTACCTAATCTACGCAGGCGGCTATGACCTCATGTCGAGTGAGGATGACACCTCCTCGATTGCGCTCAGCGAGCACGGCTTGGCCCATCTTGCAGCAACCAAGCGAGCTCGAGTTCTCGTGGGTGGGCTCGGCATGGGCTACACGCTGCGGGCGGCTCTGGACCGGGTTAACGCATCCTCCACTGTGGAGATTGCGGAGCTTGTGAGTTCGGTCGTTGATTGGAACCAGCAATGGTTGGGCGATCTGGCAGGAAATCCGCTGGCCGATCCTCGCACCCGGCTGTTGCTCGGTGACGTTCGCAAGCCAATTCGTGCTGCGAAAAACTCTTACGATGCGATCTTGCTCGATGTCGACAATGGGCCCGATGCCTTGGCACACAAGAGGAACGACGGCTTGTACGGCAATCGCGGAATCGATGAAGCGTATGAGGCGCTCAAAACCGGTGGCGTATTTGGTGTGTGGTCGTTTGATGACGAGCCGAGTTTCACGAGACGGTTAGAGAAGCGTGGCTTCAAGGTACAGACCCATCGGGTTTCGGCCTCCAAAAAGGGCCGCGGCCGGTATCACCAAATCTGGACGGCTCGAAAGGGCCGATAGGCAGGCTGCGTGGCTCGCTGTCGCGTGTGCTTTCGACGCCTGCCCGCGGGAGCGCGGTGTCCGGCGGACGGAACGAGCGCACCAGAAGAGCATGTTGGCCTCGTTGTAGGCGACCTTCCGCCAGGATACGAATCGCCAGAGGTGCTCGGAGTCGGGGGCTTTGCCACGACATGGGCTGTTACGGATTCTTCTGAGTGCCACGCCGCGCTAAAGTGGGGGCGGCGTGCAACGGTTGCCGCCAAGTTGCGGTTTGAGAGAGAGGCAGAGCTCTTGCGAGCAGCGGGCTCAGAGGTCGCACCGTTGCTGCTGGACAGCGGGACGCTGTGCGGCCGACCCTATCTCTTGCAGGAGCGTCTCGAAGGTGATTCGTTGGCCGCAGAGCTGGCGATGCTGCCTTCGGCAATGCCCGTACCGAGAGTCAGAGAAATTGCCACGTTCCTCGCCGAGGCGCTTGGCAAGCTGCACGAAAACGACATTGTCCACCGCGATGTGAAGCCAGAGAATCTCTTTCTCTCCGCAACTGGTTGTCGACTCATCGATTTTGGGTTGTCGGCTCGAATGTCCGAACGAGAAGCGAGGCGCGGAGGAACCGCCCTGTACGCGGCGCCCGAGCAATGGCGTGGTGCTCTGCCTGCGGGCGCTGCAGACGTCTATAGCTGGGGCATTGTCGTCTACGAACTTCTCTGTATGCGACTGCCCTTCTTGGGCGAAGGCAAGGCCGTTGAGTACCAGCACGCAACCCTTCGACCTCCGCGACCGAGTGAGTTTGTGAGCGTGCCCGCCGATCTTGAGGCCCTTGTCTTGGACGCCTTGAGCAAAGACCCAGAGCGACGCCCGACGTGTGAGCAGCTACTTGAGCGTCTCGCATTTGGCACACGCCCAGGGGCCGAGGTACCCGCGACTGGGACTGCTGCTATCGGAGACAATGCCTCGTCTTTGGTGCCCGCTTGGGTGCTGGTTTGCGACCTCTCGATCGATGCGGCCCATGCTGCACGGCTTGCCAAGGAGTACCGAGGAACGTTGGTCTCTCATCGGGAAGACCGCCTTTGTGTGGCTTGGGCCAGCGACACACTCGCCGACGCGGCAAGCATGTCGCGGCAATGTGGAGTGCGACTTCACTCTCTTGGTGGGCACCGGTGCTATCTGGAACTCGTCACAGTGAGCGTGTTCGAGCGAAATGGCAGTCGTGAGTTCTTTGGCCGAGAGTTGGAAGAATTCTTATGCCCCGATGGGGACTGGGATGAACTGCAACTTGGTGCCTCGGCGCAAGCCGCAAGCAGAGCCTACAACCCCCAGGTGAGGTTTATCGGACGGGACTCAGAACTTCAGACCATTCGTTCCGTCGCGGTAGAGGCGTTTTCGCAGGGGAACCCCCGAATGGTGCACGTCTCAGCTCCTGCTGGGGCTGGTTGCTCTCGACTCATCGAGGAAGCTCGCATTTTGCTGGCTCATGAGTACGAAGGATTGCAGTGTTTGAGCATCGACGCGCATACGGCCCCTGAGCTGGACGGTGGCGAGTTTGTCGTGGATATGAGCATGGACGGGCCGCTGCTGGTGCTCGCCGATGGGGTGGAAGCACTGCCCAGCGATACGCTGGCGGCGCTTGAGTTCGCGATGCTGCCGGGCGAGGACCGCCCAATTCTTCTTCTCTCTGCTGGCTCTCCTGCGTTTGCGTTGCAGCGCCCGCATTGGGGACAGCGCTGCGGGGGAACCACGGTCTTGGCACTCGATGCCTTGGCGACAGAGCAGTCTAGAGTTCTTCTTAGTGAACTGCTTCGACCTGCCGAGTATATTCCCGATTCGGCTCTAGACGAGCTTGCTATCTGGTGCGGCGGACTACCCGGGCCGGCTGTTGCGCTCGCAGGCAGCCTGCATCGCGACGGGTATTTGATCTCGGGGGCTGGCGGCACAAAGCGTCTCGACACCGAACGATTGGCATCACTTCCCGCACGCCCCTTTGATGAATGGGTCGCGAGTCGAGCACTACAGACTCTTGGTGACGAAGTCGCAACCTTGGCAACCTTGTGCGCTTGTATGGGATCGAGTTTTTCTGAGTCTTTGGTGCGCGCAGTTTCCGAAGCGGTCTCGTTTCGCTCGGGCATCGCGGAATGCTCTGTTGGGCTCTACGCACTTCGAGAACAGGGAATGCTTTTTGAGAGTGCAGGGCGCCTAGCGTTTTCAAACGCGGCAACTCGCTCGGTTTTGGCTGGACGCGTTCATGAGGAACGACGGCGCGAGATTCACGAGGCTGCGCTCGACGTTCTCGAGTCGCGAGACGGCGGGGATGAGGACGTACTGTCAGTTGCAGGCCATGCGGCCGCTTTGGGCCGTACAACGCAAGCGGCCCGAGCCCACGTTGAACTGGGGGATCGCGAAGCGCAATATCACCGGGCGATGGAAGCTCACCGTCACTATAGAGACGCGCTTCGGCTGCTTGAAACACAGCAAGATTCGGAATCGGTGCTTGTGCGTTTGCGAGCCTTGCTGGGCGCGGGACGAGCTGGGTATCGCATTGACCAATCTCTACTGGCAGCGAAGACACTGGAGCGTGCAGCGCTGTTGGCTGGAGAACTCAGAGAAACTCGGAAGCAGGTGCTCGCACTACTGGAATGCGCCACTGCACTCGACTGGGCACAGGAGCACGCGATGTCGGCGAAGCAGGTAGACGAGGCTTGTTCGCTGGCCCAGGTCTCAGGACTTGAAGGTGATCCTCTCGTGTCTCTTCGGCTAGAGCTTGGACTTGGGCGCAATGCGTGGCGCAAAGGCGATGTTGCTGGGGCAATCACACACTTGGAAGACGCGGCGGAAGGAGCCGCCGCTGCAGAAGACTACGATTCGAGGGTGGTGGCACTTATGCTCCTGGCGCCCGCACTCGTCATGCACGGAGAGCTTGCACTGGCGGAAGCGCGCTTTGAAGAACTCTTCGCGATGTGCGAACCGGCAAACGATCAACTCCATCTTTGCGCGGCCTACGGCAATCGCATGTTTCTCTGGTCCGCGCGCAAGGACCCGCATCGCGCGCGCGACGATTTGCGTATGGCAATGAGACTCGCGCAGCATGTTGGCCATCCTGGGCCGGAGCGTGTGGCGACCTACAACCTGGCCGAGGATTTGTATTGGAGTGGTGAGGATGATGCAGAAGCACTCCTACTTGCCGACCGCTCTCGTGTTCTCGCGACGAGGTTCATTGAATCGGCGGTCGCCGAAGACGCTCTGCTCGTTGCTCGCTGTGCGCTTGCAACTGGCGACCATGAGAAGAGTCGCGAGGCCTTGACGTGGGTGCAATCGCATGTGGCGTCCGAGCGGGTTTTTGGCGCCTCAGAGATATTCGCAGCGATGGTGTCACTCGTGTTGGGCAAAGGAACCCGCACAGAATCGTGGAGCGATTTAACGGCTCGCGCTGCCGCAAGCTTGGCGGGGGATGATTGCCTCGAGGTCTACTACTGGGCGCTCCGACTTGCGCCGGAGATGTCGCCCGAAACACGAGCAGCTCTCGTGAATGCCAGCACGCAGCTCCTTGCCGAGCATCCAATCTGGGCCGATCGCTTTGGCATCCTGGGCATTGGAGACGAGACGTCGTGAGGACATTGTGTGCAGGCTGGGGCCTGCAGTTGTTGCCAGGGTGGGTCGCAGCTCCCCTGGAAATGGGGCCGATTCGATGTCCAAGCTACTGAACTCTAGTCGACAAGGGTGCGGTATGCGATCTGCAACATTGGAGGGTGTGCGGATGCTCTCCTCAGGCTTGTGTATGTTGTTGGTGGCCTCTGTAGGTGCCTGTACGGATCAGTCCAGCGAGACGGGGCCTGGTCAGGATGTGCTTGAGGGCAAGCTCTCAAATAACGGTTTGGTTCTCGATCAACAAGCACTCGACCTCCTCAGTACACAAGCTCTTTCCACGACGGATGGCGCCGACCTTGTCGTTGATGAGACGGAGTTTGGCGCCCTATTGCAGGCCAATGGTGGTGCAGAGCTGCTGTCCTACTTGGTGACATGCGCGCTTGGGGAAGACCAAGAACTCAAGGTGGCTTCTTCTGGCCAAACCCTCACGGGGAACCTTGGACTGGCGCCTCAGTGGGCCGAGGAGCCATGTGATGAGAGCTGCCAGAGATGGATCTCCGCATGCGTGCTTGCGCATAGCAACGCGTTCGGAAGTGAAGTCGCGATCTCTCCGCGTGGGGGAAATTCTGGGATGGCTTGGAACTCGGGTATCGAAGAAGAATTCGACTATCAGGAGGCGGCGTTCTTTGGCAACGTCTTCGCCTCTGGCGACCAACGCGTGATGCAAGCATGCGCCGGAGCTGGCCTTGTTGCGGTGTCTTTGGATACCGGCAGCATTCAAGACGGTGCCGAGTTTCTCGCCGGAAGAATCTGTGGTGTTGGGGCATGCAGTTTTGAGTTTGCGGGCCTCTGCAGGGATTCTCTCGTCGAGGGTGTTCCAAACACAATCGATACCGGAGTATGCGCCACCTATGATAATGGGTATTTTTCTGATTGCGAAGAGAGCGAAGGATTCGAGGGGGACCTGCCTCTGGGCGACCCAAACGACACGAGTTCGGCGACTGGCGATCGCTACTCCGAAGTGATTACGGTCTACCTCAGCAAGTAGTCGACGTGGCGCACAAAAGAAGAATCGCAGGGTATGAGGTCTTGGACCGCTTGGGAGCCGGAGGCTTTGGAACGGTCTATCGCGCTAAGAAACCCGGGGTTCCCGACCGAGCGCTAAAAATTCTAAATGCCGATTTGCTGGTCTCAGAGCAGGCTGCGAAGCGATTTGAGCGCGAGGTGAATACCTTGCGCAGCGTCGCTCACGAAGGCTGCGTGAAGGTCTTCGAGTCTGGGAGGCTCGATGATGGCAGCCCGTTCTTTGTCATGGAGTTGCTCGAAGGCGAAGACCTCGCGAAGACGATGGCGTCCACGGGGCGGCTTTCGGAGCAGGACATTCTTCGCATTCTGGAACCCCTCTGCCGCACGTTACAGGCCTCGCATCAACTTGGCATCGTGCATCGCGACATCAAGGCCTCGAATATCTTTCTCTGCAGCGATGGGCGCATCGTATTGCTCGACTTTGGAATCGCAAAGGTGCTTGAGGTACCTGGCATGACACTCACCATGAGCAACCAAGTGGTTGGTACCGCATGCGCGATGTCGCCAGAACAACTCGCAGGGGCGCCCGTTAGTGCGCAGACTGACATTTATGGTTTGGGGGCACTCACCTTCTACATGCTCACTGGCGGCGTTGCCTTTGATTCCGACTCGCTTACCATGACCCAGCATTTGCATGGCCATGCTGCGAGAATTGCCCCCTCGTTTCTGGCACCGGTCACCGGAGTCGTTGATGAGGTTGTTGTTCGTGCGATGGCGCTGCGAGCAAGTGACCGGCAGCCTAGTTGCGAGCACTTCTACCGACAATTGTCTGCGGCGTTCGTGGGAAGTGACGAGGAAGCAGCGCGCGAGGTTCTTTCGGTTGTTGTCCATGTATTCCTAGGAACGTGTGGCAGTGAGTTGCGCGAAGCTCAGCGGGCCGCGGATGCCCGTTCCGAAATGTTCTCAGTTCTCGGTGCCGTGGGGTTTCAGCGTGTTGCGGAGCGGGTGCGAGGTCTGTGTTGTGCTCTCGTGCTTAGCGATGATGCAACGGCGCGAGCTCGCGAACGGGCAAGGGCCCGACAGGCTATCGCCACTGCACGAGAGAGTCTTTCCCGTCTGGCTCCCGTAGGAAGTTCTCTGATGGTCTGCGATGGGGAAATTCTCGTTGCAGGCCAAGAAATTCGATCGGGCGCGGCCTTGGTACCCCCTCTATGAGTCTTCAACATCGATCTCGGAACCCAAACTGGAAAACCCGTGCGCTCAGCGCAACCGCAAAGGAACTGCGCATCCGACGGTTTCGGGTCGAGGTCTTGGCGGGCCGAGATCAAGGCGTTGTCGCCGCAGCGGATGGGGCCGAACTGGCCATTGGAACGGCACCGGGCAACCAGCTGATTGCGACCGACGCCTCGGTTTCGCGCCACCACTGTGTGATTGAGGCTCGCGAGGACGGCTTTGTCGTGCGTGACCTCGGAAGCACCAATGGCACCACACTCGGTGGCTATCGCGTCACCAACGCTTTCCTTGAGCAGGGCGCCGTCATCGGGATTGGCGAAACATCACTCCGATTTGAGTTTGGTGATGACGAGATTCGACAGTCGCTAAGCGCGGAGTCTGAGTTCGGAACGGTACTTGGCGGCAGTGTTGCCATGCGCGGGCTCTTTTCCTTGATGGAACGGGTGGCCTCGGCAAACGCTACGGTTCTCATGACCGGGGAAACCGGAACCGGCAAGGGCGCGTTGGCCGAAGCGCTGCACCAACAAGGCTCGCGATCCGCTGGGCCGTTCGTTGTTGTGGATTGCGGCGCGATACCCGATAGCCTGATTGAGAGTGAACTCTTTGGGCATGAAAAGGGAGCGTTCACAGGAGCTACCGAGCAGCGCATTGGAGCGTTTGAGCGCGCCAGTGGTGGCACCATCTTCCTCGACGAGATTGGCGAACTCGGAATCGATATGCAGCCAAAACTGCTCCGAGTGCTCGAGAACCGCGAGCTGCGGAGGGTTGGCGGTTCCGGGACAACCAAGATTGATGTACGCATTGTGGCGGCTACCAACCGCGATTTGCGTGAAGAGGTAAATACTGGAGGCTTTCGTGAAGACCTCCTATATCGGCTCAACGTCATGCATTTGGTGATTCCGCCGCTTCGCGAACGGCGCGATGACATCCCGATGCTCGCGGAGTCGTTCTATCGCCACTTCACGAAGGATACCGGAGCACAGCCTCCTGCGGATCTTTTGCGCAAGCTCATGCGGCAGAAGTTTCCCGGCAACGTTCGTGAACTCAAGGCTGCGGTGGAGCGCTCGGTCGTGCTTGGCGACCTAGAGCAAACGACACTTGCGTCATCGGGGGCCGAGGAACTCGATTTCACGCAGACCTATCGAGAAGCAAAGGAGAGCGCTGTTCACGAATGGGAGCTGCGCTACATCCCGGAACTTGTGGAACGGTACGATGGCAATCTCAGTAGAGCTGCACGCGCCGTTAGTATGGATCGAAATCATCTGAGAAAACTTCTTAAGGGAATTCGAGACGACGACAGCAAATAGAAACGCCGAGTGCCTACAAGAACACTCGGCGCCTATGCTCTAGCAAGCTTCTAGAAGCTAACGTCTACAATGCCATCGCAGTCGGTATCGATGCCGTCGGGGACGCCATCGCCATCCGTGTCTGAGGCCTCAGGAATACAAACGGGGAAGCTCGATCCGCCGCTTGGAACGTCAATGTCGGCAATGCCATCGCAGTCAAGGTCGACGCCATCCGCTAGCCCATCGCCATCGGCATCGATAGGTCCGGGAACACAACTCGCCGGGCCACTGGTGTCAGCAACACCATCACAATCGAGGTCCACGGCATCGTCGACTCCGTCGCCATCCGTGTCGAGAGGTTGAGGGAGGCAGCCAGGGGCATCGACATCCGCTACACCATCGCAATCCAAATCAATTGCGTCGTCCACGCCATCGCTATCGGTGTCCAGCGCTTCGGGGATGCAGCCAAACGTCCCTCCAGAACTCACGTCCGCCACGCCATCGCAGTCGAGATCTAGACCATCGGGGATTCCGTCGCCGTTGTCATCGAGCAGTGGGTTGAGACAGAGTTCGATTTCGGGGGTTCCATCACAGTCAAAATCGAGCGCGTCGGTCACGCCATCGCCGTCGGTATCGATTTGCGGTGTGTCGCAAAGATTGGCGATGTCGAGGTCGCAGTTCCCATCATCATCAATGTCGATGCAGTCGGGAATGCCATCGCCATCGCTATCGGCAAGCGAAAGTGCTTCCTGGCTTTGTCCTGGTTGCACTTCTCCAGCGCAGGCAACAACAGTTAGGGGGAGCGCAGAGGCTAAGAGAAGGGCTGCAAGTCGGTTCATGGAATGTCCTTTTGGCGGGGAGCCGGTTGGGGTGTGCCCCCTGTAGAGCAAGCCCAGTGCCACCGACCACCATTCCTGTGAATCACGGAAACATTAGTAATAATAGCGTCTTACGCCAAGTGCAGGCAATGGCCAGCACGGGGGAACTCACCCGCATTTCCGAGCAAGCGCAGGCCGTGGCCTGCATTTGATGACCCGACCTATTCGACTTCGTGCAGTGCGGAGCAAACGTTGAAGCAGTAGTCGCCGATCTTTTCCATGTTGGTCATCATGTCCAAGAAGATGAGACCTTCGCGCACGTTTACGTCGCCCTCTTGCATGCGCGTTGCATGACTTTTGCGACTCTTGTTTCGGAGCGCGTTGATTTTTCCCTCGAGCAGTTTCACTTCTGCGAGTGAATCCTCTCCCTCGGCGCCTAGGGACGTTTCGGTGGCGTCGAGGAAGGTGCCAACCGAGACCATCATCTCGTCAAGGTACTCTTGGGTCTCTGCCGAGAACGTGTACTTCTTCTCCCAGCGTCGTTCTGCAAGAAGCACCAAGTTCATGCAGTGGTCGCCGATGCGCTCGACGTCGTTGGCAATTTCCAAGAAGGTCGAAACCCGACGGCCCACAGCGAGTGAGGTTCCCGAGCGCGCGAGTTGAGAACAAAAGTCGATAATCTCTTCTTCCATCTCGTCGGTTTTTTGCTCTTCTCTCTTAATCTCATCAACCAAGTTGCCGAGCTTCTTCTCGGGGTTGCCAATCACTTCTTTGAGATTGCCGAACATATCGGTGCACACGTGCACCATGTTCTGAAGTGCACGTCGTGCCTCGACCGTTGCTAGTTCGGGGGTGCCTTGAAGGCCGGTGCTAAGAAATTGTAGGTGAGCGCCTTCTGTCTCGCCCTCGACCATGGGCACGAGCCAAAGCACAATTCGCTCGAGGTGGGTGACGAGTAGCGCCAGAACGATTGTGACGATGATGTTGAACGTGGTGTGAAACGCTGCAACTCGAGAAGTCATGATCAGCGGATCCGTCGGGTCCCCGGAAACGATAATCGTCATCAAATCCAAGAGCGGCCCAATAAAGGGAACGATCATCAGCACACCCAAAACGTTGAAGAGTGTGTGGAAGTGAGCAACGCGCCTCGCATTGCGGTTTGCGCCAATCACTGCGAGTTGTGCGGTGACCGTCGTTCCGATGTTGGCACCGAGTGCCATGGCAGCGGCGAGGTCCAGGGTGATCCACTGTTTGGCAACCATCGTGAGCACGATTGCGGTGGAGGCAGATGAAGATTGCACGATGACCGTGACGAGCAGTCCGGCGAAGATGAAGAGAAGCGTTGAGCCGAAGCCATATCCGGTGAGGCTGGTTAGAAACTCAAACGCCTCTGGGCTGCTCTTTAAGTCGGGAACACCGTCCTTGAGAAATTTGAGGCCAAGGAAGAGCAAACCAAAGCCGACCAAAACCTCAGAGATTTGCCGACTGCGCGGGCTGCCGAGAAACGAAAGCGGAAAGCCGATGCCAATGATGGGCAGGGCAAACGCCGAGATTTTGATCTTGAAGCCGAGGAGCGCAACGATCCAAGCGGTGAGTGTTGTACCGATGTTGGCACCCATGACTAGGCCCATGGATTGGGTCAGGGTGAGAAGGCCTGCGTTCGCAAACGACACCACCAGAACGGTCGTTGCACTGGACGACTGAACGGCGCAGGTCACGAGGAAGCCGCTGACGATGCCAGCAAAACGATTCACGGTGAGTTTCGCAAGAATGGCACGAAGGCGATTGCCAGCCATTTTCTGCAGGCCGTCGCTCATCACGCGAAGACCAAAAAGAAACACACCGAGACCACCGAGAATTGTAAGAATGCTGCTCATGTCGTTTGTTACAGTTTCGTGCCAGTCGCGACGGGGGCTACCAAACGGGTTCTCGACCCTCGCGTCAAGGAACCAGGGGCCAAATTGGGTCTGTCAGCGTCAGCAGGTAGGATTCCGCCTGTGAAAGAGGCCCGTACCGATCTACTGCTGCCCACTCTGAACGAGGTGTGGGGGTATCCGGCCCTGCGTGCTGGACAACGTGAAGCGATTGAGGCCTGGGCCGAGGGCCGAGAAGTCATCGCGCTGCTGCCCACGGGGGGCGGAAAATCGATGTGCTACCAGCTGCCAGCGCTGGTTGAGCGAGCGCTCGGGCGGGGCACAACGCTTGTGATTTCGCCACTCATCGCGCTGATGCAAGACCAGGTGGATTCGCTGATGGGGCGAGGCGTGACCGCCGCGGCACTGAATTCGCATCTCTCGAGGTACGAGCAAGAAGAGGTTGAAGCAGCACTGGAAGCGGAGCTTCTCGACGTGCTCTTAGTGTCTCCAGAGCGCGCAGCGAAATCGCAATTTCGCGAGCTGATCCGCGGTTGTGAAATCGCACTCATTGCCGTGGACGAAGCGCACTGCGTGAGTTCGTGGGGCCATGACTTTCGTCCCGAGTACATGCGCTTGGGAGAGTTGCGCGACGTTGTCGACGCTCCCATGATGGCCTTGACCGCCACAGCCACGCCTCGCGTCGTATCAGAAATTATCTCAGGGCTCGATCTCAAGGATTGCGAAGTGATTCGAGGCAACTTTGCGCGACCGAATCTTCGTTTCTCGGTGTCACTTGAATCGGGCCAGGATGCTCGTCTTGAAGCGATCATCGCGCTCTTGGAAGACAAGGGAATGCGTGGCAACACCGGTGACGGCAAAGCCATCATCTATTGCGCCTCTCGCAAGAAGGTGGAATCGATCGCCGCCGAACTGCGCTCCGCAAATTTTCGCGTGGGCTTTTATCACGGCGGACGAGGCCAGGAAGACCGGCAGAAGGCCCAGGGAGCCTTTGAGGCTGGGCGCACTCGGGTTTTGGTTGCGACCAACGCATTTGGCATGGGCATCGACTATCCCGATGTTCGTGTGATCGTGCACGCGCAGGCTCCGGGCAGTTTGGAGGCGTATTATCAAGAAGCGGGGCGCGCCAGTCGCGATGGCGAACCTGGCTACTGCTTGCTCTTCTTCTCGGCTGGCGACATGGTCTTGCAGCGCCGATTGGTGCGCGAGGCAAAAGATCGAAATCGCTCGAACGAAGCACTTGCGAGTATCGAGGCATATGCGATGTCGACCCAGTGTCGGCAAGAACTGCTCTGTCTCCACTTCGATCCAGACGCGGAGGTCGCTACCTGTGGATGTTGCGATTTGTGCACCGATGGCGATGCGGTTGCGGCGGGCCTTGAAGAGCAACGTGCAGCCAAGTTGGCGTCCATTGAGTCCCTCGCCGACTTCGAACTCGATCTCATTGTTTCGGCGGTGGGCAACCTTCGCAAACCAGTTGGCAAGGCTTCGCTTGCTCGGGCCCTGCGAGGGAGCAAAGCGAAGGCCCTGCGAAAGTATGGGTTGCAGAATCTTCCCGAGCATGGCGAGCTCAAGGCCCGCAGTGAGCTGTCCATCACGGCGGCCATCGATGGCCTCATGCGCGACCATCGACTTGTGCCCAAGGGCCAGAAGTATCCGACGGTCTGGCTGCCCAATAAGCCGGTTCGGGGGCGCGCCAGTGCTTCGTCGACCGCAAAGGGCGGCACCTCAGCTCGCACCACGACCGCTCGCCGGGCCAAGCCGCGGTCGAGCAACCTGCACCGAGCCCTCGAGCTCTACCGCAACCGCACGGCCAAGAAGCTGCGCTGGAAGCCCTATATGGTGGTGCACAACAAGGTAATCACTCAGCTCGACACCAAACGCCCAAGCAGCATCGAGCAGCTCTACGAGATTGACGGCCTCGGCCCAGCGAAAGTGGAGCAGTTTGGCTACGAACTCCTAGATATTGTGCGGCGTTACGACCACTAACATCTTGACCTCACCCGAGCCGCGTGTTTGTTTCACGCCGCCATGACAGTAAAAATGGGTATCGTCGGTCTTCCCAATGTGGGCAAGTCCACACTATTTAACGCGCTTGCCTCTGGCGGCGCCGAAGCGGCTAACTTTCCGTTCTGCACCATCGAGCCCAACGTCGGCATGGTGACAGTTCCAGACGAGCGGCTCGCACGTCTTGCGGAGATTTACAGCTCAAAGCAGTGTCTCTACGCGACGCTTGAGTTCGTCGATATCGCCGGTCTCGTAAAGGGCGCTTCGAAGGGAGAGGGGCTTGGCAATCAGTTCTTGGCAAACATCCGCCAGACCGATGCAATTGCCCACGTTGTGCGCTGCTTCGAAGATGAGAACATCGTGCACGTGCACGGTGGCATCGATCCGATAGGCGACGTCGAAGTGATTGAGACCGAGCTTGGCCTGCGCGACCTTGAGAGCGTCGAGAAGCGCCTCTCGAAGAGCAGCAAACTCACCAAAGCCGCGGGCAATGCAGCGGCACTCGCAAAGATGGAAGTTGGCTTGCTCACCCGCGTTGTGGAGCGACTCAACGAAGGCTTGCCCACGCGAGGCATGGAGTTTTCCGACGATGAGCAAGTCGTCATGGACGAATTGCAGCTTCTCACGGCCAAGCCTGTTCTGTACGTCGCAAACGTCGCCGAGGAGCACGCTGGATCTCCAGAGGACTCAGAACATTACCAAGTGCTCGCAAAACTCGCCGCCGACCGTGGCGCTGAGATTGTCGCGGTGAGCGCAGCGATCGAGAGCGAGGTTGCCCAGCTTCCCGCCGAAGATCGACCGGAATTTCTGGAAACGCTTGGACTCGAAGAACCCGGACTAAACCGAGTCATTCGCTCAAGCTACAAACTCCTCGGGTTGCAGACCTATCTCACTGCTGGCCCAAAGGAGACTCGTGCATGGACCATCCGCATCGGCGCCAAAGGTCCAGAGGCTGCGGGTGTCATTCACTCCGACTTTGAAAAGCACTTCATCCGGGCAGAAGTCATGCGATATGACGTGTTGGATGAGCTTGGCTCTGAGGCAAAGGTAAAGGCGGCGGGCAAGCTTCGGGTTGAAGGCAAAGAGTATGTTGTCGAAGATGGCGACGTCATGAACTTCTTGACGAGCGCATAACGCGCGCTGGGCATGGCCGAGTCGGAGCAGGAAGCGGGTATCGGTGAGCGGGTAGATGCCGCCATCGAACTCCTGCGCGAACTGCGAGACAACCGCCGACTCATGGCAACGCTCACCGAAGAGCAAAGCAGAAATCTTCTTATGTTTGCGGGACAGGTCACGAGACCCGGCCCGTGGGCGAAGCGTGAACTTGCTCGGGAAGTGCGAAAGCGCCGACGTGAGGAGGTGCGCAACCGAGATGAGAGAACTCTCGCGGGTACAGGCATTCGGGCAAAACGCCGAGAGCTTGTCTACCAGACTCCCAAATTCATCACGCCCCCTGTTGCTGCAGGGCAGCCGATGCACGCATTGGGGCAGGGGCCCGAACTTCAGACCGAGCGCAACTGCTACATCTGCAAAGAGGAGTTTCGCGAACTCCATTTCTTCTACGACTCGATGTGTGAGACGTGTGCAGAACGCAACTATGCCAAGCGCACGCCTGCTGCGGATCTGCATGGGCGCGTTGCGCTGGTGACTGGATCTCGGGTCAAGATCGGCTACCAAGCGGCAATCATGCTTCTGCGGGCTGGTGCCAAGGTCATCGTCACAACGAGGTTTCCCCGCGATGCGGCCAAACGCTATGCGGCGGAAGACGATGCGAGCGAGTGGGCATCGCGTCTCGAAATCCATGGCCTCGATCTGCGCCATACCCCAAGTGTTGAAGCGTTTTGCAAGCACATGCTCAGCACGCAGCAGCGCCTCGATTTTGTCATCAACAATGCCTGCCAGACAGTGCGCAGGCCTTCGGGCTTCTACGAGCACTTGATGGATGCGGAGAGCGCCGAGATACGCCAACTACCGGCTCTGGCGCAGCAGTTCTTAGCATCCTACGAGTCGTCGGAGCACCTGGCCAATCCAAGTGAGACCGCAGTAGGGCTGCAGGAGTCGGCGGCGCTCTCTCAGGTGGCCTTGCTTGACGAAGACCTCGATCGCAGCACTAGCATCTTTCCTGCAGGGCAGCTCGACCAAGATCTACAGCAAGTAGACCTTCGGAAAATCAATAGCTGGCGACTGCCACTTGCGGATGTGAGTTCAGTAGAACTCTTAGAAGTACAGTTGGTGAATGCGGTGGCCCCGTTTGTGCTCAACGCCAAACTAAAACCACTGATGATGCGGGTTGCGTCGAAAGACAAGCACATTGTGAATGTCTCAGCGATGGAAGGTCAGTTTTACCGTGGCTACAAAACTGACAAACATCCGCATACAAACATGGCAAAGGCCGCGCTCAACATGATGACGCGGACATCGGCCGTGGACTACGTACAAGATGGCATTCATATGAACAGTGTCGATACGGGCTGGGTGAGCGATGAGGACCCAGCTGAGATTGCCGAAAGGAAGACTCGAGAGCGCGGTTTTCATCCGCCACTGGATATTGTGGATGGCGCTGCGCGGATTGTGGATCCAATCTTTAGCGGCATCGCCACCGGGAATCACGTATGGGGACTCTTCTTGAAAGACTACGGGCCAACGCCATGGTGAGAACTGCGCTCCTATCATTGACGGTTGTGTCCCTCTTGGGCTGCGACTCCGATGCGAACGTATCGCCCGACGCGACTCTACGAGCCGACGCCATGGCGACATTTGATGCCGCCGTTTTCGATGCAGCGCCCGCCTTCCCCGAACCGGGCTTTGGTGAAATTCTCGGCGAGTGCGATGTTCTCGATGATGAACTCACCGCCGGTGCGCCTTCGATCATTCACTCGGTTTTCGATTTTAACCGTGGATACGTCCAATCGGATGAAGACATGCTCACCGCCGGCGGTCAGCAGATTCTTGATGAAGGCACAGCGGGTGGTAGTTCCGTCCTCAGTGAGGTCTTTGCGTTTGAGATGTTGAGGCGGTGTGAATCCGCAATCCTGTTAAAAACAGAGACCATGATTTCCTACGATACCGTGGGCAAGCTGACGGATTTCTTGGCCGAGATTGACTCGCTAAAGATCGGTGTCAGCGTTACCCGTGCCGTTGGATTTCCCTTTGATGACCCCTACGAGCTGTCCCAGGCAACAGACCTGCTTCAAGGCAAACTCAGTGACATCTTGGAAAGCTCTGCCAACGTGTCTGATGAGGACCGATGGAACAAGCAAATCTTGAGCATTTTGGCATACGCGCCCGAGCATGCGAACGTGTTGGAGGAAGCGTGGTTGTCGCTCGATGACGCAACGCGCGCGGACACCATTGTGCACATCATCGTGACCAATGGTGATGACGACTTTATCTACTGCAACGGCACCTGTCCCCAATGACCGATATCTTACTCAGTACCCTTAACGCCAAATTCGCGCACAGCTCTTTGGCACTGCGATACCTCTACGCCAATCTCGGCGAGCTGCGCGATCGTGCAGCGATTGCTGAGTTCATCTGGAATGAGAGGGCATGCGACATCGCAGAGTCGATCTTGCAGCGCAACCCCAAGCTGCTTGGCTTGGGCGTCTACATCTGGAATGCAACGGAGACGCTGGAGCTTGTTCGCACGCTAAAGTCAGTGCGCCCCGAACTCATCATTGTTCTGGGAGGGCCAGAAGTGAGCCACGAAACCTTGGAGCAGGAAATCGTGGAACTCGCTGACTACACGATTACGGGCGAAGGAGACACAGCCTTTGCCGCGCTTGCGCAGGCACTCTTGGTGGAGAACGAGCCCCCGGCAGAGAAGGTGATGGCAGGCGGCACGCCAAAGCTTGCCGAGCTTGTTTCGCCGTACGAATACTACAATGACCTCGATGTCGAGAAGCGCTCCATCTACGTGGAAGCTTCACGAGGCTGCCCCTTTCGCTGTGAATTCTGCCTTTCTTCGCTCGACCTTGCAGTTCGACAATTCCCGCTGGAGCCGTTTCTTGCGGACATGAAGCGATTGCTTGATCGAGGGGTGCGGCAGTTCAAGTTTATTGATCGTACGTTCAATCTCAGTCCGAGAATCTCGTCTGCCATCCTAGAGTTTTTCTTAGAGCATATCGAGCTAGGCGTTTTCGTGCACTTTGAGATGGTTCCCGACAGGTTGCCTCGCGCACTACGCGAGGTTGTCGCCAAGTTTCCAGAGGGCAGCATCCAGTTTGAAATTGGCATCCAAACCTTCGATGAGGGCACGTCCGAGCGAATCTCTCGCGTGCAAGATCTGGGGCGTCTTGCCGACAATATGGAATTCTTGACGACCCAAACTCATGTGCACATTCATGCCGATCTGATTATCGGATTGCCTGGCGAGAGCATGGAATCGTTTGCACGCGGTTTCGACCGGCTCGTCGAAATCGGGCCGCACGAGGTTCAGGTTGGTATTCTAAAGCGTCTCCGTGGAACTTCAATCATTCGTCATAACGACGAGTACGAGATGGTGTATGCCGCTACGCCGCCCTACGAGATTCTGCAAAACAGCGTGCTCTCGTTTGAAACACTCGCCCGTCTCAAGCGGTTTGCGCGCTCATGGGATCTGGTAGCGAATCGGGGGAACTTCCAAGAGAGCTGCGTCCTGCTGTGGAACGACTGCGGGCCCTTCGAAGGGTTTCTGCGCTTTAGTGATTGGCTCTTCGAGGAAGTTGGACACTTCACGGGGGTCGCACTCGACCGACTCGTGAAGCTCATGCTGCGATACCTAACCGAGGTTTCGCCGTCGCCAATAAGCAAACTTGAGGCAGCGACGGTCTTGGGGCGCGACTACATGCGCAGCCGCGGGCGTCTGCCGTCCTTCCTTGCCGACATCACCGGCGAAAGCACACGTTTCCGGCCAGCGGGAAGAACGCAACACGGAGCGACTCCAAAGCGGCAAGCACGTCACCTTGAGTCGTCTGCGGCCAAGCCGTAGCAGCGGCTACTTGCTGTTTGGCGCCGGTTGAGGACGTCGGCGGCGAAGCTTCACGCGCAGATTCGTCGGAATCATCGTAAAGCTAAAGAGTTCTTCCACGTCGGAACTCTTGCCAACTCTATCCACTTCGAAGTTCTTGTAGAGAACGCTTAGCACAATGTTCATCTCTAGCAGTGCCAGGCTTCTGCCAGGACAGATGCGAGGACCTGAGCCAAAGGGGATGTGCACAAGTTTCTGTTGAGCTGCTTCTGCGGTTGATGGATCGAGCCAGCGTTCCGGTATGAAGCTCTTGCCGTTGGGCATCACTGCGTCGTCGAGTGCGGCCGTGCGAATGAGGAGAGCAATTGCGGTCTTCTCGGTTATCAAGACGTTGTCGATAACGACTTCCTTGTTGGCATCCGCTAGGAGAAGCGGCGCAACGGGGCGGAGCCTCATGGTTTCATTTGCGACCGCCGTGGCGAACGTGAGGCCCTGAGCCGTTTCACGGCTGGCGGGAACGTGATGGGCACCGAGTGCCGCGTCGAGTTCATCATGCAAGCGCCCGACCGATTCGGGCCGATCGAGAAGCTCATGTACCGCCCATGCGAGGGTGTTGGCGGTTGTGTCCTCGCCCGCGAGTAGCATTGTCAGAGCGTTACCGAAGATGCGTTTCTCCGAGAAGGGCTGCCCGTTTTCGTCGCGACTGGAGAGCATCGACTCCAGGAAGTTCGTGGGGTTCTTGGCAATCTCGGGGTCGGCTGCTAGTCGAGAGCGAGTTTCTTCCACAATGGGGGCCAACCAACTCCGCAGTGCGGATACGGCTTTGTCTACGTCTCGATCTTTGGCGAGCTTTAGGACGCGCCAATAGGGAAGAGGAGCTTGCAGGCGCCGCGAGAGCGCGGGAAAGACCTTTTCCATGTGGCGCTGAATTACATCGCTGCCCTTCTCAAGGGTATTTGCATCGTGACCAAACGTGAGCATCGTTGTCACGTCGACGGTAAAGCGCATGAGATCTTCTTGAATGTTTAGAACGCGTCCAGTATCGGCAACCCGTAGCCATCGCAGCCGCAGCCGCTCTGCCATGTCTGCCAGGACACCGTAAAAGTTCTTAAGGTTGCGGTGCGAGAGGGCCGCAATCGCGAGTTTGCGCTGGGGACGCCATGCAGCACCTTCGGCGGAGAACACGCCGTCGATGCCAAGCTCGTCGAAGATCGGCTTAACACGGCGCGCGCGTCGGAACGTATCTGGCCTCTCGCGAAGAACTTGCGCGATGACTTTTGGATCGGAGAACGCGACGAGTCGCTGATGTGCCAAGCGAAACGTGTAGGGGGTACCGTACTGCTCGGCCCAGTCTTCGAGATTGTTGTGGAAGTGTTCCGGGTCTATCTGCTTGGCGTTCCCGAGTAGGAGTGCCCCCTTGGGACCCGGCAGTTCTTCTGGGACTCGGAGTTTTACTGAGCTCACCTCCGGACTCTGTTCGGTCGTCGATGCTTCCTCAAGGTAAACCTCAAGGCGCCCCTCGGTCACTCTATGCTCATAGCGCGCAAGGCATACAGAGCTACCACCTTGTCGCTCACCGCTCTCGCAGTCGAACTTCCAACGGTGATTTCGGCAAATGAGCCGGCCGTCTGCGACTTCGCCTTCGCCGAGCAGTGCACCTTGGTGTGGACAACGGCCTTCAAAGACTTTGAGTCCCGAGGTAGCGCGAACAAGAACAAGATCGCGAGTGCCAGCGGTGATGCTTACCGGCTCCCCCGCGGGAATTTCAGGAACAGCTCCTGCGTCTATCCAGCCTTCGTTTGACTTGCCCATCATTCCACCGCCTTCGTCCTAATCCGCCGAGCGTTCCACCGAGATTGGCGTCTCCTTAAGATAAAGGTCGTGCTTGCTGAATGGAATTTCCAGATTGGCCTTGTTGAACGCTTTGTACACACGCTCGTGCAAAACATCTAAGATTTTGTCTCGATCAAGTGGATCCTCCACAAAGACCAAGAGTTCGAAGGCCAAACCGGATGCGCCAAAAGCACGGAATCTCGTCGTTGGTTCTGGTTTTTTGCAGACCCCGACTAGGTCGTCTGTGCAGCTGAGTAGGACGGAACGCACAACGTCTACATCTGCTCCGTAGGCCGCATCAACCGCAACGGCAACACGCTGTTTGAGGCTGGGACCACCGGCCTCATTAATGATCATAGAGCCCCCAATCACCGAGTTGGGAATCGTAATCTCAACGTCATCTAGGGTGAGCACACGTGTCGATCGAATGCCGATGCGGGTAACACGGCCGCGGGTGCCATCGTCGAGAACAATGAAGTCATCGATCTTGTAGGGAGCATCGGCGATAATGAAGATGCCTGCGAAGAGGTTTGCGAGGGTGTCTTGGGCTGCGAAACCGACCGCCAAACCAATAATGCCTGCGGATGCCAGCCAGGCGGTTACATCAATGTCCCAAGCTAAGAAGATGAAGTAGACGGCGAGGCCAAAAGTTAGGCCTTTGAGGAACATGCTGAACAGCGGCACGGTTCGCTGCTGCAAAATCGAATGAGCGTTGGCTCGATCACTCATTGCTTCAAGCATTAGGGCGCTGATGCGAAACGACACCCCTGCCCAGATAAGCACGGCCCCCGTAATCAAGAAGCTGTGGATTGCAGACGTGGCTTTGGAAGGGAGCTCTAGGGGGTCAAGAGCCCAGGAGAGGCCGTAGAACAGCACGCTAAGAAATATGGGGCGTCGTAGGGTCGCTATGAGTTTGTCGTCAATCTCGGTTGCCGTCTTGCTCGCAGCAGCAGCCAGAGTTCGGCAGATTACAACCTCGGCAATCCATGAGGCGATGAGCGCGCCCAGCATGATGCAGATGCTGCGAAGTACCGAGTACTCAGAAAGAAGGTCCTCGACGTGGTTGAGTAACTCCTGCACAGGCCGACACTAGCTTGGATTGTTGGTCAACACCAGGGAGTGAGCGCTCGCTCGCAGCGTTCCACATAGCTACTGCCAAACAAGACGATATGCGCCAAGAGAGGGTACAGCTGGTAGAGCGAAACTCGTTGCGCCTGGCCGGCGCTGCGTGGATAGACCTCGTCGTAGGCTGCATAGAACGCCGCGCTTGGGCTACCAAAGAGCTCAAGCATCGCAAGATCGATTTCCCTATGTCCCCCGTAAACCGCTGGATCAATCAGCACCGGGGCACCAGCACTATTGGTGTGTACGTTGCCGCTCCACAGGTCCCCGTGCAAGCGCGCTGGGGGCTCCGGTGGGCCCGCGAATTCCTCCATTCGACTGTAGAGCGTGTCAAATCGCCGAATCCAATTGGGTGGCACATGGCCCATTTGGATGCAGCTCTCGAGGAGTGGCCGAATGCGACGATCGCAGTAGAATGATGGCCAGTGTTTTTCGCAGGAATTATTCTGTTTCAAGGTGGCTAGGTAGTTGTCCTGGTGCCATCCGAAAAACGGTGCTCCGAACGCGTGCAGTTGCGCGAGTCCACGGCCGAGTTGTTCGTCAAAATCTCTGGCGCGTTCACCCGGCGAAATGTGCTCAAGTACGAGGAACTCTGAGCCGTGGCAGAGAACTTCGGGGACCGGGAGCGCCCCAGCTTCCGCAAGCCAGGCCAAGCCCTCCGCCTCAAGCGAAAAGAGTGCGGCGGGAGCGTCGTGCTGGACCTTGACGAAGAGCTCTCGACCGTCGCGAAGGTGGCATCGGAACGCCTCACTAATGCAACCACCCGATATCGCGGATGCATTGGCAATCTGTACGCTGAGCTGAGCTTCGATAGCCCGTTGGATTTGGGGATTCATTGGGGAATGGAACGTGTCTCCTGCACGTGCGAGAGCAGGCCCTGGCAGGCCGCATCACAAATGTCAAAGACCGTATCAAAGCCGTCAGCTCCGCCATAGTAGGGGTCGGGAACGCTTGCGCCAGGCTCGCTGTTGGGGTCGAAGGAGCGAAAAAGATGGAGTTTCTCTCGGGCACTCGGCGATTGCGCCATGCGTAAGAGGTTTTCGTAATTCTCTGTATCCATGGCGAGTACAAAATCGAAGCGTTCAAAGTCCTCCGACTCGAATTGCCTGGCAACACTTGGCAAGTCGATGCCGCGCTCTTTGGCCGTTTGACGGGAGCGGTGGTCGGCGCGCTCCCCGACGTGATGCGCCGCGGTGCCTGCACTGTCGAGTTCAAAGTGGTTCGCGATCCCCAAACGTGTGACAAGGTCCAACATGACGCCCTCCGCTGTCGGTGACCGGCAGATATTTCCCAGGCATACAAAGCACAGTCGGATCATTCACCGATTGAACCACTAACGTCCTGGGAGATTCCAGCTTCCGTGTGCAGCGGCCGATAGACGTGCATAGCCATGGACGAAATCACGCAGCGAGTTCGCGAAATGTATGAGCAGTATCCGTATCCGCAGGGGGCACCGATGATTCGAGCGGCCACCGACGCGAGATTGGTGCTCAGCTACTTGGCAGCCTCGCGGGTTTGTTCTGGACCACTTAACGTGTTGGACGCCGGCTGTGGGCGCGGCGTCGGTGTGTTGCCCTGTGCAGCCCTTCAGCCCGATGTGAACTTTGTTGGTATCGATATCAATCGGGTTGCGCTTGCTGAGGCAACGGCGAATGCGCTGTCACGAGGCATCGCGAACTTGCAGTTTCAAGAGGTTGATCTGATGACCTTGGACGGCCTTGAAGTTCCCGATGGTGGCTTCGATGTCATCTACTCATCGGGAGTTCTTCATCATCTCAGCGACCCGGCTGAGGGACTCAAAAAACTCAAAGAAGTACTCGCGCCGCACGGCGTGCTAATCATGATGGTGTATGCGGAGCATGGCCGCGCGCCGTTGTATCGCTTGCGCAATGCCGTCGAGATACTTCTTCCGCCAGACACTCCGCTCTCGGAACGCATTGGGCCAAGCCGACAACTCGCGCAGTTCATGGCATCCCAGACCCTCACTGGTTCGCCCTGGGCAAATACGCCCAAGGTCGTGGATGTGGAGTTCGTTGATCAGGTGCTAAACGTCAACGAGACAAGCTACTCAGTGGATGCGATGTGGTCGCTCATGAGCGACAGCGGCATGCAGTTTGTGCGATGGCTTGAGCCAGATGATTGGTGCACCGAAAAACTCTTACCTCCGGGGGCGCTACGCGAACATGCAAGTACCATGAGCGCGATGGAACGCTACCGCTTTATCGAGCAGACTTCTTGGCGCACGACGCTTCAGTTTGTGATGACACACGAAGGCAATCAGGCTCGCCCCGAGCTGCGGCCTGACGAAGTGGAGTCCACGGTTTTCTGCGTGAGTCCCGAAGTGACGTTTCAAACCGTGGTACGCAATCTCTACGGAAATCAGAGGGTCGAAGAACTTGGCTATACGCTTCGAAATCGTGAGCCAGTCATCGCCGAGAGTGGCCCCTTTGCTCTGATGCTCATGTTGCTTCGCGACCAGAATCTACCGTTCACCGGCGATATGCTCGTGCGGATCATGGGCGAGGAAGGCGTGTCCCGAGAAGTGGCGCTTGCGCAGTTGGAACAGTGCGTAGTACGAGAAATTCTGTACAGGCCGCATCGGTCAGAGATCGCAATCTAGGAGCGCAGGCGGCTCTTTGCGAGACCTGCCTTTGGCAGAAAAAGCCAGGAGATTCCGCTGTGTGCCACATGGGGTGATGGCGGTAACGTCCATCTTCATCCTAATTGTGAACTCGATCATTGAACGAGCACCGGCCTGATGGGGTAGAGTTTGCTTGTTCCTATGCGCACTCCTCTGACCCTCTCATTCGTCTTCCTCGGTTGTACTTTGCTTGCCGGTCCAGGCTGCACAACGTCAGTACGACGGGCTGCCTTGGTTCCTCATCAGCAGGCCATTACGCACAGTGGAGCTCGTGCTGAGACAACGCAAATCTCTCTGGGGACAACAAATCTTCTCAGCAGTCGAAACCCTCGACTGGCGGAAGATGAAAACGCAGGAATCGTGATTCCTCGCTGGCAAGGGCAAGGCGGCGTGCGCATGCCCTGGGGAGCCAATACGACAATTGGAGTTCACGGCGAGTACGGCTTAAACGCTGGGGGCGTTGCGCTTAGTGACGACCAACCGGACCCCAAAGGCGACGTGATGGGCGGTGCGGTGTCACTGTTCTATACGGCGAAGGCATCTCCCAAGCTCGACATTGGCTTTGGTGGCCAGTTTTGGGTGTATTCGATTCCCTATGCGGAATACGAAACTTGCGTGAACTGCCCCGGCACTGGATTCACAAACGTTGAACACGATCGAGACCTCATCTCGGTTGTGAGTGTAGGAATTATTCCTACGTACAAGATTGGTCCCGGTGTGTCGATTTTCGGTGGGATAAACGCGCGAAACCATCCGACCATCGAAAAGTCTTCCATTGATGTGGGCGGCGACTTTGGCGACGACGAAGAGGTCGAGTCTGGACCGTTAAACGCGATCGTCAGCCTAGGTGCTGATGTGCTTGTCACAGAGCGCATCAAGGTTACTGGTTACCTGCAGAAACCCATCGAGAGCCGACCTGCCGACTATGGCATCACCGCCGGATTCATGGTTTCGCTTCTGACACCTAGTCCTGCGCCCCAAGCGCAACAACCTGCCATCCAGCCCCAGTACGTCCCGTAGAGCGCGCGCAGAGCAGTCGCACCCAGCGGCCTCTAGATACCTTCGCCGGCGAAGGTATTGCACTGCTCCACGGAACCATTGTCATAGCCGCGTTGAAACCACTCTCGGCGCTGCGCAGAGGAACCGTGGGTCCAAGACTCGGGGCGGACCTTGCCTGTTGCCTGGCGCTGAAGAGTGTCGTCGCCGATTGCCATCGCAGCCGTAAGAGCTTCTCTTAGGTCTCCGACTTCAAGCAGGTTGCGCTCTGCGGCGTCATGAGCCCAGATGCCTGCGTAGCAATCGGCCTGAAGCTCAAGGAGCACGCTGAGTTCGTTCTTGCGTGACGGCGACTTGGCCTGGGCGCGGCGCATGCGTTTGGAAGTGCCGAGAAGCGTTTGTAGATGGTGGCCGACCTCGTGAGCAACGACGTAGGCTTGGGCAAAGTCACCAGCGGCCTTAAAGCGATGCGCCAGGTCGTCAAAGAAGGCAGTGTCAAGGTAGAGCTTGTGATCGCCGGGACAGTAGAATGGACCCGTGGCAGAGCTTGCGAAGCCACACGCTGAGTCGACACCGTTTCGGAACACCACCAGAACGGGGGCTTCATAGGGATTGGCGCTGGAGGCGAGTCGCTTGGTCCAAACGTTCTCCATGTCGTCGATGAGGAACGAGAGGAATCGCATACTCTTTTCGTCTTCGGGAGAGGGCGTGTGCGTCGTGGATTGCCCCGAATTGCTCTGTCCGCCTCCGCTGCCGCCAATTCCAAAGGATTCGAGAAGGTCTGTACGACCAAGCACTGCCGCGATTAGTACAATTACCAGGGTGCCAGCGCCGAGCTTGCCTTTGGCACTACGACGACCGCTGGCCTTTGCGCCCCGTCGATCTTCTAGGTTTTTACTGCGGCCTTTGTCCGTCCATCGCATGGCGCGAGTGTGCCAGAAATCGGCAGCGGTCGTCTGAAGCTCGACACGTGTTGTGTCGGATGCTCGACTACACTCTCGGTTTGCTCGGTTGGGAACCTACATTCGTTGTGGCGTACGCTTCTAGGTCTGGGCGATTCGGCAATTGGGGGCCACCGCACCAGAGTGGAGTGTGCATGGATCAAGAACACGTGAACAAGCTGTTGGCTGCCGGAGTAAGCTACGGAGCGTCTGATATTCACTTCAAGGTTGGGAGTCCGCCATCGTACCGAGTAGACGGAACACTTCGAAGTCTCAAGGCGACGACGCTCACCCCGGAGGCGACGCATGCTCTCTGCGAGGTTCTCTGCGCCAGAATGTCTCCTTCGCCGGATCTTGCAACACTGCGAGAATTGGACAGCTCGTACTCGCTGCCCGGAACAGCGAGGTTTCGTGTCAATATCTATCGGCAACGCGGGAGCCTGTCTGTGATTCTAAGGATTATTCCTAAGGATATTCCCACGATCGAGGGCCTGGGGCTACCGTCTTCCGTTGCCCAACTTGGAGATGCAGAGCGCGGGCTCGTGCTCGTCACGGGGGCAACAGGGTCGGGAAAGAGTTCAACGCTGGCGGCTCTTATTAATCGGGTTAATCAGACGCGCTCTGTTCACATCTTGACGATTGAGGATCCGATTGAGTTCTTGCATCCCAATGCCGTGGGCTCCGTAAGCCAACGAGAAATCGGAATCGACACCGCAAACTTCAACGTCGCGCTGCGTTCGGCACTACGACAAGACCCCGACGTTATTCTTGTGGGTGAGATGCGAGACCGCGAAACGGTCGATATTGCCCTCAAGGCGGCCGAGACGGGGCACATGGTGTACTCGACTGTTCACACGACGGACGCGAGCAAAACGATCAGTCGTTTGATTGCGATGTTCCCGCCAGAAGAGCAGCCGACCATTCGCATGCGGCTCGCTGAGATTTTAAAGGGCACCGTGAGTCAGAGGCTCTTGCCACGCGCTGATGGCAAAGGGCGAGCGCTCGCTTGCGAGATCATGATCAGCACCGAGACCACGAAGGAGTACATTCGCGACGCGGCGCGCACGGCAGGACTCAAGGGCGTCCTTGAGAAAGGCAGATCCACGTATGGGATGCAGACGTTCGACCAGCACCTTATTGACCTATTGCGGGCAGGGACGATCACAAAGGCAACCGCACTGGGGGCCGCTTCAAGCCCAGCCGACTTCGAGCGAACCATGAACTTTGAGTAGCTAGTGCTGATGCATTGGCATCGATGGATCTCGCACTTGTGACGATTTGGCACGAGAGCGCCTGCCGTTTTGTCAGAGTTGCACGGCATTCGCGCAACGTGCTGCCAAGTACGTACAAAGACGTCCGCTCTGGTTGGCACCAAGATTGAAGTGCAATGCCATGTGCGTTCGTATCGATGGCTTTGGCGGCTAGTATCGCCTCTTACGGTTCTGATTTGTTCCGTGTTCTTGGCTAACGCCATGGCCAACATCATCTCGGAACAGGTCTTCCCTGAATCGGAACTGGTTCCTCTGGTTCGCGTAACGCCAAAGCAACAAGCTCCTGCGCCCGCAACGTCCAAGAACCCGACCTCTCTTGTCACTCGCAACATGTTTTGCAGTTCGTGCCTTCCCTTTGAAGAGCCGGGGCCGACAGACTCGATAGGAACCCGAACGCATCTTCCGCTGCGACTGATTGCCACAAACATCTCCAGCCTCGAGTCTCAGTCGTTTGCATCGGTGGTGAATACCCAGAACCAACGACAGGGCGCATATCGCATTGGCGAGGAGATTCCCGATGCGGGCGTTGTGCACGCCATTGGCCAAGACTACGTAGACTTTGTGGTTGAGGGGAGTGCGTCGCTGCAGCGAGTTAACTTCGATGCGGTGCGTGTTGCGGGCAAGACTGCAAACCGCAAAGCTGCTTCCAGCAAGAGCACTAACAAGCTTGCGACTGAATACGTTCGCTCGATTAGCGATACCCACTTCGAAGTCGATCGCGATCTGATTCGCAAGTTGCAATCGAGCCCACATCTGGCCGGTGCTCGCGCGATGCCACTGCACAAAAACGGTGCGATGGTTGGCATGCGTTTGTCTGCCGTGCGAACCAAGGGCCTCGCGTATTCGATGGGGCTGCGCAGCGGCGACCGAGTCCTGGGAGCCAACGGAGTTGCACTGAAATCCCTGGAGGCAGGACTTGAGCTCATGGGACAGCTCGGGACGCGAGATCATTGGAACATCCAAATCGAGCGCGAGGGAAAGCCAATTCAGTTGCAGGTAGATTTGCAGTAAGTGTCTCGGCCCCATGGGTGTGCTATGACGAAGCAGTCGTATGCTCGATCGAATCCGTCGTCAGAACTTCTCCAAACTTCGCTCGTCCTGGGCGGCCCTCTTGCTAGCTGTGGCGACCTTGGGTGGCTCTGGTGCCGCGTGTGGCAGTGATACAAACACGCTGCAAGAAGTGGAAGCTCTCAAGACCAAGGTGTGTGCTTGCAAGGATGCTGCATGTGTCACGGCCCTGCGAGAATCGTCCAAGGGGCTTGAGCAGAAGCTTGCGAAACTCACGAATGACGAAATGGAAAAGGCGCTCAAGATCGCGGTTTCCATGATGGAGTGCGCAACCAATCTGGGTGTGCCGGCCGACGGCCTCTAGTCGCGGACGCTCTAGTCGCGGACGCTCTACTCGAAAGGTCGAAAGGACGCTCTACTCGAAAGGACGCTCTACTCGACGGTAATAAACTCGAGACCGGAGACTGTGCGAACCGATCCGGAATCCGTGCTGGTGCAGATGCGACTGAGCTGAATCCCGGGCCGTCTACCAGGTTTGTAGCTACAGCAGTCTCGTGCACAGTGCTGCCGTCCCGAAGCTCGTGGCGGCGCGTGCTCCGCCATAAAGGCTGTAAATGCTTCAAAGCCCACAACCTTGTCCTTCTCAAGGCAGGAGCGTGATTTACACCCAACAGGCCGGTGTCGCAGCGTCACCATGCCACGGGGCGAGAAAAGACTCGCCATCAGGGTGAGTCTTTCGCGGCTCATTGCGTTGGCAGCGAGTTCGCCACTCTCATTCGGCGACGGCTGCTCAATCCTCACATCGCGCGTCAGTTCGACGAACTCAGAATTGTTCCAAGAGCTCTTCCACTCCGAGTCGGACCTTGCGCGGATGAGCCTGCCAAGACAGACCGTACATCCGGCCTCCTTGATTTGGGCGAGGATTGCAATGCCCTCGTGAGCCGCACCAGAAATGTTGAGAAGGCAGGAGTAGTCGTAGCGCGCAAAAATGTGGCCTGGGTCGGCTTCAATCGCTTGTACATACGCGCTCGAGGCTTCGTCATAGGCTTCTTCTCTGTGTAAAGCGAGGGCGCGTTTGTGGAGCCGCTTTGCCGTTTGCAGCTGCTCCTCTGGCACCATGGTCAGAACGACGTTGGGAAGCGCGTCGGCGCGCGGTGTGGGTTTTGCTTCGACTCGTTCAACAATCAGGGCCCCTGCGTCCATCGTCCTTGACGGCGTCACGATGGGTGTAGGAGCGACGACAACTTGGCGCGGCGTTGGCGTTTCGCGCAGTGCGAAGAAGGCAGCGGCCCCAGCGGTGAGTAGTGCCAACACGACCGGTATCCAACGACTGAGACGACGGGGCTTGGCCTGGGCCACCTGGCTAATATCGAGGCTACCGGCAGTATCGCGAAGTGTTGTGCCTCTTGTGTTTTGCCCGGGCAGGGTGCCGATCGCGGTTTCAGCCATCGGATCAAAGGACGTCGGAAGCTGCGCGTCCGCAGCCTGTGTTGGCGGGCGCACGCCACTCGTCAACACACCAAAATTCGCTGAGTCGATGGTTGCAATGGCCATTTCGCCAGAAGGAAATCGGTCTTCCGGAGCCTTTGCGAGCAGAGTGGCCACAATGGTCTCGAGTTCAACTGATGTTGGTCCGAGTTTTTCTGAGAGCGTTGGTGGAGCATCCCGCATGTGGGCGGCCATGAGGTCCCCCAAGGCAGTGCCGGTAAATGGGGGGCGCCCAGTCAACAACTCGAAGAGCATCACACCAACCGCATAGAGGTCCGTTCGCTGGTCGCACTCGCCGGCTCCTCGACATTGCTCCGGCGACATATACACCGGGGTTCCCAGCAGCGCGCCCGCACGAGTTGTCACCATGTCGGGACCCGAGTCCGCCTGAAGCTTCGCAATCCCGAAGTCGAGCAACTTGATTCGCTCTCCTCCGGGGACATCAGCGTCGGGGACGAGGAAGATGTTATCGGGCTTTAGATCTCGATGAACGATGCCCTTGGCATGAGCTGCGGAGAGAGCCGAGAGTATCTGTCTCGTTATGGCGAGGGCCTCATCGCTTGAGAATCGGCCTTTGCGATGAAGCCGCTCTGCCAGTGATTCACCTTCGAGGTAGTTCATGACGATAAAGGCACTACCGTCGTCGCGTATGCCTAGATCAAAAACACTGACGATGCCGGGATGCGATATCGAGCCCGCCGCACGAGCTTCGTTGAAAAAGCGCTGCACCATTTCGCGGTCACTGCTGAGGCTTGGATGCAGAATCTTCACCGCGGCTTTGCGGCCCATGACGGAGTGCTCGGCCAAATAGACGGCACCCATACCGCCTTCGCCAAGCTTTGCTGTCACGCGGTATCCGCCGACGACCTCACCAATCATTCTTCGTGCATTCTACAAGGGCCTCCACTCGATAACAGTCTGCTCACCCAAAGACCCCAGTGAGTGCAATTCTAGGAACCAGAGTACCTAGCTGGTGAAGCGCAAATGCATGTATCTAGCTGAACACTAAGGCGAACTCTTGGCCCGCGCCTTGCTCTATCTATGGCTATGCACACTGCGCCGCACCTACTTATCGCACCTCTGGCTTCGTTGCTTCTGGTTGCCTGTGCTCCACAACTTGATGGAGTCGCCAATGATGGAAACTGCGCAAGCTGTGATGAGGGGGCGGCGCTTTCCTCGATTCGTGGTGCCGAGACCGAGTGGTATCGATGTTGGGTGGACGAGGACACTGACGAGACCGATGAGTTGTTTCGGCAAGACTATGTGTTTTGCGAGATGACTCCACCGGCCCATGCTCTCGGTATCCAATACGTCTCGGTGCAATTGTTCACTGCCGAAGGTGGCATCTCAGAGGTGTTGCTGTCTTCAGAAGAACCCCTAGTCGTAGTGCGAAAGGTGAATGGTCCCGCATACCCACTAGAGCTGCGCACGAATGTGCACTTCACGAATTTCGACAATGCCTTCAATTACTCCGGAATCATCGCCGACTACGAGACTTCACATGCCCTTGAGCGCAGCGCCTTGCCAACCAAGGACGCGCCGCTGATTGTGACCCAACCGTTTGACCTCTGGCCTGTTGAAGTCACCGTTGCGACACGTGCTGTCTCCCTCGTCTTTGATAGTTACTCTCTTGGCCTATCTGGTGACTTGCTCGCAAATGATGCAAGCAACTTGGATGTCACCGTACGAAGTCAGACGAGCGGCCGAGAGAATGAGGTGATGAAGTTTTTGTTACCGGTGACGGCGGGCACAACCGACGCGAGCTTTGCTGGCACAGGACAGTTTTACCGAGACTCTCTTCCCTTTGTGGTTGAAGGGCCGGGCCGATTCCTAGCCGACGCCGATGGTCTTGCGTCACTGTAGAAGCTCCACGGCCCCAAGTTCTCAGCTGTCTTTGCCACGACGTGTTCACTGCGTCGAACGCAATCGAGCACGCTAACAACGCGCAGCTCGAACGAGCTGGCGAAAGAGCGCGTCCAGCTCTTGGTCGGAGATGGAAGCACACGCGCTTCCAATCGAGATCTCGACGTTTGAGGTATCCGGCCCCAGGGGACGCGCGCGTCCAAAGAGCATCACGCCATGCTCCTCCGCTAGCTGCCGATTCGCGGCGTTTGTCGCTTCCGCGCTGTGCTCGAAATGCAGGTGCATCATTGGGCTTTGTGGAACGGGGGGCACCACCGAGAGCCCATCGATGGTTCCGAGAAGCTTGGCGATGCGGCGCGCCCGTTCGAGATAGGAGCCGAATTCGCCCAAGTATCGTCGGAGTCCGGCTCGTGCAGATAGGATGTACGGGTAGAGCGAAACCAAGTTGCCACCGTGTCGCCGAAGCCAAGGTCTGGAGTCGTCAATACACTCTTGGGTGCCTGCGAGTACGGCTCCGGCGATTCCTCCTAGGCCCTTGTAGAAGGAAACGTAGACACTGTCGAAGAGTGCGGCGATATCGGCGGGTGACCGATCGTAGAAGGGAGCCGCCTCCCACAACCGCGCTCCGTCGAGATGGCAGTGGATTCCGCGGTCCTTCGCCCATTGGAGTTGTTCTGAAAGATCCATCCATGAGGGAAGTTGGCCGCCGATTTCTCGTTGCGGGAGCTCCCAGAGGATTGCCGCGGGAACATCACTTAGCTCGTCTAGGTCGCTGAGGGTAAAAAGGCGCTCTGTGTTGCCCAGCAATAGCGGCGAAATGCCATGGAGAACCTCTAGCGCGTTCTCTTCGTGCAAAACCAAGTGCGACGTAGCGTGCATTGCGACGCTTTTGTTGGAACTGCGATCACAACAAATTCGCAACGCGATTTGCTGGGCCATGGTTCCGCTTGGCATGAAGATCGCCGCTTGTGTTGCTAAGAGTTTTGCTATGTCTCGTTCGAAGTCTGCAATGAGGGCACCGGTTCCATAGATGTCGGCCACGGCCCCTTCGTCGATCTCATCCAAGGCTTGGCGGAGTGCGCGAGCTGGATTGCGCGGCCCATGACCATTCAGGTAGCGCTCACATGCGGGAAACGGGGAGACGTTCTTCATGCGCGGTAGCGTCGCAGCTTTTTGACCTGACCGACAGATGTTGTCTAGAGCGGTCCCCAAGGATGAGCCGAAGGCGGCCAGAAGGCGAACAACCGATTGAGAGGAATCAATTCCTCTGCATCAGAGACTAGGGTGCAAGAGCTAGGTGAAGGAGGACACTTGGGCCCTCGGCCGTGAGCGACAGGCCAAACTCACCGCTGAGCAGGTCTGCGACATTAGTAACTGCTTCCAGAGCAGTGGCGGCAGTTCCATTCACGACTTCAAACCTAAACCCGATGACGTCGCTTTCGCCGCAAAGGCTAACCCGGATAGGCCCAACGTTGGGCTCTGTGGAGCCCAGGGAAAGTTCTGAGAGCAGCGTTGTCATGGCGGCAACGACGATAGTGCTCGGTGCAAGGACGCGATGCGAGGAGGTGATAGGGGGCCACTCCACGCCGCCAATGAGTTTTGTGTGGTGATCGGCGAGCCGTCCGGCCGACGCAAAGCATGACGAGATCTCGGTGTCGGTGCGCAGGGCCAGCAACGACTCCATGCCCTGAATGCCGTTGTAGACTCTTTCGGAGGCAGTCGTGAGCTCCTTCGCCACGTCTCGTAAATCGTTTAGCGCGAGTGAGGCATCTTGCAGCGCGCCGATGCCTCGCAAGCGGTCTTCGTCGTTTAGATCTGCATTGGTGAGCGCAGCCAGCGTTTCCAGCTCAGCTACCGCGCAAGTAACAAATCCGGGAGCCGAGGTGAGCACCACCAGCGCGTTTCGCATGTCGGCCATTGCGGGGTTTGCTGCCCTTCCGACCATTTCGTAGGAGGGGCGTTGCTCGCTCGCGAGTTGCGTGAGGCGTGCGGACGCCTGCTCTGCAATCCAGCCGAGCTGAGCAACATCTTCGGCCGAGAACGACCGCTGAACAACATCGAGACCGCACATCGATCCAACCACGGTTTCCCCGAGTTTAATCGGGACCCCGACATACGACTCCAGGCCAAAGCGTTTCACCAAGTCTTGGGGAATTCGCTCGTCGGCAGAGGCATGGGATACCAAGAGTGGAGATTCGTCACGGACAACGAGTTGGCAGAATGACGTAGCTCGGTCGGTAGCTTTGCTGGTCTCAAGTTCTGGAGGCAAACCAAAGGTCGCACGAAAAAGCTGAGTGCGTCGCAACACCAAGGAAACCAAAGCAATCGGCGTCTTGAGCAATGCGGCCGCTTGCGCCACGAGTTCCTGGAGAATCGGATCACTATCGAGGGAAAGGACACTCCCTGTCATCCTATCCAAGTACTGGACAGAGTCGCCCAATGCATCGATACGATCTTGCATCGGCACATCCTATCGAGTTGTGCACGCCTTCGTGCGAGCTTTTGTTCCGTTCTCCAGAAATGGGCGGCGATACTTCCGTAGGCCTAGATGTAGGGGCGAGTTAGCCGAGCTACAGCTGGACTGGAGATCGGCCTAGACTGCTTCCTATGGCATTTGGAGGTGGTACACGCGGTGACCTAGGACTTCGGCTACATAGAGATGGTCGAGTTCGGCATCGATAACGATGTCCTCAGGTTCCGTGGTTGCCCCTAGAATCTCGGCAAGCTGCCATTCGGTAATGGGGGTTCCATCGGGGGCAAAGAGGGAGACGGTTTGCCGTCTTGAATCGCACACGTAAACCGTGTCGGCGCTATCAACGAAAACTCCGGTGGGTTTGACAAACTCCGTGCCCCCAAAGCCCTGCCACTCAAGTACGAAATTGCCCTGCCTGTCGAACTTTTGCACTCGGCGATTAAACGTATCCGCTACGTATACGAATCCTTCTGAGTCCGTCGAGATTCCCCAAACTCCGTTGAAGGAACCCGGAGTTCTTCCTAGTCCGCCAATCTCGAATTGCAGCTCACCCTCGGGCGAGAAGGCTCGGAGCGTGTGCAATTCGTAGTCTCCCACGAAGACGTTTCCCGTCAGCGGATCGATGCCCACGTCGTGAATATGCGCAAAGCCCGTATCGCCCCAGCCCCGAATGAAGTTGCTATCGCGGTCAAACACTTGCAGACGATGGTTTTCTTGATCGCCAACATAGATGCGATCATCGCGAAGGCGATCCACAGCTAGGCCGTGGGGGTGATTGAACTCGCCATCGGCAGGGCCTGCAACGCCAAAGATGTCGAGCAATTCCCCCTCGCGAGTGAATCGCTGTACTCGGTTTTCGTGACCGGCAACAATCACGGTTCCGTCACTGTGCAACTCAACGCTACTCGGTTCGATGAACTGTCCCGGTTCGGTACCACGTCCTCCCCAGGACCCGAGCAGACGGGGAAGGGGCTCTTCTGCGCCGCATCTTGAGTCACCCGTCGGAACGCAGGCGTCGACGCTTCCCTGGGCGTCGGGTGCTTCCTGCACTGAAGGGCTACTACAGGCGAGACTGAGAGTAACGACAGCGGCACCGTGCCAAAGAACCCGTGAAGCCATTGTCCTTTGTACCACGGTGCCCTGGGGCAGGCATCTAGTTACTCGGGTGCGGAAATCGCTGAGTCAAAGTCGAGACGGTCGATGCACCAGGTTTCTCCACCGGGAACAACGGTCGTCTCTAAGTCTGCGACGCTGATGGTTACTTCGGCGAAGACCGCGTTCTCAAGACTTCCTTGAAACGATGTTCCGGCAGCTCCCATGGCGGTGATCGACGCTGTGCCCTCTTGGACGAGATACGCTTTGCCATCGGCGCAGCGGGCGGATTCGCAGTTGCGCCTCGCGACCAAACAGGTGTGGCAGTCCCTGAGATTCTCGCCATCGAAGACAAGTTCTTGGGGCCCATCGGTGGCACCAAACGGAAAGTAGAAGTCGAAGGTGAGCCGCTCGATGTTTGGGGCAACACCCACCGTGGCGGTGTAGAAGAGCACGCCGAGTTCATCATCGCGCTCGGTGGTTTGCGTCTCTGCAGTCAGGCCCGTGTGAGTACACGCCGCGGCTGCATCGATTTGGACAACCGCTGCATCGAATTCTGAGGCTGCGTCGGGAGAGGCATCGCCATCGTCTGCACCTCCGCAGGCGAGGAGGAGGACAGAACAGAGTGGTACTAAAATGCGCATTCTTATCGACTCGCTACCGATTCGCGAACCCAGCGGGCGCGAGCCTTTCCAAGACCCCGAAAGACCGCTTCGTCAACGAGGGCAATTTGTGCGGTGCTGTCCCCGTGTACCGCAAGAGCGAGGTGATTACCGGGAGTCACCGGGGCCTCGCCAAAGGTTGGATCGACTTGCACCCATGCGTCGCCGCTCCGAACGGCAACCCATCGATGTCGAAAGAGCTTCTTTCCGTCGAGGCGAAAGCCGGTGATGAGCTTGGCATCGATGCCTTGTTCTGCCGCCAGATCGACAAAGAGCGTCGAATGCGCCGTGCAATCACCTCTGCCGAGCTCTAGTGCATCCTTGCCACCAGCGCCTGGAGCATCGTGCGCATCTTTTAGGAGCGTATCTACTTCGCGGGTAAGCGAGGCGATCTTTTTGCTGACCGTTGCAGGCTCTGCATCAAATTGAATCCTCCAACCATTCTTGCGCAGACTCACGGATTGGCCGCCAATGGCCGGTGGCGGTTGTCGAACGGCGTTTTCAACGACTAAGACATTTCCTGAACCGCGAACGGCGATGGTACTCGTACCCGGAAGCTCGGGAGGCGAGAACGATTCCTTCAATCGCGAAGCACCAACGCGGACTGAGCCCGTAGAACCGGTTGCTGCACTCATCAAGGCGCCGTCTTTGCCAAGTACCAGACTTGTCTCGATGTCGCCCCATTCGGTTTCCAGAACTGCCGTACCGCGCCGACCTTCGTGTGCCAGATTCATATCTGTTACGGCAAATCCATAGCCTGCAAGAAGAACTTTGCTCTGAAAGTCTGCCGTGCCGTGTCGGCCCACCAAATAGGGAACCAGTTCAAGGGGCACGGCATCGGCTGGTGCTTCGCGAACGGCTTCTCCCTCAAGGGCGATGATCCATTTGCCACTATCCGCTCTAAGTGCATTGCCGGTGCGCACGACCGCCCCGGCGCGAGCACGGAGCTCCACTCGAGTGGCATGCAGATTCTTGTCCGCGTAAATCACGATTTCAGTTTCGCTCTCGACGGGAATACCGCTGCGCATAACGCGAATTTGCTCGCTGCGAATAATTCGTACGCCTGAGTCGCTTCGGTGAAATCGCTCGCGAGCCTCGCCGATGCGCTTGCCCTGCCAGGTGAGGTAGTAGTTGCTGGTGTGCAGTGCCGGACCCAGCGGGGCGGGGCGTGCAGCCACCGTATCGGCCACAGTTTCTGCCGGCTCAGAAGCGCCTGCCCTGCGAGAACTCGCGCGCGCGGTTTCCTCCCACAGGGCATCAATATCCAAGTCGTCCAGTTCGCGCTTGGGGCTGGCGGTGGTGCAGGCTGATGCAGCAACGGCAGCTGAGAGCAAGACGATGGGTAGGAGCCTAGGCATCCGGCAATTCTAGGTTGCCGGAGCGTTGTGGGCCAAAAACTGACGGTTTATTACCAGCTGAGTTCTTCGCCGTTCGTATGCCAAAAACCGCCTGAATTCGCGAGGTTAAGTTCGTCGATGCGAGCGAGCAAGCCAGCGGCAGACTCAGGTGCGTCAATTAAGCCGTTTCCTCCGGTCATCTCGGTCCGCACAAAGCCCGGGTGGAGGAGCGCCACAGCGATGCCCTTGGGGCGGAGGTCGACTGCCAAGCTCGCGCCCGCAATATTGAGCGCGCACTTCGACATGCGATAGCCATACTGGCCGCCCGAGGTGTTGTCACTTACCGAGCCCATGCGACTTGTGATCAGTGCGACCTTCGAGCCATCCGATAGGTTGGGTAGAAGCGCCGAGGTCACGCGCAAGGGGCCCAGGCTGTTGATTTCAAACTGTGCTCGCATCGACGCAAAATCGAGACTGTCGAGAGAGTTGCTCTGCAGGATGCCTGCGCAGTTGATGAGTAGGTCGACGGATTTTCCTTCGAGTGCTTTGGCGAGCGTTGCCACGCCGTCATCGACTCCCACATCGACGCCGTCAACAACTTCGACATCCAATTCGTCGAGGGCCGCCGACGAGGCGCGACAAGCGCCAACGACGTGCCAGCCCTGCGTTTTGAGGGCACGACATAATTCGAGACCAATGCCGCGGTTTGCTCCGGTGATGACTGCGCAATTCATAGCCCGAGTATAGTCAGACCATGGGCGGTCACCACCAGCGCAGAGCAATGAAAGATGGTTTGGATAGCGTTGCGATTCGTCGCCTGGCAGGCAACCTGAAACGAGCGCACACGGACTTTGACGTAGGCGGCTTTGTGAGGCTTGCGCTGACGGGCCTTGAGGGCCTGGAGCTCAAAGCTCGAGTCGCTCACGTGGCTGCCGCAATGAAGCCGTATCTGCAGTCGGACCCCAAGGAGGCGATTGCGGGCATCTTGCATGCCGTTCCGGAGTGGGACCGAGGGCCCGCGGACGATTCGCTGCGAGGGTTTGCCACCTGGCCCGTCTTCGTATTTGTGGAGACGGTGGGCTTGGCGCTTGGCGAGTTTGGGCTTCGGGCCCTTGGGCAGCTCACGCATCTGTTCTCGGCGGAATTTGCGATTCGATCGTTTGTTAAGAAAAACACTGAGTCCTCGATGGCGGTCGTCAACGAGTGGGCAAGCCATCCCGACGAACAGGTCCGCCGGCTGGCATCCGAGGGAATTCGCCCGCGCTTGCCATGGGCCGGCAAGTTAACCCAATTTGTTCAAGACCCGACTCCGGTGATCGAGGTGCTCGACAAGCTTATCGACGATGAGTCTCTCTACGTTCGCCGTTCTGTGGCGAACAACCTTTCCGACATCGCCGCCGATCATCCGGACTTGGCCGTTGCCACCTGTGAGCGTTGGCTCAAGACTCCGACGGCGGAGCGCAGGTGGATCGCGAAACGGGCGACTCGGAACCTCATAAAATCTGGCCACGCGGGCGTCTGGGGCCTGCATGGGTTCACCGAGACGCCGCTTGTTGATGTTCTAGAGCTGCGAGTGACGCCGGCAAGCGTCGCGATGGATGAGAAGTTTTCGATCGACTTTGAACTCCGGTCGAAGGCCTCGGTAGCGCAGCGACTGGTTGTAGACTTTGTTGTGCACCACGTGAAGGCTGGCGGAAAATCCAGCGCGAAAGTGTTCAAGCTCTGTGAGCTGGCGCTGGGGGCCGGGGAGCGAGTGCAGCTACAAAAAGCCCACGCGTTTCGCACCATCACAACTCGCCGCTACTACCCGGGTGCTCATCGAATCGAGATCCAGGTGAATGGCAAGCGCTACGCAGAGGCTCATATCGAGCTCGATATGTAGGCCTTACGGAAATCTCAGGTTTCTTTTGTGCGATTGGCAACCGGCGTTGGGGGTCTTCGATAAAGCGGGCGAATCCGGCAGCGATGCCGCCCAACGAAAGAAACCGATGAACATCTCCGCCAAATACGTGCTCCTAGGATCCCTCATGCTTGCATCTCTCGCCGGATGCGACGTGACCGAGGAATGCCTTGAATCAGAATGCTCAACGTCCTCTGACAAGCAAGATACAGCCGGTCCTTCTTCGCCTGACTTCCGCCGCTTTGAAATCGAAGTCATCGGCGAGGGGAGTGTTGCCGTTGACAACGAGACCTGCACAACGGCCGATGGCATTTGCCAGTTTGACCTGCCTCTTGGAACTGTTGTGAGCTTGGGAGGGGAGTTCTCCTTTGTCGCGGAAACCGGCGACGCCGAGCAAGAAGGTTATTGCAGCGGCGAGCGCTCGTGTCGCTTGGTCTTGAACCAGGGCGTACATTTAGTAGCCGAGATCGATGCAACCGAGCGGGACACAAACTTTGATGATCACAAGCCGGCTGGCCTCTTGCCGGGGCAGCCCGGCATCATCATCGACACCTTTGGGACGCCGTACAGTCGTCTTGAGGCAAGTGCCTCGGCAGTAGGAGGACTCACGAACTAAAGGACAACGTCGACAATCTTCCGAATCACTTTCCAACAGCTTCATACAAAACGTCGCGGCGCCTAGATTCTCTGGGCGTCGCGATTTCCATTTCTGCTCTCCAAATGGGAAAATGCCGTGAGACGAACTATGGCGAAGCACAAGCTCGATCGAGAAGAGATAATGTCGTTCTTGCTTGGCGAGCTCGAGGAGGCGGAGACAAGTCGCATCGAATCGATGTTCTTGTCGGATCCCACCTACTCGGAGGCCATCGAAGCGGCCAAGAGCCAACTGTACGAGGAGTACAAATCAGGGCGCCTTAGTCCTGCCCAGTCGGGGCGCTTTGAACGGGAGTTGTTGCCTGACCTCGACGAGGACAAGAAAAAGTTTCAAGCGATGCTCGACCGCAACGAGGAGCTCCGCAACGCAGGAGAGGCTGCCGCGTCTTCTGCGCAATCGAAAGCTGCCGCCGTGTCCAAGTCGGCGGCATCGAAACCATCTGGCAGTGCGCTAACGAAACTCATCGTCGTGGCAGTCCTGGCCATTGGCGCAGTTGCCGCGGTCTTCGTCATGAAGAGCAAGGGCGAAGAGAAGACGCAAGCTTCTGTGACTCTGCCGATTTTCTCTGTGCGTGGACAATCACAACTCATTGTCTTGCCCGCGGGGGCAGAGATTGTCTTAGTTCTTCCGTTGCCGGCGGATACGAAATCGCAGACGTACTCGCTCATCGCATACAGTGGTGAGCGCGAGGAATCCTGGTCGACCGAGCGTGTGGGTGACGCTGTGCAAACCCGAGTCAAACGCGCAACCCTGCTCGATGGCCGCTACGACCTTGAGCTTCGGGCCTCGGACGCTGCCGAGGCTGCCACTATCGGATTTTACTCGTTCCAGAAGTAGGCGCTTGGCGCTAGGCGCCAGTTGGCTCGTTGACCGCAGGCTGTTCCTGCGCCGCAGGCTGTTCCTGCGCTGCTGCTTGTTCTTGCGACGCTGCTTGATCTTGCACCGCTGCTTGTTCTTGCGCCGCTGGCTGTTCTTGCACCGCTGCTTGTTCTTGCGCCGCAGGCTGTTCTTGCGCCGCTGGCTGTTCTTGCACCGCTGCTTGTTCTTGCGCTGCAGGCTGTTCTTGCGCTGCAGGCTGTTCTGCGTCCTCTTCCTCCGGCACCTCCACGATTGGATCGTGTCCACGCAAATGACGAAGCCAAAGAGGAAAGACCTTGGAGAAGTCCAGAGCGATATCTTTGGGAAGCACGCAATGCGACAAGCCATGGTTTGACATAAACGAGCTAATGGCGCTCTTGCCGTCCTTGAGAGATGCCACCGTCGCTTCCGTAAGATACAGGCGGCCGATGCGCCCGCTCGAGGTCACAAAGTTGAACGTCTGATCATCCGGAAGAGGAATCGTGCGCTCTTTGTCGTCGAGCCGACTGTGAGCAACAATTTTGCGAATGCGGTCGTAGGCCTCACCACGACCCATGGCCTTGAGCTCTTCGACGGAACTGTGCACTTGCCCCTTCCCACGTCCTTTTGAAGAATTCTGATTTCGATTCTTGCCCTGGCCGGCTCTGGCTTGGCCGCCTTTGCTTTGACCGCCACCGCCTTGGCCGCTTTTGCTTTGGCCGCCCTTGCCACGACTGCCACCACCTTGGCTACGGTTGCTTTGGCCACGGTTGCCGCCCGACTTGCGCTGTTGGGCCTTTGCCTCACGCGCTTGCTTGGCTTTGGCCTCTTTTTCGTCGAAGGCTTTCACCTGTTCTTCGGTCACGATGCCAGCGGCGGCGAGTTGAGCTTTGAGATCGAGCACGCGCATAGCCTACTGTGCAATTGCCAGCGATCGCCAGCGTGTGGTTCCGCGTATACTGCCCCCGTGTCCAACCGTGATTCGAAAGCATCCGCGCACATACTTACCGATGCCGAGGGCAATCCAACCCGAGATAGGCCATGGATCTTCCGCACGTACGCCGGTCACACCAGTGCGGCGGCCTCCAATCGCCTCTTCCGGGAGAACCTCAGCCGCGGGCAAACCGGACTGTCGATCGCCTTTGATTTGCCAACCCAGTGTGGATATTCCTCGGACCACCCGATGGCGACGTCCGAGGTTGGCAAGGTCGGAGTGCCGATCAACAGCATTGATGACATGCGCGTTCTCTTCGAGGGATTGTCTCTAGAGAAAACCAATACCTCGATGACAATCAACGGCACCTCGATGTGGCTGCTCGCTCTTTACATCGGCCTTGCCCGCGAGCGTGGCGAAGATGAGAGCAAGCTCCGCGGCACGACGCAGAACGATATTGTCAAAGAGTACTTAGCTCGCGGCACGTACATTTTTCCGCCCAAGCCGAGCATGCGTCTGATCGCAGAAATGTATGAGTTCACCGTCGAAAAGATGCCCAAGTGGAACGCCTCAAACGTTTGCTCGTATCACCTACAAGAAGCCGGGGCGACGCCAGAACAGGAACTCTCGTTTGCGCTAGCGAACGCTATCGGCACACTGGATCTACTCAAGGAACGAGGGCGGTTCTCCTCAGAAGAATTCGAACGCTGCGTTGGCCGAGTCTCGTTCTTTGTAAACGCCGGAATTCGCTTCGTTGAAGAAATGTGCAAGATGCGCGCGTTTGTTCAGTTGTGGGACGAAATCACCAGCGAGCGCTACAGTGTGAAAGACGCGCGCAACCGCCGCTTTCGCTACGGCGTCCAAGTGAATAGCCTTGGGCTGACAGAAAACCAACCGGAGAACAACGCGTGGCGGATTGTTATGGAGAGTCTGGCTGTGACACTGAGTCGCAAGGCTCGATGTCGAGCTCTGCAGTTGCCGGCATGGAATGAAGCGATGTCGCTTCCGCGTCCATGGGATCAGCAGTGGTCGTTGCGCCTTCAGCAAATCTTGGCCTACGAGACCGACCTACTTGAGTATCCCGATCTCTTTGATGGTTCCCTTGTTGTCGAGTCAAAGACCGCAGAACTCGTGGCAGGGGCCCGCGCTGAGATCGACCGCATCGTTGCCATGGGGGGCGCCAGTGCGGCCATCGAGAGTGGTTACCTCAAATCCGAATTGGTGCGCTCGATGGCGGCAAAGCGAACGCGCATCGAAGGGGGAGAGGACATCGTCGTTGGCGTCAATCGTTGGACCGAAGGCATTGCTTCGCCTCTTACGACCGGCGCAGACGGTGGTCTCTTTGAGATTGACGCGAACGAAGCGGCTGCGACCATGGCTGCCCTTCAACGCACTCGCAGCGAGCGCGACGACACTGCGGTTGCCGAGACCCTGGCGGAGCTTTCACGCGCGGCAAAGAGCGGTGAGTCGCTGATGGAGCCGAGTATTGCCTGCGCGGTGGCGCGAGTGACCACGGGAGAGTGGTCCGAGGCCCTGCGAGACGTCTTTGGCGAGTACCGAGCGAGCACTGGAGTCGCGGGGCAGCATCTGGCACTGCCGGGCACCGCACAGGGCGATCTGGGAAAGCGCGTCAATGCTCACGTAAAGAGGACCGGCCATCGCCCTCGTCTTCTCGTGGGAAAACCCGGCTTGGATGGGCATTCGAATGGCGCCGAAATGATCGCCGTTGCCGCCGCCGATGTTGGCTTCGAAGTTGTCTATGCTGGCATTCGATCGACACCAGAAGAACTCGCACAAACCGCTCTCCAAGAATCCGTCGACATCATCGGGCTCTCCGTTCTTAGTGGCTCGCATCTGGAGCTTGCAGAGGAGTTCATGGGGGGCCTGCGCAAGCGGGGTATCGAGGGCGACGTGAAGGTTGTCTTGGGCGGCATTGTGCCAAGTGGGGATATTCCCAAGCTGCTCGCGCTGGGCCTCTCCAGGGTGTTCACACCATCTGACTATCAGTTGGGTGAGGTGCTCGCCAACCTGCTCGACCTACTCGAGTAAGGCGCACTCTGCCGGCGCGCTTGGCTGGCAGTTCCGCGTGACCGCTCGAGCCGCTAACGCATCGCGGGCCTCAGCGTCAACCTGCAAATCGACAGCCCTTGGGCGCATATCGTTGTGATTCGGCCCGCCACCTGTGCAGGAAGGCCCAATACCGCCCGCTATTCGAAGGCGGGAATGGTCATCTTCTGGAAGCCGAATCGGGCCAGATTTGGCACTTGGCTCGCTTTCACGGCCACTTGCCCACAATCCGTGTCAGCGCCCAGCTGCTCGTAGATTGACGCGCGTAGTTTGGGGGGCATAGAGTCCGCGGTTGGAGACTATTATGGCCCTTGCCGACCTATTTCGACCGAAACACAAGCACAGTAATTCCGATGTTCGAGCCGCCGCCGTGGCAGCGATGGACATGGACAATTTGGACCTCTTGGTCGAGGTGGCAGAGCGCGATGGAGATTCGGCGATTCGCAAATCGGCCATCGCCAAAATTGCGGACCCGGAAATCCTCGCCAAGGTTGCAGAGTCCCAGGACGATTCCAAATTGCGCGAGTACGCCATGGGCCGTGCGCTCAAGAGTTGGCTCGCCGACGCGATTGGCAGCGAAGATATTGCGGTAGCCAAAGCGAGTTTCAATCATGCCGCCGCCCATGGTGGTGACAAAGCCATCGCGGAAATCGCCGGTCTTGCAAAGTCCGCTGAAGTTCGCGCGCAAGCCTTGTCGCGACTTGAAGACGAGCGCTCCCTGATGCACGTGGTTCGCAAATCAAGTCATCCAGATGAGTGGAAGGTTGCGCTCAGTCGCATTCACGATCCGCAGCTGCTTCGAGGGATTGCCATCGACGAGAAGCGAAAAGAGGTTGCAACTGCCGCGCTCGATCGAATCGAAGACGTCGATCTGCTTGAGGATATCGTCCACAAAGCTAAGAACAAGTCGGTCCGCACCAAGGCAAAGCGCACCAAGGCGGAACTCGCCAAGAAGAAGGCACCGGTCTCGACGATTCCCGACGAGGAGAAGCGTGCGCGGGCTGAGCGCTCCCAGATCGCTCGTGAAATCGAAGACTTCGTAGGCGGAGATGAATGGATTGCCTCGCGCGTTGCTGTGGATGAAGCGGCTGCCCGCTGGGAAGAGTTGGGTGAGGGGTCGGACACCAAGCTCATTCACCGGTTTGCCAAAGCGCTTACGCGGTACAACAAGAATCACTCGATCTACGGCGCCGCGGCTGTTGAAGCGGCCCGCAAGGCGCGAGCCGCTGAAGAAGAAGCCGAACGTGCGGATGAGAAACCGGAATCGGTTGCACAGACTGCCTCGGTGCCGACGCCTCCGCCTTTGGAGCCAGCGGACTCCGAGGCAGCCTCGATCGCCGCCGCAACCTCATCGGAATCAGAGACTGAGAAATCTTCTGATGCCGTTGTTGTCGCCAAAGGCAATTCTGGCGATGCGGATGCTGAGGACAAGCGGCTCGACAACCAAGACGACCTCGAGCGCCTGTGTGAAGAACTCGAAGAACTGCAGAACAGCAAGCAGATGAAAGGGTTTGACCGCGTTCTCAAGGACAGTGATAGAGCTCGTCGCAAGATCGGTGGCTTGCCAAAGGCCGTCGAAGAGTCGCTTCGCGAACGCTACGACGAAGCCCGAAAGAAGGCCGTAATTCGCCTTGGAGAGCTCCGAAAGGCCGATGATTGGAAGCGCTGGGCAGCGGTCCCCAAAATGGAAGCACTGGTGCTACGTGCGAATGCGCTCCTATCGGACGAGCCCGAGGTTAAGAATCGCGGTGAGGCACTCAAGGCCTTGCAGCGCGAATGGCGCGAATTGGGCGCAGCGCCCCGAGAGAAGGGCGAAGAGCTCTGGAAGGTCTTCAAGATTATCTGCGATGAGGTCTACGAAAAAGTCAAAGGCGAGCGCGATAGCCGCAGCGAAGAGCAGCGCGCCAACCTGGTTTTGAAAGAAGCGCTTGTCGTTCGCGCCGAAGAGTTGCAGAACTCAACCGAGTGGCAGGAGACAAGCGAAATCTTCAAAGAGCTTCAATCGGAGTGGAAGGCCATTGGAGCCGTTCCTCGTCGGAAATCGGATGGGCTTTGGAAGCGTTTCCGGGCGGCATGCGACGCCTTCTTCGAAGCTCGCGCACCTCATCTTGAAGAGAAGTTTTCTGAGGAAGCCGATAACCTTGAGGCAAAGACGCAGCTTATCAAGGACGTCGAAACCCTGGCCGCGAAAGAGTGCACCACACCGGAGACTCTTGAAGAGCATCTGGGCGCAGTGCGAGAGCTCCAAGGTCGTTGGCGCGAGATTGGCAAAGTTGCACATCGCGAATTTGCGGCGCTTAACGATGCGTACAAAGAGGCCTGTGACAAGGTCTATGCTAAGCGTTCGATTCTTGAAGACGCTAAGCGCGAGGCGCAAGCTGCCGTTGTGGCCGACCTCGAAGAGAAGATCAGTGAGTGCTCAGATGCAGGATGGGATTCGGATGCCAGCGAAGTCGCTGCCAACGTTGTGAGTGTCGTGCACACTTACCGTGAACTCGACTCCGCAATGCCGGGCTACGAAGAACTCGGAAACAAAGTTGCCTCGCTCGTTCGTGCGCAACTCGAGTCGGAGCCGGCGGCCTACAAGGGCACCGTGCTTGATCCGGAACGCAGTGCAGCCGCTCGGGAGAGCGTGATTGCCAAGGCCGAATCGATGGCGCCCGATGAGCCGGAAGAGAATGAAGGCAAGACACCAGAGGAGATTGCCGACAAGCTTCGAGCCGCCTTGGCCGATCGCGCTCTTGGTGGCGTGCTGTCAAGAACCGGCGGTCGCCCGGCCTCTGAAATCGTGGCAGAACTAAAGGCGGAGTGGAGTGAAATCGGGCTGGTTCCCGGCGCTGCTGGCGCTGCACTGGCCGAACGCTTCGAGGCGGTGTGCGCTCGTATTCTCGGCGCAGAAAGCGAGGAGTAGAACGATGAGCAAACTACTGCGAACAAGCGCATTCCTATTGTTGGCCGCAACCACGGCATGTGCGTCGGATAAGCCGGCTCCAAAGTCTGGTGCTGCGACTGCTACGACCGAAGTGCCAACCTTTGAAGACCCCGAGGAGCCAGCCTACGTGCCTGTGCGACGGGCTTTAAGTGATGAGCAGAAGGCGCTTATCTTTGACTCGCCGCTGCGTACACTCACCGGAGAAGAGACCTCGCTCGCGGCGTTTCGCGGCAAGACGCTCATGGTTGTCAACGTGGCCTCACAGTGTGGGCTGACCCCGCAGTACGAGCAACTTCAGGGGCTGCAGGCCAAGTTTGAAGCACGTGGGTTTAGCGTGGTGGCATTTCCCTGCAATCAGTTCGGTGGCCAAGAGCCTGGGACCGAAGATGAGATTCTGGCCTTTGGAAAAGACAACTACCAAGTCACGTTTCCGTTGATGCAGAAGATCGAGACCAATGGGGCCGACCAACATCCCATTTACCAGGCACTCACCTCGATCGACGATGACGCCGGCAAGGCCGGGGATGTCGCTTGGAACTTCGAAAAGTTCTTAGTCTCAGCAGACGGCGCATTCGTCACGCGCATTCGTCCGCAAGTGGCGCCAGATGACCCCGCGGTTGTAGAACTCTTGACTGCTGAATTAGGCCGCTGAGTGCGCGTTGGCGATTCGCAAAATCGCCTGCTCAATTTCGTCCAACGATGCCGGCTTGTTCAGCGTTTGATGACTGTGGTCTGCGAGGAAGTCCGCTGCTAGGGCGGTCGTCGCGCCTCCAGACATGATCAGAACTCTGCTCGCTAGCTCGGGGTGCTGGTGCTCGAGCCACACAAAGAGCTTGTTGCCACTGAGCTTTGGCAGGTGCAGATCGAGCACGATGACGTCAAAATCTTGGCTCGCCTGCAGGTACTCTTTTGCCTCGATGCCATCTGTTGCAATCGTGAGTGTGTGTGCTTTGCCCAGACTGCGCGTCGCAAGGTGCTGAATCGCTTCATCGTCATCGACAAAGAGAATTCTAAGTGGACGCACAGGCTCTGCAGAGGGGGCAGGTGTTTCTGGCTCCAGTTGATGGAGATTGGTTGGCAGCGTGAGCTGAAATCGAGCTCCCTGCGTGTAGCTCGTATCAAGGCCAAGAGAACCGCCGTGCTGCTCGGCAATCTCTCGACTGATCGCGAGTCCAAGTCCTGTTCCCTGGTCGACTTCTTTCGTCGTGAAAAACGGCTCGAAGATTTGTTCGCAAAGCTCGCTCGGGACTCCGCATCCAAGGTCTTCTACCTCGATGCAAACGGTATCCTCAGCCTGCGTGGTGCGAACGATAATGTGGGTCTTCCCAGCTTCCATGCTCGACTGGCTCGCATTCACGAGCAGGTTCAACAGCACTTGCCCAATCTTACCTTCGTTGGCAATGACCTTGGGGATGCTTGAGAACTCTTCTGTGAAGGTAATCCCTCGCCCAATCTGCGCGTTGACAATCTTGATGGTGGAGCGCAACGCTGCTTCAAGGTCGACGGCTTGCTTTTTTGCCCGTCTCGTTCTTGAGAACACCTGAAGATCACTAACGATATTGCGAATCTGATTGAGACCCGTCATCGCATCATTCAACATAGCAAGTTGCTCGGCGCGTTCAGGCGGGACAGGGCTCTCTTCAACGAGTTCCTCGGTGAGTAAGGAGAGGTTGCCCATAATGTACGCCAGCGGATTGTTAATCTCATGCGCCATGCCAGCGGCAAGCCGGCCCACACTGGCCCATTTGTTCATCTCTACTTCAGCCAAACGCACTTGGGCCCGATCCAAGTCTTGTCGCGCAGCCAAGAATTCATCCCAAATGCGATCGCGTGCGGAGGCACTGGCTTTCTCTGCACTGAGTAGGTCGCCCGGAAACGCCCCCAGGAAGCCTTTGAGGCACGATAGCGGGAAAAGACGCCCCACCTTACGTGCAGCGGATTCGAGGATTTGCGTGCCTTTGAGCTGTCCGAGTTCTTCTGAACACTTGCTGTGCACGAGCTGAAGCTGGATCGCCGCATTGCCGCTCTGCAAAGCCTGGTTCCACGGCACAAGGTTTCCATCATCGCACTCTTTTGGGAAGCCAACGAGGAATTGCGTTGTGAGCTCTTGCCCCAGCGTACCACCAAGGTGGTCGCGGATTTCTTCTACGGCAATTCGCAAGGCGGCGCCATCGCGATTCTTCGCGGGCAGCGTTGCTAACGGGTTGTTAAGTATTTGTCTTAGGGGTGAAGGGAGGGGTTCCGGCTGCAGTCGATCTAGATCGCTAATTAGCTCTAGGTACAGGAGCCTGCGTTCGGAGTCACTATCGGCGTCCTCCATTTCTAGACGCGTCTTGAGCGCCAAAATCATGCCCGGCTTCTCCAGACCCTCAATGCGCTCTCGCACATAGCTTTCCAAGGCTCCTAGCGGCGTATCGTCGAGATACGCGTGCGGATGAACCGGCTTGGGTAACGCTGCATTCGCCGGCCCGTAGGCGGACCGCAACATGTACAAGATCAGGCCTACGACCGAAGCGGTGATCGCAGCGAATATGACTTCAATGGAGTCCATACATTCGCAGGCTGCTATCTCACTTCGAAGACGCTCGGCGGATTAGCCAGAATCCCAATGCCGAGGCGATAAAACTCGCAAACACTGCACAGAAAAACGCCAAGATGCTGCCCGTGGTACCGAGGAAGCCCAGCGGATCAAACTTTGCTGTTCGGCGCACAACCAGGATGAGGTGTCCAAACGCCATGATCATCATGCCCACCGCGACCCAGGTCATGCCTTTGCCGAGACGACCCTCGCGGTAGGTGCGCGCGGAAGCGAACGCCATCAGTGCTGCGGCGAATCCTGCCACGACCTCAAAGCTATTCAAGAAGAGGTTGCTTCCCACGTCATAGCTTGCCGCTTCTGCAAAGGCGGTACTTGGCCAAAGCAGCAGTGCGACTGCGGTGATTACTGCGGTGAGGGCTGCGGTGAGTACAGGTGGGCGGAGCATAGATAGTGTCTGTATCGGCGATGTTAGAGGCACACTGGAGGCCTTTGGACTTCGTAGTCTCGATATTGGCCTGGCGACCCGGTTTTGCCGTCCATTGCGGCCAAGGCGATATTGTACATCTCGCGGGCGGTCACGTAGTGCAGCGTCCAACGGTCTCCGTCGTTGAACTCGTTGGCAAGGGTTTCGTGAAGCTCTCGGCCTTGGTTTCCTAGCAAAACCTCCGCATTTCCCTCGGGGGCTCCATGGGTGTGAATCTTGGCGAAGACCCACTCGGGTCGGCCGGCGATGTGGATATTCTGGGCAACCCAAGAGCGAAGGCGTTCAGGAGAGGTTGGATCTCCAGCGTCGATGGCAGAACTCTCAATGCGCACCCGGTTTTGTCCTGGTCGCTTGGTTAGCGCGAGTGGGCCGGTAATCATGAGCAGGCGATCGTGTTGGCGAACTCCGACACGAGCTTCCACACCGGTTTCGTAGGCGCGGCGCCGGCTCTGGTTTCCGGTCGGCCAATAGATGGTGTTGACCTGGCCGGGTTGGGATTCTTCGGGCGAGGGGAATGTGTAGTCGGCGTAGCAGCCGGTTTCAAACAGCAGCTGCATCTCGTTGTCGACGCCGCACCATCGACCGTCGGCCCGCGCGTTCGCGAGGCACCAGTTGCCGTGGATGAATGCGTATTGGTAGCCGCCGTTTGCGTTGCGACTCAAATGCCCGTGACTAGCGATCTTGTCGAGATAGTTGGCGAGGTCGGCGCGAAGCGATGCATCGGTGTCGCCATCGTGGTGCAGGTGCAGTTCGACTTCGCCGTAGCCCGCACGCGCGAGGTCGGCAAGTGGCTCCAAATACTCCGGGGCATATTGCTCGCCGGGAAAGAAGAAGCTGTGCCGAGGCTTCATGCCATCGGCATCGCGATAGGGCTCTGCCATCTTGGGATAGCCATCTTGCCAGGCTTGCACCCGCGCAAGACCCTGCTCAAAATCCGTTTCCTTGCCCCACAGTGGTTCGTAGTGGTCGCAAATTCCAAACAATAGGTGTCGATGACGCGGCGGGCGAGTCAGTGTGCGTTTGGCGATCGATTTCCCATAGCCGCCTAGCCAATTGGTAAAGTTCTTACTTCGAATCCGGTTTAACATCGTTGTACATCTCCCTCTCATACCTAGATGGCTTCGCCACCCGGAGAGCGTTAGCCAATTAGAAGCACGCCGAGGAATCGACTCTCCGGCATTTCATTGAGGAACTGCAGCAGGCTCTTTTCCTTCGTTCCATGAGCGCGGCCAACCAAAACGACCCCATCCATGCACGCGGCAGCGCTTGCGTGTTCTCCCAAGAGTTCAAATCCGGTGAGATCCACAAGCACGTGCTCAAAGAGCTGCACTCCGTCGAGGAGCAAACTCGCGAGCGCGGGCACCGCTTCCCCTGCGCGCTCCGCGCGGTGTGGGGTTAGCAGGGCGAGGGAACCCATCAACCACCTCGTGGAAAAGACACTGTCCTCGCTGCCTTCGTCCGAGCTTGACGAAAGGGCCGCAAGAGCCGGGTATCGAACGTTGGCATCGACATACGCTGCTGTTGCACCAGAGAGCTCCACAAGCGCGAGGCCAATTTGAATGGCAACGGAAGGAATACCGACCGTGTCATCGGCGGGAATGAAGCCAATAACCTTGGTTTGCTCCGCCAAAAGTCGGCGAGCAATTCGAATGCACTCAGCGCGGACTTCGGGGGCTTCCTCGCCCGCAATGTGAATTCCGACTTCGGCAAGACGACCAGCCTCTTCAAGCGCGGTGAAGTCCATGCCGAGTTATTGTATCGCCTTTGTGTTATTTTGTCGGCAAGCCTGCCATGTTGCTCATCGCCGCTCTCGCCGCCCTCGCTGTACTTATCTACACGTATTTCGCGTACCCCATATTGATCGCGATTTTGGCCAAGGCGAGGCCCCTGCAGGTCCGGAAAGACCCAGGGCATACGCCCATGGTGTCGGCGCTTATTCCGGTCTTTAACGCCAAAGACTACATTGGCCCAAAGATCGAAAGCCTGCTTGCCCTCGATTACCCCTCCGCGCGCTTGGAGATCCTTCTCTACTCCGATTGCTCCGAAGATGGTTCCGATGAAGTCTTGCAAGAATGGGCGGCGAAACACCCAAAGCAAGTACGAGTCTTTCGTGCCGAAGAGCGGAGTGGCAAACCCAGTGCACTCAATGCGATGCGGCGCGAGGCAAAGGGCGACCTGCTCCTCATGACTGACATTCGACAGCCCTTACACGCGCGTTGTCTTCGCGAGCTCACCTGTTACTTCGCAGACCCAACCGTTGGAGCGGTGAGTGGATCTCTCGAACTCACCGGTGGCACCGGTGCAGGGTTTTATTGGAAGTACGAGAAGTGGATTCGAAAGAACGAGGGCAACTTTCGAAGCATGGTTGGCGTGACCGGTGCGATCTATGCCGTCGCAAAAAAAGACTTGGTTGATCTCCCAAAGGACATCGCACTCGACGATATGTGGGTACCCATGCGGCTGCGTTTGCAGGGGCGGCGCATTGCCTTTGCACCGGATGCCATCGCGTATGATGAAGCCTTTGATGACGACCGTGAGTTTGGACGCAAAGCTCGAACGCTAGCCGGCAACTACCAACTCTTTGCTGCCCTTCCCAAAACGTTGCTGCCCTTTGCGAACCCTTCTTGGTTCGAAACCGTCTCCCACAAGATCATGCGGCTTGTGTGTCCGTGGGCACTCATTGCTCTCGCTCTTGTCAGTGGATTGGCGGTGGTGCAGGGCGATGCTGCACTCGGAACTTGGGAGTGGCGCAGTATGCTAGTGCTCACAGCCGGGCAACTTGGATTCTATGGTCTTGCGATCTTGGGGAAGTTCGCAGGCAAGCTTGGCAACATCGCGCGCACGTTTGTTGTGCTGAATGCGGCAGCGCTTGTTGGTCTTTGGCGCTTTGTGCGTCAGTCACAACGCGTGACTTGGTAGCGGTCTGCGCTATGCTTTTTCTCATGTTCAGTTGGCAGAAACCTTCGATGACCGTGGCTCTCGCTTGCGGAATTGTTGCGTGTGGAGTTGTTGGATGCGGAGTGCCTGGTGGGCAAGAGCCCGCGCAGGAGCCGGTGCCCGCAACTGCGCAGCCGCAACCCAATCAAGAGCAGCCTCATCAACACGAGCCGGTTGCATGGGGAAGCCAACCGAGTTCGACTCCCGTCCATCGGCCAAACGCGCACGTGCCTCAGCCTGTAGCGCCGCCGGTGACAACGCCACCCGTGACATCGCCACCCGTGACATCGCCTCCAAGACCGCCGGTTGCGACGACGCCACCTCGGCCTCCGGAACCCGTGCCGGCGACCTCGCAGTTGTCCAGCCAAAACCAAGAGATCCTCGACGCCCACAACAAGTTTCGCGCACGGCACTGCGCCCAGCCGCTTTCGTGGTCAGCCAATCTTGAAGCCGTGGCTCAGGACTGGGCCGACCAGCTCGCTGCAGCGAATTGTGCGTTTGAGCACCGCCAGCCCAATCGCTTCGGCGAGAACCTCACATTTTTTGCGCCCGTTGGCAGCCAGTCTCCAGCCGGGGTTGCGACGGGTTGGTACAGCGAGGTGCAGCAGTACGATTTTGGGAACGGCCAGTTTGACTTTCAGACCGGGCACTTCACCCAAGTGGTGTGGACCTCAACAACCGAGCTAGGTTGCGGAGTTTCACAGTGCAACGGCGGCGAAATCTGGGTGTGCAACTACAACCCACCCGGCAACATGATGGGCGACTTTAAGAGGCGAGTTTTGCACCCAAATCAGTGCGTTTCTTCTGCTAGGTAAGTCGAGCATTCGCGAACTGGGTTCGTTTAGGGCTTTGCATGAGCCAAGACTTTTACTACCGTCGGCGCGATTCATGACTAGTCGACTCTTAACCAAAACAATTCCCTTATCAATTCTTATGATCGCGGCCTGTGGCGGCGGCGATGGCAAGGACAAGGCAGCTGATGCTGGCCCCAGCTTTGACGGAGGCGCTACGATCGATGGCGGTGGCGGTGGAGCTTGTCCCGAGTTCACAACGCCCGCCGGAGTGATCAACACGTTCCCCGGTATGTTCAGTGGTTCACTCACGGGTGCCGGCGCGGACTTCGATGTTGCCGAAGGTGTTTGCGCCGACGAACGCCTCTTCTTCCCACAAATTGGTGAGGATCTTGTTGTTCAACTCGACGGCCTTACTCCAGGTTCGAGCTACGTTGTCAGCATCCAATCGGGTGGAGACGTGAGCTTCTACGTCGCCTCGGGTTGCACATCGCCAACTCTTGAAGGTGAATGCCTGCTCTTCTCCGATCAAGTCGAACTCGACGCGGCTGAGATTGGCGACTTTGTCGCTCCTGCCAATGGCACAGCCTTTGTTGTTGTCGATAGCTACTACGAAGCTGCAGACCTTCCCGACGGAACGTTCACCGTCACGGTTGCTGAGCCCGAGTGCACGGTGGATGCCGAGTGCACCGACGCAGCAGCGCCGTTCTGCTCGAACAACACTTGCGTCGCTTGTCTTGAGGACTACGACTGCACCGACGCAGCAGCCCCTGTTTGTGGCGCTGCAGGAGCTTGCGAAGCAGGCACCGCAGAGTGCACCGACGATGTCGACGATGTCATTCAGGACAACGATGGTCCTGCTGGCGCAACGCCACTTACTTCGGGCGTCCCATCCGCTGCAGCTATCTGCAACACACCAGACTCCGAGCGTGACTTCTTCTCAATCACCCTCGCCGACACAGCAGACCTCGATGTTTCTGTTGCGTTCGCTGATGTTGAGCCAAACGACCTAGACGTCAATGTACTCACGGCCGATGGCACACCTCTTGGATTCACGTTCTACCAGAACCCTGAGACTGTGAATCTCACGTACCTGCCAGCCGGCGACTACCTCATCGAAGTTGAGTACTTTGGTGCACCTGTTACTGCGGCTCTCGCCTACACCGTGACGGCAACGGTTACCGACAACGGTGACTGCGCAACCGCTACTGATTGTGCTGCTGAGTTCTCAACGCAGTTCTACCGAGGTAGTTGTGACGTTGCTACCGGCGCTTGTTCCGACATCGCTGGTGCCGGCGCACTTGCACAAGGTGAAGCATGCGACTCCCCTGATGACTGCACAAGTGGCATCTGTTCGAACGGTCTTGCCTTCCAGGCAAATGCTCAAGACAGCGTCTGCACCATTGCTTGTACTGCCACAGCGGACTGCGCTGCACTTGCAGGCTTCACATGCACGGTTCCACTTCAAGAGAACTTCTGTCGCCCTGCATGCGTCGGAAACCTCGACTGTGGCGCCAACGTCGGTTCTGAGAACCTCGACGCTGGTGAGCCTTGGGACTACCTCACATGTACCGCTGGCAGCTGTGACCTCGACCCAGCTCCGTAGTTCATAGACACACCTAGCTGCAAAGCATTGGGCCCGGTTCTCGACGAGTTCCGGGCCCGTTTGCGTTTCGGGACCAAGCCGAAGCCCTGGTTCGAACGCCCACAGGTCATTGCGTTGCTCTTGCGAGGCCGCGGCACTACGCTTGCGCCTTGGTCGCCAAGGTATCGATATCGGCAGCGCGGAGAATCGCCCTCGCAGCGCAGGGCTTCGCTGCAGCAAAGCCGTCAGCCAAGGTGTCGGGGCGGCACTTCGCCGGCGTCATGAAGCGGCTCGGGCTCATCCAGCTCGACTCGGTGAACGTCTGCGCACGCAGCCACTATATGCCGTTCTACGCGCGCTTGGGGCCCTACAAGCAGGATGCACTCGACACGTGGATCAATACCACCCAGCGCCATTTCGAGTATTGGGCTCATGAGGCGTCGGTGATGTCGGTCGACCGATATCCGCTCTGGCGTTGGAAGATGGATGAGTGGACACCGCGCAAGAATGTAAGAACTCTTATGAGTGAACATCCGGGCCTTATCACGGATGTGCTCACGCAAATTCAGGACCGTGGTGCACTTACCGTGCGCGAACTTGAGGCTCCCAAGGCCATCAACAAACCGTGGTGGGGGCATGGGCCCGGGAAGATCGCCTTGGAGTCGCTCTTCGCTCAGGGCAAACTCACAGCCCTTCGCACGGGCTCGTTTCGAAGGCTTTACGACGTTCCCGAACGTTCCATTCCCGAACCGATTCGCCTTGATACGAGCTACGATAAACACTTAGCGCATCGGCAGTTACTTCTGGACGCGGTGGGCCACTTTGGTATTGGAACAGCCAAAGACTTGGCCGACTACTTTCGCCTAAAGATCGGGATGGCGGCGCCTGCGCTCGCCGAATTGGCGGAGCAAGGCCACATCGACGAAGTTGCCGTAGAGGGCTGGAAAGGGCCGGTGTACCGCGATCCTGCCGCCCAATGCCCGCGCTCGATTCGCGGAGGCGCGCTCCTAAGCCCCTTTGATCCGGTCATCTGGTACCGAGACCGGGGCGAGCGACTCTTCCAATTTCACTATCGGATTGAGATCTATACGCCCAAGGAGAAACGCAAGCACGGCTACTACGTATTGCCGTTTTTGCTCGATGGGGAGCTTGTGGGGCGCGTGGACGTAAAAGCCGATCGAAAGGCCGGCACCTTGCTCGTGCCGTCGGCGTTTGTGGAGCCGCAACACGATAAGGCGCGAGTGGCGAAGGCTCTGGCGAGCGAGCTCGAACGCTTTGCAGGTTGGATGGGCCTTGGATCGATTGTACTGGGCCGCAAGGGCGACCTGATGCGCCCGCTTCGGCAGGCGCTGTAAGTCGCGGTGCTAGGGCCAAGCGACGTCGTGAGCAACGATGAGCCGAAGGCGTCCAACGGGCGAAACACCGAGTGAGCGGAATCAATGCCTATGAATCAGACGCTAGAGCGCGGCGAGTGTCTTGACGGTGAATCCGAAGAGTGTCGTTAGCAGAAGCATGCTGATCATGAACATCGAGAATCGATATTTAACGATGTTGCTGGTGGTGTGAATCGTGGCGTGCGCGAATCGGCTCGCGACGTAGGCCGAGGCGATGGCCATGGTTGTGGTGTCAACGCCGTGTAGCGCCCAAAGCAGGAAGCACAGGATGTAGAAGAGAATCGGAGTCTCAAACTGGTTGCGAAGGTTGTTGTTGACCTTGATGACCGACTCGGGCCATGCGCTTTGGTGAAGTGCGGTCTTTACGGTGTCGACATTGCCCGCGGCAAACTCACGTTTCTTAACAATCGCCAGGCGTGCATACATGAGCAGCGTGAGGAGTATCTGGGCGAGGAGGGGCCAGAGGATGAGGTGTTGGTCCATGGGCACAGGCTATCAGATGCCGCAGTTGACAAAGAGCCTGGGAGGGTCGTTACACTGGCTCTGCCGTGAAAGCTCCAACCAAGTCTCATCGTCTTATCCTCCCTTTTGGAATGCGTGTATTGGTCAAAGTCATCAAAGACGAAGATCGGAGCGACGGTGGTTTGTACTTGCCCGAGGGGGCAAAAGAGCAAAGCCAGGAAGCGATGTACGGCGAGGTTATCGAGGTTGCCCGGGACAAGCCCACCACCGAAGAAATGGCCGAGAACGTCAGTGGCGTACCGTCCAATTCTAAAGTGCTCTTCTCAAAGGAATCAGGCATCCGGGTACCGTGGGACGACTCACTGCGGCTCTTGGATGTAAAAGACATTCTCGCGACAGTGGAAGAGCATTCGGGCGCCGAAGCACACTGATACTCGCTCGAAGCGGGGCATCGAGGACTAAGAGTTCTTCTCTGATGCGATTCGCCGCACGCAAAAGAGGCGCAGCCAGTGCCGCGCCTCTACATGCTTCCCTCGTGTGCCGAAGAGCTAGTCGATAATTGGGCCTTCGCAGCCAGTGAGAATCTGAACTGCTGCAGCTTCGTCCGCTTCTACGGCGGCACAGGTTGTTGGGCAGAGTGAGATCTCACCAGAGCCATTGACGAACCAGGAGTTGTCGGCACAGGACGCCTCATCGGCGACTCGGTCGAGAGAGGAGCTATCGCCCACTCCACCCGGCGTGTAGGTCACCACAATCCGGTTGAGGTCCACAGTCTCGCCTTCCGGGGCAGCGGGCGGGGCGAAGGTGCAGGGCAGGCCAACGGACTCCACAACACCTTGGGCGACTTCTTGGAAGATGACATCGTAGTGGTCTGGTTCGCAAAGTGGGAAACGCAGGCCTCCGGTTAGAACGCTGAGCGCTTGGTAGTTGACCCCTGGGTTCACTGCTCCGTTTGTGCATTTCACGGTTTCGATTGGGTCGGCTGGAAGGTGGGCGGCGGTTGGGTCGCCGGCATCCTTTGCTTGAAGTCCAACAATCGAGTGAAAGACATAGTTGCGTTCCGCGGCAGTTCCGAAGGCTGCGGGGTCGAGCGCAAGAAATGCTTCGTCGAATTCTTCCGCCGTAAAGTCGGTTGCTGAGTCATCGGTGAACTCGAGAATGACTTTGAACGAATCGGGGCGAAGCCATTCCGACCATCCATTGGGAGCGAGCCCAAAGCCATCAGCCGCTGCATAGGATTCCAGAAGTCGTGTGAAACTGTTGTGGCTTCCAACCTCCGTGCTGTAGTGCTTGAAGGTATCGGTGAGCGTTGGCTGCGCAGGGATTGGGCTGCACGAGTGTCCACTGAGGGGCGACGAAATGCAGATGCTCTCGGGACCGTCGTAGTCGCCGTGTGTGGCGACCATGATGATTCGATAGTCGATGCCGCTACTGGCAATCGTTGTTGCGAAGTTCGTGTTGATGTTGTTTTGAACGCCAAGAATTTCCTGTCCCATAGAACCGGAGTTGTCGATGACAAAGATGATGTCGACCGGCTTGGAAATGGACACGGCCTCTGCCGAGTCTTGCGCACACGCTTCATCCGGTACGTTCGGATCGGTCCCCAGTGTGATTTCGTCGCCATCCGATACACCGTCGTCATCCGAGTCGGCATCGTTGGGATCGGTTCCCAAGGCATCTTCGTCACCGTCATCGAGGCCATCTCCATCTGAGTCAGCATTGTTCGGGTCGGTGCCGTTGGCGACTTCGTCCGAATCGCAGATGCCATCCCCATCGGTGTCCTCATCGGTGCACACGGGCGGATCCGATATTGGACCTGCATCCGCACCGGAATTTTCAGGACCGTCCCCGGGACCCGTACCGCAGGCGAGAGAAGCACCACAGGACATGAGAGCGCAGAGAAAAAGAGCGTTGGTAAATCGCAAGGGGGATTGCATGTTCTACAATCTTAGATCGCTATCTAGCCGAAATCACTGTATGTATTTGGCTCCGGTGGATGCGATCCAGCGGCGATGTAGGTAAGAACTACTCGTAGTAGGTGGTGGTGCGGCCTAGAAGGCCCCTCCCAGGGCAATGCTCTGAGTGCCGAAAGTGAATCCGATTGCTGGGCGTTCTTTGGCCTCGGAATCATCGCCGGAGAGCATAAGAATTGTTCCTAGCCCCAGGGCGAGAGCGCCGGCGCCATAAAACCCACCCATGAGGGTTCGTTCGCGCTTTAGATCCTCTATGAGACTCCTGCGGGAATCACCACTTGGCACTCCTTCAAGGTCTGAGCGTACGCCCGCTGCTCGCAGGTGAAAGACCCCACCGACAAGCATCAAACCTGCCCCCGTAGATAGGCTGATCCAAGCGGGTAGTCTCGACGAAGAACTGGAGCTATCCCGGCTTGTGATGGGAGTTGGTGACGTATCTATACGTGGCGTTTTCGTGTGCTCCACTGTGGGGAGCTTGGGCACCACAACCTTCTCTAGGGAAATGGCTATGGCCTGTCGTTTTTTTTTGTTCCCCGCTTTTACCGAGACGGTTTCGCTCTGTGTTTTGTACCCCTCGGCACTCGCCTCATAGGTTTGCTCCCCCAAGGGAAGCCAAACACTTCTCGGCACCGCGAACGCTGCGCCTTGACCGAGTGCGGGAATTCGAACCTTGAGGCCGTCGAGCGACGACGAAAACTTCACCTGCGCAAAGGAGCCAGCTTGGAGTTGCCGATCAACATATGCATAGGCTTTGCTGAGGTTCTCAACCGATGCAGCAGGTAGGCGGCCGGCATTGCCAAGGCATTGTGCGAGAAAGAAGTGCGCTGACGGCAGGGCGTCAAGCTGGTAGTGCGCCATACCAACATTGCAGGTCCGCTCAGGCGTTGGGTCGAGAGCAAGTGCCTGCTCGTACAGCGCGAGGGCACCACCCACATCTTGCTTGGCCCGGGCGAGCTCGCCGGCAGCCTTGTCTAACTCTGCGGCGCGCTCTTGTGGGCTGGGTTCTGCGAACACGTCCCCTGTGACAGATAGCGTTGCCAAGAGTGCCATTGCAAATACGCGAGGAGAGGTCATTAGCACGCAGCATTGTAACGCGGAGGAGCAGCGTACCCAACGCAGATCGAGTATAATGTCGAACTTGCGGCCCATGCTCAAAGCACTGCTTCTCGCGCTTCCCGTGTCCTTTGTTGGGGCCTCGTGTGTCTCGATCCCGAGCGCTAGCCAAGACGATGCATCCACAAGTTCTGACGATGCTGGTATCCCCGATGCTGGTGTCCCCGATGCGGTGGCGCCCGGCTGCGAAGACCTCGACGGTGATGGGTACCGGCCAAAGGGATGCACCGAGCGTGTTCCGGAGGACTGCGAAGAGGGCGTCGCTGAGATTCATCCAGGGGCATTTGATGATTGCCTAACGGCCGCCGACGAGGACTGCAATGGGGGAGCCTCGGATTGCCTAACCATTGTTCAGCCGTTGGCGTTGGCGACGGAAGGCACAGAAACACGCATCGAATCTGTCGCTGGTGTCACGACATTTGATTCCAACGAGGGGTTCGCAATTACCTCCATTGTTTCGAGCAGTGCAGGCAAGGGGAACCTTCTCCATACCGGAGCCAATCCAGAGCGATTGATTGGCACGCACCTGCACCAAGCAGTCTACAGCTACGAGGCACCGAGTCCCGACGTCACCCTGCTTGCCGGAGGTCGGGCGGTCTATCGCTATTCCATCGACTGGCAGCAAATCGATTCGAGTAATAGCGCTAACCTAATCACGGGGACCACGACCTACACGTTTTTCCCCGACGGCAGGATTCATCGCTCTGAACTTCTCGCGCCCGCAGGCGTCGCACTGCCTTTCACCACATACATCGCGCTCGATCCTCAGAGTTTTACCCATCGCCTTAATCCGAACGATCTCGATGAGTCGTTCCCGGTTCTCGAGGCCGGGGGCTTTCCCGACAACAGCGTTGACAGCCCCAATCTCGGCAACACCTCGGGCGCCTTTGAAGCGCGCGGTTGCGCCTATCACGACACCAATGGGCTTGCGCTGAGCTATGCATGGAACGCCTACGAGCGGCAGCCCGGTATGCGAGTCCGGATGCCCCAAAGCAAGTTTCCCGACGACAGCGGGCATCAATTCGCCATGGTGCTCGACTGGCAATTCCAAAACGCGCCCATCGCAGAGGTGCCCTTCCGCGGCGCCTTTCTCCTACAGATTGGCCAGGTTGCCGCCAGCGGGCAGGCGTGTGGCGACTTCGATATTGACATCGCGGCCTTTCGAAATCCTCCGGTCGTCGACAGCAATTCGCTGGTGACAACAGCCGAGGGCGACTCGAATGCAGACGGGTATGTCGAAGATGGCGGCTTCTATGTCGTTGATGCCGCCGGCGGAACGTCCATGCTTGTTTCATTCGACACGGTTGGCGCGGCAATTTCGAATTCCCATGCTTTGCACGTTCTGAATACTCCCAATGCGTTCGACCCAGTACTTTTCTTAGGGGATAGTGAAATCGCCCTTTTGCATGGTGTGGACTATCTTCTGCAGCACGAATCCGATGGCTCCATGTGGATCTTCATGAACCGCCCCGTCGACTCCGCCGAGCCACTCAACGTTGTATTTCCCTAATGTCCGTCGATGACACAACGAGCGACGACGTCGGGCAGGCGCAGACGATGGCCGCTGCCTCGGAGGCGTATTGCTCGCTCTGCGAAGGATCCTTTCCTGCCGGAACGACGGTTTGTCCCAACGATGGGACCCGCTTAGTCCAGTTTGCCGATCAGCATGATCGCTTGCTCGGCAAGCTTGTGGATGGTCGCTTCAAAGTCTTGTCAAAGCTCGGCCAGGGAGGGATGGGCGATGTGTACCGAGCCCAACAGAGGTCGGTCGGTCGAGAAGTCGCGATCAAAGTTATCAAGGCGGAACTCAGTGCCGATCGAGTTGCCGCCAAACGGTTTCTTCGCGAAGCCAAGCTTCTATCTCGAGTGAGTCATCCAAACGTCGTTGTGGTGCACGACATGGGGCAAGACGGGGATGGCACTCTCTATCTTGTGATGGAGCTCGTCAGCGGGAAAACGCTTGCGGAGCTCCTAATGGAAGATCCGCAAATGCCGGCGGCGCGCATTCGCGATATCAGTCTACAAGTCTGCGATGCCCTGGAAGCGGCCCACGGCATTGGTGTGATCCATCGCGACCTCAAGCCCGCCAACATTCTTGTCAGCACCAGTCCAAGTGGGCGCGACACGGTCAAGGTCCTAGATTTTGGGTTGGCCAAGTCCCTCGCTGGTGATGATACCGCTGGCGACATTACCAGCACGGGAGTTGTGATGGGCACACCGCTCTATGTCTCACCAGAGATGATCACAGGTGATGAGGTTGATGCGCGAGCGGATCTCTATTCGTTCGGCTGCCTACTCTACGAAATGTGCTCTGGGCAACCGCCATTCATGGCGGAGACCGCGACCCTACTTCTGAGTAAGCATATCTCGGAGGAGCCGGCTCCAATTCTTCGAAGTGACGTCTTGGACTTGTATGGTGTCACTCAGACGCTGCTAAGAAAAATGCCTAGTGACAGACCGGCGAGTGCCGCTGCGGTTAGTCGATTGCTCGCGCTGGATGACCGCGCAATTGCTACGCCTGTTCCAGTGCCAGCGACTCCGCGGCCCTCGGCCGTCCTGGCTGCAGCACAGACCGCAGATGTTGGGGGCCCAGCGACGGCGGTCGTGGCACCCGTTGCTGCAAAAAGGAGCCCTATGTGGCTCTGGCTGCCAGTATTGGGACTCGTGGCGGTTGGCATCGCCGCCGCATTTGCCCTTAAGGGGAACGATTCGGAGGTCGCGACCAAAACTCCGGCTGCGAGCGTTGTGAGCGCACCCATGGACGCGGCACCCGAGGTTGCCATCGCTATGCCGGTCGCCGTTGCTACGCCCGATGCAGGAGTCGCCGACGTTTCGCTTACATTGGACTCCAAGCCATCCGCTGACGAGGTGTACCTCGATGGGGAGAGTCTTGGACCAGGACCGGCAACCATCGTAATCCCGGCCGCAGCGCAGGCTCATCTCCTGGAGTTTCACAAGAAGGGCTACGAGGTTCGCAAGACGTCACTGGCCGTGACACAAGATGTGACGCGAACGGATTTTGCGCTTGTTAAGACTTCCAAAGGCAAGCGTCCCCATGTCCGCAAGCCGAAGCCCGATACCAAGCCGAAGGTTGATGACAAGCCGAAGGTTGATGACAAGCCGAAGGTTGATGACAAGCCGAAGGTTGAGTTCTTCGGCAATCCCTAGTTCGTGGGCATTACGCGAATTGCGTCAACCGCAATGGATTTTGCGGCGCCTGGATCCCCGTCGGTGTTGTCGAAGACCGAGAGGCTCTGACCACCGCCCGCCGCAAATTCAAAGCTGCCCAGCATGTGCCAGCCGTCGGTACTACTCTGATTGATTTCGAGGTTTTCTGTGTCGGAACCATGCTGAAGTCGGTAGCGAGTCGCAGCAAATTTGGCGTGTTGCGGGTCTAAGAATACTTCTACATCGTACGTTCCTGAGGATTCCATCTGTAGGTCCCACTGGGCCCAGTTCGAAGGATTGTTGCTTGCGAACGCATTGGTCCAGAGCAGGTCGTTCCCATGGCCCGCTCCATCGACGCTGCGCCAGTAGCGTGAGTTGCCGTGCAAGGTGAGGCAGAGGCTATCGTTGTCGATCGTAGTCCCTGTGCTTGCTACCAGCTCGCAGGAAGGAATGACCGGAGGCTCTTGGGCGCCCGAGAACCAGTCGGTTGTGGCACTGCCGCCCGCTGTGCTCAGTTCGATATGCAAGTGATCGTTGTGCGGGTGTGAACCGTTGTAGCGCCGCCCCTTGCTGCCTGCCGATCGCGATGCTGTCCATTGGGTTCGATCCCAAATGATGTACTGAATTCCAATGTCCTCGGCGTTGGCAATGAGCCAGTTGCCGATTGGATCCCCTGCTTGATTGTCAGCAGAACTGCCGTTGAGCGGAATGTGTATGTCGAGGGCGCGTCCTGTGCCGTGAACCGACATGCGCGACGAATTGCCAACAATGGGTCGGCAGTTGTAACCGCCCACTTGCGAAATCTGAGGGAAGTTAGCTACGAGAAAGTCTGAGAGCTGCGCTGTACCCGGGCGCATGCTCCCTGCACACGAGCTACTGCCAACCCAGCGACCTGCACCGGTATAGGGCACAGATTGTCCATCGCCAAGTGCTGAGACATCGGGAGGGATACTCCAACGCGCTGAGGCGGCGATGCTCAGCTTCTCCTCTTCTTCCTCGGTGAGGATGACGCCGGTGCTATCGCATGCTGCCAGTGCTGTAGCAGCGAAGCAGGCAGCACTGAGGAGGAGAAAACCTTTGGACTGGACTGCGATCATTGCTTACATCCAGTGCAAGCAACTCGCCACCCAACATCTTGGGATCGCGATCAGTCGTTTCGGGACTTAGGGTCATTTGACCCTAGTCGTGCGCACGATTGTTTGCGGGGCAATCCCCCAGGAAACTTTGGGAATCTTTTGTTTGGTGCCACCAGAGCAGTCTTGGCCCTGGTGGTACGCGCTTGTGCAAAGGCCGAGGTGTCGTGTTACTCGCAGTCGCCGTAGAGCGAGTCAGCCATCACATCCCATTGGGTTGCGAGGTGCGCGTGCCCAGCGATGTTCGGGTGAATCAAATCTTCCATGAACGGCTCCAAGCCGGCCTGGTAGTGCGGGCAGCTGTTGACGTTGTAGTGGTGTCCGTGGCCCAGGTAAGGACCGTATTGATCGGTGATGAATGCGTTCTCTTGGCTATCGGCAAGTGTTGCGAGTTCGACATTGTAGCTGCTGAGGAGAGCACTCTTCGTCGCACTTAGGTTGTACGGTGGTGCCGTGCAATCATCGAATGGGTTGTACTGGTTGTTCATGATGATCGTCGTGCCATCGGGAAAGTTCGCAGTGTCATTGAAGAACGCAAAAACGCTATTCCAGTCTGCGATGATGCCCGGCAAATCAGCGGCGAGGCCGGCTTCTGCTGCGGCATCCCCCTGCAATAGGTATCGTTGCAGATCATTGCCGCCGACGTAGATAAGGACCACTGCATGTCCCGCTGAGCCAGTGGTCACCGTTGCGAGTTGTGAGTCAACAACATCGGTTGTCACAGCGCCTGAAACGGCGAGGTTCTCGTACACAAGTCCAGGGGCGTAGCCTGCCGCGAGGCTGTCGTTAAAAATCTTTGGGCCGCAGGTGGCTGCGTCTTTGCCGTTCACGCCAAAACAGGCAGCGATGCTATCGCCAAGAACGATGAGGCGCGTTGGTGTCTCTGCGCAGGAGCTGACTGCATCAGCAGCGTCGGCGGCTCCGGTCGTGCCGCCGTCGGCTCCATCGTTGTCGTCACTGCCAGAACAGGCCGTAGCGAGAAGCAAAGTACAGAGAAGGGGGAACTTGCCGATGTTCATTCGGCGACTCTCGCACCCGTTGCGAGAGAACTCAATCACTAGCTTGCTACTGGCCAGTTTGGACGAAGTGGACGGAACTACGAAGTGGGCCGAATCACCAAGTGGGCGGAACTAAGGTAGCTCGAGACCAATTTCTTCGAGTCTCTGCCGCAGGTATTGCCCCGCACTAAGAGACGGAAACTGCGCTTCTCCGCCGGTTTTCTCGACACAGCTCGCGAGAGGAGTGAGATCCGCATCTCGTTCTGGATGAATAAAGCACGGCATGGAGTATCGCTTGCTGCTTCGGTCTTCTGGATTCACGACGCGGTGAGTCGTAGAGCGGAAGAGACCGTTGGAGAGATTTTGCAGCATGTCGCCCGAGTCGACCACGATGTGATCATGCTGGGCGGCAACCTCAAGCCAAGTGCCATCGCGACCGAGGAGTTCGAGCCCCGATGCGGTTGCTCCGGGTAGAAGCGTAATGAGGTTGATGTCCTCATGAGCTGCCGCGCGAATTGCGCCATCAGGAGCGTCGGCGGGCAGGGGTGGGTAGAAGAGCACGCGAATGATGGTGTCGCCCTCGGCAACCATGTCGGTCATGAGGTTCTTGTCTTCTCCGATATACAGGGCACAGGCTTCCAAAAGCGTCGCACCGAGGGCGTTCTGTGCCTTGTAGAGGCTACTTAGGTTGCTCTCAAAATCGGGGACGGCAGTGGGCCAGACGTTGGGACCGTAAGGCTTGTGGACAACATGATCGTCCGGAACGTCGACGCGTCCCACTTGGTAGAACTCTTTGACGTCGGGCGCTTCGCTGTCTTTTGCGTGTTCGACATAGAGGCCGGTGTAGCCGCGTTGGCCCGACGCGCCCTTCGGTTGGGATTCTTGTTTCGTTTCCTTCGGGAGATCAAAAAACGTCTCGGCGCTGGCGTAACAAGAACGGAGTAGCTCGGGGGAGATGCCGTGATCCGCGACGGCAAAGAAGCCAATGTCACGAAGGCTATCGCCCACAGTTTTGATGAAGCGCTCACGAGCCTCACCGCCGGCGTGGAAATCCTGGATCAGTACAACGGGGATCTCAATTTTTGACACGGGGTACTCCTACTCTTCGACTTGGGTGCGGGGCATTGGACCTGCACGCTTTCGCAGCGAGGCTAGGACATCATGCGGTCAGAAACCAGCGATCTTTGGCCCGTGTGCAGGAAGAAATGCCGTGACCTACTGAACCGTGCGCAGCACGTCGGAGCGAGCCCCATCGAGGCCGAAGTCGAGGAGCTCAACCGTGCCCTCCGTGCCGTCCTTGCGCACGGCTTTCACCAATCCATTCATGGGGAGGGATGGGTGATGCCAGCTATCTGCACGATATATGAGCCCTTTGATCATCAGCGAGATTTCGATCTTCAGGCAGCCTTGAAACTGGCCAGCGCCCACTACGATATCGCCTCCAGATGTGCCATCAGCCCATGGCGCAAAGAGCTGGCTCGCCAGGACGCGGTGGTACGCTTCTTTCACTGAGAGATCTTCGGGGCTGCTCTCCTTTGGGAGACTATCGCCGCGCCTCGTGAGTACCCGCTTCACGTCCAAACTCTTCAGAGCGCGGCCTGGGTCGTAGCGAAGCTCCATGTAGGTGACGTATTTGCCGTGATAGTCCTCTTCCACAAGTTCAACGCTGTGGTTAAAGCCGTCGCTCGCGATGATCTTGTACGTGAGGATCGTTGGCTCGTCATTCTCATCAATGCTCTTGTACTGAAGCCACTGGCCAGCGCGCTGCTCGTTGGGAATCGCGTCGGCAGCGTAAACCGTTTCGCTTGCAATCAATTCAGCAATTCGCGTGTCGACAAGCTGACTTTGCGAGGGCGTCTTGGGTGGGCAGGCGGTAAGGGCGAAACTGGAAGAAATGAGAATAAGATAAAGTCTTAGTCGCTGCAGTCCGCGTTTGCGATTGGAGTTGTGGTGCATCCTTGAAATACAGACTGGGAGTGTTCGTTCCCCTAGCGGGAGCCTCGTAGCACTCGTGCTCGAACGTGGTCTCCAATTGTATCGACCAAAAGTACTAAGCACAGAGTCAGCACCAAGAGACTCGCAAGATCGCGCATATGGAAGAGGCTGATTGCGGTATGCAAGGCATCACCAAGGCCACCAGCCCCGACAAAGCCGACCATGGCAGCGGCGCGAACGTTGACTTCAAAGCGAAAGAGTGTGAAGGCCAAGATGCGGGGCATGCTTTGCGGCAAAACGCCGTAGACATAGCGCGCCACGGGACCCGCTCCCATCGCTTCGAGCGCGCGAGGCGGGCCTGGTTCGGTCTCTTCCAGGACATCACTGTAGAGGCGGCCAAGAATTCCCACGGTGTGAACCGTCAGTGCAAGAACTCCAGCTGTGACTCCTGGGCCCACCCACAAGATGAATAGCAGCGCCCAAACCAATTCGGGCAATGCTCGCGCTACTTGCAGGCTGGTTCGGGCCGGCACGAGCACCGCCAAGAACGCCCAGCGCCCAAGGCCCCGCCCTTCGGGAGCATCTTGCAAGTACCCACGAATGGTGAATCGAGTGATCGCCATTGGCGCGAGTAGCAAGGCTACCGCCGCGGCGACAACCGTTGAGACCCAAGCCATGGAAACCGTGATCATTGCGAGTTTTGTCGCTGTCCAAAGGAATCCGCCGTCCGAAGTGAGCGAGGAAAATCCGGATAGAAATGTTCTTAGTTGATCAAGAGATGTGGGATTAAAAAGTTCCGACCAAGGAATGCGAATCCAAAGAATGCCTGCCAATGCCCCAAGTGCCATGCACGCCACCGACACCAGAGGGCGTGTTTTGCGCAACACGTGGCTGATTGCTTCCAATACGAGTACGTAGGCGAGTACGGCGAGTAGCGCCGTTGCCAACTTGTCGTATTGGAAATATCGAATGCTGAGGTCGATTTCCATACCGAGCCCACCTGCGCCCACGACACCCAAGATGGATGCGGAGCGAATTGCGCACTCGAGTCGGAAGAGTGCGTAGGCTACCCACTGCTTGCGAACCAGCGGAAGGACGCCGTACAGAAAGACAGCGACTCGCGAGGCTCCTGCGGCGCGCAAGCGTTGGGCGGGAAGCGGATCGATCGACTCGATGAGTTCTGCGAAGAGCTTGCCCACAGTGCCAGAGAACGTAATTGCGATTGCGAAAACCGCAGGAGCTGGGCCAAGACCAAAGATTCGAACAAAGAGAAAGGCCCAGAGAATCTCTGGAATCGCTCGAAAGCACGCCAGAACAGCTCTGGCGCAGGCTCGAATCAGAGCGCCACCAAAGGTTTGGGCACGCGTTCTTGCTGGGTCGTGCGCGAGCTGCGGGAGGCGAGCACTGGCAATCGCAAGGCCAATTGCCAAGACAATCGCCATAGCCGTGCCCAATAGGCCGATGAGTAGACTCTCTAGCGCCAGCGTTCCGATTCGCGCAAGAAAGGTGCGACTAAGATCCGGCGATGTGAGGCCGCCCAGCATCTCAGAAAAACTCTGCCAACCTTGTTCATCGAAAAGCGCACCCGCATCGATGCCGGTGTGCCAGTAGCTGAGAACAAGCGTGAGCAGGACGAATGCCGCGACCCACGAGCTGGGCCTGCTCCGTCTAGGCTCACGGCTTCTGTGCTCGCTCACGGACCTATGCTCGCTCACAGACCTATGCTCGCTCACGGCTGCCCGCATACAGCGCGTCAAGATCTTCGGGGGTCGTGTTGGCAGCGGGCTTGTCGAGGACGAGTTTGCCTTCGCGAAGTCCAAGCACTCGATCAACGCGTTCTATGACCTGGCTCGCTCGGTGCGTTGAAATGATAAGGGTCGCCTCGCGTTTTTTGCTCACCGCGATCAGTAGCTCAAGGCCCTCAGACGCTGTCGTCGGATCCAAGGCCGCGGTTGGCTCATCAGCCAAGAGCAAAACGGGTTCACCCGCTAGGGCGCGGGCAATTGAGACGCGTTGTTTCTGTCCACCGGATAGCTCGTCTGCTTGGTCCCACTGGCGGTCGCCCAAGCCAACATCGGAAAGAAGAGCGTGAACATCATCTCGATCAACGGCGATGAGAGTCGACATCAGAGTTTTCCACCACGGCCAAGATGCGACCCGGCCAGCAATCACATTGTCGTGAACCGACATGCGTGGAATCACTTGCAGGCCTTGGTCGACAAGTCCGCAGTGCCTTCGATGGCTTCGAATTTGCTTCGGCGTCATTTCTGCGACCGATACGCCATTTACCAAGAGCGAACCGCTGCTCGCTTGCAGGCTTGCCATCAGTAGTCGCAGGAGCGTTGTCTTTCCGCTACCGCTTGGTCCGATTAACGCAACCCGTTCGCCCTTGGCAATCTTGAGATCAATGTCGGCGAGAGCGACTCGTGGACCCCATTCTCGGCCTACGCCGGTTAGGCTGAACATGCTCGGTTTCATAGGAAGAAGGAGGGCGCGAGAGAGTGTGTATCCGACTTGTTCGCATGGTGGCAAGCACGCTGCAACCCGTGCTTACATGCGCTCATGCTTTTCACTTTGAACATTCGAAAAACGCGCTGGTTGCTGGCCGGTGCAGCCACTCTTGGCTTGGCGTTTACGGGCGCGTGCAAGAAGGACGATAGCGGCGGAGACAAGGCAAGTGCTACGGCCAAAACCGAGATGGTTGTCTTGAGCAAGGAGGGCACGGAACTCGATCCTGCGGTCCCCAAGGCACGCATTTCCGACGGCGCTTGGATATGCGACATGGGCACCGTGCACTACGGCCGAACGGAGAAGGGCGATGGAGTTTGCACCCTTTGTGGAATGCCGCTCACCCAAAAGGGTGCACCAGCCGAGCCCCCCGCCGACGTCGGTGAAGCCCATGACACCCTAAAAAAACTGTCAGACTCTGCGCGCACCTACTACGCAACCCCCGACGACTCTGCGGCGCCGTAGCAATACTGCGCGGCTCCGTGGCCCGAAACGCGTTCAGGCCCGCGAATCTCGTGGGCCTGAGGCACTTCAACGAAGTGCAGACTACGAATAGTTCTGTACGCTACTTACGACCCTTTTTGCGCGCCTTCTTTGCGGCCTTGCGCTTGTCTTTCTTCTTCTTGATGGACTGCTTGCTGGTTTGAGCCGGTGCTCCGCCGCCCGGAGTTCCCGGCATGGTGTAGCCCGTTGGGAGCCCTGCAGGTGCTCCGCCAGGCATTGCCATACCGCCTGGCATTCCACCCATCATCGCGCTCATGTCCATGCCCGCAAGCTTCTTCATTTGCGAGAACTGCTTCATGCCCGGGATTTTGCCCATCAGGCCCGAAGAAGCGCCGAGCTGCACCATCATCTGGCGCATGCCGCCAAACTTTTGCAGTAGGTCTTTTACTTCTTGCACCGTTCGTCCAGAACCGCGCGCAATTCGCTTCACGCGAGAAGGCTCGTAGTCTGCACGACGACGCTTGGCCTTCTTGCCAGAATTGTTCGTAATGTCTTCCCAGCTTGTGGTCACAAAGACTGTTGGGTTGGTGCGCTCTTCCTTCGTCATCGAGCTAATCATCGCCTCGATTTTGACAAGCTCGTTGTCGTCGAGATTGACCTCGTCGGGAAGCCCTCCAGGGAAGAATGGGAGTTTGTCCATGAGGTCTTTGAGTGACCCCATCTTCTGAATCATGCGGATTTGCTCAAGGAAGTCCTGCATATCGAACTTGCCCTTGAGCATGCGCATCGCATCCTCTTCGGCCTGCTCTGCATCAACGACCTGCTCGAAGTCTTTGACAAGACCAACGATGTCACCCATGCCGAGGATTCGAGACGCGAGGCCATCGGGACGAAACTCTTCGAGCTTGTCCATGCTCTCGCCCATGCCGAGAAACTTGATGGGCTTGCCGGTAACTTCTTTGACCGAGAGCGCCGCACCACCGCGGGCATCACCATCGAGCTTGGTGAGCACCAAGCCATCCACACTGAGGCGCTTGTTGAACGTCTCGGCGGTTCGGACCGCGTCTTGACCCGTCATCGCATCGATGACGAGCATGATGTTGGCTGGGCGACAGGCCTTGTCGATGTCTTCAAGCTCCTGCATGAGCTTCTCATCGATTGCGAGACGACCCGCGGTATCGAAGAGGATGACGTCTCGGCCTTGCTCGCTTGCGAACTTGATCGCGTTCTTACAAATCGTGACCGGATCCGTGTCCTTCATGCTGAACACAGGCATGTCCAGCTTCTTGCCAAGAGTCTGCAGCTGATCGACGGCGGCAGGTCGGTAGATATCAGCAGCGACGAGGAGCGGCTTCTTGTCGTACTCGCGTTCTAGGTATCGAGCAATTTTGCCGGTTGAGGTCGTTTTTCCCGAGCCCTGAAGGCCACACATCATGATGCCGGTTGGGCCTTTTTTTGCCCAGTGGAACTCGGTGTCCACCGGCCCCATCATTGCGGCTAACTCGTCTTGGCAAATCTTGATGAAGGCTTGCTCGGGGGTAATCTTGCGCGTTCCGTACTCTTCGGATTTTGCCTTGAGCGTGACGCGCTCACCGCGAGCTGCTTCTTTGACCCTTGCGAGGAAGCGTTTTGTGACCTGAAACTCAACGTCAGCCTCCAGGAGGCTCATGCGAACATCGGCTAGGGCGTCGTCGATGACATCGTCTGTGAGTTCTGCGACTCCGCTGAGTTTCTGTTTGGCGGAGCGAAAACCTTTGGATAGCGTATCGAGCATGGGGCCGAGGCTATAGCATGGCCAGTAGGCAATTTCTTTGCATTCCGACCACTTCCAGCGGTTTCAGGGCACCAAGAAGGTGGCTAAGTAGTTGATTCAAGGACTGGTGATCTGCGGATGAAGCTTGCCGTACAATTGACCGTCATAGGACCCATGAGGAAACACGCCGTCATCTGTTTCGCATCCCTCGCCACTCTCAGCGTCGCGGGGGCCGCCCACGCAAAGGGAGTGGTTTGCGAGCGCGTCCAAGAGGAGATGTTTTCTGTCGATGGCATGACCGATGACTGGGAGTCGTTTTCGCCAACCAAGTTTGGGCAAGGAAGCGACGCCTCGGTGCAGATGCGCTGTGCCTATGATTCCGACAAACTCTACGTGGCCTTTACCGCGAAGGATGATCGAATTGTTCGCAGCAAGAAAGGCCGCGCGAAGTCTGAAGATCGGGTATCGGTTTCACTCTCTTCTGGGACCGGGAAGCCCCTGCGCTTTAGCGTTTTGCCAGGAGCGCAAAACGTATCCCGCAAGTCTCTCGGCGTGCCCTCATTCGTAGAGCTTGAAGACTCTCGCCAGACCTCAGGGTTTTTCGTAGAGCTTGCGATTCCAATGAGAAAGATATCGGGCTGGAGTGCAACGTTGCCCTACCTCGCCGGCTCTGTTCTGTTTCACGATGTCGACTCGGGAAACAAAGCGCAGACCGTTGTTGGCATGAAGGGCAAACTACATTTCTCCGAAGCCGCCGAGACCTACAAGTCCTTCATGAAAACAACCGGGCTAAAGAACCGAGACATTCGCCTCGATGCACTTGCTGATATCGATCCAGGGGCCGGTGCCGAGCGCATCGTCATTGGTGGCAAGGTGATGGGAGTGTTGGGGACGAGCTTTAGCTACATGGGATTGCCAATCGCCAATGCCAGTGATCTTCTGAGCGCTAAGGTTGTGGATTTTGACAAATCCGGTAGGTCTGCTGTTGTTACGGAGCTTCGCCAACATGGGAATGGTGGAAGTCGCGACGTCGTGATGGTCTGGTTTGCCAATGGTAGTGGCAGCTTTCAACCCGCTATCACGATCGAGACTCGGAAGCAGCGTGGAGACGCTTTCATTCAGAATACCTGGGCTTTGGTTCCTCGGGGCTTGCATCGAGGAGAGGCCGCAAGTGGCAAGAAGAAGCGCAGAAAGCGCTCAACTGCGTCCGTGCCTGGATTTGACCTGCTGATGCAAGTTGGCGAGGTCTCGGGCTTTACCGAGCAGACGTTTCGAGAGGCCCCCGCACCTGATGCCAAGGGAATCCTGTTGCCATGGGGGGAGAAGCAGAGTGCCGTCTATTTCCTTGAAGGCACGGTTGGCTACGGTGGCGAAGCTGCCACAGACCTGCCGGAATAGGTCGCTCTAGCTAGGGGCGCTTTCCGTGCGAGCGAAGAGGAACTCGGATTCGCCTTCTGTAACGCGCAGATTGAGTTCCCGGTTGAGCAGTTGGCCCAGTTGAACCGGACTCTCTATCAGAACATCTCGGTCGCCTTGTTGCGTTATCACTCGGTAGGTTCGATTGCGCAGAGAGCGAATCTCGTCGGCTAGTGTGCGGGAGACGACGAGATGGTTTAGAAACGTTGCTCGTGGGTGTTTGTGAGAATAAAAGTGCCCGACTTCGCAATCGGATGCTCCGTAGCGAGCTTGCTCAAACTTGTACAGCGAAAAGTAGGCATCGTCTTTGAAGTACTGCAAGTGAAAGACACCAGGGCTCGCTTCGTGCACACGGTACAAGAATTGACTCCCCTGGGCCGTGGCGTTGGCCTGCATGGGCACCGGAACATCGGGGCCCAGAGGACCAAATCCCACATCGAGCAGGAACCGCTTCCCTTGCCACGAGAGAAGGGAAATCCGATGTGTGAGAGCAGGGTGCGTGTCTTGGTTGTAGATGACGCGGCCAAGGTATAGCTCCATCGGGAAGCCCAACTCCTGCAACACTTCAAACAAGAGAGCGTTCTGCTCAAAGCAGTATCCGCCTCTACGACCCTCAACAATGCGTTCACAGAGGGCTTCGGGCTCTAAAGGAAGATCGTTGCCAAGCATCGGCCCAACGCTTGAAAACGGAAACGCTGCAAGGTGTCGACGGATGATCTCGCTCACCAGTGCAAGGCTATGCGGCGCGCTCGGCAGGTCCAAAGCTTGGAGGTAGCGATTGGTAATGGTGCTGCGGTCCATAGTCCTAGGGAACCGTGTACTCGCTTGCACGTCCGAGTGCAACCAGGCTGCGGTACAGTGCATGAACGAGTGAGCGAGGTTGTCAAAAGCGGGTGTTGTCCTCTGTGCAGTCAAATGTCGTCGGAAGAGTTCTGGCGTGACCGGCGTCGCGAGTACATGCGCTGTGGCAATTGTCGACTGATATGGGTGCCAAGCAAGTTTCATATCTCTGCAGAGGCGGAGCGTTCCGAGTACGACTTGCATGAGAACGATCCGAGCGATATGGGGTATAGGAGGTTCCTCGGGCGGCTTGCGACGCCTTTGCTCGCCCAGCTTGAAACTGGAGCTTGCGGATTGGACTTCGGCTCAGGACCGGGACCGACCCTTTCGACGATGATGCAGGAGGCGGGCTACTCGGTTGATATCTACGATATCTACTACGCGAATGACTCTGCGGTCTTTGAGAAAACGTATGATTTTATCACCGCAACCGAAGTCGTGGAGCATCTACGAGAGCCCAAGTTCGAGTTGGAGAGGCTCTTCGCTATGCTCAAGCCAGGGGGAGTGCTCGCAATCATGACCAAGCTCGCATTGGATGTGAATGCCTTCGCCTCTTGGCACTACAAAAATGACAAGACTCATATTGCCTTCTTCTCCAGCGAGACGTTTCGTTGGCTTGCCAACAAGTGGGGCTGCACGGCGATGTTTGCCGCGCCTGACGTTATCTTTTTGACTAAGAATATGTAGGGGCGTCGAGGTTTCGCCTTGTGCTGATCTCGCTAGCGTCCCAGTAGTTTTGGGCCGCCCTGGCTCTTGGTGATGGGCTTGCGAATGCTCAAACGCCCACCCTCGCTCTTGCCTTGGGTGAAGGCGCTGCGATCGACTCGTGCGCTGCTGCTTCGCTGAACAAGACGAGGGTATCTCTTGTTCTTAAAGCGTTCGCGCTCATGTCCTTCGGCGACGACGAGTGCGGATTGCTCTTCATCGAGCTGGAGCCCTTGGGTCGTGGCTGTGCTCTGGTCATCGAGCTTCTTGTGAAACCCCACGAGAAGGCCGCGAATAAAGCTATTGCGCGCTCGAAGGCCTTTGGCGCCGGTTTGCTTGCGATGCGCTTTCCACAGGGACTCTGCACTTTGGTGCAGAAATCCATGCACGTACTCCGCGAGCAGCACGTCTTCCCGACTGCCCATGATGTCGACGGTGGCCTCGTTGCAGAGTTTCTCTGCGTTGAAGCGACTGATGTAGACAGCCTCGACATGGTAGTGATTGATGAGAATCGAAGTAATCCGACCCTCGTAGGGAGCGTGTCGCTGTTTGCCGGAATTGATTTCCAAGTTCACAAATCGCGTGGGGCGACCGAGGTCTAGATCTTCGAGGCGATGCCGATCTTGGAGCTCCCGAGCCCTGCGCATTGCGACCAGGGCTTCGTTCTCGTTCCCAGAATTGGCAAGCGCTAGCAGCTTCGCGAGGCGACCTCGGTACTTTTCTGTTCGGTCGTCGAGGCCAGCTGTTCGCCAATCGAAAAGGGTCCGCATTTCCTCCAGCGTTTTCCCAACCGTCGCGGTGCGAGCCCAGTCCGCAACATGCAGGCTTTCGCACACACGTTGGAAGCGTGGGCCGTGAGGCCTCTCTTCGTTGGGGAATGCCGTATGCACAAAGAGGTGGGCTATCTCATGCTTTAGAATCTCGACCACGACCCACCAGGGACACTCTTCAATGAGTGTTTGGGAAATTGCGATCTCAAAGTCGAGTGGATCGAAACTCCCCCAATGGCTCTCAGTGTGACCGAGCCGGATACTTGGTCGCCGTCCTCGGAATCGTTGCTCGGAGTAGACTTCGGCCAACTCGCGGTGAAGCGAAGCAACCCACTCAACCAGCTGCTTTTTTGCAGGGCTGCTCCGGGTCACTTGATACGCCGTTTGGCTAGGTGTGAGCGAATCTGTACGAGATCCAACCCTGCCTTCACCATGCTCTTAATGCCTATCTTTGAGCCCGGCACATCGACCCATCGACGTAGAGGGACTTCGACGATTGTTGCGTTCTCAGCCAGCAGGCGGCCAAGGAACTCCACGTCAAACGCCCAGCGCGAGTGAAACGGCTCTGCGACGACTTCTGCGAGAAGTTCTGAACGGCGAAAGAACTTGGCACCACACTGCGTGTCATAGACCTTGGTGTCCAATGCCAGGGATGCTGCTGTGGCAAACACGCGACCGAGCAAATGGCGCCCCATGCTGCGATCGATATCCGTGCCCATGTACGCGATTCGCGAGCCTATGATGGCATCGGCGGTAGTTGCATGCGCTTGCTGACTGAGTCTGAGGACTTCTTCTGCCGGAGTTGCCATATCGGCATCGATGAAACCCACCATTGCGGGATTCTTCGTAAGTGCCTCAAGCAAGCCTTGTCGGACGGCTTCTGCCTTTCCTCGGTTTGGTGAGAGCTGCAGCACTTGCACGTTCTCGGTGCTTTGCGAAAAGGCATTCAAAACGTCCAAGGTCGCGTCGCTAGAGCCATCGTCAACAAAGAGCAACGAGATACCGGGCTCCGCAAGCAGCACCTGAAACGTTTCGAAATCAAGACGCTCGGCTTCGTTGTAGCAGGGAATGACGATGATCGTAGTTTCCATATTAGTCACTCGGTTGTTGGCAAAGCGCCCATAAACTTAGCCCTGGAAGGGGAATGCCCATCTCCGAGGCCCACTGGGATAACCGGTTGTCGGCGCGCAATGCACCTGTGACGATCTTGCTCAGGAGCGGGCCGGCTTCCCATTGGAGCGTAGGCTCTTCCTCTAGTGGTTCGGGCTTTAGAAGCTTCTCTTTCAAGACGCCAAAACTGCGCGGCAGAAGAAGCGAGTGAAATAGGCCGCCCTTTTTCCGTGTTGTGAGATTGGCGAATTGCAGAGCGTTGTAGAACTGGCGTGGAACGTATCTGCGAAAGTGCTCAAGCCAGCGGTCGTGATCACTCTCTAGGTGTTTCCACGCCGGCACAGAGATAAGCAAGCTTCCGCCAGGGCGGAGGTTGTAAGCGACGGTCTCGCGGAGAAACGTCAAGTCATCCTCCACATGCTCAAGAACATCAAGCATGAGGATTAGGTCGTACTGCTCTTTGGGACGTTCGTTGCAGAGCTGCAGCCTGCTCGGAGAAACACCTAGTTCGCCTGGGCTCGCGTCGGTGTATCGTTGGTCCCAGCACGTAATTGCCGACAGGGAATTGTTCGCCGCGAGCTCACTGGAAAACCAGGCATCTCCTGATCCGATGTCGAGAATTTTCGAATCGGAGGTGAGCAAGTCGTGCCGTCGCAAAACACTCTGAAAGAACTCAAAGCGGGTCAGCTCCCAAGGGTGCCGCGCAACATTGGCGCTGTTGACCTCTTTTAAGTCCATCGTTTGCGCAAGCTAGGCCACAGAGCGGCCCAAAGCAAGAGTCCAAAGGCGAGCAGGAAGGCGGGAAGGAGCCACCAGAAACGGCGTGGGCTGAGTGTCATCTCGATGGAATGCACTCCAGCGCTGGAGACTGGGATGCCACGAAACATCACATTTGCTGGCAGAATCGGCGTCTCAGCCCCATCTACGGTTGCCTGCCACTGGGGAAAGTAGGCTTCGGCAATCACGACCAGACCGGGACCTGGTGTTTCGATCTCGGCAACAAGGCGGTTTGGTTCGAGAACGGTGATGCGTCCTTCGGTGATGGGAAGCGCGGCGTCCCCTTGAGGAACGGTGCCCTCGACCACGGCGCCGGCCCCCGGTTTGAACGTGCGCAATTTCTTTATGGCATCGTCAGGAGAGTCAGCGACAACCGGGGCTGCAATGAAATAGACCGCAGGAGCGGTTTCCTTGAGTTCCCAGATTCCGGGCGACTTCTGGGTTGCGTCGGCGGGCCTTGGTTTGAGTTTGCCCTTGCGTGTGAGTATGTAGCGAACATTGGCGTGCCCGAACAATCTGTGGTCGCGCTTGGCGGCGTTGAGTAATCGGGTGTATCGGGAGAGCCCAAGAGGATCATCTTCGTAGCCACTGAAGTCTCGGATCTGCAATCGAGTTCCCGGGCGGTACTCAAGATAGCCATCATCGTAGATACGCCAATCGCGTTCGAGCCCCTCGAGCTGCGCTACATCGCCATCACGAGGCGTTAGAGGCAGTGCTGTCATGCCAACATCGGAGACCTGGAAATTGGCCGTCCATATATCAATAAAGACCAAGGCAACAACCGCCCAAGCCAGGCCGCGCTTTGCTCGAGGGTTCGACGTAAGAATAAGTCTTAGTAAAACCGTGAACACCAAGGCCGAGAGGAATGCCAGGCCAAAGCCTTCGTTCTTGTGGGCTCCGATCTTGTCCTGCATGACGACGGAGATGAGGTAGGCAATGCCGAGGGCAAAACTCAATGCACCACCGACCCAAGTTAGCGCCTTCGCAAGCTGTGCTTTGCGCTCTTCTTTCTCAATGCTGAGGACATAGCCGAATCCCAGCCCACCTAGCACCGCAAGTGCAACCGAGGTCACGTAGAGGTATCTGTGGGCCCTTCGAAACATTGAAAACGGCGAGAACGCAGAGGCCAAGGAGGGCAGGAAGCCGGCGTGTCCCCCGAGAGAGATGGCGATCGAAAAGGCCGCGATCCCCAGGAAGACCCAAGCCAGGCCCCGCTGCTTGCGATTCGCAATCGCCAAGCCAATGCCCAGGACAACGAGTCCGCCAACGTAGGGATTCTCTCCTTGGCCAAGCCTCGGGACGACGAAGGTGATCAGGTGGCCAGGGGAGAAGACACTATCCGTTATGAAGGAATAGCTTCGCGCCTGACGCACGGACTCAGGCAATTGCTGGAGGTTCGAAGCCATGAGCGGCAAGACCCAAAGCAGCGCCGTTCCTGCACCTGCAGCGATGGCTTTCCAGCTCGCTCGAATTCTGCCCCACATTTGATAGACGCCAAACGGCAGTGCCAAGATCAGGGCGTAGAGCAGCGCGGCAGGAGCGCCTGAGAGCAGCACCATCGCCAGGGTGGTTCCCATCAGAACGCCGCGTCGAGCGGTGGGCTTCTCAGAAAAATACCAAACGGCTAGCAGCACCCACGGAAGCCATGCGACCGACCAGTTTAGGGCAGACCCCATATAGCGAAGCTTGGGGGAGGTAAACGAGAAGAGGGCGCCCGCGGCGTAGCAGGCCGGCTCCCACGACTCTCGGCTCCCCCCGAGGCGGCGAATCAAGAGGTGCATTCCAATCGCACCAAAGATCCAGTGTAGAACGATCTTGAAGCTCGCAATGCCAAACGGCAGGGAGTCTCCAAAGCTTCCCCAAATCAACAGAGGCCAATTGGGCGGATAGAACATGCCCGGTTGCGGGTCGCCATAGACGGGAAATCCACCGCGGTCGTAGGGATTCCAAAGGGCCAGCTGGCCGTCGCTGAGGCTGTCTTGTTGGAAGATGAGGTCGCCCCAGTATTCGTGGGGCGGATCATATTTCCAGCTGCGCTCGGCTCCGTCGATGGGTGTCCACAAACGCCAAAAGACCGCCAGCGTCAGCAGGGTATAGACCAGAGGCATGCGCAGAGGGCGCAGCCGCTGCAATTTTGATACGACGTTGGGCAACGGAGTCGCAGCGTAGCTGTGGCCGGCGCGTGGGGAAAGAAAACCACGAGTCAAAAGTCTTGACCCATGGGGAGTACCGGGCGCAAATGACCTCCATGGGCGGTATTGCGGTGATTGTTACAGGGCTCGGCAGTTGCATCGCGATTGACGTCGTGCGTTCGCTGCGGGCTGATTCTTCGGTGCGAATCATTGGATGCGACGCCGACGAGTGGGCCCTGCGCCAAATGTCACCACTGGTTGATGCCACAGTTCTCGTTCCGCGTGCCGATGCCCATGGCGCGGCGTTTTTTGCGACCCTAGAGCAGTTGATCTGCGAAGAGACAGCCACCTGTGTCTTCTTGTGTTCTGACGCCGAAGTGGAGGCCTATGCCGACGAGGCACCTCAGCTCAGTTGCCCAATCACCGGGCCTTCACCCGAGCTAAGTGGTGTGCTCGCTGACAAAGCGAAAACGTTTGCCGCCGTCGACGAGCCTGGCCTATTTCCGTGGACACTCGCCATCACCAGCGAAGAGGACATCGACAAGGCATTTGCCGCGCTGGGGAATCCACTTTGGCTCCGGGCTCGCAAAGGAGCTGGTGCGCGGAGGGCACTCGAACTCGATAGCGCCGAAGAGGGCAAGGCTTGGATGCGCTACTGGCGTCTCCGGGGCTGTGCAGACGACTCGTGGCTGATTCACGAGTTTTTGCCCGGTGCGATCATCAACTGGAGTGGGGCCTATCGCCAAGGAGAGCTCATCGCCGGCGCGGCGATGCAGCGCATGCGCTATCTCTTGGCGGAGAGCACCATGACCGGTATCTCGGGCCAAACTGCGCACGGCATTACTGTTGATGCGAAGGTCTACGAAGAAGTCTCAGACGCTGCGATCCGTAAACTCAGTTCCAATCCTGAAGGAATCTATTCTGTGGACTTGCGCCTCGATGTCCAAGGACGTCCTCGCATTACGGAAATCAGTGCCAGGCTTGCTGGACGTCCCGCGCTGCTGGCGGCGGCCGGTACGAATTTGCCGCTTGCAGTCGTTCGCCTGCACGCAGGCGCGCCCGTTGGCGATGCGATTCACGAATCGGGGCCGCGCTTGGGCGTGCGAATGCATCGGCAGATCGACGTCGAGCCGTTGCTCACTTGAAGCGACGCCGCAATCGCGCCCATGGCACCAGGGCCGATAGCAGGGCTAGCATGCTGAGCAAGTAGAGCTGCATCCGATTTGTGTGCCCGGGAGGCCGATACTGCCAGCGCACGGTGTGTCTCCCCGAACCCACAATGCTGGCGCGCAACAGATAGTTTGCTCGAAACGCCTCTGCGGGGTCACCGTCAATGGTGACTTGCCACCCAGGATAGCTCACTTCGTTGAGTACGAGAACGCCATCGCCGGGGGCATCAATCGTGACCACAACTTCATCGGCTTCAAACGTCACGAGCTCACCCGAAACGGTGGTTCCTCCCAGCTCACCGATGGATTCAAGTTTGCGCAACATATCCGCATCGATCCGAGCGCTCTCGGTTGGCTCGATCACGGCATAGCTGCGAGCGCCGGTGTCGCTCTCGGCCTGCAGCATTTCTTCGAGCACTTCCCCTCTAGGGACAACTCGTAGTCCACTGAACCACTGTGCTACGGGAACTGGGTGAAGAGCGCGGCGCACGGGGCCCGGCCCGCGGGAGAAGTGTTTTGGACTTGTGAGCGCAGGATCTTTCTTGAGCCTATTGCTGCGTTTGGCACTTCGGTGGTGGCTCGCGTGCAAGATGTAGCCGACGTTGAAGGCCTCAAGCAATCGAGGATCTTTGCTGGCACGAGCGAGTACGTCGCGATATCGCTGGAAGTCGAGTGGGTCGCCTGAGGGATACCCGCGGAAATCGCGAATCCTCAAACGAGAACCGGGACGCTGCTCCAGATAGAACTCATCGTAGATGCGCAGCTTGTGGTCGAGAACGCCACTGAGCTGAGAGATTTTCGCAAGGTCTTCTTTGTTGTCTACTTTGGCTTCGAGAAACAGTTGTTGGTGATGCCAGTAGCGTTCGGGGTCGCCGAGAATGACAAGCGGCATCGCAGCGATAATGAAGATCGCACTTCGCTTTCGATGAAGCACACTTGCAGCAACCAGTGCGATCGCGAGAGCTGTGAGCACGATTGGGGTTGTTGCACTGGGATAGCGTTTTGCGAGTTTCGGATCAAGAGGCAGCCAGTGGAGCAGCATTGCCACCCCTATGGCGGCTAGGGCGCAGAGCCCAAGTACCTTCCAGGTGTCGCGCGAGAAGCGCGGCCTAGCCTCCATGAGAGCTGCAACGCCATAGGCCGCGAGCGGGGCCAACGTGACCGCAAAGAGGCACTTGTAGCGACTTGCAATGCGAAACATGCCAAAGCCGGGGATATGCTTTACGAACAACCCCAAGACAGGAAGCTCCTCGCCAAAACTCATCGATAAGAAAAGTACTGATGCAACTGCGAAGAAAATGGGTGTGCCTCGATGGTGGGTAGGCCTGAGTAGTAGGGCGCAAATGCCAAGCAGGAGCACGAGGATCCCGCAGTAGGCATCAACTTGACCCGAGGTAGGCACGAGCAATGCGCTTAGGGTCGGCCACATGGGCAGGGGAAGGCCAAGTGCATACGCCAGGTCGCGTTTCACGCGTGGCGTGTGTTCGGAGAGCTCTAAGCCGGGAGCGACACTCACCCACAACAGACCTACGACCACGACCGCTGCGAGAGCAAGGAGCGGAGCAATCCTCTTGAGGAAGGCCGCTAGCTCCCCCTCTCGTCGTTTTGCCAGGCTTATCTCGATCGTGCGATAGCCGCCGTAGAGAAGCGCCATCACGAGCACATAGAAGAAACCCGGGGGCGAACCTGCGCTCCCTGCAATGTAGAGAGCGGCAGCCAAGGCGAGCGCGCGTCGCCATGTTGGCGTGCGAAGAAGCGAATCGGTCGCCATCCAAACGAGCGGCGTCCAGACCATGGGCATCAGCAGGTTGGATGCTTTGTGGATGAGCCACGGCGAGGATGCAATTAGGGCGAGCCCACCAACCGTCGCTGCCAATCGGGGTAGACCTCGATGTCGCAGAAAGGCGTGCATACAAATGCCTGCGATCACATGGTGCAGCAGCATCTTGAACTGAATGAAGGACCAGCCTGTATCACCCGTCAGAAATCCTACGGCACTGAGAAGCCAGTGCACGGGATAGAACATGCCGGGTTGTGGATCAGAAGAATACGGATATCCTCCTCGGTCGAACGGGTTCCAAAGCGGCCATTCTCCTTGCGCGAGCGACTCCGAGAAGTAGACAAGATCGGGCCAGTAGCTTTCGGTGGTGTCCCAACCAAAACCTTGTTTGCCGTGGAAGACTTCGCGGTAGAGATAGAAGACAGCCGCGCTGTACAGGAGCGGGACCCAGTAGCGCTCGGCGTTTCTAGCCAAGTGCCGCAGCGCGCGGGCGCTCAGGCTTTGCTCGGTCTCGGTCACCCTCGCACTATACAAAAAAGGGCAGCTCCGGTTGAAGCTGCCCCTAAATGCCGGTCTTGGCCGTTATGACGCTATTCGATAGGAATCTGCTCGGCCCAGCGACGGTAGGAGACTACGACGTCAGAAGGATTGGCCGGGTCAAATGGCATATTGAAGAAGATGATCGAGTTGGAGCTCGAACGGAAGTCCCAGCCCTGATTTCGCGAACGGAAGACGAGCACGCCATCGCGCGCCACCGAAATCGAGGCCGAGATGGGAACCTTGCTGAGAGAAATTGGCGAGGCATCACCAATGATCGAATCGATCATGGCGTCGAGTACGGGGCCCAAATCTGCGGCGCAGATCGAGCCGGCTTGGCCGCCCAGCGTTTGGATCAATTCATAGTACCCAAAGGCGTGTTCCGATCCGCCACTTGAGCAGGTCGAGGCGACAAAGGGCAGGGGCTCGGAAATGAGATGCGCAATCGCGTTCTCATTTTCAAACTCGGCAACGTACGGCGCCAAGAAGCTGATGATCTGGTTTACCTGGGTCGCGTTCGGTTGATTGTTGCCTTCCGAAAGAATGCCAGCATCTTCAATCTCGTCTGGCTTCTCATCGGTCACGTAGATGACAACGAGCTTTGCGTCATCCCGAACTTTCGCTGGGTCGTTGCTATCGCGAGGCAAGTGGCGAAGCATCGCATTGCGTCCTTGGGTGAGCCCGTGCTCCGAGCCGCCGTCGCCCGCATCGGTGCCCGATGGGTCACCAATGGCATCAGAAAACGCCGTTGGCTCGGTGGGCAAGAGCCAGCGGTCGCCGGTGCTCGCTGTCGCATCACGTGAGGAGAAGATGCCTGTTTGGCCGCCAGGACCGGTGTCGTTCATGTCCGTGACCCCCATGCGGAAATCGAGGCCTGCGTCGACAGCCTTTAAGAAGAATGCTGCTGCGTTGTCTGCAATTCGTTGCCGGTCTGAACTGGTGGATCCCGATTCGTCGATAATCCAAATGATGTCGGCGGATGCAGGACGGTCGGCGTAGTACTGCTCGCACTCGATCGCTTCGCCATTGCCCGAAACCGTTGAGCCTGTGCCGTTTGCCATATCGTCGGCAAAAATGGCGGTTGGTCGCATGCGATTGTCGTAGTCGGCTTTTCGAACGACCGCACCCATGTAGAGGGTCTGAGCAACGTCTGCACGGTAGGTTGTCTGAAAGGTAATAATGAACTCGGTGTCGAGCTCGCCACTCCAAGGTGCGGGTGTGACGCCAACATCGGCCTCTGGCCTAAGAAGAAGTCTTGGAAGTAGCGCTGCGCGAAGAGCCGTGACGTCGGTCGGTGCGCTCATGTTTACTTCCACAATCGTGGAAAGCACGGTGTCAAAGCCATCTAGCGAGATCGTATTTGCGCCAGAGACACGGAGTGTCGAAGCGGCTACACCAGCGATGGTGTCAATCTGTGTGCTGATGAAGAGAGCCTCGTCGGTTGCCTTGATGAAGCGCGCGCCGCGGGTGGCTAGAAAGCCCGCGACCTGAGCAACGTCGGCGGTCATGTCAAACGTGAACACACTTTCGACCGAGAGCGGGTTTGTGATTACGGGAGCGCCATCGAGGGCATTGAGCTCCAGTGCAATCCGCCAGTTGGCCGTCGGGTACAAGGTGGACTCTGCCGAATCCACATAGCGCACGAGCTTGATGCCGAATGGGTCCTCTTCGGATGGGACGTTGCAAACAAAGGTGCCCTCGTCGTCATCGGAAATTCCATCGTTATCCGTATCAGTAGAATTCGGATTGGTTTCACCGTTGGAGCAGTCAGTACTTACGCAGACGCCTTCGGTTTCGCCAAGGCTGATCGAGCATGTTTCGCGAGCCTCCACGTCGCAGCCGGCACTGTCGGTACACGTTGTGGTGCAAGTTCCGATGACTCCGTTGCCATCGCGATCTTCGCTGCCATCGCGAACGCCATCGTTGTCGGAATCAACGTCGGCATAGTCGGGCATGCCATCGCCGTCGGAGTCTTTGGGATTTAGGCAATCTCCCGCCTCAATTTGATCCGAAATGTTGTCGTTGTCGGAGTCGCTATCGGACCAGTTTGGCGTGCCGTCTCCGTCGGAGTCTGGCTGTATCTCTTCTTCACATCCTTCAACGCCATTCGGAATGCAGTCTGCGTCTGCGTCACCGGCTGGATCGCAGTTGTCGTAGATACCGGAGTCGGTTTGAGTGCCGCCCTTCTCCGATGAGCCGCATGAAAGTAGTAGAAGAGGTAAGAGTAGTTTGAATGAATCTGTGCGCATGCCTTGCTCCTTTGCCCTATGACGAATAAACCTGCCCTGGCCTTTGCGGGCCGACTATAGGCACGTCACTCATAGATGCCCCAGGTATTTTTAGCAATCGGCATCCTCGCCGTATCAACCGCACCATTGTTCATTCGATTGGCGCAACCAACGTCGCCTATTTTGATCGCAGCGGCTCGGGTGCTTATCGCTGGGGTGATTTTGGGATTGGTGGCAGGCCGTTCGTGGGGGCGAATCTTCCAATTGCCAATTAAGAAACTCGCACTCTGCGTTTTCGCCGGGCTCGCCCTCGCTCTGCACTTCGCCTTGTGGATCTGGTCGCTTAGCCTGACATCGACAACCGCCTCGGTCGCACTGGTTGCCACGCAGCCGATCTTCGCGGGCATCCTTGGCTATATCGTTTTGCAGGAAGGCTTTCGCCGCCAAGAGAGTTTCGGCATGGCGATCGCGGTGTTGGGAACTCTAGTGCTGGCCGGTGGTGATCTGGGTGGCACCTCAAGCGATGCCCTGATTGGTGATGGGCTTGCTCTCGGCGGAGCGATCGCGGTGCCTGCGTATTTGCTGATTGGGCGAGCCCTTCGCGACGACGTACCGTTGATTCCCTACCTCGCTCTCATCAATCTCGTTGCCGGAGCTGCCCTTCTCACCGCCGGCGGGGCAATTGGGGTAACGGCCCAGGGCATTGGTCAAGAAGAATTCCTAGCGATGATCGCCCTGGGGGTCGTGTGCTCCGTCCTAGGACATACACTTCTAAACCAGTGCGTCAGGCTCGTGCCCGTTCACCTCGTAAGCCTTGGAATCCTCGTTGAGCCTGTGGTTGCAAGCCTGTCTACATGGGCGGTTTTTGGCGAAGTGCCAAGTTTGCCCGCAGCTCTTGGTGGCTCGATCATCATCTTTGGCATCTATGTCGGCTTTGGTTGGCGTCGAGCGGAATCCAACTGAGACGTTGGAGAGCTATCGGAGTACGCGTCGTCGCTTATATACTTGAGGAGTGAAGAGCTTCGAAGCGTTGGTGATCCATAGCCAGCCAGAGGCGCTTGGTGAGCTCGTCGAATTGCTTACCGGGCCCGCTCTGCGAATCGAGACGGCGCGTTCGGAGACGGAAGCCCTCAACAAAATTCGAAGCGGCAATGTGAGTGTTCTGATCGCAGGGCACCGACCTCCATCGCTAAACGGAATTTCGCTTCTTGAAGAGAGCATCGCGCACGCTCCGGATGCCTTGCGAATCTTGGTTGTATCGAGCGAGGCGGATGCCGAGCATCTTGAGCGACGGCCAAACGATGTACACCCGATCGTGCGGTTCGTGGGTCGGCCGAGCGAGCGAAGTCGACTGGTCGCTTTGGTGCACGAAGGGCTAAAGCTTCACAGGCTTGTGCAAGAGCAGCGTTCCTTAGTGTCAGCTCTTAGCGGTAAGCATCGCAAGCTGCAAAACCGAGAGAAACTCCTCGACGTCGTTGTGCGAGAGCGAACCGCGGAGCTTGAGGAAAGTTATGAGAGACTCAAAGCTGCGAACCGACAGGCGCTATTTGGGCTAGCAGAGGCAATTGAAGCCAAAGATTCATACACCAAAGGGCACTGCGGCCGAGTTGCTGCGTATTCGATGGTGCTGGCGGAGGAAGTTGGCTATCCGGAAGATGAGTTGGAGACACTCGAATTCGGAGCTTTCTTACACGACATTGGCAAAATCGGCGTACGAGACTCGGTTCTTCTCAAGCCGGGCCCGCTTGACGAGGAGGAGTGGCAACACATGCGTGAGCATCCACTCATGGGCTACGAAATCGCTTCCAAGATTGAGATGTTGAAAACCATCATCCCGGCGGTTCGCAACCACCACGAGCGCTGGGATGGCAAAGGCTACCCAGATAAACTCGCAGGTGATGCAATTCCATTGTCGGCGCGTATTGTGGGGATTGCTGATGCCTACGATGCGATGGCAACCGATCGGCCGTATAAGAGTGCCTTGCCCCTGGAAGAATGCGAGAGCATTTTGCGAAAGAATGCCGGCAAGATGTTTGATGCGCGACTCGTAGATCTGTTCTGCGAGAATCACCTAGGTGCAATTTTCGATCAGCGCTACGACAACGAAGACTATGACGACGGCTATCCTGATGATGATGACCACGCCGAGAGTCCCGCGGATTCAGACAAAGACATCGCCTCCACATAGGCCGCCCCAACCGGAGAACGTCTGCTTCCGCGAGAGCGCTACGCACGCTTATCGAAGCACTTCGGTCTTCGGCGCGAACTGCACATTTATGGCAACCGCCACCACTCGCTGCTAGCCTTCGCCTCATGGCGGGGAAAACAGTGGGTAAGAATGAGGCGGGAGCTGGCAAAGCCAAGCTCGATGAGCTGATGGCGAGGTTGCCTCCGGGCCTGGGCTGGTTGTGGATTCTGGGCGCCGTTGTGCTCTTGGCAATCCTTCTTAGCTCGTCGGTGGTGAATGTCGAACCTGGGCAGCTTGCCGTAAAGGTTAACAATGTGACGGGTTCGCAAGAAGCGATCTCTCGGCCAGGCTGGACGCTGCGCATACCCTTTCTGCACTCGGTGCATGAGCTTGACGGCAAGCCTCAGACATTTTCTATGAAGGGGAACCAATCGACCGGCAAGTTGGCGGTGCGCGAGTTAACCGTGCGCGCGAGCGACGGTTCTAACTTTCACTTCTCTGATACGACGATCATCTTTCAGCTCAACGGGAGCGATGGCGTTACCGCTGTCGAAGCGGCGGGGCTAGGCGATGGCTATATGGCCTGGATGAAGCCGTATGCGCGCTCTATTCTGCGAGACGAGTTTGGTCGGGAGTCGACCATCGCAGTTTCAGACCCCACAACGTACGGCACGGCGGCCAATCGCGCCAAGGAGCGCATGAATGAAGAACTCGGTCCGATGGGCATTCAAGTTATGCAGCTTGTCACGCCACGGCCGCGCTTCAATGAGTCCTATGAACAGGCAATCGAAGAGAGAAACGCGCTTTCAAACCAACTCGAAGTGATTCGCTCGAACTTGGACCGGGCGGAAACCGAGCGCAGTCGCCAACTCGCTGAAGTCGATCAGTTGCAGAACAAGATTGTCCAAGAGGGGCGCGCGGCACTAGAAAATGAACTGGCTCAGGCTGTGGCCGCGCAAGCGCAAACCAAGCAAGAGGCCGATACCTACGCCATCGCCCAAGTCGCAAAGGGGCAGGCGGCGCTCAGCTCTTCAAAGTTTCGTGCAGACGAACTCACTGGCGAACTTGATGCCCGCTACGTCTCGAAGCAAGCCGAAGTCTTTGCCTTTCGCAATCAACCCGTTGAACGCGTCATGGAAGTTCTAGGGGAAAAGCTTCAAGGCGTGACGATCCGCATTCAACCCTGGGCTGACGACTCGACACCAAGTCGCGTGCGCTACGAGGACCTACGCAAATGACCAAAACACTCATACGAATCTCTCGCTACTTTGTCATCTTCGTCGGTGTGATCCTTATCGCGCGCGCGGCGTTCTTAACGCGAGTTCCTCCGGGCAGTGTCGGAGTTCGCTATTCGAATGCTGGCGGCCTCTTGGAAGAAGACCTCGAACCGGGCTGGCACTGGGAGGTGCCAGGGTTGCAGCGCATCTCCGCGCTCCCCAGTCGCTATCTCTTTCTCAACTATACCGGCGACAAGGCGCTCAGCATCCGTACCAAAGACAACAATACGGTTAGCGTCGATATCTCGGTGCCGTATCGAATTGTCCCTGGCTCAGCTTGGAAGGTCATGGATGCCGGTAACCATCTTGAGGACGCGGGCGGGGTGTTTCGCTTTGAGCGTTTTGCCAACGACACCGCAATCTCCGTGTTGCGGGAGAATCTAGCGCAGCTCAAGAGCGCGGACTTCTACAACACGGATCGGCGACTGGAGGTCTCGGCTGCCACGCTGCAGCACCTCAATGAATCGCTGGCAAGCCTAAATCTACAAGCGCGCGATGTATTGATTCGCGCTTCGTATTTTCGTCCGGAGTACGAGCAACAGCTTGCACAGATTCAGCTCAATGAGCAGCAGAAGCTGCTGGATGGTGCAAAACGCGTCGTCTCCGATGTTCAACAGAAGCTCGATAACTACAGCCAAAAAACCTCGGCTCAAGTAGCGGCCAAGACTCAGGATTGGAATCGAAAGATTGCGGATCTCAATCGAGGTTACCAAGTTGGATTCTTGGCGACCGGAGAAGACATGACGCCGGGTGCGGCCCGAAGAGTTCTGATCGCTCTCGCGGAAGAGGAAACCGCCAAACTCCGAGTCGAGGCCGCTGCACTCACAGGAATCAGTGAGGAACTGATTCTCGATGCACACCTCTTGGGCATTAAGAATGTCGAGGCAGAGACCACCGAATACAGCCAGCGTGTCCGAGCGCAAGCGGATGGTGTGAGTGCAAGATTAAGCGCGGAGGGAGAGGCTATGGTCGCCAAGGTCGAAGGCGCGTATCAAAGCAAGCTCAATACACTCCTTGGTAGTACGGGTGGCCGTGCATATGTGGCGTACAAGGCTGCCGGCAACATTGAATTCGACAAGAGCCTTACATTCCATTCAAGTGATGGCGTCCCGTCGGTATTGAGACTTCGGGACTTTGCGATTCAGTTCATGGGCCGCTAGGCCGGAGAGGCGCGCGATGCTCGTTCGCCTCTCCATCACTTCGTCCCGCTCGTTGGTTACGCGGCGGGGCCTTCGCTCTCTTCGTCGCTGGCGTTGTCTGCGCCGAGTTCAGAGGATTCATCGAGAAGCGTGAGCGCGATGGCGAGGGCTTTCTTGGCCCGCGACACAGCACCTTCGTCCGTCTTGATTTTCTGGTAGGCCTTGAGGACCTGCTCTTGGTACCCAGCGTTTTGCTGCTCCAGTTCACCCTGTTCAGACTTGAGAGCGGCAATTTGATCGTCGCGCGTCGCCAGTACTTGCTGGGTGTTTGCGATCTCGGTGTCGCGCTCTGCCACCATCGCGCGTGAGCCAGCAAGCTGCTCATCACGCTCGGCGAGGGAGGTGCGGTTACTTGAGAGTGCCGCCTGAAGCTCAGTGTTCTCTGTTTGCATCCTGGCGACAACTTCGCTGTGTTCCTGCTCGAGTGCCGCCCGATCTTCGTTTGCCTTGGCAAGGAGCTGTGCTTCGGTAGCCGCTCGCTCCTCTGCCGCTGCACTCAATTCATCGCGACGCTGTGCATTGGCTGCTTCCAACTCTTGTGCTGCCACCTCTTGCTCTTGCTTGCGCTGTGCCTCCGCCGCTTCGGACGCTTCAGCCATTGCGAGTGCATGTGCCTCAGCCGCTTCTTCCCGCTCGCGTTGTGCGGTGGCCATTGCCTCGGCGTGGCTCGCGCTTGCCTTCTCAGCTGCAGCAATCGCTTGCTCCTTCGCTTGGGCGAGAGCCGCTTCGGCGGCGTCGTTTGCCTCCTGCAAGAATGCCTCTGCGAGTTCCTTGGCTTCTTCGGCTTCCGCGTGCGCCTGACCAAGAGCTTCTTGGGCTTCCGTTCGGGCCTGGCTGAGTGCCGCTTCGGCTTCCGTTCGGGCTTGGCTGAGAGCTTCTTCGGCTTCTGTGTGCGCCTTGCCGAGAGCCTCTTGGGCTTCCGTGCGAGCTTTGCCGAGTGCTTCTTCGGCCTTTGTATTTGCCTCGACAAGAGCTGCTTCTCGTGCGGCCTTTGCGGCGCTGAGAGCCTCTTCTGCTTCCAGCTGGGCGACGCTAAGTGTTGCTTCCGCTTCTTCTTGCGCTTGGAGCAACACCGCCGCTGCTGCTGTGGCCGCTGCTGCCATAGCTCCTTCATGAGACAGCTGCGTCTCTTCGACAGCTGCCGTGTGCTCTGCCCGCAATTGCTCTAGGGATTCTTCGGAAGACTTGGTGAGTGCGGCTCGTTCTCCTGCGGCCTTTTCGTCTCGCGCTTGCTGCGCGCTTGCTGCGCTCGCTTCGAGGTCGGCAATGGCTTTTGCATGCGCCGCCTTGAGTTCTTCGATCTCCTGCGCGTGCTCGGCAAGGCGAGCCTCCTGGGTACTAGAGGCCTCCGCGGCCGCCTTTGCAAGTTCAGACTCTAGGACCTGAGCTGCCTCAGCCGCTGCCACTTGGCTGGCACCTTCCAACTCCGATCGCTCGGCTGCGTGTTTTTCTGATGCCGCTTCAAGTGCCGCCGCGCGAGCTGCTTCGTGTTCACTCTTTGCACGACTCAGGGCTAGGGCGTGTCGCTCTTGAAGCGTCTCCTTCTCACTCTTTGTTTCGCTCTGCAGAGCAGACAATGCTTGAGCGTGTTGCTCGCTTTGTGATTTAGCTTCTGCAAGCGCGCTCGCGATCGCATTGTCTCGAGCTAAGAGAATCTCTTTATTGGTTAGCAGCTGTTGTTCTAAACCGAGACTCTTTTCGTCAAGCTCAGTCTTGTTGCGTTCCAGTACGCGAATCTTGTCATTGAGGTCTAGGAGCTGACGCTCTTTGGCTGTGAGTTGGTCTTGAGCATCAAGGAGCGCCTTTTCCTTCTTGTTGATCTTTTCACGAAGGTCGAGGAACTCATGCTCGCGAGAAAAGCCTTGTTCTTGTGGCGAAGCCTTGGCCATCGCGGCCTCTTGCTTGAGGCGGGCGTTCTCTGCACGAAGCTCAGCGAGTTCGTCGGGAGAGATATTGGCCGCAGCATCCCGTTCTTCGGCGGCGCTCTCTGCGACCGCTGCGAGACCAAGATCGAGCCCACGATCCTCATCGGCCACACCCAGTGCCGCGAGCGGGGCAATCTCCTCCGGCAGTTCAACGTTCTCGGCGTCCTCCGGCAGTTCTGTCTCTTCGTCGAGTACAGCCTCCTCATCGAGTACAGCTTCCTCAGGCTCTTCCTCAAGAGCTTCTTCTTCCTCTTCGAGAACAGTCTCTACTTCGAGAACCGCTTCCTCCGCCTCTACTTCGAGAACCGCTTCCTCCGCCTCTACTTCGAGAACCGCTTCCTCCGCGTCTACTTCGAGAACCGCCTCTTCTTCGAGAACCGCTTCTTCTTCGAGAACCGCCTCTTCTTCGAGAACCTCTTCCTCGGCCTCTTCCTCGAGAGCTTCTTCTTCGTCTTCGAGAACAGCTGCCTCTGGAGCTTCTTCCTCTTCGAGTACAGCTTCCTCAGGCTCTTCTTCGAGTACAGCTTCCTCAGGCTCTGCCTGTGGAGCTTCTTCCTCTTCGAGTAGAGTTTGCTCAGGCTCTTCTTCGAGTAGAGCTTGCTCAGGCTCTGGCTCTGGAGCTTCTTCCTCTTCGAGAACCGCTTCCTCTGCCTCTAGAACTTCCTCTTCGAGTACAGCTTCCTCTTCTTCGAGTACAGCTTCCTCTTCTTCGAGGATCGCTTCCTCCGGCTCATCGTCGATTTCCATTTCCAGAGCAGCATCAGCCACAAGCCCTTCCGCTCCGCCAGCGTCTGCAACAACATCCTGGTACGGCTCAGCAGTAGGCGCAGGAATCGAATCTACAAGGTCGATTCCAGCAACGGTTGCGACTTCAGCATCGAAGTCAGCCGTTCCGGAATCAGAGATGGGCTCCGGAACAACGCTCTCATCAATGCTTTCAAAGTCATCGAGTTCGAGCTCATAACCGGGCTTGCTGTCTTCGCGTTCTCCGAGTTCCAGGTCCTCACTATCGTCGGACTCGTAGCCTGGGACAATGCTCTCATCAGGCGCTACTGCGGTGACATCTTGACGAATGTCGTCGGAGGTCTCCAAGAGACCTGCCATGTCATCCACGGTCTGGGGATTTTCGTCGGCCAAATCGGAGGTATCGAAACTTCCAAAGTCATCACCGATGCCCATGGCAGCAAATGCTGCATCGGTTTCCTCATCTAGGCCCGGCTCAAGAAACGCTGCGGGCGCTGCGACGCGAGTGCTCTCGTCATTCGCAAACTCCGCGCTTGCCACCCCTTGGTCTGCATCAAACGGAGACATGGGTTCGGAGACTTCGGGGACATCCACATCAAGCGAGTCGACATCAAAGTCATCGATGTCAATTTCATCCATTTCCAGCTCTTCGACTTCAATCCCCATATCGTCGATGTCTTGAACGTCCATGGACATCTCTGTCATGTCAGACGACTCACCCAGCCCAACAAGGGCATCGATCGTGGCACAAAGCTCCTCTCCGGTGAGGGTGCGCTGATCAAGGTAGCCGTCTGCGTGGGACTTGAGACGCTGGTGCTTCTCAAAGCCTTCCGGAGCAATCGTCGTTGTCTTTAGGACGACCGGAATGCTCAGGGTTTTCTTCGCCTTGTGACAAATGGCAAAGCCAACCTTTTCGGGGAGATCAACCGCAATGACTACAATCTCCGCATCGATCTGCGGTGCTTCCTCTAGGGAATCTTCTGATAGCTCTGCCTGGTGCACCTCAAATCCGTATTGGGCGAGCTGTTGGCTTAGCTCGCCATAAAAAGAGAGGTCGTCGTCAATAAGAAGAATCTTGCGTGTGGCCATGGTTGTCCCCAATTGCTGCGAGTAGTAATTCTATCGCGAGCAATTCGAGAGCAGCAAGGCGGCGCCTAGTGTGCCTTCGGGGCGAATGAGGGTGAATGTCCCACCCAATGCCCGTCGAGTCGCTGTGCTAGGGGCGTAGCGTGTTCACTGTGTCGGTGCGCGTTACCATCGCGACCAAGGCATCAAGGCTCATATCCGAACTAAATACATAAGCGAGACGGCTATTGCGCGGGTGATAGGTGACCGTGTTGAAGCCATACGCCGCATCGACCCACAATTCGGCGCCGTCAATGACGAGTCGAGACTGTGAGCGCAAGTCGATGTCCCCGACCCCAACGGCGTGGGCATGCACTCGATGACGGCCCGTTTGATTGGTGACTTCATAGACGAACGTAGCGCTTTGTTTGCCTCCGAGTTGCGCTGGAGTCCATCCGAGAAGTTTCACTTCTTGCGAGCTAAAGCGCGGCGCACGAACTGGTGTGTTGAGAAAGTCAGCCGCCCCTCGGCCTACCGTTCCTCGGTCATTGCTTACAAAAAGCGGCGCTTCGCGCAGGTGTTGTCTAGCCACATCCTGGGTGACTTGGCTGGACTTAGTCGCAGATGCAACGGTTTCTTGCGGCGCGACCAAGTCGGTCCACACAAAGAGAGCCAGTGCAGCAGCAGCGAGAACCGAAGCGGCGACGGGAATGGAAAACCAGTTGGAGAGTGCGGCACGCTTTCGCGCATCATCTTCTCGGTCGAGCGAGAGAAGGATCTTCTTATTGAGAAAATCGGACGCTGCAGGAACCGCTCGCAAGTGGGAACGAAGAGCGCTGTGCTCCTGTTCGGCACCCTCAAACGACTCTTGGCAGGCGTCACAGCTGCTCAAGTGCGTCTCAAATTCACGCACCTCAACATCTTGTAACTCTCCGTCGAGGTAGGCACTCAGTGTGGATTGGATATCAGCGCAGGCGTTCAGCATAGTTCTTAGAATCCTGGCAATCTTAGGATTGCGAAATCTTGTCTTCCTGGGAACGTCGATACTCGTTTAAATTGATGGTGCCTTCTCGGGCCGGCGTATCTTCTTTGATGAGACCCTGGCTCTTGGCAAATTCTCGCAGTTCATTTTGTAGAAGCCTTCTGCCGCGATAGAGACGGCTCATGACAGTTCCGACTGGGCACTCGAGGATTTCCGAGATTTCTTTGTAGCTAAAGCCTTCGACGTCGCAGAGCACTACAGCGATTCGAAAGTCCTTTGGAATCGCCGCAAGCGCCCGTTCCACATCCTCCGAAAGGCTCTGCTGAACCAACAGCTCCTCTGGGGTTAGCTGACTTTGCGCTTTCGCGTGAATGAGGACTCCATCGGTGCTCTCCTGCTCAGCTACCGCGGCGTTCAAAATCTCGCCCGAGCGTTTCTTGCGCTGGTAGGTGTTGATGAAGGTATTGCTAAGAATCTTGAAGAGCCAGGCTTTGCAGTTTGAACCCTCTGTATAGGAATGCCAAAAGCGGTACGCGCGCAACATGGTCTCTTGGACCAAATCCTCGGCGTCGCCGGCATTTCGCGTGAGACGGTACGCACTGCCATACAGTGCGTTGGCGTGCGGAAGCACGGTCTCCTCGAATCGGGCTCGCTCCTTGCGAATTGACAAAGCACTCACAGGATAGCAACCCAAGCTGGCCCACGGATATTCCCGGGGCCAGTCAGACAACTAAGTTGCTGATATTAAAAGGTCAACGGGACGTGTGGAACTTCGAGAGCCTCAGCCACTGCGGCGTGGGGCACTGTTCCTTTGTAGGTGTTGATGCCTAGAAGGATTGCGGGATCATCTGCCGCTGCCTTATCAAGGCCCTTCTTCGCGAGGGCCCGCACGTACGGCATGGTTGCGTTGGTCAGTGCGAAGGTTGAGGTGTGGGGGACGGCACCAGGCATGTTGGCGACACAGTAGTGAACAACATCGTCGACCACGAACGTTGGTTCTTCATGGGTGGTGGGCTTGCATGTCTCCACACAGCCGCCTTGGTCGACTGCAACATCAACGATGACCGAGCCTGGGCTCATCTTCTTGATCATCGCTCGCGTGACAAGACGAGGGGCACGTGCACCGGTCACAAGGACAGCACCGATAACGAGGTCGGACTCGATGACGCACGCTTCAATGTTTGCAGCGTCAGAGTACAGAGTGCTGATCCGATCTTGGTAGACGTCGGCGAGGTGTGCGAGCACGTCCGTGTTGATGTCGAGGATGGTGACCTCTGCGCCAAAGCCGACAGCGATCTTTGCGGCGTTTGCGCCAACGATGCCGCCACCAATGATCGTGACCTTGCTGCGCCTAACTCCGGGAACACCGCCCAGAAGAATTCCTTTACCGCCGCGCTCTTTTTCAAGAATGCTTGCGCCGGCCTGAACCGACATACGGCCAGCAACGGCGCTCATTGGGGTAAGAAGGGGAAGACGGCCATCAGCGGTCTCGATGGTTTCGTAGGCAACCGAGTTTACTTTGCGCTCGATGAGTTGGTGCCCTAGAGGTTGTGCAGCAGCGAGGTGCAGGTAGGTAAAGAGAAGTTGTCCTTCGCGCATGAGTGCGTACTCAGGCTCGATGGGCTCTTTTACCTTTACGACCATCTCGGCTTTTCCCCACAACGTTTCTTTGTCGGGAACAATCGAAGCGCCGGCTGCGACATAGTCATCATCGGAGAGGCCACTGCCGACGCCGGCGTTGGTCTCAATGATGACCTCATGGCCGTCGTTGACTAGGGTGCGAACACCTGAAGCCGTGAGGCCGACGCGAAATTCTTTGGTTTTGATTTCCTTGGGGACACCGATCAACATGCGACGGATTTTGAGCCCGGCTCTTCTGGGCTGTCAATCGGAACTGGCCGGTTCTCAGTGACAAGAGGTCGGGCCCCCGAGCCACTCACGAACGGTAGTCGGAGTTGATGCTGACGTATTCCTTGCTTAGGTCGCACGCCAAGTAACGCGCACGGCCGGGGCCCATGCCCATGTCGAGCACCATGGGGTACTCGCTTTTACGCATAGCGTCAGAGGCTCGTTGTTCCCAATCGGGCTTGCCGCTGGGCTCGCCATCCCTCAAAACCGGTACCGAGCCGATGCGCAGGCTGGTTTTCGCCAGATTCATCGACACGCCAGAGCGACCGGCAGCCGCCAGAATTCGCCCCCAGTTTGGGTCGCAGCCGGCAATCGCCGTCTTGACGAGAGGAGAGTTTGCGATCGTCTGCGCGACCCGCCGGGCCGCCTGATCGTTTCGCGTTCCTCGAACAAAGATATCCACGACGTGGTGCACACCCTCGCCATCGCGCATGAGCTTGCGAGCCAGGTCGTCAAGTAGATCGGTTAGGCAGGCTGTGAACTCCCTCAGGTCAGCGCCCCGCAACGATGTGCCACCGGCTGCCCCCGAGGCCATCGCGGAAATCATGTCATTTGTCGAGCTATCGCCATCGACGCTGATGGCGTTGAACGTGGGGACAACTGCCGTGCTCAGAGAATCTTGCAGGGCTTTGGGCGACAGCTTTGCATCGGTCACAACAAAACTTAGGGTCGTCGCCATGTTTGGCGCGATCATTCCCGCACCCTTTGTGCAGCCGAGTAGCGTTATCCGTTTGCCACCAATCGCGATGCGTCGCTGAGAAATCTTTACGCCTTTGTCAGTTGTGAGGATCGCCTTCGCAAACTGGTCGATGTTGCCACTGCGAAGTGTTTCGGCGGCACTCGGCAAACCCTCCTCAATGCGGCCCATGTCGAGGGCAAGACCGATAACACCGGTGGAAGCAACCAGGACTTCGCCAGGCTCTGCACCAATCGCCTTGGCGCCGAGTTTGGCCATTTGCTTGGCGTCAAGGGTTCCCTGTTTTCCTGTACACGCGTTGGCATTGCCGCTGTTGACGACGACGGCTCGTGCTCGGCCCGCCGACTTCTTGAGAATAGTTCTGCTCAGCTTGACAGGAGCGGCCGCCGCTTTGTTTTGGGTGAAGACAGCGGCGGTTGGAACAAGGGAATCGCTGGCGATAATACCTAGGTCAAGCGCACCATCTTTTTTTACGCCAGTAGCAACACCGGCAAATCGAAAACCCCTGCAGCGATAAGACACAGCCGCACTATAGATCGTTGCGAGTAAAAACGCAGCGAAGATCGTTAGAATCGCTGCGAAGGAATTTCCGGTTGCGTACTAACTCGCAAGCGTGAGCGAAGGTAGTTGTGTTGAGACGGCAAGATGACCTGCCGTTTGCAGCGTTGCTCCGTATGCGACTGCAACGTTTGCAAACTCATTGCTGGTCACGTGTTCTCTCTCAAAGAACGAAGCAATGCTCTGTCGAACCATCGGAATTAACGACGTACCACCGATGAGAACGACTTCTTGCACATCGCTAGGTGCCCATTGCGATGTTTGTAGAAGGCGCCCGAGCACTTCATTCATTTGCACAATCAGTGGGGCCCACTTTCCCTCAGCCCATGTGCGATCCAAGAGGAGATCAATATTGCGTTGTTGCCCCTGCTCAACGTAGGCGTCGGGCATTCGAAGATGCGCCTCGACGTCATTGGAGAGAATTCTCTTTGCCGACTCGCAGCGCATTCGCAAGTCGTGCCATCGAACAATGTCGTTGCGCATATTGAATCCACAGCGCCGTTGAACGGAACTGGCTACTTCTTCTGCGAGGATGTCATCGAAGTCATCACCGCCAAGTAGGGTATTGCCATGGCACGCTACAGGAGTGAACTGCAGGCCTTCTTGTTCAATGAGCGTGGCATCAAACGTTCCGCCGCCAAAGTCGCAGACGGCAATGCGGCGATTGCATGCATTGCCATGCAGCCCCAATGAGAGCGCTCCTGCTATGGGTTCCGGAATGACTTGCAGCACCTCTAAATGCGAAATACGAGCGGCGCGTCGGAGGGCGGTGATGTAGCTGGGGTCAGATTCTGCCGGGACCGCGATGACAACTTTGCGAATGCGACCGCCAAACCGTCGCTCGGCGATGTCGCGAAGGTAGGTAAGAATGGCGGCGGCGATTTGCTCACAGGCGTAGGTTTGGCCGCCAATCTTGAGAGCCGCCTTGCCCCTTGGGCCACTTATGATGTGGTAGCCAACACCAGCGTCGAGCAAGCGCACATCGCGGTCTTCAAGCCTTCGGCCCAAGATCCGCTTGATTGATTGCACGGTGGTGCGGGGATGGGTGGCGAGATGCATTTGCGCCTCTACGCCAATGATGGGAGCGCCCTTTGCGGGCAGGTGTACGACACTCGGAATCATCGCGTCGCCACGATCGAGCACCCATTGAATCTCCCCATCAATAAGCGCTGCGGCTGACGAGTACGAGGTCCCGAAGTCAATGCCGAGAATGATTTCAGCGCGGGGTTTGGACATCGTTCAACACGTGAATCGGTCGCTTTTGCCCGAACTCCAGAGGTTGCGTTCGCTATGCGCTGTTTGTTGCGCCTACGACACGCGGCGTAGCGTGTTGATATCGCTGTGATCAAAGAGTTCTTCCACATCCTTCATCTTCATGAACATGTGCTCCTCATAGTGCAATTCATCTTTGGTGCTCGTATTGACTGCGAGTGTGTAGCGGACGGTCTTGAATTCCTTGGTGAGAAACGGGCTTGAGCAGATCCCGAAGACCTCTGACCCTGCCGCTGCTTCGAGAGCAAATTCCGTCGCGTCAGGCTCTGCTGTGCCGCCTGCCAAGATCGCCATGCCACGTGGCGGCATGAACGAGCGAATCACAAGTTTGGAAGCAGGATCCCACATCCAATATCCAACCTCCTCGTGAAATGGGTCGTCGGATCCGAGGCGCCAAGCGGTGGTGTTGTAGCGCAGTCCAAAGAGTTTCTGCTCGTGATTGTCAACGCGGCCGGTTTCTTCGAAGACCATGCGCTCGCGGTACTTGCTTGTTGCGAGCTGGCGATCGGTTTCCGGTTTGTCGGAGGGAGCCAGATCGGTTCCGTGTCCGCCTTCCCAGATGCCTAAGAGTGGTGCGAGTGGGCCAAGTTCGTTGTTCGTGCTCATGCAGTGGACCATATTCCATTTCGTGTGAAGTTGAGTGTTCGCAGGGAGGAAGTGTGCGGCGGATTAGGACGCGGAGAGTTGGCGCGCGACAACGGAAGCCATGCGCGTTAAGCCGGCCTCTCTGCCAATTCTCAATGCTTGCTCGGGGCTGGCACCGCGGAACCAGTGTGCGCGTAGCGCGAGAAGTGCGCCGACTCGGTTACCCGACGCGCAAAAAACAACGGTGGGTCCATTGGTCTTGGCGAGTGCGGCATCGAGTGCTTGGGCATTCTCCCGAGTGAGACCAGCAGCCCCGGCGACCGGGATGTGTTGATACTGCGCATCCGTCTGAGCGAGTGCATCTCTTGCTTCGTCAACTCCGGTTTCGCCGTTCGCCCGCAGATCGATGAATGCTGTGTAGCCCTGAGCAATCGCCTGGTGAAGGTGCTCCTTGGTTGGCGCACCTCCAACAAGAAGGTCGCCAATCGAAATGGCATTGGGAATTCCGGGAAAGGCCGTCGGTATGGCTAGCGAGTTCATGACTAGAGATTCCCCAACTCGATGCGGTGACTCTGCTTGTGTCGATAGGCCAGGACTGCGACACCGAGAGCAACAATCCCCAAGCCTGGGTACACCATGGTCGCTCCCAGAATGGGTAGGAGTTCCTTGGAGAGAATGAACGTTCCCATGATGAGGACGAACCAGGCAAACACGACTCGCAGTACGTCCGCGGGAATCTTTGATGAGTAGCGTGCCCCGACGATTGAACCTGCGACGGCAAATCCCGCGACGGTCATTGTTAACCCCCAGTTGACGTCGACATGAGTGAGATGCCCGGCAACTCCGGCCGCGGATTTCATGGCGATGACAAGGAGCGACGTTCCGATTGCCTTGTGCATCGGCAGTCCACCGAGAATAACCAGGGCAGGCACGACGAGGAATCCTCCACCAGCGCCCACCAAGCCTGTGACGGCTCCGACAAAGAAACCTTCCACTGCGATCATTGGGACACTCGCCTTCGAGGGTACGTGGTCGGGAGACTTCCTACCTTTGCGCAGCATCATGATCGATGTCACGACCATCAGCCCCGCGAACAAGGCGAGCAGTAACCAACCGGGGACAAAGACGGCGAGACGGCCACCTACGAAGGCGCCGACCATTGCCACACCGCCAAAGATGAGACCTGTCTTCCATTCCACGCCGCCGCGTTTGGCGTGATTGGCAGCACCGACCACACTCGTGATTCCGACAACCACTAAGGAGGACGCGATGGCTTCGCCCGCGGGCATGCCGGCGACGTAGGCCAGAATCGGGACGGTCAGAATTGAGCCTCCTCCGCCAAGGAGTCCTAGAACTGAGCCCATGAAGAGTGCGAGGAGAGCGATGACGACAATCATGTTGCACTACGAATGCAGGCATTGGACCAAGGCCTGATGTCTTGTATGTAGTTGATAATTATCGGTTTGTGGGCGCCTCCCTGGCGGTTTGGACCATCATGTTTCATGATATGCAACATGAGTCGCAACGTTGTTACAACGGTCAGCCGCCCAGACCTCCGCCCGACCGAGTTCCATGGGATGCTCACATCCGCGCCCTGCATGCTTGAGCTCTTTGAGGTGATTGAGCGCGTCGCGAAAACCGACTCGACGGTGTTGGTGCGAGGCGAGACGGGAACCGGCAAAGAACTCGTTGCGCATGCCGTGCATGAATGCAGTCGACGTGCGAGCAAGCCGTTTCGTGCGATCAACTGCGCGACCCTCACACCCGAACTACTTGCTTCAGAACTTTTCGGGCACGTCCGCGGCGCGTTTACGGGAGCTGTGCGGGACCACGAAGGGCTTTTTGCACAAGCGAATACCGGAACAATCTTTCTCGACGAGATTGCGGAGCTTCCGCTGATGCTGCAGTCACAGCTGCTACGCGTGTTGCAGGAGCGGAGCTTTGTTCCCGTCGGAGGCACGAAGCCTCAGCATGTCGATGTGCGGCTCGTCGCAGCAACGAACAAAGCACTGCGTACCGAAGTTGCAGAAGGCCGCTTTCGTGAAGACCTGATGTATCGCGTGCGTGTGATTCCGATCTTCCTACCACCGCTTGTGGATCGAAAAGGCGATGTGGAATCGCTGTTGTGGAAATTCATCGATGACTTCAACGCTCATGGCTTTCGCATGATTGAGAGTATTTCGCAGGACGCGCTCACGGCGATTCGCGACTACTCCTGGCCGGGTAACATTCGAGAACTGCAAAACTTGGTTGAGTATGCATTTGCACTGGGCATCGGCCCAATCTTGAAGCTGTCGGAACTTCCACCAGAGCTGCGTGGTGTTGCGCCATCGTCGCGTCGAGTTTCAGGCGACGAGAGGGAGGTGATTCGACAAGCCCTTGAGCAGGCGGGTGGCAGAAAAGCGGATGCTGCAGCGGCGCTTGGCATGAGTCGTTCTACGCTGTGGCGCAAAATGAAAGAGCACTCTTTGTAGAGTGCTCTTCAATCCGACTTTGGCTGTTTTGCGTTAGAGATTTAGCGGGATTTGCAGAAACTGCTTTTCGTTCTTTGCAGGCTTTGGAAGATGCCCCGCGTCAATGTTGACTTGGATGGATTGATAGAGGAGGCGCGGTGCAGCCAAGGTCTTGTCACGTGCTTCACGCATCGCAATGTACTCATTCTTCTGAGTTAGGCTCGTGATTTGAATGTTGCGCGCTTTCTCCGTTCCGAGGGTACTTTCAAATTGGACTTCGCGACCCGGAGTCGGGTAGTCATGACCAACAAAGACTCGGGTGGAATCGGGAAGAGCGTACAAGCCCTCATGAACCGACTCGTAGAGGTCGCTTGCGCTACCTGCCGGAAAGTCACAGCGGCCGGTGCCCACATCGGGCATGAAGAGAGCGTCTCCCGTGAAGACCATGTCTTCGATGAGATAGCTTGAACATGCTGGGGTGTGACCAGGCGTAGGGATGCCTTTCAAGGTTAGTGAGCCTGCTCTGAGGGTTTCGTTGTCTTCAAAGAGCAGGTCAAACTGACTGCCATCCGTGGCCACCTCATCGCCCAAGTTCAATGCTGCATGGAAGATCTGCTGAACCTGGGTAATGCGTTTTGATATGCCGACCTTGGCCTCGGGAAACTCGGCCTTTAGGGTTTGCGCGCCAGATAGATGGTCTGCGTGCGCGTGTGTTTCCAAAATTAGGTGTGGGGTCAGCTTCTTGCTTTTTAGAAACGAGACAACGCGATCGACAGAGTCGGTAAAGACCTTGGACCCAACGGGGTCATAGTCGAGTACTGGGTCGATGACGAAGGCATCGCGAGTGTCCTCATCCCAACCTACGTAGGTGATTGTGGCGGTTCGCTGATCGTAAAATCCTTCAACTTGCATGACTAGTTTCCTTTCTCTAGGTGTCGTTCTAACTTGGTGTGAGCGGTCATTCCCAATGCCATCGCCGCGATGAAAATCAATACATCGGGCTCAAAGGTGGCGAGGGAAGCGATTGCGGGGCCGGGACAGAGTCCCCCGAGCCCCCATCCAATTCCGAACATGGCAGCACCGCCCAAGAGGGCAGGGTTTACATCCCGACGAGTCGGAATTCGGAACTTAACGTCGAATACGGGGTGTCTTTGTGAAGCGGTAAGTCGTTTGACGACGGCGAGCGTGGCGACGGCGCCACCCATCACAAACATCAGCTCTGCTTTCCAGTCTCCGAAGAAGTCTAAGAAGCCAATGATGTTGTCTGGCTCGGTCATGCCGGCGATCGCGAGACCAATCGCGAAGAGTGTGCCTGCTATAAAGCTTGAAGTGAGTCGCATGCGATTCTCCTTAGCTGGCCAAGGCCACGGTTATGGCGCCAGCCGAAATGAAGGTGAGGGTTGCGATGAGCGAACGAGGCGAGAACCTCGAGATGCCGCACACGCCATGACCGCTCGTGCAGCCACAGCTAAGTCGCGTGCCAAAGCCAACGAGCAAGCCGGCCAGAATAAGTCGTAGTGTTGAGGGGGATGACGTAGCTGTAGAAAACTGGCCCGGTGCGATGAAGAGCATGAGTGCTCCGCCAAACACAAGACCGATTAGAAATACGCTTCGCCAATCGCGCTCGCTTGGATCGGACGAGAGCACCCGACCTGCGATTCCGCTAATTCCCGCAACACGGCCAATTAGGACGTGCAGCGTTGCGGCGCCGAGACCAATCACGACACCTCCGAGAAGCGCGAGTAGGTAGTTCATTGTGAAACCTCTGAGTGCATAGTGGTTCCCTGTATTACAAGTGCCGTACCAAGATTGTTTGCTTGTAATTTCGGCTGCTTAGCCTAGAAGTTCCTTGATGGCGTAGCACGTGTTGCAACAATGGTTGAAACGCGGTGCGACACGCCATAGGTGCCATCGCACCGGGCAATGATGCTGGCTTGCGGCGCGCTTCGAGGGCCCGCGAGAGCGCGCTTCGTCGGCCCCACGGCGCTTCGTCGGCCCACGCGAGTGCCGTGCAGCGGATCAGGTCTAAGCGGCGTCCAACAGATCGAGGAAACTCTTTGAGACCTCGAGTTTTCGCATTAGCTCAGAATAAATCTTGTCAACGGAGATGGACGAGAGCCCGAGGCGCTCAAGAGCAGCAACATCATGTTTCTCGGGAGCCGGGGAGCCGCTGTCTCCCAGATTGAAGACTCGTGCCATTTCATCAGCCACGGCAACAATGTCCACGAGGGACATCAGTGATGGGGCAAGTTCGTTGCGCACCGAGTTTCGATGGGTCGCGTGATGATGCTCGATAGGTAGAGCAAGCTCGTAGGGGAATTTCCATCTCTTTGCGAGGCGGCTTCCGATTTTGTCGTGGGAAGGCAGGCCAACGTCTTTTTCAGCGTCTGACATGCATTTGCCGTTTTGCCTGGCATCGTCGAGCGCACCACCAAAGAGTTTGGGTGCCGCTTTGGCGAGGGCAATTTTCCCCACATCGTGGAGCAGACCGGCGGTAAAGCACGCCCCGCTTTGGCGAAAGCGAATGTGTTCAGCAAGTACCTCAGCACATGAACCCACAGCCAAGGAGTGAGTCCACAGGCCCCGTGCATCGAAGCTCGAGCCCTTTGGGGTCTTGAGCGCGTCCAAGACAGAGACACTCAAGACGACCTGGTGAAGCGTGTTAAAGCCAATGAATGAGATGGCGCGCTGCACATCACTAACGCCGCCAGGAATCGCGTAGTAGGGCGAGTTGACGAGCTTGAGGACCTTGGCCGAGAGGCTTGGGTCTTCTGCCATCGTCGCAGCAATCTCGGTAGCGGTGATGTCGGGGTCGTGAACCATTTGGCCAACCTTCATTGCAACCAACGGAAGGGTTGGAAGGTTGTCGATCTTCTTCATGATCGCGTCGGTACCGACCCGTCGCTTCTCACGAACTTCACCATCTCGATTTCGAGAGTCATTAAACTTAAAGGCCACGCATTTACCTCAGGGAGAGAGGCCTCCCGCATCTTGTGGTTCGGCCACTGGGCCGTTATCTGAACCCGACGTCTGAACCCGTGAAATCCGGGATCGTTACGGAACTCATACCGCCTGTGCCGGCATCGGCGGGAGGTACGAGGCCTGCGTCAAGAATGGTTGCCCCTCCGTCGGGTCCCGGCATGGCATCGGGTCCTGGCATGGCATCGGGTCCCGGCATGGCATCGGGTCCCGGCATGGCATCGGGTCCCGGCATGGCATCGGGTCCCGGCATGGCATCCGGTCCGGCCGTCATTGCATCAACAAGCCCCGCGTCGGAGAGCGATGCATCAACGACAACAATAGGCTCGGCGATGCAAACGCCAGACGCGCCACAAATATCCGCGGGGGGACAGTCGCTGTGTCGAGTGCACAAATCGGTGGTGCAGCCAGAGAGTGCACTCACGAGACAACACAAAAGCAGTGAGTAAGAGTAAGTCTTAGAAGACGTCAAACGCTACTCCCAATACTGCCTGTACCTGTGTTGCGATTCGGCCCTCTGGAATGTCAGAGCCGAGACCAAAGACGGTGGCTTCGAGATCGGTGCAAAAGCCCATGCCGCCTTCGACACCGATACAGCGGCCAAGGCCGACGGTGGCTCCATAGGCCGAGAAGGGCAATCCCATTGCAACGGCAGCCACGGAGAGACGATTGCGGCCCGCGCCAGGATTGAGCCGAAGCCCCAGCAAACCACCAATAGCCGCTCGGTTGCGTCCTTCAAACACTAGGCCGCCATAGACCGAAACCCATGGGTCGGCATTGATTGCGTAGGAGGCAAGGGCGCTGATGTTGAGTGGGGAAAGGCGCCAAGTGGACTCGCCCGCCCCCCCACCAAGAGCCATTCCCTGACCGATGCGCGCTTCCGCCAATCCGAGAGGTGCCTGCTCTCGCACTTCGTCGGCGGTCGCCGGCTTCCACGCGCACACCAGCATTAAGAAGACCAGAGTCGATAGGTACAGGCGAAGACGCACCGAATAGCATTGTGCAATGCCGGTGCCGTGGCTACCTGACAGCGATCTTCGGGACTTGCGGGAGAGAGGATTGGCGAACGTCGTCGAGATTGGCGGCTGGGGCCTGGGAGGCTTGACGCTTGTGCCTGTGGGGTTGGGCGCCGCAACGAGAAACGGCTGTGGGATTCCCACAGCCGCGCTCGTCGAGAGAAGCGCTGATCGAACCTAGTTTGCGCCGTCCATCGTCTCTTTGGCCGGGCCGCTATTCTTCTCTTCAATCCCTTTGGCATCACCAACGATGACGAAGTCAACACGGCGATTGGCCGAGCGGCCTTCGTCGGTCTCATTGGTTGCAATGGGCTTCTCTTCGCCAAATCCAATTGCGACTAGGCGAGACTTTGCAACGCCGCGTTTGACCAGGTAGGCCACAACCGAATCGGCTCGTTGCTGACTCAATCGCTTGTTGTGCTTGTCCTTACCTCGGTCATCGGTATGTCCTTCGACACGAATTGTCGCAATCTCCGTATGGTTCTTAAGCACGTCCGCAACATTGTCCAGAAGGCCAAACGAGACCTTTAGGATTTTGGCTTTGTTCGTTCGGAAGTAAACCTTGTCGAGGATTTCTAAGCCTGACTCGTTCACCTTCACAAGTTGACGTTTCTTGCAGCCTTGGTTTTCAACCAGCCCCGCTTCGTCGGGACAGTTGTCGAGGCGATCCACAACGGTATCGTTGTCGCGGTCGGATTCAGGGCAACCCTTGGCAAGTGCGACTCCTGCTTCGTTCAAGCATGCATCGTCGACATCCAAGACGCCGTCCCCATCGTTGTCGGGATCAGGGCAGCCGTTGTCGTCTTCAAAGGCATCCATGTCCTCGGGCTCGTTTGGACACTGGTCTTCATTGTCGTTGAGACCGTCGTTATCCGCATCGCCAATTTCATCAGGGCAGCCGTCTTCATCGTCGATCGCATTAACGGTCTCCGGCTCATTCGGGCAAGCGTCGTTGGTGTCCAGGATGCCATCGCCATCGCTGTCCTTGTCTTGCTTCTCGACGGCCACGACAAGGGGGGGCGCCGACGCTGCGGGAGCAGCTCGTTGAAATCGCAAGCCGAGTAGGGCGCGCCAATCGGGGGAACCGAATCCTTCGGAGGTGCCGACCCCCGTTGCCGCAAAGAGAACGAGTGGGCCGGGGATGTCGTAGCTTGCGCCGAGTCGCGCCTCGCTGAAGTTTCGATTGAATGCCCCAAAGATGTCGTTGGCGGCGGTCGCAAGTGCGTAGGTTAGGTCAAGCTCCACCGGAGGACCACCACGTGCCGCGAAGCGATACCCTACGCCAGCATGGCTGTAGAGCTCGTCACCAACAACCAGGTTGAGGGCAGAGGTGTTCTTGCGAAGTCGGTAGCCAACGTTTGCTGCCAAACGCAGGCCACTTGTGAACGAGCGAGATACGAGAAGTTCTGGTGTTAGGGCAGCGGACGGATCTCCAAAGTAGTCATCACTGGTACTTGTTGGGAGCGTAAAGGCCACGGATGCACCGAGGTGCACTCCAACGTCCTTCTGGTTGAGGATCGCAATTTTGGGAGTCAGGCGAATATCACCGAGACCAAAACTCGAGATCGAAGAAGGCACCATCTGCGCTCCGTCGAGTTCGTTGTCTTGGCTAACAATCAGCGGCAGAGAAACCCCTAGAGCGAATCGGTCCATGAGACCAATCGAACCCACAAGGCTCCCGCCAACTCGGCTTGAGACAAGCGAGCCAATGCGGGCCCTCTCTCCGGTGTCATCCGGCGCGTAGACGGTTAGTGGATCATCGGCATATCCAAGCCAGACCCCCAATGCCAGCTCGAGATGCTTGGGCACGGCCGCCCATTCGACATCGAGTATTCCCTCGGCGTCGGTCGCCAGGCGAAAGCGCTCCGCAGGGTAGTCTGTGGCAATCTCGTTCTGTGCACCGGCTTTCGGCACCGCAACGAGAAGCGTTGCAACCGCAAGTGCGGCTACCACGGCCTGCTTTCGCCTTCGGGACAAGGCGAAGAGAGCGAGTAGCAGTACGAGCCAAGCACTTCCGCCGGTGCCACCAGAGGTTGAGCAGCCGCCGCCAGCGATGCCTGCGACGTCGTCGAAGCCATCACCGTTGTCGTCGCTATCACATGCTTGACCCAGACCATCCTGATCTTCATCAGACTGATCTTCGTTTGCGTCTAGCCTGCAGTTGTCTTGGCCGTCACCCACCGTATCGTTGTCCGAATCTGTATCTTGGAAATCAAAGTCGCCATCTTCATCGGTATCCACGGGGTTATTGGGATCGTCGCCGGCTTCATCGGAGTCACTAATGCCATCGTCATCCGCATCGAGATCGAGGTGATCGTCTTGGCCATCCTCATCGGTATCGATGGGGAGCGCGCCTCCACCGAAGCCATCAAAGGCATCGGCCGCGTCGCGAATTCCATCGTCGTCTGAATCATCGCCATCAAGTCGGCCATCGTTATCGGCGTCAAATTCTCCGAGGCCAATTTCAACGACGTCGGGGATTCCATCGCCATCGCTATCCACATCTCGGAAGTCTGGCGTGTCATCACCATCGGTATCCGGCGGCGTTGCATAGTCGTCGACACCAAAGCCGGTTGCGCCGTCGAGTTCATCAACAACACCGTCGCCATCCGTATCATCGCTGTCACAAACACCATCTGCACTGTCTCCGCCGTCGGTGCACGCGGCGCCTCCTTCAACAAGGTCAGTGATGCCATCGTTATCGCTGTCGAGATCTTGGAAGTCTGGGATTCCGTCCGCATCGGCGTCGCTCGGTGTGTAGTCGATTGCATCGGAATCGGCAGAGGTCTCAATCGCGTCGCAGAGTCCGTTCTCACCAACACCGCTTGCGCAATCGAGTGAACCATTGGAGTCCGCGTCTGCTGCACCGTGACCGGCTTCTACAACGTCGAGGATTCCATCGTTGTCGCTGTCTAGATCGAGCGAATCAACAACGCCATCTCCGTCGGTGTCGCCATCTCCCTCAACGGAGTCTGGCAAGCCATCATTGTCATCGTCGAGATCAATCGCATCGGCCACACCATCGCCATCGGTATCTGCTCCAACGCCAAAGCCATCAAAGTTATCGATCTCGTCGACGGCACCATCTCCATCTCCATCATTTCCATCACAGCGATCATCGGCGGGACTTACATCGACACAGGCGCCGTCCTGAACATCGGGAGTTCCGTTGTTGTCGCTATCGAGGTCGAGGTAGTCGGGACTATCAACGCCATCCATATTGGCTGGAACCACCGGAGTCGCCCCAAATCCGTCGATATCGTCGATTTCGTCAACAATGCCGTCGCCGTCAGTATCGGGAAGATCACACAGTCCGTTGAGGTCGAGATCCGAACAACCGGTTCCAACTTCGACAAGGTCGAGCAGCCCATCGTTGTCACTGTCGAGGTCAATGTAGTCGGGCGCTCCATCGTTATCTGCATCATCGGCAAGGCCCGGAGTCACGTCATCGGCGATTCCGTTGTCGTCGTTGTCAGGGCCGTCACAGACGCCATCGTTGGCGGAGGTGTCGGCACAGTTGCTGCCCCCTTCGGTGATATCGAGTGCACCGTCGTTGTCGCTGTCGAGATCGCGGAAGTCCGCCACACCATCACCATCGGTATCCGGTGCAGGCAAACCGGATGCATCGTCCGCAAGCCCATCCCCGTCAAGGTCAGGGCCGTCGCAAATGCCATCGACCGGTTGGGCATCACTACAGCCCGATGCTCCTTCTTGGAGGTCGAGGATTCCGTCGTTGTCGCTGTCTAAGTCGAGGTAGTCGGGGATGGTATCGCCATCGGTGTCTACATCACCTTCCACGCTATCGAGAATTCCGTCGCCATCGCTATCGAGGTCTTGGAAGTCTTCTACGGCATCATTGTCTGTGTCGGGTTGCTCAAAGGAATCGACATCATCGGCGAGTCCGTCATCATTGGCATCGGCGCCGTCACAAAGACCGTCTTCGGGGGATGCATCGGCACAACCAGGTTGCCCTTCTCGATGATCCGAGAGTCCGTCTCCATCACTATCAATGCTGCGGAAGTCTGGCGTGCCATCGGCGTCGCTATCCGTTGCCTGCTCGTATCCGTCATCGCCAAAGCCCGCTGCATCGTCGAGATCATCGACGATTCCATCGTCGTCACCATCGTTGCCATCACAGCGACCATCGGCCGGAGCGGTATCGGCACACGGTGCTCCACCTTCGTCCAAGTCGGTGATGCCATCGTTGTCGCTATCGATGTCTTGGAAGTCAAAGAGACCATCGTTGTCGACATCGGATTGCGCGTCGGGCCCGTTGCCATCGGCGTCGTAGTCGGTAACGCCAGACTCTGGAGTCGTCTCAAGCGCGTCGCATAGACCGTTGTCCAAGTCGTCGAATACGCAATCGACTTGACCGTCTTCATCAGCATCGACAGCGCCATGACCTGCTTCGACGACATCAAAGATTCCATCGTTGTCGCTATCTAGGTCGAGGCGGTCATCGGTGCCATCGTTATCGGTATCGCCAGTGCCTTCATCGGCATCTGTGATTCCATCGTTGTCATCATCAAGATCGCCAAGGTCGCACGAGCCGTCACTATCAGTATCGGTACCATCGTTGTTGGAGTCGAGGGTTCCACTTGTGCAGTCATCGCAGCCGTCGCCATCAAAGTCACCGCATGCGGTGTTGTCATTTGGATCCGCATCGGGCCCGGCAATACACACGCCGACCTCAGCTACCGCTCCATCGCATACGCCGTCATTGTCATCATCCGGGTCGCCTGCGTCGCAGAGCCCATCCGCATCACCATCGGTGCCGTCAGCAGCTGGGTTGAAGGTTCCGCTCAAGCAGTCTTGGCAGCCATCACCATCGGTATCGGCACAAACCGTGTTGTCGTTTGGATCGGCGTCGGGGCCGGCGATGCACACTCCTGCCACCGCAGTGGCGCCATCGCATACGCCATCGTTGTCATCATCCGGGTCGCCTGCATCGCAGAGTCCGTCATTGTCGTCGTCGTCTCCGTCGGCAGCCGGGTTGAAGGTTCCGCTCAGGCAGTCCTGGCAACCGTCGCCATCGCTATCAGAACAAATCGTATTGTCATTTGGATCCGCATCGGGGCCGGCGACGCACTCACCGGCAACGGCAGTCGCTCCATCGCATACGCCATCGTTGTCATCATCGGGGTCGCCTGCGTCGCAGAGCCCGTCAGCATCGTTGTCGGTACCGTCTGCGGCTGGGTTGAAGGTTCCGCTCAGGCAGTCTTGGCAGCCGTCGCCATCGCTATCCGCACAAACCGTGTTGTCATTTGGATCCGCATCGGGACCGGCAATACACACGCCGGCAACAGCGGCAGCGCCATCACATACGCCATCGTTGTCATCGTCTGGGTCGCCTGCATCGCAGATCCCATCGGCGTCGTTGTCGGTACCGTCGGCGGCTGGGTTGAAGGTTCCGCTCAGGCAGTCCTGGCAACCGTCGCCATCGGTATCGGCGCAGACGGTGTTGTCATTTGGATCCGCATCGGGGCCAGCAATACACACGCCGGCAACAGCGGCAGCGCCATCACATACGCCATCGTTGTCGTCATCTGGATCACCTGCATCGCAGATTCCATCGGCGTCGTTGTCGGTACCGTCGGCGGCGGGGTTAAAGGTTCCGCTCAAGCAGTCTTGGCAGCCATCACCATCGGTGTCCGCGCAAACGGTGTTGTCGTTTGGATCCGCATCGGGGCCAGCAATACAGACACCAGCAACGGCTACAGCGCCATCGCACACGCCATCGTTATCGTCATCTGGATCACCCGCATCGCAGAGTCCGTCGGCATCGTTGTCAGTGCCGTCGGCAGCAGGGTTGAAGGTACCGCTTAGGCAGTCCTGGCAACCGTCGCCATCGGTATCCGCGCAAACGGTGTTGTCATTTGGATCCGCATCGGGGCCGGCAATGCACACGCCGGCAACGGCTACAGCGCCATCGCATACGCCATCGTTGTCATCGTCTGGGTCGCCCGCATCGCAAAGTCCGTCGGCATCGTTGTCGGTACCGTCGGCGGCAGGGTTGAAGGTTCCACTTAGGCAGTCTTGGCAGCCATCACCATCGGTGTCCGCGCAAACGGTGTTGTCGTTTGGATCCGCATCGGGGCCAGCAATACAGACACCAGCAACGGCTACAGCGCCATCGCACACGCCATCGTTATCGTCATCTGGGTCGCCTGCATCGCAGAGTCCGTCGGCATCGTTGTCAGTGCCGTCGGCAGCAGGGTTGAAGGTTCCGCTCAAGCAGTCCTGGCAGCCATCACCATCGGTATCCGCGCAAACGGTGTTGTCATTTGGATCCGCATCGGGGCCAGCAATGCACACGCCGGCAACAGCGGCAGCACCATCGCACACGCCATCGTTGTCATCGTCTGGGTCGCCCGCATCGCAAAGTCCGTCGGCATCGTTGTCGGTACCGTCGGCGGCAGGGTTGAAGGTTCCACTTAGGCAGTCTTGGCAACCATCGCCATCGCTATCAGAACAAATCGTATTGTCGTTCGGGTCTGCATCGGGCCCGGCGACACAAACGCCGGCAACGGCGGCAGCGCCATCGCATACGCCATCGTTATCGTCATCTGGGTCGCCCGCATCGCAGAGTCCGTCGGCATCGTTGTCAGTGCCGTCGGCAGCAGGATCAAAGGTTCCGCTCAGGCAGTCCTGGCAACCGTCGCCATCGGTATCGGCACAAACGGTGTTGTCGTTTGGATCCGCATCGGGGCCAGCAATACACACGCCAGCAACGGCGGCAGCGCCATCGCATACGCCATCGTTATCGTCATCTGGGTCTCCTGCATCGCAGAGTCCATCCGCATCGTTGTCAGTGCCGTCGGCGGCAGGGTCGAAGGTTGCGCTTGTGCAATCGTCGCAAGTATCGCCATCGGTATCGAGACACTGCGTCGGGTCTAGCGGCTCGGCATCGGGGCCAGCAATACAAACACCGGCAACTGCAACGCCAAGGTCGCAGACACCATCATCATCATCATCATCATCGTCGTCATCAGGGATTCCATCCAAGTCCGTATCAATGCCGATAAGACACGCGGCGACTTCGTCTGCATCAACCTCGAGGTTGTACGCATAGAGTAGCGTTGCAGTTTCTCCTGCGGGAATGTCGATGCGAAACGCCAGGGCGATCGCTTCATCGTTGGTTCGACTGCCCGTATCAATGTAGGGGGCTGTGACGTTCCAGACATTGCTAGCGCTACGGTTGGCGAAGGATCCCGAGACGACAACGGCATCGTCATTGAAGGCGACGAGCGAGACTGAAGACGAACTCAAGTGATTTGGCGGCGCCACTTGCGTCGCCGAAACCATGGCCAACGAGCTTGCCCCCGAAGGTTGGCTGACAATCGTATTGGTTGTATCGAAGTTTCCTGAGACCGACTGATCGTTATCCGGATCGACGGTGCGCATGAAGTAGAGGTCGTTGATCGTGGCTGCGCTGTTGTTCGTGAGTTGCGTTTCGATCAGGATGTACGCAGACCCATCGGGTACGGAATAGGTGTGTTGAACGCGTACGCCTTCAACGTCGTTGTCGGCCTGCCAAACAATGTTCGATCCGCCGATGTCGGCACCGCAAAGCCCCGTTGCCACGCAGCCTCGGGCGACAATGCCTCCTGGAACGTTTGTGAGTGGTGTCGTTCCGGTTCCAGAGCGGTTGTTGTTGTAGGTACCACCGCCCGTGAATTGAAGGCCCCAACCTTCCTCCGGGGTCCCGGGCACGAAGAAGTCTCCATGGGGAAAGTTCCAATCCGTATCATCAGGATCCGATACGTATCCCAATGAGCCGGCGGGAAAGACACCGCCAGAATGGCGAGGGTTGTAGGTGGCAGGCGCTGGAGCACTACTACCAAAGGCACCAGAGGCCGTGCTAATCGCCATCTCCACATAGTTGGTTTGCGCAAAGGCGGCATCCCCTGCCGTTTCCGTAGCGCAGATTCTCGCGTCACAAGCGGTGCCTGGAACACGACAGACGAAGCCGTCTTCAATCTGGCAAGCTGAGTCGCAACCATCGCCCGCAACGGTGTTGCCATCATCGCAGCCCTCGTCGCCTTCGAGAGAACCGTTTGCACAGGTCAGACAGAATGGGTCGGTGGCGCATTCTGGATCTGCACAATCCGTCAGAAGATCGAGGTCGTCATCAAGACCATCGGTGCAGCTCACTTCTACCGAGTGTTGTGTGGTGCCAACCTCAAGGGGCTCGTCTCCAGCACAGCCTGTGAGAGCGGTGGTGGTGGCGGCGACGCAAAGCATCCCCTTTAGAAACATGGTGCTGAGGATCTTCATGGAGCTACTGCCTTCATCTCGTAGTTGAAATCTGTGGGCGACGAGCGATTTACTGTTAGTGAAAAAATAGTAATGCAGGCCACTTATGTCTGCCTTCAAAGTTACCACATGCCGCGCGCGATCTGACCCCTGCTACCCTAGTCTTAACCTAGTAAACCGTAGCAATTTCATCGGCATCGGCTAGCGGCCTCGATTCTGCGTCGGCACTCTCTCTCGGCTACCCTTTGAGCAGCCCCTCGAAATCCGACTGACGACGACAGGGGTATCGGCCTAGGCTGGGTAGCTGGCGATCCACAGATCGACAGCGAGGGGATTCTGACGGGTCACCTCGATTGGGGGCGAGTTGGCCGTCACAAATAACACTCCGCCACGAGCGAGGCGTCTTCGGTCAGTGCCCCATTGAAGCTCAGTCTCATCTCCCAGATTTAGCCAAATCTGTGCGGAGGGCGACGATGGGACACGCTCGCAAGTGCGGCTTCCTTCGAGTTTCATTCGCGAGAGCGCAAAATCTCGACATGGCGTTTTGTAGTCGCGCAGGCTTGTTGTGCCTTCGGCGCTCAAAATGCTCACGGGCTCATGCTCGAAGCGCAACACGCTCTGCAATTCGGCTGGGTCTACGTGCTTGGGAGTGAGCCCACCACGTAAGACATTATCTGAGTTCGCCATGATCTCAAGCCCCGTGCCGCGGAGGTACGCATGCAGCTCGCCTGCTCCAAGGTATAGTGCTTGCCCGGCCTCGAGCTTCACAAGCTGCAGCACGAGTGCAGATGTGGCACCTTGATCATTGGGGTAGCGAGCCAACAATCCTTGCGACCAGCGAGCTTCGGGCTTCGGCAAATTCCCAAGCCCGCGCGCCAACTCCGTCAGAAGCTGTGTTGTCTCTTGCGAGTCTAGGTTGAGCAGGCCGGTATAAAACGCTCGCAGACCGCCCGCGCCGGCAAGGGCCTCAAGGAGAGGGGAGGCCGAATGCATTTGTGCGCGCTGAAAGAGCTGTGCAATGGCATCGGGAGAGCGAAAGCCCTTGAGCGCCCAGAACTCTTCTAAGGCGACGATTAGCTCCGGTTTGTGATTCGCATCGCGATAGTTGCGATTTGGTGCGTCCCTGGCGATGCCTTGTGCTTCTTCTCTCGCAAAGCCCGCTACAGCTTGCATCTTGTTGGGATGGCACTGAATGGATAGGGGGCCCTCGGCGGCGAGAATCTTGAAGAGAAATGGCAGTGTGCCTGCCCTGCCAAGAGCGGCGTTGGGATTGGCAGCGATGAAGTCGACAAGACTAGTGCCATCGTGCAGTTTGCTTGGCGCTTTGGGGTGAGCTCCCATCCACAGCTCGGCCCAGGGCTCGTTCTGAGGCGAATCCGCGCCCAACAGCGTGGGAATGCTTGTCTTGGATCCCCAGGCATAGTGCTGCACTGTGCAGTGAAGGGGTAGTACGGTCATCGGGCTCTACTTAGCATTGGCCTTCGGCGCGCCGGAAAGAGGTTTTGGCGCCAGGTGCCAAGAGAGATTCAGGAGAGCCGCAATCGTTGGGGCCACACGGTCTTGCGCAAGAACGCTCGTATCGCGGGCCTTGCTAACGCCAGCTCCCACGGCGAGCACTGGCACTTCTCGATCCGGATCCCATGGAGTGCCGTGACCGGTACCGAGCGTTCCCTGTGTCGACGAACCAACATGCCATTCGGCCGGCACAACGAAGAGAGCTTCTGCACGTTGGGAAACGGTTTGCGCGACATCGCGTTCGAGCCAATCGTCACTATCGCGAAGCGTTCGAGCAACGTTCGCAGGGTAGACCGCCCGCAAGGCCGGTGCCTCAAGAGCGTAGGCGTCAATGATGGCGTACAGTTCTGAGAGTTTCCCCGACTTCTTGGCGGCTTCACTCAGGTACAAATACGGTTGGATATAGGTTTCAAACCACGGACCTTTGCCAAGTGCCTTGCTCGCGGCCGCTTCCAAGCCATTAATCATAACGTCGCCGTACAGGCGTCCTCCGGGCTGTCCTTGCGCCACGCTCAGCTCCGCTAAGGGCGTGCCACCGTGGTCTGAGGTAATCAACACGGCCAGGTCTGTCGTCGCCTCCAACTCGCGCACGAGAACACCGAGGGCGCGATCTGTCTTGATCAGAACGTCAAGGTACTCCCAAGACGAAGCGCCAAATGAGTGGCCTGCGTAGTCTGTTGTCGATACCGAAACCATCAGCAAGTCGGGATGCGCATCCTCGCCCAACTGGTATTGGGCGACCGTTGTGCGCACCATTTCGAGCAGGTACTCCATGCTCTGCGGTGTGGCTACAAAGGTTTTGTTGGGCTTGGCAGTATTGGCAGTATCGTGTGGGAAGGTCGTTCCCAACCCATGCCAGTCGGACTCACCGGGCGCATCATCGGCTCCAAATAGCTCCTTGTAAAGCGCAGGTGATTCGGCGGTCCAAGTTTGGAGCCGCTCCTTCATCGGGTTCTTGGTGTTCCACGCGGTGAGCCAGTCGGGCATGGAGTCTGCGTAAAACTCTGATGTCGTAAAACCCGCGAGATTCGGATCGTACCAACCTACAAAGGTTGGTGTCTTGCCACCGGAAACGACTGCGGCGCGCGCCTTGAGCGATACCGAGACGACTTTGGATTCCGGTGATTTCTTATGCAAGAGATCGCCGACGGTTGGCTTGAGGAGCCGGAAGGGGCTGGCAAAACTGCCCTCCACGCCAAAGACTGCATGCTCGCCATCGTTGACAATTTGCATGCGACCCGATTCGGTGGTGTAGATGTCGTTGCGATCGATGCCGTGATCCGCGGGCAGCTCCCCTGTATAGATCGAGGCGTGCCCCGGAGCGGTATTTGTCCCTGCATAGCCGTAGCGCACACGCTCTTGAAACATACCATTCGCGATTGCCCGGCGAATGATCCCGTCCTCGGGTAGGTGGGGGGCAAATCGAAGGACCGCCGAACTTGGGAGTTGGTCCAGAACAATACTTAGAACCAGCCTAGCGGACGCGGGCTTCGCTGCCACATCGTGATCGTCGGCTGGTGCGATGGGCTTGGTTGCCGCCTTGTTGCCACCGCCCGATGGGCAAGCCGCAACACTCACGGCAGCGAGAGCAGCAAGGAGCACGGACCGTAGACTGTGGCGATACATCGCGGCCATCCTAGCACCTGTGAGTGTCGCTGCTGTGTCTCTACGAACGCGCTCTTCGCAACGTTGCAAGTCTGCGTGTAAGGGTGCGGGGCCACAGTGGGCCGCCGTAAATGAAGCCCGTATAGGCCTGAACCAAGGTAGCTCCCGCATCCAATCGAGCAAGTGCATCGTCGCCTGTTTCGATGCCTCCGGCCGAGATCAGTACGAGCTTGTTATCGACCCGTGCTTTGAGCTGCCGCAGCACCGCAAGACTGCGATCGCGCAGGGGGGCTCCGCTTAGGCCGCCCGCTCCAATCTTCTCGACCTCGGCTGCGCTGCTGCGCAAGTTGTCGCGCGAGATGGTCGTGTTGGTTGCGATAATGCCATCTAGCTCGAGCTCAAGAGCGAGATCGGCCACTGCGTCAATATCTGCCTCGGCCAAGTCGGGAGCGATTTTTACCAGCAGTGGCAAATGCGAATCCGGCCGAACGCGAACTAGTGTTTTTCTTACTTCAATGAGAAGCGGTCGCAGCCTCTCAACAGATTGCAGGTCGCGCAGCCCTGGCGTGTTGGGGGAACTCACGTTCACGACCATGTAGTCACAAAATGGAGCCAAGCGCTCGGCACTCAGTACATAGTCTGCGATGGCGTCGTTTGCCTCAATGCGTTTTGTCTTGCCAATGTTGGCACCGACAATTAAAGAACTATTCCTAGGTCGCACGCGCAACCGCTCGGCTGCAGCCTCAGAACCACCATTGTTAAACCCCATACGATTGACGAGGGCTCGATCGCGGGGTAGGCGAAACATTCGGGGCTTTGGATTGCCATCTTGGGCAAACCCCGTGACGGTGCCGATTTCGACAAAGCCAAATCCAAGAGCGCCCAACGCTTCAAAGCCCACCGCGTTTTTGTCAAAGCCTGCAGCCAGCCCTAGTGGCGAAGGAAACTTGAGCCCGAGCGCATCAACTTCGAGTAGAGGATTGCGCGGTGCCAAGAACCTGCGTGCCAGACGCTTGACTCCAGGGATTCCCATGGCAAGTCGCAACATGAAGAACGCGCCGTGATGGGTGGTCTCGGCGGGGAGTCGCGACAGCACGAGCCAGTAGAAGAAGCGGTACACAGGCCGGCGAACCTTGTCGCAACGCAAGCGGGGGACGCAAGCGAGCGGTTGCAGTTCTTTTTACGCGGCGTCGGGGCCGGAGAGTGGGGTCGGGGAGGTCATGCCCGACTAAAGAGCAAGTCTGGGGCCACGCTCGTATTTAGTGTAACCAGCTGAAAGTATTGGATTGCCCGGGCTCGCTGGTGTCTCGGAATCCCAGCCTAGCTGGGGTTCGTGAGTGCCTCAATGGCGTCCAAGAGCGCATCGCGGCTCACCGGCTTGTCCAGTAGTTGCGGCTTGGTGTTGTCAAGGAAGCTCGACATTCTATCGGTGAAGACGCCACCGCTGAGATAGACGAGCTTGTCGACCAACTCTGGGTATTCCTTCTGGAGCGTCTCGTACACGTGCAGGCCGTCGACCTCTGGCATCATCAAATCGCAGATGATGGCGTCAAAGTCTTGATTGCCAAGTGCTGCAATTCCAAGCGCGCCACCGGTTGCCGCAACAACGTCATGGTGTGCCTGCAGCATACGGGCAAGGGATTTTAGAAGGAGCGGTTCATCGTCAATAAGAAGAACTCTCATGCGACGCCGAAGCTCGGGAGCATCGGCAGGGCGGGCCTCGGGGGGAGCTGCCGTCGGCCCTTTGAGTGCTGTATGTACCGGCAAGGTGAGCGTGAATGTTGTGCCTTTGCCAACGGCGCTTTCAAACTCCAGAGAGCCTTCGTGGAGCGTGGCAATCTCACGGCAGATGGGAAGACCGAGTCCGGTACCAAGCCCATGTTCCTTGGTGGTGTAATACGCCTCGAAAATCTTGTCTCGGTCGCGCTCAGGAATTCCACAACCGGTGTCGTGCACGCGAATCACAATCGATTCGCCTTCCAGATCACATGAGACGCGAATTAGGTTTTCGTTGCTCTTGCCCTCTTGAATTGCATGCGTTGCATTGATCAGTAGATTTACGAGAATCTGGCTGAGTTTGGAGCGTGAACCCACGATCATGGGAACGTTGCCGACATGCTTCTCGAAGCGTGCTCGATAGCGAATCTCATTGAGAGTCATCGCACTGGTGTTCGAAATGAGTTCGCCAATATCGATGTATTCGTATGCAGCGTCATCGGTGCGCGCATAGCACTTGAGCTCTCTCGAGATCGAAGCGATGAGATCCACACCCCGGCGACAGTCTTGCGCCATGTCCGCAATGAGCTCCAAATCGCCAGGCTTGCCCGTTCCACCAGCAAGCCGGCCTACGACTTCTTCGATCTGGCGGAGATTGCTCAGGACATAGGTCGCGGGATTGTTGATCTCATGGGCAACGCCCGCTGTCAGTTGCCCAAGCGCCGCCAGCTTGTCGGAGTGCTCAAGGCGCAGGCGAAGATTGTTGGCGCGATGCCGAGAAATTGCATAGCCAAGGGCCCGGCGTAGATTGACGGTCGAGAGCTCATCTCGGTCGAGATACTCTTGCGCACCTTCTTCGAGGCAGCGAAGCGATAGCGACTCTTGGCCAACTCTTGTCAGAATGATGACTGGGGCCTTGCCGGCTTGCACCAGGGCTTTGACCGCCTCAACGGCCCGACTCTCATCGAGGTCTAAATCGTAGAGCACCGCATCGCCACCATCTCTCTGTAGCGAAGACATGGTCTCCGCCAGCGTCGGAGTGTGGTCACAGACAAAGCGGCGAGTTGGGCCTGGATCGACAAGCGCATCGATGGATGCGTTGAGCGCAGGATCAGCGCTCGCAACGAGAATACGTCTCGTTGGTTGGTTGTCCCTCGATGTCTTGCCTGATTGCGGAATTGCCACTGCGTCCCGTTCGACATTCACAACTGTGTCGATCCCCTCGGACTCGCTAGTATAGAGGTCGGACTCCACGTAGGCAAAGAAGTGCCCAAAATGCTTAGAGCCGATGCCCGAATCAGAGAATTTCGCAAAACGCGCATGGGAAACTGTCACAAAAGTTCGACCCCTTTCCGGCAAACTTCACCCGTTGGCTGCGATTGTCCCGGCCCGCGTGTAGTCTCAAGTTCTCAAGGCCCATGATTACCCAAGCAGTTTTACTCGCCGCCGGCACTGGTACTCGGCTGATGCCCCTCACAGCAGATCGCCCAAAGTGCATGGTGGAAGTGGCTGGTCGAGCGATTGTCGACACCCTCCTAGATGCCTTATCGGAGCTGGGGATTGAGGAGATCGTAGTTGTCACGGGCTATCGGGCGGACGCTTTGGAGAGCTATCTCCGAGAGCGGGGCGGGTTCCGGTGGCGGTTCATCCACAACGATCGATATGCGACCACCAACAACATTCTCTCGCTTCAAGTTGCCAATACTGCGATCAAAGCCCCGTTTCTCCTTGTCGAGAGCGATATCTATTTGAGCCCCGGCGTGCTGAGTCCCCTCGCAGAGGAAGACCAGATTCTTGTGGCCCCATACACCTCCGAAATGGATGGCACCGGCATCACGATGGGAGCCGAGGGCCAGGCGGAAGAAATGGTCATCCGTGCCCACCTCGCTCGGCCGGACACCCTTGGTGAGATGCACAAGACAGTGAACTTCTACAGCTTTTCGGAAGCGACGTGGGCCCTCTATCGCGAGGCGTTGGACCGTTGGGTCGCCGAGGGCCGGCTCGATCAGTACTACGAGGCCGTTTTGGCCGAGCTCATCAACGATGGCACCGTGCGGATGCAGGGGGCGGACGTTGGACCGAGCGGCTGGGCAGAAGTTGACGATGTTCAGGATTTGCAGCGATTAGAGAACAAGCTCGCTACAGGATGAGCTAGGTTTGCCGCCGGCCCATGGAATCTCGTCGTCGTAGTCTTGTGAAGTCGCTGAGTTGGCGTTTCCTAGCAACCATCATCACCGCGTCCGTTGCGTACGGAGTTACGGGCGAGGCGACCTTTGCTGTTGAAATTGGTCTGCTCGATACCTGCATCAAGTTCTTCGTCTACTACGCGCACGAGCGCGCCTGGGTTCGCATCCGCTACGGCGAAGTCAAGAAGCCCGATTACCAGATTTAGTGCCGCCCGATTTCGTGCCGCCCGATTCTGGTTTCGCCCATAGGGTGAGCTGGGCAGGGCTTGGTGCCACTGGCCCGGTTTGCCGAGGGCCAATTGTACGCACGCCACAGACACCTGGATAAGAACTTATCTTAGTGTATCCAAACCCGGACCAAGGCAAGGCATCAAACGCGAATGTGACAACTAGGTCCAGGAGCACGCTCAGGACCTGGTTCTACTACGCTATGCCAACTAGCTTTTCAGACATTTGAGAATCTCGGGTCTCGATTTGAGATCGCTCCACTCCAGGTTCGAGCGGGAGAAGGCATTCACTGCCAAGCCGAGCCCAAGGTACTTTGCCGTATTCGAACCTTGGATTTTCTCAGCCATGGCCATCTCGGCGACTAGGACATCGAGCACATCGGTTTTCAGTTCTTGCTTGCTCTTGCCGCTAGCGACCCAGCCGACGGAGTGCAGTCTGCGCGCTGCCCTTTCGGCGGCATCAGACTTGGACTGTCGCGTCGCAGACTTCTGGAAGATCTTTGGCTTCTTGTATGCCTTGGGATCGAGAGCCACGGTTTTGAGGATGGAAAACAGGTTGTCAAAGCCCCGCGTAACTCTGTAGCCGTTCAGCACGCTGCGAATGTTTTTCTGCGTGATGTGGGAAGCGGGGGCTGCCGTATTGTATTTGTACGACTTGGCGTTTCCTTCGACCAAGTCGAGGAAGGTTTCGTATTGGGCCCAGGGCGTAATACCGCTGAGACGTGCGTCGAGGAACTGCCCCTTCGAGGCCAGGTCGAGCAACACGCCGGCTCGGGCTAGGAATATTTCGTGGGGATTCTCTTTGGCTCCGGGGGGCTTTGGAAAGCGGATGCTCTCGCCGCCGTGTTGCGACGCCATCCCCACACCTTTGCTTGAACCCTCGCCGATCGTTACGACGCTATCGCCCTTGACCCAGTAGAAGCATCCGCTCACAGAGCGCGCCCAATTCGCGGCGAACTCGCTGCTGCCGCAGGTGGGTTGTGCCCAGCCGACGTAGCGGATTTTGTCCAAGGGCCACTTTGGCAGAGCGCGTCTCAGGTGGGTCGAAAAGCCCCCCTTGGCCATCGCCAGTGCCATCTGGCATGACATCGCGGCGCCGAGGCTGTGCCCAGTGACGGTGATGCTGCGTGGCGTTCCATAGATTTGGTTCAGCCGTTTGAGAGCATGGTAGATGGTGCCGGCGCATGTCTGTAGGGCGTAGGAAAATCCCTTACCGACCTTGCCTTCCTTGCTAACCCAGTCGTTCTTCACTTTGAAGTTCGCCATGTCTGTCACCCAGTCAGGGTTGCCATGCTTGCCAAGCGCCTGGATGACCGTTCGCGCAATGCTGCCGCCGCTGCGGCTGCCCCGGAAGGCGATGTGAATGTCGTGCTTGCCTGGCGCCTTGGGATCCTTGCGCATCATCACAAAGCCCATCAGGCTCCACGCGGGCTCGGTGGTTGGCTCAACCAGTCCGTGGCCTCCTTCGAAGCCAATCAAGTGATCACTGCCATTGGGATAATCGCAAACGTCGACAATTTCGACGGCGGCGTTTTGCGGCATGCTTCCTCTGCGAGGGGCCTGCTTGTACTGAGCGACCTCCACAGTCTTAATGCTGTCGGTAATATAGGTGGGAGTCTGCATGCTCACGTAGCCATCGGCTGTACCCGTGAAGGCCGGCAAGCGCGGATTGAGCTGGTCGTATCGGGTGATTACCGGATCGAGTGATCGGTTTGAGGCGTTGTTGAACGCGGCATTCGACGGGCCTCGGAATCCCTCTGCTGGATCCATCGAATCGCACCAATCGTGCACGCTGGACATGAAGAGCGTGCGACGGTCCGAGAGGCTCCTTGTCATCACGTCGTACCAAGGGTCGAGCGGCCAGACTACGGATTGGTGATACAGGTGGTATGAGAGAATGGATAGATCACACTGCAGAATCGACTCGGGTATCAACATACTCTTACAGGATAAGCCCTCCATTTCGACAAGCGCAAGCGGTGCGGGGGCTGTTTGCTTGCAAGGCTTTCTCAGAAGAACTCGCAATGACGCGTGGCGTTGGTGCTACCGAAACCCATGCGAGTTGGCAAGCAACGGACTGCTTCGAAGAAAGCGTTCGCCAACGCGTTGACCGATCCCAGTTTGCCTTCATCAGCCGATAGCGCACTACAAGCTCGCACTGCCATCACCGATGCCGTGATCGGCGCCGCCACGCACAGGAACCTGAAGAACGACGCGATCGCCTGCGCAAGCTGGAAGTTGGGAAGCCCGTGCGCTTTCGTCCCGAGCATTGCGTCTTGCCAAAGAATTATCGGCAAAGATCGTTCCCTGCCACACGCACAACTCGCGAACGCATGTGGGTTCGCTATTTGCATCGGTGCGCGGCAATGCTCTGAATGTGACCATCGAACTTCTTTGATGCGGCCCACGTTTGCCTCGCAATGCGTCTTGTTTTGGGGCTCTCCTGTTCGTGCCGGCGACCTCGACTCGCGGACCGCAATCGGGGCCGACGCCGGCTCTGACCACTCTTTGCGTCGCTAGCGACGGATTCCGCGATTGCGTGGGCACCGAGCGGCAGGGCAACCCCTTGATCTTGCGTACCGCGAAAGGTATTCACGCCCCGTGAGTGGGAAAATTCCAAGACGTGCTCTTGTTGGTGTGATGGCGGTGCTGCTTCTTCTTGGCAGCTGGATGGGAGTCACTCGTGCGCAAGAGGGCGCTAGCGACGCGGGGAGCGCGCCCGCGGTCGTGGAAGCCACTCCAGCAGCCACGCCAGCAGCCACTCCAACAGCAACGCGAGCAGCAACGCCAGCAGCCGACGAGAAGAAACCCGAGCTCGACTTTGAAGGCAAAGTAAACAAGTTCTTCAGCACCTGGTTTGTGACGCCAATCAGCAAAGTCTTCTTCTACGATGTTGTGTTTTGGGACAACGCATCGTCCACCATGAAGACTCCAGAGGAGATGATCCGGGACGGCTATACAGACGTCATCTCCTGGAAAAACATCCAACTTCCTATGCTGGTCTTGTGGCTGGTGATCGGAGCCTGCTTCTTCACCTTGCGCATGGGCTTTATCAATGTGCGAGGTCTTCGCCACGCGGTGCAAATCGTTCGCGGCAAGTATGACGATCCGGATGACGTTGGTGAAGTAACCCACTTCCAAGCTCTGACTGCTGCTCTCTCCGCAACGGTTGGGCTCGGCAATATCGGCGGCGTGGCCATCGCCATTGGAATCGGTGGACCCGGCGCAACGTTTTGGATGATCACCGCCGGCTTCCTCGGCATGGCCTCGAAGTTTGCCGAGTGCACGCTTGGTCAGAAGTATCGAACCATTCTGCCGGATGGGTCCGTACTCGGCGGGCCCATGCAGTACCTCAGCAAGGGACTTGAGGAGATCAACTTGCCGACCCTCGGTAAAATTCTGGCCGTCTTCTTTGTCATTCTCTGCATCTTTGGCTCGTTTGCCGGTGGCAACGCCTATCAGGTGAATCAATCGCTCGGGGCTATCGAGCAGAAGGTGACCTTTCTCCAAGACAATCACTGGGTCTACGGCCTGATCATGACGGTCGGCGTTGGCGTCGTGATTGTCGGCGGCATCAAGCGCATTGCGAGCATCGCCGAGGCCATCGTGCCTCTGATGTGTGGCATCTATGTTGCGGCATGCCTCTACATTCTCCTGGCTAACGCCGGCGCCGTTCCCTCTGCCGTTCGCGCCATTGTCGGCGGTGCCTTCTCCATGGACGCTGGGCTAGGCGGTCTCATCGGAGTTGTGATGGTGCAAGGCTTCAAGCGCGCTGCGTTCTCTAATGAGGCCGGCGTTGGCTCGGCGGCGATTGCGCACTCTGCTGCCAAGAGCGCGTACCCCGTGCAAGAAGGCCTTGTGGCGCTTCTTGAGCCATTCGTTGACACCATCATTGTTTGCACGATGACAGCACTCGTCATCGTTATCACCGGCGCGTGGAACAACCCAGAGTTGGCCGGATTGGTTTCGAGCAACAACGGCGCGGGATTGACATCGCAAGCCATGGGCTCTGAGATTTCTTGGTTCCCATGGGTTCTCGCTGTTGCGGTCGCGCTCTTTGCCTTCTCAACGATGATTTCCTGGTCGTACTACGGCGAGCGCTGTTGGACGTGGCTGTTCGGCAGTGGAACCGGCATGTACTACCGCGGCGTCTTCCTTGTCTTCACCTTCATGGGGGCTCTCATGACGGGGACAACCGTTCTCGACTTTGGTGACCTCATGATTCTTGGAATGGCACTACCAAATGTTCTCGGAGTTATTCTGCTCTCGGGGAAAGTAAAAGCCGACCTCGATGAGTACCTTGGCAAAGTAAAGAGCGGCGAAATCAAGCCCACGTCCTAGCGAGTGATTCGGGCGGTGGGAGCAGAACTGGAAGAGCGGCTTCGCCGAGCCTACGAGGCTCGGTCGAGTCTGCACGAAGATCCGCAGCTTGAGGCGTATCGGCTGTTTCACGGCTACGGAGAAGGCGGGCCAGGGCTTCTTATCGATCGCTATGGCGACGTGGCGTTGATCGAGAACCGCGGCGCCGAAGCCGGGGACGTCGAAGTCGCAGCGAAGGTGCTGCAAGAACTCGAAACGTTTTCCTGCATCGTACTCAAAGAGCGTGGCAAAGAGCCCCGAGCACTACTAGGAACTCTCCCTAGTACACCGGTTGCCATCCTCGAACATGGCCTATTGTACTCGATCGAAACTTGGGCTCCTCGAAACCCGGGGCTCTATCTCGATGCCCGTCCGGCTCGCGCTTGGCTCCGCGAAAACAGCGAAGGCCGCCGCGTCCTCAACCTCTTCTCCTACGCGGGCAGCCTTGGGGTCGCAGCAATGGCGGGTCGCGCCCGCGGCGTGATTCACGTCGATACACAAAAGCGCGCGCTAAAACGCTGCCAAGAAAACCACAAGCTCAACGGCCAGCGCACCGATGCGCGTGACCTCGAGCGACTCGATGTGCCAACCATGCTGCGCCGCGCGGCGGCCTCCAAGCGAAGGTTTGGTGGCATCATCGTGGATCCGCCTCCGCCCGGCATGGGCCAGGCAGCTACCGCGCTAACCCCCGAGACCCTCGCGCCAGCCCTCGCCGAGGTCGCGGATGCCGGTGCATGGATTTTGTGTTTCTTTCATCACGACGCGCGCAGCTGGGATGAATTGGAGGCAGCCATGGGAAGTGCCCTTGGTCGGCCATACGAGGCAATTTGGCGTGGCCGGAGCGGCTTCGACTTTCCCGAATCGTCCCCCGAGCGCGACCTCCGTCTCAGCGCGCTGCGTTTGCCCTAAATTGAATGGGCAGACGCAAAATGCTACGAAGCCCCTGTGAGTACAAGTAACTGGTCGAAGGCCTCGTGGCAGTCCAAGGTCGCCTCCCAGCAGGCTACCTATCCCGACCAGGGGGCGCTTGGCGATGCCCTTGCACGGCTCTCAAAATTGCCACCACTCGTTACGTCTTGGGAAATCGAGGAGCTCAAAAGCAAACTCGACCAGGCATCGCGCGGCGAGTGCTTCGTCTTGCAGGGGGGAGACTGCGCCGAGAGTTTTGATGACTGTGAATCGAGCGTCATCGCCAACAAACTCAAGATTCTATTGCAGATGAGTTTGGTCTTGGTGCACGGAACCAAGAAGCAGGTTGTGCGGGTAGGGCGCATCGCCGGGCAGTATGCCAAGCCGCGATCCACCGACATGGAGACCCGCGATGGCGTGAGCTTGCCGTCCTATCGAGGAGACCTTGTTAACAAGCCAGGCTTCACGGCCGAGGAGCGCATTCCGAACCCCGAACTCTTACTTCGCGGCTACGAGAGGGCAGCCCTCACGCTCAACTTCATTCGCTCGCTCGCGGATGGCGGCTTTGCCGATTTGCACCACCCCGAGAATTGGGGCCTTGGTTTCGTGAAACACTCCGCCCTCGCTGAAGAGTACGAGCGCATCGTCGAGTCCATTCGGGATTCGCTGGAGTTTATGGAAGCCGTCGGTGGCGCTCGAACGAGCACCAACCGTGTCGATTTCTATACCAGCCACGAGGGCCTTCACTTGCACTACGAGGAAGCGCAAACCCGAGAAGTTCCGAATCGCGACGGTTGGTACAACCTCTCCACCCACCTGCCGTGGATCGGCAAACGAACCGCAGAACTCGAGGGCGCTCACGTGGAGTTTTTTCGAGGGATTCGCAATCCGCTCGGTATCAAAGTGGGCCCCGATGTCACTGCCGAGTGGCTAAGAGAACTTCTGGATCGGGTTGACCCGGACCACGAGCCTGGTCGCATCATGTTGATTCATCGTATGGGCGCCGACAACTTGGGCGACAAGCTGCCTAGCCTCATTGATGCGGTTCGCAACTCCGGACGCCGTGTCTTGTGGGAATGCGATCCTATGCATGGCAATACGGAGACCACCGCAAGCGGCATCAAGACTCGTCGCTTCGACAACATCCTTCGCGAACTTGAGCAAGCGTTCGAGATTCACGCGGCGTGCGATTCGGTGCTTGGCGGCGTTCACTTCGAACTCACCGGCGAAGATGTCACCGAATGCATGGGCGGGGCACGCGATCTCTCCGAGCTCGATCTCGAACGCGCTTATCACTCTCGGGTCGATCCTCGGCTGAACTACGAGCAAGCGCTCGAAATGGCAATGAGTATCGCGCGACACATGGCAAAGATGAGAAGCTAAATCGATGCGCATTGATCTGCACTGCCACTCAACCCATTCCGATGGGATTCTTCCCGCTACCGAGGTCGCCGAACGCGCGAAGCTTCGCGGCGTTGAAGTCTTCTGCTTGAGCGACCACGATACCTGCGCGGGATTTGAAGCGAGCAAGGCCGTCTTTCCCAATGCGATTCGGGGCGTCGAACTTAGCTGTACCGAAGAGGGCAAGACCGTGCACATTTTGTTGTACGCGCTTCCAAACTCAAATTGGTCGGTCATTGAGGCGGCTCTCACCAAGCAGCGCGAGGTGCGCCGCGAGCGCGTGCACATCATTGCTGAGCGCCTGGCGGCTCACGGTGCCGCGTTTGACGCAGAAGCCATCTTAGAGCGCCACAAAGGCACCGTTGGCAGACCTCATGTCGCGGCAGAGCTGGTTCGCACGGGCGTCGTTTCGTCTAGAGATGAGGCCTTCTCGCGGTTCCTCAAAGACGGTGGACCGGGCGACGTGAAGGTGAGCCGGCTATCGGTTGCCGACGGCATTGCGCTGGCGATGGAAGCGGGAGCCCGAGCGGGCCTCGCGCATCCGCACTTGCAGGGCAACCTGGTGGAGCCGCTGCTCGAGCGCCACAGGCCCAATGGGCTCACCGGGCTCGAGGTTCACTACGCGATTTACCCCGCAAAGAAGCGCAAGACGTGGGCGGCGATGGCCAAGCGGCACAACATGGTGGCAACCGCTGGCTCCGATTTTCACGGTGAGGGCGTGACGTCCGTGAAGCAGCTGGGCGTCGACGTGCCCGAAGACGATGCGACGCGTTTGCTCGACTGGCTGGAGATCCAGGTCTAGTGTCTGCCAAACGAAAGACACTAGGCGTTGCCTCGGCCCTTGTTGGCCTATTCTCCGCCCTCTGTGCGGTCGTCGGATTCACCGAGGCCGCCAGTATTGGCGACGCAATTGCGGGCGGCATTTTTTTCTCTGGTATCTCGGCGCTGGCAGGCTGGGGGGCGATTAGTGGTTTGCGCGAGCCCAAGTTGCTGCCCGGGTCCACGGAGAAAATCATTCTTCAACTTGCCGCCGAGGGCGAAGGCCGAGTCACCGCCGTTGATCTGTGTCGCAACAGCAGCTTGACCCTCGAGGAGAGCACAGCCGAACTTCGCTTGCTCGCTGCCGATACCATCGTGACCGAGGGAGGCACGGTCATCTACAAAATCCGCGGTGTCCTAAGCCTCGAAGAGAAACGCAACGCGGTTGACCTGCTCGACGGCAGCTAGACGAATCCAGAACAGCGATTCTTCGTCGTAGGTGTTATCCCTAGTACGGGTGCCGGAATTCCGCCCTGAGGAGGTTTCTCGACAACTGTGCTATCTGCGGGGATGCGGAGACGAGCCAAACAATTCTGTGTCCTACTGCCCATTCTCAGTCTCGCTCTGAGTTGCGGTGCACGACGCCCAAAGGAGCCGAGTCGCAAGCTCCGTGTCGATACTCGCAGCTCGCTGTTCTCGACAAATAACGGCTATCTGGTGGCCGTACTCGAAGACCAATCCTCACGCCTTGCCCGCGTCGATGTGCGCTACCCAGCCGGCTCGGCAGATGACCCGCCGGGCAAAGCTGGGCTCGCTCACTTGGTTGAACACTTGCTGTACGAGTTCGATGTTGCGCCGCCCGCTGGCGGATCAACGTCGCTCTTTGCAGAGTTTGGGCGTGTTGCGACGTACTTCAATGCCTCGACAACTGCGGACTATATGCACTTCGAGGCCCAGGCGCTGCCGTCCGCGCTGCCCGAACTTTTAACCCTCGAAGCGACTCGCATGTCCACCGGGTGTGAGAAAATCCGCCCCGAGGTTTTTGAGCGCGAACGGGAAGTGGTCCTAAACGAGTTGCGTGAACGCCTTGGGGCCAATGGTGGCGACCTGCGGGCGGACTTGCACAGCGCTCTCTACCCGGAGGGCCATCCGTATCACTCGGTTGACTCGGTCGAGACAGTATCAACTCTCACTCAGGCCGACGTCTGTCTCTTCATGGCCGATCAAATGCGCAGGGGCCGAGCGACGATCGTCATCAGTGGAAACGTGGACGCCGCGAAGGTGCGGGAGGCGGTGGCCCAGGCATTTGGCCCCGTACAGTCGCGGCTCGTGGATGAGAACCCAGCTCCAAGGGTGCTGTCGGGGACCGCGTCCAAACGCCGTCTCACAGCCGACATTCCCGAGGGCACCTTTATGATGGCGTGGCCATTGCCGGCGCAGGGAACCCGCGAGTATCGCTTGCTCCAAATGGCACGCCCAGGCATGGAGGGCGCGCTCAGCAACTTTGCGTACGAGTACGGTTGGGGGCATAGCGTGGACACCTGGATTGCTGGTGGTGGCGATGCTCCGTACCTAATGCTGCAAGTCAAATTGCGCTCCATGAAGCACGTCTCCGATGCCGAGGACGCTGCTCGCAAGTCGGTGCACCAGGCCTATCGGAGTCTGAAAACCAGCGGCGAAGGCAAGAAGAGCCGACGCTGGCAGCGAAAGATGATCGGTCGAGAGGCAGCTCTGTTGGCGGAGTACGAACCCCTAGCGAGTCGCGCCCATATGTACAGTGGCTATCTACTCTACGAGAAGGAAGTTTCCCTACTCGTCGAAAAGCTAAAAGAGCTGCGCACGTCGACTCCAAGTGAGGTTCGGGCGCTTGCTGAGCGTTGGCTGAACCCCGATAGGGCCAAGGTCATCATCGTTGCGCCCGAGCGCGCGGGCGCAAGTAGCGGCAGCGTGCGATCCGCGTTTGCTAGCGGCCACACAAAAGTGCGCGGCATCGCCGTCGATCCAAGTGATGCGGATCGGCCCATCGAGCTTCCCTCTACGGGGAGCGGCTTGGTGCTAGAGACAACCCGATACCGCATGGAAAACGGACTGCAGGTCGTGTTCTGGAACCACGGTGAAACACCCATCTTGCACAGCAGGCTCGTCACGAATTCTGGTGCCGCAATGGATCCCAAGAACAAAGAAGGGACGGCTATGGTCTCTGGCTTTGACGATGTCTATGAGGATTCCATGGTCTATTGGCAATTCAATCTCGCGATGATGATCGACGAAGTGCTCGATGATGTGCTTTTCGAGCTCCGCTCACCTGGACGCAGTGTTTCTACAAAACTGCGCTCGCATCTTCAAAGCCGCCTTGCTCTGCGTGGGTCGGGGCCCATGCGCGAGTTTCAGCAGCGCATGCGAGTTGCCATCTATGGCGCCGAGCATCCCTATGCGCGGCCTGCGATGACGGCCAAGAGCATTAAATCGATGACCCGCGATCGAGTTCTTGGATGGGCTCGCAAGCACATTGTTCCTAAGAACTCTACCTTGATCCTCGCCGGCAAGTTCGAGCCAAAGGAAGCCAAGGCGTGGATCGATTTTCTGGTCGATCAAGTCTCTAGCGGCTCTCATTCCAAACCCATCGAAGCGGTCTCGCGCAGCCAAGCGCCCGCTTGGATCTGGGGGGAAGGGCCCGCCAATAGCCCAACCGTTGACATTGATGTGCGATTTGAAGGAATCTCTGGCGTTGACGAGAGTCAGGCGGCTCGCTTGGTTCTGGCGTCCATTCTCACGTCCCAATTGGCAGATATGCGCCAGGGCCATGCGATTAGCTATGGCATGTCCGCCCGCTACGTCAATCGCGTGGCTGGCGGCTACTGGCAGATCACAGGCTCCGTTGACGCCTCGAGGGCGAAGCAGGCAGGCCAGCTACTTCGCGCCACACTCGACAATCTGCGCAGTGGAACCGGTGCGTACAAGTCGGCCTTCGTTCTTGCGCGGAGAAAGCGGGTCGATGCTCTCCTTGCCAGCGCATCGAATTCTCAGTTGGTCGCGGGGCGGCTTGAGCTAATCGCGCGCTTTGCATTGAGCGATGCCTTCTACGACACGCTCGTTCGGAGAATGGCGGCGCTCAGCCCCGCGGATGTGGAGGCGATTCTCTCTGTCGAGTTGCAGGCGAGCAATCAGGTCACGGGGGCCTTTGGGCCACCTAGGGCGGTCCATGATTTCCTTGATGCCACCAAGCAGAGTGCGCCCAATGCTCGGGCCGCATCACCCGTCACGACGCCGTAGCGACTCGGCGATCGCGGGGTGGGCTGGCTCGCCCAACTCCGTGGGAATCGCCGCCAGTTCTGCCTCTCACACGCTGCTCCTTCGTGCCATGCAACGCAAAACGGTCCAATCTGGCATCGAAACTGTCTCCTAGATCGCTGATTACGGGTGAAATTACCCAATTGTGACAGAGACATGGTCGATTTTTCTCGCCTGTGCCGGCCCATATGTGGCCAAACTCCACGCCATGTTCGCAGTAGATGCCGGGAAACATAGTTTCACGATTCCAGTGATGGGAATTGCCTTCACCGTGGATTCACCACTGAAGCTCGCTCGATACGGAATTTCGTCGACGGTCTCGCTCGTTGACGATGCCTTCCTCGAGCAGATGCGCAAGCACCACAGTGCTGAGTGCGGCGACGATTACGTGCCGATCAAGAAGAACGCCCCGAACGGTCGTGCGCTTCGCGTCACAGCCTACCTCGATTTCCTCGATCGCCAGGTGGCCAAGCAGATGCGTGTGATGCGTGCACTGCCATTCGAAGACGGCTCAGACATTTGCCGATACTTCGAACTCCTACCGCCAAGCCCGCTTCGCACTGAGTACGAAGCCATGCAGGCCTGCACCGATGCCGCTGAGAAAGAGCGCATGCAGGAAGCACTTCGCAGTCAGGTCAAGGCGGGTGCCATCAACGCCAACATCATGACGAAGCTCGACCGTGATCGAGACCGCAAGGGCGTACCACTTCCTCTCGGGGATTCGGATGCACTCTCTGCTGCACGAGGGTTTGCCAAGAGCACTGTCGATGGATCGCTCATTCTCTCTGCGGGAATGAACCCACGACTCTTCGCATACATCGCGACATTAGAAGAATTCTTACCCGACGCCAGCGGCTACATTAAGAAGCGCTTGGTGCTCAAGGTTAGCGATTTCCGTTCGGCGGATGTCCAGAGCAAGGTGCTCGCCAAAAAGGGCGTGTGGGTTTCTGAGTACCGCATCGAGTCGGGGCTCAACTGCGGAGGCCATGCCTTTGCAACCGCCGGTCTGCTGATGGGCCCAATTCTCCAAGAGTTCAAAGACAATCGCGTCGCACTCGCAGAGAAGATCATGGTCATCTACAACAAGGCTCGCGAGAAAGCTGAGCTGCCGACGTTTGATGCCCCTCTCACGACGCACCTAACCTTCCAAGGAGGCTTGGGGACGGCGCCTGAGCAGAGCTTTTTGCACGACTACTTCCAGGTCGACAGCACCGCCTGGGGCTCGCCATTCTTGCTTGTGCCTGAGGCAACTAACCTCGATCAATCAACACGCACCAACCTTGCAAATTGCAAGGACGACGACATCCAGCTGAGCCCGAACTCTCCGCTGGGCGTGCCCTTTTGGAACTTCATACACTCGGGAAGTGAGCAGGCACGACGCGAGCGCATTGCATCGGGCAAGCCGGGAAGCCCGTGTCCCAAAGGCCACGTTGCTCTCAAGTGGGACTTTCAGGATACCCCTCTGTGCCGCGCATCGCGCACCTACCAAAGTCGTGAGCTAAAGATTCTCGAAGAGTCGGACGAGCCGATTGTACTCAAGGAAAAGAAGCGTCTCACCATCATGAATCCTTCGTGCATCTGCCACGACCTAAGTGGTTGCGCGACGCTCGAAGCAGGCATTGATCTCAAGGCGCGACCGGCTATTTGCCCAGGACCAAACGTCGTCAACTTCAAGAAGATCATCAGCCTTGATGAGATGATTGGCCACATTTACGGACGTTGTGTGGCGATGCACCGACCCGAGCGGCCGCACATCTTCTTGCGCGAACTCGAGCTGTACATCGAAGAGTTCGGTAAGCAAATTGCTGATGAGGCGCCGCGTCTTGCGAAATACGAAAACAATCTACGTGCCGGAATTGCGTACTATCGCGACTTGGCACGGGCCGAGTTTGGTGACGAAGCAGACGCGTTCATTGCGAAGCTCGACATTTTGGAAACCACTGTTCCTACCTTAGAGGATGCCGCCAAGCCGGCGGTTGCCGCAGCCCCGGCAGTCTAAGAAAAACTAGGTGTTCCGTTTTGGGGGCTCTTTGTGGTCGCCAAAGGCTCCGGCAGTTGCTGGAGCCTTCGTCGTTTCGGCGGTTCGTTAGGCTGGAGCCTTTGTATTTCCCAGCTTCTTCACGATCGCAAACTCCTCTTTCGTAGCCGGCTGCACACTGAGGCGCATCCCCTTACGGATAACCAGCATGTCAGATAACGCTGGGATTTCCTTCAGTTCATTGAGGGATACGAGGCGTTTAAAGGTAGAGACATAGGCCACATCCACCATCATCCATCGGGGATTTTCTGGGTCGCTCTTTGGGTCGTAGTACTTGCTCTTAGAATCAAATGCGAAAAAGTCTGGGTAGGCGGATCTACTAACTTTCCCTATACCCACAACACCTGGAGGCTTGGCGTTCGAGTGGTAGAAGAGCACTGCATCACCTACCTTCATGTCATCACGCATGTAGTTGCGCGCTTGGTAATTTCGGATGCCTTCCCAAGGCGTCGTAGTGTCACGTTTTAGATCATCGATCGAGTACGCGTCCGGTTCAGATTTCATCAGCCAATATCGCTTTGCCATGGTCTAGGTAATCTGCCATGCTGAATAAGTTTTGGGGGGAATTGGGTGAGGCTACCGGAGCCGGGAAGAGTGCAAATTGGGTTCTCTACTCAGAAGGGAGCGATCTCGTGGTTCATTCGAACCGCGACTCGCTCTCCTGCGTCGCACTCGTTTCTACTCTTCTTCAGTGAGCAGTTTGATCAACACATGGTGCTCGAAGTTCAAGGGCGCGGCTTTGTGCAAGTGCCCTTTGATGTCTGGAAGCGGAGCAACAAACTCTTAGCTCTCTACGAGATTGAGCGCGAAGACAAAATCACCGCGGGTGCTATGCAAATGCTTGGGCGACAGCTCGGAGCTCTTTACGACAACTGGAGTTTGATCGGATTTCTCCTCATCTATGTTGTTCGGATTTGGGATCGCAACGACCTCGACGATAAGAAGAAGCTGGTGTGCTCAGAAATGGTGGCGCTCTTCCTGCGCTGGTGCCGAATTCCACTGCAGATACACATCGACCGGGTCGTGCCGAGAGATCTCTGGCGTCTGGCCGAAACCCAATCCGACAGCTTCCGGATGACCTACTCGTCCAAGCGCGCCACACGATGCCTTGGACGCGTAAAGAAGATGGGACGCACGCTGGTCACGCCGAAACAGGCCAAACGAGTGACCGGACCGATAACTCAGGTCGAATAGCGCCCCCACATTACTCGATCCTAAGTGTCACTCAAGGAGCGGTCGCTTCTTGCGGGCTGCACATCTCGGCACAGCAGTCGGCGCCATGTACGCGTTCCGCCAACGCTCGCGAAGCGATTCCAAACCGCCCAGCATGGTTCTAGGCAGGTGGTGCACTTGACACCCCCTTGGGTGCGCAATGAAAATTCAGGCGCATCCGCGCTCTTGTTATGGAGATGCGTCTACTTCCCAGAAGGACACGAAATGAACAAACTTGTTTTCGCTGCCACGATGGCTCTGCCATCCGTCGCCCTCGCTCACCCTGGCCACTCTCACGCTGGAATGAGCCCCAACCACCACATCGTCACAGGCGCCATTGTTCTTGCAATCGCTGCTGGTGCTTTCTTCGCCGCTCGCCTCTGGAAGCAGAAGCGCTCTCGCTAACCCCTCGCTACCAGGATTAAGAATATGTTGAAACGACTCATCAATCGCGCAAACGAAACCCTTGAGATTCAAGACGCCGAAGCACATTGCGACGGCCCATGCGGCATCTACGATCCAGCTTCGGCACGGATTGCTGCCGAGGCTGTTCGCTCCATGACCAACAAGATCATGGCTCTGCCAACGCCCGACGCAAGCGATAGCGCTGCTGTGGCTCGCTTCCACAACACGCTTAGCCGCTTTGTCGCCATCAAGGAAGAAGAAGCAGAAGTCGCCAAGCGCCAACTGCTCATTCTGTGGACCGACTACTTCAAGCCGCCACACCTTGAGAAATACCCTGAGCTACACACGATCTTTTGGGAAGCAGCCAAGCTCTGCTCCGCATGCAAAGTCGAAGTGAGCCCAACCCACGCCGACGAACTAATGGCAGCCATCGAGAAGATTCACGGAATCTTTTGGGCATCCAAAGGTAAAGAAGTCGCTTGGGTCCTCGCAGGCGGCTGATGCGATTTGAATCCTGCTGCCAAGTGGATTGGCAGCGGGTTTCTACTACGGCTCAGCAGGGGCTGAGGCTGGCCAAGATTGCAGCCACCTGGTGGCGTGGGCATCACAAGATCTTTCGCGTGCGCGGAGCCAGCATGCTTCCCACCCTTGCACCGAGTGATTATGTTGTCGTCGACACTCGCAACGCGCAGCACGTCGAACTCAAGGCCATCGTGGTAGCGATAGAGCCTGGGCAGAAGACCATCGTTATCAAGCGCGTGCTCTCCCGCGGCGACACAGCAATATACCTAGGGAGTGACAATCCGAATGAAGGGCGCGATAGCCGGCACTTTGGCTCCGTCTCCACGGACAACGTCATTGGCGCGGTGGTGTTTCACGCCAAGGTTGGGCGTTTTGCCTAGGTGTAAGACTTATTCTAAGTAGTGATCGGCCGTGCCTTGTCGGCAAGAGTTCTCGATCTCAACCCCTTGCTCGGTATCTGCTACCGGATGCGGAAACTCGACCTCGAGAATTGTCTCGCGCTCCACATCAACAAGCAGAACGATGGGGCTGTCGAAGGCAATGGAGTACTCGAGCATCTGGCGACGAGTAGAGGCATTGGCGAGGCTTGGTGCAAACGCGCCTGTTTTGACTTCTGCAATGTACTGAGAGCCGTCGCGTTCGACCAGTAGGTCGGCCCGAAGCAGAAACTGCATGGGCTCCCCATCGCAATCGATTTCCCACGTGAGTCCAAGTTGGCGTTCCAAGACTTCGTAGCCTGCTTCCTCAAGCAAAACTTCGGCGGCTTCCTCTCCTCGTACTGCTCGCGCACCTCGCCGCTTCGCCGTAACACTTCGTCTCCATGCTCCAAAGCGACGTGCGACCGTAAGTACAAGCCACAACGCACTCAGGAAGATTGCGAGGAGCAGGCGCCAGTCGATTTCAACCACCGAGCAACTATGCCGGACCCGTATGACGAAGGTAGGTACGTCGAGGTTGTCGTGTTCTGTGGGGCCGCGCAGCACTGCAACTCGAAACTGCCGAGCCGTGATTGGCTCTGAACCTCGACCACACTGGCAGCGGATCCAAAAAAGTTCAGAAAAACGCTTCAGCCCCTTCATGAGGACCCGGTGCGGGCGAACCTTGTACTTGCAGAGACCAGGGACACACGGGCTAGTGTGGACCAGCAGAGCAAAATAACTTGAGAAGGCACCAACAGGGGTGTGGCACCTTTTCCCAAAACACATAAGTGGAGTGAAGCACCATGTCAATTTCGATTCTTACCAACACCGCATCGTTGGGAGCCCAACGTAATCTAAGTCGCAGCCAAGCAATGCAGTCCAAATCAATTGGTCGGCTTTCGTCTGGACTTCGAATCAACCAAGCATCGGACGATGCAGCAGGACTCGGCATCTCCGAGAACCTAAGGGCCGACATTCGGTCGCTCTCGCAAGCAGGTCGAAATGCCAACGATGGCATCTCCCTAACGCAAGTTGCAGAGGGCTCGATGAACGAAATCTCCGGCATTGTTACTCGAATGCGAGAGCTCGCAGTGCAAAGTTCAAACGGCACGCTCGGAGCAACGGAGAGAAGCTACATCGATACGGAATTCGACCAGCTCAAGGCTGAGATTGACCGAATCTCGAATGTTACCGAGTTCAACGGTCAGAAGCTTCTTGATGGCTCGGCATCCGCCGGTCTCACGATGCAAGTTGGTATTCAGAACACCGCCAACGATCGCCTAGCGGTGAGTGTCACGCGGCTTGTTGCCTCGACCCTCGGCTCCACAGGCGGCCTCCACATCGGCAGCATCAGCATGTCGACGGCGACAAATTCTCAGCTGGCTCTCAGCTCACTCGATGCGGCCATCGAACAGCTATCGACAGCTCGAGCCAAGGTTGGTGCCTTTCAAAATCGCATGACCATCGCCGTTGAGAACATCGGTGTGGCCCATGAAAACCTCTCGGCAGCCAACTCGCGAATTCGCGACGTGGACGTCGCTTCGGAGGCCGCAGAAATGACCAAGGCCCAAATCTTGAGTCAAGCAGGCATCTCCGTCTTGGGCCAAGCGAACGCCCTTCCACAAGCAGCTCTCAGTCTCATCGGTTAGCGTAACTTGGCGCTATGAGTAGCAGGCATAGCGCCAAGCGTGTGTCACGGCAGTAGACGGCCGGGCTTTTGTGACGAGACTCCGGTCGTCTATTTGCTAATTTTCTCTGAAGAGACGCTATTGCAGATTCTGTGTCAAGAATCCCAATTTCTTATCTTAGAACTTGTCTGATCCACTCACGGATCTAAAGAAAACAATAGCGTTCCCCAGGGTGCGCTGAGGCTTTGCCTCCGGATGGGCCGGAGTTCCTTGTTCAACGTGGTAGTAGAGGACCACAGAACTCGGAACTCCGGCTTCACTGTTTTTCGGAATGGATGGCGGCAAAAATTGCCGTTGGATGAAGCTGGGAAGCAAAGGCTTCGCGACAGAGTGCGTGGCACAAGGGTCGATTCAGCTTACATTGAAGGTATGAAGAAACTCGACGACCCTGAGCGCTGTGTCGATGAAGTTCTGGCGAAAGTGGGGAAGGAGCTTCGCTTGGCTACGCCACTGGCCGCTGGAAAGGCGAATCACCTTCTAAACGCGTTCTACGATCGGGCAAAGCGCGACCCGGAAATATCGTTGACCATCTACACGGCTCTCACTCTTGAACGTCCAAAGGGCAAGAGCGATCTGGAGACGAGATTCTTGGAGCCTATGGTTGAGCGAGTGTTTGGAAACTATCCAGACCTAGACTACGAACTCGACAGAGTGGCAAACAGCTTGCCCGACAATGTTCGGGTCATTGAGTTTTACTTTCCCGCCGGAAAGTACAAGAACAACAGCCAGGCGCAGCGAGACTACGTGAGTTCAAATTACACCCACGTCGCACGAGACGTCTTGGGGCGTGGAGTGAACGTGCTCGTTCAGCAAGTCGCTTGGAAGAGTGAGGACGGGGTGGAACGCGTTAGCTTGAGCTGCAATCCCGACGTAATGCTCGACATGATGCAAGTTCTTGGTGGACGCGCAGACGTCGCCTTTGTCGCGCAAACCAATGGCGAGTTGCCGTATATGTTCGGCGACGCGGATCTCAAGGCAAGCGCCTTTGATTTCATCGTTCACAATCCCGAGTTGGACTATCGAATCTTTGGGCCGCCCAAGATGAGCATTTCCGATGCGGATTACATGATCGGTCTGTATGCCTCCACGTTGATTCGCGACGGCGGCGAGTTGCAGGTGGGGATTGGCTCGCTTGGCGATTCGATTGTCTATGGATTGCGCATGCGACACGAGGACAATGAACTGTACCTACGAGTCCTAAACGAATTCTCCGTGCTTGAGAGATGTGGCGCTCCGATTTCCGAAACCGGCGACTTGGGGGTGTTTGAAGAAGGGCTATTTGCCGCCTCCGAAATGGTTGTGGACGGCTTCATGTATCTCTACGAGGCAGGGATTATTAAGCGCAAAGTGTACGATGACCTGCATCTGCAGCGCTTGCTGGGACAAGGCGCTATCACCGAGACGGTGACGCCCGAGATGCTACGGCTTCTCGCCGACAACAAAGCCATCCACGTCCATCTCTCAGAAGACGACTTTGATTATCTCGTTCGCTTTGGCGTGTTTCGAAACGGGCTCCGTTACCAGCAGGGTTCCATTGTGACCGAAGACGGTGAACGTGTGCGAGCTAGCCTCGTCGACAAAGAATCGTTTGACGCTCTGTGCAACCACTGTCTCGGAACTGAACTTGAGAATGGCGCTGTGATTCACGGCGGATTCTTCTTGGGGCCGCAAGCATTTTACCAGTGGTTGCGAGACATGCCCGAGAAAGAGCGTCGCCTCATCAACATGCGAAGCGTTTCACGCATTAACCAACTCTACGGACATGAGGACATTGACCGATTGCAGAGGCCCTTCGCCCGCTTCGTAAACACCGGCATGATGGTCACTCTCTCGGGGGCGGTCGTGAGTGATGGCCTCGAAGATGGGACGGTCATCAGTGGCGTCGGAGGGCAATACAACTTTGTGTCGATGGCCCATGCACTTCCCGATGGCCGATCGATCATTCAAGTTCGCGCTACGCGAGGCCACGGCGACTCGCTTGAGTCGAGCGTGGTTTGGAATTATGGACACACCACCATTCCCAGGCATTTACGCGACATCGTGATAACGGAGTACGGCATTGCCGACTTGCGAGGCAAGACTGACGAGGAAATTGTGCAAGAGCTTGTCAATATCTCCGACTCTCGCTTTCAAGAGGACCTGGTTGCGAAAGCCAAGGCCGAGGGCAAGCTTGCGCCGGACTACGAAGTGCCTGAGAGGTTTCGGAATAACACTCCTAAGAGTTATTCGGTTCCCCTTGCGGAGCTGAAGAAACAAGGGCTCTTTGAACAGTTTCCGTTTGGTACCGACCTCACGGACGAGGAAATCATTTTGGGTGGCGCGCTAAAGCGTCTAAAGAGCAAGATGCATACTGGCCTCAACGCTGTAACGGCGGTTGCCAATGCGGTTGCTCACGGCGAAGATGACGCCGACGTTGCGCCTTACCTTCGGCGTATGGGCTTGGAAAAAACGGACGGATTTAAGGAGACGCTGTACCAACGCCTGCTTAGCGCAGAGCTGCGCAACGACCCGCGGGTGCGCAAGGACTAGGGGCGCGCCGGTGCTGCCAGGAGCAGAGTGGGCAAGAGTTGACTTTCGTTCGTGAAACCGAGCAGCATGTTGTATGCGGCCTTGGCTCATTGTCACGTTGTTAATTGCCAGCTGCTCGGGCCCGGGAGAGCGCCAGGCAATTCGCACTGATCGTCCTTCGAAAGCTCTAGAGACTGCGAAACCAAGTACGGTGGTTGCGCAAGTGAGAACGAGCGCGAAACGCGCTCTGGGTATCGCAAGCCCCGAGACGGAACCCACCAGTAAAGCCAGGGAACTGAACGTCTTCGGCTTGAAAGCCCATCGCGCCGGTGACTACCCACGTGCGATCAAAATGTTTCAAGCTGCGATTGAGGAGTCACCAACGTATCGCTTGGCTCGTTACAATATGGCGTGTTCGCATAGCCGTCAGGGTGAAACCAACGAAGCTTGGGCCCTGCTGCAGCCTCTGCTCCGCGAGGACTTTCCACGTCACAAACGCCGCATTGCTGAGGACAAAGACTTGGCGCCACTACGCGAGTCGCGTCTTGCTACAACCATCGACGAAGTCGTTAACAGCATCGACGCGCGCTGGCAGGCCGAAGTTGCGCAGAGCCTGCCAACGGCCATTTATACGCATGTGACGCACAAGGGAGCTGGCGAAGAATTTCGTACGCGAAGCACCGCTTGGCCAGGAGCCCTACATCCGGAAACTGGACGCTTTCTTCCCCTGATCGACCGCAAGAGGCAGAAGTCGAGATTTCGGTACGAAGATGAAAAGGGACTTCACGCGCTGGTGAACCTCGATGCGATGGCCGTCGTCTTCTTGAGTCTGCGTTTTGGAGACTTCGGTGTACATGACATTGCAATGGAGGTTTGGGATTTGCGAACCGGGCAGATGGTCCGTTCCCTCTTCTTGGAGTATGGGGTGGTGAGGCTGGAGCTTGGGATATCGGGAGAGGCACTGGTGTTTCGGGTCGAAGGCGTTGGTGAAGGACGCTGGTCGAGTTGGTGGGGGCTTCCGCTTCGAGGAGAAAACTCGTCGACGAAGAAACTCAGCATCGACGCCAGTACAGCGCAGGTTGCCTCTGGCAGTGTTTTCAAGGACGGTCCAACGGGAGCTTATCTGCGCGCGGAACCGAGTGCTGAGGGGTATGAACTTCTACAGCTGCACAACGCGGGCAAGGAATTCCGCGTGCACAAGAACGTCTTGAACGTCGGCGATCGCAAGATTCCGTTGGGCCGAGGGCACGGCGCAAGCAAGCATCGCAGTGTCGTAGAGAGCCCGTTGGGCAACAACGTTGCTGTAGTTTCAATCTCTGTCACAACTGACTATGAAGATGTGTACAGGAGCATCATCGATTTGGTGAAGGTGGACACCGGAGAGGTTACAAGGCTGGCGGCTGGGCCCGGCAAGGCCGTCGCCCGCTTTGATTCTCGCGGAAGGCTTCACTGGAAGCTTGGGGAGCAACACTCGGAAGGGGTTGGTCACAAGGCATTTTGAGACACCGAGCGGGATCCACAGAGCATGCGGATGTCTAACTCTGAATGAGGTTGATCCCTGGGCCGCTCTGAACGACAGTTCCTGCAATGTCGGAATTTCATCGCAAGCTGTCTCTCGAATACGAAACCCTTCACGTTGCGAAGGAGAACGCATTTTGGACGGCAAAGATGGGCCTAGACGCCGACGCGGATGCCGCCGGCGCCGAGTTTGACGATAAGGAAAAGACGTTGGGCACCTGGTTGCAGAGTCCTAGCCGGCTCGCCGAAGCTCGTGAGGCCTTGTCTGCAGCGGCAACCGACGTGGAGCGCGTTGCGTTGGAGGGCTGGGTTCGGACCTTGGAGGCCCACAGCATCGAGTCCGCCGAAGCGCGCGCGCTCGCCGCTGAGATTATCGATATGGAGGGCGCACTTGCGCGAAAGCGCGAGTCGATGGAACTTGGCTATGTCGACCCAACGAGTGGCGAATTTGTTCGCGCGAGTTCCGTCAAGCTAGGAACAATTCTGGCGTCGGGTGAAACCAGTGAACTTCGCCAAGCGGCTTGGCAGGGGCTGCGCTCGATCGAGGATCATGTCCTTGCGAACGGTTACATCGAGCTTGTGAAGGCACGCAATCGCTTGGGGCGCATGCTGGGTGGAGAGGATTTCTACGACTGGAAAGTGCGACGTGTCGAAGGCATGAGCAAGGATGCTATCTTTGCGTTGCTCGATGGCCTGATGGCCAAGACCGAGGAGGCGCACCAGAACACGTTGGCGAGCATGGAAGAGTCAGAGCGCCAACCCTGGAACTTTCGCAACGCCATCACCGGCGACATGACTCGCGAGATGGACCCGTATTTTCCCTTCGCAAAAGCCGTTGAGCGCTGGGGGCGGAGCTTTGCGGCTCTCGGCATCAAATACGCTGGCGCGACTCTGGTGCTCGATCTGCTCGATCGCGATGGCAAATACCCAAATGGCTTCTGCCATATGCCCGAGCCAGCTTGGCGCGATCAGGGCGAGCTCAAGCCCGCGCGCATCCACTTTACCGCCACCGCCATTCCCGGAATGCTCGGCTCGGGGCAGCGCGCTAGCACGGTGCTCTTTCACGAGGGAGGGCACGCGGCACACTTTGCAAACATCGACATGCCCGCACCGTGTTTCTCTCAGGAGTTCGCGCCGACTTCTGCATCGTTCGCCGAAGTGCAGAGCATGTTCCTCGATAGCATGCTCGACGACGCCGACTGGCAAGCTCGCTACGCACGCACCGACGGGGGCGAGGCTATTGAGTTCCCCGTGATCGAGCGCGGGCTGCGAGCGCGTCAGCGCGGTGAGGCTTCCACCCTTCGGGCAATGACCGCCGTCTGCGCATCCGAGCGTGCCATCTACGAAATTCCCGATGACGAACTCACCGCTGAACGTGTTCTCGCCGAGATTCGCCGCGTTGAAAATGACCTGCTCGGTATGGACGCTGGCCGGCCCGCCCTGAGTGTTCCCCACTTGCTCTCGGGAGAAGCGAGCGCCTACTACCATAGCTACGTTCTCGCCTTGATGGGCGTTGCCCAAACCCGCGAGTTCTTTCTTGGCCGCGATGGCCACCTCGTCGACAACCCAGCGATTGGCCCGGATCTTCGTCGAGCCTATTGGCAGCCTGGCAACAGCAAGCGCTTCCCCGACTTCATAGAGGCGCTTACCGGAGAAACTCTTAGTTCCGATGCTCTTGCACGTTCCGCTTCCATGACCGATGAAGACGTACTCGCGAGGGCAAAGGCGAGTATCGAGCGACTCGATACCATTGCGCCCTTCACCGGCGAAATCGATCTCGATTGCACAATCTCCATCGTTCACGGCAATGAAACCGTCGCAACAACCGATGGCAGCTCGTTTGAGGAGATGTGTGCGCGCTTTGCGGCGTGGGTGGGGGAGCGGTAGTCGGCGCAGCTCATATATGCCGTCGCGCATCGACCTTCGAGTGGAAGAGTACGAAGGCTCGATTTCGGTTTTGGCTCGAACGCCAAACCTTTGTGCTCCTAAAGACGGTGATACGGCCACTCAATCTTGGTCACGAGATGAAAAGGCGAGTAGATATGTGCTGCATGTGACGAGTGACTTCGTCGCATTTCGATGGGTGAGTCAGGCTCCTCCCATGGAAAAGTTCCTAGTAGACTTACGCCAACTCGTGGCGTTCGCTTCTCACTCGTCGTTTCGAGCGTATCGTTGAAACCGAGGCGAGACAGACACTTGAGTGGGCACGGCGCGATGACCTGGCCTCTGTGAACCCTGAGGACGCCAAGCGCCGCTGGGCAACGGGACGTAGCCCCGGTGATGAGTCTCGATGCGCCCCGCGAACATCCAACTGATGATTCGCGGAGCGAACTCCCCTAGCGAGCGAAGGCCAGTTTCAATCGAACAAACACTAGTTCCAGCGCACTTGCACTTGCACTTGCGTGTTGCCCTCGGCGTCTACCTTCTTTGGCATCACTTCGAGTGACAAACCGGCGGTCGGCAGAGCAACACCACCAAACGGAAGCTTCGCATTGAGGTGCTTCTTTGGATCGGCATCGCTGAACGTTGCGACGGCTGCAACATCACGGCTTCCTGACTTCACAAGGCCCGACTTGTTAATGACATAGTCGATGATGGCATCAGCGAAGGGCTCTGCCGAGAACGGGGCGTCCTTGGTGTGGAGAGATCGGAGAGAGCGGTCGCGAAGGCGGTAGCTAACAACGCCCTTGCGGCTGCGGGTGTCTAACAATTCACCGGTGGTAGAAACCGCCTCGCGCGCGGGGCCCGGGAGTAGCTCGTTGTACACCTGGTAGGAGTACTGCAGAGGCTTGCCGTCAAACTCCACGTTGCCAATCGGCGCTGGCGTTCGCGCGCAACTCTTGCGAGCCTTTGCGGAGATGCCACTCTTTGGTAGGTACGCCGGGTTGCGAACGAAACAGACGGTTGCTTCATACGCTTTGGCCAGGGCTGCTTGTGCTGCTTCTCCTGAAATGTCGTAGTGGGTATCGTTGTCGGCAGTGCTGCCGCCAAGCCAACCTTCAAGTCCAGGAAGTGAGAGTTCTTCTGTATTCGAGTCGACGGCGAGAAGGTAACCGTTGCCCGGTCCGTTAATCGAAGGATCGTTCTCGCTCCAGGCGTAGGCTCCGTTGTAGTACCAGAGCACAACGCCGGGCGCGCTGCGAACTTGGACGGCTCGCATCTCGCCGGTCTCTGGGTGCGAGTAGAACAGCGGGCTGCTCTTGGCAAGAGCCGAATCGTAGCGATGGTGCCCGGCGCTCTCTTTGGCATACGGATCGCGATACTCGACGAGGTAGAAGTGCGGAACGAGCAAGTCGTGGCTTCCGCCGCTGCGAGAGAATCCATCCATCGTCCAGCCTGTGGAGGCTTCGGTCTCAAAGTCGCCAGCGAGCGTCACGCCATCCACTTTCACGTTGTCGATGAGCATGCCGCGCATAACCGCAGCGCCGTCGGTGTAGTAGCGCAGGCGTACTCGAACGTCCTTGCCAACCATATCGCTGAGATCAAAGCTTGGGCGTACCCAGGTCGGCACCAAGCAGTCGGGGATTTTCGTGCCGTCCTTGTCTTCTCCGTGGGGAAGCTCGGCCTTTGGATCGCATGTGCTCATGCTCTCGTTTTTGCCGTCGCCGTCCAGGTCACCGGAGATGCCGGTGAAGCCGGGTAGGGTGGTCTTGCCGTCGTGGCCGTGCTTTGCAGGCATGTGGGCTTTGTCGGTGGGAAGCTTTCGCATCCAGGTTTGCCCACCATCGCCACTCACTTCGAGGTACGCAAAATCCCAACCGGGCTCGATTTCCCACCACGCATCAAACGATAGCGAGACGGGGCCGGTTGCCTTGGTCAAGTCTGCCGCAAGTGTTGCCTTGCGATTGAGCTCATTGCCTTGGCCCGAGTAGAGCGCCCACTTGCCTGAGGCTGCGGGCAGGTCGGTCAGTTCGATGTGTTTCTCTTTCGGGGGCAGTACGACCATCGCAGCGCGCGTTGAGTCGCCTGTGACGTTTGCGGGATCATCCAAGGTGCGAAGAGAAATGCTTGCGCTTGCCTCGCCACCAAACTTCGGCGGCAGGATGACTTGGGGCTTGAGCCAACCGAGCATGAGCCTCGACCACGCAGACATATTCTGAGGGCTAGGGCTCGCGGTTCCGCTCATGACTTCCCAGCTGCCGGTTGAGTTGGAGCTGGTGCGTGAGTAGACATCGGGCAGGCCGATGGAGTGACCAAATTCGTGAATGAAGGTGGAGGCGCCCGTGTACTCGCTCTGCATGTTGTAGTCGCGAATCCACAAGTTGTCGCTTACAGGAATACCGCCGCCGGTGTTTTCTTTGCCAGCAAGGCTTGGTCCGCGGCCATCGTTGGCTTTTGCCTTGGACCGGTGCGGCCAGATGCGGTCAGCACAATCGCGCTGCTCTTTACTCAAGAGTTTGATGCCATCGTCCATTCCCACATTGGAGGTAAGAACATCACCAACTTTATGGAGACCTTCGCATGACGACTGCCCGCCGCCGGCGAAGACAATGACAAAGTGGTCGAGGTAGCCATCGCTCTCGTCGAGGCTCTTGTCGCCATCGAAGTCTTCCGGATCCCAACGATCAAAGTCGGTCCAGTTCATGTCGGCAAAGGTTGTCTTTGCAACGGCGAGCGCGTCTGCGACCAGGCCTTCGGGAGCCGAATCGTTGCGCCAGTTTCCGCCTGCAGGTTTGAGCGGCGAGCCATAGTGTCGGCGGCTCTGGGGCAGAGTGATAGGTTTCATCACCGTGCCCGTTACGTGGTAGGCGCCGAGACTTTGATTCTTGTAGTAGTGACTGAGCGTGTCGACCTTGCCGTAGCTCTCGTCAAAGAGTTCAGCTTGGTAAAAGTCGGCGAGTTTCTGTTCGCGACCAGCCTCGCCCTCAAAGCGGTCAAACTTGCGATCCGGGTATTCGACGAGCAAGACGAGCAGCTTGTGCGGTCGCTCCTTGGGCGCGAGCACGGGTGGGATGTGGTCCCAGCGCAGAACAGGATTGCCGAGCCTGTCGATATGCAGGCCCGCCAGGTCCTTAACCATTTGCTCCGCAGGCGCCAGGGCTGGAGCTGGGCCCTCATCGGCGGTCTTCTGCTCGACAGGGGCCGTGTTTTTGGGGCCGCAGGCGCTCGTTACGAGGAGTAGGGCGCTCGCTGCGGGGAGAAGAGCGCTCGCTACACGAAGAGGAGTGGGCAAGAGAGTCAATCGCATGAGCCGTTGGTACCACGGCTTTTGTTCGGGCGGCTAGCGATGTAGGCTCGGCCGCATCCCACGGGAACTATGACTATGAACGAAGTATCCGACGCACTTCACCGCATCCGGCACTCTCTGGCGCACGTACTCGCGCAAGCGATGCAACGCTACCGACCAGGAACCAAACTTGGATTTGGCCCGGCCATTTCTGACGGCTTCTACTACGATTTTTTGCTGCCCGAGCCCATCACCGATGAGGACCTGCCAAAGATCCAAAAGATCATGGTTGAGATCATCAAAGCGAAGCAGGAGTTTTCAACCGAAGACCTCTCAATTGCTGATGCTGTCAAGCGCATCGAAGATATGGGTGAGCCCTACAAGGCGGAGTACGCGCAGGAGCTTGCAACCAACCAGGGGCTTGAGACCTTGAGCTTCTACGCCAATGGCGACTTTGTTGATATGTGCGAAGGCCCGCATGTTGAGAACACGCGGGACATTCCCCGCAATGCCTTCAAGCTTCACAACATTGCAGGCGCGTATTGGCGCGGTGATGAGAAGAACCAAATGCTCACCCGCGTTTACGGTTGGGCCTTTGAGGACAAGGGCGCACTGCACGCTTACGTGAAGGCTCGTGAGGAAGCGGTCAAGCGCGACCATCGCAAGCTCGGTACCGAACTCGACCTCTACGTGATTGACGAGCAGGTTGGACCGGGACTTCCGCTGTGGCTTCCAAACGGAACGGTTATTGTCGACGAGCTGCAAAAGCTCGCCGAAGAATACGAGTTCGTCGATGGCTACCAGCGCGTTCGCACTCCCGTGCTTACGAAGGGCAGCCTATACGAAGCCTCGGGCCACCTTGAGCTCTACAAAGAGGTCATGTTCCCCGGAATGAAGCTCGGCGATGAGACCGAAGAAAGCGATGAGTACTACCTGCGGCCAATGAACTGCCCGCATCACCACATCGTCTTCTCGGCGCGTGCTCGCAGCTACCGCGAATTGCCGATGCGACTCGCTGAGTACGGCCATACCTTCCGCAACGAGCGCTCAGGCTCACTACACGGCCTCTCTCGCGTTCGGGCGATGTGCATGAACGATGCGCACATCTACTGCACCAAGGAGCAAGTGCACGCTGAGTTTGTACGCGTTCTCGACCTTCACAAGCGCTACTACGAACTCTTAGGCCTCGACAATTACTACTTCCGACTTTCAACTTGGGACCCAGAGGACCCAAAGGGCAAAGAGAAGTACGTCGACGACCCAGAGGCGTGGGAAGCGACAACCGAGATGGTGCGCCAGGCAATGATCGAGAGCGGCTTGCCGTTCAAAGAAGTTCCCGGCGAAGGCGCGTTTTACGGCCCAAAGGTGGATGTTCAGTTTCTCACCGTTGGCCTAAAGGAGTTCACGGTGTCGACGACCCAGCTCGACTTTGCGGTTCCGCAACGCTTTGTGGATCGCGGCATCGATTGCACCTACGTGGATAGCAACGGTGACAAGCAGGTGCCTTATGTCATTCACCGCGCTCCGCTTTCCACCCACGAGCGCTTCGTAAGCTTCTTGATTGAGCGCTTTGGTGGTGCAATGCCAACATGGCTTGCTCCGACACAAGTGCGTCTCTTGCCGGTAGGTGCTGACTTTGCGGAGTACGCCGACAAGGTATGTGCTGAGCTGCGTAAGCACTTTGTGCGTGCTGAGGTCGATCACTCCAATGAGAGCCTTGGCAAGAAGATTCGCCAGGGCACCGTAGGGAAAATCCCAACGCTCTTGGTACTTGGCGCCAACGAGGTTGAAGGTGATACGGTCACGGTTCGTCGCTACGGCATCAAGGAGCAGCGAACCTATTCGGTCGCCGAGTTCGTGGAGCGCTTGCTCAAAGAGATCAAAACACGCAAGCATGTCAAAGTCTGGGAAGACGCTGACGCCATCATGACGGATGCGTAGCCTCGGGCTCCTACTCGCACTTTGCGCGGCTTGCGGTTCTACGGCTTCCGACTCGCCTCACCCTAGCGGTGAGGCTGCTCCGAAAGCTCCGGTCTCGGTTCCGGCCATGGACGCTCCTGCTGTGGCGTCCGCGGTGGCGGCCAAGGAAGGCACAGCACGCCGACTTCGCCGCGACCTGATCGCCGAAGCGGGGAGGGCGGAGCTGCGCGCGGGCGGCCTCTTTATCGATATCGGCACCATCGATCAGCACAAATACAGCCGCGGGGGATGGCTCACTGGGTGGGGGCGCAACCAACTCGATGGCGAAACCACAGTCGCTCGCATCGATGGCAGAACAGCGTTTCTCGATGTCGTACTCGACGCGCCTGCAACCGAACTTGTGGTGCGCGCCAAAGGGCGGGGCTCGCTTGGAGTTGCTGTTGGCAAAGGTCGGAGTAAGAATACTTCTTTGACGGCAGACTTCACTGTGCATCGCGTTGCGCTGGGCAAGACCCTGCCACCTGGGCGACACCGAATTGCGCTGCAGGGCAAGGGCGCACAAATCGATTGGCTCTGGGCCGCAGAGATTGCAGGTGCCGAGCCTCCCGAGCCGCTTCGGGGCCTGGACGGCGTACTGCACGCGCCTTCCGCGGGCAGCTACAGCTACTACCTCGTTCCAGAGGCCGGCACGCAACTTGAGGTCGAGCGCGAGGGAGCCACGGCGATTCAGGTTTTTGCGGAGCGTGATGGCCAAGAGCCTGTGCTGCTCGCATCCGAGCCCGGTTCCATCGACTTGGCGCCGTTTGCCGGCGACCCCATTCGGCTGCGATTTGTGGCAGCGGGCGCCATGCGTTGGACGCGCCTCGCGATAACCAAGGCCCCTTCCACACCGGCGGTCCGCGACACAAAGCCAAAGAACGTCATTGTTCTTCTCATCGACACCCAGCGCGCCGACTCCTTCTCGGTCGTTGGCGAGAGCATTGGCGCAAAGGCCTACGAGAGCCTCATTCCCAAAAGCTCCACCTTCCGAAACGCCTACAACAACGAGAATTGGACCAAGCCGTCGATCGCCACGATTGATACCGGCCTGTACCCAGATACCCATAAGGCTCGCTGGCGCAAAGATCGCTGCTCCAAAGACCTTGTCTTTCTAAGTGAGCATCTCAAGGAGCAGGGCTTTGCGACCGCTGCCATGGTCTCGAACATTTCCGCGGGGCCAAAGTTTGGCTTCAATCAAGGTTGGGACAGCTTCGAGAAGACCGACAACGCGCAGCATGCTTTTGGGCGCGCATCAGCGTGGATTCGGGATCAGGAAAAGGACAAGCCATTCTTCCTCTACGTGCAAACCATCGATCCGCATGTACCGTTCTCCGTTCCCGAAGGATCCGCAGAGAAGCTCTTTGGTGGCACGTACAACGGCAAACTCGGCCCGACGTTTGAGCAATCGGAAGAGGATGCGCTAAACGACGGCAAGCTCAAGCTATCCGAGACGGACTCTCGCTGGCTCAAAGCGCTCTACAATGCGGAAGTTCTCTATCACGATGAGCACCTAGGTACATTTCTTACGACCTTGGAAGCCGAGGGCACGCTCTCCGATACCGCCTTTGTCATTCTCAACGACCACGGCGAAGAATTTGGTGAGCACGGGCGTTGGGGGCATGGATGGACCGTCGGCGATGTCCTCTATCGGTCGCCTTTGTTAATGCACTTTCCTGGATTGTTTCCAGCAAAGACCTTTGAGGAGGTTGTCGAGCATGTCGACATTGCGCCAACCATTGTCGACGCACTCGGCTTGCCCGCAATGACAGACGCACAGGGGCAGAGCTTGTTGCCGCTCTTGCGTGATGAGGTACCGCAAACCGGGCCGAACAGCGCCTTGCTCTATGGGCGTCCAAAACAGCGAGCCATTCGAGTTGGCGATTTCAAAATGATGTTGCAGGCCAATCGCTCGCAAGCGCTGTACAACATGAAGGCCGAACCTGCGCAGAAGACCGATGTACAAGAGCAGCACCCGATTGCTCTGCGGCTCTGCGAGGTTGCTCTGGGCGAGGCTGTCGCGAACCCTCGCAAGTCGGAGCGCCTCAAAGACCGCAGTACCTTGCTGCCCATCAAGCCCGAGTTCATCGACTAGTTGCCCACTCGCCATCCGTTCGTAGCACGGTGCGTATGTGGCGCGGGTGCAACCGAGCGAGGTGTGATGCAACCCTAGGTGCAACTCCAGAGTGCCGTCACAGGCGATGGCCGCGTCGTGTTTTCATGGTGATAGGTGTTGGCACATTGGTTGCGATAGCCAACTCGCACCGATGTCGAATCAGAACAATCAACCACCATTCGGTCAACCAGGCCCTCACACGCATGGCTACGTACACGGAGTGCCGCAAACGCCGGCTCAGCCAGCTGGGGGCTTGGGGGAGCAAGCGCACATGCACCAACAGCCCCATGGGCACCAGCAAGGCCATGGGCAACCGCAAGCGCACATGCACCAACAGGCTCAGGCTCACCAGCAAGGCTATGGGCAACAGCAGGGCTATGGGCAACAGCCCCAGGTGCAGCAAGGCTATGGTCAGCAGCAGGGCTACGGGCACCAGCAAGGCTATGGTCAACAGCAAGGCTACGGGCAACAGGCTCAGGCGCACCAGCAGGGCTATGGGCATCAGCAGGGCAACCAAGAACAAGGCTATCCGCAACAGAGTACTTCGCTTGGACCACCGCCGCAGCCGCCTCGCATGGAGCAGCCGCCACAGCACCAGCACCAGCAACCTCAGCACGGTGGACGCGGGCGAGGAATCGCAGGAGCCAACGCAACCGCTGGCGCGCCGCCCCGTGTTCGCTTTCTAAGGCTCACCTACCTTCATCTCACGATGGCCATCTTCGCCTTCGCGGGTCTCTCGTGGCTGCTGATGAACAATGCGACGATCATCAAGCTTATCTCAACTCCGATTCTCAAGTTCTCCCTTGGCGGGCGCTGGAACTGGGGCGTCTTCTTGGCCCTCTTCATCGCCGTTGGCTACATCGCTGACCGTTGGGCACAAACGCGAGGGTCCCGCGCTGTGCAGTACATGGGGCTGGGGCTGTATGTCGTCGCTGAATCAGTGATCTTCTTACCGCTACTCTTCATCGCCGAACTCAAGGGAGCGGAGATCATGGCCAAGGGAGGCGGCGACCCGCACTTCATTCGCGATGCCGCCCACATCACCATCGGCCTATTCAGTGCACTCACCGCATCGGTGTTTCTCACCAAGAAGGACTTCTCCTTTATGCGCAGCGGCCTCTCGATGTTTAGTGTTGGCGCGCTAGTTCTCGTCTACCTCTCTCTTGCCGGCGGCTTCAACTTGGGCATCGTCTTCTCCTTCGCCATGGTCGTACTTGCCGGCGGCTACGTGCTCTATTACACCTCTCAGGTTCTCGCCCACTACGACTCCGAGAGCTATGTGGCCGCGTCACTCGCACTCTTCTCCGCCGTCGCTCTCATGTTCTGGTACGTCATCCGCATCTTGATGAAGTTGCGCGAGTAGCCCGCAAACCTGTAGGTCCCGAATCGAATCGGTCCCGAATCGAAATGAAGTCCCAGTGCTTCTAGGTGCCGACGACAACGCCCTCCCTGCGAATAATCGCGGGAGCAAAAGATCGCGGTGGCCCTCTGCCCACAAGGTGCTAGCATCGCGATCCTCTGCAATCTGACTGGAGCAAGTACATGTCACGAAAATGGAAGCTACTCATCGGTGTCTCTCTCTTCGCAGCGACCTACCTCTATTGGGGAGGCCCACAGCGCAGTAGCGCTCCCGATCAAAAGCTTGCCGCTCAGTACGGTGAACTCTGCAAGATCGCCGAGAAGGGCATCGAAAATCCTCACAAGGGACTGCAGAACCTCTTTGGCTATTACGGGAAAAACGGCCCGACGATGCTGAAGAACTTTGGTGAGCTTCTTGTGATGATCGAGCGCATCGAGGACGACGACGCACATGACAAACGAGCTGCACTCGCATCCAAGCGCATGTCAAACGTGCTTATCAAGTGTGAGCGAACCTTCGAGGCCTTTGGTCTTGCGGTCGAAGCAGACCCAAAAGCGAGTGAGCTTTTGGAGGTCAAGGTTACGCGCTTCGCTCGTACGCTCGAGATTCTCTTTGGCGGTGGCAGCCGTGATGGCGTCATGCAGCTTCTGCCAGGTGGCTCGATGATGGCGGATCTCACACCGAGCTCGCGCCGCCTTAAGTAGTAGTTCTGCGCCGAGGCTGGGTCTCTGGCTTTCGTGGTAGACCAAGCTCATGTCGGAGGAGCTGCGCGCAAAACTCAAGTCGGATATTCAGGCAACAAATGCTCCCGAGCTCTTGCCGCACCATCGGCGCGACGCGCTCCTTATGGTCCGCGCCGATGTGGACATTTTGGATGCTGCGCTCGCAATTGCTCAGGATGAAGCAGCCACAGTCGCCGCGCTTATTGATGAGGGAAAGTTGTTCAAACCGAGCCTCGCGCAACTCTCAGACTGGTGCGTGGATTTGGAATTGCGATTTCAGTTTGTAATCCTGCAGCCTTACGTGCTTGCCCAAGCTCTGAACAAGGAACAGGCGCCGAGCGACCCGAGCCAGAACTAGCGATCCCGGGGCCGGACAAGCGCACTGAGGTGCCGATGGGGCTGCCCAATGTCGTAGGGGCAACCTATCCTCCGCCGCATGGCAATCGAAGTTACCGGCAAGCTGTACAAGATTTTTGAGACCAAGCAGGTCACCGAACGTTTCACCAAGCGCGAGTTCGTGCTCGAGGTGGAGGACGGCAAGTACCCGCAACAGGTGCTCTTCCAATTCACAGGCGACCGTTGCAGCAACCTCGATAGCTTTAACGAGGGCCAAGAGGTCAAGGTGCAATTCAACCTTCGCGGTCGCGAGTGGACGAGCCCCAAAGGCGAGGTCAAGTACTTCAACAGTCTCGACGTTTGGCGCATGGAGCCAACCAATGCGAGTGCTGGTGCCGCTCGTGGTGATGAGCCACCACCCCCGAACGAGCCTCCACACGATATGGACGCCGACATCCCGTTCTAGGCGCATCTGCTCCTCTGCGTTGGGCGCAAACGAGTCCAGCATCGCGCGGTGACGACCATGGGGTCTCGCCGCGTTCCACGTCTCCAACGAGCGATCTTGGAGGCGTTTAAGAAGTTGCGGCAACCTGCCGATGTCATGCCTTGAGCATGGTGGGCAAGACGTGGCTAGCAGCATTTTTCGTACTCATTGCAGGGCCGGCAGCGGCACTTGCGGAGGGCTCTGCCGAAATCGGTGTGAGCCAACACGCGCAAGGCATCACCGTGATGCACGTCGATATCCTGGCTGCAGGCGAGGCGATATCGTGGCTGGCGGGTGACGGTGTCATTCGAGTCACAAGCCCCAGCGGCACGTTTACCGAGCTCGCTCTGGGCGAGTCCCTGACAACGACTGAGGTGGGCGCCCACACGGTTCGATTTTCACAGTCGCAAACCGGGGCCTGGGACATTGATGTTCGTCTGCCAGGAGCCGCGCTGGCATCGCTTGGTCGCCTCTTCTCCACACGCTGGCAGCTCAACACCGGTTCCTTTGATGAAGACGCTGCCGCAAACGGTAGCTACTACGCTCTGGTTCCTGGAGGTGGTGAGGGCCAAACCGGCGTGATTGAGCTTGCACTTCGCGGGCTCTCGGGATTCTCGTACCGCATTGGGGCAAACTCCACAGGTGTCGCAGGGACTCGCGCGGGAAGGAGTGTACTGGTTTCGGGCAATAGCTTTGCGCCCGAGTATGCGATGTACCTCAACCCGCCGGCGGTCGCGAACTTTCAAAGCACGGCTCCAGTTGTTACGAACTTTTCTTACTCATCCGGGGCGCAGTCGTGTGACTGGATTGCCCCCGGCGGCAGTGAAGGGGTGTTTTCTTTTGGCTCCAATGTCACTGGCACGTATCATCTAATCTGCGATGCCAATGGGGATGGCTCATTCAATCGCGTTGATAATGAAGACGTGCTCTTGGTTGGTGTTGCGAGCCCTGGCGTCAATACGGTGACATGGAATGGTAGGGATAATTCTGGCGTCCCGGTAGCTATTGGGCAACACCTCTGCCAGGTCTCTCTCAATGTTGGAGAGCTTCACTACGTCGGTGAGGATATTGAAACGTCATATCAGGGGCTGCGTCTCTTTGCCGTTTCTGGCGATTCTAGTCGCACGGGCTTGCCCATGTTTTGGAACGACGCCGCTGTGCAAAACTGGGTCGTTGCCATGCCGGATTCTACGCTTGGCCTCGAGGACTCTGGTGCGGATGGGCTCTCTTCGGGATTCTACGAAGACGCGCCAAACCCAAACGTAAATGCACGTTCGTGGGGAAACTTCTCAAGCAACACCAAGGGCAATGACACCTTGCTCGATACCTTCGCGCATCTTGACTTTGCATTAAGCGGGCTGGTTGCCATCGAAGCTGTTGATGAAGCGGATGATTGTGATGGCGATGGGCTGAGTGATGTATGGGAGCACTGCGAATTGGGGACTGCTGTTTGTTCCTGTGATATCGCCGACGGAGATTCGCGAGATACCGACGGTGACGGCGTTTGCGACGGGCCTATCGGCTTTGCGAATCTTTGCGTTGCCGGGCCGGATGTCGCACCACTGGACCCAAGCGTGTGCGCTGACATGGATGAGGACGGCTGTGAAGACTGCAGTAGCGGGTCCTTTGACCCCTTCGCCGATGGAGCCGATGAAGACTCAGATGGTGTTTGCGATCTTGCTGAGGATTTTGATGGCGACGGCGTAATTGATGTCTTGGACCTTGATGACGACAACGACGGTATTGTTGACGATATGGAAGAACTCTTAGGAGGTCGCCACGATCTGGACTCCGATGGGGATGGGATTTTTGACCTTGTCGAAGCCGGGCACGGTGGACTCGATGCCAATGCGGATGGTGTTTTGGATTGCCCGGAAGGAGTTGGCGACAATGGGCTCTGCAATGCTCTCGAAAGCAGCTCTGGCTGCGGATACGTGGATTATGACGGCGACGGCGCTGGGCCCGACTTGCCGCGAGACACCGATGGTGACGGCCTGTTTGACTTTGAAGACCTCGACAGCGACAACGACGTCGCCTCGGATTTTGCGGAAACCGCATGGGACACCGATGGTGATGGGGTCGAAAACTTCCGAGACCTCGATGCGGATAACGATGGCGTGCCCGATTCGTGGGAAGTTGGCTCTGGCTGCCTAGACGCCGATGACAACGCCGTTTGCGATGGCCCGGTCCCACAGCCTACCGACTCACCTGCCGATTCCAATGGCGATGGCTTGGCAGACTATCTGGACCCAAGTGGTTCCGCGAGTGGCTGTGTGGGGGAGCCCATTTGCGAGGGCGCCGATAGCGACGGCGACGGCATTGTCGACCCAGAAGACGGCTACGATGGCTTTGGACGCGCACCGCAAAGCGATGGCGGCTACGGCGATGGCGGCTACGGCGATGGCGGCTACGGCGATGATTACGGCGGCTACGGCGATGGCGGCTACGGCGATAACTACGAAGGGGGCTACGGCAACTACGGTGGCTACGACTACGGCAAGAGGGCGGATGACCCGGCGTTCGATCGCGGAGCCTCGCCGGCCTCTTTGGGCGCATATGGGGCGTACCCACCGGGATGTAGTGCTTCCGGCGGCTCCACGCCCTGGTTCGCCCTGATGGTGTTGCTCATTCTGCTCGGTTTGCAGAACACCCGCTCTCGACGCAAAAAACGGGAAATCTACGAGTAGCGGTCACGTTTTGGGGACCTACCTCGTCAAGGGGGCATGACGACCACAATCGCACCCCTTGCCAAAAAAGACGCTGGTTTCTTTGTACGACTTTTCTACCGCTTCGTGCGCAAGCGGCTTGGCCATGTGCCAGCTCCGATGCAGGTCACGGCTCACAATCGACGGGTGCTCACGGCCTATGGAATGTTCGAGTACGTGATGGAGGGAGGATCCGTACTCAAGGCGCGGCACAAGGCGCTCGCAAACTTGCGCGTCGCAATGTTGGTTGGGTGCCGCTTCTGCATCGATATCGGAAGTGCCCACGCCGCGGACGCTGGACTTTCGCGGGTTGAACTCGAAGCACTCATCAGGCCAGAAGAGAGCTCGCACTTCGACGCCACCGACCAAGAGATTCTCGAATTGGTCGCATCGATGACAGCAACGCCTGCAATGATTGACCCCGCTCTCGTGAGGCGTTTGGAGGAGTCGCTTGGTGCCAAGGCCATCGTCGAACTCACAGCTGTGATTGCCTGGGAAAACTACCGAGCGCGCTTCAACCACGCATTTGGTGCCACCGAAGAGGGCTACTCGGAGACCTTGTGTATGATTCCCTCTGCGACGCATGTGTGAAACTCTGGAGCAGCATCGTCCTCGCCTTTTTGCGCTCGCGTACCGAATGCTAGGAAGCGGTAGCGATGCCGAAGACATTCTGCAAGATGCATGGATTCGCTACGCCGGTGCGAAAACGGTAGACGCGCCGGCGGCGTGGTTAACAACGTGCGTGACACGACTGTGCATCGATTCGTTGCGCTCGGCCCAGAAGCGTCGCGAAGTGTACGTAGGGCCATGGTTGCCCGAACCGAGTGTGCATGCCGATACCTTGGATGTGCAGTCTCTATCGCTCGCATTTCTGCATTTGCTCGAACGACTCTCGCCCAAGGAGCGCGCCGTCTATTTGCTGCACGAGGTCTTTGACTACGCCCACGCAGAAGTTGCAGAAGCGACCGAGATGAGTGTGGAGGCGTGCCGCAAAGCACTCAGCCGAGCGCGCAAGCATGTGGACGGGCAAGTGCGCTTTGCGCCGAGCAAAGATGCTCATGCTCAAGTGCTGATGCGCTTTGTCGCCGCCGTGCGCGGAGGGGAATTGGCGGCGCTTGAGTCGTTGCTTGCCGAAGATGCCAAGGCTGTCACCGACGCGGGTGGACACGCAAATGCCGCGTTGCGCACGGTGGTCTCAAGAGCCAAGGTTGCCCGGTTCTTCAAAGGGTTGGCCAAGAAGACAGATGCACAAGTGCTCAGCGTCGAGCCCGTTGAAGCCAATGGATGGCCCGCACTGCTGCTCACGCTCGGAGGGGCTCGGCAGCTCGTCGCAATTGAGACCGATGGCACGAGGGTCCAATCCGTCTTCGTTATCATGAACCCCGAAAAACTCGCTGCGTTTGGCAGCTAACGCCGTGGCCGAGACTGCCACCGACGACTTCTCTCAAGAAGCGTGGTCCGCGCCAGTCCCATGAGCTCTCGTGGGCCCTGAACGAGGTATGCCTTCATAAGAATTGTTCGTAGTCGCGGAAACGCCTCCGATCGCACAAGTTCCAACGAACTGGGCATCGGGTAGGGAAGCACTCGACCACTCTTGCCTTCTCGGAGCGAGTCATGCATCGCCAGCACTGCCCGCGCCCCGCGCCCAATGCGAAACGCATCGCAGTGCGCCACAACCTCGGCGCGACTGTACCTACATTGTCGTAGAAGTAGGGCCAAGTCGATGAAGGCGGCGAGGGGGACCTGAAGTTCACTTCGCACCATGTGGCTGATGTGCAAAGCGATCTCATCGAGGGGGGCAGGTCGATTCGCTGCAAGATCTGCTCGGTTCCAGATTCCCTCAATGTCGATGCGACTCCGGCCGGCCTGCATCATGTGGCGATGCAAGTCGACGGTGAGTGATCCGCGGTCAAACGTAAGTGCATGGTGGGTAGGTGCGTACACAAAGTCCTTTGTTGTTCGCGTGGCATAGCCGAGATCACGCAGGACTTGGGTCGCTCGCTCGAACGAGTCAGGCGGCACGAGAATGTCTAGGTCGCCCATCGAACGATGTGCAGGATCGTCGTAGACATCGGTGAAATACGCACAACCCTTAAGGCGACATGCACAAATTCCAGCCTCACTGAACGCACTAAGTACTTCACTCAGCCCCTGCTTCCACAACTCCGCCGACAGGGCCACCCGAATAAAGTCATCGCGAAATTCACTGAGGCCGGCGCTATAGGCAAGTCCTAGCAGTCGATGTTCATGCAACCTTCGCGCATCGAGTGTGTCGCGTATCTCAATTGGTACGACGCCCGATTCTCCGCGCATAAACCAGCCGAGCAATCGCAGCAGTGCAACATCGCCAGAGTTGGGCATCCCAGGGCAGTATGCCTGGGTTTTCGCCAAGCGGTGCAGTGCCTCTATGCTAAATTACGGTGCATCGCAAAGGGTGCGATAGGGGATGAGTATGCGATCAATTCTATGTGTATTGGTGTTGTTGGGGGCTTGTCATCAACCGCCTAACAACGACGGGCCGGCAGAAACGCCAGATCCAACAATTCCGGATCCAACGGAGCACGTTGCGCGCATTCGGTACGCTCCGAGCGAAGCAGCGGCCAATACCGGGCAGTTCACAACTGACTTTACGTTGCTTGGGCAGCGCGACATCTACGCAGTCATAAACGTAAGCACCACTGGGGCAGAGCCGACGTCGGGGGTGCACTTCATGCGCTTTGATGTTTTAAACCCCGAAGGCGCCCAGATGCAGACGCAATCCCAAGCGTTCTCGTTTGAAGCGGGAGCCCCTTCGCAAATCATGCATCCCGAGTTCGAGTTCATGGTCGACGTTCAAAAAGTTACCTCCGACGAAGGATGGGTAACGCTGCGCGCGAGCATTCCCGTTGCGGGTTCCGCCTTCACCCGTCATCGCCTTCTCGGCGAGTTCACTGGCGCGGCATACATTGGTCTTGATCGAGAGATGCCGTCGATCGCTTCAACGTTTGAAATGAGGCAATAGGGATGGCATGCACGAAGGCAAAGCTCTCCATCATTCTTGCGGTGTTTCTATCAACCGCAGGCTTGCTTGCGAGTGCTCGCTCGGCGGAGGCCACCTGCGTTTCTCCTGATACCGATAGCGGGCTGATTCCCAGCGTTAACTTAGGTGGTGCAGCCCTCAGTGCGCCCGTACCTCACCAGACTCTGTCGGGGACCGTTGTTGCCGCAGGCGGAACCTTGTTTATCCGCAGCCTCGGAGATCACGGTCCAACCGCTTCACTCGCCGTCGGGTCCACAATCAATGGCGCTCCCAATCCGGTCGAACTCAACGATGGCGACATCTACGTCTTTGTGGTTCGCCAAGATGGGCGTATTCAAAAGCTCAACGCAGCTGGCGGCTCGGAGTGGGTCGTCGACTTGCGCCGCAGTGGCACCGATAGCCTCAACGCATCCGCGGCAGTGCACCTAAGGCGATTCGCGAGCGCTTCGTTTCAAGCAAAGTACACAACTGACCTGGTGTACGTTGCCACTCGATATGCCGGCACTGGTAGCACAACCAAGAATCGTGTGTATGCGCTCAACGCTTCCACTGGGGCAATCGTTTGGACGTTTAATGGCAAGGGCAAACTCGACATGGACGTTGCGCATGCCGCACCGTTTTTGGATTACGACGGTGATCGCCTAATTGTCGGAACCGATCGCACTGCGTCGGTTTCACAGCACAGTCTTTGGTCGATCGATGTCCTTACCGGAACCAAGGCTTGGTCGACAAACGTGGGACAGCTCTATGCGGCTCCCTTTGTTCGCGACGATACGATTTATGTGGCGACGCTATTTGGTGAAATCAAAGCTCTGAGCAAAACCGATGGAGCGACCATTTGGAGCGTGGCCACGGGCCAGCCCATCTTGACGGACTTCTTTCCCGAGTTTCGCTTGCCCTACAGTGGGCTCATCGCCTTCGTAGATTTCCTAGGTGATGTTGGGTTGGTTCGCGACGACGAAACAAGCGCGACGGTAGTTTGGAAAACCTCGGGCGGCTTTGACGATCCGGAAGACACGCTGCTGACCACGACGGCAACCAGTCGCGTGGCAATCGATTCAGACAACGGCAAGGCGTACGTCGGAGCAGCGGATGGACAGCTCTATCAACTCAGCCTTCTCGATGGTTCGATTGAAGCGACCCGAGAGGTTGATAGCACTGGAGCTGATGTTGGCGATGCAGGACTTGTATTCGAAGGCGGCGATGTGAACATTGTCGTTGGCTCATCCTCTGGGGAACTCGCGAAATTCTGTGGCCCTTGGACCGCAGAAGAGCCACCGAAGGGCACCTTTGCCCCCGAAGACAGCATGTCGTTTGCGCCTCAGAACATGTCTTTCGGTGCTCCTGTGGCTGGCATTTGCACGGATGCGGTGGATTGCGGGCTCACAGATCCAACGCCCTGCGCAAACTGGGCCTGTATCGATAGCGTCTGCGTGCCCGCACCCTTCAACGAAGGCGGGACCTGCGACGGTGATGGCAACATCAACACACCCGTTGATATCTGCAAGTCGGGAACATGCATCGGTCAATCGAATTGCCAGAGTGCCTTGGACTCATGCAAGTGCGTCGAAGGCAGCGGCTCAACAACCGATCGTCGGCTGCTCATTGACGAACCGAGTTGCGCGACCGCGCCCACGGGCCCTGGTGGCACGCTGCAACCGAATTGGTGCGGCCAAGAGATTTCTTCTGGTGTGGGCAACAACGTTTGCCTTGCCCACGAGAGTCCGGCCTCGGCAGTGGTCTGGGTGCATCTCCTCGACCAACATCGGCGACCCTTCGTCATCGATCCAGCCGTGGCGAGTAGCGACATCAAGATGGAGCTCTGTGGCCTCACGGGCGGATGCACACCTGGCTCGGGCAACAGGCCATTCTTTGTCGATCCATCAAACCCCATACCGGGCGTACCGCTCTTAAACGGCGCAGGAGCACCTACGGCGAGTGTGTCTCTTGCCACGGGGACACTCTTGGCTTCCAGCCGACCCGGAACCTATTACGCACACCTCGCCCCGGACCTCCTCGATGGAAGTGCGGGCACCATTCCGTGGACGATTCGAACCACCGTCACCAAGACCGACACCAACAGCACGACATGCATCTCCTCCACACCAACAACGATCGACACTCGAGTCATTGTTCGCGACGCGGGCAACGGCAACCACTGCGATTTTGAGAGCGACAATGACCAGATGGGCTTTGTTCGCATTCGCGCGCGAACGCCTAGTGGAGCTCCTCTCATAAACCGCGACGTGCGCTTGGGGTACGCCAATGATTTGCGATTTGCTGTGAAGTTCGAAGAGAGCATCACCAACACGCCCAGTGGCACCAACCTGAAGCAGACCGACAACTTTGGCGAGGTAACCTTTATCGATTACGGCAACTACATGAATGGCGGCGAAGCACAGGACGTGAACACTGGCTCCTTCCAGCCAATGCACGTCTACGTGCAATGTCCATCTGGCTTGCAGGAGTTCCCCGTCGACTCATCCCTCGTCGTCGCGAACTGCCTTTAGTCTAAGAGTTCTTTGCACAGCGGCTCACTTGTGGAGCCGCTCGCTGCTACGATTTACCCAATGGCGATTTGCCCCAAATGTGAGCGTGAAGCCCCCGCGGGTGCGCGCGCGTGCCCCCATGATGGCGCGCTTCTTTCGGGCGATCCGGCAAGCGCTACCGGCACTTTGATCCGAGCTACGCCTCCTCCACCTCGGGACCCGCCCGAGAAACCAGCGCGCAAGGTGACCGCGGCCAAAGGCTCGCCAGCCAATGCTGGTGCCGCTGCCGCCGCCGAGCAGCGTCGCACCGATCTGGACGCCATCCTCGCAGGAGAATCACAACCCATCGTCGCAGGTACGTTGATGGGCGAGTACGAAGTGACCGTAAAACTCGGAGAAGGCGGCATGGGCGAGGTGTATGCCGCCGTGCATCCCATCATCGGAAAGAAGGTTGCCATCAAGGTGCTCTCCGACGCCGTTGCAGCCAATCGAGAAGTGGTGCGGCGATTTGTGGATGAGGCTCGTGCCGTCAATCAGATTGGGCACGCAAACATCGTCGACGTGTTCTCCTTTGGTCAGCACTCCGATGGGCGACATTTTTACGTCATGGAGCATCTTGAGGGATGCAGCCTTGAGGACGAAGTGTGCAACCGCGGAACTCTTCCCGCGGAGGAGATTGTCGACATCGTTGTGCAGACGTTGGGCGCGTTGCAGGCGGCTCACGACAAGGGAATCATTCACCGCGACCTCAAGCCCGATAACATTTTCCTCACTGAGGACTCGCGAGGGCGCGGCATCAAGCTGCTCGACTTCGGCATCGCCAAACTCAGCGGCGAAGAATCTCGATCTCGCACTCAAACCGGCGTAGCTCTGGGAACTCCTGACTACATGTCGCCGGAGCAATGCCGCGGCACCCAGATCGATCTGCGAACCGACATTTACGCGGTAGGTGTGATGCTCTATCGGATGTTCACGGGACACTTTCCCTACGAAGGTGTCAGCAATGTGCTTGAGCTGTTTATGAAGGTTGCGCATGAGGCGCCAACAAAGCCGAGCGCTCACGTATCCATGTCAGCGGCTTTCGAAACGATCATTCTCAAATGCATGGAGAAAGAGGCCTCGGCTCGATTCTCATCCGCGAATGAGCTTGCAGAAGAACTCTTAGGTGCTCTCGACGCGCCGGGCGCAAGCGTTCGCTGCGAGCCAGGATCCTTGGCCGAGCAGACCTCGAGCGTGGTCGAAGGCGCAACTGCAGACATGGCGGCGGCCAGCTTTGGGACTGGGCAAACGCTCATGGCGCCGGAGGGCGAAACCGGTGAGCAAGCGGTGGCAGCCATATCACCAACCTCTGCGGGACAGAAGCCAGAAGAGGTTCCCACCGAGCAAGCCGAAGCAACACCGCCCAAAGACGTGGAGCCAAGGCGCTCACGGGTGGCGCCCATCGCTGGTGCCAGTGTGGTCGCCATTGCCGCCGTTGCGTTCTTTGTGACTCGAGGATCTTCCGACAAGCCAAAGGCCACTCCTGCGAAGGTGGTTGCCGTGGTTGTCGACGCTGGCATGGCGATGGTGCCTGCGCCAACACCCACCGATGCCGCCAATGCTCCGATTGCCATCGATGGCGCTCCGATTGAAGTTGCAACCGGGGGCGTGGTGATCCGCACCAAGAATCGCAAGGCCGAGGTCTTGATCGATGGCGCTCCCATCGGAGTGGGCAAGAGTGTTTCCATCGCATCGCTTGCGGTTGGTGCTCACACGGTAACGGTTCGAGCACCTCGATTTCAGGAGCAGACGTTTGAGATCGCGATTGTCGAAGACGAGATTCTTGAGAAGGAATTGACTCTCAAGAGGGTCAATTCAGGGAGCGGCAAGAATCCGACAACCAAAGATCCAGAGGATCCGGACAAGAATCCGCAACTCATAAAAGACAAAGACAAGACCATCCGTTGGGATTTACCGAATTAGCGACGCTGCAGAGGCTCGTTGGGGCTTCATGTTGGGAGGACAGACGATGAAACGAAACTGCACTCGGTGGTGCCAAGGCATTCTCGTACTGGGACTCGTTGCCTGGTTGGGCCTAGGCACGGCACAGGCTGATAGTTTTTCTGATGCGCGCAAAGCCTACAAGAGCGCCGAGAGTGACTACGCTAAAGGAGCCTTCTCCAAGGCCGCAGAAGGCTATCGCGCAGCGTTTCGAATGAGCCGCGCGCCCGTGCTGCTTTTCAATATTGCGCAGAGCTTGCGGCGGCAATTCCAAAAAGACGGCAACTACGATCACTTGGTCGAAGCAACAAAGCTCTACAAGGAGTTCATTGATAAGGCGAATCCCGATCCGCGTGAGCGCGCCTTGGCCGACGAGAACTTGGCTGAGGTGAGGGCTCTCTCCGTCGATGAAGCAAAGAGACGCTTTGCCAATGCGGATCAGGCAATGAAGGCCAGCCAGTTTTCAAAGGCCCTAAGCGAGTACGATGCCTCCTACGAACTTTCCGGATACGTGCCGGTGCTTTACAACATGGCCCAAGCGCATCGTCGCCAATTTGAAGTCGATGGAAAGCTTGAGCATCTCGCAAAGGCTGAAGCGTTGGTGCGCTCCTATCGATCCTCGGGCGGCAGTCAGGTTGACCCCACGGTTCTCGAAGAACTGCTGAGCGATCTCAGTGGGCAGCGACAGGAGTATCAGCGCAAGCGCGAGGCCGAGGCTCGCTCCCAAGAGTCAAAGGAGATGCGGTCAGCGCGCACCCAGTATGAACAAGGAGATGGCAAGGCTGCCTTGGCCTCGCTTGAGATCGCACACAACACACCGGGCATTTCTCGTTTGGAGCTTGTGCAGATGTATCGCCTGCGAGGTCAGGCCGCGATGATGGCGGGCGACCAGGCCCAGGCCGTCGATGCCTTTAAGAGGTATCTCGCTCTGGAACCTGCCGCAGACGGCACCGGTATCAGCGAGCAATCCTCGCCGGCATTTGCAGCCGCAAAGGAGTATTGGAGTCAGCGCATTCCACTGACGGTAGAACACTTGCCGCCAGGCACCGTTGCCCCCAAGAAGAAGGTCGTGGTGCCAATTCGAATCGCTTCCGATCCGATGAAGATGATCGAGCAACGCGAGCTTCGCTATCGCAGGGAAGGCGCCGATTCGTGGACCACTCTGTCCATGCGCAACGAGACCTTGGAAGTCGAGTTGCCCGCGAACCCAATGCCGAAAGAGGGCAAAGAGTACAAGATGCAGTACTACATCACTGCAACCGATTCAAAGACGGCCGAGCTTCACACGCTTGGAACGGCCAAGGCGCCGCTCGCGTTCTTGGTGAGCAAAGACGCTATCGTTCGCCCGCCGCCGCTTTACAAACGTTGGTGGTTTTGGGCGGGCGCAGGAGCGGTCCTTGCGGGCAGCATCACGACCTACGCAATCATCAAGTCCAACGAGTTGCCGGCTGTTGAAGTCGGCGACGTATCGGAGGGCTTGCGATGAATCGACAACGTACCTCTGTGGCGCCACTCTTGGCGCTCATAACGCTTCTTATGATGTTGGGCGCGTGCGCCGAGCGCACCTACGTACTCGTGACAGTCGAAGTTGATCCGAGCATTACCGAACCCATCACGGAACTGCGCTTTGACAGTTTGGTTACCAATGGTGTTGAGGTCTTCAATCAAGACAGTCAGCGCTTTGCGGCTGGCGGCAAGCCCATCAAACTGCCCCAGTCGTTCGTAGTCTTGGCCAACGGCTGGGGCAAGAATGGCGAAACGGTGGGCATGGCCGTTGAGGCCTACAATGCCGATGGAATCGTGGTAGCCCGTGCGCGAGGGCAGGCCATTATTCTCGAAGGTCGGGAAAGTTCTGAGCAAGTGTTGCTGCAAGCGCCGTGCAGCATTGCGACCGAGTGTCTGGATGGGCAGGCGTTTTGCGACAACCCGCATGTGTGCAACTGCGAAGGCCCAGACTGCTTAACCGGGTTCTGTGACCCCGTTGTGAAAGACGACGGCAACCAGTGCACGGAGTTTACGTGCGATGCGACGTCACAAACTGCGAGCAACGCTCCAACCGGTGAGGGCAATGCCTGCGGAACGGCCGCCTCTGGAGCGCCCTTGTATTGCGGACAAGGCATCTGCAAGGAGCCTGAGTGCGGTGACTTCATCGTCGATGCGATTACCGGCGAGGAGTGCGACGAAGGCCAAGCAAATAGCGATTCAGAGCCAGGAGCATGTCGCGTAGATTGTAAGAAACCATCGTGTGGCGACGGTGTCATCGACAACGTTCCTGCATTTGGCGTCGTCTACAACGAAGAGTGCGACGAGGGCGCAGCCAATGTTGTGGTCGAAGATGGGGTTGAAAACGAGACGACCTTTGGCAGCGCCTGCCGCCAACGTGTGACTCTAGAGGATGGAACCGGTGCCGAACTTGGTTGTGCCTTGCCTCGCTGTGGCGACGGCGTAATCGATGCCAACGAGCGCTGCGACGACCATGACTCTGTGAACGGCGACGGATGCAATCCAACGTGTTCGCTATTGGGAAGCGTTCAGATCATCGCAGGTGCGCATGGCGGTCCAGGAGACACCGATGGGGTTGGCGTGGATGCGCGATTGCGACTCTTGGAACCAGCAGGCACCGCAGTGATTGGGGACACGCTCTTCTTCACATCGTCGGATGTACAAAGTCCGCCCTCGGTGATTCGAACCATCGCGTTTCCGGAAGCGCAAGTGGATACCGTCGCGGGCACTCTCGGTGTCGAAGGGCACGCGGATGGAGCCCGCTTTGATGCCTTATTCAAAGATCCAAGAGGGCTCTCCGCAGTTGGAACCGAAGTCTTCATTGCCGATCGAGAAAACCATCGCATCAAGGTTTTTGACACGGGTACCGGGACCGTCCAGACCCTCGCGGGAACAGGCATTCCAGGCGCAGGCGATGGTGCGGTCGTTTCCGCAACGCTCGCCGACCCAACGTTTGTGGCAGCCCGCAACTCCAATGAAATTATTTTCATGGATACAAGGCCCTCGAATGGCTGCCGCCTGCGCAGTCTCGATCGGGGGGCGGGAAGCGTCACAACGCTAGCCGGCAGCAACTCCTGCGCCTTGCCGATCGGAAGCAACTTCGGCCGCGTCGGTGGGATGGTTCTGGCCAACGACGGCAACGTGTACATTGCGGATACCAACATCATTCGAAGAGTCGAGTTTTCGCCGTTTGCGCTAACCGATATCGCGGGCGTCTTTGGCCCTGCGGAATTTGTCGATGGCCCCGGCCCCGGGGCACGATTTGCAACGCCAAACGGCTTGGCAGTAGACGGCACCGACCTCTACGTCGCGGATACCGACAACAACGCCATTCGGCGCATCGATCTGTCTGTGAATCCGGTGGAGGTCTCAACGCTAGCGTTTGACGTGCCACTCGATGCTCCCACTACCGTTGCCATTGTTGGCAACACCATCGTGATTGCTGAAGCCTCGTCTGCCTCCTTCTACTCGGGAACGTTGGGCGGCAACCCAATCGCTCTGAACATCTTGGCTGGGCGAAATGAAAACGCTGGCAGCGCAGATAGCACCACAGCGCTCAATGCGCGGTTCGACGAGCCGTCGGACCTGAGCATGTTGGCGAATGCTCCAGATACGCTCTATGTCGCCGACCTGGGCAATGAGGTTGTGCGCACCATAGACCTCGCCTCCGCAGATCTTGCCGTGGAGACGTTGCCCCAAAACTACAGTCTCGTTTCCTCGATTCGCTTGGCTGCCAACACGGATAGGCTCTTTGTGATGGTTGCAGAGACTGGGCGCACGCTCATCCACAGTCTCAACGTCAGTGCCTCGCCAGTCGTCATCGACCAGACAGCGGAATTCCCCTCTGCCTTCCTAGAGGGGATAGCCGAGTTTGAGGGATTTGTGTACGCAGCGGAGCCCAACAACAGTCTCATCAAGCGAATGAACGCAAGCACGGGCGACGTAGAGCTCTTTGCAGGCGTTCTTGGAGAAAACAATGTGGCCGATGGTCCGATTTCTGTCGCGAGATTTCGCAGGCCCTACGCTCTCGTCGGCTGTGCTGGTGATTTGTATGTAGCGGAGTCTTCGGAGTCCGCAAGCGTCTTAGAGTCGCACGTGATTCGCAAAATCGACTTCTCCCAAGATCCTACCGTCGTGACTACGATTGCAGGGTTTGCGACGTCGGCTGGGCACGTGGATGGCTTTGGGTTGCAGGCGCGCTTTGATCGACCAGAGTCGCTTGCTTGCGATGAACGCGATCCGAACAATGCCATTCTCTACGTAGCCGAGCGCGGCACCCAGACAATTCGGCAAATCGAACTGAGCAGTGGTCGAGTTTCCACCCTAGTTGGAATCTCCTACCAAGGCGCGACCATTGATGGTCTCGGCACTGAGGCAGGCTTCAACAATCCCCAAGGTCTTTTCTTCGACCCAAGCCGAGGAGACCTCTTTGTGGTCGACTCCAACGAGAATGTCGTGCGGCGCATCCAATGAGCAATTCGTTATTAGCCAGTGCCGTACTCACCGCCGACCCCGCCATTGTTTGGCGGGACGTTGCTGGTGAGGTTGTTTTGCTCAATCCGAAGTCAGATCGCATCATGGGCCTGAACGGATGCGGAGGCGAAACGTGGAAGCTGCTCGATGGCGAGCGAAGCCTAACAACGATCGCGCATGCGATTTCGGAGCGATTTCGAGGAGACTCAGAACAAGTCTTAGCCGATGTCATCGCCTTCGCGACGATTCTCGTGCAACGCGGTTTAGCTACGAGTCGCTAGCGAACGCGATTTCGCTAGCGAACGTCTCGTCGTGATGCGCCGCGCTTTGTGAGCATGACGAGGTCGCGACGGCCTTTGATCGCCGATTCCTTCATGCGCAGGGCCCCTTTGGGAGGATCGATTCCCCGCGACATCTCGTGTGCCTCGGCCCGATTGCAGGCGTCGGCCACGGGCCCTTTGAAATTGCCGTGTTCTAGGAGTGCTTGCGCGCTACACCGTCCGCAGTAGCCCTGGCGCGTGCAACTGCCGCACTCGCCCTGTAAGTCCTTCACGCTGAAGGAGCGAATTTCTTCGAGCACCGGCGACTCTCGCCAGATTGTGTCAAAACTCTGATCGCGAACGTTGCCGGCAGCGATTGGAAACATGCCACATGGAAAGACGTCTCCGTTCGCGGCGATTTTCACAACTCGGCGGCCGATGGCACACGGAGCTTCATCGCCGCCTTGCCGTCCAGGCAAAACCGGAATTGCGCGCCCTAGCCGCGGTTCAGAAAAGAGCTTTGCCACCGCGGGAATGGATGCGCGAGAGGATAGGGGCTCGGTGCCGCCATCGTGCCGCGTGTTGATCGATGGATCCACGCTCACACCAACGCCCATCCGTCGTGCCGCATCGATGAGGTCAAGGTGAGAATCCTCAGCACCGGCAAGGAGCGGGCTCTTGATGGCAACAGGGACACCCGCTTGCCGAAGCAGAATTGCGGATTTAAGACTTTTACGAAGCGAACCTGGTCGCTGCGTTATCTTGTCGTGAACCTCGCTGCGAAGGCCATAGATGGAAATCTCGACGGCTGTTGGGGCAAGAGCGGCAATGCGCGCGATCATCTCGCGAGTAAGAAGAGTTCCAGAGGTGTAAAGTCGAACAGCGAAGCGACGTTCTTTCGCTGCCGCAATGAGCTCGAAAATATCCTTGCGCAGAAAGATTTCGCCGCCCGTTAACGTGAGGAACATCGCGCCGGCATCGCGCAAAGCATCAAAGACGGCGATGAGTTCGGCCGTCGAAAGTTCGTTCTTGGGCGGGTTCTTGATGTCCAGGTAGCAGTGCACACAATCCATGTGACACCGACCCGTAATCTCAACGAGTGCTTGCAGAGGGGTGTATTGCTCACTCGCTCGCTGGGCGAGGGCAGAGAAGCCACCGGCGCTCACGTAAAAAGAGGCCCCGGCAAACATCCGGGGTTGCCCTCAAATTGCGTGCACGAGACGCCAAATCCAACGGGCTCATAGGGCTCTTCCCACACGATCGCGGGAGCCTCGTAGGTTTCCTCGCTCTCCTCTACCGAAGGAGATTTAGGGCCAGTTGCCATGGCACTATTCTATCAAGCTCAGGTTTGGTGGCAAACCGTCGATTTGGGGCTCTAACCAAGACTCGATCGCTTCGATGGATTCTAGCTGCACACCAAAGAGCCGCTCGGAGCCCAAACCAACGACCTGATCCGCCAAGATCATTACGCTATCCTGTGCACTGGGTAAGAGTGGCCCAACACAGGACATGAGCTTTCCCAGAGCTCTACCCGGTGATAACGGCAAGAGAGCGTTCGGGGCACCCTGTCTGGGAAAGAGGAGTGCCGCAGCCGGAGCCGAAGCCGGGGTCGCTCGCCAATAGGGTGTCGAGTGACACACAAGTTGCCCATCACATAGAACGAGTGCAATCGCTTCATCGCCGAGAACAGTGCCCTTGAGGTTTTGGCTGATGGTTGTTTTGCCAACACCAGAGGGGCCCGCAAAAACCCAAGCGCGACCGCCTCGCACGACCGCTGATGCGTGGAGTAGCAAGCCACCGTGGTCGACGAGTTGGCGCGACAAGATGTAGCGAAGCACCGCATCGAGGCACCTCTCAAGACGCGGTGCCTCGAGGCTTGCGTGGCTTCCATCGCTCTTGATGAGTGCGGAAAAGCCTGCGGATGAAAGGCGGAATACGCCCTCTGTAACGACGTTCTCGAGGGTTTCGCCCGACCACGGTATGCCTTGTGGAGGGGCGTAGAGAGCCAGCTCGATGGTGGCGCTCGGGGACTGGCAGGGCCCGACAAGAAATGGGCCATAGCGGCCATCGATCATGTCTGCATCCTCCGCATCTCCCCGCAAGAGAATCGAAATTCCTGCAATCGAAAGGCAGCGTTTCATGCGACCTACCGGCGACGTGAGAGGGCGCGCAAGCCGCGCATTGCCACCATGACGGCTGATGCGCTATGCCGAAGTGCTGGCTCAGAAAGATTCCAACCAACGCCCTCACAGACCACACCTACGACCGCCTCGGAGGGGACTGGCGCATCCTGGGTGGGACTGGCAATACCCTGGGTCACAAGGGTGCCGGCGTTGGACTTCATGACTCGGTGCACCACCACTTGCTTGCCAAGCTCCACCGCGACAATCGCGCCCCGTAGGCTCTCGCCAGCAGATACCGGCCGAAGGTGCGCCTTGGAACCGCTCGGAAGCAGTGGGAACATAGAGTTGCCGCGCATTCGCAAGGTTGTGTGCCCCTCTGTACGAAGACGAGTTCGCAGGACCTCGGCGTCCATGCTGCGAGCGACTAGTTCCACGTCCGGGACACTATCACACCGATTCGTTTAGGCGACCGAGCAATTGCTTTGCTACCGGCAAATTGGGGTCGATCTCAAGTGCTTGGCGAAGGTGGTAACGCGCACTCTTTTGATCCGCATCGGCCGCGCACAGCAGTGCGAGTGCCACGAGTGCATTTGGCCAAGGCCGGCGGCCAAGTAAGAACTCTTCTGCGATGCCCCGTTCCTTGGCCGCAAGCTCCGCGCGATCGCCGCCCTTGTCGGCTCCAGCACGAAAGCGCGCCCAGCATAGATAGGCCTCGTAGACCGGGTGATCTGGGTGGTTGCGGCAGGCACCGGCGATGCCTGATACCGCCTTAAACGCCTCGCCCGCCACAAGCGCCGCCTGGCCTCGCCGAAAGAACTCTTCTGATACGCTTGGGTCTTCTACTTCTAGCGCCCAAGGACAAGTGAGTTCATTTTGCCGAGCGAGAAGGGCGTCGTTGTATCTTCCTCGACTCGCGACATCCATCAGCGTCTGACGTGCGGTAAGCACTTGCTGCCAGTTTGCTGCGACCAAGCTGTTTAGATCGCCGAGATCGATGCTACTGAGACGTTCGGGGGAAAATCGCATCGAGAGCGTCCGCGCCGCGTAGTCGACGGATTGCGCGGATGCATCGCGGGTCACCTCGAGCACCTCGTAGTAGCTTGCGTTGGAGAGTCGTTTGTTTCGAGCTTCGAGATGCCGACGCATGGTCGCCGTGTGCTTGCGCGCAGGCGTACTCTCGTTTGGCGGTGTTTTTGAGCAGAGCGCCGCACCAGCCGAGATTAGGCCCCAAAGGAGACGCCCCACCATCTCGCCATCCTTGGAAGAGACCAAGCGCTGCACGGTTTTTGTACCGTCAAGTAGGCTGCAAACTTCGATCTCGGGAACGTAGAGCGCTCGCTGTTCGCGAAGTGTTGCCACAACGTCATCTGCCGCGGTTACGTAATCGTGAACATGCCAGCGCAAGCACTCGCGGACCAACTGCAAGTCGACCCCACGCGCGCCTTTCACAATGCGCGCTGTATCGGTGTCGGGGTCGATGCTCTCTCCAAGCGCCAAGACGGCTCGTGCATACGAACTCGACATGCGACCAGCAAACCGCATGCGAAGCACGTCCCGAAGCTCCGCCTCCATCGCGTCCCCTGTTGCCGTGTTGAGAACGAAGTGACAGCGAGCATTCATCGCTCTGGCGTGGGCCTCGGTCGAGGAGCCAACCATCAAGACTCCTGGAGGGGGATCGTGATCACGCCAGGCAACCGCCGCATCGGCCGCACCGGGAGACTCCGCGTCCAGAACCACAACATCAGCCGCAGTGCCGACATCTGTTGGTCCGTCCGCGCTGCCTCGGTCCCAAGTCACATCATGGCCTCGTTGTTCGAGAGCCTCTTGCAGCGGCATGGCGGCGCCCAGGTCAGCCAGTGAGAGAATGATCGTTGCCAAGGCCGGAATTTTTGCAGGCAATCAGCCTCGAGGGCAAGGAAGACGCTATGCTTGCAGCGAATGTCGTACGGAGGTCGATGCTTTGCGACGCTCTGCGCGCTTCTCCTCTGCCTGTTTGTGGCGCGCACAGGTTGGGCTGACGATGAAACCAACAAAGCTGCAGCCAAACTTGGTTCCTACGAGCGTGGAGCACTGGACTACGCCCTAAAGGCTCGTGGGCTCACCGTCGAGGACTCACCCGAGGGCAAGCTTCTCGATCGCATTGTCGTCGTTAACCTCGACGTCTTTGGCAAAGCCGAAGGTGCGCTTCGCTACTTAAACTTCTTGCACGTCACGACCCGCGAGAAAGTGATTCGGCGCGAAGTTCTTTTGCGCCCGGGAGATCTCTGGGACGCCAGCGTCATATTAGAGACTCAGCGCCGGCTCAAAGATCCGCTGTTCACAAGTTTGGTCGTGCTCGTTCCGGTCAAGTCAGAGAAGGCCGCTCGTGTCGATGTGCTCGTGGTTACGCGAGACATTTGGAGCCTTCGCATGAACTCGGCGTTCGAATACTTGCAGGGCAGTTTGATAGGCGTCCAGCTTTCCGTAGCAGAGAACAACATCTTCGGCTTGCGCAAGCATGGCGCGTTTGTCTTTGACATGAATCAGGGCAGCTTCACGTTGGGGCCGCAGTACGTAGATAAATTCTTAGTCGGCACTCGTCTTCAACTAACGACTCGCCTTAATGCAATCTTCTCACGAGAGACTCGGGAGTTCGAAGGCACGTCGAGCGGTACGAGTTTGGCGTATCCGCTTTGGTCGTTTCGACAAAAATGGGGCGGTGATGTCAGCATGACTCACTCCAACTTCATTTCACGGTCGTTCTTTGGCGCAGATCTCGAACCCGTCGATTTGGATACGACTCCAGAAGAAGAAGCTCTGCCGAGGATCTTCTCTGTTCGCAGCCTGAGACTCACAAGCCGTGTGCGGCGCTCGTTTGGTCGGAGTATCAAGCAAGACGTTAGCCTTGGGCATAGCCTCTCGGTCTTTCGACCAGACTTTGTTGAAGGCTTTGAAGCAACGGATGCAGAACGCGAGGCATTCGCAAACCAAGTGTTTCCGCGATCCGAAAGAGTGTCAGCGCTTTTTGCGCGCTACCGTCTCTTTACGCCCAAGTTCGTCATGTACCGAAACCTCAACAGTTTCGACTTGGCAGAGGATGTTCGCTTGGGGCCGGATATCTCGGTCGGAGTTTCTCTGGCGCTCAAGCCTCTCGGATCGGAAAACACCTTCTACCAGCCAGACTTCTCTGCGTCCTACGTACTCGATCTCGCAGGGGACGGATTTGTGCGCGCAGCTAGCGGAGCCAGCACACGAATTCAAGACGGGGAGTTGATCGACAACTTCTCCACCTCGTCGCTAAAAATCGCCACACCAAGAATTGCAGACGCCTTTCGTGTGGTTGCCAAGGCTGAACTTGGGCTGCGTCTTCGCGAGCGCGGGAATGGACGCTTTCGTCTCGGAGGCGCCAACGGTCTTCGCGGCTATCTCATCTCGGAGTTCACGGGGCAAAAGCAGATCCTGACCAATCTCGAGGTGCGCTCCATGCCTCTGCGGCTTCTCTTTGCTCGCGCCGGCGGCCTGTTGTTTTGGGATATGGGGCACGCCGCCAATCGGCTCGAGCAACTGCAAATGAAACACAGTGTAGGCTTTGGCCTGCGAACACTGGTTCCCCAGCTTCAACCTATTGTCTTTCGTTTTGACTGGGCCTTTCCCCTCCAGGAGGCATCCGCAGGCTTTCCTGGGCGCATTAGTGCTGGCGTAGCACAAGTGTTCTAGGCTAAGCGCGGACCACACGACTATGAAACACGCCCTACGATTTGCTCTGTTGCTGCTCACCATCACTACCTCTTGCAAAGGCAAAGAGGCTGAGGCGCCGCCCGAAGCACCCGAGGTTATGACGAAGGCCGACCCAACGTCGCTCATGCACGTGTCCGCCAGCCTTGTCCTCAGTGAGTTGGCGGCCCTTGAGTCCGAGAAGGATGTCACCTGCTGGACGAGCTTCCGTCAACTGGATTGGTTTATCGCCGAGAAGAGCTACGACGAATACGCCACGCTGGCGAAGGTGCGCGCGATCAAGGCGCTGGTTCGCGCTGCATGGGCCAAGGCTTCTGCAGCCTCTTCTGGCGCGAACGTGAGCGCTGCCGATATTGCCGCCGTTGTCGAGTTGCCAAACATCTCGCTTGAGCCCTCTCAATCTACCGAGTTTGCCGAGTTCACTAACGACATCGGACTTAAGAACTATTCTGACTATCAGAAAACCGCAGAGCATTGGCGAGTGGTGCTTGCAGTGGTGCAGGACGAGATGTATGAGACCGGTGGCAAGCCACAGCTAAAGCCACTCCAATCAGAGGGGTTGCAGAGCTTGGCGGACGTGACGACCACGCTGAGCCTGATGCTGCTCAAAGAGTCGGCGATGGCGGCGGAAGAGAATCAGAGCGAGTTCATTGGCGGCGAACACGTGAAAACTGCGTATCAGGCGATTGCTACCGCACATGATCTTGGCAGCGCGCCACGAAAGCGAAGCGCAAGCACCGCATCGGTCGTCAAAGACCACCTTCAGCCTCTCACGCGCACTCTCTTGGATGGCAAGTACCGAGCGCTCAAGGCCTTCAATCACGGTAGTAAGGGCACTGCCAAGGGGCCCTCAAGCGAGCCCACGGCGCAGGGGATTCTCGAAGATCTGAATCGAGTCGCCCGCATGCCCCTCACTGCTGAAGCGGTGACGCTCTTGCAGCGTCAACTCCAGTCGTTCGTGCACTTTGTCGCTGCGGGCTACAATCCAATGCGCTCAGATAATTACCTAAGCGACGGTTCCTTTGCCAGCACGGCAATGGTTCGCAAAGGCTACCTGAGTACCAGCGAAGTGCAGAACGCTGTGATGCAGCTCTTCCCCCATCGAATGATGAACAATGGGGACATCGTGGTGCGTTATGAGCCGAATCCGGGCCCCATGACAAAGATGCAGATCGAGCCAATCGAGATTCGCATTCTCGACCACGAAATGAACGGCGTGCGAGATAGCGGTATCCACTGGTTGGTTGCGCGAACGGTTTGGGACGAGCGCGCGTTCGCAATGGATCCATTTGCCGCCGAATACCTCACCGAAGTGGTGTCGATGATGATGGCCACTTGGATGCACCGCGGTGAGCAACTCGCGAAGGAGATGGGCAAGAGCGAGGTGGATGGCGAAGTTGCTGCACGCGTCCAATCCAAGCTCTACGTCATGGTTCCGCCGAAGGACCCGAGTGCCGGAGCGTGGCCGGCAGAACGAGCGGCAGCAAAGCCGGCTGCCTTGGCCGAGTATGGAAACGGATTCTTCAAGGACGAGACCGAGTCCAGTGGTTTGCCGACAGCGCTTGCCGACTTTAATACTCAAGGGGAGCGCGTTGCCAAGGATGGCAGCAGCGCTGCGACATCATTCGACTTGCAGACCATCATGGGCGGAGGAATCGCGGTTGGCGACGTCAATGGCGATGGTTACGAAGACCTTTACCTCACGGGGGAATCTCTCGGTCGCTTGTATCTGAATGACGGCAAAGCGCGTCCAGGGCACTTCTCCGACGTGACAGAGAAGTGGGGCTTACCTGCAATCGATGATGGCCACGGAACTCTCTTTTTCGACTTTGAAGGCGATGGGGACCAGGACTTGCTCGTATTGCGAAGCAAGAATGCCTCAGCACTCTTCTTACAAGACCAAGGCGTGTTTACCGACGCTGCCGCTTCGCTGGGGCTCTCGACACACTATGGTGCTCACGTCGCTCATGTCTTTGACTACGATCGCGATGGGGACCTGGACATTCTCGTCGGCTACTACGGGAGCAAAGAGGCTCATGATGCGAATGGCCAAACTCGCAGCCTACCTTCGATGGATGGGCGCAACGGGTCGGCGAATCAGCTGTGGCGCAACGATGGCGGCGCCGTTACCGAAGTCGCTGCCGCGGCCGGAGTCGGCGATGTTGGTTGGGCCTTGGCGGCGGGCAGCTTTGACTACGACTTGGACGGCTATCCAGACCTCTACCTTGCGAACGACTTTGGAGCCAACGTGATGTATCGAAATCGGGGCGACGGTACGTTTCAAGATGTCACCGAAGCCCTTGGCACAGGGGATCGAGGTAGTGGAATGAACGTCGATGTTGCCGACGTGAATCACGATGGCAAGTGGGACTTCTACGTCACCAACATCGACATGTTCTCGAAGAATATCAAGGTCGTCTTTCCAACCGATGAGTCGACCATCGATATCAATCAATCGCTCACACGGGCGTTCCAATACCTAACCGGAAACAAGCTCTACATGAGCAACGAAGAGGGCGGCTTTAGTCCCGAAGAGCATTTGCGATTCGAACCACACGATCGGGGATGGGGCTGGGATGCAGCATTTATGGATGTCGATAACGACGGCGACGAAGACATGTATGTGACCAATGGCTGGGTTCAGGGCTCGTACGCTGGCGGCCAGAAAAACCAGTTCTACATCAATCACAAGGGGGCCTTCTATCTCGCCCCTGAGACCGGCGCCGAGGCCTTTGCAGGCAATACCCGCAGTTCCGTTGCCGTGGACATCGATAACGACGGTGACCTAGATCTTGTGGCGAACAACTTTCGTCAGGGGCCTCGTGTACTGCGAAATACGCTTCGTAGCTCCAATCGTTGGCTGCGCTTCTCGCTCGCCGGGAAGGGGAAGAACCCCAAGGCGATTGGCGCTCGCATCCTGGTTACGGCCGGCAAGCGCTCGCTCATGCGGCAGACCAGTGGAGGGCGGGGCTACCTTGGGCAGGGCTCATCAGTACTTTCCCTAGGCGTGGGGACCGCAAAGACCGTAGACGTGAGGGTGTTTTGGCCCGATGGAAGTGAGAGCAGTGCAACCGGGCTCTCAACAAACAAACAACACCTAATGGTGCAGGAGTAATACGATGCAGGGCCATTTCTGGACAATCGTTCCGCACCTTCGAGACAAGCTTCGACCGCCGAAAGCACATGGGGTTCCATGGCGGACCGTTCTCAATGACCCCGATGTTGGGCAAGTGCAACTCACGGGTGTCTTGAGCGAGGTGCCGGGAGCGGATCGTCTCGTCGTGATCGTCCACGGTATGGGGGGGAACGCGAAGAAGGGCTACGTAACCCGACTTGGCAATCATGCGAATGCGTTGGGGCTTTCGACACTGCGACTCAATCTGCGAGGAGCCGATCAACACGGCCAAGATATCTATCATGCGGGGCTGGTCGCGGATATGGCGGCCGCTGTTGCGAGCCCTGAACTTGCCAAGTATGAGCACCTGCATGCCATTGGGTTCTCACTTGGTGGGCACATGGCTGCCAGCTATGCGCTCAATCCCGATCCGCGTATGCGCTCGGTCGCGGCGCTTTGCTCGCCAATGGATCTGGGGGCAGCCTGCGTACACATTGATCGTCCGAGCCAGGTGCTCTATCGCAGACATCTTCTTAGTGGCCTGAGAGGTAGTGTTGCCCGACTTCACAGCACCCGCTCTACTTGGCTAGGCGACTCCAATCTAGGCGGCGTACGGCTCATGCGGGAATGGGATGAGTTGGTAACGGCGCCGCGTTTTGGCTTCTCTTCCCCCGAGGAGCTCTACCGCAACATTCAAATTGGCGAGCAGCTTGAGGACTTGGCGATTCCAACCCTCCTGGTGTTTGCGAAGAGTGACCCGATGGTGACAAGGGAGGCAATCGCACCAGCTCTCCGGGCCAAGAATGGCAACATTAGCCTTCGCCACGTTCCCGGCGGCCATGTTCACATGCCATCAAAGACGGGCGTGCTTAAAGACAGTCTCCTGTGGCTAACAAACAACGGCTAGAGAGTGTCTTAGAGACAAAGACTCCAGAGCCCGATTCCGAGGGCTCCAGTGAGTCCGAAGAACTCTTAGGCTAGACGCCAGACGTCTTGAGCAGGTACCGAACGAGATCACTGTGAACACTCTTGACCGCGTTCTCAAGTGCCTCTTTGCGCATGTTCTTTTCAAACTGCTTTCGGAACGAGCGCTTGGGAACCTGCACCTTGGCGCCACCCGTGAGGAACGAAATCATCTTGCCGCGCTCATTGGAAATCGCCACGCGGAGTTCACATTCAAGCTCAATCCAGGGCCCGTTGACCACGCGCTGCATGCGAGTTATCGAAATGTCGACGCCGTAGTACGGCAGGTTTAGGTCTTCGGCGATGGAGGCACTGGTCGTAAGACGCTTCGCATTACTCAGCTCGGCCAGCATCAGGGTTCGCATCACTTCGGAGCGCACCTTGCGTTCCTTCTTCGTCGCTTTCCCCGCAGCTTGATCTGCCGAGGCGCGAACCGTCACAAATAGATCGGGCTTGCGAGGCGACATCCGAGGCGACTCTTGGCCGTCCACTCGATAGTGCGCGTTGCGAATCTTTCGACTCTTCAAGTTATAGCGGTTCGAGCTCTCTGCGCTGCTGCCCGCTTCCTTGCGGATTACGCCAATGGCAACGGTTGCTCGCTTGCGAACCGTTTTGTCCTTGTCCAGAGTTGCCCGTCGCAGGGCCGGAAGAGCCCGAGAATCGCCAAGCCCACCCAGTGCTGATGCGGCAACGGCGCGCACAGACTTATTCTTATCTCGAAGAGCTGTGACCAACGGCTTGAGTGCGCGCTTGTCTTTGAGACGACCGAGGGAAACAGCAGCAGCAACACGAGCCTTGTCAGACTTTGATTTCGAAAGTCGTTGGCTCAAGTCTCCAAGCCTGTCGGCGGTTGACTCCGTTGCACTGAGACCAAGACACAACAGCACGAGCAGAAGCTGGATCCCTCGCGATGCGAGTCTTGACCTGTGCTGCGATGCGCTCAAATAGGATCCCCGGATAGACTCGACTCGTGCAGGCCACAGCAAATGCCACGACCTTGTAGCGATGCACCTAGAATACCACTCGCGTGGATCTGACTTTCAAGTTTTGCCATGCTTGATTTCGTTGTCTGCGCAAAGGAGAGCTGCAGGTACGCGCGACTACGCCAAGCAGTGATAGAGTCATGCATATTGGGGATGAAGAGATGTGATCTCTTTTTTTGCTGCGACGTTTGCCTACATGTCGGGTGCAGCCGCTGACGCAACAATCGAGACGTCGGCGCCTTCTAAGAAATTCACAAACCCCAACTCTCTACGCATGCAGGTATCGAACAAGCAGTACACAGCGATCGTTATTGGTCTCACTGTTGTCGCGATGATGTTGGTCACACGTCTGCGATACTGCGGGTCGTTTGCACTCCCGGAAAAACCAGGCAAACCCGTTGCAACGGTTACCAACGCCCAAGATGTTTCCGATCGGATCGAACTCTCCAATGACGCCTACCGCACCTATCTAAAACGCGACACCGAGACGTTTGGAATTCCCTCTGTGGTTGAACAGCAAATGACTGCGGTCTTTCCTTATCAAGAGGATCGAGAAGCGCACGTGTTGGCACCAGGAGACTTCATTGAGGTCTTGGGAATGAAACTCACCCACAGCGTGGAGAAGGTGAGTGGCTCGTCAACAAACCAAATGATGCTCACGATCGAAAACCTCGGTCACAAGCCGCTTGCCTATCGAGTGCAAACTCGGCCGAGCTCGGGGGAGGGTGCCTGCTCTCGCACGCGGCAAGTGCGTCACAACGCGTTGGCAATTCCCGCCAGTGGCACCGTCAAACGCACCGAGTGCATCTACCGAAAAGACCGCACCTTAGAAATTATCGCGGTGGAAACCATTGAGTTGCCTGAGCTTGGCTTCTTGTATTTGAGCTCGATGGACGCCCGCAACTTCGCATTGGCGGAGCGAACCATTGGGCTCCACGTGGTTCCCCTCGATGCGATGGCATGCCGGGTCCCACAAGCAGCAACCCTTCGAAAAGCGATTCTCGCCGGCAAAGTGAGTTGGCGAGATCAGGCCGATTTCTACGCCCGCCATCGCTGCCAAACCTACTCGATGCCCGTCACCTACAAGGCATTTCAGGAAGATGGCGAACATTCTTTGCCTTTTGGTGGGGGTGATCTCTAGTATGTGGGTACGTAATATTTGTATAACAGTTTTAGGTGTTTACGTAGGCCCATTGGGTGGGCTGCCAAGAGCCCGGAAAATTATATGAGTGTTCTCAGCCATTTCGGGCTTGCAGACCCTCCGATTCGCCGGCTATTGTTTCTAAACACTTAGGGGAGAAGCGCCATGCAAGGTACTGTCACCAAGTCAGAGCTCATCGAACACATTTCTGAACAACTCAAGTTGCCAACAGGCAAGGCTGAGCAAATCGTCAATTGTGTATTCGATTCGATGGTGAAGGCCCTACAAGAGGGCGAGGGCATCGAAATTCGCGGCTTTGGCAGCTTTACGGTTCGTGAATACAAAGCGTACGAGGGACGAAACCCTCGAACAGGAGAGACGGTCCACGTCGCTCCCAAGCGTTTGCCATTTTTCAAAGTCGGCAAGGATTTGCGGGAGCGTGTCAATCGCTCTCGTGAGACGGCACCAGGCGAAGGTCCAAAGGGCATTGCCTCAGCTCCGTCCAGCATGCCTGCGCCGGCTCCAAGCCCGGCACCAAGTCCCAGTTCGGATTCTGGTGGCTTTGGCGGTGGAGGAAGTGGCGGCTACGGCGGCAACGACTCCTCTGGCGGCAATCGCTTCTAGCGTTCCGGCCGGATACGTCGAGCCACCTCCGTCGAACTAGCATTGCGTTGGGCAGCGAGCTCGGCGCTTCTAGCGTTCGGTCGAACTAGCATTGCGTTGGGCAGCGAGCTCGGCGCTTCTAGCGTTCGGTCGAACTAGCATTGCGTTGGGCAGCGAGCTCGGCGCTTCTAGCGTTCGGTCGAACGAATCAATCGGGCTACGAGCCCGGCGTCGCCATGAACGCCAACCTGGTCGCCCGTCTTGAGTTCTCGCCAGGCTCGCTTGCATCCCACAATGCATGGAATGGCCAGCTCGCGCGCCATTGCTGCGCCGTGCCCAAGGTGCTCTCCGTATTCGCAAACGACGGCAACTGCACCTCGGGCGGCCAACGCGTGCGCTGGCGTAACGGTGGGAATCACCAACACCGTTTGATCTTCCGGCCCGATTGCTGGGAAATCCTGGATCCCCGCAACCCGCACCACCCGACCGGTTACGTAGCCGCCGGTGCCCACGCCGCGCCAAATCTCAGCGTTGGGTGGCAAGCGTGTTGGCAGAGGTTCCCCGCTAGCAAAGGAGAGCGGCATTTCCACGTCTCGCTGTTGCGTGAGTGTCTCTTGGGCTGCTTGGGCCGCCGCCACCATCGCCACCGGAGCGGTCTCGAGGGCTTCGCTTTTGAGAATATCTCTTAGCTGGATAAAGAAAATGTGATCCCCTATATCCCATCGCTTTGCCAGAGCAAGTAGTGCTCGGCGAACAACGTATTGCGCTCGATAGAAGAGCAGGTCATCACTCTCGCGTAGCGATTCCTGCATATCCGAGTTTGCATCGGCCGTGCCCAGGCGAATGGCAAGCGCGCGCTCCACGCGCTCTGGAGTCTCGCCATAGGTTGGCACCGACACGTCCCAGGCCGGAGCAATTGGAGCGACTTGTCGCAGGAGCTCTTGCTTGTCGAGATTGCCGGCCAAGTATCGCGCGATCCATACACTCAGCGGATTGCCCCCCTGTTGCTCGCCTGCGGCAGCCAATGCAGGTGCGAGTTCTTCTGTGTAACAGGCAAATACGCTTTTGTAGGCTTCTAGAGCATCACTCAACCGAGGAGCGACCTGACTCTCGACGGTCTTGAGTGCCGATTCCATTTTGGGAAGAAGCTCATCGTGAAACAATCGTTGTAGCGCCTGCTGTGAAAGAGCTGGCTCAACCATCCTCGACACAGAGGGCCGCTTTGCAGTGTAGAGGTAGCCGCCCACCACGCGCATATCGTATGGGGCGATATCTGCGACCTCTTGCACCAAACCAGCCTGGGCCGGAGAGAGGGGCAGGGGATTGTGTGTCGCATCGAGGCGCCACAAGCGCTTATTGTCGCCTCGGCTGAATGCAAAGAGTGCGCGGAGCTCAGAAGTGTTCTTATCTTCCAGGTCTTGTCGATGCACGATGGGGCGAGCTTGCAGTATTTGCGGCCCTTCTTCCCCCCAGACCCACTCGATGTCCAGCCCGGAGGCGCCGTCCAAGAGCTTCTCGATGGTGGTGGCCAAGCTCCACAGCGCACTGGCCTCATGACTCGATAGCGACGAACTCGGGCGTACATTTGCATCCCCTGTTTCGCGATCAATCCAAAGGGGATGCTCTCCGGGGATTTCTAGAATTGCGACTGACGATTGGGGTTGGCCAGGCGGTCGCGTGTAGAGCACTCCGCACGCAACAGTTGGAGTAACCTGCGTTTGGAGCACCATGGCAACTCGTGCCTCTTCGGTGATGCCCCGAGCCTGCAAGTAGGCTCGCACCAGCGGCGTCTTTCCCGAGTCGACAACGGTTCGGGCCGCGCGCAGTAGTGATTCGTCGTCAACCACATTGAGAACAGATTCAAAGAGGCCTGGCGCCGCTTGGTCTCGCAAGTCTTCTACGTTCGCCGACGAGCGAACTGCCAACGGAAAGCCCAGACGATTGGCCGCATCGCGAAGTACTTGGAGGTCTTCGGCTTGGTCAGCAGAAATCGCGACGGCAGGTGGGACGGGTAATCCTGCCCGCAAAAGGCGGTCGAGCGTGAGAGCTTTGCGGCCAATCTCGGCAGAGGGCGGCGGGCTGCTGGTATCGCCTAGTACTACAGGGGTCGTCACGCGCCCATAGTACAGGTCTCGAGTCGTCTAGACGACGTGGGCTGCAAGGGTTCCGCTCAGGGCTGCAAGGTTCCGCTCAGGGCTGCAAAGGTTCCGCTCAGGGCTGCAAGGGTTCCGCTCAGGGCTAGAAGGTTCCGCTCAGGGCTAGAAGGTTCCGCTCAGGGCTAGAAGGTTCCGCTCAGGGCTGCGCGAAAGCCCCCTTCGGTTGGCAGCACCGAGAGCGTTGCCGCATCGTCATCAGCTTCCTTGGTCCACAAGTAGAAGCCCAATAGCCCCGCAGCAACACCGCCCGCCGCCAAGCCCATGCCCGGGACCAGCGTGTCGTAGTTTTCGGGGCATGCGTCGTTACCACAGGTGCCGGTGTCATGAATCGCAATGAGATATGCGCCAACGCCAAGCCCCGTTGCGCCCAGAGCCCACGAACTCCAACGCCATGCCGGGCTTATGCCCTTGCTCGGAGCTTGGGAATCGCTCTTGATGCTCATGCTACCCAGCTGTGACTCCGTGTCGACGGACTGCGCGGTATCATTGGAAAGCACTTGAATGTCGTCACTGGCGGGTTTGGAGCCCGCAACGAACTGTGCAAGCTCACGAAGTTGTGATGCGGAGGGGGCGCCGTTGGAGGGCAGGGGAACGCGCGCGGATACGCCAATTTCGCCATCATCAATTTTGATCGTACTCGCTATGATGGAGTCCTTGCCTTTGAATTTGTGAAAGCCCACCAGCACGATTTCTTTGGCACCAAGGGCGCGTCCAAGTTCGAGGGTGACGCGTTTCTCGTGCTTCGCCCGTGTCTCTTCATCATCAAAGACAAAGCCCACCATCTTGCCGCTTGTGCGAAGGGTTGCATCGATGACTGGGTCGACAACGAGAGTATGAGACCGCCCGGCGGTGACTTCGGCAATATGCACACGTCCCGCTTGCGCGCCGTTTTGGGTGTAGATGCGATATCGCCCTGGGTAGAGCTGTACCTTGAGCGAGCCGATGCCCTTGTGCGCCTCGTTGATGTACACCGTTGAACCTGGCTCCGCCGCAATTTGCAGTTCGCCCTTCTCCATCGTCTGCAAGCGCTTGTTGATCTGGCGGTAGAGTTTCTCGCCCTCGGGGCCGTATTTCTTGTTGCTGACCTCACGCTTGGGGAAGGAACGGATGTACTCGGTCATGGTGGCCTCAAGCTCCACCTTGTTGCCAAGGCGTGCGTACGCCATAGAAGCGAGAATGAGCGAGTCGTAGAGATAGTCGCGAATGTCTTGTTGCCTCGCCATGGTGGCTGGCCGGCTCAGGAGCAGTGCAGTGGCACGATTTGCCGAGGCAATCGCACCTTCAAAACGCAGATCGACAAAGGCGTTGTAGGCATCGAGAGAGAGTTGGCGCGCTTCGGCAATTTGCTTACTGGTCAGTTCCTTCGAGGAAATCGAGTGCTGAGAGTGGATTCGGGTGCCCGCAACCGAGCTTCCCTGGAAGCCGTTCTGCTTCAACTCATCGAGCAGAGGTGCCAGCAGATAGTCGGCATCTCGTGGTCGAGCGCCAACATGGCTCTCAAGCACCAGGTTCAGCTGGTCTTGCGCTTGGGCCGACCTAACGCCCGCGCCAGGGGCGACGGCAGTAAGGGCAATGGATGCAATCAGAATAAGTAGTATTCGCATGTTGATGTTTCGAGGGTGCCGATCCTAAAACTGGCCAGAGAGACCGAGGGCAAACCCCGATGATGTTGGCCCAGCTGAGAAGCTGACGGAATCGTCGCTGTCATCAGCATCATTGGCCGTGAGAATGAGGGCTGCGCCAACGCCAACCAGTACGGCTCCTGTAGCCACGCCAGCGATACCGATGCTCTTTGTGTTGCGGCGGTCTGCAATGCGCGGCTCGTCAGGGCTGGGCTCGTCTTGATGAATTGCGATGAAGGTTGCCCCAGTGGTGAGTGCAGCTGCGCCGATACCGACAGAGAGCCAACCAAGCATGCGACGGGTGCCGTCGGGCTTGGCAAGTGGGTCCAGCGAAACCGTGAGGGCCTTGTGCTCGTTCGCGGCAACTGCAACCTTCTGCACTGCGACGCGGTAGCCCTTGTGCCGAATCTTGATGTCATGCTCTCCCGGACGTACGCGGTACGATTGGCCGGTAGGGCCGACCACGGTGCCATCGATGGTGAGCACACTCCCTGTTGGATTTGAACGAACATCCAAGAAGGTATCCCGGGCTTTTTCTGCGAGCTGCTTGCTGGCCATCTCGCTGACAAGTTCGCGAATGACTTCGGCCAAACGCTCTGAAGAGGAGCAGCGTTGGCAGACTCGCTGTTCCACCTGCAGAAGGTCAGCTGTGGTTGCAGAGTAGAGCTTGGCGACTACGTTTTGATCCGAGTCGGGGTCGTCGCTGATGCGGCGAATGCGCATGAGCAAGACCCACTCCGCGGGAACCATATTGAGCACATCGCTACAGTCCTCAGCTTTGGCATCTCTCAGACACTCAAGGGCGGCTTCCAGTTCAAACCCGGCGACGGTTGCATCATCAAACTCGGCAATTCCAATATTGAGTTGTCGCAAGGCGTGCGAGGCATTGGAGAGCAACAAGTCAACGCCTTCTGCACCATCGGGAAGCACGAGCACCGTGCCCACTCGAGGGGCTGCCGTCGCTCGCGCGGTACCAGCAATGAGGAGCCAGGCGGCAAGGAGGAGTGCGAAGCTATGGATGAGTCTCTTCATGGGGGACGCCGAGTGTATCGATGCAAAAAACGTGAACGTTATTTGGTTGCGCAAGAAAACGTCGAAGTTTGGGGCAGTAGTGTGTGTTGTGGAGTTAAGTACTATTCTTAGCTTCTCGTTGATCTATCGCTGCAAAACGCCTTGTCGCTCTGGTTGCCGCAGCTCAAGTCTCGACAGGGGGCATAAGAACGCGAAGTAACGTATTTGAGCATTCGCGGCAACATCTGGCCAACTTCCAGCCCGGGAGGCATTCGTGCCTTCATGGCGGCGGCGATTGTATCGGTGCTGGCACAGGCAAGTTGCGTGTCAGGATGGAAATCTCGCAAGTTCTATAAGCGTGCGCTGCACTGAGCGTCACTCGAAGCAGGCCTCGACGCGCTGGCGACTAGCGCAGTGCCCCGACCAATCTCCTGCTGGCCACTGTGTGGACAATCCACACAAAACCCGCTTGATTCGATGTGCCGGGCTACCGGCGAGCTGAAGAGATCCATGCCGTGCCCTCGGCATCGTTCTTTGGTGCTTCTATTGGGGACTTGCAACGTCTCAAGCAACTTTGGGGCAATTTAGGAGAGTACCGGAGTATGAATTCACAAAACCCATTCGTTTGCCCAACACTGCTAGCCCCATTTCTGCTGTTTCTGGTCACCGCCTGCAGTCCGAGTATCAATCCTCAGCTAAAGGCCGGCGTTGATGGGCGCCTTGCGATGGTTCAGACTTCTTCTGAGTCCTATTCGGCTGACTCTACGCCCGCAGGATATCAAGCTGGCCAATGGCTGCAGTACAAGACGCTTGACGAGAAAGGCCATCCGAGCATCATGACCTACAAGCTAATCGCGGTGCTTGACGGTGGGTTCGCCATCGAAACCGTGAGCGAGAGTTACTACTCTCGAGATGCGAGCTACATGGAAATTCGCTACGCAATTGGGGCGCCGCTGAGTTCAATCGAAGTGCTCCGCGTTGTGAGCAGCAACAACAATGAAGCACCTATCGAGATGGATGGAATGTCGCTCTCCTTGATGGACAGCATGTACAAGAAGCTAGCGGGCCAGCTCTTCTATTCCCAGGTGCCAGGCCCCTCGGGCGCATCGGTCTCTGTGCCCGCTGGAACCTTCGGCTCGTGTTCCGAAATGGATTCCACTCTATCGTTCGGCCCATGGACCTTTGCGAGCCATTCTTGGCACCATCCTGCCGTGCCTATGCACGGAATGGTCAAAAGCGAGCGCACCGATGGCAAACCTGGAAGCTCAGAACTTCTCGCATTCGCGCAGAGCGGTGCGGAGAGCGAAATTCTCGGGCGCATGTAGGGGCGTCGCAGGCGCTTTGCCGCTCAGCTTTTGCGCCTATGCGAGCGAGAGGCTATGGTTCCGGCGTGTCTCTCTGGCTGTCCAAATCCGTCGTTGCCGCAATCGCCGACCAGCTCGTCGACGGTCCTATCGCCACGGTTGATGTGCCGCGGATTCACAAGGCGCTCGGGTCACTTCGGCCAGAGATTTCTCCATGGTCTCCAGAGAGTGAGAACCTTGCGGCGCTGGTCGTGGGCGATGTCTCTTCGGCCGGCGATTGGGAGCACCTGGCAACCACCTGGCAACGCTCGCTGGCCCCTGGCGGCGTCCTGCTCTGCGTCGGGCGCGGGGCGGCCTCGGAGACGAGTCGCAAGCTTCTCTGTGCAGGCTTTACCGACCTGCGCCAGGTGCGGGTGGGGCGCAAGTTGGTGACATCGGGGCGACTTGCCCTTCGCGCCTGAGCTCCGAACCTTCCCTGTCTCCGACAGGACCGCGAGATTTGATGGAAGGAAGGCCAACTTCCCGCTTTCCCAGGACTAAAACGCCATGCGGCGAAGCACAGCTGTGCTAAGCATCGCTCGCTTTCATGACGTTGCTTCTTCTTAGCCTTGTGGCACTCGCCGCGGCCCCGCTCATCTACCGGGTTGCCGATCGAGCGGTGTTGGCACTCGCCGCCCTCGACGGCTTTGTGATGGTCACAATTGCGGGCTTGGCCGCCGTCCACATCATTCCGCATGCGGTAGAAGTCGGCGGACCTCTCGTCATTCTCGTTGCAGTTCTGGGCTTTCTGGGGCCTGGCTGGGCCGAGCATGCGATGCACCGATCCGCGGATCGGGTGCACAGTTTTACGATGGTTCTCGCTGTCCTCGGGTTGCTGTTGCACGGCTTTTTCGATGGCGTCGGGCTTGCTGGTCCGGTCGAGCACGAGTCAAAGCTCGGCATCGCCGTAGTCCTGCACCGGCTTCCAGTGGCGATCACGCTTTGGTGGCTCTTGCGTCCACGGGATTGGCGCTTGGCAACCGCGGTTCTCATTGGGCTTGCCATCATGACCATTGGCGGCTTTGCCACGGCCGATGCGCTGGCGCCGATGCTCGCTCACAAGTGGCTCTCCTTTGTGCAAGCCCTCATCGCTGGATCGGTTTTGCACGTCGTAGTTCACCGTCCCCCACCGACGGTCATGCCATCCTCGGTTGGTCGTGGGCGTTTGATTTCGGGTGTTGGCGCCCTGGTCGGTCTTGTTGCGGTTGGACTCTTTTCCAGCGCACACATTGGCGATGTCGCGCACATTGAAAGCGATTTCGGGCGGCTCTTCATGGCGCTTGCGATCGAGTCGGCACCAGCCTTACTACTCGCCTTTGGACTCGCCGGCGTCGTCCAGGCGGTGCTACCCGGAATGGGCCTGCAGTGGATGAAACGCGGCGGCTCGGGATCGCAAGCAATTCGCGGCGTGGCCTTTGGCTTGCCGTTGCCGATTTGCAGCTGCGGCGTAATCCCGCTGTACCAAAGCCTTATCAAGCAAACCGTTCCGGCGGCCGCGGCGATGGCGTTTTTGGTCGCAACCCCCGAACTTGGCGTCGACGCGATTCTCATCTCACTACCGCTCTTGGGCCCAGAAATGACCATCATGCGTGTTGTTGCGGCGGTCATTATTGCACTTGTGGTGGGCGTTGTTGTTGGGCGCGTCGCCGATAGGCATGCTGGGCACGATGAAGAACCACACACCGCGCTAGGTCGCAATGAGAGTTTTACTGAGAGGCTCCTTGCTGGCCTGCGATACGGTTTTGTTGAGGTTGTCGATCACACCGGCCCGTGGATCATTCTCGGCATCGTTGTCGCGGCACTTGTGGGGCCGCTCTTCGATAGTCCTTGGCTACTCGGGCTGCCCTGGGGCGTTGACGTCATCATCTTTACGCTCTTGGGGATGCCGACCTACGTCTGTGCATCGGGCGCTACGCCTTTGGTTGCCGTGCTATTGCTGCAGGGAGGCTCGCCTGGAGCCGCCTTGGCATTCCTTATGGCCGGCCCCGCTACCAACGTCACAACGTTTGGTGTGCTAAGCCAGCTGCACGGTCGTCGTCTTGCGCTTCTCTTCGCGGCGACGATCGCGGTCTTGGCGATTGGCCTCGGCATGCTCGTCAATGTGATCGTGGGCGAGATTGGCGGGCTCACGCTGCCAACGCTGCACAGCGATGATCCGAGTACGCTCGGCATTGTCTGTCTGGTTGCACTGGCTCTGATCTACGTGCTCTCGGTATTGCGCCAGGGCCCGCGGGGCTTCATGGCGCAGGTGCACTCGCCGTTTCAAGACGATGATTGCCACGACCACGATCATGGCCATAGTCATAGCCATAGTCACGACGACGACCACGGTCATAGCCACAGCCACTAGGGGCGGGACTAAGAAAAGTTCGGGACAATCGTCTCGAACCACACCAGCTTGACTCGCTTCTCGACCATAGCGAGGCCAACGACGACGTCTTTGCGCTTCACACGGTATTCGGTCTTTTCCATGAGTGCGAAGAACGATTCAAGCACGTAGTGTTGAATGAACTCGCTGGCGAGTTGATCTCGTTCGGATGGGCAGGTCTTTGCGATGTGGTTGTTGCGTGCGTAGAAATCAAGCGCATCGTAATCACGCAAGAGGTCCCATCGAGCGCGCTTGATGGCTTCCTCAAAGGCCGCAAGCCCAGGCCGCTCCGCCCCCGGTTCGAGGAGCGCCATAAAGCGGCCACCGCTTTGTCCTTCCGCCATCTGGATCGCCGGAGGCCAAGCCGCCAGAGCGTCGGCGGTGAGAGCAGCAACGTACTTCACGGCTACCTCAATCGGTGATTCAGCCTTTAGGCCCTCTAGCCACTCCCAGCGGTCTTTCGCCATGCGGCACAGCATACGGGATTGATCTGCCTCATGCGCTAGGGCCCCGTGTCCAAGCGCGGTCCCCAGCAACGATGGTTCAGGGGAAAATCGGTATGCTTGGCCGATGAGTTGTCCTCGTGGGCTTGGCAGAAAACTTCGGCTGCTATTTGTGGTCTCGCTCCTCGGATTGTTCGCGTGCACTTTTGTAGCCGAGGCGCGGGCAAAGCAAAGGGGTGGCAAGAACAAGAAGCGACGCAAGAAACCGGCTGCTGGCAAGGCGAAGCTACCGGATGGTACGACGCCCACAGAGGCAGCAGCACAGGATGCACCCGCAACGTCTGGCTCAGATGTCATTGAGATTGAGCGGGTGCTCGCGCATGCCGAAAAACTCGCCGTCGAAATTGGGCCGCGCCCAGCGAATAGCGCAGCTTCCGGTCAAGCATCACAATACATCGAGGCCGAACTTGCAGCGCTTGGGCTTGAGGTCCAGCGCCTCGACGTCGGTACACAGATTGTGCCCGCCATTGATCTCGGGATGCTCTATCAGTCGGCGGAGCGCTCCTTCGCCAGTTCCGACGCCAACCTCGTTGTGCACATTGCGCCAAAGGGGCGCGCCAAGGACAAGCCGATCCTATTTATGGCCCACTACGACTCGGTGCCTGACAGCCCGGGAGTTGTCGACAACGCGGTTGCCGTCGGGCTCTTGTTGGAACTTGCACGCGTCCTGCAACGCGCGCCGCCCGCTCGGCCAACCATACTCGCTTGGACTGCCGCCGAAGAGAATGGGCTCATTGGTGCCCGAGCGCTCGCTAAGAAGTATGCTGAGGACCTGGGCCTCGCGGTTTCTCTTGATCTTGTCGGCTCGCCAGGCCATCTAACCCTCAATGGCTTGAGTTCGCTGATTCATCAGCATTGGCTCCTGTGGCTCGCAGAGGTGAGCGACCAGGCCAAGGTTGACGTTCGGGCGCCATGGACACACCGCGCTGTGAGTCGCATCCTCCCCGAAGTCGAACGCTCGGATCACGGCCCCTTTGCCGCGCTGGGAGCTCCTGCGATTCATCTCTATCATCGAAGTGATGAGGCTATCTTCCTGCCGTATCACACGCGACACGATACGATGGCTCAGGCGGACCGCACATCCATCGAAGACGCGGCCAAGATGATTTCGATGATGTGCCACACACACTTCGCCATGCCAACGGCCGGCGAGAGCCCAGGACTTTGGTTGCCGCTACCCGGCGGTGCCAAGGTCATCTCCTCGACAGCAGTTCAGTTCGCCTTGGTCGTGCTCTTGCTCATAGCCCTCGTGAGCATGATCAATCTGTCGCGCGCCGCGAAGGGAGTACCCAAGTCCAAAGCCCTCGGTCGGAGGCTTGGCTTGGGTAGCGCTCTGCTCATCTACATTTGCACCTGGGGCCTGTCGGGGCTTGTGATCAAATTGCTGTTGGGAGGCGGCGAGCACGCTCTGCCGTGGGTTCACGCTCCGGGGCGCGTGATCGTCGCGGGAATTCTGATGGCCGCTGCCATTGGCTACGGGGCCGCTACGCAAGCGTCCCGTCTCGGTACTTGGGTGGGGGACGGGCGCTACCTAATGCCCGCCATTGCGTACACGAGTCTTGTCGGCTTCTTCATGCTCGCGTTTGGCTTCTTCGAGCTCGCATGGATCGTTCTCTTGCCAAGTGCCGCGCTTGGCGCCGTTGGCGGTTCCAAGAAGTTCGCCAGTGCGCTAATTGCGTTTGTGATCGCCGCACTGCCCGTTTGGGGCCCGCTGCGTCCCTCGTTCTTGCGCGAGATGGTCTTCAACAGCTTTTGGATCGGCGGGCTACCACTCTTTGCCTATGTCGGTTTGGTTCTAATGCCATCCGCGCTAGCGGTCGTCTTCCTGGTGCGGCGCTACTCGCTCCCCACGCCTCGTGGTCGTGTTGCCATGAGTGTTTGTGTCGCGGTGGTTGTCGTCTCAGCCATTATTGTCGGCAGTTACACCGTTCCCTGCAGCGGCGAGGACTATCGCCTTGAGGGCCTCAGCTGTGAGATTGGACGCTAGCTTGGCGCACGGAGTGATATAGAGATACATGCCAGCGCTCGTCTTTCTCGTCGCAAGTCTGCTCGTCTTTGGCAGCTGTAGTGGCAACAAACAAGGAGACTCGTCTCCAGTGACAAGCACGAAGCCCGAGGTCGTTCTCCCAAGCGACGCAGCAGAACTACAAACGCTTTTGAAGACCGCGAGTCCGGAGTTGCGTATTGCCATCAAGGGAAAACTCCGGAGACTTGAGGGCCTTGCCACGTTGTCCTTCGAACGAGTTGCAGTGATTGGCGCGAGTCTCTCGGCCGGTTTTGGTGGCCTGCAGATTAGCACCGCGCTAGACGGAGCGATCACGGGCGAGCATCAGAACATTAACCTGGCCTCAGTGTTTTTCTTTAAGTCGCCAAACGAAAACGGTCGCAATCAGATTGATCAGGCGATCGAACAAAACGCGACCGTCATCTTCGCGCTCGACATTCTCTTTTGGTACGTCTACATCAACGCAGGTCTCGATTCGCGCATGTCGAGTCTGGAGCGAGGGCTGAAAACTCTAGAGCGAGCTTCTGTGCCGCTCATACTTGGCGACATTCCCGACATGCGCACCGGGCAGCCCTGGATGTTGCCGCCGGAAGTCATCCCACCGCCGGAGCATTTGGCGAAGCTAAACGCTCGGCTGCACGAATGGGCACGCGCACGCCTCAACGTTCACTTGGTCCCTCTGGCTGCGTGGTCGGAAGCGCTTGTGTCAGGCGGCACTCTTGTGGTCGAGCCAGGAAAGCCTCCGGTACCTGCCAAGTCGCTTGTGCACATCGACGGCCTGCACCCAAACCCCAAAGGGGTGCGCTACATGCTCATGCGCCTAGACCCCAGCTTAGAGATTGCGTTTCCTGAGACCAACAAAGCGGCGCTCGCTTTCTAGCCAGCGGCCGCACCCATCTGCTGTAGCGCGATTTCGGCGAGGCGCTTAGAAGGCAACTGACAAGCTCGTTCCCGATTCCAAAACCACCTGAGAGTCTTTGCCGATGAAGGCACTCGGTCGCAACGAAGCGGAGAGGGCGACGCCTGCCGACTTGAAAAGCTCAAGCCCAATCTCGCCCGAGGCCACAAAGGAACTCTGGCCGATGTGTGCATAGCCCATTCGCACTCCAGCAAAGGGATTGAGCCATTTGCGCCGGCCATCGCCAGTGCTTCGCGCGTATTGCCCCGTTCCCACCGTCGCTATCACACCGGCCTCCTGGTCGGCCGTTGCTGGATACCCTGCGACCTCAAGCATGGGCGAGGGCAACTGCCCACCAGGGCCGTTGTAGGGCAGAGCGACGCCAATGGCTCCACCGACTCGAGTCTCGCGCTGCGATTTCTTACTAAGCAAATTGGTCACGAGTAAGCTGGAGCGAAACGTAGGAATAAATCTGGCGGCCGCGAATCGGGCCTGCGGCATTTCTGTCTCGATGTAGACGTTGAGGGTCGCGTATTTGACTGCCGGCTCTGTGACCGCGACCGCTGCGTGTGCCAGTTGGGTTAACTCAGACTTGACGCTCTGGCGTTCGCTCTCGAGCGCTGCGCGCTGTGCTGGATCACTGACAAGCGCCAGCTGATCGATGATCGCAGCCAGGCGCTCCTCGAGGAGGGCACGGCGCGCACCCTGCGCACCGGCAGCAACGGCAGCAGGAGTTGGCAATGAAGTGTCGCGGACGGCGCTTACGTACTGCTCAACGACTCTAGAATGCGTGCGCACCCACTCTAGGAGTTCTGGAAGCTCTTCGACGGGCAGGGATATCGCGAAGACCGCTTTGTTGCGCTCGCCCTTTGAGGCGCGGGTTGGGAGTTGCGCTTTCAGAGCCCGCAAACCATCGCCGTAGTCGATTCGCTCGCTGACAACATATCCCCCGAGTCGATACACCTCAGAGCGAAACCCAGAAGAAGTAGCAAGCAAGGTGTCGCTCCAAGTGCGCACATGACTACTGGTATTGAGGGCCCGGTCGGTGTTTACGTCGGAGAAGCCAGTGCTTGCCTCTGCACCGGCCATCGTTGGCGCTTGGGCATCTTGGGGCATTGCGGTCGTCGAAGACGCCATGGTTGGCGTGGTACTCACCTGTTTGCCACTGCAACCGACGAGGAGGAGCAGCAGAATGAGATAGGAGCAGGCGGAGGCTAAGCTAGAGGGAATTTCCTGAGTCATGTGCGAAGGAAACGCACGCCGTTTGCGCATCTTACAGTGCGACTTCACAGTGAGCGTGGAATCGCGGGAGCGCGCCTACACAGTCCCCGCATTCCGCACCAACGCAGGAGCGCTGTGCTCTTTCCTACAGCTCGCTTAGCTCAAGGCGCCATTGGCCATCGATCAGAACTGTTATGACTGTCGATTTGCGGCCCTGGGAGTCGGTGAGAGAGAGGCTGGCCTGATCTCCATCACGTCCCATGTTTACGATCGAGACAGCATCGGGACCGGCGTTGTGCAACTGCAATACATCTCGTGCCTCGTAGCGCCCCTCGCCACCAACAAGTTTCGTCGCGCGCAGAGCTGCCTCTTCCAGTTTCGCCAGAGTTTTTGGGCCGAGCATCGTAATTGCGGCATCTCTGTCGCCTGCAGCGGAGGCATCCAGAAACGCGCGCACCGCTTCCGTGGGGCCATCGGAGTCGCGGTTGCAACCACGACCAGCTACCGCCGCGGCAAGTGCCATTGCGATCAGCGCGGTAATTGCCGCCGTGAGTCCATGTCCCTGAGAAGCCACGTTAGCCCTGCCAGAGTCCGAGCTTCTTGCGAACTTTGCTCATCGTCTTTGCTGCCGTCTCTCTCGCTCGCTCGGCGCCCTTTTGCAGAGCAGCGTGAACCTCGTCGGGATTGGCGACAAGCTCGGCTTTGCGTTGGCGAATCGGATCCAGGTGTTCGATCAAGTTGTCGGCGAGTCGCTTCTTGCAGTCGACACATCCAATGCCCGCTGTGGTGCAACCCTCCACAACCCAAGCCTTGTCTTCTTCGGTTGAGAAAAATCCGTGCAGCGAATAGACGTTGCAGCGTTCTGGGTTGCCCTTGTCTTCGCGTTTCTCTCGTTGTGGGTCGGTGACCGCGCGATTGATGCGCTTGCGAATTTCCTTCTCGGTAGCGCCGAGCGGAATCGTATTGCCCATCGACTTGGACATCTTTGCTTTGCCATCGAGCCCAATTATCTTTGGCGTCGACGTGAGTTTCGCTTCAGGCTCTTTGAAGACTTTGCCCCAACGATTGTTAAATCCGCGAGCGATGCGCCGGGCAAACTCGATGTGTTGAACCTGATCTTGGCCAACCGGTACAGCCTCCGCGTTGTAGAGCAAGATGTCCGCTGACTGCAGAACGGGGTAATCAAAAAGGCCAACATTAATATTGTCCGCTTGGCGCTGACTCTTGTCTTTGAATTGCGTCATGCGACTCAGATCACCAAATTGCGCAACGCTGTTCAGAATCCAGCAAAGCTCGGTGTGTTCGGGAACCTGACTCTGAACAAAGAGAACCGATCTCTCAGGGTCAATTCCGCACGCGAGCACGTCGGTTACCATCTCGAAGACCCGGGTCTTCATCTGTTTTGGGTCGTAGTCCTGCGTGATCGCGTGATAATCGACCACGCAGAAGTAGCAGAAGAACTCCTCTTGCAGCGCGGCCCAGTTGCGGATCGCTCCCAGGTAATTACCAAGGTGCAGCTCGCCGGAGGGTTGAATGCCTGAGAACACGGTCTTCATAGGACATTCTGTGTACTTGCGGACGCTTCGGGCGTCAACTATGCTTTGAATCTCTGGGGGGCTTCGTCCGTCCAATCCCAGTATGAAATGGAGAAGGCTTCCTATGGCCCAGACTAAACTTACTTTTGCCCCATTGGCGTTGGCATTGGGCGCAACCCTAGCTCTCGCCGCAAGTTGTACCGTTCAGGCACAACGTCCTCGTGTCCAGTCCGCCGGCTATGTCGCCGTTGGTCCTGGCCAAACCTACAACGTTCAGAGCATGCCTCCGCAGGCGCTCTACGAGCAGCAATCCGCGTCCCCGGGCTACGGTCATGTGTGGATCGATGGCTCTTGGCACTGGAGTGGTCGCGATTGGCAGTGGAGCCGTGGGCACTGGGTCCGCGATCGCGCTGATTACGTCTACATTGCTCCATACTACGACTACAACGGAACCAACAATATCTACGTTCGTGGCTACTGGGAGCAGCGCAGCCGGGTTCCCAACCACTACCGGGGAACCACCCGAACCAACGGGCGTCCTGCAATATATCGGCAGCCTCGCCGAGCACCAGTTGTTGACCACCGACGCCCAGCACCGCGTCCGGGCGTAACCCCGCCGCGCACCGGTGTTCCTCGTCCAGGCGTAGGGGTTCGCCCCGTCGCTCCGCCACCTCGTGGCGTACGTCCAACTCCGCCTCCACGTGGAGTCTCTCCTGTACCTCGTCCGAACCCGCGTCCGGTGGCTCCGCCTCCACGTGGCGTTCGTCCAACACCCCCGCGCGGAGTCTCTCCTGTACCTCGTCCGAACCCGCGTCCGGTCGCACCACGGCCAGGAACGGTTCGTCCACAACCTCCACGCGCTGTATCGCCAGGTCGCGGTGGTTCGCGCCCGGTAGCTCCGGCTCCAGGTCGCGCTAAACCACAACCTCCTCGCGCTGTATCGCCAGGTCGCGGCGGATCTCGTCCGGTAGCTCCGGCTCCAGGCCGTGCGCAACCTCGACCTCCTCGCGCTGTATCGCCAGGTCGCGGCGGATCTCGTCCGGTAGCTCCGGCTCCAGGACGAGCCAAGCCACCAAAAGCCACCGCTCCAGGCCGCGGTGGTTCACGTCCTGTAGCTCCGGCTCCACGACCAGCAAAGCCAAATCCTGATCGCGTTCGACATCGTCCAGGCGCTCCGCGCTAGCGGAATCCGACCGGAACGAAGAAAGGCGCTGCAAGTTGCAGCGCCTTTTGTCGTTTCGGGATGTATCGCTCGGGATGAACCGATAGATGACCCAGCAGGTTGAGTCGAGGGAGCTACTCGCCGAAGTTGAGTGCTCGCTCGAATTCGTCGGGGTTGGAGCTCGCATAGATTGCGGCTTCAACACTGATCAGACCGGCGTTGGTGAGCTCGACCAAGTGCTGATCAAAAAGCTGCATCGAGTAAAGGTCGCGGCCTTTGGCGATGAGATCCCCAATGTCGTTGAGACGTCCTGTGCGAATGCACTCGCGAATGGTCCGTGTGACCCGCATGATTTCGAGTGCTGGAATTCGTTGCTGACTGTCTTTACCCGCGAGGAGTCGCAGCGAGATCACAGCTTGCAGTGCATCCCCAAGCCGATCCCTTGTGACGTCTTGAGCGTCAGTAGGGAACATTCCAACAAAGCGCTGAACCGTGGCGACCGAGTCGGGCGTGTGGATGGCCGAAATCACTAGGTGCCCCGTTTCTGCCGCCTTTAGGCAGGTTGCAGCGGTCTCCGCATCGCGAATCTCGCCCACCATGATGACGTCAGGATCTTGCCGCAACGCTGCTGTAAGCGCATCGCGGAAGCTCTCCGTATCCGAGCCCAACTCGCGTTGGATGATCATGCATTTGCCTGGCTCGAAAAGGTATTCGATCGGATCTTCGATCGTGATGATGTGAGCGTGGCGGGTTTCGTTGATGTACCGAATCAGCGAAGCGATGGTTGTTGTCTTCCCATTGCCCGTTGCGCCGGTAATGAGAATCAGCCCTCGTCGGGCATCGGCGATCTCAGCGATAACCGGCGGTAGATTGAGGTCTTCGAAGCTCTGCACATCAAACGGGATGAGCCGCATGACGATGCCAACCGAGCCGCGTTGTCGAAAGATTGAAGCGCGAAAGCGTCCCATTCCCGATAGCGAGTACGAGACATCGACTTCGCCAAACGGCTTGTAGAAGTCGATCTTCCGATCACCAAGAATCATCGAAGCGATGCCCTCAGTGTCTTTTGACGACAGCGGCGGAACGCGAATCGCGCCCAAAAGCTCGCCGTTTAGGCGGTAGTGGGGCGGGTAGCCCACCTCAAAGTGAATGTCGGATACGCCTCGCTCCACGCCAAAGGCTAGGAGCTTGTGAAAGCTATTCTTGTCCATGATTCCAGATGACTCCCTGAAGAGTCGGTAATTGTAACGCTCAGTTTATGTCGCCGCGAGTTCTGGTGGGTTCGTCTTCGAAGTCGTCGCTCGACCGGCCGCCTTCGCTCGCTGCCCGCTGTGTTGAAGGCAATTTCGCCTCTCGGGGCACAACAACCGGGCCGGTGGCTTCTTCAAACTCATCCTCGGCAGCAAGGGAGGTGCCACCCAAAAGGACATTCGCCCCGGTTCCCGACGTCCGAAGGCGAGCCCGCTGGGGTTTGGAGCGGATGGCCTCGAGTGCTGCATCGCTAATCGTGGGAAAGCAGAAATCGGGGCGAGCGAGAAAGTAGCCCTGTCCAAAGCGAACGCCCAGATCTCGAAGCGTCATGAGGTCTTCGAGGTCCTCGATACCCTCGGCGACTGTTACTGCATCGATGGTTGTCGCGATTCGAACGAGTGATCGAACCATTTCGCGCTTCACCGTGCTTTGAGTAACTCCGCGACAGAGAACTTCACTCAACTTAATGAAGTGCGGCTGCAAGTTCATCACAACTTCGAGATTGGAGTGTCGGGTTCCAACGTCATCAACGGCGACACCAAATCCCATATCGGTGTAGCGCGTCAGCGCTTGGCGAAAAGCGGCGAAGTTCTGAATTGCGAGTCGCTCGGTGATTTCAAAAACAAGATTGGCTGGAGTGAGGCCAGCTTCTTCGAGTTGTCCAACCACCTGCGTCTCGATGAAGTGGGTATCGTAAAACGACGCCGGCAAGAGATTTAGAAAGAGCCTGTGCACAGGCTCGCAACCCTTGGCGTTGCGCAGCGCGGTTCGAAAACACGCCCGATCGAGTTCCAACGTTAGATCGACTGCATCGGCCACAGAGAAAAGCGTAGTGGGCAGCGCGAGAAGCGAATCGACCGGGCCTCGTGCGAGCGCTTCAAAGGCAAAGCGATCGCCTGTGTCCAAGTCGACAAGAGGTTGAAACGCCGTTTTCAAACGCTGACTAATAATTAAGTCCTGCAGCTCCCCCTTGTGCACTCGAGACAGTCGCTGCCACTCAAGCCCCGCGGATTCTTTGGTTTCTTCGACGAGTCGGTGAACGAGCCGCTCGCTGCGGATCATGGGGTTGTCGAGGATGCGATTGGTGCCAACGGCAATCTGCGGGCGATCGCCAGTTAGACCTCGCATACGCTCCGTAAGGCCAAGCTCCAGCGCTTCCGTGATGCGGTGTGCAATCAATCGCGCATCCACCGATGGCGAGTCACCTTGTCTTGGTGGCGAGAGGAAACAGAGAAAGCCATCGGCATCGTCAGTGCGACAGAGCAAGTCTTCGCGGCGAAGGCTTGTGCCGCGCATCTCTGCCAATAGCTGCCCTGCGCTCGAGAGCAACTGGGCGTGTTGAGCGATTCCAAACTCTCGTTCAATGCGCCGAAGACGACTGAGGTCGACGTAAAGGCAGGACATGGTTCGATCGCGTTGGAGCGCATAGACCAGATCTCCCATGCGAGCATGAAAGGTGGGGAACTTCTTAGCGTGGGTGTTGGTGAGATTGTGAATCTCGCCCGAATCGCCGCTGAGGACTACGCAGTTGCGCCCGATCGATTTCGCTTTGCGAACCGCAGTTTCGGCGCAGGCAAGGACTTCCGCTGCGTGTTCGCCATCGTCAGGGAACGTCGCGACACCAATGCTCACGGTGATGGAGACTCCGCCGGGGAGCTTTGCCGACGATACCGATTCACGAAGACGCTCGGCCTTTACGGCCGCACCTTCTTTGTTGGTTTCGGGTAAGAGCACGACAAACTCTTGACCACCAAAGCGGCACGCGATGTCGCTCTGTCGCACCGACTCGGCATGGGCTCTTAGGATCGAGGCAACTTCGCTCAGAATCTGGTCACCACAGAGGAAGCCGGCGCTGCGGTTTAGGGACGTAAAATTGTCGATGTCGACATACAGCGCACTGATCGATTGATCGTACCGACGTGCTCTTGAAACCTCTTCGCGAAAGCGTTCCTGAAATGAGCGATGGTTGTAGAGGCCCGTGAGGCGGTCCTTGTTGGCAAGCGTTCCGTCGCGAACGCGGTCTTCATCGTGCACGGTTGCGAGGCGCCGCAAGGTACTAGCCTCCAAAAAATCGCCTGCCAATCGGCGAACGGCGGGAAGAAGCGTTGCCTCCTCCAAGGGGGGAACGGCGAGGTGTTGTGCATGCGCACGATTGATGCAGTCTCGGAGGTCAGCCGTGGACTCCGATGACGAAATCAGAATGCGTCCCGCGTGTGGGAATCGGTGGTAGACCTCGTGCAATAAATCTACGGAATTGGGCTCGCCGATGCCGACAAGGACGACGGCCAGGTCCGAATTATTCTCAAGGGCCGCGATGGCTTCCCGTGTGTCTTTCGTCTCAAGGACTTCGAACTCAGCGCCAAGGATTGCGTTGAGTCGAGGTGCTAGGGCTGGCTCTGTTAGAACCGCCAGCACTCTGACTCTCACGCTGCGCGCATCCGTACTGGCATGTTTAGGTGATTCCACGAGTTCGCGTATCAGTATAGGACGGCCACACTTCACCGCGATAGGGAATGTCCTGTGTTAGACTGGCCAAGCACCGTTTTTGCCCTGTGTTTGGTAAAGGCCGTTTCTGTGCGACTTACGACCCGTTTGCGCGGGATGGTTAGGGTTTAGCTATGTGCCGATGTACATAGATAGGCGATAGGGGAGCTTATGTACGGTAAGCGGATTCTGTTCTTCGATCCGGATACAAAGACATGCAAAGCGGCCGCAAGGGCGCTGACAGCTACGAGTAGCGATGTCGATGTCGCGACGAATCTTTACGATATGCGGTTGCTGCTCGATGCAGGTTCGTATGACTTGATCATGGCCTCGCACGATCAAGAGTCGAGAGAGCCCTCTGGAATGATGGAGCTTTTCGACACGGTGCGAGAGCAACATCCCAGTACCCTCTTTGTTTTGCACGCCACCGAGTCAACGCAGGACTACATGCCAATGCTTCAGAAACGGCACTACTTGCGAAATCTGATTGCAAAGAACGAAGACCCGCTCGAACCCGAGGAACTGATCGTTACCGCTGAAAAGCTACTGCGAAATGACATCTTCGGCATCAATAAGTATCTGCGATGGGGGGTTGAGCCTTTGTCAATCACCCTAAGAGAGTCACAAAAGAAAGCCGACTATGTCCGCCAGGTGACCGACTATGCCGACACGTTGGGATGCAACTCGAGGACTGTTGAGCTGGTAAACGCCATCGTTGATGAGCTGGTAACCAACGCGATTTTCAATGCGCCAGTCGACGCCGAGGGAAATGCGAAATACCGTCACCACAAACGATCCGAATCGCTTGTGCTCAGTGACGACGAGGTCGCTACGCTGCAATTTGCCTGCGATGGAGACTTCATTGCGATTTCATCATCCGATCCATTTGGCTCGCTCAAGCAGGACACCGTCATCGAGTATCTCAATCGATGCTTGGTAAAAGGACCTAAGCAAATGTCTGAGGACTCGGGCGGGGCAGGGCTGGGGCTCTATCGCGTTTTTCAGTCGGTATCTAAGTTTGTGATTAACCTTGATCCGGGTCGAAGGACCGAAGTCATTTCACTTATTGATCTGCGATTGAGCATGAAGCAGTTTCGTCTCGCGACGAAATCGTTCCATTGCTTCGTAGCCTCATGAACCTACTGCAAAACAACTTCGCGGTAGAGTGTACTAACTTGGCCCGATTCCTCGACCTCTAGCTCAAGCATGTGCCGACCCCTGGCGAGCTGGAGGTCGGGTGTCCAAGTGCCAGAGAGTAGCGAGCGAGCCGAAGCGTCGGTGTCAGCTGGTGCAATTGCAGGAAAGTCATGGGATGCGACCAGCTTCCCGACGCGGGTACGTACACGGAGTCTAGCAGTGGCCTGATTCTGAACTCCGCCAACCACCGCCTCGATTCGCAATGGCTCACCGCGGGTGAGCAGGGCGGTTTGTGGAATGCGCTGCTTGGGCCCGCCATACATGACAAGATCGGTTACGACCGGGGACTCCGCTTGCGAAAAACTCGTACCGGCAATGTGAAGGGGAACGCTGGCTTGTTCGGCGCTCGTTGCCACATCGACACGGTACGAGCCAACCCTCGCGAGCCTTGGCACAATGAGAGGAATACTGATGTTGATATCGCCTGCCGGATACCGCTGGGTGGGCATGAAGGCGCGCTCGTCGTCGGCGACAATGGCAATGGCAATGTCTTGTGGGACTGTGAGCGTTGCGCGAATGGCAATTGCCTCTCCTTGAAAGAATGTGCGCCGCGCTCGGCCTGCAACGTCAACCACGCGAGCATGCAGGGGGGCAACGGCAGGCGGGTTCACCGGAGCGTCTTTGCCGATAACCTGGAACTCCTCAGAGGATATGCTCGCGCTCCTGCCATCCTGGTCGCTCATACGAAGAGTCAGTGCATAGGCACCACTCGCCACTTCTGACCCGAGCGCGAGTTCCAAGCCGGCGGTGGTTTGTTCTTGCGCAGGAGCATCCACGGTAACGGAGGCGGCTGCGAGCCGCGGGTCTCCACTCTTTGTGACAACCTGAACATCGTAAGGCGGCCGTCCTCCGCGAACGGAAACTGCGATGTGCACGGTTTCGCCTGCGATGAATGGGCGGTCGCGTCTCGGAGCGACCACAGCGTCGAAGGCGACGAGTTCGAGGGATAGCGGTGAGGTACGAGCTGACTCCGAGCGTTCGGAGGACTTGCAGGCAGTCACGAGAACCAAGGCGCTACAGAGGAGGCAGCCTGCCAGGGGAAAGGCGATTGCACGGTGCATGGTGCCGCCAACCATAGAGGTGCAATAGGGCCGCGTCTAGTTGAGGCGGTTTGACACAAACAACGCGCCGTCCCGACCCGGGCCAGAAAATCACGTCCCCGAGTCAGGCACACTGGGCAAGGCTCTTGTACATTCCAAGCCGATGTCCGCACCGATTGTTCTGATTCTTGCAGCTGGTCTTGGTACGCGTATGAAAAGTGCCAAGGCCAAGGTACTCCATGAGGTCGCGGGGCGGCCGCTCATCGCTTGGGCGGTTGAAACGGCCAAGACGGCGGGCGCCGATACAATCGTTGCGATTCTCGGGCACCAGCTTGAAGACGTGAAGGGCCTACTCGATGAGCGATACGGCGAGGGTAGTATTCTCATCGCGCATCAAAAGGAGCAACGCGGCACTGGCCACGCGGTCCTGAGTGCATTGCCCTCATTGGAGGGGCAGCCGGACAGTCGCACGGTTGTTGTGCTCACAGGGGATGCACCTCTTCTGCGCGCCCAACGAGTCGCCGATCTAGCGAAGGCTTGTGAGGCATCCGAATCCAAGTTGGCGTTGCTCTCAACGATTCCTCCCGAGGCCGTCGCCTATGGCCGCCTTCTTCGCGATGAGTCTGGCAAACTACTTCGCATTGTCGAAAATGCGGATGCGACGGAAGAGCAAAAGGCGATCCGCGAAATGAATGCAGGGTTCTACGCAATGAACCTAGGAGTTCTTCGCAAGATGGTCGCCAACCTAACTTCCGACAATGCCCAGGGCGAACTCTACCTCACGGATCTAGCGGAGCAAGCGGCGGAGCGCGGTGGTGCCGCAGTCATGGAAGCCCCGTTTGATGAAATCTGCGGCATCAATGATCGTCGAGACCTCGCACGAGTGGCAGCAAGCGCCCGCGAGAGAATCAACGAACGTTGGATGCGCGAGGGCGTTACCTTCGAAGACTGTGCATCAACGTATGTCGGCGCCGACATAGAACGCATTGGCCAAGACACCATTCTTGGCGCAGGTGTTCATCTTCGTGGCAAGACGAGCATTGGTGAGGGGGTTTTCATCGACGCAGGCTGCGTCATTACCGATGTCAGCATCGACAACGGCAGCTGGATCAAACCCTATAGTGTGATGAGTGAGAGCAAGGTCGGCGAGAGGGTGCAAGTGGGCCCGTTTACGCACTGTCGCCCCAACACCGTTTTGGATGAGGAGTGCAAGGTTGGCAACTTCGTCGAAATCAAGAAGACACACGTTATGGCTGGTGCCAAAGCGAGCCATCTCTCCTACCTCGGTGACGCATCGATTGGTGCGAAAGCGAACATCGGCGCGGGCACCATTACCTGCAACTACGACGGCTTTCGCAAGCACAAGACCACGATCGAGGCGGGCGCCTTTATTGGTTCAGACTCGCAGCTCGTCGCACCCGTGACGATTGGACGAGACGCCTTTGTTGGCTCGGGAACAACCGTGACCAAAGACGTTCCTCGCTCCTCACTCGCCCTATCGAGGAGCAAGCAAGTGAACGTTGAAGGTTGGGCCGATCGATTTCGCGAAGCCAGCAAGAAGCGTCAGCGCTAGCTACGAGGTGAGGGCGGCGATTTCGTCCTCAGAGAATCCGAACTCGGCCAAAACCTCAACGCTGTGCTGACCGAGCGTGGGGGCGAGGTGCTTGGCGCGTGCCTGTCCTACAGGAGTTCGAACCTGCAGTACTTCGCCGTCATCGCAGGGAACCGTGAAGAACAGATTCCGGCTCTTGTGCAGAGGGTGCTCTTGCAGCTCGTCAAGTTCGAGCACAGCTTCCGTACAGCAATCGAAGTTGGCAAAAATCGCAACCCACTCGTTGCGGGTCTTCGTACAGAGAATCTCTGAGATCTCAGCTCGAATCTCTTCCTGTCGTTCCGGGCTCGCAATCACTTCTGACATGTCGCACTTGCGCCCGATTGCGGTGTTGAAGGCGAGCCAGAACTTGGGCTCGAGGGCGCCAACGCTGAGGTAGCGATCATCCTTTGTGCGGTACACGCTGTAGCAAGCGAGACCACCGTTGAGGCTCTCTTGGCCGCGGGTCGGCGTCTGCGTGCCACAATCCAAATTTCCGAGCTCCGCCGCCAAGAGCGCAAGGGCTCCCTCGGTCATGGAAATGTCTAGGTGTTGACCACCGTGCTTCACTCGTCCGATGAGAGCACCGAGAACAGCTGTTGCTCCCCAAAGCGCACCACCCGCCAAATCGGCAATTTGCACGCCGGGCATGACCGGACTGCCCTTGGCTGCGCCGCCCATGGCCAGAACCCCTGCGAGCGCGATGTAGTTAAGATCGTGCCCCGCACGTTGCGAGAGTGCCCCGTCTTGGCCATAGCCCGATATCGAACACAGAATGATGTTGGCGTTGCGAGCCTTGAGGGCATCGAAGTCAACGCCAAGACGCTTGAGGACACCAGGGCGAAAGGACTCGATCACAACATCTGCGGATTCGACCATCTTGAGAAGCGCTTCTCTGCCGGTCTCTGTCTTAAGATCGAGAACTAGGGATCGCTTGTCACGGTTCACCGCCAGAAACCGTCCGGACATTCCACCTTTCGCGGGTGGAATATTCCTTAGGTAATCTCCTGCACCAGGTGCCTCGATCTTGATGACGTCAGCGCCCATGTCCGCCAGGATCATTGTCAGAAACGGACCTGGGAGGAGGCGTGAGAGATCGAGGACGCGAATCCCCTCGAGGCTTGGGGCTGGAACATTCGAGGTGCTCATGATGTGTTCTCGATGATAGGCCCAGTGCGCAAAAAAAGAAGGCCAGGAACTCCCGGCCTTCTTCGCACTTCGAATTTTTGTAGTGTTGCTTGCTAGCCTTGGGCTGCTAGATCGAAGAACTGCTGCAGTTTTGTGGCGAGCATCGGATCTCCGCTGACTTTGAGCTTGCCCTGAAAATACAGCTGCATGCCGGCCTGGGGATCGCTGAGCATCGTCTTGAAGTCATCATGTGCCACCTCGACCGTGCACTGGGCGTTGCCCGATTCCTCGATATGGCAAGTTGGCGGATCTGCCGTCAGATCAACGCTCCAGGTTCCGCCGCCTTCGCCACTGATCTTGAAGCAATAAATCGCATTTACTTCCCGCGCTTTGTCGGGAAACTTTGTTAGCGCCACTGGAACCTGTTCGTTGAAGAGTTCTTGGGCGTCTTTGGGCGTGTTTGCCATGAGTATGGATCCTCTCAGAAGTGTTGGGACTCTGCTTCCAACGGGGACGGCGTAGCACGCGCAACTCTCAGGCGTCAAGGTCGAGTCTAGTGGTCTAACCTGCTGAAACTACTTGGGACAGCCGACCCCACTGCGTTTTGAAATGGCCGGGGGGCGTGCTATGGAATGACTAGAGAATGCGGGCCATCCTGAGCTTTGGCCCGAAAAGAGAAAAAACATGCGCCTACCAACCATTTCCCTGTTCCTACTTTCCCTTTCTGTGGCCGCTGCTTGTGGTGACAAGCCCAAGAAGAAGACTGTTGCCAGCTCTTCGATCGCCACCGAGACTCCAGGTTCTGACTCCGACAGCGAGGCTGTCGCTCCGGAAGAGGACACCAGCGATGTGCCGTCAGCAAATCTTGAGGACGTTTTGTACTTTGCATTCGACTCAAGCGATCTTGATGAGGCCTCAAAAGCTCGCCTTCAGAACAATGCTGATTGGATGAAGGAAGACGACTCTCGTGTCTTGACGATCGAAGGACACACGGATGAAGCCGGAACCACCGATTACAATCTTGCTCTTGGCGAGCGTCGCGCCCGCATCACGCGCGACTACTTGGTTCGTCTCGGGGTTGCTGCAGCTCGTGTGCAGATCATCACCTACGGCGAAGAGAAGCCTGCCGGTTCAGATGATTCCCTAAACCGCCGCAGCGTTTTCGTTGCAACACGCAAATAGCATTCTCCTTAGTGGGAGATTGCAAAGTCTTCGCGGACAAACTTTTTGCGAAAGCTCTCTGTCGCGCTCGCCGAACTCTCCGGCGAGCCGATGGCGACAAGAAAAAGCACTCGGCCACGCCTGGACAGGCTAAACTCGCCAATCAGCCCATCTTCTGGCGCCGTGACAAGACCGGTGAGTGTGCGAGCGTCGCGCCAAGTCATTCGATTGATGATGACTCCCATGACGGCGAGTCTGGCAGCCAGCTCGCTTTCCATATCTGCTTCGGAGGCCCCGCTTGCGATCGGCCAAGCCATGGTTAGTGCTTGAACGTTGTGGCCCTTCACCGAGCCTTCGAAGGTAGCGTTGCCGAGGCTATCGCTGGAAAACTCAAACTTGCCAGGATACTCGACGTGGTAGTTGAAGGCTGGATCCGTGTAGAACAGGGGTTCATTGGACTCTTCGATCTCGGGCGTTGTTTCGCCACCGGTGTTTGCTGGGTTTTGCTCCCAGGCCGCCATATCAAAGTCGCTCTTGGCGCTTGATTCGGTGGTGTTCGCTCGATGGAGAACGAGGTAGGCGCCTGCGCCTCCGGCTCCGAGCAGGATGATGGAGAGAACTAGGAACAATCCCTTACGGGACTTTGGTCGTGTGGAAATGGTTCTGGGATGTGGTGGTGTCGATTCGCGAGGCCTCCCGCTTGTCGGGGCTGCGTTCACAACCGGGGGGAAGCTCGCGGAACGTGGATCCACCGGTGCTGTGCCAGGGCGAGGAAAGCCCTGCGCAGATGGCATATGTCCCTGGGCGGATGGCATATGTCCCTGGGCGGATGGCATATGTCCCTGGGCGGACGGCATGTGTCCCTGCCCTGATGCGTAGCCCGTCGGTGCTTCAGCTAGGACCGCGGAATCCGCTTGCACCGAGGCCTGACGATGGTTTGCGGGCGACGTGGATGGCCCTGCTAGCGATGGGGGCGGAAGCATTGACGCTAAGAACTGTTCTATCTCATCCATGGTGCGTGGCCGATCGTCTGGCGACTTGGCAAGGCAGCGCATGATGAGCTGTGAGATCGGCTCAGGAATGGCGAGCTCGGGGCGACGAGCTGTTGGAGCGATCGGCGTGTCTGTGAGGTGCTTGGAAAGCAGTGCCATAACGGTGGCACCTTCAAACGGTAGCCTTGCCGTCATGATCTCGTAGAGCATGACGCCAAGGGCATAGACGTCAGTTCGTGCATCGACCCGGTCTCCGCGAATCTGTTCGGGAGCCATGTATTGGGGAGTTCCCAAAATGTCTCCGGCCTGGGTCATGGGCTGCTGGGTAATGTTCCCATGTTCATCGCGAAGCTTGGCAATACCAAAGTCCAAGACCGATACGGCTTCGGACTGACGACCGCGCACAAAGAGCATCACGTTGTCGGGCTTTAGATCTCGATGCACGATTCCCGTAGCATGCGCATCCGATAGCGAATTACAGATCTGCGACGTGATCGCGAGAGCTCGGTCAGGGGCAAGGGGGCCATCTTTGACCAGTACCTGTCTAAGAGATTTTCCCTCGATGTATTCCATCGCGATGAAGAGAGATCCATCGTCGTCTTGACCAAAGTCAAAGAGCGTCACCGTATTGGGGTGATTGAGTTTGGCGGCGAGAGTCGCTTCGGCGTTGAAACGACGAACCAAGCCTGGCTCGGAAGAGAGCTCAGGCTTGAGAACTTTCAGGGCGATGGTGCGCTTGAGCGAGATTTGCTCGGCGCGATACACCGCTCCCATTCCGCCTTCGCCAAGCTTGGCGAGGATTCTGTATCGACCACCAACTTCGCGGCCAATCATGTTGGGCGCGACACCACCAGACTGTACGGGAAACTCCGAAGAACGCGTTGGGGCAATCGCACCGCCACAACTTCCACAGTAGCGAGCACCTGCACCCATCGCAGCGTTGCAGGTTGGGCAGCTTGCCTCTGGATGCGCGGGAGCCAAAGCGTGACCATCATATCACTAGTGTGCCTAGGGTGCCGTGGTAGGCTGAAGTCTCATGTCGCTCCAACAGCGATACCGGAAGTCGAATCGCCATCGACGTGCGCTGCACGTCACAACTCTAGGGAGCATCGCTATCGCGCTGTGCGTTGGAGGGCGAGCCCAGGCAGCGCCTGCTCCGTCGTCGGTAGCCAGTGAGGCGAGCGATGATTCCAATTTTGGACCGTTGATCCATATTGAGGCCGTCGAAGTATCGGGCAACTCATCCACCGATTCCGCCGTGATTCGCAATGCGCTTCCCATCAGGGCAGGTGACAGCCTTAGAACAGGTAGCGCAAAGCTCGAGGCTGCACGCTACCGAGTCCTAGCCCTGGGATTCTTTCGCAAGGTGAAACTCTCTCTTGCCAAGGGAAGCGAGCGCGGCCAAGTGATTCTCCTCGTCGAGGTGGAGGAGCGCGGGACGATTGTTCTCAATCGCATCTTCTTTGGTAACTCTCTGGTTACGCCGTGGTGGGCAGGCATCGACCTGACCGAGCGCAACTTTCTTGGCACCGGGCTGGCTGTCGGTGGCGCGTTTGTTCTCACAGGAGAAGGCAACGCAGAAGGTGGACGAGCGCAACACAGTGCCGTCTTGCGAGCCGCGGATTCCGCGTTCTTTGCCACCCGCTTCGGCTGGCAGGCTTCCGCGTATCGGCTCAAGGCGAGTGAACCATTTCGAGTTCGCGGAGAGCCGGATGACGGAAGTTCTGCGAACTTTTCTGCCTTTGACTACGATCGCATGGGGGCTCGCGGTGCGCTCAGTTCTCGGCTTGGATCCCTTTCTCGCTTTAATCTTGGCGGGCGGTTCGAACGCGTTCGCGCAGACTTGCCCGACTCGCCGCTACAACAGCTGCCAGGTGGAGAAACGCGAGACATTGACTTGCACTTGCAGGGTGGCACGAGCCATGTGGCTAGCCTCTTCGCTTCCTACGATCGGGACACTCGCGCTGATCCGGTGTTGCCGTTCTCAGGAGACAGACTTCTTCTGCACAGCGAACTCGCAAGTGACGTTATTGCTGGCGACTATCAATACATGAGCCTGCGCGCCAAGTATCAGCGCTGGTGGCCGGTCGTTGGCACTCAGCAGGTGGTTTCCGCACACTTTAGCGGCGGACTCGTACTTGGCGATGCACCGCTTTTTGAACGCATCCATGTTGGCGATCTAAACCGCATGGTGTCTGGACGAGCACTTGGCCTTGTTACCTCGGCCACCCCCTCGCTGGATCTACTCGACTTGTCCACCGACGAACTCAGCTATGGAGAGGTTGGCGGACTGGCGGAAGTGCAATACAGCTACAAGCTCTTTCGCAGCAATAACTGGATCTACGGAGGAGAACTCTTCGTAGGAGCAGGACTCTGGACGCTGATCACGACGGCAGATGTAGACCCCCGTGAATCCCCTCCCATTGACCTCTTGGTGGATGCGGGGATTCGACTCGATACGGAGATCGGAATCTTTGAATTGAGCGTGGCAAATGCACTGGGGCGTCTTCCTCTGTGAAGCGCACGCTGCCGGCATCGATGCTTGTCGTCGTGGGTCTTGTGCTTGGTGCGAGCGATGTTGCATTTGCCAAGGGGGTAACTTCGCGGAAAATGCGATTCGTCGAGCGTGGTGCCAACCTAACGGTAAATACGAGTTTTACCAATATTCTCGACCCTGACGACTATGCAGCGCTATCGAGCGGGTTTCCCACTCGCATCGTCATACACCTAGTTGTCTATCAACAAGGATCTGATATTCCAGTCGCAATTGAGCGGATTCGCCGACGGGTGGTCTACGATCTATGGGATGAGACCTACGTGCTTGAGGTGACAGGTTCAAAAGGGGTGTACCAAAAGCGGTTTGAAAGCCGAGTGCAGCTTCTGAGGGAGCTTACGCAGTTGCGGCGACAGCCGGTGGCCAAGCTGAGCAAGGTGGGGGTTGGCCCTCACTATATCTTGGCGGTTGTGGCACAGCTAAATCCTGTTGAAGAAGAGCGGATGGCCGAAATGCGCCGTTGGTTAACTAAGTCAAGTAGTGACTCAAGCTTGGATTCGAGCTCATCGTTTTTCGGGTCGTTTGTTTCCGTCTTTGCCAATTCCAAACTGGGCGAGGCCGATCGAGTTGTTCGCCTACAATCTCAGCCGTTCTATCGGGTAAAACAATGAGTGCACCCAAACATGAATCTCCGCCCAAGAGGCGCTTTGGGCTTCAGCTCAAGTTGGTTGGAGCTCTGTTGATGCTCTCACTCTTGCCGCTCACGGTGAGTGCACTCCTCGTGGGGAACATCGGTGAAGTCGCTCAGAACTTTGCTAGTCATCATGTTGAGAGTCTTCGCCCTCATCTCGGCCGGGCGCAAAATGCGTACCGCCAAATTATCGCTGCGAAAAAGTCTGAGTTTCAAGAGGTCGCGAAGCGCCTTGCAGCCGATGACGAGCTGGAGCATCGCTTGCGAGAACGTGAAGAGGGCGGTTGGGACAAGCTTGCCGAAGACTTGCTTGCAGAGCACGCAGAACTGCTCTCGGTGGCGATTGTAAACGGCCAGGGGGCGGAGCTCTCGAGGGCCACGCGAACGTCCAGCCTTCCTGCGGATCGGGTGCGTGAACTTGAGCTACCGCAGGCGGTCGGCGTGGGTGGGGCGCAGCTGCAACTGGTCTTCGCAGCCGATATGCAGCCAGTCCGTGAGCTTCAAGCGATTGGCGAGGCTCTGGAGGCATCACGGCGTGTTGACACCGTGAAGTCGAGCCTACCTGGCTCGTACCGAATTGCATTCCTTCTCTTGGTGGGCGGCGTCGTTGTGGTCGTCACGATCATAGCGTTGCTCTTTGCTGGTCGCATCAGTCGCAGAATCGCCTCGCTCGTGGCTGGTACGCGAGAAGTTGCCAAGGGCGACCTAGGAACCCGCGTTGCCTTGGACGGCCAAGACGAACTTGCCGAGCTCGCCACCGCGTTTAATACGATGGTCGATGATCTGCAGCAGGAGCGGCAAAAAACCCTCTATTTGCAGCGCATCGGGGCTTGGCAGGATGTCGCGAGGAAGCTCGCCCATGAGATCAAGAATCCTCTCACTCCAATTCAATTGGTCGTGCAGCAAGCCGTTTCCTCGTATCCGGGGGATGACCCTCGCTACAAAAAACTTCTCGCAAGCTGCGATGAAATCGTGCGCGAAGAAGTGCAGGGGCTTAGGCGATTGGTTGATGCATTTCGCGATCTCGGAAGGTTGCCCAAGGTGGAGGCGAGCGCGTTGCCCGTGGCTGACTTGCTCGGCGACTTGCGGGCGAACGCTGAGCTTGCTCCATGTATGGAAGTGATTGAGGCCGACGAAGGTATGATTGTCAGTGCAGACCGCTTGCTCTTGCGTCGGGCATTGGTAAATCTCTTAGAAAATGGTGTGCAGGCCGGCGAAGAGGGGGCAGGTCACGTCGTACTTCGCTGTGAGAGGAACAATGATACGGCGCGATTTTCCATCGAGGATGAAGGGCCCGGAGTCCCCGTTTCAAAGCGCGAGCAGATCTTCGACCCATATGTCACGAGTAAGGAAATGGGTACGGGGCTCGGGTTGGCAATCGCCAAGAAAGTCGCTCTCGACCATCGGGGTTCGTTGTTCCTGGACGAAACGCCCGGTCCTGCGGGAGGGGCCAGATTTGTTCTTACGATTCCGCTGGTATCGAACGCAACTACTGAATCGTGAGCGTGTAGGCGCCTGTTTCTGTCGGATTTGCTCCGAAGGCATACACCCGTAGGTAGTACAGGCCACTCGTCTCAAATACTTCATCTAGGCTCTCTTGGTCGGTAGTCGAAAAAGAGAACGCAACGAGAGCGCCTTGCTCGCCTGTTGGGGATGCTTGGTAGAGACGCAGATTAAGGGGCAATGTCTCGTGAACAAAATCCGCTGTTAGGCGAATCCGTTGGCCCGCTTGCTTCTCAAATGCAAACCAATCGTCGCGACAAGGGCAAATCTGCAGCTCGTATGTGCCCGGGTCGATCAACGGTACATTGATGGCAAAGTCGTTGGGTTCGAAGGCGTCGCCTAGGCAGTCGTTACACTCTCGATCACAGATATCGATCCAGCCATCGCAGTTTTCATCTTCTTCGTTGTCGCAAATCTCTGTCCGAGTCTCGCAGGTGTCGGGTGAACTCCCCGAGCAGGTTGGATTTGCTGGCTGAGGCGCGGTGGCGTCCTTTGTGACAAGGAGAGTGGTTGGCTCAGAAATCAAACCGTTGCCAATGGCGTAGACCGTTAGATCGGTACTTTCCCCATCGGCGAGGCCAACGTCTGTGCAGAAGCTGCCCCCCGGGAGGATGGCGACAACATTGGTCCCATTGGTACCTCCTTGCACGACAACCCGCTGGCCGTCGCTTGTTCCCCGCACCGCGACGCTATCATTGGGGGTGGTTTCTGGAACTAGATCAAGAATGGGCGCGGCGAGTATCTCTTCCACGCCCCCGTCTTCTTGCCGGTCATTGCCATCGACCTTGTCTGCCTTGCAGCTCGCGAGTGCTGCCAGCGCTGCGACAGCCAGAATCGAGTGTTTAAACAGCATCCCCACCTCTGCAATGTAGCACGTGTGTCCGGGGAATCGGCCATGCGGCCGACCCACGGACATTCGCCGGCCATTGCGCTAGTTGTATCAAGGCCTTGTCGATGGCACCCGGGTTGCTCTGTTGAGCTTCATGCCCCTCCGACCTGTGTTCCTCGCCATGCTGTTTTGTGCGCTATGCCTCTGCCTTTCCTGTGCTCGGATGGTGGTTGGAACTCGGGCCACGGAACCTAGGTGCGATGGGACAATCTCGCAGCATCTTGAACAGGCCGTAGTGGAACTGGGCGGAACTAAGACTTTTACTTACTTTCCCGCGGGCGAGGTGGAGGAACAGTTTGCGCGCTATCCCGGTTCTCTATGTCCGCGCGCAGCCGTTGGAATTGCGGTGGGCGCTCTTCTTCGCGATCGTGGACCGGAGGCGCTCGCCACGATCGGGTGGGAGCGTGGCGTACTCGATTGCGACGCGCACTGCCTCTTTAGTCGAAGCTCTTCGCTATTTGGCATTGTTGCCGATCAAGAGTCCAAACTTGAGAACCGGCGATTGCCCAAAGCGCCTGCTCTCAGCTCATTGAAGACTCACTGGGTGTTCTTTCTCTCCGTGGCGGACCTGAGCGAGCATGGGTATTGGGCGCTGGTCGCACGTGATGGTAGTGGTGTGGAGATTCGCTCGGAGAACTAGCTCGCGATACAGCGACATGGCGGGCTGTGGCGCTTAGAGCGATCCAGAAATCCCGAAGATGGCTCCGCCTGGAACGACATCCAGCGACACCTTCTTTGTTGCCGTCTCGGGAGTCTCACGCAGTGCCAGGTACGTTGCGAGGCCACCGAAGAGTGCTCCCAGGCCGTAGGCTGCGATCGCTGGGCCGGAGTTGTCACGCACGTGCAGAACGATACCTGTACCAATGGCTGAGACGGCGAGGGCGCCCGTTACATACGGCCAGGGACTTTTGCGTGTCCGCTCTGGGGACGCGGGAATCGGGGTTGGCGTCGGTGCCCGTTGGTAGCGCTTTGCCAGAAGTGTCTTGAACTCTTTCGGCCGTGGGTCGGTTGTGCTGGCAACTTGTCCCAGCTCCGCACCGCGCTCGTCACTCATGTCGATGTCCGTATTGGTAGCAAGCGATTGGGCTTGCAGCGTTATCGGAATCAGTATGCGATCGGTCGATTCGACTTCAATGGCAAAGCGGCCACCCTCAAAGCCCTCGGCAACAACGTCCAACTCGTATCGCCCTTTGGGAAGCCAGAGTTCGTCCTCGGTTAGCAGCACCAACGTCTCATAGTCGGAGGATGCTGCGGAGCTCACGAGTGTTGCTCGTGCGGACTCAGGCGTTAGGGCAAGCGAGACGGGGGCAGCCTTTGTCATGCGAGTGCGCACGCGTTTGCGAACATCGTGCATCACGGCGCGGATTTCTCGACTGGGAAGACTGCGGTGGCAGCGTTCTAAAAAGAGGATGGCTCGGGTATCGCTTTCTTGTCCTTGTGCGAGGGCCTTCCCTCGGTCGCAGGCAGTTTGCTCGGTGATAGGTTCCTCGTGAACCGAAATGCTCTCATCGGCTATCGCCTCCGGAACAGAAGTCGAGAGCATGCACAGAGCCAACGCTATGCGTTGGAGCGTCGCGCGTGTGGGCGTCGTGCGTTTGGGCGTCGTGCGTTTGGGCCCTGTGTCGTGAAAAACCGGCATTCTCCTAACAGAGACCAAGATGATGTCTGTTGTGACACATTACTCTTGGAGAGCAAGGAGAGGCCGATAGGCATTCGCTGGGGGCACTTCGACATCGTCGACGTTTAGCGCCGCACAAAAGACCTGCCGATGTGCGGGATTTGCCACGAGCGTTGCCAAGCGATTCAATACATCGTCATTCGCCGAAACCTTTGGACTCACAACAACACCATCGTTGGAGCACTCCTCGGTGTACGCGAAAACCCGAAGGTGGTACGCCTCCTCACCACAAATCTCAACGTAGCCAACACCGCGGGCATTTGCGTAGGAAGCGGTCACGTCAGCTTCACAGGACATGACGGCTTCAAAGCAGGCTTCGTAGGAGCCGAGAATGGACTCCTGTTCAAAGGCTTGCGTCAGGTCGATACCCCGCGAGCGCAGATGATGCCGAGGCATGACGTAGCCACCCATACTGTGAGGATCGACCCACACCGCTCGCAAGCGTCGCAGTCCAAGGCTTCCGACTTCTTCGAGTTTTAGGTCATCGTGGGAACGACAGAGAAGTGCCGAGCGATAGACGCTGCACCCATATCGCACAGCTCGCAGAGCAACCGAGCCACCCGCGCTTTGGACTCGGGCGCAGACCATTGGTGGCCCCCAAGCGGCATGGATCTCGCCACTCAGAAGACTTCGCTCCAGGGTCTCATACGAGGACACCGGCACCACCGTCGAGAAGCCCGCTTCGTAGAGAATCGCCGCGAACTGTCGAGCCAACGCTCGAACGTTTTGCGCACCGAGTGACGGTGGTAGAGCGAAACAAAGGTCGGACACTACTGCTAGTTTATTACGGAGCTGCGGTATTTGTCGACAAGCTCTGCGACTCGGAGGACCAGCTGACGCCGCTCCTCGCGCAGTTCACGGATTTCACGACGCAGTGTAAAAATTCGCATTGTGCTTTTTGCGAGGTGTCGCAAGGCGTGCATGCGGGCAATTACGTGAATCACAGCGCCACCTGAGGCCGGAACCACAAGTGCGACAAGCAGCCCCAGCCATGTCCCATGGGCGAGGAAGGCCCACATCACGAGGCCAACGTACAAGCAACCGATGCCAAGGAAGCCGAGCACAAACTTTGTTGTGGCGACGGTATCGCTTCGCGGAGAGACAAAGACGCCGGCCACTTTGAGCGCTAGGCCGATGGGAAGAAAGATGGGGGCGCCGACAAGGAAGAGCGGAAGCGAAACGAAAAGTAGCGTTAGATGCGCCGCGACGTGAAGGACGATTTGCGCAGGTGTTAGCCCCTTGGCAATCAACACATCATCCAGGCTATCCGCACTGAGCCTTAGCAAGTAGCCGCGAACGGCATCGTACAAAGCAATCACGTCGGGCTCGTCGGCGACCTTGGGGTACGAACTGTTAAAGAGTCGAGAGAGGCGCGCTCGTTCACTCAGGTCGATACCTTCAGGCTGATAGAGGCGTCGGACGCCGTCGAGAACCCAAACACGCTCCCACGTTTCCGCGTTGATTGTGAGACCTCGCAAACGGACGTTTAGTGTTTCGGTTATGGCGTGGACCGCGGATTCCTCGCTCTCCGTGTTCTCAGTAGTATTCTTAGTTTGCAGTACATCTTGGTCAATGCGAATCGGCTGGCCAAACTGGACCAGCACCGAGCTGCGAAACCGGTGTCGCGTGAAATAGACAAGGCCGACAGGCACAAGATAGATGGGGAGCGTTGAACCGTGTGCCAATGTGGAGAGTGCGATTCGCGCAGCTCCCGTCTTTAGCGGGACAAGCTGAGATTCGTCGTGGCTAATGCCTTCAGGGAAAATCCCCATTGCGCGGCCCTCGAGCAAGACGGCTTCAAGCTCGCGGAAGGCGTCGTCGTTGCTCTGTTTTCCGCCGCCATGGTCTTGGCGACGGCGAATTGCGACGGCGCCCATAATGCGGAGAAGTGCTCCCAAGATGGGGACAGCAAAGAGTGGCGCCTTGGCCGCAAAGTGCACAATACGCCCGCTCCAGGCCGTTATTAGCACCGGATCCAGAAGTGAGTTTGGGTGGTTGCCGCAAAAGATCACCGCACTGTTTTGCGGATTCGGGAGGCTCGCTCGACCTACGACTTCAATGTTGCGAAAGAATATGCGAGTCGCAAACCGAAGAAGTCGGGCCAGAATTCGATACGCTAGAAACGAGCGGGGTTTGGGGGGAACGGCATCTGGCGTCGACTTAGGCGTTGCCTCCATCGAGCCCCCACTCGCCGGAGAGCTGCACGATTCGCGCGTTGTCTTGCACCTGCTCCAGGAAGCTCAGCCTCCAATTGGGGTCGTCGATCTGTTCGACGCGCCTGCGCAAGCTCTCGTACGCTTGCTTCAATGCTTCTTGTGCCTTCTCCAGGTGCATGCACTGGAGCTCCGCTTCAACCAGCATGAGCCGTACAAAGGACTCGCCTTCCTCAACTTGTCCTAGCGACTGCAAAATCCCCATCGCTTCTTTGGCAGCAACTAGGGCTTCTTCTGGTTGCCCCATTTCGAGTAGAACAGAAGCGAGCTGAGAGTGCGCCTGCATGCGAACCGTCGCGACGGTACTCGTTCCTTGAAGCGCTTCCTTCGCCTCTTTAAAGGCCGATTCCAACGATCCTTTGCGCTGGTGAATCTTGCTGAGATAGACCCGAGAGCCGTTCGCCATGCGATCGTCTCCTTGCATCGTGAACGACTCAATGGCGATGAGCTCTAAATCCCAGGCCTCATCGAGCTCACCTAGAGCGAGCAACACGCGGCCCAAGTTGTTGCGCGCCAGTGAGCCAATCGCATCGAGTTCCATTTCGATTGCGACATCGAGCACGGCGCGGAGAATCGCCTCGGCGTTGCGATAGTCTCCGAGTTCTGCATACGCAAAGCCCACGTTGACACGTGTGATGGCTGCGCTCCGGCGATCGCCGCTGGCGTCGAAGGCCGATGCACTCTTTTCGCTTAGCGTTAGGTAATGGCCCGGATCGCCTTCGCACAAATAGCGATTTGCCTGGGCGGAAAGAAGATGGCCGTCGACCACAGGATCTGAGTTCGCGAGGTTGCTTGTATCTGTGGGTAGTTCGCGAAAGAGAACTTCCGCATCTTGATAGCGTCCTGCGAGAAAGAGTCGCGAGGACGAACGTGCCATCGCCGACGCCAGTGCGCCGGTCATGCCGATTCCTTGGCTTGCGGCAACGAGTTCTGCGCCGAGGTTTACAATGTCTGAGAACGCTCCACAGCGGCCGAGGGCAGTCACTCCATCACCTGCTGCCTGCGCCCATTCTCGCGAGCCGATCTTGAGGTTTTCTAAAGCGAGGGTGCTGTGCTCGCTCGATCTACCGTTCTCCCCTGTCCAGAGCAGCGCGCGGGCGATGCTTCCATGAAGGAGCCCAAGGGTTCGCCGCTTTGCACCGATGGCAATTCCGCGCTCCGCAAGCGAGATGGCCGCTGTTAGGTCATTGCCCTCAAGTGCTTGGCGTGCGGCCAGTGCGTACCACTCCGTTGCCTTCTCGTGTTCGAGGCCTAGCTCAAAGTGTTTTGCGAGTAAGAGCGCATCCCTTGACCCTGTCTCGTGTAACCAGCGTGCAGCCAACCGATGTCCAAGCTCCCGGTCGGTATCGGTGAGTGTGCTGTAGGCGGCTTCTCGCATTAGCACACTGCGAAAGCTGTACTGCTGTGTTGCGCCAGCCTGTGTTGCAAGCGGATCAACCGACTCAATGAGAAGTTCCGCTGCGACAAGTGCGCGTAGCGCCGGCTCGATGTCTTGCGGCGTAACTTCTTCACCAAGAAGTCTTCTTAGTCCACCGAGCGAAAAACTTCCGCTGAAAATGCTACCGGCTCGAAGTAACTGTCGTGGCAAAGGAGCAAGGGTGCGGAGGCGTGCTTGCGCCAAGGCGAGCACGGTATCGGGAACTTGCTCTCCTTGGGAGAACTGGTAGGCGCGCGTGAGTTCTTCCAAGTAGAAGGCATTGCCCCCAGAGAGGCGAATCATGCGCTGCAGTTGTTCTTCTTTTGCTGCGTGACCAAGAATGCTGTGACTCAACTGCCTGCAGGCGTCGTCGTCAAGATTTCCTAGGGGCAACACCGTGCAGTTGTGGTCGGCCCAGAGCGATGGGAACACCAACTCAACTTCGGGGCGCGCAATGCCAATCAGCATCCATTGGCCGTGCACCACTCGGCGCAAGGCTCCATCCATCAGGCGTATCGTTGGCAAGTCGCCCCAGTGCAAGTCTTCGAGGACCAGTACTACCGGGCAACGTCGAGAAACAGCCGCTACGAACTCTTCCCAGGCGAGTCGCATCTGGTCGCCCATGAGCACGGCGTTTCCACGAGCGGAGCGAAGTTGTACACGAGCCTCACTGGCCACGAAGGGCGCCTCACAGAGTTCTCCCAAGAACTCCGCAACCCGAAGTGCGTCCGAGCCTTCGATATATTTCGATGTGGTTTGCACGAGCTTCTCGCGTCGTGTCGCAACGTCATCGTCGGGGGTGATACCAACGGCTTGGTGTAGCAATTGCCGCAGAAGTTGGAACGCTGATCCCTTTGCAAGGGCTTCTGCCCGCGCACTCCAAATTTGCAGGTTTGGCGTTTCGGATTGGAGAGACGCCAATACGCGACCTGAGAGATGTGACTTTCCAATACCCGGCTCTCCTGTGATGAGCATTGCCTGCGGCCGTTGCTCTCGGAGGCAGTGGTGAAAGAGATTCGAGATCTGGGCGATTTCTGCCTTGCGACCCACGGTACGCGTCGTGCGAAGTCGTGGGCCCGCATTGCGCTGCTCTCCTCGAAGATCAGTGCCGTCCGCGGGCATGTCTTGGGCGCGTCGTCGAACGTCAAAGCGTCCGTCGAGCAAGCGCGTTGTTGTCTGATCCAGTCGAATGCTCAGCGGCCGAGCTTGGCCCTCCGTGGAGAATTCCGCTGTGCGGAGCAAGGTAGCGGCGCTCTGAATTGTCTTGGCGAGGGAGCGCCTTCCTGAAACTTCGCCTTGGCCCGTGGCGAGGGACATTTTCGATTCGGGGCGCATCGAGCGAAGAGTCAGGGCGCAGCGCGTCGCTCGCAGAACAAGATCGCTAGCGGCTCCATTCTCGCTTCGAAAGATAACCACGTTGGTGCCGTTTTCGAGGAGTTGTGCCTGTCCACCCGCTCGGTGCAGCGCGTCGGCAAGTAGCCCGTCAGGTGAATCTTCGAGTGCTCCTCCGCCTTCAATCAGAAGTATCGAGAGCAGTTCCTTCTCCGAGGTTGTGAGCCCAACAGCGCCAGTCTCGTCAACCGATGGGCGTGTGGCGGTTTCGATAGCTCGTGCTCGATGGGCGAGTATGGTGCCGTTCGCAGGCCGTCGTTCCACATTGCTTGCCATCATGTCGGCAAGCAAATCGTCGAACTCAGCACTAATGTCGGTGCGCTTCTCGCTTACCCTTGGCGGCTCATCAAAGGCGGTTCTCGCCAGGACTGCAACCACGTCCTCGCCGTGGAATGGCCTATGGCCCACCAGGCACTCGTAAATGACACATCCCAGGGCATACAGGTCGGCGCGTCCGTCGATGTCAGCATCGCCTCGGGATTGTTCTGGGGCCATGTATCCAGGGGTCCCGATGCTAATCCCGGTTCGCGTCATCTTCTCGACGGTTGGCCCTCGCCAGCGTGCAATGCCAAAGTCGAGCAGTTTCAAATGCTCGATGCGGTTGTCCACGAGCATTAGGTTGCTGGGTTTTAGGTCGCGATGAATCACGCCATGGCGATGAGCGAAATGCAGTGCCTCGCCGACACCCGCGATGATATCGACAGCCTCCTGCAGTTCGAGCTTCTTGCGATTCATGCGCTGTCGCAAATCTTCGCCGTTGACCCACTCCATGACGATAAATGGCGCCCCTCGGTCGGTTTGCCCATAGTCGACGTAGCCCACGATGTTCTCGTGGCGAAGCTCTGCCATTACCTTTGCCTCGCGCAAGAACCTCCGCGAGTACTTGCTGGCATCGAGACTAAGAACTTTTATAGCAACTTGGTTGCCGCTCTTCTCATCGAGGGCGCGATACACCTTGCCCATTCCCCCGGAACCGGCGAGAGACTGAACTTGGTACCGCTCAACAATGCGCTGCCCGATTCGCACCGCTAGTCGTTCTTCTTCTTCTTTTTGTCGTTCTTCTTCTTGCTATCTTTTCCGCGAAGAAACAGCGGCGTGCGCCCCTTCTTGCGGTTGTACTGCCACGCATAGCCGAGGCCGATCGCGGATGAGGCAAGCGCTCCTACAAACATGAAGGGAGCAAGTAAGAATGTTGGAAGAACGTAGTACGCGGCCGCGAATGCCAAGGTTGCTGGAACCGCCTCGCGAAACGAACCGGCGTAGAGCCATCCAATGGGGCCGAAGATCGAAAGTGCAGCAGATGCGAGTAGGGATTTTTCTCCCTTGCCCCGAGGCTTGTCGAGCATGGTCAACGGTTTGTCGAGGGTGACGAGCGCAGTTGTGCTGGCAAAGAGTGCCGCCTTGCCAACCAACCCGGCGATGCTCGGGCCGTCATCGTCGTCATTATCCTCGTCGTCGTCCTTATCGTCGTCGTCATCGAATGCAACCTTGCGCTTGCGTGCAGGCTCAATGGCTTGTTCTTCTTGGGCCTTCTCTGCAATCGCCGGGTCGGGCTTGCCGGCTCGTTTTGCCAAGATGCGTCGCTTTGCCTCTTCAACGAGTTTGCGCTTGCGTTCATAGGCCTCACTCGTGCTTGGCCCGTCTGCGGAGCGCGCGGCGCTCGTCACAACGTAGGTCACGTCCTCGCTGTCATCGATTTGTATGTCGAGAGTGCCGTCTTTGAGCAGAGCGTCGATCCACGCGGTGAGCTTCTTGCTCGGAACCCCAGAAAAGTATTGAAGGTTCGCGTGAGTGAGCGGAATGCGAGACTTCGTCCACAACTCCAACACTTTTGACTCGAATTCGTCGCGATCCACGAGATACCTGGCCTTAGCCAAGTATACTCTGCCTACTCATGCTCGCTCGCGCAATGCTTCTGACATCCCTCGTTGCTCTGGCTCTAACTGGCTGTGGATCACCCGGAGCCGGGCAGGGCGATACCAACGACTCAGACGACGAAGTTAGCGACTACGCGTCGGAACGGCCCAAACGGGGGCGCGTCAAAGACAAAGACGACGTCTCTGAGAAGGGCAAGAAATGGGGCGGTTGGCGCTGGAAAGGTGAGCGCGACAACTGTGTTTACGTCTACGACAACAAATGCTTCGCAGAAAAGAAGGCAGCTTGTAAGGCTGCCGGCTGTGAAGGCAGTGCCTGTTTGGAGAAGCGTGGTGCGCCCTCCAAAATCAAGTGCCGCAAAGAATAGTGCCGGCTAGGCTGTTGGCCTAGCGCCGGTGAGCTTGGGGATCCGCACCCGTGGGCCATTCTTGAACGTAAGTTTTTTGACGCGCTCGTAGTACTCGCCGTCGATGATCGGGGAGAGCAGCTCATCACCGAGGACTTCAACCGTCATGCCGGTGCAGGCTTCGTCGATGAGATTCTTGCCGCGCATCTGCTTGCCGCGATGCATGTTTCCAAGATTGCGAAGAATCTGAAGCGGGTTTGGTGAGCCAACGATCGCGTGCAACTGACCTGGAACATCGGCTCTGGTGAAGAGCTTGAAAACACCACCGAGGTCAATCGACATGGAGGCGATGTGTACGCCTGTGAAATGGGTTTGCTCAAGGACCTGGCCGTCGAGGGTAACTCGCACGTTTGCTGGCTTGAACATATCGGTCGCATACGTACGCAGGTGATTTGGAACGACCGGAAACGGAATTTTCCCTAGCGGCGAATACGCAACAGGTAGCGAGGCAATGGTGTTGCCAACAACCTTCATAATGACGCCAGGGCTTGGGTCGTCTTCTGCGTAGTACTTGCTAAAGAACCGTTGGCCCAAGCCTCCTACAGCGGATGCAAAGCCATAGGTTCGGAACTCTTCTTCGTTGCCCTCGTCGTTAATCTGAATGCCCTCGATGAGCATGGAGTCGACAAGGGTTTCTTCGAGCACAGTGCCAAGCTCGATGGAGTCACGCAGGTTTTGAAGGATGCCCTCGGCTTGGCCGGTAATCCCCACGTTGTTTGCAACAAAGTCGATCGTTCCACCGTTGGTGGGAATGGTGGTTGGGAGTTGGAAGTCGCCGTCACGAAACTCTGGCTCCTGCAACAGTTCAAGACCATTGCGGACAATCCAGTGAAGAGCTCCGTCGCCGCCATCGGCTACCCAGTATTGCGCACGCTGTCGCAAGAACTCGCGAAGAATGGGTTTGATGGATGCAACGGTATCGGTGCTGTGCACTTGGCCGTGGTGTCCGACGATCGCTTGGAGTTGTTCGGCTCGGTACGGGCGAGCTTTGTTCTTACGTGAGTGGGGATTTGTGATGACGCCGATTTGCATACGCAGGCTCCTTCCTGCACTACCGAGCAATTGTCGGTCCACCTCTACAATTGGCCTAACCTACTGAACTTACATATAGGGAGATCTGCGTGACGTCGACGCAGTGCGTAAACATTTACGCGATCAGCTCTCAAGTGGGTAGTGGGTTATCCAGTGCGAACGTCGTTATTTGCCGTGAAATTCCGGCTTTCGCTTTTCGAGGAGCGCCGCCATGCCCTCTTTGGCGTCCTGCGTCTTGAGCGTGGCCGCCTGAGCAAAGGACTCTCGATGGGCTGCGCCGCGCACGTGCCACCCCAATTGCTCACGGATGCATTGTTTGGTGAGGCGAACGGCAATCGGCGCGTTCTCGGCAATGGCACTTGCCATCCGCATTGCCTCTTCTAAGACTTGTTCTGGAGTCTCGTGCGCGCTGGAAGCGAGCCCGATCCTTTCTGCTTCGTCACCGAGTACCAATCGCCCAGAGAAGAGCAATTCATTGGCGCGCGATACACCCACGAGCCTTGGCAAAAGATAGCTAATGCTCATGCCTGGGCTAAGTCCGAGTTTCGTAAAGTTCGCTCCGTACTTCGAGCCGTTGTGCGCAATGCGAATGTCGCAGACAAGCGAGAGCCCAAACCCACCACCCACCGCATGCCCGCAAAGCGCACCAATAACTGGGACTTCAATGTCCAATACCCCTAGAAAGGGTTCGTACATCTTAAACGAGCGCTCGTGGTCAAGCAGATGTTCTCCACCGGTTTGCAGGTTCGACTTAAAGTCCGCGCCTGCACTGAAGCACCGGCCGCGACCAGTAATCACCACGGCGCGCACGTCGCGATTCGCTCGTACAGCCTGGGTCACTTTGGAGAAACTCTCCAATAGCTCAGGCGTCATGCTGTTGCGGTTATCAGGACGATTGAGCGTGATGACACCGATGCCATTGCTGCACGAGAGTGTTACGGCATCTTCCATGATTACTCTGAAATCTGCGCTAAGAAGTCTTCTGCCTCTGAATAGGCGGGATCCTCGCGAAGGGCCTTCTTTGCCCAGAGTTCGGCTTTTGCGCGGTTGCCTCGAGCGTGCTCAATCTTGGCTTCCCAGAGAAGTGCCATCACACGGCTAACGGGTTCTGGGTCCTCCATCAACGTAATGGCACGCAGGGGCTTGAGGGCCAAGTCGTAGTCTCCTAGCTCGGTAGCGAGGTGCGCGAGTTCCGATGCGATGAGGCCATCTTTGCGATCCACATCAAAGGCCTTCTTTAGCCAAGCGAGTTGGTCGTCTTGATCGCCGCGGGAGGCGCCAATTTTCGACATACGGTACTGAAGTGCCGCAAGCTCGGGTGAGCGTCGTTTGTGGGCTGCAATGGCCGGTTCCAACATCGAGACCGCTTCTTCAAGTTGGCCAGAGGTGATGAGTACATCGGCAAGCAGCGCAACCGTCGCATGATCGTCTGGACGGAGTTCTTTGGCACTTTGCGCCGGAGCAATTGCCGCTTCCGCATCTCCCAGCTCGTTCACGAAGATAGACGCGGCGGAGCGGAAAATTTCGTAGCGCTCATCATCGTCGGTGCTGTAGGTCGCATCAACGAGCAGTAGATTGGCAAGCTCTCGCTGCGCACCCAGTGCTTGGTAGGTTGTGCGCAATTGCTCTCGTATTTGAGCGTTCTCAGGCTGGTCCTGGTGCACTCGCTCAAGGCCGGCTCGTCCGTGCTCGCTCGCACCGATCTGCTCCGCTGCGCTCGCAAGGAGAAGTGCGCTACTCACTTGCTCGTCACCCGTCTCCAGGCCAACAAGGTGGGTACACGCCGTTACAACGCCATCCCAGCGTTCTGCAGCCTTATCCATGTCTCGGAGCCTCTGCAGGGCGGCGAGATCCTGGGCGTCGCGTTCAATCCACGCCATGAGCATGGCTCGAGCGCCTTCCTCGTTGCCCTGTGCGTCGTAGAGCTCAATAAGCCGCATGGTTGTCGTCCGCTCAACGTCGAGGTCTCCCTGTTCACTTGCTGAAACACGCGAGTGCTCCAACGCTTGCATCAGCATCGGAAGTACCATCTCCCGATCCATGTCGAGGCCGTTTTCGAGGTCGGCGATGGCCTCACTCGGCTGGCCCACATTGCGATAGAGGTCAGCTCGGAGCAACAGTAGCGGCAATGCGCTGTTGCCTGAGATGTGCTCAAGCCCGGCAGCAATCGTTGCAATGCCTGCTTCCATTCGGCCGGCAGCCGCATGGGTCGAGGCTTGCTCACTCACCAGCGTTTCATCACCGGGCGCCAACTCGAGAGCCCGAGAAAGAATCTCAGAGCAAGAATCGAGGTCCGATAACGAGTCGCGGTAGAGAGCGCCAGCTTCGCGCAAGAGGCGAACCTGGTCGGCAACGTTTTCTTCGGCTTCGGCTTGCACCATCTTCATCTTGGCGAGCGGGCCCCACTGGGCGGTTTCTCGATACCAACCCTCAAGCCTATCGCGAATGCCTACGTGGCTTGGACATGCCTGTTGTCCAAGCTCCAAGGCTCGCTGCACACCATCGTTGTCCTCTAGAACTTCTCTTAGTTCGACGAGCTGCAGTGATAATGCTGCTGCTCGCTCTGGATCCTCGACACGAAGCAATCGCTCCGATAGATCCGCCTGTTCCGAGAAGTCTGCGTTGTCGTCGAGCCGTTCCAAGATGCCTCGAAGTAGAGGGGCACTCTCTGGGGCAACCGCGACCGCTTGTTGATAGACCTGCATCGAGTCTCCGTCGATTTGGTCGAGCAGGGCGCCCAGACGAACTGCGACGTCTGTGACCGTGTCGGGATTCCCCCGGTCCTTGGCGTCATTAAAGCGTTGCCAAAGAAAATCACTGAGTGCTTCTTCGTTGCCTTCTTTGCGAAGAACGGTTTCAAGCAGACCAGCCGCGTCAAGGCTATCTGGATCGTCGAGGCATGCGTCGCGAAGAACGTCGATCGCGCCGTCGTCGCGATTTGCGTCGATCAGGTACTGCGCCTTGTGGAGTCGCAGCTGGGTGCGCTCGCTCGGATCAACGAGGCTTGGCAGGGTTGCATCGACGAGCTCGCTCAGTTGCTCGCCGCTCCCCGTGTCTCTGTACAGTGCGAGTAGAGGCTCCCAGATGGCTCTCGCATTCGGATCTCGGCTGCGGAGAAACTCAAGAATCTCGGCGGTCATGGCAAAGTCTTCGGACGCCTTGCTGTGCTCCGCGAGCTCAAGACCAAGCGCCATAATGTCGTCTTGGCTTGCGAGATAGGCGATTTCGAAGAGCAACTCCTTGGCGTCACCGACTCGGCCATTGGCTCCGTAGTGACGGGCGAGGTCATCAACCGCCCAGATTGCCTCCGACAATCCCTCATCGGAAACACGTGCGGCTTGCACCGCGCGCTCAAGAAGAACGACAGCTCGTTCACTCTCTTCGAGTTCGGTTGCAAGGTTTACGGCCTCACGAATTTGCGCCACGGTTGCATCGCTTGCAGAGGATTGCCGCTCGAGGAAGTCGAGCAGGATGGGCTTGTCACCGCTCTGTCTTGCAGCAGACTCGTAGTGCGCAAGCACCGATGCATCGTTTCCGGAACTCTCAGCAGCAGCTCGTAGTGTTAGTGCCGCTTGCCGATACCGTGGTTCTACCGACAATGCTTTGGTGAGCAGCTCGATACCGCGCTCCAACAAATCGGGTTGTACGACCTGCAATTCTGCGAGCCGGTACAGGGCATCGGCTTGTGCAGCAACGGGACCATCTACCATGGCAAGAGTTGTGAGCTTGTCGAGGGCACGAGTCTGCTCTTCCGCATCTCCTTGCGCAGCGCAAACTCTTGCGAGCGCGAAGAGCGCGTCTGCCGGAGCACTGCTGCACTCTTCGGCAGCGCTAAAATGCTCTCGTGCTTTGGCGAGGTCGCCAATGTCGACTTCCGCCAACTCACCGGCCCGCATCAGCAAGCTCGCGGTGAGCTCAGCATCTTCAGACCTTCGCTGTTGTGCGACCATTTCTTCGAGACTTTCGAGGTAGGTCGGCAGCATCGAGAGCGATGAAGCAAGCTCCTTGGCCGCATCGTGAAGCTCGGCGTTTGCAGGGAGGAGGGCGAGGCACTGCAAGCGCGCGCTGAGAGCGCCTTTGGAATCCTCCAGCGGCCCCTCGAGAAGTTCAGCGACAAAGCCGAGAAGCCCGGCCTTGGATGCTGCGTTCTCGCTGAGCTTGATGCGCGTGCGCAGTACCTTTGCGAGCAATTCGTACTCTTTGTGTTCCAGAAGTGTGCGGCGCAATCGTCGAACTTCTTGATCGCTGGATGATGCCGCTTCGACAACAGACTCCAAGAGTTCGTCAGCCTTGTCTTCATCATCACGAACGGCGGCTATGTGGTGGAGCTCAAACAGAACTTCACTGATGCCAACAGCGTTCTCATCTTCTCCCGGTGGGTGTCGTCGAACGATGAGCAAGAGCGCTCGCAGCGAGCGCTCCGCCTGATCGAAATCGCCTTGCTCGCGAGCGAGGTCGGCGAGTGCTCGTAGGATGTGAGCATTGCTGCCATCCATTTTCGATGCGAGCTCAAGCTCGGCCATCGCAGCATCCAAGTCGGCTTCGGCGCGCGCTACTTGCGCAAGTTCAACGTGGACGGCTGCTCGCTCTTTGGAACGCCTTCGACCAAATTCTTCGATCAACGCTTCCAGCATGGCGCGCGCCGCGGGAACGTCACCGGCAACTCGCTGGCTGCGAGCCATCATGAGTCGCAAGCTTCGATCGTCGGGGATGATTTCAAGTGCTCTGGCGAGTGCAGGCACCGCCGCTGCGGGTGTCTTAATCTTGTCGTGGTAGATGTCGGCAGCCTCACGCGCCGCTTCTGCGACCGCATCATCATCGGAAATGTGTGGAAGGCTTGCTGTAAGAGTGTCGGCGAGCGGTTGCCATTGACCTGCTGCGCGATGCAAATCGGCGAGCATCGTGCGCAATTCGAGCAAGCTCGACTCGCTGGAAGCGGTTGCTTCCGCAAGGCAAGCGATTGCGTCGGCAGGGTGCTCAGCGGCAAGGTGTGCTTCCGCAAGTCGCTTCACAAGCGATGGCTTATCTGCGTCTTGTGCCAAATCGAGCGCCTGCTCAAGCCATGGCACAGCAGCTCCACTTTGCGAACGACTAATGTAGAGACGAGCCAACGAATCGAGTGCCTCAAGGTTGGGGGCTAAGTTCGCGACCTTGCGATAAGCCTCCAGCGCTTGGTCAATATCGTCGAGCTCGGTTTCTGCGATTCGTGCAACCGTGTCCCATAGCTTGGCAGCCCTAGGCATTTCGGTCGCGCTTTCAAGTGTTGTGGCCTGTTCGCCCAAGAGTGTGCACAGCTGTGAGAACTTTCCCATGCTGCTCAGGAGCGCGACGACGGCCGCAATCGAGGCATCGTGACCGGGCGAGCTGAGCAAGTTTGCACGCAAGAGTTCGAGGCGACCGCCGTTGCGGTCAATCTCATCGATGAGCCCCGAAATCTCGAGACGCATTTCGATGGCGCGATCGGCGTCTTCCTCAAACGCCAGTCCTTGTCGCTTGAGTCCTAAGAGTTCTGGGAGTCGGCCTTGCTCCTTGTACAGCGAGCCAAGCGCGTCCAATGCGCCAGCGTCGCTTGGTGACTGAGCGAGGACAGCCCGGTACATATCAATGGCACTACCAGGATCTTTAAGTACGTCGGAGGCAATCGTTGCTGCCCGCTTGCGCATGTCGAGGCACGTGGCTTCATCAAAGGGAAGTCGGGAAGCATCGATCAGAAGATCGAGTGCGCGCTGCGCTTGCTCGGTTGCGACGTAGTGGGCCACGAGTTGCTCAATGGTCCAGGCAACGACTTCTTGTGGCGGCGATTCGCTCTCTGCGGGGGCAGAGCCGCGCCATGCGCCAACCGCGCGCGCTTGCAGTGCTGCGAGGCTCTCTTCCTGCTCTTCCGCGCTGAGGGCATCAAGAGCAATCTCCGCAGCGTATTGGAAGTGCGCGAGGGAGCCTGAGTCGATTTCGCAAAGTCGCCGAACGGTGGCGTAGAGTGCTGCATCCCTTTGCTCACTCTGCAACTCGGCCAGACGAGCGTGGGTGTCGACGCGGCTGCGGTCAAGTTCAGTCGAGCGAAGCAGAGACTCTCGTGCTGCCGCGCTGTCGTCGAGCTTCTCTTCCTGCCAACCGGAAATTCGCCAGAACATCTCCGCCTGGAGAGACGACTCAAGCGTGCTCCCGCTCAGTCCGCGATTCAGCTCGGCACAGAGTTTTTCGTAACCGCCATCCAGCGCGCCGACGTGCTCTTCGATAGAAGAGATTAGGTCCTCGGGTAGGGCTTGTCGAGCAACTGCGTATCCGAGCATGGCATCCACCATCTCGGCGATTTTGCCCTGGGGCCCAGCAAGTCGAATCGCTGCACGAACCGCCTCGTGATTGTCGCTCTGTGCTCCAACCACCTGAAGCACACAGTTGAGTGCGCCTTCGCTATCGCCAACTTGGTTCTCGAGGAGGGCAGCTTGACGGAAGCGCATCGAGGCGAGTGCAAACGCATCGTCGGCGATGACCTCTTGGGCCTTTGCATAGGCATCGAGAGCGCCATCCCATTGTTCGGCGGAGCTTGCGAGTCGCAGCATTCGATCTTCCAAAACGCGATCGCGAGCAGTGAGTGGAAAGAGGCGTGTCACAAACCCGAGCGCCTGCGTTGCGTCTTCGGTTTCGGCTTCCGCGATATCCGCAGCTTCTCGCAGAATCTCTGCGTGTTTCCGCTCATCATCGCTGCCCGCCAATCGCGCTTCCACGATGTCCAGTAGACCGATGCGGTTGCCACTCGATTTCATGGAGTGCACAAGGGCTTCCGCCACTTCGTTGCGCAACTCGGGGACCTCTAAAAGGTGCTTTAGGCCCTCTTGTGCTCCGGCATGTCCAACATCGACGGTTAGAGCCCGTCGATAGCATTCGATGGCGCGGGCGTTGTCGCCCAAGGAGCGTTGGTAGGCATTGCCCAAGTTGGCAAATTGGTCGGCGAGGTACGCAACCTGCTGCGCATTGGAGCCTTCCAAAAGCGACGTTAGATCACCCCATTGCTCGAGGTTGGTCATCAGGCGCGACAGTGCGGCGACCGTCTCTGGATCTTCCCCGTACTGCTCTTTAACCGCAACCCATGAGGCGAGGGCCTGTTCGCTTTGCTCTAAGTCATTTTCGTAGATGCTGGCAATGCGGATGAGGTCACTGCGCTTTTGGTTTTGCGGGATTGCCTGCTCTCGGCGAGCGGACAGCGCTTCGATGAGTTCAGGCCAGCGTTGTTCTGAGCCAAGCAACTCTATGAGGTGCTCAAGGGCGCGAAGGTCTCCAGGGTCAGATTCAATGCGTCGGCGCCATGCTGCAAGCGCGCGATCCACTTCTCCGAGTCCTTCTGCGAGAACAGCAGCGTCACCGATCAGTGCTCGGCGCGATGATTCGACAGTCTCGGCGTCCGCGAGTCGTTCCAACACCGTGAGGCGTTCATTGTGTCGGTCGGCGCGATCGAGGAGAAGGTTGAGCCGCTTGCCGACGTTGAGGATATCCGCAGAGCCAATGCCGTCAGTACCGAGTGCCGCGCTGAGAAGTTCGATCGCACCATCTTCCCCATTGGCAAGCTCGCCAAGCGTCATCGCTGCTTCGTTGAGTAGGGCGACGCGTCTCGCTGCATCTGGAGCGGAGTCTGCAGCCGCAGCAAGCGCGGAGGCGTAGCGATCCAAGCGGTCTGTAAGTTGTGCTTCACGGCGAAGGGCACGCTGTGTTGCGACCGAAGAAGGGTCGAGAATAAGCAGAGCCGCATAGTGGTCGAGTGCCGCTGCATGCTCTTCGAGTGCAGAAAGTCGTTCGCCGAGTTCCGCGTGCAATCCTTTGCGTTGCTGATCGTCGCAGAGTGGTAGCACCTCGCCTAAGACACGGACGATGTCGCCAGGTCGCTCGGTTGCTTCGTAGACTTCTCGCACACTGGCAAGTGCAGATTCTCGCAGTGAACTTTCGCACTCTTCCGATGTTGCGATGCGCTCCAAAAGCCCTAGAGATGCCTCTTGCTCTTGGTTCTCAGAGAAAATCTCACGAAGCGATTCTAGGGCTGCAGGGCCATTGCCGAGTTTGTCAAAGTACGTTGCGGCGATTTGCGTGAGCGTCTCTATTCGCCCAGATTCATCTTGGCCGCCCAGTGCATCAGTCCAAAGTGTGATGAGGTCGGTCCATCGTTCGTGGCGCTCAAGGAGTCGCTCCAATGCAACAAGCTGTTTGGCGCTGGGCTTTAGCTCAAGCTTGGCCTTTAGAAAGTCAATTGCTTGGTCTGGACGGTTCGCAAGATCCTTCGCAACTTGATACGCCTCATCCAGAAGTTTTATGAGTCGAGGCTTGGCCGTCGTACTCGCAATAACGTCTTGGTAGAGCTTGATGACGTCGTCCCAACGTTCCGCAACCGTTAGTGCCACCGTGAGCTCTTGAAACGCCCACTCGCTCTTGGGTTCAAGCTCAAGAACTCTTGTGAGAAGCGTTGCAAGGCCAACAGGGTCATCGCCAAACCACTCGCGATGAAAGTGAACCGCGCGTTGCCCCAGGTCGACAGCATCATCGCCACCGATGTCTTGCTGAAGGCACGTGCGATACGCGGCCGCCACGCTCTCTGGATCGTCAAGCTGTCCGGCTAAGTCTTCGATCTGATCCCACAACGCGTCCTGTTTTGGGTCGACGGTGACGTTTGCAATTGCCTCTGCGAGCTCGCTCTGGTGTTCTGACATTCCAGCCTCAGTCCTGAGTATGTGTTGACGGTGATGCGGTGGTGCGAACCGGATGGTGGTCCGGGTAGCCAAGGGTTGCTCATGTGTGAGCACCCAAAGCCGCTTAAGTATACAGATCGACTGGCGTTAGTTCGGGCCGCCTCCGCAAAATCGGTCAGGGTTTCTCGCGAAGTGGGCCAGGTGGTCGGGGCATGTACACGAGTGTGTGCGCAGCAGTCCCACACAGGATCCGGATTGCTTGGCCTGCCAACTTGAATCCGCGCCCAATCAAGGTTCACGATGCACCTCCCATTGACAGCGATAGGCAAAGTCCGACCGGTGGACCCAGAGTCCGCCAAGGTTCATCCCTTTGATGTGGGCTGGCGCGAGCGAGTCGCAATCCTCGGCGGCGTCGGGCTGTTGCTCATTGTTGGCTTCTTGGTGGGCAAGCACTTCAATTCGGCCAAGTCACTCGAAGTACTCGGGCTACTCCCCGTTACCTTTGTCGCAGTGGGAAAGTTCTTACCTCTCTGGGGCGTGAGCGGGCAGAGTGGTCTGGGCCCCTACGAACTCGGCTTGGTAATTTGGGGCCTCGACACCTTAACCGTAATCGTCTTTGTATATTCGTTCGAGGCGTTTTACAAAATTGGGCCGCTTCGACGGGCGCTCGACAAACTCTACACAAACATGACGTTGGTGTTGAAGGTGTATCCAAGCATGAAGCGGGCATCTGTTATTGGCGTCTTTCTCTTTGTGTTGTTTCCAGTATCCGGAACCGGAGCTCTGGGCGCTTCGGTGATTGGTGCGCTCTTGGGAATGGAACGGTCTGTCGTGATTGGAACTGTGAGTGCGGGTGGACTCGTTGGAGGCATGCTCATGGCCTTTCTTGCTGACAATTCTGCCAACGCACTTCTGAGCCTCAAAGCGGTGCAAAACAACCCGAGCAGCAAGTACTGGATCTCTGCCGCGATCGTATTTGTGGTTGTCGTGATCGTCCTGCTCTTGGGGCGGGCGTTTCGACGAGCGCTAGAGCATGCCAGTGCAGACTAGCGTCTGATTCATTGACATTGATTCCGTGCACTCGGTGTTTCGCCTTCTGGGCGCCTTCAGCTCATCGTTGCTCACAGCGTCGTATGGCCCACCAAACTCCTAGTTCGCGCCTCGCCAGAAGACGAACTCCCTTCGTGAGCGAAAATCAATTCCAATGGATCAAACACGAGCAGCTACAGTTGCGCGCATGACGAATCGCTTTCTTGGTAGGACTGGAGTTCGAGTTTCACCGCTGTGCCTGGGCACCATGTCGTTTGGCAACGAGGCCGACGCAAAGACGAGCGCTGAGCTTTTTCATCGCGCACGCGAGGGTGGCATCAACGTCTTTGATACGGCCGACGTCTACAGTGGCGGAGCCTCTGAGAGGATCCTCGGTGGACTGATCGCGGAGTGCCGTGATCAAGTTGTTATTGCCAGCAAGGCCTACTTCCCAACGAGTGAAGACTGCAATGCCCGAGGACTATCGAGGTACCACTTGGTTCGCGCGGTCGAGGCAAGCCTCAAGCGCCTCGGAACCGAGTGCATCGATATCTACTATCTCCATCGTCACGATGATGCGACAAGCGCAGAAGAGACGTGGCGCGCCGTCGATGACCTAGTCCGAGCTGGGAAAATTCTCTACCCGGCAATTAGTAACTTTTCTGCTTGGCAGGGCATGAAGGCGGCCTCCCTTTGTGCTTCGAATGGATGGGCCAAGCCGGTGTGTTTTCAACCGATGTACAACTTGGCCAAGCGGCAGGCCGAGGTAGAGATCCTGCCTATGTGCGAAAGCGAGGGCCTTGGCGTGATGCCCTACAGTCCAACAGGCGGTGGTTTGCTTACGGGCAAGTATGGCGCCAGCCTGCGGCCAGAGTCGGGGCGATTGCTTGATAATACGATGTATGGCGTCCGCTACGCAGATCCTCGTCACTATCAACTTGCCGGTGACTTTACGGCGCTCGCCACACGTCATGGATACGAACCCGCAGCACTCGCAATTGCCTGGGTTGCAGCGCATCCTGCCGTGACAGCACCGATTGTGGGGACACGCTCTGTTGCACACCTCGAGGTCGCTTTGCGCTCTCTCGAAATCGAGATGGCATTCGACTCAGAACTATACCGAGAGATTAGTGCACTGTCGGCGACGCCTCCACCAGCGACCGATCGCAACGAAGAGACATCCACTCACAACTTCGGTGCGCGCTGAGAACACGCCGATTTGCAGGCCGGCGTGCAAATCGGCGCTACAGCAAGACCGCTGCGCTACACGAAGAGATCGGGGAATAGGTCGTTGCCCGGTGCTACTGCGTAGGCATCAAAGTCCTCAACACCGGCCCCGGCGAGCACCTCTTCGTCAATGAAGAAATTCCCTGTGGTGTCAGAACTTTTCTGAGAGAAGATCCAGTGCGCGGCATCCGCCATAATTGACGGCTTGCGGGCCGAATTCGAGCTCTTGTCGCCCATGATCATTCGAATTGCCGCAGTATCAATGGCCGTCTTTGGCCAGAGAGCATTCACGGCAACACCTTTGTCTTTGAACTCGCCTGACATCCCGAGCACGCACATACTCATTCCGAATTTCGCCATGGTGTACGCGACGTGCGGAGCAAACCACCGAGTCTCCATGTTGAGTGGCGGGGAAAGGTTGAGGATGTGAGGATTGTCGGCCTTGAGCAGATGCGGGAGGCACACTTGCGAGCAGAGGAAGGTTCCTCGCGTGTTCACCTGGTGCATCAGGTCGTAGCGCTTCATGGTTGTGTGAAGCGTGCCTGTGATTGAGATTGCGCTGGCGTTGTTCACCAGGATGTCGATGCCACCGAAGGTTTCAACGGCTTTCTCGACCGCAGCCTTTACTTGGTCCTCGAATCGAATATCGACGATGCACGGAAGGGCTTTGCCGCCCGCGGCTTCAATTTCTTCGGCGGCTGAAAAGACCGTACCTGGCAGCTTGGGATGTGGCTCGGCAGTTTTCGCTGCAATCACCACATTCGCACCATCTCGTGCCGCTCTGAGTGCAATGGCTTTGCCAATGCCCCGGCTTGCACCAGAGATAAACAGCGTTTTTCCGCGTAGCGTAGACATGCGTCTAGCCTAACACCGACGGTTGCTAGGCTTGGTTGCTAGTCTTCGATCTTCTCCCACCATTGGCACCACCAGTCGGCGCCAACGAGAATTCGAAGTTTTGGGTGCCAGCAATAGTCAAGCTTGGCATCCGGATCCATGTAGTAGAGGCAGTTGTCGCACTTCTCGTCGCCGTAGGGCACGCCCTTGAGTACGTTGTCAGAGATCATGTGCTTGAGTTCAAGCGCCTTCTTCTCGTCGATTTCTTTTGGTTCGGGGGTTGGAAGCTTGTCCTCTGCCATGGCCCTAGCGTACCGCATTGCATGGCGGCAACGGCAAGTACCGGCCCCGCGAAATTGCACTCAAGCGCAAACCGTGTCGCGGACCTGGTGATGTGTCGATGGCAATTTGGGCGTTCTTGGCGAGCAAAAACGACCGCAGCCCCGCCACGGGAAAACGGGGCAGGGCAGTGGGCTCAAACCTTGGGAATCAAGACGCGAACTTCAAGACGCGAACTTCAAGACGCGAACTTCAAGACGCGAACTTCAAGACGCGAACTTCAAGACGCGAACTTCAAGACGCGAACTTCAAGTCGCGAACTTCAAGACGCGAACTTCAAGACGATAGCGTTTCGAGATACCAGGCAGCCGTCTCACGCATTCCCTGGGTGATGTCATGGGAAAACTCGTAGCCAAGAAGGCGTTGAATCTTGCCGATGTCAGCTTGGCTATGAGCGACGTCGCCAGCCCGAGGGTCTGTGAATTCTGGCTCCCACTCCGCTACCTGTGGGTAGCGCACCGCAACGGCATCACGAATGGCGCTGTAGAGTTCGACAAGGTCCGTATTGCCATTGCAGCCGACGTTATAGACTTGGTTCGTCGCTTCAGGGTTTTCCGTAGTTGCCGCAAGAAGGTTCGCTTGCACGACATTGTCGATGTAGCAGAAGTCGCGACTGTTGGTGCCGTCCCCAAAGATCTTGCACTTCTCACCTGCGATGAGAGCTCCGAGCCAACGCGGAATCACCGCGGCGTAGGCGCCGTTTGGATCTTGCCTGCGTCCAAAGACGTTGAAGTACCGCATGCCGATAACTCCGAGCCCGTAGTTGTCTTGGAAGACTCCTGCATAGAGTTCGTCGACACGTTTTGTGATGGCGTAGGGAGAGAGCTGGCGTCCGATGTTCTCTTCGACCTTTGGCAAATCGGGATGATCTCCATAGACCGAACTTGAACTTGCGTAGACGAAACGACTCGCCTTGCAGTCGCGTGCCGCGATCAGCATATTGAGAAAGCCGTTCACGTTGGCGTTGTGTGAACTCAGTGGGTCGCCAATCGAGCGAGGCACGGAGCCAAGCGCAGCTTGATGCAACACATAGTCGGCGTTGGCACAGGCTTCGGCACAGGCCTTTGGGTCACAGATGTCGCCTTCGATGAATGTGAAGCGCTTGGCTGCCTCTTCACCAACAATGCTTCGGACTTTGTCGAGGTTGTGGCGGTGTCCTGTAGCGAAGTTGTCGAGGCCAACGACATGTTGTCCAAGACCTAAGAGTTCTTCGCAGAGAGCGGAGCCGATGAACCCAGCCACTCCTGTAATGACCCAGCGCTTTGGAGCGCTGGCAAGGGTTTTGCGAAGATCGCTGTATTGGGTCAATTAGAGGCTCCAGTAGCTAAATTCGGGCTCAATCTCACTCGGCTCAAACATCGATTTTACGTCAACAAAGACAGCCCCTTTGGCCATACGCCCAAGCAGTGCTTTGGCACCATCCTTCACATAAGCCTCATGACCTACAGCGAGAATCAGGGCGTCAAGATTGGTTAGCTCGTCCCAGTCGCTCAGTTTGATTCCGTATTCTTCGAAGGCCTCGTCCTTGTCAGCCATGGCGTCATGGATAACTGGGGTAATGCCAAACTCGCGAAGTTCGGTGACGATGTCGGGAACCCGGCTGTTGCGCAAATCGGGCACGTTCTCCTTAAAGGTGAGGCCCAAGATGCCAACGCGAGCGCGGCGAAGTGGGACATCGGTTTTGGCGAGCATCTTCATGGTGCGCTGAGCGATGTACGCGCCGACGCCGTTGTTGATGCTGCGCCCAGAGAGAATCACTCGAGGTTGGTAGCCGAGTTGCTCGGCCTTTGCGGTGAGGTAGTAGGGGTCGACGCCGATGCAGTGCCCACCGACGAGCCCCGGGCTAAACTTGAGGAAGTTCCATTTGGTGCCTGCAGCTTCGAGAACGTCCTTGGTGCGGATTCCGACGAGGTCGAAGATGAGTGCCAATTCGTTCATGAGCGCGATGTTGACGTCGCGCTGCGTGTTCTCAATGACCTTAGCTGCCTCGGCAACCATGATGGTTGGTGCGCGATGAACGCCGGCGGTCACAACCTGGCTGTAGACATCTGCTACCCGATCCAGTGTGGCCTGATCCTGACCCGCAACCACTTTCACAATGGTCTCAAAGGTGTGCTCTTTGTCGCCCGGATTAATGCGCTCTGGCGAGTAGCCGAGGAAGATGTCCTCGCCACATTTGAGACCAGAGATTTCCTCGAGAATTGGGCCGCAAATTTCTTCCGTGACGCCTGGGTAGACGGTTGACTCGTAGACAATGACAGCGCCTTTGGTCAGCGCTTTGGCAACGGTGCGAGAGGCTGCTTCGACGGGGCGCAAGTCAGGGCGCTTGTCTTCGTCGATTGGCGTTGGAACAGCGACGATATAAAAGCTGCGCCCGGTGATGTCCTCAATCTTATTTGTGAACTTCATGTTGGACGCTTGCAGAGCCGCGTCATCAACTTCGCCGGTTCGATCATGGCCCGCATTGAGTTCATCGATGCGTGACTGGTTGATATCGAAACCAATGCAATCGAATTTCTTGGCCATGGTGACAGCCACTGGTAGCCCGACGTAGCCGAGACCAATTACCACCATTGTTTCTTTTTGCGTGTCTGCCATGAGGCCGAAAGCAGACCACAGCTACCCCCAGCCTTCAAACTGTTGCTGGCTACAAATGCGCCCAGAACGAGCAACTCGTGGGGAGCTACGGAAGAATCGCGGGCTTCATGAAGAGCCAGTCGTTGCCGCTGACCTTCTTGTGACAATCGCGGCACTCTTCGCTGATGCTCTCGTCGGAGCCATACGGTGTGAGCTCTTCGCCGGTCCACCGGGCCCAGCCCCAGCCTGAGTCGTTCGATGCGTAGGCTTCTACGTCTTTGAACATGAATTCCGCACGAATGAACTCGCCGGGCGTGAGGGATTGGCTAGCGCCTTCGCCAGGGGCCTGCTTCCACAAGGTGCTCGCGATGATCGTGCCATTGGGCCACGGGTTGGTCTCGCCTCGCCGTGCGGCTCGCACTGCCGTCAGGTTTCCCATGACGACGCGGAGTGTTTCCTTGTCGGGGCGGTGTGTCACCGAGAGCACAGGCCAGTTCTTGTACTTGCTTGGAAACTCTATGCCACCCGGCGCGGCCGCGACGACACCAGCTTCAGTCGGCAAAGGGGCTTCGGTCTGAGCTGTTTGCACGGTGGGCCCGCAGGCGCTTGTGCAGGTTAGTGCGAGTAGGGCGGTGAGAACGCGGGCGCTCATTGCGACAACCCTACCATGATCGTTATTTGGGCAGTGTGAAGTGAAACGTCCAGACAACGGAGGCGGGAACCGGGTTGTCATTGGCGTCAATGGCAGCTTTGAAACGCAGCTTTTTCGCCAATCGCAAGGCAAGTTGATCAAGGCCACTTCCGAGTTTCGTGACGAGCTTGCGGCTGGCGACATTTCCCTCAACATCAACGACAAGTCGCACTTTGATTTCGCCTTCGACACCAGCAGCTTTGGCCGCCGCCGGATAGTTCTTGCGCGCATCTACGAAGTCGGTGTCTCCAATGGGCACTGGGCGTCGCTTGATCATGGCGACCGAGACGGGGATTGGCTTGGCACCTGAGCCACCGGCTTTGCCACCGGCGCCGGTACCTGCTCCTTTGCCTCCTGGGCCCGCTTTCGGGCTTTGGCCAACTGCCACCGGGACCGCGCCTCCCGGTGAGAGGGAGGCGAGATCATACGCGTACCCACCGGGAAGACTCGGGTCGGGGGGCCCTGGTGCGGCGGGACCTTGTGCCCAGTCTGGAACGGGCTCCGAAGGTTGGGGATTGCTCGATGGGACCGGCTCCGGTTCACGAACGGGAGTCGGTCTGGGCTTTGCGACTGCGACTCGTCTTGGTTGTACCTGGGCCTCGATTTCTGGCTCTGCCGCGGGCTCGATCTCCGGCTCTGCCGCGGGCTCGATCTCCGGCTCTGCCGCGGGCTCGATCTCCGGCTCTGCCCGAGCCTCGATTTTCGGCTCCGGGCTGTCTAGAAACTCAAACGTGACGTCGTTTTCAAGAACATCCGCCATCGGCGGCGCATGCTCCACCTGCGAGACCACAGCACCTACGACCCCATGGCCAATGAGTGCAATGGCCAGCGCGGTCAGCAGGTCTTGGTCACGACGTTGGCTCACGGGGTTTCAGCGTTTTTCTTACTTCCGGTTGCAGGCGGTTTCGGTTTCGTGCGCAGGGCAAATTTCTCGATACCCACACCTCGAACCATGTCGATGACCTCCATGACAGCCCCGTGCGATACGTTTTTGTCACCTGCGATAATCGCCTTTGTATCCGGGTGCTCCGCGTGAAATTTCTTAAGCATCCCGGTGGCGGCAAGTCGATTGTCTGCTGCAAAGGTTTGCTCTCCCGCGTCGGTTGCAACCACAAGACTGCCTTCGTCGGTAATTGCCAGGCTCAAGGTGCCTTGCACGGCAGCTCCGGTTGCGGCGGCAGGCGAGTCTACGAGAATTCCTTGGGCGGCAATCATGGGAGCGGTCACCATGAAAATGACGAGCAGTACCAATACGACATCCACAAGTGGCGTGACGTTGATCTCCGCGATGGTGCCACCCTCGTCTTGGTAGCTTGAACTCGCCATCAGTCGGACTCCTCGGCCTCGGATTCGCTCTCGCTCTGCGTTTCTTGATCATGCAGAGTTGTGTGCATCGCGCTCAAAACCGCGTGTGCGAGGGCATCGCTTTGCGCGAGATGCGACCGCATGAGTCGATTGAAGACGTTGAAAGCAACAACCGCGGGAATCGCGACGATGATGCCCACAGCGGTCGCAACCAGCGCCTCGGAGGTTGAGCCCATGACTGCATTGATTCCCCCTGTGGGATCCTCCTGCAGGTCATTGAACGCTTTGATGATGCCGAGCACGGTTCCAAAGAGACCAATGAATGGGGCGTTGTTGCCAAGCGTTCCAAGGATTACCGTGAGCTGCTCATACTCCTCTTTGCTGGCGATCTTGGCGCTATTCATCGCTTCGGAGGCCGCTTCGATGCCGTGCTGTCTGTTGTCGACACCCGCAAGCGCCACGCGGGCGGCCATTGCTTCGTGCCCCTTGTAGCGGTTGCGAAGTGCGTTGACAGAGTCCTCTTGAATCGCGCGCACCGTCTCCGTTTGCAGAGCCAAGTGATCGAGTTTTCTTCGATGAAAGAACATGGCGCGCTCTGCCACAACGGCAATCGACAACACGCTTAGGGCGACAAGCAGGTAGAGCACCCACTCGGCACCAAGAAGGGCAAAGGCTACGATTTGGTCGGTCATAGTTTCGTTTTAGTCTCTCTAGCCAAGACCTCCCTACTGGGGAAAGTCCTCGGCTCCTTTGATGATTTCGCGCATGATCGCGGTGGCATAGCTTCCAGAGGGCAATGCGAAGCGAACTTCCAACGAGTCTTCGCGCGCTTGGGCGCTGGCTTCTCCTAGGACGATCGACATCGGGCGCCTTGCTCCATTGGCGAGTTTGCTCAAATGAGAAAAACTCGCAAGTTCTATTTCTTCTCGTGCGAGAATTCGCGTTTCTCGCACACTCGCCGCTGTGCCATCTGTCGGGCATTTCATGCGATGTCCAAACATGGGACCGCTCAGCCCAACTTCGCCCGAGGCAAATCGCTCTTGATCCAACGCGGCATCCTCCGAGGCAAAGACACCACCCGAATCGCGCTTCTGTAAGAGGTCGCCAACGAGCACGGTCGTGAACAGATCGTCCTTCATGCGTTCAGCCAAGCACTCATTAAAGAGTTTGCTTTGGTACGAGGAAATGTAGAGCCGACGTTGCCGACCTCGCGGAGGCTTTCCCGGTACCTTGCTCTGAGTCACCAACGCTTTTCCAATGCTGGCGTTACCACCTGCTCGCCCAAAACGTTGTGCGCCGTACCAATTGGGTGCTCCCGGGACCGCTGCCAGCCGCGCAAAGATCGCCTGCGCGCGTTTCTCGGCTTCTTCGGGAGAGCATTCCATGTCCCGAACCTGGAGGATGAAGCGATTGCCTTTGAGGTGCCCGGTCTTAAGCTTGTTGCCGTGACGCTTGGCGCTCAAAATCTTCAGGCCTTCAATCTCGCACGCAAGCACGGCCTCCGGTGTGAGAGGAGGCGGTAGTGAGAGCAGCTGCCGCGTCACAGCATATTTGTCTTTCATGCCAGCAGCACCAATGTCGCTTTCGCGAATCTCCAAGCACTTGGCCAACTCGCGCACGGCGATTGCGGTAGTCATTTCGCGCTTTTCGATCCACGCGTAGACATGGTCTCCTTCCCCACAGGGCTCGTATGCGGGGATTTCCTCGACCTCAAAGTCGGAGAGCTGAGAGCGAAGTTTGCCGCCAACTCCGGGGAGGTCAGCGGTTACATACGGGAGGTTCGAAGCTTGGGGCGTCTGGTCGGTCATGGAAACTGCCTGAGGATAGCGCGCCTGTACTTTGCTAGGATGGGATCGTGCTGAGAATCCCTCTTGTCTGCTCGCTTCTGGCTGGTTTCGCATGCGGCGGAGCCGCTCCAAAGTCGACGGCACCATCTGTTTTGAAGGTAGGGGAGGCCGGGCTGCCATTCCACATCCTCCGCGCGACGAACGGCCGAGAAATCGCACCGTCGGAGTTTTTTGAGGAGCTCAAGGGCGCTCAGGCGATTTGTGTGGGCGAGAGCCACACGGATTCGCACCACCATTGGGCGCAGCTTGAAATCCTAAAAGTGATCGCTCGAGAGGGAGACTTTGGCACCGGAATGGAAATGTTCCAGCGCCCATTCCAAGGCGTTCTCGACGACTTCTCGGAGGGCAAGATCGGTGAGGAGACCATGCTCGCACGCACCGATTGGAAGCGTCGGTGGACGTACGACTGGGAATTCTATGCGCCCATGGTCAGGCTTACGGTTGAAAAGGGCGGGACCGTTCTCGCCCTAAACGTCTCAAAGGAACTGAAGGACTCTTGGAAGAGTGTTGGTACCGAGGGGCTGAGCCCCACCGACCGAGCAAAGATGCCTGAGCTTGATCTGGACGACGAGCAGCATCGAGCGTGGTTTCGCGCGCTGATGGAGCGCATGAATGAGAAGCACGGCACCGGCGATCCGGGAGGCCATGCTCTGCTCGATGAGCCCGACTCTCATGAGCATCACGAGCAGTCTGCGGACGAGCCTGCAGTGGAGGTTGCTCCGGACGCCGCACCAGCCAAGGACTTCATCGACCAGATCTATCCTGTGCAGGTCTTATGGGACGAGACCATGGCGGATACCGCGGCCAAGTGGTTGTTGGCGAAAGCCAATCGACGTCTCGTCATTCTTGCGGGCCACGGTCACTGTCACGAGAGCGCCATGATCCGTCGAATGCGCAGGCGGGGCATTACCTCTGTGGTTTCCGTGCGACCTGTCGTCGACACGGGGAATGGCGAGGTCGCCGACTTGTTGAGCGCACCGATCCACTCGTATCTCCTGGTGATGGAGAAGCTCGCTAAGAAAAAGTAGGGGGGGCCTACTTGAGCGCCGAGCCGGGTTCCGCTGCACCGTCTTGCGAATTCACCATCCGAAGATACATGGCAGCTTTGCGGTCTGCAGGAGCCAGAGAGACACATTCCTGCCACTCGGCGACGGCCTCTTCTTTGCGTTTCAGTGAGAAGAGCGTGACACCGAGCGCGAGCCGTGCCGGTAGGTAATCGGGCTTCTCTTCTTTTACCTGCTGGTAGTGGACCAATGCATCTTCCGCCCGATCCATTTCACGGAGCACGTGGCCGAGTTTTGTGCGGATGTCGACGAATGTCGGGCTTAGGTCAAGCGCGCGCTCGTACTCGCGAACCGCATCGTCAAAGCGCCCAATCTCAGCGTAGGCGTCGCCAAGCTCGGCGTGCATGTTCGAAATCTTGCCGCGTGCAAACGGGTCGATCCCCTCATCGTCACGCTTTTCATACGAGTTCTTGATGGCTCGGCTGTAGATGTCGCGCGCCTCTTTGTACTTGCCGCGATCGTTGTAGGTAACCGAGAGGTTGAGTGCCGCGTCGGTGTAGTTGGGATTGATCGAGAGCGCCTTTTCGAATGCGCGCTCCGCTTCATCGTAGCGCTCTTGGCTGTGATAGATGACGCCCTGCATATTGAGCAGGTCAGCATAGCCGCCATCTTCGCGAAGAACCTGCGAGAGCAGTGCCTGGGCTTCGGTGTACTCACCCGCAGCAAAGTGCTTGCGAGCTTGGTTCATTCGCTGCCGTAGGTCTTCTTGCATCGCGTTCCTGATTGGGCTTAGCCGGAAAGTCCCGTAAGCGCGCTTTTCGCCATTTTGGCTTTGTCGTGTGTTGGATGCGTCTTAACAAGCTCGCTCCAAATCTCTTTTGCGCGGTCGGTCATCTTAACTTTTACGTAGGCCTTGCCAAGTAGGTACATCGCTGGCGCATCGAGCCTAGTCCCTTTGTGGGACTTAAGAAGTTTTCGGAGGCGAATGACGGTGCCCATGTGGCGACCGCGTTCCCAGTAGAACTTGGCAACGTACATCTCGTGCTCAGCCAAGCGCTCGTTGATTTTTGTGAGTCTCGCCGAGGCCTTTTCACTGTATGGCGACTTGGGATACTTCTTTAGGAAGGTCGCAAGTTGGCGGTGCGCATCGGCGGTGGCCGACTGGTCTTTTTCGTGGGCCGGCGGCAAGAGCCACCAATCCCCTGGAAGCATTTTGTAATACGCCTCGCCGATTCGATACGAGCAGTAGCCGTTGATCACCATGTCGTGCGTTGGGTGAAACTTGATAAACATCTTGTAGCCGTCGATGGCTTGAAGATGATGCCCGGCTCCGAACTCCGCGTCGGCGAGTCGAAGTTCCGCGAGCACCGCAAACTTTGAATAGGCAAAGCGCGCTTTGACGAAAGCGAAGTACTTTGCGGCGCCCACCCACGCTTTGATTTCGAGTTTTTGCTCGCCCTTGCTGTAGTTCTCTTGCGCGGTCACGGCGTACTTGACGCTGTTGTCGGCACGGCTGGCACCACAGGCGACGCCGCCGAGCGCGAGAGCTCCGAGGAGCATGGTGGCGAGGAATGGCGCGGCGAAGGGGCTTGTGGCTCGAGTATTCATCTGAAATTGCGGTGTTATGAGCATAATCTATATCTGCCTGGCGTTGGGCGGTCAAGGCACTACCGTTGGGACTCGCCTGAGCCAAAATGGGTTGGCTCGCAATCATTTGCATCAGAGGCTTGCAGGGCTATAAGGGGCGCCCATGCGCCACCGACTCGTACTCACCTTTGCCCTGGCCCTGCTCAGTCTCGGAGCTTGCTCTGGCGCTCAATCGGGCCCGGCCATGCCACCTGTGCCGGATTCAGACACGAGAGCCACGCTTGCCGGTCCGCTTTGCGAGGCCGCCGAGTGTCAGTGCTCGGACGATCCCGCCAAGGTTGGCGCCGCTCCCGAGGGCTTCAAGCGGTTCAAAATCGAGCTCGGACCCACAGAGCATGAATTGTGGGCCAGCGTCGATGGCAACCAGCTCTACAAAAGTGTGGAGCGAGCAAGTGCCTGCTTTTATCTCGATCTTGAAGTTGGAGATCATCCGATCAGCCTTCGAGCCAAAGGCGAGGCTGGGTTTGGAGCGCGACTGCAAGTGAGTGAGCTTGGCGGCAAAGGCCCCTGGTGGTACCCGACGTTTGATTTCGAATGCGGAGCTCCCGGACTCTGTGATGCCGAAGGACTGCGAAGGTGGAAGCGTCGCCTCGCAAAGGTTGATGCGGGCAAGCATGCGCCCTGCGGATCCGTTCGAGTGCTTGGCGTCGATTGGCAGACCGGTCGAATGCCTGACAATTTGCACCCAGCAGACTTTTACCTAGAGGCCAATATGAAGGTCTACAAATTCTCACCCTCTAGCGAGCCTGGCTCGGAAGAGTGCAGCAAGACTGCGGGCGAATAGGACCTACGATGTTTACCTATCCACAAACGTTTGATGTCCTGATTGTTGGTGCTGGCCACGCCGGTTGCGAAGCCGCACTGTCCGCGACACGGATGGGAGCAAAGGTGCTGGTCCTTACTGGCAACCTAGACATGGTCGCGCAGATGTCGTGCAACCCAGCCATTGGCGGTGTTGGAAAGGGCCACTTGGTCAAAGAGATTGATGCCATGGGTGGTGAGATGGCCAAGGTCATCGATCAAACAGGCATTCAATCGCGTCGTCTAAACTTGAGCAAAGGGCCCGCGGTTCGCGCCACTCGCGTACAAGCCGACAAACGCCGCTACCGCGAAGCCATGCGCTCGGTTCTCGATAGCCAAGAAGGCCTGAGCTTGCGCCAGGCAAACGTCACCGAACTTCTCGTAGAAGATGGTCGTATTTGCGGCGTAGGAACCAAAATGGGGGTTGCCTTCCTGAGCAAGACCGTCATTCTGACGACCGGTACCTTTCTCCGAGGCAAGATCTACGTTGGCGATTCGAAGGGCGAAGGAGGGCGCGCCGGCGAAGCACCTGCACTCGGCCTCTCTCGCTCCCTTGAGAAACTGGGCTTTCCTTTGGCACGGCTCAAAACCGGTACGCCTTGTCGTCTCGATTCCAAGAGCTTGGACTATTCAGGCCTCGAAGAGCAACGTGGCGATGAACCCGCACCGCGCTTTCGCGTTCTCGCGCCCCATGGGGAAGTGCCACCACTGCCACAACGCAGTTGCCACGTCACCTACACAAATGCGCGCACCCACGATCTCATCCGCAGCGGCCTTCATCGCTCACCCATGTTCAGTGGGAAAATTGAGGGCACGGGGCCACGCTATTGTCCAAGTATTGAAGACAAGATCACCCGCTTCGCAGACCGCGACCGACACCAAATATTCTTGGAACCAGAAGGCCTCGATACCTGTGAAGTGTATCCCGGCGGTATCTCAACATCGCTTCCCTACGACATCCAGCTGGCGTTCTTGCGAACCATTCCGGGGCTTGAAAACTGCGAAATGACGCGCCCAGGCTACGCCGTCGAATACGACTTCTGCGATCCTCGGGAACTGTTGCCAACGCTTCAGACCAAACGCGTTAAGGGATTGTTCTTAGGCGGGCAAATCAACGGAACTTCAGGCTACGAAGAGGCTGCGATCCAAGGCATGCTCGCCGGTGTAAACGCCGCACTGCACTGTCGCTCGCTGGGAGCTGGCTACATCGAGAGCGAATTGGATGAACTCGTACTTCGCCGGGACCAGGCCTATGGCGGCGTCTTGGTCGATGACTTGGTGAGCAAGGGCACAAAGGAGCCCTATCGAATGTTCACCTCACGTGCCGAGTACCGTCTCATTTTGCGCGAAGACAATGCCGCGGACAGACTCATGCCGATCGGTCGTGCTCTGGGGCTGGTCGATGATGCCCGCTGGTCGCGATTTGAAGACTTCGGTCGCTCGCTCGACGAGAGCCGCAAGGCAATGGCAACGCTTTCGGTGACGGGAACGGGCGCCGTTAATGATTGTCTGGCGAAGGTCGGATCGGCGGCAATCAAGGACAAGCGCTGCAGCTTTGAAGAGCTCCTCAAGCGGCCTGAGCTGCGCTTTTCGCACTTGCTGGCAATCGCCGAGGCGGGTGGGCTCACACTCCCCAACGTCGCCCCAGATGTGGCCGAGCGCATGGAGACCGAGATTAAGTATGCGGGATACCTAAAGCGCCAAACCGTGGAGGCGGAGCGTCTCTCGCGCTTTGAAAACCTAATTTTGCCCGACGATTTGGACTACCAAGGCATTCGAGGGCTCTCAAACGAGGACGTTGAGAAGCTCAGCGCCGTTCGCCCTCGGTCTGTCGGGCAAGCATCGCGCATCAGCGGTGTGACGCCGGTTGCGGTGACGGTTATCATGACCCACCTCGACATGGCACGACGCCGTAGCGAGCAAAACTCGCCCTAGGACTTTCGATGAATAAGAAGCTCGCCCTCCTCACCGCCTTTCTGACAACCGGAGGGGCCGCGGCGTCCGCGAGCGCGGGGGGAATCACCAACCCGGGATACGGTAGCCAAGCGCAGCCCCGAGCCGGCGCGTTTGTCGCAAAGGCTGACGATCCATCGGCGATCTTCCACAACCCAGCAGGCTTGGCGAAGCTCAAGGGAACCATTGTTCAACTCGGAATAAATCTGATCAACTTCAGCCAGTCGTTTCAGCGTTCCGGAACGTATGACGCTTGCACGGACCTAAAATGTCCCGCTGCCGGCTTGCCATATGAAGGCCAGCCCTACGAGAAAATTGAGAATCAAAGCCACGGTGCGGTGCACCTCGGCGACTTCGCGGTCGTGCCCCTCTTGTCGGCCAGCAGCGACTTTGGTCTCGATATCCCGATTGTCTTTGCTGCAGGGATATTTGCGCCGGGTGCGGCTTCCGCCGATCGCGAGTACGCGCCTGGCTACCAAATTGAAGCGGATCCAAACCAACCTCCGCCGCCTGGGCGCTACGACATCCTGAGCCAAGAAGTCGCGGTGCTCTTTCCCTCGGTTGCAGTTGCGTATTCCCTCAACGACAAGATCGACATTGGCGCGCGCGTGAGTTGGGGCTTTGCGGATCTTCGCGCGGAGACCTCGCTCTGGGGCCTTCGAAACTACGAAGAGTGGGAAGCACTGGACGTTCAGTTCACCACCGAGGCCACCGACAAATTCGTACCGGCCTTTGGCTTTGGCGCCATGTATCGCCCTCGCACCGATGTTGAACTCGGCTTTAACTTCCGCTCTGGCGCAAAGATTCGCTCCAAGGGAATCGGTATTGCCGCCTCTGGCTCGGCAACGCTCCAAGAAGGCCTCGATCTACTGGAGCCAAAGACCGAGGGCCCGTTCGTTTGCGGCGGCGGCGGAACCCTTGCTGGTCTCACAACGTGCCTAAACCTCGATTTGCCGATGGTCGCCTCGCTTGGAGCCCGATGGATTCACCGAGATGCCGACGGTAGCGAGCGCGCCGATCTTGAATTCGATGTGCAGTGGGAAAACTGGTCTGCAGCTTCTGACATTGCCATCTTGGTCGACGCAAAGACCGTGACGTTGCCGGGCGGGTTACCTGCCACCAATGTGCATCATGGCTTCAAGGACGTCCTATCCCTGCGCGTTGGTGGTGCCTACAAGTTGCCTGTCGCGAATGATGCCTTCAGCGTCCGAGGTGGGCTCGCCTACGATACCGAGACCGCTCCGACAAGCTGGACGCGACTGGATCAAGATGGCTTTGCTCGCACGACACTTGGCGCAGGGCTCGCCTACGATATGCCCGGTTGGCGATTTGAACTCAGTGGCGGCGCGACTCTCGAAGGCACGAGGACAGTGGACCACGGCGGCTGCAACCCGGATATCAACAACCTCGGTTGCGAACTTGATAATCGCGAAACCCTTATTGGCGATCGCCTCGCTCCCGATCCTGCTCAACCGATTTCTTCTGAGGCAGACAATACGGTGGCGCAATCACCATTCAACGCAGGCGTTTACGAGCAGGGCTATATCTTTCTCGGTATGGGCGTCACTGCTTGGTTTTAGAAAGTAAGAATAAGTATGGTTACCAAAGAAGTACTGGAAGCCGCATTGCGGGAGAGTTTGGAAGATCGTCGATTGTCGCGCAGTGAGCGTCACGACCTTAAAGCCCTCTTGGGCGACGCTCCCCTTGGCGATGACGATCGGGCGTTTCTTCGCAATCGAGTCTTTGCTGTTGCGAAGGAAATTGCCGAGGAGACGCCGAGTTTGGTTCTTCTCGATTGGACGCAAGACGTAATCAAGGCGCTGGAGTCGAAGCATGCTCGCACCAGCCAAATGGAGGTGTACATGAGCCCGGGTGACGAGTGCCTAAATTCGATCACGCGGCTACTTCGCTGGTGCCAGCACAGTGCCGACATTTGCGTGTTCACGATCACCGACAATCGGGTGGCGGAGGCAATTCAATCGTGTGCCGCTCGCGGTGTGAAGGTTCGGGTCATCAGCGACAATGACAAGAGCGGAGATACTGGCTCCGATGTAATTCGCCTCGATAGGGAGGGCATTGCTGTCCGTCTTGATCAGAGTGAGCACCATATGCATCACAAGTTCGCAGTCTTCGATAACGCTAAGGCCTTGACCGGCAGCTACAACTGGACTCGGTCTGCAGCGACCAGCAATCGCGAAAACGTTTTGGTCTCTGACGACCCGCGGGCCGTTGGAAGCTTCTCAAGTGAGTTTGAGCGCTTGTGGGCGGCATTCGCATAGCGCGCTGCCCACAAGGTGTTAGCTAGCATCGGCAGTAGTAGATGCCGACGTCGCTTTGGCTTTGCGTCGTGAGTCCCTCGCCGTCCTGACGCATCAGGGCGCGGTTGAAGCCATCGCCTTGCGAGATGAAGTCGAGGTCGCCATCGCCGTCGATGTCCGCGGCCGCCTTGATGTCTCCCAAGAAGGGATTCTCCGAGGCCAACGCCTTGAGTGTGCCGTCGGCCTGGCGTTCGAAGAGGACTCCGAGTTGTGCTTCAAACTCGCCGCAGCCGCCAACTTGGGCTTCGACAAAGACAAGCTCCTGCTCGGCGCTTCGAATGACTCGGATGGTGAGCTCATTGTCCCAATACGCGTCCCAGTTGCCTGTTTGCCCATCGGCAAGAAACTGCTTTTGAAAGCGGCGGTAGGCCTTGGTTCGGCGAAAGGCTTTGCGAGCATCGCGGCGCTCCGCTTTGCTACCTCGCAAGATGCGTCCAATGCTTGGTGCTTGGTGAGTGCCATGGCGACCCCAGCTAGCATCTTTGCACGAGCCATGGTCACTGTGAACCTGCGCCGCAAGCATTGGACCATCGGCGTACTCATCCCAGCCCTCACGCGTCAGACCATCACCTGCGAATTGTTCTAAGAGGACTAGTTTTCCAATTGTGCCGCTGCACGCAAATCCTTGCTCATCGTACAAGGTCACATTCGCACCGATCCAATCCGTTTGCGGGGCTGCCAGTGCGCTCGTGTCTGTGGCTTGCTTTATGGTCGTGAGCATCTCGTCCGGGCTCGATGCCGAGATTGCTCCCGTTCCCCAAGCCAGAGGCGCCTTGCCTTGAAGAACCAAGTAGGTGCTCTTGCCATCGCTGACGACAATTCGCGCGTCGGCACCCATGGCGACAATCTCGGGCTCTGCTTGCTCGGCCGCCGTCTGGAGTGGTTCCTCGGTCGGTTCCTCCGGCTGCGTTGCAGGTGCCTGCGCTGAGACAAACTCTGAGTTCGTTCCAGCATCGCCAAGCACAGGTTGGGTCACATGTACGTTGAAGTACGTTGGGCCATGCTCAATGAGCACACCCCCAACAAAGCCTCCCAAAGCGGCAATGACAATGCTTGTCAAAAGGCTAAGAGGAGCCGGGTTTTTGTGGGGCTGAACCTGTTGTGAAAGCGACATGCCCCCGTAGGGAGCAAGTGTGGAACCGAAACGATTCTTTGTTATTTCAGCTACGTAGCCGATGGCGTGTCGCGAGTGACACGCCATTGGGCCGCTTCTGACACGGTGCTAGCGAGCGCAGCTGCGGTGGCTTTGTGGATTGCGGCGGAAGTCGGTGGAGTTGACTTCGGGGCAGTTGGCCCGAATCAGGGACTTGAGGCTGGTTGCCTCGCTGTGTGAGAGCGAGAGGCTGTCAAAGACAAGGGGAATGGAAGAAGCGGTCTCGATTCGCAGACGGAGCTCCTCAAGTTCGCCATTGCCGCGGCCCGCTTCAGAAACGTCTTCGAAGTACGACTTGTAGGTATCGATGACGTTCGCGAATGTCGGTGCTTTTAGGTGCATGACGTTTTCAAAGGTGGAGTGCTCGGCATTGATGCTCAGGTTGTAGCTGCCAGTGTAGAGCTCGTCGCCATCAATGATCATGAACTTGTTGTGCATCTGCTCGGCGTACGAGAAGTGCCAGCGATACGCATAGTACTTGTAGCGAACGTCGATGCCCGAATCGCCAATGGCCTTGCCCCATAGAAACGACTTGTTTTCGCAATCGAAAAGCTTGGTGGCCGTCGTTGCGGCGGCAACGCAATCCTCACGCTTTTGGATTTGCGAGTTGCTACCTGTGAACGAGATGTACTCTTGCTGATCCAGGTAGACCCGAATGTCCATGTTTGGATTGGCTTGCTTCTTTGCAATCAGCGCTTCGGCAACGGGGCGAAGCCGCATGTGGCCAGAGGCAACCCAGACAGAATCTGTTGCGTCTTCGATTGCTTTGACCCAACGGTCGCTCATGCTCAGGTCTTGGCGCGAGCGAAGTCGGAAGGTTGTTGAGCCCTCGGCAATGTTGAAGTTGTCGGAGGTGAAATAGATGTCCAAGTCGGGGTTGTCGGGAATGACAGCGTCAGTGATCTCAAGGGTGGAGATTGTGAACGGGAGAGTGTCATCGGAGACGAGGTCTCGAGAGTGATTCCACATCAAATCAAACTCGCGCTGGAGCTTGAGAGCCATCTCGGGAACGCCGGTAAGAAAGAGCGTATTCTCGTCGTAGATAGTGGCGCCTCCGGTGGACCAGTTGGCGCTACCAGATGCGATAAGCGAGGTGTTGGCCTCTGTTACATCGTGGCGCGGGCCGTCAATGAGAACCAGCTTGTGGTGCATGATCTTGTTCACGAAGCGAACGTTTACGCCGGCCGCTTCAAGGCGACCCGACTTGGAGTTTCTCAGAGCCGTTCCCTCAAGCCTGTTGTCTTTTCCGCGGGCGGTCTCAAAGATAAAGCGAACATCAACGCCCCGTGCAACTGCATCTTCGAGCGCATCGGCGACGGCGGCACTGGAGTAGCTGTACATCGCAATGTCAATGGACTGCCGAGCCTGGGTAATCATCTCGGCAACTTTTGCCGTATGAGATTCGTCGAGAAGCTGTGGTGAGAAAATTACCGATGCCGAATCTGAGTCTTCGACGAGGAGTCCCTGTGAGATGGCGTAGTCGAGCAGTGCTCCAAGGGCCGATGGGCCGACAAAAGAAACGTCGTCGAGTTCCTCAAGGTCGTCGAAGAGATCGTCGTCTGCTGTGCCTGGAGCTGCGTCCGGGCCATCGCGATGGGCGATAATGTTGCGTGCTGCACGGGCATTGAGTCGGGCATCATCATCGAGCTCCTCAAGGTCAACGCTAAGGTTGTTGACGAGCGCGAGCACGGCCGTGGCTTCGGCTGAGCCTGGTCCAATGTCGTCGGCTTTGCCCGATGAGAAGCTGTCAAACTCCCCATCAATGGGTTCGTCAGACGCGCAGCCGAGGGTGCTGAGGGCGAGGAGTGTGGAGAGGGCAGCGACGAGGGGCTTCATGCCACCGGACAAAAGCAACAAGCGATCCAAGAGTGCGCACTCGGATCGCTTCTGAAAACTCCTTAGTATTCAGTGACTTATGTTGTTTGAAGAAGCTGCGCTGGGTGGCGACTGTCGTTGCCGGACAAGCTCGAGTTGCCTCACACTGTTCTTGACAGTCCCAGCTGGGCCCAGCCCGGCCAGCGCTGCCTGAAAAGGCGGCTCCCCGGAGGGTGATGCTCCTCGTTGGCGCGCTCCCAATTCTTGGCGACGGGATTCTACTGGTTTTGCGAGTTTTACTTAGTTTCTAGAGTCCTGCATACAGGGAACTCGCTCGCTTCCAAACTGCAGAGCAGCACTACGACGGTGTTCACCGCTGGAGTTTAGGAAGGGGGAGAGTGTTACGGTGAGGTGTGATGCGGAAACGGTTTGTTGTAGGTCTTGCGCTGGTACTCGGGATTGTTCTGGCTTGGTCCCCAAGCCACGCCGAGCTGCGAGTGGGGCAGCCATTCTCAGAGTCGGCAAAGGACTTGCGAGCAGCGGCGAATGCGGCGCAGGCGGATCTGCAAGCCGATGTCGTGGTGCTGCTCGACGAGGCACACTTTGTGGTTCGAAACAAAATGGTCACCAAGACGGTTCATCACCGCATCATCAAGGTGCAGACCGAGAAGGGGGTCGAGAATTGGGGGCACTTTGGTCGAGGCTGGGCCCCTTGGTATCAAGAGCGCGCCCAACTTGATGCGCGCGTGCTCGACCCGAGTGGCACGTTTCACCGACTCGACCCCAAGACGGTAGAAATCGTCTCGCAGCCACAGGGCGAAGACCATACCTATAGCGACTGGAGAGAGCTTAGGGCCCCGCTTGCGGCCGTGCATCCCGGGTCGGTGATCGAGACATTGACCACCGTTACGGCGACGCGTCCCTATGCAAAAGCCGGCGATCGAGTGCAGTGGTATTTGGGAAATAGCGTGCCAACGTTGGCCACACGAATCACGGTTGACTCGGATCGAAAGCTGAGCCCGAAGCTCTATCTAGCCCCCAAGGCGATTCAGACGGTCAAACGCAAGGGTAAGAACTATTCCTATTCTATATCGCAGGGGCGCCTGGAGCCGTACAAGTACGAAGCGTATCAACCGTACGATAAGGCCAGGCTGCCACTTGTGGTCTTTTCTACGGGTGGCACTTGGAAGGCCGTGGCGAGTGAGTATGCGGCAATCGTGAATCAGCAGATTGCCAGCGGGGCATTGCCCAAAGCCGCGCTGCCCAAACGGCGCAAGAATCGTGAGGCGACAATCGCATCCGCACTGGCAGCGCTTCACAAGCGAGTTCGCTACACAGGCCTTGAGTTTGGGCAGAACGCGATGGTGCCATGGACTCCAGAAGAGAGCTGGACACGGCAATTTGGCGACTGCAAAGACAAGGCGACAGCGCTCGTAGCGATGCTTCGCTCCGTGAATATCGAGGCACATGTTGCGCTGCTGCGGAGCGGGCAGGGGCAGGACGTCACACAAGAGACTCCTGGCATGGGCGGATTCAATCACGCCATTGTTTACGTTCCCGCCAAGGGAAAGAGCGCACCTGCCTACTGGATTGATGCCACGGTTGAACTTGCCAGCCTTGGCCAAGTTGGTTCATCGATTCAAGGACGCTTGGCGCTCGTCGCTTCAAAGTCGACCAAGAAACTGATCAAGATTCCCGATGCCCCCGCAAAGCAAAACCGAATCATCGAGGAGCGAATCGTTACGCTTCCTGGATACGGCAAGGCTGCGATCCAAGAGGTAACAAAGTTCTTTGGCACGCAAGAGCTCCAAGCTCGCTACAGCTATCGCGATCGCAAGCAAGACAAGCTTCGCAAGGACATGGAGGCCTATGTCGCAGACCACTACAAGGCACCTGTCTTAACGAGTGTGTCGACTACAGCAGCTACCGATCTCAGCAAGCCGCTTCAGCTCTTCATTAAAGCGAAAGATGCCGACGTAACGTATGCAGGCACACATGAGGCCGGTGTCTACATTGGCCGCGCCGCCCTTTTCGAGCTGATTTCTAGCGAGCTCATGGTTGTGGCGAATGAAAAAGCGCACCTTCGGAGCCGAATCGAGGAACGCACAAAGCCGCTACGAGTTTTTCCATCGCACAAGGAGTGGCGCTATCGCATTGAGCACCCACCAGGGTTCGAAGCGAAGACTCTGCCGCGCGACCAAGATAGGCCACTTGGCGCGCTGCGATTTCAGCAAGCGTTTCGCGTGAAGAAGGGCTACGTGGAGGCGACCTTCTCCATTTCCGTCGACAAGCATGTTCTCAGCGCCGCTGAGGTGAATCTAACGCGCAAGAAGGTCGCCGCCTTGCTCGATGGCGACACATTGCTCGTTCGGTTGCATCACGACGCAATGAGCCTTTGGGAGCGCGGCAAAGTGAAGGAGGCGTTCGCAGTTTTGCGCGCCACCAGAGCGCTAAAGCAGTCGGCCTCAGATCGTGCGGACGAAGACGGGCGTATGGCGCAGCTGCTTCTCAATGTTGGACTCAACAAGGATGCGCAAGACGTTGGCAAGCAAGCACTGGCCGTGATGCCAGATTCCTCACTGCTGTCGGAGCTCATGGCGATCTCACTCGAGCACTCATCCTTCGGTCGACATTTGCAGGATGACTTTCTGCATACCGAGGCGGGGGCAGCCTTTGAGCATGCAATCGCAACCTCATCAGAAAACACGGGCCTGCGCGGTCGCCACGGCAAACTGCTACTGCGGAACGCGCGCGGCCGGGAATTCCAGGGCGATATGAATCTCGCGATACCCCAGTTGCATGCCGCCATGAAGGCGGGCCGCGAAGGGTACGCTTGGCTGTATGTGCGCGCGATGGCTCGCGCTGGGCGTTTCGAAACGCTCTTCTCTGAGTCACAGGATGTTGAAGAGAGTGCGGATTTTGCTGTGGGGCGCATCGTGTCCACGTTCCATGTCGCAGGCAAAGAGGCAATGCTAAAGACTGCGAAGGAGCGCGACGTGAGCGAGGCGGTGCTTCGATTCTCCATCTACGTTCTGCTCGATAATCGCGACTACGAGCCAGCTAAGGAGCTCATGACCCTTCTGCCTACCTCCGAGGCTTCGGGAGCGTGGTGGAAGGCAGCCAAGGAATTGCGCCGCTATGAGAGTGTTCGCAGGCCAAATCAGACAAAGGCGCTCATCGCATCTGCGCTCCGCGATTTGGATGCAGGAGTCGAGCCTCGAGAGGATGCGACGAGCGAGAGCGTATCCTCGGTGAAGTGGAAGCTCTTGCGTGTGGCTTTGGAAAACGCGCGAAGCCAGCTGCCCGAGATGCTGCGCGACAATCCCGCAATCGTTGCCGACTACATTTTTTCGCAGTTGGAGGTGCTTGAAGAGGAAAGCGGTGGCCCCTTTCGACGTGTGCGCTTTGGCATCGGGCCCAAAGATTGGGCGAAGACAATCTTTCTTACGAAGCGCGGTCGAACCATGCAGTTGCTAGCAACCAATTGGCACACACAACCACTCGTTGCAGCAGCGCAGCAGTCTCTTGCTCGTAAGAAAAACGCAGAGGTGAGTAAAGTCATCGGGTGGCTGAAGTTCGACGAGGCCGAAGCAAGCTCAGAGTTATTCTCAAGAGCAAGGGTCTGGAGTCGAATTGCTGCGAGCGTTGCAAACGAGCCGTTGAAGTCGCGGCTTCGTTGGATGCTCGCTGCGGGTGCAATACATCAGCAGCTCGTCGATCAGGAGGCCACCAAGGCCCTAGACGAGTGTTCGAGAGCAGGCCATCGCCATTGTTATGAAGGGCTCATGACCCATCTTCGTTCGAATCGCGAGTACGTGAAGGCGCTCGAGGTTTGCACTCGAATGGAATCGCTGTCTTTGAGCGCGGCAGAAAAATCGGCTCTGTTGATCGAACGGCTTGGAATCATGGTCCGCGCGGGGCAGGGAAAGGCGGCTCTGGCGCTGGCCGAAGAGCTAAACGAGGCGAAAGGGCTCACCAACCTACAGCGTGGCTTGTTGTATCAGCACTGGGGGGAAGCACTTTCGGGAGAAGGTAAGTATGCGGAGAGTGCAGAGCTGATTCGCGAGGGTCTCGCTGCTGGCTATCAAACATCGGCAAACAATCTCGCATGGCAGGAACTCTTTGTTTCGGGGCATCCAAACATTGACGAAGCCATTGCCCACGCCAGAAGCGAGCGCCCCGACGATGGCGCACTGCACACCCTTGCCGCGCTCCTGGCCGCAAATGGAGACTACGTAGAGGCCATGGAGACCATCGCTCGGGCACAGCAAGTCCGGGGCTCTGTGTTGGCGATTGACTGGCTTGTATACGGCCGCGTTGCCGCAGATCTCGGCTTTATCCAAAGCGCGCGCGAAGCGTACAAGCGGGTCTATAGCGACAAGGATGCACGAGATAACGATAGCCGAGTGTCTACGGCCCAGTTAGCGCGACGTTGGAGCGAGGAGCTCGCAGTACGATGAAATGCTTTTTTCTAAGTTTTATTCTTATTTGTGCTTGTGGTTCCACTCAGCGCGCGGCGACTTCGATGGAGCCGGCCTTGCGCCCACCTAGCATTTCTTGGTCGTTCATTCCCAAAGACTCACCTTACGTCTATGCAACCGTTGGTGCATTCTCTGATCTGCCATGGCCCGGCAATGATGCGGTTGGGTTCGGCAAATTGGGAGAGCGGGTCGCAGAACTCGAAGTGCAAGGCGTAAATGCTCGCAAACAGCTGCCTGAATACGAAGACAAGGTGCTCAGAGGACTTGAGTTGCTTGGCCAGAAATTCCGAATCGGCGACGCCGACTTGGAACGCCTTGGAATTGGTTCGAAGAGTCGCCTTACTGTCTACGGAGTGGGGCTCAACGTCGCGGCGCGAATTGAAGTGGCACAGCCCGATGTACTGCACAAGCATCTGGAGTCTCTACTCGAAGAACTCGAACTCGGTGGCACAAAGAAGACTCTCAAGGGAACGCCCTATTGGGAGTTCGAACGAGAAGACTACACGGTGTTCGTGGCTCTACTGCGCGAAGAGCTGGTTGCCGGAATTCGATGGCAGGGTGGCGCAGAAGCGTTGCTCGCTTCTCTTCTTGGTCCCGCCGTGAATGAAGTTGACCCAGTCGCTGTGCTTAAGAAAATTTCCAAGCGAACTGAGGTTGGAGAGTATGTTGGCTACGTTGATGTTGTGGCTCTTACTCGAGGGATTTCGCAGATTGCAGCCGAATCGGACTCGCAGAGTCAGAGCCCCGAACAACTCGCCGTGTGTCGCGATGAGCAGGATTGGATGGCCTCGGCGGTACCTCAGCTGTGGCTCTCCGGCAGTGTGGGAGACGAAAAGGCACACGGGCTATTGTTCGCGGACTTGGCCCCCGAACTCGTCAAGAAACTCAAGAGAATGGTGCGGCCTGTACCCGCGATTCATCGCAATGAGAAAACGCCGCCGCTTGCGAGTTTTTCTGTAGGTCTTGATGTGGGTCTCTTGATGGGATATTCGAGGAGTCTTCTAAATGATCTCGCGCGCAAGGAGTTTGCCTGTGATGAACTCAAGACGATCTCGTCAATGGCGAGCGAATGGAGTGCGGGGGTCCAATCGCTCGGAATGACACCACTGGCTGGCTTAACAGGGGTCTCCGGGGTTTTGCAGAGCCGAAAATTCGACCAAGCGGGAAACGTCGAAGCAAAGGGCGTCCTCGCCATTGCCCACGCCGCCCCAGCGTCGCTATTGAATCTTCTCAGGCTCGTGCCCGAAGCGAAGCTTCCAGCCTCTCTCGTCGCTGGCAGCGCTCCTGTTCCGTTCTACCTCAAGGAATTCGCGCCACTTGGTCCAACGATGATCGCGCTTGGCAAAGACGCAATGGGCATCGCTGTTGGCATGAGCGATGAGCTTTCAGCAACACTCGCCAAGCCGGTAACCGGAGAGCCTGAACTCTTTCAGGTCTACGTGGGGCGCGAACTTCTGCAAGACGATGATGAGCAAAATGGCGAAGTCGATGGCGTTTACGATGAGGCCATGGCCGAGGCAATTCTTGCGATCGGAAGCGGACTCTGGCCTGAAATCGATAGCACCGAGTTTACGATTCGTGCGGCCGAGCTAGGTATTGAGATGCGGTTTGAAGCTCGCACTCGCACTCCTGACTAAGACTGCTGCGCCCTTGGTCGCATGACCTCGAGCGCAGCCACGCTGTTTCTGGCGCTATTCGAGAAGCGCCAGAAGATCATCCCGGGTGAGGGATGTCGCCTGATCCGCTTCGCCAAGTGCGGCGTCGGCGAGACTTCGCTTGCTCTGCTGAAGGGCGAGGATCCGCTCTTCAACCGTATCGCGGGCAACCAAGCGATACACCATCACAGGGCGCTCCTGGCCGATGCGATGCGCACGGTCGGCAGCTTGATCTTCGGCTGCTGGGTTCCACCAAGGGTCCACCAGGAATACGTGATCCGCGGCGGTGAGGTTGAGACCCGTGCCACCAGCTTTGAGGGACGCAAGCAGAACTGGAGGTCCATCATCGTTTTGGAATCCGTTTACAACGTCTTTGCGATTGGTTGTGGCACCGTCAAGTCGAAGAAACTCGATTCCGAGTTTTTCTAAGTGAGGCTCAATGAGATCCAACATCGAGGTCCACTGGGAGAAGACCAAGGCTTTGTGGCCATCGGCACTGGCGGTTGCGAGTGATGAAACCAGCGTGCGAACTTTCGCCGATGTGTCTGCTTCCTGGCCTGGGATGAGGGCAGGGTGGCACGCTGCCTGGCGAAGCCGAAGGAGCGCCTCAAGGGCCGCGAGCACACTGCCTCCAGCTGTCAGCCTCTCAACGATGTCCTTGCGAGTCGAAGCGCGGACCGCGTCGTATACGCCGCGCTCGGTCTCGTCGAGTTCGACGTGCAAGACAGAGTCGGTCCGCGGAGGAAGCTCAGGGGCGACGTCGCGCTTGATACGGCGCAAGACGAAGGGGCGAATCTTCTTTCGAAGTCGCTCGGCCGCTCCATCTTCACCTCGGCTAATCGGCTTTGCATATCGGTTGGCAAAGTCACTGCGGGCACCAAGCAAACCGGGGTTGCAGAAGTGCATGAGGCTCCAAAGCTCCTCAAGGCGGTTCTCGACGGGAGTACCACTGAGGGCAACGCGGAATTCCGCATTGACTTGATAGGCGGCTTTGGCAACTTGCGAAGAGGGATTCTTGATGGCTTGCGCTTCATCGAGCACAACCACCGTCCACTTTTCCTTTGCGAGTTTTTCTGCGTCGATACGCAAGATGGCGTACGTCGTGAGAAGCACGTCGACCTTCTTGCTGAGCTTTCGCTTTGCCCCGTGATAGATGGAGGTGGAGAGCCCTGGGCGGAACTTCTCAATCTCTGCGGCCCAGTTGTGCACGACGCTAGTCGGGCAGACCACCAAACACCGTCCCTGCAGAGCACAAATCGTCTGCAGAGTTTTACCTAGACCCATGTCGTCAGCGAGAACGGCGCCCAATCCGGCATTTCGAAGAAAGCACAGCCAGTTCACACCGCGGCTTTGGTATTCGCGAAGCTCAGCGTTGATTCCGTCGGGGAGTGGAACATCGTCGAGAGATTCAAAGTCGGCGAGTAGAGGCTCAAGCCTGTCGAAGCTGACCGGACGAGGTTGCCCCATACTCTCGGCGAGTTGACTTAGCGTTGGCACCGCGAAGAGCGGTAGCGCCTCATCCGCGCGACTCAGTTCACGGGCTGCAAGTAGATCGGCGACCCGGTGGCCATGCTCGCCAAGCCAGTCGCCTGGGAGGGGCGCCCAGCCTCCACCCTCGACGGGAACCAGCTGCAAGCCTCCTTGCCACGCTCCAATAACGGCGGACGCTTCGACGCGACGAGGCTCTTTTCCCGTGTCCTTCTCCGAAGTTTCAAAGAAGAGTTTGTAGCTATCGCCGTCGATGACAAGGCGAGGCACCAGCGCGTGGCGGTAGAGAAGCTCATCGCTGCCCGACTGCACCTCGCCATGAAAGCGTCGCATCTTGGCGGTGAATGCCGTGGCCTCAGGGCCCTCGTAGGTCACTCGGCGGCCCGGAACGAGGTTTAGTTGGTCGCGAAGCCGTTCTTTGAGCGCCTTCTCCGCACGGTGATCACGCGCCGGAACTAGGTCGCTCAGGTGTACGAGGTTATTGCCATCGATGCGAGCTTGCGGCGGATCTCCGTAGACGAGAGTCGGCAGAACCGAGAGCACTTGGCCTTCTTGCTCGATCGCAATATCGATTCGAGGTGCCAGCCCAGTCTCGACGCCGGGAAGCCTGTCAGTTCGAATGTCGAGAATGACTTGGTTCTCCAGCGTTGGCAGCACGGCGGTGACAAGTTCGCCCAAGCGTTCAGCGGAGTACGCCATGGTGATCGGCAGGTTCTCGAGACGAGTGCCTGTAACTCCGGTTTCGCCAAGTACTCGCAGCGTTCCGCGAACCAGGGCAACTCCGTCCACAACGAGAGAGTCCATGTCGTTGTTGGCCATCACCGAAAGGCGTACGCCTTTGCCTTGGTTTCTGATCAGTGCCGATGGGAGTAGGAGTTCTTCTGAAGTCTCAACGGGCTTTCCATCAAGGCTTACGCGCTCCACCGACGCCAGTGCTTGGAATAGCTCCAGCAGCGTTTGCAGTGGAAGGACTCTGGGGGGACGCACGCCCAGAATGCTGTCGATTTCGAGGTCGGTGTTGTTGGCGTTGACGGCAGGACCGCCGTGGCTCGTAACCATGGAGTACAAGGTCGTGCCTTCAATTACCGTTTCGCGTTTGCCGTCGACGATGACGCGCATGAGCGAGAGGCCGCGTTTCTCGGTTTTGAATCGATAGTGAATGGGGCCACCCATATGCGTCGAAACTGGAAGGTCATCTCCAATGTCGCGGGCTTTCTGGAGGGCAATAATCGCAGCTGCAACGTGGGCGCAGGTGTCGATTTGGCTTGGGCAGTCACAGTCCCACTCGCGGTCGGGCGGGTAGAGAACAACCGTTGGTGCGACGGGGAGTCCGGGAGCTTTGACACGAAGGACAATCTCCTCGTCAGAACTCGACTCGCCGGCAACGCTATCGGTGCGCGCTAGTTTGACTCCTTGGGCCCAAAGTCCTCTGGGGCATTCGCGTTTTACAAATTCTAGTAGTTCGTGCACGACATCCTCACAACGAGGCGCTAGCAGTACCACGATGGCGACCGAATTCACCCCTGATGTTGCTGCTCGATTGCATCTCTCCGCATCGATCTTGCTGGCGCGCGCGATTGCCTGCATCGGATGCAGAGATTGAGCAGAAAAAGTTCCCGCTCAGGCCATTTCTAGCTGTGAACCGGCGCCGCTTCCCTCTAGGCTACGAGGTTGCGGGCGGTGCCAGGTTTTGTCATCGTATTCTCCTGGCTCGCACAGATTGCATTGGTTACGGTCACCGCTATGTTTGATCGCTTTGTCTTCGTGAAACTCAAAGACCAGTGGGCCAATGATGATGGTGTCGCGGAGTTCATCGCCGAGAGCCGTCGTGTCTTGCCCGGGATCCCCGGAGTGCTCCGGGTACGCGCGGGGCGTCCAGCGGACGCTCATGCAGGCAAAGGGTGGGACGCCTGCCTGGTTCTCGGATTTGCCTCGCTCGAGGCGATCGAATCGTATCGCGTACACCCCGACCATCAGGCCTTCCTCGATGAATTCTTGGGGCCGCGAGTTGAAGCCAAGCGGGTCTGGAATTTTGAAGCAGAAGAACTCTTAGCGCCCGAGGGGCAAGCGTGAACCGACTGGCGCAGTGCGCGACGATCGCTGCGTTGCTACTCACCGCTGCGTGCAGTGAAGATATCCAACCTGAGTCTCTCTCGGTTTCCATTGAAGGGTACGAGAGCTGGGACAAGGTAGAACCTCTTCTGGGCGTCGTTCCCGGGCACGGCGATACGTATCGCATCATGTATCGCAATGAATTGGCTCGCAGCTATACCGGGGCGGGCCAGTACCCTATCGGTGCCGCAATTGTGAAAGAAATCTATTCGCTTCGTGGTGATGATGGCAAAGGCAGCCTCTCGTACAAGGCTGTCATGCGCCGCATGGATGCCGAAGCGAACCCTGGGCTGCCGATTGACGGCGGCTGGCTCTTTACACAAATCGATACGGGCACCGAAGAATTTCAACGCGACCTCTGTTGGGATAGCTGTCATCGAGCAGCGCCCTATGTCGGCGCGTTCTTCGACCACGCCTACTAGGGGCTAACGGGCCAGGGTATCGCGCAGCCCTTCTGGATCGACAATCAATAGGTGTCGACGCCCCACATCAATAAAGCCCATATCGGCAAGATTGCGGAGCGCGCGCGATAGTGTCTCGGGGCGCATTCCGAGCATGTCGGCCATGACGGCACGGGATACACCGGCTTCGTCGCGACCAGCAGGATCCCGATCCAAGATCCACTGGGCCACTCGCTGTGTTGCAGTGCCATCCGGCGACGCCTGGGGGAGCAGGGCGCGTTCACGACTGCGCAGTACGGTTTCCAGTAGTACCCGGCTGGCAGCAGGCCGCTGTGCAAGCCATTCTTGGACACGACTTGTGGTTGCCATGCAAAGCTGCATGGCAGTCTCGGCTCGAGCCGAAGCCTCATACGTTGGCGACACAAGTCCTTCGACACCGAGAAGTGCACCCTTTTGCTTAAGCTCCCGGGTGCGCCCCAGAGCGCGGTCTTCCGTGGTTGCCCGGTGTAGTGAGGCGGTGCCCTTGCTGACCAAATAGACATGGTCCGCCGGGCTTCCTTCGACGAAGAGAATCGTGTGCTGCGAACGTCTGATTTCCCGAAACGGGCCAAGGCTACGCGAACAGACGCTCGCGATCGGGCAGTTGCAGGGACGCTCGTTCGCCATACCATCCGCAAGCGTCTCACAATTTGTGTGTTTGCGAATAGCGGAAATTGACGCCCGATGCTTGCAGCCCGGGGCAGACAATCCGCATTGTTCTGAGGTGGATAGCGGGCGCGTTCGCATTCCGAGAAAATTTTGCGCATGAACTTCAAGGCATGCGATCGGCACATTGCCGGCTCGATGGGGCTCGCCATGAGGCCTGTCCAAAACCTCAGGGACTCTTACTTGACGAGGGCAACATGACCTGGGCAAGTTCGCCTTCTCAAATCGAACCTACAGGAGTCTGCTCATGTTCCGCATCCAAATTCTCAATGCCATTGCTCTCGTTGCCCTCACACTTACGGTGACGGCTTGTGACAAGGGGCCTCAAACCGGTACCCCAACCCCCGCGGCCAAAGCCGGGGATACAGTGAAAGCCGGGGACACAGAAGTCACCAAGACGCAACCAACCGAGGCCGCAAAGCCCGCTCCACAAGCGTCTGCCAAAGGCGACGTCTACGGCGCAGGGGTTGATGAGATGACTACCGTCGCGATCTCAGAAATACTCGCAGATCCAGAAGCCTTTGATGGCAAGACAGTTCAGGTGGAGGGAATGGTCACCGATGTTTGTGCGAAGCGAGGGTGCTGGTTTGAAATGGCCGGCAAGGCCCCAGGAGAGAAAGCGCGTTTTAAAGTTCAAGACGGCGAAATGGTCTTTCCGATGAGCGCCAAAGGGAAGAGTGCTGTGGCTCAAGGTAAAATCGTCGCCCAAAAGCTATCGCTCGAAGAGACCCGTGCCATGGAAGAGCACTACGCAACCGAGTCTGGGCGAGAGTTTGACCCTCAGAGCATCACCGAAGGTAAGACGGTGTTTCGCATCGAGGGCACCGGCGCCATCATTCGGGACTAGCGAGCTATGCCGAGCCGGAAGATTCGCTGGCGTAAGCTGTTTCGATCCTTGCATCGAGACATAGGCTACGTGGTCGCAGCGCTTACGCTTGCCTATTCCATCTCGGGTATTGCGGTAAATCACATCGAAGACTGGAACCCAAACTACACCTTTGCCAACACCCGTATCGATGTGGGTGGGCTTCCCGTTGGCGACTACCAAGCGATGCAAGACCATGTAGTCGCCGCCTTGAAGATCAATCCAAAGGCTGTCAAAGGGCACTTCATGGAGACCGAGACCTTGTTTCGCGTCTTCCTTACCAATACAGAAGAAGTCTCAGTTGACATCGAAACGGGGAAGGGCCTCTTTAAACAGGTGAAGACCCGTGCTGTCCTTTACGAGATCAATGCGCTGCATCTCAATAGCATCAAAGGCATTTGGACATGGGTCGCCGACGTCTTTGCGCTCATGCTTATTGTCCTGGTGCTCACCGGCGTTACCATGATGAAGGGCAAGCGCGGGATTATGGGACGGGGCAAGTGGTTCGTAGCATCGGGGCTCGCCATCCCCTTGGTCTTTATTTGGTACATGGTCGCCGGCGCGTAGTTGGCGTCGGCACTCGTCGGTGCGCTATTGTGCCGCTGCAGCAGCCTTCTTGGCCTCATCGCTGGTCTGCAGTTTGGCGAGATTCCCGTGCACGACACCGCTGTGGGTTGCAACAAATCGATAGCGCGCCATGGAGTGCCCTGCTTTCACAAATGTGAATTCGTGGGCGCGTTGATCGGCAGCTCCGCTCCAGAATGTTGGCGTCACACCAATCTCTTTGCCATCAATCGAGGCCGTCGCGCCCGGAGGAGTTGAGCGCAGTACCAGCTCAACCACTTTGCCCTTTATTGTTGGCATGGAATGACCTCGCGGCTTGTACCCGAGTGCGCCATCGAGATGAGTGCCTGATACCGGGGCAACGGTAATGGCACTTGGAGGAGGCTCCACAGGGGCTGCCGCATCCGCAGGAATCGCCGCACTTGGTTGGGCGCTCGCAGGTGTGGCTTCGCTGCCTTCATCGCTGGTCGCACAGGCTGCGAAGGTCAGCAAGAAAGCGGCGGCGATGGGGCACAGAATGCGAGAAGCACGCATACCAGGCAATCTAGCACAGCGAGGCGTCACTCAGGACTCCTCCAGCATGTTGCCCTCGGCCACCCAGCTACCAAGGCCTCCCATAAGGTTCTTGACGTTCTTGTATCCCATGGCCTTTAGGAGCAAGAGAGACCGAAGCGATACTTTTCCAACATTACAGACGGTGATGATGGTTGCATCTTTATCGGGCAGCGCTTCGTGACCTGCCTTTAGATCGGCCTCTGGAATGTTGATGGAGTCTTCGATGTGACCTTCTGCAAACTCGTCGGGAGTCCGAACATCGATGAATACCGTGCCGTCTTCATCCATGAGGTCTTCAACGCCACCCATATCGATGACATCGTTGGAGTTGCGCGCGTTGTCGAGAAGAGCGCGCAGTAAGAGTTCCTCTGAGCTAGCTGCGTCGCCGGTTGACGCTCCATTGCTTCTCGCGACCTGAGGCTCCGGAGCGGGAAATAGTTCAGGAAGGTGTTTGACGACGGAATCGGTGTATTTGAAGATGTTGTCGGGGAAGATAACTACGACAACCAAGCCTTCTTCATCGGGAATCATCTTGAAGGCGCCAGCCAATGCCATCGCCGAACTCGGGCCTGCAATAATGCCTTCTTCGCGGTTTAACCGTGCACAGAGGGCATAGGCCTCTTTGTTGTCGATGTCCTCAGTGCCATCATATTCATCCGGGTGAAAGAAGTCGGTGAGCATGAGTTGTCGCTTGCTGCGGACACCGGGAATGTCGTGGCCTTCCACGGGGTCGACGCCAAGAACTTTGATGTCGGGATTCTTCTCTTTTAGGTAGCGGCCTGTACCCGTGATCGTGCCGCAGGTTCCAAGGCCACAAACGTAGTGCGTGACTTTGCCGTCGGTCTGTTTCCAAATCTCGGGGCCGGTTGTGCGGTAGTGCGCTTCGGGGTTCGCCGGGTTCTTGTATTGGTTGAGTTGGTGAAACCCTGGTTGCTCTGCAATGTCGCTCGCTCGGACCATGGCGCCTTCCGGAGCACCTGGTGCTGGGCACAGCGTGTCATGGAGTTCGATGACATCGGTGCCAAAGAATCGCAGCACCGTCTTCTTGGTTTGTGGAATGTCAGACGAGAGCGGCGTGGTGAGCGTGTAGCCCTTGAGATTGGCAACCATTACGAGGCCCATCCCTGTGCCGCCCGACGTCGGTTCGACGAGGTGCTTTGTGTCGCCGCCGAGAACACCGCGTTCTTCTGCGTCGCGAATTAGGTTGGCAGCAACTCGGTCTTTGACAGAACCAAATGGGTTGTACCACTCAAGCTTGGCGTAGACCTTTGTGTGCTTGTAGGGCGTGACCTTGTTGAGTTGCACAATGGGGGTGGGGTTGTCTTCGTCCGACAACATCTCCAACATGGACTCATAGTTTCGTAGCGTGTGATTTCCCATGGCTCGCCTGGGGATACTGTCACTCTCGGAAATAGGGCGCCAATCAACTTGCGGCAGTTTTCTGCGCGCCCAGCGTTCCTCAGCACTTGTGTTTCGCCTTCAGCTGTACCGTGCGGGGCCTTCCCCGGGAAATCACGGGTTCCTAGAGGCTGTCGAGGCGAATCTCCTCGGTGACCGTTCTTGCGATGTTGCGGAAGTCTTTTCGGAGCGACTGTGATTTGCCCTTCGGCCCTGCGGTGCGACCATCACCTTCGTGGGGCGTCTTGGTAAGAGGACTCGTGGGACGACTCTGCATGTCAGCCCGAATTAGCGGGCTGCAGAATGCGCGAATCAGGTCCTGGCGGGCTTCCTCGGATTTGCGTTTGCTCAGCGACTCATCTGCGCTGCCTTCGAGGGCCGTGAGCAGGTCGCCAACAAGCCATAGCGCAACGCGATTTGCGCTCATCGTACTTGTCTCAATCCATCGTGTGACAATCTCGAAGCCCGAGTGCTTGTCGGGCCTCAGCTTGCGAACTAGAAGTTTGAGCTGATCAAACGTCGTCGTGTCGATAGCCTTGGCCAAGGCCGTTGCCGTTTTTGAGACCGGCACCCCGGGTTCACTTCGGGCCAATTCGAACACGGCATCGAGTGCATGCCCCAAGGCCTTGGCACTTGGTTGCACCGCGCGCGCTAGGTATTCGCGCCTGAGCATCACGAGGGCTCGCGCTAGTAGGAAACTCGTTTGCAGAGAATCCGCGCTGGCCGCAGCATCCTTGTTGAAGATGATGGCCGGTATAATTTGGCCGCCCGAGCGTTCCGTCCCGGTCTGCACACCAAATTGCGCTTCCGCATCCATGTAGATCGCGGGTGGATGCACGCCCAACTGCTCTGCAAGGGCCTTTGCTCGAACCGATGCTGGATGGCTGGCTGAGAGGGACTTGCGGCCGCCAAACGTGGGTCTGCGCCTTGGCCGTGGCGCCGTTGTCGCGATGGCCGGAGTGAGAAGCGCAAGGAGGTGTCCCAAGGCGAACCGCTCTTCTGCGTGGCGCAAGAGCGCCATCGTCTCGTTGTCGAGCAAGGTCGTACGTTGCTTGGGAATGGGGATGTGCTTTGGTGTCTCGCTGCACATGGTGGAAACAGCTTGCTGGCAAGCTGCTGCGGCCGAAGCATTGCCGGTCTTGTCGAGAAGTCTTGCCAGGGCGTTGTAGCTTGGCAATAGGCTTGGTTCGAGATCGAGAATCGACTGATGTTGCGCAATCGCATCGTGAAAGCGCCCGTCTTCCTGGTAGAGGTTGGCAAGTCGCTCTCGGTTCTCAAGATTCTTCGGCAGTAGCCCGACTGCGACTTCGAGAGCGCAAAGGGCAGTTTCTCGATCTCCGAGATGTTCTGAGCAAAGGTCGGCCAGGTCGATCCACGCGCTCGCGTGTTCTTCGGCGCTGAGGCCTGGCGCATCGCGAAGTGCTGCAAGAAGACGCGAGCTACAGTCGAGCAAGCCTTGCCAGTCCTTCTTGGTTCTGAGAAGAGTTGCGAGCCTCCGAAGAACACTTAGGTCTTTGGGTGCTTCATCTGCGGCTGTCCACAGCATGCGCACTGCCGTGTCCTGATCTCCAAGCTCCTCCTCGTGCAAGTGTGCCGTCGTGGAGCGGTAGCGAGCTCGCACAGACGGATCGCTCTCTGTTTGTATCAAGTGGTCTAGGTACTCGAGGCTCGCGTCCCATTCTTTGTCTTCTACGGCGAACGCAAGGCACCGGTGCAGCAAGAGATGATCGTCAGGAGTGATGAGCAGGGCACTGTGGTAGGCATCGCGTGCCTCGGCTCTTTCGCCCAAGTGGTCGCGGCACAAATCGCCGATCTTGATGAGCAGGCCAGCGCGTTCTGATGGTGGAGCGTCGAGCAAGAGGGCGCGCAAGTAGCCAATCTGTGCTTCGGGTTGGCCCTTGGAGAACTCCACGAGGAGGTTGAGTGCCCGCCTATCAAATGGAGAGCGTTCGCGAGCCTTGGCCAAGAAGCCAAGCGCTTCACTTTGCTCGCCCAATTCGTAGGAGCGACGAGCCAACAAGCAGTACGCCGTTGCCTTGTCCTCAACGGTTGTCTCGCCTTCGAGCAACAACTTGGCCGCGCTTTCCGCAACGCTCCATTGCTCACGCGCAAGCGCTGCTTCGGCCAGTTGCTTGGCTATGTCTGTGCGCTCAGGGAAAGCCTCAAGCGCCCGCTGCATGCACGCAATTTCTTCTTTCCACTGCCCCAAGGCGGCATACGCATCCGCCATGGCCTGCAACTCTTCGAGCTGCTCCTCTTTGCGCACTCGCTCGTTTTGGGTCTCGAGCAGCGTAATGAGATCTTCATGACGCCCACGCGATTCGTAGAGTCGTCGAAGTTCAACCGCAACGATGCGTTCATCACTTCCGCTCAGCCACCGATGCTCTAGCACTTCGATGCCGCGATCCGTGGCGTTCAGGTTTTCAAAGCAGCGAGCGGCTGCGAGTGCATTCTTGGTTGATTCAAAGCCGGTCGTGAGCAGCGAGGCCTTGTCGTAGGCTTCCGCGGCCCGAAGGTGCTCTCCTTGTGATTGCAGGGCCTCTGCGAGGGCTTTCTGCAAATCGGCGCGCTCGGGGCAGATCGCAACCGCGCCTTCAAGGCTCTTAACGGCTTTTCCCGAATCCCCGTGTTGTTGCCACAAGCGCGCTGCGTGCTGCAACAAGGTTGCCTGGGCATTGCCTTCGCCAAGCTCTGCGAGTTTGTCGGAGAGCTTGGCTGCCTCGCCGTAGCGTCCAGCATGTTCTAGCAACAAGAGAATTCTTGCGCCCAACTCAGAATTGTTCGGTTCTCCCTCTCGGAGTTCTGATAGTAGGTCAATCGCCGGGCCGAGTTCGGCGAGCTGGTGCTGATGCAACTCGGCCATGAGCAAGATCCAGTGCGCTTTGTCTTGTCCAGCTGCTCGCTCGCGCTGACGTGAGTAGAGTGCCAGCAAGCTCTGCCAGTTTTGGCTGCGCCGGTAGATGCGCTCAAGCGCTGCCACGGCTTCTGTGGAATCGGGATCGTCGTGACATACCCACTCCCAGCATTCAGCTGCTTCGGCCAAGTTGTCCAAGCCTTCGTGCGCGATTGCGAGTTTCTGCGAGAGAGCAGCGCGGTCGGGGCCGGCCTTGGCCGCGCCCACTTTGGCCTTCAGAATTTCTACGAGGCTACTCGTCTCACCGAGTTCTGCGTAAAGCTCCGTGAGTGCTTCGAGGACCTTCGTATTGGATGGCTCTTCGTCGCGAAGCTTTTCGAAGCACAGAGCTGCCCCGGTATGATCTCCGCGATTTCTGCACTGCTCGCCAAGTCTCCAGAGCTTCGCTTGCAGCTCACTGGCGGAATAGCGTTGCCCATAGTCGTAGAGCAAGTCGAGCAGAGCCGGCACCTGGTGCAGATGTAGAAAGAGCCGCTCAATCTGTTCAAGAGCCTTGGTGTTGCCCGGATCCATCGAGAGCACGTGCTGGTAACACTCGATCGCGGCCCAAGGCTCTCCAAGCCGCTCTTGCAGCACTTCGGCGCGTTGCATAAGAAAGCGCTGCTTGATGTCGAGCATGCTCGCTTGCGTCGCGGCGCGTTCCAGCGCTCGAGTCAGTTCGTACCAGCGCTCTGCCTCGCGGAGAAGATCGCGGTGAAGCTCATCAATCTCGGACTGCCGCTCTGTGCCGGCAGTTGCGAGTTCGATCGATTCAATGGCTTGCGTGGTGTCGCCGAGTTGTCGAAATACGTGAACGGCCTGCAAGAGGGCCTCTTCGCGATCGTCTGCGCGAAGTGCTGAGCGCGAGTCCATGAGAGCCGTCGCGTACAAGTCTTGGCACTCGTGTGTGGTGGCTTGCCGAGCGAGACTCGTCCATAGCTGCCGTTCGGGCAATTCGCGGTAGGCCCCCAGCGTCGCGTGAAATGCGCGCATCGGGTCCTGCATCTTGTGTTCAAGAAGCGACGCGGTTTCAAGCAGTATTTGTTGGCGCTCTTTCGGGCTCTCGGCCACGGAAAGTCGGGCGAGGTGCACGTCTACAAGCCGCTCGTGCGCACCGGCTTGTCGCAAACGATGCTCAAGTAACTCGAACCCCGAGGCCACCGCTGGGTCATTCTTGTCGAGTGCGGCCCGCGCCATGATGGCATCGAGGTCGGCGGCCTCGCGAGCGATAGGCTTGGCGCCTTCGAGTGTCTCGCGTATTTGCGCCACCGGGTGCAGCTCCGAATTTAGGAGGTGCACACCAAACTGCTCACGCAACTCAAGCGCTTCTGTCGCGCTGAGTCCAGGCATGAAGGCGAAGTGTGTGCCCTTGCTGCCTGGGAGTAACATCGTCTGCATGATGCGGCGAAAGCTTTCGTCGTGGGCGTCGAAGCCAAGGAAGACGAAGACCCGGCTCGACCACCAGGACTGCAATAGCGACTGTAAATCAGTGTCGTGACGAACGCTCTCGAAGTCGGTGCCGCTAAGCAGCATGGATTCTGGTTGGCTGGTTTTCCCAAAGAGGTGATAGACAACCGCGTCGTAGTCATAGTCGGGGGACTGGCCTGGCACGATCGAGTGAACGAATTTTCCCGCCGCATCAAAGGCTCGCTCCCAGCCTTGTCCCAATGATGTCGTCAGCACCAGATCAATGGGCAGCTCGGCCAAGGTTCGAACATCGTCGCTCGCTTCCGTGTGAAGGATCTCTTCGAGCTTTGTCGGCAGTGAGTCGCTAAGTGTTCTTCTTAGGTGGCTTCCAAGTAGCCACGGGTGGCAGTCGTTCTCTTCGGATGCGCCCGCTTGGGATTCGACATAGAGAGACCGCAGGGCCTTGTGCGTGGAACACGCTTCCGAAAACCGGCTCCCAGCAATGATGGCTAACGGCCGATTTCCGAGTGCTTCTTGTAAATCCAAGTGAGATCCTTTCCGAACCACCAAAGTTAGCAAGAACAGCTCCAAACGTGATCGCTATAGGCGCTTCTTATTCACGCAAGAGTCGCGCGAGCCTGGGGCTAGGGACCCCGACTTGGGGGTTCGTCCTCAGGTGTGCGCGCGACGAGAGTAACCAGCGCCAGGATGTGTGGATCTTCGACTTGCATTTCATCGAGCCCCTGCGCCAGTTTCTGCAGGTACTCGCGGTTTGCGCCACTCTCACCATGGGCGTGGCTGATGATGGCTGCGGTGCTTTCGTGACTCTCGGGGCCAATGTAGTTTTGATTCTCTGCGGATGCGACGTAGAGCAGAACGTCCTCAATCGGGCCCACGCCACGCACATGCAGAGTCGTTCGCACGCGGTCGTACCCTGTGCGCTCTCGGTGATCGAGCGCGGTGAGAATCCCCTCCGCTTTGCTCGCATCGACTTGGTAGGCCATGCCCCAGCAACGCGCGCTGCGGTTTGGAAGCAGAGTGACGACCCGGCCCGGGCGCTCCACAGTGCCTCGATGCAGTGGCGACGCTTGCCAGAATCGGCGCTCAAATCCGTCGATGTAGGCGGGCTCTCGACGCTGATGGGGAAACGCCGGTCTCCACACCAGCGAGCCGTAACCGAAGATCCAAGGGCCGCTCATCAGGTGGAAGTATGGCGCTACGCCTCGTCGCATTCCAGTCGGCGGCACGCACAACCTGGCGATGGAATCGTGAGCTGCGCAGAGGAGCGCTGTCGGGGTTCTGGCTAGCGAGTCGCGCCCGATTTGAAGCCGCGGCGGTTAACCCGCTTCGATGTCACGATTTGCCGTTGCGGTCCCTATCAATTGAATATACGTAGTTGGCAAGTATGACTTCCTCCTCCGTTGTCTTAGTTCTTGGACTGGCTCTTACCTCTGCATGCATTGTGGAGGGCGACTCGTCGTTCACCGTCGCCAACGAAAGCGACTATGTGCTTTTGGAGGTGAATCTGAGCCCCGAAGGCTCGTTCTCTTGGGGACAAAACCTGCTTGGCCGTGACGTCCTATTTCCCGGCGAGGCCATCACCGTCGACTTTGTCTCGTGTGATTATTACGACGCTCGAGTGATCGATGACACAAACCTCGAGTGCGTGCTCCAAGGTCTCGACCTTTGCTTTGATGACGCCATTTGGGTCATCGACAATTTCACCTTGGACGTTTGCGCCTTCGGCCCGTAGCAAGCTTATGAAAACGACGATTGGCAGAACACCAGAAGAAATGATCATGCCGAGCAAGACCGCTATCAGGACACCTCGGCGACTCTTGCTTGCCCTGGCACTCACTTCAACGGCGCTCGTGGGGGCTGCTTGTGGGCCAGCGTACGTCTCCACAGGATTCGAGGTTGGCCCGCCATCTCCTTCGTATCAGAACATTTACTACGAGGGCCGAGATGGATATGTGTGGGTCGAGGGCCGTTACGACTGGAATGGTTCGGCGTGGATGTGGCGACCTGGCTCATGGATGCTCGCGCGACCCGGGTTCGTCTACATCCAAGGGTATTGGGACCAGAGTAATGGCCAGTGGACCTGGGTGTCGCCGTACTGGGCCGAACAACGCAACGGCTATGTTCATGTTCGCGGCTATTGGACTCTGAGTGGTGGGCAGCGTGTCTGGGCTCCTGGGCGATGGGAAGCGCAACGCCCTGGGCATGTTTGGGTTCGCGGCTCGTGGCACCAGGACCGAAGCCGACAGCAATGGCAACGTGGTCATTGGAGCCAACCGCGCTCCACTCCGATGCCTCGCCGTCGCAGGTAGACGCAAAAAAAACGTGGCCCCGTGCTGGCGAAGAGCATGAGGCCACGGCGTTGAAAGCGTTGCTAGTTTGCGAGTTCTGCTTTGGGACCAGCGAGCTTGCCTGCCAATCCAAGAAGCTTGAGGAACTCCTGACGATGCTCGCTCTTGTGGTTGCCGACCGCATCTTCTGCCATTGCCTGCAACGCGCCCCAGGTTAGCGAGCCGCTGTGCTTGGAGTTGCGGAGGAGCAAACCAAATCCCGCAACAGAGGTCGCAAAGCGCATGTCTTGGGAAGCCTTCGCGAACGGCGCGTGCTTCTGCGAGATGGCGTGGGTGAGCAATTCGCTCTTCTCCGAGTCGGGGCGCTTGTAGCGAAGCTTGACGGACGCCATCGGTTGCGTGCCTCGTCCGGCCTTGGGCTCAACTTCGTAGAGTGCTGTCACCGAGTGGCCCGGTCCAAGCTCTCCTGCATCGACCGAATCGTTGTCGAAGTCTTTTTTGGCGAGCATGCGATTCTCATAGCCAATCAGGCGGTAGCTCTTGACGGCATCGGTGTTGAACTCGACCTGAATCTTTACATCCTTGGCGATCGTAATGAGGGTGGAGCCGCCTTCGTCGACAAGTACTTTTTGCGCTTCTCTAGCGGTGTCGATGTACGAGTAGTTGCCGTTTCCTTTGTCGGCAATCTGCTCCATGGTCGCGTCCTTGAGGTTGCCTCGTCCAAAGCCGAGAACACTGAGGTAGACGCCGCTCTTGCGCTTCTCCTCGACGAGCTTGATAAGTGCCCCCTTGTTTGTCATGCCGACGTTGAAGTCACCGTCGCTGGCCAGAATCACTCGGTTGATGGCCTTTGGATCAAAGTTCTGTTCGGCGAGTTTGTAGGCAAGCTGGATGCCCTGGCCGCCATTGGTGCTGCCTCCGCTTTGAAGCTTGTCCAGCGCTCCCATAATCGTATCTTGGTTGGCGCCGGAGGTAGGTAGCAAGACAGCGCCCGCGGCTCCGGCGTAGACTACGATCGAGACATAGTCCTCTTCGCCAAGAGTTTGGGTGAGCATCTTAAAGCCCTCGCGAAGTAGTGGCAGCTTGTCAGCATTGGACATCGACCCGGATACATCGATAAGGAAGACTAGGTTGCGTTGGGGAAGTTCTGAGTTGTCCATGCGCTTGCCCTGGACGCCAATGCGCAGGAGTTCATGGCCGGGGTTCCAGGGGGCGGTGGTGGTTTCCGAGTGCACGGCGAAGGGCACATCCTCTGTAGGATCCGCGTAGTCGTAGCTGAAGTAGTTGATGAATTCCTCAATGCGAACCGCATTTGCCGGTGGCACGTGGCCCGACATAAGAAAGCGTCGAGCATTGCTGTACGAGGCCGTGTCGACATCGATCGAAAACGTTGAGAACGCCTGCTCTTGTGAGGTTTTGTAGGAGTTCTCATCGACGCGCGCATAGTCGTCGGTGGTTGCACCGGCCGAAGGTTGCGGTCTGGGAGCTGGGCGCGCTACCGAGACGTTTGAAGCGATGGCGGAGCGCCCAGCCGCGGCGTGTTCCGTCATTGGTGCGTCGCTAACACTCTCGCTCTCGGCGTAGGACATGTCGGCCGAAGGCGGAGCGCCTGTGGCCGTGGGTTGTCCTACCTTGGACGACTGGGTCGAACCGCCGCACGATGCGGACGCGAGGAGAGTGGATACGAGAAGGGCATGACGAGTTGTGTTCCGCATGCCCCTCTAACGCTGCAATTCACGGCGCCTTACACCACGGGGGCAAGAATTCTTGCGAGGGCTCTTAGTGCTTGATCCAGTGGAATCAGTGTCAATGAATCAAGCACTAGTTCATCGGCAAGAGGTTCACCGAGCAGAACTCGCTCTCGAGGCTCGACCAATCCCCGGTCACAAGGTCAACGACCAGAGGCACCACGGTGTAGAAAAGCACAACATCGAGAATGACCCAGATCGCCCCAACCGATGTGTTGATGTAGCAGCCGCCGGAATGAAATCCCTCTTTGCGAATGGTGACCGAGAGACGCTCGTGATCGTCGACAGAGATCCGCGTGGGAGTCACACCGCGCGGGGTGCCATTCACGGTGATTTCGGCTCCCGAGGGGCTGCTCGTTACCATGATGGAGCGGGTGTCGTCTGCGAAGAGAGTCGCGCAGGACGAGAGCACCAAGGACGAGAGCAATAAGACTGAGAGCAGAACGATGCTTCGAACCATGTGAACATTCTAACTTGGCTCTAGGGCTTCCGCATAGGCGCGGTCCCGGTCCGTCTTGATATCGGCGATGATTTCCTCAACATGTTGGACGCCGAGTCGGTTCACAGTTCGCAGGTTCGCCTTTGCGATGCCGTCCGAGACCGATGGCTTGGGGCGTTTGCCAAGCAAGGGCAAAAAGGCTTCGATGTTGTCGACAAATACCGAACCCTCGTTTTGCGTTTGCCGCACCTTGTCCATGGCATCGCGGCGCACAAGCTGAATGGTTGGATCCGGGGACCTTCGCACGAAGGGCACAAGTCGCGCAGGAGACGAGGTATCTGCGTCTGCCTGCGGATGGAAACTCGCCATTGCCAAAGGAATGGAATCCCGTGCGTGCTGTTCGGCATGGCGCTGCTCCATTCGGGAGACGAAACGTCGGAACACAGCATTCTCGATTTCGAGTTCGGGAAAGATGAGAAGGCCGATGGCAATTTCTGCGTCGCCACTGATTGTTTCGATGAGTGCGCCGGTTTCTTGTTCGAGACCATCGTCAATGCTCAACCCAAAAAGCACATGTCGAGAGAGCCCCTCGCCATCGCGAACGGTGTCGGCCCACGGGCAAAACCCAAGTGCTTCGACGACCTCGGTTAGGTATCGCTGATTGATGCGAAGTGCTTCGCGCCTGCGCGCTTCGAGTCCCACGCCGGTACTATAGCAAGCAGGGCTGGGCGTGTTGTCTCATAGGAATTCTTCTGATCGCTGCCCAACGCAGCTGATGGTTCGGGCCCGCGCCATTTGGGGGAATCCGCTATCGAATCGTCTCAAGCTGTGCACTCTATGTAGGTACGTTGCACACGCTTACCTTCCTGTTTTTTCGTTGGAGATCTCTTATATCTTCGTAGGTTATAAACCTAGGCAACGTAACCGTTGTAAGATTCATTACTCTGATTACAATGGATCGCATGGTTCCCAACGCCGACCTCGATGATCTCAATCTGACAGACCTCGCCGATCGCCTTGCCCACGTCCGATCAACTCGAACCAATGAGGGCTTTGGAATGGAAAACGCCGTGACCAAGACGAGTCTGGAACGGCGCATTCTGGAAAAGGTCACGAATACGGCAACCGCGGATGACTCGAAGCTGCTGATCGATCACGCGATTGCGGTGTCGGTGCAAAATCGGAAACTCGAAGCGGAGATGGCGGAGATTCGAGCCGGGGGGCTGTTTATCCCAGGAAAATCAACGTTCCGACCTGGGTCCGAGGCCGTGCTGGAGATCAAGACCGAGAACGACTATCGCTTGCGGGTCAAGTGCATTGTGCGCGATGACGCGGGCGAGGAGCACGGGGTTGGCGTGGCTTTCACTCAGCTCGATGACTCCTCGCAACGACGAGTGAGCCGGCTTATTCTTGAGCTGCTCAAGAACCAAGCGACCTAAGAACTTCCGAGCAGTCTTCTCCGGCGCGTCCATTCTTGCGCCCATGGGGTGCCAATGCGCCCCAAGCTGTGCCTAAATGCAGACTCCTCCACGAAGGAGGGCTCACATTGTGAAGGAGGAGAGCGGCCATGATGGACTTTAGAATTGGTAGTATTCTGGGACGGAGTTTTTCCATTTTCGGAAAGAACATCGTCTCGTTCTTGTTGTTGGGACTGCTCCTGCATCTTCCTTCGCTCTACATGGCCTACGACCTTGGGGCCCAAATTGATGCCGGAACCTGGGACGGCAAATCTGGTGTACTCCTGCCCACCATCATTGGTTTCCTCAGTGGACAAATGTTGGCGGCCACGCTCATTTACGGAACGGTCATGGAGCTTCGCGGCATGCACGCTGGCGTTAGCAAGTGCGTTCAAGTCGGCCTGGTTCGCGCCTTGCCTGTTGTACTAACGGCCATTGTTGCCAGCCTTGCGATTGGCGTCGGCATCCTCTTGCTCGTCATCCCAGGCATCATCGTTATGACAATCCTCTACGTGGCAATTCCTGTTGCTGTGGTTGAGCGACCTGGTGTCATGGCAAGCCTCTCTCGAAGTAGCGACCTTACGAGCGGCTACCGCATGCAGATCTTTGGCTTGGCGATCGTAATTGGTGGAGCCGGCTGGCTTGTCAACTACCTCATTCAAGACATGGCAACGGAAGCGTTCCTCGAGGATCCTTCGAGCATCACAACGTACCTCTTCGCCGAGACTGGCATTTCAATTGTTCTCGCGATTCTTGGCGCCATCATTTCCGGCGTCGTCTATCACGACCTTCGCGCAATCAAAGATGGCGTGAACATCGACGAACTCGCTGCTGTCTTCGAATAAGCCAGTTCTTCGAATACGACAAAACCGCCACTACTGCTTGGGAGAGAACTTGTCTTCGCGCTTCTTGCCGAAGAGCATTTTCTCCTCAAGCAGCGCTCGCTGGGCACTGTAGAAGTCTTGCAGGAATCGACTGTGATTGACTTTGTGCCCAGCTGGTGGCTTCCAGCCAATCTTGCGCTGGATCTTGCCACTGATGGTTTCAACCGCTTCGTAGCGGCCAATCTCTTCGTCCTTGCGTAAGAAATCTTCTAGCACTTGGAGCTCGTAGACTCCGTAGTGGGAGAGATGCTCCGCCGCGAAGATGTAGCCCTTCTTGTTGGTGGCAGGGCTCGCTTCTTGTTGAGCTGGCGTCATGCCACCAATGTTGTAGCTACCACGAACTTGCCGCGTTGCTTCAAGATCTGGCATCAGCACGGTTTTGGGGCTTAGAACAACCGTTGTCCCAGCAACCAAGTCGCCGATGCGCAGATGGTCCTTGTTGAAGAGCGGCAGGAGCATGCAGCCAAGCGCCCAGAGAATCGCGACCGCCTTTGCCCAGCCGGTCGCTCCGGGCCAAAGCATTTCTGGCGCCAGAATAACACTGAGCGGAATGAAGACCTCGACTTGGCGCATGAAATTGCGCACGACGATGGCGTCGGCCGTGAGCTGGCCACCACCCCTGTCAATGACCCGCATGCCAAAGACCCGCTTGCCCGGCGTTACTCCTGACCACTTGAGTTCGAAGAGCATGAAGTAGAAGTTGAGCAGCAAGAAGAAGAAGAGCTGCATGACGGTGCGCGCATAGCCGGCATCCGGGTCGCTCCAAATCAGAGAGCCCAGCAGGCTCATGAGAACGAGAGCGAGCCCAATGATGGCGCTGTCTACTGCAAATGCACCGGCACGGTCGCCGCGGTGGGCAAGTTCTAGATTGAGTTTCACCCCTTCCGGTGTGAGCAGTGGGCGTCGAAGCTTGGAAGCCTTTTCGCGTCCTAGCGAGAGCGGGCTATTCATGCTGACCTCCGCGGCCAACCCAGACAAAGTAGTAGAGCCAGAACGTTGAGGTTGCAGCAACCACAGCCCATCGCCAGGGCACGCTTGTTACGGTTTGGCGAAAGACGCCCTCAATGAGACCGGCGATAAAGAGCATGATGACGGCTCCTAGGACGGCTGTGCCTGCGACGCGGCCACCAATCGCGAGGTTTTGAAGTCGCCTGTGTCTGCCGGGGAAGACCAGGGCGTTGGCAAGGGCCAAGCCACCCGCGCCGCAGAGGATGACTGCGAATAGTTCTGTGACCCCATGAGGCAGCAGCCAAGCCCATAGCTCGAGCCCCAAGTCGCGATCACCATAGAGCGCAAGGAACGCTCCCAGGGTTAACCCGTTGGTGAACATCAAATAGATCACCGGTATGCCGAAGACGAAGCCCAAGGCAAAGGCCATCATCCCGATGCGCGCGTTGTGGCTAAACAGAAAGCCGGCAAATTCGCTTAGGTGCGATGCATCGTGATCGTTGTCGTAGAGCGCAGAGCGAAGAAACTCTGTAGACGCTGCTGGAGTTCGACCTCCCGCGTATTCGTTTGGCACAAAGGTGTAGAAGAAATCGCTGTCTTGCGACACCAGGAGATATGCCGTTATGAGGCCGAGGAGCATGCAGCCGGCGGAAATCAGCAAGGGCCATTTGAGTTCGCGCACTGCTCTGGGAAGCGAGATGACGAAGAAGCTCGACAGTGCCTCGCGCAAGTGGCGCTTGTTGCCATACACACAGAGGTAGGAGCGGGCGCATAGGCTCTCGAGGTATTCGACCAGGTTTTTGTCGAGCGAGATGCTGCGGGCCACCGAAAGCGAAGAGAGTGCGGAGCGGTAGAGCACTGGCAGGCGTGCAAGTTCGGAGGCGCTCAGAACGCTTACACCTTTCTTGCTAACTCGCTCCACAAGTTCTTCGAGCTCAAGCCAATGCGGTTCACGCTCGCTTCGGAACGCGTAGCTGCGCAGTGTGGACGATGCCTGGCTCATAGTAGCTCCCTGCGTTTGATGTCGAGGTAGTTGTTGACGAGCGACGTTGATACTTGCCCCGGATGAACATCGAGACAGTGCACACCCAGCCGCTTGAGTCGCTGCATCACGAGTTCGCGTTCGTGAACAAGGTTGGCCGCGATTACAGCGCTGTGCATATCGGTCATCGTCATCGGCTCTGCCAGTGCCATCTCGCTGAGCGTGGGATCTTGCGAGGCCACAAAGACAACGAGGTGCTTTCGCACCAAGCGTTGCACGTTCTCCAGCATCAGCTCTGCGGTAATCGTGTCGACAAAGTCGGTGAAGAGCACAATCAAACTTCTTCGATTGAGGCGTGTGGCGAGTTCGGCAAGCCCAAGGGTGAAGTTGGTCTCGGCGCTTCGGTATTCGAGATCCGAAGATTGCCGAAGGATCCGATCAAAGGTGCGCACACCGCCCTGCGGCTTGGTGAAGGAGCGAACCCGCTCGTCAAAGGCAAACATGCTTACCCGATCGCCGGTGCGCAAAGCGATGTACCCAAGCATAAGTGCGCTATTGATTGCGTGATCAAGCTTTGGCACGTCGGCGATGGGCTGGCTCATCAGGTGGCCCGTATCCAATGCGAGTACGACCGGGTGATTGCGCTCGGAACGGAACTCCTTAGCCACGAGTCGTCGGTGGCGAGCGGAGTGTTTCCAGTCGATCGCACGGTGATCCATGCCCACGACATATTCTCGAAGTGCGTCGAACTCAGAGCCTTCGCCGCGCTTCTTGTCGATCTTGGTACCAAACTGGGAGTCGCGACTAAAGAATCGAATTGCGGCGGTTCGCACGGCCGAGATGTTGGGAACCACTGCGATGGACGCATCGACGGTCTTGCGCAGCTGGCGACTGGTGAGCCCTAAGGGCCCAACCCAGCGCAAATTGATGTTTTCGACGATGGCATTGCCACGCCGCGTCGGCTTGAGAACGATGTGCAGCGGCTCGGTATCGCCCGGTTCCAGCGTATGCGTGAGCATGGGAATCGGCAGCAGTTTCTCACCGAGGTCGACAATCAGATCGAACTTGATCGGGCGTTTCCAACCCTTGGTGACAATGCGTAGCGCCATGTCATGAGAGGAACCGATGAAGAGGCTATCGGGCAGTTCATACTCGAGCGTCAGGCGCCTACGAGGAATACTTAGAAGCCAATCGAAGGCAACCAAGATGAGGCTACCTCCCAACAGCCCAAGCCACATCGTCCAAAGCTCCGGCTTGATCAGCGCGCACAGCAGCGCAACCGGGCCACCGGCGAGAAATAACAGGACTGCGCGAAGGGTCGGTCGCAAGGGTTATCTCGGTGCAGGTACCTGGGCGATGATTTGTTGAATGAGGCCACGTGCGGTCAAGCCTTCAAGCTCGGAGGCCGGTGCCAGAAGAACTCTGTGCCCCAAGGCGGCTGCGGCGAGTGCTTTGACATCATCTGGCAATACGAAGTCTCGCCCTGCCAGGGTGGCATGCGCTCTGGCTGCGGTTGCCAGCATAGTTGCCGCTCGTGGGGAGGCTCCTGAGTAGAGGGCAGGGGACTCGCGCGTTGCTCGAACCACGTCAACGATGTAGGCGACGATGTCTTCACTGAGCCGCACTTGGGCTACCGAATCGCGCGCACTCATGATCAAGCCAAGGTCGGCGATGGGTTGCAGGCCGTAGTCCGAGATTGTTGGACTCGAACTTGAGTGTCCGTGGCGCATGACGATGCTGAGTTCATCTTCGCGAGATGGGTAATCGACAATGACTTTGAAGAGAAAACGATCGAGTTGGGCTTCGGGGAGTGGGTACGTGCCTTCCTGCTCGATCGGATTTTGGGTCGCGATGACCATGAAGCCTTTACCGAGGTCATGGTCGGTTCCGTCGATGCTAACCAGCCGCTCCTGCATTGCTTGCAGTAAGCACGCTTGGGTCTTTGGCGGCGTTCGATTGATCTCATCGGCCAAGAGCAGCTGTGTGAAGATTGGGCCCTTGGTGAGCTGGAATTCGTTCTTCTGAAAGTTGAAGAGGTTGGTGCCCAGAACGTCGCCTGGCATTAGATCTGGGGTGAACTGCACGCGGCCGAAGTCGAGCGAGAGTGACGCCGCAAACGCGCGAACAAGAAGTGTTTTGGCGGTACCCGGCGGTCCTTCTAGCAAGACGTGTCCTTGCGAGAGCAGGCTCACGAGCATTAGATCCAAGGCCTCGGTCTGTCCGACGACAATGCGGCCGACTTGCTCATGAAGGGAAGCGCGCAGGTTGCTAATGGTTTGCAGGTCCATGGAGGATTTCTTCTTTCCAGCGGTAGAGGTTTCGAGCTGACGCTAGCAAGGCGGCGCCATCGGGAGATTTCTGAGAGATGAGTTCGTCGATTTCTTTGGCGATGGCGGCGAGAGGCCGCTCCATCTGTCGGTTGCTCTCGATATTCGCGAGCCATCCATACAGTTCCGAGTGCGGCATGCCACGAGGTGCGTGCAGGAGCTTTGCCACGGCTTTGACTGTTACGCGACGATAGCGTGAAAGTGCGAGCCCCGAGTGACCGCCCAAGCGCATCAGGCGCGCGGTATTGCCGATGAGAAAGTCGGTTCCCTGTGCCATGACGGCGCGTTTGCGCAGCGGGTTGCCAAAGCGTGCAGTGCCGCCCCAAACCAAAAGAATGACGCACAGGAAGACCTGGATGGTGACCAGAACGAACGGCATCTCGAATAGGGCCCGCCACATGCTTGGCTTGCGTAGGTAGCCGTGCAGGGTTTCGTCAATGACGATCGAGCGGCCGCTTCTGGCATAATCCACAATTTGGGCGACGAGCAGGGCATTCTGGCCGTTGTCGAGACCATGGTTGTTGAGCACGTCTGGGTCGCTGAGAACGTAGATTTCCTCCCCGACGAACTTGCCGAATAGAATGCCCTGATCGGTGGCTACGATTGGCTCAAGCTCTGCTGAGCGCAACAGCTGAGGAGCAACAAGGCTTGGCACGGCAGTTATAATGTCGCGCTGGTGCAGAGGACTGAGCCTTCGCGGACGATTTAGCGTGGCTTGCTCGTCGAGCAATACCAATGCATCGAGCACGGCCTCCGTATCTAAGAGTTCCACTGATGCCAGCTTCTGCGGGTCGTTTTCGTCCGTCTCTCCCTGCCACTTCGGCAGCACTAGCAAAACAGCTTCGGCGCTCTGGATCATGTCATGAGCGTCTTGCCGATTGTCATCGTGCACATTGGGCTCAAGCAATAGGGCGAGTGCGTTTGAGGCTTTCGCGCCAGAGTCGTGCTGGCTTGTGAGTATTGGAACGTCCAGCGAGCGAAGGTACTTGATGAGGGCGTGATGACCCAGCGCCGAGCGAGAGTAGGTATTGTTATCAGCGGTTGGGGCGTTGCCAACACCATCACCAAAGATTGCCAGGCCGAATCCGAATAGAATGGACAGCAGGCCGACGGAGACAAGAAGGTAGAGCGTGCGCTTTGAGAATGCGCCGCTATTCGAAGGACCGAGTTCGCGCTCATGCCCGGGCTCCGGCTCGTCAACGGTGAATTCGCTCATGCGGTGGCCCCTTGGTGAACTGTGGCATCCCCTTGCTTTACGTAGGCGCGAGCGAAGACTTCAAAATGCTGGAGACACTGCGCGTAGTCTTCGGCATCCGGCGCACTACCGCGAAAGTGGCACAGCTCGACAGCGCCAATCAGGCCCGTGAGTGCATCGTGCGCCGCGGGCGAGAGTTGTAGCGCGTCAAGGATTTCACGACTGGTAAGGGACGGCGCGAGAGGCTCTGGATACGTGCGGCTCAGCTCCATCAGTGTGCGCAGGAGGAGAGCATGAATGGCTTCCCCATATTGGGCTCGCTGGGCAAGCTGTCTGGCGTCTTGCAGCGGCGCGGAGACCACCGTATTGGAAGGACCGCCCTCCAGCACCGACGCCTCAAGTTCGGCTTCCGCATCTGGTAGGTATCCCAGAAATTCTCTTACGAACCACAATGCAAAGATGGCTGCTCCGACAAATGTGAGGAGCCACAGCAGCATGGTGCTGATCGAACTCAGCGCAGAGTTTCCCCTTTGCTCCCGTTCCCGTGGGGCGCGCCGCCGTTGCCACTTGGCATTCGGATTCTGGCCTTTTTCAAGTGTGCGGGTGCCATCCGGGTTCACGTCAAACGGCAACTCGTTCTGGTAGCGCGAGCCTTTGTAGACCTTCTCCGTTGCTTGCTTTGCAGCCTCGGGCGTAGGACCAGGTGCCGCAAAGGCGATGACAAGAGTGGCGAGAAACGTGAGCATGCTGGGCTATGGGAGTCGCTGACCTTTTCTGTCTAGGAGCACGGGAGTGCCGAGTCCGAGTTTTTCTAGTCCCGCGAGCTGTGTTTCTCCATCCCCCACGACCACCACGATCATGTCATCAATTGGGAGAAATTGGCCAATGTCTGCGTGCACGTCTTTGAGGGTAAGGTCTGCGAGTTCTGCGCTTTCCCGCGCAATGAAGTCTTTCGGAAGGGCAAAACTGCTCATCGTCTCAAGAACCGCCAGCAATCCGCCAAGCGTCTCAAAACGCCGAGTATTGCCCTTGCCAATGAGGTTCTTTGTTGTCTTGAGATCGCCTTCGCCAAAGGTTTGGGCATAGCTGCCGACAAGGTCTTTGAAGATCGCTAGCGACGCGCTGGTGACGTTGCTGCGCACCTGAGAAGAGGCCACGAACGCGCCCGGGTAGTGGGCCCTCTGCACGGAGGAGTAGGCTCCGTAGGTGTAGCCTTTGGCAATTCGCAGGGTTTGTGTAAGGCGCGCACTGGAACCGGCTCCGAGGCGATTGTTGGCCACCGTGAGGCGGTAGAAGCGCGGGTCGTTGCCGGGAACGGTCGCTCGGCCCATGTAGATCGCCGATTGCTTTGCCCCGGGCATGTCGATGAAGAAAAGGCGATCCGAGTTTGCAGGCAGTGCCGGAAATGGAGCGGGTGTGGACGTTGCGGGCTTCCAACCAGCGTCCAGGGCTGCCAGTGCGTCCTTTACCTCGACGGTCCCGATGTCACCCACAACATGAAAGGTCGCATTGCCAGGGACCATATGTTCGGCGTACCAAGTCTTGAGGTCGGCGAGTTGAAGGGACGATACGGTTGCCTCTGTACCGCCAAGAGTTTGCCCCGCGACGTGGGAATCCCCATACACCTGGAGGAAAAAGGCGTTGCGCGCGACAGCTCTGGCGTTGCCATCGAGTTCCGCAATTCGCGCGAGTCGTCGAGACTTGAGCCGCGCAAACTCCGCTTCGTCCCATCTTGGTTCGAGGAGCATTTCGCGAAGGAGTGCAACCGTTGCCGCAAAATTCTTCTTAAGAGTTTTCCCGTAAACTCGGACGCTTGTTGGTCCACCTTGAATTCGCAACGTAGAACCGAGCAGGTCGATAGCGTCTTGCAGTTCAGCGGGGGTCTTGCCGCGGGTTCCCTCGTTCATGAGATCGGCGGTGAGCATCGAAACCCCGAGTTTGCCTGCTGTGTCGAACCGCTGGCCACCATCGATTCGCAGTGAGAATTCAACGACAGGAAGTTCGCGATGCTCCATTCCGAGAATCTCGATTCCGCCCGCTGTCGTCGCGTTCCAACTCTCGGGAACGTTGGCGACGGGCAACGGGCCAAGTGCTGGTTCGGACCTGTCGTGCACGCTTGGGGTTCGCGTAAAATCACCATTTGCAGATTCGACAAAGTCCTTTTCGGCACCAGCGACGATCTGCTCTTCTTTCACTGGAGCGGGGCTTGAGCCTTCTAGCGCAAGAGTGGGCTGCGCCTTAGGGACGAAGCTTGTGATGATCGCGGCCTTGCCCTTGATGTACTGCTCATACACCCGCATCAGATCCGCGCTCGTGAGTGCATCGACGCGCTTGCGCTCTTCGTGCATGAAGACTGGGTCGCCCGCGAACTCTTGCGCAATGCCGAGTTTTAGCGCTCGGTCTAGAACACTGGCAATGCCGCCATAGAAGGCAGCTTCGTGGCCGGCTTTGTATCGCTGCAAGTCAGCTTCGCGAATGCCATTGGTCTCAAAGCGCTTCATGGCCGAGCCTATCGATGCGTGTACGGCATCGAGATCAACACCCGGGTTTGCACGAACTCGAATGGTGAAAGTGCCTGCGAGTTCTCCCGAGTCTTGGTAGGCAGAGACAGACGAGCTGAGCTTGTCGTCCATGACGACGGTTGTGAAGAGCGGTGCCGTTTTGCCATCCGCAAGGATTTCTCCCAGAGCGGCGAGAGCGTAGGAGTCTTTATGGAATTGCTCGACAGTCGGCAGGGTGAGACGAATTTCGGCCGTTTTTGCAAAGGTATCGAGATGCGATAGTCGCTTCTCGGTGGCGAGTGTGACCGGCATGGGAGTCATGTCTTCAACCGCTGTCCCGGCCTTGATCTCGCCGAACCACTTCTCAGTCATCTTCTTAGTTTCGGCGAAGTCAATGTCGCCAGAGATAACCAAGGTGGCATTGGCCGGAACGTAGTACGTGTCGTAGAACTCGCGCACGTCGCCCAACGTGGCATTCTGGAGGTCTTCGAGGTCTCCAATGACGGTCCAACTGTAGGGATGGTCGGACGGGTACAGGGCTTTCTTAATTACGTGATTGGTGTGCCCGTACGCGCGATTGTCGACGCGCTGGCGTTTCTCATTTTTTACAACTTGCTTCTCGCGTTCCAGCGTTCCCTCTTTGACGGTATTGATCATGTAGCCAAAGCGGTCCGAATCAATCCACATGAGCTTTTCGAACGCGTCTTTGGGAACAACTTCGTAATAGATCGTTGCGTCTTCCCAGGTTCCGCCATTTCGAGTGCCTCCAAGCTCGGGAATCATTTTGCGATTCGCGCCCATGGGCACGTTCTCCGAGTCGTTAAAGGACATGTGCTCGAAGAAGTGCGCGAAGCCCGTGCGACCTGGTCGCTCACGGCTCGATCCAACGTGCACGACGGTTGCCATGGCGACGATCGGATCACTGGCATCTCTATGAAGAATGACGGTGAGGCCATTGTCCAAGGTGTAGCGTTCGTACTCCAGCGAGAATTCGGCACCGCTTGGCGCTGCCGAACTAGCCGCGGTGGAGGAATCTTTCTTGCTGCACGAGGCGAGAGCCGGGAGGAGACAAGCAAGGATGAGAAGAGCGGGGAAGATGGCGCGGTTCACGCCTCTGATTTACCACGACCCTGCGAGTAGAAGGCGGCTACCAGCTGCCTGTATTGGGCATCGAAATCCACGGCTCGGCGGGTTCAAGAGCATCGCCGTCCTGCAGCAACTCCACCGAGATGCCATCGGGAGAGCGAACAAATGCCATGCGACCGTCCCGAGGGGGGCGATTGATGGTGACGCCAGCATCCATGAGGGACTGGCAGGTCTCGTGGATGTTTTCCACGGCATACGCCAAGTGTCCAAAGTTGCGCCCGCCGGTGTAGGGCTCTTTTTCGTCCCAGTTGTGGGTCAGTTCGACCTCTGGCGCACCTTCGGCGGTGGACAGAAAGACGAGAGTGAAGCGGCCCTTTTCCGAGTCCTTGCGACGGGTCTCAATGAGGCCGAGTTTGGCGCAAAAGAAGTCGAGCGTAGCGTCGAGGTCATAGACGCGAATCATCGTGTGCAAGTAGCGCATGATTGCTATGTACCGTCGCAGCGCTTTCCGTGTCCACTGCCGTTCGCTGGCTGCTACTGTGCGCGCATGTTGAGACTTGCGGATTCGTGGCTTTCCATCGCTGTATGCAGCGTCCTTGGCGCAGCGGCTTGTTCCAGCGGAGACGGTGGGGAGACGAATGTGGGATGTGATTCGGCGCGATGTGATGAAGATGGCGATGCGCGTGTTTCAGACGACGATGGCGGAGTGTCTCCGGGCCCGGATGCGAGCCCGCTGGCGATTTGCGACCAACTCGGAACCTTTCCCACCGCATGGATCTCCGGCGGCCCGGACTGCGGAGTCGAACCCGACATTCAGGTGCACCAACTCAACGACGATACCTACATCCTTCGCCAATCACTTTGCACGAGTGGGGAAGCGCCATTTCTCTACCTGCTCTTCGGCGAGGACAAAGCTCTTCTTGAGGACACGGGAGATGGCGGTATCGATGTGGTTGGTGCGGTTGACGCCATTGTTTCCGAGCGCGAGGCTGCCGTTGGTCATGAGATTGAACTGATTGTTGTGAACTCGCATGCGCATGGCGATCACGTGCGTGGCAATCAGGCGTTTCAGAATGCGGGCGCGACGGTTGTTGGTGCGAACGAAGCTGCGCTCACAAACTTCTTTGGCATGTCTTGGCCGCGGCAAGCTGCATCCTTCGACTTGGGAGGGCGCTTGGTCGATATCGCTGGCATTCCTGGCCACGAGAACAACCACATTGCCATCTACGACCACCAGCACGGCATGTTGCTAACCGGCGATACCCTCTACCCTGGGCGACTCTTTATTAATAACTTTTCTGAGTACAAGGCGTCCATCGACTTTCTGGTCGACTACACTGCCGCGAAGGACGTGTGCTCAATTCTCGGTACTCATATTGAACTCTCGACGACTCCAGGGGATGACTACAACTTCGGAGTCGACCATCATCCCAATGAGCGGGCTCTCGAACTGGACAGAGCGACCCTCCTTGAGCTACAGGCGGCCATCACCGCGATGGGCAATACGGCCGTTCGAGAAACCCACGACAACTTCATTATCTTCCCAATCTAAATGTCAGTCCTAAGCGCAGAAGACCTGCACAAGAGCTTTGGTGCCCAAAGCGTACTCGAAGGCGTCAGCATAGTGCTGCAACCTGGTGAGCGCGTCGGGCTACTTGGCATCAATGGTTCCGGGAAAAGTACCCTCGCCAAAATCCTCGCCGGTGAACTGGTCGCAGACTCTGGAGTGGTGCGGCGCGCAAAGAACCTTCGCATCAGCTACTTTGCCCAGGAGCCAAACCTCGATCCGAACAAGACAGGCCGCGAAGTGGTCGCCGAGGGACTGGGCCCGTGGAAGATTGCTCATGAGCGCCACGAGGCAATCTCTGAGGAACTCGGCGAGGCCGCGCCAGACCGTCTCAACGCTCTTCTCGCCGAACAGCAAGAGTGCGGAGCTACGATTGAACGACTCGGTGGTTGGGAGCGCATGCACCAAGTGGAGCGCTGTCTTGAGCACATGGGCGTGACCCGACGCGATGCGCTCAGCTCCGAGCTCTCGGGTGGAGAGAAACGTCGTGTGGCTCTGGCACGGCTCCTGGTTTCCCAACCGGATCTCGCAATTCTCGATGAACCGACAAACCATCTCGATGTCGAAACGATCCAGTGGCTCGAAGAAGAACTCGTAAATAACTTCAAGGGCGCGCTGCTCTTCATCACGCACGATCGCTACATGCTCGACCGCGTGTCTCAGCGCATCGTCGAGATCGATCGAAACGATACCTATTCCTACAAAGGTGGCTGGGAAGGCTATCTTGAAGCCAAGGCCGAACGCGCTGCCCACGAGTCTCGAACGGAGGCCAATCGGCAAAACTTCTTGCGGACGGAACTGGAGTGGCTCAGCCGCAGTCCTCAAGCTCGGACGACCAAACAAAAAGCTCGCATCAAGCGTGTCGAAGGGGTTCGCGACGAGGGCGGACCCAAGGCACATCAGGCCGCGGCCAAGCTCGCGATCCGAGAGACGCGCACGGGTCGAACGATTATTGACATCAAGGGCCTTGGCCTTGAACTCGGTGGCAAGACGCTCATCAAGAACTTAGACCTTTTCTTAGCGAAGGGCGATAGGATTGGCGTACTGGGCCGCAATGGCGCAGGCAAGACCTCGCTGTTTCGAGCGATCTTGGGGCAACTGGAGCCAACCAAAGGCAGCATTACCCTGGGCGAGACCATGAAGGTTGGCTACTTCGAGCAGGCTCGCGCAAACCTTGAGCCCGAAGAAAGCATTTTTGAAAACGTCATTGGCAATCGCGGTGATGTGCAAATGGGCAACGAGCGCATTACAAACTATGCCTACCTTCAGCGGTTTCAGTTTGATCGCAAGCGTGCTCGCGACAAGGTAAAACTCTTATCGGGTGGTGAACGCGCTCGTGTCGCCTTGGCCAAGATGCTCATCGAGCCGGTCAATTTGCTGCTTCTCGACGAACCGACAAACGACCTGGATGTCGCAACGCTGAGCTCGTTGGAAGACATGCTCGTAACCACCGGCGCTACGGCAATTGTCATCACACACGATCGATACTTCCTCGATCGCATTGCGACCTCGATCTTGGCCTTCGAAGGTGAGGGGCAGGTAACGCGATACGCGAGCGCGCACCAAGCTCTAACCGCAGCACAGCGGAGGCCGAGGGGCGAAACCAAGGTTGCGCCAGCAAAGCCCGCGGCCCCCGAGGCTGCAAAGGCTGCAAAGGCTGCTGCCCCGGCCGTGAAACTCACCTTCGCCGAGCGTATCGAGCTCGATGGAATCCTCGATCGCATCGCCGAGTGTGAGTCGACCGTGGAGACTGTAGAGAAGGAGCTCGCCAATCCTGCAGCCGGCGCTGACTTTGCCGAGATAGGCAAAAGGCTGCACACGGCTCAGACGGAACTCGAAGGCGTTTTGGAACGCTGGGAGTTTCTTGAGGCAAAGCAGGCGAGCGCTAGCCCATAACATGCTGAAAACACCTACCTCCATGGGGGCTGGTGGCCACTTTTTGTGGGATTTCCGCAGGTTGTGGGTCAGGTCTGTAGTGTAGGCAGATTCTGCGTGGTAACGTTTTCAGCCTCATGGCAACTTCAGATAAGCGCAAACAGTCGTTGTACTTCCCCGAGGAAATGCTCCTTGAGATCAAGGCCGAGGCTCAACGTCAAGACCGCTCGCTGTCCTGGATCGTGCAGAAGGCCTGGAAACTCGCTCGCACCGAGATTGCCAAGTACCCAAGTGTCAACGACATCGAGGGTGACGAAGACGAGCGCGGCCGCACCGAATAGCGGGTAGGACCAAGCCAATGGGCGTTGTCCATGACCTCTTTGAGGTGCTCTGGCGAGACTATCTAGCGATTACTCCCCAGGCGGAACAAGTCGCCCAGCTTCTTACCAAGCGTGGCGAAGTCATTATCAATGACCATATTGCGCTTCGGACGTTTGCCCACGATCGGGTCGATATCGAAGTGCTTGACCGCGCCTTTGTGGACGGCGGCTATGAACCCATAGAGAGCTATGCGTTCAAGGATAAGCATCTGGTTGCGTGCCACTACGAGCATGCAGAGCCTGGCATGCCCAAGGTCTTTATCTCGTCGCTCTTGCTCGACGAGTGCAGCCCCAAGCTGCGAGAGATTGCTCACTCACTGGTGAAGCAGATCCCAATTGGGCTGGAGGCGGATTGGCGGTTCGCCTCATCGGGCCGAACTTGGCCCCTCGATAGCAAAACCTACGAAACTCTACTCGAAGAGAGCCAGTACGCTGCTTGGCTGGCCGCCTTTGGCTACATCGCCAACCACTTCACGATCGCGGCTCACAGCCTCAAGACTGTGACTTCGCTGACAGAACTCAATGACGTCTTGGTGGCCGCTGGACTGCCACTAAACGATACCGGCGGGCGCATCAAGGGATCGCCAGAAGCCGGGCTCGAACAGAGCTCCACCATGGCGGCCTCGATAGACATCCAGTTTCTAGACGGTATCAAGAGCATTCCCTCGTGCTACTACGAGTTTGCCTACCGACATCCAAAGCCAGATGGATCGCTGTTTCAAGGGTTTATCGCAGATTCTGCTACGAACCTCTTTACCAGCACCGATCATGGCAAGGGCGACCCAGCTCCCTAAAGAATCGCGATTTTGCGGCTTTAGCGGTCAATGTTGGCCGTTGAGTGGCCGAATCTCCATCTATGGGCAGGAGCGCATCGGTTCACGATGCACCCGATATGGGAAGTGAGGACACAAGCGACCCGTCGGACTCAACGTTCAGCGCCGACGGCTGTGATCCGCACTTGGCCCGGGCGATTCGAGAGCAATTCGAAAGTGCTCTGTCCTGTACGTACTGCTCCGCGGTGATCTTGGGAGTTGAGCTCGTCGGAACGCCATTGCGGGCGCGGCTCGGAGTTGGCACTGACGACTGCGAAGCGATTGTCGAGTCGGGCTTTGGCACACAGCACGTCATCGTCGCCGACCTCGACAATGATCCGCGGGTGCCAAGCATCTGGCGCGGTCGTGGTTTTCACGCGAGCCTCAGCACGCCGATTGAAGTGCATGGGCGGCAGGTTGGCGTGTTGCATCTGCTCGATGACAAGGCGCGCGACTTTACCGAAGAACACTGTGAAGCGGTTGCAGATATTGTCTACATCATAGGCAAGAGAATAGAAAAGTTCTTAGGTCCAGAACGAGAAGAGCGGCGTGAGTCACTCATGTGCCGAGCGGTTTCCCCGGCGTTCGCCGAGCTCCGCAATGCCCTCGTCCCGCTAAACCTTGGCACCTCCGATCTGCGCATCGTGGCCGCTGACCTGGCGCCGGTTGTCGAAAAACTCAAAGACTCAGAGGACACGGAAGACACCACTGCGGTCGTTGCCTTTGATGACTTGGTGGCGCTTATCGAAGAAATCTCGCGGGCGGCTACCCGGGTTCGCGAAGTTGTGATGGTTGTCGAGGACCTCTGGGGAGAGGGTGGGCGCGTATTGATGCTCAGTGAAATTCTTACAACCGCCGCCGGCTTGGCCCTGCATTCCACGCGATTGGTTGGCGGGGTTGAAATGCCCTCTGTGGCGGCTGGGCACTCGATTGTTGGCCGTCGATCGTTGGCTGTTGCTGGATTGAGTCTATTGCTTTCTAGAGCTGCTGAGGCGAATGCGTCTGGAGTTACCTCGGTAACTGCACTGGACGTGCAGGTGAAAGAAGAGGGGGAATTCTTTGCGGTGCAAGTGCAGGGCGACAACCTCGATGAAGACGACCTCGAAAAAATTGCCGCAGAAGTTGATGACCTATTGCTTGGAGATGACGACCTGAACGTAACCCTCGAGGGCAGCGTCCTATCCATTCGCTTCACGCGCGCCGCTTAGTTCGCTGGCGGTTGCGTATTTGCTGGGCAGGAAGCCGGTCCCGCAAGGATTCCGAGTCGACGCGCAACAAGAGCGCCCGTCGCGGTGACGGTTCCAATCACCCAGACCTTGTAGCGGGGGCCGGCGATGCGGGGCACAGCCAAAGGTCCTCGCAACGGCAAGCGAAACCCCACCCCAACAAGCACCAATTCGTCGCCGCGTTTGTGCACACACCCCACACGGGGCGGACCTTCGCCGGCGATATCCAGGATCTCATAGGAGCCGTTTGCGACTCGAACGGCCTGTCCTTCCAGACGGCTCACCTCGGCATCGAGCGGCGAAGCTATCGGCTCGGGATTGCCCTGTGCTGCCCACAGCTGCAAGGTCATTAGGGCGACGGTGCCCGCTAGCAAACCGGGCCCAGCGAGGAGAAGTAATCACGAAGGAGAAGGAGGGCGGCGACCTCGAGTGCTTCAAACTGCAATCCCATGCCGCCAGCTTGTGAGGGCGAACTCCCGCAGACCCATCGGACATCGGCGTCTAGGATGAGTTCATTGGTTTGCCCTGGAACCTGAATACAGACTTCCAACGCGGTGCCTACTGCCTCCGGATGCTCGCTGAGTACAAAGGCACCACCAACCCCAATATTGGCTGTCACGGTCGCAACTTGTGGCAGCCCCGCCGCCGTGTTTGCGCCGTCTGTTCGCCGAAAGACTACGTCGATTCGCCGACCTGCCTGAGATCGCCCTCGAAAGTGGTTGCGCCGTTCGCCTTCGATGCTCATTGAATTGCCTTACTGGATTCGCTCAACTGCCTGAGAAGACTAGACTAACCCAAGCGCGCCCTCCAGCAAAGCGTTTGACCGAGGGACCTGTGGAGAGTAGGGTGCCGGCCGCTGTGAAGATGCATTTGATTGGGATTGGGGGGACGGGCATGGGGGCCCTTGCTGGGCTATTGCACGCCTCGGGACACGAAGTGCGCGGTTCGGATGGGCCGATCTATCCGCCCATGAGCGACCAGCTTGACGCTCTCCATATTCCGGTCGCCGAGGGCTACGCTCCCGAGAATCTCGACTGGAATCCGGACATCGTGGTGGTCGGAAATACGTGCAAGAAGGACAACCCAGAAGTTGCTGCGGCACAGGCTCGTGAGTGCACGCTAACCTCCCTACCTGCAGTTTTAGGGGAGCGTCTTCTACAAGATCGCGAGCCTATCGTCGTAGCTGGTACTCACGGCAAGACCACAACATCTTCTCTCTTGGCGCACATCCTGATTACCGCGGGGCGAGATCCGGGCGTCTTTGTCGGAGGCGTCCCACAGAACCTTGGCCAGGGCTGGCGGCTCGGCAAGGGGACAGAGTTTGTTCTGGAGGGCGACGAGTACGACTCGGCCTTTTTCGACAAGTCGTCAAAGTTCCTGCACTACAAACCAAAGTACGCGGTCTTGACCTCCGTCGAGCTCGATCACGTGGACATTTTTTCCTCGATGGAAGAAGTGCGAGCAACGTTTCGAAAGTTTGTCGCGCTCTTGCCTCGGAACGGATTTCTCATGGTGGCCGATTCGTCACCCGATGCTACGGCGATCGCGAAGGACTGTCCTGCCACGGTCGAGCACTATGCTGTGACGCACAGCAAAGTGAATCGTGAGATGCCGTGGACTGCCAAGCTCGAGAGCATGTTGCCCTCGGGACGCTGTCGATTCGATGTGTACCGCTACGGCGAACTCTTCCAGCGCTGCGAAATGTTGCTAAGCGGTCGGCACAACCTCGAAAACGCGCTGGCTTGCATCGGCATTGCAAATCACATCGGCATTTCAAAGGCGGACATTCGTTCGGCACTTGCGAGTTTTTCTGGTGTCGCCAGACGGCAGACATTTCGTGGCCTCGCCCAAGGCGTCACTGTCATCGAAGACTATGGACACCACCCCTCGGCAATCGCTCTCACGCTAGAAGGATTGCACCGGCGCTTTGCTGGCCGAAGGCTGGTTGCTGTCTACGAGCCGAGGACGGCAACTTCCCGGCGGAAAACCTTTCAGCAGGAGTTTGCCAACGCATTCGCCAACGCGGATGAGTTGGTCGTCGGAGGGTTGTACGCACCCGAACGCATCAAGCGCGAGGAGCGATTCGATCCCGAACGCCTCGCTCTCGATGTGCATCAAGATGGTACGCCTGCGACGTGCATCCAAGACGTCGATGGCATCGTTCACCACGTAACCGAGTCGGTTCGACCGGGCGATGTGGTTGTCGTCTTTAGCACCGGAGCCTTTGACGGAATCGTCGGCAAGCTTCTCACGGCCCTTGGGGACGCGATGATTCCTGCCCAGCGTCATCACCTCGCCCCCATTGTCGCACTTCTCGACGAACTCGCTCTCGACTCCCACGATGTCGATGAAGAGAAAATGTCTGATTTCTTGGCTCTAGAGAACGAGAATGGCGTCATGGGCTGTGTTGGGCTTGAAGTCTTTGGCGAAGATGCGGTTCTTCGCTCGCTTGCAGTCGCACCGGCCGGGCGAGGCATCGGCTACGGCTGGATGCTTGCCGATACCGTCATCAACTTGGCGCGCTTCCGCGGTGTGAAACGCCTCTACTTGGTTACCGCCGAGGCCAGCGACTTCTTCGCTGCCAAACACGGATTCCGCATCGTAGATCTCTCAACCGCACCTCCTGCCGTTACAGAGTCCACGACCTTTGCGCGCCGTGGCGATTTGCTTGTGCCGATGCGTCTCGACCTATGAGTTCAGCCAGCGCCGAGCATCTCGAGTTTCTGAGCATTGCGAAGGCTGTGGGACAGGAAGCCTCGGAGCTTCTGCGCGATGCACAAACTGAGATCGGAGAAATTCGTACGAAGAGTACCGATCGTGATCTCGTGACAAAGTGGGATACGCGAAGCGAGGAACTCATCATTGCGAGCTTGGCAAAGCGTGCACCGGGCATCGCGGTTCTTGCAGAAGAAAGTGGCGGTCACGGCGACACCGAGTCGGAGCGCTGCTGGGTGATTGATCCGATTGATGGAACGGTGAACTTCGCCCATGGGGTGCCGCTGTTTGGCGTGTGCATCTCGCTTGAGGAACACGGACAACCGGTTGCCGCGGTTGTCAGCGCTCCCGCACTTGGATGGACCTTTAGCGCCTGCCTTGGCGATGGGGCGAACATGGCCATGGGCACCACGCTACAGCCCATGCGCGTGAGCCAGACCGCCGAACTTGGCAAATCGATGTTGGCCTCAGGCTTTCCCTACGACCGAGCAGTGACCCACCACAATTTTCCTCAATGGGAGCACTTCCTCACAAAGGCGGGCGCTTGCCGGCGATTTGGAGCTGCCTCGCTGGACCTCTGCATGGTGGCTCGAGGCTGGCTTGATGGCTTCTGGGAAACGCGTCTCTCACCTTGGGATCTCTCAGCCGGGGCTCTAATCGTTCGCGAAGCTGGTGGATGCGTGACAGGCATCACCGGAGAGCCCTTCTCTTCGAGATCGGGCCACGCCATCGCCTCAAATGGTGTTATTCATAAGGAGATTCTCGCCGAACTGGCCGTCGTTGGGACTCCCAAAGTATGAAACTCGTTATCGTCACTATTGCTCTCACCGTTGCACTAGCAGCGCTTCCTGGCTCGGCCTTGGCTCAATCCACAGCGCCGTCTAGCAAACGCGTCGATATTGAAGCCGTGCAAGGGGTGCTAGCCGTTCGAAGTCTCGACGGTTGGCTGCTCACCGAATCCAAAGGCAAGAACGAAATCGCCGTCGAGTTGGTTGCTCCTGAGGGGCCAACGACACGGCAGTGGTTTTACTTCATTCCTTCGTTTGGGCAACCGAGCATCTTGGTTCACAAGAGCGAGGCGTCGGCGTTTGAGAATGTACCCGGAACGAAAATCGAGTACAGCGGCTATCGCGATCTCAAATCGGGGCTAAGAACTCTTCTTGGCACGGCTTCCAACATCGCTATGGAATATGCACCCGAGTCAGGCATTGCCAGTCTCACACGGGTTGATTCGGCCACGGCTGCGCTGGTCCGCAAAGGTGGGGTCACAATCTCTTCGTCCGCTGATCTTGTGCAGCTAACAAAGTCTCTCTGGGGACCCGATGGACGCGAAGCACACTACGTTGCGGTTCATCATCTCACCAAGCTTCGCGACGAAGCTCTTGCCTTTGTGGCAGAGCGGGTCGCAAACAATAGCCCTGTGAGTGAGCACGACGTGGCCGCGTTTCTCGAAAACGGCTATCGGGCACGGGGCATGCGCGGGACCGTTTCCGTGGCGATTGGCGGCAACACGGCCAAGCCAAACTACGTTCCGAGCGTCCGCTCCTCACGCGCCATCAAAGAGGGCCAGCTGCTCGTTCTGCGTCTCACCGGCGCTGTGTTGGATAGTGACCGTTCCATTCAGGCAAGCCTTAGTTGGGTTGCCTATGTTGGCGAAACCGTTCCAGAGCGATTTCAGCGCGTTTTCAAGGTGGTCTCGGGCGCGCGCGATACAACGATCGCGTTCATTCAGAGCCGAGCCACCAAACGACGGCTCCTGAAAGGCTTTGAAGCCGACCAACAGGCGCGCCAAGAGATTGGCAAAGCAGGTTTGGCCTCTCGCTTTTTGCACAGCACCGGGCACTCTTTGGACACAAGTCTTCTCGGCGACGGTGCAAACCTCGATGATTTTGAGAGCCACGACACGCGCAACCTCGTCGTTGGCTCGGGCTTCACCGTGGGGCCAGGCGTCTACATGCCAGGCGACTTTGGAATCCAGACGACAGCCAACGTGCATCTGGTGCAGGGAGGCATCGAGATTACGACGCCTGTCCAAACTCGAATCACGCCGATCCTGTAGCAAGATCCTGTAGCAAGAGATGTGGTCTTTGGCGGACCACAATCCTGCAACGAGAATTGTGGTCTGACGCAGACCGCATGGTGTCGCAACGTGCAGACCACCGACAACGCTGGTCTGAGCGTTTTGAGAGCTCCAATAGGTAGAATCGGGGGTGCCACAGGCTGCCCGCAGCGGCGCTATGCCCTTAAGATGAGCATATGCTCATCGCCCAAATTTCTGATACGCACGTGGTGCCAACGGAGAGCGAGAAGGGCAAGCTCATGATGACCGAGGGGCATTTGCGAACGGCGGTGACGCATCTTTTGGCGTTGCGTCCAAAGCCGGATGTCGTTCTCATCTCGGGCGATCTTGTCGAGGACGGCACTCGAGAAGAGTATGAGCTACTCGCCGAGATTCTCGCGCCGCTCAAGGCGGCCGTACCTGTGTACCTTGCACCGGGCAACCACGATGAACGCGAAGCGATGCGCGACGTGATGCGTGCTCATGGCTACGACGAATTGCCCACCGAGGGGTATTTGCAGTACGCCGTCGATCTTGGTGAGCTGCGCTTGCTCAGTCTCGATACGGTCGTGCCCGGAGAGCCAGGTGGCTACCTCTGCGAAGAACGCTTAGCTTGGCTCGATGCGCGTTTGAAAGAAGATCCGCGCCCGACGATCATCATGCAACATCACCCGCCGTTCCTCACGGGGCTTGTGCGAATGGATGGCATGGGGCTTTCGAATACTTCTGAGGAGGCCGAGGTGGTTGGCAAACACTCCAACGTACTTCGAGTGGTTAGCGGGCACCTGCATCGCAGCATCAGCAGCGTCTTTGCCGGGACCCTTGCCGTTACCGCACCAAGCTGCGCTCACGCGGTCGAACTCGATCTGCAAACGGAGGGCAGACTGGCAGTGGTTCGGGAGCCGCCCGCCGCGAGCGTGCACCTTTGGCAGCATGGCAATCTGGTTTCGCACCTGAGCTACATTGGTGATTTTGGCCCGCCCTATGTCATCGCCGAATAGCGACGTCTCGAATCGTGATGTCTCTGGCGTCATCCTAAACGGCGGCAAGGCGCGCCGCATGCGAGGAGTGGATAAAGCGAGACTTGCCGTTGATGGTTCGAGCAGCATTGCCGAGACGCAACTCGCCTTGCTCCGTGACCGCTGCGCCTCGATCGCCATGGTGGTCGCCGACGAGTCGCAAACGCAAGGTCTGGATGTGGAAGCCATCTACGACCGCGTCGGTGGCTTGGGCCCAATCGATGGCATCGCCGCCGCGCTCGCTTGGACGCCAACCCCATGGGTCCTTGTCCTAGCCTGCGATATGCCCGATGTGCACCCCGATGTGCTCGACCTGCTCCTCGCTTCTCGCTCCGAGGGGCGTGACATCATTGCCATGGCGCCCGGCGGTCGGGTCCAACCTCTGCTGGCTCTCTACCATCAGCGGCTCCTACCGGTGCTCGATGCCCAGCTCGCCAAAGGGGAACTGCGGGCCACCCGCCTCCTGCAAGAGCCGCCCGCTGGAGCCTCCGTGCACTTCCTCGACGAGGCCGAGATCCTCCGGGTCGACCCAGAAACGAAGTCGTTTCGTAACGTTAACCGACCTGAAGATCTTTCCCAAAGCTCGTGAGCAATCGAGTATGGTGCGCGCCCCATGCGGATTGGCAGCGTTGAAGTAAAGACCCCTGTGCTCTTGGCCCCGATGGCGGCCGTCACCGACCTGCCGTTTCGAACCGTCGTGGAAGAATTCGGAGTGGGTCTCACCATCACGGAGTTTCTCAGCGCCGACGCGATCAAGCACGGCGATAGCAAGACCACCGACAAGATGACACCAAGTCTCGCGGGCCGGCAATTCGGCGTGCAGATTTTTGGGCGCACCGACGAGGCGATGATTCAGGCGGCCCAGCTGGCTGTCAGCATTGGTGCCTCGCTTGTCGACATCAATATGGGCTGCCCAGCGAAACGCGTGGTCGCGGGAGCTTGTGGTTCGGCTCTGATGCGCGAAACCGAACTCGCGCAGCACTTGGTTCGCATTGTTGATGAAGCGGTTGGACCCAATGTCGCTGTTAGTGTGAAGCATCGAGCGGGTTGGGATAATGCTGAGATCAACGCGCCAGAATTTGCCTGTGCGATGGTGGACGCCGGCGCCAAGCTCATCACTGTACATGGTCGCACACGCAAGCAAGGCTTCACGGGCAAGTCATCAAACGAAATCATTCGTCGTGTTCGGGAAGAAGTGCCGTCGCATATTCCGGTCGTTGGCAACGGTGATGTCGTAGACGTCGAAAGCTTCTTGCGAATGCGCGAAGAGACCGGTTGTGACGCTGTGATGATCGGGCGAGGCGCGTTGGGCAACCCATGGCTCTTTCGATCGATCAAAGCGGTGACGGAAGGAAAGCCCGATCCAGGCATACCTTCTGTCGAAGAGCGGTACGACGTTTTCAAACGTCACATCACGCATATTCTGGACCTTAAGTCGGGGCCCAAGGTGGTTCACGAAGTGCGCAAAGCCGCCGCCTGGTATGCCAAGGGCTACCGCGGATGCAATGCACTGCGCCAGCGCGTGTGGAAAATTGAACTTGCCGAAGATGTCTTGCAAGAGTGCAGCGACTACTTTGAAGAGCTCATAATAAGTAGGGCCGCTTAACCGCAAACTAACTCTGAGCGTCGCGAATGACGAAGACAAGTGCGTCTCACCAGTCATGGTTATTGGTAGAGCGCCATAGAATACAACGGTCTACATAGCAGGCACACTGCTTGCTGAGTAGGTCTTGTATGGACCCCCGAGACGCACCGTCGCCAACTATCGAGAACTCCCAAAACGAGTTCTCTGTTCCCTGTGACGTTCCGAATCGGAGCGGGCAGCGAATGCGCGATGCGCAGCGAATTGCCAAGATGGGGGTTTGGGATTGGAACATCCAAACCAACGAGCTGTATTGGTCCGAACAACTCTATCGGATCTTTGAACGCCCTCGGGACGAGCTTGCGTGCAGCTACCCGGCCTTTTTGGAAGCGGTGCACCCAGACGATCGAGCGTTGGTAGAAGCGTCCGTAGACCGTGCGCTTCGCGGTGAGAAACGCTACGGATTAGACCATCGAATCGATACACCGAACGGCCGCATTCGATGGGTGCATCAGCAAGGCGAGGTGACGTTTGGGCCGAATGGCACTCCGCATCGCGTCTTGGGAACGCTTGTTGACATCACGGAGCGCAAGCGACTCGAACAACAACTCGTGCAGTCGCAGCGCTTGGAGGCTCTAGGACGACTCGCGGGTGGCATTGCCCACGACTTCAACAACATGCTCTCCGTGATTCAGGGATGTGCAACTTTGGCGAGCGCCCAGCTGCAAACGAGTGGACTTGATACGACGGAGCTTGACGAAATCGATCGCGCGACAAATCGAGCGGCCAAGATGGTCGCGCAGCTGTTGGCCTTCACAAGCAATCGCGATGTGCCTGTCACCGACGGGTGTTCTGTTCGCGAAGTTGTGACGAGCATGGATCGAATTCTGCGTCGCGTTCTTACAGACGATATCGAGCTCGTCACAATTCTTCCTAGCGACCCTCTCCCGGCGCCCATCGATACAGGACACCTCGAACAAGTCCTCATGAACCTCGCCATGAACGCGCGAGACTCGATGCCAAATGGCGGAACACTTACAATTGCCTGTCGCGATGCAGAGCCCATCGAGTGGAGTCGCGGCAATACAGGGCCCCACGTTGTCATCGAGGTACGAGACACCGGTTTGGGAATGACCGAGAAGGTTCGACAGAAGATCTTTGAGCCGTTTTTCACCACAAAGGGAGCTGGCGTGGGAACGGGCCTAGGACTTGCCACCTGCATGGGAATCGTCGAACAAGCCTCGGGGGCAATGCTGTGCGAAAGCGTGGTTGGCCAGGGCACGACGTTTCGCGTGTACCTGCCCCGAGACGCAGTGAATGATAAATCAGAAAAAACCCTAGATGTTGAAAGTGCCCCCACGGGCAACGAGATGATCATGCTCGTCGAGGACGACCCGACCTTGCGGAGAGTCACGACCCGTGTCCTTGAAGCTGCAGGCTACGGCGTCATCGCTGCCGAGAACGGCGATGTGGCGCTTAGGCTGGAAGAGCAATACGCGGGCACCATTGATTTGCTGCTCGCCGATATGGTGATGCCAATCATGGGAGGGTTTGAATTGGTTGGCATCTTTGGCGAGCGAAGGCCGGACTGCTCTGTGATCCTAGTCTCCGGTTATGTCGACGGCGATGTGGATCTGCCTGGTCGCCCGGACCATGCGGTGGTGCTTCCTAAACCCTACCGACCGGAGAAGCTGTTTTCGGTGGTGCGCAGCCTGCTGGACGCGAAGAACGACGCGGCCAAACTCACATAGGCCTAGCTAGCTACCCACAGGGCGTCCAGACCGAGGTTGGTACCCGGACTCCTGGCCAAGCTCGTGGCGCTTGATGATTCTGGACAGCGATTTCCTTGTGAGGCCTGCGGCTTCGGCGGCCCGTGTAATATTGCCTTCGTGCTTCTTGAGCAATCTAGAGACATAGCGAATCTCGAAGTCGGTTGTCACCGCTGCCTTGGCATCCGAGTACGCGGACGCATAGACCGATTCCGCAAACGGACCATCGGTGGGCGGCGCCGGCGGCACAGCTTCGGCCTGGCCTGGCCTCGCCTCAGTAAAACTCGGGTCTCCCACGGGAATGTCATCGGCCCCAATGATCGAATACATCGCGCGGGCGAGGCATTGCTGAGTAATGTTCTCAAGCTCTCGAATGTTGCCAGGGAAATCGTGAGAGCAGAGCTTTTGCAGGGCTCGCGGTGAGAAGCCAACGACGGGCTTGTCGTACTCCTCTGCGTAGCGCCGCAGAAAGTGCATCGCGAGCTGGGCAATGTCCTCCTTGCGCTCTCGGAGCGGTGGAAGCTCCAGAGGAAGGACGCTGACTCGGTAGTAGAGGTCTTCGCGAAAGCGTCCAGCTTCGCACTCGGCCTGCAAATCGCGATTCGTGGCGGACACGATGCGAACATCGCTCTTGCGCAGCTCGGTATCACCGACTCGGCGGTACTCCTTCTCTTGAAGAAAGCGCAGCAGCTTGGCTTGCATCGCAAATGGCACCTCACCAATCTCGTCGAGAAATAGCGTGCCACCTTCCGCCGCCTCCACGACTCCTGGTCCTCCGGATCCAGAATCGGAGTAGGCGCCTTTGACGTGGCCAAAGAACTCGCGCTCCCAAAGCCCCTCGGGAATTGCCGCGCAGCTAATCGCTACCATGGGGCCCCCTGCACGACGTGATGAGTAGTGTATGGCGCGAGCAACGATCTCTTTTCCAACACCACTCTCACCGTGAACGAGGATCGGAGCATCGGTGCGTGCGAGCATGGGAATTTGCGCAACCGCACGCAACATGACCGGGCTGGTTCCCCAGATAACGCCGTTGCCCGGCTCAAGCGCGCGCTGCAAACTGGTTTCGACAAGCTGCAGGTCGCGACTGGTGGCAATGCTGCGCAACGCTCGCTCGACTCGATCCGTAAGCGCATCAAAGTCGAGCGGCTTGATCAAGTAATCATCGGCACCGGAGTTGATAAGCGCGACGGCCTGTTCCACCGAGTTGATCACACTCATGATCAAGATCGGGGTAGCCGGGTTGTCTGAGCGGATTGCTTTAACAAGCTCATGCCCACTCATGCCCGGCAGTTTTAGGTCAGTGACAATCAGGCTTGGGCAGCGCTCTTGGTAGACCTTCATTGCCTCTTCCGCTGAATACACGGAAACGACTTCTAGGCCTGCATCTGAGAGAAACTGCGATACGAGTGCGCAGAGGTCTTCGTCATCCTCAACGATCAGGGCCAATACCCCTGCACAAAGAAGTGGGTCCAAGGGAGCCTCACAAACTGCGTCGCTGGCGTCCCGCTTATTCTTGTGATCCATAGAAATCACCTACTTTGGGGTTGGCACTAGAACTGCTTTTGAACACAGCATGTGTCCCCAACGACCCGGAATTAAAACCTCCGAAACGGTGATAATTCGCTCGAGCCTCGCTACCGAGACGCTTCTGGTCCGTCGCATGGAGCATGCCGCCGTATCCGCAAGCTGTGAGCATTCGGAAAAGACTACCAAGAAGCCGGTCTCTTTGGTGGGTGACAAAGGCCTGTATCCAAGTCTTGTCTCGAGCTTGAGAGCCTAGCCATGGATACCCTAGTTAGACGTGTAAAAACGTACCTCAGCGATAATCCACGCGCTATCGACACCATCGAGGGCATCGCAAAATACTGGGTTCCAGGGGCCAAGGAGGCCGATTTGCAGGCAGCCCTGCACGTATTGGTGAGCGATGGCAGTCTCGCGATCGTGCGAATGGGCGGCCGCACCCACTTTGCCCTGGCCGATCGCAAGGCACGCACATGATGCGCCCTAGACAATTTGCCCGGGGACTCTACGTGGAGCGCTTGCCACAGAATCCTTCGTGGAGGACGATAGCAATCGTGAGGCAATGCATCACTAATGCGTGAACCGGGCCTTCCCAAGAACGAGCAGCAGCGTCTCGAACGGCTCCTAGCCTACGACGTCCTCGATACAATGCCGGAGCAGGTGTACGACGACATCGTCGCGCTTGCCGCACACATCTGCCAGGTGCCGATTGCGCTGGTATCTTTGGTCGACAAGGATCGGCAGTGGTTTAAGGCGCGTTTCGGATTGGACGCCCCGGAGACACCGCGTTCGATTTCGTTTTGCGGCCACGTTGTTGAGTCAGGCGAAATGCTCCAGGTTGAGGACTCGTTTGAGGACGAGCGGTTCTTTGATAATCCTCTCGCCACCGGGGCTCCACACGTTCGCTCGTACACCGGCGCTCCATTGGAAACGAGCGGGGGACTGGTACTCGGCACGCTATGCGTTATCGATAACGAGGCTCGGAAATTGTCTGAGGCCCAGGTCGAGCAACTCACCGCTCTCTCGCGCTTGGTGATGCAGCAGCTGGAACTGCGAATGCAAATTCGCCATCGCGAGTTGGCCGAGGAACGGGAGGCGGAAGCAGCTCGCATGGAGGCCCTCTACAAGCGGTTCTTCGACATCTCGTTGGACATGCTCTGTATCGGCGGCTTTGATGGGTACGCCAAACACCTCAATGAAGCGTGGACCGAAACACTTGGGTTTACGAGCGACGAACTCAAATCCAAGCCATTCATCGAATTCGTCTATGAAGAAGATCGAAGTGCGACCGAAGCGCAAGTTGCCTATCTCGCCTCTGGCGAAAAGCAGAGCGTTCGGTTTCGCAATCGCTACCAGGCGAAGGACGGCAGCCATCGCTGGCTTCAGTGGACCGTAGCCGTCGATCTTGAAGCGGCGATTGTTATTGCCGTGGCAAGAGACGTCTCCAAGTCTGTGGCCGACGAGGCCGACCTGCGCACCGCTCGTGATGTGGCACAACAGGCGAACAAGTCCAAGTCGACCTTTCTGGCGCAGATGAGCCACGAGCTCCGCACGCCCCTAAACTCGGTGATTGGGTTTACGAATCTGTTGTTGAAGAACAAGGCCAAGAACCTGCGGGAGAAGGATCTGGTTTACCTCGACCGTATCGGTAGCAACGGCAAACACTTGCTCGGCCTCATCAACGACGTACTCGACCTCAGCAAAATCGAGGCAGACCATACGGAGTTGTCGAGGGAATCGGTGGATCTCGCAGCGCTCGCAAATAGTGTCACCGATTCGATGGCGTCTTCGTTTCAAGAGAAGGGCAATCGTTTGAGCATTGTTGTGCCCGCGAATGTCCAGCCATTGGATGCGGACCCAAGGCGACTCAAGCAAATTCTCATCAACCTTTTGGGCAATGCAAACAAGTTCACCGACAGAGGCCTTGTAGAGATTGTCGTGCACGTCGATAGCTTTGGGGCCCCTGCGCGTATTGACGTGGTCGATACCGGGGTCGGCATTCCAAAGGAAAAACTCGCAACGATCTTCGAGGCGTTTCGCCAGGTAGACGAGGGCCACGACCGTACCTACGAGGGCACGGGGTTGGGCTTGGCAATTGCCCGTTCGCTGTGCGAGTTGCACGGATTCAAGTTGTCGGTCGCCAGCGAATTGGGCGCGGGCACAACGTTCTCCATCGCCTTTTCCGAGAGCGCACTCGTGAGTGGGCATGTCACACAGTCGGGGCGTTTCACACCCATAACTGACGAGGTGCTCTCGCGGGCGGTTAAGAACAGTTCCCTCGTGGGGCTCGGCAGAACCGTCCTAATCGTCGATGACGATAGCGACACTCGACTGCTCGTAGCCAAGACCATCGAGGACCTTGGAGCGAATGTTGTGACGGCTGATACCGGGCAAAGGGGCTTTGAAATTGCCCGAGCGGTTCGGCCCGACCTAATCGTATTGGATATTGGACTTCCCGATGTCTCAGGTACGCAGCTCTTAGATTGGCTTGTGGCCGATCCGGATCTCGCCGACATTCCCACGATTGTTCACAGCAGCTTCGACGAACAGCCACTCGAGCGCGCTGTTGCCATTCACGGCAAACCCCTAAACCGAGAAACCTTCCAACAAGAGTTGATCAAGCTTCTGTCCCCGTCGCTGCGGGTGTTGATAGTTGAGGATGACGCTGGTGCGCGTGATCTATTGCAGGCGATTGTCGAGGGCAACGGCGCTGCGGCGACCGTTACATCGAACGGGGCAGCTGGCCTTAGGGCACTGCAGACGCAAGAGTTCGATCTTGTCTTGCTTGATCTGTGCATGCCAGACATGTCGGGGTTTCAACTCATCGAGGCCTACGAGACATCGACCTCTGATGTCCCTCCGCCGATTGTCGTCTGCACGGCTCTGGATCTCTCCGATGACCAGCGAAACCTACTTAGCCTTTCTACCCACGCGGTGATTGAAAAGGGCTTGCAGTTTGGAGAGAGGCTCGAGGCCATGGTCCGCACCTTGATGCAACGGGAAGCGGATGAAATGGGGAAGAGATGAAGACAATCGCACTTGTTGAAGACAACCCAGACAACCGCATGCTGGTAGCCACCTTGCTCGAAGACCTCTACACCGTGCGTGAGTACGAGGACGGCGCCGAAGCAATGGAGGGGCTTGTCAAGGAGATTCCAGACCTTGTGCTGCTCGATATCTCTCTTCCCAAAATGAGCGGTCAAGAAGTCCTCGCGGCGATTCGGAATAACTCTGAGTTAAAGGCGCTGCCGGTTGTGGCACTCACGGCGCACGCAATGGACGGCGACCGGGAAGAGTTCTTAGCCCAGGGCTTTGATGCCTATGTGGCGAAACCGATACTCGATGAAGAGGACTTGTTTCGCGTGATTCGAGTGCTCTTGGAGGGCGGCGATAGCCTGGCATGACGAGCATCTCGAAAGCGCGCGAACGTCTGAGGAGTCGCTATCTAGACGGTATTCCCGCAAAGGTTGGCGTGCTGCGCCAGGCCTTGCGACCGCTTCGAACAGGCACCGATGCGGATGCCGCCAAGAGCATCCGTCGGCTAGCGCACCAGATTAGCGGCTCTGCTGCGAGCTTTGGATTCGCAGACCTTGGGGAATTGGCCCGCGCAACGGAGCAGGCTGAGGATGACAAACTTGTCGATTGCACCGAGGCCCTCAGCACGCTGCTTGAAAGCATTCTCGAAAGTCACTCAAGTCCAACAAGCTTCATCTTGGTCATCGATGACGACCCGGCGATTTACGATCTTGTGGCGTCTTCGATCATCGCTCCAGGGCGCGTAATTCGCCACGCGTCATCCTTGGCGGCCGCCAAGGTGCTCATCGATTCGAGAGACTGGCAGTTGATTCTCCTGGACCTCGTCTTGCCCGACGGCGACGGGCGTGACTTGCTCACCGCACTTCGGAGTAGTCCAAGAACCGAAGACATCCCGATTGTGGTGCTCTCGGCAAAGGGGAGTGCATTGGTGAAAAACGAATGTGCCGCGTATGGCACCGAAGCGTACATGGAGAAGCCGCTTGATCTCGAGGTCGTACCGGGCGTGGTTTCTTCCGCGTTGGAGAGATCCAAGTACTTGGTTCGCGATGCCTATGAAGACTCGCTAACCGGCATGAGCAACCGAGTCGGGTTTCGGAAAGTCTTCATCCACGCATTGGCCGCGGCACGCCGACAGCGCCAAGAACTCGCGGTCGCGCTCATCGATCTGGATCACTTCAAGCGCTTTAACGACAGCTTTGGTCACGAAGTCGGCGATCGAGTTTTGGCGGTGGCCGGAAAAGTTCTTCGCGATGCTCTGAGAGATAGTGATGTGATCGGACGTTGGGGGGGGGAAGAGTTCGTAGTTGCGCTTCCAAATACGAGCGCCCAAGGTGCAGCCCAAGCTCTGGCGACCGTTGCATCTCGATTGTCAGAGACGGCCATTGAAGAGACCGAGGGCCAGACGATTACGTTTTCGTGCGGGGTCATCACGATGAATGACGACGAGGAACTCGATCAGGGCCTCGTGCGAGCCGACCAATTGCTCTACGCCGCCAAGCGCAATGGGCGCAATCAGATTCTCCACACGCTGCCAGCGGCGGATCCGCAAAAGCCACGAATTCTGGTCGCCGAAGACGACCCAGTGCTCGCTCGCTTGATTCTCAGGGAGCTCGCGAAGGACTACGAGGTCACCCATGCCGCCGATGGCGAACAGGCGATTGCCCTGGCCACGGAGAACACGAATTTCGACATGGTGCTGCTGGACTTCAACATGCCAAAGGTTGACGGTCTGGGCGTTCTCAAAGCGTTGCGCGAGCAACATGCCTACAAGACGCGTCCGATTCTCATGCTCACGGCAGTGAGCTCGGACCAGATTATCGAGCAAGCGTTTAATGCGGGCGCAGATGACTATATCGTCAAACCCTACAGTCGGCGTGCGCTTCTGGCTCGTCTCAGGCGGCATCTGCTACCCGCTACATAGACTCAGTTGCGACGCGGCCGCTGGGGTGCGGCGTTTATGTCAGTTGTCAGCTCGTGACAGAACACGGCAACAGTTGCTAGTTCCGACGTAGATTCTTCTATGGCATAAGTGTGCAGGCGCAATGAGGCGAGTCGTACACATAGCGTTTGCCGGTATCGTCTCCTTGATGTTGGCATTCGTGAGCTTGGGATCATACCCGCTTGCTTGGGCTGGAGACGTGACCTGTTGCTGCGGGGAACACCGCATGGATGACGATTGTGGTTGCCCAAGCTGCCCAGCAACCGAGCAGGATGACAGCGGGCAGGTCGACGAGGACCGCTTGCTCTCGTGTAGCGGGACCTCGCTTATCGTCAAGAGTTCCATCGTTAAGATCATCCCGCCCGAGGGCAACCCCGTTCTACTTGGGCCGACGCAGCAACGCCGCTTGCAGGAGATTCGCAATCAGGCGGTGCCGCCCTCCGATGCGCCACGTCCCGACGTACCCGATTCTTGAGCGGCGTGCGTGCGCCATTGCGAGGCCGCGTTGACAAGCGTTAGCCCCAACTCCCTTCTTACATATTCGATTCCGTGTGGCCCCAGAGGCCATCACAAATACGCACTGCAGCTGCATCATTCTATCTGATTGATCCTGCCTAAAGGTTCTACTATGTCTTTCTCAATTCTATCGAAGCGAACTCTTCTTACGACCCTTGGTCTTACTCTTCCGCTATCGCTCGCCGCTTGTGGTGGTGATGATGACGACGGCCACAGCCACGAAGCCGATGCCGGTCAGGTTCAAGCCGATGCTGCAGCCGGTGATCCGGATGCAGCCACCGACGTTACTGTGACGCTAAACTTTGAAGCGATGGTTGGAACGGAGGCATTCGCGTGCTCCGATGGCAAGGCTGCCAAGACCTACACCAATGTCGGAACCGCTGCATCCGAGGTGAGTTTCAAAGACTTTCGATTCTATGTCTCGGAGGTGCGCCTAATTGACGACGCAGACAATGAAGTTGCGCTAACCCTCGAAAACGACGGTGCGTTCCAACTTCAGACCGACGCGGATGGTCACGTTGCTCTTCTCGATTTTGAAGATGGCACCGGCAACTGCACTGATAGCGGAAACTCCAACATCAATACATCCGTTTCAGGAACGGTCCCACCAGGCAACTACACAGGCGTTGTCTTTGAGCTGGGTGTGCCATTCGCAATGAACCACCTTGATGTTGCCACGGCTGAGTCGCCACTCAATATCTCGGCGCTCTACTGGGCTTGGGCCATTGGTCACAAGTTTGCTCGCATCGACTACACAGTCATCGGTGGTGCTGCTTGGAACTTCCACCTGGGAAGCACCGGATGTGCAACGGAGGGAATGACCTCTCCACCGACCGAAGAGTGCTCCAAGCCAAACCGTCCGATCATTCGGATTGAGAACTTCTCTCATGAGACTGACGTGATCACGTTGGATGCAGCAGCGATTGTCGCAGATTCTGATCTCACAACAAATGCGGGCATGACTCCAGGTTGCATGTCGTTCAGCCAAGATGAGCCCGATTGCACGCCGCTCTTTCCAAATCTGGGGATTGACTATGCAACCGGTGCTTGTATCGGAGACTGTGCCGACCAGAGCATTTTCTCCCTCGCAGAGTAGGTGCTAGGCGATGTACGATCGGGGCATGAGTATGGGTAGTTCTCTCGGAACGTGTGGGCAGGGGCGAAGGCTCCTGCTCCTGGGAGTCGTTGCGTTTGCCGCAGCGGCTTGCGGAGACGACGTCGAACCAATGGGCGAGCCAGTCGATGCCTCGGTCCCCGTGGAATACGATGCCGCACCCGTCGACCCAAACATCTTTGTTTGGGACATGGTTCCAGAAGGGCTTCCAAAGCCTTTTGTTCCCGAAGAGAACCCCATGACCTACACCAAGGTCGAACTCGGTCGTTACCTCTTTTTTGACGAGCAACTTTCTGGCAACGGAACACAGAGTTGCGGCTCCTGTCATGAGCAGGAATTGGCATTTGCCGATGGCATTGCGCTCCCAATCGGGTCCACTGGCGAGGTTGTTCCCCGCAACTCGCTCGGTCTCATGAACGTTGCCTATCACACGACCTTCACGTGGATGAATCCCGAGTTTCACGACTTGCGAACGCAGATCCAGGTGCCGCTGTTTGGCGAATTTCCTGTTGAGTTGGGCGTCTCGGGAAACGATGAAGAAGTGCTCATGCGCTTTTCGATAGACCCTGATTACATAGCGCGGTTCGCTGCCGCGTTCCCAGACGAAGACGATCCGATTACCTTTGGCAACATTGCAAAGGCGCTCGCGTCCTTCGTGCGTTCGATGGTTTCGTTTGACTCGCCCTACGATCGTCACAGCTACAAGGGAGACACGACGGCAATGTCCGAATCGGCACTGCGCGGGCAAGAACTCTTCTTTGAAGAGCGCATCGATTGTCACCACTGCCACGGCAACTTTCACTTCTCCCTAAACGTGCGCCACGAGAACACGGTGTTCATTGAGACGGGCTTTGCCAACAACGGTCTCTACAATGTCGGCAACAACGGCAGCTATCCAGCACCGAGCGAGGGCTTGGTTGCCATCACGGAGCGGATCCAGGACCGCGGCAAGATGCGAACATCGAGTTTGCGCAACGTCGCTATCACGGGTCCGTACATGCACGATGGCAGCATCGAAACGCTTGAAGAAGTTCTTGATATGTACGAGAGGGGTGGTCGATTTGTGACCAGTGGCCCCAACGTCGGCGATGGTCGTGACAACCCATTCAAGAGCGAGTTCGTGCATGGCTTTGTTCTCACAGAACAGGAGAGGGCCGATGTTCTGGCGTTCCTCGAGAGCCTCACCGACGAGACCTTTCTGGTCGATCCGAAGTTTTCGAACCCCTTTGAGCAGTAATCTCCTTGTAATCCCCCCTATGGGCCAGCCAGGGGAGATCTTGCCCTTGCTGCCCCTGTGAGATTCGTGTATTAGCCGCGCTGACCTACCTGCAGTTTCGTAGGTCAGTAAGTTGTATCTTGCAGTACAGAATCACTGAAGGCGGCCTCCCAGGCATTAAGGCAGACGTACTCTCCGGGTTAACCGTTGCGTTGGCCTTGGTTCCGGAAGCGGTCGCGTTTGCGTTCGTCGCAGGCGTATCGCCGGTCGTCGGCCTCTATGGTGCCTTTATGATGGGCATCATTACGTCCATCTTCGGTGGACGCCCCGGCATGATTTCTGGCGCCACGGGTGCCATGGCTGTGGTGATGGTTTCCCTCGTGAGTGAGGCCAATGCGATGGGCGGAGAGGGCGCTGGACTCCAGTACCTTTTGGCCACACTCGTCCTTGCAGGCCTGATTCAAATCACTGCGGGAGCACTGCGCCTCGGCAAGTTCGTTCGAATGATTCCCAGCCCCGTGATGATGGGCTTTGTGAACGGGCTCGCGATCGTCATTTTCCTATCCCAGCTCGGCATGTTCAAAAGCCACGGAGACTGGCTTGAGGGGCAAGCACTGTGGACCATGATGGGGCTCACTGCGCTCACCATGGGAATCATGGTGGTGCTGCCAAAACTCACGAAGCAGATTCCGGCGGCCCTTACCGGCATCGCGGTTGTCTCCCTATTGGTGATCTTCGTAGGAATCGACACGCAAACCGTTTCGAGTTTCATTGTCGGGCAGGGTGGTGATGGCATCAGTGCAGGGTTGCCAACCTTCTCAACCCCGCTGGTCGAATTCTCGTGGGACAGCATCCGCTTCATTCTCCCGTACGCAATCATCTTGGCGGCCATTGGTCTCATCGAGTCCCTAATGACCCTCAACCTCATCGATGAACTTACGGAGACACACGGGCTTCCAAGCCGCGAGTGCATCGCTCAGGGGGCAGCCAACGTCGTAAATGGCTTCTTTGGCGGCATGGGCGGTTGCGCGATGATCGGGCAGAGCATCATCAACATCAAGTCGGGCGGCCGCGGGCGCCTCTCGGGCATTACTGCTGCGCTCGCGTTGCTTGGCTTCATTCTCTTTGGTTCCACGTACATTGAGATGGTTCCTATCGCAGCGCTTGTCGGCGTGATGTTCATGGTTGTCATTGGCACCTTTGCTTGGAATACGTTCAAGGTTCTCAACAAAGTACCGCTCTCCGACGTCTTGGTAATGGTCACTGTGACCTCGATGACCGTTGTCTACGACCTCGCAATCGCCGTCTTTGTGGGGGTCATCATGAGTGCTCTGGTGTTTTCGTGGGAGCACGCTCTTCGCATCAGTGTCACAAGCTACACCGACGACAAGGGAATCAAACACTACGAACTTTTCGGGCCGCTCTTCTTTGGCGCGACGACATCATTTCTATCCAAGTTCGACATTGCTAACGACCCCGACGAAGTCATCATCGACTTTGCCGAGAGTCGAATTAGCGATCAAAGCGCCATTGAGGCGATCAATAAACTGGCAAATCGCTACCAGGCGGCGGGCAAGGAAATCCACCTTCGCCACCTAAGCAAAGATTGCATTGCACTCATTGAGCGCGCGGAGAAGATCTGCGACATCAACGTGCTTGAAGACCCGAGCTACTACATTGCTGTCGACAACTACAAGCAAGCTCTCTCTCGAGTTCTTGGCGACAAGCGTGGCGAAGAGTTCAGTGAGCTGAGCGATACCCATGCCGAAGAATTGGCCCAGGCTGGCAAAGTCTTGCGTCGCAGCGCCGGTCGATAGCGGTGGTATATAGAGATGCATGGCATCTCTCTTCGATCCTCTGAGCTTCTCTCACGGCCCCGCGATGAAAAATCGCTTCATGCTGGCGCCGCTCACGAATAGCCAAAGTCACGAAGATGGCACGCTGTCCGACGATGAGTACCATTGGCTCGTCAAGAGAGCGGTAGGCGGCTTTGGCCTGACGATGACGTGCGCCTCGCACGTGCAAGACGTTGGCAAAGGATTTGCGGGCCAGCTCGGCATCTTTTCCGACACACACGAAGCCGGCTTGACTCGGTTGGCAGCGGGCATTCACGCCGAAGGAAGCTTGGCCGTCGTCCAATTGCACCACGCTGGTATGCGGTCCCCAGCAGAACTGATTGGGGAGCAGCCCGTGTGTCCCTCGGAGAATAAAGAGACCGGGGCTCGCGCGCTAACGAGAGAAGAGGTGCAGACGCTTATCGAGGACTTTGTACTCGCTGCAGAGCGCGCAGAACGCAGCGGCTTTGACGGCATCGAAATTCATGGAGCCCACGGCTATATTCTCGGACAATTTCTTAGCTCAGAAATCAATCATAGAACCGATGAGTTTGGTGGCTCTCTGGAGAATCGAGCTCGCCCAATCTTTGAGATTGTGGAACAAATTCGCAAGCGCTGCCGCCCCGACTTCAATGTAGGCTTGCGCTTGTCGCCAGAGCGTTTCGGCATGAAATTAGAAGAATGCCTAGAGGTTGCCAGGCGAGCCATGGCCGGTGGTCAGATCGACTATTTGGACATGTCGTTGTGGGATGTGGCGAAGGAACCCAACGAAGAGCAGTGGCAAGGGCGCAGCTTGCGCTCCTACTTTCTCGAACTCGACCGCGGCGAGACACGTTTGGGGATTGCTGGAAAGATTTTCTCAGCCAGGCTTGCACAGGAGTGCATCGACGAGGGCTTCGACTACGTGACCCTGGGACGCGCCGCGATTCTTCACCACGACTTCCCAACGCGCTGTGCAGAGGACCCCTCGTTCAAAACCACAGAGCTACCCGTCACGCGGGGCTACCTTGCGGACCAAGGTCTTGGCAAAGCCTTCATTAACTACATGGCGGGCTGGAAAGGCTTTGTCGCCGACTAGGCTAAGAACTCTTCGCTGTATGCTCTGACAGGAAGGATAGACAGCTGCGATACCAAAGGGCTGCGTTTTGCGGGCGCAAGATCCAGTGGTTTTCATCGGGAAACACCAGGAGTCGCGCGTCCACATTCCTGCGCTTAAGGTCTTCAAAGAGCATAAGCGCTTCAGAGATTGGAACGCGATAGTCCTTCTCGCCATGGGTGATAAGAGTCGGTGACTTCCAATTGTCGACAAACCGGTGCGGCGAATAGCGATCGTAGCGCTCAGGATCGTCGCTCGGGTAGAGCCCCATATCGTGAGCCCAATACGCCGGAGCGTCTGTCGTGCCCTGAAAGGCACTCAGGCGATACAGGCTTGCATGGGTGACAATGGCGCAGAACCTATCGGTCTGGGTGCCGATCCAGTTGCTCATGTAGCCCCCAAAGGAGCCCCCCATTGCTGCAACGCGATTTGCATCCACATCATCACGAGCGCAGATCGTATTGGCCACCGCCATCAAGTCCTGAAAGCAGGCATTGCCCCACTCATTGCCGGCAATGTCATCGATGAACTCTTGTCCAAACCCTGTGGAGCCGCGCGGGTTTGGGCACACGACGTTATAGCCGGCTTCGAGAAAGGGCAGGGGGTTCCACCGCCAGTGCCATTCATCGTTCCATGAATGCACCGGGCCACCGTGAATCCAGAGAAGGGTTGGTCGTTTGATGCGGGGCCCGTCAGGCGCGAGAAAGAAATACTGAATTGGCGTGCCACCTGCGCCATCGCACAGATGCGATTCCACGTGAATCTTCACATCATGAGGCATTGTGCTTAGGCTCGTACAAAGGACTGGTATTGCCTTCTCTTCTTGTGCACATAAGAACACTTCTGGGGCTCTCCGAAACGAGCTTCGAATTCCGATAAGCTTGTCCCCGATGCTGTGCACCTGGCTGTGGCTGCCGCCTGCGCTCGCCCCCGTGATGCATCGAACCTTGTCGGTCACCAGGGAGATGTCGAAGATCGACCCATGCCCCTCGTTGGGAGTGGTCACAACGAGGGTCTCCTCCCCGCAAAAGCACTGAAGGCTAGGACTGGCTTCCCAGCTCGGTGTTCGCTCGCGAGCCACACCGGTCGCAGTATCGTAGGTGACGACGGTCAGCGCGCCATACTTGCCAGGCTCCCTCCTGTGTCGAACCGTTGCGATTGTGGTGCCCGAAGGCGAGAAGAGAACGTTCTCATGCGAATCACCGTCGCGCTTGCCAAGGTGCCGATGGCCACCACTCGTGACGTCAATAAGAAGAACACTGGTGTCCTGCAATCGGTCGGGGCCAAAACGGTAGCACTCCGATGCAAGCAACTTGCCGTCAGCACTGAGGTCCCACGAAACTCCAAATGCGCCGTCCAGTTCGCGATCAAAATCGGGGGCTAGGTCGCGGCGATTCTCTGTTCCCGTCGCATTCAGTGCATATGCAACAAAATGCGGCCGAGCACCTCCAAGCCATCGATCCCAGCTTCGAACCGTCATCTCACGAAAGAGGATTCCCGTTGGGCCGTTCTTCGCTTGATCTCGTTGTGTGGCTCGTTGATCTGCCAGGGCCGTATTGGGCAAATGAGGCGCAAGGAGCACAAGTGTCTCTCCGCGTACTTTGTAGTCGCTAACGCCAAGAGGTTCGTCGGTGAGAGCTTCCGCTTTGCCGTTCGCATCGAGTCGCCAGACTTGCTGAATCTCTCTCGCATCGTCCTGCGGCGTTTCTTGCTTGCTAAGAAAATACAGCGTCCCTGCGTCGTCGTAAGCAGGTGCCGAAACACCTTCCTCATTCGCTACGAGAAGCTTCGGCTCCCGATCACTTGTGAGGGATACCGACCAGAGTTCCGTCGTCCGTTTGGCTTCGTCGGCTTCAAGTCGCGAGACTGCAACAACAACAGCCTGGCCGTCTGGGTGCGGCGCGATGGATGTGACGTGGCGAAGTACTAAGAAATTCTCTATATGCAAGGCGGCCTCCGAGGGAGACTTAGCCTACTCGCCTTCCAGAGCTGTCACCAGGACACCTGCGCTGTCAGTCTCAAGCGAACCTCCGGTCACGAGGGTTAGTTGCACCGAGTCGCGTTCTCGCGCTATTTGCATTGTGTAGCCAGTATTGGGGGTAAGGCCCGTCCACCACGCATGCCGAGGCGCTGGTGTGGCAATGCGAACAACGAGATCGGTCGACGGAAACTCGGCACCGTTCTTTGGGAAGAGCACGACATCGTCTCCCGAAATCGCGCCAATCGCCTCCGTGGATTCGACTGGCATGACGGCTTGCTCTGCTGCCTTCTCCGACGCTCGCACGACCGATAGGTAGTGTACGGATGGAGAGGCTCGGTCCGGTTTCGCAACGAGACGGCCCGTGTAGCGCTCTCCCGGATACTGCGAGTGAACCCCCTGAGGTGGCTCGTACTGCAACTCTTGGTTGGCGGGATGCACGAGCTGTACATCCACTTTGATATTCGTTCCAGCGTCGAGTGAGGCGCGGGCGCCACGCAAAGTAGGGGTGGCATTGACGTGCAGTTGCCAGCCAATACCGGCTTTTTTCTTATTCGGGGTTCGCACAATTCGGTCGTAGGTAAAAACTCTGTCATCAGAGTTGTTCTGATTTGGTTTGAGCCACAGCAAATGCCGATGCACCGAGGTATACGAGAAACTGTGATGACGCCCTGAGGCGTACGCTCCGGTCAGGTCAGCCACGATGTGTGCGTAGCCAGACATGCTGCTCCTGCGCGTTACGGAGGCCGGAGTTGCGGGCTCAAGGCGGAACTGCCCCACACGGCTTCGGCCATCATCAAAACCAATCTCCAACGCCGGAACGTTGTGGCCCTCGGCTTGCGAAGAGGGCCCGTCGTACCCAAGATTCTCGTTGGTAATCCAAACGCCATTTCGATACAGCTGAAACGCACCGGCATCTTCATGGGTGTGGTCGGCACCACTCCAGCCCGCCTTAAAGGTCAAGAACGAGGCGCCCCCGTGCCAGCCTGTTCTCTCGTAGAGCATGCCCATGCTGGCATCAAAGAACGACGTTGGCATGCCTTCTCGATCCTCTAGCGCCTTGATGCCATCGTGAGCAAAGAGCAGCATCGCCCACGTGCCGCCAAAGTCGTCGGCGGGAAAGAGTGTGTCCATGTGCCAGCGCGCATGACGCGCCTTTTGCGCTTTTCCCGCGCGCGCCAGAAGTCCCATGTGCATGGCAACCAGCCCGCCATTGTAGGCGAGTACAGGATGGCTATTGGGTTCCACTCCGAAATTGTCGTAGCTATCAAGATCGCCAAAGGTTGCGAAGCCTTTGCGCTTTGGGGTGAGCGCTTGGATCTGCATCGCCTGGAGATTGTGCCAAACCCAAGGGGCGTAGGTGTCGACATCTCCGCCAACATTTCCCAAGGCAATGAGTGTCTTGAGCCAATACGTCGATGTGCCAAAGGCGTAGCCAATGCCATCGGGGAGGTTGCCGCCTGACTGCGCAAAGAAGCCCTGGTTGCGACGGGCCTTTACCAGTTGCACACCATAGAACGCGCGATTGCCCCGCTCGAGCAATTTGCACGCACGTGTCGACAGTGCAGGGCTAACGCCCTCGGCTCCGCAGCCAACGAGCCCATCAACAATCCACGTTCGCGCAATGCTCGCAAACTCGTCCGTGTCGACTTTGCGTTCGATGCTGGCGGCTTCGTCGTCGTCAAGAAAGGCGGCAACGATGGCGTTTCGCTGTTTGTCGTTGAGCTCATTCCACATGAGGTCAGCGCACAGACCGAGATTGGCATCGGCCCATCGAAGTTGGTTGTTCTCAAGGGTGTTGGCCTGCCAGTACTTGCGCATGGACTCGACAAGGGTAAGAGCGGCTTCCTTGTATTTCGTGGCGCCGGTGCCGTGGTAGAGGAGTGCCGCCGAAAGACACTCACCAAAGTCGTGCTCCGAACCAGAACGGGCAGCGTCTAAGACAGAGCCGCCCATCACGCTCGCCCACAGCTTCCAGCTTCGATCACCGGAATTGTGTCGGGCGGCAAGGGCCTTGAGCTGCTCCGGGGTTGCCAGGACCCGAGGGCTTTGCTTTGGGATCGCAAGTTGCGGTGCAGCGGCAGTGGTGATGACTGCGACATTGCTAACCGGATCGCGGGGCTTGTCATAGTCGTCGAGGGGTGCGATGGCTACGTAATACTTTGTCTTAGGCTCCATCTCCGTGATGATTTGCGGTTGCACGATGGGATACCCAAAATACGCAAACACGCGCAGGCCGGATTTGTTCTTCGCGGATAGCTTGCGAATTGCCTTCCCCGAACCCACATCGCCAGGATTGCGGCTCCAAGCGAGCACGTAGTCTTTGCCGTACTGCGTTGTCGTTGGCGAAGTAAAGCTGAACCAACCGCCGTACGGCGTTACATGCTGCGCGTGCAAGTCGACAATGGGGCCGCCGTTTTTGACTTGAACAAAATCCGCATCGCAGAAGTCACCCACGCCATCGTTGTCAGCGTCGCCCTGAGCAACGTCATACACATTGGGACAGTGATCCGTGACACTCGGAATCCCGTCGCCATCCGGGTCAGGATGCCAACGCGTATCCGTTGTTGCCGCCAACGTCGTCGCGCAAGTGCCACTCGACTCGCACCCCGTCGTCTTGTTGGGAGTCGGCGCATTGTTTGGCCCCGTGCCACCACAATGCATGCAGATCGCTGCCACGAGCACTCGAATCGAAACACGGTCCATGAGCATTGGCACAGAGCATTACAGATTCCCGCAATCGTCGTAGCGTTTTGCTTTACGTCCTGCGCGAGGTTCTTTGTTATATTGCTCGATGCCCTTCAGTACCCAGTGGCGAGGGACATCCATCCAAGATAAGAAGATTCCCATGATTGCCTCCACGACACTTCAGCTCGCCGCCCTAGCTCTCGTTCTCGGAGGCTGCGGATCGTGTGGCACAAAGGGCGCAACGACCCCAATCGATGGTTCGGGGCAGGACACAGGCCCTCAGCCCGACGCGACTCTTGGCACCGGAGAAATTGGCGGGACCGTTACCTATATGGTGGGAGGGCAGATTCTGCAGATTGCCGCCATCGAAGGGGCGCTCCCAAAGAGTCTCAACGAGAAGCTGGATGCACTTGCAAGCGGTGGCGGTGACTCGGCTCCAGCAGTCTCCAAAAATGGCGCCTTTATCACCATTTCGACAGAGCGCTTCGACGCTCAATGTCAGGGCTATGCGTGCACAGCTCTTCTCACCGGCGATATTTCCGCTGGCGAGATTGTGTATCTTGGAGGGCAACCGCTGCGTTCCGAGGGGCGCGTGGCGGTGTCCAATGCGGGCAACGTGCTCGCGTACGCGGGAGATGGATCATCGCACCAAGAAGACATTCTTGTGACGCGGAAAAGCGGCGCGTCTTGGGGAGCCGCCACCAACCTCACTGAAGGGTCTCCTCACAGCTATAACAACGCGCCGGTCATTTCAGGCGACGGCAGCAAGGTCCTCTTCGATTGTGGCCCGGTTCCCTATGGGCAGGCCGGAACCGGTGTGTGCGAAGTAAATACCGACGGAACCGGATTTCGCCAAGTCGTCAATCCTGCCAATTCGCCTATTGGCGGCGGCTCGTCTGAGAACCAAGCGCGTCATGCTGACTACACACCAGATGGCGGCATCATTTTCGAGGCCGACTGGGCAAGTGAGCAACTCTGGTGGCTCGCGCCGGGGGCAACATCGGCCGTAAGAATTATTCCTAATCAATCAAACGACAATAGCCCCTGCGCTTTGCCAGGAGGCTACATTGCATCGCTATGGCTTGGACGCGAAGGGGGCGAGGGCTTTCACGAACTCAAGGTTACGGCGCCGGATGGTTCGGAGTTTGCCATCGTGACCCCTAACGTTGACATTGCTGATATTGGGATGAGCTGCCATTCGGCCTACACGCCCTAGGCGTGGCTCACAACGGCGTACGTCGCAAACGCGCTAGCGGCGGTGCCACAGCCACTGTGGAGCGTCTTCGCCAATCTCGCCGCTCTCAATTTTTGCGCGAAGCTCTTTCTCTCGCTCACCACATTGTGCGATCGCGCCGTGAATCTTGTCGGCACATTTCTTATACAGGGCAGCCCTCGGCTTGGACTTCGTATACTCGTCGTAGTCCACAGGTTCGCCAAAGACAACGATGATGGAGTGATCGCGCTTTGCGCTGGGCAGAAAGCTCGTGCGCACAGACCCCACAAAGTCGTTGCTCAGGCCGTTTACGAAAATCGGAACAACGAGGGGCTTGGCTCGCAGAACGATTTGCCCAATGCCCGGTTGCGCGGGAAGCAGCTTGTACGGGTCGCCCTTGTTGCGTTTACCCTCGGGATGTAGCCCGACCATGCTATTGGGGTAGTCGAGGACATCGCAGATGTGATTGATGGCGTGCTCGTTGAGGGCGCGCTTCTCTTTGTCTCGGTAGATTGGTGGGTACATAACGCCACCACCAATTGCGAAGTTGACCGCGATTCCCATCGGGCGGTCATAGAAAAAGTCTGAGCGCACAGGGAAACACAGGTTGCGCGGCCACTTTGCGCCCTTGCTGTAGAGCGAAAAGAGATAGAGGTAGGAATCAAAGAACGAAAGGTGATTGCAGGCAAAGAGCACGCCCCGATCGCTGGGAGGGGGAATCAGCCAGTCGATATTGTCGGCATAGGTCCGGCGCGACATCGACGGCTTCATCCAACCGTATGCCAGGCGTCTCAGAAACGGATACTGAATGGCCTTGCTGACCATGGGACCGTTGACCAAACGCCCTGCGGCGTGTGCAACTCGCTCGACCCCTCGCAACTGCGAGTCAAAATCCGATGCCATGGGCGCTTCCTTAACACAGCACGAGTGAGCTAGCTTGGCCTAGCCGTGCGGCTCCTCGTTCTAATTCTCTTTCTCAGCTCCTGTACCCCGACTGCGTGCAGTGAAGAAGAGCAGGATATTAATCGCGAGGTCGAAATCCTCATCGGAGAACCGGGGCCAGCCGTCAAAGAAGCGGAGCGTCGCCTCCTCGAGCGCGGCACTGGTTCCATCGCGATCCTCGAGACAGGCCTGTACCAAGCCGATGCGATGGGCCGCATTCGAATCGTCAAGACCCTCGCAAAACTCGACTCAGAGGAGGTTCTGCCGGTGATTCGCCACATCGCTGCGAGGGATGATGATCCACTGGTTCGTGAGACAGCAGCGGCAGCACTCGCCAAACTGGGTGCATCTGGCTCTCCCTAGCTCTTTGAAGTGCACTCATTCCGCGATCTCGCTGTGGCAATGTGAAGCAGGCCGAGCACTGCGGATCTGCCCCGCTCGCCTTGACACTTAGCTCACAAGGCCCGTATTTTCCGCACGTTCTGGCGCCCCTTAGCGCCTCGCAAGGCCGCGATGTCACTCAAATTTTCCGATGAAGCAACAAGTAAGCTGGAAGTCCTCTACGGGAGGTACCCCAGCAAGCAACCCGTGATCTTGGCAGCGCTCCATTTGGCGCAGAAAGAGTTCGGCGATTTGCGCGACGAGGTCATCGACCTTGTTGGTGAAACGCTCGATCTTTCATCCGCCCATGTCTATGGAGTCGCGACCTTTTACACCATGTTCCGTCGCAAGCCTGGTGGCAAAACCAGCGTGCGCGTTTGCACCAACGTCGCCTGCATGTTGCGCGGTGGTTACGACGTGCTAGCGGCCTTCGAGAAGAAGCTCGGTCTTAAAAAAGGCGAGAGCAACGATGCGTTTAGCCTCATCGAAGAAGAGTGCATTGCAGCCTGTGCAAACGCTCCTGCGATTGTCTGCGGAACAAAGTACTTCCTTGATGTGACTCCTGATCAGGTCGACGAAATTGTCGAATTTCTTAAGTCAAATCCCCACCCCGAATCTGAGGTTGCCTAGTGCCCGCTGAAATCGGAACTGTTCTAGTTACCAGGCGTTTTGGTGACGAAGACAACAAGCAAATCACGTCTTACGAGGCGAATGGTGGCTACAAAATCGCACGTGCTGCGATGGCCAAGCCACCAGAAGAAATCGTAGCGCAAATCAAAGCATCGAACCTTCGCGGTCGAGGTGGCGCAGGCTTTCCAACTGGCCTTAAGTGGAGTTTCGTCCCCAAAGACGCAACCGATGTTCACTTGGTCGTCAATTGCGATGAGTCAGAGCCCGGAACCTGCAAAGACCGCGAGCTTGTCTATTGGGATCCACACCTTCTCATCGAAGGCATGATCATCGCAGCCCACACCCTCGGCGCGATTCACAACTACATCTACATTCGCGGCGAAATGATGCGCGAGTACGCAGTACTCGTGAAGGCCGTTGAAGAGGCGTACGCACGCGGTTACCTCGGCGACAAAATCATGGGCTCGGGAAACCAGGCTTGTCACATCACCGTTCATCGCGGCGCTGGCGCATACATCTGCGGCGAAGAAACGGCTCTTCTCAATTCTCTCGAAGGACTGCGCGGGCAGCCAAGGCTCAAGCCGCCGTTCCCCGCTATCAAAGGTCTCTTTGGCAAGCCCACGGTGGTGAACAACGTCGAGACCCTCATGAACATTCCGTTCATCGTCGACAAGGGTGGAGAGTGGTTTGCCGACTTAGGAGTTGGACGCTCCGGTGGAACTCGCACCGTTTGTGTGTCGGGCCATGTCGAGAAGCCTGGCATCTACGAGTTGCCGATGACGATCACCTTCCGTGAACTCATTGACGACATTTGCGGTGGCGTTTGGAAAGGCCGCAAATTCAAAGGCCTCATCCCCGGCGGCACTTCGATGCCACCGTTGGACGAGAGTGAAATCGATGTACCCGTCGAGTTTGACGCACTCATGACGGACGAGCGAATCAAGCCAGTCGAAGTCACTGCCGGTGTCAAATTTGATATGGGTGGCGGGCGCGAGCTTCGCACCATGGCGGGCTCCGGCGGCATTGTGGTCTTCGACGATCAAACCGATGTCGTTGCGCTCACCTCGCGGATCATGGGCTTCTATCACCACGAATCGTGCGGGCAGTGTACGCCCTGTCGCGAAGGCACGGGCTGGATGGACAAAGTCTGCAAGCGCCTTATGAACGGGCAGGGCAAAGTCGGCGACGTCGACTTGCTTGGCAACATTGCCAACGGAATTGCCGGCAACACAATTTGCGCTCTCGGCGAGGCTGCGGCCTGGCCCATGATGGGCTTTCTCACCAAGTACCGCAGCGAGTTTCTCGCCCGCGAGGTTATTGGTAAGAGCGACACCAGCAAGAGTGGCAAGGGAGAGGCGGCATGAGCAATCTGCCAATCAGTAAATGTCTTATGTGGCTAAGTGCTTCGGCGCTAGCCCTTCTTGTGATCGTTGGCGTCGAGCCTGGCATTGCCTTCGCCGCTACGGAACACGCAGAGACAACAGCCAATACCTTTCACAACAGCAAAGGCGCCGCCTTCGTTTTCTGGGCATTCGCCTTCGCCTCTCTTGGCGGATCCATTTTCGTCATCACCCGCTCCAACATGGTCACTGCCGTGATGGGCATGGTGGGGACCTTCTTCGCGATCGCCGGCCTCTACCTCATGCTCTACGCCTCCTTCTTGGCAGTCATGCAGGTCCTGGTCTACGCAGGCGCCATTATGGTGCTCTTCGTCTTTGTCATCATGATCCTCAACCGCCCCGAGGACGAGCCGTGGGCCGTGCAGGGCGTTTTGGGCAAAGGGATTGCGGCACTCGGTGTGCTCTACCTCTTTAAGCGCCTCGCAGGCATCCTTTGGGAAGTCAAAGACACGCATTCTCTTGTTGTCGAAAAGGCCAAGCTCAACGTAGAGGTTGTTCTCAACCACGCGGATGTCGCCCTCGTGCAGGAGCTACAAGGGCTCGGGATTCAACTCCGAGACACGGCGAGGGTCTGCGGCGAAAGCGCGCTGGCCATCTGCCGAACCTATGAATTTGGCACTGTGGAAGGTGTCGGCTACACGCTCTTCTCCAAATACCTCTTTCCCTTTGAGGCTGTTTCTATCGTTCTCCTCGTTGCTGTCGTCGGTGCAATTGCAATTGCTCGCCCACCAGATGACGAAGAAGAAGCCGATGAAGCTGCGACTAAGGAGGCGTCATGAGCATTTTTTATGACCTAACTGTCAGTCACTTCTTGGTGCTGGCCGCCGCACTCTTTGCCGTCGGCATTGCCGGAGTGCTCCTTCGTCGAAACGCTTTGATCGTAATGATGTCCATCGAGCTCATGCTCAACGCGGCAAACATTACGGTCTTGGCCTTCTCTCGAGGGTTCGCTGGCAATGATGAGGCTGCCTACCAGGGCCAAGCCTTTGCCCTTATTGTAATCGCGATCGCCGCCGCTGAGGCTGCCGTCGGTCTTGCCATTATCGTGACCGTCTTCAGGACACGCCGCCACTCAGACATTGATCGTCTGACGATGCTCAAGGACTAGGAAGCGGAGCAATGCAAGCGACTAAGTCAAATCTGCTATTTCTAATCCCGCTCCTGCCCCTCGCAGGCGCATTCCTCAACCTATTTGTCTGGCGTGTTCTCGCGCCCTCTACTGGCAAGTATCGCCAGAGTGACAAGCTCACTCACACCACCGCCATCCTCTCGGTACTCGCAGCCTTCGGTCTGTCGTGCTACCTCGTTGGCGTTCCACTCTGGGAACAATTCTCACAGTGGAAAGAGGCAAGTCCGCGCCCCGAAACCATGGGCGGTCTGCACCAGCACCTCTGGACGTGGATCGAAGTTGGCCAGCTAAAGATCAATCTCGCCTTCCGTCTCGATACCCTCACGGCGGTCATGCTGTTGGTCATCACCGGCATTGGCTCGCTCATTCACATCTACTCCGTCGGCTACATGCACGGAGAGAAGCGCTACCCGGCCTTCTTTGGCTACCTAAACCTCTTCACTGGCATGATGCTCATCTTGGTGCTTGGCGACAGCCTGCCCATCATGTTCATCGGTTGGGAAGGCGTCGGTCTCTGCTCCTACCTTCTCATCGGATTCTGGTTCGAAGAAACCGCAAATTCCGACGCTGGCCGCAAAGCCTTCATCGCAAACCGAGTCGGCGACTTCGCCTTCTTGCTTGGCATCTGCCTTCTCTTCTACGCAACCGGTAGCGTCGAGTTTGCCGACCTTCAAAAGCCCGACAGCATCACTGCACTAAAAGAGGTCTTCTTTGGTGGCGAGCGCATGGGCTTCTTTATCGCCTTGCTCTTCTTCATCGGCGCCTGCGGCAAGTCCGCTCAGATTCCACTCTATGTCTGGCTTCCAGACGCAATGGCGGGCCCCACACCGGTCTCCGCACTCATCCACGCAGCCACCATGGTCACCGCTGGCGTCTACATGATCGCCCGCATGTCCTTCCTCTACGCGCACTCGACAACCGCCATGGCGATCGTTGCAGTGGTCGGTGCACTCACGGCGCTCTTCGCTGCAATCATGGCATTCGCTCAGACCGACCTCAAAAAGGTCTTGGCCTACTCCACCGTCTCGCAGCTCGGCTTCATGTTTGTCGGCGTCGGCGTCGGCGCCTACACAGCTGGTGTCTTCCACCTCATCACACACGCCTTCTTCAAAGCAGGACTCTTCCTAGCTGCTGGTTCGGTCATGCACGCCATGAGCGGCTCGGGCGACATCATGAAGATGGGTGGTCTTCGCAAGTACCTGCCAAGAACCCACATCTCCTTTCTAATCTACTGTTTGGCGATCGCGGGCATTGTCCCGTTTGCCGGGTTCTTCTCGAAAGATGAGATCCTCGCAGGTGCCTTCGGCGCAGGTGCCGAGGGATGGGGGCCGGTCCTCGGTAAGTTCCTCTGGGCAACGCTTTCCGTTGCAGCACTTGGAACGGCCTTCTACATGTTCCGTCTCTACTTCTTGGTCTTTGGCGACAAACTTCGCTGCGACGAAGAAACCAAGTCACACATCCACGAGTCGCCGCACTCCATGACAACGCCGCTGCTCATCTTGGCCGCGTTCACGTGCGTGATTGGCATCATCGGCTTGCCCCACCTCTCAAGTGTGGACGTGCCTACGGTTCTTCACGATTGGCTGCAACCTGCAGTGGTCGACTTTGGACGCGCGTCCCTTGCCATGACCAACGGCGAACCGAGCATTACTCCAGCTCACATGGGCGATGGCATGATCATCGGGCTCATGGGCGTCGCTCTGGTCGTCGGCCTCATCGGCCTCTTCGCCGCCAAGGCAATCTACGGCAAAGGGCCATCAGAAAAAGTCGCAGCCTACTGCGAGACGGAAACCGGCAAAAAGGTTCACAACGTTGTGCTCAACAAGTTCTTTGTTGATGAGTTCTACGAGTGGTCCATCTACCGAGCCTTCCGCGGCACTGCAAAGACGCTCTACGAAGTCGTCGACCGCTTCCTCATTGACGGCATTATCGTCAACGGCGCAGCAAAGGTCGTCGACTGGGCAGGCGACGGTTTCCGCTGGTTCCAAAACGGCCAAGTCCATCGCTACCTGGTTGGACTTGTGGTCGGCGGCGCTCTGATTTTCTACTTCGCGAGCTCACCCAAAGTGAGCTTCAAGTACGAGCAACTCAGCGCCCATGAAGTCTCGTTCTCACCTGATATTGGTGTGGGAATGGATGCCAAAGGCGCGACCATCACCTTCGATCTCGATGCTGATGGCGAAGCCGATATCACCAAGGTCTACGACCCTCGCACCCCAATGACGGTCAAGTGGACCTTCGGCGGAGCGGGTGAATACAAAGTCAATATGACAATGACCGACGCCGTTTTTGACAAGAAGTACAGCGTTACGAGGACCATCCACGTGAAGGACCTAGCCGTGAAAGGAGGTGCCAAGTGACCGGCGCTTCCGCACTTTTGCCAGCACTCCTGGCACTGCCCCTCATTGGAGCCATCCTTGTGATGCTCCTGCCCAAAGATGAACCCGGCCTAGCCCGCGGTGTTTCTCTGGGTGTCTCTATCGCAACCCTCGCGCTCTCGTTGGCCATTCTCGGGCCTTACGATACAAAAATCGCAAGCATGCAGATGGTCTTCGACAAGGAATGGATTCCTGGTCTTGGCGCACGCTTCAAACTCGGCATCGACGGCATCTCCATCTTCATGGTCTTGCTCACGACCTTCTTGATGCCAATCATCTTCCTCTCCTCCTACAAGGCTGTGACGGCAAAGGTTCGCGAGTTCTGCGCACTCTTGCTCATTCTTGAAGTCGGAATGCTCGGCGCCTTCTTGGCCCTCGACCTATTCCTCTTCTACGTCTTTTGGGAAATCATGCTCATCCCGATGTACCTGCTCATCGGAATTTGGGGTGGCCAAAAGCGCATCTACGCATCGATCAAGTTTGTCATCTACACGATGGCCGGCTCGCTCTTGATGCTTGTCGCGATCTTCTATCTCTACGCCCAATACGGTTCGGTCACTGGCGACTACACCTTGGAACTCTCGCGCCTCAACCGCTTGGTCTTGCCTCGCGATGTTCAGATGTATTGCTTTGCAGCCTTTGCGCTGGCTTTTGCCATCAAGGTGCCGCTCTTTCCACTGCATACCTGGCTTCCCGATGCACACGTGCAAGCGCCAACCGCAGGTTCGGTGGTGCTAGCCGGTGTTCTTCTGAAGTTCGGAATCTACGGATTCCTTCGCTTCGCAATGCCGCTCTTTCCGTATGGCGCAGCAGAGCTCGCTCCCTACCTTGCCTACTTGGCTGCCGCCGGCATCGTCTACGGCGCCTTCGTGGCCTTTGCCCAAAGCGACGTCAAAAAGCTCGTCGCCTACAGCTCGGTCTCGCACCTTGGCTTTTGCATGATCGGCATCTTCGCGATGAACACCCAGGGCATCGAAGGCTCGATCTACGCGATGATTTCTCACGGTCTCACAACGAGTGGCCTCTTCCTCGCAATTGGTGTCGTTTACGAGCGGCGCCACACTCGCGAGATGAGTGAGTACGGCGGTCTTTGGAAGCAGATGCCTGTCTTCTCCGGCCTCTTCCTCATCTGCATGCTTGGCTCGATCGGTCTCCCAGGTCTCTCCGGCTTCGTTGGCGAGTTCTTGACCATCTTCGGAATGTTCATCTCTGGTGGCACAGGCGGCGAGGTGTCGTTCTGGGCTGAGTTCATGCCGCACCCAATGCTGCTCGGTGCTGTTGCAACCTCTGGAGTCATCTTTGGTGCCATCTACCTTCTCTACATGTTCCAGAAGATGATGTTCGGTCCTCTCAACAACCCCAAAAACAAAGACCTCAAGGATGTGAGCTGGCGCGAAATCGCTGTCTTCACGCCTCTTGTCATCGGTATTTTCGTCATGGGTCTGTTCCCAACCCCATTCTTGAAGACCATGGATCCAACGGTGGATCAGTTTGTGACGCGCTTCGAAGCCAAGCTAGCCGAGCCAGATGGCCCGGCGCACTTAATGGGTCAAGCTGCGCCAACGCCTGCACCAGCATCGGCGCCTGCCGCTCCTGATCCGCACGCTGGACACAATCACGGAGCTGGGGAGTCTGCGCACTAGCGCAGGGATTTGTCATGATTACTATTGTCCCAACCGACTTCCTCTATCTAGGTCCGCTCGCGGTCCTAACCTTTGTAGGACTTCTTCTGATCCTCGCCGAGTCCTTTGCCGCCGGCAAAGCGCGAAGCTTCCTCATGCAACTCACAGTTGCTGGTTGCCTGATGGCGATCATCGCTGCGGTCTACACCTGGCGGGCGATTGAGCCCGGTACCCAGATCTCGGCTTTCTCTGGAATGCTCGTTGCCGACCGCATGAGCATGTTCCTGTGCGCGCTTTTTGCTGGCACAACAGGGCTTATCGCCATGCTCGGCGCCGCGCATCAGCGCGAGTACGACTGGCAAGTAGGTGAGTTCTACGGGCTCATGCTTCTCGCCGCAGCTGGCATGTGCATGATCGCCATGGCTGGTGACCTCATCACAATCTTCATCGGCATCGAAACGATGTCACTCGCCGTATACGTAATGACGGCTGCTCGTCGGCGCTCTCGTAGCGGTTCCGAAGGTGCAATGAAGTACTTCCTCATGGGCGCATTTGCCTCGGGATTCTTGGTCTACGGCATGGCGCTTCTCTACGGAGCGACTGGCACCACCAACCTGCAGGGCATTCGCGTTGCACTGGAAGTGAGCCAATCCTCTGCGCTCACCGTTGCTGCCATCTTCATGCTCATCGTCGCATTCGGATTCAAGATTGCTGCGATTCCCTTCCACATGTGGGCACCGGATGCGTACGAAGGTGCTCCAACGCCCGTTACTGCGTTCATGGCAGCGGCGGTCAAGACGGCAGCGATTGCCGGCATGATTCGCGTGTTTGTCCAAGCTCTTGGCGGGGACACGGTTCCCTTCGGCCAGGTAGGTTGGTCGAGCATCTTTGCGGTCATCGCTGCACTCACGATGACTGTCGCGAACATCGCCGCACTTCGCCAAAACAACATCAAGCGCATGCTGGCCTACTCCAGTGTTGCTCACGCCGGCGTATTGCTCGTTGGCCTCGTCGCAGCTGGTATCGCTCCAGAGGGCGAAGGCCTAGCGTCGGTACTCTTCTACCTCTTGGCGTACAGCGTTGCGACGGTCGGCGCCTTTGGCGTAGTTGTGTGGATCGGAAATCGCGATCGCGAGCGTGTGCTGCTTTCCGACTGGTACGGACTTGCAGCTGCCAAGCCCGCCGCCGCGATGGTCATGACTCTCTTCATGCTCTCGTTCGCAGGCATCCCACCAACCGGTGGCTTCTTTGCGAAGTTCTTTCTGTTCAAGTCCGCTCTCATGGCGCAAGACCAAACGCTGCTTTGGCTTGTCATTGTCGGTGTGCTCAACAGCATGATCAGCATCTTCTACTACCTCAAAGTAGTCATGGCGATGTACTTCCGTGATGCAACGGGCGAGTTCAAACCGCTCAGCTCTTCGGCGGTCACCTTCGTACTCATTCTCTGCGGCTTCTTTGTCATGCAAATGGGAATGATGCCTACGAGTTGGCTCGGCTACCTCGGCGTCTAAGAATAACTCGCATTGGGAAAGACGTGTTACGCACTCTAGCTGAGTCTTGCGGTGTAACCACAACGCACATCGATGGCCTTGGACGCACCGTCCAAGCCAGCGATGCTGCGCTTCTCACGGTCTTGCAGGCCCTGGGGATCAAGATCGAAGCCGCCGACCAAGCGGCGGCCATTCTGGACGCGCGCAAGGGGCAGGGCGCAGCGCTCATCGAGCCCTGTGTGGCTGGCGAAGAGGGCGTGCCGCTTGTTCTCCCGATTCGCCAGAGTGATGATTCTGAGTACTCGCTGCTTCTGCGTTTGGAAGACGGTGAAACTCGCGAAGTGCGTGGCCGCCTCGGCGACCTCAGCCAGCATGAGGGAGCCTTTTCTCTGGACCTCGGAATTCTTCCGGTGGGCTATCACGTAGCCGAACTCACCTGCGGCGATGCTCAGGCAATCGCACACCTGCTGATCGCGCCGGAGCAGCGCTTCGGTGCAGAACACGAGGCTCGCAAGCTCGGGCTCTTTGCGCCGCTCTATGCTCTGCGCAGCGCCAGAGATTACGGGGTCGGTGACTTTACCGATTTGAAACGGCTCATGACTTGGGCGGGCCAACAGGGCATCGACTTTGTTGGAACGTTGCCCCTATCGGCTGGCAACTACGAGCAAGAATTTCAGACAAGTCCCTACTCACCCGTGAGTCGCTTGTTTTGGAACGAGCTCTATTTGGACGTCGATGCTCTCGCGACGGAGTTTCCTTCGGAGCACTTGCAGCAGCTGCGCGGTCACAGCCGTTTTGAGGCGGAGAGGGCACGGCTTTCAGAGCTTGACCTCATCGACTACAAGAAGACTTCTGAGCTCAAAACACGACTGCTCTACCGCATGGCCGACTCCGCATGGGAGACAGCGCCAGACGTCTTCGAGGCCCTGCTCGCCGAACAACCTGAGCTGCATCGCTACGCGCAATTTCGAGCGGTGATGGAAGCTCATGGGACCACGTACCATCACTGGCCTGAGCCACAGCGCTTGGGTAACCTCGATGGTGCGCGCTTTGAACAAGACGATTACCGCTACCACGTCTTTGTGCAGTGGGCCGCGCAGCAGCAGCTTGGGGCTCTGGGCGAATCCGGGTGCGGCCTCTACCTCGATCTCTCGGTTGGAGCCGGTGGTTCCTCCTATGATGTCTGGCGCCACCAGGAGAGCTTTGTCTCCGGTGTGGACGTGGGAGCTCCGCCCGATGCGCTGTTTGAAGGGGGGCAGAATTGGGCCCTTCCGCCGCTTCACCCCGAGCGTTCCCGTCAGGGTGGGCACAGGTACTTTGCCGAGTGCGTTCGAGCCAACATGCGCCACGCCAGCATCTTGCGCATAGACCACGTCATGGGGCTTCACAGGCTCTACTGGGTGCCTTCCGAGTTGGGGGCGACTGAGGGCTTGTACGTTCGCTACCCGGCCGATGAGCTCTACGCCATCCTTCGCATCGAAGCTGTGCGCAACCAATGCGCACTGGTTGGGGAAGACCTCGGCACGGTGCCCGAGCAAGTGCGTCCCGCGATGGAGAACGCCGGTATGCACGGTCTCTACGTTGGCCAGTTTAGTGTCGAGGGCGGCGAAGATGGTTGGCCAACACTTCTGCCGGCTCCGTCGAACGTGTTCGCAAGTCTCAACACCCATGACACCCCAACGTTTGCGGGTTGGTTTGCCGATACGGATCTCCAATGCAATCCAATGCATCTGATGAAGACTTGGACCGAATCTCTAGCCCGGGGCTCGGCGGCAGCAGTCATCATCACCTTGGAAGACGTGTGGCTCGAAAAGGACCCACAGAACCAGCCAGGCACGGGGCAAGAGCAGCCAAACTGGCGTCGCCGGTTCCAGCAAACCCTCACCGAGATCACTGAGGGCGAAGAGCCGGGCGCTTGGCTTCGGCATCTGCGCACCCTGCGATCGACGTAGTCTGGTTCGTTCCAGAGTTACGGGCTGGACAGCGGCCCCACGCTGGGATACAGATTGCCCATGGCGTACATCGTTGCAGACCCTTGCGTTAAGTGTAAATACACCGACTGTGTTGCAGTTTGTCCTGTGGAGTGCTTTTTCGAAGGCAAGAACACTCTCGTGATTCAGCCCGAAGAGTGCATCGATTGCGGTGCCTGCGAGCCTGAGTGCCCGACAACGGCAATCTTCGAGGAGTCGGCCCTTCCCGAAAAGTGGAGCGCCTACGTACAAATCAACAACGTTTTCTCTGGTGCGACAGCTCCAGCCGATGCGGACACCACTGGTTGGCCAGACGCCCTCAAAGAAGCCATCGCTGGTGACTTTGAGCCATGGCCTCTCATCACCGAGTCCAAAGAAGCTCTCGCCGATGCAGATGACTTCGCAGAAGCCGAAGACAAGATCGGCGACTTGGATCCTGCGCCCGTCGAGTAGTTCTCTGAGAGCGCGCAGAAGCGACGCTCTCACCACCTGCTAGCTAGAGCACTTACTAGCTAGAACACGTACTAGCTGAAACTCCAAAACGAAACGCGGCAAGCAGAAGTTGCTTGCCGCGTTTTTGCGTCTATGAGATGTCGAGGTTGTGAGCTCGGTGTTTTTCGTAGCACACCGACCAAGCCAGCAGCCTGCAATGACTGGCCGTCTGAGGCCAGTCGTTTGCGAGCACAAGCCTGGGCACCGAGCCCTAGACTGCGTGCTCCATCACAAGCTGTGCCCGCAGCTTCAGGAGCGCCTTCTCCTGAATTTGACGGATACGTTCGCGGGACTTGCCGATGTGGTTTGCAATGTCTTGGAGTGTCGTTGCGTTTTTGCCCTCGAGTCCAAAGCGTCGATTGAGAATTTCTTTCTCGATCGGAGCCAGGGTACCCAGCGCCAACGAGGCTCGCTTTGAGAGAGCAATCGTTGACATGCGCTCGAAGACAGAGTCTTCCTCATCCGTTGAGAACACTTCCATGCGCTCACGCTCGCCATCATCGCCGACAGGAGCGTCGAGGGAAATCGACGCTGCTCGCGCCGCCTGCAACGTACTCTCGATTTTCGCGACACTCATTTCGGCTGCTTTGGAAAGCTCCTCGCGAGACGGTTCGCGACCTAGGTCCCGAGCCATTTCTTGGGTAAGGCGCTTGAGCTTCTGGCTTGTCTCGGTGACGTGCACAGGGACTCGAACCGTGCGGCTCTTGTCAGAGACTCCGCGTCCAACTGCATGACGAATCCACCACGTTGCGTAGGTTGAGAATCGAAAGCCTCGACGATCGTCGAATCTCGATACAGCGCGCAGAAGGCCAAGGTTGCCCTCCTGGATGAGATCAGAGAGTGACATACCGCTGAACTGGTAGCGCTTTGCAACGCTCACGACCAGACCGAGGTTGCTCTCGACGAATCGATTGCGTGTTCGGTTTGCCTTTTGCTGCAGTGAGCGCAGAGCAAGGCTGTAGCTGCGGTATGCATCTGCACTTCCCTCGTAGGGGAACTCATTGTTCTCAACCGATTGAGCCAGACCCAAGAGGATGTCCTGGTCAGGATCGCGCTCTCGAAGAAGCACGGCGACTTTGCGCGCTGCTCTCTCCAGGGCATCCTGCGTTTTCACGCTGGCCTTCTTAAGGTCTTTGGTGGCTGCGGCGCGCAGGCCGCGAACATTGACTTCCTTCTTCTCACCGAGCTCAAGATTGATGCGAGCGGTAAGAGGGGCAACGAGAGGGGCAAAGGACAGCAGTGCCTGCCAGATGCTCTCTTCTTCCGCGCGAAGTTGGCTCGCAATTGCGGCCTCCTGCTCGGCGTCGAGAAGTCCTCCGCTGGACATTTCGTGAAAGTAGCGAGCTAGTGCGTCTTGGCGATCGGTGGTGGCATGCGTCGATTCTTTGCTGGACTTGGAGTTAGAAGAAGTGGCGGTAGTTGTCATAGACGTGGGCTTTCTCTCTTGACGCGTTTTGTGCTGTAGGCGCGACGAGATAGCGACCCCCTACGCCGGGCTGGGCGTTGGAACGCCTAGGGCAGGGATTGGTCGAGTATCGAAGCGTTTAGCCTGGGTCGCGTCAAAGAGATAGACCCAAGCGGACTACTAACGTGCGCATGATCTGCCCGATGGCAAGGCCTAATCCGAAAAAAATGCAGATCTACAAGACTTAAGCAAGAAATCGCCGTTTTCTTGCCCAAAGACCCTGCAAGCCCTTCAATAGATACTTAGAAAGGGAGTGCCATATGAAGACACGTAGTGCCACATCAAATGCAAGACGGACCCTTCTCCGAAGAGGGCGGGACCTGCTGCGTTCCGTCGGTAAAGGCAACAAAGCCAAGTCGTTAGACGTCATGGAATTGTTGAGCGCGGAGCAGAGAGACGAACTTGCCAGCATCCATCTAGCGCTTGAGCGAATCGAACGCGGAATTTTTGGTGCGTGCGAAGACTGTTCCGAGCGAATTAGCGAGGAGCGGCTTTTAGAGGTGCCCTGGAAGCTCAAATGCGCCCATTGCGAGTTGGCCTTGGCAACAGAGATGCCCAGCGCCCAACCCTCCATGTCACTCCCGCTCTAACCGCACTTCCACGCAGAAGCTCCCTCCCAGCCGACAGGATCGGCTGGCAGCACCTTCAGCGACGCTCGACACGCGCAACGGGCAGTGGCCAAAGCAGGGCCTTGTCGCCCGTGCTCGGCGGGCATCGATGCAACTGCCTGCGACGACAGCGAGTCCAACGCGGCAATTGTCTGTCGACGCCTATCGATGTCGACGGAACTCGACGGGAGCTCGATGCTCCCGCCGTACTCGTGGCGTTACGACGCTTCGCTAGGACAACGCGGCAGCCGCTTTGTCTTCGCGCTTGCGAACGTTGTGATCGAGCGACTTCTTACGCAAGCGAATGCTCTTTGGAGTCACTTCGACAAGCTCGTCATCGTTGATGAACTCCAGAGCAATCTCCAAGCTCATGTCACGTGGTGGCGCGAGCGTGAGCTTCTCATCGTGGGAGTGCGTTCGAATGTTGTTGAGCGCTTTCGCCTTGTTTGGATTCACGATGAGGTCGTTGGCCCGAGCGTTCTCGCCAACAATCATTCCACCGTAGACTTTCACAGCATTGCCGATGAAGAGCGTGCCGCGGTCTTGCAAGGTGAAGAGTGAGTACGCGCTGGTCTGTCCCTGCTCCAAGGCAATGAGTACACCGTTGGCGCGACCCTTGAGGCTGCCGCCGTACGGAGCGTACTCAGCGAACTGCGAGCTGATCGTTCCCGTTCCGCGAGTAGCGGTGAGGAACTGCGAGCGGTACCCAATGAGTCCACGTGCTGGCATCCGGTAGACGAGCCTTGTGCGACCTTCGCCTGCAGGCTCCATCACCGTCATGCTACCCAAGCGGCGGCCCATCTCCTCGATGACCACTCCTGAGTACTCTTCTTCGAGTTCGATCGTGACGTCTTCCCAAGGCTCAAGAAGCTTTCCGTCTTCGTCCTCTTTGGTAATAACCTTCGGAGGCGAGACGCAAAGCTCAAAGCCCTCACGACGCATGGTCTCGATGAGGATGGAGAGGTGAAGCTCGCCACGACCGCTTACGCGGAAGACTCCGGCTTCGCCTGTCTCTTCTACGCGCAGCGCAATGTTCGACTTGATCTCGCGCATGAGGCGCTCGCGAATGTTGCGCGAAGTGACGAATTTGCCCTCTGTTCCCGCGAACGGGCTGTCGTTGGGACGGAACTCCATGACCATGGTCGGAGCATCGACGCTTAGCGTTGGCAGAATAATCGGGTTGGCAATGGAGGTGATGGTTTCGCCGACGTTGAGCTCGCTCATGCCGGTGATCGCGATGATGTCACCCGCGCGACCTTGCTCAAGTTCGAAGCGCTTGAGGCCTTGGAAGCCGAGGACCTTTTGGACTCGGAATTCTTTCTTGCCGCCGTCGCGTTGCGCTTGAAGCACTCGATCGCCAACCTTGACGGCGCCACTCGTAACGCGACCAATGGCCATGTAGCCTAAGAAATCATCGTAGGCGAGGGTTGCACACTGCATACAAAGTGGTGCGTCTGCATCGCCAGGTGCCGGTGGAACCTTCTCGACAATAAGATCGAGCAGAGGGGAGAAACCTGTGTGCTCATCAGTGAGTTGCTCGATGGCATAGCCCTCTTTCGCGGATGCGTACATCACGGGGAAGTCGAGCTGTTCGTCGGTTGCGCCGAGGCTTGAGAAGAGGTCGAAGACTTTGTCGACGGCTTCGTCTGGCTGAACGCGAGGCCTGTCGATCTTGTTGACGACAAGAATCGCGGGAAGACCGAGTTCGAAGGCCTTCATTGTGACAAAGCGCGTTTGCGGCATGGGACCTTCGTTTGCATCTACGATGAGACAAACGGCGTCAACCATTCCAAGGACGCGTTCCACTTCGCCGCCAAAGTCGGCGTGGCCCGGCGTGTCCACAAGGTTGATGCGGATGTCTTTCCACGTCACCGAGGTGCACTTAGAGAGAATGGTAATGCCTCGCTCACGCTCGAGGTCATTTGAATCCATTGCTCGTTCCGTGAGAACTTCGCCATCACGAAAGCTTCCGGCTTCTTTTAGGAGCCCATCAACCAGGGTCGTTTTTCCGTGATCAACGTGGGCGATGATAGCTACGTTACGTACGTCTTCTCTTTGTGCCATTTGGACTACTACTTTTTCGGTAAAGGGGAGTTCTGACGGCCTTTTGGGTGCCGGCCGCGGCTCTATACCACCCAGCGCACCATTTACCGACTGCAATTGCGCCCGACCTGTCAGCCTGTGCAAGCTTTGACAGAAGGTGGTTAAGGTTGCCCACAATGCTGCCCTTAACTAGCTGAAAATACATGCTGGCACGAAGGGTGCTCTAGGACATTGGCATGAGTCCGAGAAGGAAACGCATGCTTCGAGTTGGCTGTGGAGGAGTATTTGCCTCCGCCGTCGACGTCGCAACGCTGCTCTTGCTGGTGGAAGCCCTCAGGCTGCCAGTGGCTCTCGCCGCGTTTCTGGCGGCCACAGCCGGAGCTGTTGCGGGATTTCTCGTCAACAAGTTCTGGGCATTTCGCGACCACCGGCCTCTGCACCTGGCACAGGTATCGGGATTCGCGGTGGTGGCACTTGGGTCAGCACTGGGGACCGCTGCCTTCGTGCAGCTCTTGAGTGTTGGACTTGGGGTTCCCTATCTCTTGGCAAAGGCACTCGGAGCCGTGGCGCTCTTTGTGTGCTGGAGCTATCCCGTCCAGTCGCGACTTGTTTTCAGAACTGCTCACCCCTAACGCTCGAAAGGACATTCAGATGGAACTCAGCATCATCATTCCCGCGTACAACGAAGAACAGCGCATCACGCCAACCATTCGGGCCATTGATACGTTTCTGAAAGGGCAGGGCATTCGCTACGAAATACTCGTAGTAGACGATGGCTCTCGCGATGGCACCGTTCTCCTCGTTGAGGAACTTGCTCAAGAGATGTCCTCATTGCGCTGTCTTCCCTGCATCGAGAACCGTGGCAAAGGACATGCGGTTCGCATTGGCATGCTCTCCGCGCGAGGAGAAGTGCGCCTGATGTGTGACGCCGATGGTTCGATGCCGGCTGAGGAAATGCCGAAGCTCATCGCACCGATTTTTTCCGGGAAGGCGGACATTGCAATTGGCTCAAGGTATGCGCTGGGAGCGAAAACGACGTCCGCTCAACCGGGATGGCGCATTGCCTGGAGCCGATTGGCCAATCGCATTGTGCAGCGATCGCTCGTAGCGGGGATTGACGACACGCAGTGCGGGTTTAAGGCGTTCTCCGCGAAGGCTGCCGAGGCGACGTTCTCTCAGGCGACAATCGACGGCTGGGCCTTTGACCTGGAAATTCTGGCCCTGGCATCCAAGCTCGGTTTCACCATCGCGGAGTACGGAGTTGTTTGGAGCGACGATGAGAGGTCGCGAGTGAGCCCGGTGCGAGATTTTTTGAGTGTTGCGCGGGAGTTCGCAACAATTCGTTGGAACTTCAAGCGCGGGCGCTACACGCTGGCCGTGGCTCAGCCATAATCTCGGGCCACGCATCGGGTTCGCCGAAATGCGAAACAGCCGCGAAAAGCGGCTGTTTGTCGGAGTAACCAGTAAGCCGAGTTCTGTCCCGGCTCTGGTTACCCTCGGCCGGTGGTGATCATTCCTCTAGGCCAAGCATTGCTGCTTGGCTCGTGCAACCAACCCGGAGCTTGTAGCGCGGGTCACGCGACTCCTATCTGGTCTTGCTTCAAGTGGGGTTTACCATGCCCTGTCTGTCACCAAACAGGCGGTGCGCTCTTACCGCACCCTTTCACCCTTACCCAGCGAACTGGGCGGTTTACTTTCTGTGGCACTTTCCTTCGGGTCGCCCCGACTGGCCGTTAACCAGCACTATGCCCTATGAAGCTCGGACTTTCCTCGTGAGCCTAAGAACAAGTCTTAGACTCACGCGATCACCTTAGTTACTCCAACAAACAACCAAATTGGTTAGCTTGCTTGCGACTCTTCGCCCTCTTCTGATGGTTCCTCGGGAACAAAGAGAAGACGGTTGCACTGACGACAAGACTGAATGCTCTCGCCTCGGGCCACTTGAATGCCAAGCTGTGGGGCCAGGGACATGTGACAACCTTGGCAAACCCCGTCACGCACTTCGGCGACGGCTGTTCCACGCCGATGCATGACCGTGTTGTAGCGCTTGAGGAGGCTCTTATCGATAGCCGCTTCGACTTCGGCGCGCCCTGCGGCTGCCGCAGCTGCTTGCTCTTCGAGCTCCTTGAGCGTGTCGGCGAATTTGTCCTCTTCGCTATCCACATGAGCGCGAAGTTTGGCGACATCTTCTTCGTGGGTCGCAAGTTTGGCGCGTCCCACCTCGAGAGCTTCGTAGACCTTTAGGATCTCCTGCTCGCGATCGTGGATGCTGCGCTTCTTATTATCAATTTCGCGGCTCGCAGCACCAAAATCACGGGCGTTCTTGGCCTCTTGGAGCTTTGCTTTGGCGTTTTTAAGTGCCTCTTCTTCGCGATTGACAATATCCTCTTGCTCCGCGCGCCACGTTTCCGTGTCGGCGAGTTGCTGTCGCTCAATGACGAGCATGCCAGAGAGTTTTTCGAGATCCTGTTTGGCGGGCGCAAGCTGAGCTGGCACCTGCTCTATCGTATTTCGAATCTCTTTGGTTTGAGTATCGATGGCCTGCAGTTGCTGCAGTAGGCGCAGTTGTTCTTTCACAGCTTCTCCGAGATTCTTTGGGATGGGAACGGCACTATTGGGGTTGTCAAAGACGGTAGTTAGAATTGGGTAATTATGGTGGGCCCACCAGGACTTGAACCTGGGACCAGCCGGTTATGAGCCGGCCGCTCTAACCAACTGAGCTATAGGCCCTGAGCTGGCGCCAAGTTACTCGCTGAACGTGGCATTTGCAACGGTCCGCGAGTCCAACGCCATGCTAACTTCCAAGCAATGCAAGCCTTCGCACGGCTCCTCCTCCTTCTATCCGCCTCGGTTCTAGCCGTGGCATCTAGTTCTTCCAGCTCAAATGGGCCGCCTGCCAACTTTGGCGGCACTCCTGGAACAGCGCCAGCACCACAGGCTCCGGCTTCCCAGCCGATGGATCCATCCGTCGCGCACGGCCTGTGGAAGAGCAACTTTGGGGCCGTCAAGTTGGTTCCGAACCTGTCTGCGGGCAGCGACGTCCTGGAAGGAGTCTGGCTCTACCAGCGAGAGGGACAAGAAGTCATTGGCTACTTCTCGGGGAAAGCCAACGGCAACGTGCTGAAATTCAGTTGGGAGGAGCCATCAACCGGCAGCCCTCTTCGCGGCACTGGGTATCTCGTCTTCGATCCTCAAGGGCAGTCCTTTACGGGCAGTTGGTGGACGACAAATCGTGACCGCGGTGGCGATTGGAACGGCTGGCGGGAACAAGCTGCCGCTGCGGAGACAGCTCCAGTTCCAGGCTACTAGGCCGGTTCGCAGCACGGGCATGGGGCCGAGGCTCCCAAATGATCCGCAGCACCTGGCTGCTGGTTCATATCCTCGTCGGCACCAGCTGGAGTTGCGCAGCGACTAGATCTTGCATCTAGCCGCCGGCCCTCGATTCCGCCGGCCTAGGTTTCGACGAAGGCTTTGAGCCGCTTGGAGCGAGAAGGGTGACGCAGTTTGCGCAGCGCCTTGGCTTCAATTTGGCGAATGCGCTCGCGGGTGACCTCAAAATCCTGCCCGACTTCTTCGAGGGTGTGATCGCTCTTTTCACCAATTCCGAAGCGCATTCGCAGCACTTTTTCCTCGCGAGGCGTGAGGGTCGAGAGCACTTTCCGTGTCTGGTCGGCCAGGTTGACGGAGATGACCGCCTCGGATGGGGAGACAACGCTCTTGTCCTCGATGAAGTCACCGAGGTGCGAATCCTCTTCTTCGCCGATTGGGGTCTCCAACGAAATCGGTTCTTTGGCAATCTTGAGCACCTTGCGGACTTTGTCCAACGGCAGCTCCATGCGCTCGGCGATTTCTTCCGGGATTGGCTCTCGGCCAAGCTCCTGAACCAAGTAGCGTGAGGTGCGAACCAACTTATTGATGGTTTCGATCATGTGCACCGGAATTCGAATCGTGCGCGCCTGATCGGCAATTGCTCGAGTGATGGCCTGTCGAATCCACCACGTAGCATACGTTGAGAATTTGTAACCACGTCGATATTCGAATTTGTCGACGGCCTTCATGAGGCCAATGTTGCCTTCTTGAATCAGATCCAAGAACTGCAAACCGCGATTGGTGTATTTCTTAGCGATCGAGACGACGAGCCTGAGGTTTGCTTCTACGAGTTCGCTCTTGGCTCGCTCTGCCATAAGCTCACCGCGTGAGATTTCTTCGTAGGTGGTGCGCAGCTCGTTGGTGTTGGAGTTGGTGGCCTCTTCGACGGCCTTGATCTCCAGTTCGGCGTTTTCGACGATGCCAACGATATCCTCGTACTCGTCCCGGCTCATGCGCCTTCGCTTGAGGAAGCGCTCGGTGGCCGCCTCATCACCTCGAAGGTCGCGGATAGTCTTGTTGATGTCTTTCGCGACCATGCCCGCTCGGCTCTCGCAATCGCGAATGCCTTTCTCTGCGGCAAAAATCTTGTGCACCTCACCTTTGAGATTCGCGACCACCAATTCGACCGCGGCCTTGTTCAGACGAAGATCGCAGAGTTCACTGAAGATGGTTGCAGATAGGGTTTCGGATTCTTCGTTTAGCTTCTTGCGCTTGCTCTCGGAGAGGCCCTTCTTGTTCGCCGCCTCAATGGCCTTCATAGACTCTTTTTGGAGCTTCTGAATGCGATCGATAACGCCGACGACTCGTTCGACGTGCCATTTCTCGTCAAACTCGACATCCTCTTCCTCGGTGTCTTTGACCATCTGCTTGACGCGTACTTCACCGCGCTCAAGCCGCTCGCCGATTGCGATCAGCTCGTCGACGGCAACGGTCGACCGGAGAGCGGAAGCCAGCACTTGGCGCTCTCCTTCTTCGATGCGCTTGGCAATCTCGACTTCGCCTTCGCGAGTAAGAAGAGATACCGAACCCATCTTGCGCAGGTACATGCGCACAGGGTCACTACTGCGAGTATTCGCCTCTTCAGACTCTTCCTCGTCCGAGTCTTTGCTCTTGCTCTTGCTCTTGCCCTTGCCCTCGGCAGCTTCAGCCTTGCTGGCCTTGGCGTTATCGGCAGAGTCGACAATCTCAATGCCCTCTTCGGAAATCGACCCAAGCCAGATGTCGATTTCTTCAGGCGTGGTGACATTGTCCGGCATGTGCCGGTTGACCTCGTCGTAGGTCAAAAAGCCTTTGGACTTTCCAAGCTCAATGAGCTGCTCTTGACGCTCATCAAGGGGCTCTTTGTTCTTGCCCTTCTTGCTGCGAGGCTTCTTCTTCTTGGCCGTCGTTACCTCGGCCTCCGCTTCGGCAGCGATGGCCAGGTCCTCGTCTTCGGCGCCTGGCTCGTCAAGATCCTCGTCCAAGTCCGTCTCTTCTGTATCTTCAACCTTGGTAGATTTCTTAGACGTACTACTCGCCTTCGATGAGCTAGTAGACTTACTCGACGTTTTTGACTTGCTCTTGCTTGTTGCCATAATTCTTCAGTCGACCTGTTTTCTAAGGAGCATAATTTCGCGGATTAGTTGGCGCTCGAGTTCGGTGTCCCCGCGCCGATTCGCTTCTTCGATTTGCTTTTGCAGCTTGGCCACCTCACGCATGCGCTGGGCGAACTTGAGGCTATTGGCCGTTTCTTCGAGGCAATGCGAGGGACTTGCCACACCAACATACGCACCCGATAGCAAAGCCTTGGCAATGCCTGGGTCGTCGGTGACCGATAGCATGGGCTTTCCTTCTTTCGCGGCTGTGTACATGTCTCGAAGCCTTGAGTCGGTTAAATAAGAAAGGACGTCGTGGGTTTCTGCTTCTGCAAGCAGCTCTGGAAACTCTGCGAGGATACAAATGATATCAAGCTGTGGCTTTGGAGGAGGCCTCTTCGGTGCCATCTCCTGATTGTTATTGCCAATCTGGTCTCGTGGGTCGCCCTGTGGCTGCTGTGGGTTTTGGTGCGAGCGGCGGGGTTCTCGTAGGTTTTGCAGCGCCCGGCGCAGGCCTTGGCGCAAGGTCGAGTTGTCCACTCCAAGAGCGGTGGCAAGGGTTCCAACGGCAAAGTCACGTTGTGTTGGATCGGAAATACTTCTGAGGACTTGAGCCGCTTCGTGCAGGGTTTTTGCCCGGCCCTCGGCGCTGCGATCGGCTCGCACCCACACCTCGTGAATGAAATACTCGATCGCAGGTTGGGCGCGCGAGAGCACTTGCGAAAGGGCCTCTGGACCTTCGCGCCCGATCAGGCTGTCCGGATCTTCTCCATTGGGAAGACTGGCGATTTTTACCGAAACTTCCTGCGCCAAGAGTATCTGGAGGGCCTTTAAAGTCGCTGCACGTCCAGCACGGTCACCATCGTAGAGCAGGATTGCCTGTCCAACGAGCCGTTTGATGCGCAGGGCTTGATCTTCTGTGAAGGCGGTTCCCAGTGGTGCGATGGCTTGTTGAAAGCCGTGCTCGTGAAGACGAATGACATCGAAGTTGCCCTCCACCAAGATGCAGTGCTCCGCTTTTCGAAAGGCTTCGCGTGCTTGGAAAATGCCAAAGAGCAATTTCGACTTCTTGTAGATGGCGCTCTCGGCGGAGTTTACGTATTTGCCACCAGCCTTGTCAGCTGCCTCACCGGTGGCGAGCGACCGCCCCGAAAACCCGACGATGTCGCCGCTGGTGTTGGCGATCGGGCACACCAACCGGTCTCGGAAAAAGTCGTAGTGGCGGTTGCTCTTGTTTCGCTTTAGCAGCCCTAACCGCTCGGCAATTTGAAGGTCGACGCCACGGGCCTGCAAAAAATCCGTTAGCAATTGCCACTGCTCGGGCACGTAGCCGAGTTGAAACGCTTCGCTTTGCTCCGGGCCAATGCCGCGTTCCTCCAAATACTTCCGGCCCTTTTCTCCATTGGGGCCCAGGAGTTGTGCTCGGAAAAACTCTGTGGCGAGTTTGTTCACTTCGAGCATCTGGCTCTTCTCGCTTCGGCGCTGAGCGGTCTGCTCGGTGGATGCTCCGGTTTCCGGAATGAGGATGCCAAGTTGTCCTGCTAGAGACTCAGCGGCCTCCACAAAACTCTTACCCTCGTACTCCATGATGAAGCTAAAGACGTCGCCTTTGTTCTGGCAACCAAAGCAGTAGTAGAAGCCTTTGCCCCCGTTGACGCTAAAGGACGGTGACTTTTCTTGGTGGAAGGGGCACAGACCCTTGTGATTCGTGCCAGCTTTCTTGAGCTCAACGTGCCGACCAATCACCGCGACGATGTCCGCGCGTTCGCGGATCTCCGTAATCGTATCGTCGGGGATAAGGCCCATGGCCTATAGAGTACTAAACTCGCAGCGCCGAGCACGGAAACCCGAGCACAGGACTGCGTGTGTGCAGCGTCGCGCGTGCAGGTCTAGTGGGTGCCAGCGCTAGCCGACAGAGCGTAAACAACCAGCAATGCACTCGCGATAACGCAGGCCGCTAGGGTGTATTGCACAGCTCGCGTGATTTGCTCTTGCGAGGTCGCGCCGTGGGAGACTTCGCCAACGTCGTGTCGGTGCCGCTTGTCACTATCAGATCCGTGGCTGCTCACGGGCCCAAAGCTCGCAAAGCGCGAAGGCTTGGTCAAGGTGCTAGCGGCCCGCGTTGCGAATGAGTCGCGTTAGGCATGCCGAGACGCTTCGGGCGAGCTCCCCCAGAGACCCGGCGTGTTCTGCGGGAATGGGGCCATTGCTCTGCACGTAGAGCATGCAGGTCAATCTCCCATCCACTTCAATGGGCAAGATGGCGATCTCGCGCGGGGGTGGGCCCAGGTAGTGCCAAAGCCGTTGGTCGATACTCGCCGGGGCCTCCGGAAACCCAAAAAACGAGTCGTTGCTCATGACCGGCCGCTGGAGCATGGAGGGAATGTTCAGAGGAATGGCTAGCGCATCGATGGCTTTGTCGGGAGCGTTGCGAACAAAACCTTTCCAACCAATCAAAATGTCTTCGCGGACAACCAGCAACATCGCCGCAGAGAAGACCTCGTTAAAGCCATACTCCAGTTGGTAGCTCACAAGATCCGACATGCGGGAGCGACTGTTGGCTTGGCGAACCGCGCGCATCATTGTTTCTGGGTCGTTCAAATCGATCGGAACTTCGATTTCGCCACTGAGTGGAATGGCAATTCGTTTTACTGCGATGCGAGCGAGGGCACTCGGGTCAGTGATCTCTTCGGTTTCGGAAAGCGTGTGAACGTAGCCTCGACGCTCGGACCCTGATTCTCCTTCGATGAAATCGCCGTCTTCGGTTTTGGGGCGATGATCAATACGCTTGAAGCGGTTGATGCGCTCGATGCCATAGACCTGCTCCAGCCAGTAGAGCAGCCTTAGTTCGGGTGCGATGGCTTGCACGATCTCGGCATCGAAGATCGCCTGAAGCTCAGCGAGGACATCGGGGATAAACGGATCCGATGTGGCGATTGCGACTTGGCTTCCGCCCGGCCCAGTTCGCCCGAGAGGAACGGCATGCCAGGTGGCTGCGAGTTCGGGACTGAGCTGGGCGGCAAGCTCGCGATCGAGTTGATCGTAGTGGGCTTCGAGTGCCGGCGGAATTTGATGCTGGCGGCCAAGCCCATGGGCGAGGCTCTCCATTGTCAGGCACTCCAACTCGACAAGGTTGGAGCCCAGACGGCCCCCGTGGATGATCTGTCGGCTCAGTGCTTCTTGCACCTGCTCTGGGGTCACATCCCCAGTTCCGACCAAGAGCTCTCCAAGCCGCATCCCGACGATAATATTATCAGAAAAATGAGAACTCCTCCGAGTGTGCTCGTCGGAGTTCTCGCAATCTGTGATGCCGAACGGCGTTCTTAGGCGATCGTGATGTCGTCGCAGAGGTAAACGTCTTGAATGGCATTGAGCAGAGCAACTCCATCGGCCATTGGCTTTTGGAAGGCTTTGCGCCCACTGATGAGGCCCATGCCGCCAGCGCGCTTATTAATGACTGCCGTTGATACGGCGTCTTGCAGGTCATTGTCGCCCGAGGCGCCACCACTGTTGATGAGGCCTGCGCGACCCATGTAGCAGTTTGCGACCTGGTAGCGAGTGAGATCGATCGGATGCGGGCTTGTGAGCTCGCTGTACACCTTATCGTGCGTCTTGCCGAAACCCTTGAGTTCCGGATCGATGTAGCCGCCGTTTCCGGTGGGTAGCTTCTGCTTGATGATGTCGGCTTGAATCGTGACGCCCAAGTGGTTTGCTTGGCCCGTGAGGTCTGCCGAGGTGGCATGGTCGCCGGTGCTTGTCTTGAAGGCTCCGTTGCGGACGTAGCACCACAAAACGGTGAACATGCCGAGTTCGTGAGCGCGCGAAAAGGCCTCGGAGATTTCGAGAAGCTGGCGGCGCGAGTCTTCTGATCCCCAGTACACGGTTGCGCCAACTGCGATGGCACCCATATCGAAGGCCTGTTCAACCGAGGCGTACATCGTCTGATCGTGCTGGTTGGGGTAGGAAAGTAGCTCGTTGTGGTTGAGCTTCACCATAAAGGGAATTCGGTGTGCGTACTTGCGAGCAACCATACCGAGAACGCCAAGAGTGGAAGCAACGGCGCTACAGCCACCCTCAATCGCAAGCTGCACAATGTTCTCCGGGTCGAACATGGCGATGTTTGGCGCGAACGAGGCCGCCGCAGAGTGCTCAATGCCTTGATCGACGGGAAGAATCGAGATGTATCCAGTGCCGGCGAGACGGCCTGTGTTGTACATGCGCTGCATATTTCCGAGCACTGGAGTTGGGCGATCCGATTGGCTGAAGATTCGCTCCACAAAGTCGTTCCCTGGAAGGTGCAGTCGCGATGCGGGAATGGTCTCGCATTTGTGCTCCAAGAGAGACGCGCCTTTGTCGCCTAGAATGCTCTGAATCTTGCTGAATTCGGTGCTCATGGTGCGAGTCTCCACCGCTTTGAAGATAGGTGCAAGCGCTCCAAGCATTTCGGCTTGCGCCAGATCGTTGTACAAGAGGGTGGCGCTCTGGGGCGGTCGTGCTGCAATTTTCAACGACGCACGTTCGCACCGCTCCAACCCCGACATGCCACGTGAATTGAAACAAGCCTTGATGGTGTTTGTGGCCTCTACGGCACTTGTGGCTGTGCTTGGTCTGATTGCGCAAGGCGTTGCCTTTATCAACGCCAACCTCGGTGCCCTGGTCGCGATCGTCTTTTTGTATTTGACCGTCTTTGTCGCAAATCGTCGCGGCGAAGACTTGGTCGACTACGGATTTGTCACCACACCGCGCGTGCGCTCCGTTGTGATTGCCGCAACCTACATCGCGGTTGTCTTTCCAATCTTCATGGCCGGCTTTGTCCTCTTCTACGACATTGCCTGTGCGAAAGGGTCGGCGATTGCTGCTTTGGCACCCCCTGGATTGTGCTTTGGCTACGATGGTTGGTCCGATGCCCACTGGCCGAGCTTGGGCTTGGCAACGCTTGAGCTCGCCTTTGTGCAAATCGTTGTCGTAGCGCTGCCCGAGGAACTCTTCTTCCGCGGGCTCATTCACGAACTGTGCGAACGCGCCCTGCCGCCAAAGCGTCGGGTTCTGGGCGGAGGTTTGGGCTGGGCGCTCATCATCTCCTCGGCGCTCTTTGCGTTCGGGCATCTCGCCGTCACGTTTGATGCTAGGCGGCTCGCGGTTTTCTTTCCCGGGCTCGTTTTTGGATGGATGCGGTCGGCGACTGGCTCTATCCTTGCCGGGACCATCGCCCACGCTGCCAGCAATCTCTTTATTCATATTCTCCAGAAGGTGTTTTTCTGAGAATCGCCCCACGACCAACCCTTGCCCGAGGTACACATGCGCGCTGCATTTTTTGATATGGACCGAACAATTCTGAGTGAGAACTCAGGCAAGAGTTGGTTGCGATTTCAATACAAACGAGGCGAGATTGGCGCAGGCTATATGGCTCGCGCGGTGTACTGGCAAATGCTCTATCGCATGGCTGTCTTGGACATGGCGACGCTGGCCGAGAAGCTGGTTGCGGATGCCAAGGGCGACCTCGAAAGTGACATGTTGGCGAAGTGCGAAGTGTGGCTCGACGAAGATCTTGCCTCGACGATTTCCCCTCCCGCCGTCGAGCAAATTAAAGAGCACAAAGAGGCTGGCGATGTGGTGGTGATGATCACTGGATCGAGCCAGTTTGCGGCCTATCCAATCGCTAAGCTCGTGGGGATCGATCACGTGCTGTGCACACGACTCGAAGTGGTCGATGGCGTATTCACGGGCAAGCTTTCGAACATGTGTTTCGGCGAGCACAAGGTTGGACTGGCGGAGGGCTTCGCTGCGGAACACGGTCTCGACCTCTCGAGCAGCATCTTCTACACCGATAGCTACAACGACTTGCCGCTGCTCAACCGAGTTGGCGAGGGAGTTGCGGTGAATGCGGATGCCAGGCTCTTGCGGCAAGCTCGAAGGCGCGGATGGCGTGTGGAAAACTGGGCTGACTAGTTCGCTCGCCTGTATCGCGCGGACGTTGCGGTTCGAGGATTCGATCGCGTTTCGATCGAGATGCCTTGGGGAATCTTCGAGGCACAGCCGCAACGCAGCCGCAGCCAAAATCGAGCGCACACCTCGCCCACGCACCGGCGAGCACTGTTTGAGCACGGCCATAGAGCCCATGACAAAGCCCAGGCCACACCGTCGCAAACAAGGTCCATTCCAAGCTGGCTTGGCAGGGGACTTCTAAGTGACGTAGGTTTGCCGTATGGACGTTGCCACGAGCCCCGCAGTTCTTCGACTCATCGAACTTGCCCTTGAAGAGGATCTAGGGCGCGGAGACGTTACAACGGAAGTGCTTGGCGTTGACACGGGCGAACTCGCTGCCACGATCGTCGCTCGCGAACCCCTGGTTGCCTTTGGTTTGAGTGTGGCCGCAGTGGTGTTTCAGCGTGTCGATCCAGCTGTGCAAATTGAAATCATTCAGCCCGATGGTGAGCGTCTGGAACCGGGGCAGGGCGCCTTGCGAGCCACCGGCCGCGCATCGTCGATTCTCACAGCCGAACGCACCGCTCTCAATTTCGTGCAGAGGCTCTCGGGAGTCGCAACCATGGCAAGCCACTTCGCTGCCGAAGTAAAGGGCACCCGGGCTCGTGTCGTGGATACACGCAAAACCACTCCTGGGTATCGAATTCTCGAAAAGGCAGCGGTTCGCGCTGGCGGATGTCACAACCACCGAGCCGACTTGGGGTCCGGAATTCTCATCAAGGACAATCACATCGTCGCTTGCGGTTCTGTGACCGAAGCTGTGAAGCGTGCACTCGCCAATGCTCCGCATGGCCTGCGTGTCGAAATCGAAGTGGATACGGATGCACAATTGGACGAGGCCATTGCGGCTGGTGCCCACATCGTCCTGCTCGACAACATGAGTGTCGCGGAAGTGGAAGTCGCGGCGAAGAAGGCACAAGCAGCAGGCCTGCTCGTCGAAGTATCTGGTGGCATCACGCTGGGCACCGTTGGCGACTATGCCCGCGCTGGTGCCGATATCATCTCGTCGGGTGCCATCACCCACTCCGCACCCGCAGTCGACCTCGGCCTCGACATTCGCTAGGTATGATTGGCTGCAGCATCCGACGTCTCGATACCTGCGCCTCCACCAACGATGAGGCAGCGGTCTGGGCCCGCGACGGCGAAGATCCTGCCCCCCATGGGGCCGTGGTGATCGCGGCCTCACAGACTGCAGGGCGCGGTCGCCAGGGCCGAAACTGGCACTCCCCAACTGGCGAGAACCTTTATATTTCTGCGATCTTACGCCCTCCGCTTCCCCCGCAGCGCGTTCCCCCACTAACGATTTGTGCGGGGCTCGCGGTGTGTGAGGTCGTGAATTCCCTGGGGCCAAGCGCGTCTATTAAGTGGCCCAACGACGTGCTGATTGGTGGTGCAAAGGTCGCTGGGGTTCTTACCGAGATGTCGACACGCTCACAAAAACTCGATTCCGTGGTGGTTGGCATTGGACTCAACGTCAATAGCCAAACCTTTCCCGATGAGCTTGCCGCAACGTCCATCCGGCTCGAGACCGAGCGTACGCACGAGCTGCCCAGTGTGTTGGGCTCGCTGCTCTTCGCGTTAAACGAATGGTACGAATTATACCTAGAGTCCGGTGTTACTGGCCTCGAAGAAGCATTTGCAAAACACAGTATGCTTTCGGGGAAATCCGTTCGAGCAAAGGTCGGACGAGAACTCATCGCCGGTACCGTGGTTGCGTTGGGCAATGACGGAAGTTTGATTGTTGAAGACAGACGCGGTGAACGCCACCATGTCATCGCGGGAGAAGTGGAGCTCATGTCATGAAAAAAGGTCTCATTGCTGTTGCTGTTGTTGCGCTGGGTGTCTTGGTGTTTTTCTTGGTTCGGGGCTCCTCGTCGTCTGAAGAGCCCTCAAATGGCCAAGCAGCAAATTCGGGAACTTTGGAGAATGGCGTGCAACGGCCACCTCCGCCAACGCGTATGGCAGGTCGTGATACAGACGTTGCAGCGCCACAGCGCTACTCGGGAAATGGAACCAACGCTCCCGCGACGGAGCGCGAGTACATTCGCGACGACGGAACAACGGTTCGCGATCATCGAGCGAATGCTCCGGAACCAATGCTGGATCGCCGCGTGACGATTCCCAAGGGCATTTCGAAAGTTCAACCCGAGACGTTGCGTGCCGTTCGCCTTGCCCTGCGGCCAGCGATGAAGAGTTGCATCGCCACTCACGCCGGTGAAGCTCCCAAAGACTCCAAGGCCCAGGCGGTTCTCACCGTTTCGATTACGGGCGAGCAACTTCGCGTCGACAAACTCGACTTCCAAACGGAGGGGCTCGAAGCCGAGACCGAGGACGCGCTTCGAGGCTGCGCGACCACTGCGATGGTGGGGCACGAGCAGGCAATTGCTGGCTCCCCCGATGTCGAGAAGCACGTCATGACCTTCCCCTACGACCTCTAAAATAGGGGGATCGGCGAATATTTCCGACGCCAATTCTGCGACTTGGGCTCGCGGCTGCTAGGGCGTGTGAGCTGTAGAAGGGTGTCTGTATAGAGCGGAGCGTTGTAAGACGGTGGCTCGGGCAAAATGTATCGCGTGTGATACATGCCCCACAGGAACCCACATTGACGTTGTGTCGAAACAGTAGTTGTGGCTATAGTCCGCGCCGAATGAGCAGTGAGAGTAGTGTGCCACGAGCGCTAGTCGTTGTAATTACGGCTCTATGTTGCGCTCTTTTGGTGAGCTCCTGTTCCGAGCTTGAAGCTCGGCGCACAATCCAGAAGGCTGACAAGCTTTACGAGGACGGCAAGTACTCGGAGGCCATCAAGCTGTACGAGTCGTCGCTGCAGGATTCGGAACTGGCGACTGGCCACCACAACCTTGCGATTGCCGCGTTTGCGGCATTTCAGCCGGGAATCGATACGCCGGCAAATCTTGAATACGCCAAGAAAGCGTCCGAGCATTTTCAGGCCTACCTGAAGAAGAAGCCCGATGACCAAGAAATCATCGAGCTCCTCACAACGGTTTGGCTCGACTCGGATCAGACTGATACCGCGTTGGCGTATTGGGAAGAACAGCGCAAGGCCGATCCAAAGAGCACCCGCGCTCTTCGAAAGCTCGGATCAATTCAGCGAATGGCGGGCAACTATGAAGAGGCTCTCAAATGGGATTACGCCCGCGTTGAGTTGGCAACCGATCCCAAAGACAAGGTTCGCGCCCTGGTCCAGATTGGACAGCTTCAGTACAGCCGGCTAACCAAGGCATCGATGATCGATGACGAGCGTCTCGCGGTAGCAGACTCGGGAATTGCGGCGCTCCAGCAAGCGGTGGAGCTTCAGCCCGAAAATCCCAATCTGCACAGCCTGATGGCAACGATCTACCAATTTCGCGCTCTTGCCCACCAAGCTGGCTGGGCTCGAGGCATCGACATTGCCTCTCAGCGTTATCACCACCTCAAGCGCAAAGAGCTTGCAGACGCGGCCAAGGCCAAGACTGCAGCGGAAGCTCCTGAGGGCGTACCAACAAAAACCAAAGACAAAGCGACTCCTACGGGTCCAACTCCAGGCGCGGAAAAAGCTACAGAAGGTAGCTCTTCAAAGGCCGAGGAGGAGTAATCGACAATGTTTGACAATTACGTAGGCGCGAAAAATACAAAAACCTCAGCTTGGACCGCTGAGCTTGTGCTGGGTGCCGTTGTTTTGCACGTCTTTGCGGGCGCCGCACTCATGGTCAAAACCTGGTGGTCCATCGAAGAACTCGATAGGCCAAACCGCGCCAGTGTGAGCGCCATCAGCTCCGCACCTCCTCCTCCTCCTCCTCCTGCCGGTGGCTCGAAGAAGATTGAGAAGAAGAAGCCCAAAGTCATCAAGGTCAAAGAAGTAACGCAGGTCGACGAGCGCAAGGTGAAGCCGAAGGTTGAGCCCGATGACTCAGAGACCGAGAGCGAGACCGAAGGTGTCGAAGGCGGCGTCGAAGGTGGCGTGGTCGGCGGAGTCGTCGGTGGTGTTATCGGCGGCGTCGAAGGCGGCGTTCTCGGTGGAACCTTGGGGGGCGATCCTCCTCCTCCTCCTCCGCCTGATGAGCCAAAGATCGTTCAGCAGAATGTCATTGAGCAAAGCCGCATTAGTGGTGAGAAAGACATTCAACCGCCAAGCGCCGCGGCTACAGCCTTTGCCCGCTCGGGCAAGCGCGCGGTCGCTGTCGTCAAAATGTGTCTCAACACAAGTGGCGGCGTAAAAAGCCTCAACATGCTTAAGAGTTCTGGGCAGGCAACCTACGACGCAAAAATCAAAAGCAAGATGCGGCTGTGGAAGTACCGACCCGTTAAGGTCAACGGCAAATCTGTTCCCGTCTGCACCTCAGTCACCTTTGTTTATATCCCTCAGTAGCGCGAACGCCGTCGCGTATTCGCCTACCCAATCATCAAGTCTTTCGTCTACTCGGCGCACAGTTCGCCAAACAACGCTCTACATAGGAAACAGTCATGGAAATTAGCATTATCGAGATTTTCGAGAAGGCCCCTCTCGCCAACCAGATCATTTTGGGATTCATGGTCTTGATGTCGGTCTGGGTCGTCTTTGTCGCTATCGAGCGATTCATCGTCTACTTCAAGGCGTCTCGAGAGTCGTACTCGTACGTGCTCATGCTCCGCGACTACCTGGACAAGCGCCAGGTCAACGAGGCAATCACAGCGGCCAAGCGCCACCAGAAAAGCCCCGTCTGCAAAGTCGTCGAATCGGGACTCCTCGCCTACAAGCAAGGCATGGAAGCTCTCGAAAAAGTCGGACCCGACGATGTTGGCGACTTCGATATCGTCGACTCGGTGAACCGCTCGCTCGAGCGCGTGAAAGAGCGTGAGATTTCAAACCTCCGCAAAGGCCTTGGTGCTCTTGCAACCATCGCTTCGATTGCTCCCTTCGTCGGGCTGCTCGGAACCGTCTTCGGAATTATCGGTGCCTTCTCGCTCCTCAAGGGTGGCGGTGGCTTCGACATCATCGGCCCTGCAATTGCTGAGGCTCTGGTTGCAACGGCCGTTGGTCTCTTCGTGGCTATTCCCGCCGCTATTTTCTTCAACTACTACACCGGTCGCGTTGAAGGCATGGTCGTGGATATGAGCGACGTCTCGTCCGAGTTCATCGACTTCGTACTCCGCGAGGGACGTTCGTAGAACCATGGGTGGTGGTAGGAAACGCGGCTTGCAAAAGAAGCCTGTGGAGCTGGATTCAGTCCGCAACGAGATCAACGTTACGCCTTTGGTCGACGTTGTTCTGGTGCTGCTTATCATCATGATGGTCATTGGCCCGATGCTGGCTCGCGGCAAGGAGGTTCCACTTCCTCAAACGCGTCACCACTTGGAGCCAAACGACAACCACGAGCCAATCGTTGCCGTGGATCAGTACGGCAAGATTTGGGTCGACAAAGAACAAGTGCCCGATGGACCTGAGCAGTTGGCCCAGGTGCAAGAGCGTGTTCAGCAGATGTGGCACGAACTCGCAGCCAGCAACACAAAACTCGGCGGCGACGTCGATCGCTCGGGCGAGGACCGTGTGCTTATCAAGGTCGCTCCCGAGATTCCGTATGGCGATGTCTATCCGTTGATCATGGCGCTTCACGACATGGGCGCGTCAGGCATCGATCTCGGCACTGAGGAGCTTAAGGAGTAGTCATGGGTATTTCTGCCGGCGGTTCCAAGGGCGGTCCCAAGAGCGAGATGAATGTCACGCCCCTTGTGGATGTGGTGCTCGTTCTCCTCGTTATCTTCATGGTGACAATGCCCGTGATGATGCGAAACATTACAATCGAGATCCCCCGAGATCTGGAGGCCGATGAGGTTTCTGTGGTGTCGACCCAGGTCATCGTGAAAGCGATGTTCGACGGGCAAGTTGAAATTTCGGATGGCGTTACCAAAGAGGTCATCCCCCGAACCGAACTCGCGCGTCAGCTGCGGGAGCGGCTCAAGAACGTCTCCTCCGAGAAGACCGTCTTCGTCGACTTTGATGATGCCGTTCCCTGGGAGCAGGTTGTGAGCGTCATGGACACCGTTAAGGGCGTGGGCAAGGTTTCCCAAGAGGGCGGCCAGAGCGTGCGAGAGGTCGTTAAAGCGGCTCTCAAGAAGCGTGACAAGAAGGCTGCGACCCCCGCGAACTAGACCTCGATCCGGGCGCCGCAACTTTGGGTAGCAAACCTGATAGGAGTTGTGGGTGACCGAGATCGCCAATGTGCCAAGCTTGACCGGCGACTGAAATTTCAGTCGCCGTTCTTTTTTGCACCCCCCATTTTGGCAGAGGTCTACACGTATCGGGGTGAGATGGCACGTTGCGGCCCTGTTATCGGTGGTCAGCTCTACCTATCTATCCAGCAAATTGGCTCAGTGATAGAAGGTAGGGAATGAATCGGAACTCATATCGGTTGGAGGGGCTTGATAGTTCCCTTGACAACCCTTCAAGGCCCTTTGTAAAAGGCCGACGCGCTGGACAGCGGCCCATTTCGGTCACGAACAGCGAATTGAATAGATTCAATCGACCACTTTTGTGGAAGGAGCGAATGGCAATGTTGAGGATAGACAAATCGGGAAGCAATTCCCTGTATAGGGGTTTGCTGGCAGGACTTCTGCTTGTGACGGCTGCGGCAACCACAGCTTGTGAGGCTCCAACGAGCCGCGAGGATCTCAATCCCGCCGGACCGCCGATGGTTCGTCAGGTAATGGTCACGGAGCGTGTTCTTGGTGAAACTGGAACGGCAACGATTTCTGCCGGCCAACTCGCCTTTGGTACGCACGGCGACCGGTTCTTTGAGAACGATGATGGTGAGGTCCTTAGTGCCTTTGCTCTTGGCAATCAAGAGATCAGAATTGTTCTGGATGAGCTCATTCGCGGTAACTCTCTCGAAGAGATTGCCTGCGCTGACGGAACCTACAGTCGTGTTCCTGTTGGCACGGACCCAGACGACATCTCGGACTGCGCAGGTCCTGTCGACTCTCTTCTCGATTGCGATACCGTCTGTCTCGATCCGAGTAGCGGCGCTCCAATCGGCATCCGGGATGAAAACGAAGATGGCGCCCCCGATGACGTTCGCATGATCGACTACAACGACGATCCGAACATCACGGAACTCGCCGTTGCCGTTACTTGCGGAGGCGTGAACATTCCTCTCGATCCAATCAACAGCTTCTGGAGTCCTTCGGGCAACCAGACGTTCCCATCGAACGATACGCTCAGCTACAAGGGCCTTGGCCCAGCGATCGTTCTACGCCCTGTTGGCACCATCGGCATGCGAACCAGTTCCGACTGTAGCGTGACGTTCCGCCCAGAGGTTGTTGACCATGATGGCAACCAAATCTGCGCACCGACCAATGGCGACATTGAGAGCGATTGCTCAGGTGGCGATACCACCAAGATCGCGTTCAGCACGGAGACGCTTCAAGTTGTAAGCGCTGTGCCTTCCGACGGAGCAACCAATGTTGGGCTCACCGAGTCGAGCTTCATGTCACTTGCCATGAATGCAAACTTGGACCCTGCGACAGTTACCGCCCTATCGCTAACTGCAGATGGTGCTCCCGTAACGTTTGTCGGGCTTGATGCAGACGATGAGTTTGTTGGAGATGACGGTACGCTCATCACATACAAGCTAGAGGCTGACTTCATTCCTGAGACCACCTACGAGCTCACGGTTGCAACCACCCTCACCGATCGACTTGGTTCGGCACTGCCGGCAACTGAGACAATCTCTTGGATCACTGAGCCGTTCGCTCTCGACGATTCAGAGCCTGGCGACGGTGACATTGCGGAACTCGAAATCATTGAGCTTGAGTTCAATGCTCCAGTCGACCCTGCAACGTTGGGCGCGATTTCTATGACGAAAGACGGCACTCCAAGCACGGATGGAACTCCGGCTGCTGATGGAGTTGCTGTTGCAATCACCCCAACTGTGAGCGCAACGGATCCAAAGCTTGTCGAGATTGACTTGGGTGCGACCTTCGAGCTCGACACCTACTACGAGATCGTCATCACCACCGCGATTCAAGATGTAACTGGCCACGCAATCACGGAAGACCAGCTCATCACGTTCACAACGACAGCGGAATTCCAGTTTGCAAACAGTACTCCTGCAAACAATGACACCGACGTGCCTGTTGCTGGCGGCGATGTTCTTCTCACCTTCAATGCCCCTGTCGACCCAGCAACGGTCGCTGCGATTACGGTTACAGCCGATGCGCTCAACGTACCTGTGACACCAGTTGTGCAAGCTGATGCACGAGAAGTTCTTGTCAGCGTTGGCGCAGCCTTCGATGCCGGAGCCGACTACATACTCACCATCGGCACAGGACTGCAGGAGGTTGATGGCGCTGCCATCGCTGCAGACGTCGTCATCAACTGGTCTACGGTAGCCCCATAGGAGATTTGAAGAATGTTTAGCAAGAAACAAATCATTCGCGCTTGTGCAGCATTCGGCGTTCTCGCCGCTCCTGCAATCGCACCCGTTGCCGTACACGCTCAAGACTCCACAACCGGAGCTATCTCGGGCACGGTAAAAGACAAAGCGACCGGCGAGCTTCTCGCTGGCGTGACTGTTGTGATTACCTCGGTTGAGCGTAAGAACAATTACAATGCTATTTCAGACGGCGGTGGGCGCTTTAAGGTTGCCTCACTTCCACCCGGTGACTACTCGGTTCTCCTGATCTACGGAGATACCAAGAGCAAGATGAGTGTCCGGGTTAGCATCAATAAGAACCAGCAGCTCTTCCCGAAGCTCGACCTAACGCAACTTGGTGGCGAGACCGTTACCATTCGTGGTCGCGCGCTCATCGATACAACGAAAACCGCTCAAGGCATCGTTATCGACAAGGCCTTCACCGAGAATCTTCCGATTCCTGGACGAACCTTCGAGAGCGCCCTTGAGGTCGCAGCTGGTGCAATCGACGACGGCGTGGGTGTTTCCTTCTCCGGTTCGTCTTCTCTTGAGAACCAGTACGTTGTCGATGGTGTGAACACCACAGGTCTTGGCTACGGCACGGTTGGCTCTCCGGTCATCAACGAATTCGTTGAAGAGATCGAAGTTGTCACCGGCGGTTACATGGCAGAGCACGGTCGTTCGACCGGTGGCGTTGTCAACGTTGTGACCCAAAGTGGTACCAACGATTTCCACGGTACGGTCTTCACGCAGTTCTCCAACTCGCTTCTTCAGAAGCGCAACGATCGCAACCCGATTGAGAGCTGGGTCGACGTCGAGCGAAACCTCGCCTACGACCTCAGTCTCGGTGCCACTCTCGGTGGTCCAATCATCAAAGATAAGCTTTGGTTCTTCGTCGGTGTGGCTCCTCGCCTTATCGCAAACGACACCGAGCGAATCACCAAGCGTCAGACTGACTGCCGCGAGCGTATGGCGAACGGTGAGCTCTCAACCTGTGATCCTGCACTGGGCGATGGCATCCCCGATGAAGGTGATGACGGTTTCCTCATCTACGATGAGCTCGATCGCAACACCCTGCGGTACCAGGCAACTGAGTACCAATTCGTTTCCAAGATCAACTACCAGCCAACGCCAGAGCACGCAGGTCAAGTGACCTTCTCTGGTACGCCCAACACCCAGCAGAACATTGGTATTGCTGGTGAAGCGCAAGCTGTGAGTCGTGACGTTCAGGTCCTTACAACGGACATGAGCGCCAAGTGGACATCGAAGCTCAACGACGCCAAGACAACCATCGAAGCGGTTGTTGGTATGCACCGTTCGACGTTCCAGTCTGGCTCGATTGATGACGACGCAAACAAGCTCCCACACGAGCTACTGCAATTCGGTAACTTCGGTGACTGGGCTGCCGGTACAAACACCACAACGGGTCAGCCTCGTGAATCCGCTGCAACCATTCAAGGTTGCCAGGACTCGATGGATCCGGTTCGCGATCCGTACCAATTCATCGACAACTGCCCAGACGATCTTGGTATCGGCTACGGCACGGGCGGCATCGGCTTCCTCGGTGACGAGGAAGAGCAGCGCACCTCCGGGCGTGTCTCGGTTACCCAGCGCGTTCAAGCTGCTGGTAGCCACGAGATCAAAGGCGGCCTCGACTTTGAGAGCAACTTCCTTAACAAGAAGCGCCTCATGTCTGGCGATGTGTACTTCACCAACCGCCAGGGTGGCTTCAACCAAATCGAAGTCTTCCGCTATGTCGCTTTGGCTCCTGAAGGTGACGACTCGGGCCGCTTCAACGACGTCTGTGATCGAAGCCGATCGCAGCAAGATGGTGGGCCACAAGCCTGTGACTACACACCACCAGGCGACGTCAAAGGAAAGACGCTCAACTTCGCTACCTACCTTCAGGACAGCTGGCAGATTCTTCCAAACCTGACTCTCAACGCTGGTATGCGCTACGAAGAGCAGCGTCTCCGCAATGCGGAACACCTTCAGGGAACGACGGCTGTTGGTACGGGCCAGACTCTTGGCAAGAACGCCATGCTTCTTCAGAACATGTGGGCACCTCGCCTGGGCTTGATCTACGACTGGACAAAAGAAGGTCGTTCTAAGGTCTACGGCAGCTGGGGTCGCTACTACGAGTCAATTCCTCTGAACATCAACGATCGCTCCTTCGGTGGCGAGAGCTGGCAGCGTTCGACCTACGACTCCTCAGACGAGGACCAGTGCGGTACTCCTGATCCCAACCTTGCTGGACCAGCCGGTGCTGCTTGTGTGGCGAACGGCCAAGACCCTGCACAGGGTGACCGGCTAACCGGTGCTGGCGTTCTTGTTGCCACGGGCATCGAGGCTCAGTACCTCGACGAAGCAATCCTCGGTGTTGAATACGAAGTCATGGAAGACCTCAAAGTTGGTCTCTCGTTCAAGAATCGTAAACTCGGTAAAGTTCTAGAGGATCTCTCAACGGACAACGCGGATACCTACGTACTCGCCAACCCCGGTAGCTGGTCTCAAGAAGAGGAAGACAAGCTTCTCTCGCAGCTTGAGTCAGAGACAGACACTTCAGAGATTGCTCGTTTGACGAACCAACTCAACCAGTTCCGCGGCATCCGCCAGTTCGACACTCCTCGTCGTGACTACAACGCTATCGAGGCAACGCTCTCAAAGCGCTTCTCTCGCCGGATGATGATTCAGTCGAGCTACACGTACTCGCGTACTGAAGGTAACTACCAGGGGCTCTTCTCGAGCAACAACGGTCAGATTGATCCGAACATCACCTCGCTCTTCGACCTTCCTGAGCTTATGGCAAACCGCGATGGTGCGCTTCCTCAGGATCAGCCACACTCTTTCAAGCTCGATGGCTACTACGGCTTCGATTTCAAAGAGGCTGGCGAGCTGACAACTGGACTTAGCTTCCGTGCTTTCTCGGGAACTCCAATCAACGCAGTCGGTGCTCACTACCTCTACGGTACAAACGAGACCATGCTTCTCCCACGTGGAGCCATGGGTCGCATCGACTTCAACTACAACGCCAGCATGCACTTTGGATTCAAGCGCGACTTGGGCAAGGGAATGGAGCTTGAGGGTTTCCTCGACTTCTTCAACCTAACCGCATTTGACTTCATCACAGGCCAGGGCGTTGCATCTGTTGATAACGTCTACACTCGACTCAACGTGAATCCTGTTGTTGGTGGCTCGTACGAAGACCTCGTCTTCCTCAAAGAGCTTGACCAAGGCAACGGCGCTGAGACTGGTAACGCTGCACGACGTAACCGTAACTTCGGTAACTCGACCGCTCTCTACGCAGCACCGTCTGCACGAATCGGAGCTCGCCTAACGTTCTAGGACGCTTCGCAACACGATAGAGCCCCGGCAACGAGGTTCTTGTCGGACAAACCGGGTCTCAATCGAGGCCCGGTTTTCTTTGTGGTAAACGATACGAGCGGTGCAACTCAATCCAGAACAAGATCGGGCTGTAAAACACGGGAACGGCCCACTGATGGTGCTCGCTGGCGCGGGCAGCGGAAAGACCCGTGTCCTCGTGCAGCGCATCGCGTCCCTGGTGGGCCGCGGTGTTCATCCCTCGCGCATCCTGGCGGTGACCTTCACAAATAAGGCCGCAGGTGAGATGCGAGAGCGTCTGAGCGAGATGCTTGGCTACCACGCGAGCGCAATGTGGATTGGAACGTTCCACTCCACCTGTGCGCGCCTCTTGCGAATGTTTCACAAAGAGGTCGGGCTATCTGCCGACTACAATATTTTCGACGACGACGATCAGATGCGTTTGATCGGAGCGCTTCTCAAAGAGCGCAACCTCAAAGAAGAGGCCACTCCCCGAAGTGTTCTGAGCGCAATTGGTACCGCCAAGAACAAAGGGGAAGACCCTGTCGAGCATCACAAGCTTGGCTACCTCTCGGGAATCATCAGCATCATCTATCCGATGTATCGGGATGCTCTCGCTCGAGAGGACGCGGTCGACTTCAACGACCTCCTGCTCAAAGTCCGAGACCTCTTTGCGCACAAGGAGGTTGGTCCCAAGCTACGTGAGCGGTTTGAGCACGTTCTTGTCGATGAGTTTCAAGACACCAATCCGGTGCAATACAACTTGGTACAGGGCTTTGTTGGCCAAACCCGCAACCTCACTGTGGTGGGTGATGACGATCAGTCGATCTACAGTTGGCGTGGGGCAGAGCCGCGAAACCTGCTCGACTTTAAGCGCGACTACCCCGATTCCGAGGAGGTGAAGCTCGAGCAGAACTACCGCTCCACCAACGTCATTCTCACAGCGGCCAACGGCGTCATTCAAAACAATCGCGACCGGCACAGCAAACAGCTTTGGACCGATCGAGACGGCGGCGATCCGGTGCTCTGGGAAGAAGTGCGGGACGAGCGCGCCGAGGGCGACTTCGTGGCAAGTGCGATTGAAGGGCTTGTCTCGGAGGAAGGACGAGAATGGGGCGACATGGCGATTCTCTATCGCACCCATTCACAGAGTCGTGTTCTCGAGGAAATGCTGCGCTCGCGTGGCATCATGTACAAGATTGTCGGCGGGGTTTCCTTCTTCCAGCGGAGAGAAGTCAAAGACATCCGGGCATACATGCGATTGGTCTCCAATCCCGCTGCGGATATGAGCTTCGACCGAATCATCAATGTGCCTGCCCGAGGTATTGGCAAGACGACGGTTGACCATGTTCGCTACTACGCGCGAAGTAAGAGAATTTCTTATCTCGCAGGTGCGCGCGATGCGGCCAAGGGCGAGGTTTCCGAAGTGCGGCCGGCGGCGCGGAAGAAGCTGCAAACATTTCTAGAGATCATTGACGGGTTGGCCGCCGTGAAAAAAGCCGGGGCCTCGGTCTCGGAATTTCTCATCCAAGTTGTAGAGCGATCGACGTATCGCGAGCGGCTGGAAAAAGAGGGCACACCCGATGCGAGCGAGCGTCTCAACAACCTCGCCGAACTTGTCTCTATGGCATCAGACTTTGATGACGAGACGGATGGCGAAGGCACCCTGGCCGAGTTTGAAGAGCGCATTAGTTTGGCGTCTGCGGCCGATGGTGATGATGGCAAAGGCACTGCCGTTACGATGATGACAGTGCATGCAGCAAAGGGGCTTGAGTACCCGATTGTCTTTGTGGTTGGCATGGAAGATGGGCTCTTTCCCTCCATTCGGGAGAACCACGATTCGTTCGAGCCCGATGATCAGAAGGATCTAGAAGAAGAGCGGCGGCTGGCCTACGTGGCATTCACGCGGGCGATGGACAGGCTCGTGCTCACCAGCGCCCGGGTTCGAAGAAAGTGGGCCGAGGTCAAGATTGCGAAGCCCTCGCGATTCTTGCAGGAGATTCCCGAGGACTGCTTGGCGATTCGGATTGTTCCAGACCCTGCGCCGGATACGAGCTTCCGTCGCAGGCCAAGCGGAGCCGGACGGTCGGGCTCGCGCTACGGAAACGATCGGTACTCGGATGCGTATGCCGACCCCTATGACTCCTCGACGTCGTTTTCAAGCAAATCGCCTTCGCCTTCGTCTTCGTGCCCGTCCTCATCTTCGTCCCCGTCCTCATCTTCGTCCTACGTAGATGCCACCTACGCCGATGCCCCACCCGCGCATGTGGCTCCGCCCCGAGGGGCTTCGTCACGACGAAAGCAACCCGCGCTCGGTCAGCAGTCCCTATTTGGTGATGCGAACGACGAATTTGATCAGCGCTCGGGCTACGAAGAATTCCCCACATACACCGTCGAGGGCGAATTGGCCTACGAGAATGGTGAGGGCGAGTATCAGTTTGACCAAAGTGCTGAGTTTGTGGAGATTGCCGCCGGCGTCACGGTGCGACACCAGAAGTTTGGCCTAGGTAGAGTTCTTACAAGCCAGGGCCGAGGGCGAGACCAAAAACTCGCAATCGACTTTTCTACGGTCGGAGTCAAAACGGTCATGGCGCGCTTCGTCGACGCCGTCTAGGCGGCTCGGCTACGCGGAAACTCGGCTACGCGGTTGCTCGGCTCTCGAACGACGCACCCGCGAACGACGGATCCGCTCACGAAGGTCGATGCTACTCGGGCATCTTGGCGCTAACGACGATGAGCTCTCGGCCCTGGCCATTGCGCCATACCTGCATCGGAATCTGCCGGCCAACACCCGCCGTGGATGCGAGAAAGGGCAGGGTACGGTGATCGACCGACTTGCCGTCAAACTCGAGAATCACATCGCCGGCAATAACGCCGGCACGCGCCGCTGGCGACCCAGGTACAAGATCGGAGACCAGGGCACCGGTTGCGCGTTCCATGCCCTTCGTCTTTGCAATATCGGCTGTCACGGGATGAACAAAGACACCAAGCCAGGCGCGCGTTACGACGCCATCGGTTTTAAGCATCGGAAAGATTTGCCGAGCGCGACTGATCGGGACCACCAGGCGCATGTCGCCACTCTTTGTCGAAACCGCACTGCTCACGCCGATAACAGCGCCCGCTGTGTTGACCAAGGGACCGCCTGAATTGCCTACGTCGATGTTGGCGTCTGTGCGCATGAAGCTCTGGTAGTTCGTGCGAGTTGCGGCAATCTCATCTCGATTGCTCGCGCCAAGCGACGAAATGATTCCCGCGCTCGCGGTGACTTCGCTGCCTTCGGGGTTGCCCAGGGCGAGAACCCACTCACCAACTTCAACCGGGTCGGAGTCGCCCATGCGAACGGGTGTGAGTGCCTTTGCGGGGGCGTTGATTTTGAGCAGCGCCAAGTCGAGCTTGGCATCCTGGCCAACAACTTGCGCCACGTACTCATCACCGTTGGCGAGCACCGCCCGAATCTGTGGGGCGGTCCCAATGAGGTGCGCGCTGGTCACAAGGTGGCCATCGCGATCCAGTATGAAGGCGCTTCCAAGTGCGTTGGTGTCGCCAGCGCCCGGGATGAGAGCCGAGGGCCCACCGTGAACACTGTGTGATGAGCGAAGGTGCACCACCGAAGGCGAAAGCTCTCGCACGAGCTTCACAAAGGAGCCCGGCGCTGATGGATAGACAATCCTGACGGGTCCCGACGGTTCGGCGGCTACGCTGGCGTCGATTGCCGAGGTTGTTGCTGGCGCCACCTCATTGGCAGGCTTGCGCTCTCGACAGCCCGCTAGGGCCACGAATAGCCCGCCTACAAGCAAGCTGTGGCGAAGGGCCGGATGCACTAGTCCTCTTGCGCTTCACGCTTGTGCGCATCGCAGTACTGCACGCGCAGATCGTAGAGCAGACTCTTGAGAAGCTTGTCTTCTGGGTCGGAGAGGTTCCCGCGTGTTTTGTTTTCAAGCACGCCAAGAATGTCGATCAACTGCTTGGCTGCCACCAAATCGGCGCCTGCCGCAGCATCGGGCTGTCCTTCAACAACGCCTAGATTGACCATAGCGCTCGAAGCAAGGGAAAGCACAAAGGTGGAGAAGTCCATGGGAGACAAGCTCTCCGTGGCTTCTGCCCGTTCGCGCTCTGGCGAATTCGATTGGCCTTCTTTCATCGTGTTGGATGATAGCAGTAGCGTCTCAAAGCAGCTATAAACCAACAATATTTCCACGTCTTAACTACGTAAATGGGGGGCAAGATGACTGTTGAATACGTACCTGGCCTGGCAGGAGTGCCAGCGACCCGTTCGAAAATTGGCTTGATTGATGGGCTGAAAGGCAAGCTCTACTACCGCGGCCACGCCATTGAGTCGTTGGCTGCGACTTGCACCTACGAAGAGGTTGCGCACTTGTTGCTCAAGGGCAATCTACCCTCACAGGGCGAGCTCGATGGCTTTGTCGCCCAGCTTCGCAACCACCGCCGACTCAAGTTCCGCATCATCGACTTCCTCAAGTGTCTGCCGGAGAGTGGTCACCCGATGGACGCACTCGTCGCTTCGATGTCCTCCGTTGGCATGTTCTACCCCGATGGAATGTACCCCGACGAACGGGACCAACGTTGGGGCGCGGTAATGCGCATCCTCACCAAGACGCCTACGATGGTGGCCGCCTGGCACCGAATTCGCTGTGGCGACGAACCAGTTACACCGCGCGATGATCTTGGGCATGCCGCCAACTTCCTCTACATGCTCACCGATCGAGAGCCCGACCCACTGGCCGTTAAAGTCATGGATGTGGCTCTCACGCTTCACGCCGAACACGGCATGAATGCATCGACCTTTGCGGCCCGGGTCACGGCCTCGACGCTTGCCGATCCATGGGCTGTGGTCTCGGCTGCAATTGCAACCCTCGCAGGTCCTCTTCACGGTGGTGCCAATGAGGACGTGCTCACCACGCTTCGCGCCATTCCCAAAGGCGGCGTTCGCGCTTGGGCCGAAGAGCAAGTCAAACACAAACGCAAGGTGCCAGGCTTTGGACACCGGGTGTACAAGGTCAAGGATCCTCGGGCTGGAGTCCTGCAAACGCTTGCTGGCGAGGTCTTTGCCAAGCTTGGTAGCACACCTCTCTACGACGTCGCGGTCGAGCTCGAAGAGACGATGGAAGAACTCGTAGGCTCCAAAGGCGTGTATCCGAACGTCGATTTCTATAGTGGCATCGTCTACGAAAAACTCGGAATCCCGACTGACATCTTCACGCCGATCTTTGCGATGGCGCGCACCGCTGGCTGGCTGAGCCATTGGCTTGAGCAGCTTGAGGACAATCGAATCTTCCGGCCATCACAAATCTACGAAGGCGACCGAGACCTCGAGCCTAAAGCCCTCGGCGAGCGATAAGAAAGGAGCCGAGTGGAAGGCAACGACGTCGTCAAAGCCGTACACGAGCGAGTGCAGCAGGAGAGCGTCTTTATTGACTCTCTCACTGCTGAGCTTGGCAAGGTAATCGTTGGCCAGCACTACATGGTGGACCGCATTCTAATTGCGCTTCTCTGTGGCGGTCATTGCCTAATCGAAGGCGTACCAGGGCTTGCCAAGACGCTGACCGTGAAGACTCTTGCCCAGGCCGTGGATGCGAGTTTTCATCGCATTCAGTTCACGCCGGATCTCTTGCCAGCGGACATCACGGGCACCACCATCTACAACATGCAGACCGGAGAGTTCTCCAAAAAGCATGGGCCCATCTTTGCCAACCTCGTGTTGGCCGATGAAATCAATCGAGCGCCGGCCAAGGTTCAGGCGGCGCTGCTCGAGGCCATGGAGGAAAAACAAGTCACGATTGGTGATGAGACCGATCAGCTTCCGTCTCCCTTTATGGTGCTTGCAACGCAAAACCCGATTGAACAAGAAGGCACCTATGCGCTGCCTGAGGCGCAGCTCGACCGCTTCATGTTGATGATTCGAGTGGGCTATCCCAGCAAGGCCGAAGAGCGCGACATCATGGATCGCATGACAGGCACAGTGCGACCAACGGTGGATACCGTCTGTCGCATCGAAGACTTGGAAGCCGCTCGCGAGACGGTTGCATCCATCTACATCGACGACAGTATTCGTGACTACATCATCGATGTTGTGCATGCGACTCGCGAACCAGGCGAGTACGGTCTCTCAGAGCTTGAGACGCTGATTGAGCATGGAGCGTCCCCTCGAGCGTCCATCTTTCTCGCCATGGCGGCGCGAGCACACGCCTACCTGCAGCATCGTGGATACGTGACACCGGAAGACATCAAAGCGGTAGGACACGACGTTCTGCGGCACAGGATTTCTCTCAGTTACGAGGCAGAGGCTGAGGAAATAGACACGGAGCAAGTCATTCAGCGTCTCTTTGAACACGTCGAAGTTCCCTAATCCCATTTGCGAACGTCCAAAGCGTTATGCTTTCACGAGAGCTTCTAAGAAAAATTCGCAAGATCGAGATGTCGGCTTCGCGCCTGGTCGCGGAACAGCTTGCCGGCCGCTACCACTCGGTCTTCAAAGGGCGGGGGATGGCCTTTTCTGAGGTCCGTGAGTACTTTCCCGGTGATGATGTTCGCTCCATCGATTGGAACGTATCGGCTCGGATGAACCACGCGCACATCAAGCTCTTTGTCGAGGAGCGAGACCGAACGGTGATGTTGCTTGTGGACATGAGTGCCTCGGGGCTCTTTGGCTCGCAAGAGCAGAGCAAGCGAGAAGTGGCAGCGGAGATGGCTGCCATGGTGGCCTTTTCGGCGATTGAAAACGACGACCGAGTCGGGCTCATCATGTTTTCAGACACCGTTGAGCTCTACGTCCCGCCAAAGAAGGGCAAAAAGCACGTTCTTCGAGTCATCCGAGAACTTCTTAGTTTCGAGCCGACATCCAGAAAGACGGATGTCGCCGTAGGACTTGAGTACTTGCGGCGAGTGATGAAGCGAAGGTGTGTGGCCTTTCTCTTGTCCGATTTGCTCACGGACGATTGGTTCGCCCCGGTGCGAATGGCATCTCGTCGCCATGATCTTGTTCCTGTGATTTTGTCAGACCCTCTTGAGTTTGACGTACCCAATGTTGGCCTGATCGTGATGCAGGACCTGGAGACAGGTGCTTTGGTTGAGTTTGATACGGGCGGCCGCGGAGCTTCCATGTATCGCGAGAAGATGGCTGCGGCCGATGTGGAGAGAGCGAAGCAGTTGCGGAGACTCAAGCTCGACTTTGTTCAAGTGCGCACCGATGAGTCCCATGTTGACGCGTTGGTTCGCTTCTTTCGACACCGCGAGAGGCGGATGCAGCATCGATGATGCGTGCCTGCGCATTTGCCATCGCCTGTACGCTTGTCTGGCTAAGCCACAGCATGGCGCATGGGCAGTCTCGGGTTGACGCCAGCTTGGACAAGCTTGATGTTGGCCTTGGCGAGCCTTTCACGCTCACCGCTTCGGTGGATCATGCTGTGGGAACGACGGTGGAATGGCCGACCGCACTCAAGCTGGGGCCGGGCATTGAGGCGCTTCGCCGCGAGGTCTTCCCGCCGGAGCAAACTGGAGAGAGGGTGCTCAGTCGGGCCGCCTTCGCCGTTGTGGTGTTTGAGCGCAACACCAAGCTCGTGCCGACGTTTGATGTAACACTGCGATCGCCCGTGGGGCGTGAGGTTCTCGCTACTCCTTCGCTTGCGATTGCGATTCGGAGCACTGTGACCAAGGAGAGTGCAACGCTGCGGTCCTCAAGAGCGCCGTTGGAAGCGCCGGTTCGGAACTGGAACTTGCTACTCGGTTTGCTGGCAGCGTGCGCATGCGTGGCACTCATCGTCTTCGTCGTTTGGGCAAAGCGCCAACGAGGGAATCGTGTAGCCACGGTCTCAGCCGTGAGCGTCGCGTCGCCACACGAGGAAGCGCTGCGAGCACTTGATGCGATGGAGGCTTCCGGGCGTCTGGACTCCGAGGAACTCAAAACCGTGTTTCACGAGATGTCCGAAATCATGCGAGCCTACTTGGGACGCCGCTTTGAGTTTCCCGCCTTGGATCAGACATCTTCTGAAATTCGCTCTCGATTGAAGAGTTGCGAGGGAAGCCATGAGTGGGGCCCTGCCGTGAACACGTGGCTGGGGCGCTGTGATCTTGTGAAGTACGCGGGGGCCGAAGTCGACGCGGATGAAGCCCGAACAGCACTGTACAGCGCTCGTGTGCTAGTCGAACGAACCAAGGAAGACGCCGTGGCGCAGGACCGACCGACCGAGGTGGCGCGTGCCTAGACCGTCGCGGCTAGCCAACATTGCCATGTTGATGGTTGGGCTCGCCTTGGCATTGCTGCCTCTGTGGCGCCTCGCCGAGGAATTGCGCGCGGGCGAGGAACTGCGCTTTGCAAGACCCTGGGCGTTTGGGCTTCTTGCTGGCGCACTCCTAGTCGCGTGGTTGGGCTTGTACAATCCGCTCGGCCGGCGAGCGAGCCTCTGGTTCTCCCGTGTTGGTGACATCGCAGCCTTGCCTCGAGGTCCGGTGGCTCGTCTAGCGCGACTGCCAGTCGTTTTGCGCATCATAGCCTTGGTGTTGATCTGCATTGCACTCTCAAAGCCTCAGACATTTACTGAGACGAGCCGGGTGGTTCGCGGAGTGGACATCATGTTCGTGCTCGATGTCTCCCAGTCGATGGAAGAGCAAGACCTGCAACGAAATCGCCTCGATGCCGGGCAACGCACGATTCGCAATTTTCTGCGAAAGCGCCACGGGCGAGGGGACCGCATTGGGCTTGTTGTCTTTGCCGAGGAAGCGATGCTTCATTGCCCCTTAACGCTCGACTACCGCAGTTTAGACTCCATCGTAGCGGATCTCGAAATCGGCGAGGTCCCTGCGCTGGGTACCGCAATCGGCGATGCGCTCGGGCTCTCTCTCGCTTCTCTTCGGCGTTCGAGAAGCAAGTCAAAGGTTGTGATTCTCCTTTCCGATGGAGATTGGAACAAGGCTCGCTACATGGACCCAGGAGAAGCGCGCGACTTGAGTGTGGAGATGGGCGTGCGAGTGTTTACGGTATTGCTGGGCACCGATCAGGTGGCAAAGACTGCGAAAGAACGCGTTCAGTACGGTGTCAACCCAACGATGTTGAAGGCAATCGCCGCTGATACGGGAGGGCTCTTCTTTCGAGCTGGCGATGACCGACAACTCGCCAACAGCTTTGAAGAAATCCGTAAGAACCTTCCCCAGTCGGATGCCGAAGTCATTGGCCGAGTTCCGCACCGACACTTCTTTGATTTGCTCTTGTGGCCTGCGTTCGCACTACTTCTTCTTGAACTCTTACTGCGCATGACGCGCTTTCGGAGTTTCCCATGACCTTTGAAGTTAGCGCGCTCGCATGGGCGATTCTCCCTGTGGCAATTGTTCTGGCTCTTGTACACGGTCTCAATCTCGTAAGGCGTCATCGGGCGATTCAGAGCCTTGGCGATACCCGAACCATTGCCCGAATGGCGAACTCGCTATCGTCGCGAAACCGGAGAGTCGCTGCCTTCCTTAGCGTGACCGCATTGGTTCTCTGCCTTGCGGCCCTGGCTCGGCCCACCATTCCGGGAGAGGCGAGTTGGCGCCAGAGGGGAATCGATGTTGTCTTTGTTCATGACTTCTCGCACTCGATGCTGGCTTCCGATGTCTATCCCAACCGTTTGGACCGGAGCCTCAAAGAAGCAGATGCACTGATGCGTGGACTCTCGGCGGATCGCATTGCAACGCTTGTGTATGCGGGCGGCGCGACACACTTTCCGCTCACCCATGATCACGTTGCCGCACGACTGCTCTACCAAGGGCTGCGACCTTCCGATTTGGCCCGTGGCGATGACCTGGGCCAGGCGATACGACTGGCGAGTTGCGTATTGCGCGGTGAGCTTGCCAACCCCAAATTTTGTGCCCTGCTCTCGCCGGGTACTGGCGGTCGGCCTTTGGAGGGAGAAGCGGACGAGCTTGCTGCGGAAGCTCCCAGCGTTTCCGATCGGGGCCGCGCCATTGTGCTCTTTACCGATGGTGCGGATTCTGTTGGCAGCGCAGTTTTGGAAGCCGAAGTTGCGAAGGCGCTAGGGATTGAACTCTTTGTAGTTGCTGTGGGAACCGAGGCCGGAGAACTGGTGCCACACCTCGATGCGGAAGGAGTGCCGAAGGGATGGGTGAAGACGGCGCGCGGAGAGTTTGAGACAACCCGGCTAAATTCCCCCTTGCTGCGTGAGGTCGCCGAGACAGCAGGAGCTGGGTACTTTGCGCTGGGCGAGGGGCGCTGGCGCGGAGAGGAGCTTCTGGCGGCGCTGCGTGAGCTCGCACGCGGCGATTTGGAAGAGCGCGTGATTCGGTCAAAAGGGCATATTTTCGACAGGTTCTTGTTTCCCGCCTTCTTGTTGCTCATCATTGAAGGGTGCCTATCCCTGCGCCGACGGTCTGTGCCACTGCCCGTCCCCGGGAAAGGCGAAGTATGAGGAAGGCTTGGCTCCTGCCGCTGTGTGCGCCGCTGCTGGCTGGCTCCGCTTGGCTGATGCGAAATGATGCGCGTGTTGGAGAAGGGCAGGACGCTTTCGGAGGGGGCGAGTTTGGACGCGCCGCCACCCTGTTTCAGAAAGCCATGGCAGGCGATGGAAACCGCGACGTGCTGCAGTTCAATCTTGGTACGGCCTTGGCCGAGCAGGGCCGACGTGCGACGGATCCAGATGAGTCGGCACGCCTTCTGAAACTCGCCGTTGTGGCACTGCGAAGTGCCTTGGATGCCAGCGACCTGCATCTGCAAACCAGTGCCCACTTCAATCTTGGAAACACTCTCGTCTGGAGCAAGGACTACGAGGCGGCCATAGAACACTACAAGTCGGCTCTGCGAATTACCCCCCTCGACGACGATGCGCGCCACAATCTTGAAGTTGCACAGCTACTTCGGGACTCAGAGATATCCCTAGAGGATGTGGAGCCGGGGCATGGCAGCGGAGAGGCTGCGACCCCGGAATCGGGGGCCTCAGGGCATCCCGAAGGGGTTGGGGCAGCGGGCACACCAACCGAGGGCCAAGGCGAGGGCGAAGGTGCAGGAACCGAGCCTGGCCATGGCCAAGGCGACCGTGCAAAGCCAGGCGAAGCGGAGCCAGGTGAGGGCGAGGCAAATGCCATGAGAGCCGAACCGAGGCCGATGCGCGAATCCGAATCCTTGGAGGGCAGCGGAGTTGAAGAGAAGCTCAAAGCTCTCGAGCGGCGCTCCAGTGAGCTTAGGCGAAGCCGCGTTCTGCGCAGAACAAAGGCCTCCCGCAGCGCCAGCGGCAAGGACTCCCAATAGTGCGCACTCCGCTCCTGCTCGCCCTAGCTTTGGGGCTGCTGCTGATCCTGGGCCAGGACGCTCGTGCCGAACGCCCCGTGTTTTCCCTGGACGTGTCGCCTTCAGAGATTGTCTTAGGAGAGAGCGTTGCCGTTACGGTAACCATCGAAATGGCAGGGCTCGTTGGTCCAGACCGGTATTGGCAGCCTCAAGCAAAAGAGTTTCGTCTCCTCGATTCTCAAATCAAGCGGGGCACGCAAACCACGCTCGATCCGGTTGAGGGCCAGAAACTCAAAACCGTTGAGGTGTATCGATACATTCTCGAGCCGACGACGACCGGGCGTCTGGCGATTGGGCCCGCCAAAATCCGTGTTCAGGGCGACGAGTGGGAAACCCGCGAGCGCTTCGTGCGTGTTCGTGTGAGCAAAGCTGCGCCCACCGAGGTCGTGGGCATCGGTCATACGGATGCATCGACGCTGGGCGCCCCCGGATACGAGCCTCCACAAGGTCCTCGCGAGGACGTCTTCCTGTACGCCGTATGCGACAAGAAGAGCGCATGGGTTGGCGAGCAGTTTACGGTGTCGTGGTTGCTCTTCACGCGAGCCGAAGTGCTGCGGTACGAGCCGACTCCCCCCAGGCTGTCCCAGCTGTGGTCTGAAACGCTTTTTGAGCCGAAGTCGTTCTTCAAATACAGCGATGCGCGCCTCGGCACGAAGGACTATGTTGTCGCGCTGGTATCGAAGCGGGCGTTCTTCGCATCGGAAGCTGGGCCTCTGCGAATTGATGCTCTCGAAGCAAAAATCGCCACCGTTGCGACAGCGATGGGACGCAGTGAGAGCATCGCAAGCAACGAATTGACCATTCGCATCAATGCACTGCCGACCCCAGCACCACAAGGCTTTGATGCAAGCTACGTTGGCGAGTTCAAGATTGGAGCGTCGGTGGACCGGAGTCTTTTGCAGGCGGGCGATGCGCTGACGCTCACGGTTCAGGTTGAAGCCGTGGGCGCCATTCGACGCACGCGAGCTCCTCGCCTGGCCTTTCCCGGCTTTCGATTTGAGGAGCCTAGGGATTTCTCTGAAGACGATACGACGACGGGCGATGTTGTGTCTGGGCGTCGGGAGTATCGATACTGGACTACGCCATCGGCCGGTGGCGAACAGAGCATTCCCGCCATTACTCTGTCGTACTTTAGCCCAACACTTGGCCAGTACCGAGTTGCCAAGACGGCGGCAATTGGCATCACAGTGCAGGGCGATCCTGAGGCCCTCGCAGCGGAGAGTTTACGCAAGCGAACTGCCACCCTGGACCGAGATATTCGCCTTCTCCGCACGACAGAGAGCGTTCAAACACGAGTGTTGGCCAACTTCTATCAACAACCGTGGTTCTGGTATTTGTTGGGTGCTCCTCCGCTCTTGTTTCTATGTTTGGTCGTCGGGCTTCGTCTGCAGGCGCGTCTACAAACGGATACACCGCGAAGTCGATTGCGACGCGCTCGAGCCAAAGTGCGCGAACACTTTAAGATTGCCGAAATTCACTTGCGCGGCAAGCGGTCCGCAAAATTCTATGGTGAGTTGAGCTTGGCGATCCACGGACACCTCGAAGAGTGGCTCAGGCGGGGAACCCGTTCGATGACGAGGGAGCAGCTGCGCGAGTTCTTGGTGCTGCAGGGCGCAGAGAAAGGCACAGTAAGAAAACTTCTTGCAAGACTTGATGCGTTTGATCGAGAGAGGTTTGCGCCCTCGGATGTGGACGAAGGGGCAATGAATGATGCCAAGTATGCGGCTTCCTCGCTGCTAACGGCCATTGAGAAACAAACTCGAGCCACGATGGTCGAGCACGGGGGCGACTCATGAGACGGATCATCACGCTCTTCTCCTTGGTCTGCATTCTCGCGCTCGGTCTTGGCGACGCGAGGGCCGCTTCGATGAAAGCCGCAAACGAGGCCTATGCGCGTGGCGATTGGACGCTTGCAACCGAGCAGTACCGCGCCCTAGTGAACGAGGGCATCGTGCATGAGGATCTCTTTTACAATCTAGGCAATGCGCACTTTCGCGACGGCAACTACGGGCCGGCGATCTTCGCGTATGAGCAGGCGTTGCGAATTGCGCCAGAGCATTCAGATGCCCGCTATAACGTGCGCCTCGCTAGGCAAGCCGTAGCAGCCAGGAGCACCAATCAGCTGCGCGAAGCCGATGGAGTGCCATGGTGGATTCGCTACTCACTATCGCTGTCGATAGGACACAGTACGATTTGGCTTCTTGCCATCAACGCACTCCTCTTCGCCGTGTTGGCGATTCGACGCTTCTTGCCACCAGGCTTTCGCAGGCGCATCGCTTCGGTGTCCTCCGGGTTTGTGGGACTGGCCGTTGTGCTTCTCGCCCTCATGCTCGCAGGTCACGTTCATGTCAATGAGAGCATTCACCATGGCATCGTTATCGGGGACCTCGTGATCATGCGCGAAGGGCCTGATGTCTCCCTAGAAGAGCGTGGGCAGCTCCATGCCGGATTGCGCATAACCGTGCTTTCAGAGGAGCCTGAGTGGTTGCTTGTGCGCCTGGGAAACGGGACTCGGGGTTGGGTTCCCCGGTCGGACGTGGGATTGTTTCGGTAGTAGCGTGTCAACGACGAAAGAGATAGGCGAGGGCAAGGTGCAGGGGCGGCAACCTCGCAAGAGCGATGTCATTATCGGCAACTCGCCTTGGATTAAGGATCTCTTTGAGCGCATCGATATGATCGCCCCCACGGACATCTCCGTGGCGATTAGTGGAGAAAGTGGCACCGGCAAGGAACTCGTCGCTCGTACGATTCACAACCTATCGAAGCGCCGCAATGCCTCTTTTGTTGTCGTGAACTGCGCAGCACTCACCGAGAGCCTGCTCGAAGACGAGCTCTTTGGACACGTGCGTGGCGCATTTACCGATGCGAGCCGGGACCGTCCGGGGCTCTTTTCCGAGGCAGATGGTGGAACGCTTTTTCTCGACGAAGTCGGAGAAATGAGCATTGGCCTTCAAGCAAAACTCTTACGGGTTCTACAAGAACAAGAGTTTCGACGAGTCGGGGCCGACGAAAACACCGAGGTTGATATCCGCCTTGTCACGGCAACAAATCGAGACCTGCAGGAAGAAGTGAATCGCGGGCAGTTTCGCGAAGACCTCTTCTATCGAATCAACGTGTTTCCGTTGCCGCTGGTGCCACTGCGCTCACGGCCTGACGATATTCCGTTGTTGGCCCAGCACTTTCTCATGAAACACCGTGACAAAGTGGGGCGTCACGTCGTTGGTTTTACTCCCGCGGCCTTAGAAAAACTCTCATCCTGGCCGTTTCCGGGGAATATTCGAGAGCTAGAGAATCGTGTCCATCAAGCCCTAGTGCTTGTTCAAGACGAATACGTTGACGCTCAAGACCTCGTCCTCGCAGTTGACACACACGTGAGCAATGGCCTCGTAGACATTGCGAGGCCGTTTCGAGATCTGAAGCGCGAACAGATTGATCGCTTCGAGAAGAACTACACGAAGAAGCTCTTGCGGGCTCACGAAGGAAACGTCGCGGCGGCTGCTCGACAGGCGGGGTTGGATCGCAAGAACCTCTGGGCGATGGCAAAACGCCACGGCATCAACGTCGACGAATACCGCAAGGAAAAGCCCTAGGGCCGGCCTGGCCGCCGTCCAGCCGCCGTCCAGCCGGCCGTCCAGCCGGCCTCCAGCCGCCGCCGTCCAGCGCGCACCCTCGCCGCCGCCCTCGCAGCCCAGCCAGAGGTCCATCGAGGCACTGTGAGCACTTCAGCCCAAGAAGCCTAAGGAGTTCGAGTCTTTGGTCGATTCAAGGCGTACGGGATGGGCGAAGTAACAACCAGTGATGCTGTAGATGCTTGGAAGCGTTCCGTTTCTGCCGGGGCATCTGCTTTGGCAACCGATGCGCAGGACGCCGAGGTCGCCGACGTTGACGAGGTCGACGGGTATCGGTCCGCCGATCTCTCGGGCATGGATTTCTCTGGAAAGGATCTTTCGGGATTTGACCTGAGTTTCGCCGACCTTACCGGAGCGAATTTTGAGCGCGCCGACCTCAGTGGCGCTTTGCTCCACAAGGCATGTCTCAAGGGCGCAGAGTTTTTGATGGCCAACCTCAAGGGCGCCGATTTGAGCGATTGCCGTGGCGAGAATGCCGGTTTTGCTCACGCGGATCTGAGCGGCGCGAATCTCTTTTCCGCGGACCTCTCCGGTAGCAGTTTTGCCAATGCACAATTGTTGGAAACGGATCTGCGGGCCGCAAAACTGTGCGGGGCACGTTTTACGGGGAGCGTGCTCACGGGGGCCAACTTCACAAAGACGAACCTTCAGGATGCGGACCTTGCGCGATCCTGTGTGCATGAAGCGCGATTCGAGGAGGCCGACTTGCGCGGCGCAAGCGTCAAGCAAATGAAGGGCTACCAGAGCGCATCGTGGCTTGGAACCGACATCATGAATGTCGACTTCTGCGGAGCCTATGCGATGCGTCGCTTTGTCGCCGATCAGAACTACCTGCACGAGTTTCGAAATCAGAGTCGGACAAACGAGTTGCTCTACAAAGCATGGTGGCTAACCTCCGACTGTGGGCGCAGCCTGGTTCGTTGGAGCGTCTTCACGGCCGTTTTGGGGGTCGTTTTTGGCGTCAGCTACAAGTTGGCAGGCGTCCCATTTGGCGACAATGAGACGATCCTATCCCCGTTCTACTTCAGTGTCGTCACGCTTACGACGCTCGGGTTTGGTGAAATCGTTCCCGTTACTGCAGTTCAACAGGCACTCGTCATGCTGGAGGTCACCACGGGCTACATGATGCTCGGTGGCCTGATTAGTATCTTTGCCAACAAAATGGCTCGCAGGGCAGATTAGGAGCGGTCGTGGCATTCTTTAGTAAGAAAAAATCTGGCGGTGGACCAAAGAAGGCACTGCGCCGAGTGTTGGGCGACTATCAAATGCCCAAGTTTCCCGCCGTTGCTATGAAGGCAATGAAGCTTTTGCGCGACGATCAGGCTTCACTGCATGATGTCGCGCAAGTGATCATGAGCGACCCCGGCATCTCAACTTCGATGCTGACGATGGTCAATTCTGCCGCAAATGCCATGAAGCATCCGGTCAACAATGTGCCCCAGGCCGCCGCCTTGTTGGGGCGCAGTCAGATCGAGTCGATCCTAGTGGCGGTGGCGGTTGGGCGCGCCTTGCCCTCGACCTCGAAGTTCCTGGACATGGGCCAGTTTTGGCGGGCGTCAGCGCGGCGGGCCTCGATTGCCAGTGGCTTTGCCGAGAAGCTGCACCCTTCTACCAAATCGACGAGCTACACGGCTGGGCTGTTGCAGGACATGGGCGTGCCGCTCCTGATGGAGTCTAAGAAAAAAGAGTACGCGAGCCTCTTCCTCGGTTGGCAGAACGGCGAAGGAGACATTGAGGAACTCGAACGCAGTCGGTTTGACTGGACGCATGCCGAAGTTGCGGGCTGGATGTGCAAGGAATGGAATTTCCCCGATGCACTCGCGCAAGCGATTTCCATGCACCACGGTGGCGAGTCGGAGGCTGGGGTTGCAGATCCCGCGGTGCTACTCGTGAGTCTGATCCGCGGTCCCGATGACATGCAAGGAATCGAGGCTCTCGTCGAGAGAGCAGTCGCAGACTACAACATCGGCAGTGACGAATGCATGGCCGTCATTGCACGGGGCTACGAGCAGGGCGACGAAACGGCCCGACTCTTTCGCTAGCGTTGCGTCGTCGCCACTCGGGCGTTGCGCCGAGCGGCGGGGTGGAACGTCGTCTTCGGCTACTTTGCCAGCAGGTCGCGAAGACATCGCATGGCGTCAACAGCGGTGAAGACACCTACGACTTTCTTTCCCTCGGTAATGATCGCGGAGCCGTAGCCGTGTTCGACGAGATAGCCCACAACCTCGTCAAGCGGGGTCTCTGGGCCAATTACATGCGGCTCTGAACTCATCGCTTCTTCAACGATAACGACATCAGGGTCCACATCTTTGAGCCCTTCCGTCAGATCCAAATCACGAAGCGAGACCGTTCCAACGAGTTGTCCACCATGCAGTACGGGCAAGTGCCGAATGGAAAACTGCCTCATGATCTCATGGGCTCGAGTCAGAGTTTGCTCTTGTCCAATCGTGTGAGGGCTCTTGGTCATGTATTCGGAAATTTTCATATTGGTCATTTTTGATTCTCGTATCCAATCAGTCGCGTTGGTTCATCATGTCTCTGTGGCAGCTCGCGCAGCCAGAAAGAAAACTGCCGTATAGGTCTTGTCGCGCTGTGGCAGAGGTTGCGGAACTTGCCGCAGAAGCATCACTGCGAATTTGTATGAGTAGCGCTTCGATCTCGGGTGTGAGCACGAGTCTCTCCCCAACATCTTCGGCCGTGAGCGCTGTAGTTGCGAGCACAGCCGCACCGGCCCGCCAGGCCTCGTCCGATGGGCCAATAAGCCCTTCCCACATTCGGTCGGCCGCCCAACGGTGTTGCACCATGAAGTCCGAAAACTTCTCGTCCTCGTGGGGCGGGGGCTCTGCTACGTGTTCAACGACGGTCACTTGATGGGCTCGGTGGCAATCGCCACATGTGTTCGCCATCGTCGCTGCGAGCCGGGCTGCCATCGTGAGGTCGGTCGTGACCTCCAACATCTCCGCCGAGGCGACTGAGCGCTCGATGAACGGAGCCCATCCCTCGGGTTGTGGACCTTGAAAGCCGGCTCGGACGTGTTTCGCAAGCTCCCGAGTTGCCACCAAGTTGCCCGAAATCAGCGCGAGCTGAATCTCGCCGACGTCACTAAAGTGTTGGTGCATATCCGTGACACGACCGGTTTCCTCTCCATCCGCCGTGGGTGAGATTGTGGGTTCTGGAGACGCTTGGCCCCCTCCACATCCGAAGAGCATCATGGTGGCAAACGCTGCCAACGTTGTCTTTGCATTCGTCATCGTGGAAGCTGCACTTCCTGACACGCCGCCAACGCGATCTCGGTCGTGGCATTCATTCGACAATCCGCAAAGGCTTGGCTTGGTTGTTCCTTCAAACAGGATTCCATAAGGATGGTCTCTACGCTCCGTCGGAGCTTGATGTCGGGCTCGGCCTTCTTTGCCACGACACTCGCGTAGGTTTTGCACTTGCTCTTGGCAAGGCGTTCGAGCTTTGTCACGTTGAGGGTCGTTCGAAGGGGTTCGCTCGCGTAGGGCGTCGTCCATTCAACCGTGTACGTACCGGGCGAGAGCGCACGTCCAGGAAGCTCCTCGCAAGCGTCTCCAATGACACTCACCGACGCCGGCAGTGGAAGCGTGATCGTGGCGACTCCTTTGGGAGGAAGCGTAAAGTGCGCAACTTGGCCAACACACGCGGCGTCGAGGGGGCAATCACTTCGCCCGACCCTGTCGAGGCGATTGTTGCGAGCGTCGGTAACGACCTTTGTTGTTAGGTTCTCAAATCCACAGCTGTGATCTAAGAATAATTCTGCATCAACGCTGCCCGTGTTTCGCAGGGCCAAGTGGACCTCGGCGCTCTGGCCTGCAATGGCCGTAACCGACGATTTGCGTAGGCTCGCCGTTACCGCTGGGGGAAGGGGGGCGCTGTGCCCTTCGATGTTGCACAATCCAGAGCGCGCGAGTCCGCTGGCATCCAAGTTCGCACCGGAGCACTGCGGTTCGCGGGTCCAGTCGTCCTCCACTGGCGAAACCTCCTGGGACTTCACCTCACTCCACGCAGGCGAATTGAGGGCCGTTGCGGTGGTGTCAGCCGGCTCTTGCGACCCCCCACATGAAAGCGCGAAGAGTGGCAAAGCCAACCAACGGAGACCGCTCGCGTTGTTATCGACGAAGGGCATTAGCAAATCGCTTTGGCAAAGTCGACACCGGTCATGATGCCCACGAGTTCGTGTCGGTTCATGACGGCAACGCGTCGCGCATTCATGGCTCGAGCTTGCCTTGCGACGTTGTGCAACGCCGTTCGATCGGGAAGCGTGAGGACGGCTGCATTCATCGCGCTTTCGACCGACGCCGAGCGGGGAGCATCGCCAGCCTCAAGCGCCTCGCGCTGGCTAAACACGCCAACGGGCCATTCGGAATCATCTACGACCAGCAAACCTGTTACGTGGGCCTTGGCGAGCCTCTCTGTCGCCAGTGCGATCGTTTCGGATGCGCGCACGGTGAAGACGGGCGTCGACATAAACTCGGAGGCGGGCTTCGCAACACGGACCGCTTCCACCGCAGCCATGATGTCCCAGGTGCTGAGCACGCCAGCAACGTCTCCGCGTGCGGTGATGAACACTCGATGAACGCGTGCAGCCACCATCCGGGCTGCTGCGTCTGCCATGGTGCTCTCGATGTCCATGGCGATGACATTCGGAGTCATGACGGTTGCCACGGTGCCCGTAGATTCGAGAAGCGCAGCATCGGGACGGTTGCCCGCATTGCGCATGCCGCTGCCAAGAATATCGGTGTGCGAAATGACGCCCACCAGGCTCGCACTTTGATCCAGCACAGCAAGGGATGAGACCCCTTGTTCGCGCATGGCATCTCCGGCCTCTGAAAGGCTGGCCGTCTGGACAATGGTGTGGACGGGGGTCGACATGAAGATGCTGACTGGCTCGGTGAAGTTAGGCATGGGACAGCAAAGAGCAATCGACATGCCATCAACGGAGCGGGCCACAGCGCGCTTGGGCGCAGACCGCGTGAAGATTCCGCGGCGGCGGGACCAGGTGCTGCAAAAAATGCGCGGCCGCCGTACTAACTGCGCGACGACGCTCTGCGGAGTAGAGCGCGCGCGCCAATCACCAATGCAACTGCCAGCAAGACGATCCAGGCGACCGTACTGTATTGCACTAGGAGTTCTTCTAGCCGTTCCAGATTGTCGCCGACCGCAGCCCCAGCCGCCATAATCGCCGCGTTCCAGAGCGCGGCACTGGCTGCGCTGAGAGCAATGACTCGACGCTGGGGCATGCCTGCGAGCCCCGCTGCGATAAAGAATAGTGGGCGAATTCCGGGCAGGAAGCGGTTGATCAGTAGGTACCAACTGCCCCGCTTTTCAAACTGTTTGACGATTCGCCCAAGCTTGCGATCGCTCGTAGCAATGGCCGGTTGTCTTCGCAGGAGCCGTTTCCCAAACGCGAACGCGAGAAAACTGCCCGCAACGGAACCGATCATCACAGCGGCGAACACCAGCGCAAGGTTCCAACCGAAGGCGCTCACCAAGATCCCACCGAGCAGGGTGACGGAATCCCCCGGGAATGGCGGCACGATGTATTCGATGCCAGCAGCGACCATTAGAATCGCAAGTACGACCGGCGAGTTGGTTGCGTCGCCCATGGCGTGCAACCAAGTGAGAAGGGCATCAAACACGAGAGCCATCTTTGCACGTGCGAAGCCAGCAAGTGCCATTGCTATACTGCGACATGCCTCCTATTCAGTTTGGCCACAGGACATGCAGCTGCGCAGCTCCTACCCATCGCCCATTGTTGATTGCACTCACGGGGGGCCCGGGAGGCGGCAAGACGGCCGTACTTGAAATTGCGGAGCGGATTTTCTGCAAACACGTGGCGGTTTTGCCCGAAGCCGCCGGCATTGTGTTCACGGGGGGCTTTCCCCGGCACGAGACGATGCATGGGCGCAAGGCTGCGCAGCGAGCGATTTATCACGTGCAGCTTGAGCTTGAGCACCTGATGCGCGACGAGGACGAAGTCGCCGTTGTCTTGTGTGATCGCGGAACTGTTGATGGCATGGCGTACTGGCCGGAAGAAGCGGGCTCGTATTGGGACGAGCTCAAGACAACACGAGAAGCCGAACTAGCGCGCTACGATGCCGTCATTCACTTGGAGACGCCCGACGAGGAGCACGGCTACAACCGCGAGAACGCGCTTCGTATCGAAACAGCGCTGACCGCGCGCGCCATTGACCTGCGCATTGCCCAAGCCTGGGAAGGGCATCCGCATCGGGTGCGCATTTCTTCTAGCGAGAGATTTCTCGACAAGGCACAAGCGTCGATCGCAGCGATTGGCGCGCTAATGCCGAAGTGTTGCGCCTAACCAGCCCTAGTTCGTTGGTTCTTCTTTCGGGGCCGAGCCGGGGAGTTCATGGCAACGGGCGCAGGCGGCCAAGAACGTTCCAAAGAGGGCAACGCGAGCCTCGGTATCGGTGGTCTTGATTGCCTGTGCGGCGAGTCCGTGCACTTCAATGGCGAGGTCCATCGCGGTATCGGCATCGTCGCCATAGGCGGAAAGGCTGCGCAGGTGCGTTGGAGCATCGGCGAGTAGCGTTGCCCCTGCAATCCATTGCTCATCCGAAGGGGTTGCCAGACCGGCCCACATCTTGTCGAGCGCCCACTTGTGGCCCGCCATGTGATCCTTAAAGTCGAGACCGCGGTGCTTCGGCTCCTTCACTTTGACCACGGGCGTGACCTTGAGTTCCTTGTGGCAGGAGCCGCAAGTCCGGCCTAGGTTGGCCACGGCATTGGACAGCACCAATAGATCATCGCTGCCCTCCGCCTCAGCGGCGATGGTTTTCTGCGCGTCGGTATGGGGCATCCAAGCTTTGGGCGGCGGCTCTTGGCTACCCGGATTTGCGACCCAGCGGAGCGAGTCTCCGGCGCCCTTTACATCTGAGAAGAGAAGCGAGTCTTTGGCGGCGGTCAAGAATGTGAAGTGCTGGGGCCGTTCCTTCTGTTGCGTCATTTTGACGGGCCGAGCGTCGATTACCACTGCTTCGGATGCAGCATCATCGGGCGGGGCAGGCTTTGCAGCCTTGTCCTTGCAGCCCGCGAACGACAAGAGCAGGAAGGCGATGGGGAGTTGGAATTTGGTCACGTTTGAGGCCTTGAGATGATGTCGGAGGCAGTGCAATTTGTGCAGGTCAACGGGAGCACATTGCAATGTTTACGCAGGGACGAGGGTAGCACTATCACAGGAGAGTTCCGAGTTTGGAACAGGCCATGCAAACTGCCATCGCATGAGCGAATCTGAGACCGTTCCCAGGCGAGATGCTGTAATGGTTCGCGTCTATCTTGCGAGTTCGTATGAGCGCCGGCAGTTGCTGTTTCGGCGCCTTCAACAGTGGGAAAAGCTCAAGGGGGCCACGATGCTTGAGGCAACTGCGGGCTTTGGTGAGCACGGCATGGCCCAGGGAGACTTGGTGCCGGCCATCATAGAATTCTTTGATACTGCGGAAGCTGCCGCGAAGGTCATTGAGGATATTCGCCATCTAGTAGATCACGTGGTTTCGTGGCCCGTACAGGAATACCTTTGCAAGAGATAGCGCTTGCGAGAGATGCGCTAAGCTAGCCCCGTGGTCGACTACCAAATTGAGTTTGAAGCGAGCTTGTCTCGAATTCTCGCCCCAGAACGATCGGAGGCCTTCTTTAGGCGATTCTATGAGCGCTTCATAGGCTCCGATCCTCACATCGCAGCGATGTTTGAAGATACTGATATGGCGCACCAAGTCGGAATGCTCAAAGACTCACTCGCCGAACTCCGAGAGTTTTCTACAAGCCTCAAGAGCAACAACTACATTGTGACGCTGGCGCGCATTCACGGTGTTCGCGGCCGGAAGGTTAGCCCTGAGTCATACGATATGTGGCTTGATGCCTTGGTCGATACGGTGCGCGAAGTGGATTCCGAGTGTGACATCAACGCCGAATTGTCGTGGCGTTTGGTACTCGCGCCAGGCATTGCCTTCATGAAGTTTTATTACGACAAGTAGATCGAGTAGATATGGAACCTATAGCAGTTCAGCATTTTTCTGATGTTCTTTGTGTCTGGGCGTATGTTGGCCAGGTGCGTGTCGACGAACTCTGTCGGAAACACGGGTCACAACTCTCGATGGACTATCATTTTGTCGATGTCTTTGGCGACGTGCCGGGGCGCATTACCGAGCGCTGGCGCGAACGCGGTGGGCTTGAGGCGTACGGGCAGCATGTGCTCGAAGTGGTTGGTCGCTTTGACCACGTCGAGGTGCATCCGGAGATTTGGACGCGAAACGTTCCAAGCTCGTCGATGAGTAGTCACCTGTTCTTGCACGCGGTGCAAGAGTCGGGTGGCGTGCGAGCGTTGGAACGCGCAGCATGGGCCCTGCGCGAATCGTTCTTTCGGCACGCTCTTGATATCAGCGCTCGCGAACTGCAAATGAGGGTCGCAGAGGAACTCGATCTCTCGCGATCCGAAATAGAAAAACACTTAGATAGTGGGCTCGCTGCGGCTCGGCTATCAAACGACCTGCGCATCGCTGCCGACCAGGGCATCAAGGTGAGCCCCACGCTAACCTTCGACGAAGGGCGTCAAGTGCTGCGTGGCAACGTCGGGTACCGGGTCATCGACGCCAATGTGCAAGAGCTTCTCGAGCGTGGGGGCACCCAGCACTCCTGGTGCTAGGTCGCCAATCTCTCTCTCGTGGCCCACCACGACTCACTCTTCGAAAGGCTGCAGAGCGGTGACTCCGCAGCCTACGAGCTATTCTTAGCTAAGCTTGGCGAGCGCAGCACTCATGCGCTCAAGGCCTGCTTCGATGTCTTCCATCGAGCTTGCGTACGATAGCCGCGCAAAGCCTGGGCATCCAAAACCGGAACCGGGCACCAGGGCAACGCCGTTTTCGACAAGGTAGCCGGCGAGCGCAACGTCATCGGTGATTTTCTCACCCGATGGGCCACTCTTTCCAATGAAGCTCGAGACATCAGGGAACGCGTAAAACGCACCGTGTGGTTCCTGGCAGCTCACTCCGTCCATGGCGTTCAGCAACTCGACCATGCGCTTGCGACGAGCGTCAAAGGCTTCACGCATCTCCCCCACACAGTCTTGTGGCCCTGTGAGTGCTTGTGTTGCGGCAATTTGCGCCAAGTGGTTTGCCCCCGAAGTGCTCTGGCCCTGGATTTTTGTCATGCCCTTGATGATTTCCTTGGGCCCGACCGTCCAGCCAATGCGCCACCCGGTCATTGCGTAGCTTTTTGAGACGCCATCGATAAGGATGGTGCGCTTTGCGATCTCATCGCCAAGGCTTGCAATCGAGACGTACTCCGCCTCGCCATAGACAAGCTGGCGATAGATGTCATCGGCAATCACAAGCACATCCTTTTCAACGCAAAGATCAGCAATCTTCTGAAGCAATTCTCGACTGTAAATTGCCCCGGTCGGGTTGGATGGAGAGTTGAGAACAATGGCGCGAGTTTTGTCGGTGATGGCGGCGCGAAGCTCATCCATGTCGAGCCCAAAGCCTTTGTCGGGATGGGGCTTTAGGCAAATGGCCTCGGCACCCGCGAGACGGACCATCTCTGGGTAGGACACCCAGTACGGCGCTGGAATGATGACTTCGTCGCCAGGATCGAGCATGGCGAGAAAGAGGTTGAAGAGGCTGTGCTTGGCCCCTGCGCTCACAAGAACTTGATCGGGAGTTACCGCAAATCCATGCACAGCTTCCGTTGTGGCGCAGATCGCAGCTCGGAGCGGAGCAATGCCGCCCACCGCTGGGTACTTGCTCGCACCACCCTTGAGGCCTTCAATCGCAGCCGCCTTGATGTGGTCTGGGGTTTCAAAGTCGGGCTCACCGGCACCAAAGGAAATAATGTCGACACCCTTGGCGCGCATGTCTGCGGCCTTCTGGGTAACGGCCAAGGTAATGGAGGGCTTCACTCGATCGAGTCGACTTGCAAGGCGAATAGTCATGGCGTTACTTGTTTCCTTCGTAGGTTTTGCGGAGAGCTTCGGCGACAGCAGTGGGGACAAGTCCGGAGACGTCGCCTCCAAAGCTCGCCACTTCTTTTACAAGCGATGAACTCACGTAGTGATTGCGTTCATCGGTCATAAAAAAGACCGTGTCGATGCCGGGAGCAAGACGACGGTTCATGTGTGCGAGTTGGAATTCATACTCAAAATCGGCAAGCGCTCGGAGGCCACGGACAATGGTGGTCGCACCGCGTTTTTGGCAGTAGTCGACAAGCAAGCCTTCGTTGTGATCAAACTCGACATGGGAGCTCTTGTCGCCAAGTGCTTCGCGGATGAATTCGATCCGCTCCTCCAATGCAAAGAGCGGCGTCTTGTTGGGATTGGTTGCGATGGCGACGATGACCTTGTCAAAGAGCGCGAGACTCCGAAGCAAGATGTCGACGTGGCCGTTGGTGATGGGATCGAAGGTACCCGGGTAGACTGCAAGACTCATGCGGAGTTCCTCTCGTAAAACGACACACTGGTGTCGCCGTAACGTCGTGTTTCCGTTCTTAACAGACAACCATAAGCGTCTCCAGGGGCGCTTCGCTTGTCGTGCTCAACAGTGATCACGCCGTCGTTTTCTGCATCGTGCAAAAGAGTACTTTTGCCGATTGCCTCAAGCGCTTGTTCTGCCAACTCTGTGGCATAGGGGGGATCGATGAAGATCCAGTGAAACTGTTTCCCACTCCGCTCAAATTTGGCGAGGGCCCGGAGCGCGTCTGCTTGGTGAACTTCACTCGACTTGGCGACGCCGATCTCGGAGATGTTGTGTCGAAGCACCTGCTGAGCGTCTCTGTCACGATCGACAAACACTGCTCGTGCAGCACCCCGCGATAGGGCTTCGAGACCAAGGCCGCCACTGCCGGCGAATAGATCCAGGACTTGGCAGCCGTCTGGAGGCTCGCCCAAAATACTAAATAGGGCCTCGCGCACTCGGTCTGATGTGGGCCGCGTCTTGTTGCCAGTTGGACCGCGCAAGCGTCGCCCTCCCGCAAATCCTGCAATGATCCGCATTCGAGGGGGATCCTACGCGTTTGGAAGCCGCAAAAGAATGGCTGCGGCCGGGCACTTGTGCAGGCTTCTTGCCGACCCGGTGGGCGCAAGTTACGATACTAACTAGAATATGGCAGAGCAGGGCGAAAACCTGGTGGGTCGCATTCTCGCTTCGGCGAGGGCGGGAAACTGGGAGGAGCGGGTGGCACTTCGCGAAGGCGCGAGGCAACTTCGTTACGGTGAGTTGGCCGAGCAGGTCACCAAGGGAGCCGGTGCGCTCAGGGCACTTGGTGTCAACGATGGCGACCGCGTGGCCATCTACTCTCCAGATTGTATCGAGTCTGCCGTAGCCATCTTGTCAGCAATGCACGCCGGCGCTGTGGCTCTGCCCGTGAGTCAGCTCAGTGCTGCCAACGAACTGCGCAATCGTCTCAACAACGCAAAGGCGACAGTGGTCCTAGTGCACGCCGACTTGCGTGCAAATGCCGACGAAATCTCTGCCGAATTATCCTCTCTCAAACACCTGGTAACGCTGGGTGCAGAGCAGGGAGATGATGGCTTCGCTGCCTTACTCGCAAACGCCAAAGCCTACGAGCCCACGAACGTTGTTGGCGGCGAGGAGCCCGCGCTGCTCCTCTACTCTGCCGGCGCTTCCAACGAGAACCACGAAGATGGCCTGCGAGGCGTCTTGCACAGCCATGAAACGCCTTCCCGCGCGTTTACCTCGTTTGCCAAAGACTTCCTGGGACTTACCGCTTCAGACCGAGTCTTCTCTACTGTTCGCCTCTCGACGGCCTACGGTCTCGGAACAGGGCTGCTCTTTCCACTGCTAGCGGGTGCGGAAACTCTCCTGATGCCCGGCCAAGCACACAGTGCGCAGGTTTTTGAAGTCATCAAGAGTTTCAAGCCAAGCGTCTTCTCGGCCACACCGTCGCTTTATGGACAGCTTGCCCGCGACGCATCTCGCACGGGCAACACCAAGAGCCTCGCCGATGTTCGCTGGTGCATTGCCGGCGCCGAAGGTATGCCGCCCAAGGTTATCGCGATGGTTCGCGGTGTCCTCGGAAGCAACGTAGCAGTCGGCTACGGACTCACCGAAGCATTTCAATTTGTCATCGCAGGCGAAGCCAAGGGCCAGCGCCCAGGCAACTGCGGCCAGGTTCTTGGCGGTATTGAAGTTCGTATTGTCGACGACGAAGGCAAAGCCGTTGGCGAAGACGAAATCGGCACGCTGCAGCTGCGCGGTGCCAACATCATTGAAAGCTATTGGGGCAGTGGCGCATCACTAACCGACGACGGTTGGTTCACAACCCTCGATCGCTTCATGGTTGATGCCGATCAGAACTATTATCACTGCGGTCGCTCTGATCATCTCTTCAAGGTTGGCGGCAAGTGGGTCGCACCCGCAGAAGTTGAGCAGGCGCTACTAGCAAACGAAGCCGTTTGGGAGTGCGCAGTAATCGGTGCCGACGACGAAGATGGGCTCATCAAACCCTTTGCTTTTATCGTTCCGAACATTGGGCAAGAGCCGGGCCCGGCGCTCGAGGCCGAGCTTCGCGAGTACGTGAAAAACGAGCTTGCGCCCTACAAGTATCCTCGCTGGATTGAGTTTGTGGATGAGTTGCCAAAGGGCCCAGCGGGCGTGATCTTGCGCTACAAATTGCGCGACCGGCTCAAGCAATCGCAGAGCAGGCGTGTGGCTGAGAGTCTCGCCAACCGCGAAACCAAGTCGTAGGCGTTCGTTTGCCGCACGGCTTTTCGACCGGCCCTTCGTGGTTCGGCTCTCTCCTCGTTCAGCCACCGCTCTTGGCAGCTCAGATGTGGGTCTAGACCTCACTGAGACGTTGAGGCATCGATGCTTCTTCGTCTCACTCTCCTCCGATTCGTCCGTATGAGAGTCCAAGTCGCACCCTGTCAAACCACACGCGCAAGAGATTTCAACTTGTTAGTGAATTGGGACTGCAAGCACACAAGAAATGTGGCTTGGAACAAAGCTTGCGATGCATGGGAGTCAGAACAGGCCGTGGCAATGGTTGCAACGGCTCCTATCCCAAGCACGAGGTACTCACTTGCGACGCAGACTCTCCAAGCCGTCTTCCCCCTCGCCCGCACTCGCTCGTCTCGGTCTGGCTACTCCCCCCCCGTTTGTGGGCCGGAACCGAGAACTGAACGAACTAATCGACGCCCTGACCGGATCCCCCCTCCTTGTGGTCAATGGTGCTGTCGGATCGGGCAAGACGAGACTTGCAGGAGAACTTGCGAAGCGAATTGAGAACTCACTCCAGGTCACCCGTGTCGCATGTGCGCCGGGTGACCTGGGTATTGCTGTTGCCGCTCGGTGTGAGCGTGCGATGGATCGGATGCCAGGTTCACTCGATGCGGTTCTGGCGAGCGAAGCTCGTCTTATTATTGTCGACGATGTGCACCACTTGCCCCAGGTTGATGTTGTGCGGCTCGTGCGAAGTGTTGCCGATAGGCCAGGAGCAGGACGGCTGCTGTTGCTCACGCGCGACATCTTGCCTCTGCCGCGAAGTGATGCGAGGCAGTTCTCGCTAACGCTTGAAGGCTTGGACGAAAACTGTGCCCGCGACCTCTGGGCGCACTTAGAAGAATTCTATGGTCCGACAGGACACGAGGCCTGCGACTTGGCTGTGAGCAAAACGCGCGGTATGCCGCTCGCAATGCGACGCGAGTATGCTCGTGGCCGGTATGGAGATGCAGCGTGGGAGCTTGAGGATCTTGATGCTGCAGCGCGCGCGGCTCTGGAAGCTGTGTGTGTCATCAAGTTGCCCGCTGCACCGGCAGCAATTGCCGCAGTGCTTGAGCAGGCGAGTCCCGAAGATGCGCTCATTGATCTTGTTTCTCGCCAACTCATCGATCCGCTTGAGTCTGGGCGCTTTGAAGTGCACGACGTTGTTCGCGATCAAGTGTTGGCCCTCATGGAGACTGACCGACGCGCCAAGCTTGAGTTGCGCGCCGTAGAGGTTCTTCGCGGACTCGGTCGCGGCAATGGCCCGATGCGTCCAGCCTGGACCGCTGGTGACGATGGCGCGATTGCGCTGATGGATCCGGTGGATCGCACTCGTGAGATCATCTTGCACCTTATCGCTGCCGGGGACTACGAGGCTGCCGGGGACGAGTTGGTTGCGTGTGCACGCGGTGCTTTGGCGCGCGGAGCGGGTGGTGAATTGCTCGCCCAGATCAAAACCCTGCAGGCTCTTGGAGTAACAAGTACGCGACTTGGCCGAGTGGAGGCACAGATTGCGATCCGCCACGGTCGATTTGCTGACGCCGCTGAACTCAGTGGTGAACTTGATGCTCCCATGCGAGCGTTTCTGCAGTTTCGAACCGGCTCGCTCGCGTCCGCACGAAGTCTCCTTGAAGACGTTGTGGCATCGGGCGCAACCGCAGATCTTCGTGCCCAAGCCGCCGCGACCTTGGCTGAGCTTGAGATTGCTTGCGGAAACGCAGAGCAGGCCGACGCCTGCCTGGCAAATGCGTTTGAGGAACGGGAAGACCTTGGAGGTGCTGCCCGCGCTGCATTGCACCTGGCGTTTGCTCAGCTTGAGTCGCACCGCGGAAACCTCAGTGGTGCCCGCGCCGCCTTGGCCCGTGCTGCGAGTGGAGCCGACGATGGCGAGCTGGCTGCTCGTGTTGAGGTTGCTCGAGTTCGAAACCTTGTTGATGAACTTCGATTTCGCGAAGCCCGTCAACTGTACGACCAGGCAGAACTCGCAGTTCGGGAGGTGGACTGCATTCCGCTTCGAGACGAACTCGCTCGCTGCTCGGCGCTGGTTGAGTGCTCGGTTGGCAATGCTCATGACGCCGGTGAAACTCTTAGACAGGTCGTTGCAGCAGCACGACAGCGCGGCGACGAAATTGGAGCGCTTCGGGCCGACCTCGAGCTAGCGCGAAGCTTGGTTGCAATTGGTGAACTCGGAAACGCTGCCGAAATCGCCGCCGCTGTTGGAGCCACGGCTCGTCGCTATGGCTTGCGACTTCTCGTCGCCCAGTCGGATTTGGTAAATGCGCATGTCGGGCTCATCGAACTCCGTGTTGAGTTGGTCGCTGAGCTTATCTCCGAGATTGACGTTGCCGTTCTATCGGACGAAGACACTCGTCGCCTCGCCACCATTCGTCGGGAAATCGACGCTTGGACCGGGGCCCCACCAGAGTCCGAGACTGAGTCGGATTTGGAAGCCGCTCGCTTGGCCTTGGCTCGAGGCAATGCGGCAGCTGCACTCTCGTCGGCAAGGCGTGCCTCCGTGCAAGCTGACCGACTCGGCTACGGGCGGACGCTCTCGCTTTCTCTGGCAATGGTTGCCCGCTTAGAACTTTCCCGAGGTCAGCGCAAAGCTGCTAGCGAAGCTGCCATGCGCGCAGCCCGCGAGGCGCAACGAAGTGCTTGCACCGAAGCGCAAATTCAAGCGCTTCTCGTACTCTCAGCCCTTGCCCGCGATCAAGGCAGCGTCCGCGATGCGGCCACCTACGCACGGGACGCACGTTCGCTCGCTAGCGAGGCTGTCTCGCCAACGCTTCTATTGGTTGCGGTGCAGGCGTTGGAAGTGATTGCAGAAGACGGGAATGACTTTGGGGAGCCACGCCCGAATGCCAGTGCTGCTACCGCAAGTCGATGGGCTCGCGCTGCGGCCGATGCGATGTTGGCAGACCTCGGATTCAGTGCGGCACGTCCATTCCGCTGCGTGAGTGCCACCGGTGCAGAGAGTTTTGTGGCTTCTGCCAGTGCAGACCTTTTGGGCATGAACGAACGCAGCCTCTCGGTGGATGCGGTTCGCCAGGTAATCGTTCGCAAGGGCGAGACGACGGCTGACCTCAGACGCCGAAGTTTGCTCAAGCGACTGCTCTTCCTATTCGCAGGTGCTCCGGGGCATGTCTTCTCCAAAGAGGACATTGTCGAGAAAGTCTGGCAAGTGGAGTACCACCCACTTCGTCACGATGCCGCGCTCTTCACGAACATCATGCGCATCCGACGTTTGTTGGGAGACGACGCCAACGAGCTCATCAGCGTGAGCGACGAGGGCTATGCAATGGTGCCTCCATCAGACTTTCTCTACGTCGAAGAGACCCCGCAACTGTAGCGGGGGGTGTCTTGGGCTCGTTCTAGAGCTTCGCTTAGTTCTCTGGGGCGACCAGAGCTACGTCTCGTTCTCTTGGTCGCCTAGAGCTTCGCTTAGTTCTCTTGGTCGACCAGAGCTTTGATAGTGTCGCGGACGTCGAACTCTGACTGTCCGTTCACGACCCAGTCTTCCATGCTTCCGTACTTCTTGGGGCCGCGCGGCGTTCCCTTGAGCTTGAGGCAATGGTCGAACGGTGCGCAGCTTGCGCCGCTTGTAATCTTTGGACGCACGCGATGCTTCGTATCCGCTTGCATCATGTGCAGGACGAGCCCCTTATCGAGCGACCATTCAAATGCCGCCCAGTCTCCCTCGTAGGCGCTGCTCTTCGAGAAGCCGCCAAAGGTTGGATCGTCAAAAAGGATGAAGACATTGATCTTGTCTCGCTCGTTGGTCGGGATGTGGTCGATCCAAATTCGGTTTGCGAGCACATCGAAGTCACCGCCGCTCGGCGCGACAGACTTGGTGTCCTGACTTGGCCAGAGCCACCATGCGGCGAGTACGAGAGCGAGAGCTGCTAGCAGTGCGTTGCGGGTCCTTGGCCTTGACATCCCGCAAGGCTAGCTCGGATTGGCTATCACGCCAAGGTCGGATGGGAGTCGCACCCGCATGACCGCTCCGGATCCTTCTTCGCTCTGTACCTCCAAGTCTCCTCCCATTGCTGCGACCATGCTGTAGCAGATAGGCAGGCCTAGCCCGGTGGCCTTGCCAGTGAGCCGAGTGGTGTAAAATGGGTCGAAGATTCGCTCCTGTATGTGTTCTGAGATGCCTGGGCCGGTGTCGGCGACTTCGATGATTAGGTCCCCATCCTTGGCTGGCTGCCGGTAGGCCCGCAGATCCACGACTTGCGAGACCTCGTTTGGAGCTTGTGAGATGATGGATTCAGCGGCATTCAAAAGCAGGTTGACCAATACGTGGGTGAGTTGATCGGCCCCTTCCGCAAGCACCGCATCATCATCAATCGTGACCTTGAGCTCTGCGTGGGAGCGAATTGTGGAGCCGGTGATCGCACATGCGCTGCCAATAATCTGACTCAGGCTGCCGCCGTTTCCAAAGGGAGGTGGACGCGAAAATCTCTGAAGCTCACCAACGGTTGTACTGATGCGCATGCAGCCATCTCGAGATTCCGCGAGCATCTCGTTGATCTCTTTGGCCCGCTCAGGTGGCAAGGGGAGGTCGCCAATCTCGTCGCCAATCATTTCAAGATTGGCGAGAACGTAGCTCATCGGATTGTTGAGTTCGTGAGCAATGCCGGCGACGAGGCTGCCAAGACTGGTCATTCGATCGGCCAGGCGAAGGCGTTTTTCGATTCTGCGCTGCGTCGTTAGGTCGCGAAGCAAGGTGAGCGTTGCCGGCGTACCTTCAAACTCCACCGGAACATCTGCGACGCTCACCGTGCGCGTCGAACCACCTTGCTCAATCAAGCGTTCTTCGTGATGGATACTGCGATTTGCATCCTCTGCCCCCTTGCTTGGGTTCTTAAACCACGACTCGAGGTTGCTTCCATAGAGCGCCGATTCGCTGGCTGCAAAGAGAGCTTGCGCGGGGCGATTTGCGTACAGGATGGCGCCATTTCGGTGAACCAATATGGCGTCGGGGGCCGTCTCGGTCCACTCGCGAACTTCGTGGTGACGAGACTGCAGTGCTTCAATCGCTCCTTGGAGCGCCGCTCGGGATTCTTCTGAGACGCGATCAAGTGCATCATCAAACTCCTTCGCGAGATCAATTTCCATGCGATCTTGTGCGGCCCGCTCTTCATTCTCAATGCGCGTCGCAAGGAGTTCGGAACGCAACGCCACTACGCGGCTCCGATAGATGAGGCACGCAATGCTGGCAGCGCATGCAAGCACAAAGGCGGCGATAGTCAGAGTCATGATCCCTGCTAGCCAAATCGGCCGCCGGCGGCAGTTTCCTTAGCACCACATCGGCCCGCGAGATCGTTAGGGCGAGATCTGCGAGGCTAGGATGGAGCCCGAAAGCGGGGGAACCACCAGCGCTTCGCTTCGGGCACGCTCTTCGGCTTCCCAAATTGCCAAGATTCGCTTGGTTGTACGACTCTTGCGCCAGTATCCGATAACGAGCAGGAGCGCGGCAAAGCTCCACACGAACAGCCCAAAAAGGCTCGCAGGAACCAGCATGTATCTGCTTCGCAAATCCTCGTACCACTCGCCGTAGAGACTTGAGAGACTAGCGCCAAAGGCTTTGCGCGCGGCCTCGTCGGTGGTTCGTCCATCGGCGATGTGGGCTAGGAAATTGCGAAATGGCCAGCGATCTCCGTCGTCATCTTTGTCGATGTAGCGGCCGCGCCTTGCAAGGAACGCCACGAAGTCAAAGCTCTGGGCGTAGGCCTTGTGGACTTCGATTTCTGCTGCGGGAAAGCTGCTGTCCAGATTCGCGAGGGGAATCGTGTTGCCGCTCCAAGCCATTCCCGTCAGCACCTGCATGCGAGCCATCGACCAGTCCGACGAGTGGAGGTAGGCAAAGCCTTCGTTGAGCCACCTGGGCGCGCGATCGTGAAGTGCCGCTCCCAGCGCCAGGTGCGAGAGTTCGTGAGCGGTGACAGAGAGTACGTCGTTGAGTTCGGTACCACTGGAATGGGCGACCGAGACCACGCCAAAGCTTGAGTAGGCGACTCCGGCGGCCCAACTCGGGGCTCCGTGACCTGGCGGCGCAACATCTGGAAGCGATGATGACTTGTGAACGAGCCGAATTTCGATGTGCTTTGGTACGTCGAGGTCGACGAGGTCACTACTGATTTCCTCAAGATAGCCTGGGGATGCATCTGCAACCTGACGTGCGAGTTTTCCCATGCCGGCTTCTGCGCGTATGACCAGACCCGTTCGCTCAATCACAACTGGGAGCGCGATCTTTGTAGGACGCAGGCTCGCCGACGATTCCGCATAGCTCTGGCCGTTAAAGGCAAAGAGACCAATCGTCAACGCGATGGCGAGGGCGCTGAGAAAATGTCTCATGGCAGAGAAACCTCAATGCGTTGGCGATCCTCGCTTAGGTCCTGAGAGATGATGAGGCCCGCACCCACTGCTGCAGCTCCCAGGACAACACCGTAAACCCACCATCGTCGATTGCTGGTGGAGCCCACCTTGGTAGCGTCATCTTCTCTAAGTAGGGGCATGTTGGGATCCAAACCGGGTTCGCGGGCACTCTCCGTAAGTGCTTGCAGTGCAAGGCTGCCCGCGATCGAAGCGTTGGGAGCGTGGCCTACATGTTGTGAGGCTGTTTTTCTGAGAGGCAAGACCCAAACTGCAATCCTGCCCGGTTCGCGCATAACAAATGCCACTTGCGCCTCGACGGCCGCCATGAGATCGCGCATCGCGATGTCGCGCTCATCACCCACCGCCACTCGGAGGGCTTCCACCGACTGCGCCATGCCTTGCCACTGCTGACTGCCTTGGTGAAGCGGCAATTTGACTGTCCCCGGCCCGGTTACGGTGACCCGTTGCGAAACGGCACCCTTCGGTGATCCAAGGGCGACGATGTGCTCGCCGGCACTAAGAAAAAGTCTTGTTGGAGCTTGGCCGCGCTCTTCAAAGTCCACCCAGATGGTCGCTCCCTCTGGGACACTTTCCACGTCGACCGGCACGCGAACCTGGCTGCTTTGCGCATCGACCTCTGGGTAGGTTTGCCATGTGGCCTCACTAATCTCCTTGGGGCGTCCGTCCTCGCCGATACCAGTGGCAAGGGTGCGAAGCATGTTTGCCGCAGCCATGGCGCTATCGCTGTCGCTCGCTCGGTGGGCACAGAGAAAGCGGTAGAGGTAGGCCGTGCGCAGCTCCGTAGCGGTGTCGATGCCACTCGCGCCGGCGGCTGCCAAGTCGAGGATTGCGCGGTCGGAGCGGGTAAACGTTCCGGGGCAATCGAGGGCACTGTACGCCATGGCAACGCTTGCCAGTGCCACCCTTCCTTGCTCAAGAATCGCGGAGTGCGGAGACCGGGCCAGTGTTCGTCGGAGCTCAAGTCCGCCAGAGAGACGCAACTCGCCATGCTCACCCAGTGCCTCGACAAATGCTTCGCGGCTTGGGGCTCGGACACCGTCGTCGCCGGGGCGCAGGTCAATGATAACCGTGTCGGCTACGCGAAAGAGGTCCGAATCGATCTCGCGCTCATCGCTCGCAACTTCGCTCTGGGCAGCGGCGGAACCCGAAAATGCCAGGCACACAGCGGCCGCAGATGCGACGAAAACAATCGGAAGAATTCTTATCCTTCGAATTGTTTGAAATACTCGTTGAGGGACCATACTTCGCGAGCTCTAAGCCCGTCGAACTGAACACCAATAGACTCTGCTGCAACCCAGCGCACAACGGATCCCACAGCAATGTCTGTGTCGGAGGTTGGCAGTCGGAAGACGAGGTCGAGCCGCGTTCCAATGGGCAGGCGCTCACCAAATGTGAGCAAAGCGCCTCCGAGGGACAGGTTCACGATTGTCTGTCCACTCTGCTTGTCTTGGAAGGTTACGGTGGTGTCGATGCTGACAGGATGGCGGGTGGTACTGCGGTGTTCGATCAAGAAATAGGCCTTTGTATCAATACCAGCACGCGTCCATGCCAGCGTTGTTTCTCGTGAGTCCTATTGTAGGCACGGAACTGGGGTAAGGAAGGGCCTTCCTTGAGAATTCCGCAGTCGCGCGCTGCCGCAGCGAGCCAACGTGTTGGCATCGCGGCGTTAGAGTTTGATTTCGAAGTGCGCTTTCTTGCGTAGCTCGTCGACCCAAAGGCGCGTTTGCTTGTCGAGTTCAGCCCGGTAGAGCTCGTTGCGGAGCTTCTCTTTTACGGCTTCGTACTCTTCTTGCTTGCTATCTTTGAGTTCTGAGACGTGGAATACGTGGAGCCCTCGAGGGCCGTTAACCGGGCCGCGGGTCTCGTCTTTGCTCATCGCAAAGACAATCACTTCCCACTCCGTCGCAATCGTTCCACGCTCGATCCAACCAAGGTCACCGCCAGTGTTCTTGGTTGCTGGATCATCGGAATAGGTCTCGGCGAGCTTTGCAAAGTCTTCACCGGCACGGGCTCGGCCGATGATGTCAGCTGCCTTGTCGCGCGCGGCCTTTTTCGCTGCGGCATCGGCTGTCGGCTCGGTGGCGATCAAGATGTGCTGCAAGTGCACTTCGCTAACCTGTGCTGCTCGCCGTGCATTGGCGTCGTACTTTGCACGAACGTCATCGTCGGTGATGGAGACTTTGGGGCGAACCAGTGTGTTCACCGCGCGCATGCGAACGATTTGGCTGCGCACATCTTTGCGGTAGGACGACATGCTGTAGCCCTGCATGCGCAGCGCTTCCTTAAGCTGTTCGTCGTCGAGCTTGTTCTGTCGTTTGAGGTCAGTGATCGCGGCTTCCACTTCCTTGGCACCAACTTCGAGCTTGGCACTTGAGGCAGCCTGAGAAACGAGTTCCTCGTTGATCATCTCGGCGAGCACTTGCGAGGTGAGTTTGGTCTCTCGGCGCCTGCGCTCTTTCAAATCCGAAATCTTGTTGAGTTCGAAGGCGAGAGGAGCGACTCGCATCATCAGTTCGCTGTTCAAAATGATCTCGTCGTTGATCGTCGCCACCACTCGATCGACGATCATGGGACGGACACCATCCTTCTCGCCAGCGAGCGCGTTCGGCTTGGAAGTCCTTTGATCTCGTACCGTTGGCTGCGCAATGGCCGATGTCGTTACCAACGATGCCGCTGCCAAGAGGGGCAGAGCGATTCCGAGTCCGCGGAGGAGAGAAGCTGAGCGCATTGTTCGTTTGACCATTAGTTCGTCTCCGGGGTTGCCTGACGAGGTTGCGCCGCGCCACTCGGTACAGGCGCGCTAGGTGGGGGCGTTTGTTGGGCAGGGTGGCCAGGCATCGGGGGCATCATCGCGCCGCCGTGGCCGCCATGTCCGTGGCCGTCGTCGTTTGCAGGGGCGCTGGTGTCCACTTGGATATCGCCGAGCTTGTCGTCAAAAATCTTGATCGTAGCTTTCGCCTTCAGCTCATCAACGAACTCTTTTTGCGCCGTTGTCCGCATCTCACGGTAGAGGCGGTTTTGCAGTTGGCGTTTGACTTGTTCGAAGGGTTTGCTAACGGCCTTGCGATGGCCCGTTTGCTTGATGATGTAAAACAAGCCGCCAGACGTTGCGATGGGGCCAGCGACATCACCGGTCTTCTTGAGATTGAATGCTGCTTCGACCACCTCTTTGGGAACTTCAGAAGTTTCCCTTGAGAAGTATCGAAGGTCGCCGCCGCGCATCTTGCTATCTTCATCGACGGAGTGTTCTACAACAAGCTCGCGAAACTGCCTGTTTGTTTTGCCCTTTTCTCCCAGCGCTTCTTTAGCAACCGTGTCGGCTGTGGCCTTCTTGGCAACAACAATGGCCGAAACTCGGAGTTCTTCTGGTTTGTTGAACTCAGTTGGATTGGAGTCGTAGTAGGCTTGCATCGCCTCGTCTGTGACATCATCTGGGCTGATGCCGTTTTCAAAGCGTGCCTTCATGAGCTTTTGAATCATCACCTGCTTCATGGCCCGCACAACGTCGATGTCCTTGTCAAAGCCTTCGCTCTTCGCTTGCTGTGCAAGCACCTCAAAGCGAACCAGGTTGTCTAAGAACTCTCGCTTCTGCTCGTTCGAGGTGTAGCGAGCTCGGATGTAGGGAGACTGCTTGTTGATTCGATCTTGGAACTCGCCGACGGTGATGTCGACGCCATCGATGGTGGCGAGGACCGTTCCGAGCTCAGCTGCGGTTTGGGGAGTCCCGGTAGCAGCGGCAGCCGTGGCGGGAGCACCCTTGTCGCTGTTCTTCGAATTGGACTTGCTACATCCAAGGGCCACACCCGAAGCAAGGGCAACGGTTAGAGCCGTCGTTGCAAGGCGTTTTGGGGCGAGACGGTTTCGGACAAATGGGCTGCGAGGCATAGCTAAACTCCTGTAGCCATTGGGGTAGCACAGGCGAGAAGCTCCATCAAGGAGGCCTTGGCCGCGATCACTGGCTGCTCTCGTTCTGCCTTGGAAAACTGCCGCACAAGGCGCATATCCGGGGTCAGTTTGTAGCGGCCAGGCTGTGCCTTGATGAGCTCCATCACCTTGCCGGGGTCGAGGGGCGTGTCGTCCCCCAAGGCCAGCACCAGACGCACGGGCCCGAGTTCGAGGCTGAGCGCCCGAAGCCGGCGTGCCTGACTTTTGATCACCATGAGTTCGCCCAGCGTTCCCACTTCTCCTGGCATGGGGCCGTAACAGTCGATCATCTCGTCGAGAATCTCGCGCACCTCTTCGGCGTCGCCAGCAGATGCGAGTCGCTTGTAGAGGGCAAGTCGTTGCCCGGTATCGGGAACATAGTCGTCGGGAATGAAGCCGGGAATGTCTACGTTGAGTTCAGGGTCCCGCTCGCTGAAGACAGGCTCTCCTCGGAGTTCCGCGACTGCGTCTTCCAGCATTTGTGTGTAGGCGTCAAAGCCGATTGCGGCGATGGAGCCGCTCTGCTTTGCACCGAGCAAGTCGCCGGCACCGCGAATGGAAAGGTCTTGGCTTGCGATGGAGAAGCCCGCGCCGAGTTCGGTGTAGCGCTGCAGAGTCTCAAGTCGCTTCCTCGCGTCGTCTGAGAGTTTTTCTGGAGACGGCACCATTAGGTAGCAGTAAGCTCGTTCCTTCGAACGACCGATGCGACCCCGAAGTTGATACAGCTGGCTGAGCCCAAAACGGTCGGCTCTATCCACGAACATCGTATTTGCTCGGGGGATGTCGAGACCCGCCTCAACGATCGTAGTGGCAACGAGCACGTCGTACTTGCCCTCGACAAAGCCCACCATGATTTTCTCCAACTTGTCGGGTGGCATCTGGCCGTGTGCCATCGCGATCTTTGCCGTCGGAACGAGCTGACCTAGGTGTGCAGCCCATTCTTCTAGGCTTCGCTCGCCGCCACTCACGGGCGTATCAATGCGCGGCGATATGAAGAACACCTGGCCTTTGCGATCGAGTTCCTTGCGGATGGCCTCGCGAAGAACACCGTCCTCACTGCGGGCCACAAATGTGCGAATGGCTCGGCGGTCGGCAGGCGGCGTTGCAATAATGCTCAGATCGCGGAGGCCGGTCATGGCGAGATGCAGCGTCCTTGGAATCGGCGTTGCCGTGAGGGTCAGAACCTCGATCGAGGCCCGCATCTTCTTGAAGCGCTCTTTGTGGGTCACGCCGAAGCGCTGCTCTTCGTCGATGACCAAGAGCCCCAGATCCTTAAAACGCACATCCGCGGAGAGCAGGCGGTGGGTGCCGACGACCGCGTCGATTTGCCCGGTGGCGAGTTCTTTGATGGTCTCTGTTTGCTGGCGTTTGTTCTGAAATCGCGAGAGTCGCGCGATGCGAATTGGCCAGCCAGCAAACCGTTTGAGCATGGTTTGGTAATGCTGTTCGACCAGAACTGTCGTTGGTGCCAGAAATGCGACTTGCTTGCCTCCGAATACCGACCTAAGAACTGCTCTGAGTGCTACTTCTGTCTTTCCGTAGCCAACGTCGCCACAGACGAGCCTATCCATCGGTCGCGGTTCACCCATGTCGGCTTCGATCTCGTCGATGGCCTTTTGCTGATCTGGTGTCTCTTCAAACTCAAACGTTGCCTCGAATTCGTGAAACATGCTGTCGGGCTTGGGGAATGCGTGCCCCGGAAGAGCTGCTCGCTGGGCATAGAGCTGCAGCAGTTCCTCGGCAAGCGCATGCACCTTCTGCGAGACCGATTTCTTGGTCTTGGAAAAGCTCTGGCCACCGAGTTTGTCGAGGCGCGGTGACAAGCCCTCAGCGCCCACGTAGCGCTGCACCTCGCCAATCCGAACCACAGGCAAGTACAGATTGCCGCCATTGTATTCCAGCAATAGGAAGTCGGTTGGAACCCCCTGAATCGGCAGCTTCTTTAAGCCTCGGTACTGGCCGACCCCGTGCACGGTATGCACCAGGAAATCATCGTCTCGAAGCTGGGAGAAATCGGAGACTCCACCTTTGAGTGCATCGCGCGCGCGTTGTGCGGCCCGCTTTTGGCGCTGGGAGCTGCGGCGCTGTTCTCCAAAGACGTCGTCATCGGTGACGATCGCGATGCGCTGATCGGGCAGGGCAAAGCTGCTGCTCAGTTCGCTCCTGCACATGACGGCTGGCCCAGCGGGCTCGGCGAGCTTCCAATGGAGACCTCGGTCAGGTGCAACCGTTAGCGATACGTCTTTTTCGTCGAGTAAGTCTTTGAGACGTCCGAGCCGGCTCGCTGACCGACATGCCAGAATAACTCGGAATCCTAGGCCCTCCCATCGCTTAAGAGCCGCGATAAGTGGCTCCGTGAGATCTTCCGCCTTGGTCTTACGAAGCCGATCGAGCTGACCGCGAAGAGCAACGTTATCGTCAACCGCCACGTGAATGTGCGCATCGTAGGCCCGCGCGTCCCCCTGAATCTGAAGGACTTGGCAATCAATGCGTCCGTCAGGGTGCTGCGTCACTTCCTTGAGTTGGTCGATGGTTGCGTAGTGTTCTTCCGGAGCGAAGGCAATTCGGTGGCCCTCTAGCTGATCGTGAAAGCGGGTTTGCGCGTCGTCCAGTAGGTCTCGGGCGCGCTGCAGCACTTGCGCAGGCTCAAAGACAATGTGGCGGACGTGAGGCCCCGTTGGCAAGTAGGTCGAAAGCGGAAGCAGCTCTTTGTGAAATGCGGGAATCAGGTTTTCAATTCCCACAAACTCGATGCCGCTCTGAATGCTATCGATGAGATGTCTGGTGGCCTTGGAGGGGTGGTGCGCAAGGTCGCCGGCTTCGAGGAGGCGATTCCGCAGCTCGGAGCCACGAGTGCTAATGCTCTCCCGTACCGGGTGGATACGAACCGAGGAAAGCGTGCGCAGCGTGCGCTGGTTCTCCGTGTCGAAGTGACGTATCGATTCGACCTCATCGCCGAAGAGTTCGATGCGAACCGGAAAACGATAGGCCGGCGGGAAGAGGTCGACAACGCCACCTCGTACCGCGAAGTGGCCGGGCTCCTCGACGATCGTGACTCGGTTGTACCCCGCCGCGACCAATGCCTCCGTTAGCAACTCTCTGTCGATTTCTTTGTCGACTTCGATCTCATCACACAGCGCGAGCAACTCGGCTTTGGGAATGACACGGCGAAGAAGGGAACGCGCACTAAGAATAAGTAGAGTTCCCTCGATGGCGCCGCCCGCCAAGTGAAAGAGCGCCGCCATACGCTGACGGAGCGCTACTCGATCCGTCGACATCTCGGAATACGGGGAGAGCTCAAGAGCGGGCACTAGCAAGACCTCGGGCACCTGGAGTTCGGCGCCAGCCGCCGGCTTTGGAGCACCAGCGGCCGGCTTTGGAGCACCAGCCGCCGGCTTTGGAGCGCCAGCGGCCGGCTTTGGAATATGCTCCACAAGGTCGGCGTGAAGTGCTCGGGCATCAACTTCGGTCGGAACCGTAATGATCGTAATCGCCTGGGCCTCGTCCCGCTGGTGCACTCGAGCAGCCAAGTAGGCGAGAGCGGGCAAACTAATGCCTGTGACCAAAGTGGTCTTGTCGCCGTCAAATCCTCGTTGCAGCGCGTCTATGGGCCCTTCGCTCACAGGCGCACCTTGCCCCGGCCCCAAGCCCCCGTACAATGGCGCATGGGCATTTTTCGCGTATCTGTGCTGGCGGCGATTCTGCTTACACCACTCGCTTTGTTAGAAACGAGTCGCGCCGAGCGAAAAACAGAACCGGTAGCAGCAGCCGTGCTCGTGGTCAAAGCCGGCCAGATCGCTCAGGATGTCTCAAAACTGCGAGGGCTGAAGCTCAAAAGCCCAATCGTTCGCGGTGTTATGAGCAAGGGGGAAATCCGCGCGCGGATCCTTGAGATCTTGGATCGGGAGTACACGCCGGAGGAGCTTGCATCGGAATCGCTGGGTCTGAAGCGCTTGGGACTGATTCCCGAGAAGACCGACTACGTCAAGACCATGCTCGACATGCTCCAAGACCAAATCGCGGGTTTCTACGATCAGCACGAGAAGAAACTCTACATTGCGGGCTGGGCGCAGAGTGGTGGAGACATGTTGATGGCGCACGAAATTGACCATGCGTTGCAGGATCAGCATTTCGATCTGGTTGCCTTCATGGCCGCGAATCGGAAAAACGGCGATTCTGTTGCCGCTCGCCAAGCTCTCGTTGAAGGGGATGGAATGGCGCTGATGCTCGAATATCAAATGGCAGAGGCCAAGCAAGCTCCTCCGTGGGGCAATCCCATGGTCATGGCGATGCTTCGGAAGGGCATGATGCAGGGAGCTGCGAACATGGCGTCGGTGCCGCTCGCTTTGCGGGAGGGCTTAATGTTCCCGTACATAGCGGGTGTGGAATTTGTGGCGCATTTCCGCAAGCACAAGAGCTGGAAGACCATTGACGCGATGTATGGCAAGCCGCCGCTGTCCACCGAGCAAATTCTCCATCCGGACAAGTACAAGTCCTATGAGAAGCCCGTTGAAATTGCGGCGCAGCAGCCAAGTGGTTTGGCCGGGTACTCAGAGAAAGTCTTAAATGTGATCGGCGAGAAAGGCGTAGAGCTTTTCTTGCGAACCCACGGAGTTGAGGATGCCCGAGCGGTGACCGCTGCCGCAGGATGGGGCGGTGACCGATTTGCGGTCTACGCGCGCCGCGGACACAAGGGAAGTGCACTTGCCGGCACCGTGGGCGTTTGGTTCACAACGTGGGATGAGGCGCTTGATGCGAATGAGTTCTTTGACGCTCTCGAACACGCCTTGCCGAAACTCGCTAAGGATAAAGGAACCGCTCGAGGAAGCGTTCTCCGATTTACGAGTGCGCGAGGCCAGATTGTCGCGGAGCGTCGCGGGGCCGAAGTTCTCCTACTGCTTGGGGTTAGCTCCGGCGCCTCGGATGCGATTCGTGTGGATGTGTGGAAGTCGTGGAAGCGCTCGAAACGGCCAAACGCTGCGCCGTGAGCCTCTCCGTTGCGAGGTTGGTCATCTCATCGTGCTAAAGCCGCTGCACGTGTGGGCCCCGCGCCATAGAGACACGAATGGCCCTGCGCCCCCGACACATTGGCAGCAGACGTTCGTTTGCGAGCTTCCAAACACTGGTTTCACGCGGGTGGAGGGGTGGTCCCGATATTGAAGAGTGCTCCAGACCATGCACTATCGAATTGCTTCGCTCGTGGTGATCTTCTTTTTCTATGGGCATTCGGCGCCGGGATTTGCTGATGCGCAATCTGGCACACTGGTCGACCGAGACACACCGATGGACCGAGACATCATCGAAGAAGAAGTCTTGCATAGCTGCACTGGGGCCAAGTCTAAGAAAAAGTCGCATGTATCGTTTGTCCCAGAAACAACGCTGAGTGACCTTGTTACCTGGGCAATGAGCTTCTCGTGTAAGAATTTCCTCTATCGTTCTGAACTGGCAAGCCGCTCTTCCAAGATCGATATTGTGGCGCCCACGACGATGACGCCAACCGAATCGTGGCGGCTCTTTCTCGTCGCTCTCGATAGCTTAGGGCTCACGATTGTAAGAAAAGGCCCCGTGTTTCATATCGTTGAGTCGGCGACGGCACTACGGGCGGCGCTGCCGATTCGAGAATCATCGGGGGGCAGGGAGGTTCTAGAGCGCCTTCTCGTGCAGCCGAGTCACCTTAGTGTGGACGATGCGCATCGTGCTTTGAGTGCTTTGCTTTCCAAGCAGGGCGGCGTGGTCGCGCTACCCACTGCAGGTGCTCTGCTCGTTACCGACTTCGGCTCTCACACCAAGAGAATGAGCGAACTCTTGCGACGCGTTGATAGGCCCGGTGCCAATGAAGGGCTTTTCGCGATTCCGGTCGAATATGCAGACGTTGAGGTCGTTAAACAGCATCTCACTGCACTCTTCGCAAGCCCTCAGGTCACTCCTGTGCCACAGAAGGGCAATGCAAAGAGAATGGGGGCTCAGAGGTATTCTGAGCCGCCGAGCCTAATTGTTGGCGACTCTCGCACGGGAACACTGCTGCTGCGAGCGAGTGACGCTACCTACAAACGAGCGCTCTTGGTCGTGCAAGAGCTCGATCGTGTTCTTGAAAGCGATGACACGAGTCGCACACACATCTATCACCTTCAGCATGCCGATGCGGCCAAGCTTGCAGCTACGCTCTCTGCCCTGAGGCCAGGTGCAACTCCATCTGCAGCATCGGTTGGCGCTCGAACGGCTCGGCGTGCCCCGGCAACCGCAGAGAGGGGGGCAAGCATATCGGGGGCCGTTCAAATCACCGCAGACGTTGAGACCAATAGCCTCCTCGTGCAGGCAACGCGCCGCGACTTTGTGGCCGCCAAAGTTCTCATCGAGACCCTTGATCGGCAGCGGCCGCAAGTCTTTCTCGAAGTTACGATTTTGGAAGTCGATCAAGATAAGAACCTAGACATCGGTGGGTCGTTTCACTTTGGTTCCACTGCCAAATCAGTCACGCGCTTTGGTTCATCACAACACAGCGGGAGTCGGACCGCACCGTTGCAAGCGCTCCAGCAGAGCGCACTGCGAGACGGGCTTGTGGCGGGTGCGTTGGGCAAACTTCTGCCAACCGAGCAATTTCTTGGCGTGAGCATTCCCTCCTTTGGAGTGCTCTTTCAGGCGCTGGCCGAGGACAAACGAATCGACATCATCTCATCGCCGCAGATCATGACTACGAATAATACCAAGGCGACACTAAGCGTTGGCCAGAACGTCCCGTACAAAGCCGGAACGACCGTTGCCGCGGGAGGGGTGGCGGAGTCGATAAAGCGTGAAGACGTTGAAATGACGCTTGAGGTGACTCCCCACGTAAACCTAGAGGGGCTCGTGCGGCTGGAGGTGGAACTCAACATTAAGGAACTCCTACCCAATCAGGCTGGATCCGAGCCCTCGTGGACCACCCGCGAAATCGTGAACACGGTTGTGGTTGCCGACCAGGAGAGCATTGCCATTGGCGGCTTGGCTTCGGAAAAGGAGAGCGTTACCAAGAGCAAGGTTCCTCTGTTGGGGGACCTTCCATTGTTGGGGGTACTCTTTCGGAGTTCGCGTCGGCAAAAGGCAAAGCGCAACCTACTTGTTCTTCTTACGCCACACGTAATCACGGACCCAAGCCAGGCGCGTCAGCTTACCGCTCGAAAACTCAGTGAGCGAGAAGCGTTTCTGCGCTCCTTCAGACAATTGCGGGCTCGGAAATTTGATAGCTCGATGGACTATCGCAAGAAGCGCGGCCTCTTGGCAGAGATTCGTCACGCGGTGATGGAAGTGGAGCAAGAGGCCGAGGCGATTCGAGAAATGCAGGGCCAATGGCGCGAGCCGACACGGGGATTGCTGGATGGCACTAGCGAGGATACGTCGCCGCAGCCTTAGCCTGGGCCAGCTAGCCAAAGAGATAGCCGCGCAAACGGCTCAGAGACTCAATGTGGTGCACGTCTTGGCGGAAGAAGGGGACTTCTGTGCGAATCGATTTTGGCGCGGCCGCCTTCAGTCTCTCGATAGCCACGCGGTCGCTCATCGCCACTCCCTCAAGCTCGTTGTGCGCAGCTAAGAGAGATTCTGAGGCCATTCGCAAGCTCGTTTCCTGGAGCGCCAGCGCTTTCACACTGTCAAGGTTTCCAAGACGCCTCGTGAGTTCGTCGCGGGCAATGTCCACAGGCATCGTTGCGTGCACTTTGTTTACCGCAAACCCCGCAAAGGGCATATCGGTAGCAAGCAATCGCTCGTGGAAGAAAAGCGCTTCGCTTACCGCCATCGCCTCTGGGCTCGTGACAATGACAAAGGAGACATCATCGCGATGCAAAAGTGTGAGCACCTCTTCGGCTCGCTCTTTGAAACCACCGAGAATCTCGTTGAACTCCCCAAAGAAGAGCGCGATGTCCTCGATGAATTGTGAGCCAACAAATTTGGCAAGCATCTTAAATACGTAGCTACCCGTTTTGCCGACAACCGAAAGGCTTCCGCCTTTTTGCATTTTGCGAAACATCTCGATCGCAGGGGAGTCGATGGCGTCGCTCAATTTCTTTGGAGCGTCGAGAAAGTCGAGAGCGTGTGCGGTCGGAGGTGTATCGACAACAATCAGGTCGTACTCGCCACTCTTGTCAAACGCTTGTAGCTTTGTGAGCGCTGCGTATTCTTGGGAGCCGGTAAGGGTTCCAGCAATCTGTTGATACAACGGATTTTCAAAGATGCGCTTCACGGCTTGCGCGTCGCTAGCGTAGTTCTCAACCATCTCATCGAAGGCTTGTTTTTGATCGAGCATCATCGCCGCCAAAGAGCCTCCGGGTTGGCATTCGCCAATCGCTTCAAGCCGCTCCCGGTCCACGAGTTGAACCTTGTGTCCCAAACCTTCGAGGCCAAGGGAATCGGCGAGCCGCTTGGCGGGATCAATCGTGAGCACCAAGGCGCGCTTGCCCCGGCGCGCCGCTTCAATGGCAAAGCTCGCAGCGGTCGTGGTCTTGCCGACTCCACCAGAGCCGACGCAGACGATAATCCTTTTGGTTTCGATGACTTCGCTGAAACTGCCAGCCAAGGTGGCCTCCTGTGGGCTGTTTTCTAGCACGCCCATCCACATGTGTATACTCCGGGCCCCATGGACCTTTGCGCAACCGTTGGCAATGATGAATTCTCTGTAGCTGCCTGTGCCGATGGCACCAAGTGGCGCATCTCGATTGGCGATAGAGAAGTGCTCGTGGATGCCGCTCGGGTTAAGCCGGGGACCTGGTCCCTCATCATCGACGGCCGCTCGCTGCTCGTCGACGTGGATGAGAGCAAAGATCCGCCTCGTGTTCACACGCACCAGGCAGTCACTCCAATTCTTCTTGAGAACGCCCAGCGCAAGCGATTGGCCGCACAGATGAGTCGCGCCGGCGGCGGTAAGAGCCGCGGTGAAGTTCTCAAGGCGCCGATCGCCGGCCGCGTGGTTAAGGTCTTAGTGACCGCCGGGCAAGTCGTTCAGGCTGGTGAGGTTCTTGTGATTCTCGAAGCCATGAAAATGGAGAATGAGATCAAGTGCGCCCGGGGCGGTGTGGTCTCCGCCATCGATGTTGCCGATGGCGATAGTGTAGAGACCGGCGGCAAGCTAGTTAGTTTGAAGCCCGAAGAGTAGAGCGCTTTTTCTGCCCCGGCTTTTGCTTGTCCTTGCCGGTCTCTTTTTTGCTGGCCTTCTTGCGTGGCTTGATGGCCTTGGTGGCCACTTTGCCCTTTGCGGGGAGCAAGTCCAGCGAACGATCGCGTTCAATGCGATAGCGTTCAAGGATCGCTGCACTGCGTTTGTGTACTTCCTCCACCCCCAAAACGATGATCGAGTTTGAAGAGGTTCGAAGCTCCACCGTGTGCTTGCTGCCTTCTATGAGGCTCACAAAGTGCTTCATGTCGCGGACCTTCTTGCCGTTGACCGAAGCGATAGACTCGCTGTAGAGGCCTTCGTAGCCGACGTTGACTTCATCAGCTAAGATTTGGCAGAGAATGATGGTCTCTTGCTTGGTGGCGGTAACGCTGCCCGAGTAGTAGGTGTGTAGGAATTCTTTGGGGGCCTTCTCCCACCAGCTATCCCACGTTGCGAGATAGTCGCGACAGAGAACCTGAAAGACCAGTCCGCCAAAGATGTAGAAGCTGGGCGTCACGTCGTACTGGGCACGAGGTACCAGCTCGACCTTGTCTTTGAGTTCGAGGGTTAGGGTGATGCGTTTGCCGTCTCGAAGAACTTGCAGGGGCAGGGTATCGCCGACGCGTTTCTCGCCGAGGATTACGTCGAAGCGCGTGCGATGTTTCTTGCGGTAGTTGATGGTGCAGTTGTTGGCGATTTTGGAGCCGCCTATTTTGAGAAGCGTGTCGCCCTCTTTCACTTGGCCCCAGCACGAACTACCGTACTCAACTTTGAGAACCAACACGCCACTCTCCGTGGCACGCATGCCGAGGCGTTCTCGAAGCATCGGGTTCTCCACGTTTTGAGTTGTCACGCCCAGCGTGGGGAGATTCATTCGCGGTGTGGTCTTGATACCTGCGAGGAAGTTCTTGATAAGCGGTGGCGGCACCATTTCGCCAATTCCATCAGCGTCGTTGAGGCCCTGAAATGCAATGCCCACGACCTTGCCGTGACGGAAGACCGGGCCTCCGCTGTTGCCGTGATTGATTGCCGCGTCGACCGTCACCGCGAGAAGGTGACGTTGGGAGTGGGTGTAGCGCTGGACCTCGATGCGCGAGACCACGCCTTCGGTGATGGAGACTTCATCGCCGCCAACGGGAAAGCCAATGACCGCGACTCGATCGCGCCTGGTTGGAAGATCACCGAGTTTGGGAATCTTCACACCGCGCATGAAGGCCTGGTCTTGGACCTCCAAGAGGGCCAAGTCGGCGTCGTGACAAATGCCTACAACCTTTGCGACGACTTTGTTTGGTGCAGAGATACGCTGCACTTGAATAAAGGTCGCATCCGCCACGACATGCGCACTCGTTAGAATCTGCCGCGCTTTGATGATGACACCAGAGCCTGTGCTGGTTGCTGGCGAGCGAGCCTGCCAAGGTGAGTCGTAATCGGGTTCCTGTTGGGTAGCGTAAATTCGTACAACAGCGCTATGCGGCATTGCCCCAGACTATCACTCTGGGTCGACCTGCGTTGTCTGGCGCCGGTGATTCTCGCGGGCGACAAGCTTGGTCTCGGCATCTTCTGGGCTAAAGCAGTCGTCGGCAATGGTGCGGTCGGTGCTCTCCAGCGCCTCAAGTGCCTGCATGGCCTGAGAAGCGGTAAAGGCGCCGCTCTGTGCCGCATCTAGCCATTCTCGCCTCGCCTGCATCTCGTGCCGAAAGATCGATTCGGTGCACTCGGCAATTTGTGGCGCTGGCCATGCGCCGCCAAAGCCCTGAGCCGCCTCGGAGAGAGCGGTTCCAAATGCGCGTGCGGTCGAAAAGCGCGTCTCTCGATCGCGAGACAGACCGAGTTCCAGCGCATCGGCGACCGGTTTGGGAATGCGTTTGTTGATCGAGTCGGCTCGGGGAATCGGAGCTTTGGTGACTGCCTCAAACGTCTCCAGGCGGGAGGCTCTTCGAAAGAGGCGTGTTCCGGTAAGTAGCTCGAGAACGATAATCGCCAGTGAGAAAACATCTGAGCGCGGATCGAGGTCGTGTCCTCGCAATTGCTCTGGCGACATGTAGCTGAACTTGCCGCGAATTTGCCCGGTGGCGGTCTTGACGACCGACTGGGTCGACTTGGAAATGCCAAAGTCGAGAATCTTCGCCATGCCGTTATTGGTGAGATAGATGTTTGGCGGCGACAAGTCTCTGTGCACGATGTCGTAGCGCGTGTTTGTGTGGTCGCAGAGATTGTGGGCGTAGTGCATGCCCTCACAAGCCTGTGCAGCCAGCCCCACCAACATTCCAAGCGGGAAGGAATCGGGATCCGTCATCTGCTTGGCCAGTAGCTTGGTTAGTGGAACGCCTAGGAGATACTCCATCACCATGAAGTAACCGTCATCACCGGCACCGAGCTCGTAAACTTGGCAAATGTTGGGATGAGCGAGCAGGGAGGCGGTTTTGGCCTCGGTGAGAAAGAGTTCGACAAACTCGCCAACTTTGGCGAGGGCAGGCTTCATGCGCTTAAGTGCGACAGGCTTTGTGAAGCCCGCGGGACCATCCAAGTACGCAAGGTAGACATCTGCCATGCCCCCAGAGCCGAGCTTGGCCCGAATGCGGTACTTGCCAACGTAGTTCGGCAGCCCTTCATCGCTTTGGTCGAGCATCTCGCACGATCATAGCACTAGAGGCGGGTTTCGGGCCTTTCAGCCGCCACCTTGGCAGCTGGGCGCGGTCACAACAGGAGGCGCTACCCCTTCGGGCGTCCAAGCCTCGATCTCGTTGATGGTGTGCTCTTGAGGAGCGAAGTTCCCGCAGCCATTGCCAACAAAGTGAATGCCAATGGCGCCGGTGATCGCAGAGTCAAAGTTGAATTCTTGGCAAGGCGTGTTGCCCTCCGAGCAGTCGGTGACATTGAAGTCGTTGGTCGCGTTATCCGAACCAAAGCGGCCTCGGAAGGTCCACGGATTCACGTCGACGTTTTGGCCACCGGGCTCCGGCATATCGGTCTGGACACTTGGTGCCGTGTGAACGAGGTAGTCACCAATCAGGCACTCCTCATCGCCATAGACGCGAATCGTCTCGACACCGTCTGGTGTGGGAACGCGAATCACGATCCAATCACTGCTAAAGATGTCGTTTTGCAGCATGACGCCCGTGTTGCGGTTGCCATCGGTCATGGCGGGGTAGGTGCCCTGTTCCTCAGCGATTGAGCCTGGAGTTGGTAGGCCGCCCAAGGCGATGTTTCGAGCGGGCACAGGCTCACCGGGATCTGGGGGCTCGCCAGCTTGTGTGACTTGAAAACTCTGTGATTCGGAGCGCTCCCCACCAGCGTCAATGGCAACGATCGCCAAGGCATTGACCGTGCCCTTGTCCAGAGGAACGTCAATGCAGAAGCTTCCATCAACGCCGAGTTCGGCGGAGACGGTGTCGGTCGGGCCCTCAACGATCACGGTGCCATTGGCAGGACCGTGCCCAAAGAGCGGAACCGTGTCCCAATACGTTTGCGGAGGCAGCCCTTCTACCGAGAGTGGCACTCCCTGGTCCTCGGCCGCATCGGGCTGGATCGGGCCTGCATCTGCGCCGCCGCCGCCGCCTCCACCAGTGCCTGGCTCTTCGGCGATACAGGCAGCACCAGAAGTTAGGAGGAGGGCAAATAAGAGCGCGCGCATGTTCCTATCCTAAAGCAAGCCAAGGGCCAGCCACCAATTTGTGCGATTCCGCGGTCTTGACCATCCAGCGGGTGGGGTCTGACAGGTCCAGCGGCCCAGGTGTAGGTGGCTGGTTGGCCCCCTCTCAGATCACGCTCGATCCATGTTTTCAGTAGCTTGGAAGCGAGATCCCGATCGGCCCAGCCTTTGCACTGTAGGTGAGTATGCGTCGATTTGCAGCAATCCTGGCACTTGCACTTTGCACGAGTCCTGCCTGTTCCCCTGAGGAAATGTCCTATGGAGCAGACGCGGGGGAGGAACTTCCCGTTGAATTCAATCCCCCTACCGTCGACACGGTCACTCCAGGAGCCATGGCTCTTGGAGACACCGTCCAGGTTTTTGGTTCGAACTTTCTCCCCAACGAGTACGGCAGCACCCGCCTTCACTTGGTTGGTACCTACACCGATGATTCTGGCGCCGCCCATTCCTACGACGGTGAAATCGTCCTCGATGTAAAGAACGTCAGCGTCGCAAGCTTTGTCTTCGAAGACCTAATCTTCTCTCCATCCCGAGACCGAATTGGCAACTTTGAGGGCCAGGCAACAATTATCAGCGAGCTTGGTGAAGCCTACCGCTCCGACGACATTCAGAGTGTCCTGACATCCGGTGAACTCTCCGTCTCCCTCAACGTTGAGCCATCGCTCGGTGTTGTGCAAATGCGAAGCGTCACCGAAGAAGGCTGCGCTCCTGTTACCGACGGCACAATTGGCAACCAAGAGTTGGCGTTCAGCATGCGCGCCATCGGAATGGCAGACGCCACTGCAGAAAACCCGATTCGCTTTCGCGTGAGTTTCCAAGCTCCGACGATGAAAGTTGTCTACCTAAAAGACCAGGCCTACGGCGTTTGGCCAACCAACATCGGCAGCCTTAACCAAAGCCTTGTGAAGGAAGCCGCCGACGGCATAAACCGCTTCGACGTCGAAATCACCGAGGGCAACAACCTCGATCTCGATCCAACGTGGCGCAAAGACAAAGTCACAGTGTCTCCTCCGATTCAAGTTGGTGATGAGACGGTTACCGAAGTTCTTCTTGGTCGCCTCTCAACCGGTGCAACCGATGGTCGTTCTACGGTTGCCGGAATTCAAATCGAAGCGTTTCATCCCGATGGAACGGTGATTTCTCGCCAAATCGCTTACGACGTTAAAGAAGAGTGGGAAGTCCAAAGCTACGACCAGAACATGCGCCTTATGGAGCGCTCCGACCCAATCCCTGTCTCTGGTTGTTTCTCTGGTGGCGATGTTGGTCGTGACCTCACCTACACCGAGGGTAGCTCTGTCACCCAAAGCCGCAGCCTTTCGTTCCGCTGGGATCAGAACGTTGCAAACACTCTCGGCATCACCGCTGGTGTTGGTGGCCTTCTTCCTGTCCAAATCTCGGCCAATGCGTCTACGACATTTTCTGAGACCTTCGGCATTGACGTGAACGAGACTGTTTCGAGTGAGTCACACATCGGCATCAACTTCTCAGCTCGTATCATTCCTGGCTTCTTTGGTACGTGCTACCGCCAAGTCGACCGCATCGAGCGCGAGGTAAATGTCACCTACAACAATGCTTGTGGGCGAACCGGTGTCATCGGCCAAACGATTCTCACCGACTGGAACTTTGGCTTCGACATCGCTACCGGGCCAAGCTGCGATGCATCTTCGGACCTTGATGAAGGTGCCAACTTCGAGCCAGACGGAATCGAAATCCAGTAGCTGTGCGTGCTCCCAGCGCGACAACAGGGACCGACACACAGAGGACGAGCAGTCTGATACGTTGGTCCGCCCTGTGTTGTGTTGCAAGCCTAGGCTGCACGGCGCAGCCTCCAGACGTAGGGCCCCAACCATCCAAACTTGTGGATGCCGGCGGGCCCGGGTTTGTCGACTTGGTGATTTCCTATACCGAGAACGGCACTCCGGTTACGTGTACCGATTCGATTGCACCGCTGTGCCAGACGCAAAGCGGCGTTTGCAGCAATCACCCCGTTTTGGGGGCACCCGACAATCAGAGATTTTCGTTGGTAGGTCCCGGGCAAATCGAGGTCGGCTTTCTGTGTCAGCCAATCGTCGATCGCGCGCCCAATAGCGACCTGAGTCCAGATTTTCGAGTCGTGAGCACGATTGATTCTGGCAGCGGAGGCATTGTTTCCGTGAGCGAGGATGGCAGCACGTATCTCGTTCTCGACAACTTGATTCGCGACGACCAATCTTTCGATCTCTCTAACCGTGGCCTGGAATACGCGCGCTTTGTTCGCATCGCCGTTGAAGCGGGGACAACCCTTAGCATCGATGCCATCGAGGTATTGCCATGAGCTGCGACGCCGCCACGAGCAACAGCCTTGTGGTGCGGCTTTGCGTTTCTGCAGCCCTGGCGCTGACCCTCTGTGGCTTGTTTGGATCGCCGAGCCAAGCGGATACGAGCATTCAGAGCATTGGCCCGTCCTTTCCCGACGGCCCCTACAACACACTCTACGTGGATCGAGCCAATCCAACGCGGGTCGCCGTGGGCACAGCCGATGGCACCATCGCCTGGAGTAACGATTCGGCCGGTAGCGTGAGTGAGTCGCGCGTGCGCTCGGATCGCTTCCTCGACGCGATGGCGGTGCGCAGTGGCGGTTCGGCGGCCTCGCTAGGTGCTGACACCGACGACACCGAAGTTCCCGATACCGAAGGCGCAAAATCGCAAGCCCAGCGGCCCGTCAGGCTCTTCATAAAAACTCTGGGAACCGGCAAAGGCATCGTGCGCTGGCAATTGTGGCGAGGCATCGCAGATCCGGTGACCGACATTGGTGCGATTTTACTGCCCGCGCCCGGCGGCAATATGTTCGTCGTTAGCTCCGTGGGTGTGATGGTTTCCGATGGGCTTGGCGGAGCGTGGACTCGTACTCTTGGAGCTCCCGGCATCATGCCCCGAGAGAAGGTTGATTTGGTCGGCTTGTCCATCGTTGCAAATCCGATAAATCCCAAGTTTGTACTCGCAGGGACCACTAAGGGGGTGTTTCTATCGCGTGACGGTGGAATGAACTTTACGCCGCATACCGATTCACAAATCACCGAAGAGATGGTGTTTGAGTTTCTTTGGGACCCGGGAGAGCCCGATGTCGTCCTAGCCGTCGGCCCGGATTCGATTCTTCAGTCAGAGGATGGTGGGGAGACCTTTGCGGTCGCCTTCATCTCTCCAGCTGAGATCAATACCGTGGTGACATCAGACCAAGGCGTGTTTGTGGCCACCACCGAGGGGCTCTTGCTGGTTGGCGGCGAGGGAACGCAGACGATCATGGGCGGCGAATCGGTGCTTGGCGTTGTGCCGTGGACCGATGGCGGTGCGCTTGTCCTGACTCCCTCGAACCTCTATGAGCTCAATGCGTACGGCGAGCGAAAACTTCTGATGCGCACGACCAATACGGATCCGTTTCTGCGTCTCGATGGCGCCCCCGGACTTGCCTATATGCTCTCTCAGAGCGGCGTGTATCGCATCGGCTCCGAAGTGGCGAGGATACGCGGGCAGAAGGGGCCAGAGCTTGCGATGTCGAGTTCCAGAACCCAACAAGCCATGCTCGATCATCTTGGGCTCGGCAATCCTGAGGACACGCGTCTGCATGATCGCTGGTATGCCAAGCTTCTCCCAAAGGTGAACTTTGATGCCGTAGGTACGCAGGGAGACATCAATAGCCTCATGATTGACTACACCTTGCCGATCGATTTTCGCTACGCGCGTGCAGATAACTCAGTGAACGTCGAATTTGCCGTGACTGCAACATGGGACCTGTCGAGCATCGTCTTCGGAGATGATAACGCGTCCAACCCAGACCTATTTATCGAGAGCACGCTGCGCGGAAATCGACAGCGCATCTTGATGGAAGTTCGCGAGCGCTACCGCAAGGCGGCGATTCTTGCGCATCGACTCAAATCCCCGCCCGCTGATCCAAAGCAGGCGTTCATGTGGACGACACGACTTGAAGAACATGTGTCCTATCTTGAGTTCGTCACAGGGAAACAAATTTTGAAAGAGCCACTACAGGAGCCATCACTATGAAGAACGTACGAGCGACTTTCCTTGCCCTCTTAATGGGTACTCTTGCCATTTCGCTTCCAGGAGAGGTGCGCGCCCAAGAAGGCGGAGAAGAGGCTCCTGCGGCACGTCCCGCCGCCAAAGCAAAGTCCTCAAAGGGCATGAAAGGGCTCTTCAAAATCTTGAAGTCGGAGCCCAAGATCAGAGACGTTCAACGCTGGGCTCTTCGTCACTACAAGTTGAGTCCATCGCGCATCAACGGCATGGCGAGCAACGCTCGACTCAAGGGATTGGTGCCAGAGGTCAACCTCAGCTTCTCGAACAACCAAGGCAACACCTTTGGCAACATGCGGGATGGCCTATACCCAACACTTCCAAACATTGGTGCCAACCCAAATCCCGACTCCTTCAAGGAGCGGACGGCCGGCACCAGTAGCAGCAACATCTTCTCGGTGCGAGCAAGTTGGAGTTTGGATCGACTTGTCTTCAACCCCGAAGGCCTCGATGTAAAGTCGCTCAACAGCCTCGGCGAGACACTGGTTCGCGAAGTGGCAACCCTCTACTACAGCCGCCGGCGATTGCTCGCCAGCATCATCCTCTCTCCTCCCGAAGACCCCGAAGAGCTCTTCTTCGAGCTCACGCGTCTCGACGAAATGACGTCCACCATCGATTCGCTCACGGGCAACAAGTTCGGCAAGCGCTCTTGGCAGTGGTCGGAATCGATGCTCGGGCTGTAGGCTTTTGTGTGCTGGGGCCACTCGACCTAGAGGTGTCCATTGGCCCGGCCACTGAGGCTTCAGTAGCCATCTTGTACTCTCCTCAAATTGGAGGAAAGTCGTTTACTAACAAGACCTTGGCTGCTGTGCAGATCCCATGAGAGAAACGGATCGGTTGTTGCAGTATTGCTGTCTGCGATGTCACTACAACGATTTCAGCGGTCATTCATTCTTCTCGCGCTGCTCCTCTTTGTCTCGAGCTTCAGCACCTCAGCCTACGCTCAGCGGAGCGTAACGAAGGTTCAGGGGCCAACTCGAGCCAAGACAAGCAAGAAGGCAGCTGCCGCAGTTCGCCAGGGACGCCGGCAACGCGTCAAGCCAGCTACGGTCAAGACGCTCGGCGCCAAACTCAGCAAGAGCGTTCTCGCTGGCACGAAGCTTACGGATACGAAGTTCCGAAACGAACTCTCCATTGCTCCTCTCGCTGCAAGGCTTGCTGTCTTCCAGAATGTCGCAAAGTCCAAAGGACTCAAGGTTCAAACCTTTTCGCGTCGCCTTCGCGGCATGCTCAAAAACGGCAAGACGAACCGCGTGACAAAGTCACACAAGACGTTCTTCGAAGTTCTTCCTGAGACCGTCGAGCTGTTTCGTGAGTCGATGGGCGAGAACGTGATCTGGTTCGCGGCATCCGAGAATCCGAACCACCTACACACGCTTGTTGCGGACCAAGGTGGTGGAACGACGATGACCCACAACACCTACGGAACGCAGATGAAGGAAGCCGGCATTACTCGCCTTCAGTACATGGCACCGGCACAGGTGAACAAGGCACAGATGGCTCGTTTCACCAAGTACCTCAACGCTGGTGTCGAAGCGGGCCACTCGGGACGCTCCAAAGTGTACGGCTTCAAGAATAGCCGTGGTGAATGGATCTACGAGACTGCATGCACCAACTGGGCAACCTCAGCACCCATTGGTGACCTCAAGCGTTGGGCCAACACCGTCGACAAGCAAATCATTGCTTCGGCAAAATCTGGCGGTCTAGGTGTTGAGTTCAAAGACGGTTTGCACGCCGCCCTCGCAAAGGCTGCCGATGCACCTGCTCGTCAGACACTCCTTACGAAAGCCCTCAAGGCTCCAGGCCTTAGCAAGCACAGCCAAGCTTCGGCAAAGCGCTTGGTCAAAGAATTCGACGTCATCCTTAAGAACTTTCCTCAGCGTCCGCCGGAGCTTGTTGCCCGCCAGACTCTCTCCGAGATCATGGGCGTAAGCCGGTCTCAAGACCCAGCGAAGTGGATGTACGATCTGATGCTCAGCAAGAACGTGCCGCTTGTGGGTGTCATTGCTCCGACGGCCCACGCGGACTTCAAGAGCATGGAGTTTGACATGCAGATTATGGGCAAGTTCAACGCCAAGGGTAACGTTGTGGTCAGCGACGGATACAAGAAGGACGGCCTTGGTGTCGTTCCACCAGAACGCGGTGGCGCACCTGTCGCAACAGCGACGAACTAGGGTCATCGTCTTCACTCCAACTACGCTTTAAATGTCACCGAGTAATTTTATGAGAGCCTCTTCCGCAAACGCATTTTCCATCGCCTTCTTCACAGCCATGCTGCTCGCTCTTGCACCTTCGCAGAGCGATGCGCAGAGCCGAGGCCGCGCAAAGACAACGACTACCAAAGCCAAAGGTGCAACCGCACACAAGGCAAAGGCTCGCACCACTACCAAGGCAACCAAGCTTCGTACCGCGGGTACTGCAAAGCTCGGAGCGAAGGCGAAAGCCAAGGCTACAAAGGAACCAACATTTCGCACCGCAGCGCAGGCCGCTGGGCAAATCCGGCCTGGTTCCAACGTCTACATTCCGATTGGACACTCGGTGGCCAAGTCGGTCCTCAAAGCCCTTGGCCAGCGAACCGATAGCCTGAGCTCGAAGAATCCCATCAAGATTGTCGGACTCACCAATACCGCTTCCAAGCGTCTCTTTGAGACTGACAAGATTGTTGCCAACTCGGTATTTGTCGGAGCAAACAATCGCGACGCAATTGCCGCTGGCCGAGGTGACTTTGTTCCTGTGCACCTAAGCCGCGTGGCTGGGCTCATCATGGACAAGAAGCTTCCGATCGACGTTGCAGTCATCCAGGTTTCGCCTCCGGATAAGAATGGAATGGTCAGCCTTGGACCAACGGCAGGCGCCACACTCGCTGCGATGAGCAAAGCGAAGAAGGTCATTGCGGAAGTGAATCCCAACGTACCGCGGACCTTTGGGGCAACGCGCTTTCACCAGAGCAAGATCGATTTCATGGTGAAGTCGGATGCACCGATTTCGACGATTGAGCCTGGTGCTCCAAGTAAGGTTGACGTTCGAATTGCCAAGCACGTTATGGGGTTGATTCCCAAGCGACCAACACTGCAGTTCGGCATTGGAACCACGACTGACGCCGTTGCAGGTCTACTTGCACAGAGCGGCCGCAAAGACCTAAAGATTCACAGTGAGATGATTTCTGATGGCGCAATGAAGCTTGTGCAATCGGGTGCTGTGCGCGGCAAGGTTGTCTACTCCTTCGCTCTTGGCTCACAGAAGATGCTCAAGTGGATGGACAACAACAAGAAGCTTGAAGCGCAGCCATCTGATGTCACCAACAGCATCGTTGGTCTCGCACAGATTCCCAACATGATTTCCATCAACACCGCACTTCGGGTCGACCTCGCAGGCCAGGTGAATGCGCAGTACGTAGGCAATCGCAACTACAGCGGTATTGGTGGCCAGCAGGACTTCTTCCGAGGAGCGATGCTCTCAAAAGGTGGCAAAGCCATTCTGACATTGCCCTCTACCTCGAAAATCAAACAACCCGACGGCTCTACCAAGCTCGTCTCTAAGATTGCCTTTCAGTTGGGCAGCGGAGACATCGTAACGACCGGTATGCACGACGTGCAGTACATTGTGACTGAGTATGGGGTTGCCCATCTCGACGGCAAGAACATGACCCAACGAGCCGAAGCACTCATCAAGATTGCGCATCCCAAGTTTCGCAAGGGGCTTCGCGATGAACTTCGCCAGCAACAAAAAGAACGCAAAGCCGCTGTAGCCGCCAGGCAGCAGTAGTCAACCATCTCCCGCAGACCACACCAGGAACCACCCATGTCTTCTACATCATTCCAGCGCACACTCCGCATCGCCACGATTAGCGGGGCGATGGTGCTCGGCCTTATCGGTATCCAATCGTCTGCCGAGGCGCAGCGCGTCCGCCCAACACGCGTAAAGCCGGCAACGGCACGCACACAAGTAAAAGCAGCCAAGCTCAAGGGCACCGAGGCATTCAAGCCGACGACTGTGGGCGCCGGGCTCAAAGCGTCGCTGCGCGGTAAACCCCTCATGGTGGCACCAAAGGCAAAGACCGGCGAGTACGCGAAGGCGATGAAGAACTCGGTCGAGATCATGTTCATGCCACACGCCAGCAGCTACGGACATCTCTTAGTACGTGTTGGCGAGCGCATTTATGACATGCCAGGCCCAAGCGGCGCTCGCAACCAGAAGTTCAGCGATGCGATGCGTTGGGTAAATAGCGCCGGCTACGGTTTCGTGTATGCGCGAACCACAGACCAGATCAACAAGCTTCAAGAGAAGTTTGAGGCCTTTGCAAACGCGGGCCATGGCTTCTCCATCTCGGGGAGCGGCCCAACATCGTTCAGCTGTGCGGGCTTCGTAACCGCGGTTCTTAAGGACCACGCCCCGGAACTAAAAGTGGGACTTTCTGTTGGGGCGATTGGTGCCGCACGGCGCTTGCTTCAATCGGGGTCGCACGATGCTGTCACTCTCTACGGTCAGGCTGCAGGCGAGGCAGGCAAAGCCGACTTCTCGTTTGAAAAGCTTCAGTAACCACAAAGCCCTATGCGTCTACTCATCGTCCTTTTCGCCTTTGCTCTCCTAACCGTTCATCAACCCGGGCTGGTTGAGGCACAGCGGTATCGTCCTACAACCAAGAAGGCTGCCAAGGCGAAGAAGTTTCCGCGTGCTGCGCAACGAGCGAGTGCGCGCGCAACAGCCAAGCAAGTTGTACGACCGCGCGCATCCAAGCCAAGTGGCTTTGCTCGCGCCCGCAAGGGGGCTCGCGCCTCTGTCGCGATGCGCAGTTCGGTGCGTTCGCAAACGTCCAAGACCAAAGATGCACTTGCCTCAGGACAATTAACTGCCGCGGCCGCTGAGATTTCTCGCTCACCACTTCGAAACGCCAAGGGACAGTTCGTTTCTGGGCCCAAGAAGGTTTCCATGCGTGAGCGATTTGCTCTATGGCGCAGCACTCGTGCGGTGAAACGGGCGGCACTCAAACAAGCGAAGGGACGTTCTGCCGCGGGTGACGTCCAAGGTACCGTGGATGCACTTCAAGCCCTCGAGGTTTTGGAAGTTAAGGGAAAACTCGGAGTTGTTGGTCGATGGAAAAAGGCAAAGGCAACGAAACGAGCCTTCAAGAATTCTCGCAAGTCGGCCTCGAACGCTCTCAAGTCAGGTGACCTCGACACTGCTGGGCAGAACTTTGCACTAGCTTCAGAACTGAGCCCTGGCGCTCGCTCCTCAAAGAAGATGGCCTCGGCTCTTGTGAAAGAGAGCTTCCAGATGGCTTCGCAGTACGCAAAGACGGGCAATACCCAACTCGCGTGGAATGTCTTGGAAATGGCAAACGCCATTGCTCAAGAAGGCGGTGTGAAGTTCTCTGAGAAGAAGGCGCAAAAGATTGTCGATACCGCCTTTGTCAAAGCCCTCCCAGTTCTGACAAAGGCCGCCGAGCAGGCTTACAAGGCTGGAGACATGAACCAGGCGGTTGCGGCGTTGGCCGAAGCTCGCGCGATCGCCAGCACAGGTACGGCAAAGCCGAGCCGTGGTGTCGCAAGGAGGCAGAGCAAACTCGCTCGCAAACTTGGCCCAAGGCTTCAGCAGTTCGAGCAGCGACAGGCCGCCGAGCAAGCCGCGCAAGAGTAGTCTTCTCTAGAGGACTGCGCGACAGAAGTCGAGGCCCGTCAAGACGCCGACCATGAGGTTGTTGCGGCTGACGATGATGCTTCGGACCTCAAGCGATGCCGCGTTGCTCGCAGCGCGATTGAGGGCGGTGAATTCCGGCAATACCAGGATTGCAGGACTCATTGCATCTGAGAGTTTTTCTCCCTTCCACTTCTTCGCCACAAGCGCATCTTCTTGTGTGAAGACACCGCAGGGCCATCCGTTCTCCAGGACGACTATCGTAGAAATCTCTTCGTTGTCGAGCTCTTGGATCGCATCCACGATGGGGGTTGCCGTGTGCATCGCGATGACGGGTGAAGACATATACTCCGCTAGGGGGTGCGCAATACCGCGGTCGGCCACAGCACGCATCACATCGCGAGTGGAGAGCACGCCTGCGATTCCGGCACTACCTTCGACAAAGACTCGATGAATCGCGTGCTCAACCATGAGCTGCGCCGCTGTCGTCACGAGGTCAGCCTCGTGGAGGCAGACAACGTCTTGGGACATGACCGACGCGACGTTGGCATCTGGCATAACCAGCCGATTCGGTGAGTATGTCTCACCGCTGGGTTTTCCGACTCGGATTAGATCTGTGCGAGTAATGACGCCGCATAGGCGGATCGAGTTTTGAAACTCTTCAACGACTGCGAGTGCTGAGATGTTCCACTCAATGAGTCGGTTGCGAGCGAGTTCCAAGGTATCGCTTGGATATACCGCTCGCACTGAGGGGCTCATGTAGTTCGATACCATCGCGTCTAGCAGGGGCATTCATTGATTTTATGAATGAACGGGCTTGGGTGCAATCGCAAATCTTTCGCGTTCCTGGCGAAGCCGACGCCAGTAGATGGGGTGATCGCTTGCCCCTTGTCGGTGCGAAAACCTAAACTTTCGGAATGAGAACACGTCTGTTGCTAAGTTTGGTCGCTGCCAGCGGCTTTGGAGTTGGGTGTAAGAAGGACGAGGCGAAGTCCAAGGAGACGACACCACCTACATCTGAGAATAAGTCTGATAAGGCCGCCGCCCCGGAGACTACTGACAAGGCGCCAGCGGGATCCGGAGTTGCAAAACTCTTCACAGGGAGCGCTCCAGCCAAGGCATCGGTGATTGTGCCAGCCATCGAACTCGGCATGAAGCACGAGGACGCTGAGGCATTGTGGAAGGCTGACAAAGCGCAATTCAAGACCGCTGATTTCAAGTTGGGATTTATTGCGTCTGACGACAAGACGGTTGACATGATTCAGTACACGGGGTTGCCGAAAGACGGCGTCGTGGCGCTTGGCGACAAGGCTTGGGGAAAATCCCAATTGGATCCCGCTGCAAGCGATCCAGACTACCCGGTTAACCGGTCATGTTGGTTCAACACAAGCGAGGGCATTCGAGCCTGTGCACGCTACGACGAGAAAATGTCGTGGACGGCATTGACCATTGATCACTACCTGGCGGCCGAGAGCATGGTGACGGACGGTCTCTTTGTTTTCGAGCGAGGACAATCGCTTATCGGAAAAGACTACGAAGGCCTAAAGGCTCAACTCCTTCGATTTGATGACTGGCCTCATCGCAAGAACTCCTTTATTCCCGCTACAGACTTTGAAGACATCAACAAGCTCGACTTTGAGTTCAACGATGATGGCAAGGTGACTGCCATGAGCTTCTCGCTCCACTTTGTTGACGATGCACACAAGGACCGTCTCCTAGCCGGCCTCGCCAAGGGACTCGGAGAAGCAACGGTAGGCGAGGAGAGTTTTAGCTACTCAGCCAAGGGCCGCGAAGTGGTCGCAAAGCTACAGAAAGAGCGCTTTACGGTCACGATCAAGTAGTTGCCTGGTCGCTATGGCGGGGGCGTCGTGGCCCCTGCCGGCCCGGGAGAACGGAGGTGGAGGCAGATGCCACCGACTCACCTGCTTGGGATGGTTAGAGTGCCCCCGCGGCTGCAGCTGGCGGAGTGAAGCCAGAAGCGGAGGCCTGCGCCGTTGCCGACGGTGCCGACGGTTTATTGGAGTTTGCGACGACCGAGCCAACGTCACCGGCGAGATGGCCTTGCGTAAAGGTCTCAAGAATTCGATGGGGCATGACCGTCGACATGACATGGACTTCTTGTTCCGCAATGAACGATCCGGCCAGGGAATCTGTGCCGGGAAGCATCTTCGTCTTCTTCACTTTGAAAACGTTTGCCCGTCTGTGGGCCGTGACGTTGAGGGTGTCGCCTTCGCGGTGAACTGTCACAAGATTTCGTGCACGAGAGAGAGCGGTACCAAAGCTCTTGATTTGGCCTTCGGACATGATGTCATCGACCTTCACCTCATGGCGTCGGGATGAGCCGAAGATGGATGTGAGACCAGATAGGAGGTGTTTGCGGGTGGACTGCGCTTGACCGGCACGTTTGACAAGCTCTGCCGCCTTCTCTGTCGGGGCGTGTTGCTTGATTAGCGCTTCCAACTCTTTCGGAGCAATGTCCTCAACGGAGAAGTGTCCCGGCTGTGTGATGGTCTTGCGGGTAAATAGCGCCGAGAACAATCCGGTATTTGGTTTGATCTCCAGAACCTCTCCATCCTTTAGACGGAGGTTGACGAGTGCTTTGCCAAGCTTTGGCATCGCAGCAAGGTTCATCTTCGTGCCTTTGTGTTGGTCGGCAAAGCCGCCCTTGCGCGCTAGGAGAGCCAAGTCTGTTGTGTACGACTGGACGCCGGTGCCGATCGTGTCGCGTTGCACGGCGTCGAGCGCATCAAAGAGGTTCAGTGAACCTTGCTTCTTTGCTCGCATGCCGGCTGCATCTTTTAGCCCGGGGCGAAATGGTGCTGAGTCAATGTGCACTCCGCTCCACTTGGCAAAGTTCTCACCGCGGAAAATGTAGGCATCGCTGTCGCCATGTTTCTTTGTGTAGTCGGCGCGTTTGGAATATCGAAGGGGAGAGTATTGGTATTGGACGCGTTCAAATTCTTGCTTTGCACCCAATGGATTGTCGTCGTCGGCGGTGCCCTTCTTTATGCGACTGCGAAGTTCGCTTCGCGCGCGGGTGAAGAGTACATCGCGGTGCTTTTCAATCTTGGCAACCGAAGCGCTGTCGCCCTTCGCGCTAAAGGCTTCTTTCACATACCAAAGCTCGAGGTCGGCCTGCTGGTAGCGAGACATCACTCGCGTTAGTTCAGATCCGCCGTTGCCCTTGGTGAGCATTGTCTTCGTATCAACGTTGGCTGGGTTCAGAAGACTTATGAACATCTTGCCGTCGATGCCCTCTAGATCGACCGAGAGCGAACCGTCGCTCTTGATAGCGCCAAGGTCGGAGTGCACGGTGAGCGCCTTTCCTGACTTGCCGGGCTTTCCAGCCTTGAGGGCTGCAAACGCTCCACGGGTTGGTGCCGTGATTTGCTCAAGAATCTTTGGTGCATTCTTCTGCTGCGCAACTCGGCGCATCAGGATGTAGAGAGTCATCTGGCCAAGAGGGCGGAGATTGCCCTGCTTATCAGCAAGATGCGGCCGACCTGCTGAGTTGTAGACAAATCCATCTTTGCCGAGCGCGTACTTTAGACCCTCGTGCTTGGCAAACTCCCCAGACGCCTCACCGGTGAGTTCGTGCCCATGCTGCTTCATCATGCGCTGCACGTAGCCGGCCCCACTGTGAAGCGGTTTGTTGCCAAGCTCTTTGCTGGAACCAGAGAGACCAAGCATCGTATTGGTGCGAGCAACGCCGTGAAGGACTTCCTTCGCAAACTCTGCCGCTCCAAGCCCAATATCATTGCCGGTATTCTTGAGGATTGGAGGCATGAGCCCCTTCTCTGCGAGAATTCGGTCCATCATGAGCCGGGCTGTTCGACCGTTGCCATCAGCGAATGGATGAATGGCGATGAACTTCTGCACGAAGTCGCTCGCCGTCTCAATCGGGTCCGCGGCTGGATCGTTTAGGCGTGCCTTTGTGGTTTTGATGAGCGAATCCAGGCGGGGCCGAACCGTGTTGGGCTTGGCGTAGACAATCCATCCGGCTCGAGTGAACGGAAGCTTTACGTAGGTCGCTCCGTGCGCCTGAATGTTCTCGGCTTCTTTGACCGTGAGTCCTTTGGAGTCAAAGTGAAGACTCTGATAGTTGCGAATCTGCCCGGCCTTGGACTGCGCCTTGGGCAAAAACGCATCTCGAAGCGTCTTCCCAACTCTCACGAGAGCGCTATCGCCGCCCTCGGCAAAGGCCACCTTGTTCACTTCGGTCAGCAGCGCAACATCAAAGCGCTTGGCGAGTTTTCCTTGGGGAATGCGATTGAGGATGGCGTCGGCCTTAGCAAAGTTCTTAAATCCTTCCTGGCCGTACGCGTATCGAAAGTCTGCGTCGTTTCTCGAACCGCGATTGATGAGGCGCGCAGCCATGAGCCGGCCAACATCGCCGCTGAAAAACTGGCTAGTGGGCTCTTGGAGTCGCTTCAGCGTGGCTTGCGCGCCGCCAACGCTCTCAAGTGTAGGCTCGCCTTTGATGGCGTCCTTTTCCCCAAAGAAGTTTGGGTCTTTTAGCTTCTGATGAATGGGTGTCTTGCGCTCAGGAAGTACACTGTTCTTGGCCTTCTCTTTGGCCTTCGCCTCTTGGCGCTCTTCTTTACTGAGTTTCTTCTTGGTCGAGGTCGCGGCGCCAGCAGGAGCGTCTACTCCGCCGGCCGTTGTTGTTTCATGGTGAGGCTTCGCAGCATTTTTGCGGGCCGCAGCGGACGCAGGCTTCTTTGCAGTCTCTTGACTCTCGCCTGGCTTAGGCTTCTTGAAACCGAGCCCCGTTCGGAGTTTGACGGAAGCTGTCTTGCGGGTGCCGCTGGTCGTTCGCTTGGCAGCCCGCGCTCGGGCCTTGGCCGTCTTGCCCTTGTTCGTCGTCTTGATGTGGGAGGTGGCTTTCTGCGCCTCGGCCGTGCCGAGCAAGGCACTCTGCCCACCAAAGGCTACGGAAATCAGTAGCGTGAACGCGACGATGTATCTGGGAGCTGACACGGCAACTAGTGAATAAGCAATTCGAATGCCATCCGCAAGCTCCTGAGATTACATAGTTTGCGCTGGCCATTGGAGGCGCCAGGCGCCCCAGACCCCACCGCTTTGCTGCTAACGCCCCCCGTAGGGCGTGTCTCGGCCTTTGGTGGGCAATCGCGCTTCCGTGCTTCCTCGCAGGTCCAGATCGATCGCCCTTGCCGCTTCTTGGCCGTCTGCGATCGCCCAAACGATGAGGCTTGCCCCCCGGCAGGAATCGCCCGCGCTGTAAACGCCGGGAACCGAGGTCGCGAACCGGCTGTCGACCTTGACCTCGCCCCGGCGACCGAGCTCGACACCCAACTGGCCTACGAGTTCTTCTGTGATGGGCCCAGTGAAGCCGATTGCCAGGAGTAGAAGGTCGGCGGGAATTTCGAACTCGGAACCGGCGATCGGCTTGGGTTGCCCGTCTACAATTTCAACACGGTCCAAACGCAGGGCCGTGAGCTGGCCGGAGGCACCGAGAAGACCTTTGGTCATGAGGGCATACTCTCTGGTGCCACCTTCCTCGTGGGACGATGACGTCCGGAGAACCATCGGCCATTGTGGCCACGGGTTGTCGGCTCCAGGCTCGCGGGGAGGTTCGGGAAAGAGTTCGATTTGGGTAACCGAGGCAGCACCTTGGCGGTGGCAGGTTCCAACACAATCCGAGCCGGTGTCTCCTCCGCCAAGTACGACGACGTGCTTCCCTTTGGCTGTCGGCTCAACATCTTGTTCGACGTTCGCGCACACTCGATTTTGCCGAGTGAGAAACTCCATCGCTGGGTAGACGCCAGATAGATCTCGACCTTCGCATTGCAACTCGCGAGCCTTTTGAGCTCCCGTTGCTATGAGAACCGCATCGTACTCTGCCGTCAGATCGTTCCAACTAGGAGTTATTCCGATGGGCGTACTCGTGCGAAATTCAATGCCCTCGTTCTTGAGGATTGTGAGCCTGCGATCGACGACCCACTTCTCGAGCTTAAAGTCGGGTATCCCGAACCTGAGCATGCCGCCACACTCTTCGTCGGCTTCAAAGACCACCACCGAGTGACCTGCGCTATTGAGTTTGTAGGCCGCTGCAAGTCCCGCTGGACCTGAGCCAACAATGGCGACGCGCTTGCCGGACCGTGCGGTGGGCACGGTTGTTTCGACCCATCCTTCGGCGAAGGCGTGTTCAATGATTTCCTTCTCAATCTCTTCGATGGTTACCGGGTCCTGATTGATGTTGAGTACGCAGGCTTTTTCGCACGGGGCAGGGCACAACCTTCCCGTGAATTCGGGAAAGCTGTTCGTTGCTGCGAGGCGCTCGTATGCGCGCTTCCAACGATCGCGGTACACATAGTCGTTCCAGTCGGGAATCATGTTTCCCAGGGGGCAGCCTTGCTGGCAAACCGGGACACCACAGTCCATGCAGCGGCCGCCTTGCTGCTGCGTGACCTCGCGAGTTTGCGGTTTGTAGATTTCCTTGTAGTTTGAAATCCGCTGGAGGGCGTCTGCCTTCTCGGGCAAGCGGCGTCCCCATTCCAAGAATCCGGTTGGCTTGCCCACTAGCGTTCTCCTCCTTGAATCACTGAAAGCATCGGAGCGCCCGTTGCACGGCGGGCGCGTCTCTCTGCGAGAACTCGCTTGTAGTCTCTTGGCATGACCTTCACAAAGTGATCGACGAGGGAATCCCAATTGTCGAGAATGCGCTCTCCCAGTGGGCTGCGCGTGTAGCGTGTGTGCGCTGCAATGAGGCCGTAGACCAGCCAGATTTCACTCTCGTTGCTCAGCGCTTCTAGGTCAACCATGTCGAGGTTGCAGTGGTCGCGGAAGGTGCGTTCGCGTTCGAAGACGTACGCTACGCCGCCGCTCATGCCTGCTGCGAAGTTGCGGCCTGTCGGACCCAGACAAACCACGGTGCCACCAGTCATGTACTCGCAGCCGTGGTCGCCCATGCCTTCCACGACAGCCTTTGCACCGCTGTTGCGCACGGCAAAGCGCTCGCCTGCGACTCCAGAGAAATACGCTTCGCCCTTGGTTGCGCCGTAGAGCACTGTGTTGCCGACGATTATGTTTTCTTCGTTCGCCAAGGTCGATTCGAGAGGAGGGGCCACAATGATGCGGCCGCCGGAGAGGCCCTTGCCCACGTAGTCGTTCGCGTCTCCGGAAAGTTCTAAGGTGACACCCGAGGCGAGAAAACACCCAAAACTCTGTCCTGCAGAGCCACGCAATTTGACGTGTATCGCGTCGTCGGGCAAACCGGCAGAACCATACCTCCGACTAATCTCTCCACTGAGCATCGCACCGACACTGCGATCGGTATTGTTCACGAGGCGTTCGAGCGTGATTGCTTCACCACCTGCGAGTGGTTCGCTGGCGGCCGCAAGAAGATCGCGATCGAGGTGTCCAGGAAAGTCATAACGCTGTTCCTGTTTGCAGAATCGCGCCCACTCGGGCGGCGCTTGCGGCTCGGCGATGATTGCGCTGAGATCGAGTTTCTCGCTCTTCCAGCTCCTCGCTTCGGTCCTTTGTCGCAGGCGTTGAACTTGGCCGACCATTTCATCGATGGTGCGAAAGCCGAGTTCGGCCATCAGCTCGCGCACGCCTTCGGCAATCATTGTGAAGAATCGAACGATGTCATCTGCGTTGCCCGTGTAGCGCTTGCGAAGTTCTTCGTCTTGGGTCGCAATACCAACGGAGCACGTATTGAGATGGCACTTGCGAAGCATGATGCAGCCACTAACGATGAGGGGTGCTGTGGCCATGCCCCACTCTTCCGCGCCGAGCAGCGTTGCAACAACGATATCGCGTGCCGTGCGCATGCCGCCGTCTACTTGGACGCGGAGATTGCCACGCAAGTTGTTTTGCACAAGGACTTGCTGAGCTTCGGCAAGGCCCAACTCCCACGGCAACCCTGTGTGCTTGATGCTCGATAGCGGAGACGCGCCCGTACCACCGGAGTACCCGGAAATAACAACCGCGCCGGCACGTGCTTTCGCGACGCCTGAGGCCACGGTTCCCACGCCAACTTCACTAACGAGCTTCACGCTGACGCGAGCCGTTGGGCTCACCGCTTGGAGGTCGTGAATGAGCTGCGCCAAATCCTCGATTGAGTAGATGTCGTGATGTGGCGGTGGCGAAATGAGTGTCACGCCAGGAGTCGACCAGCGGACGCGCGCGATTCGTTCGTCGACTTTGTGACCGGGCAATTGCCCGCCTTCGCCAGGCTTTGCGCCCTGAGCCATCTTGATCTGAATTTCGTCGCCGTTGACCAAGTAGTGCGATGTGACGCCAAAACGCCCCGAGGCTACTTGTTTGATTGCCGAGCGCCGCAAGTCGCCATTCTCATCTGGCACGAAACGCCGCTCTTCTTCGCCGCCTTCCCCACTATTGGATTTTCCACCAATGCGGTTCATTGCGATCGCCAGCGTCTCGTGAGCTTCTGCGCTGATCGATCCAAAGCTCATGGCACCACTGACAAAGCGACTCAGAATTTCACTGGTAGATTCAACATCATCAATGGAAACTGGCTTGTCGGCAGGGACGAGCTCAAGTTGCCCCCGAAGGGTGCACAGCGCGTCGTCTTCATCGTTCACAAGCGCTGAGTACTCTCGGAATAATTCTCTATCGCCGCTGCGCGCCGCGGCCTGGAGTTTCGCGATGGTTGCTGGATTCCACTTGTGTACCTCACCTCGTCGGCGCCACTGATACTGGCCCCCCACAGGGAGTACATCGGGAATTGATGCAGCCACGTCGCCGTAAGCATTTTTGTGGCGCTGTAGGACTTCGCGGCCGAGCTCCAAGAGACCAATGCCCCCGAGCCTCGAGGCGGTGCCACCAAAGTGGTTTTGCACAAGCCCTGTATCCAGGCCAACGGCCTCAAACATTTGCGCACCGCGATACGAGTTTAGCGAGGAGATGCCCATCTTTGACATCACCTTGCGGATGCCAGCCTTCACGGCCTTTACGTAGTTTGTGCAGGCGGTGGCGGTATCGCAGTCGAGGTCGCCATCGGCACTGAGTTGGGCCAGCGTGTCGAACGCTAGGTAGGGGTTCACCGCAGCAGCTCCATATCCGATCAAGAGCGCAAAATCATGGGTCTCTCGCACCTCCGCGCTCTCAACGATGATGCCGCATTGCATCCTTGTTCCAATGCGCACCAAGTGCTGGTGAACGGCGCTGAGTGCGAGCAGCGCAGGGATGGCGACATGTTCGCTATCGGCAGCTCGGTCACTAAGAATAAGTATGTTGTAGCCCTCGTCGACTGCGTCAGTCGCCAAGGTCAAAAGCGCATCGAGTGCGCCGCTTAGGCCCTCTGGCCCTGCATCTGCTTCGTAGCAGGTGGAGAGGCTGATCGGTTCAAAGACGCCCTCGTGAACGGCGCGTACTTTGGCGACGTCGGCATTACTGAGAATCGGCCCGGGCACTCGCAAGCTATGACACTGCTCGGGAGTTTCTTCGAAGGTATTGCCATCAGGGCCGAGACCTGTTCGCAACGTCATCACGAGCGCTTCGCGAATTGGATCGATTGGCGGATTGGTTACCTGTGCGAACAGTTGATGGAAGTAGCTTGAGAGGTTTGGCGCGTGCTCACTAAGGACGGCAAGTGGGGTGTCGGTACCCATCGAACCAATCGCTTCTTTGCCGTCCGCGGCCATCGGCCCCATGATGAGTCGCAAATCTTCAAGGCTGTAGCCGAAGGCGCGCTGCTTCAGTCGAAGCTCTTCGCCGACAATGGGCTCGGGTACAGGCTGTTCCGCAATATCCTTAAGAGCCATCGCGTTGGCCTTTAGCCATCGTGCGTACGGGTACCTTCGACAGATTTCTTCCTTGATGTCGTCGTCAACGAGAATGCGTCCTTCGACGGTATCCACGAGAAACATTCGCCCTGGCCGCAGTCGCCCTTTGCGCACAACCTGCTCGGGTGGAATGTCCATGACCCCAACTTCAGACGAGAGAATCACCCGATCGTCTTTGGTAATCACATAGCGGGCAGGGCGCAATCCGTTGCGGTCAAGGGTTGCTCCTACGAGCTTGCCGTCGGTGAATGCCACCGCCGCAGGGCCATCCCACGGTTCCATCAAACGGCTTGAGTACTCATAGAAGGCTCTCCGCTCGGGATCCATCTGCATGTCGTTTTCCCAAGCCTCGGGAATCATCATCATCATGGCGTGCGGCAAACTGCGTCCACCAAGATGCAGGAGTTCGACCATGTTGTCGAATTGGGCCGAGTCGCTGCGCCCGGGAACGATAATCGGAAAGAGCCTGTCGAGCGGGCCAAAGAACTTTGCGGATTCGAGCAAGCTTCGCCGAGCACTCATCCAATTTCGATTTCCGCGAACCGTATTGATCTCTCCGTTGTGTGCAATGTGATGAAAGGGCTGAGCCAAGTCCCATGTTGGAAAGGTATTCGTCGAGAACCGGGAGTGCACGATCGCTATCGACGTCACGAGCTCCGATTCCTTTAGGTCGAGATAGTAGGTGTCGAGTTGCGAGGGCAACAGCAGCCCTTTGTAGACAATGGTCTCAGCTGAGAAGCTCGCAATGTGAAAGATGCCTTGCGTGTCTACGCCAATCTCTCGGATGCGGTTCTCGATGCGTTTTCGAATCACGTAGAGCTTGCGCTCAAATGCGCTTGGCACGAGACGACGGCGTGCGACATAGATTTGTCGACACACCGGCTCTGTGGGTTTTGCGGCGGTTCCGCACTTCGTTGTGTCGACGGGCACATCGCGCCACCCTAAAACGCGCTGCCCTTCTTCCTCGATGATCTCTTCGCAGATGCGTTCACACTCTTTGCGTTCCGTCGGATCTTGCGGCAAGAAGACCATGCCGAGGCCGTAGCGTCGTCGCCGTGGCATATCCATGCCGAGTCGCAGTCCTTCGCGCTTAAAAAAGCGATGGGGAATTTGCATGAGAATTCCCGCGCCATCACCCGTGTCCGGATCTGCGCCCGCACCCGCACGATGCGATAGCCGCCGAAGAACTTCCAATGCGCTCTCGACAACCCCGCGCGATTTCTCGCCTCGTATATTGGCGACGAAGCCCATGCCGCAGGCATCGTGCTCCGTCTGGGGATCGTAGAGCCCGTGGGCTTTCGGGGGATGTGGCATTGGCCCGAGTGTATCTGACTCAGTGCGTCAATGTAGTTGAAAACGGGCGCCTCTGGACCAGACATCAATCTTGCCTACCTCGCGTTCTTGCTACGATTCCGGACATGCGGATTCACGTCATTCTTGCGGCAGGAGTATTGGGGGCAGCGGCTCTAGTCGGATGTAAGGGGGATGATTCGAAATCGGAGCCTGTTGTTAGCGTCGAGCAGTCGGAAGAGCTGAATGCCAACGAGGATGCGCTCCTAGGGAAGCGCGATGCTCTCTTCAACATGCGCCGCGACATTCAGAGCAAACGCGAGGCGCTCGACAAAGAGCGAGTGCTGATTCGGGAGCAGGGCGGCGATACCAGTGAGGTTGATGCCAAGGCCCGAGCGCTTCTCGACGAGGAAAAAGAGCTGTCGACTCGAGAGAACAGCCTGAATCGCGCGATGGAGGATTTTTCAAAGGGGCGCCGCGAGATCATCGCCGCGGTTTCCGGCGCAGGCGGCGCGGCCGCTGGTGTGAGTGGCCGAGAAGCTGGTGTGGCCTCGCGCGAGAAAGACTTGGCCAGGCGGGAACGAGATTTGGCTGCTCGCGAGGCAAGTCTTTCAAGGCGGGAAGAGGGGCTTGCGACAAAGTGGAAAGACGAGTGCGCAGCAGGCGGCGGAATGACTCAGACCATCATTCGCACTGTTGATGCGAAGGGGTCCAACTACACCCAAAAAGATGTTGAGCCACTCTTGTCCAAGGCTCGTCGCGAGATGGGCAAGAAGGGGCTTCTCATGTCTGACTTGCCGCAACAGGCACGAGGGCTTGAGGCTGAGGCAAACACTGGCATGAAGAACGGCGACTTCGGACGCGCTCGTTTGGCGGCGTCTCAACTCCTTGGCACGGTTCGCAACATCAAGATCGACAAGTCGTTCATCTCTTCGAAGATCCAGCGGCTCAATGCTCGGATGCGCGGAAAGACGCTCAGCAAGAAGGCTGAAGGGCTATTTCGCGAGGCAACATCTCTGTACGGCGATGCGAAGTTCAGCCAATCGAATAGCAAACTCAACAAGATCTCCGCGTCGCTGTAGTGGCGCAGTGGCATAGCGTGGCAGCGCTGTTGCGAGGTCGAGGCTAGAAGACTTTTTAGAGGTCTCGAATCAAGTCAGCATCGAAAGATGAGCCGCCGCTCGCAAGTACGGCGCTGGTGATAGCGATGGCTGCTACGCCGCCAGAAATGGTGTACCAGCGCAAATACCAGGGAGTCGCGCGGTGGTTCACAATGAGGTTGCTCGGATCTGCGCCATTCCCAAGGACGCCTTCGGCTTGGAGCTTCTCGCTGTGTCCTGGGAGCCCGAGCAATTGCGCATCAACTACGGTCTCTTCTTCGAAGCGCACATCAACGAAGCGCACATAGTCGCTGTGTTCTGGATGGGTGACCCGCATGGCGTGAGAACCAACGTACACCGAGAGAGGTGGGCTGGGCGTGCTGCCAATCTTGTGACCATCCAGGAAGACCGTGGCATCGGCGACCGTGCTGTTGACCTTGAGAGTGCCCACGTACAGGTTGGGTTCCAGGAGTTGCGTTGCAGCAGCCTTGCTCTCCGTCTTGCGATTGCTCCCCTTGGTCAGCTTGAGCGTCGTCGACCGAATTTCTCTTCCTGTTCTGGCATCGACAGACTTTAGGTAGACGACGTGCGCGTCCCCCAAGTCGCTCACTTCCGCGTACACGACATGGCTCGCATTCAGTAGAACACCGAGTTCCTTTAGGCAGGAGGTGTCTCCATCACAGGTGCGCAACTCGGGGCGTTTGGCCTTGCGCGTTGCCTTGGCCGCTTTGGCAGCGCTGATGACCTGAGTCTGTGGGAGAGCCGCAATGCCTCCTTCGATCAGAACTTCGAGATTGCGCAGGCCCTTGTTTGCGGTCCCACCCATGCTGGTTGCCGGGGCCAGGACAACGGACTTTCCAGTTGCCGGGGCGGCCTGAGCAACATTGCGACTGGCACCCAATGCCACAAGGAGCAGCGAGCAGCTAAGAATTCTTATGGCATGCATCGCATAGGCTCCTCTGAACAGGAAATCGGCGCATCTTGCGTGAACTGCGAACCAACAATGACTCCGACGACGACCGCGCCAACGCCTGCCGATACCAAGAACCAGGTCTTCTGGTACCAGGCCTTTGGCGCATCGCGCGTCACGACGACAGGGCTGTTGTCGGTTGGGTCGGTCACGGTTTTCACTCGCAGATCCACAAGCTGCACGGCAACTCGGGTTGACTTTTGAAAGCGCACCCGAACATCGGCTTCAAACTCACCAAATTCGCCGGCGCTCACTCGCAGTTTGTGGTTGCCCAACGCGAGGCCAGTAATGGGGCCCGGTAACGGCGTCGTTCCGATCGCTTTGCCATCGAGTTCCACGTTTGCGCCTTCGCGGTCGGCGAGAATGCTAATGGAGCCTACGAGTTCTTCGGGGGAGAGCAGACGGTAGGCGGCGACGCGAATGCTCTCAATCAGCTCGTCTGGGGCACCTCGCAGCGGGTCGCTCTCGATGCGTCGAAGCTCTTCCCCACGCCCCGAAGTAACGGCTTTGATGTTGAGGACATAGGCATCTCCAAGAGCGGCGACGCTTCCAGAAACCACGTAGTCTACCTTCAGAGCTTTTCCGATTCCCCCCAGACAGCGGTTGCTGCCATCGCAACTCCGAAGTCTTCTGGAAAGCTTGGCGATGTCTTGCCGGCTGGGTACGGATTTCTCTGTGAGCCGTTCGAGCTCCTTTCGAAAGAGCGTCTCAAGGCGCCGAACTCGTTCCTCATCCATACCGAGTGCATCGAGCCCGATTAGCGCAACTGTCGGTTTGGCGCTGCTGTGAGCGTCAGGCCCTGCAAGCGCTGACGTCATGGTTGCAAGACTCAGAACGAGTCCCATGGCGGTTGCCCAGAAGCCTATGACAACAGCTTTCACGGATATCATTCTATCAGTCCAACAATCTCCGCGCTGTGCACGGAGTCCCGTTAGAAGCTGGTTCCAGGGGTAGTGTTGCCAGGAGTCGCACTGGCAGGTGTTGTAGGAGCGGGACTCACAGCGGGATCCACCTGCGGCTCAGGCCCTTCGTCAGCTCGTGGGTCAGGCGCACTACCGATAACTTGAACAGCAATTCCAGAAGCCCGTGCCGAGCGATAGAACGCCAGTTTGCGCAGCGCCCAAATGCCACCATCTGGATCAATATCAAATTGCAGGTTGGCGATCTTGTCGGCGCCAATGGTCTTTGCCGTCACGATCAACATGCGGTTGATGACCTTGTCGAGGTCAACTCCGGGAATTGGAATGAACAACGCATACAAGCTCGTTGCGTTTGCTTGGATGCCGGCGATGGGCCGCAGTCCAGGGCCCACTGCAATGGCATCAGGTTGGAGACGCACCGTTGAAACATGGCTGCAGCCAGCTACGACGAGGGACAGCAGGATGCCAAGAGACAGGATCGATTTCTGCACAGGCATAAGGGTAACAACCGCTTCGGTGCCGATGCGAGTTTTGGCCCTTAGACTAGGGCAGTTCTGCGGATAGTTTCTCGGAGAGGCTATCGATTTCGGCGGAGCCAAGTCTGGACACAAAGAGCCTGGGCAAATGCAGTTGTACTGCGCTGAGTGCACCTTTGAGTCGCCCGAGGTAATGCTCGCCAAGCTTGCGCCGTGACTGATGCTGCAATCCGTGTTCGGCAATTGCGGCCAGATCGGCTGGAAGGTCTTCCGATTCTAGGCATGCAAGCACAGCCGCCTGCGGGGATTTCTCAGGAAAGCGATCCTCGTAGAGTTGATTCACAACGACGGTGCTCAGGCCCACACCAAGGTGGGTATCGAGTTGTCCTGCCAAGTCGATGGCTTCACTCGTCGGCATGTCCTCTGCCATGGTGACCATCACGATGGCAGTTTGTTCGCTATCGGATAGCAGGGCTTGAATCTCTTTGGCATCACGTGTGAGCGGTCCTTCCGGAACCGTCTTCGTAATAGCCCAGGGAATGCGGAGCATGGAGAGACTGTGGCCGCTCGCCGCCATGTCAAAGACCACGGTATCCCAAACGGCTCTGCCGCTCTTGCGCTCTTTGGTGTGGAACCACGCCTTGCCGAGAATCGCGTAGTCCTCCACGCCCGGAATTGCCTTTATGAAGGCTTCGGTGATGCGATTCTCGAAGACCATCTTGTAGACCCGGCGAAAGCGCAGAATCATTAGGCCGTACTCCTCGAGCGCATCCGCTGGCGTCGTGTTTACCGCAAAGAGATTTTTTCTTAGTTGGACAATGTCGGGGCCCACTTCGGGGCCGCCAAAGAACTCGCCAAATCGATCCTTTGCATTCGCTTCAAAGAGGAGAGTTCGCCGGCCCGCTCGGGCCGTTGCCGCCGCGATAGACGCGGCCACTGTACTGCGGCCGACGCCGCCTTTACCGAGCACCAGAATCAGGCGCCTTTGCAGAATGGGGGTCACGACGAGGGGACTCTAGCAGTCACATCTGCGGGTGCCTACGTCCCGTTCACTTGTTTCTGTACTGCTTAATCTTGCGGACCAAGGTGTTGCGGCCAATTCCTAACGAACTCGCTGTGCGGGTGCGATTCTCATGGTTTTCGGTGAGAGTTCGCAGAATATAGCGCTCCTCAGCATCCGCGAGCAGGAGCCCCGAAGGGATGGAATCACTGGCCGCACCGCCATTCTTGGCACCGGGAAGACACAGATCTTCGGCTGCGATAGCCCCTGTCGTGCACGTGAGGACAGCGCTCTGAATGCATTTCTCAAGCTCCTGGACGTTGCCGGGCCACGATTGCGAACGCAGTCTAGAGAGCGCGTCATCGTCGATCGATAGACTGGGAACTTGCAGGCGGAAGGCCCACTCGCGCACGAAGTGTCTCGCGAGCGCCGTGACATCGTCTGGGCCGCGTTCGGCAAGGGTAGGCACGGAGATTGTCTCGGCAAAGAACGATTCTGCGAACGCGCTTTGCATGGGAGCATTGCTGTTGGCAGCCAACGAGCTCTTGCTTGCGATGATAAGTCGCACACCGAGTGTGGCGGCGGTTTCAAGAAGCTTCGCTTGGGCCGCGGCGGGCAATAGCGAGAGTTGTTCCAAAAGCAGAGTACTCCCCTGAGCACGGCGTAAAGCGCCTGGTAGTTGCGCTTCACTGCCAGGAACTCCGAATAGTTCTGCCTCAAGAAATTCGCGTTCGGAATGGTAGCGCAGCGAGACGAGAGGGCGATGTCGTCTTGGGCTGAGATGATGAATCGCTCGCGCAATCAGAGCTTTCCCGGTGCCATGCGCTCCGGTGAGTGTCACTGGGACGTCCGACATAGCAACCTGCTGGATACGGCTGTACAGAGCGAGCATGGCCGCAGAGCTTCCAACAACTTCCGTAAATCGCTCAGGCGCACGACGACTGTCATCGAGACGAGCATGGGTTAGGACGCGACCGACGTTGACGGCAATTCGTGTGAGTTTGTCTTCGTCGACCGCCTCAAACGGCTGCCCCTCACGCTTGTTGGCAAATTCGAGTACTGCAATGACCTCGGAGTCGCCGCGGTGTGGCGCCGTTGGAGAAAACACAGGCACGATCAACAGTTCATCGCCGGTTTCAGGCGATCGCCCACTCTGTGGCGCTTGGTTCTGAATGACCTGGCCGTGCAAACCGCGGCCAACAGGAATACGAAGCTCATAGACGTCGGTGCCATTGCTCATCCCGCAGTGCAATTCGTTTCTGGCGCGGTCGATTCGAAAGAGGCGAACTCGCTCACAATCCGCGGCCCCCTTCGTCCATTGAGTGAGACGGGCCATCACGTCTGCAACCAGCGAGGGCCCCGACAAGAGTGGCGCGAGTTGAGAGAGGACCGAATTCATCGTGTCCTCCCAGCGATACGTTTTCCAAGAGTAGACGTCACTCCTAGGCTATCGGCAGATCGCTCCGAGAATTCACTCTCGGCGTTTCGAAACGGAACAATCAGAATTACTGTCACAGATATAACTGTATACCAGGTTACCTAAAAAACCTGCATAGAAAGTGCAGAGAATGAACGCAGCGATGCCCTGCCAAGCCCGAATCCAGATTCGAGTAGCCAGGTTAGTGCTTAAAAGCTAGGCGCTTACAGCTAAGAGATCGACAGCGGCCGCATCCACTTCAGCGGTGGACTATCCGAGTTTAGGGCCGAGATCGCTACAGACATTAGGTCGCCGCTAGCCTTGGTTGCCTTGCCAAAAACGCGCAGCTCCAGGTGCGTTTCCTCAAGGAACATCGCCGCCGCATGCTTCTGGGCGTCGTTTTTCGGCTTTGGATTGTAGGGATAGGAGAGGCCTCGAACGAGCTCGATGGTGGGAAAGTCGGCGGACCAGTTGCCCTTGCCGTCGCCCTCGAGCTGCTCTCGAACACCATCCACGGTCACGGCTTCAAAGGTGCAGTGCTTTGCGGCATCACCACCAATGGTCACACGAATTCCCTGGCCTGGACCGCCTGTGCTGCGAGCGTGCATGACAAGTTCGAAGGCGGCGTCGGCGCTCGCGGTCCACGGAGACGGGCTCATTCCCGCTGCAAATCCCACGGCACTCTTTCCCTGGGAGCGTTCCGGATCCCACTTCGCTTCAATCGCGGCCAATTCACCAGGCCTCTTTGCACCGGCTTGCTTGACCTCTTCGTACTCGGCAACGATTACAAGTTCGCCTTTGGCATTCACATGACCACGCAGCATGTGCTCGGCATCCGCTAGAGCGAAGCTTGCGCCATCGGGCGCGGCTGCTGCATCGAGCGCAGGCCAAGAAAGCGCGAGTGTCGCCAACTCAGAAAAACTCGTATCGGTGAGTTCAAGGTTGCTCGACTCTCCGTCGAAAATGAGAATGCCTGTGTCGAGACAAAGGGCAGGAGTTGCACACTGCGCAGGGCGATGCCCGAGTATGGAGCCATCTTCCGCGATGTGGATGTAGGCTGAGTCTTGGCCGTCAACAACGAGCGTTGCGAGCACACCGTCTTTCGTTGGAACAGCATACAGAGCTGCTTCGTCTTGGCTGGGCAGTTGGAAGCTCGCCGTGATTTCCTCTCCTCCGGGCCGCACAAGCACGACCGCACCAGTGCCACTGCACGCAACCGCAATCCCATGGGCATTGCACTCGATCGTCGGAACGAAGCAATCCACGATGCCGAGACCGTGGGTATCGGCGAGGTCGTACAGCGTCGTATCGCCCTTTTTCCAAATGAGTCCTGCGGGCCAAGCGATGCGCGTGGGCTCAATGCGGCCAACATCAATCACGGTTGGCCAGTCGCCTTCGGTGTTGAGTGGGCCTTGGACGAGGTACGTTGAGTCTTCACCCAGCATCACCGCAGCAACCAGTTCTTCGTCGATCGCATCGGCGGCGAGAGCGCCGGCTGCTGCAAGTCGGGCGCTGAAATCGCGCTCACCCTTTGGAGTCATGCACAACAGACCACTTCGATCGTAGTCGGTTACAGCGGGATTCTCGGGTACGGTTTCAGTCGTGTTGCGTCCAGACTCGCGCCAACTGATGCGAGTTTTAGGAGTTAGTAGGACGACCGTACTGCCATCGGTATGCAGGCGCATGTGGCGACTATAAGGGCCACAGCGGAAAAGATCACATCGGTGGCAAGGTTGCTTTGCCCAGACGAGAAGGCGCTGCCGGGCGCTTCGGTATTAGCCCGATGCTGCTTCGCCAACTACGGGATGCGTCATGGGAAAGATAGGCTCGCCATGAATCTCGATGCGGTACACACTGTTCTCGGTTTCGACGTAGAGCATGTGCCCTTCGGGCTCGCCAAGAACGCGCTTTACCGGAGTTGTAATCATCCTATGACCATGCGGATCACGAAAAATCACCATGCCACGCCCGACAACGGGGTAGCTGATGAGGTATCCGGTGTACCGACGACCGACGTTCATTGAAGAACGCTCCGTCGTCTGATCCCGGACTTTTCGGGCGGTTACGCTTACCATGGTTCTAAAGTTGAGTACCCTTATTTTAGATGGTGAGCACGCCCGCGTCACGTACTTTTGCCCGCCTTTCTGCCAGAACCGAGATCTAAGTCATGCAATCAACCGAAGATGTATACAGAGAACTACAGAAGCACATGCCCACCAAACCGGTCGTTGCGGAGGTAGTGGCGGCTTCTGTCACGTTGTTATGGCGTCATAACGGGGATGGCGAACTCGAGCTCTTTTTGGTTCGCCGGGCAAAGACTCTCCGCTTTCTCCCAGGATTCTGGGCATTTCCTGGTGGCAAGCAGGACCCAGAAGATGACAGCGCCGCCCATGCTGGGGCTCGGGAGCTGCAGGAAGAAACCGGGATTTCGGTAGCACCCGATGCTCTCGAACATGTGGGTCGTTGGATAACTCCGGAAGAATCGCCGCTTCGCTACAACACGCAATACTTTTTGGTCGAGTTGCCAGAGGGCCAGCAGCCGGACGTCGCCGTCTCGGAAGGTGAGCTCATTGACAGCTTGTGGGCGTCTCCTGCCGCAGCGCTCCAGTGTTTCGAAGAGGGCACTTTGCTGATGACATCGCCTGTGCTTCGGATGCTCGATGCACTGCGGCCCGGTTTGGAGGGAGCCCTGGCAAGGGCGGAACAAGCGGCGCGGGACGAAGATGCATCGCCGCGGCTTTGGCCCCTCACTGGCGGCGTTGCCGTGAGCCCTCTGCGCACACCGACGTTGCCGCCCGCCACGCATACGAACTGCTATGTCATCGGCACTGACGAACTCATCGTGATCGATCCGGCTACGCCCTACGACGATGAACGGCAGGCCTTGTGCGACGCGCTCGATAGCAGAATTTCTGAAGGCGCGACGTTCTCTGAGATCTGGCTCACGCATCATCACGGAGATCACGTTGGAGCGGCATCGTTTCTATCGAAACGCTATGGTGTTCCGATCGCCGCACACAAGACGACGGCTCAATTGTTGGAAGGCATCTGCGATGTCGAGGTATTTCTCGAAGACGGTGAGTGCAGAACCCTCAAGGGGGCATTACCGCGCGTTCTTGAATGCGTCTTTACTCCTGGGCACGCACCTGGGCATCTGTGTTTTTACGAGCGCGAAACCAAGACCCTGATCGCCGGGGATATGGTTGCATCGACGGGCACCATTCTCATCGACCCGAGTGAAGGGGATATGACGGCATATCTGGCCTCTCTTGAGCGTCTGCGAGGACTAGGGGCGAGGTTGCTACTACCTGCACACGGCTTTGCGGTGAGCGATCCAGAGGCGCTTCTAAAGCACTATATCGAGCACCGCTTGCGCCGAGAGGCGATGGTGCTGGCTGCACTCACGACACGTCCACAATCCCTCTCGCAGCTTGTGAAGCAGGTCTACGCAGATACCCCCGTCTTTCTGCATGGCCTAGCTGAGCGTTCTCTTCTTTCCCATCTTGTCAAGCTTGAGGCCGACGCTCTCGCTGGCAAAGTTGGATCGGGAGCAGATGATGCTTGGGTACGTTCCTAATTCGGTTTGCTAGTACAAAACCGATGGCTATAGTCAGAGGCGCATACCGTGGTCGACTTACGAATCTATGATGAGCTGCACTCGGTGCAGGCAATTCGCACGCTCGTGCGAACTTGGTGGAATCTTGAAATGGCGTATGCCGATTCAAGTGGCTACGTGTTGGACCACGCCGACGGCAACATCTTTCCGTCGGGCAATGAGTTCTGCAAAAAGGCGCTCAACTCCAAAGAGGGGTTTCGCCGATGCAACGAGAGCATCAAAGCGGTTAGCGACCGGATCAAAAGTGGCCGGCGTCGCTCGATTATTGTCCGTCAATGCCATTTGGGATTTGACGTTGTAGCTGCGCCGATTCACTTCGACGGTGAGGTTGTCGGCTTTCTCTTCACTGGCGGCGCGCTTCACGAAGAACCTCGAGCCAGCCAGAAGACCGAATTGTTCTCAAGCCTCCGAGAGTTCTCGGACGGCCAGCAGAGCGAACTCGAAGCGGCACTGGGCAAGGTTCCTCGCATGAGCGAGCGCGAGCTAGAACACTTGGCATCGATGGTTGAGTACGCCGCCTCGGAGATCATGAAGGTCCAGACCGAGCGGAAGGGGAGCGGAGCCGCATCTCTGGCAGCCTCGGTACCGGGCCAGCTTGCTCCTGCCGTGCAAAAGCACTTTGGGAACATTGTCGGCGCCTCGGAGTCGATGATCGAGATGTTTGCTCTGCTCGAAAAAGTGGTGAAGAGCGAGGCGACCGTGTTGGTGCATGGCGAAAGCGGAACAGGCAAAGAGCTCATCGCCAGAGCAATCCACTTTCACGGGCCGCGCGCCAAGAAACCCTTCGTTGTTCAGAACTGTTCTGCCTTTAATGACAACCTTCTTGAGAGCGCGCTCTTTGGCCACATTCGCGGGTCCTTTACCGGAGCTGTGAAGGATCAAAAAGGCCTCTTTGAAATGGCCGATGGCGGTACCTTCTTTCTCGACGAGATTGGTGACATGTCACCGTCGTTGCAGGTCAAGCTCCTGCGCGTCTTGCAGGAGGGGACCCTCACACCCGTTGGCGCAACCAAGCCCGTGAAGGTCAATGTGCGAATCGTTGCGGCGAGTCACAAAGACCTCGCGGAGCTCGTGAAGACCGGCCAGTTCCGAGAAGACCTTTATTACCGGGTCAATGTGCTTCGGATCTCGGTGCCTCCTCTGCGTGATCGCCTCGAAGATCTGCCAATGCTCGTTGCGCACTTTCTCGCAAAGCATCATCACGGCGACGGCAATCCACCCGTCTTGGCCGCCGACACGATGGCCGCACTTGCGAACTACCCATGGCGGGGCAACATCCGTGAACTCGAAAACGAGATGGAACGCCTCAACGTTTTGGCAGTCGGAACCGAAGCGCTCTCCCCGAGCATGCTTTCTCCGAGGATTCTCGAAGCGATGACAGCGGCAAACGCTGTGGAACCTGCACGGCCGGTGTCAACCACCGACATTGCCCAGGGCGCAACACTGCGAGAGCTCGTCGAGGGAATTGAGTCTGAGGTGATCCACCAGGGCTTGATTCGGACGCATTGGAACAAGAGCCAGTTGGCGAAAGAGCTGGGGATTAGCCGCTCCAACCTCATCCAGAAGTGCAGCTACTACAAACTTGAGCGCAAGAACTAACACCCTAAGTCAGAAGAATACCTATGGCGTCGAACGAGCAGACCAACCCCTGTCCCATTTGCGAAAAGCTTTTGCCACCGAAGAGCGAGTGCAAATCGTTTCCGTTTTGCTCTCCGCGCTGTCAGCTCGCTGACCTCGGAACTTGGCTCAATGGAGGGTATTCCATCCCCGGAGATCCTTCTCCAAACTTCGACGACTGAGAGAGCCGGGCACCGGGCCCGCAAACCCTTAGCTGAGTTCGCGAAAGGTGTAAACCACGGCGCCAGTCTCGGCATCGTTGTCAATGCCCACATATCCGCTCTTGGCCATCTGATCCAACTGCGCTTCGACCTCGCCAAAGGTTCTGCCCGTCGCCATCACACCCTGTGTCACGGATAGTGCATTGCCGTTCTTGGCGGCTGCGCTCAGAAGCTTCATACGTAAGAGTTCTTCTGTGTCGACCGGGCGCGGATTGCGGGCAATGCTCGGTGAGGGAACCAGGCTTGGTGAGCCAGCGTGCAGGTACCCTCGCACCGACGGCCCTGCCAACTGCCTTGTGTTGGCAGAATCCACGAGGTTGTTCATGCGGAGAAGGTCAAACACTTGGCCAACACCAAAGAGCCCCCACGTGAGGAAATACACAATTCCACTGATTGGTTTGCCGAGGTAAATCCGGTGCATACCCGCGAAACCAAAGATCCACGCCAGCCATAGAAGGAGTGCTGAGTTCCTCGAATAGGGCCCTTTGTTCCTGCGATCCATTGCATAAAACGTAGCCTGAGAATGGCACCCTCGCTAGTGCATCTCAAAGATGGCCACGGAGTCGCGCAATCGCGCCGCCCCCGGCCAATCCAAGACGCGCTAGTTAGCCCGCTCGTCGCACGGTGTTGGCTCGGTGACGGCCTCTTCTTCTGGGTCATCAAGGAACGCAAAGGTCTTGATGTACTCGACCAAGCGGTGCCGACTTTCGCGATCCAGACTCACAAATTTCACGCCCATTCCCGGATTGAGATTGTCAGGGCTCTTGGGACGCAGGTTGTTGACCCAAATCACTTCCCCTTCGAGTTGGAGCATCTGCCGATTGCCATCGTCCGGCATGAATCGCAGATTTAGGCGCGTGCCTGGGGCCTCCGGCGAATTGGTGCGAATGAAGATGCCGGTTTCGCTAATATCGCTGATGTACGCAAATAAGAAATTGTCTGCGTTGCCGTAGTCGACTTCCAGGTCTACGAGTACGCGCTGCCAGTCACGCCGATCTCGTCCTGATTTCTCTGAATCATCCTGGTTTGCCATCGACTCGTCCCACCCCTTAAAGACTGCAACTACTTGAGCCGCAGCGTACCCACCTTGACCCGATTATTATCATCGGGATTGCCCGTCACCGCCTTCATGTTTTCCCAGTTTCCTGCGGAACCCACGAAGAGACCTGTCCACACCTGATATGTCGTTGCTGCGTGGCCGCTGGTGCCAGCTTCCACTTTGAATTCGTCAATGACGTAGGCGCCAGGTTGCCAAAAGTTCGTGCCGCAGCGCTTGTTGACGGGCCAGTGGTCGCCTTGAAAGCGAACGCCGGCGCCATCAAAGTGCACGAAGACCTGAAACCCTCGTCGAATGGGCTTTAAGACTTTGTAGTAGAGGCGCATCGTGAATTCACCGCCACGGCTCGCGGTCTCGGGCATATCAACGCCGATGAGTTGCAGCTTGTCGTCAAAGTTGATGTCGAGTGGTTTGGAGATGTTCTTGGGCTTTTCGCGAACGATGTAGCGCGAGAGCGGATTGCGATCGAGGAAATCGCGCATCAGCGGATGAAGTGCGTTTGGCGGCGGCACGTCCTTGTTCCACATGCGATTGGACACCATGATCTTGTCGGCGTTGGTGTCGTCGACAACGTAGTAGTCAAAGCCCTGGTTGGTGGACTCCTTGTGCAGTGGGCAGAGATCGCTGGCCGGGACTAGGGCAAACACCCGTTCCTTGTTGCGAAGGAAGTTGATGAGAGCGGGCCGGCCGGTGAGTTGCTCAAATGGGGCTTTGGCGTAGAAGTTGGCGCCATCGGTGGCTTTCCCCATGATGCCTAGCTTGTTGCCATCTTCGTGTAGCGCCCGGAAGGCGCTGAAGGTTGCCCGCGACGAAAGTTTTGTAGACAGCGCTGGAGTCCACGCTTGGCTAAGAAAAACACTGATGATAAGGGAAAGGCCTATGGTTGGGAGTAGAGCCCAGGTCCCGATACTGCGTGCGTAAAACTGTAGTGTGTCTTCTTTTGTGCCCTTGGCAGGAGCAGGTTTCCAGAAATACAGCCACGCTGCGAGACAGAGCCCAAAGAGCGCTCCGAGAGCCATAAGGATCTTGTGCAGTTTGATGTCAGTTGGAAACTTGAGATTGCTGCTGTCGAGATGAACTTGCAGGAAGGTGGCGGGAAATGACTTGATGTCTTTCGCCAGAATGACGACCGCGAAGAGAACAAAGAGGGCGAGTAGCGGAGGCGCCAGGTTGTACCCGTGGGACTTGCCTTTGGAGTCGTTGTCGCTCTCTGCTTTGGCGAGCATGGCTCGTCCGTCGATCAGCTGGTCAACCCAGACAGCGATGGCGACGGCGATTGCCGGAACAGCCGTGAACTGTACCGGCCCCACTTTGCGAAGAGCGATGGTGCAAATGAGCCATGCGGTGGCAGCCCAAGCAAAGAGGAGTCGGGCCCCGAGAGGATTGGTTGCGCTGTCGTTGGTCGATGTGATGCGGGCAACGGCAATGGGCGCCAGGGCAATCCACGGGAACATGCCAAAGGCGATTTGCTCGAAGAGCGAGTTGAAATTGATCTTGAGATTGCCTTCGTGTTTCCACGCACCGGCGATAAGTTGATTGTATTCGCCGTCTGCTTGGAAGGTTCCTCCAAATAAGAAAAACTCGGTGTCACCACCCGCAGCCCAAGCAAAGTGCAGGGCATCCCCAACTCGGAAGAACTCGAGCTCACCAGGCTTTAGCCACTCGAAGTGAAAGGTGCTTCCGATGTGGGAGAACTTGAGCTGACTCGCCTTGACCCAGTCAAAGACATGGAGCGTGAAGTAGAGAGCCAAGACGAGAAATACGAGCACGCTAACAATGCCCGCAATGCGCAGGTGAAGTCGCGCAGAGGCCTTCGCTTCCCCGGTGGGCGAATCGACAAAGGCGCTGACGCTTGCGGCAATGGCAATGGCCGTGACAGGAGCAAGGACTCCAACAAAGAAGCCTGAGCTGTAATAGCCAAGGCCAGAGCCAACCACCAAATACAGGGCGTCGAGAACGTAGAGCAGGGGTGCCCGGCCGCCTTCTTTGGGGCTGCACAGGCCAACAGCGGCGAGGAGCATGAGTGCGCCTCCGGCCATCGCTCCGAGTTCACTCGTGAGTTGCCGCGCTTGAAATACAAAGAGTGGGCACGCCAACAAGACCGTTGCCGCTATGAGGCCAGCTCGCGCGCTGCGCACGCGAACTCCTAGAAAAAACGTGATGAGTGCTGTGAGAAGTGCGAGCAAGACAAAGGGAAACCGCGCCGCAAATTCGCTGGTACCAAAAACATCCAGCCCCTTCTTAACGAGGGCATCTGCCAGTGGAGGCCGGGTATCTTGGGCCTTGGTTGCGCTCAATCGTGTGGCTGTCGCCTTGGCAAAATCGGCCTCGGTGGGCGGCTCTTTGCCCGCTTTCTTTGCTTGCTGAATTAGGCGAGCTTCATCGCGCTTGCGAGCGGCCTCTTGCTTCGCCTCTGTATCGGCGACTTCTTTTTCTGTTGCGGGAAGTGCCCGAGCAGCAACCGCCATCTCCTGTGGCTCCCAAAACCCGTACGCTCCCAATCGCGGAAGCAGCACAAGCATCGTGATGACCACGACCCACAACGGCCACAGCCGCTGGTTGGCAAGTACGCGCAAAAGCCCCGACATTTGGGCAACGTATTGAGAAACGAGCGAGACCGCAAGCGCATCCGATCACTAGAAACTTCGTGACGATAGCTACAGCTTGCGGATTGCTAACGCGTGGAGTGCCGGTCCGAATTCAGGTCCACTTCGACGCTGTCCTGAACCGGGGCCTCAAACCGGGGCCGATCCTTGTCAGGGCGCACAAAGATCCGCGACTGGCCGTTGGCGATTGGCACCACGTAGTCTTCCAAATCGCGCTCGGCAACCAGTTCCGTGAGCCAGCGCTTGGGGTCGTTGAGCCGCTCGTAGGAGAGCGCGAAGCTTCCATAGCGAATCGGAATCATGATCTTGGAGCGCAGATCTTCGAAGGCGTAGAGCGCATCGAGCGGGCTCATGTGGGTGTCGCGAAATGAGATCGGCGAGTATCCGGAGATGGGCAGCAGGGCGATATCCGGGTGAAATCGGCGTCCGATTGAGGCAAAACCATCGAAATAGCCGCTATTGCCGCAGAAAAACACGCTTGGGCCGTCGCCGCGGAGCACATAGCCCATGGCTGGAGCGGTGCTGGTTCCATGGCGCATGGCGATCGCCGAGATGTCCACACGGCGATGCTCGACGCTTTGATCCGGGCCCAGTTCAATGACCCGAGCAAAGCCAAATGGGGACAGCAGCCGGGCGGTGAATGGGGGCACGATCACGGTGGCCGACCTCGGCAGGCGCTCGAGCGTCTTGGGGTCGAGGTGGTCGGGATCCTGATTGCTGAGCAGGATGAGGTCGGTATCGGCAAGCTCGGAGCTGGAAAAGCCGGCTCGAACCTCACGCCGAACGCCACCCCGCCAATCCCCCAACATGGGATCGCAAACGACACGAAGGTTGCGATATCGAATGAGCGCCGTGGCGTGGCCAGCGAGGCCGATTGCCACTTGTTCCCTGCCAGGGGTCGGAATCGGCGCCGGCTGCGCGCGGGCAGGAGGGCGCAGCATCCGTCCGGCCCAATGCCCCAGCAAGCTCCGATAGCGGGGCGTACGCCGCTTGGCGTGTAGTCTGCGCAGAGTGCGCTCGCGCTTTTCTTGTGCCTCACTCACGTCGGGTATCGCCCTACGCTATCTCAAAACGTCGCAAGAGTCCCAAAAGCGGCAACCGGTGACCTCAATTGAATGGCAGGTGCAGATTTCGTGATATGAAGCCGGCCCTACGCGATGTCTTCAGAGCCAAGCAGCAAAGCTCCCCGAATCTCCATCATCATCCCGATCTACAATGAGGAGGAGATCCTAAGGGACGCCGTGAATGAACTTCGCGACGGTCTAGCGAATTTAGGCCACACCTACGAACTTCTCTTGGCCGAGAATGGCAGTTCCGATAGCACGGTAGCGCTTGCGGCCGAGATTGCCGAAGAGTGCTCTGAGCCGGGCGCAGAGATAACGAGTTTCTCTGTCAACGAGCCCAACTACGGCAAGGCACTCCGACACGGAATCCTGCAAGCACGAGGCGAGTTTGTCATCTGTGACGAAATCGATTTGTGCGACCTCGACTTCTACAAGGGGGCGCTCGAACTCTTGCTCGCCGACAAAGCCGACATGGTTGTTGGCTCCAAAGCGATGCGCGGTGCCCACGACAACCGACCTGTGTTTCGCCGCGTTGCCACTCGTGTCATCAACGGGATGCTTCGAGTTGCGGTCGACTTTCGAGGCACAGATACCCACGGGCTCAAGGCATTCCGCAGAGACCTAGTTGTGCCTGTCGTAAATCAGTGCGTGGTGGATCGGGATATCTTCGCGTCTGAGTTGGTTGTGAGGGCAGGACGGGCAAAGCTCGACGTTGTTGAAATTCCGGTTGAGGTTCACGAAAAGCGTCGGCCGGCAATCAACCTCTTTCGCCGCGTGCCTGGGGTTATGAAAAACCTCGTTCGCCTTACCTACGCGATTCGTATCAAGGGCTAGATCGAGGATGTCGGATTTGCCGCGTCGCTGCTGCATCTCGATCGACGTCGATCCGATTCCCTGTTACTACAAAATTCATTCTCTCGGTGTCCCGCCCGCTGACTTGCGAAGCCGAATTCTATGCACCTCGCTTCCGCGCTTTGCGGCAATCTTGGCGGCGCGCGACATCCAGGCGACGTTCTTTATCGTTGCGGAAGATGTGGACGTAAAGGCTCTTGGCAACGATGCCATCGCGATGCGAGCGGCTCTACGAGAAATTCGGGATTTGGGCCATGAGATAGCGAACCACAGCTACAGCCACCCTTATGAGTTGGCGAGGCTAGGGCGCGCAGAGACGCGCGAGCAGCTAGGCAAGGCGCACGATTTGCTCAGCGACTTTACGGGCTCGCCAATTCGCGGGTTCCGAGCACCGGGCTATGACATCTCGCCGACCACGCTCGAGGAGCTCATTGCGCGCGACTACCTCTACGACAGCTCGGTCTTTCCTGCGCCCGGCTACTATTTGGCCAAAGCTTTGGTGATGGGAGCTCTGCGCGTGATGGGGAAAAAGAGCGGGGCTGTGATGACAAACGTTCGCGCCTTAACCGCGCCCATTCGGCCGTACCATCCTTCGGCAGAAGCGCCTTGGCGTCGTGGTGCCTCTCCTTTGGTCGAACTTCCCGTTGCCGTTACGTCGTTTTCACGAACGCCGGTAATCGGTACCAATTTGCTACTTGCCCCGCGCTGGCTTCGAGACCACTGGTTGCGTTCGATGGCAAAGCGCGAGTTCTTTAACCTCGAGATGCATGGAATCGATCTATGCGATGCAGAGGATGATGACATTCCCTCTGCACTCGTTGCTCGTCAGCCCGATCTGCGCGTGCCGGCTGCGGTAAAGATGGCGAGCTTGGCAGCGATTCTCGACAAGCTTATAGCCTCGGGTACACAGATGTGCACCCTGCGCGAGTTCGCTAGCACCGTCAAATAGCGGCCCCCGCTTCCAGCGGTCCTACTTGGCTTTGCGCAGCTCGATGTCGATACGGGCAACGTCGCGAATGCCGGCCGCCTCATCTTCGTCTTCACTGCGGACTACCTTGAGTCGCAGTTCCCCGCGGCTGTTGTGACGCAGGTAGAACGTCGTATCTGCGGACGCAAACTCGTCCTCGCTAAATCTACGAGTTTCTCCTACCGCTGAAATCTTGAGGGATTTGATTGTGGTGACATCGACCTTGGTCGCCAGCACCTCCGAGAGTTTCCAGGCCTTCTGCCCGCTGCCGCCTGCAATGGCGTGCTGCTCGATAGCGGCAAGGTCTGCAGGCGCGAGTTCCTCGCGGGTCTCGCCCATCGTGAGCACCAGCGTGGCCTTGCCATCGATGCGCGGCGCGGCGACGGCCTGAGACTTGGTGTAGATGTGCAGGCGCTTGAGTGGGCCAATCGCTTTGTGACGGCTGCCGTCCTGCGCGAATAAAACCAGGTCAACGCCGGCGCCCTCATGTTGGCGCAGCTCGTAGTTCATGGTCGCATCTGGCGCCAGAGTCTCGTTCTCGCCGCTGGCAAGCTCAAGCTCAATGCGTTCCCAGGTGGCGATGTCCTTGGCGCGCTTCGCGACAAAGGAGATGATCTTTGTTCCCGCATCGGGCGTTCCCGGGCGAGGGATAAACACGTCTCGCTTGCTGTCATCGAGGCCAAAGCCCACACGCCAAGGAACGACGGGAGCGTCTTTGGGAGCCTTCGCTATGACTTCTGCCTCAGGCTTCGTCTCCGACTTGTTCTTAGTCTCCTTACAGCCGAAAGCAAGCAAGGTCGAAACACCTAGGAGAAATAGCGTGGGGCGTAGTCGCATGAGAACGTGTTCTTTTCGGGGGTAAATACGAAACCCGGGACAGGGCCCGGGCTTCGCTTCGCAGTCAGTAGTGTTGAGGCTAGAGGAGTTCGTTCAAGCAAGCCGCCGAGCAGCCGTCTGCATCATTGATGTTGCCATCGTCGCACTCTTCGACGCCTTCAAGGGTGCCGTTTCCACAGGTGTCAACGGGCTCGCAGGTGTTGGAATCCAGCGTGTCACACACGCCAGCGCACTGTGCGCTATCGGTGCAAGGCTGGCCATCAGCCAGAGGAGCGATGACGCAGTTGTCTTCACAGCCATCACCGCTCACGATGTTTCCGTCGTCGCACTCTTCGGCGCCTTCAACGTTTCCGTTGCCGCAGGTGTCAGCAGGCTCACAGGTATTCGAGTCCTGAGAGTCACAGATGTTGAGGCACTCGTAGTCAGTACCGCAGGTCTCGCCGTCTGCGAGTAGTACAACACCACAGTCGCCTTCGCAGCCATCTGCATCGTCGGTGTTTCCATCGTCGCACGTCTCGACACCTTCGACGATGCCGTTGCCGCAGGTGTTGACCGGTTCACACTGGTTCGAGACCAGAATGTCGCAGACGCCTTCGCATTGAACGTTGGCGGTACATGCTTCGCCGTCGGCTAGCGGAACGATCACAACTTCAGTGAGCGCGATGCCCTTCAAGTTTGAAATAGTGCCCTCGATGCTTGGGCCGGGATTGCATGGGAGTGACGTGGACACACCCGCAACGACGCTCGCGTTTAGGGTTGGTGTTGCGATAACGCTGGAGTCAAAGGTGATGTTGACAAACTCAGAGTCGAGGTTGACAAGGCCCATGCTGCCGGAATTCGGCCAGCCTGAGACCAAACCGAAAGGCTCATCGAAGTTGAAGCCACCGCGTGTGACGGTGGTTCTCGTTGATGTGATGATGATGTTTAGTGGATCCGTTGCGTCGACGGTTACGTCCAGGAGATCTGCACCGGGGTTCGTGTCGCGTCCACCGAGGTGGTAGATGAATCCGTCGGCCTCGTTGAAGCCAATGATGGTTCCGTCGCTACCATCGGGGAGGTCCGTAATAAGGGTGAGCGCACCATCCGCTTGGTCGACAAGCCAAAGTGAATCACTCGTTGTGCCGCCCTGACCCGTTGCTGCGAAGAGGTTGTTGTCGGCGTCGAAGGCCAGTGCGGAGACGTTGTCGCCGGTGTTGCCAACGCGAGTGATAAGGCCCGTGGTGGCGTCGAGGATTCCGAGTACGCGCCCGGTCTCGCCTGTCACTTTGTAGATCGTGTAGAGCACGCCAGTGCCTGGGTGCCGTGCGAGTCCCGTGAGTCCGGTAATGACAACAGCCGGGTCACCGTCTTCTGCAACGGTGAATTGCGATGCGATCGCAGGGCCATCACAGTCGATGTCGGTCTCGAGATCATCGAAACGCCCATCCAGAAGTGCATTTGGATTAAAGATCGCAATCTCCCCAGCGAATGGGTTGGTTGCGACGAGCTGGTGACAGGTGAAGCCAATCTCTGCATCGACGCAGAACGCATCGCCGCAGGTATCTGTTCCGTCCGCACACTCATCAATGATGGCGGCCGCGCAACCCGTGCCAGCGACGGTGCCGTCACCTACGAAAAACTCTGGGCACTCGCAAACCGCTTGCTCGCCAGTGTCGTCGCAAGCAGCCTCGGCAACGCAATCGGCACAATCGGCAACCGGTGTTGCGTCGAAGTCGATGGCTGCATCGGGTACGGGCGTTACTGCCGCATCCGCATTGGTGTTCTGACCCGCGTCTGGAGTCGTGTTGTTGCCGTCGTCATCATCTCCACCACCACAGGCGGCGATTGCGAGAGAGAGCGTGCAAGCTCCAAAAACGTGAAAACGTGTGTTGAATCGATTCATCTAAATAAGTCCCCCCAAATGTCAGCAGCCACAGGCGGCGCCGACGATACGGCGGGACTCTACGGAGAAGAGATGCCCGAGGCCAGTTCATTTCGTTAATAAATCAGCGACTTGTGGGGTAGTGCCGGGGTAGCGGCAACCTGCAGGGGACCGTGGGTGAGGACTGCGCCGCTACGAGCCGCGAGTCACCGCTGTGGTCGCCAATTCGTCACAGCGCTCGTTCTCTGGAATGCCGGCATGCCCCTTGACCTTTACAAAGTGCAGGTCGCCATATTCGGTGATTTGCTCGCGAATCCCCATAATGATCTCGGTGTTGGCTTTGGCCTTCCAGCCTTTTACGAGAACGCCAATGCAGTAGCTCGAGTCGGTGTGAACGACCACCATGCGCTGGCGATCGGCTTTGGGGACGATCTCCAGAGCGCGACCGATGGCGGCTAGCTCCGCGATGTTGTTGGTGCCGACTCCGAGGAATTCAGAAATCTCCTTACGATCATCGCCATCGACGACAACGGCGCCGAGACCCATTGGACCAGGGTTTCCCGAGCATGCACCGTCTGTGTAGATGATGATCGCATCTTTGGCGACCTTGGGGGCAGCAGCGCTCTTGGGCTTTGCCTTCGCTGTGGCGGAAGAACCTGCTTCACCCACTTTGGGCGCGTCGTCGGTCTCAAAGGGCGCTTCGTCTGCATCGTCACCTGTGGGAACAAGATTGTTCCACGAGGCGTTGTAGACCTTGCTGTCCGCTTTTAGTTTGTAGATGACCTCAACAAGGCCCCGGTCGTTCTTGCTGGGTTGGCCATTGGCTTCCACGCGCACGTACACGTTGTTTCCTCGCAACTTGCGCTTGATCCACGGCATAGGGGCCGACTGTGACAGTGGTCAAGGGCGCTTTCAAGATGAATCCTGCGAGACTGGCAACTCATCGCGCCCACAGCGTTTTCCTCCTCCGCGCGCCATGCTAAGAACCCTCCTCAAACCAACTCCCGGAGAAGACCTTATGAAGCACAATCTTTCAATTGCCACCGCCCTCGCCCTGTCCCTGCTCGTTGTTCCAGCGTGTAAGAAGGATAAAAAAGAGGGCGCCGACACCTCCGACACCAGTGGAAAAGCTGGCGGCGACTCAAAAGCGAAAGGTGGCGATAAGGTCACTGCAGAAAAGGGCAGCAGCCCAGCCGCTTCTGGCGACATGCTGGCGCACTTCCCAGCCGACACGGAAATCGTCGTCGCCTTCAACATGGCCAACCTCACCAATAGCAAGATGTGGAAGTCCTACGGCGACGCAGCTATGGCAAACGCCGCCAAAGAACTCGGTGAGTTTAAAGAGACCTGTGGTTTCGACCCCATCACCACGATCAAGAGCGTTCACTTGGGCATTAACTCTGCCAAAGGCGAAGAGCCAGTCATGATCGTCAAAGGCTTTGCTCGCAAGCAACTCACCGACTGCGCAGCCGCAATGGCAGCCAAAGAAGGCGAGAAAATCGAGATTTCAGAAGAAGGCAAGTTCACCTTCATCACCAACAAAGAGACCGAGAAGACTGCAATCGCTTGGGTCGATGACACCACGATGCTTCTTGTTCCCAACAAGGACGACAAGGCATTTCTCGAAGCTCGTATGGCCGGCAAAGATGGCCTCAGCAACGCTGGATTCAAGACGGCTGCTGGCAAAGCCAAGCAATCCGCTCCGATCTGGTTTGCTGGACACTTCGCTGACGGTTCTCCTGCTGCAAGTGCAGGCGGCGCAATGGGCGCAGCTCCTAAGGGCTTCTACGGTTCTATTGGCTTCACCGATGGCATCGACTTTGACCTTGGCGTGACGTTCGCTGATGCGAAGGCTGCTGAGGAGACTCTCAACATGGCAAAGCCTATGCTCGGAATGGCAAAGGGCTCACTTGGGCCAGCAGGCGACATCGTCGACAAGCTTGAAATGGCAACCAAGGGCGCTGACATGACTGTTGGACTCAAGCTCACGGATGCTGACGTCGAGAAGCTCAAGGCCCTTGCAGGCCCAATGCTCGGCGGCATGTAGTCTAGTTTCGCTACTTACTATGCTACCCAGCCGCAGTCGAAACGTACGAACCATCGCAACTTGTGTCGCGGTGGCTCTCGCTTTGGTCTGCGGCTGTTCAGATAAGAAAAAGTCTAAGAAAGCGGATGAGCCCGCGAAAGCACCGCTTGCGGTTCAGGGGCTCTCTGCGGTACCGGCCAACGCCAACGCCGTCATTGGTGTTGACGTTGCGGCTCTTGCCGACTCACCGGTTGTTGCCCGAGCCCTTGAGCGAATGTTCGCTCGCGATCCGGGGCTGCAAGGAGCACTCACCAAAGTGCTTACCGACTGTCGCCTCGATCTCAAAAAGGATGTGGCGAGCGCGACGATTGCCTTGGTGCCATCGGGCGCGGAGCTTGTCGATTCGCTACTTGTGGCCAAGGGGCGGTTTCGCGAAGGGGAGTTGGTTAGTTGTCTGGGCAAGTCCCTAAGCGATGTCGCTGGCGGCCGCCTCGAGACGTCACAGTTTGAAGGCCGAGCTCTCTACCATCAGGTGGGTGGCGAAGGCCCGGGCCTGTGGTTCTCGTTTGGCAGCGCCGATACCGTTCTGATTTCATCGGGGCGAAGCTCGCTTGAGGCTTCGCTTGGAACGGGGCCTAAACTCGCTGGCTCCAAGACCGGAGTTGCTCGCTATTTGAGCCGCGCAGACACCAGCGCCAACCTCTGGGCGATTGGCATGATTGACCCTGCTGTCGGAGAAGGGCTCATCGCAGCCACTGCAGGTCAGGTCGAGGCGCCGTCGGCAGTTGTTGCCAGCGCCGACCTACGCGACGGACTTTCGCTTGCTGCCGATCTGCAAATGCGCAGCGAGGCTGACGCTAAGATACTAATTTCACAGGCGACCGCACAGATTGCTGCCGCTGCCTTGGTGCTACAGATTGACTCCCTGGGCCGCATGGTGCAAAAGGCGGAGTTATCGGCGGACGGCCATTGGGCCACGTTGCGCTGGGCGCTTAGCAAAGAAGAACTACAAGACTTAATGGGCGCCAACTTGTCAGGCCTTGGATCGAGCAATGATGGCTCGAGCATTGACAATGAGGGGGCAAATGATGAGAATCCCGCCCCCAAGTCCGAAACGGAAAGAGAAACGCAAGATGGCAATTGATACCCCAGTACAAACAATGAAAAAGCTCCACGGCAGCAAAGACAAGCTCATCAGCAGCATTGTCAGCTCCGCGAAGCAAGACGGCGAGAGCGACGAAGACGCAACCGCACGCCTCAAATCAGTCTCCAACCAAAAGCTTCTCCGCATGGGTGAAGTTGCCAAGCACCTTGCTGACCGTGGCGGTCGCGACAAAGTCGTTGCAGCCATCGGCGAAGCAATGGGACGCGCTAAAGACAGCGACTACCTAGCCAAGCTTGGAACGTTCTCCAACGGCAAGCTGATGGACACACTGCGCAGCGCTGAAAAGCGCGCGAAGTAACTTCGATATTCGTTATTGGATTTGCAATTTGGTCCCGGCGCCTTGGCGATAGCTGAGGGAGCCGGGATCGATTCGTTTCGGGGCGTAGCTCGGGTATGATTCGTCGTATGCGAGCCGCTCTGCTCGCCCAAGGCGCGCTGGGCCTAGGGCTTTGTTTCCTGGCCCAGGCGGCCTCGGCAGACGTCCCTGCGCCTGCAGTAATCAGCCTTGTCGCGCCGGGTGCCGAGTACGACTATTGGGTTGATACCACCCCGCTCCCCGCCGAGAGGTATGGAGCGATTGCGCTGTTTGACGCAGATGGCGCAACCCCAGCGCTTCCCAACCGTCCCATCCTTTGGTCGAGCCTTGCGAAGATGCCTGCGGAGTGGCCGGCACAAGGTCTCAAAGGCAAGGAACACAAACGCGGGGCTGCCCCTCTCGCTTCGCGCAGAGGCTCGGAGAAGTGCGGTTGCGAGACCGAAGTGGGCGATAGCAGCGTGGTGCGGCAGGCCGCGTTGTATGCGAGTCGCCGCTTCTCGTTGCCAGGCAAGCTCGACCTAGCCAAGTACTCGCTACTCGAACTTCGCCTCTTGTATCGCGATGGCGTGCGAGTTTTTCTTAATGGACGCCAGATTACCAGTCGGGCGTTTCCCGCAGCTTCTGATCCGCTGCCCAATGCGAAGGCGAGCAAAGGTCCAGAGTGGGAAGAATTCTTACTCCCAGCTTCTGCTGAGTTTCTTGTGGCTGGTGAAAATGTGCTGAGTGTCGAGGTTCGCCCAGGGTCCCACTCACACGATGTTCGCTTTGATGCGTCGCTCGCGCTGCGCGAGGCTGGGCGTGTTGTGCGCGGCCCAATGGTGCAGCGAGTTCGCGACAACGCTGCGAGCATTCGCTTTGACACAGATTTGCCAAGTCGTGCGCACGTGGAGTACGGGGCCACCAGTCGCCTCGGCAGTCGGGCCAAGTCCGCAGGCGGAACGCTTGCTCGGCATCATCGGGCGCAGCTCACGGGGCTCGCGCCGGGCCAAGCTGTGCACTACCGGATTGTTGCTGCCGGCCAGCCAGGGCCGACACAGCTGTTTCACGTGCCGCCGACGGCCTCCGAACCTCTTCGCTTCGCCGTCTATGGCGATGTTCGGGGCGGCCACCGAGTGCATGCGGAGATTGCACAGTCGCTTCTCGACGAGGCAATCGATTTTGTCATTGTCACCGGTGACATGGTTTTGCGAGGAAGCGATGAAGCCGATTGGCAACGGTTTTTCTCGGTTGCCGGCCCATTGCTTGCCAGGCTTCCGTACTACCCAGTTGCGGGCAATCACGATACGGGCACCTCGGGCGATGAGCGGCGGCGCATGAGTGAGCTCTTTGCCCTTTGGCCTGCCCCCGACGAGCGACCTGCGGAAGGGGCTTGGCACAGCTTTGACATTAGCGGCGTGCACTTTGTGATGCTCGACTCCAATCACTATCGACACGAGGCCCAGCTCGCGTGGCTGAAAAGCGATTTGGCAAAGGCTCGGTCACGTGGCTCGCGCGCGATCTTTGCGGTGACACATGCAGGTCCGTATTCGCGAGGGCTTCACATGGGGCATCGCTATGCGGCCGAGCACTACGCACCGCTCCTAAGGGAATACGGCACCACGCTGCTCTTCTCTGGACACGATCACCTCTACCAACGCGGCACTGCGGATGGACTCAACTACATGGTCAGTGGCGGAGGTGGCGCACCTCTGTACTCGGTTCGTTGTGGAGTGAAAGGCAAGCCGCGCTGCAAACGAGACGACGGCATGAAGCACGTGGCCAAAGAGCATCACTACGTCTTGATTACCGTGTTTCCAAGGTACGTCAGCGCGTGTCCCAAGCGCGTCGACCGGACGCCATTGGAGGCATGCATCCGCTATCCGCTCAAATGATGCTTGCGTCGCCATGTTGGTTCGTGCGGCTCACACTGCAAAGGCTTGCCTATGACGCGGGGGATTGAAGTTCTCCCGAGCATTGACGCACCCGCCAATGCGGCCGTGCTCAAGGCGCTTCGAGCGAATGCGCCCGATGCTCGTATCGAATCGGCGGTGGAAACAGCAGACACCTGGCAGCTCGGAACGCATCCAGACTTGGTGGAGCACCTGTGGAGCACACTTGGCGGGCAGCTGCCACAGCGGTGCGCGCGAGTGGTCTACGAACAACCCGTACTTGCGCACCCAAGCACGTCAACCATTTTTGCGTTTACCGGCGGTACCGGTACCTTGGCGATGCGACTTCCTGCGGGACTCTTGAGGGATGCGCTGAGCGTCGAAGGGTTCGGTAAAACTCTTAGGTATCCTTCCGTTGTCTTGTGCGCTCGTGACTTCGGTCCAGCATGGGCGTTCGTCGAGCCGTTTGGCGCCGAGGCCCCCAGGTTCTGCCTCGGAGCCTATGAAGCGTCGCAATCACTAGAGTAGCGGCCGCCCGGTTGGAGGTGCGGGATTGGAGGTGCGGGATTGCTAGCCGGAGGCCTACTGCGTGGCCGCAGTGAGTTGCATCGCAGATGCTGTCGCTAGATCCAGGCGAATCCCCACGCTGCTGTCTGCTACATAGGTCGCGCGCATGCGAAGCCAATAGCTGGTCTCGGCACTCACATAGACGTGTTGTTCAACATCGAAGCAGTAGGTCCCGGTGCCCCCCATGGAAAAGGACATTTTCCCTGCAGGTACCTTGTGGACCTTGCGCCCGGATAGCACCCCCTGGAGGAGCGAACAGTCTCTTCCGGCGATTGTGGTGGTCCCCATGTGCGTCAACGTATTGATCACCTTTAGGTGGCGTGTTTCTCCATTCACAGCGGTTTCAATGGAAAACCTCACCTCGTCACTTTCGCCCTCTTTTAGATCGGTGGAGGGCAGGGGAAGCATGATCTCTTGTTGGAAGTCGTCCACCTTGGCGTCGCCGTTCTCCCGCATGCCTTCGATCACCTGTTGACGTAACACTTCATTCTCGTCGCCGCCCGTTGTCACCAGATCTAGATCTACGTTGGCACGACCGTCCTTTGCACTAACCTTCAGAGTCCCATTGGATCGCACCACGGCCTCTTCTTCGAATTCGCCTGATACGTTGACATGCGAAGACAGAGCCGTTGTCGCGTAGCTGTACACAAGTACTTTGGGCTCGCTGAAGTCCCAGATGAAGTCAACATTGGCCGGCTTTGGCGCCGCCTCCTTTGCACAGGCTGTGAGTGCCAACAACAGCAATCCACACTTGATCCATGAGGGTGCCATTCCCAGAGGAGTATAGAAGCAAGAAGGCACCATTGCTCGTTCCCGTATCGCGCGCCCTGTCGCGCTAGCGACTTGAGACGCGATACCCGGAAGAAACGGTCGCAAGATCACGCAGCGGCAAAGTGCTCAAGAAGTCGCTGGTTCAGCTCCTTGGCGCTTTGAAAGATCAGTCCGTGCCCGGCGTCTGCAATCTTCATAAGTGATGCCCCCGGGATTCGGCGATGCAGCTCGTCGCTGTGACTTGGACGCACAAGAATGTCCTGCTCTGGCTTCACAACGAGCGTCGGCACTTGCAAGTTCGCAAGGCGCCCGCGGGTGTCGTGCGCGCGAATCGCGGCAAGCTGCCTTCGCATCGTGTGCTTTGGTGCGGGCTTGCCCGTTTGCAGTTTCATGCGAGCGTAGAGTTGCTCCTTGTCGCACTGCTGAAGATAGCTCTTTGGGTAGAGCAGCTTAACCAGGGTATCGGTGCGCTTGTGAGCCGGGAAGAAACTCATGGAGACAGCCCGCATAAGCCCTTTTGGAGCTGGAAGTATGGCGGTCTTTCCACCGGCGTGGGTCGCTATGAGGGAGAGAGATGCCAGGCGATTTGGCGCGTGAAGTGCGAGCTCTTGCGCGACCATGCCACCCATCGAAACCCCGACAATGTGCACGTCGTCATCCCAAGCCACATGATCCAGAATTCGCAGGGCGTCTTGCGCCATTTCCAACATGGATATCGACTCGCCGATGGCCTCGCTCTCACCAATTCCCCGATTGTCGAAGTAGAGAATCTGGCAGTGTTTGCTCAATTCATCGATCTGCGGCTTCCAAACATTGCCGCGCATGCCATAGCCCATGATGAGCAAGACTCGGGGACCTGACTCTCCAGCTTGGGTAAAGCTCAACTGCGGCGAGGTCTTGGTGAGGGCCATACCCAATCCTCAGGCAAACCAGCCCAGCAGTGCAAGCACAATTGCTGCAGAGGCCCCACAGATGGTCTATAACCCGGCCATGTCTTCACTTGGCACCATTGATTCCTCCATTACCGAGACCATTCGCAAGGCGATCGTTGCTGCAATCGAAGATGCAGACGTGGAGGTCGTTGGCGGCGGAGGACACTTCACGATTCAGGTGTGCTCAACGGTGTTCGAAGGCAAGAACATGGTGCAGAGCCAGCGGCTTGTCTACAGCGCCATCTCGCACTTGATGGCTGGCGACAATGCCCCACTTCACGCCGTCGATAGCCTAATCACCAAGACGCCCGGCCAGTAGCCAGGCACGACGCTCGCTACCGAGTTTGCAAGCGTCGTTCTGATGCAGAAGGCGACTAGAGAAGGCGTTTGATGACGTTCTTTTTGAAGTCGCCATAGGGTGGGTAGACAAGGCTTGGATCGACAAACGTTGGTTTGTCGAGAATCGACTTCCGATGGCTGAAGAGGTCGAAGCTGTGGTGGCCGTGGTAGGCGCCCATTCCACTTTCGCCAACACCACCGAAGGGAAGGCCTGGAACCGCGAGGTGCATCCAAACATGGTTGATGCTTCCGCCGCCGGAGCTTGTGCGTTGCACGACCTGGTGTGCTCGAGACTTGTTCTTTGCGAAGACGTATAGCGCCAATGGCTTGGGGCGTTCGTTAACAAAGTCGATCGCTTCGTCAACCGAGCTCACTTTGAGAATCGGCAGAATCGGTCCAAAAATCTCCTCGGCCATAATTGCCGAGTCGGCGCTTACGTCGGTCATGATGGTGGGCGCAATAAACTTCTCGGAGAGATCGTGCTCGCCACCGTGCGCAACCGTGCCACTGTCGAGTAGAGCAATCAGGCGTTTGCAGTGCCGCTCGTTTATGATGCGTCCATAGTCGGGAGAACTCTTAGCGTCGCCACCGTAGAACTCGTTGATCGCGTTCTTAAACTCGGTAATGAGTTCGTCGTGCACCCGCTCGTGAACGAGTACATAGTCGGGGGCAACGCAGGTCTGGCCGGCATTGGTGAACTTGCCCCAAATGATGCGTCGGGCTGTGACTCTGAGGTCTGCTGTCTCATCGACAATGGTTGGGCTCTTGCCACCAAGTTCGAGCGTGACGGGAGTTAGATGTTTGGCGGCGGCCGTCATGATGATGCGCCCGACGTTGCCGTTCCCGGTGTAGAAAATGTAGTCCCACTTTTGTTCAAGGAGATCCGTTGTTTCGGGAATGCCGCCTTCGACAACCCGAACGCACTCCGAGTCGAGGTATTGCGGCAAGAGCCCATGAATAATTGCAGAGGTGTTTTGGGAAACTTCTGAAGGCTTTACGACGACGCAGTTCCCTGCCGCAATCGCTCCAATCGCAGGGCCGATGGATAACTGCAGCGGGTAGTTCCAGGCGCCTATGACCAAGGTGACTCCCAGTGGCTCTTTGTAGATTCTGCTGGTGGCTGGTTGCACGACCACCGCGCTCTTGACCTTCGTGGGGCGCATCCACTTCGCAAGATTCTTTTGGGTGTGTTCAATTTCTGAAAGTAGAAATCCAACCTCAGTGGTGAAGGCCTCAAAGCGCGGCTTGCCCAAGTCGGCGGCAATCGCATCGATGATGTGCTCTTGATTGTCGATGAGCATTCGCTTGAGTGCGTCAAGCTGCTCCATTCTCCAGGACAGTGATCGCGTTTTTCCGCTCTTAAAAGCGGTTCGCAACTCGGAGACGACCTGGGAACCTGGAGAAGACGGGGCATTCATTGCGCTTGCAGTAGCCATAGCTCGAACTATGCCCCGTTATCGCTGTAAGGCCTATATGGAATTGGTTGGCATTGGGAAAACGCGTGATTTTTGCGGATGCCATTGCTGTGCAAACAGGGGTATGGTTCTTACGAGACGCAAGAAAGTGAGAACCTTATGACTTGGTTACCTAAGAAGAGTGTTGTTGTTCCTGTCGATTTCTCCGATTCCTCAATAGAGGCTGTACGTGTCGCTTTGGAGCTTGTTGAGAGTCCCTCGCAAGTGCACATTGTGTACGTAACGCAGCCAATCCATGTGGCCGAGCCAGGCATGCTTTGGGGCACGATCACGGACGACGCGCGGATGGCGACATCGACCAAGGCGCTCGCTGAGCGGTTGGAGAAGGAGTCCATTGCGGGAGTGACGACCAAAGTCTTGCTTGGGCAACCGGCTCACATGATCGCCGAATACGCTGACGAGACCAAAGCGGAATTGATTGTCATTCCTTCCCACGGACGAAGTGGTGTGACGCGCTTTTTCTTGGGCTCCATCACCGAGAAGGTATTGAGAATGGCGAACTGCCAAGTCTTGGTGCTTCGGGCTGACGAAACCAAGGCCGAGTAGCACGTGGGAGAGCGTTTATGGACGTCCAAAACTTAATGACCCGCGAGGTGTTCTTCGTGAACGAAGACGCCGACCTTGTTGGTGCAGCACAGCTTCTCAAGGATAAGAGAATTTCTGGGGCTCCCGTCTTGAATCGCGACGGGCGACCGGTGGGCATGGTTAGTCTTGCGGATTTTGCCGACCCTGCGTGCCCGGAAGAGGGCGTCGTTTCGTCCATCATGGATCGGACCATCGTCTGCATCGACTCGGGCGCTACGCTCCGAGAAGCGGCAGAGCTTATGATCCAAGAAGCTGAGCATCGGCTCTTGGTTTTGGCCGATGGCAAGATGGTTGGCATCTTGAGTGCGCTTGATGTCCTACCCGGGCTCTTGCGCCAGTTTCCCGACGCGTAGTTTCTCGCTGCGCAGTTCTCCGCTGCGCAGTTCTCCGCTGCGCAGTTTCCCGCCGCGCAGTTCTCCGCTGCGCAGTTCTCCGCTGCGCAGTTTCCCGCTGCGCAGTTTCCCGCCGCGCAGTTTCCCGCTGCGCAGTCTTCCGACTCGGCTCCTTCGCCGTGTGCTCCAATGACGGGCTCGCAGCCGGCTGCCTGAGCCTCCAGAGGTTGCTGCTATGGTCGCTGCTATGCGCAGCCGAAGGAAATCCATATCTTGCCAGCACGGTGCACTGATCGCAGTCCTGGCAATTCTCGGCACTTCTTGCGGCAACAAGAGCAAAGCGTCCCCACCTGCGCGGGGTGAGCGCTGGGCCCAAGTGGAGCGCTGGGCCCGCCCTAATGGTGCTCCCAAGCGGGGGCCACAGCTGGCGGAGTTGCTGCAGCCGCTAAGCCCTATCACGGACGAGATCGATTGGTACGCAGCGGAGGAAAGGCGTGACACGACCCTACCGTCGGAGCTTCGAACGGCCGTGGACGCGCTGCATGGTTGGGTCGCCGAGGGGGCGCCGGTTGCCGAGACCGACTGCGAGGATCCTGGCAAAGCTATCGGTCCCTGGGGCTTGGTGAGCGTCGCGGCAGCCCAGGCGGCCCTCTTACTCGCTCCCGATGACGCGGAGCATCCACGTGTTGTGACGGCTCTAACCCTTGGCCACCGTCTAGTCAGCGCTGGCGACAATCTGCTACAGGTCACAGTTGGTGCTGCCATCCTCAAGGCCAACGCCGAGTGGTTACACGAGCGCGGTGTGGCTCCCAGTGTGTTGCATCGGGAATTTGCCCCGGGACCAAACGCCCTGCGTCGGGCGTATGCGGCGGAGGCGATCTGCTCGGTACAGATGGCGTCAAGCATGTCGCCGACAGGCTCGCCAGTGACCGCGGCGGAGGTCGAGAGCCTTCGCGCTTTTCAAGAGGACCTGGTCCACGCGCTAGACGGTCAATCCGGGCCCGACGTGACGGAGAAAATGAGGCGGACGATGGCGTCCAGCCCGTATCGCAACACTCGCCTCGCGAGAAACATAGGTGCTGCCCCAGCCAATGTGGCCCAGCGTATTCAGGAGGACCTGGAGTACTACCGTGAGGCCGTTCGCTAGAGAAGTCGGGGGCCGCACGTTACGCAGTCGTTGAACTTCATGTACTCCGACTGCCCGCGGATCACGCACGCACGCCGAGGGGCTTGAAGCGCAGTTTTGCGCTGCAACGCCTAGGCCTCGGAATGTCGGTTGCCGAAAGACGTTCGTGCGTTGCTGACAGCGCGGAACACCATGCCAGCGAGCAGCGGGACGGCACTGGCGAGGATCGCGATTGTGATATCGACTCTGGCGAGTGGAACCAGGGAGAGCACACTGGCGGCAGGCTGCCAGTACATTGCCACCGACAATAGGGCAAGACAGAGGACAATGGCCCCCCAGACAAAGCCGTTTCGAACGACCTGGCTGCGCAGTGTTCCTGACCCCGCGGGCACCATATTGAAGACGTGCCACAGTTGCGCAAGGGCAAGACTGAGAAAGGCCACGCTCACGGCTGTTGCCGTCGTTGCGTGGCGCTCGTACAGAACATAGAAAAATGCTGTGAGTACGGCGGCAGTGATCAGGAAGCCGTAGCCGAGGATTCTTCGCCACTCTTCGCGCCCCAAGACGTTCTGGGTTGGCGACCTTGGAGGTGCATGCATAACGCTCTCCTCGGTTTCTGTTGCACCTAGAGCAAGCGCCGGGAAGACATCGGTTACGAGATTGAGAAAGAGGATCTGCAAGGGGAGAAGTGGCAACGGCGCTTTGACGGCGGTAGCCATTCCTACGATAAGAATTTCACTTAGATTGCAGGAGAGCAAATAGACGACGAAATTTCGAATGTTCGCGAAGATTCCTCTGCCCTCGCGGACTGCCATGACAATGGTCGAGAACGCGTCGTTGAGAAGGACAACCTCGGACGCTTCTCTCGCGACCTCGGTGCCCCGAAGCCCCATGGCCACTCCAATATCAGCCTTGCGGAGCGCGGGCGCATCGTTGACGCCGTCTCCTGTCATTGCGACCACGTGGCCGGAGTGTTGATAGAAGTGCACAAGTTCCAGCTTCTGCTGTGGGGATACCCGCGCAAAGACCTTCGTTGCTCGAATCGTATTTGCGTCCTCCTCGTCTTCAGGCGAAAGCAACGAGAGCTGTGCGCCTGTAAGAGTCGTATCGTCGTCCGAAATGCCGAGCCGTCGTGCGATGTGTGCGGCAGTCTGCGGATGATCTCCCGTCATCATGACGACGGCAATGCCCGCACCATGACAGGCCGCGATTGCCGCGGAGACGTCCGCCCGCGGCGGGTCGAGAAGGCCAACGAGCGCTATGGGCTCAAGGTCTTTGTACGCTTCGTCATTCACGGAATTGAGAGCGTGCTGCGCAATCGCAATGACGCGAAGGCCGTTTCTCGCCATGGCCTCAGCTCGCTCGGTCCACAGTTCAGAGTTTGTATTAGGATGCGCTCGCCCTAGGACCGCTTCTGGGGCTCCCTTCACAATTGCCAGTAGTTTGCCCTCGACCTCATGTACCGTGGCCATCATCCGGGTCTCGGTATCAAATGCCACTTCCCGCAGCCTCGTTGGTGCATTCGGAGCGCAGACCTCGGTTGCCCGCTGCAAGAGGGCAATCTCGAGAGGATCGCCAGTTGCGGCGGCCGCGTTGTCACCGCTAGGAGAAGCGTCGCCAAGAGCTGCGTTGTTGCACCAAGCACCATAGGCAAGAGCGCGTGTGTACGTCGGATCGCCTTCGGAGAGCGCTCCCTCCGGGGTCTCCACCGCATCCACGGTCATGCGATTTTCCGTGAGAGTTCCTGTCTTGTCAGTGCAGATGATGCCTGTCGCGCCAAGCGATTCAACAGCCGAGAGCTTTTGAACCAGGGCATCGTTCTTGGCCATTCGATGGACACCTCTTGCAAGGATCATCGTCGCCAGGATGGGAAGCCCTTCGGGGACTGAGGCAACTGCTAGCGCAATCGCGGTTTCAATCACCAGCGTAATCGGTTTGCCTGCCGCGATTCCAATTGCCGCTACCAAAGACGCGATCGCCAGCGTGAACCAAAGGAGCGTTTGTGCGAGCTTGTTTAGGCGTTTTTCTAAGGGCGTTGTTTCTTGAGTTTTGGCCGAGGCAACCAGTGTCGCGATTTTTCCCACCTCGGCTTCATGCCCCGTGGCACACACCACGCCAGTTCCTGCACCGGCGGTGACCGTGGTGCCGCTGTGGAGCATGCAGACTCGGTCACCCACAAACTCTCCATTGGCCGCCACGCTTGTGGACTTTTCGACAGGAACGGATTCTCCTGTGAGCGATGATTCATCGACTTGAAGTTGGGCGCTGCGAAGAATTCTTAGGTCGGCTCCAAGTCGATCGCCCGCTTCCACGACGACAATGTCACCTGGGACCAACTGTTTAGAGGCAATTTGTACTTGTATTCCGTCGCGCAGAACTCGACTTTGCGGCGCACCCAAACTCCGCAGCGCCTCCATCGAGCGAACTGCGCGCAGCTCGGTCGCAAAGCCAAGGGCGGCATTGATAATCAAGACACTCAGCACCGCCAACGCTTCCACCCAATCCCCAAGGGCGAAGGAGAGTCCCGCGGCACAGGCGAGTAGAATGACGAGCACCCCGCGAAACTGCGACACCAAGATGCGCAGCGCACTCGCGTTTGGTGCTACTTGGAGGGCATTGGGGCCGAACTGCTGTAGCCGCTCTGCGACCTCCGAGGCTGCGAGCCCTTGCTCGGGCGAGACGCAGAGCATGTCGAGAACCACGTCATGCGGTTCGCGCCACGGCTCCCCCGGGATCTCAATCCGCACTTGCCGTTGGCTAGGCGAAGCCTGCTGAGAATGAGCCTTCGCGGGGGCTGATACTGGTTGGCCGATGGCCATAGAAGGCTAAAGAAAGACCTCGTAGATGGCGATGAGGGCGCAGATAACAATGAGAGCTAGAAGGATGTGCTGAGCGTGCGGCTTGTCCATGATCGATTCCTTGTGCAGTTCTGCCGGGACAATGAAATGCATGCCGTGGGCCAGCCTGCCTTGCACGAGGTAGCCCAACCCCATCGATGGGACGCAGAATCGCGCATTTCGTGCACAGCCTAGGGTGGCCACTGCAAGGTCTTCGTCTGCAGCCTCGACGCTCGCGCCTTAGCCATTTATGATGCAGCCAACGTGGACACGTGGATGCGTAGAGCGAGGGCGTTGGGAGACTCCCTGCGAACTCTTGGCACTGCAAACGCTCGGCCTTTGGAGTTTCGCCATGCGATGGAGCCGAGGCTCTTGAGGCATGGGCATCGCGTGCAAATGCTGGTCGACGGATCCGAAGTCTTCAAAGCGATGTTGGATGCCATTGGCGAGGCGACGCACAGCATATGGCTCGAGAGCTACATTTTTGAGTCGGGAGCAACGGGCACTCGCTTTGTTGAGGCGCTCGCCAACAAGGCTCGCGGCGGCATTGAGGTCTTGGTCATTGTCGATGCATTTGGCGGCATGAACTTGAACCGGGACGACGAGGCGACGCTGCGTTCGGCAGGTGTCGACATACGGTTCTTTGGCCGCTTTAAGAACGTGGATATGACTCGTTGGCTTAAACGCGATCATCGCAAGCTCCTTCTTGTCGACGGAGCTGTGGCGTTTGTCGGCGGCATCAACATCAGCGATGACTACGCCTCCCAAGAGTCGGGCGGCAAGGGCTGGCATGACGTACACACCCAAATTCGGGGGCCCGTGTGCCAATCGTTGGCGTCGCTCTTTGCTGAGACGTGGAGGCACGTCGGCGGAGCAAGACTCACGATGCCGCCCTTGGCGAAAGAAGAGACGGTGGGCGAATGGGCGATGGCGCTCTGCTCGAACCATCGAGGCATTCGCACGCAAATTCGATCGCACCTTGTGCATGCGCTTCGCAATGCGCGCTCGGAGGTCTTGCTTGCAAGCGCGTATTTCGTGCCCGACCGTCCTCTCGTTCGGGCGATGGAAGAGGCGGCCCGCCGCGGCGTCTTTGTGGGCCTACTCGTGCCCGGCGAGAGTGACTTGCGAAGTGTGCAGTTGGCGGGAGAGCATATCTACGAGCGCCTTATGTCTGCAGGCGTTCGTATCTTCACGTGGCGAGGTAGCCATATGCACGTCAAGGCTGCGGTCGTGGACAGGCGTTGGTGTCACGTCGGTAGCTACAACCTGGACTACATGAGCCTCTTGAACAGCCTTGAGCTTGTGGTGGAACTCGTGGGTGACAAGAGCCCATCGGCGCTGTCGTCGGTCTTGCGAGGCGATATGCATGCGAGCCCCGAGCTCGATTTGCGAACGTGGAGACAGCGCTCTGGGCCAGAGCGCTTCTTGTCAAATGTCGCGTATCAGTTTCGCCGGTGGTTGTAGCGCACGACCACGACTCGCGCAGGGGACGCCGCAGGTTGCATATAGTGAGGTGCTACGCCCGGTGCGTGCTCGCGCCTCTGTTGACGGTAGGGGTTGCGCATAGCCATGGCTTTTTCGGCGCTTGCCATCGACCAGAGTACGAATGCGAGTAGCAGAAATTGCAGCTGCATAAAGGCAAGCCCAATAACGCCGAAGGCAATTGATACGGCTTGCGAGATCTTGACGGAAACCTCCGTGGCTCGCTGAAAGCCATAGTGCTTTGACAAGAGGGCTCGAAAGATTCGTCCACCGTCCATGGGGAGAGCAGGCAGTAGATTGAACAGCGCAATCACCAAGTTGATGGCGCCCAAGAGGCCAAAGACACTAAGCCCAGTGGCCGTGTAGAGTGCGTATCCAGTGCCTGCGAGCGCGAAGGAGACGGCTGGGCCGGCTGCTGCGATCACCACTTCATCGTTGGCAGACTTTGGCAAATTCGTAAGATTCGCTACCCCGCCAAAGAAATGTAGCTCGATGGATGACACGCCAACCCCAAGCTTGCGGGCGGCTAGGGCATGACCAAACTCGTGTGCGATCACGGATCCGAATGCGAGTAAGACGACAAAAATGCCAGAGAGTCCGCCCCAAAAGAGCAAGACTGCTGCGAGCATGATGAGAAAGGACAGTCGCGCCCGTAGCGGGATGCCAAAGAGGCGACCGAACTGAATGGCTGGGAACATGCACACAACGTAAGCACCTACACGGTGTCGTCAAGTACCCTTGAGAGAGCGATGAAGTTACGCATACTGAGCTACAACATTCACAAGTGCATTGGCGGCATTGACCGACGCTATCGGCCCGAGCGAATCGTAGAAACGATTCAGCACTACGCACCAGACATCATCTTGATGCAAGAAGTCGACAGCGACGCCAAGCGTTCACTACGGCACAGCCAGGTTGAGATCTTGTCGGAGATGCTCGAGATGCCGCACTTCTCGTGGTTTCCCAACGTGAAGGTTCGAGGCGGTGGCCATCATGGCAACGCGATTCTCAGCCGCTTTCCGCTGCTCGATAGCCACAACATAGACATCACCACGCCACCAAAGAAGAAGCGCAGTATTATCTATGGCAAGCATCGCATCCCGATCGTTGGTGCCGGCGAGTCGCGCTCCAAAACACTGCACCTGTTCAATATGCACTTGGGACTCTCCCAGATTGAACGCAAGGTGCAGCTAAAGAAGTTTCTCGAGGCTCATCCGTTTCGAGGCATTCATCACGATACGCCGATTATCGTGGGTGGCGACCTAAACGATGTCTACGGCAATCTCGGGGGCAAGTTGCTCGCGCCGGCTGGCTTTCGCACGGTCAAGAAACTCAAAGCGACATTCCCCTCGTACGCTCCGGTTCGCACGTTGGACGGACTCTACGTGCGAGGCAAGATCACGTTGCACAAACTCGATCGGTCTCGGCTCAAGCTCGCCAAACAAGCTTCGGACCACTTGCCGCTAATCGCCGATCTTGAGATCTAAGAGTATGTCTTAGTCGTCGGATTCGTCGGCGACCAAGCGCAGGCCGGCGGGCAGGGTGTCACCAAGCGCCACCCGTTCTTCGCGTGCTTCCAGTTCGACAATTTCCTCGACGAGCCTGGCAGTGCGTTCTCCGCCGGGCTCGGTGCGCAGTCGCTCGGCGAGCTTGAGCCGGGTGGCCTCGTCTATATCGCGGCTTCGATCTCCGGTCTTGCGGCCAAGTTGAGCCATAGGGAATGCGACTTTTTCCGAGTTGGGCCATGGATGGGCCAGCACTGCGTCGATCCATGTTTGCACTCGACTCGGTGCCACAACAGCATCTAACGGCCCATAGAGCGGTGCACGAGCACCGATCCTACCGAGTGCCCAGAAGTGGATGGCCTCGTCCCGTTGCTTCTTCGATTCAAGACGCCGAACCAACTCGTCTCCGAGTTTCCCCTTGTTCTTGGCTCCAACGCGCTCAAGATTGGCAAGGGTCCGCCACATTTCCTCGGCGACTTGACGAGTTGGCTTACTCTGGTGCCAACGCTTCTTTTGGTTCTTGTTGGGTAAGAAGAGCAGGGAGAGTCGGTCGTAGATCTGCTCCTGCTGGCCTTTGGCCATGCCGCCGCTAATACGTCGCCACAAGATCCACCAGGCAAGGCGGCAAGCCTCCTGCTTCTCATGCACCATGCCCTGGTTGAAGACGCGCCACATTTGTTTGATGCGCCAATCATCAAGCGGCGCTCCCTTGCCGGGGCGCAAGCAGAAGCCACAAAGGTTCAGCCACCGCGCCTCGTGATCTGCTGAACGCTTGCGACAGTCTTCCACTTCAAGCGTTGCATCAAAAAGGGCACGCGCAGTGCTCATGCTCCATTCATCGCGTCTTGCGTCGAGCAACTTCTCAAGTGACTTGAGCAGTTGTGCGGGCTTTACGTCGGACTCGCCACGGAAGCAGGCGCGCAGGAGTTCTTGGGCAGGAGCGACCTTCGGATCGAGTTCGGTGGCTTCGTCGTCTTTGGCGTTGCCACCAGCGCGCAGGTCGAAGGAAAGACGCCACCGCTCGCCGCCTTCCTTGGGTTCTTTGCACCAAATTTCAAGAGAGCCGAGTTCGGTAACAATGATTTCCAAGCGAACCGTTGTCTTAGAACGGCCTGGAGCTCGCAACACGGTGACGATTGGTGGCAACTCAAGTAGGTCGCTATCGTCGTCGCTGGCATCGGCAAGACCATCACCAACAGGGGCAAGGGCGCCGGGAGCATCTTGCCTCGTACTTGATGAGAAGAGCTTGAAACGAACGGGCCGGTTGCAGACCAATTCGAAGTCGCGCTCCAGCAAAATCGAGCTGCCCTCTTCAAGGCCCTTTCCCGCTAAGCAGACTGCCATCAGGTCGCGATCGCCTTGCGCATCCTTAGCCGACTCAACCCCAACGTAGTAGGAGCGAGCTGTACCACCGCGAATTCGAGCACCCAAGCCACGGCGCACAAGGCCGTAGTAGGCGGCACCTTTTGCCACGGCTAGCTCAGGGAGCACATTGGAAAGCTCTTTGGGAGACTTGTCTTGCCACGCGGCAATTTGATCGACAACCCGCTGACGAAGCGACTCAGGCGTCATTGCGCCACCATTAAAGAGAATCGCGTCGACGGCAGCAACATCGTGGCGGGCAAGAAAGCTCGCCAGGTGTTTCGTAATCGCAGCATCCGCGGCGTAGGGCAATCCGAATTGCTGCAAACCACCACGGGCTTTGTTGGGCTGAACATCAGCAGCAACTTCGGGAAAGAAGCCTTCATCCAGAATGTGCAGAAGCTCATGACGGCTCAAGTCTTCCTTCAGACTTGTTCCGATGAGCTTGGACCCGGAACCCGCAACCGCAATGGGAATGGAGTCTCGCTCGTCGTCGGTTAGGAGTCGCTCTTTTGCGAGGCGACAGGTGTGAACCAAGGATTGCCATTGCAGCGTTCCCAGTTTCTTTGCACCCTTTGCCTGGAGCCTCTTCTCGACCTTCAACGCGAGTGTTAGATCGATATTGTCTCCCCCCAAGAGAAGGTGGTCGCCGACCGCAGTTCGCTCAAAGCTCTCGCCATCCTCGGCGACCTTGATGAGCGTGAAGTCTGTTGTGCCACCGCCAATGTCAAAGACCAAAATGGTATTGCCCGGGCTCAAGAGGGCTTTGCGTTGGCTTGCCGGATTGCTTTCAATCCACGCGTAGAACGCTGCCTGCGGCTCTTCGAGGAGAACGATGTCGCCCAGGCCTGCGGTTTGCGCTGCCGCCATTGTGAGTTCTCGTGCCGCTTCATCAAACGATGCCGGAACCGTAACCATCACTTCCTGGTCCTCAAAGTCAGAGTCGACCAGGTCTTCGTGCGCATCGTTCCACGCCTCTTGAATGTGCCGAAGCAGCATGGCCGAAGCCGTCACCGGCGACATCTTTTTGACGTCATCCTCGGCACCCCACGGCAGGATTGCGGCGCTGCGGTCCACGGCGCTGTGACATAGCCAAGACTTTGCTGACGCGACCATGCGGCTCGCTACGCGTGCGCCTTGCGCTCGTGCGAGTTCACCAACGACGAGCCTTCGATCCTCGTCCCAGGGCAGGGCGGTCTCCGCAGCCGTCAGATCGTGTTCTCCTGGCAAGTAGAGAAATGATGGCAGCTGCTTGCGCCCTGCTATCTCTGCCGGAGCTACGAGTTGAGGAACCTCAAAGACCTGCACTCGTTGGTCAGCCGCACGCGTATCCACATAGGATACCGCGGTGTTGGTCGTGCCAAGATCAATGCCGATGATGTAGCGCGCCTCAGCCAAATCTTAGAGTTCCTCTGAGGTGTCGCGAAGAGAGTATTCGAGTTTCCAACGGCCTTCGCCTTCTTTGGCGTAGCCCCACAACTCAAGGGTGCCGAGCTCGGTGACGTTGGCGGCGAGATACACGGGGACGACACCTCCGCTTTCCTGGCCGGCCTCAAGAGGGAGGTTGACTTCAATCGGGGCGATTTCCTGCAGCTCTGATTCGTCGGGATCAATGAGCACACCCACCGCGTCATCGGGACGATTGGTCGAAGCGAAGAATCGAAACGTTGTTGGCTCGCCAATGACCAAGCCCATCTCCTCTTCCGGAAGGTCTTCGGTGCTGCCTTCTTCCATTCCAAAGGGTGCAACGCACAGGGCCTTGATAGGCGGTTCAAACCCTGGGATGGCAGGTGCCGAGCCTTCGACTCCGATGTAGTAGGAGCGAGCTGTGCCTCCGCGAATGCGAATGCCTTTGCCTTGCCGCACAAGGCCATAGTAGGCAGCACCATGGGCAACAGCGAGGTCGAGGTCGGTGCCTGTGAGGTCGGGAAGCGTGGCTCCAAACCAGCTCTCAAGCGTTTCGCTAATGCTTTGCCGAATTCGCTCGCCCTTCATGACACCGCCATTCCAAAGCACGACGGTTGGTTGCTTCTCGTGTTTGGCCAGGAACGCCGCTAGGTGCCGAGTTACCGCGGGGTCGGTTGCGTAGGGAAGCCCGAGTTCCTTGAGACCCAAGGCGCGTCGTTGCTTGGGGGCGTCGCCGGCTTTGACATCTGGGAAGAAGCCCTTAAGAAGAATACTAACGTCCTCGGATTTGAGTTCGCTCTTGAGTGCACCACCGATGAGCTTTGAACCCGAGCCGAGAATGCTGATGGGAACGGTGTCGGGACCATCTTTGCTAAGCAGAGACTCTTTTGCTCGAGCGCACGCAAGCACAAGAGCTCGATACTGAGACGGTTTGAGCTTCTTGCCCTTATCTCCGAGCCGCTGAATCACCACCTGCGCGAGAGTGAGATCCATGTTGTCACCGCCGAGCAGAATATGCTCACCAACAGCAACGCGTTCCAACGTCAGATTGCCCTCGCCATCATCGTTGGCAGCAATCAGGGAAAAGTCTGAGGTTCCGCCACCGATATCACAAACCAGCGCGACGTCACCGGACTTGAGTTGGTTTCTCCAGCCCTCGCCGTTCTTCGCCAGCCACGAATAAAAGGCGGCTTGCGGCTCCTCAAGAAGCGTTACGTTGCCAAGGCCTGCCTCTCGTGCAGCGGCAACGGTTAGCTCTTTCGCGACCACGTCAAAGGATGCGGGCACCGTGAGCAAGATGTCTTGATCGGCCATCGGCTCGGGCATCTGGTGATCCCAAGCAGCTCGCAAGTGCGTTAGATAGCGTGCAGATGCGCCAACCGGCGATATGCGTCGTTCTTCCTCGGGGGCGTCATCACTGCCTCTCCATGGCAAAATGTCGGCGCTGCGATCAACGCCCGCATAGCTCAGCCAAGACTTTGCCGATGAGACGAGGCGATGGGGAAGTTCTGAGCCTCTGGCTCGGGCGAGAGTACCCACACAATAGTCGGCGCCCTCATTCCACGGCAGTGCCATAGAGCCCTTCGCCATCTCGTGTTCCGAAGGCATGAGCAAAAACGACGGCAAACTCGCTTTGGTGCTTACTTCACCCGACGCAACCACTTGCTCGATCGGAAGAAGTTCAATTTCAGGGTTCTCGGCCGCGCTATCGCAGTAGGCAACCGCGCAGTTGGTGGTGCCGAGGTCGATGCCAATTACATACCTGGACATTATTGAACCTCAACTTGAGCAGGTGCCAAGACATGCCGGTCGATGTCGCCACTGAGTTTGGGAAAGTTGCTCTCGGTGACGCGCCAGCCGTGGTGCCGAAGCACCCCTTTAAACGGAGGCTCGCCTTTGACATCGCCCACCAGTTTGATTTCTCCCGGATCAAAGCCGTCTTCGACTTTGACCGAATCTTCCTCGTCCCCGGGCATGACCGCTTCGAGGGTGAGATGGTCACTCAGTACTTTTCTGCAGCCACGGTGAATGTCGCGAACCGCGGCGCCGATGTCGGCATCGTCGTAGCTCTCAATGTCTTCCTGCAAAAAGTCGACGAGACGACCTTCGCGTTGCAGAAGTGCGAGTAGGGCTAGGGACCCATCGCGGTGGTGATTCGCGGCAGACTTCTTGGGTTTCGGCGCCGTTTCGGTCTTCGCTTTCGGCTCGGCGGCGGCGGCGGCGGGCGTCGGAGCTGGCAGGCTCTTGGCCACCGCGTCCTCGGGTAGATACTTCGCAGCTCCGGCGGGAAGAGATCCTCCGAAGAGCATCTTGAAAAAACAGCCGAATGCCAATGTGATTCGAGACATAGAAGGGGCAGGGGTAAACCGAGGACAGAGGCGAGTCAAGTCTCGGATTTCTGAGAATGCCTTTGGAATGTCTTTTGTGATCCCGCGGGCTTAGCTGCTGGCCCACGGCTTGCTGAATTGGCCAGCCTATTCCCTAGCCCTGAGCCCCCCGGAGAAACTTTATGAGCCTACGCCTTGCCCTCGCCCTCGCCCTTACAACCACGCTCGCAGCGGGTTGCTACTTTGAAGACCATTGTGTGACGACCCAGGAAGACCAACGAGCGCCGGGAGAGCCCCTTCCTGGACTTCGCAACCCCTACACAGGGCAATGCGACTTCTACGGCGGTGGCGGCGGTGGCGGCGGTGGCGGCGGAGGCGGAGGAGGAGATTGTGACGACTTTGGAGGTGGCTCTACAGAACCAGCTGCAGACCAGGCTCCAATTCCCGACTGGGGCGTATGCGACGGATTTTGCGAGAGCTTGGCCGAGGCGGATTGTCTCCAAGCCGAAGAGTGTCGCGGGGCCTACACCGATCCTTGCGTGAGCGCGCCCTGTGAGTTTGTCGATCCCACCTTCTACCAATGCTGGGCCGTGACTCCCGGTGGTGGCTTCTCAGAAGAAGGCTGTAACACCTATGACGCCGAGGAGTGCTCGCGTCACAATGAGTGTTCGGCGGTCCACACAATAACCAATGGCGGCGACGCGACCGGGGTGGTAGGCGACTTTGGATATTGCATTGATGAGGCCGGCCCTACCGATCCGGGGAGCTGTGACGAAACTGCTGATTGCGCAATGGCTCCTCCCGAGTGTCCCGAGAATACCGTTGCCGGCGTTCGCGACGGTTGTTGGACCGGCTACTGTATTCCTCTCGATGAATGCGAGACCTCTTCCGCTTGCAGCGAGCAATCAGAGGCGCAATGCGTGAGTCGTGAAGACTGCGAGCCTGTGTACGAGGGCCTCGATTGCACCTGCGACGGCGAGGATTGCACGTGTGCCGAATGGGTGTTTGAGAGTTGTTCTTAACACCGGCGTAAGAGCCTCTTTGGACAGCCTTCGGGATCCACAGGGCCAAAGAGTCGAGTGCTTGCCGCTCGGCTTTTTGCGTTGGACTTGTGTACAGTCATCCGCATCCTGAAAGGAATCGCGATGAGCAACACTGTCGAACTCTACAGCTTCACAGACCAAGACCGCAGCGGGAAAGTGCGATGGACGGCCGCCGAAATCGGGTTGGAAATCGCCGAAAAACGAGTTGAGCCAGGCGCTCACATGCAGCCTCCCTATGCCGACTTGAACCCATTTGGCCAGATTCCAACAGCGCGTTTTGCCGGCGAAGTCTTTGTGGAAAGCACGGCCATATGCCGAGCGCTGATCGATGCGCACCCGGAGTCAAAGCTCGACATCGATAGAGGGGCAGCTGGGCGCCAAGAGTTTCACTACTGGCTGTCGCTGCTAACCGAAAACTTCGAGGCGCGTCTCGTGGAATGTGCAATTAGCAGGCTTGGTATCTTGGGCCCCGAGTACTTCGAGCTTCACAAGGAAGCCCTTACTCGCAAGCTCAGCGTCATCCTTCCCCAGCTGCCCAAGGAGGGCTATCTGTGCGGCGAGCAGTTCACATTGGTGGACATCTGCGCGGGGTACTGCCTCCGTCTGGCCATCAGTTGTGAATTCATTGAAACCAGGGACGTCCAGCCGTACTACAGCCGACTGCAGGCGCGGCCTGCCGCCATCGCAAGCCGAGTCTTTGGCTAGCGGTTGGTGCGGCCGCCGCGAGCGTTGCGTTGGCTATAGCGGTTCGCTTCTAGCGGCAGGCATCGACAACGATCGCAGAAGCAAACCTCAAGGCTGTTCACGATATGGCTAGGAAGCAGGGAGTCGATATGGAGGTTTCAAAGGCCGGGGCAAACTCTCCATGAAGGTTACACTTTCGGCTGAAGAGTCCGCGGGTCTTCGTTAGCGTTCGCAGCTCTTCGCAAAGCCATGTACAGCCCAAAAGGAAACGGAAAAGACAAAGCAGTACCAGAGGTGCAGTTTGTCGAGGCAGAGCCACCAAGCGACTTGCGCGGAATCGTCCATCGGTTTTTGGAGCTTAAGACAGACGGCGCGCTGCCGGATGACTATCGGTTTCATGCATTGCCCGATGCGTGCACCTACCTCGTGTTTGATCAATTGAATGTCAGAATTACTGGCGTCTCAAGATTGCGCGCCGCCTCCGAGGAGTTCAACTTGGGCCGGGAATTTCACTTTGTGAACATTCGGTTTCTGCCGGGCGTGTGGCAAGGTGACCTCGATCAGGTCGCCTACGGCATGGTGGATACTCCGTACGCTGGCGACTTGCCGCTGATTGATGTGAATCGCGAGCTATTTAAGAAAGAGTTTGCGGATCAACAGCAGGTTTTGTCAGGGCTCGTAGAGATGCTGATTGATCGCAAGCTGGTTGCGCCCAACCCGGTAACGGAAACGATCTTTCAACATCTCGAGGAGATTCAGACTGTCGCAGACATGGCAGCGTTTTCCGATTTGTCTACGCGGCAATTGCAGCGAACGCTCAAGAGGACGACCGGGTTTGCGCCGCATGACTTTCTTAAGGTGCTGCGCCTACAACAGGCCCTAAACGGTGACGGGACGTGGTCGTACGCCGACCAGTCCCATTTCATCCACTCATTTCGCAAAGCCACCGGCTACACTCCTGGAAAATACTCCCGAAAGTTCGATGTCTGATATCTACAATACACGCTGATTTTGCATTGCTAAGAAAGAGTCATAATCCACAACACGAGGAATTGAATATGACAAAGATGAATGCAATTGGTTGGTTTGATATCTATGTAGACGATCTAGAGCGCGCTGTAGCCTTCTACGAAGCCGTTTTGGGCCACAAGCTCACCGAATTGCCCGATCCAACGGGGCAATCCCAAATGATGAGCTTTGCAGCAGACATGAGCGCATATGGTGCGGGCGGCGCTCTGACAAAGTCCAAGCACGCGTCTCCTGGCGTTGGCGGCACGATTGTGTATTTCTCAACAGAGGACTGCGCCGCCGAAGAAGCCCGGGTTGCTGAGGCTGGAGGTCAAGTCGTTCGACCGAAGTTCTCAATCGGTGACTTTGGCTTTGTGACGCTGTGCCAAGATACCGAGGGCAACATGTTTGGCCTTAGCTCGATGAAGTAAGAACACCGGGCTCGACCTGTGAGGCGAGTGCTTGATCTGCTGGTTGTGTCCATGCAAGAGATGAGTCGGCAGCGAGTTCGCGCCAGCGCTTGCACGCAAACGTCGCGTTGGTCCGAACGTACTCGCCAACAACGTCTAGAAACGAATGGGCGAGGCGGCCGTGGGATTCTCCAATACGCGGCATCTCTCAGCACGCTTGTCTGGGCGCGTCTGTCATACTGTCACGCAGTAACGTGCCCGTACTTCGTCAAACTCCGCGAGCTTTCTTCGCGCCGTTCTTAGTTCTCGCCGTTCTCCTGGCGCCCAACTGTGGGCGCATCAATTTCCAAGCGCTGGATGATGACGCCGGGCCTGGCGTCGATGCCGGTTTTGCTGATGCTAGTTTTGTTGATGCCGCCCCGGTCACTCCGATGGTCATCGCGACCGGCACGTTCCCCTATCTCATCACCGCCGACAGCACCCATGTCTATTGGACGGACTTCGCCGCCGGAAGCCTGCACCGCTTCCCCATCGCCGGTGGCTCAAGTGAGGCACTGACTCCGCCAGAAGCGGGAACTGAAATCTACGGATTGGCTGTTGCTGGCGATTTCGTTTATCTCTGTGACTCAGCGAGTGGAGAGCTTCGTCGCGTCGCAAGCACTGGTGGTTCTTTCGAGGTCCTGGCAACCAGCCCCTGCTTTGATATTGCGGTTGATGCCACCCATCTGTACTGGAGTAGCAAAGAACCCAACGAACCTACGATCCGTAGGCTTGCACTGCCGAGCGGAACTCCCGAGGATATTGGAGCACCGGGAGTTTCGTACAACATTGAGCTGGCTGGAGGCACCCTGTATTGGGCCGCCTACTCACTTGGTGAAATTCACTCCATCCCGACTATTGGTGGTACTAGCTCACGGTTGGCAACTGTGGCCGCAAGTGGTCCTTGGGGACTCACCGCGGATACAACCTCCGTCTACTGGGCCAATCACCAAGCCTCCGCGGGAAGCATCGCTCGGGTGCCAATCAATGGCGGCCCAGCGGAGATACTGGCCAGCGACCAAGCCGGAGCCCATCAAGTCGTCGTGGAGGGCCAAGACGTGTATTGGACGAGCGAATATGACGGAACCATCATGCATCAGGGGCAAGGCGTAGCGCCGGTCGCGATCGCCACGGGCCAGGGCGAACCGCTCGGTCTAGCGCTGACCGCCGAGGCCCTATTCTGGACCAATGAGACTGGCAACGTCATGCGTCTGGACCGCTAGGCTCAGAACGCCAGGAGTAAGACTATTACCTAGGGATGCGTTGCGGCTTGCGACGACTCACTCCCTGGTTCTCGGCAAGCCACTTCGCGCCCCACGGCTCTTGCTCGAGCGAGCAAAGGCCCAAGGTCGCATCAGAACGATGCGGCTGCCACAGCGGCCAGGCGTTGGTTGGCAATGCACACACAGCTTTCGTTGGGGCGGGCATGGATTCGTAGAGTATGCCGGCCTTGCTATGACGTATCTTGGCGGTGGAAACGAAGCGTAACTCGCAGAACTGCGCACCAAGTGCGGATTGAGAACTTTTCTCAGCTGTATCGAAGCATCAGGTGGGTGACCGTCTTGTGAATCGCACTGCCCGATGTTCTAGTACAGCGATGAAGCTTCTGAAGATGGCACTCGCAGCTAGCATGCTATTGGCTTGCGGCGGCCCAAAGAAAGCAGCACAGCCTGCGCGCAATGTCGTCACCGAAACCAAGGTAGAGATCCTGCCTGCGGTTCGCTTCTCAGAGGGCACAACGCTGTCGCCGGATGGGCTTCCAAACCTTGAAGCGACGGCGAGCACTCTGGTTGGGAATCTCGATATCCTCGTTGTGGCAGTCAGTGCTTCGGCTGCTAGCCCCGAGCTCTCCGAGGCTCGCGGAAAGGTCATCATTGCCGAGCTCGTTAAGATGGGAGTTGCTGAGGACCGCTTGCGAAATCAGCCGGCCGATTCAGCAGACGAAGCTGCGGACGAAGCTGTCGAGTTTATGGTTCTTGAGCGCCGGGGCGACGAGTAGACGCAACCTCTGAGCGCGGACGGAGGTTGCTGCTCGGCGGATGGTGCTTGATGAATTGGCGTATTGGCTGGAACAATCGCAATCGCGTACTGCTCTGCTATAGCGATTCGAAGTCGTCGGTGAAGAAGTCCATTGGCATGTCGCCGCTACCGTGTTCTTTCCACGCCGCCGCGACTTTCGAACTCATCGCTGCGCAGACCGCATCCGCATTGGCCTTGCACTCGCTGATGGCGGCAGCGTCGCCGGCAAAGGCTCGTACCTCACCATCTCCGAGGACCAGCCCTCCCCACGCTTCACCGCAGTAGATTGAATCGTGAGCAAGCAAATATCCTGTCGCGCTTGAGCCGATGCAGCCGAGAAGATGATGCAGAATCGAAAATCCGGCTCCGAGCTCAAACGAGTTTTCACTCCACTCCAGCGCGGCGATATCAACAGCAGCAGTACTCACTGTGCATTGCCACATCATCTTCTCGTTGCAGGATGCTCGAAGCTTGCTCAAGTACTCTCTTGGAGTGCTGCCAAGCACTCGTTGAAAATCGATCAAACTCGAGTCGCTGGGCGAAGTGCCAAGGGCTTGTAACGGGGAGAGGTCGAACGGGTCTGCCATAGGCACATCGAGAGCGTGCGAAAGTGCAGCAGGTCCCGCCGTGAGAGCAAGGTGGAGATACAGGCCGAAGGGCTCAGACATGCCACGAAGGGTAGCAACACCTGCACAGGCCAGCGCGCTATCTAGCGCTCGCCCATACGCTGTGATGGATTGTTGGTGCTCTGCGCATCGCGGAGAATACCGTCGTGAGTCGACAACTCACCCACTTGTTGGATGAGCGAACTCCACTGCGAAGTCCGCCGCAAGGAACTCTGAGCGGGACATGTTGCCCCGCAATCCAACGCTATCGGTAGCGCTTGCGGAGCAGTGTTTGATGGTTCTCCATACTCTGCTGGATCCCGCCGATGAAGATGGCTTCTGCGTGGCTTGAGAGTTCCAATGGATCTCCGTTCCAGAGCACAAGGTCTGCAGCTTCTCCGGTTTTGAGTGTGCCGCGCTTCGCACCAAAGACCTTGGCCGGGATGGTTGTGATGGAGGCGAAGGCTTGTTCCCAGGTTAGCCCATGCGCGACTGCCAGGCCTGCCAATTGGCGGAGAGTTCGCGCGCTGGAGGCGTCTCCGAGGGGTGAGATAATGACCTCCACACCAGCGTTTGCGAGACGGGTCGCCGAATCGTCGACAACGTGCACTTGGTCGAAGGAGCTGGGCAAGTTGCTCTTTGGGTTGAGCATGACAGGGACTTTGGCCGCTGCAATCTCGTCAGCCAACATCCATGCCTCGGTTGCCCCAGTAAGAATAACTCGTATTCTATACTGTTTGGCAAATTTGAGAACCGCTGCGATGTCACTCTTGCGATCCACGTTTACCACCATGGGTAAATCGCCTTTGAGAACCGCTAGCAAAACCTCAAGATCGAGATGACCCGCTCCGTATGGTCGTGTTTGCCCGCGATCATAGGCGCTTCGGTTCTTGCCAAAGTGCTGGGCATCGTCAAAGAGCGCTCGCAGTGTTTGCAGTGCACGCCCTCGGGAACCGTCGCCAACGCCGCCCGCACTGCGGCCGAGAGTCACGTGAAGAGCTGCGCTGTCGTCGACCGTATTGTCTTCGACAGAGCCCGCGCCCATGGTCATCCATGCGCTTTGGCCGGCAATGAGACCACCTCGAGGAGTCGAAATCGTCGAGGTGATGCCACCATTGCGGGCCACATCGATGACGATCGAGTTGGGATTGTATCCATCGGTTACGCGAAAGGAAGCATGGACGGGCTTGGCATCGCCAAACCGGCCTTCGTTTGTATACCCAACAGCATTGATCTCAACGAGCCCCAATCCGGTGCCAGCCGCGATAAGGCCCGGGGTAAGAGTTTTACCGGTTCCGTCGATGATGGTGGCACCTGCGGGGACTTTGACGCCTTTGCCCAGTGCGGCAATTTTGCCGTTTTTGATGACAACCGTAATGCCCTCTTGGGCACCCTTGTCAGTGCGAAGGGTTGCGCCAGTGATTGCCACCGTTTTAGGAGCCGCGACTTGGGCGGCAGTAACCGAACTCACACTCACAACGCAAGCTAGGACCAGTAGAGGTAGTGTCGTTTTCATCGTGATGCTCCTGCCGAGTTTCCGAGTTCAAAATCTGTTTTCGTTCGCCCCTTCGAGCGCTCGAAGCCAACTTCGCCACCTTGAATGACAACGTCGGCCAGGCTGTAGACACTAAAGGGATGCCCCGACCACAGCACGACATCTGCGCGTTTGCCTGCCTCCAGAGTTCCTGTGACAGAGTCGATGCCAAGTGCCCAAGCGGCATTGGCGGTAATCCAACGCAGGGCCTGATCTTCACTCACGGGGATGCCTGCCGCACGGCCCGCATACATGCCTTTGGCGGCCTCTTGATTGAGGTGCTGAATGTCCACAGGCGAGTCGGAGTGAATGATGGCTCGCCCACCGGAATCGGTCATCAAGGCAGCATTTTCTTGAATGCCGTCCATTGCCTCCATCTTGAAGCCCCACCACTCTGTCCACGTCGAGATTGAGATGTCGTGCTCGACAAGAAGGTCACGCACTTTGTACGCCTCAATTGCGTGGTGAAACGAGCGAATGTCGAAACCGTACTCGTCAGATACTTCTACGAGCTGGCGAATGTCGTCGGCGCGGTAGCAGTGCACTTGCACCAAAATCTCTCCTCGCAAGACTGCGGCGAGTGTCTCCATTCCAAGATCCCGAGCAGGAGGTTCGGGAGCGGCCTCGGCCTCAGACGATGATGCGCTGCGCTTGTCTTTCCAAGTTGCATACGCTTCCTCGTACTTTTTCTGAGCGACATTGTATTCCGCTGCCTTTTGGTACGCCGCTCGAAATGCCGCATACAGCCCCATGCGAGTCTGTGGGCCGCCTTTTTCGCCATAGACGCGCTTTGGGTTCTCGCCGCATGCCATCTTGAGGGTTGCAGGAGCGCCGGGGAAGGTGTGGTCACTTGCCACTCCACCTGGTCGCATGATGGTCGTGTATCCGCGGCCGCCAATCAGGTTGGCAGAACCCGGGAGAATCAGCGCGGTGGTTACGCCACCAGCGCGCGCACGCGTAATCTGTGGATCCTGCGCCCAGTAGCCGTAGCGAGCCCGAGCGTAGGGTGTGGTCGGTGCTACCGCTTCGTTCCCATCGGACGTTGCAGACGTTCCAGGGGACGAATACACACCAATGTGCGAGTGCGTATCAATGATGCCTGGAGTGACAAAACGTCCCTTGCCGTCGATAACCCGAGCACTTGGTGGAATGGAAATGTTCTTACCCAACGCGGTGATGCTTCCACCTTGCATTACGATGCTTCCATCGGCAATCGTCTCGCCCGCAGCGGTCATGATGGTGACATTGGTAATGGCAACGGGGCTCGCCTTTGGGTTGACCAGCGCTTCGTCAAGCGTGTGCACATCCCGTTCTTGGTGTCTGGCAACCGGGTAGAGGCTAGCGCTGTCCGTCCAAGTGCCGCCGGCAGGTGTTTTGCCAACAGCCGTAGGCTCCTTGTGATGGCCACCGCAGGCAACAAGCCCGAGCAGCAATGTCGAGAGAAAGGCGGGTTTCATGTCCATCTTGTAACAGATGGCAGGGCGCAGGAGCGAGCGCCTCAGAGCGCAGCTAGCGGTCCACGCGAAAGCGTGAAACGAGCTCCGAAAGCTGACTTGCTTGGAACGCAAATTGGCCCGCAGTAACCGCGGTGATATCAGCGGTGGCCGCACTTTTTCGAGTCGATTCTCGAACCAGAGAAATGGCACTACTCACCTCGGAGAGACCTCTCGCTTGATCCGAGGCGGCGGCGGCGATGGCACTGACATCCTCATTCACCTGGGCCGACGAGACCACAATATTGTCAAGTTGAGCAGCTACCGCCTTGCCATAGACGACGCCTTCCTCTGCGTTCCGCACCGACTGTTGCACCATGCGAACCGTGTCGGCGGCGGCTTCTGCGGCTCGCTGCGCCAAGGCTCGCACCTCTGCGGCGACAACGGCAAATCCCTGGCCTGCATCGCCCGCGCGCGCTGCTTCAACCGCTGCATTGAGGGCCAGTAGATTGGTTTGGAAGGCGATCTTACCGATGGCTTGAATGATTTCCGACGTCGTATCCGCCGAGCCACGAATCTGGGCAAGGACACCCGTGAGCCCTTGCATAGAGAGCTGAGCCTCGATGGCATGCTGCTTTGACGTGCCCGACATATTTTCTGCGCGCATCGCGTTGGCGCTGGTTTGTTCCGTGAGCTTGCCAATGGATTCCACCTCGGTTGAGATTTGCAGCACTGACTCAGCTTGCGTCTGTGCCGAGCAGTTGAGTTGGTGGCTCTCTTCTCGCAACGACTGGCTGCTCTCTTCGATTTGGGTGGCAGCATGCGCCACTTGTGAAACCGCTGCTCCGAGAACTTCTGAAGTTTGGTTCAGGTGATCTTTGAGGATTGCGTGGTCTCCGCAGTACTGGCCTGTGACGCGAGCAGCGAAGTTTTTGTCAGCCAATTGCGCCAACACGGTGGCGGCTTCTGTGGTCGGCCGCGTGGTCTCGTCGCGCATGATGTTGATGCCTTCGCACAGCTCGCGGAATGCCCCCGAGTACGGCGCGGGATTGATGCGCGCTCGCAGGTCTCCGCGAATCGAGGCGTCGGTAAGGATGCCGACCTCATCAACAAGGGAGCGAATGCCTTCACGCATCTTGCTCATGCCTCGGCCCAGTGCATCCTTTTTCGAACGAAGCGGAATATCGACAGAGAGTTCGCCATTGCCTAAGCTTTCGGCAAAGTGCGCCATGCTCTCATTGGCCTGGCGCATTTCTCGAAACGACTTGGCCAGGTCGCCAATTTCATCGTTCGTATTGATCGTAGGTTCGGTTTCGATATCACCCGCTGCGAGCTTGCGAGCGTATTGGGAAAGATTTTGTATCGGCGAGGTGATCGAGCGTGTAAGAAGAATGCCAACTGTCAGGATTACAAGAAATCCACCGCCCACAACAAAGGATAGGCTCGAAACCAAGAATCGCGAGCTTGCCACAGCAGATGCTGCTTCTTGTTGCATCAGCGCTTCGCGGGTTGCGATGTGTTGTTCAACCGAAGTCACAATCGCTGCGGCGCTGGGCACCGCCACCGTTGATAGCAGGTGGTTCGCTTGATCCCAGTCGGGTTTGCTGCGCAGGAGGGTGATACGCGCAACCGTCGGCTCAAGTGTTGCTACTGTTGACCGCAAACGTGTGAGAGCTGCGAGTTGTGTTGGCGAGAGAGAGTCGGACGCTTGTCCAAGCGCTTCAAGCGCGAGCATCGCCTGGTCCCAATGGGATTGCATGCGACGTGCGTCTTGTGGCAACCCCGACTCTGTGTAGGCTCGCAAGTCCGCGGCAGCCATGGTGCTCATGCCGCGGAAGTCCGCCATGGCGACTAGGGACTCCCTTCGCCGAAGCGATGTGGGGCGTGTGGCCTCTTGATTGATCAGCAGGGTGACATCGGCAAAGACCTGATCGAGTTGCGGAGCGGCTTCCTCATGGAGCAGGTAATGCGCCGGGGTGTTTTGCTGCGTGCGGGCAATTGCCTCCACACGTTTCTGTTGCCCTTGCAGTATGAGCAAGCTCTTGAGCGCTTCGTCGACGTGCTCTTGATCGCTTGCTGGCATGTTTGGCCAAGCGTCCTGCAGACTGGCGAGTGCAGGGTAGATCTCGGTGTCCCAGGCCTTTTGGCGCTCCACCCGAAATGAGTCCTTGCCCAAGAGAACCCAGCCGCGCAGCGAAGCCATCGAGCGCTGAATGCCCGATAGCAGGACTCGATGCGTTCGAACAATCGGCCCGTGATGATTGAGCGTGGCCTCGATTTGCGTGGCGCTCTTGTCAACCTTCCAGATTGTGTAGCCCAAGTTGCCGATCATGCATAAGGCGATCACACCGAACCCCACGATGAACTTGGTGCGCAGCCGCATACCTCGTGGCGCTTTCCTCTGAGGCTTGGCTGCTGTTTTTTGGGTGGGGCGCTTCTTGGGCATTCTGACCTGACGGTAGGTGAGTCGACCGCCCGAGGATCATCTGAAGCCACCTAAGATCCCTCGTGATACCCTCCGCGGACCGGCCGTGCCCGCTTCTCTCGATACGCCATTCGCGACTTCCATTTGCCATCGCTGCGAGCATTCGCGGATCGTGCGAACGCAAACGTCCGCATTCCTAATGTGTCAGGCCGAGGGCATGCGCAAGTACCAGCCACAGCCGGTCACGCGTTGTCCCAAGTTCACCGAGGGCGATAGGGCTACCGAGGGCAGCGATGGGTAAGATTGTCGGCTGGCGCCCGCTCATCGGCGTCTTCGCGCTCGTCTTTTGTGCGTATGGCTACTTCTACCAAGCGGGTGGTTGGAACCAAAACAGTCGCTTTGACCTGGTGCGAGCCAACGTGGAACAAGGCACCTCGCGCATTGATGCCTACCATCGCAACACCGGCGATAAGGCCTGTCGGGGGCCATCCGGGCGCTGCGTCAAAGCTGGGCCCGGAACCCATTTCTATTGCGACAAAGCTCCCGGGGCTTCTTGGTTGGCAACGCCCTCGTACGCGGTGCTCTACTGGATTGCAGGAGAGGAAACACCGAGCGCAGACTTCCTCGCATTCGGTGCGTACATCGGCTCGATAACCTCGGTTGCCTTGCCCTCGGCTCTGTCGGTGGTTGCGCTCTTCTGGCTGTTGCTGGTGTTTGGCATTCCCCGCCGCACCTCCCTTGGGCTGGGGCTCGGCTATGGCTTGGCAACCTTGGCATTCCCCTACGCCACCCTGTTCTACGGCCATCAACTCGCGGCAGCGCTTCTGCTACTTGGCTTTGCGGCACTGGTTGGCGAGCGAAAAGGGGCCCTCGTGCTGGGGCGCTTGGGCCTCTTTGCTGCCGGAGCCGCGCTCGGTTTAAGTGTCGTTGTCGAGTACCCCAGTGCCGTTCCGCTGATCGCAATTTCGATCTACGCGCTCTCGTGGATGCGTCCATGGCAGCGGCTTGCGTGGGTAGCGGCGGGCATTGCTGTGCCGGGCTTGTGCTGCGCCGCGTATCACTGGATGGTCTTTGGCGGACCGGCAACGTTGCCCTACGAGTTTTCAACCCAACCGCATCGGTCTCAGGGGTTCTTCATGGGCTTGGGTGTTCCCGAGCCCCACGTCCTAAAAGAACTCCTCGTGGGACACTACCGCGGGCTCTTGTATTCGGCACCCTGGCTCGCTGCCGCGGTTCCCGGAGCTGTGCTGATGTTTCGTCATCGGGCTCATCGCGCCGAACTGTACGTCTCGCTCTTCATTGTTTTCTTCGTCTTTTGGCTCAACTCATCTCTCGTCGATTGGCAAGGCGGCTGGGCAATGGGGCCGCGATACCTCATCTCGGCAATCCCCTTTTTGGTCCTCATGGCCTCTGGACTGTTTCTGCCCGGGGCCATTGGAAACGCCAAACTGCGCACCTTGGTTGCTGCCATCGTGCTCGCTCTTGGACTGCACTCGGCCCACATGATGTTGATGGGGGCTGCGGTTAAGCCAGAGGTGCCCTCACACATTAAGGCTCCCTACAAAGACTACCTGCGCCCAAGCTTTGCCCTGGGCAAGCTGTCGATCAGTACCCAGGGAATCGATATGCCCAATGCACCGAGACGGGCGGAGGCCAAGGCTTGGAACCTTGGGCACAAGGTCTTTGGGCTCAAAGGCCGGACGAGCCTTATCCCGCTTCTGGTGCTTCAGCTGCTGCTGTTGGGCTGGTTGTGGCGCCGGCTGCAGAATCGCTAGGGGCCCTCGCCCGCGCGTCTTCGCTAGAGGTCTTCGCCCGCGCCGTACATCGCATCGATGCCGTGGCCCGCTGCCGCCCACATGCCGAGCAGCATCGACAAATCGACGAGCACTTGATCCAGCCCCGCTGTAGGGATCTGCATTGCATAGGTCTCGGCGACGAATTGAAAGTTGCGCAACAGGCGCGTGACGACTTCGGGATTGATGTCCCCATGCCAGTAGGTCAGGCGCCCAACCAACATCTCTTCGTTTTGCCGCAAGAAGACCGACATTGGCATGGCATTGCGCGGAGCCCGTCCACTTGCGGTGCGGGGCCGGCAGATGTCGAGCAAGTCGGAAAGGTAGTCGTCCCAATGCTCGGCGAGATCGGCATTTTCTTGGCGACGAAGAAAATAGGCACGCTCGACAGAAAACTGCGCCTTCGCATCGATACGAAATTGCGGTTTGACAGGATGAAGATCGTAGATCGGAACGAAGTCGCCCCATGCGGTTTCATCGTAGTAGCGCCAACGTCTTCGCAATTGCGGCCACGTTAAAACCTGAAGCACCGGTGCGTTTTTTGAATCGATCACCACGAAGCGTCCCTCTTCGTGACGGACAACCGTTATCCAATGGCCCCAATCATCGACACAAAGGATGACCGGTCGCTTTAGACTCAAGTGCCGTACAAGGGCAGCTTGGGCCTTCTCTGGGCATTCTCTTCGAATGAACGGAAGGTCGCATTCAAAGGCGCGAGCAGCTCTTGCGAGTTTTACTTCGTTGGTTCCGGCCCACCAATGCGGATGTGCAACGTGAGAAATCGCCGATTCATCGACGAGTTTGCCCAGCGCTACCAATGCGTGTTTCAGCGCAAATGGTCCGCAGGTCCAATCATTTGGTTGCTCGTATAAGCCCAAGTCCGTGCCCGTTACCCGACGCACACAATCGTAAGACAAGTGGCTCGGCACACGCAACGCCCTCTATCGTTTCTGTGGGTCTTGCATCCGCAAGCGCTCGTCGCGAAGATGGCGGCATGTCGAGTCGAGGTCGCGTGCTTGTTCTTTGGAATCAAGTCGAAGAAGACATCTATGAGAAGTGGCGTGACGAAGGTCCACGGCCTCTTGCCTGGGATCCTTCTCGAGTCGTGCCCGATGTTGGAACGGTTGACGAGGAAATGGGGGCTTTCATCAAGGCTCTCGAAGACGCGCGCTTCGACGTGGAACTTGTGAACGTCGAGGACAGCTTGGACCGGGCCATTGGTGCCATTCGCCTGCACCGCCCCGATGCCATCTTCAACCTCGTTGAGTTTTTCAACGACGATCAAATTCAAGAGGCCTACATCGCAGGCCTCTTTGAGATGATGAACGTGCCGTTCACCGGCAACCGCCCCATGAACTTGGCCACGTGCCAAAACAAGTTTCGCACCAAGCTCATCTTGGAAGCGGCAGGGTTGCCCACGGCGGAGTTCATGCTCGCCAAGAAGCTACCGGTCCCAATGGATCACGGCCTCACGTATCCTCTCATCGTTAAGCCGGCCTTTGAGGATGCAAGTGGTGGCATCGAGAAGGACTCGGTCGTGCATAATCACTTGGCGCTAGAGGCTCGTGTTGCCTACGTGCACAAGGAGTTTGAAATGCCGGCTCTGGTTGAAGAGTACGTCGATGGCCGCGAAATTCACGCCGCCGTTCTCGGCAACAATCCTCCTGAGGTGCTGCCGCTCTTCGAGATGGAGTTCGACGACTCAGAGTTCAATCCCAATGACGAGTGGCGGCCGCAGATCATCTCGTACCGCGCCAAGTGGGATCCGCACAGCAAAGACTTCTACACCATGGATGCGGTCGTGCCTCCCGAAGACCTCGACCCAGCTCTGGCTTCCGAGATTCGCCGCATTGCTCGGGAGGCCTATCTCGCCGTGGGCTGCCGAGACTATGCGCGTGTCGATATGCGCATCGAAGATGACGAAATCTACATCCTCGAGGTCAACCCAAACCCCGATCTTGTGGATGGCGCCGCTTTCATGCTGTGCGCCAGTGCAAGTGGACGGAGTTACTCCGAGACCCTGGGAGCGATTGCCGACTTGGCGATTGCCCGCGGCAAACCCGCATTGGATCCCAAGAAAATTGGCAAGCCGACCGACACGCTCTTGCTGGAACACGAGCACGGCAAAGACGATACGGCAGCCAAGGTCTACAACGAGCCACCGGCGCACTACTCGGACCCTGCGCATGTCGGAGAGCCAGAGCTTGACGACGATCTCGATGCGGAGTTGCGCGACCACGGCGTTCCATCTGCCGACGATGAGAATGACGACGACTACGAGGACGAAGCGGGCGACGACTCTGAGGGCGACGAGGGCGACGAGGGCGACGAGGGCGACGAGGGCGACGAGGGCGACGAGGGCGACGACTCGCTCGACGAGGAGTCGGATGACTCTGGCGACGACTCGCTCGACGAGGAGTCGGATGACTCTGGCGACGAAGAGGCAGCGGACGTGGCCCCTCGAGCCGAGGACAGCGACGCTGCTGCATCAAGCCCAGCCGCCCAGCGCGCAGACGACCCCATGGCCGACATCGAAGCGACCATTCCCACGGCACCCGCCTTCACGGATGCCGACCTTGCAGGGGACTCCGAATCGAAGACGGACGGCGAGTCATGAGAATCGCTGTTGTCACGAGTGAGAATGCTGCTGCGCTCAGCAACGATGATCCAATTCTCCTGTCCGCCATTGAGCGTGCCGGCCATGAAGCGATGCATTGGTGTTGGGACGACCCGCAGGTGGATTGGAGCAGCATCGATGTAGCCCTCATTCGATCGACATGGGACTACTTTCAGCGCCCTGATGAGTTTCAAGTCTGGCTTGCCAGTATCGAGCCGCAGACCAAGCTTCTAAACCCGCCGTCCGTGCTCAAGTGGAACTTCGACAAGCGCTACCTTGGCGAACTCGCCAGAGCGGGAGTCCCCGTTGTGCCCACCGAATTTGTTGGTGATGCCGAAGAGGTTCAGGCTGCCCTTGCACGAGTTTGGCAGCAAGGCCACAGCGCGATTCTCAAGCCGGTTGTCTCGGGAGGATCTTGGGGGCTACAGCATCTCCAAAGCGGAGCATTGGTCGAGCTCAACGCCGAGCAGTCACCCTGGATGGTGCAACCCTTTGTGCCCGAGATTCAAAGCGAAGGCGAGTTGGCGGTCATTGTGCTTGGCGGCGTCGTGCATCACGGCATTCGCAAGGTGCCCCAAAGCGGAGACTTTCGTGTGCAAGCGGAGTTTGGTGGCGTTAACACGGTGGAGGCGCCCAGCGAAGAGGCGATTGCTCTGGCACTTCAGGCGTTGGCCGCATGCCCAGGCGAGACTCTGTATGCGCGTGTCGATATGGTGCGCCGAGAAGGCCGCTTGGAGATTATGGAAGTGGAACTTCTTGAGCCAGAATTGTTCTTAGTGTTAGTTCCCGCCGCCGCTGCCCGACTTGTCGACTGCCTGTAGCGCACGCGTGGCATCGAAGGATGCGCAGTTCTGAACCGGCGCTGCTTGCTCAACCGCGAGTGAGCCAACGTCGCTCGCTTGCCTGAGCCAGACGAACAAACGCTGTTTCTCCGATGAATACGCGACCTGCGCGCCTTTGTGCAGGTGCACGGTTTCGCTCAACACGGGCGATCGATTTAGCGGCATGCCGTCTTTGTCCAACATGCGATAGCGAATTCGAAACGAGCAGTCCTTGCCGGTTTCGTTTGCAAATGTGGCACGGTGACCAAAGGTTGCTCGAACGTGTTGCTCGGCCGTTGTTGGCTCGCCGTCGTAGGGCAGGGCCTCTAGATTGCTAATCTTGATGCCAACCATACTGTCGGGCTTTGGGCTCCACGGGCCTTTGCAGACGAGCTTGCGAAGGTAGCTGTGTTTGCGCACCGCGAGATCGCTGTAGTCTCTTTGGTTGCCGCCTTCAAAGGTTGTTCGCCGCATCGAGGCACCACTTGCAGCGCCGGGGCGCATGCTGAAGCTCGCGAAGTCGCGGTTTAGGGTGAAGCCGTCTTTGTCGACATCTTCCACCACGAGCTCAAAGTAGCAGCGCTCGGGTTCTTTGCTTGAAGGAGCGATGTTGGACGTCATTGCCAGTCGCGTGTGGTGCAAGTCGAATGACGTGCCGAACTTGATTTGCTCGGGCGCTGTCTCCGTGATCGCGATGTCAAAGACACTCGGTGTTGGGAGGGCATCGCCGCAAAGGCTCCAATAGCCAACCGTGGCACTGCCAATCTCCTTGGCCACGGCAGTTTCGAAATTGCCGATTCCAGAGGCTATGGCGGTTGCTTCGGCGGCCACAGGGACAGTGCCCTCAAGTTTGCCAAGAGACGGGCCGCGGCCTGTGCCGCTCTTGATGAACTCAGCCTTCCAGTGCACCAAACAGTTTTCTTTGCCGCCTTTGAGAGCGGCTTTGAAACTCACGAAGTGCTCACCTCGACTTTGATAGAGTTCTTTGTAGTCCACGTCGCTGACCGTGAAGCCAGCTTGAGACATCCATGTGCGCGTCTCTCCGTCTTGCCCCTTGCGAACAATGCTGGCGAGTTCCGTACGTTCAATGGTTCGGGGCCCATCGGCGATTGCCTTGCCAACGGATACGATTGGAGGTTTCGGGGTTGCCGGTTGCGTGGGCTCTGGAGTTGCTTTGCTCTTGGCGGGTTTCGTATCGGAAGAGCAACTTGCGATTCCTAGGATTAGCAGGGGTGTAAGAATAATTCGTAAGGAAGGCATAGGCGGCTACTTGGAATCTACGGTGAGCGATTTGACAAAAAACTCGCCGAGTTCAGGGCAGGTGGTATCCGCCGCTTTCCAAAATGCATTGATGATAACGACCGTCTTGTCATCGGCGGCGATGCCTCTGCCCATGCCGCTGATCTTGATGCCCTTGAAAGCGCCGTCGACCCGGTATTGGCGAGCGATGCGTCCTTCATCGGACTCGGTGCCAGCGTAGGTTTTCGTTGCACCGATATTGAGAAGCATCTTTTCGATGCCGCCATCGAGACCCTTTTCAATGTCGAAGTCCTCGGTGCCGCCGTACTGCAGACGCAGCACTTGGCCAAAACAATCTGCGAAGCGAAACTCCTGCCCAACCATCGTCAGGCCCTGGAGTTCGGCCGAATCACCAAAGTCGGTGTCTTGCGGAGGGGCGGGCGGCGCAACTACCGAGTAGCCGAGGTTGCTGTAGGTCTTCCAACCAGGAGGCGCGGTGCGAGCCAGGAGCCGTTCCGTGAGCGAAGTCTGCCCAGGGGCCGCATCGACAGCCGCGGCTGCTCCAGCGCCGCTTGGAGCCTTGTGGGCGTCATCTTGAGTCGCCACCTTGGTCTTGGCGGATTCGCCCTTGTCGCACGCGGCCACCAGAAGCAGAGCCGCAGCAAAAAAAGCAATTCGATCTACCATCCTCGAATTGTCGCTAGCCGGGCGCAGAAAGCGCAACTGAGCCCAACCGCAATGCACTCTCCGGTGGCCGAAGACAAGTAGTAGCCACGCAAGCCTTGACACCATGACCGTATTCCCATAGAAATCCGCAGCATTCCGGCATAGCTCAGTTGGTAGAGCGGGTGACTGTTAATCACTAGGTCGGCGGTTCGAGCCCGTCTGCCGGAGCCAATAAAAGACTTCCCTTTGGGAGGTCTTTTTTGGTTTCGGCAGATGGGCGCTCACCGCCGCGGCTCCTGCGGAGCCGGGCGGTGGACTTCGCGCGGGCGTGGCATCCACCGTGGGTGGATGGGCCACCGAGCGGTGGCCGTTGGCTTTGCCAACCCACGCTCTTGCTCCGTCACCCCCGCTCGGAAAATTCCACTGCGTTGAATTTGTCCAGCGGTGGTCGAGCCGGTGGGCGCCGAGGCGTGAGGCGGCCGGTGTGTTCGATTGAGTAGCCTGCGAGGGGCGTTATCGAGACGAGGGGAGCTTGGGTGCTAAGAATTTTTCGGATTCTCCAATGTGGCCGTGATCGTTGAGGGAATCAACACTCCGATTTCGAAGACCTTCGGTCGGGATTAGCCGCAGGTCGCCCGCCGACAGGCTTCTCGGCGTGTAGAATGATAGGAGTGGTCGACAATGGCAAACTGGGTATTGAGAAGATCGATCCGCTGCTATTGCCAGCAGTTCGCAAGGTCATTCAGCAAATGCTGGCGGGTGGGCACAAGTTCCCTCTCGATTTCAACGCGGCTGCCAAGTTGGCTTGCAAGGATTGCTATGGGGCTCATCACACCGATGAACAGTTGTCTCAAGCTACCGATGTGGCAATTAGGATGTGTGGGCGAACCAGGCGTATGACGTAAGCGTCAACTCTGGAGGTGCTCGCCCTTTCTCGCCCCTATTCGATGCTTATTGGGGCTCACGGTGTTCACAGTGCTCGCGATTTTCGTAACATAGGAATAACACTGAGCCCATTGTGTTTCTGTTAATAACTGGGCGTCGAGCCGCCGCGGCAAGCGGAGCTTGCCGGGCGGTGGACTTCGCGCGGCCACGGCATCCGCTTTGCGGATGGGCGGCTCCTTCGTCGCGCGCCGCCAGCTTGGGCTGGCCCGTGGTCTTGCTCCGTCACCCCCGTTCGGAAAATTCCATTGCATGGAATTTGTCCAGCGGTGGTCGAGCCATTGGGCGTCGAGGCGTGAGGCGGCCGGTGTGTTCGATTGAGTAGCCTGCGAGGGGCGTTATCGGGACGAGGGGAGCTTGGGTGCTAAGTCAAAACTCCGGACCCAGAGTCATTGGCAATCTGACGAGCGAACTTGGCGTCCGAGTCATCGCGGGCACACCACGTGACCCCCAAAAGCCCTGTGTGAGAGCATTCTCACCACCATCTCCGGGCTAGTAATGAGAGTTTTTCTATCGCCCACGAAATCCAGACGCAACGAAACACCAAGGCAACTTTCCTCGGTGCTCTGCGCGTCTATATTGCTCCGTCCGCGCCTTCGCAACGTTCTGGTCGATGCTGAGTGATCTGCCGACGATCTTCTCCAGCTTCGGGACAAGCGCTTCCGCCCGGTGCATGGACTTCTTGTAGTCGAAGCCAGGCGGCCGTTCACATTCGGTAGGGTGATCACTGTCCTCTAGCAGTGTGAGCGTGGCTTTATCCATAGTGGCTTGTTCCATTCCGCTGCGGTCTACTTCGCCGTCTTTAGCTGCGTCTCGTACTCATCTAGGCCCTCCAACAAAGCCTCATCCTCCACGGAGAAGACATCGGGCCAAGCAGCCGTCTTGTTCTGGCACGCGATGAGGATCAGCTGTCCGAGCCGCAAGTCTGGATTTTGCTCCCAAATGTCTTTGATGCGGTCGAGAACTACGGGGATTCGGGTTGGGTCTCTCATGTCGGTTATTCCTGCACGAAGGCTGACAGCGCTACTCAGCTAACGGCTCGCCGGATTTCATCGAAAAGGCGGTAGCTGCTTCGAAACAGAAGCCGGTTGTGACAGTCAGCAATTTGCTCAATAGAGGAGCTGGGATGTTGGCAGCACGAATAGGCTGGGTAGGTACTACGATTCGCTCATACGGCCCATCCCAGTGCTTCCAGTCATAGATGAAGATGCCGCGTTGAGCCAATGCCGGCCATTCTTCGCAGGAGCCGGGGCCTCGTCCCTCGGACGTAGCGATTCCAATCGCTGGTAGATTGCGCACCAGCTCGTCAATGCAATCGATAGGCGACACTTCCTCTGTGCTGGCTGCTAGCACACTTGCCGGGATTTCTCCGTATCCGGCCGTCGAGCACAGCGCGATGTGCCCCTTCGCATCAACTGCAAACCAGTCAAACTCGCCGCCATGAACTTCATCGCGAGTGAGGCTCATGGGCCAAGGTCCTCAAAACCACTGCCGCTTTCGTAGGGGCTTTCACCGTGAAACAACCAGTACGCCAGGTCGTGGAAACGTTCGTAGGCGGACTCGTAGTACTCAGATGGCAAGGGTCGTGGGAAGTTCGGGTGTTGTGACCAGTCGCGGACGAAGTGGCCTAGATACCAGAAGCCCTCGGCGATCCATCGTTCAATTGTGCCTCCGTGCTCGGCCATCGCAACGTATTCGTGCATGGCCCTCACCAGACGAGAAAAGGCAACGTGATCCCATTCGAGATCAGTTCGGAGTTTGAGCAGGAATGATCCTGGCTTGGCGTCAATTTCAGATCTCAGAAGGCTAAGAGTTTCCTTTGCAATCAAGAGGCACCGCCGACCTGAGCCGCGCGAGAACTCTTGGAGGCGAATGCGAATGCGCGAGCGATGACATAACTCCCCCCCAAGAGGAGCAGGCGCTGGTTATCATCACGCTCAACAGAGCGTCCCGGTGAGTTGTAGGGCTTGGCTCCTGCGTCGTTGAGTAGAGGCATCAGCGCGGCGCACACTGGCTCCGGGGCAGTCAATAGCAACCCGTGGCCGCCCTGGAGAAGTTCCGCAGAGTCCATGTTCTCGTAACTTGATAGTGATCTCCAGCCATCGGTCTGAGTGCGAGTCTCCTCGTCGAGCTTGCTGACTAGATCGGTGGGGTTCGACGGTCGCCCGGAGATCATGATCGTCTGTATCGGCTCTTTGTAGTCGAGGAGAAGCGGGTGTTGGTCAAGGAGGAGAGCTTGCTGATACGCGTCGCCAGCGAACGCGAATTCAGCCTTGTCTCTGAAGTTGACCCGGTATCGACTGCCACGGCTGCTCTCCAGCTCCCAATAGGTCGTCTGCCTTTGGCCGATGCTTCCCGGCCCCCGCAAGTCGGTCGGGATGTCGCCAGGTGCAACGCCTTGCCAGGCTTGCTTGCTTCGCGCTTGGGCAAAGTCCTCAAGGATGGAATCGAACTCGTTCTGGTTGCACCAGTACTCATCGATGACGCCGCGCTCCGTGAAGCGGCTCCAGTTGAAGCCTTCTTCGATATCGTTGTACCAAAGGACATTCGTGTCCTCGATCGCGACAGCCCAGAAGCCGCCACCCTGGTCTCCCCAGGGGCTGCATTGCCACTTCGCTGGCTCAATCCTGATTCGCTCCCAGTCTGTCCCAACGTCCTTGTCGTATTCCGACAGGGAGCTCGAAATCATCGAGTCGAGCTCTTCACGGGCTAGCGGTGTCCAGGTCACAACAGGAGTGATTGTACCGCCTGCGCCGCGCACGCCTAGAGCGCGAAGCGCATTCCATCGCAGCTACGCCGGTGAATGCCGTGACTTGGACTCGGCGTAGCAGACCACGCACACGATGGCGAAGTCGTTGAACGCCATGAATGCGTCGGTCTTATCACCCTCGCGAAGGAACATGGCTTCGCAGTCGCCGCACCAAGCTTGCAGGTCGTCTGGATCGTCACTGTTCTCAATAAACCCAGCGGGAACGCCCGTCTTGCTCAACAAATGCCTGCAAACGACAGCCGAAACCCTCGTGCCGTGGGGAGGACATTCGATCGTCATGGGGTGCTCGTCGGACATTTTTGCAGAGGGAAGGGCTGGAAGCGCGGCAAGTATACCGTATGGCTAGCTGGTGGCTGGTATCGCTACCGCGATTGCTGGCCGGTTGATTCCCGCCGGGGCTCGTGAACGACAGAATTCGGAGAAGCCCGCTAGGGCGAGTATCGCCGCTTCTCGCTGGTGCTTGAGAGGGAGCGGGAGAAGCACCCTGAGCTTGGGCTGGCCCGTGGTCTTGCTCCGTCACCCCCGCTCGGAAAATTCCATTGCATGGAATTTGTCCAGCGGTGGTCGAGCCATTGGGCGTCGAGGCGGGGGAGTGCGGGGGCGCTTGCTTGCTCGCGCACCCTTGGCTTTGCCAAGCCTCGTCAGCGATACGTCAGCTCCCCCGGAAAACGACCCGACAGATGAGGCGTTCAATATGGAGGTCGGGCGTGGAGTGCCCGTGCTGCCGCTCCTTCTGCGAGCATTCGAGTTGGTTTCGTAGGCTCAGTCCAGTCTCGATCGGATCACTGCCATAGATTTCTACTTTCAAGAAGTCGGTTTCAGCGGGTGCTCGGGCAAGGTAGCCGTCAAAGGCTAGGCTCAACTGATCCATGCTCACTGCGCTGAGCTCTTGCTCGCCAATCCACGCCCGAACCTGAACGTTGGATCCCCCCAGCGGCTTGTCCGACCATGCAGTGATCCACGTGCTGCCCAAGTGGGATTCTTCAGGGGAGGACGTTTCCGCTTGGAAACCGAGGATTAGGGAGTCGTATTGAGTCGAACTCCAATCACGTTGCGTGTGGCACACGCACTTCGCAAACTGCACCGAAAAACTCTCAGTCGCGCTACCACCATCATCAATTGCACGTCGTGGAATGGATGATGGTCTGCACCCAATATGGAACAGGATGCCCACAAGAACGATCATGGTCTTAGACACGGAAACACAGTTACCATCCTGTTCAACAAGCCTATGTAAGGAATTGGTAAAGCTCGTAGTCACGCGGGGCCGGTGGCCGGGTTATGACGCGTGAACCCTAGCTGGGGGCCGCGTCTGCGGGATGTCCTGAGGACACTTAGGCACGAAATGATCAGAGCCGGTGCAAAGTTGTCTTGCCGGCCTCCAATCTGACGTGATGTTTTCGTGAAGTAAACTTCGTGACCAAGGTAGTGAGTCACGCGAAAAGCTCGAACTACTCCCACTAGGGAGCCACTAGAAAAGCTCTCATAATCATGAGGGCTTTTTCCTCCCGCTATCGGGCTCGAACTCTATCGGTGCGTGAGTGAAAGAGAGTTGAGGTCTGTGGCGTTGGACGTCGTAGGCTACGGCTCAAAAACCGCAAAACTCTTGCGAACTTGCCCGCCGATGGAGGAAAAAACTCCCCCCAACATGGCTGTCAGCGCTAGGGAGTCCAGAGTGGATAGAGATCTTCAGCTAGTTCTGCCAGAGGGCACTTTCAATGCCATTGTGGAGGAAGATGGCGAAGGTGCCCTGTCCTGGTAGCTCCATGGGCCCGATGGCGATCTCGGCTCCCGCGTTCTTCGCGGCCTCGATTGCTCCCTCTATGTCCTTCGTCAAAACGTAGGGGCGAACGATTGGAGTCTCGTCTGGACGCATTGGTCCTCGCACGCCGACCTTGCCGCCCGATGTGAGTGTGGTGGTTCGAGCATTCCCTAGCTCAGCCACGGGCTCGCCAAATGTCACTCCGTGAACCTTTTCGTACATCGCGCAAAACTCATCAACGTTCGGCGTCACAAATTCCAAATATCCAATCTGCATATCAACTTGCTCCTTCTTCTGCGCCGTGCCTGGCGTCTCACTGTTCACGGGACTTGCGTTGCAGCCGATGGCAAGCCCCACCGCGACGAGACCAAGCATAAGAAGCCCGCTAACTGATGCTGTTCTCACGTACGACTCAACCCGAACCGGCTGATGGAGTTGAGTAAGGTCGCCGCAGTTGCCAGAGAGAATTGCCACTACTACTAAGATTCTAGCAGAGTCTCGAAACCACCATAGATAAGCCGTTTGCCGTCGAAGGGCATAGGATTCGCTGCCTGCGTCATTCGCTCATCGGCCATTACCTTTTGCATTCCAGCATCGCGGACCTCCTTTGATGGCCAGACAATCCAAGAGAAGACGACGGTTTCGTCATCCTTCTTTTGCACTGCCTTCGTAAAGGACGTGACTTCGCCGTCTGGGACATCATCGCCCCAGCCCTCTACGATGTGCAGAGCACCGTGCTCCTTAAACACCACTGCGGCCAACTCTGCGTGGCGCATGTACTTCTCTCGGTTCGCGGTTGGAACCGCTGCAACAAATCCGTCGATATATGTCATGTCCCTACACTCTACTTTGTGTTGAATGCCGCCTCTAGAGCGGCAATGTCGATCTTTGTCATCTGCAACATTGCCTCTGCAACACTGCCTCCATCGCTCGATTCGCAGCGATGCGATCCTCGGAGCCAAGCAAACGGGACAGCGCATCGGAACGATTTGCCAGGAGACACCGAATGCAGCTTCGCTGGACACTGCGGGCGAGTGCCCTCCGATGCTTGCGCATTGTTCTGAACTCCGAAGAACTCTGACAGCAAAGTCCGGCTTTGGGAGTCGTTTCGAGCTAAGTGTCGAATTATGCGACGGCACGGATGTTGCTGTTTGGAGAGTATGACTCGTTTGAACCTCTTTGCAGTGGCTCTCCTCATATCGCTCGCTGGCATTGTTGGCATGCAGGCCACGGATGCTAGCGCGACTCCGCAGTCGTGCGACTTTGGAAACATCGTGCAAGTTCATTCCGATGTGCATCCGGAAAGCGGGTGCCAGGTCCACATTCTCGTGCCACGAGGCGACCTCGTCGGAGGAGTCGAACTCAATGTCACGGAGCTGCCCGCCTTGGACTTTGATGAAATCGAAATTGTCACGGGCGATGTCTCACACTCGTTCTCCGTTGTGACGTTGCCGCAAGAGACACGCAAGTTCAGAACGAATGCGACCGACTGCGATTGCACACCGCAGAGCACAGACTACGCCTTTGACCACTTTGTACTGGTACCCGACTTTGCTCTTCCCCCGTTCGCAGAAGCGGAGGTGCGGGGCCTGCCCGGTGAGGAGCCACAGGCGGCGTCTTCAGGATTCTGGCTGTTCGGAACCGATGCAGATTCTACGTGTCCACAGCTTCAACTACCCGAGCCACAACCACCTGTTTGCTACAGCTGCGATCTTTGCGGAGTGGCGGCGGACAATGCGCCGCAAGACTCGGGATGCGCCATCTCGTCAGGCAATACACCTGCATCGATGGCTTGGCTTGGCTTGCTGCTTGCGATCGCAATCGGGCAGCGCCGCCGCAGGACGACGCGGCAATGAACCTTGGCGAGTATGCGTTCGCAGCTAGCGAAGAATCGTTACGTTGGGGAGTGTCGCTTGGAGCTTCTCGACTTGGGCATCAGAGAGGTTGGTGCCGCCAAGCCAAAGGCGCTCCAGTGCCGTCAAGCTCGCGAGCGAGGTGACGCTGGTGACCTGGGTCCTGCGGAGGTCGAGCCACTCCAACGTCGCCAAGCCCGCAAGCGGCGACAGGTCAGTGATTTGAGTGCCGCTAATGTCGAGCCCAACCAGCGACGGTAGGTCCTTCAAGGGCGCGAGGTTGCTGACATGGGTGTTGCTCAGCTTGAGGGTCTGCAATTCGGTCAAGCCCGCAAGTGGCGATAGGTCCGAGATTTGGGTGTCTCTAAGATAGACTTCTTTTAATGCTGCCAGAGCTGCGAGCGCTGTGAGGTCCGAGACTGGCTGGTCCTCGCAGAGAATCTCAGTCTCGTCTCGTTCTAGCTCCTGCGCACAAAACTCCACGGGCCCCGCATCGAAGGTGGATGGCTCACTGGCTGCAACCGGCTTCGCGGCTGTCGGCTCAAGGGCTGTCGGCTCAGCGGCTTGTTCGGTGATCTTCTCCGACGGCTTCTCCTTGTCTGAGCACCCCAGAGCCAACACGGCAATCATCACCAACGAAGTTCTCATGCCGAGGATAGTCCCCGCTCAGCAGCTATCTGTCAAAGTGCCAGCGAATGCCTCCTTTGCAGGAAAGATGATTGCGGCTGAGAATCTTGGGCTAAGAGTTTCCCCGTAGCTTCGGCACTACAGGCGCAACGAAGCACAAAGGCGCCATGCCTCGATGCTCTGCGCGTTGTGTTGCTCCGTTCGCAGCCCTATTCTCCGACGGCGGTGAGGAGAACCCGCCGCTCCAGTGATACGCTATTCGCAATGAGACCGATCGAAGCCTTCAAGCCATCGGGAAAAACGACACCCGTTTTTCTCATCGTCGTCGTTCTGTTTGCGGCTGCTCTCGGCGCTGCGAGTTGGCTCTATACCGCCCTGCTGGGGTGGATTCCGTGGATCTACCTGAACCTGCTCGTACTGCTTGGGTTCGCTGGGCTCGTTGGTATTGGAGCGTATATGGCGGCTCAGCTCGGCAAGAATCGCAATGCGATTCTCGGTGCGGTTGCCGGCCTAGCGATTGGCGTTGTCGGTGCCGGTGGTTCGCACTACTTTGCATATTCGAGCGCGCTCGATGATGTTGTCGAAGAACTCGCACAGATCGGAGAGATCGAACAGAGTCGCGATGAGCTGCGGGCGGAGCTTGAGAAGGAACTCGGCTTTGGCGACTTCATTGACGCGCGTGTGGAAGCCGGTTGGTCCATCGGTCGCTCTAGCTCCTCTGGCAACTTCACCGGCTTCTTTGTTTGGCTGATCTGGGCCATCGAAGCGCTGGCCATTCTCGCCGCCGGTGTCATTGGTGGGTACCTCTCTTCTCGGTCGCCATTTTGTGAGCCGTGCTCGCAGTGGATGGAAGAAGAGGAGCTATTGAACCAGGATGTAGATTGGGGCGAAGTCGAAACGCTCAGCGTAGCTACCAGCGTGGAAGGAATTATCGGGCTTGTCGTCTCGCCCAAAACGGAGCCGAGTAGTGTCTCTCTCAAGTACGTGGGCAAGCAGTGCGCTAGCTGCAACGGTGATGCGTACCTATCAATCTCCAAGCACTGGCAGGAAGAAGAGAAAGGCGAGTTGGAAGACAAGTCCGAAGACGTCCACAGTGATATCGCGATTTCTGGCGAAGACTTGCAGCACCTGAGGGCACTGGCTAGCCAGCCGCATTCTGCCGAACGAAGTGAAGAAGACGCTCACGAACCTGCGCAGTAGCGCGACTTGTCAGCCGGAGTCCTCGATGCCTCGCTTCAACGCAGAAGAGCTGTGTCGAGGCGGTGCGTCTTGTGAAGCGAAGTACTAGAACTGCAGATCGACTCCAGCCACGGCGTAGTGAAGCCATGCAAAGGAATACACTTCGTCGTTGTCGGCGCCACCTTCCAGCATGCGATAGCCGACCCGAAGACCCACTTCGTCGCGAATCTGCCAAGTGAGCGCTAGTAAGACATCCTCTGCCCGGCCTTGCGGTGCAGCGAGAGCATCGGCATCCAGGACAACGCCGAAGTTGCCGCCTCCAGGTCGCCACTTGATGTGCACGCTTGCCAGGGGAACGAAACCGGTATTGGTTTTTCTGCGGACATCTCCACCGGAGAGGCTGGTTTCTGCTCTGCGAATTTTTCCGGTCAGGCCCGCGGCGATTTCGAATTTCTTTCCGAGTACGAGGCTGTATCGGTATCTGAGCCGATAGGAATCGAAGCGATAGACGGCGAGCAGGGGGCTGCCGGCGGCAAACGTGGCGCCTTCGAACTCAATGTCACGATCCACGCTACCCCGTGCTGTGAGTGTCAGTGGAGCGTAGAGGCCACTCACGACATGACGTTTCGCAAAGCGCAATCCCGCTCTGATTCTGAACACGGGAGCGGGCTTTGTGGAAAGGTCGTCCGTCAATGAGATCGTCGTACCGGTGTCGCCGGGAATGCGAGCATCATTGCGGCCAGAGAATACGAATCCGGTTTCGATCTCGAGGTGGGTCTTGATCGGTTCAGCTTCTGCACGGCCGCGGAACGCTGGACCAGCACAAAGCCCAAGCACCAATGCAAAGCCTGCGATGACACTCTGCGAGTTCATGCTGCCCTTGTCGTTACAGATGGCATGAGCGCCGTGGTGAGCGCGCTCGATAGGTCGGAGTGCGCAAAACTGTATCCGCTCTCGAGGGCCACTCGTGGAACGACTCTCTGGGAGGCCAGCATGATCTCGCTCATCTCTCCGAAGGCCATGCGCAGCGCGGCCTTTGGCATTGGCAGAAACGTTGGCCGACGAAGGCTCTGTCCCAGGGACCGTGTGAACTCGGAGTTTCGGATTGGCTCAGGGGAGACAGCATTCAGGGGGCCGTTCAACGTCTTGCTTCGACTGGCGTGGAGGAGTAGACCGACGAGGTCACCAATGTGAATCCACGACATCCACTGGGTGCCACTGCCGAGGCGGCCTCCAACGCCGAGTCGAAAAGGCGTGAGCATCCGTGCGAGGGCTCCGCCGCTTGAGGACAGCACAATGCCGGTGCGTACGCAGACGACTCGAATGCCGAGCTCCGTGGCTGCCATCGCTTCCCGTTCCCAGTCGATGCAGACCTGGGCAAGAAACCCGCGACCGAGTTGCGAAGTTTCGTCGAGCACCTCATCGCCACGATCTCCATAGATGCCGATGGCAGACGCCGATACCAATACCTTGGGCTTTCGCTGCAATTGGGCAAGGCCGGCGACCAAGTTGCGTGTGCCCACAACGCGACTGTCGTAGATAGCGCGCTTCTTCTCCGCTGACCAGCGCCCCTGGGACACAGGCTCGCCTGCGAGATTGAAGACGGCCTCCACATCTCGAAAGGCCTTGATTGGTGGCGGTCCCGAGAGTGGGTCCCATGGGTGGGCCGGCACCGGGCCGAGGCTGGCTGCTGCCCGCTTAGGGGAGCGGGTGAGGATCGTTGGGCTCGGCAAGGTTTCGACAAGGCGCCTGCCGACCAGTCCTGTTGCTCCTGTGATTAGTGACTTCATAAAACGACTCCCTCAAGTCAGAGCGCATCGCATCGAGCAACGAGATCGATGCAGACCTCGCGCCAGAACGATGCCGAGGTATTCGAAGCCACAGTCATGGGAAACGACACGGGCTGCAAACGCTTTCGCGGCGCCAGAGCAGTACGAGAGGCACAAACGAGAGGACGCTGTCGCCAATGACCTCGGCGGCCGACCGTGACTCATCTTGTCGAGTTCATCGCGACCTCAACGGAACGAGGAAAAATTCACTGTCCTTCGAGAGTTTCCACGGCGGCGAAAGAGGGCGGTGAAACGGAAACGCTCAGTGTAGGTCGTGTTCTCGTGGCTCTACGTGCCCGATGGTTCGGGACTGCGGACGAGCGAGGCGATTGTGGGGTTGGATGCAAGTTGATGCAGGGGCTCAAGCGTCGCGTTGTAGTAGTGATCGTTCTCCGCTTGGAGGTCGACCCCCGCGCCGACAAGCAAGCGGACAATGTCCTCGTGATCTTCGTCTACCGCATAGGCAAGTGCACTGGTCGCAAACGGTGTATCCCCGAGGCCGCGAGCATTCACGTCAGCGCCTGATTCCACAAGCACACGAGCCATGTCCAGATGCCCCGCATGTGCTGCGAGCATGAGAGCTGTGTCCCCGTCGCTTGTATAGGCATTCACGTTCGCGCCCGCCTCAATCAGGATGCTCAAGACACCGACGCTGCGACAAACGAGAAGGGGCAGGTAGCCACCGGGGGCCCCTGCATTGGGATTCGCCCCAGCGTCCACGAGCAAGCGCACCATCGAAATGGCATCGGCGTCGGTTGCCCGCTGTAGTGGTACATGGCCCCGCTCGTCAGGGGCATCCAAGTGCGCGCCGGCGTCTAGGAGCAGCGTGGCCAACGCGAGGTCACCAGAATAGGCTGCACTCCCAAGCGGGTGGTTCGAGTTTGGATTCGCATTGCGCTCCAGCAACCATCGGACCACGGTGGGCTGGGAGACCTCCACGGCCTTGCTGAGCAAGGTGAAGTCGCCGTGCGCCGCGTCGATGTCACCTCCTTCGTCGAGGTAGTTGGCGAGGATCGCTGTAGTGCCACTGGTTACTGCGGCTAGGCGATTCAACAACGATTGCGTTTTCTGACCCATTGAGGCCATTGTACAACATCGAATTGTTAGTTCGATATTCGTCTGTCACGGCGAGTAAGAAAACTTCGTACGTCGCGAGTTGGCTATCGAACGACGACGACCATCTTTCCGTTGGCTCGATTCTCGTCGAGAGCGGCGTGAGCTTCACGAAGCTCCTCAAACGTCCAGACCGGGCCTTGCTGAATCTGGAGAGCTCCGGCTTCGACCAGGGAAACGTACGTCTGCAACGCATCAGCGTTGATGTCGCCTGCGCCGCCTGAGTACGAGCTTAGCTTCACGCCCGTAGGGATTTGTCCCATAGGACGGAACGACTGCAGTTCCCATTCGCCACCGAGGATTCCGGTCATGCACACGACGCCTTTGGAACGTATGCATTGCAATGAGTCGAGAAGGGTCGAAGTGCCTATGAGTTCGAGCACGCGGTCAACGCCCAGGGGATGGACTTCGCGCACACGCTTGGCAATGGAGCCGTCATCGACATAGACTTCGTCGGCGCCGCGCTCGAGGAGGAGCTCGCGCTTCTTTGGGTTGCGAGTGGTCATTGCGACGCGCAGGCCCAAGCTCTTGGCGATGGTCATCGTCGTCATTCCAATGGACGATGTGCCGCCTCTGATTAGCAGGGTCTCACCTGCAGCGACTTCCAATCCGATGTGCAGCGAGCCATTGCAGGTCTGCAACATCTCCGGCAAGGCCCCGAGGACATCCCAGCCCAGCTTCGAATCGATTGGAAAGACGATCGATTCGGGCACCGCAGTGTACTCGGCGTAGGAGCCATCGAACTGGCGGCCCATACCGCCCATCATTGCGAAGACTCGTTGGCCTGCCTCGAATCGTCCGCTGGGGGCCGACTCGACAACGCCCGCACACTCGATGCCTAGAACACGTGGGAACTTGACGCTAGGTGACTCGCCAATGCGAGTGAAATACTCGGATCGGTTAAGGCCAAAGGCCTCGACTCGGATCAATACCTGGCCGGGCGCAGGTTCTGGTATCGGCAGTTCGCGTAGATGAAACACGTCGGGGCCACCGGCATCCTCGATGACCCAGGCCTTCATAGTTTTTCTCATAGTCATCTCTTCTCATCTTAGCCATTAGCCGCGTGGTGGATTGGTGGTGGAAAACGAGTATCTCGCGATTTTCCAATCACCGCTGTCAGTCTTTTCGAGTACGAACAATTCTTGATTGGCTTCCGGCCCCCCAGAGCCATCGCTGAGAACTGTTACGGTGCCGGCGGAGTTGGTGCGCGCGAAAGCCCACCTCGGTGACACCTGGCGAATTTCTACAATCTCAAACGCAACACTGAGTTTGATCGCCTTGAAAACGCCTTCATAGGCGTTGCGCACCGAACTTGATCCAACCGCAGAGGGGAAGTGCTGGGGCATGAACACACCATCGTCAGTGTACAAGGTCATAACGACCTCGGTGTTGCTATCGTTCAGCGCTTGTTCATAGCGTGCGAGCAGCGCGCGAATGGCTTTTTCATCCGCTTCGCTATCGCCAGCTACACTGTTGCTTTGCTCGGTCATGTTGGTCTTCTCCTTCGTCTGAGTCGTTTGGGAACTGCCACATCCGCCGAGCATCAAGAGACTCAGCGCGATGAGGGAAGTGCAGGGTTTGATGAATCTCATGGTGTTCTCCATTCGAGTGATAGAAGCGCTCTTGGTTGACGCCCTCGCCATTCCACGCCCCTTCTGAAGCCAGAATGACCTCTTGCAATACCGTGCACAATAGGCAAAATTGGCCTTCAGTATTTCATGAGTGAAAGAATCGAAAGCCGGGCTCGGATCGTGGTGGCCATCTGGAAAGAGGGCTCTCTGTCGGCTGCCGCGACTCGCCTTGGTACCTCACCTGCCACAGTGACGCGCAAGCTGCGTGACCTAGAAACCGAGCTCGGGGTTGTGCTCTTTGAGAGGACAACTAGGGCGCTGCGAATTACCCCAACAGGTGAGGAGTTGGCGATTCGGCTGGAGCGCGGTCTAAGCGAGATGGACTGCGCCGTTCAAGCGGTCCAGCAGCAAGACGAGAACGTTCGCGGTCTGGTCCGAGTTTCCGTACCGCCAAATCTTGCGCAGATCTTCGGGCCCATGTTCAGCCGGTTTCGTTCGGGATTTCCCGAGATCCAGCTTCGGGTGTACGCGACGGAGAAACGGTTAATCTATGCCACCGAGGAAATCGATGTCCTTGTGCGCGTCGGGCGTCTGGAGGAGGAAGGACTTGTGGCCAAGCCGCTCGCTCGATTTCGCCATGTAGTCTGCGGCAACCCGATTCTTCGTCGCAAGATGCGCAGGCCAGCGGACCTCGAACGTGCTGCAATCGCCGCGTGGGCATCAGATGGACCACCCGCTCCATGGCACCTCGAGCGCGACGGTGATGTGGTCAAGGTCGCACTTCACCCGGCGCTCGTGACCAACGACTATGAGCTTATCGCGAACGCAATTTGCAATGACCAGATGGTTGGAGAGTTGCCAGGCCTTATCGCCGCACCTCTTCTCAAGTCCAAGCAAATCGTACGCCTGCTCCCCAAATGGCAGCTTCCCGAGGTAACCCTATCCATCTTGTATCCTGCACATCGCTTGCTTCCTAGCAGCGTGCGCGCATTAACCGCGCACATGCGATCCGAGTTTTCGACGTTCGACGTTTGAGTTTTGTGTACGCCGCCCGGGCGCACCAAACTCATGAGTCCGAAGGAGCATCACTCTTGAGCAGGCGAAGCGCATTGGCGACGACCAGTAGCGAGGCCCCCATGTCGGCAGCAATAGCACCCCAGAGCGAAGCGATACCCGTGAACGTGAGGGCAACGAATACAACCTTGATCCCCAGGGCAAAGCCCGTGTTCTGCCGGATGATGCCGAGCGTCCGCTTGGAGTGGCCGACGAGCCAGGTGAGCTTACTCAGATCATCGGTCATGAGGGCGATGTCGGCGGTTTCGACGGCGACGTCTGTGCCCATCACCCCCATGGCGATGCCAAGGCTGGAACGAGCGAGGGCAGGGGCGTCGTTGATACCGTCCCCAATCATGGCGACGGCACCATAGTCGCGCTCCAGTGACTCGATGGCGGCCACCTTGTCGGCGGGCAGTAACTCGGCGCGAACGTCGTCGATTCCGACCTCGCTTGCGATGGCGTTGGCTGTGCCGCTGTTGTCACCGGTGAGCATGGCCACTCGCTTGATTCCGGCGGCGTGCAATGCGGCTACGGCGGCTCTGCTATCCGATCGAACCCGGTCCGCAAGAGTGATGAAGCCGCAAATATGATCATCGGTGCCGACAACTACGACCGACTGGCCCGCATCCGAGCCCTTTTCCAGTGCTTGGTGAATCTCTGAGGTCTCCTGTTCGCGTTCTACAAGCCAGCGATGAGACCCGAGCCAGTAGCGTGCGCCGTCTACCGTTCCCGTGGTGCCCTTGCCTGGGACGAGCTGTACGTCACTGCATGGTGGCAGGGACACTCCCTTCTCTTCTGCGTGCTGGAGAATGGCGCGGGCGATCGGATGCTCGCTCTTGGACTCCACGGCGGCTGCGATGGCTAAGAGTTTCTCTGGCGTGTGATCGCCAAGGGGCTCCACCGAAATCACCTGTGGCTTGCCCTCGGTGAGAGTGCCCGTCTTGTCCATTGCTACCACCTGAATCGAGGCTGGTGCTTCTAGGAATTGCCCGCCTTTGATGAGAACACCATGCCTTGCCGCCGCAGCGAGGCCAGCAACGATGGCGACCGGCGTTGCGATGACCAGAGCGCACGGGCAGCCAATGACCAAGAGCACCAGTGCGCGGTAGATCCAAGGTTCGAATGATTGCCCAAAGAGCAGGGGCGGCCCCAGGGCCACGAGTGTTGCGGCAACGAAAACGACCGGTGTGTAGATGCGGGCGAAGCGTTCGACCCAGCGCTCTGAATTGGAGCGGTCCTTGCGAGCCTCGCCGACCATTTCGATGACGTGGGCAAGTGTGGTGTCGGAGGCGAGCTTCGTGCTCCTTACCTCCAGGGAGCCGTTGCCATTGATGGTGCCCGCGAACACTTCATCGCCCACATCCTTTGGAACTCGTTCGCTCTCACCGGTAATGGGGGCCTGATCGACGTCGGATGAGCCTTCTACGATGATGCCATCGAGAGCAAAGCGCTCTCCGGGTTGAACAGCGAAGACCGCACCAATCTCCACCGAGTCTGGCGTGACTTCCGTGGTCCCGCTGCCGTCCTTCAGATTGACAGTCGGCGGAGCCAGTGAAAGTAGTTTCTCGACCGCTCGCCTGGCCTTTCCGACGCTCCATGCTTCGAGGGATAGAGAAAGCGCAAATAGAAATGCCACCGTTCCGGCCTCGAACCACTCGCCGAGGGCAATCGCGCCAGCGACGGCAATGGTCATGAGTAGATTCATATCCGGTCGGAGGCGCTTTAGAGACAGGAGGGCCTTGGGGACCACTCGGAACATGCCGGTCCCAACTGCAGCAAAATAGAGAGCCAGAACAGCGAGCGGTCGAGCATGCTCTGTAGCCGCCATGCCCTCCGAACCGATTGCGGCGGAGAACCCTTCCAGGACACCGTGCAACGTGAACGCGATGGCCACCGTCACACCACTGATCGCCGTCAGTAGGTCCAACCCATGTCGGCTCCACCACGTGGAAACTTCGTCGTGGCCTGCTGGGTTCGCTTGCATTCCTGCGGCAGCAACGCGCTCAAGTACGACCGCTTCCGAAACAGACTTGGGCACATCCATGGTCCCATCGAGAAGGTCAAAACGCAGATTGTCGGGATCCGTAACTCCTGCGAAAGACTCGCGCAATGCACCAACCTCGTCGGCACAATCCATACCTCGAACTCGGTATCGGAAGTATTCTGAGGCTGGTCGTCTGCGAGGTGTGGGCGTGGACGCCTGTGGGCCACAGGCATCGCCACCGCACGTCGATTTGCAGTCATCACCCATTGCTGTCTCCCCTTAGAGGTTCGATTGCATGTCGGGGCAAACGCGCAAATCCAATGCTGCCGACTCGTGTCTTCATTGTCTTGGTGTTTCTAGCGAGATGCGACGGCCTTGCGGCGTTGGGTTGACGTCTTCTTTGGAGCGCACGCGCTTGCGTCTCCACCACAGCAATTGGCGGTCAAGTAGCTCACCAAGCCGTTCATTGCGTCGTAGTCAGCCGAGTAGCGAATCGACGTGCCCAGGCGCTCCGAGACAACGAGTCCCGCGTGGCTCATGTTCTTGAGGTGGAAGGAGAGCGTGGTGCCCGGAATCCCAAGGTGCTTTGCAATCTCGCCAGCGAGTAGACCCTCACGTCCAACCTCGACAAGGAGTCGGAAGATTCCGAGCCTGGTCTCCTGGGCGAGTCCCGCGAGGACGTTCAATGCACTCTCTGTTTCCATTGTTCTAGTAAAATGGTAATAATGAGGGATGTCAAGGGAAAGGGTCCTGCGAGGGTGCTCAAGCATTTTGATTCAAAGAGACACGCTATCTGGGCTCACCGCCCGGCGACGCTATCGCCAAGTCTTTGGGAGCCTGGGGGCCTGGCCCCCTTCTACGAATTGTTCGCACGCTAGGGGGGCGCTGTGACAGAGAAAAAACTCAGCTTCTTTGAGACGTACCTTGCCCTATGGATTCTACTCTGTGGCGGGCTGGGAATCTTGCTCTCAGAGTACAGCTCACTCGGTGCGCAAATCGAGGCGCTCTCGGTTCGGGGAATGTCTATTCCAATCGGAGTATGTCTCTTTTTCATGATGTACCCCGCCGTCCTAAACCTAAAGGGGGCAGAGTTGCGCAAGCTCGGTCGGAATCCGAAGCCAATCCTGCTAACCGTGTTCTCCAACTGGATCGTCGCTCCTCTTGTCGGCTTCGCTCTTGCCAAGATCTTCCTTGCCGATCACGACGAGCTTTTCGTGGCAGTCATCTTGCTCACTGCCAGTCCTTGCACCGCCATGGTCTTGGTGTGGGGAAGTATGGCGGATGGCAATCAGGAGCAGAACGTAGTTAACACCAGTCTCAATACCATCTCGATCATGATCTTCTACGGACCGCTGGTGGCGCTCTTGACCGGTATCCAGAACATAGACATTGACCGAGTTGCTCTCGCGGTCTCGGTTTTGCTCTTTATCGGTCTTCCCATCCTTCTCGGAGTCGCAACGCGTTTGGTGCTCATCCCACGCAAGGGAGAAGTTTGGTTCGACGAGGTCTATAGACCCGTCTTGGGCAAGCTCTCGATCGCCGCGCTACTCATGGCACTAATCGTTCTCTTTTCCCTCAACGGCTCAGTCATCTTGGGGAGCCCAGGGTCACTCTTACTGGTTTCCGTGCCGCTGCTCCTTGGTTTTGTAATCGTTGTTGGGTTCAACCTCGCCATCACCAAAGTTTTCGGCCTGCACTACCGAGAGGCGGTCATCACGGTCATCATTGGATCTTCTAGCCACTTCGAAATCGCCATCGCGACGGCCATAGCCGCCTACGGCGTAGGCTCGGTAGCCGCATTAGGAACCACGATGGGGCTCTTCTGGGAGATTCCCATCATGCTCGGGCTCGTCTATCTCGCACGCTTCTTGCGCGGGAAGAAGTTCTGGCCCGAGTAGCGCGCGCGTTGCTCGGCTACGTCGCGCATTGGCCGATTGTGAATTCGTTTGGTGCAACAATTCGAATCGCGTGTGTCCTACGGATATGAACTGTTCAAGACACGCCCTGAAGCTTTTGCTGATACCGATTCTAGCCCTCGGATGTACAGCTAAACAAAAGGGCATTGATACGATTGAAACGTCGGACCACTGCCCCACCGTAGTTCTCGAAGGGGATACCTATGAAGAAGGGAGCGAGAATGCCACTTGCTCTCCAGATCTCGGGCCCGTTGCGATGAGTCGTTCCCTGCTCATGTCGAGCGCTTCACTCGATGAGCGCTTTGAGTTTGCCACTGTTGCACATCACGTCTATCTGCGAACCGGGGATTCTCGCTACCAAGCAGGAGCCATTGAGATGTACGATGCAATGATCGGCGATTCGGACTTATCGTGGCAGGACGATCACCCTGAACTGCTCTCTCGTCGCGAGGAACTCAAGGGGTCGAGTCAGCCTCAAGTGAGTTGCCTTGATAAGCAAATCGTGAGGCGAGAGCTGCGGCAGCAGGGCTGTCGAATGCGACGTTGCATTCAAGAAACGGAGGGCAGCGTTACCTTTGACCTCCGCATGAAGGACGGCCGTGGCTACGTCGTAGATACGACTGTGAATTCTCTCGATAGTGATACGTTGACGTGCCTAGAAACCGCGTTTTCCGAGGTTGAAGTCCCCCGAACGTCACAAGCGACACCGGTGCGCTACTCTATGAGCATTGGTCGCTAATCGCCGCGGATTTCGTTGGTTCCCGAATCTCATGGACTCGGGTTGGCACGATGGTTTGGCGCAGATTCAGGCTTGCAGACCTCTAGCACTCAGGCTACATGTGTGGCTGTATGGAGGTGTTTACGGTGAGGCCTGCCTACGGTTCAGAAACGCTCCTCGTCGAGTTTTTCGGGGACCACCGCAGTGAGAATTACCCCAATGTGCAGAGCATTCTAGCCCATGGCTTGAATGCGAGGTCCGCCGAGCACCCAGCTCTCGACACGGCCGCGATCGGCATTGCCACGGATGAGTACATTTCATTGTGGCACTACGAGCATGGTGCATACGAAGTGGATGATGACATTTGGGGACTCTTCATTTTGGCCCCGGAAAACAACGCTAAGATAATGTCTGATATCGCGCGAGTACTTCTTGCGAGTGAGGCGTTTGAGGAGCGAGAAGCGGACGTTGCGAACTACCGATAGCGAGCCTGCGGCTTCGCTGATAAGAACATGGAACCCCTGGGCCTTGGGGCGCAGGCGTCGCGATTGCTCGGCTGCCAATGTCTCATTGTAGTTTGCTGCACCACGCATCGGACTCGAGCAACGCAATTACGCACCTCACTGGCTTGAGGTCATCGGCAGACTCGTGTCGCAATTAATGTCGCGCCGATTCGAAAGCGTCGCGGATCGAGGACGGCGACAACCGCACAAAGTGCGACAAGGCCGTCGTCATCGACTCAAGGAAGTGGACGCACCGCCGCCCAGTGCATCAAAGTGACAGCCCCATGAAGAAATCGACAATTGCCCTCGCGTTCACTTCGGCCCTAGTTCTCCTTGCCTGCAATGGGAAGGACTCGGTGAGTGCCATCGAGAAGCTCGAGCAGAAGGCAAAGGCCGTTTGCGCCTGCGAAGACCATAAGTGTCTTGAACCCATCATCAACAAGGGCACGGGGCTTCACGTCAATCTGAAGGTGCTGGAGGAGTCGGATCGTGAACGAGGCAAGGCGCTGAGCGAGCAAATCGCCGACTGCGTCATGACGATGAGCGCGAAGAACAAGATGGGACAATGACGCCAAAGTCATCGAGGAGGGGAGAGGCCTTGATGTTGCCGCCCATGTCCCCGCTCTCGTCACGCTAAGCGGTTCGAGCTTGGCAAACGGACCGAGAGTCCTTAGCAAACTCGTCGTCCGATTAGCAATTAGCAATTAGCAAACGGACCGCTAGCAAACGGACCGAGAGTCCTTAGCCTAGCAAACGGACCGAGAGTCCTTAGCAAACTGAAACTCAAGAAGTAGCTCGCCGCCTGTGCGCTCCTAAGTCCAGTCGGCGCACCAGACCTGATGTCCCTCGCCGTCATCATCGAAACTCCACAAGTCAGGCTGCGTGACGAGTGCGATCGTATTTCCGGACACAACGGGAAATCTTAAAGCGTAGGATGCAATGACAAGTGTTGCGATCGAAATCAAATAGCATTCTTGTTGCTCTGACAGTCCTTGGCGGAATCTGCTGTGGTCATCGGCATTCCGCTTCCACTAGCAAGTACTCATCTAGCCATGTCAGCATCATTGGCCTTGAGGATCATGAGAGCGTATGTCCCAGTCTCATGTGTGAATTCTCATATTCCGAAGAGTCTCCCTTGCCACTAGTAGTGACGCAGAGAATGCTTCAGGCTCTGGTTTGGGACATAAGAGCCGGCGAAAATTCTGATGTTTGGTCACTAACCGAAACGATCGAAGTCTCACCGTTGCTCAGAGGAACCATGGGAAAGATCCAGGGAGCACATATCATGCAGCCTGGCCAAACCAACAAGGCATCGAGGCTCGCGACTACAATAGCTCTACTTGGAGAAACCTACGAACCATATCTGAAGTTGGAAAAGAAGACTGGAATCCTGGTTGCCTATAGCCTTGGGAGATTGACCAGAACCTATGCTGTTTTTGAAGACACTCAAATGCTGGTGGTCGTGTTGCTCGCAGAGGCAGAGATTCTACATTGAAGTGTTATTTTGGATCTTCCGACAACCCGAACCGAGGAACGTTTCGTCGAGCCCTGCTCAAGGCTCCTGGTGTGACGGAATCTTGGCAACAAACGACAATTTCAGTCGGCCATGTCGGCCACTTTTGCCTGCCTTCCTATGCCAGGGCTTCCGGACCGAGAGTCCTTAGCAAACTCCAATGTTTGGTTGGCGGATGGAGCTGTCCCGAAACTACCAGTGTTGGATCATGGGGCGCACATCGAGTCGAGAGTTCAAGAAGCTCAGCTTTGAAGTTGGGGGGGCGCTCGAAACAACAGGAGCGCAAGACCGCAATGTCGAGGATCTGGTGATTCGAGAGATCGTGGAGAAGTAGTCCGAGGCCAGAGCTCAGAAGAAGAAGGGCTGCCCTCTTCGATCTTTCGGCGCATACGCACTCCGGGTGGCTCTTGCGCGAGGGAGCCGCACGTCATACACAAGCCGAATGCGGTTAGTCGCACCAGAAGTCGTATCTCGATACGCGACCGAGGTCTAGTCTCTCTCAAGGTCTAGTCATCGCAACGCAAGCAAGAAAGCCGTACCCAGCCATGTCATCCAAACCAACGCTAAGCAAAGCAAATCCCGGAACCCTAACCGCGGGCGAAACTGGCTTCTCAACCGGAGAGCGCTCGTGGAGCGAGAGCTTCAACATGGTCGAGCATGCGGCCACAGCACTTCGCAACGCAAATCACGAGGTGCAGTGCCACGACGACTCTTGGCTTACCTTGGGCGCAAGTGGCTACATTCTTCAGCCGCGGCTTGTCGAAGCCATTCCGCAAGACGATGGCAGTATGCAGACAATTTCCACGATGGAGGTCTTGCATCCATCGCACTTGCCATTCCCTCTCTTCGAATTTCAACACTCCATGGGAAGCTCGATCGAAGAGTCGGCGGTGCGCGGCTTTGAACAGTGGGCCGCTGTCGACTTGCCGGTGTTTCTGGAATTGCCAGCGTCCAAACCCGAGGCCTGCATGGAGTTTATGCAAGAGCTCGCCAGCGGGAATGGCACCGGCAGCCGCACGAGAAGGCTCCTGCTTGGCCCTTTGCAATACGATCAGGCCGAAGCTGTGCAAGCGGCCACGGAGACCGAGCACGGGACTGCTTGTCCGTGCTGCCTACTTTTTAAGAACGTCGGGTTCTTTGCGCCCTTGCTTGAGGGCGACGAGTTCATTGCAATTCGGCTTTACGCTTTGCGCTCCGAAGATGGCCAAGCCTTGGCCGACTGCCGTGTGAACGGTGTGCCCTGGCAGCCGGGCAGGGAAGCTCTGCAGCGCTATGTGGCGAGCTGGCCCGGAAGCGGCTTTGCGTACCGCAGGCAGTATGTTGTTGCACACACGAAGACAGCTGTTGACTAAGCGCCCAGGCACAAATCAGGGCGTTGTATCGCATCTCTTCACCTTTAACCCGGGCTGGGACACAGATTGCAGCGCGCTTGACGAGTACCGGATTGAGTGGCGGCCCGCTCTATCTCCAACGCAACGACAGCGAGGTGCCCCAGATATGAGAATCCGAGTCGACGCCTTGGCCCGCTTCATTAGGTAATGGTCTGTGTCCGTCAAAACAGTCTCATGAGGCACAGGTGTTTTTACACGATTGAGCCTCGTACCCTAAGCCGGTGTACAATGGCGAGAGGTCCGCTTGGTGCGCGTTGAGTTACCCATACTTCTGTTCTTGATCGCCTGCACTTGCGCATGCGGGCCTTCGGCTCGCGATGTCAGAGTTGCAACGGCAGCGACATACGCGTGTTCGGACGAACAACTACACAAGGCGCTACGGTCTGCCGCGATAGAAGAGTTCGGGAGCGTGGCCGAGCATGAAGGCGAATGGCTAGTTGCCCCGGCACTAACCTGGTACGGCGAGGACGGGCTCGAAAGTGATGCCAGACGGCGCGTGCTGCCCCCAGTACGTACCACCGAGACGGCGCTGTTCATGGCTCCTCCGAACGACGGAAGGCCCTTGGGGGGAAGCCGGGCACCTCGACCGCCCACTCCAGCGCCAAGCAAGTCGAGTCCCACTACGTCCGATTACCCTACGAAGAGTAGAAATAGTCGACGCCGACGGCTGGTCCCGCTCATGTTTGCGAGGTTGATAGGCTCACCCAGGGCTCGCTCGTTTGAGCTAGGCGCGACCAAAAGAATTGTCGCTGACCTTTGTCACCGTCCGGAACTCTACCGTGCTGCCCGCTGTCTGCGACGTGCGGCGAGAAGTCCGAGTAAAAGGAGCGCGCTCGCTCCGGTCGCTGGCCCGCCACTGCTTGAGCAGCCGCCAGGTGCGTACGGTGAGTTTGAGCACTGAGGGCTAGTGATTTTGACGGTGACAGGCGTGGTGCGATTGCCTGCGCGGTCGACGGCGACGGTGGTGACGTACTCCGTGTAGCCTTTCCAATTCGACGGACACTCTCTCGCATGCGATACGCCGCAGACATCGACAACCTCAGCCTCGTCCATGTTTGGCGTTTCCACCGGCTCTTCATTTACTTGAGTGTGAACGAGGTAGAAGAGGGTGTCGTCGGGGCCGTCACTGCACCAAAAGCCATTTTCGCCCCGAGAGTGGGAAGGTTCGGCGCAATACCCACAGCTGTCTGTGCCCTTGCATTCGTACCAACCGGAAAAACTCTCTGGTGTGATCGGCTCGCCTGCATCCGTGTCCTCGTCGGCCGAGACGACAAACGTTGACACGAGGCGGCGCTCTGAGGCGCCACACGGGTCATTCCAATCGCGAGGTTCGTTGACTGAGAGTGCGTACTCGGCTGCTGGTATGAGTGGCTGAACCGGACGGTACTGATTCCAGTACTCCACCTTTCGCTCAAACTCCAGGAGAACCACTCCCTCCGGACCACTCAGCTCGGGCTGCGCATCGAGGACCTCTTCGCCATTGGAGTCGCACAACAACGAAGCGACCCAGATTCTACCATTTGTCGGCACCCTCGTATCGCCAGGTGCCGGGTAGTAAAATTCGGGACCAGGAGGAAACGAGCATGCCTCGGCATCGGCAGGAAGCAGCGTTACCGCGTGAACTGCTACCAGTAGTACAACGTGCAATCGCAGGCTCATGCACTTTACGATAGCACGAGGGGCAGCACGCCTGCGGTCCGCTTGATGGCGCGACCGGTTGTGCCGAGGCTGTCGGTCGCGAGAGCTGCTACGGGGCGAGCAGCGCTTTGGCGGCGATGAAGTGCTCGGCAAATCGCTGTCGGTCTTCGGTGCTCTGAATGCCCGCATTGACGTAGTCACCGATGAGCGGGATGGCTTCGTATTTTGCGTAGGGGCTGTTCTTCAAGACTTCTGCGAAGGCTGCGATGGAGACGGCCCACAGCAAATCGGGATGCGCATCTTCAAGAGATGAGGCTATCGATTCTGGGGCTAGCGATGTGCTGACCTCCATCGCGTCGTCGCCGCTGCTTGCATTGGGTTCTTTGTAGCGAATCTTCACCATCGCTAGGTCCGATGCCGAGACCTCACGCGGGCCTTGGTACGGCTTGCCATCTTCAACTTCAGGGGCGAGCTCGCTCGAAGGGATTTCCTGGCCGGATAGGATAAGTTCGTAGAGAGCCGTGACTTGGTGGCCAGCTCCAACTTCGCCAGCGTCGATACTGTCTTCGCGGAAATCATCATCAGCGATCGAACGATTCTCGTAGCCCAATAGGCGATACGCAGTAACGTGGTCGGGATTGAATTCGATCTGTAGCTTTAGATCTTTGGCGATGAGATTAAATGAAGAGAGCATGCGTTCCTCAACATAGCGGGATGCCGTTTCAGCGCTACTGATGACACCGTAGATGCCATTTCCTTTGTTGCTGATGAGCTCCATCATCGCGTCGTTGAGATTGCCGACGCCAAATCCGAGAACCGTTAAGGTAACGCCCGACTCTCGTTTGACTTCAATGAGATCGACCAGCGCTGCCGTCGACGATGGGCCCACGTTAAAGTCGCCGTCGGTGCACAGCAGCACGTGGTTTACGCCTCCTTCTAAGAATGCGGATTCGGCTTGCTGGTAGGCAAGGTCAATGCCCGCGGCGCCTGCCGTGCTGCCGCCGGAATTGAAACTCGCGATTACGTTCTCGATTTGCGTGCGCTCGCTAATGGGCGTGGGGGCAAGGGCGACGCCGGTTGCTCCCGCGTAGGTGACGATGGAAACGGTGTCGTTTGGATCCAGCAAATCCAATGTCTCTAGGAGAACCTGTTTGACGAGGGGTAACTTGGTGGCGGAACTCATGCTTCCCGAAATATCGACAAGGAAGACGAGATTGGTGGGGCGCTTCTCTTCCGCCGGGGGCACTTTTGCTTGCAAGCCAACGCGAAGAACCGTTGTCTGCCCAAGGATGCTAGGAGCGGCATCGAGGTGTAGTCGGAAGGGATGCGAGGCGTCTGCCGCCGGCGCCTCGTAATCGTATCGAAACGAGTTGACGTACTCTTCGAGTCGCACGCTCTCAGGTTGCGGCAGGATGCCAGCTTCGATATCGCGTACGAAAATGTCGTAGCTCGCGGTGTCAACGTCCGCAGCAAAGGTAGACAGCGGATCGTAAGCGACCATCGTGAATGGGTTCGTGCCCACGGGCTCAAAGTTGTCGCCTTCGTTCGGCTCGCCTTGCTCATCGCTACCGGAGGCACCACCACCGTCAGAGCCGCCGTAGCTCCCCTCGAAGTCAGAGTGCGCTCCTCCACCGCAGGCGGAGAACATCAGGGCAGAGCAGGCCAATACAAGCAGGTGCGTTCGTCTCATGCCCCTGCCTAGAGCAGTGCTCGTGCCGCCTTGCAACGACTCCAACATGCGGAAATCCCATGCTCTCCGCCGACGCACTTCCCAAGGCTTCGCGATAGTGCGACATCGGTGTCGCGTTTTGTTTCAGACGAGAAATTCTCTGGGAGACGATCGAACGTCCACGTCTATTTTGCGGAGGCGTCGGAGCATCCGCGCAGGCGTGCTTCCTTCCAGGCCGCTTTTGCACGTTTGAGCTTCCTTGGCCCAATCACATTGGCGTTGGTGGCAGGGAACTCCATGTCGATCTCAAAGATTGCGTCTAGCTCGATACCGCGCTCGGCGTCGGCGAAGAAAAAGGACAGGGATGATTCGTACTCTCCCACCATATGCGAGCTGCACGCTGGAGGGCGTGGGATGTTTTTGCAGGAGGCCATATCAGTCCCCGTGGGATCTTTGAGGCGCTTCTCCACGAGATCGAAGAAGGACTGGATTCTCTTGTTCTGAGACGGGCTGAGCGGCGGGCAGAACAATTCTGAGATGGCCTTGTTCTCCGCCCAGGAAAGAGATTCTCGGTAGACGAAGACGCCACGCTTGGCGTTAATGAACGGGGCGAGTTTCCAATCTCCTTCGCCGACTTTGCGCAGGAGCCGCAACGTGGCATGAGAGGGATTCCAGCCCGGCACAGGCTCAAGTCGGCGCTCAGCAGGGGGGACGGCGGCATCCCCGAGGGCGACTGGTGGCGCGGAGGGAGCCGTCGTTGGCGTTGGGCTTGGTACGGGCTGGGGCCCGGGATCCTGCTCCGTCGTGCCTGCGTTGCCGCCTGTAGCCGAGGTTTGGGAACATGCACAGAGAAGTCCCAGGGACAGGAGCAATCGGTGCATTGCCGAAAATCCTAGCATGGCGCCGGCGTTATCGCCGATACGCGTCGCAATATACTTCTTGCTCAGAACAACGCCGATTCGTTGTTTCAGAGGCATGCTTCCAACTCGATTCGGAATTGGTCACCCAATCCCGCGAAGCACTCGCTTGCGCAAAGCTGTCGCTTCGCAGTTGACAGAGGCAATGCATGAATCGGATATAAGCGGTATGACTTTATTGTTTCGTGACCTCGGGCCCGTGTTTCTCGTAGCTGCTATTGCAGCAAGTGTTTCCTGCAAATCTGACTCGAAGGAGAACAAGGCAGAGGACAAAGAAGAAGAGAAGGTGGCCGAGAGCAAGCCTGACGAGAGCAAGCCTGACGACACCAAGCCTGACGACAGCAAGGTCCCCGATACAAAGCCCGTGGACGCACAACAAGCGGGCACAGAGGATGAGGAAGAAGAGATTGCACCCGAGCATATGGAGCAGGCGGTGAATGCTTCGGATACGGTGAAGGTTGTCGATTTCAAAGGAAAGCTCCCGGACGATGGCTTGCTCACCAAGGATCTAATCAAAGGAAAATTTCACTCAATTCTAGGTTGGACGGACAAAGACGGAATGCAGGCGCTGGTCTTTAGTACGTCTGTCTCCGAGAAGGAGGATGCAACCTCATCGATGATTATCGCCGACTTGTTCTTGCGAGAAGGCGACGCCTGGACCTCCCAGCAGCAATTCAAAGCCTCGGTCGACAAGTGCCAGTTCGATACCGAACTCAAGATTCACACAGGTGATTGGTCGATTGCCGATCTAGACAAGGATGATCTTGGGGAGGTGACATTTGCTTGGAGTGTGGGATGCCGCTCTGATGTGAGTCCGGTCGCGCACAAGGTTTTTGTGATCAGCTACAAAGACGCCGAGTTCAAAAAGTACGTACTTCGTGGAGAGACCGGCATCGAAATGGGTGGGGCCGTGGAAGGCGGAGCGTTCAAGGCCGACAAGGCGTTTGACACTGCTCCCAAAGCGTTTCTATCGCACGCCGAGATGGTGTGGAAAAAGACCTCTACTGAGTCCTTCAAGTAGGCGACTCGCGCAGCTCGTTCAAAGAGCGCCTGAGCCCCGAAATCAACGGCGAACTCGTGCGCCGAAGAGCAGAGTGGCTTGCAGGCGCTCAGCCTTTCGAACGAGGAAACCCAGCTATTGCGTTTCTGGCAGGGCGACCCATCTTAGGCGAATTATGCGGCAGAGAAGCGACACGAGAAACTACCCAGACGTTCCAGCCTTGCCACGATCGGAATGGCAGGCACACAGAAATTTTCCGAGACAGGCCCTTCTTCTGGGTTCACACGACAACTTTCGAAACCTCAGTACCCACTTGGTCAAGGAGGCGATGCGCGCTTGGTCTTCGTCGCCAACGCAGCCACCTCGTGCAGACCTAACGAGTCTCTTCAGGCGATGGAAGCGGGCCATGAAGAGCCATGAGGGCTACGAAGAGGGCAAGCTGTATCCGTACTTGAGCGCGAAGTATGGCGTGAGCATGGCAATCTTGGAATTGCACCATAAGAGTCTTGGCCTGGCTGAGGAGCGTGTGCATGCGGCGGAGAGCGAAGCGGATGCGCTCAAGTTTGCTCATGCTCTCAAGAAGCATGACGAGATCTTGGTACCTCATCTCGCCCAAGAAGAGGAGATGGTGATCCCATTGCTCCTGGCATTGGAACCAAAAGACTTTGAACGCTATAGCAATGGGCATACTGCCGGCTTGCTTCGTGAGTTGGCTCGCGAGTCAGAGGAGATGGAAGCAAATGGGTAGAATGTTCGACGACGTGTGGAGAGTTTCCGAGGAAAAGACTCGCGTAAACGACAAGGGTGCCTTTGTGCGAGGCGTTACAAAATTTCGCAGCTCGATCTCAAGAGAGGCGGGCGCAGAGTTTCCACCGGAGGCCGGGCGCTATCACTTGTGGGTTGCAGACAACTGCCCGTGGGCGCATCGCACTGTCATCACCCGCAACCTCAAGAACCTTCAGGACGTGATTGGTTTGAGTGTGGCGCACTACCATCGAAGCGACCAGGGGTGGTGGTTTCCCGAGGCGATTGACGATCTGAAGCCAGCCTCAGAGTTTCCCCTACATCGGCTGCACACTCTTACAGGCGCTGGCTACACGGGTAGTGCAACGGTACCTGTGCTATGGGACCGGCACGCCAAGAAGATTGTCTGCGATGAATCAGCGGAGATCATTCGGATGCTTAATAGTGAATTTGGTGCGTGGAGCGAGGGGACTGTTGACTTGTACCCTGCGGCGCTTCGCGAGGAGATTGATAGCGTCAACGAGTGGGTGTATCGAGACATCAACAACGGGGTCTATCGATGCGGATTCGCGCGCACCCAAGAAGCCTACGAAGAGGCCTTTCATCAACTCTTTGCAGCCTTGGACAAAGCAGAGGCACGTCTTGAGCAACACCGGTTCATGGTAGGCAATGGCATCACCGAAGCCGATGTGCGCCTCTTCACGACCTTGGCCCGTTTTGATGCCGTCTACTTCAGCCACTTCAAGTGCAACCGTCAGCGCATCGCCGACTTTGCGAATCTAGGGGAGTACATGCGCGACCTCTACCAGACACCTGGATTCGGTGAGACCGTGCGAACTGATATCTACAAGCTTGGCTACTACGGGCGAAGCGAGCGTCTCAACCCGAGCGGAATAATCCCCTTGGGGCCCACGAATGATTTCGACACGCCTCACACTCGAGCGAGTCGATCGTGGGCCTGATGTCTTGAGCACCGATTCGCCCCGGGGCAAGACGTTGTTCTTTGCGCAAACGCAGAGGGACACGCAAACCTGGTTCCTCGTTTGACAATGCCACAGACCTTCGCGATCCTGCGGTATGGGTAAACTTGCCGCGAGTTTTTTAGAAGCAACAGACACGACGGATGCGAAGCTCGCCAAGCGTCTATCCAAGCTGGCCGACGAGCCAGACTTTGAAGCCTTGTTAGCGCTCTTCGACTACTCGAAATCTGGTGCGCTTGACGTGACACAAAGGAATCTGGCGAACCGGGTCCTCAGCAAGATGCACACACCCTCGGCTAAGGGCGTGAGTTTGATGCTCAAGGTATTCGAGTATCTCGACGTCAACGAGAACCAGACTCTTGAACACGACGAGCTCACTCTCGCGATCGAAATCCTAGAACTCTTCTGCAAGGCCGACTCGGTCAATGACACCTTGTCCGCCAAGGAACTCGGCCTCTTGATCAACGCCTTGCAGAGCCTCGATCTGGACGGAAATGGCGTGCTGGACCAGAAGGAGCGCACAGCCCTCCGCGACGGCCTATGGGATCCCGATAGGTTCCTGGCAAGCTTCGCGTCCAACGACTGAGGTCGGCCGGACTTGGCAATCCAACCATCAGGAATGCGTATCCAGAGCGGTGGCATCGCCGGCCTCGTAGAGTTCCTTGGCGATTTGCTGGACCAGCATGGTGGTCGGTGGTTGATAGCGAATGGCACCCTCTCGGATCGCAAGCGCGCCTACAATGCGCTCGTGCGCTCCGATGGCTAGGACGAGGGCCGTCAAGTGCCAGCGCTCTCCGTCGAGCACTATGGTGTCCTCTCGGTGCTCAGCATTGGCAGCGCTGTGGAGAAGCGTATCGATCTGGGCCACAAGCGCCGGCGAAGGCTCCGCGAAGGGTGGTGCACTCAGAGCAGGGGCATCGTCGCGGACGACAAAGAGGTAGCCAACCTTGCCGCTGCTGGCGAGTACGAGAAGTTCTAAGGCCCGTTCGCTTCGAGCAGCCGGGCCATGGCAACTTGAGAGTACGCGCTCGAGCAGACTGTGTTCCGGGGCGGTGGTGTCGGCTGTAGGCGTCGAGTCCAGCATCGTAGGGGGTGAGGTCGTGACGTTGACGACGGTAGTTATCGAGTCAAGGATGATGTTGGTCGATCGCAGGCCCTGTCGACGACTGCCACGTAGGGGTTCGCGAAGACGCTCGCTAATGGCGATCAGGGCAGGATTGCGGGTGGGGTTTACCGCGTGGGCGACTTCGATGCAGTGGGCCTCGAAGGCGTCAGTGTCGTTGCGAAGAAGAGCAACCCGCGCAAGTGCCTCTTGGTACATGCAGGTAAGCACGGGGTTCTGGAGTCCCTCGACCTCGCCCAACTGTTTGGTCAGCAGCGCTTCGGCGCCATCGAGGTCGCCGCGTTGTGCCAGCAGCAACGCTGAGGACCTGGTGGAGCGGAGTCTCGGAAGCAGTTGGGCCCGCTTGGGATCCGTCGAGAATTCGAGCACACGGCCTATGCAATCTTGTGCAGAATCTAGATCTCCCAGTGCTAAGAATACTTCGGATTTTGCTGCCAGCGCCCACTGTCGAATGGTTGCTTCTTCGCCGTCAATGAGGTCCAGAGCCTTGTCCAGCGCCTCGTTGGCGAGAGTGAGTTCCCCGCGCTCTCTGTGGTATTCGCCCCGAACCAGAGCGAGCTGCGGGCCAAAACAGAAGCCCGACTGATTGAGTCGGTGCAGTTCTTCGGCGCAGCGCTTGAGCCCCAAAATGTCGTGACTCAGGGCGTAGGCAAAGCTCGATACCGTGAGCAGGAGGGCCTCAATGTGCCAACCCGCGCCGAGTTGCAGGCCAACGACCTCAAGCTCCTGGGCCACAGCCAGCGCTTGCTCTTCTTCACCGCGAAGTCGATGGCGCAAGGCGACACCGGCTCGGGCGCAGAAGCCAAAGTAGCGCAGGTCGAGCTCCCGAATGCGTTCGAGTTCTTCATCGATGGTTGGATCGAGTTGCAGAACGCCACCCACAACAGCGAACCCGCGCCCGGCCGCTTCGATGTAGCGCCTCTCGAAATCCGACGCAGGCGTTATGTGATCGGTGAGAACGACGTGCACACCATATCGAAACTTCGAAACTCCTTCGTCAAACCGCCCGAGCATGAGGTCGAGCATGCCGTGTTGAGATTCGTAGGCGCCGTGAGGAGCACGACCCTTGAACGCATTCATCGGCGCAATCCACTGCAGGCTCTTGCGAATGCCTTCGATGTCGTTGGTGGCGTAGTGAATGTAGGAGGAATGCGCTGCCATCATCAGGTAACGAGAGAGTGTGTAGAGCGGGCTGATGCCGCGTGACTTGCGCCGAGTGAAGAACCACCGAACCACCGAGGTTGCAACCGCAAGAAAGAGAGCGATGTGGCGACCGAACACCTTGCCAAGGCGAATCGCCAATGTGATGCCCGCTTCTCGCTGATAGGCCTCGAGGGTCTCATCCATGTAGCGGAGTGCGACTTGTCTCTCTGAAATCGCACCAGCCATAACAATCATGTAGAGCAATTCGAGATAGGCGTAGCTTCGAACGCCCTGTGTCTTGTAGTGCTCAATGACCGCTTCGAGTGGCGCCAGCGCGTCGCGCATCGCTTGGGCGGCAAAGAGTCGTCGACTCGCTCGCTCCAACAACTCGGCGCCTCGCTCGCGATCGCCGCCACGCAAGAAATGCCAGCCAACCTGTGCTTCGCGGTCCTCCGGAATCGCCTCGGTTGCAGCGAGAACCGTGGCTACGCGAAGATGCAACTCTTGCTCTTGGGTCTTGGAAAGCTGTCGAAGCAATGCCTCGCGCAACCCATCGTGACGAAAACGAAAGCTCGTGGCGGTGCCAACGAGAACCTGGGTTTCCATGAGCTCACCCACAAGGCCGAAGATCGCATCTGCAGTTTCGATTTTTGAGAGTTGCAGAGCGAGCTCGATGTCCAGGTTGCCGCCGTGCATGGCCAGAGTTTCTCCTAGACCGCGGGCCTTGGCGCCGAGGAGCGAAATCCGGGCGTCGATGGCACCGGTGAGCCCTTTGGGCACATCGATGTTTACCGATTGGGCCGGCAGTACCCAGAGTCCTTCGTGATACGAGACAATGCCTTTAGCCACCACATAGTGGGCGAGTTCTGTGAGATGGAGAGGACTCCCCCCGGTGTTCTTGTGCATCCAATTCGCCAGATTGGGCACCCTGGGAACATCGCCAAAGAGCGCTTTGACAAACTCCTCTGTCTCCGGTTTTTCGAGCCCGCGTAGCTTAATGGATGCACCAGCGTCCATGATGCTCGCGACGCTCTGGGGGTGCCGCGGTCGTTCGTCGCTGCGCATTCCCACGACCAATAGAATCGGGCTGGTCCGGATCGAGTGCGCCAGCCCGACGAGCACGGCGAGAGAAGCCTCGTCGCAGCGCTGTATATCGTCAACGAGAAACGTCAAAGGGCGACGCTCCGCAATGCGCAGCACCCACCGGTTAAGGGCTGTCTGACCTCGTAGCCGTTCCTCTGCCGGGTCGGAAGTTGCCTCGTCGGTTGTGTTGGCAATCTCTAGTGCAAGCGGCCCCCGTAGCTCGGGGATGAGGGCGGCAATCGCCGCAGCATCCGAGCGGGCAGCTTCAAGAGCGTCTTCTGGGGCACTGGCGAGTAGGCACCGAGCAATCTCGCGAAACACCCCGTAGGGACCGAAGGATGCCGCGTTGCTGCTTGCAGACACCACGGTCGAGCCGACGAGTTGGGCCTCCAATGCGGATTCCTTTAGGAGACGACTCTTGCCGACACCAGATGGAGCGTTGATGACGACTACGCCTCCTTTGCCTTCAAAGGATTGAGCGATGCGAATGCGCATGCGCTCCATTTCCCTCGCGCGGCCAATGAGGGCGGCGCTTGCAAGATAGCCCTTGCTCACGTCAATGTCGGGCGGATCCAACTGCCCAATGGCGGAGAGCCGATCGGCGACTTCGGCGGCACTTCGAGGCCGGCCCAGCGGATCAACGCACATCATGGACACTACGAGTTCTTCTAACGCCTGCGGTATGTCCTGATTTAGCGCGCGCGGCGGCTGAGGAGGCGTCTTCCAGCGGCTCTCCAGCTCGGTAATCTTGCGGGCGGGATACGCGTACGTTCCTGTCAGAAGCCAATAGGCCAGTCCCCCGAGTTGGTAGAGGTCCGAGCGGTGGTCCATGGGCAGGCCCCGCAACATCTCTGGAGGAATAAGGGGCGGAGTACCGCCCACGTCATCGGAAACGCCAAACGTCGACAGCATTCCAAAGTCGATGAGCTTGGCCTTGCCTGCTGCGGTGCAGCGCACGTTCCTTGGAGCCAGGTCCCGGTGAAGAAGTCGTTTGGAGTGCAGGAAGGCGAGGGCGACCGCAACATCGCGAAGGATCCGGCAGGCCTCCATAGGCGAGGGCCTCGCCATGTCTCGAAGGTCCTGTCCATCGAGAATCTCCATGGTGTAGTAGGGGCCCGCGGGGTCGACACCGTAGTCATAGACCTCGACGATGTGCGGATGCGCAAGCCTGGCCATGGTGTGGAACTCGCTTTGAAAGCGAAGGAGCACCCGAGAATTGCCAGAGCGCTTTTCGAGGATGCGCTTGAGTGCGACTTCCTTTCCCGTGGAGACGTCGAGGGCTCGATACACCGCCCCCATGCCACCTTGCCCTAGCTGCGTGGCGATGCGATATCGCCCACCGATGAGGTTGCTGCCGCTGGCCGGCGTCGATGGCGTTTCGTCGTCGCGACCAGGTGACATACGTTGCGCGTCAACCGGCACTTGGGAATTCTAGCAGAGCCCACTCCTCTTGGCGCTATCTCGCTTGTGAGGCGCATCGCACCTGTATCGCCTTAAACCTCTGGATACGCGAAGACCCCGAAGAGCTTGGCCGGTTTGGAATCAGCATCGAACGCCCAGAAGAACTTGTGTTCCAGTGCAACTTCGCCAACGTAGACTGCCAGAGCTGCGTTTTCTCCGCACGCCTCGAATCCCTCCGTGTAGCAGTCCTCCATGGCAGCGGCGATATCGTCCTCAAGATCGCCAATGGTGTTCTGATCACCAATGACGAAGTCGATAACATTTCCCGAGTCCACCAAAGGCTCATCTTCATCGTCGGTAACTTCTTCCCATCGCACAATTTCCTTGTCACTGAAGCCCACCACAATCGCATCAATGCCAACCGTTGGCGACGCGTCTAGCTCTTGGAGTTCTTCCTCTGGCAGGTAGTAGATGTGGACGGGGTAGTCTCCGGCGGGCAGCTTCGTCTTTGCGACTCTTGGTTCATCGAGCTCTGCCGATTCACAAATGACGAGGTTGCCACTTGGAAATGAAACGGTGGCTTGCGCCGGATCTTGGTTCTGCTTCTGTCGGAATATTTCGGAGGCGATGTCTGCGTTGATTTCCATGTGCGCTGATTCCTTTTGGGTTCACTCTTCTGAGCCCGGAGTCGTGACTGTGTCGCGAAAAAACGTACACTGAAGTGGCCGGGCCAGTGACAACAGCCGTAGAGCCTCCCAGCCTTGCCCGCGATTTTCGACTGCGCCCGATTCGCGATTCGCTATTCATCGACCGCAACTGCGGTGCCGAGGAAGCTCCACATGCATGGAGTCGCCTGACATGCATCGCCTTCGCACCATGTGCGGGTTTGAACTTGCAGAGCAAGGGATCCATCGAGTCGGAAGACACCGCGCCCTGTTCGCTCTAGATGCGGGACACGCCCGGAACTGCCTTCCTTGCTTTCTTCCATCACCGGGCAGGCGAAGGTCCCGGTCTGGGTTAGCGGGCACACCCAAGTGGTGTTGTCCATCTGCAAAATCAATTGGTCTTCAACCACAGCAGTTTCGAACGAGCGGCTCGCGCTGGCAGGCATTGCCATGCAGGTATCCGCAAAGAACGTGAATGTGCCTTCGTAGGTTTGTGCACGGGCGCGCCCTGTTGCGTTTTGAAGAGCGGGGAAACCATCCCACGAGAGCGTTAGGCCCGAAGGGTGCTCGGCGGCTTCGCCTGAAATCGGTGGCGGGGCTTCTTCGGCCTTTCGGCCCGACGTGGCTTCAGGGGCGCCTGTGGGCGCAGGAGCGGGGACAGCTTTGGCCTGGGCTTCGTTGCTCGTCCGCTCGTCGCTCGGCTCATCGTCGCTCCGCTCGTCGCTTCGCACCCGGAAAAGAACAAACGCGAGTAGCCCCAAACCGAGGATGACCAGAGTGAACTTGGCGTGATTGGGCTGCATCAATTGGAGACTTGGTGAATTGAAGGTGTGCCAGATTCTATTCGCTTCTACGTCTCAATTGGGAGGCAAGAGGGCCCTTGTTCGCACGATTGCTATCCATTGCCGTTGCTCGGTGTTTCTCCTAGTGTTGGCTGTCTGCAGATCAGGCTAAGACTGCCGGAGTTAAGGCGGTCCATACGCCGAACTCCCCATCCGAGAGTTGCTGGCCCCGCTCGGCCTTGGTCTGCGTTATCTTCGCAAAGCAATGCATAGTGCCTCAGCCCCAAACCTCCCCATTCGTTTCACCCACGCGTTCAAGCGCCTCGCCCCCCTTGGACTCGTTTGCAGCGTCGCTCTGATCGCGTGTAACGACGGCACCGCAATCGACAGCAGTGACAGCACCGACGTGAGTTCCTTGGCCTGCAATGACGCGCTCATCGAGGCAGCCATCGACATCCGTTCCCGCTACCCGACATGGGGCGACGCCAAGTCGGGCACTTCGCTCTCTGGCTCGCAATACAAGAAGGCGCATACAACGAAAGAGCTCGAAGGCTTTGGCGTCACGCTGGTCACGATGACGGGTGTCGCCAGCGTTCAAGACTGGACCGAAGACATCAATGACCCGAGTTTGCTCTTTTTCGAGAAGGACGAATCGTTGGATCGCGATGACTGGCCACTGATTGGCTTTGGCTATCACCACGAGTGGGAGGACAGCCCTGTCATGGGCGCTTGCACTCGGCCGAGCCCCGATTGCACAAGCAGTAGTGACTTTGCCGAGAACTTCATCATTCACGAAGCCGGCTATCACCACAATGGATTCGAGATCGCCGACAATGGCGACCTTAGGTCGGGGCGCGGAACAGTGGATGCGGATGGCTGCAACCTCATCGACAAAGATGACTTGAGGTCTTCGATCTCATCCGGCCACGGTGCGTCGGCCAAGCATGGCCGCGCCTGGACCATGCATGTCTTCTACGCACCCGGAACCGACCTACCAATTATCAGCACCGTGGATCCCTGGGACCGCGATGGTGGTGATGGTTGGGAGTTCTCCGTCGACTCGGATGCTTTCTTCGCACAAGGCGACTGTTGCAGCACTGCGCCGCCAGCTCAGCTCGCAACCTCTGAGGGCTCGGGCACGTCGATTGAACTACTCGACAGCGAGGTCAATGCGATCAGCACGCCATCCGACACCGATCGAATGACCTTTCGAGCCGAGGACAGTTCCACGGGGAGCCGCATAACGATGCTGAGTTGGAGGTCGCCGCTCGAACAAATGGGGCTCTTGCCCAACGACCTTGTGGAGCGCGTGATTACGTTTGGCTCGCTCAATAGCAGCATCGCGATCACTGACGGATTGCAGTTCCTCTCGGCCTTCAACAACATTCAAGACCTGGTCCCCGGCGACATCTTTTGGATACGGATCGAGCGCGATGGAGCGCGAAAGTACCTGGCGTACTGGAACCTATAAGAGCCGCGCTATCGCGTGGTTTGAAAGTGCTTACTCAAGCAAGCCGCAGTTGATCCACTCGCTGATGCTGGCGCGCTCCTCGTTGGTCGGCTGTGCACCCGATTGCGGTGGCATGTCTTGATTCTCGGCTGCGCGAAATCGAATGCGGTCGGCCTGTCCTTGGACAAGCTCATAGGTATCGAAGTTGACCTGTAGAGGGGCGCCGGCTCGCTGCGCTTCGCCAAGGGCACTCGAATGACACCCAAGGCAGAACGACTCCATGAACCCCTGACCGAAGTTTGCGTAGCTGAGCTCACTGGTCTCGCAAGCGCTCAGGTCTGCGTCTGGCTGGCCTGGATCGTCGCCGCCATCCGACTCAACGATCACGTCGCCGTCGTCGCCCACTTCGCCGGTACCGGCGTCGCTCTCGCCACCATATCCCCAAGAGCACGCGGCTAGCTGAACGCTGAGGGCCGCTATCAAAACAAATCGAGAACCCATGATAGCGCATGATAGCAACACCGATTGGTGGGTCGAAAGGGGACGGAGTCGCACAGGGCAAACACCCCCAGCTGAGTGATGGCAGCCACCAAGTGTCGTTGGAATTCGAGGTATTCGTAATCCGCTCTCCTCATTTTCCGCACGCCGGCGGATTTCATAGGAGACTCCGGTCATGAAATCGCTTTGGATTGCCGCCCTTGTTTCGCTGGTGTTTGCCTGTGCTGACAAAGAATCAGAACCTGCGGCTCCAGAGCCGACTCCCGAAGCTGAAACAGCGAAGTCGGCAACTCCCTCTGAGCAACCCGCTCCTACCCCGCCGCCAGCCGAAACCGTCACAGCGACGCTTCCCTTTGATTTGCCTCTGATTCCAGGTGGTAGAATTCTTAGTTCGGGGACGTTTGTGGACACAAAACGGCGGGGCAAAGAAGCCGTTGCCGCGTTTGTAGCCAAGGGGACCCCGATGGAGGTGGCAGCGTTTTACGCAAAGGCACTTGAAGAGAATGGCTTTACCGCCACACTTGGAAAGCACAACGACGAATCCACTGCTCAGGTTTCAGGAGTGCGCGCCACTGGTGAGAATCTCAGTGTGACGACGATGCGCGGTGGCTCCAAGGCGGGAGCCGGAGAGTCGCAATCCGGTGTGGTTGCGAATATCCCCAACTAGGGATCCGAATCGCCATCGCGGTGCCCGGCCAAAGCAGGGCTTCTTGAGGGGGAACGGGCGCCCAAATTGGGTGACGCGGGATCCGCCAAAGTGCCCACGATCATCGGATCGCGGCGCGATAGCCGCTCTTTTGCGCAAATGGCCGCCAGATTCCCCGATTTGGCAAATTGGAGGTATTGCCCACTAGCGGTCATTGGATAGGCTCGTCTCGCTCGCTGAGGCTTGCTTAGCGAAACTTCATAAGGCTCACTCCTATGTACTTCAATCGTATTGTTCCGCTCGCCCTAGGGCTTCTCTTCGTGTGCTCCTGCGCTGCGGGTACACCGCCCATCTGCGCACCCGCCGCTGCTTGGGACTCGGGCCGGGACCAGGCCGCCGCCGGTCATGCCTATCGGTACGAGCTTGGCGGAATGTGTTCTGACAAGGCCACGGAAGCCAAGTTTCGCGAAGGCTACACGGCTGGAGTTGCACTCTTCTGTGTCCCCGGAACCGCGTACACGCATGGCAAGAGCACGGCAAGTGCTGGCCAAGCCGCCGCGTACGACGCTCGGCGCTACGGAATCTGCACCCGACAGGATGGCTTCCCGCAAGCCTATGCGGATGGGCATACCGCGGGAGTCGCAGCCTTGTGCGTTCCTACCGCTGGAGCCAAGCACGGCTACGACATGGGACTGGCGGGCAGGGCCTCACGATTTGATGCAAGAGCCTATTCGCTGTGCTCACCTGGGCAGGTCGCAGGAATGACTGCTGAGTATTCTAAGGCGCACGCGGCCGGCGTTGTCGCGTTCTGCGGCCAAGCTGGCAATCAAGCTAGGGCACAAGGGGTGGAAGCGGGGCGTAGGGGTTCTTCTGAATCCTTCGACGAGGCGCCCTATGGGCTTTGTTCTCTCCCCGAGATCCGACGTTCATTTCAAGATGGCAAGGTCGCAGGACTCCAAGAGTTTTGTTCTCCGGCGACAGCCACGCAAATGGGGCAGCAACAGGGACAGGCGGGCGCTGCTGCCAATTTCGATGGAAGGCGCTACGGAGCATGCTCCAGCAGCCAGCAGAGCCAGTTGCGACAAGCGTATCGTCAAGGTCATAGCGAAGGCATTGGGTTCTTCTGCCGCGGCCTTGAGGATACTGCGGTGGCAGCAAGCCTTGAGCTTGGCAGGCGAGGGCGCGCAGATACGTCGCGAGCAAGCTTTGGCAATTGCCCTCGATCCATCGCAACGAACGCGCAGCGTGCCGCCCAACAAGCCTACCGAGAAGGCCTCAATGAATTCTGTCAAGCCGCCGATGCGGAAGCTGTGTGGACCGATGGCAATCAGGGCGGTGACCCTCTTCGCCCCTACCGCCTCTGTTCCCCACAACAAGTTGCATCGCTGCAGACTCGCTACAATCGGGTCGTACAAGCGCGTTTGGCCTCGTTTTGCTCTGAGAGCCGTCTTCGCCGAGCAGCTGCGGAGCTCGCGGTGGACGGCAACAATTTTCAATTGCCAATTAGCTTCACGATTTGCTTGGAATCGTATCCAGACACCGCGCGACGGTTTTCCCAACTCGTGCGAATCGAGCGGGAGGCCGTTATCGCCAGCCAATGCAGCTACGAAGCGGGCGAGAAGCAGGGGCGACTGGATGCATCAGAAAATCGTCGCAAAGAAACCCGCATGCCGGGCTTCTGCGATCGGAGCTCATTCAACGTCTACCTAACCGGTTACCTCGATGGCTGGAAAGGCAATCTATGCGCAGAAGACACGGCGTACGGATTGGGACTGCGCGATGCCACCGAGGGTAGGGCGCGGAACTATCGCGCGCCGCGAAGCTGTGACCAACAGCGCCGACTTGCCGACAAGTACGCCAATGGCTATCGCGACGGAAAGAGAAATCAAGGCGGGAACCACAGTGACCATCACGACAATCGGCGCCCGGGAAGAGCCCAGAACTGGTCATCGGATCCTTCGGTCATTCGAGAGTGTGGTCGGCGATTTGATGGAACCGCCAACGAGCAAGCGTGCATGGATCTTATGACACGTGTCTTCTATCAGCCCATTGCAATGATTGAAGCCTGTGACTCGGCGATGGACGGCGATCGAAATGAACTCGCTTGCCTGCGCTTGGGAGTGACGGCGGTTGTCGACCCTGGAAGTTCCATCGAAGCCTGCGATCGGACCATGGATGGCGATACCAACGAGCTTGCTTGCATCGCGCTTACCGTGCGGTCTCGTCTCCCGTTGGCGCGCCCCGTAGCAGCGTGCGATTCCGCCATGGATGGTGATAGCAACGAGCTGCAGTGCATCAAGGCCATTGCACAATCGCGGTACGACACAAGTGATTCGATCTCAGCTTGTGATTCCGCGATGGATGGTGACCGCAATGAGCTGCTGTGCATCCAAGCGATCGCAAGTGCAAGGCGAGATAGCGTACAGATCATTTCTGCATGCGACGATGCCATGTCGGGTGACTCATCCGAACTCGAGTGCATTCGCAAAGCCGCTCGCTAAGAACTGTTCTCAACTTCGCCCCGCCGAGCTTTTGGCGGCGTTGATCTCGACGCCCGCAGCGAGCAGGGCGTCCCTCGGTATTCGATATGCGCCTTGGTGACACAGGCGCAGCCGAGGGAAGGTTCTTGGCCAAGGTGGCGTAGAGAGTGTCCGCAGATGCGCTGCTTGGTGCGCCCTCGGATTCAGCCCAAGCAACGAAGTCATCGGCGTCATGTGAACAACTGCTCACCTCGCGCCTGAGGAATGCAACAAACGAGGCGCAGGCCTCGTCACCCAATCGCGATACGACCGCTGGAATCGTGGTGCGCCACTCTTCCTCAAACGCGGGTTTGCTTGCGCCGGCATCGTGTTCGAGGGCTCGCCTGGATGCGGCTGAGAGCGCTGGGAGCGAAAGCAGGGTCGCGGGGACAGAGGTTGTGTGAAACCATGCACCGGCCATGCTCAATCGTCCTACGTCTGCCCTTGCCTTGTTGCTGTTGCTGGTCGCGTGCAAGGACCCGCCGAGTGAGCCACCAGCATCCGGGGAGCGCGTCGCGTCTAAAGCTCCCTCCGAGCAACGAACAACGGAATTACAGCAGCAAGAGTCACCGCCACCGGATACTCCAACTTGCGAACCAGGTCAGCGAATCTGCGAGGGCGAGACCGTTGTGCAATGCGACGCGGATGGCAACGTCGGTACAGCGCTTGAAACCTGCAAAGGGGGCTGTCGCGCCGGCGTGTGCGTGGACACCTGCGCGGTCAATGACGTAGAGCTTGTCTATCTCGTCGACGACTTCGATGGCCTCTACAGTTTCAATCCTCGCAAACTGCCCGCTGATCCGTTTCGACGGATCGGAAAACTTGCATGCGATACCACAAGCACCCCCAACTCGATGGCCGTCGACCGTTCGGGTATCGCCTGGATCGGCTACCAGAATGGCACCGTGCATCGGGCGTCAATACTCGATGCGCACTGCTTGAAAAACTCGTCACGTCCGCGCGGTGCTCCGAGTAGGTTTGGGATGGGGTTTGTGACCGATGGGCCGGGCAGCACAACCGAGAAACTGTTCGTTGCAGGGCCCGACAATGCAGCGAAACTAGCGACTCTGAGCACGGAAGAAGCGCCAATTGCCTGGAACGAAATTGCACCTCTATCAAAGCGAGAGGCGGACAACCCCGAGCTCACGGGCACTGGCGACGGCAAACTCTTTGCCTACTTTCCTGCACCAGGGCGCGGGTTCGTGCAGCAGATTGAGCGCTCCACAGGGAAGCTTGTGGGAACGAAATGGAAACTCGCAGGAGACGAAGGCGAAGGGGTCCACGCATATGCGTTCGCACACTGGGGTGGCGTGTTTTACGTCTTCACAACCATAGGCGACAACTCTGCCGTGCACGCGATTCACATGGATGACGGTCGGCAAGAACTCGTGAAAGAACACCTTCCCTACACCATCGTTGGGGCTGGCGTCTCAACCTGCGCACCACTGCTCGAACACGTGCCCGAGTAGTGCGCCGTCTTGGCTCGCCCCTCGCTTCGCGCATGCGATCAGAACAATACCTATGTTGGTGAATGCCCAACCAAAGAGCGTGTCATAGCCAACCCTCGTGAGTGCCGGAGTGTTCCGAACGAAATCACCTGTACCAGTCCTAGCCGATGGGCCCGTCGCAATTTCACCGAATCTCTTTCGAGATGCGTGCGTGTTGCCAAAGCCAGCGTCATCCGCTGTGGCCAGGGGTCACCTGAATGCAGAGCAATGGTAGAGTTCGCGGTCTTTTTTGGACATCGGCCGAGGCTGTGGAGAGTCGCGCTGGGTCATAGCGGCCGACAATGTTGATTGGGACCGCAGGGCTCAATAGAATGAGCCTATGAGGTGTCTACTGCCCATCTTCGTTCTTTGCTCTCTGCTTCTTGTCGGATCAAACGTCTCTCGCGCAGACACGGATCAGGACTCACAAGTTTGGACTGCGCTGTTGTCGAACGCCAAGTTGTCGGGCGAGGCAAGCGGCGCATCTCTCTGGCTCGATGTGCATGCCCGTCGCGGTGCAGCGAATGCCCTTGCCATTGTGCGGCCAGGATTCGGGTGGCGTTTCTCCAAGCACCTCTCGCTTTGGGGTGGCTATGCGTGGATCCCCACCAATCCCGATGTGGGCGATCTGCGCAACGAGCACCGACCCTGGCAACAAGCGATTGCCTCAACGACAAGCAACGGTTGGTCGTTTCAGTCGCGCACCCGATTTGAACAGCGCTTCCGAAATGATGGGGATGACATCGGATTGCGCATCAGACAATTTGTGCGTGCGAGCCAGAACGTTGGACAAGACAAACCGTTTGGCTTTGTAGTCTGGAATGAGACCTTCGTTGGACTCAATGAGCCTGACTGGGGCGCGCGCAAAGGATTCGATCAGAACCGTCTCTTTGTCGGCGCATCGGCTCGGATTCGATCCAACATGCGACTCGAAGGTGGCTACCTCTCTCTCTGGGTTGCCCGGGATGGCAATGACCTCCTTGGCCACGTGCTAGCAACGAATCTCTTCGTTTCGCTGTAGGACTCGAAGTCTTGATCCACGCGAATTAGAGTCGAATGGAACTCAAGGGAGACGTACCAATTTGCCTCGGCGTTTGACGATGTTTTTGTAGTCCCACTGAATGCGCTTAGAAGCTTCGAGCCATCGTTCCAGCGCGGTCTTGTCGATTTGCGCTGCTGTCGTGTATCGAACTTCTGCAGCCTTAAAGCTCCCCGTTGCAGTTAGGCCCTTGACGTCAAACGACTGTCCACTCCAAAACATCAGCCGTATGCATCCCTTCTGCTTGCCGTAGCCAACAATGGGATTTCCATCCAAGAACCAAACGGGATGTGCATGCCAAATTTTGCTTTCGGCGTCAGACAGGACTCGGTCTATCTCCCTTCTAAGCACCTTACAGATCCGCTGCTCTTCACTCGATTGCTCGCTGTTGTAGGCTTCAATGGTTTCGAGAGAGGGTGATTTGGCGTTGGCGGCACGTCGACGATTGCGTAGAGATTTTCCCCCCACGTCTCGCTCTAGCTTCCCAAATCCGTAATGCAGTCGTAGGCCTTTTGGCTTGCCTCTTTTGTGGCTCGGCCGGTTTGCGGATCACAGACAAAGTTGCGTTCGACGCATCGAAAGGTCGCGTCGTTGACGTCGCTGGATTTTGCCGCTGGGTCCGAAACGCGTACAATCGCCTGGTTGCACTCGGCGCGGGCGCGGTCATCTTGCAAGCCTTGGCAACAGCGTTCTTGTTCGCCCACGGCCTTCCGATAGCTGTCCTTCTTGGCGCTCCCCCCACAGGCAAAGAGAGGCACTAGGACAACAGCTGCGAGGACAACTGTAGACAGGCGTTCACTGATGCGAAGAGCTTTTGATCGCTGCATAGGCCTAAGTATGGTCGAATTTGGGTAGTTTAGAGACATAATGATGCAAAGACAGACGCAAGACAGGGGCCACAAACCTGGCGGCGACTTTGCACTCCAAGGAAAGGTGTTCTCTCGCATCGGTTTTTGTCTCAACCCATCCACCTCCCTTGCGGTGACGGCCCTCGTGGGTCTTAGCCTTGTCGCGTGCGCACCTAGGTTTCGACAAGAGACCATGGGAACTGGCACTGCGAACCTGGGCTCAGGAGCATCCGCGACTGGCACCGGCGTCGCCGTGAGTGCATCGCCGGATGACCTCAAGATCGCATATCGAATCACTATGCCACGAGCGCTATTGCTCCAATACGCCATCGAGTGCCCGGGCGAGTCGCGCACGGGATCGCTGGGAGAGACACAAGACGACTACACAAAGCGTCGACTGGCAGAACTTGAGGCGCAGAGGCAGCGCGAAGTGCAAACCAAGGCCAGCGTTATTGGCGCTGTTGTTGGACAGGTGCAAGGAGGCGCTGCGGTAGAGACTCCGAATGCGAGCGCCGATGTGAACGTGGCCGCAGACGGCTCGGCACTTGGGCAATCCATCGGCGAGCAAACCACGGCAGGCGTGCAACTCAGCCCTCTCGATACCGGTGGCCGTACCTTGGGAGCTTCGGTGCAAGTTCGCGGTGGCGCTGCGGGCCAGTGTGCAATGCGTATGTGGTCGGAGCTTCCTGGCCAAGATCTTCGCGGTGTCGTTGCAACCTATGAAGTAATCCGAATTGTCGATAAGAAGCGCGAGTCGGCAGATCTGCGCAGTCAGCGAATGACGATTGCTCTCGGTGTGCGTGCAAGCGTTTCAACGTCGCTTCTGGCCTCGGGGGCAGACCCGGAGTACCGGGCCAAGCTTGCGCAAGCAGAGGCAGCCCGGGTCGCCCAAGAGCGCGCCATTGCATTGGAAGCTGAGCGCGTTGCACGGGTGCACGAGGCGCGACTTCGCGCAGAAGCAGCAGCGGCGAAAGCGCTGGTCGTGGAAGCGGAGCGCGCTAAGCGGGCCCATGAAGCGCGGCTTCGCGCAGAAGCGGAGCGCGGCAAGCGTGCACACGAAGCGCGGCTTCGCGCAGAAGCGTCGGTCGACGTCGCTGTTCCCCCGCCGGCTGCCAGAGTTGAAGTCGCTGTTCCCCCGCCGGCTGCCAGAGTTGAAGTCGCGGTTCCTCCGCCGGCTGCCAGAGTTGAAGTCGCGGTAACTCCGCTGGCTGTGGATGCAGAGGTCGTTGCTACGACTTCGATCGCAGCCGAGCAAGCACAGCGAGAGAAGTTAGCGTTTACCGCAGCCGTTGGCACACGCAACCAACTCGTTGCCTGGCTGGTCGCCAACGGCGCCGACCCATACTATCGCGCTCGACTAAGACAGCAGCAGTTTAACCAACGCGAGCAAGAAGCCCGTGGCCGTATCGATGCGGAGCGGGAAGCGTCTCGTCGCGCAGCAGTCTCACTCCAGGTCTCACTTCAGACGAGAGAGACGCTCGTTGCCTGGCTGGTGGCCAACGGCGCCGATCCGGACTTTCGCCGCAAACAAAACGAGGCGGACTTGGCCAACTTTGAAGTGCGCAGCCGAGCGCTTCAAGACCAGCGCAGGCGCGAAGCGGTTCTGGCGCAACGAACTGCAGAAGTCTCAGTCGAAGCCAACGTCAGCGTGGTCTCCACAACCCCTCCGACTATGCGCCCAGCCCCCGTAAGAGAAGTTCGTACTCCGCAGCCGACTGCAGAGGCAATCTGGATCGATGGGTTTTATGAGTGGGCAGGGGGCGAGTGGGTTTGGCTCGCGGGTACTTGGTCACAGCCTCCGGTGCAAGACGCCATTTGGATTCCCACCGTTGAAGTAAATCTAGGTGGGCGAACCGTGATACGGCCAGGATCGTGGAGAACCTCCGCCGGCATTCGCGTGCAGAGCGGAACTCCGACCAAGCAACGCGCCAATCCCCGGGTGAGGGACCATCGCCGTTAGGTCCTTGGGCTAGCTCATTGGCCCAGTGACCGGCCAACCATCACCATGTCGGCCATGCTGCCAATCCCTCAACGCTCCGTTCGCAAGGGATTCGCTCGGTATCGCAGTGATCGCTTGGCACTGCTTCGGGACTTGGGCGAAGCGCAAACTCAGTATTGAGACTCCTACCACCCAGGCGTCGAAGTACGACGCTCAAGCGAGCCGCTTGCCGAGAGGGACTGACAAGCGTCTCGGGGCTCTCGCTGCACGATTGTCGATTCGCCATGGGTTTGTGCCCTCACAGTGAAGAGGATGTGATGGAGAACCACTACACTGTGGTGGAATCAATATGAAACGTACATCATGCCAAATCCTCGCTCTCGCAAGTCTCATTGCCCTATCTGCCTGTAGCAAGGAGAAGAAGGATGATGCGCCTGCGAGTTCCGACAAGAACACCGAAGTACAGCCTGCAACCCCAGCTAAGACAGAAGCGCCTGTCAAAGCGGCCGTTGATGCGGCTTGCCCAAGCGCTACCGTCGTGACCTCAATGAAGTTCAATGCGCCGGGAGCTGAGCCTCTGGCCATTGCACCCGCGAAATTCACGTTTGCCAAAGCTCGCCTTGCCGAAGCTGGCAAATTGGAAATCTATATTGCCACGCAGGACTGGCCCATCGCACAGCTGGGACTCCCCAAGAGCCCTATCGAGAGCGCAGAGGATGCCTACCTCAATCTCACGATCCGAAGCGAAGAGCTTGCCGGCGGCAAGGAGTATGTAGAAACGGGTGATCTGAAGTCGGAAATCTCGACGTCAATGTTCACGAAGGGGCTCGCAAGTGGCGTGTTCACGGCCCCGCCTTCAAAAATTAAGCTCTTGGCGTACGCAGCGGATTCGGTCTGCGGAGAGTTTGAACTCCAGGGCATGTTCGACGGCGAGAAGACAAAAATGGTCGGCACCTTCGTTGCGCCGATCGCTGGCAAGTAGTCGGCTTTAGCGGCGCGGGGGAGCCAGCGACTGCCCCGTGCTGTGCGAGTTAGAAAAACTCGTAGGACTCGAGATTCGCGGAACGAGTGTTGGGGAGCCTTCGTTACACTGGCTGTCCTCGCCTTCTCGCGGTAGTCTCGCCGCATGTCTAGGTGCATTGGATTGAGTCTGGCGCTTGTCCTCTCCTGTGACGGAGAGACGATTGTGTCGAGCATTGACGCGACTCCAACCATTGACGCGAGCGTGGCCGATGCGGACCTGGCCTCGTCGACCGATGCGGCGCCGGCGCGGTCTCGTCTCATGTACATCAGCACGGGGGCAGGCAATACGCTCAAAGTCGTGGAGCTACAGGCGGATGGCAGCATGGTCGCAAAGTCGGAACTCGACATCGATCTAGGCGGTCGCACTGGCGCTATGGCGTTTGCTCGCACAAGCCGCCGTCTCTTTGTTGGTGTTGGCCAAGACATCGTCACGGTATCCCTAGATCAGGCTGGGGCTCCGTCCTTGGTGGGGAGAAGCCTCAATACGGGCAATCCGGTTTACCTTGAGGTAGCTGAGAATGAGTCGGTGTTGGTCAGTGCCTACTTTGGTCTCGATGCGCTCAAATCCCACGACATTACGGCCAATCCTCCGCATGCAGAATTGCAGTCGCTTGGTTCCGCCGACGAGCCACATCTCGCCATCACAGGGCCCGGCTCGCGCATCTACGTGCCTCATAGAACCGGCAACACCACCCAGTGGTTCTCGCTATCCTCAGCCGGGCAATTGGCCTTTCAGGGCGAGTTGCTTGGCGAGCCCGGCGTGGGGCCGCGCCACATGGTGTTTGCGCCCAACGCAGACTATGCCTACGTGATCAATGAGTTTGCCGACAGTGTTAGTTCACACACCGTCGCGGGCGATGGTGCGCTTAGCCGAGTCGAAACGCTCCCGACAATTCCCGACAGCTTTGATGGCGACAACAATACCTGTGCCGATGTGCATGTGACTCCCGATGGTAAGTACCTCTACGGTTCCAATCGCGGTCACGACTCGCTTGCCATGTTCTCGATTGGGGCGACCGGGCTGCTAACGTCTCTAGGAACAATTCCTACAGAGACCACGCCGAGAGAGTTCGACGTGAGCCCCGATGGGCGCTTTGTTGTCGTGGCAGGGCAGGGGAATGGCTTTCTGCAGAGCTACCGAGTGCAGAACGATGGCACCCTGGTGAGTGTCGATCGTATCGAGGTAGGCAATGATCCTCGCTGGGTCATTGTCGAATAGCTTCCGTCCTTGCAAACATCGAAGGATGACCATACCGTCCGCAAATGGGATTGTGGCCGTTCGGAAAAAAAGCATCGAGTACAACAACGGTCACCGAGGTGACGCTTGGCTCCGGTAGCGCGCAGCGTGACGTTCGGAACGACGTTGTAGAGAGCTTCGACGTCGCAATCGGAGAACTCGGTGGGGAAGTCATGCATGCGATGGATCCTCGTCGTATCGTGGACTATCCAGAAGGGCCCGCGGTTTGGAGTGTGGGGCTTGTGCAGGTCACCAATGGAGCCGTGCCCTACACACTGCTCGTAACGTATGGCTTCAGCCACGCGATCTCGCCGACGGATACACGAACCGGGACCCAACACGAGTACTCCATTGCGGTCCCTGCGGGTGTGGATCCGTCACCGTGGGCCGATGCACTGCTTCGCCATCTGACAAACTACGTTCGCAAGTCAGGGAAAGACCTGATGGTCGGCGACATTCTTCCCTGCTATGCACCAATCACGTGTGTTCCTTTCCAGCCGAAAGATCACGATGCGATGGAGCAAACCGCACTGGCGAGCATCGTCGTTGCCGTTGATCCAGTCTTGCCTGTGATTTCCACCGACCATGGAGACGTCGAAGTGCGCCGGTTCGTTGGCGTTGACGATGCCGAGCGTGACCGGATCGAGACATGGTCGGCAAGTGCCTTTATTGAAGAGTATCTCGAACGCGACCCATTACTACTCACAGACCTTAGGCGCACAAGCGCTATGCAAGACGCAGCGTTTCAGACAAATGCTGATGCGAGGGCCAAAGAGGAAGGCAGCACAACCGAGGCAATCCTCTTAGACGTGTACTGGGCTGTTGAGGAAAGCACGCTAAGCATTGAGTTTCCCGGCGGCGCTGCGGCCGCAAAGCTCTTGGCTGCTCTCGAAGGTCGCCTTCCATTCAATCGCCAACTCGTTGTGATGGCTCATGACTGTGGCCCCATCGTTTTCCGAAACGCCGATGATGTTGGCTTTCACTTAGAAGAGGGCGCGCTCGTTATTGAGGGAACCGTGGGCAGTGCAGCGTTCCACGAAATCTCCAAGGCGATTCGGCCTGAGAACCCGGAACCGACCGCAGTTCGATACCAGGGCGTTCTCTAGCGCGTTAGCGCGGGCCATTGCGTGCGCTGCGGGCAGTGGGCAGCCACGTCACGTCATGATGCACTCGACGTCGAAACCTCAGCAAGGCCTTCTTCTAGGACCCGCAGCAGTTCTCGCACTTTGAGAGGGATGTACTTTCGAGCTGGCAACACTGCATTGACCGTACTGCTTTCCTTGCATTGCGAATCAAGCAGTACGACGAGTTCGCCGCTCTCAAGTTGTTGCTTGACGATAAAGTCGGGAAGCCACGCGAGCCCCAATCCAGCACTGGCAGCTTCTGCGAGAAGATCGCCATTGTTGATCCGCACACGCCCGGAGACCTTGACGGCGACCTTCTTCTCGCCGCGTCTAAAGACCCACTCCTCTGGGTTCGATTGGTATTCGTAAAGCAAGCACTCGTGGCTCTTGAGATCTTCTAAGTCTTTCGGCGCTCCCCTCTCTGCCAGGTACTTTGGTGCGGCAACGACAATTCGACGTGTATCCATCAAGCGGCGTACGATGAGATCCGGATCGTGGACGGCTCCAATACGAATGGCGAGATCGAAGCCTTCACGCAGCACATCGACACGCTGATCGTTCATGTCGATAAGCGCATGAACACGAGGGAAGGCATCCAAGTATCCAACCAGCGCTCCCTGTAAGAACTTCTTTCCAAAACTCATGGGTACGCTGATGCGCACGCGTCCGATCGCTTCCTCTTGCATGGAGCTGAGGATGCCCTGTGCGTCTTCGGCGATTCGCAACATTTCGAGACAGCGCTCGTAGTAGAGTTCGCCAGCTTCGGTTGCGTGTACAACTCGTGTCGTTCGCGACAGCAAGCGGACACCAAGTGATTCTTCAAGGAGGGCGATTTGCTTGCTCACCTTCGATTTCGAAATGCCGAGAGAGGTTGCAGCTTTGCTGAAACCTCCTTGGGTAACGACCTCGGCGAAGATCTGCATTCTGGGCAACATCTCGATACTGTTTCCTATAGAGAACATGTTGTTTCCGATCCGTGTCTTTACTGGCCTGATTATATGTTTATTGTCTTCGTATGGAAACACAGAGGAGAGTGAAGGTCCTCTCGCCAATGGGGCTGCCCAAAGCTCAGACCCGATATCGAGAGGAAGAACGATGTTGATACGAAGACCTGCCAACGAGCGTGGTCATGCAAACCACGGGTGGCTCGACAGCCACCACACCTTCTCCTTCGCCAACTATCACGACCCACAGTTCATGGGCTTTCGCAGTTTGCGTGTCATCAACGATGATCGGGTGAGTGCGGGCGCAGGGTTTCCGACGCACCCTCATCGAGACATGGAGATTGTCTCCTATGTAGTCGAAGGCGCACTCGAACACAAAGACAGCATGGGCAATGGCTCGGTCATTCGCCCAGGCGATGTGCAGCGAATGTCTGCAGGTACCGGAGTCCGTCACAGTGAGTACAACCCGTCCAAGCAAGACGGCATTCGTTTCCTGCAAATCTGGATTCAACCTGATGTGCGCGGCCTTGAGCCTGGCTATGAACAGAAAAACTTCTTAGACGAACGCAGTGGCAACTTGCGCTTGGTCGCTTCGCCAGATGGACAGCATGAATCGGTGCTCCTTCATCAGGATGCTCGCATCTACGCCTCTGTGCTCAAGGCCGGCGAAACCGTAACGCATTCCATAGGCAAGGACCGTCATGTGTGGCTTCAGATTGTTGACGGAGACGTACTTGCCAACGACACCGCTCTGGGGGGCGGCGATGGGGCGGCACTCTCCGAGGAGAGTCGCTTGACGATCACCGCCGAGCAATCCGCGCACTTCTTACTTTTCGATCTGGCTTAACGATTCGAAAGAACCATTCATGAGAAACTCAATACTCGGAATTAGCGGAAGCCTCAGGGCCTCCTCCCTAAACAGTGCCCTGCTACGAGCCGCTTTTGATAGCGTCGGTAGTGAGACCGATTTTGTTATTGCAGAAATCGGCGACTTGCCGCACTACAACTCGGATCTCGATAATGATTACAAGCCGGCAGCTGTGTCTCGCCTAATAGAGCAAGTGCAGGCAGCCAGTGCTCTGCTTATCGTGACGCCAGAGTACAACTACAGCATTCCCGGCGTCCTAAAGAATGCAATCGACTGGGTTTCGCGTCCTGCCTATCAATCACCACTCGCCCAAAAGCCAACAGGCATTCTCGGCGCTTCGATGAGCCCGATCGGATCAGCTCGTGCCCAATCGCATCTTCGCCAGATCCTCGGCGGCACAGTCACACCCGTGTTTCCGTATCCAGACTTCCTAGTTGGTGTTGCTCACACGAAGTTCGACGCCAAAGGCGAACTCACAGATGTGGCCACACGTGAACACTTGGCCAAATATGTAAGCGCCTTCTTGAAATGGATTGGGTAGAGCAATGAGTCACAACGAAGCAAAGACACCGGAATGTAGCGAGCGTGAGTTTGAGCTCGAGATGTTGATAGCGGGCAGGACGAGGGACATCGGTGACTTTGAGTTAAGGCGGCTTTTGCCAGCGCCCAAGAGACGTCGTGTTGGTCCCTTTACGTTCTTTGACCACTTTGGTCCCGTTACTCTGCCGGCGGGTAAAGGCATGGAGGTCCGGCCTCATCCGCATATCAATCTCGCGACCGTCACCTACCTTTTCGAGGGTGCCGTGGAACATCGAGACAGTGTTGGTTCACTGCGCACGATCACTCCAGGCGCCATCAACTGGATGACCGCTGGCAAGGGGATTGTGCATTCCGAGCGCACGCCCGAGGACCTACTGGCCCAGCCGAAGACACTGCATGGAATCCAACTCTGGCTGGCACTGCCAAAGGAAGCGGAGGAAATCGAACCGGCATTTCGCCACTATCCCAAAGCGTCTCTTCCTATTGTCGAGAGAGACGGTCTGCGGTTGGTCGTGCTCATTGGAGCGGCCTATGGAGCAGAGTCTCCCGTCGAAACCGTGAGTCCAACGTTTTACCTCGATGCGCATCTGGCGGCGAACGCTACTTTGAGACTGGAGGAGCGCTATGTCGAACGTGCCGTCTATGTCGTCGAAGGCAGTATCTCCTTCGGTGATGAGGAGTTTGGTGTTGGCAAGATGCTAGTGATGAAGCCCGGCGGTTGTCCCGAAATCACGGCCCTAGGAAATGCACGCGTCGCTGTGTTGGGCGGGGAGCCGCTCGACGGCGAGCGGCACCTGTGGTGGAACTTCGTCTCAAGTTCCAAGGAGCGACTTGAGGAAGCCAAGCAAGATTGGCTCAAAGGCCCAGGCGCCAGTGAGCGCTTTCCCTTGGTACCTGGCGATAGTGAGGAATTCATCCCGCTACCCGATGCTTGAGACTTGATTGGCGACCTCGGCTTGCAGGGCTTGCTCGTGGTCATTGACTCTACGGAGTTGCGGATGATAGCCACGGCCATGCGCCACGCTCACAGCATCTCACTTGTGCTTGTCCTGCTCTCCGCCGCCGCCTCGTTGGTGGCCTCAGGATGCAGCGACGGAACAACGTGTGGCCCAGGGACAGAAGAAGTCGGTGGACAGTGTCTGCCTTCGTCGGGAGGCGACGGCGGAACCAACGGAGCTGATGCGAGTGAAGTGGATGTCGATGCCGGTGGTGAGGTGCGAGAGCCGTACACGGGCTACCGAGACGCGGGCGGTCCGTATTGCGGTGCTAGCGCTGACAACTTCTATGCGTACTGTCTGCCTGGAGACGTTTGCACCGACGTCGAATCAAACGCATGCGCACCGTCACCTGACGATACCTACGTCGCTTACAAAGAGGCCGGAGGTGCGTATTGCGGTGCCAGCGACGATAACTTCTACGCGTACTGCATGCCTGGCGACTTCTGCACGAGCGTCGAAGATTCGGCCTGTGCTCCGTCAGCGGATGAGACGTATCCCTCGTACAAAAATGCGGGTGGCCCGTACTGCGGTGCTAGCGACGATAGCTTCTACGCGTACTGCGAGCCCCGCGATACGTGTGTCAACAGCGCGATGAATCTGTGCGACGTACCATCGGACGGCACTTACGATGCGTACAAAGACGCGGGCGGTCCAAACTGCGGATCTACGGATGACAATTTCTTTGCCTATTGCCAACCTGGCGACAATTGCATCGACTCTGATGCAAACATTTGCCAGTAGTCGTCATCGACGGTTCTCGGTACTATTCTTAGGCGCCGCTACGCTTCGTCTGACTCTTCTGGCCACCAGAGAACTGCCGCGTTGATCATCATCGAGGCCGTAACCCCCATCATCGCGTAAATCCGATAGCTCATCCAAACACTGCCGACAGCAAAGCCTAGGCCTGCTGCTACCGCCAGCGGCCACATGCGACGCTCAATGGTCATGGCCACCATCGTGGCAACGGTGCTCCAGACCATCATCCACATCACCTGGGCTTGGGCTGGGCTCATGCCCATGCGAGGCGCTACCGCACTGACAAGGGCCTGGGTGGCGAGCAGGGCGACGAGAGCGCCACCAAGTTGTCGGTTGATCACCGTGCGCATCAACGTGGCCCGGTCCAAATAGATCAGCACGCCCAAGAGTCCCAGGCAAAGCAGCGAACCAAGCGCCATGTTGGTGTGAGTGCCATAGCGATCGACGTTTCCCGTGAGTTGCCCCCAGAGGTCTAGCCCGAGCCAGGCGGTTCCAAGAAGGCCGAGTACGAGCACGCGGGTGCGTTTGCCGGCACCTTTGTCGAGTTGTTGTTCAAGGCGCGCACGTCGCTCTTCGTCGGCCTCAAGAGCCGCCATGGCTTCTTCAACCTGACTTGCCAAGTAGGCGGTTGGCTTCTCAAGTTCACGAAGGATGCTGGCAGCAACCTTTGGATCACCGCGTCGCAATTCTAGAGCCGCTACAAGTTCAATCGCTTCGCGAAGCCCTTTAGCGGCTTCGGGGTTTTGGCTCCATCCTTCGAGGGAGGACTGAAATCCAAAGCGGCATTCGCCGAGTAACTCTTGCACCTCGTCGGTGCTGGCTTGCGATGCGACTTTGACGCGCAAGGTCTCGAGCGTGCGGTGTGCTCGAGTGGAGAGCAAAAGCGAGCCGCGATGCGATCGAAACTCTCGCAGCGCCAACGCCATCTCTTCTGTGCTCTGGTAGCGGTCCTCGGGCTTTGCGGCCATGGCTTTGCGACAGATGGCGCACAACGCTTCGGGAACGTTGCGAGGAAACTCGGGCATGGAAGCGCGAATGCGCGCGACAATTTCCTCCATGTTGGTGCCGATGTGGGGCGGTCTGTCGGCGATCAAGTGATAGAGCAGGGCACCGAGCAGATATACGTCGGTGCGCTCATCGACAGGGTTTCCAAGCATCTCCGGAGCCATGTACGCGGGCGTTCCCGCCATGCGATTGACGTCGGCAGCGGGCGGGAGAAGCGTCTCTCCATCATCCACAAGAGCAACCGCGATTCCCCAGTCCACCACGTAGACTTCGCCAAATTCTCCAACCATGACATTGTCGGGTTTCAGATCGCGGTGAACAACGCCACGCCTGTGCGCGTACCGCATAGCGTTGATGACTTTTTCAAGAACGCTCAGGTTCCACTCGAAAAGGTCGGTGGCTCCAAAGCGCGTCTCGACGGCTTCTGGGTTTCCAATGAGCCCCGACCAAACCGTTCCTTCAATGCGCTTGAGAACAATGAGCGGCTTGCCATCTTCATCGGAATCTACGTAATAGACCGGGACGATATTGGGATGCTCGAGGGTTCCAGTAACCCACGCCTCCTGCAGCATCGCGACCACGGCTTGGTGGGACGCCATCTCCGGTCGCAAGGTCTTAACGGCCACCTCGCGTCCCAGGTCTGCTTGCTTGGCGCTGCGCACTAGTCCCATGCCACCTTCGCCCAAGGTTTCTCCAAGCGTGAGCCGGTCTCTGCGATTTTCCACCGCCCGAGTCAGCATTTGCCGAGCGCGGTCGCTGGCAGTGCCTCTGGCATTTACCGTGGGAGCGATGGTGTCGCCGAGGGCGGAAGCGAGGGTTGCTTCAAACTCCCCATCGGCAACCGTCTGGTCGAGACCAATTGCGGTTGCGAGCATCTCGGCAGTCGTTTCCTTGGCCCCCATCGACGTCTATTCTACCCCCTCAGTTTTACTGGGCCTCGGGAGCCTGCCAAACCCTGTGTGTCGATGGACTGCGTCTCTTCGGCGGAGTTGCCGGATACTCTTGTTGTTCGTTGCGCTAGGAATCACACAACTAGCTAGTATTACCGGGATGGTGGCGGAGTTTCATCTGGCGTGCCCCTTGCTTCAATGCCGATCCAGATGTTCCGTCTCGCCGCTGTCATTGTCCTGCTACTCAGCACTGCCTGTAGCGTCGCCACCACGGATATGCCCAACACCTGTGCGGAAGCGACTCTCGACGTCGAGGAGTGCCTGGAGTCGGCAAAGAATGGCGAAATTGCCCCGGGTGAATGCCAAGTCTGGATTGAAGATGCAGGCGCTCTCTGCTCGGCCGGAAAAGCCGATGGCTGGGGCGCCTCCCTTTGCTCTCTGGGTGTCCTGCACTACTGCGAAGCACCGATTTGCGATATCCCCTCGGTCGCTGATGGCGATGAGTGCTCCGACTATATCGATGACGAGGGCTGCGCCTCGTGCGACTACTACCTCTGCAAAGAAGCGACTGCGGGCGAGGCGGCTTGCGGCGACGATGGCTACTACCTCGGATACGGTTTCCGCTATTGCGAGCGCATAAGCCAAATCACCCGGCCGCGATTGTCTGACGAGGGAAAGGTCTGGCTAGACAGCGCTCGCCGATGTCTTATGGAAGAAGTTGAGTTGCAGGTAGAGCATGAACACAGCTGTTCGGACATCCAGCAAATCGCATTCGATTCCCACCCCGCCTGCTACATGGATGCGGGATTCTGCTCGCTGCCTTGGGGCGATATGTGGTCGGTGTTCATGACGGTGGATCCGACGGACGTCGAAATGCAGCAAGTTCTCTCGACGGGCATTGGCTGCTTTCGCGATTTCTTCTAGGCGAATACTGTCTCGCGACCTAAGAATTGTTCTCGGGTCTCTCTTCGGCGATCCAGGCAGCGAAACGGCCCATCCTCAAACATCACAAGGCCTGGGCTGCTCCGCCTCTCCCCACTATTTGGAGCCGTAATATAGAATCGCGCCAACGACGAGCAGAATAATCCCAACAGGGATGGGGCCGTACATAACGCCGGTTAGAGCGGAATATCGCCACTTCCAGTCTTTCTTCTCGTCCATCGGAGCATTGTACCCGAGTCTGCAAAGCACGGCGAATGCTTGCAGCGTTGTTGTAGATGGGTTCCGGGGCATCATGCGAACCGGGCATCGCGAACTACGAGAGTGCGGGTTCGAGCCAGGCGTGTATCTGCCGATACACCTCAGCGTCGCTGAGAAGCGCACTGTGCCAGAGACCTTTGCCAATCCACGTGTGTGCTTCGGGGAAGGCAAGAACGAGCTTGGTCTGCTCATGTTGTCCCAAGGCACTCTTTACGGGAACAAGCCCATCCCCGCGGAGTTCTCCAAGGGAACCTTCCGCCACGCTGCCGGCAATTGCATAACACGCGACTCCGTCGGGGAGTGGGAGAGGGACTCGATCGTCGCCGGTCATTTCAAACCGATCACGACCTTGCCAGTGTTCGTCAAGCACATTGCCAAAGCGCAGATCCGTAACGCCTGCACTGCGAATTTTTCCTAGCCCAGAGAGCGGAGCGCTGTACCGGCTGATTCCGAGCAGGGTATCGACCCAATTGCCTGCTCGCTCGAGCGGCGAGCCATGATGAGGAGTGCCTAGAAACACCATGGATTTCAGTTTCGAACGCCATTGAAGCGCGTTTTCCTCTGCGACATGGCATGCGCTACGGGCCACCAAGCCCCCCATGCTGTGGGCGAGGATGGCGATTTCGTCGATGGGAGCTTCGCTGCTTGAAACCAGGCTCTCGATACAGTGCGCGAGCTTGGCACCATTCGTCGAAACGTGCAGACCCGAATTGTAATGGAGGTAGGCCGGCGTGTAGCCGAGGTCGCGTTGCAACGCCGCTCCATGATCGTGGTTGTTGAGAGTCCACTGTTCATCGTTCATGCACGAGCCGTGCACCAGGATGAGTAGCTTGTCGGTGTTTTTCTTAAGCTCGAGCCTCGCTGGAGTACCACGCTTGCGAAATTGCATCTCAATAGCGAGTGGGTTTCCCGTCTCTTGAAGGTAGTCGCCCAACACCCCGTTGAGTACCGCGAGAACCGCCTCCCTCTCGCCGCCCGGCGCACTGCCTCCCAGAAGCGGGGCGAGCTGCTTAAGGGCACCATCCACGCCCAGACCGACCAAATTGGTGACTGCGCGAATGCCATCGTAAACAATATCAGTCGCGATTCGTGTGGGACCCTCCAGGGGCTTACCCAAAACCTCCGGCCCGCTGCCGATTGTCTTGTGCATGGCTTCGACCAAAGAGGTGATGCCCTTGGTGGCATCAATGGCTAGTTTGCTCGCGCCCCGAAGATCGTCAACATGGCTGCGCTTGTCCTTGCTCATCGTGTCAGCATAGCCAAAAGACAGGCTTCACGCTGGTGTCATGCGCCGACTCTGAAATGCCCTCCTTCTGCACCGATTCGCAGGGAACGCAGCGTTTCGTCCCAGTCGCAGAAGCCTGAAGGCGCTTGCGTTGGCGGCATCGGTGGCCTTGGTGCTACGTATTTATCTTAGTTTTCGTCGTCCAGATCCTTGAGAAGAGCACGGAGCAGCTCGGCATCAGCCCCTTCAACGATGACTCTCGTTTCGGGGTGGATGTTCCCAGCGCGAGCACGTTGAAGCTCTTCTTGATCGAACCAAATACCGTGCTTGGGGCATCGGTCAAGCTGCAAGCTGCCGAGCCAAGCGATGTCCATCTTGTCGTGACAAATTGGACAGGGCCTTCGGGGGCTTCCGACATTTCTGACCTTCAACTTGGAAGCATCGGGGGCGCGTTTGGAGGCTCGTAGCAATGCGCCCATGGCTTGCTCTTCAATCCAAACGCCCGCGCACAAGGTACAACGCATGAACGTCACGCCGAATATGTCCGCGTGTGTCATGTTGCCGTTACACGAAACACAGGGCTGATGTGCCGAACGAAAACTCACAGATCGGACTGTATCAGCCGACGACATCGCCAGCGATGCCCTTCGGAGTGCGAGACAGAACGCTGGAGCCACGGTGCGAACAGAACTAGACAACGCCCAGGAGTACGTACCGACGACTGAGCCAGGAGATAGCTCCGTCGGAACCAGAGCCATATGATATAGCGGCGGCATGATTCGTTGCTTCCTCGGTATCGCACTGCTTGCATCTTGCGGAGCGGAGTCGAATGGGCAAGAGGTGAATGACGCCGGCGCAGGCGTAGATGCCTCGAACGAGCCTGCTATCGGGCTTCAGATAGATTTTGATTACCGCTTCGATACGTCGGGATTCTTCAATGATGTGAGTCGCCGAGCAAGCCTTGAGGCCGCTGCAAAGGCCTGGGGACGATTGCTGGCAGACGAATTCCCGAACATCCCCACCGGCACCTCGGTCCGCACACGGGACCCTCAGGACCCAGGCGGGGAGGGGATGACCTTTTCCATCGACCGAGAAATCGATGACGTCCTAGTCTTTGTTGGGTGTTCGGAAATCGATGGCCCAGGCGGTACCAACGCGGTGTCGAATCACGCAGCGGCATTGCAAAGTGTCGCCGATTCAGAACTAAGAAATGCTCTCAATTTGCGATACCGAGGGGCAGACTTTCAGCCTTGGACGGGTTGGATTAGCTTCGACTGTGGTCAAGAGTACTTCTTCGACGACTCGCAAGATTCTGTCGATGACATCCCCGCGGGAATCACGGATTTCTATTCGGTGACGATGCACGAGCTGGCCCATGTGCTCGGCTTTGGCACGTCCGACGCGTTTGTTGCCTTGAGCTCGACAGGGCCCATTCGCTTTACTGGCACGAGTGCCACTGCGGACTTCGGTGGCGACGTTCCATTGTCATCAAGTGGTACCCACTATCAATCGGGAGTCGAGATCAACGGAGCTCCAGTTCTCATGGATCCAAGCCGTCCCGGTGGCATTCGTACAGAACCGACATCTCTGGACATCGCGGCGCTTGTTGATATCGGCTACGATCTTGCTGACTAGTTCGGAGCAATTCTATTTCCTGCCATCCCCGAATCGAGATGCCCTTGTTCCCTCGCAGCACATCGGCGAGGTGAGAGCGCCAGCAACCCATGCGATTCATCGAGCCCAACACCTTGCGCGTTTCAACTTCGTGATCACGTTGTGCCGATGTCCGTACCAATCGATACCAAGAATTCCACCCGAACCGAGCGCTTCACCTTTGCACTTGGCTGATTCTGGGGCCCCGACGCCCGGTTTGGGAGTCTCGACGGTGTTCTCCACACGGAGGTTGGGTACGCGGGAGGAGCGACGACAGCGCCCACCTATCACGACTTGGCGGACCACGCGGAAGCTGTGGACCTGGTCTACGACCCAAGCCTCATCTCCTACGAAACGCTCCTCGATCAATTCTGGACGGGCTACGTGCCTACGAGAGCACGCTCTTCTCAGTATCGCGCCGCGATCTTCTGCCACGATGAGGCGCAGTTTGCCTTGGCAAAGAGTCGGGTCGAGAAGGAAGGCGGACGACCGGGGAGTGGCCCCGAGGTTGTGCTTGGCAAAACCTTCTACGCGGCCGAGGACTACCATCAAAAATGGCGGTTGCGTCGGAAGGAAGAGTTCTTTGACGACCTTCAGAAAAACTATGAATCGGAAGCCGACCTCTTGGCATCAACCGCAGCGACGAAACTCAATGGGTACGTCGGGGGCTTTGGAACGGCGCTTCAGGTGGAGCGCGACGCAAAGCGGCTCGGACTCTCCAAGATGGGGATAGAGCGACTTATCTCGCTTGTGAACAATCGTCGGTCGTAATTCGCGACTCGCTTTCCCGGTGAACCTTCGCCGGGAGGCGAGGCGTCTGGCGAAACCGCGGCCAGAGCAAAGCTCGATCGTTCAGCAGCGCCGAAACAAATAGGTCGTCGCGCTCTGGGTGTACGCCACTCCTCGGCCCAACTCCGCAATGTACTCACGAGTCAGCGGGTGCTCCTTCTTCGGCACGAAATACTTCTCAAGCTGGTGCTCTGCGATCTTGTTTGCTTCCGAAACAACTCCAATGAAGGCGTAGTCTGGATCCAACGATGCCATCGATGCATCGCCATGACTATTGTTGGTCATGAGGATGCCTCCCGGTTTGAGGTAGCGCTTGCAAGCTTGTGAAACGAAGCCGGCCCATTGGGACAGTAGAAGATCAAAACTCGCATCGGGCTCTTCAAAGCGCGTGCGGTAGTCGCAATGGTGATAGCGCACTTCGGTTGGCTGGCTGTAGTTGCGCTTTCGATGCACAAAGCACAGCACGCTCGCATCTGAGAAAAACTCTCGTGTGCGCTTGTCGGTATCCACGTAGGTCATGCGGGGAATCACGAGTGATGGCGTGATGTGCACATAGCTACCAGGATAGAGCCCTCGAGCGATGTTGAAGCGCTCGGCAACGACCTTGAAGAGTTCGAGCCTGTCCCAGGTTCCGACATAGTCGCGATAGAGTGCGAGGTGCCGTGTCGGTTTCTTGGCTGTCATCGCTGTTCATCCTTGGTGGCAATGCCAGTCGAATTGGGGGCCACAGTCAGACGTTCGGTGTAGCGGTCGGCGAAATTCGGTTGCTCCATGTTTGGAGGGTAGGGGGCGTGATAGCTGTGAGGGAGAGCGCGGCGTGGGAAAGAATCGGCCGATCGTGCGATGGGCAGGACGCGCTAACAGTGGGCAACGCCTTCGCACTCAAAGTCCGCGTTGCTGAGAGCGAGCCCCAGCAACACGACGGTCGCTACATCGATCGCAAGCCCAAGTCCGGCTCCAACGGCGGCGTGTTGGCCGATCGACATCGGAGGCTCGTCTTCGCGCTGGACCCCATATGCGTCCCGAGACGTGGGGATGATCGTGATTGTGGTTGGCTGTCCTTGGGGGGGAGACGGGGATGGAGGCTGTCTTACGGCTCCCACAACGGCTCCGGTACCAGCGCCGATGGCGGTGCAAGCAGGGGCGCAGATAGCGAGAGCGATCATAAGAGCCACGGATGCAAAGCTTTGAAGGGTACGAGATTGTGTCATGCCCTAAGAAGACGGACTCCTTCGCCACATCGTCAGAGATTGTTTTGAAACATGTGGCAATTTCTGATCGGGGGCTCCTGAGGAGAGCGATCTATGGCCGAGCCACGCCAAATACCGCGCTAACGCCTCCTCTTTTTGGCATCGGCATACAAGATTGCCCCAATGGCGAGGGAAACGAGTCCTCCTACGAGAACCGTGACCGCGACATCATTACTCTTGTTGTCCGCGCTTGAGCCCTCGAGCCCCTGTACCCCCGCGATCGACAAGGTCCCCCCAATTGCTGCAAACGCCACGCCTGTGGAGCTGCGCTGCCTGGGAGTGCACCCGAATGCAAATGCCAAGGCGACAACGAGGGCAGATGACAAGAGCTTCACACGGGGGCAATCAGCAACCGCTGTGCCACCCACAAACGACCGAAGTCCTGAGGTTTCGCGATTCCCGGTGTGGTGCTTTCCGAACACTGTGGCGTCCAGGCGCCAACTCACGTCTTTCTCGAGCGCTAGCTGCGGTCCCGGAGTTTGCCCGGCCTATCTGGGTAGCAGCATGTTCCTTGGCAATCGCTAGACCGCAGGAGACACTTATTCGTATTGAACCCGATGAGAGCACCATGGCCTTTGTCCAAACTTGTCCTAGCGTGCCTTGCGGCCTGCTCGTCTTCCTCCAAGCAAACCGCCGTTGAAGCAGAACCCGCCGTTTCCGATGTCCCGATCTCGCCTTCTTTCGACGCCATGCCCTCAATGATTCTGAGAGCCACACTTGTTCCGCACTCACTGCAAATTATGGTCGGTGAGCCAGTCTATGTCACCCATCGGCTTTTCAATGAGGGAGACACGCCACTGCAGTTTCGCGAGGGAGGAAATCAGCGAAATCGCCTAGGACGTTTTGACGACTACAACCTACGAATCCTGCGCGAAGACGGACGTGTCCTGCCGGCGGTCGATTCAAATCCCAACTTCGGCGGCAGATCGTGGGTGCCGACGATTGCTGACAACGAGAGCTTTGTGCACGAACTCTTCTTGCCTCACTGGGGAGAGTTCTTAGAGCCAGGAACGTACACGATTCACTCCGAACGAACGTATAGCACTCGAGCTGTTGCAGCCGATCACTGGTCTGGCGACGGCGGCACAGAGGTAACGGTTAGCGCCAAGGCTACGATCACCGTGATTCCTGCGAGTGTCGAAGTGATGGGGCAGCGAATTGCCGAGCTCGGCCGAGAGATGTTCACTTCGGTAGAGAGTGATGCGCGTACGCAAGCTTGGCAGAAGATGGGTTCAATCGCCGACCCTCGCGTTATTCCTCACTATCGAAAAGCCATTGCAAGCAAGCAGTACAGCCTGGTGAGTTCGGCGCTCACGGCACTCGCGAATTTCAAAGAGGATGCGGCGCTCACATGCATGGAAGGCGCAATGAAACTGCGCGGACCCGATTTAGTCGGGGAGTTCGCCCGGCCCGAACTCGCCGAATCGTCTGCTGACAATCTTCGCCAGCATGCTGCGCAATCGCTATCCAGTAGTCCGCACCCCAAGGCCTTTGCGCTTCTTCTCACCATGAGCGCGGATTCCTATCAAGGGGTTCGCCTAACGGTGCTGCATGCGATCGCGAGCAAGCGCCCCAAAGACGCTCGCAAACGCATTGCAGCATTCACGAAGGACCCAAGTGAGATGGTCAGCGGTGAGGCCCAACGCTACTTGCGTGAGTTCTAGCGCTCGCCACGCCTGCGCGGTCTGCGGGCGAGAAGTAGGGCGAGTGCAAAGAGCAGCGTACCGAATGGCGCCTTTGAACCTCCGCCTACGGAGCAGCCACCTGTATCGCCACTCTCGGGCCAACAGACGTTTTGTGCGCCCGCTTCGATGCACTCAAAGCCGTCGCTGCACTGATCGTCGGTGGTGCATATGCTCGTGCACGTCCCTCCGTCTTCCACATTCGCGCAGAGGTTGGAGCCGCACTCTTCATTTGCCGCACACTCAAAGCCATCGCCACCTGGAGTGAACGGAGCGGCAACACAGCGACCGTCGTTTGCACAAATCTCTGAGTCTTCGCAGTCGGTGTCTTTTGTACAGATGGTGCAGTCATCATCCGCGGGAAGGGCGCCCGTCCCGCACTCGTCATTGCAGATGCCATCGCTTTGACATTGCAGCTGAGGGGCGTGGGTGTAGAGGAAGTCGAGCTCTGCATCGACGCGGGTATCGGCGCCAAATTGTGCACAGGTCTGGTCGCCAAATGACGTCACACCAACAACTCGCTCGATACCGTTAATGGTGGCAAACGACGGCCCACCGCTATCGCCTTGGCACTTTCCCTGGCCATCCGTTTGCGAGAAGCATAAGAGGTTTACATCGGACGTTCCAAACGACGCGCAGCTCGTGGTTGCCTTGGCGTCGATCGCAAAGAGGCGCCCTGCTTGTTGGCCTCCGACTTGTGTTGCGCCATAGCCAACTTGCGTGACGACCAGTCCGGCCTTCGCATCATCGCGAAAACGATTGATGGGTGTTGGTGTGCGATCCGTAACCGGGGTTTGCAGCCGAATGAGGCCGATGTCATCGTTGCCGAGCGCGTTCACAGAAAAATTCGGATGTGGAATGGTTTCTGCGGCTTGGATTGCCCGCCCGCTGCCGTTGAATACACTGTCGGCATCAAAAATCACTTGGGTCTGACTCGTCACTTGCTCTTGGGAGCCGGCACCCAGAAGGGATGGCGTGATGCAGTGCGCCGCCGTGAGAACAATGTCGGGAGCGATGAGCGTGCCAGTGCACAATCCGCCATTCGAGATTGCGACCGTCGTAGGGAAATCCCCAATGGCAGCGGCAACACCACCAATGATCGGCTGCGATGCCGACTCGACGCCGTCGGAGCCTACCGTGTCCGACTCGCCACTCATGCAGGCGGAAGAAAAGAGCAACCCGAGGGCGATGATACGTGCGAATCCTTGGTGCATGACGGCATCGTAGGCGCCAGGAATGCGGTCGGCGTCACGCCACAGCTCTCACAAGATAACAACGACTGTGAACCCGACGTAGCACCCCTAAACCCGCGAGATTCATGCGCATGCTTCGCGGCGTATTGCCGCACAGATCGCTATACTGCCACAATGAAACCCGTTGCTCTGCTTTTCTTGTTCGCCACAATTGGATTTGCGTGTGTCAAATCGGAACCCGTTGTAGAGGCGCCGACTCCGATCGTCACCCAACCCCAGCCTGTGGTCGAGCCAACGCCAACGCCCGTGGGCGCTTGCGGTGAAGCTGACTGTGCTGAATCCGAGTACTGCGCTTTCAAAAACCCGGGCTGCGATGACTCCGCCAGCGCGTGTGCACCACGCCCCGAGATGTGCACGATGGACTATCGACCGGTTTGCGGTTGCGATGGCAAGACGTATAGCAATGCGTGCGCAGCGGCCGGCGCTGGAGCAAACGTCGCATCGACTGGTGAGTGCGAGAGTGAAGTCGCTGCAACTTGCGGAGGGATTGCCGGTACTCTGTGTCCCGAAGGACAAACCTGTGTCGATAATCCCAACGACTCCTGCACTCCCAAAAAAGGCGGTGCCGATTGCATTGGAATGTGTGTGGCAAAGCCGCAAGCGAGCGGGGCTGTGTGTGAACCCGTGCGCTGCAAAATGTTTTGCAAGGACGGGTGGAAACGCGGGCCCGACGGCTGCGAGATATGCGCCTGCAAGTAACGGCAGACCGCGTGCTGTTCGGAAACTCGAACGCCCCCCAACCCTCGAGCCTACTAACAGCCTCACGCATCGATGGACCCTCATTGCTAGGCCCGCAATGCTTCAGTTTGCAGCGCGCGCGTTCTCTTCTGCGATCCACGCTCGTGCCTTGTCGACGACCGTGTCGCGCCCCGCAATGACGTCCTCCGTGGTGAGCCACACGCTAACCTCGGGCGCAACGGCCGACTCTGAAAGTGGCCGTTTCTTGTCATCTAAACTGGTGCAAGGCGTGGTCGTTACGCGGAGTGATCCCAAGAAGAAGCCGAGTCCGTGAGTCTTGCCGCTCCCGCTAAAACACGGGCTGCCATTTGTCGGCCTCCCAAAGCGGCGCGCTCGAGGATGACTTGCGAGCAGATGCGTTGCTCCGTCCCCGCTAGAGCCAGCCAACGGTCCTGTGAGAATCGCGATTGGGTGGTTGTAGTGCGTTTTCGAATCCACCTTGATAACAGCCGGATCGACGAGGTTGAGCTCTTGCGTCTTTGGATCAGCGCGCAACGCAATCTGGCTTCGGGCAGTGAAGTCCTCGGCAAATAGAAACCGCAGGGTGGGGTAGCTCGCGAACATATTGCCACCGATGTTAAGGCGGGTATCAATGATCAGCCCGCGAGTTTTTCTGAGGCTGCGAATCGCCTCGAGAAGAGCCGTTTCGACGTCTCCAGTCCAACCGTAGATGTAAATGTAGCCAATATTTGTTCCTGGGAGAACGCCGGCACTCACCGGGCTCTGCGTAGTCACGTCATCCATACTCTTCCACGGAAACGGAATCCCGATCGCGAGTTGCTCACTGCAAATGAGAGCTGGAGTCGCTTCTTCTAACAACAACGATGTTGCGACCGACTCAACCTTGTCTTGCTGTCCACGAATCACATCCATGGATTGATAGAGGTGCGGATTGTAGGCCATCGAGGTAATCATCAAGAGGTCATCGGCCTTGGCGTTTCCGGCAGTCGCTCCGCAGTAGGGGAGAGTTGCAAGTGCTTCGCTAAGAAGAGGTCGTAGACCTTTGCCATCAAAACCAACAATGCGGTCACCGGGCTTGAGGTCGGCGCCATTCTTCTCGTGCACTCGATACACAAGCACCGAGTCGTCATCGAGGGCGGTGCCACAGAAGCCAAGGGTGCTAGGGCCATCACGACTAGCCCGGGTGAATCCACGCAGAAACGGTGGTCGCTTTTTGAGCGAAGCATTGCAAACTCGCGCACTGTGAAACGTGTTGTGAGCATCACCTAGCGCGCGTGACAAATCAGTAAAGATTCTGAAATACTCTCCATAAGCGGCGGCACCTTCGACGCGGGAGCGGAGCGACTCTTGTAGGGATGGCCAGTCGATATCGGTGGCTGCAAAAACGTAGGTAGCATCGATGTCGGCAATCACGGCCTCAAACACTTCGAGGCGTTTCTCCAAGTTAGGAGCAGGCCCCCAGAACGACGGCTCTGGCTCGGATGGCTTGGGCGCTTCCGCTACCAGGGCGTCATCCGTTGCGACCTCGGCTGTGCCGGTGCGGCTCGGGGAACGACTTGAGCACGCGAGGAGCGCAATCCCCAAAACAAGAGCGAGCACTCGCGGCACGGCGGTGTGATTCGAAAAGCCTTTACGCACGTTTGTTCGCAAGGGGAGCAGCCAAAAGCTGTGGTTGTCATTAAGCAAAGGGCGTTTCTCTTTCATGGGCATCGACGCGGGGGCACAATGCATTTGCCGTGCCTGGCGCAGGTCCAGGCGTTGCACTTGTGAATGGGACCCCTGTTTGAGGACAGAGACAAATTGGCAAACTCCCCGCTGAAGCTTCTACTTTTTGGCAAAACGATTTTTCCATTGGAGGAGCGAGCCGATGGCCAACATCGTCCAGTCTCGGTACCTATTGGGTTCGATCGCTCGCATTCGCAAAGACTAGTGAGGCCTCGGTAAACTTCTCTAGTTGCCGAAACGGAAATCCAAGCAAATCCCCTCTTAAGACTGAAGATAGCTTCTCTGATTGCGAGTTTTACTTAGTTCTAGAGAGTGGCGCCGGTAATGCGGCATTGGATGCGAGACCGAGCGCAAGCGCTTGGAACCGCCCACGTCCGATAGCTAGTGTCATCAGGTGTGCAACATTGGTCATTGACCACTAGGGGGGACGCTCAATCGTGCGAAAAGGTACGGTTAGCCTTTTCTGGCAGGGGACGGCTCGCCAAAATGATACGTCCCACTCGGGATGACGTGTCGATGTGCGAGTGGCGAGATTCTGGCTAACTCGGACGCCGCTGGTACTAGCTTCGCCGTAATCTTTCCCATGCGGACCGCGTGCTGTTCGGAAACTCGATCGGCCCATCATACCGCAGCGATGCGCGCTTTGGCGGTGACGGGCATCGCGGACATTTCCGAAGGAGCGAGCTAGGTTTTTGTCGTGGAAATCCGGTCCTTGCACTTCGTCATCGCTATGGTCGCAGGTTGGCTGCAGCGAGAGCAGGGTGAGGTGATTGCGTATCTCAAAGAAGAGAACCACGTGCTTCGAGAACAGCTGGGCGAAAAGAGGATCAAGTTCACCGACTCGCAGCGCCGTCGCCTCGCACGACAGGGAAAGCTTGTTGGTCGTCGCGGTCTCGTTCACCTGGGATGCATCGTCACGCCTGACACGATTTCGCGCTGGTATCGCCAGCTTGTTGCTGCGAAGTACGACGGCTCAAAGCGTCGAGGACCCGGGCGTCCTCGCACCGTAGACGAGCTCAGAGCCCTTG